>Ga0207905_1000002_pt1 | contig 912354 bp, 824 predicted proteins | sample LinPmetageLP49_FD_184060 | JGI IMG/M metagenome (GOLD analysis project Ga0207905, IMG submission 184060) | Marine viral communities from the Subarctic Pacific Ocean - LP-49 (SPAdes) | ecosystem: Environmental > Aquatic > Marine > Oceanic | place: Pacific Ocean | collected 2011-08-27 | reverse complement strand
ACAGATCCGCCAGATCGGTCGGATTCATGCGCATCTGATTCCACATCTGGCGCTTTTCCAGGGCTGCCTGTAAGCCCATCTTTGAAACATCGGCTGTGAAATCGAAAAAGGTGGGCTGATTGAAGTTGTAGACATCGCTTTGCACTTTCAGTTTGCTGAAGGCGCGCATCGGGTCTTCGTCGGTCCAGTCGGAAAGCTGTACCACGTAATCTTGGTCGGCGCGGTGTCTTTCACCCGCCCGTGGTCCAATAATCAGGGCGCCGTACATACCGGTCATCTCCTGAAAGCCGGAGTGGCTGTGGTACCAGTAGGTGCCGCTCTGCCGAAGTGTAAAGCGATAAACAAAGGTTTCTCCCGGTGCGATGCCTGGGTAGCTGATCCCCGGCACACCATCCATTTGATAAGGCAGCAGTATGCCGTGCCAGTGAATAGAGGTGGCGACCGGCATGCGGTTGGTGACGCGGATGGTGACTTCATCGCCCTCGCGCAAACGTAGCGTCGGTGCCGGAATGGAGCCGTTGATGGTGGTAGCCATACGTGTGACACCGGTAAAATTGACGGGGGTTTCGGCGATTACCAAATCGATTTCTCGGCCGCTGAGTACCGGTGCCGAGCCCAGCGCGGCCGCGCCTTTTACGGCCGCCTGCAACCAGGACGGTGTGGCGGCCAGCACGCCACCGGCTGCCAGGCCCTGCACGAAGCGGCGGCGACTAAGTTGCCAGGGCTGTTTGGGTCGGGGAAACCATGGGGTCATGAGTCAATCTCTTTTCGAATAAACGATGGTTGTCCGCATACTAGCGAGCCGAGCCTGTCACCCGCATGACTTCAAAATGACAAAGTTGTAATCTGGTCGTCATCTTCTTGTGGGTTAGCCAGGTTTAGGCTGTTTCCAAACCTATTCTGAACGTACGGAGCAAGGCAACGATGCGGCTATTGGTGGTCGAAGACGAAATCAAGACTGGCGATTATTTACAGCAGGGGCTGACCGAGGCAGGTTTTATGGTCACGCTGGCGCGCAATGGCCTCGACGGTCATCATTTAGCGATGACAGAGACCTTTGATTTGTTGGTGCTGGATGTAATGCTGCCGGATGTGGACGGCTGGCGAATTGTGCAGTCACTGCGCGAGGCTGGCCGTCAAACACCAGTGCTGTTCCTAACCGCCCGCGATAGCGTGGATGATCGCGTAAAGGGTCTGGAGCTGGGTGCTGACGATTACCTGGTCAAGCCCTTCGCCTTTGCCGAGCTGCTGGCTCGGGTGCGCACCCTGTTGCGCCGCAGTACGGTGCCGGTGATGACCGACCAGATCAGAGTCGCCGACCTCACCCTGGATTTGCCGCGTCACCGGGCCATGCGCGCCGGCCGCAAGATCAATCTCAGCCACAAGGAATTTTGCTTGCTGGAGCTGTTGGTCCGGCGGAAGGGTGAAGTATTACCGCGCTCCTTGATCGCCTCCCAGGTGTGGGACATGAACTTTGATTCCGACACCAATGTCATTGATGTGGCCATACGTCGCCTAAGGGCAAAAATTGATGACGATTATGAGCCCAAGCTGATTCACACCGTGCGTGGCATGGGTTACAAGCTGGAGGTTGAGGACGACCATGACGAAAGTTAGCCTCGCCCGGAGACGACCACTGTCACTCAATAGCCGTGTGATGTTGTTTGTCGCGGTCGCTATCGGTTTGAGCTTGCTGATGATCGGCCATTTGGTGCAAAAGGAGGTGGAGCGCCATTTTGCTGAACAGGATGCCGACGAATTGGTGGTGATTACTCGTGCTGTTGAGAAGGCCCTGCAAACGGCGAAGGATCAGGAATCGACACGGGAGCACACCCTTGCGCGAGCTGTTTCTGGTCATCATGGCGTCTATTTTCAGGTTTGGGATGATGTTGGACGTTTGGTCTACAGTTCCGTGGACACCGGATCTTTGCCACAGGCGAACACCTATGCCCCTGTGGCCCGCATCCAGGTAGACAATCTTTATACCTGGCAATCTGATGGCAAAACCTACCGTGGCACTATCACCCATACCCGCATCGCGGGCCAGGATTATCGCATCGTTGCGGCCATCGATATGGGTTTCCACATCCACTTTCTGGAAAATTTTCGTCGCAGTTTGTGGATGATCATGGTGGTGGCAGGGGCCATCACTCTCCTGGCGGCCTGGTATGGCGTGCATCAGGGGCATGCCCCAATACGTACTCTCAGTGAGACTATGGGTAATGTCCAGGCTGATCGGCTGCATGTGCGTCTCGATCCCGATACCGTGCCGGGGGAGCTGAAAACGCTGGTTGATTCGTTCAACCATATGATTGGGCGATTGGAGGACAGTTTTGTTCGACTTTCTCATTTCTCCGCTGATATCGCCCATGAATTGCGCACACCGCTAACCAACCTGATCACCCAGACTCAGGTGGGTTTGGGGAAGTCCAGAAGCCTGGAAGAATATCGCGAACTGTTATATTCAAACCTGGAAGAACAGGAGCGCCTGACCAAAATGGTTAATGACATGCTCTGGCTGGCCCAGAGCGAACACGGCCTGCTCAAGCCTGTCTGGGAACCGCTGGATCTGGCTCGTGAAGTGCGCGAGCTGTTCGATTTTTTCGAGGCCCTGGCGGAGGAAAAAAACATCGAATTGGTATTGGAGGGAAAGGCGCGAATGATACTGGGTGACCGCGCCATGCTGAGGCGCGCTTTATCCAACCTGCTGTCCAATGCCCTACGCCATACACCCACGGGGGGACGTGTGTTGATTCGGCTGGATTCATCGGGTGAGGGTAGGGCGTTACTCAGCGTACAAAATCCGGGGCCGGAAATTCCAGCCGAGCATTTGCCCAGGATTTTTGACCGCTTTTACCGCATAGATCCTTCCCGACAACGTCAAAGCGAAGGTGCTGGTTTGGGGTTGGCTATCGTCAAGTCCATAGTCGAGGCCCATGAGGGGGATATCAACGTGACATCCGAGCGCGACGTCACGCGTTTCACGATCAGCTTACCCAGCATGTCTGATGTAGAGGTGAGTGCTACGGGAGAAAGTGATGAGTCAACTGACCATAAGTAAACTGGCGCAAGCAGCTCGGGTCAGTGTCGAAACTATCCGTTATTACGAACGCCTCGGGCTTATCGAACAGCCGCCAAAGCCAGCTCAAGGATACCGCACCTACCCAAAAGTCACTCTGGAACGGGTCTTATTCATCAAGCGGGCTCAGGATCTGGGCTTCAGCCTGGAAGAAATCGACAACCTGCTGTCGTTGGGTGAGTCGCATTGCTCGGAAGTCCAGGCGCTGGCAGAAGGTAAGCTGGCCAGCGTACGGGAAAAAATCAATGACCTGCGCCGTCTGGAACTGGTGTTGGAAGACCTGGTGACCCAGTGCCGCACCAATCCAGATAATACGGCTTGTCCTATTGTTGAATCCCTCCAACCAGATCCTCATCAGTAATACGGTATGGAGCTTGACTCCGTACCTGGGTACGGCATTTATACTGACTTCACCGGGCTCATGAGGTGGAGTCAGCTATGCCCTCAAAAGACAAATTCATCGATACCAGGCTGCCTATCATTGGCGGTGTGACAGCCGCTATCGGCGCAAGTCTGTGCTGTGTCGGCCCGTTTGTGCTGCTCTCGCTGGGGATTAGCGGCGCCTGGATCGGCAATCTCACCCTGCTTGAACCCTATCGTCCCTTGTTTATCGCTGTTGTGCTGGCCCTGTTCGGCTGGGCGGGTTGGCAGGTTTACCGCCCCAGCGAGTCCTGCGAGCCCGGCACCGCCTGCGCCGCGCCGCAAGTTCGGAGGCGCCGCCAGGTGATTTTCTGGATAGCCGTGCTGATCGCCTTGATGCTCGTCACCAGCACCTACTGGATTCCCTTGCTCGCCTGAAGAGGACCACCCACGTTACTGGAGAATTTTCATGACAAAAATTGCGTTCGTATCCATGCTCGCCCTTGTCAGCCTGCCCCTCTGGGCCAAACCACAAACCGTAACCTTGGGTTTACCCACTATGAACTGTGCCATGTGCCCGATCACAGTGAAAAAGGCGCTAACCAAGGTAGAAGGAGAGACCAAGGCTGAGGTCAGTTATGAACACAAGCAGGCCGTAGTGACATTTGAAGATACTCAGACCGACACTCACAAATTGATTGAGGCCACCACCAACGCCGGTTATCCATCAACCATCGTGGAAACGGCAACGCCATGATTTCAAGTGTGATTCTACAGTCGGAACTGACCTGCCCGGAATGTGGCCATAAAAAAACCGAGACCATGCCTGCGAACGCCTGTCAGTGGTTTTATGAATGCGAACGTTGTCGTGTGGTGCTCAGACCAAAACCCGGCGACTGCTGTGTGTATTGCTCCTTCGGCTCCGTACCCTGTCCACCTATTCAAAAAAATAAAAGTTGTTGTGCCCGCTAGCGATTTCACAATCGCTTTTCAGGTATGAGCAACTCAGCATAAGCAGTAGACGAACTTTTGTAACGAGCCGGAAGGTGTTTGGTGGATTTCCTTTTCGTGTCCAAGAAGTTTGAAAGGTGAACCAAATTCAGCGTGCAGTGAATCGGCTGAGTAGCGTTGTACACAGTGGTGTCCGCACTTTGCTTGCGTATAAGTCAGGCGATAAGGCGTTTTTCGTATTTGGGTTCACCAAGAATGCAAGGGCGAATGTCAGTATAGATAAGCTGAGAGTATTGAAGCACTTGGCCAAAGAGTTGATGAGTTACAGTGATAAGGCATTAACCAAAGCCATCCGGCATGGCGCGTTAATTGAGGTAGAAGAAAATGGGTAAGTCGATCTTGGATGTGGGCTTTAGCTCTGATAAGAGAGTGGTTTAGCTCGGAATGTGTTTTTTAAGGCATGCTATATGTTTCTTCAGATTACCCCCATTTGTATCCCAGGTGCATCCCAAGGTTTCTATCCACGGTGTGAGGTCGGAAATAATCCGTTGGGTTTAAAAAGGGAAGGAGGATGGTACCAGAGGCCGGACTCGAACCGGCACACCATTGCTGGCGGGAGATTTTGAATCTCCTGTGTCTACCAATTTCACCACTCTGGCACTGCTTAGATTTTACTATTTTCCCTTGGGATACAAAATCGCTTGAGAATTTTGAATCCCCTGTGTCTACCAATTTCACCACTCTGGCACAGGGGCGCGATTATAGCAGTGGTCCCCGGAGAAGCAATAGAGCGGTGTTGTTCTGATTGATGGGTGCGCTGGCTCTGGCGGTGGATTTCCATTACCCTTGCGGCCTTTTACAAGCCTCCCCCAAACGTATGCGCCGAGACCATTTTCATTACCCTCTGCCCGATGAGCTGATTGCCCGTCAGCCCGCAGCTGAGCGCCGTGGCAGCCGTCTTCTGGTGGTGGATGGAGTGACGGGAGCGCTGCAGCATCTGCAGTTTCCGGCGATCAGTTCGCTGGTGAACCCCGGTGATCTGCTGGTGTTCAATAACACCCGGGTGATACCGGCCCGGCTGTTTGGTCAGAAGGATTCCGGCGGCAAAGTTGAAATGTTGGTGGAGCGCCTACTGGGCGACCAGCGATTGCTGGCTCATCTGCGGGCCAGCAAATCACCCAAAGCGGGCACCCGACTTCAGTTCGAAGGCGGTGTGGAAGCCGAGGTGGAAGGTCGCGATGGCGATCTGTTCCGGCTGCGTTTTCTCGGTGACAGAACGGCACTGGATATTCTTGAGAGCCACGGCCATATGCCTTTGCCGCCCTACATTGATCGCGCCGATAACCCGGCTGACCGGGAGCGCTATCAGACGGTGTACGCTGAAAAGCCCGGCGCGGTAGCCGCGCCCACGGCGGGTCTGCACTTTGATCGGGCGCTGCTCGACCAGCTTCGCAGAAAGGGAGTGGACTTTGCCTTTGTGACACTGCATGTCGGGGCGGGTACCTTTCAGCCGGTGCGGGTTGACCATATTCACGATCACCATATGCACTCTGAGGTGATTGAGGTCTCGGCTGAGGTCTGTCAGCAGGTGCGGGAGACCCGCGCCCGGGGCGGTCGGGTTATTGCGGTTGGAACTACCAGCGTACGATGCCTGGAAAGTGCCGCCGCTGCTGGCCAGATACAACCGATGACCGGTGAGACCGATATTTTTATCTACCCCGGTTATTCGTTCAAACTGGTGGATGCCCTGCTGACCAATTTCCACTTGCCGGAATCGACGCTGCTGATGCTGGTGAGTGCCTTCTCCGGGTACACACACATGATGAACGCCTACCAGCAGGCGGTGGCGGAGCGCTATCGGTTTTTCAGTTATGGCGATGCCATGTTTTTGACCCGCAATCCCGCTGCTGCAGAGGACATTCCCCAATGAGAAACAGTTGTTTTATGTCCTTTGAGGTGGCTTGCCGCGATGGCGAGGCGCGCCGTGGCAGAATGACCTTTCCCCGCGGCACGGTTGAAACGCCGGCATTTATGCCGGTGGGCACCTGTGGCACCGTCAAGGGCATGTTGCCGAGGGATGTTGAGGCCATAGGGGCCCAGATTCTGCTCGGCAATACCTTCCACCTGATGCTGCGCCCCGGCACAGATGTGGTGATGGAACACGGCGGATTGCATGAATTTATGCACTGGCCGGGACCAATCCTGACCGATTCCGGTGGCTTTCAGGTGTTCAGCCTCGGGGCGATCAGCAAGATTTCCGAGCAGGGCGTAGCTTTTCGTTCACCCATCGATGGCAGCGCCGTGTTTCTCGATCCGGAAACATCCATTCGGGTGCAGCAGCAGCTCGGTGCGGACGTGGTGATGATCTTTGATGAGTGCACCCCTTACCCGGCAACCGAACAGCAGGCCCGTGCCTCAATGGAGCTTTCGCAGCGCTGGGCGAAACGCAGCAAGGATGCCCACGGCGACAATCCCTCTGCGCTGTTTGGTATTGTGCAGGGCGGCATGTATGAGGACCTTCGCGACGCCTCCCTGGCCGGTCTCGAGTCAATCGGTTTTGACGGCTACGCCATCGGTGGTTTATCGGTGGGTGAGCCGAAAGAGGATATGTTGCGAATTCTGGATTATCTGCCGCCGAAAATGCCCCAGGGCAAGCCCCGCTATCTGATGGGTGTCGGCAAGCCGCAGGATATTCTCGAAGCCGTGCGGCGGGGTATCGACATGTTTGACTGTGTGATGCCTACCCGCAATGCGCGCAATGGGCATTTGTTCACCAGTGCCGGCGTCGTCAAGATCCGCAATGCGGTGCACCGGCACGATACCCGCCCGCTCGATGCGAACTGTGACTGTTATACCTGCCAGAATTTTAGCCGGGCCTATCTGCATCATCTGGAAAAGTGTGGTGAAATACTCGGCGCTCAACTGAACACACTGCACAACCTGCGCTATTACCAGACGTTAATGGCCGATATCCGTCAGGCCATCGCCGATGGTGGTCTCGATGAATTCGCTGAGCGGTTCTATGGCCAGCAGGGTCTGGAACAGCCCGCTTGAGGTTTGCCCATTTGCCCCAATATGTGAGGGGTGCTCGATATTTTTCGCCGTTTCTGACAAGGGCGCTGCTTCCACCCTATAATGGTCAGCCTTTTCGTTCAGGACTCAATAAAAGACTAGTGATATGAACCGTTATCCGTTATGGAAATACCTGCTGATTCTCTTTGTCGTTTCGTTGGGGGTGGTGTATGCCCTGCCCAATCTGTATGTGCCGGATCCTGCTGTACAGGTTTCCGGACAGAGTAGTGCGACCGTGGTCGATCAGCAGTTGCTGGATCAGATGGAGCAGGCTCTCAAGGATGAGGGTATCGAGTATTTCGGTGCAGAGAGCACGGGTGAAAACGCCCTCATTCGCCTGAAGGAGCGGGATCAGCAGTTGCCGGCCAAACGGGTCATTCAGCGGGCTCTCGGTTCCAATTATGTGGTGGCGCTTAACCTCGCACCCACAACCCCGGAGTGGCTTGCTGCGCTGGGGGCGCAACCGATGAAGCTCGGGCTCGACCTCAGTGGTGGCGTGCATTTCCTGCTGGAGGTCAATATTGACGAGGCGGTTGGCAAGCGGATGGAATCTTCGGTTCGGGAGATACGCGGTGCCATGCGTGAGCAGAAACTGCGCTACCACACGGTGAAGCTGGAGGAGGGGACGATTGTCAGCAAATTCCGCACTGAAGAAGAGCGGGACGAGGCGAACCAGATTCTCCGTCGCGACTTCCGCGATCTGACCACGCAGCTCACTACGGACGGCGGTTTGTTCACTATCCGCTCCAATATGTCGGAATCTGCGATCAGGGAAGTTGAGGATTACGCACTGAACCAGAACCTGGTGACCCTGAGAAACCGGGTTAATGAACTGGGGGTGTCCGAGCCCATCGTTCAGCGTCAGGGTCGCAACCGTGTAATGGTCGAGCTGCCCGGGGTTCAGGATACGGCTGAGGCGAAGCGGATTATCGGCAAGACAGCCAATCTTGAGTTCCGTCTTGAGGCCGAAGAACAGAACGTGGTCACGGCAGAAAAATTTGAATTTCTGAATGACAAATCCCGTTTTCCCGATGCCTGGCTGGAACGTACGGTAGTGATAACTGGCGACCATGTCTCGAACGCGACAGCCTCCTTCGATGAAAATGGCTTTCCGCAGGTGAATATCACGCTGGACAGTGATGGTGGCGCCCGTATGCATCGGGTTTCCCGCAAAAATATCGATCGTCGCCTGGGTGTGCTGTTTATCGAGTACAAGACCAACACGACCTATACCACCAATGAAAAGGGCGAACAGGTTGCGACGTCCGAGCGCTACGTCGAAAAGAAAATTATCAGTCTGGCCACCATTCGCAGTGCACTGGGCAAAACCTTCCGCATTACCGGTCTTGATAATCCTCGTGAGTCCTCGGAGCTGGCACTGCTGCTCCGTGCCGGCGGCCTGGCGGCACCCATGTATTTTGTAGAAGAGAGAACCATCGGTCCTTCGCTGGGCGCCGAGAATATTGCCCTGGGGGTTAAATCGGTCACCATCGGTATGGCGATGGTGCTGCTCTTTATGTTGGCCTACTACCGCGTCTTCGGCATCTTTGCCAATGTGGCGCTGGCTCTCAACCTGGTCATCATGGTTGCGGTTATGTCATTGTTGAGTGCAACCCTGACCCTCCCGGGTATCGCGGGCATCGTGCTGACAGTGGGGATGGCAGTGGATGCCAATGTGCTGATTTTTTCCCGAATCAGGGAGGAACTGGCCAATGGCCTGCCACCCCAGTCGGCCATCAATGCCGGCTATGATCGGGCTTTTGTCTCGATTCTGGATGCCAACCTGACCACTCTGATCGTGGCGGTGATTCTATACGCCGTTGGTTCCGGGCCGGTGCAGGGCTTCGCAGTCACCCTGTCGATCGGTATTTTGACATCGATGTTCACCGCAATTCTGGGTACCAGAGCGCTGGTCAATCTAGTCTATGGTGGCCGTACCATTAACAAAGTCTGGATTTAGGAGCTCACCATGACAACGCTACGTGTTATTGATTTCATGGGCCAGCGCAAGTTGGCGGCGATCATCTCCATTTTGTTGGTGCTGGGTTCGCTGGTTTCCCTGTCGGTGAAAGGTATCGTGCTGGGTCTTGATTTCACCGGAGGCACCCAGATAGAGGTGGGCTATCCAGAGCCGGCGGATTTATCAGTGATTCGCGCACAGCTGACTGAGAGCGGCTTTGAAAACCCCACTGTGATCTATTTTGGTTCCGAGAGTGACGTGCTGATCCGTTTGCAGGGTGAACCGGCAGCCGGCTTGTCCGATCAGGTGTTTGCTGCGCTGAAAAATAACACCGACAGCGAGATTGAAATGCGCCGGGTGGACTATGTGGGCCCCCAGGTGGGCGATGAGCTCCGCGAAGATGGCGGTCTGGGCATGCTGGCTGCGCTGGCCGTGGTGATGCTCTATGTGGCCATCCGGTTTCAATACAAATTTTCCATCGGTGCTGTTGTTGCGTTGGTTCACGATGTGATTATCACGCTTGGGTTTTTCTCGATCACCCGCCTGGAGTTTGATCTCACAGTGCTGGCGGCGGTGCTCGCCGTGATCGGTTACTCCCTGAATGACACGATTGTCGTGTTTGACCGAATACGGGAAAATTTTCGCCTGTTGCGAACGGCAGAGGCAAAAGAGGTCATTAATGAATCCCTGACACAATCGTTGCAGCGGACATTGCTTACCTCTCTGACAACCATTTTTGTGCTGGTGGCGCTGTTTGTTTTTGGCGGTGAGCTGATTCACAATTTTGCGATTGCACTGATTGTGGGTGTGGTAATCGGTACGTACTCCTCCATCTATGTGGCGTCAAATATGCTCATGGCTCTACGGATGACCAGAGAGAACCTGCTGCCGCCCGAGAAGGAAGGAGAGGAGTTCGATGGGCTGCCATAGGATTTCTTCACGATGACGTGCGCTGTACTTGAGGGATATGTCAAGGTATTTTTGCTTGCGCGTTTTTGTAAGCCGTTTTAAAGTGGGAATTGCGGGTCTTTGGCTGCCCGTATATTTACACCGCCAACCGAGGTTGGCACTAAGTGCTTACGAGGATTTTATGTCAGATTTAGTTACCGGTACCGTTAAGTGGTTCAATGAAGAAAAAGGGTATGGCTTTCTTGCGCAGGAGGGTGGCAAGGACGTCTTTGTACATTTCAGTGCTATTAACGGTACAGGCCGTCGCACACTTTATGAAGGGCAGCAGGTTTCTTTCGAAGTGACCGACGGTCAGAAAGGCCCGCAGGCACAAAACGTGACTGTTGTTGCCTGAGGCAAATGCCTGAGTTTAACCAATAAAAATGCCAGCATTAGCTGGCATTTTTTTGTGTTTTCGTTGCAGATGGTCATCACAGGGGTTTTTCGTTTGAAATACCCCTGTAGTGCTGTTTGCGCGTTTGCTTTTAGCGCCAGTTATCCCAGGCCAGCATGACTCTCTCGGGGTACCAGGTTTTACCATAGCTGCCGTTATAGCGGGCGAGCGCCAGCGCGAGATCGCCATTTTCCTTGTCCAGATAATACTTGAGAATGGTGCAGCCATAGCGCAGATTGGTATCGATGTTGATCAGATTGTCGTCCGCCCGGCCGATTTCGTGCTTCCAGAAGGGCATGACCTGCATCATACCCTGAGCGCCGGCACTGGAGACCGCGTAGGAGTCAAAGTGACTCTCCACCTGAATGACCGCGAGCACCACTTCCGGCGACAGTTCTGCCCGCGTGGCGGCCTGATGGATTTTGCGCAGCAGATCGAGTCGCTCCTCACTGTCAGGAATGTACCGGGCAAGCTGGGTGGATTTTGCCATCAGCCATACCTCGGCATCGAAACGATCCTCAAAGCTGTCGGCCTGTTCCACGGTCTTTTTCAGCAGGATCAGCAGAGCCTGATCCACTTCCTGCACATCGCCCGCGAGAGAAACACTCAGCCAGAGAGCGGTGCTCGTCAGTGTCAGCCATCGCGCGATCATCTGGCCGACCGAGGCGCTCATCCGAGGGACTGTGCCAGAAATTCAGGCAACTCCGTTACCGCGATTTGGCAGCTTTCCCCGCTGCGACGGTTGTAATATTCCACCTGACCCTGTTCAAGCCCGCGGTCACCCACGACGATGCGGTGAGGAATGCCCATTAATTCGATGTCTGCCAGCATGACCCCTAACCGGGCTTTCTCTTCATCCATTAACAGTACGTCAAAACCTGCCTGTTGCAGATCGGAATACAGCATTTCGCAGGCATCGCGAACCGGTTCGGACTTGTGCAGATTGATCGGCACTACCGCGACCTGGAAAGGGGCCAGGGCATCGGGCCAGATGATGCCTTTTTCGTCATGATTCTGCTCAATGGCAGCGGCCACAACGCGGCTTACGCCGATACCGTAGCAGCCCATCAACATGACCTGCTCGCGGCCTTCTTCATTGAGTACCCGGGCGTTCATGGCCTCACTGTATTTGGTGCCCAATTGAAAAATATGCCCCACTTCAATGCCGCGTTTGATCTCCAGTGTGCCTTGGCCGTCGGGACTGGCGTCGCCGGGGACCACATTGCGAATGTCCTCGACTTGCAGCGGCGGGCAGTCCCTCTCCCAGTTGACACCGGTGAGGTGGTAATCATCGCGGTTTGCACCACAGACAAAATCTGCCAGATGGGCCGCGCTGCGATCCACAATGGTCGGAATGCTGAGCGCTACCGGACCGATGGATCCCACAGAACATCCCAGGATGGCTTTTACCTGTGCTTCGCTGGCAAAGGTCAGTGGTGATGCCACGCCCTGCAGTTTCTCGGCCTTGATAGCATTGAGTTCGTGGTCGCCCCTCAGCACCAGTGCCACCAGTGCGGTGGTGCTTTGATTGGGGTCTCCCAGCACGATCAGGGTTTTTGCGATCTGCTCAGGTTTTACCCCGAGAAACCGGCCGACCTGTTCAATGCTGTGCTGGCCCGGTGTGGCCACTTCCTGCATGTCTGTCGATGCAGTTGGCCGACTGCCGGTCGGAGCCATGGCTTCGGCCATTTCCACGTTGGCGGCATAGTCGCTGGCGTTGGAGAAGGCGATATCGTCCTCGCCGGAGGCCGCCAGCACATGAAATTCATGGGAGTGGTTGCCGCCAATGCTGCCGGTATCCGCCAGGACGGGCCTGAAGTCGAGGCCGAGACGGCTGAAAATAGTGGTATAAGCCGCGTGCATGGTGTCATAGGTCTGCTGCAGGCTGGCCTGATTCGCATGAAAAGAGTAGGCATCTTTCATCAGAAATTCCCGTGCGCGCATGATGCCAAAGCGGGGGCGAATTTCGTCCCGGAACTTGGTCTGAATCTGATAGAAATTGGCGGGCAGTTGCTTGTAACTGCGCAGTTGATTGCGGACCAGGTCGGTAATGACTTCTTCGTGGGTCGGGCCGAGGCAGAAGGCGCGGTCGTGACGGTCTTTCATTCTCAGCAGTTCAGGCCCGTATTGTTCCCAGCGACCGGACTCCTGCCAGAGTTCCGCCGGTTGGGTCACCGGCATCAGGACTTCCATGGCGCCAGCCCGGTTCATCTCTTCGCGGACAATGGCCTCCACTTTGCGCAGCACCCGCAATCCCAGGGGCAACCAGTTGTAGAGTCCGGCGGCCAGCTTGCGGATCATGCCGGCGCGAATCATCAATTGATGGCTGATGACTTCGGCATCGGCCGGGGTTTCTTTTTGGGTAGCGATCAAAAACTGGCTGGCACGCATAGTTGATTCTTTGTCTTGGAGGTGAGTGTAAAAACCGCTATTTTACGGTGGAGCCCGCTTTGGGTACAGGACAAGAGGTTGTTAAATGTTTGAGCTCGATTCTGCACTGATGGCTGACACGGTAATTATTGGTGACTTTCCGTTGTGCCGGTTGTTGATCCACCGCGATGCCAATTATCCCTGGTTCATTCTGGTGCCACGGATTGCCGATGTGACGGAAATTTATCATTTGTCAGAGCAGGACCAATATCAGCTGATTCGCGAATCCTCTCTGCTGGCGGAGACATTGGTGGATGTGTTCTCCCCGGATAAGGTCAATATTGCGACCCTGGGCAACCGGGTGGCCCAACTGCATGTGCATCATCTCGCCCGCTATAAAACGGACGGTGCCTGGCCCGATCCCATTTGGGGACGGCTGCCGGCACAGGGTTATACCGGGGAGTTGCTTGCGGCGCGGGTCGATCCAGTCGTCAATGTGCTGGTCGGGGACGGCTTCACCGCCCTTCAGAAATAGCCTTTTCGGCAGATTTTTGCGTACTGTGTCGGCCATTGCCCGGATTCAGGCTTTATCCAATCTTCTAGCCCCCTGGTTACTGGGGTATAATGCGCCGCTTTTATCAGGGGCGTTCTGCCCGCTCTAGAATCAGGGTATTTGGTTATGCCGATTTACAGTTATCAATGTCAGGCCTGCGGTCATGCGCTGGAGGCACTCCAAAAAATCAGTGACAAACCATTGACGGATTGTCCGGTTTGTCATCAGTCGGAATTGAAAAAACAGTTGACGGCTGCCGGTTTCCGGCTGAGTGGCAGCGGCTGGTATGAAACGGATTTCAAAAAAGAGAAAAGAAAGAATATTGCCGGCGACCAGCCCTCGGAAAGCAAGGCAAAGCCAGAAACAAAACCCAAACCCAAAGAGGCTGCCGGTTCCACCCCCGCTGCCTGAACCAATACCACCGGAAGCCCTGCCCGGCCTCCATTAGATTAACAACGGGAAGACATAATGCGGACAAGTTATTGTGGTGTGCTCGGCGCCGAACACATTGATCAGGAAGTCACCCTGTGCGGTTGGGTGGATCGTCGCCGCGACCACGGGGGTGTGATCTTTGTCGATTTGCGCGATCGTGAAGGTATCGTGCAGGTCGTGTTTGACCCGGATTGTGGCGAGCATTTTGCCCTTGCTGACCGGGTTCGCAGTGAGTATGTGCTGCAGGTGACTGGTCGGGTTCGCGCCAGAACCCCCGAAACCGTCAACCCGGAAATGGCCACTGGTCAGATTGAAATTTATGGTCTGGCGGTGCAGATACTGAATGCCTCTGAAACGCCGCCTTTCCCGCTGGATCAGCACAACAAGGTGGGCGAGGAAGTGCGGCTCAAGTACCGCTATCTGGACCTGCGCCGGCCGGAAATGCTCAACAACATGCGGTTTCGCTCCAGGGTGACCAATATTATCCGCAACTTTCTCGATCAACGGGGGTTTCTGGATATTGAAACCCCGATCCTGACCCGGGCCACGCCGGAGGGCGCCCGCGATTACCTGGTGCCGAGCCGCACCCACGAAGGCAAGTTCTTTGCGCTGCCGCAGTCGCCACAATTGTTCAAGCAGTTGCTGATGGTGTCGGGGGTGGACCGTTATTACCAGATCGCAAAATGTTTCCGTGACGAAGACCTCAGGGCCGACCGCCAGCCTGAATTTACCCAGGTTGATGTGGAAATGTCGTTTACCTCGGAAGCGGAGATCATGGCCATCAATGAGGAAATGATCCGCACGGTTTTCCAGGAGGTGCTCGAGGTGGATCTGGGGGATTTCCCCTCCATGCCTCATAGTGAGGCCATCATGCGCTATGGCAGCGATAAACCGGATTTGCGGATTCCCCTCGAACTGGTGGAAATCAAGGACCTGATGGCGGGGGTGGATTTCAAGGTGTTTTCCGGGCCAGCCAATGATCCAAAGGGCCGCGTCACGGCGTTGAAGGTACCTGGTGGCAACGAGATCAGCCGCAAGCAGATAGATGATTACACCAGGTTTGTCGGTATTTATGGTGCCCGCGGGCTGGCTTACATCAAGGTCAATAACAGGGAAGATCTGGAAGAGGGGCTGCAATCCCCGATCGTCAAGTTTCTGCCGTTGGACGTGCGTGCCGCCATACTCGATCGCACCGCCGCCGAGAATGGCGACCTGATTTTCTTTGGTGCAGATAACCACCGTGTTGTGACCGAAGCTTTGGGTGCCCTGCGCTGTAAACTCGGTGCAGACCTGAATCTCTACACCTGTCAGTGGGCGCCGTTGTGGGTGATCGACTTCCCGATGTTTGAAGAAGACGGGGAGGGCGGTTGGACCTCCCTGCATCATCCCTTTACCCGGCCGGCCTGTTCGGTGGAAACGCTTGAGGCCGATCCGGAAAAAGCCCTGTCGATTGCCTACGATATGGTGTTGAACGGCACGGAACTCGGTGGTGGTTCGATTCGTATCCACAACCCCGATATGCAGCATGCAGTCTTCAAGGTGCTGGGTATCAGTGAGGCAGAAGCGGACGAAAAATTCGGTTTCCTGATCGACGCCCTGAAATTTGGTTGTCCACCCCATGGCGGGTTGGCGTTTGGTCTGGACCGGCTGATTATGTTGATGACCGGTAGCCATTCGATTCGCGATGTGATCGCTTTCCCGAAAACCCAGACTGCGGCCTGCGTCATGACCGATGCGCCGGGCGGGGTTGATAATCGGCAATTGCGTGAACTGAATATTCGTTTGCGGGAGAAAAAACCGGCGGATAGCTGATTTATTCCGCAGTGCGCTGACCGGCGCAACACGATAAAAAACGGCTGTTGGCGAGATGGCCACAGCCCGGCAGTATGGGAGATTTTTGTTATGGCAGGTCACAGCAAATGGGCCAATATCAAGCACCGCAAGGCAGCACAGGATGCCAAGCGCGGCAAGGTATTCACCAAACTGATTCGCGAGCTGGTTGTGGCTGCAAAATCCGGCGGGCCTCTGCCGGAGGATAACCCCCGGCTTCGCGCCGCAGTGGACAAAGCGCTCGGTAATAACATGAAGCGCGACACCATTGATAAAGCCATTGCCAGGGGGGCCGGTGCCGGTGAAGGCGACAATTATGAAGAGGTGACCTACGAGGGTTACGGGGTCGGTGGTATCGCCGTGCTGGTGGACTGTATGACGGATAACCGCAATCGTACGGTTTCCGATGTGCGCCACGCATTCACCAAGCGCGGTGGCAATCTGGGCACGGACGGGTCGGTCGCCTACCTGTTTAATCGTACCGGTCAAATCAGTTATCCCGCCGGGGTAGATGAAAACCGGTTAATCGAAGTTGCCCTGGAAGCGGGCGCAGAAGATGTGGTGACCAATGATGATGGTTCCATGGATGTGCTCACCGCGTGGGAAGACTTCAGTGCAGTCAAAGAGGCCCTGCAGGGAGCCGGCCTAGAGCCGGAAAGTGCAGAGGTCACCATGCTGGCATCCATTACTGTGCCTGTTGATCTGGACGGTGCAGAGAAACTGCTGGCGCTGGTGGATCATCTGGAAGATCTGGATGATGTGCAGAATGTATTTACCAATGCGGATATTCCCGCGTCGGTGATGGCTGAGCTCGGCTGATGATCGGTTGGGCCAGAGAGTAAACCCGGGTGTATCCCGATATTGTTAACAGAACGAGTAATCACAGGAGAGACAGGATGAAAGTACTTCAGAAAACTGACGAGTACACCATTTATCAAAAACGCTCAGGTCGCTATGCCGTTGAAGGTGCCGACAAGAAGATCATTAATGGTGACGAAAAAGTCAGCATTCTGGTCGCCGCGGGTGTCGTCAAGCAGGCAGTTGCCAAACCCGCGCCGGTAGAAGAGGCGGTTGTTGAAGAAGCCCCGGTAGAAGAAGCCCCGGTAGAAGAAGCCCCGGTAGAAGAAGCCCCGGTAGAAGAAGCCCCGGTAGAAGAAGCCCCGGTAGAAGAAGCCCCGGTAGAAGAAGCTCCAGCAGAAGAGGTTGTGGCAGAGGCAGCTCCAGCAGAAGAGGCGCCTGCTGCTGAAACATCCGCAGAAGCAGCTCCCGCTGAATCGGTAGATGAAGAAACCAAATAAAAGTTGTTGCAGTGTGAACGCAAAAAGGCGGCTGGTAACAGCCGCCTTTTTTAGTGGGTGCAGTGTCGATGGAGCAGGTGGCTCTTGTTTTTTTAAGTGATTAGGATACTGTGACAATATACAGTATTTCGGGCGACTCCCATGACACTGATTCTCGGTATAGATCCCGGTTCGAGAAAGACCGGCTTTGGCCTTGTCAACGCCGTTGGTTCCAATGCTGAGTATGTTGCCAGTGGCATTATTCGCCTGCCGGATGGGGCGCTTCCGGATCGTCTCAAGGTGATCTTTGAGAGCCTTTCCAGCATTATCGAAGAGCATCATCCTGAGACAATGGCCATTGAGGATGTTTTCTTTGCCCGAGACCCCAGGGCTGCGTTGAAGCTCGGGCAGGCCCGTGGCGCGGCGATTGTGGCGGGTGTTGCCGCGGGGTTGTCGGTGGCCGAATATGCCGCGCGGTCGGTCAAACAGTCGGTGGTCGGCAGTGGTGCGGCTGGCAAGGAGCAGGTGCAGCACATGGTCACACGGTTGTTGAAGTTGCCTTCGGCACCCTCTGAGGATGCCGCAGACGCACTTGCCGTGGCACTCTGCCACGCGCAAACGATGCGCACCACGGCCGGGTTGCCCCCCGATGTTCGTTATGCCAGAGGGCGGTATAAATAATATGGCGAGTCCTATAACGAGAGGGGTTGCGAGGTGATCGGAAGAATTCATGGCACATTGCTGGAGCGCAAGGCGCCGGAACTGCTGATTGATGTACAGGGTGTCGGCTACGAAGTGTTGGTGTCGCTCAATACGTTTTTTGATTTGCCGGCACCGGGCCAGACGGTGACTCTCCATACGCACTTTGTGGTGCGGGAGGATGTGCAGCAACTTTACGGCTTTGCCGATACTGTCGAGCGCGAGTTATTTCGCAGCCTGATCAGGGTCAGTGGCGTGGGGCCGAAAATGGCGCTGGCGATTTTATCCGGAATGACGGCAGCTGATTTCGCCCATTCAGTGCAGCACAACGATACCGCGACCCTGGTGCGATTACCCGGCGTCGGCAAAAAAACAGCCGAGCGCCTGATCGTGGAAATGCGGGATCGTCTCAATCATTTTTCCACCGATTCGGCGGACTCCCCACTCACTGGCCCGGCAGGACGACAAACCGATACGGTCCGGGAGGCCGAGAGTGCACTGATTGCGCTGGGTTACAAGCCCCAGGAGGCGGCCCGGATGATAACGGCCGTAGCCAGTGAAGGGCAATCCAGTCAGGAATTGATACGCTTAGCCCTGAAAAGCATGGTTAAAAGCTAGCCTGTGCAAGATATACTGCGCCCATGATTGAGAATGATCGTCTTATCTCCCCAGAAGCTTCCGTGCAGGAGGAGCGCTTTGATCGTGCGATTCGCCCCCTGAGTCTGGCCGACTATGTCGGGCAGCAGGCGGTCCGTGAGCAGATGGAAATATTTATCGGTGCTGCACGCAGGCGCGGTGAGCCACTGGACCACACGCTGGTGTTTGGCCCCCCGGGTCTGGGCAAGACCACGTTGGCTCATATCATTGCCAACGAAATGGGCGTGGACCTAAAAACCACTTCCGGCCCGGTGCTGGAGAAAGCCGGTGATCTGGCGGCCCTGATGACCAACCTGGAGCCGGGTGATGTGCTGTTCATTGACGAGATTCATCGTCTCAGCCCGGTGGTGGAAGAGGTTATCTATCCGGCCATGGAAGACTACCAGCTGGATATCATGATCGGCGAAGGGCCTGCTGCGCGTTCCATCAAGCTGGACTTACCACCCTTTACCCTGGTTGGTGCAACCACCCGGGCGGGGTTGCTCACGTCGCCGTTGCGCGATCGATTTGGTATCGTGCAGCGTCTTGAGTTTTATTCTGTGGACGAGTTGAGCACGATTGTATCCCGCTCTGCGGATATTCTCGGGGTGGCCATGGGGCAGCAGGGGGCTCTGGAAATTGCCCGCCGTGCGAGGGGTACCCCCAGGATTGCCAATCGCCTGTTGCGCAGGGTCAGGGACTACGCCGAGATCAAGGCAGATGGCAAGATCAGTGCGGCGGTGGCCGATCAGGCACTGAATATGCTCAATGTGGATGCCAATGGTTTTGATCATATGGATCGACGGCTGATGCTGACCATCATGCAGAAGTTTGATGGCGGGCCGGTGGGGGTGGACAGCCTCGCGGCCGCGATCAGCGAAGAGCGGGGAACAATTGAGGACGTGCTGGAACCGTTTCTGATCCAGCAGGGATATTTGATGAGAACCACTCGGGGCAGAATGGTGACACGCCTTGCCTACCAGCACTTCGGTCTGAAAAGTCCACAAAAAATTGACCAACAACTGGATTTTATGGAGAAATGACCAGCGAATATTGTCTACCGATCCGTGTGTATGTGGAAGACACCGACGCGGGCGGGATTGTCTACTACGCCAATTATCTGAAGTACCTTGAGCGCGCCCGCACTGAACTGATGCGGTCGTTGGGTTATGACAAGCCAGCCCTGTTTGAAGGCATGCAGTTTGTGGTCTGTTCGGTGGAATTGAAGTACCGGCAACCGGCAGTATTGGATGACCAGATTGTTGCCACGGCCAAACTGGTCGCCGTGAGCAGAACTTCATTCACCATCGCCCAAAAAGTGCTGAGGGGTGAGCAGGTTCTGGTCGACGGGGTCGTAAAAGCGGCCTGTATCAATCATCAAACGAAGCGACCCACGCCCATCCCGGCCGAGATGTTGCAAACATTGCAAGCCGCTATTTAACAAGAAAACAGGAGTTACCTGGTGACCGAACAATTATCACTCTGGAGTCTGATTGCCGATGCTTCCCTGCTGGTGCAATTTGTCATGGCGCTGTTATTTTTTGCTTCGATGATCTCCTGGGTAATGATCATCCAACGCGGGCTATACCTGAGAAATGCGGGGACGAATTTGCGCAAATTTGAGGATAATTTCTGGTCCGGGGTAGATCTTAATCAGCTCTATACGGAGATTGGTGGCAGAGGTGCCGCCGAAGGTCTGGCGAGTGTATTCCGCGCGGGCTTCCGCGAATTCAACCGCCTGGCCCAGCAGGCAAATGTTGATGCGGATACGGTCATCGAAGGCACCGAGCGGTCCATGCGAATTGCCCTGTCCCGGGAGGAAGAGCGACTCAATCGGAATTTACCCTTTCTGGCCAGTGTTGCGTCGGTGAGCCCCTACATTGGTTTGTTTGGCACCGTCTGGGGGATCATGAACTCCTTTCGCGGACTGGCAACAGTACAGCAGGCCACCCTGGCTACGGTTGCGCCGGGTATCTCTGAAGCCTTGATCGCCACAGCCATGGGCTTGTTTGCCGCGATTCCGGCGGTGCTGGCCTACAATCGCTATTCAGCGTCGGCGGATAGTATCTACAGCGGCTATCAAACCTTTGCCGAGGAATTTTCCAGTATTCTGCACCGCCGGGTACACGGTTAATGGCTATCCGAACTCCCAAGCATAAAAGGCGGCTGGTGGCTGAAATCAATGTGGTGCCGTACATTGATGTGATGCTGGTGTTGCTGATTGTCTTTATGGTGACAGCTCCCATGTTGATGCAGGGGGTCAAGGTGGAGCTGCCACAGGCACCGTCCGCACCGCTTGACGACAAGGACCTGGAACCCCTCATTGTTTCTGTGAAGGCCGATGGAACTTACTATCTGGATCTCGGCAATGGCAAGAATATTGAGGAGCCGCTCACCTCTATTATAGAAAAAGTGCAGAAGGTGATGGGCGTGCAGCCGAAGACGCCCGTACTGGTCTGGGGTGATGCAAAAGTGGATTATGGTACTGTGGTCAGGTTGATGAGCGAGCTGCAGAATGCCGGTGCGCCCTCTGTCGGGCTGGTCACCGAGCCGCCGCCAGGGAAAAACTAGCTACCGTGTTCTCCGGCAAAGTCTCCTCATTTACCGTTGCCGTTGTGGTGAGCCTGCTGTTGCATGCTTGCATGGTGGCGCTATTGGTGGTGCATTGGGAACCGGAGAGGAAACAACGAAAAATTACCCAGCCGAAATATGTTCAGGCAACGTTGCTCAAACTGGAAGAAAAGGCCAAACCCAAGCCAAAGCCCCCGGTGCCTAAAGCGGCACCCAAGCCAGCGCCCAAACCGACTCCGAAACCGGCCCCCAAGCCCAAGCCAAAGCCAGCTCCGAAGCCGGCGCCAAAACCGGAACCCAAACCCGCGCCAAAACCGAAACCGGAGCCCAAGCCGCAAATAGATAAGCAGCAGCTTGAACAGGCGCTGGCCAGTGCTCTGGCCGAGGAAGAGGCGTTTTTGGCGGCCGCAAACGATGAGGAGTTGGCCAGCAGTTACGCGGACTACATTTTTGAGCGAGTGGCCGCCAACTGGAGTCGTCCTCCCAGTGCCCGTCGCGATATGGAGGTTGAGTTGCTGGTGCAACTGGTACCAACGGGACAGGTAGTCAGTGTTGTTATTGTCAGATCCAGCGGTAATGCGGCATTTGATCGTTCTGCCGAGCAGGCCATCCTTAAAGTGGGCAGGTTCGAAAAGTTACAGGAACTACCACCGAAGGTGTTCGAGGCTTACTTTCGTAAATTGCCATTAATTTTCAGGCCAGATGATTTGAGGTTATAAACAGTGAGGAAAATCGGATTTCTATTAAGTGTGTGTGTGCTGGTGACGTGCTGGCTGCCATCAGCATCTGCTGAGTTCGCCATCGAAATTACCCAGGGCGTGGATAATCCGACCCGTATCGCCATTTCACCGATGACACTCGGCGGTCGGGCGTTGCCCGAAGATATCAGTAAAATTGTTTCGGCGGATCTGGATCGCAGTGGTCTGTTCAGTTCGATATCCCGGCAAAATATGTTGTCATTTCCCGCTCGTGAGAATGATGTCTACTTGCGTGACTGGCGGGTTCTCGGTGCAGAATACCTGGTGGTTGGCGACGTGACTGATCAGGGGGGTAGTTACAAGGTGACGTTCAGCCTTATGGAAATGGCTGGAGGCCGCAAGTTGTTTACCAAGGCGGTGGATGGAAAGGCTGCACAGTTGCGAGATATCGCCCACCACATCAGCGATCAGGTGTATGAAACTATCACCGGTATCCCCGGTGCCTTCTCTACCCGCATTGCCTATGTGAGCGCTATTCCCAAGAACGGAAAAATGTCATTTCGCCTGATGGTGTCTGATGCGGATGGTGCCAGAGAACGTTTGCTGTTGGCATCAGACGAGCCAATCATGTCACCGGCCTGGTCTCCCGATGCCAGGGAGTTGGTGTATGTCTCTTTTGAAACAGGCAGGCCGGCCATTTTTCGTCAAAATCTTGCCACGGCAGCCCGCGAACAGTTGACCAATTTCCGGGGGCTCAACGGTGCACCCTCCTGGTCACCCGATGGTCGAAAGTTGGCTCTGGTGTTGTCAAAAGATGGCAATCCCGAACTTTATACATTTGACTTGATCACACGAAAATTTACGCGCCTGACCACCCATTTTGCGATTGATACCGAACCAAACTGGATGCCGGACGGAAAATCGCTCGTTTTCACCTCAGATAGGGGCGGAGCGCCACAAATTTATAAGTTAACCATTGCCAGCGGGCAGGTAGAACGCTTAACCTTTACAGGGTCGTACAATGCCAGACCAAGACTTGCTCCTGATGGGCGCACTTTAGTTATGGTGCACCGCGATAAAGGCGATTTTCATATCGCCTCTCAGGATCTGGTTACGGGCGACCTGAGAGTTTTAACACAAACGTATCTGGATGAATCCCCTACAGTTGCCCCGAATGGTGCTATGTTAATTTACGCAACCAAACAAGGCAGCAAGGGAGTACTGGCAGCTGTTTCGCTGGATGCGGGTGTGAAATTTTTACTGCCAGCAACTGTCGGCGATGTCCGAGAGCCTGCCTGGTCACCAAAATAAACAAGCTACATTTAGTTACAGGAGAAAAAAATGAAAAATCAACTGCTCAAATACGGCGCTTTGGTTACCGTTGTGATGGCGCTGTTATCGGGCTGTTCATCGACCGGTACTGAAACAGATACGGCGGGTGCCGGCACGTCAGTGCCAAGCAGCCAGGTGTCTACAGGTTCAGTATCGACTGAAGGCGTTACTGCTACGACACTGGGTACAGATACCGCTGTGCCACGGGTATTCTACTTCGAGTTTGATCGCGCGGTTCTCAATGCTGAATCTACCGCTGCGTTGCGTCTCCATGCCGAATGGTTGCATGCCAATCCGGTCAATGTTCGTCTGGAAGGTCATGCCGATGAGCGTGGAACACGCGAATACAACATGGCGCTCGGTGAGCGTCGCGCCAATGCCGTTCGCGATTTCCTGATTTCCGAGGGTGTGAATGGCAATTTGCTGGAAGTGATCAGCTATGGTGAGGAAAGCCCTGCTTCCCTGGATAGCAATGAAACTGCCTGGGCGTTGAATCGTCGCGTAGAAATGAAGTAATCGCGCCGCAGGCGCCTTTGCTGTTTTTAGCAAACGTCCGGTGTTCAAACACCGGACGTATTGTCTTTCTCGTGTAGCGTTTTCCCGTGCCATTGGTAGAGGATATCTCCATGCGTGTGACTGCAGTTGGTATTATTCTTTTATCTCTCCTGCCCATTGTTGGTTTTGCCGCTGCGCCCGTCTCTGAACTTGGCAGACAGTCGCAAGATACCTCTCCCAGGGTCGTCCCTGTCCCACCTGCCGAACCCGTTCAGACATCCGCCTTTAATGGGGGCGCTCAATACCAGATGCAAATGTTGCAGGAGGAAGTCCGAACCCTGCGGGGTATGGTGGAAGAGTTGAGCCACGAAATCCGTCAGTTAAAATCCCGTCAGCTGGATGACTACATGGACCTCGATCGGCGACTCAGTGCTATTGCAGCCGGTGACTCGTCGGTGACCTCCACTCCAAATCGGGCTGATGGCCCTTCAGCTGAGAGCCCCTCTGCTAACAGTCCCGCTGCCGAAAGTGTCAATTCCGGCACGGATGAAGCAAAGCACTACAACAATGCCTACAACCAGTTAAAAGCGGGTAAGACCGAAGACGCCATTGCTCTTTTCAAAAAACATCTCTCCGATTATCCGGATGGCAAGCTGGTGGCCAATGCGCATTACTGGTTAGGTGAAATTTATCTGCTACAAAATGATCTGGATGCTGCCCGTCAGGCTTTCTCTGCTGTGGTAGAACAGTATCCGGCGAACCGTAAGGCCTCCGACGCCGCCTTCAAGCTCGGCCAGGTGTATTTCCTGATGGGTGATAAAGCGAAGGCTAAATCCCTGTTGGAGACCTCCGCTGCAGGCAATGATAACGCGGCGACCCTGGCAAAACGCTATCTGGATCAACACTTTTAATCGGTCGGCCTTCTGATTTTGCAAATGTCGGTTAAACTGCGGCATTGATGACATGCAGTACCTCCCATGAACCCAACGTCTGTTCGCATTACTGAAATTTTCTATTCTCTCCAGGGTGAGTCGTCTGCGGTTGGTTTGCCGACGGTTTTTGTGCGACTGACCGGTTGTCCGTTGCGTTGTCATTACTGCGACACGGAATATGCTTTCTACGGTGGCGAGCGGCGCTCAATCGAGCAGATTCTGGAAGAAGTGAGTACCTTTAAAGCTTCGCGCGTATGTGTCACCGGTGGCGAACCGCTGGCCCAGAAGTCCTGCCTGCCGCTGTTGGCCGCGCTTTGCGATAAAGGGTACCAAGTGAGCCTGGAAACAGCGGGTGCGTTATCCCTGGCTGAGGTGGACCCTCGGGTGATCAAGGTGATGGATCTGAAAACCCCCGCCTCTGGTGAGGTCAATCGCAACCTGTATGAAAATATTGCTTACCTGAAACCCTCCGATCAGATTAAGTTTGTGATCTGTGACAGGCAGGACTACGAATGGGCCCGGATGAAGCTTGATGAGTTCGATCTGCCGGGCTGTGTCACTGACATCCTCTTTTCTCCGAGTTTCGGCCAGCAAGATGCCACCGAGCTGGCAGAGTGGGTGCTGAATGACAGGTTGCCGGTCAGGTTTCAGCTTCAATTGCATAAACTGTTGTGGAAAGATGCCCCGGGACACTGAATGACTGAGAACGAAAATAACAGGGCCGTGGTGCTGGTATCCGGCGGCCTGGACTCTACGACGGTGCTGGCGCTGGCAAAAAGTCAGGGATTCAGCTGCTATACCCTGAGCTTTGATTATGGGCAGCGGGCCCAGGCAGAACTGGTTGCCGCCCGGCGCTGCTCTGAACAGCTGGGTGCCGAGGAGCACAAGGTTATTAAACTGGATCTGAGGGCCATTGGTGGTTCTGCCCTGACCGATGACCGTATTGATGTGCCGGAGGAGCAGACCAGCGGCATTCCCGTGACTTACGTGCCGGCCCGCAATACGGTATTTCTCTCCATTGCGCTGGGTTGGGCAGAGGTACTGGGTGCCCAGGATATTTTCATTGGGGTCAACGCGGTGGATTATTCCGGTTATCCGGACTGTCGTCCCGACTACATCGAAGCCTTTGAAAAAATGGCCAACCTCGCCACTAAATCAGGGATTGAAGGGCATTACCTGCGAATCAACAAACCGTTGATCAATCTCACCAAAGCAGAAATTATCCTTCAGGGCACGTTGGCGGGTGTTGATTATGCAGAAACAGTCTCCTGCTATCAGGCGAACGAGCAGGGTTTTGCCTGTGGTCGATGCGATAGTTGCCGGTTGAGAAAATCGGGATTTCAGGAAGCCGGGTTGCCAGATCCCACCCGTTATATCGGCACAGAATAAACACTTGATTTTTGACTCCCCATAAGTAAGATATGCGCCTCTTCTGAGGGTCGTTAGCTCAGTTGGTAGAGCAGTTGGCTTTTAACCAATTGGTCGCTGGTTCGAATCCAGCACGACCCACCAAACAAATAAAAAGGCCACCCCAATGGGGTGGCCTTTTTATTTGTAGGCGATTTGTTGTGGCTTCGTTCGTTAAAGCGTGGTTCGACAAACTCCGTGAGGAGTTTGGACCGAGTGGCCGCAGGCCGCGAAGCCCTTAAGGGGTCAAAACAGTGACAAACTGTTTTGAGTCAATCCAGCACGACCCACCAAATACAGAAATGCCGGGCTTGTCCCGGCTTTTTTGTGTCTGCGCGTAGGGCTGTGGGTGATCTTGTTTGAAGCGCGAGTAATGCAGGCCGCAGCAATTCTCGAGGTGGCGGAGTGGTGATGCTGCACTATTTTAAGCGGGCCTGCGGATTCGGGTCGTGAACGGCGGCTGTTTGTCAGGGTCAAATTCATAGAACACACTGAAATAAATTGGCGGCGGAGGATCCTGGTATTTATGGTAAAATTCTTGCGTAGCACTGCACTTATTCCGGTTTTTTATGACGCATCCATCGAAACTCCATATTGCCAGCGATTCTGATCACCGTGAGGTGGTCGAGCGCTATCTGGGCAAATTGCACGAGGAGCCTCGCTACACGCCAGAGCAAGAGGCCGCATATCGGACTTCGATCAAACGGCTGTTGAAGGAACGCAATGCGGTTATCGTGGCACATTACTACACGGATCCGGTGATTCAGTCTTTAGCTGAAGAGACGGGTGGGCTGGTATCGGACTCTCTGGAGATGGCCCGTTTTGGGCATGATCACCCGGCTGCCACGCTGATCGTGGCCGGCGTCAGGTTTATGGGTGAAACCGCAAAAATTCTGAATCCGGAAAAAACGGTACTGATGCCTACCCTGGAAGCAACCTGTTCTCTGGATATTGGCTGTCCTGCGGATGATTTCAATGATTTCTGTGATGAAAACCCAGATCGCACGGTGGTGGTTTACGCGAACACCTCGGCGGAGGTAAAGGCGCGTGCCGACTGGGTGGTGACGTCCAGTATTGCGCTGGACGTGGTGGATTACCTGGATAGCTGTGGAGAGAAGGTTCTATGGGCACCCGATAAGTATCTCGGCAGCTACGTGCAGAAAAAAACCGGTGCGGACATGCTGTTGTGGGATGGCAGTTGTATTGTTCATGAAGAATTCAAGGCCCGGGGGGTGCTCAGCATCAAGCAGCTCTTCCCCGATGCAGCCATTCTGGTTCACCCGGAGTCCCCGGAGGTCATGGTGGCCATTGCCGATGTGGTGGGATCTACCTCGCAGCTGATCGAGGCTGCCAGAACGCTGCCGAACCAGCAGATGATTGTTGCCACGGATAGCGGTATTTTTTACAAGATGCAGCAGGCGGCGCCGGATAAAGAGTTGATTATTGCGCCCACTGCCGGTGAGGGAGCCACCTGTCGCAGCTGTGCCCACTGTCCCTGGATGGCAATGAATCACCTGGAAAACCTGATGGAATCCCTTGAGCGCGGTAGCAACGAGATTCATGTGGATCCAGCGGTTGGCCGGCGCGCAATGGTGTCACTGCAGCGGATGCTGGCATTTCGTGAGCAGCAGTTGGCCGAGTCGTAATTCTCTGCAGCATCGGGCAGACGGCCTGACTTGTAGCTGCCATGCCTAGAAATTTTTCATCTTTTCCTGCAAATCGGCCAGATCTCTCAACTGCTGGTCAATAATGGCAGTCTCCTGATAATCGTGAACCAGCAGTTTTCTGGCATAACCCAGTTGTTCTCTGGCCTTGTCAAATACCCCGTTGAGAATAAAATATTGTGCGCGGGCCTTGTGTACTCCGGCGATATCGCCCGCCAGACCACTGACTTCCGCCAGCTGAAACCAGACGTAGGGTCGATCGGGATAGCGTTGGGCCAGCTCTTCAAGCACTTTCTCAGATTCGGTGAACTGGTTGGCCTTGAGGTAAACTTCGGCCAGCATCATCCTGAGCGCATAACTTTTCGAATTGTGGCGCAAAAGATTTTGTGCCTTCTCAATGGCCGAAATATATTTCCCTTCCCGGCGGTCAATTTCGATATCAGCCAGTAGATAGGTGAGTCTGTCGGGCGATGAGCTGATTAACTGGCTGAGGTTTTTTCTTGCATCATCGAAGTTGCCCAGTCCCATGTGAGCCAAAACCAGGCCGTAACGAGAGGCATCCTTGTTGAGGCTGTCGCCTTCCAGTTCGCTACTGAAGCGGTTGAGCGATGCCGCCGCATTTTTTTCGATGGCAAACAGAGCCCGGGCGCGCATCAGGTGATATTCAACATTATCAGAGTAATGTTTTAACGGAAATTGACTGACGCGGTTTTTGGCGTCAGCAACGCGGTTTTCCGTCAGTGGGTGAGTGAGCAGGAATTCTGGCGGCTTGCTGCCGGTGTAGCGGGTTGCTCGCAGCATTTGCTCGAACATGGCGGGGACACCTTTCGGGTCCATACCCGCGGCATAAATTGTCTGGATGCCGAGCCGGTCGGCCTCTTGTTCGTTCTGGCGGCTGTATCGCATGGCGTTTTCCATGCTGTGCGCTTGGCTGGCGGTCATCGCGGCCATCCCGGCATCACCGCCTACGGTGGCGGCAATCACGAGGCTGGCCAGCATGGCAGCCATTGTGGTGGTCGCGTTCTTGCGCTGTTGTTCGACCCGCCGGGCAAAATGTCGTTGGCTGAGGTGAGCCAGCTCATGGGCCAGCACAGAGGCGATCTGGTGTTCGGTTTTGGCGTAGCGGAACAATCCCGTATGTACGCCAATAACGCCACCCGGAACTGCGAAGGCGTTCATTGATGGATTATTGATCGTCACCAGTGACAGGCGGTGGTCCTTTAATTCACTGTGGGCGGCGAGTTGGTAGAGTAGTTCCTCCAGGTAATCATACAGTTGGGGATCGTTGTATTCAGAGATCCTGCTGCGGTAGGCTCGCAGCCAGGCCTGCCCGAGTTCAAATTCCTGTTGCTGTGAGATAATGGCCGAGGCGGTATCACCCAGCGCTGGCAACTCAATATTGGCGCTGTGTGCCGGCGCGACCAGCAGCGCGGTCAGCATTAACCGGTTCAGGAAAAACATGATGGAGCCTGTGTGCACTGCTTGAACATCCATTAATACGTGAAAGTGATATGTGAGAGGGTGACAATTTCTCTGGATAGTAACGCAACTCTATGACCTAATTCATGCGGATTCGTGCGTTTTCATCTGAAAAAACCGACCGCATTGCAGGTGGTTTCAACAGTACTTGGTGCAATAGTAACGATTTCGTAATCTGATTTTTGTAACCTTTTTAATTGTCTTGACAGGAAAATGTTATGTGGAGAGTGCTTGGCACTTGGGTCGACCGCTATTTCGGTGAAGAAGAAGCGGTATTGCTGGCTTTGATGCTGGTGATCGCATTGATCGTTATGGTCACTTTTGGCCAGATTCTGGCCCCTTTTGTCGCAGCCATTATTTTTGCTTTCCTGCTCCAGGGCGGTGTGAATCGTCTTGTTAGGTGGCGGCTGCCCCGTCTGGTTGCTGTGGTGCTGGTGTTCCTGCTGTTTGTCGGCGTATTCCTCACGATCCTGATCGTTGTCCTGCCGTTGATCGGGCGCCAGGCCGCCAATCTTGCCAGTGAAATTCCGGACATGATACGGCACTGGCAAAATGTCCTGCTGTTGCTTCCCGAGGAGTATCCACATCTCATTTCAGAGTCTCAGCTGAAAGAGTTGTTGGGACAAGCGTCAAAGGAAGTGGCGAGTATGGCAGAGCGGTTGGTGAGTTTTTCTTTCAGCACTTTTCCCAGCCTGGTCATCATGATGGTCTATCTGGTGCTGGTTCCACTGCTGGTATTTTTTATGCTGAAAGACAAGGATGAGCTGTTGGATCTGCTCGCCTCTATGCTGCCCCAGGAGCGGCCTGTCATGTGGCGGATCTGGCATGAGATGAACCTGCAAATGGCCAACTATGTGCGCGGCAAGGCTATTGAAATATTGGTAGTCGGGCTGGTCAGCTACGTTTTTTTCCTTTTTATGGGCTTGCAATATGCTGCTCTGCTGGGGCTCCTGGTGGGGTTATCTGTAGTGATACCCTATATCGGTGCGATGATCGTCACATTTCCGATCGCCGCAGTGGGTTACTTTCAGTGGGGGTTTGGCCCGGAGCTGCTTTGGCTGATGGTGGGTTACGGGATTATTCAGGCGCTGGATGGTAATGTGTTGGTGCCGCTATTGTTTTCGGAAGCCGTTAATCTTCACCCCATTGCGATTATTCTCGCGGTTCTGGTGTTTGGGGGGCTGTGGGGTTTCTGGGGGGTGTTTTTTGCCATTCCCCTCGCCACGCTGGTCAAGGCACTTTATAACGCCTGGCCGCGAACTGATTTGCCGAACACGTTGTCGGAGTAACTTTACCCATAAGATGGAATTCCATGAAAAGACTTGTTGTTGTATTTGTCTGTCTGTTTTTTGTTGCCGGAGCTTACAGTGAGGCAACCCCTTCTTCCCCTCAGTCCTCCAGCGATATTGTTCGCAGTGAAAATGATCAGTCTGTCTATCGTCACCTGACATTGCCCAATGCACTTGAGGTGTTGCTTGTCTCCGATCCCGATGCGGACAAGGCGGCGGCGGCGCTGGATGTCTTCGTGGGCAGTTCACATGATCCCGTCCAACGTCAGGGTTTGGCGCATTTTCTCGAGCATATGCTGTTTCTCGGTACGGACAAATACCCCGAGCCCGATGAGTATCAGGCATTTATCGGCCAGCACGGTGGGCAACACAATGCCTACACGTCTTTCGAGCACACCAACTATTTTTTTGATATTGATCCGGCGCATTTTGAGCCGGCGCTGGACCGGTTTTCCCGCTTTTTTGTCGAGCCACTGTTTAATGCCGATTACGTAGAGCGTGAAAAGAACGCAGTGCATTCGGAGTACAAGGCTCGCATCAAGGATGATTACCGCCGCCAGATGGATGTCTACAGTCAGGTTGTCAACCCGGTGCATCCGGCAGCCAAGTTCAGCGTCGGTAATCTGGATACGCTGGCGGATGAAAAAGGTCAGCTGCGCGAGGACCTGCTCTCTTTTTACAAGGCGCACTATTCTGCCAACCGGATGGCCCTCGTGGTTTTGGCGCCACAGCCCCTGGATCAGCTGGAAGCCATGGTCAGAGACCGCTTTGTCAATGTGCCCAACCATGCCAGCCGGCAGCCAAAACATGGCAAACCACTGTTGGAGCCGGGTGAGCCGCCGAAACTGGTCTCTGTACAACCCGTTCGTGAGATGCGGGAGTTGTCCATCACCTTTCCCCTGCCGGCAGTGGATCAGTATCAGCGGGAACAACCGCTCGCCTACCTTGGCAATCTGATTGGTCACGAGGGTAAGGGCAGCCTGTTGTGGCTGTTGAAAAACAGGGGTTGGGCCGAGAGCCTGCGGGCGGGCCAGGGTATCTCCGATACCAGTGGCAGCAGTTTCAGTGTGACGGTCGGTCTGACACCGGATGGTTACGCAAACTGGCAACAGGTGCTGTCTCTGGTATTCCGTCAGATTGATCTGGTCGCCGATGAGGGGATTGCCCAGTGGCGTTTTGACGAGCAGGGTGCGTTGGCGGACATGCAGTTTCGCTACATGGAGCAAGAGGACCCGGTGCACCGGGTGAGCCGTCTGGCCAATCGCCTTCATCAATATCCCTACACCGAGGTGATCCGGGGACCCTACCGCATGGATCTTTTTGATGCCGGACTGATCGCCGACATGGCATCCCGTATGACTGCGGACAATGCCATGGTGTTACTGGCTGCTCCGGATATTGAAACAGATCAAACCACGGCTCTCTATCAGGTGCCTTATAAAGTTGAACCGCTGCCGAAAATGCAGGCTGTGGCGGCGGCCACTGACCTGGCGTTGCCAGGAAAAAACCCCTTTATTCCCGTGCATTTTTCGCTGAAACACCCTGACAAGACCTCTGAACCAGGGTTGGCTGAGCTGTTGGTCAAGCAGCCCGATTACCGGTTGTGGCACTACGCCGATCATTTTTATCGGGTGCCCAAGGCGCAGCTTTATGTGGCAGTCAAGACCCCGGCAGTAGAAGGGGTACGTCATGCCGCAATGCTGGATCTGTACTTGCGGGCGGTTGAGTATTCATTGAATGAAACCAGTTATGAGGCGGCCTTGGCCGGCTTGCGCTATGGCATCAATCGCCGGCCAGATGGGCTGGGTTTCATGATCAGTGGTTTTGACGACAAGCTGTCGGTGTTATCAGCTGCTGTTGTGGAGGCTCTGCTAACTACTGATCTGGCGGATGAGCGACTTGAATTGTTGCGCCAGGAGCTGATTCGAAAATGGCGCAATAGCACTAAGGACACGCCCTATATCCAGCTGATGCGCGAACCCGGTTTGTTGCTCAATACCACTGCATGGCAACCAGCGCGACTGGCCGATGAGCTGGAGAATCTTGATTTCAGCGCTTTCCGGCAGTATGTGAAAACGATTTTTAACGGGGCTTCGCTGGAGTTGCTGGCCAGTGGCAACCTGGAGGCGAAAGAGGTAAAAGTGTTGGCGCAGTCACTGTCGGAACAGTTGGCATCCGGCAATCCGGCTGACTGGTTGCCGAGGGGTATTGCCAAGGTGGCCCCCGGGGAAAAAATTAAAGCACCCATGTCCATTCCGCACAAGGATGCGGGGATTCTCCGTTACTATCAGGGTCGCGATGACTCGGTGGCGGAAGCAGCCCGCTTTATGTTTCTGCGGCAGCTGATCAAATCCCCGTTCTTTCACGAACTGCGTACCGAGCAGCAGCTGGGATATGTCGTTGCGGCGGTGGATCAGGGCCTGGATCGGGTGCCGGGATTTGGGCTGCTGGTACAGTCTCCATCGGCACCACTGTCTCGACTTGAGCAGGCCATTGATCAGTTTCTCGATACATTTGCAGAGCAGTTGGCGGCAATGCCGGCTGACCAATTTGAGCGCCATCGCGCCTCTATTCTCACGGGTCTGACGGAGAGACCGAAAAGCCTCGCGGAGCAGAGCGGGCGATTCTGGGCTAGCATTGACCTGAGGGATTATCGGTTTGATATGCGCCAACAATTGATTGCAGAAGTCCAGGCTCTGACCCATGCGCAAATGCTGGAAGCCTATAGGGCCGTCGTTGTCGCGGCGGGTTTTTCAATGCAGGTCGATACTTCAGCAGGGGATTTTATGTCGGGGGCTGGGCTGGCTAAAGAACGGGATGTCTACCAATTGCCCAGTAAAATGTAATAAAACTATTTATTTTTTTCTGGAGAAAAAATAATAATATTATATTTTTCATATAGTTGAAGTTTTTATGGAGGGGGTTGCCGGTTAGCCGCCTTTGTCTTTGTGGTTGAATAAGTATTTTTTGGTAGATAAACTACACGGAATGGCTTGATAGTCGGGTTAGCGGTGTTTTTGGTTGCCCGACTGATCAAGTTGCCAGTCATCATAAAAAAGAAAGGTATCGATCATGCAAGACGATATGGATCCCGTCGAAACCCGGGAGTGGCTCGAATCGCTGGATTCCGTATTGAAGTTTCAGGGCCCGGAGCGGGCAGCTTATCTGCTTCAGAAATTGCTGGATCGAGCTACCTCCACCGGGGTCGGCATGCCGCCAGCCATTGTCACCCCCTACAGAAATACGATCCCGGTTATACGTGAAAAACGTATGCCCGGCGACCTCTTCATGGAGCGCCGGATTCGCTCGATCATCCGCTGGAATGCACTGGCGATGGTGATGCGGGCCAACAAAGACCCCGACGAGGGTATTGGTGGTCATATTGCTTCCTTCGCCTCTTCGGCCACGCTCTACGATATTGGCTTCAACTATTTTTTTCGGGGTAACCAGGGCGAAGAGCAGGGCGACCTGATCTATTTTCAGGGTCACAGTGCACCGGGAATTTACGCCCGCTCTTATCTGGAGGGGCGTTTCGATGAAGATACCCTGGATAATTTTCGGCGAGAGGTGGATGGCAAGGGGCTCTCCTCTTACCCCCATCCCTGGCTGATGCCTGATTATTGGCAATTTCCCACCGTTTCCATGGGGCTTGGTCCCCTGCAGGCGATATACCAGGCACATGTGATGCGCTACATGTCGGCGCGTGGCATGTCTCCGCGAGGTAATCGAAAAGTGTGGGCATTCCTCGGCGATGGCGAGTGCGACGAGCCGGAAACCCTGGGTGCTATTTCCCTTGCCGGCAGGGAGCAGCTGGAAAATCTGACTTTTGTGGTGAACTGTAACTTGCAGCGTCTGGATGGGCCGGTGCGCGGTAATGGCAAGATCATTCAGGAGCTTGAAGGCGTCTTCCGCGGAGCGGGCTGGAACGTCATCAAGGTCGTCTGGGGTCGTCTCTGGGATCCATTGTTTGAGAAGGACCAGACGGGCTTGTTGCAGCAACGGATGGACGAAACCTGTGATGGCGATTACCAGAACTACAAACACAACGGTGGCGCCTATACCCGGGAACATTTTTTTGGGGCTTATCCGGAGCTGAAGTCACTGGTTGAAGACCTCAGCGACCGGGACATCATGTATCTGAACCGCGGCGGGCACGATCCCTACAAGGTTTATGCCGCCTATGCCGAGGCGATGGCCCACAAAGGCCAGCCCACCGTGATTCTGGCAAAAACGGTGAAAGGTTACGGGATGGGTGTGGGCGAAGCGTCCAATGATACCCACTCCATCAAGAAGCTTGATCTGGAAGGGCTCAAACATTTCCGCGATCGTTTCGGAATCCCGATTGCGGATGACGACCTGGAAAAGGTGCCCTATTACCGGCCACCGGAAGACAGTCCTGAAATGATGTATATGAAGAAGCGACGCGAGTCGCTGGGGGGGCCGGTTCCCTCCCGGCGGGCAGATTTCACATCACTTGAGATACCCGCATTGGAGGACTTCAACAAGTTGCTTGAGGGCAGCGGGGATCGCAAGATATCCACCACCATGGCCTTTGTGCGGCAGCTCGGCATGTTGGTCAAGGACAAAAAAATCGGTGAGCGGATTGTCCCCATTGTCCCCGATGAAGCGCGCACCTTCGGTATGGAAGGCATGTTCCGGCAGCTGGGCATCTACTCCTCCGCGGGCCAGAAGTATGTGCCCCAGGATCGCGACCAGATCATGTACTACAAGGAGGACAAGCGCGGCCAGATTCTTGAAGAGGGGATAACCGAAGCCGGCGCATTTTCCGCATGGATTGCACTGGCGACGGCCTACAGCAATTACGATTGCCCTATGATTCCCTTCTATGTGTTTTATTCCATGTTCGGCTTTCAGCGCATCGGCGACTTTGCCTGGGCTGCAGGCGATATGCAGGCGCGGGGATTCCTGATCGGTGCGACCTCGGGGCGGACGACGTTGAATGGTGAGGGCCTGCAGCATCAGGACGGGCACAGCCACCTGCTGGCCAACACCGTGCCGAACTGTCGAACCTATGATCCGGCGTATGGCTATGAGCTGGTGGTGATTATTCAGGACGGCTTGCGGGCGATGTATCAGGACCGGGAAAACTGCTTTTACTACATCACGACCATGAACGAAAATTATGAACAGCCCGCCATGCCAAAGGGGACTGAAGAGGGTATTATCAAAGGGATTTACCTGTTGGAAGAAGGAAAAAATACCAAGCTGAAGGTTCAGCTGATGGGCGCCGGGGCAATTCTGAATGAAGTCCGGGCGGCAGCGGTAATCCTCAGGGATAAATTCAAGGTGGCAGCGGATATCTGGAGCCTGACCAGCGTCAATCAGCTTGCCCGTGATGGGCAGGCGACTCAACGCTGGAATCGAATGCATCCCGAGAGCGAGTCGAAGGTGCCTTACATCACTGCGCAATTACAGGGCAGAAAAGGACCTGTTGTGGTGGCCACAGACTATGTCAAAACCTACACCGAACAGCTTCGCGCCTTTATCCCTGCCAATTACCATGTGCTGGGTACGGATGGCTTCGGTCGCAGTGATAGCCGTGAAAAGCTACGCCATTTCTTCGAAGTTGATCGCTATTTCATTGCGGTGGCGGCGCTGAGTGCGCTGGCTGATGAAGGAAAAATAGAGAAATCCCTGGTTGCCAAGGCCATTAAAGAGTTTGGTCTTGATCCGGATAAAGCCAATCCACTGTGCTGTTGAAAACGAGAATAAACTGTGACTTCTGAAACAATCCTGGTACCCGATCTCGGTGGCGCTGATACGGTCGATGTCATTGAGCTGTGTGTTGCGGTGGGTGATACCGTGGCACTGGAGCAATCCCTCATCGTATTGGAATCCGATAAAGCCACCATGGACGTACCTAGTCCTCAAGCGGGTCAGGTCAAAAAGCTGTTGGTCAAAGAGGGGGACAAGGTCAGTGAAGGATCCCCCATCCTCGAAATTGAGAAATCAGCGGATGAAACGGATGCAGCGGAAGAGTCAGCTGCTTCTGACAAACTGGACGATGCTGTCCAGCCAGAAGAAAACAATGAGACCTCTGACGGTGTAGAAAAGGTCTCTGAATCTGAAGCTGTAAACAAGTCTGGCAATCAGACCGAGTCCGCTGCGGCTAAAAGCCCGGCCGTTGAAGAAGATGTGCTGGTGCCAGACATCGGCGGTGCCGATGCGGTTGAAGTGATTGAAGTAATGGCCGCATCAGGTGACCAACTGGCCGAAGGTGATGGCATCCTGGTGGTGGAAACGGATAAGGCCAGTATGGAATTGCCGGCACCCTTTGCCGGGGAGTTAATCCGGGTAACGGTCAAAGTGGGAGACAAGATTGCCACTGGAGACAAGATCGCCCGCATGAAAACCATGTCGGATTCAGATCAACCCGATACCACAGCAAAGCGTGATGAAAAGACAGGCGAGGACAGTGCATTCAGTCCTGCGGAAAAGGGCGAACCTGCTGGCAAAGCATCCTCTGAAACCGATATGTCTTCCGGTACAAAACCGGACGTGGCAGAAGCACCTGTGACTGTGGAAGAGTCTGACGAACCGGATGGGGCGTCGAAAATAGGTGATGCCGCGTCAGCCGAGGTCTATGCCGGCCCCGCCTCACGGGCGCTGGCCCGAGAACTGGGTGTCGATTTGCGGAAGGTTTCCGGTTCCGGACCGCGCAATCGCATCCTCAAGGAAGATCTGCACGAGTATGTCAAAAGTGCGGTGGCAAAGTCAGAAAATGCTGCTGCCTCCGGCGCAACAGGCGCGGGAATTCCTCCCATACCCACGGTGGATTTCGCCAGGTTTGGCGAGATTGAGATGGTGCCGCTGCAAAAAATTCATAAGCTGACGGCTGCAAACATGCAGCGCAGTTGGCTTAACGTGCCCCACGTTACGCAATTTGATGAGGCGGATATTACGGAACTTGAAGCCTTTCGCCATTCGCTCAAGGCAGAGGCCGAGAAAAAGAACTCCCGGCTTACCCTGCTGCCGTTTCTGCTCAAGGCCTGTGGCCATGCCCTGGCGGTCAATCCCTCGTTCAATCGCTCTCTCGCCAGTGATGGCGAACATTTTGTCGAGAAAAAATATATTCATATCGGTGTGGCGGTTGATACCCCCCGGGGGCTGGTCGTGCCGGTGATTCGAGATGTGGATCGCAAGGGGCTCTGGCAGTTGACCGATGAAGTCAATGAGATGGCAGCCAAGGCCCGCGAAGGCAAACTTTCGGCCGCTGAGATGCAGGGAGGCTGTTTCACGATTTCCAGTTTGGGAGCGATCGGTGGCAATGGTTTCACACCGATTGTGAATGCGCCTGAGGCGGCCATCCTCGGGGTTTCAAAATCCCAGATCAAACCGGTCTGGGATGGGGCGGAGTTCAAGCCAAAGCTGATGTTGCCGCTGAGTGTTTCCTATGATCACCGCATTGTGAATGGCGCCGATTGCGGCCGTTTCTTTACCTGTCTCGTTGATGTGATTGCCGATATGCGCCGGTTGCTGCTGTAAGCCTGTCGAGGCGTCACCAAAACGCTCTCTTTCCTCACCCGGGTTGAGCTCGGCAACGGTTTGGAACTGATCGCCCATACCGGGTTCTAAACTCTGAGTTATGTGCCAATTACGGTGTGCCGTATTTCGCCCGTTCAAGCGACCAGAGAAACCGTTATGGTAATTCGACGCTTTCACCTGATTTTCTGCAGTTCTGTCCTTGCTGTCTTCATGGCTCTGTTCCTGTCCCCGGCTGTCGCGGCCAAGGAGAACCTGTTGAGTGAATCGGATCAGCAGTCCGTGCAACAGGTGATTGATGGTCAGATCTCGGCTTTTAAAACCGATGACTACAGTACCGCCTACTCTTTTGCTGCGCCGAATGTCAGGCAGGCATTTCCGTCGGTCCAGATGTTTATCGAGATGGTGCGGAGTCAATACATGCCGCTCTACCGGCCTGTATCCTATTTGTTTGGCAGAAATACTCTCTCGGAAGGCCTTGTTTACCAGGAGCTGATTGTCACTGACCTTCATCGCCAACTATGGCAGATTATTTATACCCTTCGGCAGCAGGACGATAAGACCTGGAAGGTAACCAATGTTGTGATGTATCCCTACGACGGGGTATCTGCCTAGTCCGGACAGCATCGTATGTTGCCTCTCGCTGGCGTATGCCGTCGCGCCGTCAGCGTCGTCGCTTGCCTGATCCCGGCGTATAAACTGGGAGGGCTTTCCAGGCACAAAAAAACCGGGCTTTTTAGCCCGGTTTTCTTTTTAGCCCGATTGTCCGGGGTGAAACAACTTACTTTTTCGTCGGTCGCGGGCCGCTTCGTTTTTGGGCGGTTTCCGGTTTTCTGGCCCGTGGTTTGCCACCAGGCTTGGTTTTCAGTGACAGCTTTCCTTTCGAGGGCGCTGGCCTGTGATCGCTATCACCACCGAGTGGACTCAGTTTCATCGGTTGTTGGCAAACCCTGACCTTGTTCTTTAGGTGATTGAGCAGTTCAGGTGGCATCCCCTCGGGCAGGTCAACTGTACTGTGGTCGTCATAGAGCTTGATCTGGCCGATATAGCGGCTTTCAATGTCGGCTTCGTTGGCGATGGCGCCGACGATATCACCGGGCGTAACTCCGTGGCTCTTGCCCACCTCCATGCGGTACGTGGTCATCTCAAACTCACCGAATTCGTCGCGTTGCTTGCGTTTGTCGGCGGGTCTTTCCTTGCGTTTCTGGGCGCGGTCACGGGGTGCAGCATCAGGTCTTCTGTCCCGACCAATAGATTTTTCGTGACTGGCCACTTCAATTGACGCCAACTTTGGAAAGAGCGGACGTTCCTGTTGCAGTTGCCATGCCATGGCTGCAGCAATATCAGACATGGACAGCTCGCGGTCGTGCGCCAGCCCTTCCAGCAACTCACGAAAACGGTCGAGATCCTGGGTATCGAGATTGCGCAGAATCTGTTCCTGGAACTGTTGGACCCGCTGGGTGCTCACTTCTTCACCGGTGGGCAATTCCATTGACGTCACTTGCTGACCCGTGGACTTCTCAATGGCACGCAGCAGATGCCGTTCTTTGGGGGCAACAAACAGGATCGCACAGCCCTCGCGACCGGCGCGACCGGTGCGACCAATCCGGTGTACGTAGGATTCATTGTCGTAGGGAATATCGTAGTTGACCACGTGGCTGATGCGATCAACGTCCAGCCCCCGCGCTGCCACATCCGTGGCAACGACGATATCGACATCACCTTTCTTCAGCCGATTGACGGTGCGCTCACGCAGGGCCTGACTCAAATCACCGTTCAGCGCCGCCGCAGAGAATCCTCTCGCTTCCAGTTTCTCAGCGAGTTCGACGGTGGTGGATTTGGTGCGCACAAAAATCAGCATGCCATCAAATTCTTCCACCTCCAGAATTCGGGTGAGGGCATCCAGTTTATGGCGACCCTGTACCATCAGGTAGCGTTGACTGATCCGCTCTACGGTACGGGTTTTGGCGGCGATACTGACTTCCCTGGCATCGCCGAGGTATTTCTTCACCACACGGCGAATAGCCGGGGGCATGGTGGCCGAAAACAGTGCGCGCTGACAGGTGGAAGGGGTTTCCGCCAGAATGGTTTCGACATCGTCAATAAAGCCCATGCGCAGCATTTCATCCGCTTCGTCCAGCACCAGTGCGCGGAGCTTGCTCAGATCCAGGCTGCGACGTCGTAAGTGATCCAGAATACGCCCCGGTGTACCGACAATCACCTGCACCCCGCGCTGCAATCCACGCAATTGTCCGCGCATGTCCTGGCCACCATAAATGGGCAACACGTGGAAATTTTTCAGGTGGCGGGCGTATGTCTGGAAGGCCTCGGCAACCTGAATGGCCAGCTCCCGTGTAGGGGCCAGCACCAGTATCTGTGGTGCGGACTGGCTGCTATCCAGACGGCTCAGTAGTGGTAATGCAAAGGCTGCGGTTTTGCCGGTGCCGGTTTGTGCGATACCGAGCAGGTTGGCACCTTCCAGCAGTATCGGAATACTCTGGGCCTGAATGGGGGAAGGCTGTTCATAACCGAGTTCCTGAACAGCCTGGAGCACTGGTTTGGAGATGCCCAGTGATGCAAAATCGGGGGAAGACATAAATACGCCTGTATGGCCGTAGGCCGGATGAAAATAGGGGCGTAAGTATACGCGTATCGCTATGAGGGATAAAGATTTTTCCCATCTCGGGCAGGTGGATATAAACTATTTCGGTCTCGCCTCCAGCAGCCTGTCCAGCACATTGGCAAACTGCTGGCGCTCGGTATGACCGAGGCTGCCGGGGCCACCTTTGACCTCGCCCGTATTGCGCAATTCTTCCATCAGGTTGCGCATGGCCAGCCGCTGGCGAATATTGGCCGGGGTAAAGTGTTCCCCTCTGGGGCCGATAACCTGCGCACCCTTGTCAACAGCTTCCGCCGCCAGTGGAATATCCCCGGTGATCACAATATCGCCAGGCAGAACCTGTTGCGCGATATAGTTATCCGCCACATCAAATCCGCTTGCTACCTGCCGCGCCTTGATCAGTGGTGAAGGGGGGACTTTCACTAGGCGGTTGGCAACCAATGTCAACGGAACCTGACAGCGCTGTGCTGCCCGAAACAGAATTTCCTTGATGGGGTTGGGGCAGGCATCGGCATCGACCCAGATATGCATTGGACCTCTCCTTGTTTGGGGCTAGCCAATCAGGCCGGTTTTCAATGTCAGGTGCAGGGTCAGCGTAATGACCAGGGCGCCGCATAGATTGATCCAGAATCCGGCTTTGGCCATTTGTGGAATACGGATAATGTTGGCGCTGAAGACAATGGCATTTGGCGGTGTGGCGACTGGCAGCATAAAGGCAAAACTGGCGGCAATGGTGGCCGGAATAATGATGGTCAGTGGGTCGATGCCCAACCCAATAGCCATCGCCGCAAAGATGGGCACCAGTGTGGTAGTGGTGGCCGTATTACTGGTCAACTCGGTCAGGAAAATAACCAGCGTCACCACCAGCAGTGTCATCACTAGTGGCGGAAAGCCCTGCACTTCCGCCAGTTGCAGTGCCAGCAGTTCCCCGACCCCGGTGCTGCTGATAGCGCCCGCCAGTGCCAGGCCGCCACCAAATAGCAGTAACACGCCCCAGGGCACCCGCATTGCGGTATCCCAGTCCATCAAAAATTCACGTTCTTTCAGGTTTACCGGAATGGTGAATAGTAACAGGGTGGCGAGAATGGCCACGCCGGTATCACTCAGTCCATTCAGCCATGGCAGTTTTGTCAGCAGTGGCCGGGCAACCCACCCCAGGGCTGTCAGCGAAAAAATAGTCAGGGTTAATTTTGCGCCAAGGGTCCATGGCTCGGTGGGTTCGTGGAGAAATTTACCGTCGATGGGTGTTTTACCCGGTGGGTATATGCAGTGGGTCAGCAGCCACCAGGTGAGTGGTACAAAGATCACCACCAGCGGTAGGCCGATGCTGAGCCAGCGGGTAAAACTGATCTCGATACCGAGCTCACTCTGGATAAACGAGACGGTAAACATATTTGGCACTGTGCCGACAATGGTGCCTACGCCGCCTATGGATGCCGCATAGGCTACGCCCAAAAGCAGGCAGAGACTGAAGTTTTCACGGTTTGGCGCACTTTTGTCGAGCAGCTGGATAATGCTGAGCAGTATCGGCAACATCACCAGTACGGTGGCTGTGTTGGTGATCCACATGCTCATGGTGGCAGAGATAAACATGAAACCGCCGACCAGGGTTGCCGGTTTGGTGCCCACCAGCCGCAATATCGTAAAGGCGAAGCGGCGGTGTAAATGCCACCGTTCCAATGCCAATGCCAGGATAAATCCCCCCAGAAACAGGAAAATCATCGGGTGGGCATAGGCTTTGGCGGTGGCATTGATGTCACTGGCTCCGACCAAAGGCAGCAAGGCGAGTGGCAATAGTGCCGTCGCATAGATTGAAATGGCTTCCGTCAGCCACCAGACCGCCATCCAGGCGGCCAGGCCGGCAGTGGCCCTGCCCGCCGTGCCGAGCACAATCAGGTTGTCATTCAGGGAGAGAGTCTGGTCGGGGACCACCGTGAATACCAGTATGCCCAGCAGGGGGCCGGCAAGCAGAGCTAACAGGCGAAACTGGCCGAGCCATAGCATCGGATTCATAGGCGGGTTCTTATCATTATTCGAAAATGGAGCCTAGCAGGCTTTGACGCACAGTTTAAGCACCCTGTCTTGCCGAGTATGGGTCCCCTCTGTTGTCCATCAGCTGCCCATCAGCCAATAATTTTTTCTTTCAGGGCGCGGGCAAACATTCTGGCCTTCGATGGATTGGTAAGGTGCTTTGGACGGGTTCCCCGGATGCCCTCACTGAAGGCGCTTTGCCGGCTGTAATCAACGTGGATATCGATCATCACCGGTCTGTTTTCCATCGCCAGAGAAAACGCCGTATCCAGGGCTGATTCAATGTCGCCGTTGTCTTCAATGGCCACGTATTCGCAGCCGACGGCATGGGCAAAAGACACCCAGTCCGCCTCACCCAGTTTGATCATCTGTGTTCCCTGGCCGGGGAGTTGTCGGATCTCACCGGATACCTCCCCATCGTTAAACAGGCAGTAAATAACCCCGAGCTGATACTTGCTGGCAGTCAGCGCTTCCATTCCCGTCATCATCATTGCGGCGTCACCGACCAGACCGATGACTGTGCTCTGGGGGTGGGCCATTTTCAGTGCGTTGGCGGCGGGCACTCCGTAACCCATGGCATTGAAGTCACCGGGACAAATAAACCCGCCGGGTTGATGGATCGGCAACAGTTCTGCAGCCAGAAACATGTGGTTGCCATCGTCGCAGGCCACCAGTGCATCATCCGGCATGTGCTGTCTCAGCGCGGTAAAAAAACGGGCCGGATTGACCCGCTTGCCGGATTGTTTGTGCCAGTCGGCCAGATAATTCTGTTTGTCGGTAGCGATCTTTGCGATCAATGTGTCGTCAGAGGCGGAAGTCGGCATATGTTTTTTGATGGCCTCCGCCAGTGCTGCAACCACGTCGGCTGCATCGCCGAGCAGGGTCAGTTCCGCCGGGTAATTGGCATTGAATACCGCCGGGTTGATATCCACATGGATCAAGGCCTCTGGCATGCTGAGACCGTAGTTGCCGGTGGGTATTTCCGAAAAACGGGTAGCGATTGCCAACAGACAATCACAGCTGGCAAAGGCGTGTTGTGCCGCTGGTACTGCAGCGGGGCCAAAGCCCATGCCGGTATGCAGGGGGTGATTGGCGGGAAACACGCTCAGCCCCTGCAGGGTGGTCGCCACCGGGGCATTCAGGTGGGTCGCCAATGCCTGTATTGACTCACTTGCCTCGCGGGCGCCCCAGCCAATCAATAATCCCGGATGTTCAGCCTTTGCCAGCCTCTCGGCGGCAAGTTCAATGGCGGCCATATCCAGTGGGGGATTGATGCGATGCCCATCGAAGATGGGCAGAGAACCGTTGTCGATGCTGCGGGTTTGCAGGTTGACCGGGATTTCCACAAACACCGGGCCGGGCTCGCCTTCTATCGCAGTGCGGTAGGCCTCAAAAATGGTGGGCACAATGTCCGAGAGGTGTTCTACCAGATAGGTTGCTTTGGTGATCGGGGTCAACAGGGCGCGGTGGTCGATATCCTGCCGCTGAAAACGGTGATTGGTCTGGTAATCAATGCCCCCGGCAATGACCAGCATGGGGATGCCGCCAAGAAATGCCTCACCAATACCGCTTGCCGCGTGGGTAACGCCGGCACCGGGAATAATCAACAGAGTGCCAATCGACCTGGTTGTACGGCTGATGGCATCGGCCATAAAAGCGGCTGAGGCCTCGTGGGTTACCAGGGAGGGGGTGATAGTGTCGGACTGTTGGAGTTCAGTATAAATAGCCGTATTGTGAAAACCGGGTATCCCGAAGGTATGCGTGACCCCGATCTGTTCCAGTGCATACCGGGTGAGCCAAGCGCCGGTCTTTTTCATTCGTCTCCCCAGATATCCTGAACTGCATACGGCTTGATGCTATGAGACGCGGGGGCCCGAGTCAATGTGGTAGTGGGGCGTTGTTCCCTGCCATCCGGTTTTGGTAAACAATCTCAGCTGATTGCACCGGTAGTTCTCACCCGTTTGGCTCCTTTGGTAACCGGTAACTGGCGCATCATCCTGCGCCGTTCAATACGTCCGTCGATGACATTCTTCAGGGCGATCAGCATGCCGGCTACCAGAAAAGCCCCCGGCGGCAGGATGATTACCAGAAACCCGTAACCATTGCCAAATAACTGCAGGGCCCAATTCTCGGCCACGGGGCCGAACAACAGGTGCATGTTGGCAAACAGCGTACCACTGCCCAGAATTTCCCGGATCGCCCCGATTGCGAGAAGTACCAGCCCGAAGCCGGCACCCATCATCAGTCCATCCAGTGCGGAGGCCCCCACAGGGTTCTTGCTGGCAAACGCCTCGGCGCGCCCAAGGATGGCGCAGTTGGTGACAATCAACGGGATAAAAATACCCAGAATGACATACAGCTCATAGGTGAATGCCTGCATCAGCAATTCCGTGCAGGTGGTAAATGTGGCAATAATCATGACAAAAGCCGGAATCTTGACCGCTTCGGAAACCCGGTGGCGAATCATTGACACGACAATATTCGAGCCCGTCAGTACCAGCATGGTGGCAAGACCCAAACCCAGGGCATTGACCACTGACCCGGTGACGGCCAGCAGGGGACAAAGACCAAGTAATTGGACCAGTGCAGCATTGTTTGTCCACAGGCCATTGCGGGTGATGTCGCGATAGCTGGTTTCATCCGCCATGTTTTGCATCCTCTGTCGCTGGTTGTGGGTTTGATGCAGGCCGTTGAGCGGCTTTCAGCAGCCGCTCCCGGTCTTCCTTAAAGTATTGCAGGGTCTTGAACACCTGATTGACCACGGCCCGGGGAGTGATGGTGGCGCCGGTGAACTGGTCGAAATTTCCGCCGTCTTTTTTCACTTTCCATCTGTCAGGGGGCGGATTGCTAAGTGATTTGCCGTTGAAATCCAGAATCCAGTCATTCTTGCTCAGATCGACCTTGTCACCCAGACCGGGTGTTTCCCGATGTGAAATCACTCGAACCCCGGCCACTGTACCATCTATATTGATACCGATAATCATCTGAATGTCACCGTTGTAACCGTCCCCGGCCACCGAGGGCAGTATGACGGCTACCGGCTCGTCGCCCTGGCGGGCAATATTGGCCACACCCTCCTCGATCCCAAGCATTGGCCAGGATTCAGCACGGATGGCCACGGTATCCACCAGTAAATTGTTGGTGTGTCTGTCCAGCGGTACGATTTCCAGCAGAGCCCGCTTGGCTACCTCCCGCTTGGCGTCGGCGATGGGTTGCTCGGTCCCCAGATAGGTGACGGATAGCAGCGTTGCAGTGATCAGGGCAAACAGGCCCAGCAGCAGGCTGTTGAAGCTGATGGACCTGGCCAGCGAAGCCATGCTCATTCTTTTTTCTCCGTAGCGCGGCGGGATTTTTTGTGGCCATAGGTTCGTGGCAGCGTGTAATTATCAATCAGTGGTGCGGCAAAATTCATCAATAACACCGCGAAAGCCACAGCGTCCGGATAGCTGCCCCAACTGCGAATAATGAAAATCAGCACCCCGATCAGTGCACCGAAAATCAGTCGCCCACGGTTACTGGTGGCGGAACTGACCGGGTCAGTCAGAATAAAGAAAGCGCCCAGCATGGTGCCGCCAGAGAGCAGGTGCATGAGGGGTGAGCCGTGACTGGCGGAGCTGCCGCCGTCATAAAACAGCGCCGCGCAGAGACTGAGACTGGCCAGCATGGCAACCGGGCCGTGCCAGGTAAATACCCGGCGATACAGCAAAAAACAGCCCCCCAGTAAAAAACCCAGGTTGACCCATTCCCAGCCGGCTCCGGCCCAGCGGGCGAGACTGAACAGCGGGTCCTGTTCGTACAGTTGGGCGATCAGCAGGCCACTGTTTTGCCGGAGGGTATCCAGTGGTGTTGCAGCGGTGAAGGCGTCCACCGTTTCAACACCGGGCAGCCCAAAGACGATTTGCAATGAGGCCAGAAATTCCGGCGGAGAGACACCCTCTGCATAGAGTGGCAGTGGTGCCGGCCATGCGGTCATCTGCACCGGAAAGGAAATCAGCAGTACCACATAGCCGACCATGGCGGGGTTGAACGGGTTATAGCCCAGCCCGCCGTAGAGATGTTTGGCGATCAGGATGGCGAAGCTGGTACCTATAACGACTACCCACCAGGGTGCCAGGGGCGGCAGGGCGAGTCCCAGCAGTACGGCGGTGACCAGTGCACTGTTGTCGCCCAGGTAAAACATCACCGGGCGCTTGCGCAGGTGCATTACGGCAGCTTCACAGAACACGGCTACGGAGCCTGCCAGCAGAATATTGATGAGCGAGCCCCAGCCGAAAAACAGGGTCAGTGCGATCAGTCCGGGAATGGTCGCGAGCAGTACCAGCCGCATCACCGAGGCTGTGCTCTGGGCCGTGTGCGCATGGGGTGATGTGATTTTAAGCAACGCCATAGCGGGATCCGGTCAAGGGTGATATTCGGCGAGCTGTTGCTCGGCTTCGGTCAGTCTGACCTGCAGCTTTTCAGCAGCGGTACGCAGGCTGTCCACATGCTCAGAGCGCTCTGCTTCCGCCTCTCTCAGTTTGATACGGGCTTTTTCCAGCCGGCTTTTCAGGGAGGTGACGGTTTCGCGGAGTTTGTCCTCTTCTGACATGCTGGCCAGTTCTGCCACTCTTGCCTGGGCGCGGGCAATGGCCGATGAGGCCGCATCTCCGCTGTCGTCATCGACTGCCGAGGGCTGGGTAGCGATAGCATTCAGTTGCTGCTGGGCGTCAAGCAATTTGTCCTGTAATTTCTCCAGGCCTGCCTGCAGGGCATTGACGTATTCTGACTCGCCGGCCCTTGCCTCATCCAGTTTTGCCCTGGCTTTTTCAATGCGTCCCTCCAGGGCAACCACTGTCTGACGGAGTTTTTCCTCTGCCGGGAGATCACGGGTGGCCGCTGCGCGGGCCTGGGCCTGTGCAATCGCGTTAGCCGCCGCATCGGTAGTTTCCCGGGTGACGGGCGTGTCGGGCGTATTGTCCGGGAGTTCCGCCAGTGCCTGCTGTGCATCGGCCAGTTTGGCTTGCTGCTTCTCAAGACCGCTTGTCAGGGCGGCCTTCAGGGTCTCATCATCGCTGTCGGCAATCTTCTGCCGGGTGACCGCAATCCGCTCCTTGCAGCTGGCAATTTTCTTTTCCAGCGTTTCCTGGGGGCTGGCCTGTAGCCGTGCCATCACCCTGTCGATGTCCGGCGAATCTGTGGCCTCGTCGAGTTGCGCCCGTTTTCTGCGGGCGTCTTCGAGTCGCCGTCGGGCATCCTCGACGGCCGCCTGGGCCTGTTCCTGTTGTTGCTCCGATCCTTCCTCGCAAATGGTCTCCAGCCGTTTCTCAACCGTATGCAAATGGCTTTCTGCACGGGCAATGCCGCGTTCCAGTCTGGCCTGTTGCTCTGCGGGAGAGGTCTGACTCTCGGCGGCACGGGCCATGGCAGCCTTGACAATATCCTCGCTTCCCTGGGGCTTGTTGCCGCGCTCGGCAGTCATGGCTTTGGCCTGTTCGGCAGCCTGTTTGCGGGCTTCCCGCTTGGCGGCTTTGGCCATTTCTTCCTGTTCCTTGCGGGCTTTCTGGAACTCGAATCGCGCTCTGGCCCGATCGGATTTGATTTTTTCCTGCGCCTGTTTGCGAATTTCACCTTTGGAGGCGCGGTAATACTGCACCAGAGGGATATTGCTCGGGCAGACATAGGAGCAGGCACCGCATTCAATGCAGTCGAACAGATTGTGGGCCTCCAGTCGCTCGTGGTTGTGGGACTGGGCATACCAGAATAACTGCTGGGGCAGCAGGCTGGCGGGACAGGCTTCCGCGCACATGCCACAGCGAATACAGGGCTGGGCCGGTGGTGGGGTCGGGGATTCCTCCCTCGAGGCGGCGAGAATGCAATTCGTGGTTTTGATGACCGGTATATCCGGGTCAGTGAGGGTGAAACCCATCATCGGACCGCCCATGATCAGTCTGGAACAGTCGTGCTCATCAAAACCGTTATGGGCCAGCAGATGCGCGATAGGTGTGCCGATCAGCACCTCATAGTTCCGGTTGGTTGAGCAGGCCCGCCCGGTTACCGTAGTAATTCGGGAAATCAGCGGCTCGCCGAAATAAATCGCCTTTTGTACCGCGAAAGCCGTGCCCACGTTCTGGCAGACAATGCCAATGTCAGCGGGTAGTCCACCGCTGGGAACTTCGCGGCCGGTGAGAATCTGAATGAGCTGTTTCTCGCCGCCGGAGGGGTAGCGAGTGGGGAAACTGACCAGCTGAATGTGGGTGTCCCGGACAAAGGGTTCCAGTGCCGCACGCGCCTCGGGTTTGTTGTCCTCAATGCCGATCAGCACTTCTTCCGGTCCGCCGAGGATATAGCTGAGGATCTGGACGCCCTCCACAATGGCCTCCGCCCGCTCGCGCATCAGCATATCGTCGGCAGTGATATAGGGTTCGCACTCGGATGCGTTGATAATCAGGGTGGTAATGGTTTTGCGGGGTGACAGCTTGACTGCCGATGGAAAACCGGCACCACCGAGGCCGGCAATGCCCGCGTGGCGAATCATTTCCAGTAATTTGGCCGGACTGTAGTCCTGAAAGGAATACGTCGTGTCGATACCGACGTGGTCAACCCACTGTTCCTGACCGTCGGGGATCAGTGTGATGCAGCGGGCCGCCATGCCCGAGGGATGGGGAATGGGGTACTCACTGATATCGCTGATGGTGCCCGAGGTGGGGGCGTGAACACCGACACTGACCAGGCCAGTGGGTTCGGCGAGTTCCTGTCCCTTGAGAACACGGTCTCCGATGGCCACCAGCAGTTTGGCGGGCGCGCCGATATGCTGGTTGAGCGGGATGACCAGTTTTTCCGGCAGGGGGAGGACGCCAATCGGTAACTGTACCGACTGGTGCTTGTTTTCCGGAGGGTGGACGCCGCCGATCAGATCCCAGACCTTTCTCATGCCGCTTTATCTCCCCGGTCCGTGGCGATGATCTCGGCAGGGTACTTCTGGGCTTTAATCTGCTCCTCGGCGGGTGGCGGCATATCCCAGGTCCAGTCAGACAGACCCTGGGGTACCGGGATCATATCAATACAGTCCACCGGGCAGGGTTCCACACACAGGTCGCAACCGGTGCACTCGCTGGCGATGACGGTGTGCATCATCTTGGCTGCACCGAGAATGGCATCCACCGGGCAGGCCTGGATACATTTGGTGCAGCCAATGCATTCGTCCTCGCGGATATAAGCCACGGTTTTGACGTCATTTTCCTCGCCGTGCTCGGCATCGAGCGAGGGGGCTTCAACTCCCAGCAGCGCAGCCAGTGCATTGATGGTGCTCTGGCCGCCGGGAGGACATTTGTTGATCGCATCGCCATTGGCAATGGCTTGGGCATAGGGTCGGCAGCCGGGATAGCCGCATTGGCCGCATTGGGTTTGAGGTAACAGTTCGTCAATCTGTTGGACGATCGGGTCGCCTTCAATGCGAAATTTAATGGCGGCAAAGCCCAGCACGGCACCAAACACCAGTGCCAGCCCCACCAGTGCAACCAGTGCGGCGATCAGTGGATTTTGCAAAATCAACTCAAGCACGCATAACCCCTATACCAGCCCGCTAAAGCCCATAAAAGCCAGTGACATCAAGCCGGCGGTAATCATGCCGATCGCGGCTCCGCGAAACGGGGTTGGTACATCGGCCACCGCCAGTCTCTCTCGCATGGCGGAAAACAGGATCAATACCAGCGAAAAGCCGATGGCGGCACCAAAACCATACAGTGTGGACTGGAACAGGTTGTGGGCCTTGGCGGTATTCTGCAGTGCCACCCCGAGCACCGCACAATTGGTGGTGATCAGCGGCAGAAATACCCCCAGAACTCGGTAGAGCAAAGGGCTGGTTTTCTCGATAAACATTTTGGTGAACTGTACGACCACTGCGATGACAAGAATGAAGGAAATGGTCTTCAGGTAGGTCAGGTCCAGTGGCTGCAGAATCCAGGTGTTCACCAGGTAGCTGGACATGGCGGCGAGTGTCAGTACGAAAGTGGTGGCCCCGGCCATGCCGATGGCGGTCTCCAGCTTGTTGGAGACCCCCATGAAGGGGCACAGGCCCAGGAACTGGACCAGAACAAAGTTGTTCACCAGGATGGCGCTGATCAGAATGACGGCAAATTCCTGCATTTCGTCCTGTCTCGCTTGCAAAGGGAGATAATTTACTAGCCGACCATTATAGCGGTCAGTATTGCTGACTAATAAGCATAAAACACGAGCTGTTTAGTTTATTTGGCCATAAGGCATAGCGTTTAGTGATATGGCCGCGTCACTGCCAGCTGCTTCTGTGAACAGGCCCCAGTGCGTCAGACGATGCGCTGTCCGGGCTGTGCGCCGCTGTCGGGAGACAACAGGTAAATGCCCTGTTTGTCTCCGGCTGCCAGCACCATTCCTTCCGACAGACCAAAGCGCATTTTGCGGGGTGCCAGATTGGCCACCAGCACGGTCAGCCTGCCCTCCAAGTCTTCTGGCTGATAGGCGGCCTTGATCCCGGAAAATACCGTGCGGGTTTCGCCGCCGATGTCCAGTGTCAGTTGCAGCAGTTTGTCGGCCCCTTCGACGGCTTTTGCCGCCACAATGCGCGCCACACGCAGATCGACCTTGATGAAATCCTCAAAACCGATTTCCGCCGCCAACGGCTCTTCCATCAGTGGCCCGGAGGGCGGGGCTGCAGTGGTTTCCGCCAGCGCTTCCCTGCTGACCTCCAGCATGGCGGCCACCTTGTCCGGGTCGACCCGCTGCATCAGCGGTTTGAAATTGTCGATGCGATGGTTCAGCAGCGGTTCAATTTTGGCGGGCCAGTCCAGCGGACTGTTGAGGAAGGTCTCCACTTCTGCCGCCATCGCGGGCAGCACCGGCTTCAGGTAAATCATCAGGGCACGGAACAGGTTGATACCGAGGGAGCAGATATCCTGGACTTCCTGTTCGCGGCCTTCTTCTTTCGTCAGTTGCCAGGGTGCCCTCGCGGCAATATATTCGTTGGCTGCATCGGCGAGTGACATGATCTCGCGGATCGCTCTGCCGAATTCCCGCTGCTCGTAGTAGTCGGCAATGCTGTCGGCAGCTGCGGAAACCCGGTGCCACAGGGCTTCATCCGCAATACTGGCCGCCAATACACCGTCGTTACCCTTGCTGACAAATTTGGCGCAGCGACTGGCGATATTGACCACCTTGCCCACCAGATCGCTGTTGACCCGCTGGATAAAGTCGTCCAGGTTCAGGTCCAGATCATCCACGCCGGAGGAGAGTTTGGCGGCAAAATAATAGCGCAGGTATTCCGGGTTGAGATTGTCCAGATAGCTGCGGGCATTGATAAAGGTGCCGCGGGATTTCGACATTTTCTTGCCGTTCACCGTCAGAAAGCCGTGTACGCAGACCGCTGTAGGCGTGCGGAAACCGGCGCTGCTGAGCATGGCCGGCCAGAACAGGGCGTGAAAATTGACAATATCCTTGCCGATAAAGTGGTACAGCTCGCTCCCGGCCTGTTCACCCCAGAAGCTATCGAAGTCGATGCCTTCGCGTTCACAGAGATTCCTGAAGCTGGCCATGTAGCCGATCGGCGCATCCAGCCAGACATAGAAATATTTGCCGGGGGCATCGGGAATTTCAAAGCCGAAATAGGGCGCATCGCGACTGATATCCCATTCGTGCAGACCGCCCTCCAGCCATTCCCCGAGCTTGTTGGCCACCTCCTCTTGCACATGACCGGCGCGGGTCCAGGCTTTGAGAAAGTCGCTGAATTCCGGTAGCTTGAAAAAAAAGTGCGTGGAAGCTTTCTCTACCGGCGTGGCGCCGGAGATGACCGACACCGGGTTGATCAGATCCGTGGGTGCGTAGGTGGCCCCGCAGGCTTCGCAGTTGTCGCCGTACTGATCGGCAGTTTTGCATTTGGGACAGGTGCCCTTGATGTAGCGATCTGCCAGAAACAGGTGTTTTTCCGGATCATAGGCCTGGGTGATTTCCCGTGTGGCAATATGACCGTTGTCCCGCAGGCGGGAGTAGATCAGTGATGACAGCTCGCGGTTCTCCACAGAGTGGGTGGAGTGGTAGTTATCAAAGTCGATCAGAAATGCTGCAAAATCCTGCTGGTGTTCTGTCCGGACCTGGTCGATCAGTTCTTCGGGGCTGATGCCGAGTTGTTCCGCCTTGAGCATGATGGCGGTGCCGTGCGCATCATCGGCGCAGACGTAGTAACATTCATGGCCGCGCATTTTCTGGAAACGAACCCAGATATCTGTCTGAATGTATTCCACCAGATGCCCCAGATGGATTGAACCATTGGCATAGGGCAGGGCACTGGTAACAAGAATTTTTCGGCGTTCAGTCATGTTGGGAGCTGCTGTGGTTGGCGTTGGGAATCAACGCGGTCAAAAGCGGTTGTCATTGAATACTGGTAAAGGGGCGCAACTATAACGGTTTTGCCCCGTTTTTTCATCCGTTGTCAAGGGGATTTCGTATGGCTGAGGTAACCGTTCAGGACGGTTTGGCAGAGATCAAATATATTATCGGTGTGGCGTCCGGCAAAGGTGGTGTCGGCAAATCCACCACCGCGGTGAATCTGGCGCTGGCATTGGCCGCCAACGGCGCCAAAGTCGGTATTCTGGATGCGGATATCTATGGCCCCAGTGTGCCGATGATGCTCGGTTTACCCGACGGTACCCGGCCTCAGGTAGAGGAGGAAAAATACTTTTTGCCGGTGCCGGCCCACGGCATTGTGTCCATGTCCATGGGTTACCTGGTCACCGAACAGACACCCATGGTCTGGCGCGGGCCGATGGCGACTGGTGCCCTGATGCAGATGCTCAATCAGACCCGTTGGGGTGCACTGGACTATCTGGTGGTGGATATGCCGCCAGGGACTGGCGATATCCAGCTGACCCTGGCCCAGAAGGCCAGTATGGCAGGTGCTGTGATTGTCACCACACCGCAGGATATTGCGTTGCTGGATGCCCGCAAGGCGATTGAAATGTTCAGCAAGGTAAAGATTCCGGTATTGGGTATCGTGGAAAACATGGCAATGCATCGTTGCAGCCAGTGCGGCCACGAGGAGCCTATCTTTGGTGAGGGCGGTGGTCAGCGGGTCGCAGCGCAATACCACACTGAGATGCTGGGTTCCCTGCCGCTGGACCGCCTGATTCGCGAGCAGGTCGATGGCGGTACACCTTCAGTGATCGCGGAGCCGGAAGGCTCGGCCGCACAGCGTTATGGTGAGATCGCTGAGCGAATCGCAGTACTTCTGTCCGGGACTGACAGGCCCGGTGGCCCACAGATCACGATTGAATAACTCGTTCAGGGTCGCCCTTTTTAGGACTTTGACCCGTTGATTCAAACCGGTATCATGGCCCACTTTCGGGCACACCGGGCATGCAGCAGCGGATTTTGACGTGGTTGTTTGTAGGCCCACCCAAGACCCCTGGCACTTTACTTGAGAGCATCACAGTATGAGCATCAAATCCGACAAGTGGATTACCCGTATGTCCAGAGAACACGGCATGATTGAGCCGTTTCAGGGAACCCAGGTGCGGCAGCCCGATCCCAACGGCCAGAAAGTGATTTCCTACGGGGTGTCGAGCTATGGGTACGATGTGCGCTGTGCCGATAATTTCAAAATTTTCACCAACATCCATTCCAAAACAGTCGATCCGAAAAATTTCGACTCCGATGCTTTTGTGGATGTGAAGGGGGATTACTGCATTATCCCGCCCAACTCCTTCGCTCTGGCCAGTACGATCGAATATTTCCGTATACCGCGCAATGTACTGACCATCTGTCTCGGTAAATCCACCTACGCCCGCTGCGGCATCATCGTCAATGTCACCCCGCTGGAACCGGAGTGGGAGGGTCACGTGACGCTGGAGTTTTCCAACACCACCAGCCTGCCGGCAAAAATCTATGCCAATGAAGGTGTCGCACAGATGCTGTTTTTTGAATCCGATGAGGTCTGTGAAACCTCCTATGCAGACCGGGGCGGTAAATACCAGGGTCAGCGCGGGGTTACCCTGCCCAAGGCTTGATGAACAGAGGGCCGCAAAGTCCCCGCAGAAACCTGTGAGCTTTTATAATGAGGGTGAATGGGTGATTGCCACGGCAAGGATGTAGCAGAAAATCGCCACCGACATCAGGCTGAACAGTAACCGGATGCCCGCGGTTCGGCCGCGTTTGATGGCAAAAGTCCCCGTTCCGATATAGGCGATCAGGGCGATCAGTTTGGCGGTAAGCCAGCTGTCGGCAAACGGATACTGGTGACTGGCCATCATCAGGTACACCGCAGAGGCGAGCAGCAGGGTATCGATAATGTGCGGGACGATTTTGGCCCACTTCTGTTGCAGTTTTGGCGATGCACTGACCGACCAGACGGCCCGCACAACAAACAGGGTCAGGCTGAGCAGGGCGAGTGTGATGTGAGTGTTTTTCAGGATCAGGTACATAATATTATTCTGGCAGCATTCGATTTGAGTCGGTGAATCTTAGCCTGTCTGGTCGGGTTATCCCAACACCGGACAGGGACATAATGCCGCCGGGTTGTTTTTTCTTGTGGTTTGCCACTGGTGGCAAGGCCGGATTAATTTCAGGGAATCGTTTGCAGTGATCGAAGTCTTATTTCTGGCCGTTGCGTTGAGTATGGATGCGTTTGCAGTCTCCATTGGCCTGGGCTCAAAACACAAGGGCAAAGCCATTACATTGGCTTTAATGGCCGGTGCCTATTTCGGTATTTTCCAGGCGCTGATGCCGATGATCGGTTACCTGGGTGGCAAAGGTGTGCTGGGCTGGATCGAGGCTTTTGCGCCATGGGTGGCATTTTTCCTGCTGCTATTGATTGGCGGCAAGATGATTTACGAATCCTTTTCTGAGGGCATCGAAGAGGATATTGCGAATATCACCCATCGGGTGATGCTGGTTCTGGCGATCGCCACCAGTATTGATGCCATGGCCGCCGGTTTTGCCCTGACCCTGCTCGACGTTGGGCCAATTCTGGCCTGCTTTATCATTGGTATCATTACCTTTTTGTTCAGTTTTCTCGGGATTTTTGTCGGCATCAAAAGTGGTACCTGGCTGGAGAGTAAAGCGGAGCTTTTTGGTGGCATCGTGCTGATTTTAATAGGCTTTAAAGTACTGTTGGCCTGAATGCTGCGCTTGCCAAACTGATGGTCCAATGCCGGTTTCTTGCGGATGGGAACGGTTTGTTTTTTTGGCTGTTCAGCCTGGAATCTCTCCAGTTTCTCCAGCTTTTTCCAGAACCCGGCGTCCTATGCCATTCAGCTGATTATCTTCTGAATTGCACCTATTGGCTTTTGGCCTGTCATGCCCTTGTCATACAAATGGCACAATAAACCTGCTATGGTCGAGCCCTATTCTGTAGAAAGCCACCAATGTTCAGCGGATTGTTATATGAATTTAGGTACTCCGATTACCAGCAATAAGCGTAAATGGCTTGTTATTGCCGCGGCCCTGGTCGTGATCGCCCTGGCTGTTATTGTCTTTGAATCCCCCGCGATTGCTGACCTGTCGGAAGAGAACCGTCACGAAGTGCCGACCTTGAAAGCGCAATGGCAAAAGGGTGAGGTGATCGTGCTGGTCCGGCATCTGGAGCGTTGTGACAAAGAGGATGCTCCCTGTCTGGTTGGCACTGAAGGTATCACCGCGCGTTCCGTCGATGAGGGGCAAGCGCTGGGTAATGACTTTTATCGACTTGGATTGTTGAACAGCGACGTCTACAACAGCCCACTGGATCGCACAGCCCAGACGGAAAGTATTGTCTTCGGTGATCGCGGTTTAGATCAGGATTGGTTGTTCAAGTGTAAAAAAACCATCTTCAAGGACGCCATGTCAAAGAAGGCGCCCGGCAGAAACCTGATTATGGTGACCCACAGCAGCTGTATCGACAGTTTTGAAGAGTCCCTGGGGTACGCCAGTGAAACCCCTGAATACGGCACCACCCTGTTTTTCAGCCCTGGCCCTAATAACAAGCTGGAAGTCCACGGTTTTCTCGAAATGGAAGACTGGGATCATACACTGGGTTTTTGATCGCCGCTCTCTCCTGACTGAATCCGCCAGCCCTGGCTTATAACTTCCCATGGTTTGTGTCCGGTTGTTTGTCCAAAGCGTTGCCATCCAGGTTTTCCGCCATCAGCACCAGCGGTTTGCGTGGCATATCGTAGCGTTGTTGTCGGTATAGCCATGAGGGCATCAGCGCATGGGCCAGTGCTTCGCGGGTGTCACTTGCAGTGGCCTCGCCCGTGAGCTGCAGTTCTCGGACTGCGGGATCATAAACGCCGCGCAGGGCGTACTGGCCGGGTCGCAGGATGGTGACTTCCCGCCCTTGTAACAGGGCAAAATAATCCGCAAATTGCATCAATGCCCTGCCCGGAGACTGCTGTTCACTCTCAAGGGTCATATCGCGACCGATCATGGGTGTTTCTGCGTCGATGCCCAGCAGGGAAAGCAGAGTGGTGGGCATATCAATCTGACTGGTGACACTGGTGATGCGTTTGGGTTCAATATCTGCACCCAGGATCAGACCGGGAATCTGAAAGCGTTCAATGGGCACCAGGCTATCACCAAATACCTTTAAATCGTGGTCGGCAATCACCAGGAACAGGGTGTTTTGCCAATAGTCACTCTGTCTGGCCCGGTCAATAAACTCGCCGAGCGCAAAGTCTGCATACTTTACGGCATTGGGATAGGTTTGTTTTTCCGGATTGTGCAGTTCGATACGACCATCGGGAAACTCGTAGGGTGAGTGATTGCTGGAGGTGAAGACCAGTCCGAAATAAGCCTCATCTCGTTGCTGCGCCTCGCTGAGCCGTTGGTGGGTTTTTTCGAAAAGGTCTTCATCGGACACGCCCCAGCTACCGACAAAGGCGGGGTTTTCGTAATCCCGCTGATCAATGACCGACTGGAAGCCATTGCCGATAAAAAAGCTGGCCATATTATCGAAGTGTGACTCGCCGCCGTAGATGAATTCTGTGGTGTAACCCTGCATGCCAAGCAGCTCGGCAATCGTGAAGAAGTTCTGTTGCGACAGTGACAGTTTGACCACACTGCGGGCCCGTGTGGGCAGAAAGCCGCTCACGGTTGCTTCAATGCCCCGGACAGACCGGGTGCCGGTGGAGTAGAGTTGCTCAAACCACCAGCCATGTTCCTTGAGTCTCTCCAGTTCCGGTGTGACTGGGGTTTCGCCGCCCAGGGAACCAACAAAGGTGGCGCCCATGCTTTCCTCGAGGATGATCACCAGGTTGAGGGGCTTTTCGCGCGGGTGGGTGGCCTGGCGGTAGTTGAGGGTCGGGAAAGCCTGGTCGCCATCGGGTTGCAGCCAGGGGTAAAGTTTGTCCAGTTGCTCCATGATTTCATCATCGCTGAGGGTGCCGTACACCTCGGCCGAGCGGTCTTCGTGCTTCAGGTTATAGAGAGCAAAGTACACGGACCAGGTGGAATTGATGATCAGGCTGTTTACCAGCGGGTCCGGGGTCAGGGCAAAGATGGCTGGGTTGGCGGGGCGATGGCCCACTGAAGACCGCACCATCACCACCAGCAGAACAGCGACGATCGGCCAGGTCAGCCAGAGCTTCCAGAGAGGCCAGATTTTGTTGTAGGTTTTCAGCCAGTTTTTCATCAGGCGTGTGATAGCCCAACTCGCCAGCGCTGTGATCAGCACCCCCAGTATCAGTGGCAGACGAAAGTCACCCCAAAGGGTGGCGAATACTTCACGGGGGTATTTCAGGTATTCAACAAACAAACGGTTGGGCCGCAGGTCAAACTGCAGGATGAAGGCCGGTGTGGCGGTTTCCATAAACACCAGCAAGGTGATGCCGGCGACACCCCAGACCAGCACCAACGCTCGCCAGACTGGCCATGACAGTCGCGTGGCCAGTATTGGCGTCAGCAATGCAAGCGGTGCCAGCAGCATACCCATAATGATCAGGTCTGCCCGGATACCCTGACTGATAATTACCCACAGGTCGGTTGCGGCCGTTACCCGATCCCACTGCCAGGCGATCAGCCCCAGTCGGGACAGGGATAAAATCATCAGCCCGGTGAGTAACAGGATGATCAGTATCCCGTAGGGGCCAAACAGATTGAAAATACGTGTGTGAAGAGGGCTTTTCATGGATTCGGATGCCTTGGTTCTGACTGCTGGCTGGCGATACCATTACAGTCAGGGTTTGTTGCAAGGTGAAGTCTATTCGCCTGTACCTTAACGGATCCTTAAGAGTGGTCGAACGCCAGAAAGTTCCCTGTGACCGGAAGATGGCAGATATGGCCAGTTAAAGGTTATGTGAGCCCTGCGGTTGGACCAGATTACCGTCTGGATTTTTGACCGGTCTGTCTTGGTGTCGGGATTTTAAAACCTTGCCGGATGCTCTAACCTGCCTCCATGACACTGCTCATCGCTTTTGCCCTGTTATCCATTGCCGTCTCTTTCATCTGTTCGGTTCTCGAAGCTGCACTGTTGTCAATTACGCCCAGTTATATTGCCCAACAAAAGCTGGAAAACCTCAGGCTCCACGATCAACTCAGCTATTTGAAAGAACAGATTGATCAGCCGCTGGCCGCCATCCTGACATTGAATACGGTGGCCCATACGGTGGGTGCCACTGGTGTTGGCGCCCAGGTGGCGATTGTCTTTGGCAGTGGCTACCTGGGGATCGCCTCGGCGGTGATGACGTTGCTGATTTTGGTGTTGTCGGAAATCATTCCGAAAACCATTGGCGCCCGCTATTGGCCGGTTATTGCGCCTTTTATGCCAATCACACTGAACAGTCTGATCACCCTGTTGCGACCATTTATCTGGTTGTCCGACCAGATCATGAAACTGTTTGGCGGCGGCGGTCACGAGCCCGATATTCGCCAGGAAATCAAGGCGCTTACTGTGTTGGGAAGGGAGCAGGACAAGCTGGATGACGACGAGCAGCGGGTGATTGGCAATATTCTTGATTTACATGATGTGAAGGTAAAAGACATCATGACGCCGCGTACTGTCTGTGAAGTTGCCAGGCCGGATGAGCTGCTCAGCAGTTTCATTGAGCGGGTAAAAGTAGGCCAGTTTTCACGTTACCCGGTGCTGGATGGCAATGAGGTGCCAATGGGCATGGTCTTCCGTCATGAGCTGTTGAACATCCCTTGGCAGAAAACCGTGTCGGATCTGATGAAACCGGTCGAGGTGGTCTCGGAAAAATTGAGCGTGGAAGCGCTGATGTCGCAGTTGATCCATGACCGGCAACATATGCGGCTGGTCTACGATGAATACGGTGTCTGGTTGGGCCTGGTGACGCTGGAGGATGTGATTGAAGCCGTGATCGGCCAGCCCATCATGGATGAAACGGATGATGTTGCCAGCATGAGACACCTGGCCAGGCGTCGTTGGCAATATCGGCAGAGATATTTTTCAGGTGGTCAGGCTGAGGAGTAGTTGCACCGATCTCGGCTGTTGATAGCCGTTCTCTGGCGCTGGCCAATATCCCTGCTTCGGCTCTGGTCTTTTCATGCCCGCTAACAATTCCTTGCCACCGTCTCGCCCGATAATGTCATGGCCCCGAGGGCTTTTGTGTCGGGGAGGGTATGACAGTTATTCTGTTATTGCGAAGGGTGATTGCTGCTGTGCAGCTTTGAGCAAGTCGAGAAAATCACTGGCCGGGAGCGGACGACTGAAGTAATAGCCCTGGATAACATCGCAGCCTATCGACTGAAGAAACTCAAACTCAGTCGGGGTTTCAATGCCCTCGGCCACGACCTCCAGATTGAGAATATGGGCCATGGAAACAATGGCGCGGTAGATGTCGCGGCCGCGTTTGTCTGTTTCGATACTTCTGGCAAAGACCTGATCAATTTTAAGTTGATCCACGGGCATGTCTCTGAGATACCGCAGGTTCGAGTAACCACTGCCAAAATCATCGATGGCAATTTGCAGTCCCAGCGCCTTGAGTTGATTCAGGGTCGAGAGAAAGGAGCTCTCGTCCTGTGCCAGGCAGCTTTCCGTGATCTCGAGTTCCAGCAGGGAGGGGGAAAACGTATGTGCTTGCAGGGCGGTGTCGATGGTCTCGATCAGATCGGGTTGGTTGAACTGTCGCGGGGAGAGGTTGATCGATACAGGCACCTGATCAAACCCCCGGTCAGACCACTGCTGCAATTGTGCACAGGCCTGCTCGATGACCCATTTGCCGAGCGGTTCTATAATGCCGGTTTTTTCGGCCAGGGGAATAAAACGTGCAGGTGAAATCAGCTGGCCGTCCGCCGCTGGCCAGCGTATCAGTGCCTCGGCGCCGACAATCTCTCCCGACGAAACGGACATCTTGGGCTGGTAGTGCAGGACAAATCCGTCGGTGGCCAGTGCGGTGCGCAGCTGCTGTTCCATCTCGAGGTTGGCCGTGATGATCCTGTTCAGCTCTTCGGTGAAAAATTTGTAGTTGTTGCGTCCGGATTCCTTGGCCTGGTACATGGCCATATCGGCCTGCTTGAGCAATTCATTGGCATCGGTGCTGTCATGGGGATAGACACTGACGCCGACACTGCAGGTCACTTCGATATCCCGGTTGGCAACGCGGCAGGGTGCCTGCACGATGTCCAGTATGCGCTTGACCAGCTGTGACAGGGAGTTTGTGCTTGCGGTTTGGTCAGTGTTGTCGGGGGGGTAGGCCAGCAGCAGCACAAATTCGTCGCCGCCGATGCGCGCCACCGTATCGCCATCGCGAATGGATTTTCGCAGGCGGTCAGCAATCGCTTCAATCAGGCAGTCCCCCGCCGCATGACCGAGACTGTCATTGACGTTTTTGAACAGGTCCAGGTCGAGCAATACCACGGCCAGTTCGCCATCACTCCGTCGACCACTTTTTGTCAGTTGCTGTAACCGGTCGAGTAGTAAAAGCCGGTTGGGCAAGTCAGTCAGGCTGTCATGGGTGGCCTGGTGAGAAATACGCTGTTCATAGTATTTCCGTTCGGTGATATCTTCAACGGAACCCTCGAAATACAGCAGGCGCCCGTTCGGTCCGTATACCGTCCGCGCATTTTCCGAAATCCAGATTACAGAGCCGTCTTTCCTGAACACCTGCGATTCAAAGTTTTTGACCCCGCCATTACTTTGCATGAGTTGTACAAATGTCGCCCGCCTGCCGGGGTCGACGTACAACTGTTGGCTGATATTCTTGAGTGCCTGCTGCAGTTCGTCAGTTGTCTCGTAACCGTAAATCGTTGCCAGGGCTGGGTTGACGTTCAGGTAGTAGCCATCGGTGGTTGTCTGAAAAATACCCTCAATCGCATTTTCAAAGATGCTTCGATAGCGATGTTCGGCCTCAACCATGGCCTCTTCATTGGCATGGCGCTGGGTTATATCCTGAATGAAGCCATGCAGTGCGCTGGGGTAGCCATCCATGGAGACGCCCTGACCCCTTTCCCAGACCCAGCGTACGCTGCCATCCGCATGGTAGATTCGGTATTCGACATTGATGGAAACGCCCTTTTTTAGTGCATTGTCGATCGTTTCCCGTACCCGTTTGCGATCATCAATGTGCGTGATTTCTTCGTATGAAATCCGGCTGTTGAGTAGCAGGTCCTTTGCCGGGTAGCCGGTGAGTTTCAGGCAGCCTTCGCTGACAAAGTCCATGGTCCAGTGTCTGTCCTGCCGGCAGCAGTAAACCATGCCGTCGAGCTCGGACAGCAGCATTTCCAATAAAGGTTCGCGCTGCAGCTCGGTGGAGGAGTAAACAGTATAGAGATTGAGGTCTGCCATGCAGCATGAATAAGCAACAATCGTGCCGATTGGGCAGGGGTGTGCGATCAATGGCTGGAGGATCGGGATTAGTCTGCCAGCAGGCTTTCCCGGAGTGCTCTGGCTTTGTCCTGAATCCGCCGGGTATGTTCGGGGCCCATGCGGATCAGCTGTTTTTGCAGAGCGGGTAGCGCCTCCAGTTTCGGGTCCGCGTATTTGTACTGAACGGAATCCTGAACCAGATAAACGGGCTGCAGAGGCAGCGGGGTGTCCAGCACCTGGTCCAGCGCACTGATGATCGCTTTGTCTACAGTTTCAGGTGGATAGCCTAGCTCACCATAGGCCTGTTCAAGCAGGGGCCGAAGCAGATGAAAAAGCTTGATCAGTTTGTCGTTGTCCATGGCTTCCAGGGTGTTGACCAGATAGTCGTAGCGCTGATGGTTGGTCGGGCTGATCGAGCGCTTTTGCCCTTCCTGGACGACCTCGAAACTGCCTTTCGGCGTGGGGGCCCTGAGCATTTTGCGCAATACATCGCCGCGGGAGAGGCCATCCAGCAGGCTGACGGTGCGGCGAAGGACATGGTTTGGAGGAAACCACTGACCCAGTTGGTCGTCGGGGGTTAGCTCCGTAAATTGTTTGCGGGCGAATTCATCGCTGTCGTCGAGTGGTGGCAGTTCCGACGCTGTCGGTTGCGTTGGTTGCTCGGGAACGGTTTCCTCGATGTTGGCGACCGGGTTCGTTGTAGCCGGTGTCGGGGCTGGTAATGCCGGTGTGCTGGTTTCAGGTGCTGTAATGGTGGCGGGTGTTTCATCCGCCGGCTTGAGAAAAAAGTAGCTTAGCAGCGCCAGACCGGCCAGCACGATAACCACGCCAATCCACAGGGCAACTTTGTTTTTGCCAACTTCTCTTTCCGGACGCTCGTCGGGGTTGACCCTCATTCGTTACTCCTTGGCCAGCTGTGTATGGGTGCCATCACAAAGCGGTGGTGTGGCGGTACGTTTGCAGGTGCAGAAGGCGACCTTGCCGGTTCTGGTTGCCTGCCAGGGCCTTGGCTCAAAGGCCGTGCCTGTGTGCGAGCCATCGCAGAATGGTTGGTTCGCACTTTTCCCACAGGCACACCACCAGTAGGTTTGCCCTTCTGTGACAGTCTGGATGATCGGTGTCATGCCGCCCAGTTCTGGTGTTGTCACGCGGACATCCTCCCGGTGCTAGTGGCTGCCTGCGGTGATGGGTTTATTGTCCACTGTACCTTCTTTCAGGGTGATGCGGTGATCGTCATCATCTTCATTCTGCCAGATCTGCACCAGAAGATAATTCATATGCGGCGCAAACCACAGGTAGGTTTCCCGATCACTGTCCTTGCGGATACGGTGAACCTTGACGGCATTGATTGGACCCAATGCCGTATCAACGATTTCCTCACCCATGATTTCAAAGTTGTACTGCTTTATTTTGCCGCGGTCAATTACCTGGTACTGCAAGGGGATCGTACCCTTGATCAGATCCCGTTGTAACTGGACCTGATAGGTCAGTTTGTCCAGATAGTCACTGTCCAGCTTGACCTGTCGCTGTTTCTTTTTTTTCTGATAATTGGCAACGCCCGCTGACCGGTCGTAGGTCAGTGACTCATTTTTCTTGATGCCGAAAATATTGCGTTCGTAGGTGTACTGTTGGCCAAGAATATTGCCTGTTGAATCAATTTTGAAGGTGCCCTTTTCGGTAATACTGGCCAGCAGGGTGTCAGCTTTGCTCACCAGTTTATAGCTGTCTCCTTCCCTGACCAGATGCCGCTCCGCCTGGATATCCATACCCTTGATGGTGGCATCGTAAACGAGATGATAGGGGGTCAGGGCCGGTTCTTTGGTCTCGGCGAGACACAGGCCTGAAAGCAGCGACAACAGGATCAGGCCTGTCAGCGGGATGGCAGATGGGGTGTGGCGACGAGTGTGGCGCATTAACTGTGAATTCCCTCAATTTTTGATGCTGGCAGTTTGTCAGACTCTTTGGATGCCATTTAGTTGTGAATATTTCAGTTATTTATCCCTGGAAGGCGAATCCTGTGGGCGGCAGGGGTCGACCAAACAGGCAGGCCCTGCCGTTACTCAGTGTCACCCTGCCCTGGCAATACCAGCGCACGGCCATCGGGTAAATCAGGTTTTCCTGCTCAAAGACACGGCTGCTCAGCGTTTCGGCAGTGTCATCTTCCAGAATGGGGACTTCGGCCTGAATTATCGCCGGGCCACCGTCGAGCTCTGATGTGACGAAATGCACCGTGGCACCGGTTTTGGTATCGCCGGCCTCAATAGCGCGCTGCTGGGTGTGCAGGCCGGGATATTTTGGCAGCAGGGATGGGTGGATGTTCATCATCATGCCCGCAAAGCGTTCGACAAATGCCGGGGTCAGAATACGCATGAAACCGCACAGCAGTATCAGGTTGGGTCTGTAGCCTTCCAGCAGGTCAGCCAGCGCCACATCGAAACTGTCCCGGTCGGGGAACTGCCGGTGGTCCAGCGCCTGGCAGGGCAAGCCGGCGGCCCTGGCTTTTTCCAGCCCGGGGGCATCGGGATTGTTGCTGATCACACAAACGATTTCGGCATCAATCACGTTCATCTGTATCGCATCGATAAAGGATTGCAGGTTGCTCCCCTTGCCGGAAATCAATATTGCCAGCCTTGGTTTGTAACTCTTATTCATATTCAATCAGCCTATCCTAGTTGAACGCGTTGTTCGCCGGGTTCAGCATGGGCGATTTCGCCCATGACAAATGCTTCCTCGCCAGCGATGTGCAGTGTGTCCAGTGCCGTTTGCACGGCACTTTGTGGCACGCAGATCACCATGCCGACGCCGCAGTTAAAAGTGCGGTGCATTTCGGTGGCGTTGACATTGCCGTTGCGTTGCAGCCAGTCAAAAATGGCGGGCATCTGCCAGCTTTGGGTGTCGATGACAGCTTTGGCACTGTCCGGCAGAACCCGTGGAATATTTTCCAGCAGGCCGCCACCGGTAATGTGAGAAATCGCATGGACCGGCACGTGCGCGTGCTCCACCAGCCCCAGCAGGGTCTTGACATAAATTCGCGTGGGGGTGAGCAACAGTTCGCCCAGTGGCTTGCCGTCGACCATTTCTGTGCGCGGGTCTGCGCCGGAGACTTCGATGATTTTGCGAATCAATGAATAACCGTTGGCGTGCGGGCCGGAGGAGGCCAGTCCGATCAGGGCATCGCCTACATGCACGGCACTGCCATCGATAATGCCGGACTTTTCGACAATCCCGACACAGAAGCCCGCCAGGTCGTAATCCTCGCCCTCATACATACCGGGCATTTCCGCCGTCTCGCCGCCCACCAGCGAGCAGCCTGCGAGTTCACAGCCCTGACCAATACCCGTGACGACGGCAGCAGCGGTATCGACATGTAATTTGCCGGTGGCGTAATAATCGAGAAAGAACAGTGGCTCGGCACCGCAGACCACCAGATCGTTGACGCACATGGCCACCAGATCAATGCCGATGGTGTCATGGATACCGAGATCCATTGCCAGTTTCAGTTTGGTGCCGACACCGTCCGTGCCCGATACCAGCACCGGTTCCTTGTAGCCACTGGGCAGGCTGAACAATGCGCCGAATCCTCCCAGACCGGCCAGTACTTCAGGTCGGCGGGTGCGCTTGGCAACCTGTTTGATCCGTTCGACCAGGGCGTTGCCTGCATCGATATCAACACCGGCATCTTTGTAGCTGAGAGAGGGTTGCTTGGGGTGACTCATTGGCGGGCCTTGCTGGGTAGTGGGTGAAAAGGTGGGATATTTTATATGAAAAGGCGGCGTCTGACAGTTAGATAATATGTCTATTTGCAGGCTGCTGTTACAATCCCGACCATGAAAAATATCGCGCTGTTGAAGAATCTTGTCGCCCTGCTGTTTGCGGGGTTCTTTACCCTGCCCATTGCTGCGGCTCCGCTGGTCGATCTCTATGAGGCACTGGTGCCCGTGCCGGATCAGAGCAATGCGGCCAGAGAGCGGGCGCTGAAGACCGGGCTGGAAAAAGTGCTGGTCAAGGTAACCGGCGACAGTCAGGTGCTGTTAAACACCCGGTTGGATAGTGCCACGGCAGAGCCCCGGCGTTATGTGACGGCATACAGTTACACGAGTTATCGCGATTCGTTGGCGGCGCCCAGTGAAGACGGCACCGCGCCCAGAGCGGGTATGGCGATCAATATCCGTTATTCCGAACCGGCGATCGACCAGCTGTTGCGACGTCATCAGTTACAGATCTGGCCGGCAGAGCGTCCGTTGCTGCTGGCGTGGATTGTGGTAGATGATCCCGTTGCCGGAAAACAGTTTGTCACCAGCGAACAGCTGCCGAATGCCGATGCTGCGCTCAGTCAGTTGATGGCTGACCGGGGTGTGCCGCTGTTGCGGCCGATGTTTGATTTATCAGACAGCCAGATGCTGACAGAAGCGCAGGCCTGGGCATTTGACCAAGCGCGGCTGGCATCAGTTGCAGAACGCTACGATGTGGATTCCTGGCTGATTCTACGGGCCTATCGAAGCGCCACTGGCCAGTGGCGCGGTGCCTGGCTGTTGAATGTGGAGGGTGACGACAGTTTGCACAGCCTGGCCGCTGATTCCCTGCCAAAGCTGATCGCTGGCATGGTTCCTGCTGCGGCGGACAAGCTTGCCAGCCGTTACGCCTATGTACCCCAGGATATCGCCCAGCAACTGGTTATTCAGCTGGATAACATCAACGATTACCGGGCCTACCGGGAAGCCACGGGATTTATCGAGTCCCTCGAGCTGGTTCGGGCACTGGCGGTAGATTATGTGGATGCCGATCAGGTTGGCCTGCGCGTTTCCGTGGAAGGCGAGGCCGCACTGTTGCTGGGTATGCTGCGTCGCGATAGCCGGATCAGTGAACATGAACCACCGATCGGACTTGTTCAGCCTGAGGGTTATTGGTTTAGCTGGAGACAGCCCTAGATGGCCGTCCAGCTCAGCTTGCCGATCAAGCTGAATGATGCCGCCACGTTCGAGAATTTTCTGATTCCCCCCGCTGACAACAGGCAGCTGCTGTTGACGCTGTTGCGCGACCAGTGGCCGCAGGGCAAAGAGCCGATCCTCTATCTTTGGGGCCGGCGCGGCAGCGGGGTTTCACACCTGCTCCAGGCCAGTTGTCACGCTGCCCACGCGCGCGGACTGCCCGTCCAGTATCTGCCGTTATCCGTATTGATCGACCATCCCCCGGCAGAATTGCTCGATGAGCTGGAACAGCTGCCGCTAGTCTGCCTTGATGATGTTCAGTTGGCTGCGGGTCGGCGCGATTGGGAGGAAGCCCTGTTCGGGTTGCTCAACCGCATGCGGGATACCGGCAGTTGCCTGCTGGTGGGTGGTGACGCCGCACCGCGGGAGTTGCCAGTGGTTCTGCCGGACCTGCAGTCCAGACTCGGCTGGGGCCCGGTGTTTCAACTGGAGACGCCGGGGGATACCCTGCGGGAGCAGGTGGTTCAGTTTCGTGCCATGCGCCGCGGTATGAAACTGGATAACGGCGTGGCACGGTTTCTGGTGAACCGGGCCGGACGGGATCTGCACAGCCTGATGGATTGTCTCGATCAGCTGGAAAGCCGTTCCCTGCAGGACAAGCGGAGGCTCAGTATCCCGTTTGTGAAGCAGGTGTTTGGCTGGTAATTAGCACGGCTCAGTGGTTGTCTCTGGCCATCGAGATAACATTTTCTACGCCCTGCTTCGGGCGAGGCAAGAGCTTACTTTTCCGTCGTGGATGCTGTTGACAACTGCTCCAGCAGTGCCGCCAGCTTTTCTTCGGTCTGGGGCCCCAGCAGGATCTGGCGGTAATTGCCAGCGGCGTCAATAACCAGCGTTTCCGGCAGTACACCACTGGGTTTGACATTGAACTGCTGGCGGGGATCGTCAAGCAGTACGGGAAAGTCTATTCCCAGCGCTGCGGCCTGCTGTTTCAGTGCCTCGCCAGTGACCCCGTCGAAGTTGACGGCCAGTAATTGTACCCGGTCGCTGTGGCTGCGCTGGAATTCATTGAGTTCCGGTATTTCCTCGCGGCAGGGCTTGCACCACTCGGCCCAGTAATTAATCAGTACCACTTTGCCGTGCAGTTGGTCGAAATCAATGTGACCGCCATCAAGCAGGGCATAACCCTGTTCCCCATCGCTGCAGCCGATGGCTGTCAGGAGTAATAAAGTTGTCAAGAATCGTATGGCACTGTGTTTCAATGGTGGCGTCCTCCCGCTTCGGTTTGTCTGTCTGGCCCCGTCCACCGGTTTGCAGCTAGAATGTATTTTTCTCAGGACTATTCTACACAAACATTATGATCAGCATTTATCACAATCCCCGTTGTTCCAAATCCCGTCAGACACTGGCCCTCCTCGAGGATCGCGGCCTGGCGCCGAATATCATTCTCTATCTGGATAACCCGCCCGACAGGAAGACCCTCAAGGACATTCTCGGCAAACTCGGCATCACTGCCCGGCAATTGCTGCGCAAGGGAGAGGATGCCTACCGGGAGAACAATCTGGCGGATGAGCATCTGACAGAAACACAATTGATTGACGCCATGGTTGCCAATCCAAAACTCATCGAGCGCCCCATCGTCATTAACGGCAGCCGGGCAGCGCTGGGGCGTCCGCCTGAAAATGTACTGGAGATTCTCTGATGTCGCACATACTGGTTCTTTACTACTCCCGTTACGGCAATACCCGGGCCATGGCCCAGCAGGTGGCGCTGGGCGTGGAGCAGGGCGGCGTGGAAGGGCGGTTGCGCACCGTGCCGGCAGTGTCTGCCAACTGTGAAGCCACAGAGTCCGATATTCCGGAAGAGGGCGATATTTATTGCACCAGTGAAGACCTCGTCGACTGTGCCGGGTTGATTCTCGGAAGCCCGACCCGGTTTGGCAATATGGCTGCACCCCTCAAGTATTTTCTCGATGGCACCGGTGATCTCTGGATGAACGGCAGTTTGATCGGCAAGCCCGGTGCCGTGTTTACATCCACGGGTTCACTGCACGGTGGCCAGGAAACCACGCTTCTCAGCATGATGTTGCCGCTGCTGCACCACGGCATGTTGCTGATGGGGCTGCCCTACAGTGAGCAGGCGCTGCACACCACGACCACCGGTGGTACCCCCTACGGTGCCTCTCACAGGGCCGGTGATGGCACGCAGCCATTGAGCCCGGAAGAAACCGAGCTGTGCGTCGCCCAGGGCAGGCGCATGGCTGCGCTGGTGAAAAAACTGGCGGTGAGCCAGTGACAGATTCAGAACATGCTGCCGAGGTTAAAGTCATCAAGGCCATTCCCCGCTTGCGGAAAAAACTCACCATTGCGCGTTGGCTCACCCGGGGCAGTTATGCGCTGCTCCTGGTGGCGTTGCTGGCCAACGGATTACTGTCCGCCACACCGCTCAGTTTGATGGTTTTTACCCTGGTGCCGCTGGCGATTTTTATTCCGGGTCTGCGTCGGGAGCACTATAAAACCCTCTCCATGCTGTGCTTCGTCACCCTGCTTTACTTCATGGTGACAGTCAGTAATCTGTTTGCCCCCAATGCCAATCTGCTGGATGCCGTTGAACTGGTGTTGCTGGTGATTCTGTTTGGTGCCGCCATGATGTTCAGTCGCTGGAAGCAATATTCGCTGTATCAGGAGGATCAGTCATGAGTCGTGAAAAGCCGGGTATTTTTCGGCGGTTGTTCGGTTTTATCGGAAAGCTGGCCAGTGGTCTGCGGATATTGCTTAACATTCTTTTCTTACTGGTGGTGGTTGTTTTCATCCTCAGTATTTTTCGCAAGGATGTGCAACCGTTGCCGGAAAAAGCGGCCCTGCGCATTGCCCCGGGTGGCTTTCTGGTGGAGCAGAAAACCTATGTGGACCCACTGACCCAGCTGTTGCAGCAGAGTGGTCCGGCCGATGCGGAAACCCTGGTGCATGACCTCACTGAAGCCATTGATGAGGCCGCGGATGATCCCCGTATTACCTCGCTGGTGCTGGAACTGGATTATCTGCTCGGCGGTGGTCTGACCAAGCTTGAGGAAGTCGCGCAGGCGCTCAGCAGGTTTCGTGAGAGCGGCAAGCCGATTATTGCGGTGGGTGACAGTTACACCCAGGAGCAGTACTACTTGGCCAGTTTTGCCGACGAGATCCACCTCAATCCGATGGGCGCTGTTCTGATTACCGGCTACGGCAATTATCCCAACTATATCAAGGGTGCCCTCGATAAGCTTCGCATCAATGTCCATGTGTTCCGGGTGGGCAGTTACAAGGATGCCATAGAACCCTTTACTCGCACGGATATGTCTCCTGCCTCACGGGAACACAACAGCGCCTGGCTCAATGCGCTCTGGTCGGCGTATACCCGCCGGGTGGAAACCCAGCGCGAGCTGCCGGTGGATGCCATCAATGATTATGTCAACAACCTGGTGAGCAAGCTTGAAGACCAGCGGGGTAATACCGCTGAAACGGCCGTTGCCAGCGGGCTGGTGGATAAGCTGTCGACCCGCCCGCAGATGCTGGCCAGATTGCAGGCGCTGGCAGGCAGTAACGACAAGGGTGGCTACCAGGCCGTGGATGTGGATCGCTATCTGGGCCATACCCGTCGGGCCGAGGCAGCACAGGTGCTGCCCTCAACTGATAAGGTGGGACTGATTGTAGCCAGAGGTGCGATACTGGATGGTGAGCATCCCGCCGGGACCATCGGTAGCGACAGTCTGGCAAAACTGTTCCAGCAGGTGCGCAAACAACAGTTCAAGGCTCTGGTGCTGCGTATTGACAGCCCTGGTGGCAGTGCGTTTGCCTCTGAAGTGATTCGTCAGGAGGTGGTGCTGACCCGTCAGTCGGGTATCCCGGTGATCGTTTCCATGGGCTCCGTGGCGGCGTCTGGGGGTTACTGGATGGCCATGGGTGCGGATCAGATCTGGGCCAGTCCTACCACGATCACCGGTTCCATTGGTGTGTTTGGCGTGATCCCAACGTTTGAAAACAGCCTGGCCGCACTGGGTATTAGCAGTGATGGTATCGGTACCACCAATCTGGCCGACCTCTATCGTCTCGACCGTCCCATGTCACCCCAGGCAAAACAACTTATCCAGTTTGGGGTCAACCATGTCTACGATCAGTTCCTTGGTATTGTCGCAGAGGCCCGCAACAGCACTCCGGAGAAAATCCATGATATCGCCCAGGGGCGGGTCTGGACCGGGGAAAAAGCAAAGGCGTTAGGTCTGGTTGACCATCTCGGCAACCTGCAAGAGGCGATGGATGCTGCGGCTCTGGCGGCCGGTCTCGACACCTACCAGACCGAAGAGATAAAGAGTCCAATGGATTTCCGCGAGCAGCTGATGCGCCAGTTGTCCGGCAGCGTGGTGGGACAGTGGATCCGCTGGCTGCCGGCCGACTGGTTGCCGCAGGGTTTGTTGGCAGAGGTCTACGGTGCGACCAGAGAACTGCAACTGCTGAATCGCTTTAATGACCCCCGCGGCCTCTACCTGCACTGTTTCGAATGCACGGCGCAGTAGCGGTATTTAAGCTGCATAATAAAAAGCAGGGCAATAAAAAAGCGGCCATCAGGCCGCTTTTTTACGCTTGTGTACCGGACACCGGTGATCAGCGCTCCAGATATTGCAACTTGTCGGGCACCCCGTCCCACTCTTCCGCGTCCGCTGGCGCCTCTTTCTTCTCGGTGATATTTGGCCACACTTCTGCCAGTTCGGCATTCAGTTCCAGGTAGACCTGCTGGTCGGTGGGCAATTCGTCCTCGGAGAATATCGCATCCACCGGGCATTCCGGTTCGCAGAGTGCGCAGTCAATACATTCGTCCGGGTGAATGACCAGAAAATTAGGGCCCTCGTAAAAGCAGTCCACCGGGCAAACTTCGACACAGTCAGTGTGTTTGCACTTGATGCAGTTATCGCCGACAACAAAAGTCATGGGTTGCTCTCCGAAAAGCGGGTGATAGAACAGGCGCGCATTATACAGAAATAAAAACGGTTATTTAAACAATCAGACCGGCAAATTAAATTCGGGGGCAGATTTTTGACTTCACTGGGTCGGATCATCGCTCCCGAATGAGTTGTTTGAGTGCGTAGAGTTGCTCCAGCGCCTGTTTGGGGCTTAGTTCATCCGGCTCGATAGCGGCCAGCGTTTCCAGCAAGGCTGTTGAGAGCGGGTCGCGAAACAGCTCCTGTTGCCGGGGTTTGGCTGCCGGTCCCGCTGCCACCACGGGGCGCGCACCGGCTTCGAGACTGGCCAGCTCCAGCCGGGCCAGCGTGAGTACTTCCGCCGGAATGCCCGCCAGCTTGGCCACCTGGATACCGTAACTCTGGCTGGCGGGGCCCTCCTGTATAGCGTGGAGAAACACGATGTCATCGTTGTACTCGGTGGCATCCAGGTGGACATTGGCCACTCCAGCGGTTTTTTCCGGTAGTCCGGTGAGTTCAAAATAATGGGTGGCAAACAGGGTGAAGGCTTTTACCTTTTCCGCCAGCTGTTCCGCACAGGCCCAGGCCAGCGACAGGCCGTCAAAGGTGCTGGTGCCGCGGCCAATTTCATCCATCAGCACCAGGCTCCGGGCCGTGGCATTGTGCAGAATATTGGCCGTTTCCGTCATTTCCACCATAAAGGTAGAACGGCCGCTGGCCAGATCATCCGATGAGCCGATGCGGGTGAAAATGCGGTCGACCAGGCCAATCGTGGCACTGGCGGCCGGTACGCAGCTGCCGATGTGGGCCAGTAGAACAATCAGTGCGGCCTGGCGCATATAGGTGGATTTGCCGCCCATGTTGGGACCGGTAATCACCAACATGCGCCGCTGCTCATCCAGATTCAGGTCATTGGCGACAAAGGGTGTGTCCAGTACCTGTTCAACCACCGGGTGGCGACCAGCACTGATCTCAATGCCCGGTTGCTCCGACAGGGAGGGTGGAATCAGACCGAGACTGTCGGCGCGTTCTGCGAGACAGACCAGTGCGTCGAGTTCGGCCACTGCCGCAGCGCTCTCCTGCAGCGGCAGGAGCTGTTCGTTGAGGGTTTCGAGCAGCGCTTCATAGAGGGCTTTCTCGCGGCTCAGGGCGCGACTTCTGGCACTCAGGGCCTTGTCCTCGAAGGTTTTCAGTTCGGGGGTGATATAGCGCTCGGCATTTTTCAGGGTCTGGCGCCGGATGTAGTGAGCGGGTGCCCGTTCAGACTGGCCGCGGGAAATTTCTATGTAGTAGCCATGCACCCGGTTATAGCCCACCTTGAGGGTGCTGATACCGGTGTTCGCTTTTTCCTGTTCTTCGAGATCCACCAGAAACTGGCCGGCATTGCTGCTGAGATTGCGCAGCTCATCCAGCTCGGCGTCATAGCCCTCGGCAATCACGCCACCGTCGCGGATAACCACCGGTGGATTCTCGGCGATGGCCCCGGTCAGTAGGGCGACCAGCTCGGGGAACTCTCCGGCTTTGCGCAACAACTGTTGCAATGGCGCAATATCTGACGAGGACAATTCCCGCTGGATAGCGGGCAGGGTGCCGAGTGACTGCCGCAGCCGGGTCAGATCCCGTGGGCGGGCAGAGCGCAGGGCCACTCGCCCAAGAATCCGCTCCATATCGCCCACCTGCCTGAGGTGTTCCGCCACCGATTCATGGCAACTGTTTAAACGCAGTGCGGCCACCACCTGCTGTCGACATTGCAGTGCAGCCAGATTGCGCAGGGGCCGGTTGATCCAGCGATTCAACAGGCGGCTGCCCATCGCCGTGCTGGTGCTGTCCATCACCGACATCAGCGTATTATCCGTCGTGCCATTCAGGTTGATGCTCAATTCCAGATTGCGCCGGGTGGCAGCATCGAGAATAACGCTGTCGTCGCGGTTTTCATGGCTGATACTGCGAATATGGGGCAGGGCGGTGCGCTGGGTTTCCCTGGCGTATTGCAACAGACAGCCGGCAGCGGAGAGCGCCAGCGGCAAATGATCGCAACCAAAGGCGGACAGATTCCGGGTGCCAAACTGGTCGGTTAACTGGCGTTGTGCCGTATCCCGGTCGAATTCCCAGGGCTGGCGATGGCGCAGGCCCCGTTGCTGGCTGACCAGCGACGGGCAGGGAAAATCATCGGCGACCAGCAACTCGGCGGGACTGAGTCGTTGCAATTCGCTCTGCAAACTTTCCGGACTATCCACCTCCAACACCAGAAACCGACCACTGCCGATATCCAGCGTGGCAATGCCAAACAGGTCATTGTGATGGGCGATGGCGGCCAGCAGATTGTCCCGTCGCTCCTCCAGCAGCGCCTCATCGCTGATCGTGCCGGGGGTGACGATACGGACCACCTGGCGATCCACCGGTCCCTTACTGGTGGCCGGATCGCCAATTTGTTCACAGATCGCCACCGATTCCCCCAGCTTGACCAGCCGTGCCAGATAGCCCTCCGCCGCGTGGTAGGGCACCCCGGCCATCGGGATCGGCTGACCCGCGGACTTGCCCCGGGCCGTCAACGTGACATCCAGCAACCGCGCCGCTTTTTTGGCATCGTCGAAGAACAGCTCATAAAAATCGCCCATGCGGTAGAACAACAACTCGTGGGGATGCTGGGCTTTGATGTGCAGGAACTGCTGCATCATCGGCGTGTGCTGGGAGAGGTCTGAGGTCAAGCCTTGGAGCCCTTGCTGTCGTGTTACTGGGAGGTTGGTAATTCTACGCCATGATGTGGTTGTGGTGCGAGATGCAATAATCCGGTTGCCGTGTTGACTTCGGGATTCCGGGGTTTCGATCCGTTGACGGTTGAGACTGCTGCAACGGCCAATCGGTCTGGAGATCCCCTTGTCCATACAGAACTGTCGGGAAAATTCGTTGACAGTCTTCAGTGTAAAGGGGGCGGTCTGCTCCGTGACTGCGAGAAGGACTTACTCTGGCATTATTAGTTGCTGGCGGTTGCGTTCACATACTTTCATTACTTGTCTGGGATCGTGTGGGGTGGGTAGGGCGCCCATTTCCCTGAAGAAATCGACATGTCGGGACGGGCTGGAGACAAGCAAGATGGTGGCAATGGTTTCTCCGATATTTGTGAAGCCGTGCTTGTCTCCTTTTTTGACTATGGTGCTATCGCCGCCTTGGAGTTTCCACACTTTATCTTCTGCATAGAATTCGACGTTACCGCCGATGATCTTGAAAAATTTGTATTCGTCGAGGGAGATATGCATTGGTGCCCCCATCTGTGGTGCCACGCGTATTTCAATGACATTGAAGAATCCTTCGGCATCGTCTGGGGTCACTAGGAGGTCGCAGGACAATCCTGAAAATTCAGTCTGTTCAGGCTCGATAACTCGTTTTGTTTTCATGTTATTTACTTCCATTCAATGGATGTTTTCGGGATAAGCGAAAGTATTGTATTTGGCTATTTCTGAATATAATATCGTTTAGTAATCTCAAATCTGTCCATTTAAATGGACAATAATATGGGCCCGATTCTGTGGACCTGAACCAGATTAGAACGTTTATCGAGGTTGTTAGGACGGGGAGCTTCTCAGCTGCTGCTCGAGTATTGGGCCTCCCTCGGTCGACTATCAGTGCCCGCATCAATGCGCTGGAAGATTATCTGGATACGCGTTTGTTCAAGCGAACCACGCGGGTAGTTACTTTGACCGTGGATGGCAAACAGCTTTACGAAAGCACGGCTGTTTCCATTGATGCCCTCGTAGCTTCCGAAGAAAAGGTCGGAAGAGGGGCCGGAGGATTCAAAGGGACGCTTCGGATCAGTGTCCCGGCGGAATATCCGCAACACCAGTTCGCCCTGTCGCTGCTGGATTTCATCGGTAAGCATCCCGAAGTAACCATTGAGGTGCAAGTCACCAACCGGATTACCGGGTTGGTGGAAGAAAATATCGATATCGCGCTCCGTGTCGGAATGCCTGATAGAGAATCTATTGTTATACGTCGTCTGGGGGACTTTTCTGCAGTCCTTGTGGCGAGTCCCGATTATCTGAGGGCGTCGTCAGTGCCATTGCGGGCAGAAACACTCTCGGGTCACTGGCTGAACGGCTATTTTGCCGAAGATGACCCGTCCGGGAAGTCATCGCTCAAGCTCTTGACGCTGGGCGGGGCCAAAGCCCGCATAAAAACCAATAGTCTGGAGCTATTGCGCCAAGTGTGCCTGTCTGGAGGTGGCATCGCCTACCTGCCACTCCCAATTTGTGAGAATGACCTTGCGGAGGGGAAATTGGTAACCCTCGACATAGGCGGGCCGAAACAGTCTCAACTGCATACGTTGTATATGGCTTTCCCCTCGCACAAAGATATGTTGCCGGCGGTGAGAGCGCTGGCTGAGCATTTCGTGAAAACCCTGGAATGAACAGGACTTGTACGCCAAGACCAAGGATGTCATACGGCAGTGTGCCGACATCCTGACGGAGGAGAGGCTGGCGCAGTCCCTGTCAGTTGTGGTGCGGGGTAATGGCGTTAGTTGGGAAGTTGGTTTCCAGCGCGGGCCCAGTATCGGTTGAATGTTTTTACATTGAGCTTGGTTACAACTTGTCCAAGTGTGGCCTGACATCATACAATTGCGAATCAGTATCATTATTGTTTGCAATATTGAGGCCGCCATGAACGCTCCGGGGTACGCGTCACCCGCGATAGAAGATCTGTACGACGTCCACCACGGCTGGTTAAAGTCGTGGCTGTCACGGCGGTTGGGCAGTACTCCCGATGCGGCGGACCTGGCCCACGATGTCTTCCTGCGCCTCATCCTCAAACCCGCCCCCCGTGGCTTCGGCAGCGTCGGCGAGGCCCGCGCCTATCTGCGCACCATGGCCCGTGGCATGTGCGTCAACCTTTGGCACCGCCGCGAGATCGAGCAGGCCTGGCTCGACACTCTGGCCGCGCGGCCCGAAGAATTTTCCCCTTCTGCAGAGCGGCAGGCCATGGTATTGGAGGCCCTGAACGAGGTCGGCGCCATGTTGCTTGACCTGCCGGCCAAAGCGGCTCGGGCTTTCCTGCTCACCGAAGCCTGCCAGATGAGCCAGAAAGAGGTCGCCCAGGAGCTGGGTGTATCTACCCGGATGGTGCGCAAGTACATCGCCCAGGCCATGCTCAAGTGCATGCAGTTGCAGGCCAGCCAGACCGCGGCCGACCTGCTCGATCCCGACCAGTTCTGACGCATGAACAGTGCCATGCCCCCGTCCACCGCTGTCCCCGCCGAACCCACCCACCGTGCCATGGAGCAGGCTGCCGAGTGGTACGCGCTGCTGAAATCGGAGGAGGTGAGCGAGGGCGATCAAGCGCGCTGGCGCGCCTGGCTGAACGGCGATCCTGAGCATCGCCTGGCTTGGCGTTACGTCGAATCCGTCAGCAGCCGCTTTGCCCCCATCCACGCCACCCCCGATCCCCGCCGAACCGCCGACGGCCTGTGGCAGGCCAACACCCGGCTCATAAAGCGCCGCCGGGTACTGGCGGGTTTTGTCGGGCTAGCGGGGATCGGGCTGCTGGGATGGGCCAGCTGGCGTCACACGCCGCTACCACTCATGGCCCAGGCCTGGCGCGCCGACTATCACACCGCCACCGGTGAAACCCGCGAGGTGGTGCTGGCCGACGGCACCCGCGTCTGGCTCAACACCGCCACCGCCATCAACCAGGGCTACGGCAGCCGCGAGCGACGCCTGCAGTTGGTGGCCGGCGAAATCCTGATCGACACCGCCAGCGATACTTATGGGGGAGGGCCGCGCCCATTTTATGTGGATACGCCCCAGGGGCGCCTGCGGGCACTGGGCACGCGCTTTACCGTGCGTCTCGATGGCGAGCAGACTTTCCTGGCGGTGTACGAGGGCGCGGTGGAAGCCCACAACCTTGGGGGTAAGCGTACCGTCCTGCAGGCGGGGCAGCAGACCCGATTCAGCCCGGATGCGCTGGGTGATATCCGGGAGGCGGATACCGCCCGGGAGGCCTGGAGCCGTGGCGTGCTGGTGGCGCAGGACATCCCCTTGCGCGAAGTGGTGGCGGAACTGCGCCGTTACCGCAACGGGCATCTGGGGCTGGCGCCGGAAGTGGCGGAGTTCCGCGTGTTTGGTAATTTTCCCCTCAATGACACCGATGACACCCTGGATATGCTCGCCGCCGCGCTCCCTGTACGCATCAGCCACACCCTGCCTTGGTGGGTGAGCATCGAAGCTGCTTACTAACGGTGGTATTTCCCGTCCAATGCGCTCATGACTTTCGCTCGCTAAGATTTTTTTTACCCCATTGATTGCATAAGGGGTTCCGCTTTTTACCGGCTCGATTGATTGAGAGGGTAGAAGAGCAAACAACATCGACGGCCACACCCATCCACCGGCCGGGCGATGACGCTGCTCAAAACCGTCAACCGATCTTGAGGAAAGCGCACTATGCCCAGCAGTAAAACCACCTTCGGCGTGCAGACGCCACGACTATCGTCAATCCGTGCGCCGCACCTTCAATCGAAACAAGAGCCACAGCCTTGCGCTGCGGCTATGACGGTGCGTCCGCTGGCGATGGTGGTGCATCTGGCTTTCGCCGCCAGCCTGCTGGCCACCGTAGGTTGGGTGCCTGTTGCACAGGCTCAAACGGACAGCGCGTCTTCGCCGCAGGATCAGGTCCAAGAGGATAATGCGCGTCATTTCGACATCCCCGCCGGCCCGCTTTCCATGGCACTGACCCGATTCTCCACCGAGGCCGGTATCTTCCTTGTCGGTGCTACCGACCTGGCCCAGGGCAAGAGCAGCCCCGGCGTAAAGGGTGAGTTCAGTGTGCAGGCTGCCTTGAATCAGTTGTTGGCGGGCACCGGGTTGCAGGCGCAGCCTAATTCACAGGGGCAGTATGTTTTGCAGGAAGTGGGGGGGGCTACCACATTGCCGCCGGTGAGGGTGAGTGCGGATGCTGTTCGGATGGATGGGTTGCCTGAGAAGTATGCTGGCGGACAAGTAGCCCGTGGTGGTCATATCGGCCTTCTAGGAAATAGAGACGTTTTTGACACGCCGTTCAACGTTACCAACTACACAGCGAAGCTGATCGAAAACCAGCAGGCTAGGACAGTTGCAGATGTTATCCAAAATGATCCATCAGCTCGCTTGGCGAATCCCAGCCAAGGCGCTGGAGAAACTATCGCCATCCGAGGCTTCAATACAGGCGGTAATGGCGCAGAACTTTATGACGGCCTTCCAGGCTTGGCTCATGGACGACGCTCGACTGTTGAGACCCTGGAGAGAGTTGAAGTCTTCAAAGGTGCCAATACCCTTCTCACCGGGACAACGGGTGCGGTCGGCGGTGTAGTCAATCTCGTGCCAAAGCGCCCGGGGGAAACTTCATTAACAAGACTGACCTCGGTCTATGACTCCCAATCGCGTTTTGGCGTACAGGCCGATCTGAGCCGTCGCTTTGGTTCGGAGAAGCAATTCGGTGCTCGACTGAATACTATTTATCACGACGGTGAGTCGGCTATCGAAAACAACGAAGAACAATTGGGTGAAGTGGCTTTAGCTCTGGAATATCAAGGAAACAGGCTCAAAGTGGAGGCGATACTGGATTATGCTGACCAGAACCTGGACGCGGGGAACGAGCTTTTTCTGGTAGGTAGCGGCGCCTCAATCCCTTCTGCACCTGATGTTGAGGATGCTATTCAACAGCCTTGGGAGGAGATTGAGACAACATTCGCCCGTGCTCTTCTTAGAGCAGAGTATGATCTCGGGAAAGAGTGGACAATTCATGCAGCCTACGGCACCACCGACTTCGAGGGGTACTGGTTGCGAACAATCGGTCTTAGCCTGAATGGCAACGGTGATTTCACTCCGTTTGCCCAGCAGCGCTCAGACACGGAAGAAAACGATACTTGGTCTGCTGGTATCAAAGGGCGATTCGAAACCGGCGGCATCACGCATCAGATGTCAATAGAGGCTTTGCGAGAAGAGTCAGAAGCGGGTTTTCTCAATGCAAATATTTCAAGCTTCAATGTTTCTAACCTGTTCCACCCTGTATTTTTTGCGCGCCCGGACATTGATTCAATCACGCGCGATCCATCCAAAACCTCTGAAAACATCAACTCATCCGTGGCCATTGCCGACACAATAGGCTTCCTTGACGAGCGCGCTCTATTGACGGTCGGAGTCCGGCGCCAAAACATTGAAGTCAAAAACTTCAATGGCAATACGGGTATGATTACTAGCAAATTCGACGAGTTGGCCACCACACCTGCCATCGGCTTGGTTATCAAACCCTGGAGTTTCATATCTTTTTATGGGAACTATATCGAAGCATTGGAGCAAGCACCGAGTGCGCCGACCGGGACAGTAAATGAAGGGGAAACTTTTGCTCCGGTCGAAACAGAGCAGGTCGAGCTCGGCGCAAAGTTTGATTTGAATGGATTTGGCTTAACTGCCGGGCTATTCCAAATCGAACGGCCAAGCGGAATCATCGATGCAGAAAACCGATTTGCTTTCGACGGCGAACAACGCAATCGGGGCCTTGAACTGAATGTTTTTGGAGAATTACGACCAGGTCTGCGCCTGCTTGGCGGCATCACCTATATCGACAGCGAATTAACGAGCACTCAGAATGGTACATTTGACGGCAACGATGGAATCGGAGTTCCGGAATTAACCGCCGTATTGGGCGTTGAATGGGATACGCCCATCCTTCCCGGTTTGACGCTAACCGCCCGCGCCAACCATACTGGCAGCCAATTTGTCTCAAACGATAATACTCAGGAAATTCCTTCCTTCGAACTTTACGGCATTGGTGCTCGTTATGAGCGAACGATTGGTGCTCAGCAATTCACCTTCCGAATGAAAATCGACAATCTGCTCGATGAGGATTACTGGACAACTTTTGTGGGCAGTGGTGGCGTTCTTTATCTAGGGGCGCCTAGAAGCATGACTTTGTCGATGAGTATGGATTTTTAGTTCCGCGAATACCGCAGCCAAAATATTCTATTATTTATTCGGACATAAACTCTTCTCTGGTGATCGTACTCTTCGAAACGCTGGAGCAATGTGAATTTGCTCCAGTATTTATTTCTTTATGTAAGTATCCCCCGGCAAAGCTGGGGGCTATAGTTTGTGAGCCAATCAAAGCGACAAAAACATTGAAGGTGGCTATCCGCGCCAGAGATTCATCTGATCCAGGCGCTTGGCCTCAGCTTCCTGATGACGGATGTATTCTCGGATCATGTCCTCATCCCGCCTCATTGTCGAGACAAAATAACCTCTCGCGCAAAAGCTCTGCCCCACAAAATTTCGCTTCCTCTCTCCATACACCCCGGCAAGGTGAATCGCACTCTTGCCTTTGACGTACCCCACCGCCACCGCATAGTTGGCCGGTACCGAGCGTGTGAACGTGATCCGGCATCATGTGTCCTTCCTTTATCTGGCCTTCTCTCTGACCAGGCGATGAAATACCTCTCCCTAATGTCGCCTCAGTTGCCCAAACAAGGCGTTACGGCAGTATTTCGGGACGAAAATTAGGCGATATTTACACTCCCACTTGAAGTGGCTTAAGCTCTCGCAATCATCCACGGGGCTTCTCCTGTGTCATGTGCTTGGCGGCTCACAACCAGAAGCCTTCTCCAATGGACTCCCCTTCCAATAACCTCTTGACGTCCATCAGTAGCTCTTTGCTTGTAATAAGTGGGGTCATAATAAGTGGGGTCAGATACAACTTTCGCGCGCTGGATGAGTTCCGGGGAGAGTTTCCTCAACTCCGGTCCTTCCTTTCTCCAGTAACCTCCCATGCTGAATCCTTCCAGCCTCAGGTTGGCAAGGTACGGGTCTTGGCGGAATAAGCCTTTTTATCCTCAACGCTAAATGTCTTCACTGTATGCCGACTCCTAGATTTTGCCATGAGGCCATTATTAACTCATGGCCTTCACCCCAGCTGGGGGATGGATTAATTCCGAGCAGAGTATGAGTCGTCTGCCGATAACAGTTCTTGCAGACGCTCCCCATGGCCTATAAGATGATAACGGTTCTCATTCGCACAATGATTGTGTCTACCCGGTCCGTCAGGAGAGTTTGCCGTGTCGAGCGCGGAATTGGCTCAACAAGTTGATTTTCATGGTCTCTACAACGACCACCACGGTTGGCTGCGCTGTTGGCTGCGCAAAAGTACCGGCTGCTCCGAAACTGCTGCTGACCTTGCCCAGGATACCTTCGTCAAGGTGATGCAGAAGCAGCGGGAAGATTCCGGCTTTGCCATTGGTTACCCTCGTCGCTATTTGCGCATCGTGGCAGGTAGCCTAATGGTCGATCACTTTCGCCGTCGCGCGGTGGAGAAAGCTTATGCCGATGCGCTGATGCTGCTACCCGAGCCTGCGAGCATCTCTGCTGAAGAGCGGGAAATTATTCTGGAAACCCTGCAACAACTGGACAAAATGCTGGATGCCATGCCCGCCCGTATGCGCCAGGCGTTCTTGCTGTCCCGACTGGACGGCCTCACGTACCAACAGATTGCCGACCAACTGGGCGTTTCCCTGCGCAGCGTTAAACGGTATATGCAACAGGCGTTTGTCCAATGTCTCGACCTGATACTGTAAGCCCAAACCGGCAAATGCTGTTGCAAGAAGCGGCAGATTGGCTAGTGCTATTGGATGCCGGAGAACTGAGCCTGTCGGAACAACAAGCCCTGCGACACTGGTGCCAAGCTAGCCAGGAGCACGAACGGGTCTGGCAAGCAGCCTGTGAACTCAACCGCCACTTTTCTCGCGTGCCGGCGGATTTGGCCAAGCCGATTTTGGGTCGACAGCGGCTGAGCCGCCGCGCCGTACTCAAAACTCTGGTCGGCGTGGGCTTGCTGTTCCCCCTTGGCTGGACGGTAGCCCGCAACAAACCCTGGCAGCCCTTGCTTGCCGACTACCGCAGTGCCACCGGCGAGCGCCGGGCGCTGACCCTGGCCGATGGCAGTGAACTCACCCTGAATACCGAAACCGTATTAGATGTGCTGTTTGATAGTCACCAACGCCTGATTCGCCTCTACGGGGGTGAGGTCTTTGTGCGCACCGGAAAAGACACTCTGCGGCCCTTTACGTTGGTCACTGCCCAGGGTGGTATCCAGGCACTGGGTACCGAGTTCGCCGTGCGCTGCCTGGCCGACGTCACCCACGTGACCGTAACCCACCATGCGGTGATGGTATCGCCGCGTTCGGGGGGCTCCCCTCAGCGGGTGGAAGAAGGCCAACAATGCTTGTTTACTCCCCACGCTATTGAATCGATCCAAAACGCTCATCCCGACAGCCTGGCGTGGCGACGCGGCGAACTGATTGTGGATAACTGGCGGCTGGACACTTTTGTCCAGGAACTTGCCCGCTACCGCCCCGGTTTGCTGCGCTGCGATGCTGATATTGCTGATCTTAGAATCTCCGGCGTGTTCCAGACGGAAAACACCGATCAGGCACTAGACGTACTGGAGCAGGTGTTTAACCTGAAGATCAACCGGTTCACCGATTATTGGGTGTCTATTGGTGCGGCTTCCACCCAGGAAACATAAACCTACGACCTGATGAAATAAATGTTGTTCTTCGTGTCCCTTTTTCGGCACCTCTCTCGACTAGTAGATAAATGCCGATTGAATCCAACGCCGAGGACACACCATGACATCTGCAATACCAGCGACTAGCGCAACCCAAATACTACGTCTCCGTCCTTTCCTGTGCGCACTCGCTATTGCGGTTGCCTGCCTTAGCGGCGCCTTGGTGCCAGTTCCAGTGATGGCGGCTGATAATAATCCTCTCACAACCCCAGCCGAGCCCGACCAAACCCGTTTCGATATTGCCCCCGGCCCAATGGCAACTGTGCTTAATCGCTTTGCCAGCACAGCGGGGATTACCCTCTCCTTTGATCCTGCACAAATGGATGGTCTGAACAGCAACGGTGTTCACGGTAGCTATTCAGTGGATGAGGCTTTGCGGGTGCTATTAACTGGAACTGAATTGAAAGCAAGTCGTACTGGTAGTGGGGGGTATATGGTGGCCGCGGTTCATGCGGCTAATATGTTGCCGGCAGTGAAAGTAGGTGCGAATGCTTTTGAAGAATCAGCCTACGGGCCCGTAGCAAGCTACACCGCAACACGTAGCGCAACGGCCACTAAAATGGATATCGCAATAATTGACACCCCAGCTTCCATCCAAGTAGTGTCAGAGAAGGTTATCAAAGACCAAAATGCATCAAGTTTAAAAGATGTGGTTAGGAATGTTAGTGGAGTACGCATCGACTCAACCGCTGGTAATCGGTCAGAAAGCTTCACAATTCGTGGATTCAGTAGCCTTAGGCTTGCCAGAGATGGATTCCTCTCGCCTGCATCCTTTGGGGACTCCAGTTTTGTCGAACTATCAAACCTTTCAAGGGTTGAGGTTCTCAAAGGTCCAGCCAGCATCCTATACGGGCAAGTCGAACCGGGAGGATTGATTAACCTTGTTACCAAGAAACCATTACAAGAAGCCTTTGGAAGGCTTAGCGGAACTTATGGGACTGATGATTACAAACTTGTAGAAGTAGATTTAAACCAGCCTTTAAGTACATCAGGTAAACTGCTAGGACGGCTGAATGCGAGCTACCGGGACGGAGGGGACTTTCGAGATTATTTCGTCAATACACAACGGTTGCTCATTGCACCATCGTTACGATGGTTGCCCTCTGAGAAGACAACTGTCGACCTTCAATTCGAATATACAGATCAGGAACGAATGTATGACCGAGGACTAGTTGCTGAAAACGGTAACAACCTAACCCTCTTGCCACGCGAACGATATCTGGGAGAATCTTATAGCACCATCCAATCCGAAGATCATCGCACGACACTCTCAATAGAACACAGTATTAATAGCGATTGGACTCTACGCGCATTGACACAAATAACAAACAGCGACCAGCCTATAAAAGCAGTTAATCCTGTTTCTCTGCAAGCAGATGGCCGAACATTAAATCGAAACTATCAGGAGGTACTTTGGGAAACTGAGAATTTTGGTGCCCAGGCAAACCTCATTGGGCATTTATCTATTGGGGCAATGGATCACGACCTATTAATAGGTGTTGATGCAAACCAGACGAAGCTCGATATGGCATTTAGTCTAGCCACAATCGATGCGATTGATATCTTCGCGCCGGTATATGGGTCAAAGCCAGGACCTACCAGCTTCACTGGAGGACAAGCCAGGGATATAGATTTCTATGGGATCTATATCAATGATTTGATCTCGCTTAATCGTAACTGGAAAGTCATGCTTGGCGGGCGCTATGATATTGTCGAAACTAATTATCAGGCTAATGGAAATCTCCTTACCGACAACAAAAAAGATCATGAATTCTCGCCTCGTGCTGGTTTAATATTCCAACCAACAGAAAGCATGAGTTTCTACCTCAGTTATACAGAGTCCTTTGCTCCCCCGCTTTCAGGCGCCAGTGCAAGCGGTGAAGAATTTAAGCCTGAAGAAGGAGAACAATTGGAGCTGGGCGTAAAACGAGAATGGATGGACGGGCGCTTATCAACGACATTTGCAATTTTCGATCTCGTTCGAAAAAATGTATCGACTAGTGACCCTGAAAATGCAAATTTTTCGATACAAACCGGTGAGCAACGTAGTCGTGGCTTAGAGATTGATGTCAGCGGAGAGCTAACTCCCGGATGGAACCTATTGAGTTCATTTTCATGGATGGATTCCGAGATTGTCGATGATAATACTTATGACGAAGGAAACCGCCTCCCAAATGCTCCCAGACTGAGCGGAAGTCTTTGGACTACCTATTCATTCCTGAACGAGCCGCTTTCAGACTGGGAAATTGGTGCCGGAATATTCGCATCAGGTGAACGGGAAGGATCTCTTGACAACTCATTTTCAGCACCAGGGTATGCAACCGTAGATTTACTGGCTCGTTACAAGTTTTCTCCCGATGTGAGTATTTCGCTAAACGTCAAAAACCTGTTCGATAAATACTACATTGAATCAACCGGAGGCAGGCTTACATGGATAGAGCCTGGTGCTTCCAGAACAATTCTGGCAAAGGTTGACTGGTCATTCTAAACTTCTAGTCCGTAGGCGGGCTTGAGGAACGACATATCTTTAGGCTGGACACCCCTTCGGGGGCCCCGAAGGGGTTTATCAAACCCAACAAATCGTGACCCGAATTACTGCATGTTGGGTTAGCTGTCCAAATTTGCTCCACACAAACTTGTCGCTACGCTCAACCCAAGCTACAACACCCTCAAGCCGCCCCCCGGCTGCTTCGCAACTGGAACAGGTCGTAATTGGCCTGCATGGACAGCCAGAACTCGGCACTTCCGACGCCAGTCTGTTCCAGCGCCAGTGCCATTTCCGGGGTCACGGAGGCGCTGCCGTTGATGACCCGGTTCAGGGTATTGCGGTGGCACTCTAGCCGTTCTGCAACCACGGCTACGCTGTCGATTTTGTGGCCGTCCTCATCCTCGATCAGCCGTTGCCGGATGATGCGGCCCGGGTGCGAGGGGTTGTACATGGACATGGTGTTTTCTCCTGTCAGTGGTAATCGTCATAGTCCAGCAGGTAGACATTGCCGTCCCGAAACTCGAAGAACAATCGCCAGTTGCCCGACACCTTGATGGCATGCTGGCCTTTCAACTTTCCGGTCAGCGGGTGCAGCTCCCAGTTACCGGCGGCAATATCATCGAGACAGGTGGCGGCGTCCAGCACAGTCAGGCGGTCACGGAGGCGGTCAGCATGATCAGCACGGATGCCCTTCGTGGTCCCTTTCTCGTAAAACAGCTTCAGTCCTTTGTGCCTGATGCTCTTGATCATCCGTTCATCCTTGTCTGCATAAGGTTAATTGTAGTGTGTCGCGCGACAATGTGCAATCTGGGCTTGCATCTTTCCATCCTCAATTCCCAACCCATGCCCCAGCTTGCCCAAATTCATCCAACTGCTGTAAGATGCGAGTAATTCTCATTTGCGGCCCATGACTTCTCAGTACGCAGGGTTCGCCATTCAACGCTGTGTACAATGACGACACCCCGATTCACATCACTGCCCCAGGCCGTGGAGGCCTACTACGAGGAACTCCGGCAATTCATCCGCCGCCGGACCGGCTCGCCCTCGATGGCGGAGGACGTGGTGCAGGAGACCTGGATTCGCGCCAACACCACCAGTGTTGCGCTGCCGGACAATCCCCGCGCCTACCTCTACCGTATGGCTGGCAATCTGGCGGTGGACCATGTGCGCCGCCGGCAGGCGTGGGAGCGAGTGGCGCAGCCCGTCGAGGGTGAGCCGGGGGAGGAGGGCAGTGCTTCACAGTTGGATGGCATGCTGGGCCACGCCCCCGGTCCGCTGGAGGCCGTGATTTCCCAGAAGGAGATGGATGCGCTCAGCGATGCCGTGCGGGAGCTGCCGGACAAGTGCCGGGAGGTATTCCTGCTCTACCGCGGCCACGGCCTTACCATGCGGGAGATCGCCGATCACCTGTCCATTTCGGACAAGACTGTCGAGAAGCACATTGCACGGGCCATGGTGCATTGCCGTGCGCGCCTGAGGGAAGCGGGACGTGAGGTGTGATACTACGTTTTTCAATCGACCAGACCCTCGGCAAACGACCTATCGCTTATATAATTTTTATTGGTCGGAGTGGGGGAAAGCGCTTCCTCCACACGTCTTATTTCACAACGGTCGGAATTTCCCCAAGCCTACCCGCCAGCGCCCGGTGGAGGCCAGCACTCATAACATAAATAGTGATACGCGCACCAATGGATGAACTGCCCGAAGACATACTCTCTGAGGTCATGCTCGAACAAGCCGCCACCTGGCAGGCTCGATTGCGGGAGGCCGCATCGGCGGGCAGAGCCGAGGAACGCAAACTACGGGCAGACTTCAGCCAGTGGCTATTGTCCGATACTCGTCACCGGCAGGCGTTTGCCGAGATGGAATCCCTCTGGGGTGCGCTGGAAATTCCGGTTGAGCAGTTGATGGCGGAACAAGGGGTTGCGGAAGATGGCGCCGCCTACGAAGCCGATACTGTCACCCCGATTTCCTCTGAAGTGGGCACGGCCTCGCCACATACCAATAAATACCGAACTCCTCCCTCTCAACGCTTGGCCATGGCTGCCTGCCTGGTACTGGCCATCTTCGCCACCCTCGGCTGGCAGCAGGATTGGGCCACCCAGTGGCAAAGCGATTACCTCACCGCCGTGGGCGAGCAAATCCCCATCAACACGGAGGACGGTAGCCGCATCACCCTCAACACTGACAGCGCCCTGGCCATGGACTATAGCGCGCGGGAGCGCCGGGTGCGCCTGCTGAAAGGCGAGGCATGGTTCAATGTGGCATCCGATGACAAACGCCCCTTTATCGTCAGCACTGATGCCGGTGCCGTCAGGGTCACCGGTACTCAGTTCAATGTGCGACTGGTGGACGGCGGCGCCTTCGTCAGCCTGGACGAGGGCAGGGTGGAGCTGCGGGTACCGAACAACAGCAGGCTGGAAGACAGCCCCATTGTACTTGAGCCCGGTCAGCAGGCCGTGTTGGCGGGCAAGTGCATCAGCGCCCCGGTGCCCTTCGATCGCACCGCTGTCACCGCCTGGCTGCGAGGTCAGTTCGTGTTCTACAACACCCCCCTGGCGGAGGTGGTGGAGACCCTTAACCGCCATCGCCATGGGCGTATCCTCGTCACCAGCAAGGAACTGAACAGCCTCAAAGTCAGCGGCATCTTCTCCACCGACAACCCCGATGCTGCCCTGGAAGTGATCGCCAGCACCCTGCCCATCCAGCAAACCCGCCTGACGGATTACCTTGTTCTGATCCGCTGATTGCGGCCTCTGAAAATATTTTCAATTCAGACTGGGGGATTGCCTTTTACCGTTACGTCTTACTCATAGATGCGAATTAAAACCGTTATCATTTAGGTTTATGGTGTATTATGAGGCGAGACACAGACAGCGTGAAGAAAACAGATAATCAGGAAAGCAGATCATCCAGTAAACTCGGCGTGTTGGCGACAGCCATTGCGCTGGCCCTGGTCACACCGGCGGCGCCCGTGTTGGCTCAGGATGCAGGTGCCAGCCAGGCATCATCGGCTAGGGCGCAGTCGCAAAAGACTTACCAGTTTGACATTCCTGCCAAGTCATTGCCCCAGGCGATAGCCGATCTTTCCGCTGTCACCGGTCTACAGGTGCTCTATACCGAGCAATCCACCTTCGATTACATCGCGCCGACCCTGCTGGGCAGCTATACCGTTCGCGATGCCCTGCAGCACCTGCTGGCGGGCAGTGGCTTGGTAATGCGCTATACCGGGGAGAATTCGGTGACGATTGAATTGGCCAGCCAAGAAGGAGTGCAGATGCTACCGCCGGTAAGGATATTGGCAGATGGCTTAGGCTTGGGCGCTGTAACAGAAGACACTGATTCATACACCATTGGAAGTACGAACACCGCTACCAAGCTTAACTTGACGCCGAGACAAACGCCGCAGATCGTCAATGCTGTCACTCATCAAATGATCCAAGATTTTGGTATGACGGAGATGGAGGACGTGCTGAGTCTCGCGCCTGGTGTCAGTGTTGGACACGCAGACGATGATCGGCGCACCTTCACTGCCAGGGGCTATGCCATGTCGGTTCAGTACGATGGTTTGCCCTCGACATCAGGTATTGATGGTGGTGTTGTCGCCGGACCGGACAGCGCGTTAATCGATCGGACTGAAGTGTTGTTGGGCGCTGCCGGGCTAATGAACGGAGCGGGGCAGCCCGGTGGCGTTATCAATATGGTTTTCAAGCGTCCTACAAAGGAATTCCGGGGGGCGGCTACACTTGCTGCCGGCTCGTGGGAGAAGCAACGTATTATGGCTGACCTCTCGGGTTCACTCAGTGAGAGTGGTGGATTACGCGGGCGTGTAGTGGCGGTGGATCAGAGTGGAGAGTCATTCCGGGATTATGAAAAAGAAAGCAAAAAAGTATTCTATGTTGTAGTTGAAAGTGATTTAACTGAGAGCACTCTGCTGTCACTGAGCATCCAGAACCAAGATATTTACGACAATGTCACTGACCGAAGCGGTCTGCCAACGGATAATGATGGCCGCGATATGGGTTGGAGTCGGTCGACGTTTTTGGCTCCGGCATGGAACCAATGGAATAAATACGCTACCACCTACAAAGTACGCTTACAGCAGGATATCTTTGCCAACTGGCAATTGACTGTGCAGGGATCGGCTTTGACATCCGAAGCGGACTGGCTGTTTGGTGCGCTCTCCAGTTTTGACTCGACGACCGGCGATGCAACTTTTTCCCGCTGGGGGCAATACAACAAAGAAACCAGCGACGATCTGGAGGTTTTTTCAACCGGTTCGGTGACGTTATTTGGGCGCAGTCATGAGATCGTGTTGGGAGGCAACTGGACGAAAAGAGTCTGGGATGGAAAAAGTGGCGATGGTACTGACTACGCCACCAATCTATATGCCTTTGACCCGGAAACCAGCATACCTCGCCCAATACTTGTTCTGGACTCTCCGTACAATGATCAGATTACTGAGCAATACGGTGGTTATCTCGCAGGGAATTTCAATTTCACAGATCGAGTCAGCGTGGTCATGGGGGCTCGTTTAAGTTGGTATCGCTACGAGTTCGGTGACACTGCTCGGGAGGAGGATAAGGTGTTCACCCCCTATGCGGGGGTGACATACGAGCTGAATGACTGGGCGTCCGCCTATGCCTCCTACACGGAAATTTTCAATCCCCAATCGGCCAGAGGAACTGATGGCAACACCCTGGAGCCGGAAATTGGTGCCAGTCATGAGTTGGGTGTTAAAGGCGAGTTTTTTGAAGGCAAGCTGAATGCGTCCGCTGTCTTGTTCAGGATTCAGAAGGATAACGAGGCCACACTGCTTCAGCCCTACGACGCCAACAATATCTGTGGTGGCTGGTGTTATCAGGCCAAAGGAAAAACGACGACTGAGGGTATTGATCTGGGTTTGTCGGGGCAAATCACCGAATCGATTCAGGTAATGGCTGGTGTTACCCAATACGAGAAAGATGACAACAACGAAACAGTGAATATTGCCAAGCTGTCGGGGAGTTACGCGCCTATTGGGCAGCGTTGGAGCGCAGGGCTCAGTATTGATTCCAGCAGCAAGAGCTATGGACAGTGGGGTATGACACAGGAGGCGCGCACATTGGTGGGTGTCTTCGGCAAATACCAGCTGACTCCCTCTGTACATATTGCCCTTAATGGCTACAACCTCTTAGACGAAAAGTATTATGCCAATGCGATTGACTCAGGCTACGGCAGGCAGTATTGGGGGGAACCCCGCTCGTGGATGTTAACTGTTCGGACTCAATGGTGACACCGTTTTGGTGGTGGCTGCGCTGCTTGTCGTCAATGCCTGCAGTCTACGGAAGGGCTTTGTCACCCTCAGTTCCGCTTTTACGCTTCTCGATTGATTCATAAAGTAGATGGTGGATATTCCGCCCAACCAAACGAACAGGCTGTGGGCGGAGCTTTTCTTCCCATGCCGAACCAACAAGAGGTCGTTATACGCAGATTATGAAAGAAGGATTCCGCCAGAGCATGGCCTGGCTGCACACCTGGTCCGGCCTGGTGGTCGGCTGGGTATTATTTTTTGTGTTTGTGACCGGAACCGCAGGGTACTTTAACTCCGAGATTACCCGTTGGATGCAGCCGGAATTGCCCCTGCATCAATCCGCGCCGCAGGATAACGGCAAGCTGGCTACCATCGCTATGGACCGGTTACAGGCGGTTGCGCCCAATGCCGAGTTCTGGAGTATCACGCTGCCGCACCGCTCCCAGGTCTTTCGGCGCTGGGAAGAGTTTTCCATCAGTTGGGAAACCATGCCCAGGGAGGGGCACGAGCACGGCGTTTTCGGCAGCGAGATCCTTGATCCCGGCAATGGCGACCAGGTCAGCACGGTTGACCCCCGGGAGACCGGCGGTGGTGACGCCCTCTATGTGATGCATTACGCCCTGCATTACATTGACCGCCAGCTGGCGTTTAAGCTGGTGGGTATCTGCACCATGATCATGCTGGTCTCGCTGATTACCGGAATCATCACCCACAAGAAAATCTTCAAGGACTTTTTTACCCTTCGGCTTGGCAAGGGCCAGCGCTCCTGGCTGGACGCTCACAATGTGATCGGTGTGATGGCGCTGCCGTTCTTCCTGATGATCACCTACAGTGGATTGGTTTTCTTTGGCCTGACCTATATGCCCGCCGGGGTTGCCACTATCTACGGTACTGACGACAAGGCTACCGAGCGCTATTTCGATGACCTGTTCGATGATCACAGCCACGAGGCAATTACACGGCCCCGCGCCCCCGTGCCGGAGATGATCGCCAAGGCAGAAGCCGCCTGGGGCGAAGGGCAGGTGCGATCGGTATTTATCCAGCACGACGGCGGTGAAAAGCCGCGTGTGGATATCGGTCGGGTGCGCGGCGGTCAGGTGCGAGTGTTTGACGCCGAAATCATGCGCTTTCATGCCCATACCGGCGAGCCGTTGCCCTTGGACCCGCCCGATGGCCTGACGCTGAAAACCAACGAATCCCTGCGTGCCCTGCATGAAGGCCGCTTTGCCGAGCCCTGGTTGCGCTGGCTGTATTTTATTGCCGGGCTGCTCGGCTGCGGCATGATCGGCACCGGGCTGGTGCTGTGGACGGTCAAGCGTCGTAGAAACCACGAGGCGACCGGTGGGCACTTCGGCCTGCGACTGGTGGAAGCACTTAATGTCGCCACTATCGCCGGTCTGTCCGCCGGGGTTGCCGCCTACTTTTTGGCCAACCGGTTGCTGCCGGTGGAAATGGCCGATCGAGCTGAGTGGGAGATGCACATTCTGTTTCTGGTCTGGGGTGAGGCGTTGATCTACGCCTTTTTCCGGTGCTCTGACCTCAAGGGATGTCGCAAAGCCTGGGTGGAACTGCTGTGGCTGGCCTCCGCAGCGTTCGCGCTGTTACCCGTGGTCAATGCCCTGACCACCGACAAACATTTGTTGAATACGGTAGCCGCAGGCGATTGGGTGCTGGCCGGGTTTGACCTGACCATGCTGGCACTGGGGCTGACATTTGGCTACATGGCCATCAAGGTAAAACGGATCTGGCTAAAAAAGGCAGCACAGAAAGTTGAAACCAATCACACCGCACTGATGGGGGAGACCGCATGATGGCCTGGCTCAATGGAGCTGCCCATTATCGCTGGATGGTAGCCAGCCGGGTGCTGGCCGCCGTGGTGGGCGGTTACACCCTCACATCAGCCGCCACGGTATTGCTGGCACTGGTCTGGCCGTTGCCGCAAGCTGAAGCGGTGGCCGCCGCCACCATGCTCAGTTTTGCCCTGTATACGGTGGTGATCCTATGGATTTTTGCCGTTAAACGGCTGCGTACCCTCTGGCTGGGGCTGGTTATCACCACGGCTTTTTGTGCCGGGCTGTCATGGCTATTGCTGCCGGGAGGCACTGCATGACGGCGGTGCATTTACTGGTGTTGTTGATCAGCCTAGCCGGGTTCGCCGGCCTGGCGCTGGCCATGCCCAAGCATGGCAAAGCAATTTTTCGCCAACCGCTCTCCGATGCCCGTCGTCAGCTATTGCGCCTGGCAGGCTGGTTGTTGCTGGCCGTGGCGTTGGCGCTGGGCATGGATCGCTGGCGGTTTGATATCGGCACGGTGACCTGGCTGGGCTGGCTGAGTGTTGCCGGCCTGGTTCTGGTATTTGTTCTATCCCGCTGGGCTGTAAGGCCTGGGAGCCGACCGAAAAACGAGGGCAGTTTTTTCATGCAACGGCCAGCGCAGAAATCGGGCAATGCAGACTCGGAGAGCGCCGACACGGGGCCGAGTCTCTCCACCCGGGGCACCGTGTTTGCTGCCGCCGCACTGTTGATCCCTCTGGCCTGGTTTACCGGGCAACTACTAACTACCCCAATCAAACCCCTGCTGCGGGAAGACGCTATTCACGGTGACGTCGGCCCCTGGAGCTTCACGCTGGCGGAGAAGGAACAAAACCAGCCGGAAATCGTCGCCCTGAATGTGCCGCTGAAAGCCTTTGTTATCCGCTTTTGCGACGGCTGCGAGCGGGATATCCGCATGGCCTACCTGAAGGTGCGGGAGCCGCGCTTTTTACCGGGCGTCGGGGGCTCCCTGCGCGCTGCCGGTAATGCCTTCGAGGGCAGGGGGCGGGAGAAAACCGCCGAGGTTCCCCTGCCGCGCGCGGCCACCCTCGGCGATGGTCTCTGGCTGACGGTGGAGGCGACCAATGGCGAGGTGTATCACCAGCGGTTTGATATCCAGCGTCTGTCACCCGCCATGGCGCGATTTATTCGGGAGGACAAATGAGGATTCCAATACTTGTGCTGGCGTTGCTTTGCAGTGCGGCGGTTTCCGCGCATACGCCGGTTTGCCTTTGCGAACTGAACGGCAACCGGCTTGATTGCGAGGGCGGCTTCCACGATGGTTCGGGTGCTGTTGATGTGACCATGCGCGTTATCGCCTACGGTGGGGAAACCCTGGTCACGGGCAAGCTGGATGATGCGTCACGATTTAGCACCCCGTTGCCTGGCCAACCTTTCTATATCCTGATGGATGTGGGTCCGGGGGAGGTCTTCGAGGTGGATTGGCGGGATATCGTGGGTATAGATGGCCAGCGTTTCGAGACGACGGAAGCAGGGGATGTGGTGGTTCCTCAAATGGCCAACCGATAAACGAAAAAGACAGTGATGGATAGACCTATGACGAGAAACAGCATAACAAACCGGGCCTCAATCCTGGGCCGATTGATGACTCTGGTCAGCCTTGGCCTGTTGGCGGCCAATGTGGCTTTTGCTCAGGTCGAAACCACTGACAGCAGTATGGTGACCGATGCACCATCAACAGTGATCGAGGCCGGTGACAGGCCGGTGTCCATCTCCGTGGACGAGGCAGGGGCCATAACCATTGACCAGCAGGCGTTGACGGAGGGCAGTGTAGCGGTAGGAGCTGGGGCTGATACTGCCCCAGAAACTGCGGCCGGCCCGGTATTGCCCCATGACCTCAGTGCCTGGGGCATGTTCATGCAGGCGGACTGGGTGGTGAAGGCGGTGATGATCGGCCTGGCTTTGGCGTCCATCGCCACCTGGACGGTATTGGTGGCCAAGACCCGGGAACTGCGGGTGCTGGTGAAACGCCAGCGGCAAACCCTGGACGTTGTCGCCGACGCCGAGAGCTTGAAATCCGCCCATGAAAAACTGGACGAAGGGCCGGGCAGTACGGAACTCACCCGCGCCGCTGCCAAGGAGTTAAAACTGTCTGCCAATACCCTAATGGATACGGAAGGGGTCAAGGAACGGGTGGCCTCTTGTCTTGAGCGGCTGGAAGCCGCCGTCGGACGCCGGATCACCAGGGGCACCAGTATTCTCGCGACGATAGGTGCGACGGCGCCCTTCGTGGGATTGTTCGGTACTGTGTGGGGCATCATGAACAGCTTTATCGGTATCTCCAAGGCGCAGACCACTAATCTGGCGGTGGTCGCCCCCGGCATCGCCGAGGCGCTGCTGGCCACCGCCCTGGGGTTGGTGGCCGCCATTCCCGCCGTGATGATCTACAACCACTTCGCCCGGCAGATTGCCGCCTACAAGGCGCTGGTGGGGGATACCTCCGCCGCCGTGTTGCGGCTGGTGTCGCGAGATCTGAGCCGCCATACCGTCGGTGAGCGCAAAGTCGCTACGGGGGGCTGAACTATGGGGGCCAGAATTCAGCACGATGACGAACTGGTGGAAAACCACGAGATCAACGTTACGCCCTTTATCGACGTGATGCTGGTGCTGTTGATTATCTTCATGGTGGCCGCGCCGCTGGCGACGGTGGATATCAAAGTGGACCTGCCGGCCTCCACGGCCGAGTCGCAGCCAAAACCGGACAAGCCCCTGTACCTGACCATCGAGGCGGATCACAGCCTGTCGCTGGGGAATGATCCGGTGACACTTGATGGCTTGCCGGCGTCGCTTCGCACCGCCACCGAGGGGGATACGGCACGCCGCCTGTTCCTGCGCGCGGACAAGACCGTGGACTACGAGTCGCTGATGCAAACCATGAATAAATTGCAGGAGGCGGGGTACCTGAAAGTGGCGCTTGTGGGATTGGAAGGTATGCCGGGTGAAGGAGGCTTGGCCCCGTGATAGATAATCTGGCTCGCAAGCCGCGCCTGACCCTGGTCCAGGGGCGTGAACTGGCGCGCGGAATGGAAGCGGATTTTATCCCCGAGTTGACCGAGTCACCGGTGGGGAAAAACAAGCGCCGGTGGTGGTTTGATGGCGAGCATTCCCGTTGGGTAACGTCCCTGGGTATTGTACTGTTGATGTATGCTGCTCCCCTGGCTTGGTGGTTGTGGCCGGACAATACTCCGGGGGCCAGCCTGCCACCGCCCGCGGCCATGGTGGTGGAGCTGGCCCCCGCGCCAGTGGCACCGCCCGCGCCCGTTGATCAGCCGCCTGGCCCGGAGCAGGCCGAGGCCACACCACCGCCGCCCGAACCGAAACCCCTGCCGGAGCCCGAACCAGAATTGCCACCCGTACCGGAGGCCCTGGAGCCCGAAGTGGCACTGGCCCCTGTCGAAGAGCCACCGTTGGAGGAGTCCGAACCCGAGCAGGAGCCGCCACTCAAGCCCGAGGAGCCCATCGAGGAAACACCGCCGGAGGAGAAACCCGCCAGCAGCGCCAGTACGCCGCCAGAGGCACCAGTGGACGATATCCAGACTGCCGCGCCTAATCAGGGGGTATCCAATCCAGCGGTGGATCGGAACCGGATGCTCAACTGGCAAAGTAGCCTGATGATGAAACTCAACGAGGCCAAGCGCTACCCGTCCAGGGCCCGTCGCTCACGTCACGAGGGCGTGGCCTACCTGCGTTTTGCCATGGACAGGGAGGGCGCTGTGTTGTCCGCCAGCATCGAGCGCAGTTCCGGTTACCCGCTGCTGGATGAGGAAACCCTTGAGTTGATCGAGCGGGCGCAGCCCTTGCCGAAGCCGCCGGAGGACATGGCTGGTGAGTCGCTGGAATTCGTGGTGCCGGTGGAATTCTTCCTGAACCGATAGTGCCGGCGTGGTCCGGGCAATGGACGTTCATATTCCTGGAGCACAGATAACAACGGGATAAGCTGGAAAACGCAGTAATTTTTGATCTGGATGGCCTGCTTCTTGATTCCGAACCTTTTCGGAAACAGCTTACAAAGAGACACTGTCTGCAATCATCTTTGTCCTAAGTTCTTGTCGTCAATGAATATACCACCACCAAGGGTGTTTGGGCTGTGTTGTGTCAGTCACATCATGGACAAAGAGCGCGACGAATAAAATGAAAACAGTCAGCAGCAACAGGCTTTTAAACCAGGCTTTTAAGGGTCGTTTAGTCTGCATTTTTTGGGGATGCTCGTCTTGCATCGTTCTCTCCCTGCGATGGATCAGCAGGCAAAGTCTGTTTGCATTCGGCTCTGTGGTATAGGAGCAGTTAGCTCATATTGTGTCAGTACACAGTTTCAAATAGATTGACTGTTATGCATAACAGAGTGGCTCTTCCTGATGGAGGAATGTGTCTGTTGTACCGATGTGGTGGTGCACAACGTCGTCTTTGGCTAGGTGCTTTTAATGTCCTCTCGCGTCAGTAACGCCGCTAGGGTGGACAGGGCCTTTATCGCTGTTTCATCCCAACGACAGGCACAGGAAAGGCGAATGAAATTCCGGTATTTCCGGCTTGCAGAGAAGATGGGGCCGGGAGCGATACTGATGCCGCGGGCCATGGCCTGCCGGGCCAGTTCGAGGCTGTTGACGTCTTTGGGCAGCTCTACCCAGATGACAAACCCGCCCTCCGGTCGTGTGATACGGGTGCCTTCGGGGAACAGGGCCATGACGGTGCCGGACATGCGGGAAACGGCGAGTGCATAGTCGTTTTTCACCTTGCGCAGGTGGCGTTCATACTGGCCGCCTTCCAGCAGTGAGGCGACAGCGAGCTGGGGGATCGTGGGTGTGGCAAGATTGAGTACGTATTTCATGTACTCCACCTGTTGCTGGTGGCGTCCCGGTATGATCCAGCCGATGCGCAGCCCTGGCGCCAGGGTTTTGGAAAACGAGCCGCAATAAAGCACATCCCCGGTCGGGGATAGCGCCTTGCAGATGGACGGCCTCCCGGTATTGAAGCCCAGGTCGCCATAGACATCATCTTCCACCAGGGGAATATCGCGACTGGCCAGCAGCTCCACCAACCTGGCCTTGTGTTCGTCCGGCATGCAGCTTCCCAGGGGATTGCTGAAGTTGGGTGTCACTGCGCAGGCCTTGATGGGCCACTGTTCCAGCGCAAGCTCAAGGGCCTCCAGGGAAATACCGGTGCGGGGATGGGTGGGAATTTCCAGGGCTTTCAGGCCGAGGTTGTCGATGACCTGGAGCAGCCCGTAGAAGGTCGGTGATTCAACCGCCACCACATCGCCGGGCTTTGTTACTGCCCGCAGAGCCAGGGAAAGGGCTTCCTGACAGCCATTAGTAATGACAATCTCGTCGGGGTGGATCGGGCAGCCCGCTTCCATCATGCGCCGGGCAATCTGCCTGCGCAAGGCGGGCAGGCCAGGGGGGAATTCGTAGGCGGCAACGCTGTTCCTGTGGTACCTGGCGGCCTGGATGACGGCCCGCTCAATGGCGCGAACCGGCAGAAACGAGGCGTCGGGTACCGCGGCCCCCAGTTGTATTACCGACGGGTCATGGGATGCCTTGCCCATATTGAGCACCAGGGCCTGTCCGTTGACGGGCACAGGCTTGTTGGGTGGCCTGGATGTCAAGGGTTCCGGGGCCAGTGGTAGGGATTTTTCCCGCAGGTAATACCCGGAGCGGTTGCGCGCCTCGATCAGGCCAACATCCTCCAGGTGGCGGTAGGCGGTGATGACCGTCGCGATACTGACGTTGCGTTGCTTGCTGAGGGTGCGTACCCCGGGAAGTCTGTCGCCGGGTTGGTAGACTCCCCGCTCTATACCTGCCTTTAGCTCATCGGCGACCTGTTGATACAGCGTTTCCATTGGTAGGTTTTCCAGTAGCGTTTGGCCAGTACAGTTTGACCGGTTTTTATCGGTACAGATTATAAAAATGTACTTCTGTACCGTATCAATAAAAATATTTTGAAACTGTATCGAAAAGCAAGAGGTGTTTACAGTGGTTTCTGTAGATTTTCCGACTGTTTCATAGGCGCTCAAATGCCCTGTCCCCTTTACATTGTCGATGCTTTTTCCAGCGACCCCTTCACGGGTAATCCTGCCGCTGTTTGTATTCTGACCGGTAGGGAATCTCCCCAGTGGATGCAAAATGTGGCGACCGAAATGAACCTTTCGGAAACGGCGTTCACCTGGCATTTGCAAACCAATGAATGGGTGCTGCGCTGGTTTACACCCAGTTGCGAGGTCAATCTTTGTGGGCACGCCACCTTGGCCACCGCCCATGTACTTTGGCAGCGCGGGGTTGGCCGCGACATGATTGATTTTCGTACCCGCAGTGGTCTGCTTTCGGCCAGTCGCAAAGACAGCGCGATCATGCTGGAACTGCCTGCGGATTCACCCGTGGAGCTTGCCCCATACATGCAGGCGAGCATCTCAGAACTTTTGGGGGTTCAAGCGGAATGGATTGGCCGGGGTGGTGAAGATGCGCTTGTCGTGTTGAAGGGGGCTAGTGATGTGCGGTTACTGCAGCCTGACTTGGCATTGCTGAGGGCATTACCCTTTCGTGGCCTGATCGTTACAGCGCCGGGGGATGAGGACGGCGTGGATTGCGTCTCCCGTTTTTTTGCCCCCGCCGCTGGCATTCCGGAAGATCCGGTCACCGGGTCGGCCCACTGCCTGCTGGCAGTGTATTGGGGGCAGCGTCTCGGACGCAGGACATTGCGCGGTTACCAGGCATCGACCCGCACCGGGGTCGTGGATATGGAACTGTCGGGTTCCAGGGTGATATTGAGCGGTTTGGCGAAGACAGTATTGACGGGTAAATTTCACGGTTGATCAGCCCGTTGAAAAGTCCTCGTGTATGTGCGGCTATAGGAAAAGACCAACGACGCTAAGTGGGGCGATGGTTGTCACTTTTCGGCGGGACTTTAAGCAATGACCACAAAGCCGATCCAGGTCTGGTTGGATTTTGCCAGCACTTACAGCTATCCGGCGGTAATGCGGATCACTCAGTTGGCGGCGGCAAACGACATTTCGCTGCACTGGCTGCCATTTATGCTGGGCGTGATTTTCAAGCAACAGAGCTGGAACGACTCCTCTCTATCCCCTGAAAGGGCGATAATGTAATAAAAACTCACATCGCACCTCTGCGGCTGGTATAACTGGATTGTTTTTCCTGGCGTGCAAATTGCAATTTACTTGCCGTGATGATCTTGGATGTAGCATTCAACTCAATAATCGTCCCAGTGTGTGCAAGGCCGGGGACAGCATTGATTCCCACGGCAATGCGCAGTTTATTCGGAAATGGTTTTTGAATCGTTGATCGCTGGAAAATAAATAGCCAGGGGCGATGCTGATCATGTGTTTCAGTGCTTTTTGGTAAAGCTCGGTGGTATCGAACTCCCCAGGCAGCTGCACCCACAGGACAAACCCGCCCCGGGGTTGAGAGGTTCGGGTGCCGGTTGGAAAGGTCGTTTTAATCAGGTCAATAGATTGTCCTATGTTGGCGGCATAGCGGCGGCGTATTTTCCGGACGTGCCTGTCCATGCCGCCATTGCGCAGGTACTCATCCAGTACCTGTTGGTTCAATGTGGCGCTGGCAATATTCTGGGTGAATTTCAGGTAGGCGGCTTTCTCCGCATAGCGACCGGGTGATAGCCACCCGATCCGCAGGCCGGGGGAAACGGATTTGGAAAAAGAGCTGCAATAGAGTACCTCCCCGGTCGTATCGAAGTGTTTGTAGGGCGCGGGGCGATGACCGTCGAAGGCGAGATCGCCGTAGATATCGTCTTCCACCAACGGCACATCGAAGCCGTTGAGCAGTGACAGCAACGCCTGTTTTTGGCGGTTGTCCGGGCAACTCCCCAAGGGATTGCTGAAGTTGCTGACGACAATACAGGCCTTGACGTCCCACTGCTGGCAGGCGTCCTTGACCTTGTCCAGATCCATGCCGGACTCGGGGTGGCAGGGGATTTCCACCGCGCGCAGCCCTAGGGTATCGACCACCTGCAACAAACCATAGTAGGTGGGGGATTCCAGCAATACCACATCACCGGGTTCGGCCACGCACTTGAGGGCGATAATCAGTGCTTCGTGACAGCCGTTGGTGATCAGGATATCCGAGGCACTCACGTCACAGCCGTAGCCCAGCATCCGCAGCGCCAGGGATTCGCAGAGTGATGGCAATCCGGGCGGGACTTCGTAGCGCATAAAGCCGGTATCGTCGGTTCGGCCGATTCTGGCGGCGATTCGTTGCAGCTCCTGCCCGGGGAAGTAGCTCTCGTGGGGCAGGGCCGCCCCCAGTTGCACCATCGTCTTGCTGCCAGTGGCCTGGATCAAATCCAGCGCCAGTCGTTGGCGCTTCATCAGTATCGGTTTCAACTTGGCCTTTGCCGGGTTTTTTACCAGTTGTGCTGCGTATTCGCCGTGCCATTTGACGAAGAATCCCGAGCGGGGAACCGCTTCGATCATGCCCTGGTTTTCCAATAGCTTCTGCGCCTGGAGGACGGTATTGATGCTGACACCGTGCGTCTCTGCCAACAGACGCGTCCCGGGGATTTTGTCGCCTGGACGGTAGCGTCCAGCCTGAATTTCCCTGGCCAGTTGTTTGGCAAGCTGCTCGTAGCGGTGGGGTTGAAAGTGTGGCACACTCAAAATCTGTACCCATTTTATTTTCTTTAAACTGTGTCTGTACCCTTTTCTTGAGAAGATTACACTGTCTGGATTGCTCCCTCAATAGCCTGACTCCGATGAGCCCATCAATTAATTGCATCGTCATCTTTCAGGTGATGCAGGAGCGCCAACTCCGTGAGGTGATATCGAATGTTAGCCCAATCCATGTGTCGTACAAAAACAAGGTATTCCTGCTGGAAGAACGGTGAGCTGGTGAGCGCTGATCAGGCGGTCGTGTCGATCTATGACCACGGTTTGCTATATGGTGACGGCTGTTTCGAGGGTCTGCGTTTTTATCACCGGCATCCCTTTCGGCTGGACCGTCACCTGGCGCGGCTGCGCCGCTCCCTCAGTGCTCTGGCGATCACTATTCCCTATAGCGATGACTCCCTCGCAGAAGCGGTCATGGCCTGTATCGCCAGCTCGGGCATGGGCAACGGTTACCTGCGGGTTTTGGTGACCCGGGGTGAGGGGGATATGGGGCTGAATCCCCGCAATTGCACCACACCCAACGTATTTATTATTCCCGCCTCGTTGTCCTTGGTCAGTGAGACCGTACGCCGTCAAGGGGTTAGCCTGATCACCAGCAGTATCAAGCGAGCAGTTGGTACCGGGCTGGATGCCAGGGTGAAATCCCTGAATTACCTGCATTCGATTCTGGCCAGGGCGGAAGCGAATGCAGCCGGTGTTGATGAAGCCATTTTGCTAAACCAGTCTGGTCACGTGGCGGAATGCAGCGCCGAGAATATCTTTGCCGTCAAGGCGGGGACGTTGCTAACGCCACCAGTTCAGGACGGAGCTCTGGAAGGTATTACCCGTGAAACCATTTTGGAGCTGGCGCCTCAGCAAGGGCTGGAGGCTCGCGAACAGTCTCTCACCAACTACGATCTATACACTGCCGAGGAGAGTTTTATCTGCGGCAGTGGTGCGCGGTTGATTCCAGTCAAAATAATCGATGGCCGGCAGATTGCCCGGTGTCCTGGGTCTGCGTATCAGCGGCTGTCACTTGCCTATCAGGCATTGATTGATGAGGAATGTGGGGAGAAAAAATCATGACATTCGACTTGGACAGCTATGCCAATACCATGGCCCGCTACAACCAGTGGATGAATGGCAGTCTGTATTCAGCCGGGGAGACCTTGACCGATGAGCAGCGCAGGGCGGAGTGCGGCCTGTTCTTCGGCTCCATCTACAACACCCTCAATCACCTGCTGGTCTGCGACCTGATGTGGCTGGCCCGATTCAAAAACGAACCCGTCACCGTTAAAAGCCTGACCCGAGAGCTGTTCGGTGATTATGCCCAGTTGCGACAAGCCCGTGAGCAAACTGACAGGGACATTATTGCCTGGACACAAAGCCTGGCGTTATCCCCGCCGCCGGAACGGTTGAACTATGTCAGTTTGTTGAGCAATACCGAGCGGAATGTGGACTTCGCCCAGGCTATCGTGCATTTCTTCAATCACCAAACCCACCATCGCGGACAGGTGACAGCGGCGTTGTCCCAGCAAGGCGTAGACTTCGGTGTGACAGACCTGATCTTTATGCCGGGGGAGGATTGACGACATCGATCCTATTTTCTTTTGGTTTTCTTCATCATTTTGGAAAGAAGAGGTATTGATCCAAACGCAGTGGATTTCCAAATGGAAAATTAGGTAGGGAGTTAAAAGGTGGAAGCTGCGTTGCACAGTCCTGAGCATGGCAAGAAAAAACCAGCAGCGATCATGACGGCAACCATCATCACGAGGATGCAATTCTGAACAATAACAAGTGCAGGCAGGAGAAAATAATGAAGGACTACACAACCCCCGACCTTAATCACAGTGCGTTGATCAGCATCGATGTACAAAACGACTTTGTGCTTGATGATGCTCCCGCCCGCATTCCAGGCACGCTGGAAGCTGTTCCGGCAATGAAGAAGGTAGTTCAGTCTTTTCGAGATAGCGGCTTACCGATTATCCATGTTATCCGCTTGTACATGCCGGATGGCTCCAATGTGGATTTATGCCGCCGTGCGGCTGTTGAAAGTGGTGCCCGTATTGCGATACCGGAAAGTGAAGGTGCTGAGCTTGTTGCATCATTGAAGCCCAACATAGATACCCGGTTGAATGCCCCGTTGTTGTTGTCGGGTGGCCTCCAGGAAATTGGTGACAATGAGTTTGTTCTTTTCAAGCCCCGGTGGGGCGCGTTTTACCAGACAGGGCTGGAAGGTTTCCTGCGAGGACGAGACATCAATACCCTGGTATTTCTGGGTTGTAACTACCCCAATTGCCCACGCACCAGTATCTATGAGGCCAGTGAGCGGGATTTCAAAATCATGCTGGTCACGGATGCGATTTCTCAGCTCTATCCAAGGGGAGAGGACGAGATGAACAATATTGGTGTGACACTCTGCTCCTCCGAAAATCTGGGCCAGCCACTATCAGCATCCATTTGTAATAGATGATTTGGAAGGAGCAGTATGATTGAACACTTCGGATGTACGGAAATTCAAGTGGAGTGGCGGTGGGACCATACCGGGGAAGTTCATCCCGTCATTTGTAATGGTCGATACTGCACAGCCGATAATGCCCCATGTTATCGGTCGATTTCTTGGGTCAAACCGGGGTAATTTGACCACGAAACCATGCCACTCCAAAATGTTGTCAGTTCTAGTGGTGCAACGTGCAATGCTCAATCTTTATAACCCCAGTAAAACATGTTTCCGGATTGGCAGGCCCGCGGCTATTGCGCCATGCTGACAGATCACACACAGCGGGAAACCGGTTTCGGGAGAGCATCATGGGATTGTTGGTGAACGGGACATGGCAGGACAAGTGGTATGACACCAAGGCCAGTGGCGGGGAGTTCAAGCGGCAGGAAAGCCGGTTCCGGCACTGGATCACTGCGGATGGCGGTCCCGGCCCCGATGGGCAGCAGGGATTTGCCGCCAGCAGTGGCCGGTATCATCTGTATGTTTCGCTGGCCTGTCCCTGGGCCCATCGGACGCTGATTTTTCGCCAGTTAAAGGGGCTGGTGAAGCATGTTGGTGTCACGGTGGTGGAGCCACTGATGCTGGAGAATGGTTGGGAGTTCAGCGCGGAGGGCGATGATCTCTACGGGCTGGATTACCTCTATCAACTCTATTTGAAAGCGGCCCGTGACTATGAAGGGCGGGTGACCGTGCCGGTGTTGTGGGATAAACAACAGCAGACCATCGTCAGCAACGAATCTGCCGACATTATTCGAATGTTCAACAGTGCCTTTGATTCGAAGACCGGTAACCGGCTGGATTTTTACCCGGCAGCTTTGCGCGGGGAGATAGATGCCATTAATCAGCGGGTGTACGAGGAAATTAACAACGGCGTGTACCGGGCCGGATTTGCCACAACCCAGACCGCCTATGAGAGAGCCTACGCCGGGCTTTTTGAAGCGCTGGACTGGGTGGAGGGCAGACTGGCAAGCCGGGATTATCTGTTGGGCGAACAGGTCACAGAGGCGGACTGGCGATTGTTCACTACGCTGGTGCGTTTCGATGCGGTTTACCACGGTCACTTCAAATGCAATCGCAACCGCCTGCTGGAGTTCTCGAATTTACCCGGCTATCTGTCCCGGTTATACAAAACCCCCGGTGTCGCAGAAACCGTCAACCTGGATCACATTAAAAAGCACTACTATGGCAGCCACAAAACCATCAATCCCACCGGTATCATCCCGGTGGGTCCGGCCCGGCTGTTCGTCGCTGATTGATCGATTGTTCAGTGCTGCTGCCTGTTGATAGGTTGCAAGTGACGAAGCAGTTGCTGTTCACCGCTTTCGCGAAGGGGGTGGAGCCATTGAGAAATCCCAATGGTTGTAAAACTAGGGCATACTTGAAGACTGTTTTAGCGTCGGCCGGTTTGTCTGCCGACAGTCATATGTAAGGAATCCCATTGAAACCCAGAAGACCTCACTCTAAAGCCAGACGACAATCGCCCAACCGCCCGATTGAATTCCTTATTGAGAGCATCGACCCGATGGGGCAGGGGGTGGCAAAGATTGACAGCAAACCCTGTTTCATTGCCAAGACATTGCCCGGTGAACAGGGTGCTGCAACTATTACCCGCGCCAGCAAAGGGGTGCTGTTTGCCCGGATGGACAGCCTTTCCAGCACCGCTGAAAACCGTATTGCGTCAGCTTGCGAGCATTTTGAGCAGTGCTCCGGCTGTCACTTTCTGCACACAGATTATGAAAGCGAACTGACCTACAAGCGCAATGCCCTGGCGGATCATCTCAAGCGGCTCAGTGTGGAGACCCCCGACATTCACGTGGCGCCTGCCGAGCAGCGGCTGGGCTACCGCAATCGCATGCAGTTGCACTACCGTCACAAGTATCTGGGTATGATCGACCCAGTCACCGATGCTGTTCTGGAAATTCCGCACTGCCAGGTGATTGATGAGCGACTTCGCGAGACCTTTGACAGCCTCTACCAGGACAAAAGCTGGACTGAAGATCACCAGGGTCAGGGGCACTGTGAGCTGTATCTGACCGATGACGGTGTCAGTGTGCAATGGGATCAACCCTATGCCCACGGCGGTTTTACCCAGGTCAACGGGGCCATGAATGAGGTGCTGCGGGAGACCGTAAGAGCCCAGCTGGACGATCTTGAGGTCAGGACGTTGCTGGATCTGTTCTCCGGAGAGGGCAACCTGTCAGATTTAATTCTGCCGGAGCACCCCGGTATCGAGCGGGTAATGGTGGACTATGCGCCGGAGCGGGCGAAGCTGAAGGAAGTGTTGAGCTTTATTCATCTGGATCTTTTTTCCGACACGGCGTTGCGGGCCTTCAAGGCGCGTACCGAGCACACCCGGTTCGATGTGCTGCTGGTGGACCCACCCCGCAAGGGCTTTGTCCACCTGGCGCAGTGGGTCAAAGCCTATCGGCCCAAAAAACTGATTTACGTCAGTTGCAGTGCCCCCACCATGGTGCGCGATCTGCAGTTGCTGGGCGGTGATTTCCGGATCGAACAGGTGAATCTGATTGATCTGTTCCCCGGCACCTATCACTACGAAACACTGGTTACCATTACCTTCAAATAAGGGTATGTGCATCGCCTCTTTAATCAGCAGATCAGTTGCAGTAAGTTGTCGGCATGGATAATCAAACGGTTTCGCTGTCGGCCCGGCTGGGAGAGCTGTTGCTCAATCGCCATGCCACGGTTACCTGCGCGGAATCCTGTACTGGTGGCGGCATCGCCAGTGCCATCACCGAAATTTCAGGCAGTTCCCAATGGTTTCAGCTGGGGCTGGTGACCTACGCCAATAGTGCCAAGCAGCAGTTGTTGGGGTTGTCCCCTGACGTGCTCGCTGCTGAGGGTGCGGTCAGTGAGGCGGTGGTCATCGAAATGGCGCGGGCTGTCCTGGCCCTCGCCGATGCCGATATCAGTGTGGCGGTGAGCGGTGTGGCGGGGCCGGATGGCGGCACCGAGGCGAAACCGGTGGGGACGGTCTGGTTTTGCTGGATGCGACGCGATGGTTCTCCGGTCGCCCGCTGTTTCAGGTTTCCCGGTGACCGGGCGGCGGTGAGAACGGCCGCAGTACAGCAGGCGTTGCTGGGATTAATTGAGTTGCTGGAAAATTAAATACTGTATGACTATACAGTGGTTTTGCGTTGCGTTAAGCTAGCGCCATTCTCTACACAGAAGATAGCAAAGGAGACCTTTCATGGATCCAAACAAGGAAAAAGCGCTGCAGGCGGCGCTCGGTCAGATCGAGCGGCAATTTGGCAAGGGAACTGTCATGCGGATGGGCGACCGGGAACATGTGGTTATGCCATCTATCTCAACCGGGTCGCTGGGTCTGGATATCGCATTGGGCATCGGTGGTCTGCCGAAGGGTCGTGTGGTGGAAATTTATGGGCCGGAATCCTCCGGTAAAACCACGTTGACGCTTCAGGTGATTGCCGAGGCGCAAAAGAAAGGTGGTACCTGTGCTTTTGTGGATGCGGAACATGCGCTGGATCCGGACTACGCCGAAAAACTGGGTGTCAATGTGGACGACCTGATTGTCTCCCAGCCGGATACCGGCGAACAGGCTCTGGAAGTCACCGATATGCTGGTGCGTTCAGGGGCCATTGATGTGCTGGTGGTGGATTCGGTGGCAGCCCTGACGCCCCGTGCAGAAATTGAAGGTGAAATGGGCGATCACCATGTGGGCTTGCAGGCCCGTCTGATGTCCCAGGCACTGCGCAAACTCACCAGTAATATCAAGCAGGCCAACTGTCTGGTGATCTTTATTAACCAGATCAGAATGAAGATCGGGGTGATGTTTGGCAACCCGGAAACCACCACGGGTGGTAATGCCCTGAAATTTTACTCTTCGGTGCGACTGGATATTCGCCGTATCGGTGCCGTCAAGGAAGGCGAGGAAGTGGTGGGTAACGAAACCCGCGTCAAGGTGGTTAAAAACAAGGTGTCTCCCCCGTTCAAACAGTGTGAATTCCAGATTTTATACGGTGAGGGCATCAACCATCTGGGCGAAGTGGTCGATCTGGGGGTCAAGTGTGGCCTGATTGACAAGGCGGGTGCCTGGTATGCCTATAACGGCACCAAAATTGGACAGGGAAAGGCAAACGCCTGCGAGTATCTGAAGGAAAATCCGGCCATTGCCGCTGAGGTGGAACAGAAAATTCGCCAGCAGTTAATGGCGCCGGCCAAACCCCCAAAACAGGAGCTGCCAGCGGATCCTGCAGAAACGGAAGAGATTCAAAACTGACCGCTGTGAACAGCTGATCGCAGGAGGTTAAAAAAACCGCATCAGGTTCCGGGTGCGGTTTTTTTGTGGCCATCTGGATTTCCTGATTCAATATCCGTCTGATGGTTAGGGGGATCGCGCTGGCGATTCTCCGGGCAGGTTCCCTGAGGGGGCGGTAAAACGATTGATGGATATATCAGAGCTGGTTCTCTACAAAAGTATTCTGGTGCTCGGGTTTCTGATGCTTTTGTTCGTATCTGAACGCAAATGGCCTGCTGTGCAACGGCCCGGTGCCATTGCCACTCCCCGTCGGCTCGGCAAAAACCTCTCGCTGTGGCTCTGCAACAGTGCTCTATCGCCGCTGATCGTCCTGCCCATTACGCTGTTCGCCGTGAACCAGAGCGCAGATTGGCGAACCGTTTGGCCGGGGGGTGGCTGGGGCCTTGCACTGGATATCCTGTTGCTGGATCTGTGGATCTACTGGTGGCACCGCGCCAATCACCGCCTACCCCTGTTATGGCGTTTCCATCGGGTTCATCACCTCGATCAGTGGCTGGACGTGACCTCAGCTGTGCGGTTCCATTTCGGTGAGGTGGTGTTGTCGGCACTGGTGCGTGGCGCCGTTATTCTGCTGATCGGGTTCCCGCTGCTCTCGGTGATTCTCTTTGAATCGCTGGTGCTGGCAATGGCGGGTTTCCACCATTCCAATATCCGGCTGCCAGCGAATCTGGAGCGGTGGCTCTCGCGGGTGATTGTGACGCCCTCTATTCACTGGGTGCACCACCACATTGACCAACGCGACACGGACAGTAATTATGGCGCTATATTCAGCTTCTGGGATCGCCTGTTTGTCAGCCGCTCGGACAAGGTTCGCGAACCGGCCATGCCCATCGGCCTGGATCAGGCAAAGGATGAGGGGTTGTGGTCCCTGTTGTTGGCACCGTTTCGGCGTTGATCGCTGGGACGACTGTACAGTGCTTTTACCCATAAAATAGTCAACCACCGGATTCGTCCGGCAGGAGTGGATCGATGGATAGTTATCAGGAACTGATCAGCGTGATTGCCCTGACGGCAGGTGTCGGCTGGGCCAGCGGCATCAATCTGTATGCGCTGGTGCTGGTATTGGGCATAGCGGGGGCCACCGGCAACATCCAGTTGCCCGCGGAGCTGGCTGTGGTGCAGAGTCCGATGGTGATCATGGCTGCCGGCGTCATGTATGTGATTGAATTTATTGCGGACAAAGTGCCGGGGGTGGATACCGGCTGGGATACCCTGCATACCTTCATCCGCATCCCCGCAGGGGCCATGCTGGCCGCAGGGGCGGTGGGTGATGTCACCCCGGCGCTGGAAATTGCGGCGGGGCTGATGGGGGGTACTCTGGCCGGTGCCAGCCATCTCACCAAGGCCTCCACCCGGGCGCTGATCAATACTTCCCCCGAACCAGTCAGCAACTGGACCGCATCAATCAGTGAAGATCTGCTGGTGTTGGGAGGGCTGTGGACGATGTTTAATCACCCGATACTGTTCCTCTGCCTGATGGTACTGTTTATTGCGCTGGTGATCTGGCTGTTGCCCAGGTTGTGGCGGCTGATCAAAAGGATTTTTGTCAAGATCGGCCAGTGGCTGGGTATGGTCGAGAAGCCCGTCCCCCAGACCATCCCTGATGCCGAGCCGCCGGTTGCGCTGCCGCCGGAGGAGCGGTCGCCTTGAAGAAAGCCGCCGAATCGGATCCGCAGCGTTTGATCCGCCATCGGGCCATGGATCTGCTGGCTCGCCGTGAGTACTCCGCACATGAGTTGCAGGCCAAGCTGGTGGAGAAGTTTCCCGAACACGTCCCACTGGTGGGGCCGGTGTTGGCGGGGCTGACGCGGGACAACCTGCAATCTGACCAGCGTTTTGCTGAAGCCTATGTTCGCGCGCTTATTCACCGCGGGCAGGGGCCCTATCGGATTCGTCAGGCATTACAGCAACGGGGGGTTGATTCGTCCCTGGCCGAGCAGGCCATTGCCGATTGCGGTGAAGACTGGTTTGAACTGGCCGTTCAGGTGATGCACAAGAAATATGGTCGTCAGCCCTGCACCGGTTTTGCCGAGCGCGCCAGGCGCAGCCGTTTTCTTCAGTACCGCGGGTTCAACGCTGAACAGATTCAGGCCTGCTTTACTGATGATGAAAAGGATGATAGTTGAAAATTTCCGCCAGACAGCGATCGATCCAGCAATCCAGGCGGTAGTTCTCAACGAATCCGCAGTGTCCACCCAGTGCCGTCACGACAAACGTCAGCGCATCGGGCCGGTGAATCTTTTCCAGATCGGCCACCGGCACAATGGGGTCATCCTCACTTGTGATGAGGTAGGCCGGGACACTGAGATTGGATAACCTGTCGCCGCTCAGTGCGTAGGCCGAGAAGTATTGGCTGGCATCGCTGAAGGGGGTGAAGGCGGGTACAAAGAAGTCATTCAGGGCAGTCAATGATGAGAACCGGGGCAGTGGTTTGTGATTCAGCAGGTCGGGGAAAAAATACAGTTTTTTCTCCAGTGAACGGGTCCACTTGTCAAAGAAATGGTTGCGGTAAAGCGGGCCGTCCATAATGCGTTGCATGGCATGTGCAGGGTCCACGGGTGGGCAGATGGCCACTACTGACGACAGCGGTATCTCGGTGCCGACATCGGCGGCAATACGCAGGGCAAAATTGCCCCCCAGTGAATAGCCGGCCAGGGAGCACTGGCAGTGAGGTTGTTGCCGCAAAAAGTCCATGATGGCAGTGGCGACCTCCTCCGACATCGTGGAGTTGAACGTCCCGTTGTTGAGGTGAAGGCTCCCGCCGTGGTCGCGAAGGTTGAGTCTCAACACATTGAAGCCGCGCTGGTAGAGATAGTGGGCAGCGGAGAGTATATAGGTGGATTCTCCACTGCCTTCCCAGCCGTGCAATAACACAGCCAGTTTGTTGTTGTCGCGATCTGCCCGATCAAAGGATGCCAGCAGTCTTACCGTCTGACCGCCGTGAGAGCCGTTGAGCAGCAGGGTTTTGCTGCGTGCTCTCATGGCCAGGCATCGATTGTTAACCAGCCATTGCCTGGGACCCGTGTTGCTGAGCAGGCTCTGGAGGTGTGCATTGCGCAGGCCGGGCGGTGGGCAAAAGTCGGGTAGCTGGAGGTGCATGGCGATTATTTGAGCTCCCAGGGTGGATGCGGGCTATCATAGCACCCATTGAATTAAATACATGCCCACAGGAACGGACGCGCCGGGATACAATCTAACAGGCAGATTTGAACCAATTTAGCTGGGGTATTGAATTGAAATCGTGGAAGCGTTGGACCATATTCTGGGTCGTCCTGGTTCTTGGCCCTCAACAACTTCTGGCTGAGGATCGGCACCAGAATGGCGTCCCAAAAACCGGACAGCAGGCAGGATCGGAAAGAATTAGCGATGCCGATCTGGCCCTGTGGGGCATTGTGGATGGCTGCCTGAACAGCAAGCTGGTTCATTATTTTTACGTGCTGAATTCCCACGCGGCGGTGCTCGAGTTGGCCGGTGGAAAAAAAGTGCTGATGCGTTTCGATGGCGACTGTCAGGGTGTCGAGCAGTACGGTTTTGTTCACACAGCTCATGATAATAAATTTTGTGCGGGCTCCCATTCAATAAGAGTGCTGCACAGCGGTGACCGCTGTGAGGTCAAGTCGCTCGAACCCTATCCCTGATACACTTCCCAACACTGTTAAACCAACGCGAGTGAATCATGTTGCTGAAAGGTCTGTCCCTGTGTCGTCGGCTGTTTGTTCTGCTGCTGTGTCTGTTGCCGATGGGTTCCTTTTCGCTGGAGCTTAAAGGCGAGCTGGTGCAGGGCGGCATGCTGATTGGCCGGGTTGCGCCCGGCGAGCAAGTTGAAATCATGGGCCGTGCGATCAAGGTAGATGATCAGGGTTTGTTTGTGTTTGGCCTTGGCCGGGATGCCCCTGCAGAAATCAAACTCACCCACACCAACAGTAGTGATGAAGTGGCGACCCACAGTTATGCTGTGGCGCAGAGAGCCTATCGCGAGCAGCGTGTGGAGGGCGTGCCACAGAAGACCGTCACGCCGCCGCCCGAGGTGCTGGAGCGAATCCGCCAGGAGGCGGCGCTGGTGCGTGAGGCGAGAACCGTGGACGACCGGCGAACAGATTTTCTGTCAGGCTTTGTCAAACCCCTTGAAGGACCGGTTACCGGCGTCTATGGAAGCCGTAGGGTTTACAACGGTACGCCTGGAAACCCTCACTATGGCCTGGATATCGCCGCCCCCACCGGTACTGAGGTTTTCGCACCGGCGCCGGGAGTGGTGACACTGGTGCATCGCGACATGTTTTATTCCGGTGGTACCCTGTTGATCGACCACGGTTACGGTATCAGTTCCACCTTTATCCACCTCAGCGAATTGCTGGTTGAAGAGGGGCAGCAAGTGGCCCCCGGTGACCTGGTTGCCCGTGTCGGAGCGACTGGTCGTGCCACTGGCCCGCATCTGGACTGGCGGATCAACTGGTTTGATGTACGTCTCGATCCGGCGCTGGTGCTGGAACACTTCCCCGCGGCAAAGTAATGCAACCGGATACTGAATCCCGATACTACAGGCGTAGTCTTGGGACCGCCTTTCCCTTAAACTTCGTCCTTGCAACTTTCGCTACGCTCCGGATTCGTGATGATTGATAAAAAACTACTCAGTATCCTGGTCTGCCCGGTGAGTAAGGGATCACTGGAATATGACAGGGAAAAAGACGAGCTTGTCTGCCGGGCCAGCGGTCTGGCCTACCCGATTCGCGATGGTATCCCGGTGATGCTGGAAAGTGAGGCCCGCCCACTTAGCACCGACGAAAAACTCGGTGGTGCTCACTAGCCGGAGTCCAACAAACCATGTCAGAAGAAACCATTTTCAGCCGAATTATCAAGGGTGATATTCCTGCCGACATCGTCTATGAGGATGAGTTCTGTATCGCCATCAAGGACGTTGCCCCCAAGGCGCCTACGCACATACTGGTGATTCCCCGGAAACCGATTCCCCGACTGGTCGATGCCTCTCCGGAGGATCAGAAAATCCTCGGGCATCTCATGCTGGCGGTCGGTGATATTGCCCGCCAAGCCGGTATTGGTGACGCCTTCAGGGTCGTGATCAACAATGGCGAAGGGGCTGGTCAGACGGTGTTTCACCTCCATTTGCATATTCTTGGCAATAAATCATTTTCCGAGGCTGAACTCGGATTCTGAGAATTGCCGGACACACGATTGATTAACCGACCCCATTCAGGGTCATGGAACCTGCCTGTTTATGAAAAGTGCTGAAATACGTGATGCTTTCCTGAAGTATTTTGCCAGCCAGGGGCATGCTGTTGTGTCCAGTAGTAGCCTGGTGCCCGACAACGACCCAACACTGCTGTTTACCAATGCCGGCATGGTGCAGTTCAAGGATGTCTTTCTGGGCGTCGAGCAGCGGCCATACAGCCGCGCCGCTTCTTCGCAGCGCTGTGTCAGGGCGGGGGGCAAACACAACGACCTGGAAAACGTGGGCTACACTGCACGACACCACACCTTTTTTGAAATGCTGGGCAACTTCAGCTTTGGCGACTATTTCAAGCGCGATGCCATCCGCTTCGCATGGACGTTCCTCACTGAGGTGCTCGGGCTGCCTGAAGAACGCCTGTGGATCACCGTGCATGTCTCCGATGATGAGGCGGCGGACATCTGGCTGAACGAGGTGGGTGTCGGCCCTGAACGGTTCTCCCGTCTCGACGAAGATAATTTCTGGCAGATGGGTGACACCGGCCCCTGTGGACCGAGTTCGGAAATTTTCTATGACCATGGCCCGGACGTACCCGGTGGCCCCCCCGGCAGTGAAAATGACGATCTGGATCGCTATATCGAAATCTGGAATCTGGTTTTCATGCAGTTTGAACGCAGTGCCGACGGGCGCCAGACGCCTTTGCCGAAACCCTCCATCGACACCGGCATGGGGCTGGAGCGCATCGCTGCCGTGATGCAGGGTGTTCACAGCAACTATGACATCGATCTGTTCCAGGCATTGTTGAAAGCGGCTGCAGAGGTGACCGGCACCCGTGACCTGGAAAACAAGTCGTTGAGAGTCATCGCAGATCACATTCGCTCCTGCAGTTTTCTGATCGTCGACGGTGTGCTTCCGGCCAACGAAGGGCGAGGTTACGTACTGCGACGGATTATTCGCCGCGCCGTTCGCCATGGCCACAAACTGGGTCAGACAAATCTGTTTTTCCACAAGCTGGTGGCGGCGCTGGTCGCCGAAATGGGCGATGCCTACCCGGAACTGGCCAAAGCCCAGGCTCAGGTGGAAAAGGTCTTGCTGGCGGAAGAGCGGCAGTTCGAGAAAACCCTCGACAAAGGCATGGCCCTGCTTGAATCGGCACTCAATGATCTGCAGGCGGATGTGATTCCCGGAGAGCTGATCTTTACCCTGTACGACACGTTTGGTTTCCCGGTGGATCTGACCAATGACATCGCCCGGGAGCGCGGACTGTCACTGGATATGGCCAGTTATGAAGCAGCCATGGAGCAGCAGCGCCAGCGGGCGCGCAGCGCCGGTGCCTTCAAGGTGGATTACAGCCATTCGCTGGTGTTGGATGGAGCCACGGCTTTTACCGGGTACGACAACCTCACCGGTCAGGGTGAGGTCCGGGCATTGCTCAGGGAGGGGGCGTCGGTCAGGCAGCTTGCCGCCGGGGATGAAGGTGTTGTTGTCCTCGATCAGACCCCTTTCTATGCCGAATCCGGCGGTCAGGCCGGCGACAGCGGTTATCTGCTCGCCGATGGTGTCGAATTTGAAGTGCACGACTGTCAGAAGCAGGGCGGTCACTACCTGCACATCGGTACGCTGTTGTCCGGCACGATAACCGAGGGGCAACCACTGGAAGCCCGGGTTGACAATGCGGTGCGCGCTGCGACAGCGCTAAACCACTCTGCCACTCACCTGTTACACGCTGCACTGCGGGAAATTCTCGGTGATCACGTCACCCAGAAAGGCTCGCTGGTGGACAGCAAGCGGCTGCGTTTTGACTTCAGTCATCCCGAGGCGGTCGACGCAAAACAGCTGAAAGCCATTGAGCTGCGGGTCAACGAAGAAATTCGCTGCAACAGCCCCGTACAAACAGAAATCTGCGATATGGAGACAGCCAGACAGAAAGGTGCGATGGCCCTGTTTGGTGAGAAATACGGTGATCAGGTTCGTGTCTTGACCATGGGGGATGACTTTTCTGTCGAGCTCTGTGGCGGAACCCACGTGCAGCGCACCGGCGATATCGGTTTGCTCCGGATCGTCAGTGAAACCGGGATCGCCTCCGGTGTGCGCCGTATTGAGGCCGTGACCGGGGCACAGGCGCTGGCTTACCTGGATGGGCTGGAAGCCCAGTTGGAACACATTGCCGAGCTCGTCAAAGCCCGTCCGTCGAATGCCGCCCAAAAGGTGGGAGCACTCTGTGCCGAAATGAAAGCGCTTGAAAAGGAAAACGCCCAGTTGAAGGGCCGGCTGGCCAGCAGTGCAGGTAGCGACCTGGTCGATCAGGCGATAACGGTCAATGGTGTTCAGGTGCTGCTGGCTGATATCCAAGGTGCAGATCCGAAATCCCTGCGCGATACCGTGGATCAATTGAAGAACAAACTGGGCGCATCGGTCATTCTGCTGGCTGCGGTGAACGACGAAAAGGTAGCGCTGGTTGCCGGTGTGACGTCTGAGGTGACGGGTCGCCTGAAAGCGGGTGACCTGGTACAGCGTGTCGCCGTTGATTTGGGTGGAAAGGGCGGTGGCCGTCCGGACATGGCGCAGGGTGGTGGCACGGATGTGCAGGCGCTTCCGGCGGCACTGAAATCAGCGGGCGAGTGGGTGCAGCAACAGCTCTCCAGCTGAGTGTTTGCACGCCATATTATCTGTTAACTTTGTCAATCATTTGGTGTTTAATTGCCGCCCATTTCCGGCGGCAAGAACTGTAGGGTTGTCATGAGTCTGATTGTTCAAAAATACGGGGGCACATCGGTCGGCACCATAGAGCGTATTCAGGCCGTCGCCGAGAAAGTCCAGGCTTTCCGCAATCGCGGTGATAGTGTGGTGGTGGTGGTTTCTGCCATGAGTGGCGAAACCAATCGCCTGATTGGGCTGGCCAGAGAGATCGAGGCCGAGCCCAGTGCGCGAGAGATGGATGTCCTGGTTTCCACGGGGGAGCAGGTCACCATAGCGCTGCTGACCATCGCCCTTCATAAGCTGGGTTGTGATGCCCGCTCCTATACCGGTGGCCAGGTACGGATCCTCACGGATGATGCCCATTCCAAGGCCCGCATTCAGGAAATTGATGCGCACCGGATGCAACAGGATCTCTCGGCTGGTCGAGTGGTTGTGGTGGCCGGTTTTCAGGGCGTCGATGACAATGGCAATATTACGACATTGGGCCGCGGCGGTTCCGATACAACTGCAGTGGCTCTTGCCGCTGCCCTGAAAGCAGACGAGTGCCAGATCTATACCGATGTGGACGGTGTTTACACTACGGATCCACGGGTGGTCGCCAATGCGCGACGACTCGACCGAATCACCTTTGAAGAAATGCTGGAGATGGCCAGCCAGGGGTCCAAGGTATTGCAGATACGTTCGGTTGAGTTTGCTGGAAAATACAAAGTCCCGCTGCGGGTGCTGTCCAGTTTTGAGGATGGCCCCGGTACATTGATTACCCTGGAGGACGATGACGATATGGAAAAACCGGTTGTTTCTGGCATCGCATTTAACCGCGATGAAGCCAAGCTGACCATCCGCGGTATCCCCGATGTACCCGGGATAGCCTCCAAAGTGCTCGGTGCAGTGGGTCGCGCGAATATTGAGGTCGATGTGATTGTGCAGAACGTTGCGCATGACAATACCGCCTCTCTGACGTTTACCGTTCATCGCAATGAACTGGTAAAAGCCAGAGACATCCTCGAGCGTATTGCTGCGGAGCTCGGTGCTACCCAAGTTGATACCAATGCCAGCATTGCCAAACTTGCTCTGGTTGGGGTCGGTATGCGCTCCCATGCGGGTGTCGCCGCCAAGATGTTTGAAGCGCTGGCGCAGGAAAATATCAACATTCAGATGATCAGTACCTCTGAGATTAAAATCACCGTCGTTATCGATGAAAAATATCTCGAGCTGGCTGTGCGTGCTCTGCACAGCGCCTTCGAGCTGGAAGAGTCTGACAGGGAAGAGTGAGCAAAAGACTGTTTACCGCAATATGGAATGGTTGGTATAGTTCGGCCTGCCCGACTGTGGAAGCATTATCCATCAGGGAGGTGGCCCGCTGAATAACAATAACAATGCGTGGTTAAACCAGGAAAGCCAGCATAGACGTTGGTATTTGGCAGTATACAGGAGCTAAACCATGTTAATTCTCACGCGTCGCGTCGGGGAAACCCTCATTATTGGTGATGATGTCAGTGTCACCGTGCTCGGAGTCAAGGGCAATCAGGTACGTCTGGGTGTGGATGCACCCAAAGAAGTTTCCGTTCACAGGGAAGAGATTTACCAGCGGATTCAGCAGGAAAAAGACGAAGATCAATAACCCTTGTCCACTTTGATTTTCCATTTGGTATGTTATCATGCCGCCACTTTTGCGAGGCGGCATTTATCGTCGTTTCAATAGTATGGTGAGGTGGCCGAGCGGCTGACAAGTTGTGACAACAACTTGGGCGACCAAAGGTCGATCCCGCAGGGGCGAAGGCGAAAGCCCGAAGCAACGCGCGACCGGGGAGCGCCCCTACCAATACATGATAGACAGAAGAAGATAAACGATAACTGGTGAGGTGGCCGAGCGGCTGAAGGCGCTCCCCTGCTAAGGGAGTATAGGCTAATCCCCTATCGAGGGTTCGAATCCCTCCCTCACCGCCACCCATAAAAATCCCGGCTTTATGCCGGGTTTTTTATGGGTGGGTGATGGGAGACATGGATGAGAGCCCCCGTTCGACAAAACGGCTTGTCCGTTTTGGGCGCCGACGCATCGCGACGGCGGGGTGAAACCCCGAGCCGCCTCGCGGCGAGCCAATCCCGACCGAATCGAGTTGCGCCACTGAGGCTCTGATTCAAATGCCGGGTTTTTTATTTATCTTGAGAGAGCTGTTGAGATGGGGCTCCGGCACTATCTTCAGCCTTCAAAGAGCGGGCTGCTAAAGCCGCGCAGGTGCTTGGGCAGGTTGTCACTGACATCGACAATGCGCTGTTCATAGAAAACATGTGTCACGGCGGTTAATTCCCGGGGCAGTTGGTTGTTGTGGCTCTTGGCGATCAGCCACTGGGGGACCGCCCGCCAGTCCACTCTGTTGGTGTTGAACAGCACTTCTCCGCAGTTGGTGCAGAAATACTTTTTCATTTTCAGCCGGGGGTGTTGGTAGATGCCGAGGTTGCTCTCGCCACGGGTGATGGAAGCAGTGTCATCGGCCCACACTGTGACCGGATAAAACGGGCCGTCAAGCAACTCCCGGCAGTCGATACAGTGGCAAATGACCCGCACCTTGGGCTCGCCGCATAGAGACAGTTCGATGCGGTTACAGCTGCAGTGGACGGTATAGGTTTTCATAGGGGCTCCATAGATACGGGCAAGTACCGCTGATGTGGGCGGGCGGCTTCGTTGCTCCTGTTGTGTGGCTTATTGGCGAGTGAAATATAACAGTGCCAATGCCGGTGTTAATACGAGAATGCCGGAGACAAGCAGAAACCTGTTGGAGACAGTGTAGGAACTTTGGTTGGCGTTTGTCTCAAGTAGAGACAATTCTTCTTCGCTCAGCCCCGATGTGATCTCGTGGTTTTCGTCTGACAGATAGGCGCAGGCACCCTCGAACTGCGTGTCGAGTACAACCCATAAACCCACTTTGAATGCGCCAGCGACATAGCCGGAGGAGACATATGAGTTCTTGAATCGGCCGCAGTGCTACGAATACTATTAATCCTCGCTGACTATCGGGTTTCTAGTGGACTGCTAGTCTGAAGCGTCACCCAGTTCCGGATAGCGTGCGAAATCCCTCACGGTGGGATAGCCGTCGATATAAACCCATTCGGTATTTTTAACTGGCACATGGCAGCCAAAACAATTATTGAATCCTTCGCCATGCCAGGTGGTTGTTACATTCTCTTTCGGTGCATCTGCCTTGAATAAAGCCCAACCCCAGCCTTCGCCCCAGGCCTTGTTGTCCGGAAATCGGTTTTCCCGGTCGCGCACCATCACAAACCAGACACCGATATCGCCGGCCCATTGTGCAGTCCCTGTAGATAACTGTTTTTCCTCAATTCCGGAAACGGTTTTTATCAACACTGCAGCATCGGGCCATTGACCGTTTTTCTTGAATCCTTCGACGGACTCAGGCGTAGCGTAGACATCATGAACACCGGGACCACTCGCATGATCATCTTCTTTCACAAACCAGGTGCCGAGATGAACCCAGTTTTCACGAAAATTATCTGGCCGGCTAATGTTTCCCTGTTCATCGACATGTGGAGAAAAACCACTAGCCAGCATTTTCGGTTCTGATACTGAAGCGTCACCTGGCGAACAACCCGCCATGAGTATGGATGCAGCCACATACAGGATCATTAAATATCTCATCCCTTTATCCCTCCGACCCAAACAGGAGTCGTATCCAAATAAATAACAATGGAATAGCCACTCTATAGCGTAGTGCCAGACAGGCAGTGCCACAAGTTCCTGTGCAGCCTGTTTGTCACCGTCAGTTTGGGGGGGGATTACGGTCGTTTTTGCCGGCAGAACTTGCTCTGCGGCCTGCAAGAAATCACAGTGATACCTATACTGGCATTGGGCGCTGAAAACTATTCGGCGTGTACGGTGTATCAGGTAATGACAGGTTTAATGTTATGCAGAGAGTTATAGAGGGTTTTCACCTGGACCGCTTTCAGGAGTGGGTGGCGGAGCTGGAGTGTGGCCACGAATTGCAGATGAAGCACAATCCACCCTACATGGAGTGCCGTTGGATCGGAACCGGCAAGGGGCGGCAGGAGCATATCGGTGATAGCGTTGAGTGTGTGGACTGCGATATGCCCAAAATACCCGACGGCATGACACAGGTTGATACCAGTCCGGTCTATCAGCGTTCGGACATGCCCAGCGAATGGCAGAGTAGCTTCGCCACGGAACCCGGGGTATGGGGCAGAGTCGTGATCGTTGAGGGAATGCTGCAGTTCGTTATCGAGCCGGGTGTGGCTGCCAGCCGTGGTTTCCTTCTCGACAAGGGTTTTGCCGGTGTCATGGCTCCCGATCTCACGCACAGTCTCAGTCCGGCAATGGGAGATGTGCAGTTTTACATTGAGTATTACTCGGCCTGATGCCTGGCTGGCGACTTTGTTATCGAGGTTGGAAAGGGTGGTTTCCGGGTGGAATTGTTCAAGGCGCCGTATCGTTACTATACTGATTTGACGGATTCGATGGTTGAGTCAGCACTGTTTGTCTGACGGACTCTTTTTAGAAAGCCTGTCGGGCGCATTCCATAGTGAATTAAAACAGGTGATTGATTTCCGGACAGGTCATACGACCTGTTGCACGATCAAGTGAGACATGAATTTTTAATATAAAACAAATAGATATAATTCATACTCCGATCAGAAATAAGTTGGTACGTCTATTGCATAAGTAATGGAGCTCTCTAGGTGGTGGCTATCTTTTTGGCCGCTTTCCAGTGAAGTTTATAACCCTAACTATTCTCGGCTAGTAAAAGAACTAAGGTAACTCGATATGGGAATGCTAATAAATATCGATAATGGCGGTACGCTCACAGATATCTGTGTGCTGACAGATAATAACTTCTACAAGACCAAAACTCTGACAACACCTTACGATTTGAGTAAGTGTTTTTTTGACGGTCTGCGGTCTGCTTCCAAAGCAGTTTACGGAGAAGAAAATGTCGCCCGTTTGTTGGCTGAAGTGGATCATATCCGCTATTCAACCACGCAGGGAACCAATGCCATTGTTGAACGTAAAGGTCCACGACTCGGTTTGATCATCAACAAGGGCTCTACGTTGCCTGCCCGTTTGCGTGAGCAGGATCCTGAGCTCTATGACTTTCTGATTGGCGACAGGATTTCTGAGGTTGATTTGGCAGACGTGGATGACGAATCAAAAGGTGCAGATACCACCTCGGTTATTACGCGACTCACTTCCGTGGGTGCCAACCGTATTGTGGTCTGTTTTGAATCCGAGAAAGCTGACGAGTACGAAGCTCAGTTCAAGCGTATTGCCTTTGACAATTATCCTCGTCACCTGCTCGGCGCTGTTCCGATGCTGTTTGCCAGTGAACTGGCCGATGATGTGTCCACTGAGCGCCGTTGCTGGACTGCGATGATTAACTCATTTTTGCATCCGGCCATGGAGAACTTCCTCTATAACGCTGAAAACCGTCTTCGCGAGTATCGCACCAAGAACCCGCTGCTGATTTTCCGCAACGATGGTGATGCATCGCGCGTCGCAAAAACGATCGCTATAAAAACCTACAGTTCCGGTCCACGCGGTGGCATGGAAGGGGTTAAAACCTTCAGCAAGCAATACAACCTGCCCAACGTACTTTCCATGGACGTTGGTGGTACCACTACGGACATCGGTCATGTGATTGACCACGGTGTGCACGAGCAGCGTCGCGGTACGGTTGAAGGTGTCCCCGTCTCCTTTGCGCTTTGTGAAATTGCCAGCCCTGGTGTGGGCGGCAGTTCTATTCTGACGGTCAAAGACGGCGCCATCCAGGTAGGCCCGGAAAGTGTCGGTGCAGTACCCGGTCCGGCCTGTTTTGGTCGCGGTGGCAAGAACGCCACGATCACCGACGTAAACTTGCTGTTGGGTTTGCTGGATCCGTCCACGTTTTTCGGCGGCGGTCTGGCTCTCGATCTCGAGCGTGCCCGTACGGCAATCGCCGAAAATATTGCTACTCCGCTGGGCATTACCACAGATGACGCCCTGCTCCAGCTGCGCGATGCCTTCGAGCAGAAAATTGCCGGGGAACTGAAATCGTTTGGCGATATTAACAGCGATACCGTGCTGCTCGCTTTTGGTGGAGCCGGTCCGATGAATGCTTGTGGTATCGCTGAAAACTGCGGTATTTCGACCGTGTTTGTGCCCAAAATGGCGGCGGTCTTCAGTGCCTTTGGCATTGGCTCCTGCGATATCGGCCAGAATTATTCCACCGTGTTGACCGGTAGCCGTCAGCAGGCACTGGAAACGGCCTATGCCTCACTGATGGAGCGCGGCGAGCGAGACATGTTTGCTGAAGGTTATGGCAAGGGTGAATACGAAGTTGTGGCCCGACTGGTGGCAGAAAAGGCCGGTGTTGAGTCCATTCATGAATTGGGGCACACCATTACGATCCCGCAGGATATGGCAAAAGCTGACGATGTGACTCTCGAAATTGCGGTCCGTAAAAAGCTGAAAACCGAAGATAACAAGCACGCGGAAGTGTCCAAAGCGGCCCAGGCCCAATCGACCAAAAACCGTTCACTGTTTAGCGGTGCGGCTGGTTGGAACGACGTGCCTGTCTATGAAGTGAACAATATGCAGCCCGGTGCTCACGGCACAGGACCGGCTATCCTTGAGGAAGAATTCTTTACCTGCCTGGTTCGCGAAGGTTGGGAATTCGTGGTGACTGAGCTGGGCGATATCTGCCTGACCAAGGGGGACAAATAATGAAAGTGTTGATGACTGAATATCTCCGTATTGATCTGGATTCGGAAAACTGGGAGTGTCGGGTGTGTGACCACGTGATTGGCCCAGCCCGCGGCAACTACAAAGAGGGTTTGCTGGTATACAACCGTGATCCAGCAGATATCCACCCGTCGATTATCGACCCTGAAAAATACCGTTTCACCTTCTGTCCCGACAGGGAGTGGGTCAACATTTACGAGTTTTACTGTCCGTCCTGTGGCACTCAGGTAGAGGTTGAATACACCTTCCCCAACCATATGCCACTCTACGATATGGAAGTAGATATTGATGCCCTGAAAGAGCAGTGGAGTCACCGCGAAGAGATTCTCGAGCCGGTGAAAGGCCCCAATATTCTGGTAGATCGCTGTCACACCCACAAGCACTGATAGGGCTTGTTGATTGGTGATTGAATAAATTAGGTCTGTTTTAGGAAAAAAGGTTATGAAACGTATATCAGTAGATATCGGTGGTACGTTTACCGATTGCTTTGTAGTGTGGGATGGCAAGTACATTGAAACCAAAGCGTTGACGACCCACCAGAACCTGGCCCTCGGTTTTAACGAGGCCCTGGAAAACGCATACACTGAACTCGGCCTCACCATGGAAAGTATTCTTTCCGGAGTGGATTCGGTTCGCTACGCCACTACGCTGGGTACCAATGCCCTGATCGAGCACAAAGGTCCTCGCATCGGCATGCTGGTGACAGCGGGTTACGAGGCGATGGTGCCTCTCAGCCGTGGCCGCGGCTACGGTGAAGGTCTGGACGAGCTGGGCAAGCAAAACCTGCCCGATGCACAGCGCCCGGCCCCGCTGGTTCTGCCGCACATGATCGAAGGCGTTCGCGAGCGTCTCGGCTTTCAGGGTGAGCTGGTTATGCCGCTCGATGAGCCGGATGTGCGCGTCAAGATCAGAAAGCTGGTGGACAAGGGTGCTCAGGCCATTGTGGTCTGTCTGGTTAACTCCGTGGTTAACCCCGCCCATGAGAAGCGCGTCGAACAGATTTTGCTGGATGAGTACCCCTCACATCTGTTGGGTTCCATCCCGGTAATTCTGTCCCACCGCGTTGCCGGTCGGAAGGGCGAATATGTTCGTGCGACTTCGGCGATCGTTGATGGCTATCTTCACTCCACCATGTATCACGCCATGAGCCAGCTGGAACAAAACCTGCGTTCCAACAAGTACGAAAAACCGATGTTGGTGATCCACAACTCCGGTGGTATGGCGCAGTTGAACTCCACCGATGCACTGCAAACCATTCACTCGGGTCCGGTATCCGGTATCAGTGCAGCGGAGCATTTGGCCAAGGAAGCCGACCTCGGCAGCGTGGTTGCCACCGATATGGGCGGCACCTCCTATGACATCGGTATCGTGGTTGAAGGCGGCATCAAGCACTATGACTTCAACCCGGTTATTGACCGCTGGTTGGTGTCCGTGCCCATGGTCCACCTGGTTACCCTCGGTGCGGGCGGCGGTTCCATCGCCAGCTTTGACCGGATGTACAACGCGGTTGCCGTCGGTCCGAAAAGTGCTGGCTCCGACCCCGGTCCAGCCTGTTATGACCGCGGTGGCATGAGTCCTACCGTAACGGATGCCGATTTGGTATTGGGTTATCTGGATCCCACCAACTATGCCGGTGGCTATATTCCGTTGAACCCCAAGCGTTCCGTGTTCGCCATTGAAGAAACTCTCTGTGACGACCTGGATGTATCACCGATTGAAGCGGCGCTGCTGATCAAGGAAAAAGTTGACAGCAACATGGCCAACGGCCTACACACCGAGTTGCGGGTTCGCGGTTATGATCCCGAAGAGTTCACCATGCTCGCCTACGGTGGTAATGGTCCGTTGCACTGTTGTGGTATTGCCAGCAATCTGAGCATTGACAAAATTCTGGCGCCACCCATGAGCTCGGTATTCTCAGCGGTGGGTGCAGGCAACATGCACCAGATGCACATTCATGAAATGTCATTGTTCATGGTGCTGTACGATTCCAACACCCGCAAAGTGTTCGATGACTACACGCGCTTCAACGACATCGTTGCCGAGCTGAGCTCCCGTGGTCAAAACGATCTGCTGCGTCAGGGTATGAACCTTGAGGACATCCGTTATTCGCTGGAGCTGGATATGCGCTACGGTAACCAGTTGGTTCAAACCACCGTGGTGGTGCCCAAGCACACCCTGGAATCTGCCATGGATGTCATGAATATCCTGCAACAGTTCTCCACGGACTACGGCAAGCGTTTCGGCGAAGGCAGTCAGGCACCGGAAGCGGGTATTCGTATCAACACCGTCCGTGTGGCTTCCTTCGTGGAGCACGAAACCGTGCACTTCAAACACATCAAGCCGATCCCGGAAAGTGAGCGCATTGCGCCGCCGGAACCCATTGCCAAACGCACCTGCTACTTTGTCAGCACTGGTGCCAAGGCAATTGAAACACCGGTCTGGCGGAAAGCTGACATCCCGTCGGGAACAGAAATTGTGGGCCCCGGTATCGTGGCCTCGGAAGTAACAACCTACTTGATTGAACCGGGCTGGAAGTATGTCTCTGCCGAGCAGGGCGCCGTATGGTTCTTCCGCACCGATGCAAAAAATTGAGTGGATATAGGGGTATTTGATTATGAATAACGAAACAAACAATTCAGCTTTGCAAGATCAGGAGCTGATCGAAAAATTCCTCAAGGATACTACCCTTTTTCTGGGGCCCGATCCCGAGATCATGCGCGACCACCGCATCATGCCGCGCACGCCCGAAGAAGAAAAGGCGATGGAAGCTTTCACCGACCTCAACCAGATCGCCTCCATTCGCGACCGACTTCAGTCTGCCTGTGAAGAAGGTTTTGAAATGGTTGAGCAGATGGGTGCAGCTCCCGGTGCCAAGTGGGGTGACATTATCACCGGTATCTACTCGGCGTCTGGTGACCTCACGATCGGTAGTGCCGGCGGGGTATTGATCTTCTCCGCACTGGTTCACCACCCGATCAAGTTCATCATCAAGAACTGGATCGATGAAAAAACCGTGGGCGTCAGTGCGGGTGATGGCTTCATCCACAATGACTCCCGCTATGGCAACGTGCACAACACCGACCAGAGTATGATTCTGCCGGTATTCCACGAAGGCAAGCTGGTTTGCTGGGTGGCATCCACTGTTCACGAAGGTGAGTGTGGTGCGATTGAGCCGGGCGGCATGCCTTCCATGGCGGAAACCTCCTTTGACGAAGGCCTGAAAATGTCTCCGTTCAAAGTGGTGGAAAACTACGAGATCAAGCGAGACCTGCTGACCTTCCTGCAGAATTCCGTGCGCGAGCCGAAGCTGCAATATGAAGACATGAAGGTAAAACTGTTTGCCTGTATGCGTCTCGAAAAGCGTATCAAGGAAGTTCTGTCCACTGATGGTCCGGAAGCTCTGACTGCCTGTCTGCGTTACACCAACGAGAGTGTGGTAACTGAAGTCCGTCGCCGCATTTCCGAGTGGCCCGACATGACCGTGCGCACTCAGACCATCATGGATAGCACCCTGCGCGAAAATGCGCTGCTGAAAGTCAACCTGGCGGTGATCAAGAAAGGTGATCGGCTCATTTTTGATTTCTCTGGCACCAGCCCCGAGCTGACCAACCGGGCTATCAACACCCAGTTGCCCGGCATGAAGGGCATGGTGGGTCAGGCCTTCATGAACCATATCTGGCCGGATCTGCCCCGTGGTCAGGCGGGTCTGTCGCCCGTGGAGTTCGTGACTCAGCCCGGTACCCTGGTGGACTGTTCCTACTCAGCGCCAAACTCCCAGAGTCTGATGTCCATCTTCCACAGCTTTACAGTGGCCCAGCACGCCTGCGCCAAATTCCTGTACAGCTGTCCGGACAAGTACACCCGTGTACTGGCGCCCTGGCACAACATGATCAACACCTTCATCTGGGGTGGTGTCAACCAGCACGGTGAAACCCTGGGCAACCTCTGTGCCGACCTGAACGGTATGGGCGGCGGTGCCCGTATGGACCGCGATGGTGAACACGCGCTGTCGCCAATCTTTGCCACCATGGCGGATATCGGTGAACAGGAAATGAACGAGGAAGAAGTTCCGTTCCTGCAACTGGTGTCCAAGAAAATGACGGCCAACACCCAGGCACCCGGCAAATACCGCGGCGGCATGGGTTACACCATGATCGCGGCCACCAAGGACAGTGAGCAGTGGGGCTTCATGACCACCACTCAGGGTTCCAAGGTGCCTACGATCCAGGGTCTGTTTGGCGGCTATGCCGGTGGTTCTTATCCCCTGTGTAAAGTTCAGGGTGTAGACGTGTATGAAGTTTTGCTGGAAAATCCGCAACTGTTCAAACACAGCATCCACGAGATCATGAATGAGCAGCCGTTCCCGGATGCCAGATACACCACCCACCACATGGGTATGGGTTTTGACATTTCCAAACGCGGTGAGCTTTACATGATCTCCCAGGGTAGTGGCGGCGGTTATGGTGACCCCCTCGAACGCGACCCCTTGTATGTCATCATGGATATTGAGGAAGGTTTGATTTCTCCTGAGTGGGCGAAAAAACTCTACAAGGTGGAGTTCAACGAAACCACTCTGGTCGTGGATAATGAGGCTACCGAAAAACTGCGTGCCGAGTATCGCGAGCAACGGAAAAAGCAGGGCGTGCCCTATGCCGAGTTCGTCAAGACTCAGGTCAAGGATCATCCACCCGAGAACATTCCGTTCTACGGTGCCTGGAATGGTGACAACGAGGTGATTTATGCCGGCAGTCTCGACGACAAGCGCGATGCTCAAAACCCCGGCCCGATCTACGTCACCCATCCAAAAGACGTGAGAATTGCCGAACTGGAAGCCAAGCTGGCAGCGGCCAGGAAAGACGCTGGTCTCCCGCCCGAGAACGAAAGGAAATAGTATGGCTTTAGAACTTACGTCCTATCTGGCAGCCGGGGGGGAAACCCCCCGGCTTTGGATTAATTTCAACGACTACACCAAAAAACTATTGCTGGGCAAGGATGAAAATCCCTGGACCAACCCCGCTGCCTATATGTCGTTTTATCGTCAGGCTCACGGTCTGGTGAAAGCCCAAGTGGTCGTGATCGATGTGTGGGATCTGTTTCAGCACTGGATCAGGGAAGACGCGGAGGCACTGCCGGCCATGGCGGGCAAGCGGCGTGTCACTGCTGCCCTGAAAGCCATGCTGGAAGCCTATGCACCGCGTGAACTGTTGGCAGAGGTCATCACGGCCCTAGCCAATAACTACAGCAGTTCTGCCCCTCTGGTCATGGTGCTGCCATCCCCCCGTGCGCTGCTGGTCAAGGCTCATCAGGTCGCCAACGGCGAGACTGCCGAGCCGGATGAAATGAGCGTCGATACGGCAGCAATGTACGTGGCCGATTTCCTGCGTTATTTCAGCGAAACCGAGCTTTCCGGTGTGTTGCTGGTGGAAGATCCCGCACTGATGCCTGCCAGCGGTGCTGAGTTGACCTGGTATCAGCCCGTTTATAACGTGGCAAAACACTACCGCTGGTCTGTGGGGCTGTATCTGCCTACAGCGGATGCCGATTTCGATGTGCCCGCAGATCTGGCCTTTACCATTGCCCCGGCGACATCGCCGTTGGGGGCCACATCCAAAGGTGTCGAAGTGACAGACCTGCTCTGGGGTGATCAGGCGGGCCAGTCGCTACCATCGGTGGAGGGATTTTATTACCTGACTATTCCGCCGGATGCGAAACCCGAGTTGGTACTTGATACCCTGTCGAGCCTGAAGGGTTAACCGGATCCAGTCGTAAGCGAGGCCCATCATGCGTCTAGTCGATTTTCTCGATCAGAGTCCTGCCCTGTCCTCAGAGAAAGCGAAGTTTGTCGATCTGGACAATGATCTGTCGCTGAGCTATCGGCAAATGGTCGATGCCTCGGTCAAGATTGCCGCGTTGTTAAAGGAACGGGGGGTGAAGCGACAGGACATCGTCGCTACCTACGCCCCCAATTCCGTGGCGGCCTTCTGCTGCATCTTCGCCATTTCCCGGGCGGGTGCTGTCTGGCTACCGCTGAACATGCGCAACACCTTTGAGGCCAACCGCAAATTGATTGAAAAATCCGGTGCGGTAAAGCTCTTTGTGGACGACAGCGTCGCCACCGCTTTTCCTGAACTGTCCGACACTTTTCCCGGTGATCAGCTCATTGAACTCAATGGCCAGCGTGTCGCCGGTATTGATCTTCGTGCGCTTTCCGGTCAGGCATCGGTCGTCGATTCGGAAAGCGATGTGGATGACGGGGCAGGGCTGGTCAACCTGTTTGCCACTGGGGGCACTACTGGCGACTCCAAGCTGGCGGAGTGGGGAAGCCTCACCTGGGATACGCTTTCGGCGATTCAGAATGAATTGATGCCGTTGCCTGAGATTCCCGCCTGCTATCTGGTGGCGGCTCCCATGACCCACGCCGCCGGTATTGCCGCTTTCGAAGTGATTCGCCAGGGTGCCAACGTTGTCGTGATGGAGGGCATGGTGCCGGAGAGACTGCTGGCCACTATCGAAACCCATCGGGTCACCCACCTGTTCATGCCGCCCACCGCGATCTACATGCTGCTGGCCCATCCCCGGGTGAAAGTCTGGGATTACAGCAGTCTGCGTTATTTCTGGTATGCGGCTGCGCCGATGTCGGTGGAAAAGCTCAAGGAAGCCATTGACGTTTTCGGGCCGGTGATGGTGCAGACCTATGGTCAGGCTGAAGCGCCGATGCTGTGTACCTTCCTCTCCGCCGAAGATCACGTGCTGGCGCTGGATGGCAACAACCCCTCCATACTGCGTTCCTGTGGCAAGACATCGCCTCACGTCGAAGTGGCCGTTATGGATGACGAGGGCAATCTTCTCGAGCCGGGGCAGGAGGGAGAAATTGCCATCAGGGGCAACCTGCTGATGCGGGCCTATTACCGGAATCCTGAAGCTACCGAAGCGATCCGCTGCGAGGGCGGCTGGCAGCGCTCCGGAGACATCGGCGTTTTTGATGAGCAGGGTTATCTGGCGATTGTTGATCGCAAGCGGGACATGATCATTTCCGGTGGCTTTAATGTCTACCCCAGCGAAATCGAGCAGTTGCTCTGGGGGCATTCGGCGATCAAGGACTGTGCCGTGATCGGTATCCCCGATGAAAAATGGGGCGAGCAGGTTACCGCAGTGGTGGAATTAAAGGATAAATCCCAATCGCCGGACGAGCAGGAGATTATTCAATACTGCAAAAGCAAGCTGGGTAGCGTCAAGGCGCCCAAGCAGGTTCTGTTCTGGGATGAGCTGCCGCGCAGTCCCGTTGGCAAGGTTCTGAAAAAAGAAATTCGCAAGGTTTTCTGGGAAGAAGCGGGTCGCAAGATCTGACCGGTTAGCGTTTCGACTACACTTTTTTACACGCCTGCCCGCCGGGCCTGAAACACTTAACCATCTGTCTGTAATAGTAGTGAGGATATATTGTGAAGGTTAGTATTGTTGGTGCGTATAACAGCAAGTTTGGTGCGTTCGTCAAACGCGACCGTGAAACCGGTGAAGTCGAGGACCTCAAATCCTTTTATGAATTGCTGACAGAGGCGGGGGCCGGTGCCATCGCCGATGCCGGGCTGGAAGCAAAGGACATTGATGCCATCTGGGTCGGTGCCTGCTCTCCATCCCTGTTCGTGAATCAGGAACACGTCGGGCCGCTGGCGCTGGAGATTGATCCCGAAGGGTTGCTGTTCAAGCCCACTACCCGCACCGAAGGAGCCTGTGCCACGTCCTCCCTGGCCATCTACAATGCCGCCTACGCGGTAGCCTCCGGCCGGTTCAAAAATGTGCTGGCGATTGGTGTCGAGAAAATGAACACCCTGAATACCGCCGGGGTGACCCATGCGCTGTCCTGTTGCTCCTACTGGCCGGAAGAGGGCAACAGGGGCATGACCTTTCCCGGTTTGTTTGCTGAACTGGGTAAGGCTTACCAGGAGAAAGAAGAGCTCTCTCCCGAGCAGCTGCGCATCATGTTGGCCCACGTCAGTGCCCTGAACTATCGCAATGGTATCCAGAATCCACTGGCGCATTTTGGCCCCGGTAGCATACCGGACATCAACAAGTTGACTACCGCCGAGGCGATCCTCAACCTGCCGGAATCGGGCAAGGGTAGCAACCCGATGATCGCCCCGCCATTGCGTCTGCACGATTGCTCACTGATTACCGATGGGGCGGCCGCCGTGGTGCTCACTTCAAGCGACAACGCCAAAGCCAGTTTCAATCATGCCGTTGAGCTGTCCGGTATCGGCCATGTGACCGATCGAATGATGCTCAAGGAGCGTATCGGCCGCCTGCATGAGCTTCGCGCCACTCGCCACGCCGTCGACCTGGCCCTGAAAGAGGCGGGTGCCACCGTGGATGATCTCGATCTGGCGGAGGTGCATGACTGCTTCACCATCAACCAACTTCTCTGCGTCGAAGCCATTGGCCTGTCCGAGTCGGGTCGTGCCGGTTACGATTTCATGAGTGGTAAATACGACCCTGACAGCGACTGTCCTATCAACCTGTCCGGTGGTCTGAAATCCAAGGGGCACCCGGTGGGTGCCACAGGGGCATCGATGCACGCGCTGGTCTACAAACAACTGGTGGGCGAACCGATCGGGGTGGCGGCAAAGGGTAATCCCGAAGTAGCGATGACCGTTAACATCGGTGGTTCCGGTGTGACCAACTGTGTCTCGGTGATGCGCCGACTCAAGTAGCACTTTCCTCCCTGACAGGGTGCGGGCCGGTCACCGGCTCGCCCCTGCCAGTTTTTTTGTCCTCTCCCTGTCGTCCCAAAAAGTCTTGATTCCAATCAAACTTCCTGAACTTTTGTTGTCACAGTATTTGTTTTCCTGTGGGCTTGGTTTAATAATTGTCCCGTGGGTTATGATAGAGCTGGTTCCGGCAAGTTGTTTCGTACCGCACGCCTGGAACCGGTAGTTGTAGATGTAGCAAGAATAAAAAATCAGGAGACGATGAGATGCCAAAAGTAGCACTGGTGACTGGGGGAACAAGAGGTATCGGTGAAGTCATTGCTATTGAGCTCAAGGAGGCGGGCTATCTGACGGTGGCCAACTACGGAGGCAACGATGAACGGGCCCGCGAGTTCAGGGAGCGGACCGGTATTCCCACCTACAAGTTTGATGTATCCGATTTCGATGCCTGTAAAAATGGTATCGAAACGATAGAGCGCGATATCGGACCTGTCTCCATTCTGGTCAATAACGCGGGGATCACCCGCGATGGCACTTTGCACAAAATGTCCCGGCAATCCTGGCAGGAGGTGCTGGATACCAATCTGGGTTCCTGTTTCAACATGAGCCGCTGTGTGATCGAGGGCATGCGTGAGCGCCGCTTTGGCCGTATCGTTAATATCGGCTCACTGAACGGTCAGGCAGGGCAGTATGGACAGGTCAACTACGCTGCGGCAAAGTCCGGTATTCACGGCTTTACCAAGGCGCTGGCGCTGGAAGGTGCAGGCATGGGGATTACAGTCAATGCGGTGGCCCCCGGCTATGTGGAAACCGATATGGTGAGGGCCGTGCCCGCCGCTGTGCTGGAAAAAATTGTCGCCCGTATTCCCGTTGGTCGGCTGGGCTCCGCCCACGATATCGCCCGGGGCGTATTGTTTCTGGTGTCCGACGAGAGCGGTTTCATTACTGGCTCCACCCTGTCCATCAACGGTGGTCAGCATATGTACTAGTTTCGACGCGGCCCCGGTCAACAACGCCCTGGTTGTGACGGGGGTTGTTGTCGGCGGGGCGGGCTGCTGATCAGGCCGGCTTCTTCAGACGGTACTTTTTCATTTTCTGGTAGAGTGTACTCTTGGCGATGCCCAACTGTTTGGCCGCTTGGGTCATATTGCCTTCCGCCTGTTTGATGGCGGCCTCGATGGTGGATTTTTCAACCCGGTCCAGATTTCCCTGGGGCGGGGTGATGAAAGCGTTGGAGTGTTCCGGCTCCAGATTGCTTTCCCCCGGACGATAACCTTCGGGGAGATCGTCAATCGTCAGGGTCTCGTTGCTGGACATAAAGCACATGCACTCCACCACATTGGCCAGCTCGCGGATATTGCCCGGCCACTCGCGGCTTTTCAGGGCTGTCATCAGGCCCGGTGAGAAGCGTTTCGCTGCGATGTCGTCGGTTTTGCGGATGCGTGTCATCACCAGTTGAGCGATCCCTTCGATATCTTCCTTGCGGCCCGATAGCGGGTCCAGACTGATGGTCACGGTCGATAGACGGAAATACAGATCCTTTCGGAACAATCCCTCGTTCACCGCCCCTTTCAGGTCGCGATTAGTGGCGGCAATCAGTCGGAAGTCCACCGGAATCGGTTTGATATCCCCCACCCGGTAAATTTTCTTCTCCTGCAGTACCCTCAGAAACACCGGCTGCAATTCCAGCGGCAGTTCGCCAATTTCGTCGAGGAACAGAGTGCCGCCATTGGCCGCCTCGATTTTGCCCATCATGCCGCCCTTGCGTGCGCCCGTGAACGCCCCCTCCACATGGCCGAACAGCTCACTGCTGAGAATATCCCGGGTGAAGCCACCGCAATTGAGGTCGATAAACGGCCCGTCAGCGTACTGGCTGCTGTCGTGGATGGCCTTGGCAAACACTTCCTTGCCGACCCCGGTATCGCCCAGGATCAACACTGGCAGCGGCGTATTTGCCGCCTTGCGGGCCTTGTCCGCGCTGGCCTGAAAAGAGGGGCTCTTGCCGTAGATATCATCAAACGGATCGAGACTGCCTGCCGGGCTGGCGGCCAGTGGCTCGGCCGTGGGCTTGGCGGCAGAGCGGCGCGGTGATGGCACCAGCACCTGAAAACCGACGATATTGCCCTTGTGAAGTATCGGTTCTACCCAATCCTCCGACACCCACAATCCTGCGTCGTGCGGGTAGACGATTTCATCGCCGCCGAAGCGCTGCATGGAGAGGCGCCGTTTGGTTTCGGGATCGTAGTCGATACCCAGGGAGTCCAGCGCGGCAGCGGCGTTGGCGGTGGAGTTGATCAGTCGGCCCTGTTTGTCCAGCAGCAGCTTGCCGGTGTTGCGGTAGTGGCCGAACTGGCTGTTGCTGTGTTCGATGATCAGACTCCACAGGTCCGAGGTCTTTTTCGCCAGGCCCGATTGAATCTGGCTGGCCCAGGCCACCACCAGCGGTACGTGGAATTTATCGTAAATGCTGCACAGTCCGGACAGGTCAATCACGCCCATCATCTGGTTGTCGTAGGGGTCGGCGATGACCGCCGCCGTACAGGTCCAGGGTTTAAAGCCCTGAATGTAGTGTTCTTCGCCGTGCACCTGGGTCGGCTTGCGGGTTGCCATGGCGGTGCCCACGGCGTTGGAGCCGGAGTGGCCCTCATTCCAGCCACTGCCCTCCACCAGTCCGATATCCCGGGCATCGTCAATGGTTCTGGGGTCGCCAACAATCTGCAGGTTCAGTCCCTGGTAGTCGGTCAGATAGAGGATGGTCTCGAGATCCTGCAGAAACAGGCGCGCCTGTTCCAGCACAGGTTCGGCGCACAGCAATAAATCGGAGTTTCTCAGCCGGTGGTGGGACAGGGTGTTTTCAGACACCAGCAGTGGTGCCGCCTTCTGTTCCGGGTTCACGCCCTGGGACAGGCAGCGCTCCCAGGAGCTGGCAATGACGTCGCGGATCGGCAGGTCTTTGGCCTGGCCACCCTTGCAGAGAAATTGCTCCCACGCGCGATCAATCCCCCGCTGGGCATTCAGGCTGTCGCCACCGGGCCGATAAATCAGGCCGGGCTTTTTAGTACTTGAGCCCCTCACTGTGGGTGACCTCCCCCTTTATTTGGGTTGTGAGCCGGGTAATCGGCAATGACGTGGAAAATCCATCGTCTGCGCTCACTGTTGTTGGGCATTGCTTAATGCCTGATTGCGCCCTGCTGGCATTGCCCGCCGGATTAAAATGCCACCCGCCGGATTAAAATGCTGAAAGTTTCGGGTGGGAGTGACCGATAATAACACGCAGTGTCATGACCTGTCAGTCCGTTCGTAATGACCTGCCCCCTGACCTGTCTGACAGCGTGGCGGGCCCCGGATTGTTGACCCGCCGGGACTGCTTGGCAAAAAAAAGCCTGAAACCCAATAAATTGGACTTGCCATGATTTTTCTTTAATCATACGATTTGCGTCGGGGTTCGTACGATAATAAAACGTTTAATGTCGTGAAAACCCCATGAACAAAGGCGTTCAGCGAAGAGGATGTGACCGGAGGACCCTCGATAACCCGTGTATTGACCGTTTTTCGGACGCAATTACCACATTTATGTGGCAAAACTGTTGTTGCTGTTGGGGGCGAAGCTGTTTATATTTCGCATTGCTGTGCGGAATGTGCGGCGGCAACTAATAATATTTAATAAATTAGTGGGAGAAGAAAATGGTGATGAAAAACAACACCAGCATCAAGAAAGTAGGTGGCTTTCTGCTGGGCTTTGGGGGGCTGATGGCCGCCGCAAGCCCGACGTTTGCAGCCGATTTTGACTACGGTTTGGACGATAGTTTTTTTAAGATCAGCTATAACGGCTACGTCCGCACCACCGTCGGTGTACTACTGCAGGATTCAAAAGAAACTGCTGCCGACGATAAATGGCGCATGAGTCAGGCGCGGGCCACCGTCAACGTCGACTGGGACATCAAGACCGGGCCGCTGAACTGGCGGGTGGTCACCCGGGTCGAGGAGGAGTACAAAACCGATTACCTGGAAGACCTGTCCGAGCGCATGGACAAGCAATATGCTGTCCTCAATGGGGTTCTTCCCGGGCTGGATAACCGCGGTACTTATGGTCGCTATGGCACCGAAGGCAGTTTCATGGACCAGTATGAAACCACCGACGAGATCATGGACATTGTTCGCGAGATCTACTTCGACTGGCAGATCACCGACCGCCTGTTCGCCCGTATCGGCCGCCAGCAGCTGGTGTGGGGGGAGTCCGACTTCTTCCAGGCGATGGACGTGGTACATGGCTACGACTTCCGCCAGCGCTTGTTCTATGAGAACAACGAAGAGTGGCGCAAGCCGCTGTTCCTGCTGAACTTCGTCTATGAAGTCCACGAGTGGGACGGCATGCTGAACTTCTATATCCGTCCAGGGCTGGATCGCGCGGTGGATATGGGCAGCAACTACAATATCGAGGGCGGTCGCTGGATCCCCACTCCCTACCGCGGGGTTGACTTTACCCAGGTGACCGATGCCTATAACGAAGACCACAACAAGGGCGACTGGGACGACTGGACCTACGGTATCCGCTGGAACGGCCGCTGGGGCTCCGCCGGTTACTCGTTCTCCTATATGAAAACCTTTAACCCTCAGCCAGTGATTAACCCGAACCTGAACTTGAATGCAGGCGGTACTCTTGCTGCGTTTGGTGAGTACTACGGCGTAGGTGACTCGGCCGATACTTCAGGTTTCAGAAGTATCGGTAATCCTGTCCCTGGGCAGTTTAATATGCCGGTTGATCAGGCGTTGCAAGGCTATGGTGATGGTTACCGTGGCGATAAGCTGTTGGGTGAGTGGCTGTACCCGGAAATCGACGTGTTCGGTTTTACTGTCAACTACTTCAGCATGGCAATGGACTCCACCCTGAGTGCCGAAGTGGCGTTTATTCCGAACAAGCCCTACAACTTCGGTCAGTTGAAGTCTGACCTGCCGGGTTGGGGTGGTATCAAAGAGAAGGATACCCTGAACGTCATGCTGCGGATCGATAAGGAGTTCAAGTGGCAGCAGATTCTCGGTACCCACCGTCCGTCACTGTCCAGTATCCAGCTGTTTGATACCTGGATTATCAACCGCAAGAAAAGCGATGAGATTGTTGAGTTCGCCTCCTTCGGTGAAGAGAAATCCGAACACACCGTCTACCTGACCCTGTTCACCCTGCTGAACTACACCCGTGACACCATTAACCCCTCGCTGGTGGTCGGTACCGACCTCACCAACGGCGGCGGTTTTGTGATCCCGGCGGTGGAGTTTGTCTGGGGTAACGACTGGCGCCTGAAGGTGGAAGCTGACCTGTGGTGGAACGACGGCGACCGCAAAAAAGTCTGTGGTAAAGCAGAAAACAATGCATCAGATCCTTCCGCAGTGGGTGATCTTGGTGTAAGCGGTTGTAGTAAAGCTGTCGGCGATGACTTGCTCGGTGTGCGCGAAAACAACGCCTCCTTTATGGACTGGTTTGCCCGCGACAACCAGCTGGTCTTCAAGCTGACCAGACAGTTCTAATAAAAGATAATAATGAAAATTTGTGCAACTATTGCAAAACCGGATAGTCACAAATAAGACTTATTTTAAAACTGGGAGTATGACTATGTATAAGAAGTTACTAACGGCGTCGGTCGTGGCATCAATGGGCTTTGCGCCCTTGATGGCATCCGCGGAAGACGAAACGTCGCTGCCGCTGTACGCCACCGACCGGGAACCCGGTTATGTGCAGCCAACGGCAGACGGTTCCAAGCCTAATCCAGTGTTCTACGGCAGCCCGGCCAAAGCCGGTCGCTGGGACAATGGCAAACCCGATATGGAAGCGGAACAACTGCCTGAGGGCGTGACCGAAGACCAGGTAATGAAAGCGGGCACCGTGATCAACGCGGCCAACTTTGACAAGGTCAAGGACATGTATTTCGAAGGTAAGCGTGTCGGCGACATGATTACCGAGAAAATCGAGTGGATGATCCGTGAGAAAAACCTGGCGATGAATATCCGTCATTCGGAATTCATCGAGATGGACGAGAAGTACATGCAGGCCACTCAGGATGGCAAGGGCAAAGTAAAATTTGACCCTGAAACCCGTGCAGTGTCTGGCTGGGAAGCCGGTATGTTCTTTGACCCGCAAGAAATCTCTATGGACGACCCCCACGCCGGTGACAAACTGATCTGGAACCTGCGTTCACCGACCTACGGTGCGACCATGGACTTGCGTCACATCTCCTGGGTGTTCCTCGACGGTGAAGACGGCATGGAGCGTATCCAGCGTTGGTGGGCCCGTCGCTACTACATGGAAGGCCGTCTCGACGGTGGTCCGCTGGTAGAAGGTGATGGCGATATCATGCAAAAAACCGTTCTGGTGGCAATTTTCCCCCAGGATATTAAAGGTATCGGCATCTTCTCTGTACGCTACAACGACCCCACTGCGGAAACACCGGATGACGTTTGGGCCTATCTGAAGTCGGTTCGCCGTGCACGTCGTCTGTCCGGTAACGCCTGGATGGACCCAATCGGTGGTACGGTACAGTTGTACGATGACTGGGATATCTGGGATGCGGTACCCACCAAATACAAAGAGGTAAAACTGGTTGATCGCCGCTATGTGTTTGCGATTGCTCACGCACCGCTGATGACTGTGGATCTGCGTTTCAGAAACACCATTCAGGAATTCCCTGCCGTCGGTATGGACATTCCGCCTCACTACTTCCCCGCGCCCCAAGTGCAGTGGGAACCACGTGAAGTATGGGTAATTGAAGGCACCCCGCCCGATGTTCACCCCTACAGCAAGAAAGTGGTGTATATGGAAGTCGATTATCCTCGTCCCTACCTGGGTGAGGCCTACGACAAAAACGGTGAATTCTGGAAAGGCTTTATCTTCCAAAACCGTCTCGACGTAGGTGATGATGGCTACAAGGCATTGATGCCGGTTGTTGGTCACATCATTGACTTTAAAGCAGACTTCGCGACCAACTGGTCTTCCAACATGAAAGCCAACCCGGCCGGTGTTGAAGAGACAGACGTCACGCTGCAAACGTTGATTGCACTGGCTCGTTAATTCGAACCGGTTCGTTCTGAAACAGGGCTGTCAGGCAAACCTAATCGTTTATCTGGCAGCTCTGTTGCAGTTTACACACTGAAAAATCAATAAAAACGACCGATCAGACGGTGTTCGTAGCACTGTAGTAGTAAAGGTGGCCTTCCTGGTCATTTAGATTTTTTTGGGGGTTTTATGAATGTTGCTGGACAGGACCATGCTGGAACCAATTCCTCTGAGCCCGCAGGGCCGGTAGAAAAAACAGCAGGCCAAAAATTAATTGCACTGGTTTTATCAATTTTACCCTGGGCTATTGTCGGCACGCTGTTGTGGGCAGGCCTGTTTGTCAAACCAACTGCCGTGATAGAGGAAGTCACACCACCGGCGATTGACCGCCGTGACAATATTCTCGGCATAACCCAGGTCGGCCCCGATGTGTATTGGGCAGCCGGTAACTACGGAAAAATTCTTATTTCCACTGACCGGGCGAAAACCTGGACCAATCAAAACTCCACCGTGGACATCCATTTTCAGGATATCGCAGCCTGGGATGAAAACCGTGCTGTAGCCGTGGGCAACAAGGGCGTTGCTGTGGTGACTGATGATGGCGGGAAGACCTGGACGTCAGTGGAGACACCCAAATCTGAAATTTCCAACAAGTTGTTGAAAGTCCATGTATCTCCCGGTGGCGAAGCGCTGGCGGTAGGTGAGATGGGTATGATTATTCAAAGTCTGGATTACGGGAATACTTGGAAGCGCCTGCGCGATGAAGAGGATATCTTCTTCAATGACGTTGTCCGCACCAATGAAAACACCATCATTATTGCCGCTGAAGCAAGGGCGATTGAAGATCCCGATGCGCCTTATGATCCGCACCAGCTGGTTCCGGACGCCTATGGTCTGATCTTCAAGAGTGATGACAATGGTGAGACCTGGCGTACCATTAAGACGGATAGCCTGAACAGCTTTGCGGCCATTGATTTCCGCAATGAACTGGAAGGGGTTGCGGTCGGTTTGTCCGGTACCATTGTCGCCACCTTTGACGGTGGTGAAACCTGGACGCATATCGACAGCGAAACTTCCGGTATGAAAGAACACCTTATGGATGTTGCCTGGTCTGAGCACCTGAAGGAGTGGGTAGGTATTGGCAACAAAGGCAAGTGGATAACCTTCTCCGGTGATCTGTCGTCATTTGAAACACGTTTCCTGACAGAAGCCGCCGCAGACGTGAAGGACTTTACGTCCCACTCGGAACTCGCCCTGACCGGAGATGGCGGGTTTATCGGTGTCGGTGAGACGGTCGGTTATATGGATCTCGAAACGAATCAGTGGACTTTGTTGCACTAGTCATTGACACAGTTGCGTGACGATTCAAATAAACAATTAAAAGATGCGCCCATCCAGGCAGTTTCGGATGGTTGGTGGAGGATAACATGTTAGAAAAATTTGCACTTGCCTGTATCAAATTCAGAAAAAGTGTTCTGGCAGTGGTGGCTGTTCTCACAGTTGTATTTGCTTACTTTGCACAGAATATCGAAGTGAAAACCGTATTTGACGATCTGATGCCGACCTCGCATCCCTACGTTCAGATACACAACGAATACAAAAACACCTTTGGTGGCACCAATATCATCACCTTCATGATCGAAGCGGAGGAAGGTGATATTTTCCAGATGCCGGTTTTGAAGAAGGTCCGTGATCTCACCCAGGGTCTTTACAAGATCAATGCGATCAATGAATTCCAGATCTATTCGATCGCCGGTAAAAAACTGAAGGAAGTGCGCGCTTCCACGGAGGGGATTGAAAGCTTCCCCTATATGTGGCCCGCTCTTCCGGAAGATGAAGCTGGTATTGAAAGGCTTCGGGAGGCAATCTTGCGCAGTCCGCTGGTCTATGGACCCTATGTGTCCAAAGATCTGACGGCAACGCTGGTGACGGTGGATTTCTACGACAATCTGCTCGAGTACAACCGCGCCTATAAACAGGCCTACGAATTGGTAGACCGGTTGGATGATGATGTTGTGGATATCAGCCTGGTGGGCAACCCGATTCTCTACGGTTGGGTAAACCACTTCCTGCCTGAAACCATGAATCTGGTTCTGGTGGCGGCGCTGATCTTCCTGGTACTGCTGTTCCTGATCAACAGAACCTGGCGCGGTACGCTGCTGCCGCTGCTGTCAGGTGCCATCAGTGCCACCTGGGCACTGGGCGCTGCACACATGCTGGGCATTCACTTCGACCCGCTGGTAGTCGTGGTGGCCATGCTGATTACCGCCCGTGCGGTATCGCATTCGGTGCAGATGATCACCCGCTTCCATGAAGAAATTGACAAGATGACCGAGGGCCACGATCTCTGTTCAACGGAGGCGGCCCGCCTGACTCTGAAGGATCTGTTGCGTCCCGGCTTGCTGGGTATTGCTACGGATGCTGGCTGTGTGACGGTGGTTGCGATCAGCCCGATTCCGCTGTTGCAGAAACTGGTGGTACTGGCAGTTGTCTGGGTTGGTACCGTGGCGGTGAGCTCGATTATTGTCACGCCGATCCTGCTGTCATGGGTCAGAAAGCCCAAGTCTTATGCCCACCCGCTGAATCTTGATCTGCTGCTCATCCGTCCTTTCCTGAACATGTGTGTCAAGATCGTGGAAACCCGGGCGCGCTATGTGGTGGTTGCGTTCTCTTTGGCCCTATTTATCGTTTGCGGCTTCTACGCGGTCGATCTGAAGGTGGGTGATGCCAATCCCGGTTCACCAATTCTCTGGCCCGAAGCCCGATACAATATCGATTCTGACAATATCAACAGCAAGTTCCCCGGCGCTGACCGGATGTTCGTGGTGTTTGGTAACGAAACCCGCGATGAGCAGGGTCTGATGAAAGAGGTTGAGTCTCTGGACAGCATGTTGCGTTTTCAGCGCTACATGGAGCAGCAAGAGGAAATCGGCGGCAGTCTGTCCCTGGCGGATGTTTTGCCAACGGTTAACCAGACAGTGCGAGAAGGTAACTACCGCTATGTGGAGCTGGGTGAAACCACCACTAACAACGCCGAACTGATCTATATGTTCGAGCGCGCCTCTGAGCCCGGTGACCTGCTTGGCTTTACCGATGTGAAGGCCACCAATGCTTCGGTGACGTTGTTCTTCACTGATCGTCAGGGTAAGACTATCCAGACAGCGATCGCCCGGATCAATGAGTTCAAGGACAACATGGAAGTTGAAGGCCTGAGTATCCATCTCGCTGGCGGTATTATCGGTGTGATCGGTGCGGTGAACGAGGTGATTCTCTCTGGTCAGATCCAGTCGATTGCACTGGCGCTCTTCATTCTGGTGATGATGTGTATCATTGTGTATCGCTCCAGTATTGCGGGGATGTTCTTTATGGTCCCAGTGGTGCTGTCCAACCTGGTAACCTTCGCCTTCATGGCATGGCAGAACATTGGTATGAACATCAATACCGTGCCGGTTGCCGCGCTGGGTATCGGTCTGGGTGTGGACTACGCACTGTACATCTGTGACCGTATCCAGATCGAATACCGCTCTGGCAAGTCGCACATCGAAGCCATTTCCATGTCCCTGCACTGTGCGGGACGGGGTGTGCTGGTAACCGCTCTGGTACTGATTGCTAGCGTCGCCGTATGGCTGTTCTCTTCATTGAGATTCCAGGCTGAGATGGGCATGTTGATCGGTCTGTGGCTGTGTGTCTCTGCATTGAGTGCGTTGTTCCTGATGCCGGCTCTTGCCTTCATCTTCAAGCCGCGTTTCCTGTTTGGTGAAGTACAGCGCCACTAACAGGGAAACAACTTGAATTCCAATGCAATATTAAACAGGGCCCGCGAGGGCCTTGTTTTTTTGTAGCGTAGATAACGGGTTCGGTGTCACGTGCCCGGTGGCAAGTTGGTTCCTGTGGGCCCTGAATGTTGATCGAAAATAAAGTCGGCAGAAGTTTTGACTGTGCTGGCTCGCTTGATTCAACTAACCATTAATTGAAATTACGGATTTGACCCGACAACAATAATGAAAATGAATACCGATGTGCTGGAATTTAATGAGTCCTACCGGAATGGTGCAAAAAAACTGGCCGTTTACCCGCTCTATGGTCTGACCAAACGCGAATCAGAAGTTGTATTGCGGATCGCATTGGGCAAGACCAATGATGAAGTGGCGGCTCTGCTGGGCATCACCCCGGCCACGGTCAAGCTCCACATGCGAAGTGCCCGGCTCAAGTTGGGTGCCAATAACTCGATCTATCTGATCAGTCGTTGTTTCATGCTGGGTATCTTGCGCGCCGTATCCGGTTGATTGCCCTGCTGTATTAATGTTTGACACCGCTGGTGGCAGTTGCCTGCCAAGCCTGCATCGCGGCCGTGTTCAGGGGGTTTTGAATAATCCTGTGCGGCGGTTGATATGGTTGAGCAATTGCCGCGTGGACGGGTCAGGTGCACCTTCGCCGTCTTGGTCGCTGTCGTGCCCAGAGAGCAAGTCGGATGCAATGCCCTTGCCGAGTTCGACGCCCCACTGGTCGTAGGAATTGATATTCCAGATGGCGCCCTGCACAAATACCTTGTGCTCATAGAGCGCCAGCACCTGGCCGAAATGGTAGGGTGTGAGGGCGTCGAGCAGCAGCAGGTTGGAGGGTTTGTTGCCGGGACAGATCAGGTGAGCCGGGAGATCCGGTTGATTTCGATTGCCCGTCATCAAGGCAGATGCCTGTGCCAGCAAATTCGCCAGCAGTGTGCGGTGGTGTTCATCGATACTTTCGGGTTCATTGACTGCGGCGATCAGGTCGAGTGGAATTAAATGGTTGCTCTGATGAAACAGCTGAAAAAAGGTGTGCTGTGCATTGGTGCCCGTCTGTCCCCAGAGGACGGGGCCGGTCTGGTAAGCAATGGTTTCACCGGATTGCGAGACTGACTTGCCGTTACTTTCCATATCGAGTTGTTGCAGATAGCTGGGCAGCAATGACAGGCGTTGGCAGTAGGGGATAATGGCCACTGATGTCGTGCCGAGAAAATTCCGGTACCAGATACCCAGCAGGGCCAGGATCACCGGTATGTTCTCGGCAAAGGGTGCCGACCGGAAGTGCCGATCCATCGCCCGGGCGCCCCCCAGCATCTCTGTAAAGCGTTCGTGTCCCAGACTGATCGAAATGGTCAGTCCCACACAGGACCACACCGAGTAGCGGCCACCGACCCACTCATCAAATGTCAGAACTTGTGATGACGGGATACCGAAGGCCTCGGCGTTTTTCCGGTTGGCGGTCAGGGCGATGATCTGGCGGCTGCCCACCAGCCCCGATCGCTGCAGCTTTTGTTCGAGCCAGTGCAGGGTGGTGCGGGTGTTTAACAGTGTTTCCTGGGTGGTAAAGGTTTTGCTGGCGACAATCACCAGGGTTCTTTCAGGATCCAGTTGATTGAGGGTGTTGAGTACATCCTCCCCATCCACGTTGGCGATAAAGTGAACCCGCAGATCCGGGTGCCTGTAGGGGCGCAATGCCTGGCAGGCCAGTTGGGGGCCGAGTACCGAGCCGCCGATACCGATATGAACGATATCCCGCACGGCTTTACCCGTGACACCGAGCCACTTGCCCTCGCGGACTAACCCGCTGATTGTCGCCATCTCGGCCAGTGTGGCACTAATCTGTTCGTTCAGGGGCTGTCCCCCGCACCGGTAACCGTCTTCCCGCTCGCCTCGCAGGGCGGTGTGAAGTGCGGCGCGCTGTTCTGAGCAGTTGATTGGATCGCCGTTGAACAGGGCATCGCGCTGATGTCCCAGTGTGGATTGCTCGGCCAGTTCCAGCAGGGCTGAAAAAATGGTTTCGTCGATCAGATTCTTCGAATAATCCAGCAGCAACCCGTCCACCGACAGGGCAAAACGCCGATGGCGATCCGGATCTTTCTGAAACAGCGACAGCAGGTCGAGTCGTTTGCCTCCAGCTGCCAGTGCTTCCAGCGTACGCCAGGCAGGCAGTGTGTCGGGAGGGGTGATTGTCTTTGTCATACGGTTGGACTCGTCTTTTGTGGTCACTGTCTGATTATATCGGCCAGTATCGCATGCCCAATGATGAACGGTTGGCATAGCAAAGCCTGGCGGCTATCTGCAAGATTATTTTAACACTGCTAATTCTACAGATGTCGGCCCATGACCAGGCAGGTATCCAGCATGCGGTTGGAAAACCCCCATTCGTTGTCATACCAGGCGAGAATTTTGACCAGTTGGCCGGAAACCCGGGTGTGTGAGCCGTCGAAAATACTGGAGTAGGCGGAGTGGTTGAAATCGACGGACACCATCGGTTCTTCCGTGTAGGCGAGAACTTCACCCAGTGGACCGCGGGCGGCCTGCTGCATGATGTCGTTTACCTCGACCGCTGTGGTGGCACGGCTGGCTGTAAAGGTCAGGTCCACCAGCGACACATTGGCGGTGGGGACCCTGACGGCCATGCCGTCCAGTTTTCCCGCCAGTTCGGGCAGCACCAGACCAATGGCTTTTGCGGCGCCTGTGCGGGTGGGAATCATGGACAGCGTGGCTGAGCGCGCCCGGTACAAATCCTCGTGATAGACGTCCACCAGGTGCTGGTCATTGGTATAGGCATGAATCGTTGTCATGAAACCCGTTTCAATGCCGAGGGCGGCGGACAGAGGCTGAACCACTGGCGCCAGACAGTTGGTGGTGCAGGAGGCATTTGACACGATCCGGTGTTCGGCCGATAACAGTTCGTGATTGATTCCGAACACGACGGTGGCATCCACATCTTTGCCCGGTGCCGAAATCAGCACTTTTCTGGCCCCGGCCTGCAAATGCCCGGCAGCCTGCTCCCGGTCGGTAAAATGTCCCGTGCACTCCAGAACGATATCGACCTGCAACGCCAGCCAGGGGAGGTTTGCCGGATTCGGCTCGGCGAGCACCCTGATGGCGTGCTCACCAATGAACAGAGTCTCGTCGTCGTGACTCACCGGTTGATGGAATTGACCGTGAACACTGTCAAACCGGGTTAGGTGAGCGTTGATCGCCACATTGCCCTGATCATTGATCGCGACAATGGTCATCTGCTCCCTGAGCTCGGGCCTTTCGTAAAAAGCCCTTAGGATATTCCTGCCGATACGGCCGTAGCCGTTAATTGCCATGCGCAGCATGCTCACCTCCCTTCAATGCCTATTATTGCCTGATTGGCCGTCCAACAACATCCCCAATTTAGGCCGTGGCAATAGGCGACAAACCTTCCGTGTCATATAACCAAAATGGCTTTTCGACTTGACTCTCCGGAGTCACTTCAATATATTACGCGGCCTCACGCACTCGTAGCTCAGCTGGATAGAGTACTCGGCTACGAACCGAGCGGTCGGAGGTTCGAATCCTCCCGAGTGCGCCATAAACAAAGAAACCACCCTTGCGGTGGTTTCTTTGTTTATGGTTCCCCGATAGCGTTCGAACCGATAGAGGTTCGACAACTTCCGTGAGGAAGTTGGACCCAGCAACGACAAGTTGCGCAGCCCCGCAGGGGGCAAAACGGCCATAAGCCGTTTTGAGTCAATCCTCCTCAGCCTCCTCAGCCTCCTCAGCCTCCTCAGCCTCCTCAGCCTCCTCAGCCTCCTCAGCCTCCTCAGCCTCCTCAGCCTCCTCAGCCTCCTCAGCCTCCTCAGCCTCCTCAGCCTCCTCAGCCTCCTCCGCCTCCTCAGGTTCGAGCCGACCTCCTCAGATCCGAGACAACACCGAGGTTCACGGGAATTTCCCGAGAAAATACGGTAGGGTGATAAACCATGCGGCCTGAATTTTTTAAAATCCGTGCGTGGATACTACCGTTACCTCTCAGCCTGACCCTGCTCGTTACCGTATTGCTGCCGTTTCTTGCGGTGATGGGACTGACTGGCTGGTACAGCATCAACCTGCTGGAGCGCAACAGCCGCGATCGCATGCAGGAGGATATCGAACTCATTGCCAGGGCAATTCGTCTGCCTTTGAGTCACGCTCTTGAGCGCGGCTATGAGGAAACCATCAAGCGTGCCCTGGAATCGGCATTTACTATCGATAGAGTCTACGGTGTTTATGTCTATGATCGCCTGGGTAAAACCATTTATGCCAGCGGTGCCAGGGAGCCCTCCATGGGGAGTGAGCAGGCAGTGCGCATTGCCAATCGCGGTGAACTACAGGGCGAATTTGCCCGGGTGGGTAAAGAGGCGGTGTTTTCCTATTTTGTGCCGTTGGTGGATGCCGGTGAGCAGATCAGTGGTCTGCTGCAAATTACTCGCCGTGGCAGCGATTTTGACAATTATCTCAGTCAGCTTCGCACCCACAGTCTGTCGGTATTGATCATTTCGGCAATGGTGTTGACGCTGATTATTTTACTGGGCTATCGCTGGACTCTGGGGCGGCATCTGGTCGCCGTGAAGTCGGGTCTGGCTCGGATTCGCTCGGGGGAACTGCGACACCGTTTTGACCCAAAGGGCCCTCGTGAGATGCAATTGTTGGCGGGTGGCATTAACGAAATGCTCAATGCGATCGCCCGCTCCAGTGAAGCGCTGGCAGCGCAAAAAGACCGCGAGGCCGAGCTGACCGAAAAACTGCACCAGTCGGAAAAACTGGCTGCCCTTGGGCAGCTTTCTGCCGGTGTCGCCCACGAGCTGGGGAGTCCCCTCAGTACAGTGGATGGCAAGGCGCAGCGGGCGTTGCGGCACGGCGACCACCTGCCACCGGCCGTGATCGATGCACTGGCTGCCATTCGTCGGGAGTCGGCTCGTATGGAGCGGATTATCCGCCAGCTCCTGGACTTTGGTCGGTCCAATCCGCTGGATCGCCGCACAGTTGCCGCTTGTCAGCCGCTGCTGAGTGCCCTCAAACGGGTTGCAAGTCCCGCATCGATCCGGGTCGATCAAAGAATCTCGCCGGACACGAAGACGCAGTCGGTGAAAGTTGATTTGATCAGACTGGAGCAGGCATTGACCAACCTGTTGCAAAATGCCTTTCAGGCTGCCCGGGCCCGGGTTGTGGTGAGCTGTGAGATTTGTCCGGAGGGGGTTCGCTACTGTTTTGAGGATGACGGGCCGGGTATCAGCGATGACGACTTCCCCCATCTGTTTGAACCGTTTTTCACCACGAAACCGGCGGGCCAGGGAACCGGACTCGGCCTGGCAGTAGCGCATGCGGCAGCCCGGGATCACGGCGGTGCGATTGAGGTTTCCCACACCGATAACGGCGGTGCCCGCTTTTGCCTGTTATTGCCACAGAGGGAGGATACAGCTGATGCCTGATGCCGGACTGATTCTCGTTGTCGAGGACGACAATGGCCTGCGCGGACTGATTCGCGAGGAACTGGAGGAGAACGGCTTTGCCGTGGCGGAGGCCGGTGACGCCGAAGCCGCTGCACATTGGATGGCCAGCCGGTCGCCGGACCTGATTATCAGCGATATGCGCCTGCCGGGGGAGACCGGGTTGAGCCTGCTCGACCACAGCCGTCAGTTGCCGGTGCCCCCGGCATTTCTGGTGATCACCGCATTTGGTACCGTGGAGCAGGCCGTCAATGCATTGCAGCGCGGCGCCGACGATTTTCTTACCAAACCGCTCAGTCTGGACCATTTGCGGCTCAGTGTGGAACGGGCACTGGAGCGCCGGGCGTTGCAGAGTGAAATTTCCCGTTATCGACAGATGCTGAAAAGCGGCGATTTTCACGGGTTGATCGGTCGCAGTGCCCCAATGAGACAATTGTTTGAACAAATTCGCCGGGTCGCCGCGGCCAATGGCCCGGTGCTGATTACCGGCGAGAGCGGCGTGGGCAAGGAACTGGTGGCCCGTGCGCTGCACGCCGAAAGTGATCGATGCGATGGCCCTTTTCTGGCGGTGAACTGTGCGGGCATCCCCTCTGAATTATTGGAGAGTGAATTGTTTGGCCACACCGCTGGTGCGTTTACCGGTGCCCAGCGGGCCCGCAAGGGGCTGTTTGCCGAGGCGGAGGGTGGCACTTTGCTGTTGGACGAAATAGGTGAAATGCCGGGGGCGATGCAGTCGAAGCTGTTGCGTATCCTTCAGGATGGCCGAATGCGACCGGTCGGGGAAAACCGTGAACGCCAGATCGATGTTCGTATCGTGGCCGCCACCAACCGGGATCCGGTCGCCGATATTGAATCCGGTATGTTCCGGGCAGATCTGTTTTACCGGCTGGAAACATTTTCTTTTGAGGTCCCGCCACTGGCCCGTCGCGGGGATGATATTGATCTGCTCGCCGCCCACTTTCTGGCGCGCTTCGGCGCATTGGCGGAGCCCCGGGTAACCGGGATCACCCCGACGGCGCTGCGCTGTTTACGCCATTATCCCTTTCCTGGCAATGTTCGCGAACTGTCCAATGCCATCGAGCGCGCGGTGGCCTTTGCCCGTGGGGAAGAGGTCGATATCGATGATTTGCCGGAGCGTATCCGCAGTTATCGAGGTGCTGGTCAGGCAGAGGGCAGTGCCACTTTCGACGAGCCGATTGAAGCACAGCAACTGCTTCCCCTGAAGGATGTGGAAAGGCGTTATGTGCGTTATGTCCTGGCGCGAATGGAGGGCAACAAACGGCGCACGGCCGAGCTGCTGGGTATTGGCCGCCGCACACTCTACCGTTACCTGGAGGATGATGTCTGAGCGGGATTGACCCTGTTGCAATGTCACATGTGCCATATTGACACGCTTGAGTGGTGGCCCAATAACACACCGATGTACCTGAAAACCGCGGCTAGCGGTGCTTTTGCTACTTGGCATGGTGGTTGCTGAAGGTTTTGTGAAATCAACAAGCCTGACAAGGAGGCACTATGACTTTCAACCAGATCGCGACCACCACATTGTTTTCGGCCCTGCTTTTATCTGCCCCGGCTGCAATGGCCCAGGACCCACAGGGTTACGGCCAGCCACCGCAGAGTGCTGCTGCAGCGCAGCCCGCCGATGATGCCACCGTCACCAGTTTTGCCGAGGCAATGGGTGAGGTACAGGTTATCCAGCAGAAGTTTTCGGAACAGCTCCAGGGGGTAGAGGACAACGACAAGGCCCGTGAACTACAGATGAAGGCGCAGGAAGAAATGGTCACAGCCGTGGAGGCCAGCGGTATTTCCGTACAGGACTACAATGCGCTGGCGAGCCGGATGGATCAGGATCCGGCGCTGAGAGAAAAAGTGGAGAAAAAGCTTCAGTCCATGTAACGGACGACACCCACGATGGGCTGGTCCAGGCCGGCCCAATATTCTAGATGGTTAGCTGCCAAGGCCCCGACGATACTCCCAGTCATACGTCGGGTTTTTTTTATGTATGCAGAATGGTTCCGCTGAAGAGACGTTGGCAATGTGGTTATTCCCCACGAGGATTGCCTGTTGTGGTAAGCACATCTTCGCCGGTTTGCTGGCGAACGATTTCCTGCTGCTGTTCCTTGAGTTGCTCGGCGTGGTGGCTAAGGCTGCTGCCCACCCATTGATCCATCAGTTTCGCGGTCACCAGGTCGCCGCTGACATTGATTGCCGTGCGACACATATCGAGTATCCGATCAACCCCCATAATCAGCGCGATGCCCGCAGCCGGTATGCCGACGCTGTCGAGTACCATGGCGAGTATGACAATGCCGACCCCCGGGGTTGCCGGTGAGCCGATCGAGGCGCCAACCGCAGTGATCACGATCAACACCATGCCGCCAAGCCCGATATCGATGCCGAATACCTGTGCGAGAAACATGGCGGCCACACCCTGATAGAGCGCCGTACCGTTCATGTTAATGGTGGCCCCCAGTGGGATCACAAATTGCGATATGGAGGGCCTGACACCGAGTTTTTCTTCGGCCACCTTGATGGATAGCGGCATCACTGCTGCGGAACTGGAGGTGGAGAAGGCCAGCAACAGCACCTCCTTGATGTCGTTGAGAAAGGTCAGCGGGTGTCGCCTTGCCACGATCAAAATAATCAACAGATACAAACCCAGTAACAGCAACAAGCCCAGTAATACTGTCAGGACGTAGACCGCCATGCCCAGCAGGGCATCGATGCCGAGCTTGGCGGTCAACTGTAGTATCAGCCCGAACACGGCGATCGGTGCCAATAGCATCGCCCAGCGGACGACGGTCATGCAGACTTCCTGGAGGGATCCCATCAAATCGAGCAGTGGCTTGGCCTGCAGTGGTGTCATCATCACCAGTGCCACGCCCATGATCATGGCAAAAATTACCACCTCCAGCATATTGCTTTCCACCATCGCGGAGAGCGGATTAGAGGGCAGCAGCGTGACAATTTTTTGTGGCAGCTCACCGAGAACAGGGCTGCCGGATGTTTCTGCCGCCGGGATGGGTTCGACCAGTGACGCGATCTGCAGTGCCTGCTGGTCGATATATTGCCCCGGCTTGATCAGGTTGGCGATGGTGATGCCAATCACGATGGCGATGGCCGTGGTGAAGATAAAATACAGCACCACTCTGAAGCCGGTTTTTTTGAGCTGTTCCAGATCTTCTGTGGCCGCCAGCCCCCGAATGATGGAGGCAAAAACCAGCGGGATGACGATCATCTGAATCAGGGCGAGAAACAGTTTGCCGGGCAGTGCCAGCCAGTCGCTGATGGTGGTGGCATCAGCGGGTGATACCCAGCCCAGGCTGGGGCCCATCAAAATGCCAACGACAATGCCGAGAAACATGCCAACAAGCACCTGAAGCCACAGTTTTCCCCGGATCAGCCCCTGCAGGGACGTGCTTAAATACTTGAGTGAGCGGGGCTGGAGAGCCTTGACCGTAGAACTCAAAAGGTTGTGATTTGACATGACGGCGGGTAATCACTTTTTAACGTCCAGGGAGACACTGTCGCACATGGCGCAGGGAGGGGCCAGCGTCTTGAAAGGTCAGGGGCGCTCGATCCTCCAGAGAATATCCATGCTCTGCGTTGCGCCGGATTCAGCCCGTATCTTGAATTTTTTGGAGACCGAGTATTCGAGCAGTAAGCCGGCATTGGGCGAGAGAATATTTTGAATATAGCTGGCGTAGAGCCTCGGTGTCAGGTATTTGCCAAAAGTGACGGCGCTCTCTTCGATGCCGCCGTCGCTGGAGACCGACAACACGTCGAGTCCGAGTTGCCGTTGCAATTGTCCGGTCAATGCATCGCTCTGACTGAAGCCCAGTGAGGCGGCGGCATTGATCAGGGTCGACCCCTCTGTCTGGGTGGTGCCCGCCAGGGATTTGCCGGTGATCAGCATGGCCAGGATGTCGGTCTGTGGCAGGCTGGGGCTGGAAAACAGCTCGCTGGTCAATGCGCCCGGCACACCATCAATCTGAATACCCACCAGCGTATCGCCCACTGTTCGGGAAGCGCGGGCATGAATCAGTGGGTTATCCGGGGGGCCCTGAAAAACCAGCCTGCCGGAATCGATCGTCAGCGCCTGCCCGTAGGTTCGGTAGACGCCATCGACAATTTGCAGAATGCCCTCCGCCCGCACCGGTTGGGTTGGTGTTTCGGTGAGACGGAGGTTCCCCGTTACCTGTCCGTGGATACCAAAGCCGCTGAACTGGATATCGTCTCCCAGCTCAAGGGCGATGTCCGCTAACAGGTTGAGCGGGGAGGGCTTCTCTTCATCTGGGTGGGTCTGGTCGATGATCAGCGCATCTGCGGAGACGGTAACGGCGCTGGCGGGTATTTCCTTGAGCGCAATCTCGGCTTCGGGAACCTGAATCTTGCCGGTGATGTGCAGTTGCTCCGGGGTCGCCACTATTTTCAGGGTCGGGCTTAGGCTGGCCTTGATGGTCTCCAGGTCAACCGTTTTTACTCCCACCCCGGTCAGAAACAGTTCACCGCGCCAGTCGTCGGGCCGATTGACCTGCAGCAGGCCATTCACCGCCAGTGACCCTTCCCCGGAGTCCACTTTGCCGTCCAACTGCCAGCTTGTCCGGTCGCGATGCTCCAGTCGCAGGTCGCCGTTGGTCAGATTAATGCCGAGTTGTGGAACATAAGCGGAGAGACCGTTCAGCTGAACATGCCCGGACAGCGCCGGGTGGTCGGTCGTACCGGCAAGCCTGATGAGCGCATCGGCGCGACCCTGCAATTCGTCGACAGAGGTAACAAAGGGATTCAGCCAATCCAGTTTGTCCAGCCGAAGGTGGAGGCTGCCGCCAATAGCCCGGTCCGCTTCTGCCAGTGGCCAGTGGAGCTGGATCCGGGCGTTGCCGGTATCGGTAAATTTGGTGTTTCCGGTGAGTTCCAGCCGTTGTTCTGCAAGACGGATGTCAAGGTCGGTATTGTCCAGGGTGACCTGCCGCAGTTTTTTGGCCCTGTCGTCAACGGTGAATCGGGCCGCCGCGGCGCTGAGGGTCAGTTGTCCGACCAGTGTTTCAGCCCAGCCCGCAAGTTTGAGGTCGCCATTGATTTCGCCACTGAGAGCGCTGTTGCCCGGTAGCCAGGGTTGTAACCATTGCAGGGGTAAGTGGTGGAGGGTGGCTGTGGTGTCAATACCGGTGTTTTTACGCCACGTCAGATGGCCGCAGACAGCCCCGTCGAGTTGTTTCCAGCAGTGTTCTTTTAGCTCGGCACCGTGCTCTGAAACCCACCCTTCGACGCCGTTATCCAACTGCCAGTTGCCAACCAGTGGGGTGCCGATTTTGCTATCCGAAATCCGGGTCTGCCATTCACCCTGTTGCCAGTGACCGGTACCCTGCAAGGTAACGGTCAGCTCCCGTTGCGATGCCGAAAGCTGGTAATGGTGTTTTTCGGGTCGTCCACTGGCCTGTAGTTGCAGGTCGGTCTCCTGCTGTTGATCGCCGGCCAGCGAACCCGACAGCGCCAGGTCTATGTGCTGTAGGCCCGCTTTATCGATGTTGAGGCGCAGGTTCAGTGAACGAACGCTGTACCCGTCAAAGGCCAGTTCGTCGGCACTGACAGTGCCTTGAATCTCAGGCAAGTGACGGGGTGAGAGGGGGCTTCCGGGATTGGAAACCTTGCCCGCGGAAACCAGTTTGCCGGAGAGGCCGGGATAGAGCTCCGCCAGATTGTTGGCGGTCAGCTGCCAGTTGAGTGGGGTTTGGCCGCCCCATTCCCCGTTCACCCGCAGACGGTTATCTCCGATCCGGGCGGTAAAGCCACGGCTGGAAAATACGCCCTGCCGGGAGGCCAGTTGACCGCGCAGTGTCACCGGGTAGCGGTTCAGGGTACCTGTCAACTGGTCTATTTTCGCGTCTACCGACAGGCCCTGATCCCTGTAGCTGCCGGTAGTGGTGAGCATGCCCGCCAGCTCGCCTGACAACGTCTGGTCCAGAAGATAGCCGGGATCGATCTCGGCGAGGTTCACAGCCAGCTGCCAGTGGGGTGTTGTGTCCCAGTCTACGTCTCCCTGAATACCCAGTTTGCCGGCCGCCGAGTGCAGGTTGAGGTTCTCGAGATGCAGACCCTGTCGATCGCCCCGGAGGTCAACGGCAACCTGTTGTGTGGGTAACGTCGATGGGGTTTGCGGGGTCAGCTCAAATGCGCCCTGCAACTGATAGTCATCCACTGAACCGGTGAGCCTCAACTGCCCCTGCGAACTGATAGCGGGCAGGTCGGGCCAGACAATCCGGTTGTCGATGGTCCAGTCATTGATCAGCTCCACCGAGATAGCCAGTGGGTTCAATGTTCCCCGGTCCCAATCCGCGCCACTGACCAGGGTTCCCCTGGTGGTAAGACTGAAGGGTGCACTCAGCTGGTGTTCAATGGTCACGGTGGCCAGATTGCCGCCCAGCCTGGCTTCGCCTTCGAAGCGGTTTTGCTGGAATTCGGTATGCCACTGGAGTGCGATATTGAGCCGGTAGGGTGGTTTTGCCCTGATGGTGCCCTGCAGTGCCAACTGTTGTTCTGGCTGGCGAATGATCAGTTCCCGCACGTCCATGCCGAGTAGATTGACGCTGCCTGCAGCGGAGATTTCTTCCAGCGTCAGGGAATCCGGGCCGCTGTGGTATTGGAACTGGTCGATGGTGAGTCGTTCCAGCGTTACCGGCATGACAGTGTTCAGGCTGGGCCAAACAAACGCTGACGCGCTATCCGCAGTGGTGGGCTCAACATGGATTTGCAGATCGGTAAACTCAAGGGTCTGGATAGGTAGTTGGCCACCCAGCAGCCCGAGTAACTGCCATTGCCCCGCGGCCGAGGTGGCGCTGATCAGCAAGTCGGCTCGCCGGATAGACAGCCTCTGAAAAGTGAGGCCTTTCAGTAAGGTGCCATGGCTGGCCTGCCAGTGGATTTCAGTATCAGTGGCAGAGGCTGCCGCCTTTTCCAGCAGCCAATGGCTGCCGGTGCGGGTTGCGATTAAAAGGTAGCCCGTGGCCAGCAGTGTGCCGACTATCACCACCAGTAATGCTGACAACAGCAGGGCGCCACGATAAATTAAACGGCGTTTCACAAGTCCGGCCCCATGGAAAGGTGAATCCGGAATGCCTGTTCGGATGTATCGGGAAAGGCCAGATCCAGCCTGATGGGCCCCAGTGGCGAGCGCCAGCGCAATCCGACACCAAAGCTTCTTTTCAGGGTAAAGCTGCTGTTGTCAAAGGCATTGCCCACATCGTAAAAAACGGCGAGGGCATAATCCTTGTAAACCGGGTAGTCGTATTCCAGTGAGGCGGCCAATAAATGCCGCCCACCGACCACCTCGCCCCGGTCGTCCATCGGCCCCAATTCCTCGTAGTCATAGCCGCGTACACTGTTATCGCCACCGGCAAAAAACCGGAACGAAGTGGGCATCTCCTCGAAATTGCTCATCAGGCTCAGGCCGCCCTCAAGTCGCCCCAATACCCGGCCGCCGAGCAGCGGCAGAATATATTTGCCACTCCCCTGCAATTGCAGGAAGGACAGGTCTGAGCCGAGGGATTCGGCGGCACCCCGCAGGCTGAAACGGGTACGCCAGCCAGTGTAGGGGTAGGCCGGATTGTCTGCGCGGGTTTTCTGCCAGCCGATGCCGGGTACCACCAGTTCCGTGCTGTTCCGGTCACCTCCCACTTTAAAGGACTCCACCTGATAAACCAGGTCGAGGGTTCTGATCCAGCCGTTGTCCAGACTGCGGCTGTGGGCGGCGCCGGCAAACCAGGTTTCGCTGTCAGCGCTGTCGGTGTCTTCTTCTTCCCAGCCGGTTTTGAAGGTGACAAATTCGGTATCCGGTTGTTGCAGGGGAATCTGATATTCCAGGCTGACGGTGGATTTGACCCGCGACAATTGGGCGTCGGCCCCATAGCGATGGCCCTTTTGATTGGCCCGGTTGTTTCTGAAGCCGATGCTGCCCCGTGGACCGGTGTCCGTGGCAATACCCACCCCCAGCGAGGTGCTGTAGCGGGGCCCGGGGGTGAGCACTACCTGAACGGGGATCTGTTGAGTTTCCCGTTCGGGTGGTAGCTGTGTGACGATGACCTGCTCAAAATAACGGCTGTTGATCAGCGACTGTTGGAACTGGCCGAGCAGGGGGGCGTGAAAAGGGGTGGTGGTAGAAAACGGCAGAAACTGTGCCAGAAAAGCATCGTCAAAAACCGCCTGTTCGAAATTCACGGAGCCAAAATGATAGCGGGGACCGCTATTGAAACCGAGCAGTATGTCGGCTTTCTGGTTTGCAAGACTGATCTGCAGTTGCTGCCGGGTAAAATGACTTTCAACATAGCCGCGCTGTTGCGCCAGTTTTTGCAGGGACTGTTTGAAGGCTTCGTAATGGCCGTGATTCAACTGCTCACCGGTTTTTGGCAGCGATGCCTCTAGTAACCGGGCAAATGCCGGGTCGTGCCGGGCGTCCCCGTCAATCTCAACCTGTACCCGACCCAGGGTGGTGGCTGTGCCCGGTGTTACTTCAATCGTCATTGTCCAGCACTGGTCGCTACTGGAAAGTGAGCTGCTCCAGCTGGCATGGTAGTAACCCAGTGCCTGCAGTGCCTGGCGGATTTTTTCGTCAGCACTGTCGAGCAGTACAGCGCGGCGTCGGTCGCTGATTTGACAGTGCTCGCTGCCCAGCCCCAGATGTTGGACGATATTTTTCTTGACGGTGGCGGAGACCTCGCCGGAAATAGCGATGTCGGGCTGTGCCTGTGCTAGAACGACCGGAGCAGCGGTCAGCCATGCCAGTATCCATAATTTGCCCAGCAGCAGGGGCAGCCTTCGCAACTCTGCAGCGTTCGCTCTCTGGCGAGGTGTCGGGCAGACAGGTTGGCAGAATGGATTGGGCAATGGCAATGATCCGGTTATTGGGTGTCAATTTATGGGGTATCAATTTGTCGAATGTCAATGTGCAGGATTAAACAGGCAAGCAAACTGGCTGAAGTTATGATACACGGGTTGTATTGCTGTTGCGCTTGCTGCTGCGACAGACAATGCTGTCGGTGTTGGTCGCTCGCAGGTTGATGGGCTGATGGGTCCCACAGCGCAAAATCTGACGCGCAGGCCAATGCTGAAAGCAGATTATCATCTACATTGTTATCGGCCAGTCATTAGAGTGTCATTGGGTAGTCATTGGAGTTTGTTATGCAGATCGGGGTGCCAAAAGAGGTCAAAAATCATGAGTACCGGGTCGGCCTGACGCCGGATTCCGTGCGGGAGCTGGTGTCGGCAGGGCACCAGGTACTGGTGGAGCAGGATGCCGGAGCCGCCATCGATTTTACTGACGAACATTTCCGTCGGGTGGGCGCGGTTATTTCCTCTTCGGCGGCAGAGGTATTCGCCCGGGCGGATATGATTATCAAGGTCAAGGAGCCCCAGCCGGATGAATGCCGGATGCTACGGACTGGCCAGTTGCTGTTTACCTACCTGCACCTGGCGGCCGATCCCGACCAGGCATTGCAGTTGCTGAAATCCGGCGCCATTGCCATGGCCTACGAAACCGTAACCGATGATCGCGGGCATTTGCCGCTGTTGGCACCGATGTCCGAAGTGGCCGGTCGAATGGCTGTGCAGGCGGGTGCCCATCATCTGGAGAAAGCGCAGGGGGGCCGAGGCGTACTGCTGGGCGGTGTCCCCGGTGTAGCGCCGGCCAGGGTGCTGATTCTCGGCGGTGGGGTCGTGGGCAGCAATGCGGCCGGTGTGGCGCTGGGTATCGGAGCCGATGTGACAATCATGGACCGCTCCGTGGACCGGTTGCGAGAGCTGGACCGGATGTTTCCGGAGTCGATGCGCTGTGTCTATGCCACTGCGGCGGCCATTGAGAGCTATCTACCGGAGGCCGATCTGGTGATTGGTGCCGTGCTTCTGCCCGGTGCATCGGCCCCCCAACTGGTGACCCGTGAAATGGTTGGCCGGATGAAACCCGGCGCAGTGGTGGTGGACGTGGCGATTGATCAGGGGGGCTGTTTCGCCACCTCCCGACCTACCTCCCATCAGGACCCCACCTATGTGGTCGATGGCGTGATCCACTACTGTGTCGCCAACATGCCGGGTGGTGTTGCCCGCACGGCCACTCAGGCCCTGAACAATGTGACCCTGCCGTTTGTTTTGCAACTGGCGGACAATCCAGTGCGTGCGCTGCTGACCAATGCCCATCTGCGCAATGGGCTGAATATTCACTGCGGTCGTGTGACCCATAAAGCGGTGGCCGATTCCCTCGGCCACGATTTTACCGATGCCTTTGAAGCACTTAAAAAATAAACAGCACTGAAAAACAGGGTGTGCCTGAATTGCCCCGACCCGATTTGCTGGAAATGTCTGCCGGTGGTTGCAGCATTCCCCGGGAGCTGGGAGAATCCGCGCAGTTTTTTATCATGGTTGTGCAGAGGGTACAGTGACGAAGATCGGCTTGTTCTTTGGCAGCGACGAGGGAAATACCGAATCCATTGCCCACCGGGTTGTCTCTCGCCTGGGCGATGAAGTGGTGGATGTTCACGATATCGGCGATGTTACCCAGCTGGAATTTCTGCCCTATGACAAACTGATTCTGGGTATTCCCACCTGGGATTTTGGCCAGATCCAGTCGGACTGGGAAGACTTCTGGGACGATCTGGAAGCCATCGACTTTTCCGGCAAGACGGTCGCGTTTATCGGCCTGGGAGACCAGTTCGGTTACGGGGATTTCTTTCTCGATGCCATGGGTATGCTGCACGATGTGGTGGTGAAAACAGCGGATCGGGTGGTCGGTCACTGGCCCACGGCGGGTTACGAATTTGACGCTTCAAAGGCCCGGCTTCCCGGGCAGGCTCTGTTTGTCGGCCTGGGTATCGACGAAGACCAGCAGCCAGCCCTCAGCGCCGAACGACTCAATCGCTGGTGCCGGCAGATACGCGACGAGTTTGGCCTGGCGACGCCAGTGGTCGAGCTGGACGATTAAGTTGGCTAATCGGGAAATGACCTCAGCTTTCCGCGACAAAGACCGCGCGGATCGGTCCCGGATGACCTTCGACCGTGCGGTTATGATCAGTTGGATCAAGGAAGTCCGGCAGGGATTCATAGGTCATCCATGCCGTTGAACGCTGCTCTTCGATAGACGTTCGAGTGCTGTCCACCAATCTTGGGTTCCGATAGCCGCATTTGCGCAACCAGCTGAGCAGGGTGTCCGCGCTTGGCAGAAACCACACATTGCGCATTTTCGCGTAACGCCCTTCGGGCACCAGCACCTCGCCAAGACCGCCTTCGATAATCAGGGTTTCCAATACTAGTTGGCCGCCCGGTCGCAGGCAGTCTTTTAATTCCTTGAGGTGGTCCATCGGCGAGCGGCGATGGTAGAACACCCCCATAGAAAATACGCTGTCAAAGCACTGCATGTCCGCCGGCAGCTGTTCGATGCCAAGGGGCAGTACATCCACCGGCAGGTCGCCCAGATAGTGCTTTAACGCACTGAACTGACAGACAAACCTGGCGGAGGGATCAATACCGATCACCCGCCGCGCACCCTCGCCGAGCATCCGCCAGCAGTGGTAGCCATTGCCGCAACCCACATCGAGGACCAGCCGGTTTTTCAGCGGGGCGAGGTGGGGCAACACCCGATCCCATTTCCAGTCCGAGCGCCACTCGGTATCAATGGTCAGGCCAAACAACTGGTAGGGCCCCTTGCGCCAGGGATGAAGGCCCAGCAGGGTCGCGTGCAGCTGTTGGCGCGTCTGTTCGTCGCAGTCCGCGACATCGCCCACCGTAACGGCGGTCTGTAAATCGATCCGGGAGGGCTCGAGCGGTGGCAGCTGCGCCAGTGTCGCCTGCCAGCCCGGCAGGTCGCCCCAGCGCTCTGCCGACAAACCCTGGGCAAGCTGAGGGGGCAGCTGTGCCGCCCAGGCCCGCAGGGCGGGATGTTCTGCGTTGGCGAGGCTGGTGAGCAGGGAGGAAAAATCAATCATTTTGGCGTATCAGTGGAGGTTTTTAATAAAGGATCACTATTTGATGGCAATCAGCGAGGCGAAGTTGAAGCACTGGAACCAGACATCGACACTGCTGAAACCGGCCTCTCTGAGTCGCTGGCGATGCACGGCCAGGGTCTCGGGGACCAGTACATCCTCCAGTGCGGAGCGCTTCTGGCTGATTTCCAGATCGCTGTAACCATTGGCCCGCTTGAAATGGTGGTGCAGTTCGATCATCAGTTGCTGGTGCTGGGGGTCCTCAAAGGCCACTTTCTCTGACAGCACGAGCACGCCGCCGGGCTGCAGGCCATCACTGATCCGCTGGAGCAGAGCGTTGCGGCGCTTGACGGGAATAAACTGCAGGGTGAAATTCAGTACCGTCATGGTGGCGTTGTTCACAGGGATCTGTTCAATATCGCCGCAGATCAGCTCCACCGGGATTTCCCCGTCATCATCGGCCAGAATCTCGCGGCACTGACTGAGCATGGCGGCGCTGTTATCCACGGCAATAATCCGGCAGTCGCTGTGGCGGATATGATGGCGCATGGCAAGGGTGGACGCCCCCAGGGAGCAGCCCAGGTCGTAACATTGGCTACCGGGCTGAACGTACCGCTCTGCCAGGGTGCCGGTCATGGCGATGATGGTTTCGTAGCCTGGCACCGAGCGCCGGATCATATCGGGAAACACGCGGGCGACCGCCCGGTCGAAACGAAAACCGGCGATCTCCAGTTGTGGTGTGGCGAACAGGGTATCTTTCGGGCTGTTCATGGGGCGTCGTCGTGTTCCAGCAGCAGTGGCGTGATGAGCTTGCGAACAGCGTCCGGCAGTGGCTGGGAGCACTGGGCTGTGTAGTCAAACCACACCAGCACAGCTTCGCCTTTCGCCACCAGCACCCCTTTCTGGTGTGCCAGATGGGCTACCGTAAAAGATTTCTTGCCGATTTTTTTGATACCGGTGGTAATGGCGACCTCGCTGCCGAGGTGGATCTGATGGACAAAATCCACAGCGATATGCGCGAGGATCATCGGCCAGTCAGCGGGGTTGAGGCTGGGGTGGACCAGTCGGAAAATATCGGCCCTGGCCGCTTCAAACCACACCGGCACGACGGTGTTGTTGATGTGACCGAGGGCGTCGGTCTCTGAAAATCGCGGCTGAATATGCAACTCAAACATTACAGCGACACCGGGGTCAGTTGCAGGGCGTCTGCCAGACTGGCCTGATCGGGGCTGGTGATCACGGCGGTGCTGACATTCTCTGCCACCAGATAGGTGGCGGCCACCCGCCGCAGATCATCGAGTGTGGTTTCCCTGACCCGGTTGCGGAAGGTTTCCCTCACTTCACGGCTGCGGCCGTAGAGCTCCGCCTGAAAGGTTTCCTTGGCCTCGCCCGCCGGGGAGCCGGGCTTGTCGATCGAGCTGATCACACCAAGAATGGCTTCTTCGACCTGTTGCCACTGGTGGGTTTCATTGTGCAGCCATTGCAGTGCCCGGTCGAAGTCACTGAGTGTGTCCTCGAGACGGGGGTCGCGGTAGGAGAAGAAGCGGAATGCCGCTATGTTGTTTTCCTGATTGGCCCCGCCGCCGTAGGCTCCGCCCTGTTCGCGGATGGCGCGGTGCAAATAGCCATTGCGCAGAAAACCACCCAGCACGGTCAGCGGTGCGGCATCCGGATGAGACAGGGGCACCGTGGGGTAGGCTTTGGCGCAGAAATTGACCTGGGTGCTGGCCTTCCAAAGCTCCGCCACCCGTCGATGCAGTTCCGGTTGCTGAAAGGGACTGAACCCCTCGCCGGTGATTGGTGTGACCTGCTGCTGAATGACTGCCTGATAGTCCGCCAGTCGGTCATTTTCGCCCACTACCAGAAATTGCCGCGGCGCGCTCAACACCTGTCGGTGGATGGCGGCCAGTTCGGCAGCCAGCCTGTCCACCAGGGTGCTGTCGGACAGACTGCTATCCAGTTGTTTGATATAGCGGATACCTGCCAGACCACCCCAGCGATGTGCCAGATCCGCGCCCGGGCTGATCCCGCTGCAGGCTGCCGCCATGGCCAGCTGGTGGCCACTGCCGGTGACGCTGGCCTCGCGGCTGGCGCGGGTCTGGGCCATCAGTTCGCGGATCCGGCTCAGTTCATCGAAGCGAACCTGTTCCAGTGTCGCCTGCATGAGCTCAGTGAGCTCGGCTTGATGTCTGGCCAGTCCCTTGCTGGACAGAACCAGGTGTCCGGACAGATCCTGCGGGTTGTCCGGCTTGCCGCGAACGGTGGCGTAGGCGTGGATGCTGCCGCACACTTTCGATTGCCAGAGCTGGGTCGCCAGGTAATCCCGGTCGCCAATCCCCAGTTCGGTCAGGCTGTTGCAGTAGATCGGCAGCAGGTCGAGTTGCGCTTCGCTCAGGGCCGGTAGCGGCAACAGGATCTGTTGATAGACCAGACCGTTGGTGCCTGTGCCGTAACTGGTCAGGGTCAGTGGCCGGGTTTTTCGTTCGGTGGCCGCCACATAGTCCATGTGTGCAGGAATGTCGTCCAGACCCACTTTGGGCAGGATGGCATCGTCATCCTTTTGTTGCTGGCGCTGGTTGAGAATCTCGGCCTGCTCCACAATCGCCTGTTTGCCCGCTTCATCAAGATCGGCTTTGATGGCTGCGAGTTTGTCCGCTTCCTCTTTTTCACGGCGGGCGGACAGTTCCCGGTCCGGACTCATGGTGAGACGGACCCGGTGGGGATTGTTCAGCAGCAGCCGGCGGGCAAGTTGTTTGATGTAATCGGGGTCCCGGATCAGGCGCCGGAGCTTTTCCAGTACCGGGTCCAGGTTCAGCAATGCGATGGGGTCACCGCGGTGGGTGGCGCTGGTGAGTGCTGTCAGAAGCAGTTGCAGGCCATAGGGGAAGTTGCCGCCACCGATTTCACGCTGTTGCAGTTCCAGCTGGTGGAGAGAGGCTGCCAGTTGCTCTTCCGGGATGCCATTCTCTGCCACGTCCTCGAGCACCGAGAGCACCAGCGCCTGTAATGCGTCGGCACGATCCGGTTCGCTACCCTCGATCCCGCAGACAAAGCAGAGCTCGCGCTGGGAGTCATCCAGCCCGCACAGCGGCGAGGGCGATGAACCCAGCTCGGTGGTCTCCAGTGCCTTTAGCAGAGGGGAGGCGCTGTTGTCGAGCAACACGCTGCACAGCAGGTGTGCCTCCATGGTGGCTTCCAGGTCGGTGGCCTTGCCTAGCAACCAGCCCATCACGATGTGAGTGCGGTTGTCGCTGCTGCCTTCCTCGTTGAACGGATAGCTGGCTTCCACGGTCACCGGGTCGGTGTAGCGCTGTTCGTCGGGGACGGAGATTTCCGTGTCCAGCCGGTCGAAACGCTGCAGGGCATGATTTTCTATATCGGTCTGCAGCTCCGTCACCGGTATATCGCCGAAGGTCATAAAGATGGCATTGGTGGGATGGTAGTGGGTTTTATAGAAAGCTTTTAATTGCGCGTAACTGAGATCGGGGATATGGGCCGGATCGCCGCCGCTGTTGTAGTGATAGGTTGTGGTGGGGTAGAGGTGTTCGCAGAGGGTCTGCCACAGGGTCGAGGGCACTGAGCTCATGGCCCCTTTCATCTCGTTGTAAACCACGCCCTTGTAGACCAGGGGCGAGTCGGTATTGCCGGGCTCGGCAAATTCCACCCGGTGGCCTTCCTGGCGGAAATCCAGTTCGTCCAGTCGCGAAAAAAACACCGCGTCCAGATAGACATCCAGCAGGTTATCAAAATCCTTGCGGTTCTGGCTGGCAAAGGGGTAGGCCGTCCAGTCAGAGCTGGTAAGGGCGTTCATAAAGGTGTTCAGGGATCGGCGAATCATCATGAAAAAAGGATCGCGTACCGGGTATTTTTCACTGCCGCAAAGGGCGGTGTGTTCCAGTATGTGGGCCACCCCGGTGGAGTCCTCGGGCACCGTGCGCAATGCCACCAGAAAAACGTTTTCCGGGTTGTCGGCGGCGATATGAATATGCTGGGCACCGGTTTTTCGGTGGCGGTATTCCGCCACATCGATGTTCAGGGAGTCGATGCGCTCGCTGCGCAGAAACTCAAAGGCGGGATGTGCCTGTGTCGTCATATTCGGACCTCGGTTATCGGGTGTTCGGGCAAAGGGGCATTCTACCTGTGGGTCCGGTGCTTAGCCACGCCCGATATGGGGCGGGATCAGACCAGCGCCAGTGCTTTAAGGGTCAGTAACCCGCCGGTGACGGTCAACATGCCCAGCAGGGTCGACAGCACCACCATATTGGCGGCCAGCTCGCCGTTGCCCCCCATGGACTTCACCTGAATAAAGCTGGCCACCGCCGTGGGTGTTGAGGTCAGCAAAAACAGGATCCCCAGCGCCATGCCGCTGACGCCGAGCCAGGCGGCCGTGCCGACAATCAGCAGCGGTGTCATCACCAGCTTCAGTACGGCCGCAGTAAGCGTGCTGGCACCGGAGTGTTGCAGCGCTCCGAGGTTCATCGAGGCGCCAATACAGAGCAGTGCCAGTGGCAGGGTCATCTGGGCGAAGTAATTGCCGGTGTCCTCCAGCAGGGCCGGTAGTGGCAGCCCGCCAAGCTTGAACAGAAAGCCCAGCGCAATCCCGATCAGTAGCGGGTTGGTGAGTGTATTGCGCAGCATCCGCCTCATCGGAGACTGGCCGTCCCCGGTCTGGATGGGGTTGAGTGCTACCACTGCCAGAACGTTGTACAGCACGGTCAGCACGGCAATGGGCAAGGCGGCGGTTGCCAGACCAACCTGCCCATAGGCATTGCCACAAAACGCCAATCCGATGACGGCCAGATTCCCCCGGAAAACACCCTGTACGAAGATGCCGCAATCGGCCTTGTTTTCGCCATTGAATACCCGGCCAATCGGCCAGGCCAGGGCGAACATCAACAGCGTCAGCGGGATCGCCACCAGCAGAGGCAGCCCCATGGCAACGCTTCCCAGATCTGCCCGGTAGATGCTCAGAAACAGAATCACTGGCAGCCCCACCTTGAATACCAGGTCGGAGGCCGGCTGGATAAATGCGGTGGGGATCAGGCCGACTTTTTTCAGCAGCAGACCCAGCAGGACCACCAGGAAAATCGGCCCGGTAATTGACAGCGCAAAGCTCAGCAGGGCGAGGGGAGCGGTTTCGTTCATAACAGCCGATCATAGAAACTGTCCATCATCATACCAGCCCGGTTGCCCTGACAATATGGCGGGTTTATTGCGGTGACATAAAAAAACCTCCACCGCTGGGATGGAGGTATCAAGGTCTGAAGGTGGGATTGGCAATCAGAATGCGTATTCAATACCGACGGAGGCAGTGCGCGGTTTATTGGGGCGTGCGCCATCGGGCAGACGGGAAACAATCTCATCCCGGTCAAATACGTTGTCCACTTTGGCGTAGACCACGGTGTCCGGATTGACGCTGTAACGGCTGATCAGATCCACTACAAACAGGCTGTCGGTTCTGCCGAGTCTTGAGCCATTGTCGCAACCGATATTGCTGCATAATCTGTCGGTGTATTTGGCGACCATGTAATTGTTCCAGCCCATCGGGGTTTCAAGCCCGGCGCGAAGACTGAAGGTGTTTTTGGGTATGTCTGCCAGTCGGTCACCTTTTTCAAAACCGAGAGCCCCCTCATCTTCACTGATTTCAGCCTTGGTATAGGTGTAGGCGAGGTCTACCGGAATCATAAAGTCGCCGGCCTGGAAGCGGTTGCCCGCGGTCAGCTCAATGCCCTGGATAACCGCTTCTCCGGTGGTAAAGCTGCCACTGGTATCACCATTGCTGCAGGGGTTGGCCACTGAACAGTTTTCGGTTTTGTTGTCGAAGTCGCTATAGAAACCGATCATCTCGGCAAAGAAGCTGTTTTCGTTGAAGCGGACCCCGGCTTCATAGTTGATGCTGGTTTCCGGATCCTCGCGTTCCGAGGCACCGCCACCCAGGGGTGAAAAGCCACGGTGTACCCCGGCCAGTACCTGCCATTGATCGTTCAGGTCATAGGTAAAGGAAACCCCCGGCAGGAGCTCTTCTGAACGGTTGGACTTTTTACTGCTGATAGTATTGCGGGATTCGTCGGTATAGCGCTCCTCCGACGAATGCACTTTCTCGTAGCGAAGAAATAAATTCAACGCCAGTGCGTCGGTAACCTGCCAGTTGTCTGTCAGCCAGAATGAAATGGCTTCGGCATCTTCCACGCGATTGTCGCCACTGGAGATCGGATTGGTGCTCACATAGACCAGCTTGCCATCCACCTGGTCGTAGACATCCACCGGTTGCAGTCGATCCACCTCATCTTCGTGGGCGCGACCACCGATGTTGAGCTGGTGTACACCCAGGTCCACGGCAAAATTCAGTTCCAGGCCGTAGGATTCGTATTCGCGATCATTGTTTTTGTAGGTCAGGCCCGTCGTATCGGCGGTGCCATCGAGAATTGCCTGGGCGTTGGCGTCGCCCCCGTTGGCTGCGTTGATCAGGCTGCTGCCGCCACTCAGCTTGAACCAGTTGCGGGAAAACTCATTGTAGTAACCGGTGGCCGTCATCCGCACACTGTCGGTCAGGTCCAGATTGTAGATGGCGCTGTAGCCCTTGTGACGCAGACTCATTTCATCCGGCAGGGACAGTCCGTAACGACGTTTCGGGTTGTCCCTGAAATCGGCGTCGGTGAGTCCGAGGTAGGTTTCATCGGACACTTCTTCGGAATACTGGGCTTTTAACAGCAGGCTCTGTCCCTCGATTTCCCACAATAATTTACCCATATAGTCTTCGATGTCATAACCGGTATTGCGACCGCTGCGGTCAATCTTTTTGAAACCGTCAGCATCGCGTTGCACGGTTTCCAGCAGCCAGCCGAAGTCCCCCAGCGCACCGCCACCAAACCTGCCGCCATAGTTCAGGTGCAAGTCCCGCATGCCGTCCTCACCGGCAGCCAGCCGCAACTTGCCGCTATTCTCCTCGGGGATCGGTGTGGACCTCAGGTTGACGATGCCGCCGGTGGTCTGGGGGCCATAGCGCAACAGGGGTGCGCCTTTCAATACTTCAATGGAATCCATACGCATGGTGGTGGGGAAGTAGTAGGCGGCCGGCCCCGCATAGGGTGCGGGCGCGATCATGATGCCGTCTTCCAGCAGCGTGATTTTTGAGGAGCGCTCCGAGGTGGCGCCGCGGATGCCGATATTCGGGCGCAGGCCGAAGCCATCCTCTTCACGGATATAGATGCCGGGAACTGTTTTCAACAGCTGGTTGATGTCGGTGGACGCTTCGATAGCGATCTGCTCCTGATCAATCAGGGCGCCGGAACCGGCGAGTTCCTGAACGTCTTCCCTGGAGCCGATAATAGAGATGGTTTCAATATCGGTTCTTGCTTCGTTTGCCGCCATCACCACCATGGGCAGGGTGAGCGAAGTGGCGAAGATGGAGAGCGTGAGTTTGTTGGCCATGGATAATCCCCGGGAAGTTTCAGTTATTCAGCTGTGCTGTTCTTGAGCGCGATAATGCTAATCTAAATAGTAACGATTATCAATAATGATTGTGACGGAAGGCCGGGATTTTTTAGAGGAGGGGTAAACAGGAAGGGGTGGGGGACCCAGGGGGTTGTTTTCGGCATTCGTGATTAATGGATGGCCGGGTAAATAAAATTGGCTCAGCAACCCGAAAACCCGGGAGAACCCGGGTTGATGGGGCGTCAATCAGTCAGTTGATTTCTTTGTCGAACAGGTATTAAAGCCCAATAAGCTGTAGACCGGACAATTGCCAGCCAGTGCCGTGACAAGGGGGATCACACCTATCCAGCCCCAGGCCGTTTGCGGTCCAACAAATACCAGGGCGATTAACACCAGCCCCACCACAAGCCGCAGCAGGCGATCAACGGCACCCAGATTAACTCTCATCATAATGCTCCCAAAGTTGTGTTGTATTGAGTATGGATGTCACCGGACAATTCTGATTTGATGGTGATCAATCAGAGGGCAGGTATTCTCATGCCAGGCCGAACCCTCGTGTCGGTTGTGTTATTAAAGGATAGACCATGACGCGTTTTCGTTCGTTTCTTTGCCTGACGCTTCTCGGTGGGTTGACCGTCGTCTTGCCCATTGCGCTGCTGGCAATGATCTTCCTGTGGCTGTTCGATCTGGTGGCAGGTCTGATCAGCCCCCTCACCGGGCTGTTGCGCGAGCAGGCGACGATCAGCGAATTTCTGGCTTTGCTGGTGGTGTTGCTGTTGATCCTGGGCAGTTGTTTCGCGGTCGGGCTGTTGATCAGAACCCGTCTGGGTAACTGGATGCACGGCCATATGGAGATCTGGCTGACCCGGCTGGCCCCGGGTTATCGCACTATCCGGGCGATCGTGACGCAGTTGCTTGGCGGCAGTGGTGAAACCACCCTGCTCAGCGGTCAGACCGCGCTGGCAAAAATCTACGGCGCAGATTCACCGGTCACGGTGACGGCGATTGTGACCAGCCGTCACGGGGATGGTGCCTATACGGTATTTGTGCCCACTGCCCCGATTCCGACCTCCGGGATGACCTACCACCTGCCCGCTGACTGTGTGCAGATACTGGCGCATGTTTCCGTGGAGGAGGCCATGCGCACCATTATCGCCTGTGGGTCGGGTTCCGCTGAAATGCTGGCCAGAAATGCGCGGGAAGCGTCGGAAAAAGCCAGAAATTACGAGAAGTAACAGACAGTTCCATCGGAGCGATCTATGCTGGGAATATAGTCGGAGACCATGATATGGCATCAGATACTGGGACGGAATAATGATGGATAACGGTAACCCTGTTCGGGGAGGCCCGTGGTTGGCCCTGCTGGTGGTGTCGATGCTTTTGCAGGCCTGCACCACTGTTTCGGAAACCCGGAATACCCTGCGCACGGCGGAGGTCTGTTGCGATGACTTTGCGGCGATGCCCTTTGCCGCCATCCGCTCGGTCAATCCCTCGGATGCCCCGGTCGGGATTAAGCTGGATGATCGTTCACCGGTATACCCGTTCAGTACGGGCAAGAGCTATTTTTCGGCCTATGCCCTCAGTCCCGGTCAGCCGGGCAGCGACCTGCTATTGATGTTCGCGCCGGGTCGGTTCAATGCCCTCAACAGCGGGACCTTTTGCCCGATAGTGACCTACCTGAACAGCCAGTACCAACCCATCGCAAGTGAGGATCTGGCTATCCGCTGGGTCTCGGCTGATAAATCCAGGACCAGCTACTGGACAGCGGTACAAACGGTGCCTGCTGCAGCGAGTTACCTGATTGTCCATACTTCTGATGAGATGCTGTCGCGGCAGTTATCGATTGATGCCGTGACAGAAAATCAGACCATCATGGTGGGCTATGCGGTGGCAACCATTCCTGTGACCCGCGCGGCGGGCTATCGGTGTCTGCCGGTGGGTGAGGTGCAAGTGATTCTGTTGGGCTGACTGTTACAGTCGGGCGACAACTTGAACAATGCCAGGTGATGCTAGCAATGTCATATGCGTTATTTGCCGATCTGATACTGGTACTTCACGCAGGGTTTGTGCTGTTTGTGGTGGGTGGCCTGGTGCTGATTGTACTGGGCAACCTTTGCCACTGGCGATGGGTGAACCGATGGTGGTTCCGGCTGGCGCATCTTGGTGCCATCGCAGTGGTAGTGGCTGAATCCTGGCTCGGCTGGGTCTGCCCGTTGACAACCTTTGAGCAGTGGTTGCGAACCAGGGCAGGGGATGCCAGCTACAGTGGCAGTTTTATTGAACACTGGTTGCAGCAGTTACTTTATTACGATGCCCCGCCCTGGGTTTTTCTGCTGATCTACTCCCTGTTCGGATTGCTGGTATTGGCCAGTTGGTGGCTTTTCCCCCCGACCCCTCGCCCCGGCAAAAAATAGCTGAACCGGATTTTCCGGTTGCGGCGGTTTAAAAAAGGATTCGCCTGTGATCACCGTTGCCACATTCTCCTTTCCCCATGAGGCGCACATTGCCAAATTGAAACTGGATGCCAAAGGGATCCCCGCTTTTGTTGCCGATGAGCACACCATCAATATGCAGTGGTTGTACTCCTCTGCCATAGGTGGGGTGAAACTGCAGGTGCCGGCACCATTTGCCGAGCAGGCGACCCGGGCATTGGCGGAAGATTTCTCCGACCTGTTCGACAGCGACGAAGAGGATGACCGCGATGAACCGTGCTGCCCGGCCTGTGGCAGTCAGAAGCTGACACCTCACATTCGCGGCAAAAAACCGGCTTTTGTGGTGTTTTTGTTGTTGGGGTTTCCGCTGTTTTTCTACCGGCGCGGGTTCAGGTGCGATGCCTGCGGGACCTTTGTGGCGTCGCCATGAGGCCTGCTTTGCTCACTGTTTGCCACGCTTCATGTCCCTGATGATAAAGCGCCCCGGGTGTATTGCCTGACGCAAATCCTGCTCCAGTGGTGGAACCTCACCGCAAATCTGGCTGGCCAGCAATTCTGCGCACAGCGGTGCGTAACTCATGCCCCGGGAACCGTGGCCGCAGTTCAGGTACAGGCCCGGCCAGCAGGCCCCCGCCACCGGGATGTGGGCCCGGGCGTTCTTTCGCAGCAGGGCGTAATCCAGCCGGTAGCGTTCGGCGATCGGTGCCGGTCCGGCGATGGGCAGGTAGTCCGGGGTGGTGCAGCGGAAGGCGGCGCGTCCGTCGAGATGGTTCGCCTCCACAGAGCCGAACAGGGCAGCGACTTCCGGGGCCGTTTTCTGCAACTGGGCCAGATTGTCCCGGTGATCCTGCGCGCGCACTGTGGTAGAGGTTTCGCCAATATTGTAGGTGGCCCCCAGGGTATGGATCCCGTCACTGGCCGGGGCCAGGTAGCCTTCGCCGCAGATCACCGTTTTGAGTTGTTTGCTGTCTGCGGTGGCGGGCAGGCAGCTGATCTGACCGCGAATCGGTTTTAACGGCAGGTGTGCCGTCTGGGGAAACGCCGCACTGCCTGTGCCGCTGGCAATCACGGCCACCGGTGCAGTGGCTGACAGGATGCCATGCCGGTCATACGCCTGCCACTGATGCTGTTCATAGTGGAGTGTGGTAATAGCGGCTGTCTGGTGGTGAATCAGGGGGTGATCAGTCAGTGCCCGGCAGACAGCGACGGGTTTGATCCAGCCCAATTGGGGAAAGAACAGCCCCGCCCCGATGCCGAGTGGTATGCCGGCAATGTCATTCAGTTGGCCCCCGGTCACCAACGCAACCAATTCCGCCGGATGTTGCCGGGCGAGCGCTTCAAACAGTGGCAGCTCATGCTGATCCTTCGGCAGAACCAGCACACCGCATGGGCTGCCGGTGGCTTCCTCCCCGAGAAAACGTTGGTGATAACGACTGGCATGGAGTAATGCCATCAGGCCAAACCGGCTCAGGGGTGAGCGTTGACTGGACAATTTGGGATAGAGAATGCCCTGAGGGTTTCCCGATCCTTCACTGGCCAGCCGGGGGTGTTGTTCGATCAGGGTGACAGCGATACCCCGTTCGGCCAGTGATCTGGCAGTGGCGCAGCCGGCAATGCCACCGCCAATCACCAGGGCAGATGCCGGAGGGCTGAGTCGGGGGGGCAGATACCAGGGTGGCTGGAAATCTGCGTTGCGACTGGCGGGTTGCCAGTCCGTTTCTGATACTTCAGGCGTGATGGGGGCTGCCATATGTCCGCACAGCATGTGCAGTTTTTGGCCGAACCCCGGCACTTTTTGCACTTCGAAACCGGCGGCTTGCAGGCCGCGGCGTACCGGGCCCGCAGCGGTAAAGGTGCTGAATGTGGTGCCGGGGGCGCTCAGCCTGGCGAGGGTCTGAAACAGATCGTCTGTCCACATTTGCGGGTTTTTTGCCGGGGCAAAACCGTCCAGAAACCAGGCATCCACGGTGGGGTTGCCCCGGGATGAAAAAAATGGATGATCACTGCTTAGCAGACTGGCGAACAGGGTGCTGGCATCGCCGTACAGCAGAGTGAGTACAATGCGCCTGTCGGCCAGATAAAGCCGGTGGATGCCAGGAATGGGCGGTGGATACTGTTCTACAAGGGCATTGGCCAGCTCTGACAGCGCTGGCCAGAGGGATAAAGCCCGTTGCAGGTCTGACCGGGATAGGGGATATTTTTCCGCAGAGACAAAATGCAATGTGCCGCTGCTGGTTTGATCCAGCCAGAGGCTGGCGACCGCAAGGAAGTTCAGGCCGGTACCGAACCCGGTTTCACCGATGGTGAACAAGGGGCGTTTGGAGGTTGCCCAGCGCTGTGGCAGCCGGTTGTGGTGCAGGAAGACATGGTGGGTTTCCGACAGGCCGTTGACGCGGGAAAAGTACCGGTCGTCAAATTCTGTGGCGTGCGGCTGGCCCTCTGCGTCCCAGTTGACGGTCGCCTGTTGTAGTATTTCTGCGGTAGGTTCCGGCATTGATAGGTCCGTGGCTGTGGCAGCGGCCATATTATCAGTAGAGCAAGCCGTTGGCTTGATCGGTATTTTTCAAACAGGAGAGGCAGATGACGCAGGGTTTCAGTATGGATATTTCGATGATTTATATCGCCCTCAGTGGCCTGCTAATGGTGGGGCTGGCTCTGGATGTGGTGCGTGGACGCTTTAAATATCAGGTGGGCCTGGGCGATGGCGGCCACGAAGCCCTCGGTCGCCGTATCCGGGTTCACGGCAATGCCGTGGAATATCTACCCATCGCGCTGTTGTTGCTGCTGGCCGTCGAGAATGCTGTCTCCAGTGGCTTGCTGGTGCATCTGCTCGGCAGTCTGTTGGTGCTGTGTCGGCTGCTGCATGCGTTTGGTCTGCGCATGAGTGCCGGAACATCCCTGCCGCGCTTTATCGGCACGGCGGGTACCTGGGGCATGATGCTGGTCTGCGTCGGATTGATTCTGGCGAACAGTGTCTAGTCCCGGTCAGGGTGGCAATGCCGCATGAATCCGTGACCGTTAGCCAGCCGGGCGCACTGTCCGAACAGCGCCATCGTCACTTTGTATGTCACGTGCTATCGAGGTGAAATTCCCGGAGGATCTGGGTGCACCAGCGTTCAATGCGCTGGTCGGTGAGTTCAAACTGATTTTCCTCGTCTATCGCCAGACCGACGAAGTGTGTGCCGTCAGTTGTGAGCGCCTTGGAATCGCTGAACTGAAATCCCTCCACCGGCCAGAATCCCACGGTGGTCGCTCCCAGCGTGCAGACTTTTGCCCAGAGAAATCCCAGTGCGTCGAGGAACCATTCCGGGTAGCCGATCTGGTCGCCCAGGCCGAACAGTGCGACGGTTTTATCGGAAAAATCGATGTTGTCGAGGGCCTCCCAGCAATTTTCCCAGTCCTCCTGCAGTTCGCCGTAGTCCCAGGTGGGGATGCCGAGTATCAGCAGTCGGTAGTTTTCCATGCAGGTGACGGGGGTTTCAGCCACGTTGTGCACATCCACCCGGTCCTCACCGAGGCGGGCCGCTATTTTTTCGGCCACCATTTCGGTATAGCAGGTGGATGAGCCGTAGAACAGGCCGATAGGAGCTTGGGTCATGGGATTCATGTGATTGTCGTTGGACAGGGTCCGATTCTACGGATTTTGTTATCGCTGTGCATGCCCGGGCGGCAAGTCAGTGATTTTCCAGGCCGCTGTGCAGTCCCCAGCGGTACGCGCTAATGGCGGGAATCAGTGCGATGACAAAAGTAGTGCCAAATGCCAGTCCCAGCGCATTCATGGTCGTAACGGTGAAGATCTGGTCGCCGAGAAACAGGCCGTACTGCTCGCTGAGCATTGGCCCGGCTACAGTAAGAGCACCCTTCAGCAGGCCGATGGCAGCGATAGATCCCGCGGCTACCAGCAGCAGTGCCTCCAGTTCCAGCAACATCAACAGCGTCAGCGGCCGCAATCCGAGGATCCGCAACAGGGCAATTTCCCGCTGTCGTTGTTGCAGAGTCGATAGCAGCATGGTTGCCAGTCCCAGCAGGGAGGCGAACAGGACCAGCAGGGCGATAAAGCTGAGGGTTTTTTCTACCCAGGACATCAATTGCCACAGTTCAGAGAGCGCCACACCGGGCAGAATGGCCATCAGTGGTTCGTCTGGGTAACGGTTGATTTCCCGTTGCAAATGAAAGGTGGATAGCCGGTTCTTTACACCGATCAGGATTGCAGTGACGGATTCCGGTTCAAGGTCCTGCTGTCGCTCGGTGGCCGTGTGTTGGTGAGCGGTCACCCGTGTGCCGCTCTGCCAGTCGCGGTGGATGCTGTCCAGATCCTTCAGATTAATGTGCAGTGTGCGGTCCACGGGGGTGCCTGTGGGTTTGAGAATACCGGTAACCTGAAAAGGCGAATCCCTGTGCAGGGAAAAACTGGTGGCCGCCATGCCGTGGGCCAGCACCAGGCTCTCGCCAATCCGGTAGTCGAGTTGACTGGCGATCTCAGCGCCAATCACTACATCAAAGGGTTGTTCAAAGGGAGCGCCCTCGGCAAAACCCAGTGATTGCTGCGCGCCATAGCGGAAGTGCTGGAAGTAGGCATCAGTGGTGCCGAGTACCGGATATCCCCGGTGGGAGTCTCCCAGTGACAGGGGAATTGTCCAGGCTACATCCGGTTTTTTGGCCAGTGTTTGATAGCTGTGCCAATCGATATTGTTGGTGGCGCCGCCGAGACGGAACACCGAGTACAACAGCAGGTTCAGCTGCCCGGTGCGCGGACCGACGATCAGATCCACTCCGGAAACTGCCTGGCTGAAACTGTGTTTGGCCTCCTGGCGGATATGACCGATACCGAGCAGTACGAACAGGCAGATGGCAATGGAAAACACGGTGATCAGTGCCGTGGTGCGGCGGCTCGCCAAACTGTGCAGGGCAATTTTAATCAGCATGTCTGTCTCCGTGCCGGTTTATCTCGGCCAGCGCCGTCACCCGCTGGAATTGCCGACCAAGGCTGTCATCGTGACTGACAAAAATCAGCGTACTCTGCCATTCCCGGGTCAGGGCCAGCAAATGCTGGACAAAGCTGTCGCGGAGCTGGCTGTCCAGTGCCGAGGTGGGTTCGTCGGCAATCAGAATTTCCGGGGCATTGACCAGTGCCCGGACAATGGCGGCACGCTGTTGCTGGCCTGCACTGAGTTGCGTGGGGTGTTCGGACAGCAATTGCTCGTCCAGTTTCAGTGTGTCGAACAATAGGGCAGAGCGTTCCAGGGCCGTGGCTGTTGTTGTCCCGCCGAGCTTTGCCGCCAGTAACAGGTTATCCCGCACGCTGAGGTAGGGAATGAGATTGAACTGCTGGAACACCACCCCGATATGGGCGGCTCGAAAATGATCCCGCTGGCGAGCACTGCGCTGAGCCAGATTGACTCCGAGGACTTGCAGTGTACCGGATCGGGCCCGGAGAGTGCCGGCCAGCAGGTTTAGCAGGGTGGTTTTGCCAGAGCCCGAGGGTCCTTTCAGGAAAACCTGTTCACCTCGCTCAATTTGCCAGTGAGGGATATCCAGCACGGTAGTGCGGCCACTGCCGGGATACTGGAAAGTCAACTGGTCAATGGAGACCGCATGGCTTTGGGGTGTGGGGCTTTGCATCGTTTTAGTATCTGGGTGGTGGCTTTACTGGTCTGTTCAGGTTATAAATGATACAACATATCTCTTTTGGTTTCTGGCAAAAAATTGCCGATCAAGCAAGAAAGGATTATCAGGATGAATGGTGACTTTCGTTTTGCACGTCTAGCGTTACCTGTCGGTAGTGTGTGGTTATACATGACCTTATGCATGGTCGGCCCCCTGGCGATAGCCGATAACGACGGGGTGTTCGAAAAGGAGGATTTCAGGACTGTCGAGTGGACCGAGCTGATGCCCGAAGCGGATCTGGACGCATTGATGAATCCCCCTGACTATCTGTCCGAAATTGAAGACGGGGCCGAGGAGGATGTGCTGGAAAGCCCCATTCGCGGTGCCGGTGACCCAGCTGGGGATCGTTACCAGCAGGCCTTGACGTCCACAGAGGTGAGGCCGGAATTTGATGGGCAATTGATACGTATTCCCGGGTTTGTGGTGCCGCTGGATTTTGATGAGCGGCAGCGGGTGACGCGATTTTTTCTGGTGCCATTCTTTGGTGCCTGTATCCATGTGCCTCCGCCGCCGCCGAACCAGATAATCTACGCAGAGAGTGCGGAGGGCTTTGATCAGGCGTCTCTCTATGATGCTTTCTGGCTGAGTGGCCGGATGAGTACCACCATGACGGAGAACGACATGGCCGTTTCAGCCTACGCCATGAAGGTAATGGCTGTTGAGGTCTATCGGGAATAAATCCTGGTTAAGGCAGCAGACAGTGGGTCAGCCACTGTTCCATCTGTTGCTCGTCCCCCTGCCGTCGGGTTATCCGCTCCACCCGGCTGTCGGCAGTTTCGTCTATAAAGTCACTGGTGGTTTCGCCGTCGGTCCGGTTGAAACGCAAAATACCTCGATTGGTGATAAACACACCTTTCAATCTGATCGCGGGGGTCTGGTTGAGCAGCGCCATCAATTTACGGTAGTCGAATACATGGTTGGGTTCGAAAATCCAGCCGTTGCTGAAGTAACCTTCTCCCTGGTGGTCAATTCGCAAATACCCTTGCTCCGGCATGGGAGGCAGTCCCTCCTCATAGTCCATGCTCGGGGTGTTGTGCCGTTGGGTGTGTGTGGGGACAGCAACGGCACGGCTGGGTCGATCCAGCAGGCCGGGTTCCATCGCCCCCCTGGTCAGGGGTATCACTGGCTGTGACAGGCCGTTTTTGTCCAGAAAGGAGTGCAGTTGTGGTAGGTCTTTGGCACTGTACAGGTCCGCTTTATTGGCCAGGATGATATCAGCTGCCTGCAGTTGCTGATTGAATACCGCGTGGTCGTGGTAGCGTTGATCAACGATATGGCGCGCATCTACCAGGGTTAGAGTGGCCTGCAGTGACAGTACCTCGCGGTAATATTCCCCACTCAATAATTCCAGTAACTCGTGGGGGTGGCCCAGCCCTGTGGGTTCGATCAGTAGCCGGTGTGGTCGGGCCCGGCTCAAGAGCAGGTTGAGGGCAATCTGGAGGTTTAATTGGTTGGTGCAGCACAGGCAGCCACCGGGCACTTCCCGAACAAAGATGTTCTCAGTCTCCCCGCTCTGATTCAGCAGCGCGGCATCGATACCCACCTCGCCGAATTCATTGATCAGTAATGCCCAGCGTTGTTGCGGTGGTTTGTGAGCCAGCAGGTGGCGGATGGCGGTGGTTTTCCCGGCACCGAGAAATCCGGTGATGATATTGGTGGGAATCTGCTTCAGGGGATCAGTCTGGCTACCCATAAAATCAGGCGGCACTTGTCTGGCTGCATTCGTCACAGAGGCAATGCAGTTCCAGTTGGTGGTTGATCAGGTGGTAACCCGCTTTGGTGACATTAATGTTCAGTGCGTCGATGATGTCCTTGCCAATCGCAATTTCCTTCACCTTGTTGCAGTGGTCACAGATCAGGAACTGGGGCACCTGGTGTTGGTGGCTACAGGCGATGTGGGAGCAGGCAATAAACTTGTTTTCCGATACCAGTTTGTGGGCCAGGTTTTCCGTCATCAGGAAATCCAGCATACGGTACACGGACATGGGCGGGACGGATTCGTGAAATTGTTGTTGATAGCGTTCGGCCAATTCGTAGGCAGACAGGGGGCTGCCAGAGCGCAATAACAGAATCAGAATATTTTTGCGCTTGGGTGTCAGTTTGGCACCTGGATGGTTGCAGTGCTCTTCCGCTTTTTTGATCACTTGATCCAGTGTCGATACGCCCATGGCTAGTCCACTTTCAGTTGCGAGTGTGAGGGGGTCATTGTGGCAGCGCCCTGGCTCCCGGGCAAAACCCATGAAGCCTGGATTCTACGGATACCGGGGAAGACGGAAAAGAGGTCTGTGACGATCCGGGTGATTTTTTCCGGTTGCCGACAGAGGAACAGGTAGCGGGCCGTGAATTCGGTGTGCTGTTGATGTTCCTCTATATCGAGTTCGTGTTCGTGTTCGTGTTCGTGTTGGGGATTATCTCGGCCATCATTGGTGTGGCGACTGTTGGCATAGGGCTGCTCTATCTGTACTTTGATGCTCCGGCATGCCGTGCCCGGAAAGGTAAACCGTGCCTGTGGTGAGCTGAGTAACTTTTCGGCCTGCTCAAGCGCAGCCTGTTGTCGGTGGTCGCGGGGTGGGTGTTCAAAGCCCACCAGGTTCATGGCCGGGCTGTGAAATTCCAGAAGCAACCGGTCATTATCCAGGGCAGCCTGCAGTTCTGCTTCGCCATGCACATGGGGACTGTGGTGTTGCGGTGAACGGCTGGTGGTGTCCTGTGCCGTAACGCTGCTGGTGAGTAATGCGCACAGCAGCACCGGCAGGGTGGTGAAAAGAACTTTGACACTCGAAATCATCATCTGGCCAATTGTTTGATGGCGCGTTGTTGTAAAAAAGGCCCCCGAAGGGGCCGAAGGACCCTCGACTATTCAGGTTGGATGGATTACCCAAAGTCCAGTGATAGCATCAATCTGGCTGCGCCGGAGGGCATGGGAGGGGATCGGTGGACAGCTCCCCGGCCTTCGTTGCCATGCCATGATTCACCTTTTAGCAAGGCAACATCGCCGACGTTGAGTTGCCTGATTTGCCGGGGTGAGCTGAAAATATCTGATTGGTCGTCGGGTTTTCCTTTTCCGCCTTTGCCGAGTCTGGTGCGCTCGACCCGGTTGTTTTCAAGCCATTCAGTGGCCGGGCCGCCGTAGGTCGTCACCATTCGACAGGGAATATGGTCCACATGGAATCGCGGGCACATGGCCTGACTCAGCAGGGCCATGCGCAGGCCGATTCGCTCCAGGTCAAACAGCACCGAAAACATCTCGCACAGCCGGGAAATATCCGCAATCAATGCGGGTTTCCCCCGACGGTTCGGCAGGTGGGCGGAGAGCCAGGGCGTTACTTCGTTCCCCTGCATGACGGCCTGTAATGTCTGAAAAACAGGCGGACTTTTTATCAGCGACGCCACATAAACCTGCATCGGCAGATTGAGGGTTCTCTGCCAGATAGTCATGTTGATATCGGCATTGTAGATACTTGAGAACACACCCGGGTCTGTGCCGGTGACGCTACCGCTATCCTCCATGGCCAGCAGTTTCAGGGCAGAATTATCGGACATGATCATTGTTCCTCAGGGGAAGCCCACGCCTGGAACGGGTCCGGTAGAGACAGCCAGTGTTCTTTGCCCGCAAACAGTTCTTCTTCAGACAGGAGGCAATCGTCCAGTTGTTGGTAAACCTGGTCGCGATCGAGTCCCTGACCGATAAACACAAGTTCCTGCCGCATATCACCAAATGGCTCTTCCCACTGCTTTAAAATGGCTTCTCTTGTTGCCGGATCCTGGGGCCACTGATCCTTGGGTACCGCCCTCCAGAATATGCCGCCAACGCCACAGCGGGCGATGCCACCCGCCTGATTCCAGCTGCCGATATGTGCCGGGCGTGTGGCCAGCCAGAAGCAGCCTTTCGAGCGAATGAGCTTGCCGTGCAATTGTGGGTTGTGGAGAAAGTCGTGGAATTTCTTGGGGTGGAACGGGCGACGTGCCTTGTACACAAAACTGCTGATGCCATATTCTTCGGTTTCAGGCACGTGCTCGCCGCGCATTTCCTTCAACCAGCCCGGTGCCTGTCGTGCCCGCTCAAAACTGAATCTGCCAGTGCCCAGCACCTTACTCAAATCTATCTGGCCGTTTTCAATGGCGACGATATCCGCTTCGGTATTGAGTGTTTTCAGCACACCTTTGAGTTTGTTTAATGCTTCGGCTGACACCAGATCGGTTTTGCTGATGAGGATCACATCACTGAATTCCACCTGGTCGACCAGCAGGTCGGCGACACTTCGGTGGTCGTCCTCGCCAAGGCTTTCGCCGGTCTCCTGTAGCTGCTTTGCTTCGATATAGTCATGCATGAAATTGACCGCATCCACGACGGTTACCATGGTATCCAGTTGTGCGGCATCGGACAGGCTTCGACCCTGCTCATCGGCGAATGTAAAGGTTTCTGCCACGGGCAGGGGTTCCGAAATACCGGTGGATTCGATCACCAGATAATCGAAACGGTTTTCAGCGGCAAGCCGGCCGACCTCCTCGAGTAAATCCTCTCTCAGCGTGCAGCAGATACAGCCATTGCTCATTTCTACCAGACGCTCTTCGCTGCGGTTCAGTTGTACTTCATTTTGAATAGTGGCGGCATCGATGTTGACTTCGCTCATGTCGTTGACAATGACAGCGACCCGACGGCCATCCCGGTTGTGCAGGATATGGTTTAGCACAGTGGTTTTTCCTGCGCCCAGGAACCCGGACAACACGGTGACGGGCAGTTTGTTGTGTTGAGTTTTCATAGTGGTGGTATCCATGGCGGCAATGGTGGTTCCTTTTTTTAAATCAGAACTATAAATAAGATGATATATCGTATCATAAATATCGCTGCGATAAAGTCAAGTACGATGACCCATTGCCTGCTTGCCGATATTTCGATCCATGAACCGTTCTGGTTAATTACCGCCCGATTGATTGTCACCGTGCATCATTGGTGGTGACGGGGCAGGCAGTATGTCTGCAGGCACTCGCACCTGTTAGAATGGCTGCCTTATCTTCGCGTGATCTCTCTATGTTTCACATTGCCCTTTACGAACCGCAGATCGCCCCGAATACGGGTAATATCATCCGTTTGATGGCGAATAACGGCAGTCATTTACATCTGATCGAACCGTTGGGTTTCGATCTGGAAACAAAGAAATTGCGCCGGGCCGGGCTGGATTACCGGGATATGACCTCAGTCACCCGTTACCCCGACTACACGGCATTTCTGGCGCAGATGGGTGACAGGCGGATTTTCGCCTGTACCACGAAGGGAAACGTGCCCCATGACGGGATCGTTTATCGCCCCGGTGACGTGCTCCTGTTCGGTTCGGAAACAGCCGGTTTGCCGCAGCCGGTGATGGACAGTTTTGCCCCGGCCCACCGTCTGAGAATTCCCATGCGTCCCGGCTGCCGCAGTATGAATTTGTCCAATGCGGTGGCCATTGTCAGTTACGAGGCCTGGCGACAAAATGACTTTGCCGGTGGGCAGTAATGGTATGGCCGTTTCCTATAACTGGTCTTGCAGGGTGTTGCCGGTTAGGATGCACCGCCTGTCAGTGGGTGACAGGTGTGCATTGACAAGATAGATGCGCAGATTTTAATGACTGCACGAACGGTTAAAAAGAGGGTGATATGCTGATTGCAACGCTGGCGGTGCTGGTGGGTTTTGGCCTGTTGATCTGGAGTGCCGACCGGTTTGTGGATGGTGCTGCGGCGACGGCCTATCATGCCGGCATGCCCAGCCTGCTGATCGGCATGGTGATTGTCGGTTTTGGCACTTCTGCGCCGGAGATGGTGGTGTCGGCCATGGCGGCTTTGGATGGCAGCCCGGAACTGGCGCTGGGTAATGCGCTGGGGTCCAATATTGTCAATACTGGCCTGATACTGGGTGTCACGGCCTTGATCATGCCGATCATGGTGCATTCAAAAATCGTTCGCAAGGAGCTGCCGCTGCTGATTTTGATCTGTGTTGGCGCGGGTCTCATGCTATGGGATAACGCAGTACTTCGCTGGGAGGCGGCATTGCTGCTGATCGGTTTTTTTGCGTTGATCGGCTGGTCGGTTTTTTCAGCCATTCGCGACCGGGGTGATGCCTTGGCAACAGACTTCGATCAGGAAATACGTGAACATACCATGCCGCTGGCGAAAGCCATCTTCTGGCTGGCAGTGGGCTTGATCGTATTGGTGGCCAGCTCGAGGCTGCTGGTGTGGGGGGCTGTCACCATTGCCGAATCCCTGGGTGTCAGCGATCTGGTGATTGGTCTGACGATTGTCGCGCTGGGGACGTCCTTGCCCGAACTGGCTTCTTCCGTGATTGCCGTGCGCAAGGGCGAACACGATATCGCCATCGGCAATATCGTCGGCTCCAATATGTTCAATATTCTGGCGGTGGTCGGCATCGCGGGTCTTATTGAACCCTTGACCAACCTGTCACAACAGGTGTTAACCCGCGATTGGGCCACCATGACGATTCTCATGGTGATGTTGCTGTTGATGGCCTATGGCTTTAAGGGCCGGCAGGGCCGGATTAACCGGTTTGAAGGTTTCGGCCTGCTGCTGGTATTTATTGCCTACAATAGCTATCTGGTATTTTCGGTTCTGAGCGGCGTAGCCTGAAGCCCCTTCGCCTAAACCCGGTTTTTGCCGGAGCGGAATAACCATGCCCGGAGCGGATGATTGATGAAAAACCACGACCAACTCGACGGGATCGAGGACTTTAAAGCCCACCACCATCCCCACCTGATTGCCCAGCGTCTGGATGATGGCCCGGATTCTGTTTACGTGAGGGACTTTATCTACGGTGCGGTGGATGGTGCCATTACCACTTTTGCCATCGTTGCGGGTGTTGCCGGTGCCGGTCTGTCTTCTTCGGTCATCATTATCCTGGGTTTTGCCAACCTGCTGGCGGACGGTTTCAGCATGGCGGTGAGTAATTACCTGGGTACCCGTGCGGAGAACCAGCACCGCATCAAGATCCGCAACCGGGAAATTGAAGAAATTAAACGATTTCCCGAGGGCGAGGTGGAGGAAATTCGCCAGATTTATGCCCGCAAGGGTTTCGAGGGACGTGTTCTCGAAGATGCTGTGGGTGTGATTACCTCGGATGAGAAAACCTGGGTGGATACCATGGTTCAGGAAGAGTTCGGTCTCTCTCTGCAATCACACGACCCGTTCAGGGCCGGTCTGGCCACCTTTGTTGCCTTTTGCCTGGTAGGGTTCATACCGTTGACGACCTATGTCGCCAACTGGTTATCACCGGGTCTGATCGACTACGCCTTTGGCCTCTCTGCGGGCTTAACCGTGATAGCTTTTTTCATCGTCGGTGCCATGAAAGGTCGTTTTGTTGATCAGGGCTGGCTGGTGTCCGGGCTGGAAACGGTGGTGATCGGTGGTATTGCTGCCGGGATGGCATTTGGGGTGGGTCTGTTATTGAAAGGCCTGGTCGCCTGAATCCCTTCAGGTCTGTTCCAGCTCCACCATCAGGTCGTCCGATACACTTTCCAATGCCTGTTGCAGCCGGCCTCTGTCGAGGCCCTGTGGCAACTGCAGGGTGGCACTGGCCCGGAACAGGATTTCCGAGCTCATCGGCGCATCCTCACAGTGGGTGCAGAGCTCTTCCACGTTGACCTGCAGTTTTGCCAGAATGCCGGAGATCTCGCCGACGATACCCGCTCGGTCGTTGCCGACCACCGTCAGTGTGACGCGCTTGCCATCGGCTGGGTGCAGTGAAGAGTGCAGTGAGGAACAGGCCTCGCCGGTTACCCGAATACCCTGGTGTTGTAATTGTTCCAGTGCCGTGAGCAGAGTCGTCTGTCGGTCTTCGGCAATATCCACCAACAGAATGCCGGCGAATTTACCGGCAAGGCGGGACATGCTGCTTTCCAGCCAGTTGCCACCGGCGCGAGTGACCACGTCGGCGATGCGCTCCACAATGCCGGGACGATCATCGGCGATGACGGTCAATGCGAGATAGTGTTTCATGCGGCGGTTCTTATTCCTGTGCTGTTGTGGGACTATTATGGCCTAACAATCGGCCCCGGGCCATGACCGGGCATTATCTGCCGGCCATTTTGGAGCCATCGGATACCCAGAGGAGATCGAGATGAAAATCATTAATCCGTTACTGTTGCTGGTGTTATGGCTGGGATGTGTCGATGCGATAGCCGATGCATCCCCCTTTGCGGGAGCGCACCGGGCGCCTGAATTTGTTGCACGCGACAGTTATCGCCATCCGGTGGAAACCCTGGCCTTTTTTCAGGTGGAACCGGGCATGACTGTGGTTGAGATTTCCCCCGGCGCCGGCTGGTATACCGAGATTCTCGCACCGCTGGTCCATCACGGGGGCGCTGATCGGGGTCTGTTGTACGCCGCGCATTTTCCAAAAGACAGCGGTGTGTCTTACTACGAACAGTCGCTGGCGACATTTACCGCGAAACTGGCCGCTGATCCGCCGGTGTATGGCGATGTAATCCTCTCGACATTCGACCCGGCGAACGGCGTGCTGACGGTGCCCGATGGGGTTGCCGATCGGGTGGTGACGTTCCGCAATGTACACAACTGGTTGCGCTCTGACAGTGAAGGAAAAGCGTTTGAGCTGTTCTTCCGGGCGCTCAAACCCGGCGGAGTACTCGGTGTCGTGGAGCATCGCACCAGTCGCACCATCGACCGGGCGGAAATGATACGCAGCGGCTATATGCCGGAGGCCTACGTGATTGAGCTGGCGGAAAAAGCCGGTTTTGTGCTGGCGGCCAGATCCGAACTGAATGCCAATCCCAAGGATACGACCGATCACCCCGAGGGTGTCTGGACCCTGCCGCCCTCCCTGCGGTTGCAGGAGAAGGATCGGGAGAAGTATCAGGCCATTGGTGAGAGCGACCGCATGACACTGAAGTTTATTAAACCGGCGGCACCGTGATTCTGATTCCACCAGACCGGTTATCCGATGAACTGCTCACCGCGCTGCTGGATGACTTTATCGCCCGCGAGGGCACGGACTACGGTTTCGAGGAGTTGACGCTGCAGGCCAAACGGCAGCGGCTCAGGCGGCAGGTGGATCGCGGTGATGTGGTGATTACCTTCGATCCGGTGACAGAAAGTTGCAATCTGCTGTCGCGGCAACAGTTTCGTCAGCTGGCCGATTCAGCGTGACAGCTATCCCCCTGAGCTATCTGATAGACCGGCCAGCAGAGCAAACACAGTCTGTTGGCACATTGATCCTGGCCCACGGTGCCGGTGCGCCGATGGACAGTGATTTTATGGTGGCCATCACCCGACAGTTGACGGTCGAGGGCGTGACGGTTGTGCGCTTTGAGTTTCCCTATATGCGACAACGTCGTCTCACCGGGAAAAAGCGGCCGCCGGACCGCCAGCCCGTATTGCTGGATTGTTGGCGTGAAGTCTACGCCCACTGCTGTCATCGCGGGGATCTTCCCGCCCCGATACTGATCGGCGGTAAATCCATGGGTGGTCGCATGGCGAGTATGGTCGCCGACGAGCTGGGCGCAGCAGGGCTGTGCTGTCTCGGTTACCCCTTTCATGCGCCCGGCAAGCCTGAACGGATGCGGGTTGATCACTTGCTGGCCATGACTACGCCGGCCCTGATCTATCAGGGCACCCGCGATCCCTTTGGCCGGTCCGATGAGTTGGCCGAAGTCGCGTTGAGTCCTGCCGTAATGATCCACTGGCTGGAAGACGGCAATCACGATCTGAAACCCCGCAAGGCCTCGGGCCTTGATCAGACTGAACACCTGGCTGCCGTCGCCAACTCCGTGTCGGCCTTTGCTCGCAATTGCCCATAGGCTCACATTGAGAGGCAGCCTCGGTACATAGTCCTGAGCTGCATTGATGAGTTATTGAGACAAGGCTGTTTGGCAAGGAGAATTGGGAAGGAGGCTGGGGCGGCAACAGCGTGCCTGACAACAGAAAACGGGGTGAGCAGGACAACCGACCCGAGTCACACAGGATTATCGGGTCTGTTTCATTGAGCCGCCCGGTGCCATCATCGGGACAGCTTTGATGCTATCCCACGGGCTGTCAGCGGCGCTTTAATTTTACAGGCCGGGTTTCCCCAGTCCCTGCCGCTTTACTCAGGACTCCACCAGCATGGAGATCGCTGCCAGTGCTTCCGGATCCTGCGCCTTGATCTTGTTGGCGATATGGTGCTGGAAGAAATAGCAGAAAGTCTCTTCGCCTTTGGCTGAGTAGAGGCACGCATCGCCGGGCAGCACGGGTGTGCTGATGATTTTTTCATCATCAATCAGCATGCCCTGCACGGAGCCATCATAGAGCAGTCGCCAGCTGACGACTTCTTTCAGCGTAATACTTTTGAACCCGTCGCTCGACAGTACCGCATGGGTGCCAATGGTGTCCGGCAGTTCCTGGACGACATCGCTGTCTGTCTCGCAATCGATCTCATAGTATTCTGCAGCTGTTTCTACCTCCAATACCTTGTGGATGGGCGCTTCAAAAAAGACTTCATCGATGCCCGGATCGTAGTAGCCCTCCCAGTGACCATTCAGCGGATCCTGGATCTCGGTGCATGGCATGATGTCATCGAGCCAGGGCACCAGACCCACCACCTCACCATCGGCACGCAATGCCCAGCACAACACTTTGACACTGAACAGCTTGTTGGGATGAGTCTCGTTGGAATAGATCATTTCCAGACCATCGAGTTCGGGAGCGAGACGGATAATGCGGCGGTTTAACCGGGAGGAGTAGGGCTTCCCTGTGAAGAGATCGACCACGTTGTCCGTGTTGTGGTCAGGTGTTGAGGTAGTCATAATACAGCCTCCTCAAATGGCAGTTCGAACAGGCCCTGAGGAACTGCGTCCTGGATCGGGACCTGATGGGTGCGTACGGCTAAAACGCATCCACGCAAAATAAGGTACTACCGATCATTTCAAAGCACAATACCTTGGGTATATTTTGTGAGCTACTATTTTGCCTACGGCTCAAATATGAATTCACAGCGCATGGCTGCGCGTGACATGCGGGTCGTCGGCCAGTGTGCTGGCTGGCTGGATGGTTATGGTCTGCGGTTCAACAAACGCTCCGGCCACGATGCCCGGCTGGCTTGCGCCAATATCATTTTTGCCCGGGATGAGCGGGTGGAAGGGGTTCTTTACCAGCTGGAAAGTTCTGTAGAAATTGCCAGATTGGATCCTTTTGAAGGCACGCCATTCAGGTACAGTCGCGAACGTTTTCCGGTGCAGACAGAGCGCGGTGTTGTGCCCGCCTGGGTCTATATTGCCAACCCCGCCGTGATCGATCACTGCATTCGTCCGGCACGCTGGTATATCGAGCATTTACTGGCTGGCAGCGATTACCTTTCCCCCGCCTACTGGGAGAAAATCGATAACACGGCTTGCTGTGAGGGTGTGACGATTGTCTGGTGATACGGCTTCTTTTGATCCCCGGACGTGTCAGTTGATGGGAATATTCAACGATCTGTTTGCCGGCTCCTGCAATACCCTGTTGAGCGGGGGCGGCGAGGAACCGGTTTATCTGCCTGCCGAAGGGATGGGTGACTGTCACCAGTTGATTTTCCGGCAGGATTATTTTTCCAGTGCCCTCCATGAAATTGCCCATTGGTCTATTGCTGGTGAGCAGCGTCGTCAACGGGTGGATTTTGGCTACTGGTATCAGCCCGATGGCCGCAGTGTCAATGAACAAAGTGCTTTTGAGCAGGTGGAGATCAAACCCCAGGCGCTGGAATGGATATTTTCCGTGGCGGCAGGGCACCGCTTTCAGATCAGTGCCGATAACCTGTCCGCAGATATCGATGCCAGTGACGCGTTCGCCGCCGCTGTGGCCGAGCAGGCTCAAAGCTGGTGTGTCGGCAGCTTACCTACACGGGCAGCGCTGTTCGCCGCTTCGCTGTCGGAGGTGTTCGGTGGTCGGGACTATCTGGATCCCTGCCATTACCGTGTTGATTCGCTGGGATCCTGATGGTGGCACGAAAGCCCCCGCTGTACCTGGTAGATGCCTCCATCTATATTTTTCGCCATTATTTTACACTGCCGCAGCGGTGGTATTCCGGGGAAGGCCATCCCACTCAAGCCGTGTACGGTTATCTCGGTTTTCTGCTGGGTTTGCTCGAGCAGGTTCAGCCGCAGTTTATGGCAGTGGCCTTTGACGAGAGTCTGGGCCAGTGCTTCCGGAATACGATTTACCCGGACTACAAGGCCAATCGCGAGCTGCCCGACGATGCACTGGCCTTTCAGCTGCGGGCCTGCGCCGAGGTGACGACCATCCTGGGCATTTCGACTCTGGCCAGTGATTCCCATGAAGCGGATGATATTATTGGCACTCTGGCTGAAAGGGGGCGTAACGACGGTCACCCGATTGCGGTAATCAGTGGTGATAAAGACCTTGCCCAGTTGTTGCAGGACGACGATGCGCTACTCTGGGATGTTGGCCGTACGCCTGCCAGGGACCGATTTGCCATCAAAAGAGAATTCGGGGTCTGGCCGGAGCAGCTGGCAGATTATCTGGCGTTGGTCGGTGACAGGGTCGATAACATACCCGGTTTACCTGGCGTGGGGGCAAAAACGGCGATTGAATTATTGGCACATTGCGCGTCGCTGGATGGGTTGATTGCGGCGGGACCTGACATCGCCAATCTGCCCCTGCGCGGTGCGAAGCAGCTACCTGAAAAAATTGCCGCCTACCGGGAGCAACTGCTAATGGCCCAATCCCTGACCCGAATAGCCCTGGACGCACCCGTTGGCGAGCCCGCTTTGCAATGTGCCCCGATCGCACTGGATAAACTGGATGACTTCTGTCAGCGAATGGGGCTTGGCGCTACACTGAAAAATCGCGCTGCAAGACTCGCGCACGCTGGGGGGCAGGCGCAGCACGTCGTGAAGGAGGCATTACACACCCGATGAAAATTGTTGCCGATGACAATATGCCGTTGGTGAGGGAACTGTTCTCGCCCTATGGCGAGGTGGTGACCTGTCCTGGCCGCGAGCTGACGGCGGCGCATTTGGTGGATGCGGATGTGTTACTGGTCCGTTCGGTCACCCCGGTCAATGGGGCGCTGCTCGAGGGCAGCCCGGTACAATTTGTCGGTTCTGCCACGATAGGTGTCGACCATGTGGACATGGATTATCTGGCGTCCAGAAACATTCAGTTTGCCAGTGCGCCGGGTTGCAACGCCAATGCGGTGGTTCAATACGTGCTCTCGGCTCTGTGTCGTCTGCGTCCCGGCTGGCTCGGGGAAACGGTGGGCATTGTCGGTTGCGGCAATGTGGGCGGCAGGCTCTACCGCACCCTGCGGGAGCTGGGCGTTGATTGCCGCTGCTACGACCCATTTCTCAACACCGCAACTATCGGGGGGCTGACTACCTTTGAGCGGGTGCTCGAAGCCGATATTCTCTGCCTGCATACCCCGCTGACTACCGGTGGACCCTATCCGACCCACCACCTGCTGAACGAGGCGGCGCTGATGAATTTTGCGCCCGGCGGGCTGTTGCTCAATGCCGGGCGGGGACCCGTGGTGGATAATACGGCCCTGTTGCGGTTGAATCGTGGCGAGCAGTGGCAGGTTGTGCTGGATGTGTGGGAGTCAGAGCCGGCGATCTCTCTGCCCTTGCTGGAGCAGGTTACCATGGGCACGCCGCACATTGCCGGGTACAGCGAAGACGGCAAAATCAATGGTACATACATGGTGTGCGAGGCATTTTGTCAGTGGTTGGGGCAACCCTCGCCGGTAAAACCCGGGCGGGATGAGTCTGTCCAGTGGCTCAGTGCCAAGTCTCTGGCGGAGGCGATATTGGCTGTTTACGACATAGCAGACGATGACCGTCGTATGCGTGAGGTACTGCTGTCAGCCGGGGATGCCGCAGCAGTCGGCTTGGGGTTTGACCAGCTGCGGAAAACCTATCCCGCACGTCGGGAATTTCAGCATTTCGGTGTGAGCGTGGACAGTGACGAATATCTGGCCGGCCAGTTGGCCACACTGGGATTTACTACTGCCTAAGGGCGGGATTTTCTTTTGGACGAGGGGGCTACTTTCTGGTTCAGATCGCTGATGGCATTCTGCACCATGGCTTCCGTAATCGGGATTTCCCGACCGTTGTCATCAATCAGGGCCGCACCGTGAAAATCAGGTGATTTGGCCTTTTTATCAGGCTTGTCGTTCGGCTGATCCATGTTTGCTCACTGGTGGTGGTCAGATTGACAAAACATACCATGATTACCCCGTAAGGCAAGCCTTGGGGTTAAATTTGCAGAAGCACATTTAGGAGTCGCCATGTTCACACTCGGCTTGATCGTCAATCCGCTGGCAGGCATCGGTGGTCCCGCGGCGTTGAAGGGTAGCGATGGCGAGGCCGCTGCCGAAGCCTTCAGAAACGGGACCGGGTTGCGTGCGCCAGAGCGAGCCGCCAGAGCATTGGAGGTGATCTTCCATGCTCTCGGTGGTGATGCCGTATCGGTGCTGACCTGTCCCGGTCTGATGGGGGAGTCGGTGGCCAGGCAATGTGGTTTTGTCTCCGAACTGGTCTGTGAAACGGATCCCCTGAATACCCGGCCGGAAGACACCGAGCAGGCGGCCAGAGTGCTGGAGGACAGAGGCGTGGATTTGCTGCTGTTTGTTGGCGGCGATGGCACGGCACGCAATATTTGCAACGCGGTTTCTCCGTATCAGCCCGTACTGGGCGTGCCAGCCGGGGTCAAGATGCACTCCGGTGTGTATGCCATGACACCGGAGGCGGCAGGTGAGGTGGTCTGTCGGCTGGTTCGTGCCGACCTCGTGGATGTTCGCCGGCAGGAAGTGCGCGATATCGATGAGGACGCCTTTCGCCAGGGCCGGGTCATGTCCCGTTACTACGGGGAGTTACTGGTGCCGGAAGAAGGACGTTTTATGCAACAGGTCAAGGATGGCGGACGGGAAGTGGAGGCGCTGGTGGTTGATGAAATAGCCGATACCCTGATGGAAGAAATGGAGGATGACACACTCTATCTGGTCGGTCCCGGCTCGACCACAGCGGGGCTAATGGCGGCAATGGGGCTCGATAACACACTGCTTGGTGTGGATATGGTCAGGAATAGGCAGTTGCTGGCTGGGGATGTTTCAGCCGGACAAATCGAACAGGCGCTGGGGGGATTCAGCGGTCCGGTGAGTATTATCATTACGCCAATTGGCGGTCAGGGCATGCTGCTGGGTCGCGGCAATCAGCAATTGACACCTGCCATTATCAGGCGGGCTGGTCGGGATAACCTGATTGTTGTGGCGACCAAAACCAAAATCACCGAACTCGGGGGCAGGCCCCTGATGGTGGACAGTAACGATCCACAACTGGATCGGGAGCTGGCGGGTTATGTCCCGGTGCTGACCGGCTACCGGGACAGGATTCTCTATCCGATCGGTCAGGGGGCCACCTGAGCCAGTTTAACCTTGGTTACCGGATGATTGAGACGGTATTTTTCCAGGAAGCGGGCCAGCCGCTCGATGGCTTCCTCCAGATCGTCTTCCCTCGGCAGGAATACGATGCGGAAATGGTCGGGATCCGGCCAGTTGAAAGCGGTGCCCTGCACCAGCAGGATCCGTTCTTCCAGCAATAAATCCAGCACCAATTGCTCGTCGTCTTCGATCGGATAAATTTCCCGGTCCAGTTTGGGGAACAGGTACATCGCCGCTTTGGGTTTGACACAGCTGACACCGGGTATCCGGGTCAACAGGGACCAGGCTTTTTCGCGTTGCTGGTAGAGACGGCCCTCCGGCGCCACCAGGTCGCTGATGCTCTGATAGCCGCCCAGCGCGGTCTGGATGGCATACATGGCCGGTACGTTGGCACACAGCCGCATGGATGCCAGCATCTCAATGCCCTGGATATAACTGCGGGCGCGATGTTTGGCGCCGCTCACCACCAGCCAGCCGGAACGGAAACCCGCCAGACGGTAGGCTTTTGACAAGCCGTTGAAGGTGATGCACAACACGTCGGTGGCCAGACTGCCGAGCGGCACGTGTACCGCATCATCGTAGAGAATGCGGTCATAGATTTCATCGGCATAAATGATCAGGTCATGTTGCCTGGCCAGTTCGACAATCTCCTGCAGAACCGCCTCGGAGTAAACTGCCCCGGTGGGGTTGTTGGGATTGATCACCACGATGCCCCGGGTATTCGGTGTGATCCTGCGGGCGATATCCTCGATGTCCGGTTGCCACTCGTTGGCTTCGTCACAGAGATAGTGAACCGCCTTGCCCCCGGCCAGATTCACGGCGGCTGTCCACAGGGGGTAGTCCGGCGCCGGCACCAGAATTTCATCCCCGTTGTTGAGTAGTGCCTGCATGGCCATGACAATCAGTTCGCTGACGCCGTTGCCCAGGAAGATATCGTCGATGTCGACATTCGGGATACCGATCAACTGGCAGCGTTGCATAACGGCCTTGCGGGCACTGTAGATGCCTTTGGAGTGGCAGTAGCCCTGGGCCTTGGCCAGGTTGTGAATGACATCGTGAATGATCTCGTCGGGCGCTTCAAAACCGAACGGGGCAGGGTTGCCAATATTCAGCTTCAGGATGCGCAGGCCTTCTTCCTCGAGCCGGTTGGCGTGGTCGAGCACCGGGCCGCGAATATCGTAGCAGACGTTATTCAGCTTGTTTGACTTCTGGATATGTTGCATAAAGTATTGTTTCTGGTTGTCCAATTCAGATAAAAACTGATTGTATATCAAAACCCTGCCATAAATAAGAAAACTCTGAGGTGCCGAGGATGGCGAACACAAGACAATTCAACGATGAACAATGGCGAGAACAGCTCACCCCTGACGAATTCAGAATCTGTCGTCAGAAGGGCACTGAACCTCCATTTAGTGGTGCCTACTGCGATGAGAAAGCTCCCGGTATCTACCACTGTAAATGCTGCCATCAGCCGCTGTTTGATGCTGCGGCCAAGTATGACTCAGGTTCCGGCTGGCCGAGCTTCTATCAGGCCATGGATGAGAATGCTATCGATGAATGTGCCGATACTAGCCATGGCATGCGCCGTACCGAGATCACTTGTGCGCACTGTGGCGCTCATCTGGGACACCTGTTTGATGACGGCCCTGAACCAACCGGACTGCGATATTGCGTGAATTCGGCCTCCTTGCAATTGGAGCCGTCCTGAAATTCTGATCACGGGTTGCTACCGGACCAGTGTCGTGGGTTTTCGGGCTGCCGCAGAGAAAAACAGAATGCAGGGTTGACAGCACACATGCCGCTTCTTAGAATGCGCGCCTCTCTTGATGAGAACCTTGTGTCCCGTTCGTCTAGAGGCCTAGGACACCGCCCTTTCACGGCGGTAACAGGGGTTCGACTCCCCTACGGGACGCCACTTTTATCCTGATGGGATAAAATGCGGGAATAGCTCAGTTGGTAGAGCGCAACCTTGCCAAGGTTGAGGTCGCGAGTTCGAGCCTCGTTTCCCGCTCCATTATTAGAACAGGGCCAGTGATGTAAATCACTGGCCCTGTTTTTTTAGGCCTTTTCCCCTGCTGCGAATCCTGTTCAGTTTGGCGATCCAAGCCCGGTTTGGTTCTCCTGTGGATCCCTGTCAAACCCACCCAAATAGCCTATCGTGGTAGCCCCCTCCTTTTTTTCGATCTGATGTCAGAGGAAAATGAGTGATGAACTTGCTGCAAGCAGTCCACATGACTCCGGCCAAGCTTGCTCGTCACACTGTGCGAGTCCGATAATCTGGGGCGCTGGGGTGGTGAAGAATTTATTGTGCTGGCAGCCAACAGCACGCTGGATGATGGTGCCCAATTGGCAGAGCGTTTGCGAGCCCATGTCGAAGCGCTCGATTTTGGTGAGCTCGGCGGGGTCACGATCAGCGTGGGTGTCGCGGAATGGCGCAAGGGGGACACCCGAAAGGCACTGGTGGCTCGTGCTGATGAAGCCATGTATCGGGCCAAAAACAGTGGTCGAAACTGCGTTAAATGCTGAGTGCCGGGCATTATTGAGCTGGCGGTTGGGGCAGGGGATCAGGGCGGGTCCAGTATCTCTCGCAATTTCACCGCCAATTGCTCGCGATGATAGGGTTTGCTGATCAGCTGCACACCCCTGTCCAGCCGACCATTGTGAATAATGGCGTTTTCACTGTAGCCGGAGGTGAACAATACCTTCATGTCGGGGCGGATGCGCAGTGCCTGTTCGCTCAGCTGTCGACCATTGATGCCGCCCGGCATCACCACATCGGTAAATAACAGGTCAATATCCTGGCGCTGCGCCAGGATATCCAGCGCCTCTGCACCGGAATGGGCAGCTGTGACCCGGTAACCGAGGCTCTCCAGCAGGGTCGTGACATAGGTTCTCACCTGGTCGTCATCCTCCACCGCCAGAATATGCTCTGTGCCACTCCTGGGCTCGATCTCCCGGGGTGCTTCATAGGGGACTTCATTTGTTGCGATCGCACGCGGGAAATAGAGCCTGATCGCGGTGCCTTCATCCTCTTCTGAATAAATCCTGGCATGTCCGCCGGATTGTTTGACAAAGCCATACACCATACTGAGGCCGAGACCACTGCCTTTGCCCATCACCTTGGTGGTGAAAAACGGATCGAAGGCCTGGCTGACAGTATCGGCAGCCATGCCGGTGCCGCTGTCGGATACCGACACCTGCACATACTCACCGGCGATTACGTCCACTTGATCCTGTGCATAGGTCTCATCCAGCAGCGTGTTGGCCGTCTCAATCAACAGCCTGCCACCCTCTGGCATGGCATCGCGCGCGTTGATGGCAAGATTGAGCAGTGCCACCTCCAGTTGGCCCGGGTCAATTTCGGCAGCCCAGAGTCCCCCGGTCTCGACAAACGTCAATTCAATATCCTCGCTGAGGGCTCTTTTCAGTAATCCCAGGGTGTCGGTCACCAGTTTATTGATGTTCACCCGCCTGGGTTGCAGTGCCTGACGACGGGCAAAGGCGAGCAGGCGATTGGTGAGCTCCGCTCCTCGTTCCGCCGCCGTGACGGTCATTTCCGCCAACTGTTGCAGATCGGGCTGATCGCCGAGCTGCTCCTGCATGAATTCGGCGTTGCCCAATATCACGGTGAGCAGATTGTTGAAGTCGTGGGCAATGCCGCCGGTGAGGTGACCGACCGCTTCCAGTTTTTGGGATTGGCGCAGCCGTTCATCCATTTCCCGCAGTTCGGTGACATCCACCATGCTGCCGACCATTCGTATGGCCTTGCCTGCGGTATCCCGTGTAATAAAACCCCGATCCACCACGGACAGCGACTTGCCACTGGCGTGGATAAACCGGTATTCACCCTGCCAGGTTAAAGAGTCACTGTTAAACACGGCATAGAGTTCTGAAAGCAGGCTATTGCGGTCATCCGGGTGAATATGCTCAACCCAGAACTGCAAACTGTTACAGATCTGTGCCGGGTCGTGGCCGAACATGGTTCTCAGGTTGTCGTTCCACCACAGGCTGTCCTCAATCAGATCCCAGTCCCAGATCACATCGTTGGTGGCTTTGGTGACCAGTTGGAATCGCTCGTCGCTCTGTCTGATAGTCTGCTCGGCCATTTTCCGGTCAGTGATATCCCGCTCTACGGCAATCCAGTGGGTAATCGAGCCGGTTTCGTCCGCCAGTGGGACAATGTCCATTTCCAGCCAGAACTCATCACCACTTTTGGTGTAGTTGATTAGTTCAGCACGCACGGGCTGCCAAAGGGTAAGGGCCTCCCGAATGCGATCCAGCTCTGCCCGCTGGGTTTTTGGCCCCTGCAGCAGGCGCGGTGTTTTGCCGATGACCTCCTCGCGGCGATACCCGGTGTGCCGCTCGAAGGCATCGTTGACATAGATGATCCTGGGCCCGTCGGGCTCATCCAGAGGCTCCGCCTCGGTGATCAGCAAAATATCATTTTGCCGGGAGATGGCGGATTCCAGCAGTCGCAGGTGTTGCTCTCTGGCTCGCTCCTGGGTGACATCCTGAAAATAGATGGCGAGTCCTTCGATCGAGGGGTAGGCCTTTACCCGCAACCAGATATTCAGTTCGCTGTAACGTTCGGTAAACGTACGTGTCGTCTGTGTTGTAAGGGCCGCTTCATACTCGGTGCGGAAAGCAGAATCCGCGGCAGCCGGAAAGCACTCCCAGGCGTTATTGCCAATCAGTGCATCCCGGCGCTTGTTGAGAATTCGGCAAAATTCGTTGTTGACGAAGGTGAAATTGAAGTCCCTGTCGAGGGTGAAGAAGCCATCGCTCATACTCTCTAGGGTCTGTTCCAGTCGTTGCGACAGGGTCTTTGATTGCTCCCGTGCATTGATGTGATCGGTAATATCCTGGAAGGCCCCGCGCACGGCACAGATGTTGTCCTCGGCGTCGTATTCGGCCTCCCCGGTGCTGCGCACCCAGATGGGCCTGCCGGTGGCAGTAATCTTCGGCATCACCTCGCTGAAGGGCTCCCCCCGTTCTGCACAGGCGTCAAAGATACGGCGAAAACGGTTGCGATATTCCGGTATATAGAAATTGATGGCCTCCTGCAGGGTGGGTTGAAAGTCCAGCCCGACGTCGTGAATTTCGGCAGTCTCCTTTGACCATTTCATGGTTTTTGTCTGAAGGTCAAAACGCCAGCCCCCCAGCCGGGCAGCCTGCCCGGCAATCCGTTGCAGGCTGGAGGCTTCGGCCAACTGGCTGTCCGCCAGAACCTGATCGGTGATGTTCTGTACCACCCCGGTGAGCAGGCGCCCGTCGGCGGTATTGGCCAGCTCGCCCATGCCTTGAACATGCATGATACTGCCATCCGGCTTGGGGATTCTGTGACGGAACTTCAGCGGCGCATCGGGTTTTTCCAGAAAACTGTTCAGCTCGTCGACCAGACCCTGCCGGTCATCCGGGTGCATCAATTGCAGGTAGGCATCAAAGCAGTGGCCGAAGTTCTCGGGGGCGATATCGTACATGTCGTAGATATCATCAGACCAACTGAGCACATCGCTGTCGAGATTGAGTTTCCATATGCCCAGTTTCAACAGGCGTTTGGCCGTGCGCAGGCTGGCCTCCTGTTCCTGCAGGCGACTGTTGGCAATTTTCAATTCGCGGGATCGCAGCAGGATATCCAGCTCCAGCTGGGCATCGTCGTGTTTCTCGGTGACAGCGGATCCCGGGGCTGTCAGTCGTCCCTCCACCGAGTAGATAAACTCGGTGACATCCTCGGTTCTGAGGATAATGAATGTAATTTGGCCATCGGCCCCTTTGATGGGGGTGTTTACACAGCTCCAGAAGTGTTCGGCGAATCCACCGCCCTGATCTTCCGGACGGGGAATGGGGTAGCGCTGAACCGGCAGAATATCGGACATGCCGGTTTCTTTAACTTGCTCCAGCGAGGCCCGAAGATTCCGGACGCCGTCTGCCATGCTGTCCGCGGGATCATCGGGGAAAACATCGAACATTCGACGGCCCTTGATGTCCTGCCTGCGGGTGCCGGTGGCATTGAGGTAGGCATCGCTGGCGGCGACAATCCTGAATTCGTCGGGGGTCAGGACCAGAAATTGACCGGGTGCCGACTCGAACAGGGACTGAAACAGGTGGGCCGAGGCCTCGGCTTCCTGCCGCAAAATCTGTTCCCGATTGAGGTAGTTGGCTTTATCTTCTTCCAGTGCCAGCAACCGGGTGACATCCCGGGCGGAGACCAGCTCGGCCCTTGTGCCCTCATGGTCCAGTGTGTGCGCGGTGATCACCACCGAGATAATCTCCCCGGACTTGAGGCGGTGACGCCAGATACCAGCCTCATTAAACCCCGGAGTTAAGGAAGCAACGTTTTCGACTAAGCCGGGGACATCTTCCGCCGGCCGAATATCCCTGATGGTCATGGCGAGGAATTCGTCCCGGGAATAGCCATATTTGGCAATGGCGGCATCGTTGACGTCAAGAAAACGCAGGGTTTCCCGATCATAGATCCACATTGGATCCGGGTGGCATTCGAAAAGGAGATCCCCGGGGATAGGCACTAATGCCCCCGATTAGCAGTTGGAGGGCACTTCAGCCATTCAAGGATGGCATCTGGTGGCATGGGCCGGCCAATAAAATACCCCTGGGCTGTATCGCAGCCAATCTCCGCGAGAAACGACAGTGTCCATTGGTCTTCCACCCCTTCGGCAGTCACCAGCAGTCCCAGTGCTCTGGCCAGGCCGACGATCGCTGCCGCAATTTTCTGTGATTCCTCGGACTGCGGTGCCGAGATGACAAACATTTTGTCAATTTTCATTTCCGAGAAGGGCAGCCGTGCCAGCTGAATCAGGGATGAGTAGCCCACCCCGAAATCATCGATCGACAAGCTGAATCCCTTGATGCGGAACTGGGTCAGAAATTCCAGCATCATGATCGGGTTTTCCATGCTACTGCTTTCGGTAATTTCAAGAACAATCTGTTCAGGGTTCAGTCCCAGCACCTGACACTGGGTCATCAGCCACTCGGATAGGCCGGCGTCAGCTATCACCCTGGCGGACATGTTCAGGGCGATGGTGGTATTGGTGCCACGAAACGATTCGGCAAACCAGCGAAGAGCTTGGCCAAATACCTGTCGGGTCAGCTCGCCGATCAGACCGGTATCTTCCGCCAGCGGAATGAAGCGGTCGGGCAAAATGATGCCGATATCGGGATGGTGCCACCGGGCCAGCGCTTCAAAGCCTATACATTTTCCCGTGGCGCAGGAGACTTTGGGCTGGTAATAGACGCCTATTTGCTGCTCAGCCAGGCCCGCGGTGAGGGTCTGCCGGGTAACCTGGAATTCCTGTGGCCGGTTTTCGGGAGCCTTTAGGGGAGGCTGGTGGGTCTTGTCACTGAGCAGCTCGCGGAGTCGGTTGGGGGTAAAGGGCTTACCCAGAACCCCCGAGACATTGAGACCATTCTCTGCGGCGGCTCGACCCGCAGCCTCCAGCACCCTGTTTCCCAGACCGCTGGCAACGATCACGACGCCATCAAAGGCGATATCGGCCAGACGTTTCAGTATCTCGACACCATCCACTTCCGGCATGGCGAGATCGACTATCAGGTGTGAAGGGGCCCAGTCTTTGACCAGGTGAAGAAACTCGTCCGCACTGGTGGTGGCGCGGGCATCGTGACCGGCACTTTTGGCAATGGTGCAGATGGTAAAGCTGACGTCGGCATCATCATCGAGTACCAGCAGCCGTTTATCGGGGGTCCCTAATGTCATCACCAGACCTTTATTATTTGTAGGTTTGTCTGGCGGAAAGACTTGTTTGGCCAGAAAGATAATCCGTGATCAAATCCACCATAGTCCCAGCATGCGGTATTGTGTGGGTTGTTTCAAGCCCGCTTGAAAGCCGCTCAGTTTGTAGGAATACAGCGGTTATTGACCGCCGGATGACCGCCGGTATTGCGGGGTTCAGGCATTGGCGATTTATCATGCGTTGTCCTGCTGTGTCAGTACCTGGCGCAGGCATTGGGCAAGCTCAGACCGGCGGTAGGGTTTTCGGATGAGGTTGGTGTTGCCTTGGGGCCTGTCGCCTTCATCGTCGTGGCCGGCAAACCCGGTGGTGAACAGTATCTTCAGGGTGGGGCGCAGCTCACTGGCCAGTTGGGCAAGCTGTCTGCCGCCCATACCGGGCATGCGCAAATCGGTGAACAGCAGGTCAACAGTATTGCCTTCGTGCAATAGGTCGAGTGCCTGCTGGCCATCGGTTGCCGTGATGACCTGATAGCCCAGAGACTCCAGCTGGTGTTTGGCAACCTGTCGAACTAGGTGGTCGTCCTCTACCAACAGGATTGATTCATTGCCGCCGATATTTTCAGATGGTTGCTCGTCAACCGGCAGCGGTGTCGGTGGCTGGTCGGAGACAGGCAGATACAGCAGGAAGGTGCTGCCTTCCCCCGGTCTTGAGCGGACGTTGATCTGCCCGCCGGACTGGTTGATAAATCCGTGTACCATTGCCAAACCCAGCCCCGTTCCGGCACCCTGTTCTGCAGAGGTGAAAAAGGGCTCAAACAATCGATCCACAAGCTCCGGGGCTATGCCGGTGCCCGTATCGGTTATCGATAACACGGCATACTGGCCACAACTCAAATCCAGCTCGGTTGAATCGCTAGCCTGAGTGGCGCCTGTTGAGATGGTCAGGCTACCACCCTGCGGCATGGCATTGCGTCCGTTGACACACAGGTTCAGCAGCGCGTGTTCCAGTTCTGAAGGGTCCACGTAGACTGACGGCAGCCGGGCATCGAGCTCCAGGGCGATTACAATATTGCTGCCCAGTGCTCGCTGTAGCAGCGGCTCGATGCCGAGTACCAGTTGATTCAGGTTCACGGCCCTCGGGGTGAGGCTCTGTTGCCGGGCAAATGCCAGCAGGCGATGGGTCAGATCCGCTCCGCGCTCAGCCGCCTCCGTGATCATCCTTGCCAGCCTTTGATGGTCGGGGTGATCGCCCAGTTTGTCTTCCAGAATTTGCGCGTTGCCCATGACCACCGTGAGCAGGTTGTTGAAATCATGGGCGACCCCGCCCGTCAGCATGCCCAGGGCCTCCAGCCGTTGTGCCCGGTGGAGTTGTTTTTCCATTGTGATGCGGTTTGTGATATCGGTCATGCCGCCGACCATCCGGATGACAGTGCCATGGTCATCGCGAATCAGGTGACCGCGGTCCTCCACCTGGGCCCACTGGCCATCTGCACATCTGAAACGATAGCTGGCGGACCAATGATTGTTGCCGTTTTGGGAAATGGCCAGTTGGCGCCCGGTCAACACCTCCTCCCGGTCATCGGGGTGAATCAGCGCTGCCCAGGCGGCGTCATCGGGTTGCGAGTCGGCGCGACGGTGGCCAAAGAGCTGTGTGAAACCGTCATTCCACCAGCGATTGTCACTGAGCATATCCCAGTCCCAGGCGGCATCACTGGTGGCCTGGGCCAATAACCGGAATCGCTCCACGCTGACCCGAAGCGCGGCTTCCGTGGCTTCCCGGCGGGCGATATCTTTCTGCAAGGCCCGGTTGGCGATTTCCAGTTGACGGGATTTTTCTTCCAGTTTGCGGACCAGTGTCTGGTTGTAGGTCTTCAGAATAGTGTTTTCATCGAGCCCGACGGGGCTGGTCGCAATGGGCTTGGCGCTATGGGGTTGATCCTGGATTTGCCACAGGACTTTGAGGAAAGCTTCTGGCTCGGCAGATTTGAGGACGAAGGCATCAGCACCCAGATCCAGGGCCAGCTCACGGTCACTTTCCTCGGTGTAAGTGGCGGTGTAGATGATGAATGGGATACGCGAGAGGCGGGAGTCGGACTTCCATTGCTGGAGCAGCGTATAACCGTCCATGATGGGCATCAACAGATCAGAGACAATCATGTCGGGAGGGGTATTGCGTGCCTTATCCAGTGCTTCGTTGCCCTGGCTGGCGGTATCGACCTGATAACCGTGGCTGATGAGCAGCGTCTCCAGGTAATAGAGGTTTTCCTCCCGGTCATCAACGATGAGGATCCGCGACATCAGCTGCTTTCCATATCCGGAGACTGCCAGCAGACACTTTCCACCTCATCAACAAAAGTATCGGGGTCGATGGGCTTTTCGATATAACCGCTACAGCCCGCTGCCAGTGCGTTCTCTCGATCACCTGCCATGGCGTGGGAAGTCACTGCGATAATGGGGATATTGCCCACTGACTCGACCTCGCGCAGGGTTGCCGCCACGTCATACCCATGCATGGTCGGTAATTGTATATCCAGCAGAACCAGGTCGGGCAACAGCGCCTTGGCCAGTGCAATGCCTGCCGGTCCGTCGGTGGCCGATCTGACGCGGTGGCCGCGGTGTTCCAGTAAAAAAGTCAGCAGGTAGCGGTTGAGCTCATTGTCTTCAATGACCAGAACATTGAGGCGGGATTTTTTCATGGTAGCTCCAGTGGCAATATCACGGTAAATTCGCTGCCCTGCGACCATTGACTGTCCACCTTGATTGTGCCGCCGAGTAGCTTGGTCAGACGGCTGCAGATAGCCAATCCCAATCCGGTGCCGTCATGTTGACGGGTCAGGCCACTGTCGACCTGGTTGAAAGGTTTGAATAACTGCTCTATGTCTTCCGGTCGGATACCAATGCCGGTATCGGTGATCCGGAATTGAACAGCGGGTACCGGCTGCTCGCCGCGAAGTGATGCCCCGTTATTTGCATCACCGGCTGCAGTGGTAGGAATCCATGCCGGTTCCAACTCCACATGCAACGCGACACTGCCCTGGTCCGTGAACTTAATGGCGTTGTTCAGCAGGTTCAGCAAAATTTGTTCAACCCGTCGACGATCACTGCACATGGTGGATAACTCTGCTGCGATATCCCCGTGAAGTGACAGACCTTTCTTCTCTGCCAGTGGCCGGACACTTTCGATTACCTGATCGATTGCGTCGGTCAGATCAAAAAGCTCCCGTCGGACCTGTAACTGTCCGGCTTCGATTTTGGAGATATCCAGTACGTCGTTGATCAGATCCAGCAAATGGCGGGCACTGCTGCGGACCATACCCAGTTGTTTTTTCTGTTCCCGGGTAATGGGCCCCGCCATTCCCTGCAGAATAATGCCGGTAAAACCGATGATTGAGTTGAGCGGGGTCCGCAATTCGTGGGACATGGTGGCCAGAAATGACGACTTCAAATGATCGGCAGTTTCAGCACGGTTGGCGACCAATTCCAGCTCATTGGTGCGAGCCCTGACCCTTTTTTCCAGGTTCTGGTTCAATGCCTTGAGATCGGCATAGGCTTTCTCCAGAGCACCGAAAGCCCACCAGATCAGTAGCAGTAATAACAGCGAGGTGACCAGGACAAATCCGATCCCCTTGTATACGCTCCATCGGCTGAATGTTTCGGTATCCGCTGCCAATGCCATCAGTGCATGGTCAGAGGCGTAGATCCACAAGCTGGCCACAGTGGCATAGACGGCGGTGATCAGCAGTGCGCGGCAACGCAGTGACCATCTACTTCCCGGTTTGCAGGAAGGTGGGAGCACGGAATTTTGGCCATGTTCGTCGTCGGGCCTGTTGGTGCTCATGGGGCAACCCCGGAAATTGGATTGGTTCCGACTCTCGGTATTTCCCGTTTATTCGATGGTGCAGTCAAGTCGGGCAACATGGCCGTCCTTCCTGTCAGTGTGGCAGTTCCTTATCACAAGTCTGCAATACCAATTTAACGCATGGACAGTTATTGCGGGCTGTTTTTATAAGTATCACCACTGCAGAATAGGCCCAGAGTGGTTGGTGGGTCAATCCTTGCCCTGACGATAGTGGGTTCGCTCGTCGCTGTGTTCGAGTTGCAGTATCGCCGACCCCTGATGTCAGCCCAATGCGCCGGGTTTTTTGGTGTTAACCGACAAACGTCGGGCAAAGTCATTTAGACTATACCCCCGCTGAGCCGGCCATGTTCTTTGGTTGACGCGCGGGCACTTTTATTCTGTAACCGTTTTTATTTTTGTAACTATTGGGACGCTATGACCGCTGCATTATCGATCCGCAACTTGCACAAACAGTATGACAATGGCTTTGAGGCACTCAAGGGCATCGACCTGGAGGTTCAACCCGGCGACTTTTTTGCGCTGCTCGGGCCTAATGGTGCCGGCAAGTCCACGACCATCGGCATCATCTGCTCTCTGGTGAGAAAAACGGCCGGTGAGATAGCTATTTTCGGGACGGATATCGACAAGAACTTCTCTCTGGCCAAGCAATATATCGGCGTGGTTCCACAGGAGTTCAACTTCAACCAGTTTGAAAAGGTCATTGATATTGTCAAAACCCAGGCGGGCTATTTCGGGTTACCACCAAAACTTGCCGGGGAGCGCACCGAGAAATATCTGAGGCAGCTGGGCCTCTGGGAAAAACGCCATCAGCGCTCCCGGATGCTCTCCGGTGGCATGAAGCGACGACTGATGATTGCCAGGGCACTGGTTCACGAACCGCGGCTATTGGTGCTGGACGAGCCCACGGCAGGTGTGGATATCGAGTTGCGCCGCTCCATGTGGCAGTTTCTCAAGGCGATTAATGCCAGCGGCACCACGATCATATTGACCACTCATTATCTGGAGGAGGCAGAGAGCCTCTGCCGCAACGTGGCGATCATTGATCAGGGTAAAATCATCCACAATACTTCCATCAAACAGTTGTTGCGGCAGCTCAACAAGGAGGTGTTTGTGCTGGATACCCGCGAGGCCCTGACAGGGGTGCCGACCATTGAAGGTTATCCGGGGCAGCTGATCGATGAACACAGTTTCGAGGTTGAAGTGGTGAAAGGGAAATCGCTGAACAAGTTGTTTGCCAGTCTCAGCGAGCGGGACATTCATGTGACCAGCATGCGCAACAAGGCAAACCGGCTGGAAGAGCTGTTTGTCTCTCTGGTGGAACCGCACAGGAATGAAACGGCGGAGGCACAGTTATGAATGCCGGTCAGCAATGGGTGGCGTTTACCACCATCCTGGTGAAGGAAGTCCGCCGTTTTATGCGCATCTGGCAGCAGACCCTGCTGCCGCCTGCGATTACGATTGCCCTGTATTTTGTAATCTTTGGCAAATTGATAGGCCCGCGCATCGGTGAGATGTCCGGTTTCACCTATATCGAGTTTGTGGTGCCGGGACTGATCATGATGTCGGTGATCACCAATGCCTATGGCAATGTGGTGTCTTCTTTTTTTGGCACCAAGTTTCAACGCAGTATTGAAGAATTACTGGTGTCGCCGGTGCCCAACTACATTATTTTGCTGGGTTATGTGATCGGTGGTGTGGCCCGCGGTCTCGCCGTGGGGGTGATTGTGACGCTGTTGTCCCTGTTTTTTACCGATCTGCAGGTTAGCCATCCGGGTGTAACGGTCGCCATTGTATTTTTGACCGCAGTCCTGTTCGCGCTGGCGGGGTTTATCAATGCGGTTTTCGCCAATAGCTTTGATGATATTTCCATTATTCCAACCTTTGTGTTGACGCCACTCACCTACCTGGGCGGTGTGTTTTACTCCATCAGCATGTTGCCGCCTTTCTGGCAGGCGGTGTCACTGGCCAATCCGGTACTCTATATGGTCAACACCTTCCGGTACGGTCTGTTGGGCGTCTCGGATATTAATGTGGCATGGGCCTTTGTCATGGTGACGGGTTTCTGCGCCCTGCTGTTTTTCTTCTCGCTGTTCCTGCTGGAGCGGGGCAAACGATTGCGCAGTTGAGGTGAGCCGTGACTGAGAAAAAATTATTGCTGGGGGCCGACACTGACTATCCCGCCAGCTACAGTCCGCAGTTATTGCATCCGATTCCCCGCAAAGAGGGCAGGCAGGCATTGGGTATTCTGGACGCCGAGCCTTTTTTTGGCGTGGATCTCTGGACCGCCTATGAGGTCTCCTGGCTGGATATGCGGGGCAAGCCGGTGGTGGCGGTGGCAGATCTATCGATACCGGGCAGCACGCTCAATCTGGTTGAATCAAAATCCCTGAAGCTCTATCTCAACTCACTGAACCAGGAACGCTATCGCTCCGCGGAAGAGGTGACCCGGATCATCGAGCGCGACGTCAGTGCCTGTGTGGTGGGGCCGATACTGGTGGGGATCCACCCCGGCGACAGTTATCGCCACATGGGGCTTGGTTCGCTGCCCGGTATTTGCCTGGATGACCTGCCGGTGGCGGTGGATACCTATGCCCCCGACCCTTCGCTGCTCGGTCTGGCAGATGGGCACACAATCGTCAGCGAGTCGCTCTACAGCCATTTGCTGAAAACCAATTGCCCGGTCACCGGGCAGCCCGATTGGGCCAGCATTCTGATTCGTTATAGTGGTCCTGCAATCGACCGCGAAGGGTTGTTGCGCTATCTGGTTTCATTTCGCAATCATCAGGATTTTCACGAGCAGTGCGTGGAGCGCATCTTTACCGAAATCAGGGAGTTGTGTCAGCCGGACACACTCGAGGTCTACGCCCGTTACACCCGTCGCGGTGGACTGGAGATCAACCCCTATCGCAGCAGCGCGCAATCCGATCCTCCCCGGGTGCGCCTGTCGAGGCAGTGAGGGCGAGCAGCGGGAATTAGTAGTTTTTCTTGTTTTTCAGTTGGGCGGCGGCTTCGATCAGGGATCTCATGATTCGATCCCGGTCGTAGTGGCGGATTCTGTCCATATCCATATAGAAAGAAAAACCATCGGTCATGTGCTCGAAGTAGCTCTGGTCACTGCCCATATTTTTGCGGAAGTCCACCACAGAATAAATCCGCACTGGCTGTTGATAGCCCTTGACCTGAATCTCGCCCATGTCGCGGCACATGATCTGGTCTTTCACCAGTGAGTAGGTCTCGTGTGAAACCAGAATCTCGCCGGGTTCTGCGGCGGACTCCAGTCGGCTGGCCAGATTCACCTCGGTGCCGAGCAGGGTGTAGTCCAGCCGGTTCTCCGTGCCAAAGTTGCCCACGGCGCAGTAGCCGGTATTCAGGCCCATGCGTATTTCCATGGGTGTTTCTATGCCCTGGCTGGTCCAGCGACGTTGCAATTCCTTCATGTGTTTTTTCATGGCAATGGCCATTGATACTGCGGCCGTACAGTCGGCCTTTACGCCATTACTGGTGGGGTCGCCAAAGAAAACCATAATGGCGTCGCCGATAAACTTGTCGATGGTACCGCCGTGCTGCAGGGCAATTTGCGACATTTCGGACAGGTAGTTGTTCAGCAGGCTGGTCAGCACATCGCCCTCAAGTTCTTCGGCCAGTTCGCTGAAACCCTTGATGTCTGAAAAAAATACGGTCAGTTTTTTGCGGTGGGTTTCCAGCTTGACGTCTTTGCCCGACTGGATGGCCTTCAGCAGGGTTGGGGAGAGATATTTTGACAGGCGGTAATTTCTCAGTTTCAGTTGAACCTGTGTTTTTTCCAGCTCTTTCTGTTTCTCTCCCAAGGTTGCGATTTCCCTGGAACTGCTGGCGCCGTAAATACAGATATATATCCCCAGCGCCAACAGTGGTGGCAGACCGGTCAGGATGTCTGCCGAAAGTGTCCATTGGGGAAATCTCAGGAGTGCGGTTATTGCAATGCCAAGCAACAGCGCCAGGTTATCATTGCGTAATTTCCTGAAACCGCCACCAATGATTCCGTTAAACTGCAGCGTAATAATCAGCAGCAGAGCAGGCAAAAGGCTCAGGTCGATCAGGCAGATCAGGCCACCGAGCAGCAGCGCATCAATAAAGGATAAAACCGTCCCGACCCCCGGTCGTGATGACGGCGAGACGCGCTGCAATACAAAATGAGAAGACAGAATATAGCCAATGGTCACCAGCAGGGGCAACGTGACAATCAGCTCATGCTCCAGTCCACGATGGAATGTGAGTAGTGATAAAATACCGGCAAAACCTACCAGAAGGCGGAACAGGCTCTGGTAATGTAAAATGCGGTTTGTCTCTTTAAGACTGTTTGGCGTCATCCTGTAAGATATTGTTCCCGGTACAGTGAGTCAGTGCGCGTCATTACACGATGTCTGATTGAAAATGTCCATGACCCCGTAACATGGACACAGCAGTAAGGAAAAAAAATGGATGCATTGCAGGCCCTTCACCAGCGCGTATCAGCACCCAGATTGTCGGAGCCCGCGCCAAAAGGTGACATTCTGGCCAATATTCAACGGGCGGCGTTTCGTGCTGCCGATCATGCAAGAATGCGTCCCTGGCGTTTTCTCATCATTGAGGGAGAGGGGCGGGAGGCCCTTGGTGAGCTGTTTGTTCGTTCAGAAGAACAGCGGGGTGCCGTACTCAGTGACAAAGCGCGGCAGCGTATTGCCGAGCGCCCTCTGCGTGCGCCGATGGTCATGGTCGTGATCGCCAGCCCGAAAGAAAACCCCAAGGTTCCTGAGATTGAGCAGTGGCTATCCGCCGGTGCTGCTGCGCAAAATATGATCACTGCCGCTTATGCACAGGGCGTCGGTGCGGTCTGGCGAACTGGCGACTATGCCTATGACCCCTCCGTCATGGCAGGGCTGGGGCTCAGTGATGCCGAGCGTATCATCGGCTTCCTGTATCTGGGAACTGTCCAGATTGCGCCGCCCGAGGCCCCTGAAACAGCCATCGATGATTACTTTCAGTGCTGGCCCTGACAATTGCTTTTTCCGGGTTGCTTGTGTACAGTTCCGCTCCTCAAAATCCTGCGCCAACTGATCCACAGACGGGCAGAGGCCCTCAGTTCCGGGTTGGCAGGCGAAAATTTTTCAAGCTGAAATGAGAGCATTACTGAGGTATCCGAGTGATTGACTCGGAGCTTTAGCAGAGAGGGCACCCTTTAGGGTGACAACGAGCACGCAGGCGTGCGGTCTAGGAGTTAAGTTAAGCTTGTTAAAGCTCAGATGACAAAATTTGGTGAGGTGTCCGAGTGGTTGAAGGAGCACGCCTGGAAAGCGTGTATACGTTAATAGCGTATCGAGGGTTCGAATCCCTCTCTCACCGCCACAAATAAAAAACCCGGCCTTGTGCCGGGTTTTTTATTTGTCCGTGACGGGAGATCTGAATGAGACCCCCTGTTCGACAAAACGGCAGCGCCGTTTTGGGCGCCGGTGCTCGCAACGGCGGGGTGGAACCCCGAGCTGCGTAGCGGTGAGCCAATCTCTCCACGGGATTACTGCGGTCTTTACTTGGAATTTGGCCCTGTGATGGGTTTTTATTTACCCGCACTTTTTTAATTTCTACATGATGAGGAATAAATGTCTTTCCTGAATTTTGACTTGTCGCTCTTTGCTGTCCGTCATACCCTGTGTGCATTCTTGCAATGGCGAAAAGGCACTCAACAATGCAAAGCCCGCTAGGTTATTACGACCAGATAAAGAGTTTTTTGGAAAATCGGTTATGGCGTGCCGATATTGAATCGATGGCGCTGCCCCAGCGCTATGGTTATAAATTTATCAGGTTTCTTTTTGTTCTGATGCGCGAGTTTGCCAATGGGCAACTCAATTTGCGTGCCATGAGTCTTGTGTACACCACCCTGTTGTCGATGGTGCCGCTATTGGCGGTCAGTTTTTCTGTGCTGAAAGCGTTTGGTGTGCATAACCAGATTGAACCCTTGCTGTTGAATCTGGTGCAGCCCTTGGGGGAGAAGGGCAACGAAATCGTGGTGAACCTACTCGGGTTCGTCGAGAACATGAAGGTGGGCGTGCTGGGCTCTGTGGGGTTGGCACTGTTGCTTTACACCGTGGTTTCCCTGATCCAGAAGGTTGAAAGCTCGTTCAATTATGTCTGGCATGCCAAGTCTACCCGCCCGTTTTCACGTCGCTTCAGCGACTACCTGAGTGTGATTATGGTGGGGCCGGTGCTGATGTTTTCCGCCATCGGGATGACCGCTTCTCTGATGAATAGCGGCGTGGTTCAGGCACTGGTCAGCATTGAGCCATTTGGCAGTATCATGCTGGTGGTGACCAAGTTGATCCCCTTCCTGCTGATCATCATGGCCTTCACCTTTGTTTATATGTTTATGCCGAATACCCGGGTGAAATTTTCGGCGGCGCTGGTGGGTGCGGTGGTGGGCGGTGCCCTCTGGCAGAGCACGGGCCTGGTGTTTGCCGAATTTGCTTCATCATCGACCAAGTACGCGGCTATTTATTCCGGCTTTGCCATTCTGGTGCTGTTCATGATCTGGCTTTACCTGAGCTGGTTTATTCTTCTACTCGGTTCCCAGGTGGCCTATTACGTTCAGTATCCGGAGCAGATCAGGCTTAGCAATCAACGTGTACCACTGAGCGGAAGGCTGCGTGAGCAAATGGCGCTGCTGACCATATACTGGATAGCCCACCGTTTTGTTCGCCACAAAAAACCACTCTCGATCGAGGAGCTGTGCCAGTTACTGGCAATACCTGCCGAGCGTGTGACGGAGACTGTGCAGATGTTAATGGATCGGGAGTTGGTGGTTGAAACCAATGACGAGCCCAGCACCTATGTGCTGCAATCTGATCCGGCTAATATGACGGTGGCTGAATTTCTTCAGATTGTGCGCAGACCCAACGATGAGCAGTCGATGATGAACGATCAGATTCAATCAGTGGGGGGGGTCGACGAAGTCATGGCACAGTTGGAGTCATCGGTTGGTGAAAAACTGGCGGGGTTGACGTTGCGTAAACTGGTGGATGACGGGAAGCCGGATTAGCTGGCGTTCGGATTTAACTAAAAAAGGCCCCGAACGGGGCCTTTTTAATTGCCGGCAATAAGTGCTCAGGCACTGGCGCTTGGCCGTGCAGATACCTCGTCGTACCAGCGCAGACTGTTACGGTTGCCCTTGGGGATGGTGATGTCTACCCACTTGGCAAAGTCCACGGCACAGACGGCGGTGATGTCGACCATTGTGAAACGGTCTCCCATGATAAATTTGTTACCGCCCTCCAGGTATTTTTCCAGCGAAATGAAAAAGCGCTTGAGGGTCTGAGTGCCGCGTTCCACCAGACCGGGTATGGCAGGTGATGGCACACCGGGCAGGCTGCGGTAGGCGAAACTGTCGTTTTCTAGCTTGTTGCGAAACACTTCGGAGGTGGCGATCATTCCCTCAAATTCCATTTTGCGCTGCATGCATGCAATCTGCGCACGCTCTACCGGCGTAGTTCCCAGTAGGGGTGGATCTGGATGCAATTCTTCAAGATAGCGACATATGGCCATGGCTTCATCGAAGCGGGTGCCATCGTCCAGTTCCAGGACAGGCAATAGACCGCGAGGGTTAATCGCAAGAAAAGAATCCTTCAGGTTTTCGCCACCGAGAATGTCGATTTCCACCTTGGGGATGTCCAGGCCTTTTTCGGCGATAAACATTCTGGCTCGTCTTGGGTTTGGCGCGACAGCACAGTCATACAGTTTCATCAGTTTTCTACCTCAGTTTTTATTAATTCTTATTGGTCGAATTTGTTATCTACACATTTTTGGGCGCAGATAGCGTTTTGGCCGCTGGGCCAAATTTATCTTGACCAACCGGTTTATATTCCACCGAAACCATAACGACAAAAACGGATTTTTTCAAACTGTGATGTTGCGGGTGCCAGACAATGGGTTGCTGTCAATAATTCAATCAGTGAAACAACCGACCCAGAATGGCCGGGATCGCCGTTTCCACCCGCAAAATACGGCTGCCCAGGGTGACGGGTTGAAATCCCGCTTCGCAGAGTTTGCCGATTTCGTAGTCGATAAAGCCGCCCTCGGGCCCGACCACCAGTGTCACCGGGGATGAAAGCGGGCCTACCGGGCAAGGGATGCCGCCGCCTGGATGGGCGACCAGCGCCAGACTGTCCGCCATGATGGTCGGCAGTTCATCTTCCACAAAAGGCTTGAAGCGGGGCCTGACGAGCACCCGGGGTAGTTGCGTATCACAGCCCTGCTCAAGGCCGAGTAACAGCTGTTCGCGAATGGCCTCCGGTGCCAGCCAGGGACTTTGCCAGTAGCTTTTCTCCACCCGCCAACTGTTGATCAGGTACAGCTGTTTAACGCCCATGGTGGCGACCGTTTGCAGAATGCGCCGGAGCATTTTGGGTCGGGGCATGGCCAGTATGAGTGTCACCGGCAGTGCCGGCGGCGGGGGTTGATTCAATACCACTGCTAGCTCCGCTGCTTGCGGTGTAAGCCTGAGCACCGTTGCCTCGCCGATCTGGCCGTTTACCAGTCCGGCCCTGAGGCTGGTTCCTTCGCTGACCCTTTGCACTTCCAGCAGATGCTGCAGGCGCCGCCCGCCGAGCGTGACCTTTGAATCGGAGATGAAATCTGCGGGTTCCAGCAGCAATAAATTCATGGGGATATCCAGATGTTGTGAGCGAGATGTGGACCCGTTCAAAGCCCCGTGCCGGGGAATTATAGGCCGTTGAGTACTGCAAAGGACATGCTGTGTTGTGCATCCTGTGTGGAAAAAAGCGCGGCAACCCGTCTATTTCACTTTTGCTCCGGTTTGTGCTGAACTGAAACCTGTTTTGTCCAGACAATTTTCAGGTGAAGTCTTTGGCATTCCGGCGATCCATACGTAAAAAATGCTGGCGCTACTGCCGTCAAAAGTGTCGCCGGCATCCTGTGATCAGGCCAGCGGCGCTGTTGATTTTTTTTGTGTCGGTTTCGGGTTGCGCGCTGTTTGCTGCGGCGCCGCCCGCAAAGCAAAGTAATATCTGTGAGATTTTCAGACAGGAACCCGCTTGGTATGACCATGCCAGAGATGCTCAGGAAAAATGGGGCACGCCCATTGCTACCCAGATGGCCTTTATTCATCAGGAGTCTTCGTTTCGAAGCCACGCAAAGCCCCCACGGGATCGGTTGCTGGGGTTCATTCCGTGGTTTCGGTCTTCATCTGCCTACGGCTATGCCCAGGCGCAGGATCCGGTCTGGGGTGAATACGAGGAGGACGTTGGCGGTCTACTGACCCGCCGTACCCACATGAAATATGCCACAGACTTCATCGGTTGGTATAACCGCCGCAGTCACGAGCGATTGGGTATTTCCCTGTACAACCCGGAGCACCTGTACCTGGCTTATCATGAAGGACCGACCGGTTACCGTCGGGGTTACCATCGCAACAAGCCTCAGGTGTTGCGATCGGCCGTCAAAGTCAGTGGCCTCGCCAGTCGATATCAGACACAACTGGCGGGTTGTGAGTCGGAATTCCGCTGCAGACACTTCTGGCAGATATGGCCATTCTGTCGCGGTTGAGCGGTCGTGTGGTTTCGTAATACCTGGATTCTGCCAGCAGACCTGATGTCAGGAAATATTTGTCCCTTAAAAGATATGGCGCCCCGGGCAGGATTCGAACCTGCGACCTGCCCCTTAGGAGGGGGCTGCGCTATCCAGCTGTGCCACCGGGGCTTATTGGGTGTATAGAGAGCTGGCACCTCGCTTCGCTGGGCGGCAATTCTAGTTTTTTCAATGGATTAGAGCAAGCTCGAAAAGCTGTTGGCCGGGGTATGGATTGCAAAGTTTGCATTGCATGCGAAAGGTTTAACTCCATTTAGGTTGTAGATTCGAATCTTTTTATCCCCCTGTTGTCCACGAAAGCAGGTCGGAATGGGGACCTTCAACGTTGACCACAGCACGCTTATTCTTTAAAAGATTGCAGCCTTCGTTCAACCTGTCTGATCATTATGTGCCCTTTTTAACAGTAACTCAGGAGAGTCAGTTTGAGCCAAAAGAAAAGCCTCTTTAGCGACGCACAATCCCGGATGGCGGATATTTTTGACCGATTGGATGTTCACTGTGACGTCCGCCGTCAACTCGAGCAGCCCAAATGCATTCATCAGGCCGCCATTCCGGTCCGTATGGACGATGGCAGCTTGCGAGTCTTTCCGGGTTGGCGTGTTCAGTATGACCAGAGTCGTGGACCGGGCAAAGGCGGAGTACGTTTTCATCCCAATGTGGATGCCGATGAAGTTACGGCCTTGAGCTTCTGGATGGTATTGAAGTGTGCCCTGGTCAATCTGCCATTCGGGGGTGCGAAGGGCGGTGTTCAGGTGGACCCGAAATTGCTTTCCCGGATGGAACTGGAGAGACTTTCCAGAGGTTATATCCGCGCCTTTTACGATGTAATCGGGCCGGATCGCGATATTCCGGCACCGGATGTCAACACGAACGAAATTGTTATGGGCTGGATGGTGGATGAGTACTCCGAAATCACCCGCGAGAAAGTGCCTGCCATTATTACCGGCAAGCCTCCAGAAATGGGAGGCTCTGCAGGGCGCACTGCAGCGACCGGTCGCGGCGCTCTGCTGGTACTGGAAACCTGGGCCAGACGCAAAGGAAAACGACCTGAGGACACGACTATCGCCGTGCAGGGGTTCGGCAATGCCGGTTACTACTTCGCCCTTCTGGCACACGAAGCCGGCTACCGGATAGTGGCACTTTCTGATTCAAAAGGTGCGATTCATACCAACAAAGCTTTGGACCCGGAACCCATCTGGCGGCACAAGAACGAAACGCGTGAACTCAAGGGTATGGTCTACTGCGAATCGTCTGTGTGCACCGAGAGCGATGTCGGCCAGATCAGCCAGGAGGCTCTGCTGGCGTTGGATGTTGATGTGCTGGTACTGGCTGCACTGGAGAATGCTATTACGACTGACAATGTGGGCCAGGTGCGTGCCGGCGCCATTCTGGAAATCGCCAATGGCCCGGTGACGGCCAAAGCGGACGCAAGCCTGGCCGAAAAAAAAGTCACTGTATTACCGGATGTTCTGGCCAATGCAGGGGGCGTGATCGTCAGTTATCTGGAATGGGTACAGAACCGTACTGGCGATTATTGGTCACAAAGTTACATCAACGAACGCTTGGCGGATCAGCTTGTGAATCAGGCTGAGCTGTGCTTCGACCGGGCGGATGAAATGGATGTCAGTTACCGGGTTGCTGCTTATCTGCAAAGCGTCGAACGCATTGTCTCGGCCATCGCCAGTCGGGGCACCCAACAGTATTTTATCGGTGAGTGAAGCATTGTTTGGCAGGCGCTTCATCTTTTGGCCGTGTTTTCTTGCAGAAATCTGAGCGTGGTTTCACGGTAGGACTGGTCGCGGTAGGTGCCGATGTGTGGTGTGTCGGTGTGCACTGTTTCAATGGTGCTCTCGCTCCCGCTGCGCAGTTGTCTGACCAGATCGCGGGTGTGCCGCTGGGGGATGACAACATCGTTTTCACTACTGAAAATCAATAGTGGAAGGTGGGGCCATTTATCCGCCACCCGTTCGGGGCTGTATTGGTCGTCGATGAGCCAGGATAAAGGGTACTGGAGTGGCCAGGTCAACCAGAATTCCGAAAATTTTTCCCGCCCAATCCGGCGGTAACTGGCGAAAGGGGTGTCGAGAATGACCGCCTTGAGGCCGTCGACGGAGTGCTTCGACAAATAGTAACTACTCAGACTGGCGCCAATACTCTGCCCGAGCCAGAAGGCCGGGATACCTTGGCTCTGGCTGCGATGCTCAAGCCAGTCAGCGGCACTGGATAAATCGTTGAATACGCCGGGCAGAGAGGCAGCTCCCTCTGAGTGGCCGAAACCGCGGTAGTCTAGCAAGAGCAGTTCGTAGCCGGACTCTGCGAGCCAGGCGACACTGTGGATATGCGTGCTGATATTTTCGGCGTTGCCGTGCAGTACCAGGATGACGCCTTTGGGCACGGATGGCGGCAGCAGATGCCAGGCGTGCACCCGGATATCGTCACGGGTAGTCAGGAAAACGTCCCGGTACTGGATGCCCAGTATGTCCGGAGTGAGGCGCAAACGCTCCTGCGGGTAAAAGAACATGCCGCTGCAGGCCGTAAGTAGCGGGACTGAGAGTGAAAGGATCAGTGCCCATCGACAACCGCGCTGAATTCTTTTCAAAAACGCCATTCCAGTCCCAGTCGCTGTTGGTGAAACCAGTTGCCCTCTGTGGCGGTGGCGGACAGTTGGCCAATTAGAGACAGGTTTAATCCCAGGTGATAGCTGACCTCCCAGTTCAGCTGATGGTAGTGATGATCATATCCCGCCACCGCCTCGTTCATCTGCAGGGAGAGATGTTGTTGCCAGTTTTCTCCCCGAAACAGCCAGCCACCGTGTAACCCAAGGCTTGCCGCGTAGTTGGAGGGCAAGCTATGTTGGTGCTGAAGTTGGCTTTCGGCAAGCAGGTAGACCTGGTGCTGCCCGGCGAGACGATAGCTGTGGCCTATGCCGACATTCAGGGTGGGAATCAGCGGGTCGTCGCCGTCTGCCAGGTATTTCCTGTAAAGCCCGGCATCCACCCGCCATGAGAGGGGTTTGAAAAAAGCGTCGCGGGGCGTCAGTGAGGTGATATTGAGGCCGGTAAAACGCTCCAGCCGCAAGGTGCCCGTTTCCCTTAAGGCCAGGTCGGTTTCGAGAAATTTGATCTGTGCGCCTTCCGGGTACCCGGCGGAAGGGTCGAGCAGGTCATGGTAGGCCGGGCGGATGCGTAACAGGGTAAATTCCACGTCCTCATTCTGTCCCTGGCTGAGCGCGACCTGAAAGGTCCGATGACCTTCATCGTCGCGAACAGCTGGCACGGGTGGTGGCCGATACGGCGAGGGCGCGTTAATTTCACTGCGTTTTTTCAGTAATGCCAGCGAGGCGTCGGCCACGGAGGATCGGGGAAGTTGCTGTTGTTGCGCATGGTAGCGCTGCAGGTCGAAGGCTACCTCCAGAGCACCGGCAGTGATCGCTGGATGGTTCTCATCATGGTGTTGTTCCGGGAGTGTGTTACCCGGGTCAGCCAGAGCCAGTGTGAGGGGATGAAGTGACTCCGACAGCTGTTCGATTTTGTATTTCAGCTCGGTGGCCATCGATGGACGGTAGCGCACCTCGTTGACCAGATCGCTGGCGACAATGCTGCGCAGGGTATCCGAGGGGATGGCGTAGGTCGAAAACTGTTGTGTCAATTGAAGACTGGGGCGCGCTGCGTCCAGCAGTGTGAGAATGCGATAGGCACAGTTCTCATCAAAGAAAAAATAGTCGAAGTGAGCCGGCAACAGCTCCCAGGTATGGAGTAGCAGGCGGTGAATTTCTTCAGCGTTCAGGTTGAGCCGGTATTCCCAGATGTCTCGGTTTTCGACCTCGCTGTACTCTTTCACTTTCTGGTAATAGGGCATCACCGATATGACGCCGGGGTATCCGCCGAACAGGCCGCGATAGGCGTAAATCAGTTCCGGATCATCGTGATTCACATTCGCAGCAAAGTTGATGGTCTGTGCCAGCAGGCGGTTTTCGTCGCGCTGGTTTTTCTGGTCCACCCGAAGAAACAGGTGGCCGAACATGGACGATGGGCTGTTCAGGTAAGCCGCAGGAAAGATCAGACTGATATATTCGGGCTCAAATTTTTGCAGCCATTGATTCAGTTCCGGGCAGTGGCCCTCGTCAATGGACAGGGTCTTGATCAACCCCTGACTGTGTAACCACTGTGCCCGGGCGGGGAAGCGGCACTGCAAATCAGGTTTCTGTTCAAAGCCCCGAATATTGGCCAACAGTTCGTCTTCCGGGTCAACTTTGCCGCGGTCGCTGAGGAAAAAGTCGTCACTGTCCACTTCGGATCGCAGGGCCCCGTCCCAGTCACTGCGTTGGTATTGCAGCAGGGCCAGCCATTGTGGATCACTGGACAGGGCAGAGATATTGCCAGGGCCCCCAAAGGCCGGCGCCATGTGCAAAAAAAGGAGCAGACTCAGGAGTGTAGTCAGTGTGTGATTCATCCATGCATCCTGTGGATGTCTGGGGGTGAATATGGACAGGTTGATCTGTCCTGAAGGGAGTGCCCGGCAGTCAATGACCGCCGGGGCAGGTGTTTATACGTATTTGGCCAGAGTCCTGTCGTTGGCCATGAGGGAGACCATGGTCTGGACGATCTGTTCGCTGGTGACGTCGCTGTTGGGGTAAAGGGTATTGAAGTTATCGTGCATGACGCGCTTGAACGCCGGTACGTCTTCGGGCTGAATGCCCATCACGGAAGCGACAGTGGAGAGGACTTCACCGTCACCTTTGGCAATATCGTTTGAGAGGCGATCCATATTGTGGAACACCACGGCATTGCTGCCTGTGTAGTTGATGGTTCTGGATGTGTCGCAGCCATTGGTGCCGGAGGTCATCCCGAAGGTATTGTTGCCGGAAGTGCCATTGGTTGTCGCAGCCACAACGTGGGAGGCGACACCGGATTGGCCTTTGAAAAGCATGGAACCCCAGCCGCAGCCGGGACCGGTGTCACTGGCCATGGCAAATGAACTGGCGGTCAACATCACTAAGCCGGTCAGAATTGGTCGCATCATAAATAAATTCCTTATATTGATTGGAAACTGCTTCATTACAGGCATTGGGAGTATAAGGGAGTAAGGTGATTTTGTCAGTGAGCGTGCCGGGAGTTGTTAAACACTTCGCAAGATTGCCTGCCTGTCCGTGTTAGCCCCAATGGTTACAGATTGTCTGTTTAGAGCAGGAGCTGATAAGGTCCTAGACTTGATACTGTCATTGTGCCTGATTGCAAGTGTGCTCAGGTTTGATTTGGACGTTAACTCCCTTCTGTTAACAACTCGGTAAGATTGAGTGATGAGTGATACCCGAAAAAATTCATCCAGTGTGGTCGATGGCACCGCAAAGGCACCAGCCAGAGCGATGTTGCGCGCAGTTGGTTTCAATGATGCCGATTTTCAAAAACCTCAAGTCGGCATCGCCTCGACCTGGAGTATGGTCACCCCCTGCAATATGCATATTAATAAACTCGCCGAGTTTGCCTGTGAGGGGGCCGACGAAGCCGGTGGTAAAGGGGTGATCTTCAACACCATCACCATCTCTGATGGTATTTCAAATGGCACCATAGGTATGAAATATTCACTGGTGTCTCGTGAAGTGATTGCAGACTCGATTGAGGCCGTCGTTGGCTGCCAGGGATTCGATGGATTGGTGGCAATTGGCGGCTGCGATAAAAACATGCCGGGCTGTCTGATTGGCATGGCCCGCCTGAACCGTCCCGCCGTATTTGTCTATGGTGGGACGATTCAACCCGGCGCGAATCATACGGATATTGTTTCTGTCTTTGAGGCAGTGGGAAAACACGCCCGGGGAGATATGACGTCTGTGGAATTGAAACAGATTGAACAAACGGCCATTCCCGGCGCTGGTTCCTGCGGGGGCATGTATACAGCCAATACCATGGCCTCAGCCATTGAAGCATTGGGCATGAGCCTGCCGAACAGTTCTGCACAGGAAGCCGTCTCTCCTTCAAAAGCAGAGGATTGCCGACGGGCAGGCGCTGCCGTGATATCTCTGCTGGAAAAAGACATCAAGCCCACCGACATCATGACCCGGCAGGCCTTTGAAAATGCCATTACCACATTAATCGCACTGGGCGGCTCGACCAATGCCGTTTTGCATCTGTTAGGGATGGCCCATGCGGTGGATGTTGAGCTCACATTAGATGATTTTGCCCGCATCGGCCGCCAGGTCCCGGTATTGGCTGACTTGCGTCCCAGCGGCAAATATATGATGTCGGAGCTGATTGCCATCGGCGGCATTCAACCACTGATGAAAAGTCTGTTGCAGCGGGGACTGCTGCATGGTGATTGTCTGACAGTGACCGGCAAAACCCTGGCTGAAAATCTTGCCGATGTCGCTCCCTATCCTGCCGATCAAAATATTATTCATTCCTTTGAGAAGCCCATCAAAAAAGACAGTCATTTGGTGATTCTCAAAGGCAATTTAGCGCCTGACGGCGCTGTCGCTAAAATTACCGGTAAAGAGGGGTTACGGTTTACCGGTAAAGCCCGGGTATTCCACTCTGAAGAAGAGGCCCAGCAGGACATTTTGAATGGCACCGTGGTGAAAGGTGATGTCATCGTTATCCGTTATGAAGGTCCTAAAGGCGGGCCGGGTATGCAGGAAATGCTGAGTCCGACTTCAGCCGTTATCGGCAAGGGCCTCGGTAATGACGTAGCCCTGATAACCGATGGCCGCTTTTCAGGTGGGAGCCACGGTTTTGTGGTGGGGCACATTACCCCTGAAGCCTTTGATGGCGGTCCTATTGCACTGGTTGAAAATGGTGATGAAATAACGATTGACGCGGAAACTGCCGAAATACGCCTTCACCTGAGCGATACGGAAATTCAAAAAAGGCGCATGGCATGGCGACCTGCTCCACCTCGCTATACCCGTGGACTTTTAGCGAAATATGCCAAAACCGTCTCTTCGGCTTCTGAGGGTGCAGTCACCGATAAAGACCTTTGAGCTGGAGTATCCCCCGTTAATTTTCGAGATGCGGCTTCGCTTCCGTGGCAGATGTCTCGGGGGGCGACGTGCGAGTTTTGGCTGCGTTATGCTCCGGCAGCAATCATCAGCTCCTGAATATTTCAGATTGCAGCGGTAAAGTGGACGGCTTTTGCCGGATAATAGCGGCTATGACTCAGGATAGAAATTTTGACGACCTGGCCGAGCGCTTTCAACGCAAGGTCTACGGGGGCTTGAAGGGCGATATCCGTCTGGCGGTGCTGTGGCGGGACCTGGAACAGTATCTGCCGCAGATTCATGGTGCCAAGCCGTTAACCGTGCTGGATGTGGGTGCCGGTCTCGGCCAGTTGGCGATTCGCCTGGCCGGCCTGGGCCACAAGGTGGTGGTCAATGATGTGTCCGCTGAGATGCTGGCAGTGGCACAGACGACTGCCCGGCAGGCCGGAGTCTACGAACAGATCACCTGGCACCACTGCCCGTTTCAGGAACTGGTGGAACAGCAGCCGGGCCGATTTGATCTGGTGTTGTGTCACGCGGTAGTGGAGTGGCTGGCCAGGCCAGAATTATTGTTGCCGCAGTTGCAACGCTTCCTGGCCGCGGAGGGTCGCCTGTCCTTTACCTACTACAACCGGCATTCCTTTGAGTACCGCAATTTGCTGCGAGGCAATTTCAACCTGCTGAAAAGGGACAGGTTTGTCCCGGATTCAGGCAGTCTCACACCGGTGAATTCACTTTATCCCGAACAGGTCAAACAGTGGGTAGCTGATGCCGATCTGGTGGAGGTGGCGGCTACCGGTGTGCGGGTATTTCACGATTATGTGACGAACCCCCGGGGTGGTAACGCCGTTGCTGAAGCGGTGATAGAGATGGAGCTGGCCTACTCGCGACGGGATCCCTACCGGTGGTTGGGGCGCTATATTCATTTATTGTTGGCCCATGGAGACCGGTAGGCTAGCCGTGCGACTTCAGTAGCAGATCCCGGGCGGCATTCAGTTTCGAGGCCAGATAATCATTGCCTCCGCGGTCCGGATGCAGTTTCTGGATAAGTCGTTTGTGGGCATCGATAATGGCCTGGCGGCTGGCCCCCGGTTGCAGGCCGAGTAACTGGAAAGCTTCCTGTTGACTGAGTTCACCGCTGCTGCCAGCACTTGCCTGCCGCTCAGGCGGCGGCTGGTTTTTTCTGCGCAGAGCCTGCAGAAAGGGCCATGCCCTCAGGGCTAATCCGAACAACAATTTGAGCAGCGGCAGGGCGGCGGTGGCCGCTGCCAACAGCCAGTGCACCCGGCCGGTGACGACCAGCAGCAGAATGATTCCCAACAGGGCATAAAAACCGCCGCGGATTAGCGCCTTGCGGCGCAGTTCCGGGGGTTGTCGTTGATATTGCTGCCAGAGCAGGTAGCCCACCAGGCCCACAGCCAGCAACAGAATGATCCTTGCCACATTACCTCGGATTTTTCGTATTCGCCGGGCTACAGTCTAGCAGGAAGCCGTTGGTTTTGGCGCTGTGGTGCCGCGCCAATGTCCATCAGCACTGGCTCTACATATAGCGCATCAGCATGGCGTAACCGCCGTCTTCCGGCAGGGGAAGATCCGCCGGCATGGGAATCCGGACCACATGCCCGGAGCCGGGTGCCGCATTGATTTTCACGCCATCGCGATTTTCCAGTGCGTCCAGACTGAAGGTCATGTTGCCTTGCGGGGTGATCAGTTCCAGCGTATCACCAGCTTCAAACCGGTTTTTGACATCCACGGTAAACCAGCCCTTGTCGCGTTCGACACCACAGATTTCGCCGACAAACTGCTGATTCGGGTTACCGGAAACGCCCTGTTCATAATTCTGATATTCCTGGGGCACATGGCGGCGGTAGAAGCCTTCGGTATAACCGCGGTTGGCCAGATGATCCAGTTCAGCCATCAGGCTCATATCGAAGGGTTTACCGGCCAGGGCGTGGTCGATGGCGCGACGATAGACCTGGGCCGTGCGGGCCACATAATAATGGGACTTGGTGCGACCCTCGATTTTCAGGGAGTGGACGCCCATGGCGATCAGTTTTTCCACATGCTGGACGGCGCGCAAATCCTTCGAATTCATGATGTAGGTGCCGTGCTCGTCTTCAAAGGCCGGCATCATTTCTCCGGGGCGCCCCTGTTCCTCGAGCAGCATCATCGGTTCAACCTCGTCGTGACTGTCCGGTTTTTCCGGTTCCCAGGTTTTGGTAGGGATAATGTCGCCGGTTTCAGTCTGGGTGGCCTCATGGGCATCGTATTTCCAGCGGCAGGCGTTGGTGCAGGCGCCCTGGTTGGAATCCCGGTGATTCATGTAGCCGGACAACAGGCAGCGGCCCGAGTAGGCAATACAGAGGGCGCCGTGCACGAATACTTCCAGTTCCATTTCAGGCACGCGCTGGCGAATTTCCTCTACCTCCTCAAGACCCAGCTCCCGCGACAGGATAGTGCGGACAATTCCCTGTTGGTGCCAGAATCTGACGGTGGCGTAATTGACCGCATTGGCCTGCACCGAGAGGTGAATGGGCATCTCTGGCCACTTTTCCCGGACCATCATGATCAGACCCGGATCGGACATGATCAGGGCATCCGGCTTCATCTCGATCACCGGCGCCATATCTTTCAGATAGCTGCGAATCTTGTCATTGTGGGGTGAGATGTTGCTGGCAATATAAAACTGTTTGCCCTGCCGATGGGTTTCGGCGATGGCATCCGCCATTACGTCCAGGTGATTGAATTCATTGTTGCGCACCCGCAGGCTGTAGCGGGGCTGGCCCGCATAGACGGCATCGGCACCGTAGGCCAGTGCGTAGCGCATATTTTTGAGAGAACCTGCGGGGGAGAGGAGTTCTGTCATGTCAATCACCTGGAGTAAAGGAGGGCGGATTCTACAGGGTTGTACAGGATTTATACAGACGGCATCGTTGGGCTCATTGATCAGATCGGCAAATAAATCCCGAAAAAAGCAATGAAAAAAGGCCGGTGGATGACCGGCCTTTGTCCGTGCCTGAACAACATTACTTGTTGTGGCGGTTGATCCAGTCTTTCATCAGCGGAGCCACAAATTCACGGTACTTGCTGCCGTTGAAAATGCCGTAATGGCCGACACCCATCTGGACGTAGTGCTTTTTCAGTTTCTTGGGTAGGTTGGTACAGAGATGGAGAGCGGCTTCGGTCTGGCCGAGGCTGATCATGTCGTCCTTTTCCCCTTCCAGAGTGAGAATGGCGACATCCTTGATATCTCCGCAGTCAATGGTTTCACCCTGATACTGCATGATGCCTTTGGGCAGGTGCTGGTCGAGAAACACGCGCTCCATGGTTTCCATATAGTAATCGGCATCCATGTCCAGTACTGCCATGTATTCATCATAGAAATCGCGATGGCGATCCGCTTCGGCGATTTTGCCTTCGGCGATGTCCTTGAAGAACTGGATATGTTTTTGTGCGTGGGACCGCATGTTCATCGACATGAAACCACCCAGTTGCAGCATCCCCGGATAGACCTTGCGTCCGGCGCCATCGTAGCGCGAGGGGACCCTGTGAATGGCCACCCGGCGCAGCAGAGGCGCGGAGATTTTCTCGACCTTTCTGCCGAACTTGTTCGGGTTGATCCGGATATCGATGGGGCCAGCCATCATGATCAGGGATTTTGGTCGAGCGGGATGGTTGTGCTTGCTCATGTGCGCTACGGCCACCAATCCCGGCACCGCTGCCTGACAGATGGCAAACATGTGATTGCCGGGCCCGACATGCTCCATGAATTCAATGACGTACTGCACGTATTCCTCAAAGCCGAACTTGCCCTCGGACAGGGGGACGTCACGGGCGTCGAGCCAGTCGGTGACGTACACCTCATAGGTATCGAGAAACTGACCGAAGGTTTCCCGGGACAGCGTGGCATGGTGGCCGGAAAGCGCCGCCACACAGAGCAGTTTCGGTGCATTGGCGGGTAAACCTTCGCGGCGAAAGCGCAGCAGATTACAGAAGGGTTTCTCCACCACCACCTCTTCATGAACCGGATATTCCACCTCCTCAATCACCACCGGTTCGTACTCAAACCCTTGTTTCGGGTAGTGTTTCAGGAGGCGAATCGTGGATTCCAGAAAGGCTTTGCGCAGTCGGCCAAGACGCGTTTTGGAGAGGGGGTTCTTTTCGTGCGTGACGATATCGTGTGCCAGATCCAGTGCGGTGTTGACCGGCATCAGGGACTGACGGTATAGGTCGTAAAAGTGATAATGCATATACAGCACCTGCCAAAAACAGTGTGAAATCATTTAGTCACAGCAGATTAGAATAGGCAACCTAATCGCCAGAGCTCGCAAAATTTTCTGTGTCGAGCAAAAAAAACCCCGCAAAAGCGGGGTTTTTCAATAGCTTATATGATCAGGCTACATTGACGATTTGTTCTGCCGCAATCCGTTTGCCCTCGTCTGCCCCTTTCTGGAAGGAGGCGATCTGGTCAAAGTTCATGTAGCGGTAGATATCGCTGGACATGGAGTTGATCTTGTTCGCGTATTCCATGTATTCAGCCGTGGTGGGCAGGCGACCCAGAATACCACCCACAGAAGCCAGTTCGGCAGAAGTGAGGTAGACATTGGCCCCGTCACCCAGGCGATTGGGGAAGTTGCGAGTGGAAGTGGACAGTACGGTGACCCCTGCGTTGACCCGTGCCTGGTTGCCCATGCAAAGCGAACAACCGGGCATTTCTGTCCGTGCGCCGACCTTTTCATAGATCTCGTAGTAGCCTTCTTCCTTGAGGGTATGGGCGTCCATCCGGGTTGGCGGGCAGATCCAGAAGGTTGTGTTGATGCTGGGGGCTTCATTGAGCAACTTGCCCGCTGCCCTGAAGTGACCGATATTGGTCATACAGGAGCCGATAAAGATTTCGTCCACTTTGTCGCCCGCGACGTCAGACAACAGCCGCGCGTCGTCCGGATCGTTGGGGCAGCAGACAATGGGTTCCTTGATGTCGGCCAGATCGATTTCCAGTACGGCAGCGTACTCGGCATCGGCGTCGGCTTTCATCAGTGAGGGGTTGGCGAGCCAGTCTTCCATTTTGCCCACCCGGCGTTCCAGGGTACGCACATCGCCATAGCCTTCGGCGATCATCCAGCGCAACAGGGTGATGTTAGACTTCAGATATTCCGTCACAGAGGCTTCGCTGAGCTTGATGGTACAACCGGCTGCAGAGCGCTCGGCCGATGCATCCGACAATTCAAACGCCTGTTCCACGGTCAGTTTATCGAGACCCTCGATTTCCAGAATACGGCCGGAGAAGAAGTTCTTCTTACCTTTTTTCTCAACGGTTAGCAGGCCTTCCTTGATGCCGTAGTAGGGGATGGCATGTACCAGATCGCGCAGGGTGATACCCGGTTGCAGGTCACCCTTGAAGCGAACCAGTACCGATTCAGGCATATCCAGTGGCATCACACCAGTGGCGGCGGCAAACGCCACCAGACCGGAACCGCCGGGGAAAGAAATACCCATGGGGAAGCGGGTGTGGGAATCGCCGCCGGTGCCGACTGTGTCGGGCAGCAGCATGCGGTTCAGCCAGCTGTGGATAATACCGTCGCCCGGCCGCAGGGAAACACCGCCGCGGTTCATGATGAAATCGGGCAGGGTGTGTTGTGTCTCGACATCAATGGGTTTCGGGTAGGCGGCCGTGTGGCAGAAAGACTGCATCACCAGGTCGGCGGAGAAGCCGAGGCAGGCCAGATCCTTGAGCTCGTCCCGGGTCATCGGGCCAGTGGTGTCCTGTGAGCCCACGGTCGTCATTTTCGGTTCGCAATAGGTGCCGGGGCGGACGCCCTCGAGACCACAGGCCTTGCCGACCATTTTTTGCGCCAGGGTGTAGCCCTTGCCTGTGTCGGCCGGTTGCGCCGGCAGGCGGAACAGGTCGGAAGCGGGCAGCCCCAGATGTTCGCGGGCACGCTGGGTCAGGCCGCGGCCCACAATCAGGTTGATGCGGCCCTCGGCCTGTACTTCATCCAGAATCACACCGGATTTGAAGTGAAATTCGGACAATACGTCACCGGACTCGCTGAGAATCTTGCCGTCATAGGGACGGATTTCAATCACGTCGCCCATGTTGATATCGTCGACTGGTGCTTCAAAGACCAGGGCGCCGGCATCTTCCATGGTATTAAAGAAAATCGGGGCGACTTTGTTGCCGATACAGATGCCACCGGAACGTTTGTTTGGCACACCGGGGATATCGTCGCCGAAGAACCACAACACCGAGTTGGTTGCAGACTTGCGCGAGGAGCCGGTACCCACCACGTCGCCGACGAAGGCGACCGGCAGACCTTTGGATTTAATCTCCTCGATCTGTTTTATCGGGCCGATTTTGCCCGGCTCATCGGGCGTCAGACCGTCGCGGGTCATTTTATAGGCCGCCAGGGAATGCAGGGGAATGTCCGGACGAGACCAGGCATCGGGTGCAGGTGACAGGTCATCGGTATTGGTTTCGCCGGTCACCTTGAAAACAATGGCCTTGATACTTTCGGGGACAGCATCCTGTCGGGTAAACCACTCGGCATCGGCCCAGGACTGAAGCACGGCTTTGGCTTGGGCATTGCCGGCATCGGCTTTCTCGGCGACATCATGGAATGCGTCAAAAACCAGAATGGTACTTTTCAGCTGTTCCGCCGCATCGTTGGCGAGGTCGGCATCATCCAGCAATTCAACCAGCGTTTCGACGTTATAGCCGCCGTGCATATTGCCGAGTAATGTTACCGCAGCGGGGCGGTCAATCAGTGGGCAGGTGATCTCGCCTTTGGCTACTGCACTGAGGAAGCCGGCTTTGACGTAAGCCGCTTCATCCACACCGGGTGGAACGCGGTTGGCGATCAGGTCGAGCAGAAATTCTTCTTCCCCGGCGGGCGGGTTTTTCAGCAGTTCCACCAGATCGGCGGTCCACTCGGGTGTCAGGGGTTTGGGTGGGATTCCCTCGGCGGCACGTTCTGCCACATGTTGGCGATAAGCTTCAAGCACGGTTTGTGTCCTCTTTTTGTGTGAGTGTACCCAATCCGGGATCAACACCGGTTGGGCTATCGGTGACGGGTCACCGATGTGGGTATTCTGGCTGGGCGTACTGGCGTGCCCATAGGGGTCGCTATCTTACTACAGATCAAAATTCAGGGTAACTTGGCTCCAGTTGATAACGGTCATTCACCCAGTAAATTCTCTGTTACAATTTCCAGCATCACCATTAGGCCCGATGAGGGTTTCAGAACGGGTAACCGCCATGCTCAAATTATACGGATTTCATACCAGCCACTATTTCAATATGGTGAAACTGGCACTGTTGGAAAAAGGCTTCGAATTTGAGGAAGTCCACAGTTATCCCAGCCGGGAGCCCCTGTTCCTGACCATGAGTCCCATGGGCGAAGTGCCTTTTCTGGAAGCCCGGGAGGGCTACATCAGTAATGTCCCGGTGATTATGGAATTTCTCGAGGAAATTATTCCGGAGGTGCCACTGTTGCCGGAGGATGTTTTCGATCGGGCCAAGGTCAGGGAGTTAATGAGTATCCTGCTGCAGCATATTGAACAGCCGGTCAGCCGTCTGCTTGATCATGCCGACAGCGGAGGGACGCCGGATCAGGCACAGGTGGATCAGGTGGCGGTTGAGGTGGAGCAGGGCCTGGACGCATTGTCCCGACTGGCCAGGTTTGACCCTTACCTGTGTGGCGAAGACTTCAGTTATGCGGACGTCATTGCTTACCACTCTCTGGATCTGGTCAACAGCACCATGAAAAAGTTTGGCCCCTGGACAGTGATCGACGATATGGCCGGTCTGGCAGACTGGCGCAACACCGTCGCCACTCGACCGATCGTTCACCAGATGGACAATACACTGATCAGCGAACAGGACACTTTTTCAGCTGATTCCTGATCGACAGATTTTTAACCAACCAGAAAAACTCGTCATTCATGTGCTTCGTCAGCGCTGTATCGCCCGGAACTGACGGATACCTATTCTCAGGCGGCCAGGCCGATAATCTCTGCGACCAGCCGGTACGCTGTGTTCGATGTCTTTCTGAGTCCTCATAACACCTTCTTTGTGACACGATTGCCAGGTGATGCCTGACCGTTACGCCGTGACCTGATCCTGACGTCAGGCTGGGCATTCGTGATATTACCTTTCCAGATAATAAAATGCTTTGGGCACAGCGTAGCCTCCCATTTCTACTGTTCCTCTGTTCTCTACCAGATTCTGGCCGCCAGCCAATTGTGCAGTTACGTCAAATAACTTACTTGCATGGGGCATTGTGCGCATGGTGGCGCCTCGATCCCTCTCGAATAATGGGTATCGCAATCCATATCACTCATTGCTTAGGGGATTAACCATGAATACTTCTCATCTGTGGTCACTTAAAAGGCCGCGACAGGGGCTGATGAAAGGCGCTGCCGGTATGGCGATTCTGGGCCTTGCCTGCGCCGCTGCACCAGCATTTGCCGGGGCTAAAATGGAGTTGGACGATACACGCTGGATCAGTATCGGCGCCGGTATGCGCACCGAGTTCAAATCCGTTGAAGATGGCGCTGAAAATGGTAAGGACAACAGCAACGACTTTAGCGTGGCGAGCACCCGTATTTACGTGAGCGGTCAGCTCCATGAGTACATCAAGTTCACTTTCAATACCGAAAAACTCGATGACGAATCAGTGAAAGTGCTGGACGCTATTGCCCAGTTCGAGTTCTCCCCCGGCTTCAATGTCTGGATGGGTAAGATGCTGACGCCGGCGGACCGGATCGAGATGAATGGTCCTTACTACGCCCTGAGCTGGAACCAGTATACACAGCCATTGTATCCCTCGGATCAAGGTGGCGAAGCGGGTCGTCTGGGCCGCGATGAAGGTATCACCGTGTGGGGTACCCTCGGCAAGTTCCAGTATGCGGTGGGTGCATTCGACGGGCTGGAAGGCTATGGCAACCAGTCTGACAATCTGCTGTTTGCCGGCCGTTTTGCCTACAACTTCCTGAACATGGAATCCAACCCCGGTTATTACACCAGTTCCACCTACTATGGTGCACTGGGCAACATCCTTACCGCCGCCATATCTTTCCAGACCCAGTCCGATGGCACTGGCAGTGCCGAAGAGTCGGGCGACTTTAGGGGTTATACCTTCGACCTGCTCTCGGAAACCGTGCTTGATGGCGGCGGTGTGCTGACTTTTGAAGGTGAGTACAAAAAATTTGATGCCGATTACACCCTGGCTAGCCCCCCGGCGGTAGGCGACTGTTTCTGCCTGTTTGAAGGCGATTCTTCGTTCGGCACCCTGGCTTTTCTGTTCCCGAAGATGGTTGGTCCGGGCAAATTCCAGCCCTACGTGCGCTACGTGGAAAACAACCCGGATGATGGTGACAAGAGTGATTCAACTGAAGTCGGCCTGAACTACGTCATCTCCGGCCACAACATTCGATTCAATGCCAATTTCGTTACCGGTGACGCGAATATCAGCGGTTACGCCAGCGACGAGAATATCGATACCTTCACCTTCGGCGTACAGCTGCAGATCTGATTCGGCCACCTGAGGACAACGTAATGATGAACATGAAAAAACTGATTGTGGGCATTGCCCTGAGTGTTGGGGTTTCGACCCTGACTGCCACGGCCCTGGCGGCGGATACCATCAAGGTGGGTGTACTGCACTCCCTGTCCGGCACTATGGCCATTAGTGAAACCACCCTGAAAGACACCGTACTGATGATGATTGAAGAGCAGAACAAAAAAGGCGGCCTGCTCGGCAAGCAACTGGAAGCTGTGGTGGTTGACCCTGCCTCTAACTGGCCACTGTTCGCAGAAAAAACCAGCGAACTGTTGACCCAAGATAAAGTGGACGTCATTTTCGGTTGCTGGACCTCGGTATCGCGAAAGTCGGTACTGCCGGTCATCGAGAAGGAAAATGGTCTGCTGTTCTACCCGGTACAGTATGAGGGTGAAGAGTCATCCAAAAATGTGTTCTACACCGGAGCTGCTCCCAATCAACAGGCGATTCCAGCAGTGGATTACCTGATGAATGATCTGGGCGTGAAGCGCTGGGTACTGGCCGGTACCGATTATGTCTACCCCCGCACCACCAACAAGATCCTCGAAGCGTACCTGAAAGCCAAGGGCGTGGCAGCGGAAGACATCATGATCAACTACACGCCGTTCGGCCATTCTGACTGGCAGAGCATTGTCTCCGAGGTGAAGAAATTTGGCAGTACTGGCAAGAAAGCCGCGGTTGTTTCCACCATCAACGGTGATGCCAACGTCCCGTTCTACAAGGAGCTGGCTAACCAGGGTATTTCCGCCGAGGACACCCCAGTTGTCGCATTCTCTGTGGGTGAAGAAGAACTGTCAGGTATCGACACTGCGCCGCTGGTGGGGCACCTGGCTGCCTGGAACTACTTCCAGAGTGTGGAAAGCGATGCCAACGAAGCCTTTATTGCCCAGTGGAAAGCCTTCACCAAAAACCCCAAGCGCGTCACCAATGATCCGATGGAGGCGACCTACATCGGCTTCAACATGTGGAGCAAAGCGGTTGAAAAGGCCGGTACCACCGATGTCGATGCCGTTGAGCAGGCGATGATCGGTATCACGGCTCCCAACCTGACCGGCGGCATGGCGGTGATGAACAAGAATCACCACCTCTCCAAGCCGGTGTTGATTGGCGAAATCCAGGATGACGGCCAGTTTGAGGTGGTCTGGGAAACGGACGGTCTGGTACCCGGCGATGCCTGGTCCGACTTCCTGCCCGGCTCCAAAGACATCATTTCCGACTGGACGGCGCCGATTAAATGCGGCAACTACAACACGTTGACCAAGAGCTGTTCTGGTCAAAACTACGAGTAACTTCGAGGGCTCCCGGTTGTCACCCGACAGACAGCCGGGGGAACCCCCGCTCAACTGGCATACAACGTTCGACATGAAATCAACTCTCAAAGGGGAAAGCGCTCGTGAGGCAAGAACAGATTCTGCAATGGTTGCTGGCAGTGATTTTAAGCTTGTTGGCTTTCCTTGTGTCTATCAACGTCTACGCCGATGAAGTCGCCGAAACACCATCTGCACCATCTGCGGTTCAGAAAACCTCTTTGGAAGCACTGCTGACTGAGTTGACAAAGGTGAGTTTGAGTAAGGCGCCAGAAGTGTTGGATAAAATAGAAGACATTTCCGGCAAGGAAATCCTCCCTCTGTTCGACGCGATGTTGGGGGGTGACCTCTATTACCAACTGGATTCCCGGCGTGTGCTGATCGTCACGAAAATGGCCAAGGGCAGTCTACGGGGTAGCGACCCTCTGAGCGGCGAATGGTTGGATAGCCTCGATAAGAAAACTATTAAGAAAATACGTGTTAATAACAGCTTGCGTAGCCACCTGCGGGAAGCCATGGCCCGTATTAATCTGAAAACCGGTACGGTGGAGGAGCGTCGGACTGCTGTGCTGAGCATGCTGGATGACCTCAGTCCGCACAATATAGTGCTGTTAAAGGACGCCCGGCAGAGTGAGAAAAATGCAGACGTGCTGAAGATGATTGAGCTGGCTCTGGCCATGGATGTGGTGGGGCACTCCGCCAATAGCGCCGAGCGATTGCTGGCCATGGAAACCCTCTCCGGTCGGTTGGAGCCGCCTGTTCGCAACCTCCTCAAGGGCGTGGTGGATAACGATGCTGAAGGTGACCGCAAGGTGCGTGCCACAGCTGCAAAGGCATTGGGCACCATCAATGAGAAGCGCGAATTTTACGGCTTTGTGGAGCAATTGTTTTTCGGTCTCAGTCTCGGCTCGGTACTGTTGTTGGCGGCTATTGGGCTGGCCATTACTTTCGGGGTGATGGGGGTGATCAATATGGCCCACGGCGAGATGATCATGCTCGGTGCCTACACCACCTACGTGGTGCAATTGCTGATGCCCAACTTGATTGACTATTCACTGTGGGTGGCGATTCCCGCTGCCTTTCTGGTATCCGGTGCGGTGGGGGTGCTGATCGAGCGAACCGTGATTCGTCATTTGCACGGCCGTCCGCTGGAAAGCCTATTGGCCACTTTCGGGATCAGCCTGATTCTGCAACAGGCGGTACGGACTATTTTTTCTCCGCTAAACCGGCAGGTGTCGACACCAGAATGGATGAGCGGTTCTCTGGAGATCAATCCCGTGTTTTCGATTACCTACAACCGTTTGTACATTTTGCTGTTTGCGCTGCTGGTATTTTTTGTTCTCCAGTTGATTCTTAAAAAAACCTCCCTGGGTCTGAATGTTCGAGCGGTATCGCAAAATCGCGATATGGCCAAGTGCATGGGTATCCGCACCGAGTGGGTGGATGCCATGACCTTTGGGCTTGGTTCCGGTATCGCCGGTGTAGCCGGAGTGGCCCTCAGCCAGCTCACCAATGTGGGACCGAATCTGGGTCAGTCCTACATCATCGACTCTTTCATGGTGGTGGTGTTTGGCGGGGTAGGCAATTTGCTCGGCACTCTGGTGGGCGGCTTCACCCTGGGTATTGCCAACAAGTTTCTGGAACCCGTCACTGGCGCCGTGTTGGCCAATGTGGTGGTGTTGGTATTTATTATCCTGTTTATCCAGAAGCGACCTAAAGGGTTGTTTCCGCAAAAGGGGAGGGCTGCAGAATGAATTCATTGAGCGAAGCCCTTGGCAAATGGCGTCTGCCTGCCAATACCACGATGGTGTTTGTGGTGGTGCTGTTCACAGTGACGCTATTGGCAGCATTCGCAAACCAGATATTTTCCCCGGAGTCTGTATTCCATGTGAGTACCTATACCATCACCCTGTTGGGTAAATACCTCTGCTACGCCATGTTGGCGCTGGCGGTGGACGTGGTCTGGGGCTACTGCGGCATCCTCAGCCTAGGCCACGGCGCCTTTTTTGCCTTGGGTGGTTACGGCATGGGCATGTACCTGATGCGTCAGATTGGCGACCGGGGTGTCTACGGCAACCCCGAACTGCCGGATTTCATGGTGTTCCTCAACTGGCAGGAATTGCCCTGGTACTGGCTCGGCATAGATCATTTCTGGTTCGCCATGTTGATGGCATTGCTGGTGCCCGGCCTGCTGGCATTTCTGTTCGGCTGGCTGGCGTTTCGTTCGCGGGTCACCGGGGTGTACCTGTCGATTATGACCCAGGCACTGACCTATGCACTGATGCTGGCCTTCTTCCGCAACGAGATGGGCTTTGGGGGCAATAACGGCCTAACGGATTTTAAGGATCTTCTAGGTTTTGATTTGCAGGCGGACAGCACCCGGGTGGCACTGTTTGTCATCACGGCCATTTTGCTGGCCATCGCCTATCTGTTGAGTCGTTTCATTATGGATTCTCGAATGGGACGAGTGGTGGTGGCGATTCGCGATGCAGAATCGAGGGCGCGGTTCCTCGGCTATCGCACGGAAATGTACAAAGTCTGGCTATTTGTCTACTCCGCAGTGCTGGCAGCAGTGGCGGGCGCGCTCTATGTGCCCCAGGTGGGCATTATCAATCCCGGCGAGTTCTCACCACTCAACTCCATTGAGGTGGTGGTTTGGGTGGCGGTAGGGGGGCGCGGCACACTCTACGGTGCCGTGGTGGGCGCGCTGTTGGTGAATTACACCAAGACGCGCTTCACCGCCATCATTCCAGAGGGCTGGTTGTTCGGACTCGGTGCGTTGTTCGTGTGGGTAACATTGTTCCTGCCGAAAGGCCTGGCCGGGCTTCTGGATCGCTGGCAACAGAAAAAAATGGCAACGGATACCGATGATGGCGACAAAGTCGAGGTGAGAACATGAGCCTGCTCAGTGCAACCCGGAATTTGATGAAGCCCGATGAAGTATGGCCGTTTCTGGCACAGCGCAGAGGGCCGGTCGATGTGTCCCATCAGGTGATCCTGTATGTGGAGGGACTGAGTGTCACCTTTGATGGCTTCAAGGCGCTCAACAACCTCAACCTCTATGTCAACGATGGTGAATTGCGCTGCCTGATTGGCGCCAATGGTGCAGGCAAAACCACATTGATGGATGTGATCACCGGTAAAACCCGCTGCGATGCCGGTACCCTGTATTTTGGTCAGAAAATTGACCTGCTGGAGAAATCCGAAGCCGAGATCGCCAGGCTCGGTATTGGTCGTAAATTCCAGAAGCCCACTGTGTTTGAGGCACATTCAGTGTTTCACAATCTAGAGCTGTCCCTGAAAACCCAGAAAGGTGTTTGGCCTGCCTTGATTGCCACCCTGACGTCGGAGCAGCGGGACTGGATAGACGAGGTTATCAATATTATTGGCCTCAATTTCCACCGCGGTATGCCGGCGGGCGCACTGTCCCACGGTCAGAAGCAGTGGCTGGAAATCGGCATGCTGCTGGTATCTCAGCCGCGCCTGATGCTGATCGATGAGCCGGTGGCGGGTATGACGGCGCAGGAGACGGAGCACACTGCGGAGCTGCTGACCTCTCTGGCGGGGGAGCGCACGGTGATTGTGGTGGAGCACGATATGGAATTTGTTCGCAGTATCGCTCGCACGGTAACAGTGTTGCACCAGGGATCAGTACTGGCTGAGGGCACCATGGATCAGGTGCAGGATCACCCCGATGTTATCGAGGTTTATCTGGGTAAGGAAATCTGAGTCCCATGGCGGAGCACAACCTATGATTGCCATTGAGAAAGTGAACCAAAAATACGGCGGTACCCAGATCCTTTGGGAGCTGGATATGCAGATTGCCGAAGGATCTTGCACCTGCATCATGGGCCGCAACGGTGTTGGCAAAACCACCCTGTTGAAGTGCCTGATGGGGCTGTTACCCATCAGCAGTGGGGATATTCGCTATCGGGGGCAGGCCATACAGGGTCAGCCCGCGGAAAGTCGGGCACATCTGGGGGTTGGTTATGTGCCCCAGGGCCGGGATATTTTTCCGCTGCTGACGGTTGAGGAAAACCTGCTCACCGGGTTGCCCTGTCGCAAGGATCGCAGCAAGAAAATTCCCGACAAGGTCTTCGAGCTGTTCCCCGTGTTGGCGGACATGCTACACCGTCGCGGCGGCGACCTGTCCGGCGGCCAGCAACAACAACTGGCCATTGGAAGGGCACTGGTGATTGAGCCGAAACTGCTGATTCTCGATGAGCCCAATGAGGGCATCCAGCCCAACATCGTCAAACAGATTGGCGATGTGATCCTGAAGTTGAATGAAGAGGAGGGCCTGACGGTGGTACTGGTGGAACAGAAACTGGCTTTTGCGCGCCGGGTCGGCAAGGAGTTCCGGTTGATGGAAAAGGGCCGGGTGGTTGCGGCGGGTGCCATGGATGGACTGAGCAACCAGTTGATCAATCAACACCTGGCTGTTTGAGACGGACCGTTTTGTCATGAATGCGTTGGTCATACCAATCAGTTCCCTCCGGGAAAATACCCCTGACAGCCGATGGCACGCCCGGTTGGAATTACGTATTAGTTGTACGTCCCGAGGTTCGCGCCTGAGCCGCTGTCGCCATCGTGGCCCCCTCTACGTGCAGAAGCCTTTTTATCCGGAGGGGCCGGATCTCGCGCATATTTATTTGCTGCATCCACCGGGCGGCCTGGTATCCGGAGATCTTCTGCAACTGGATGCCACCGTGGAGGCCGGGGCCAAGGCGCTGTTTACCACCCCGGGCGCTGGACGGGTTTACCGGGCCCGCTTTGATCGTACCCTGCAGCAACAGTGCAACCATCTGGTGGTGGCGGATGGTGCCAGCCTGGAGTGGTTGCCATTGGAAAATATTGTCTATCGGGGCGCCAATGCATGCCTGGAAACCCGGGTGGAGCTTGGGGAAAACAGCCACTTTATGGGCTGGGAGGTGACATCTCTGGGGTTGCCCGCCAGTGGGGTCGATTTTGATCGCGGCCAGTTACAGCAGCGACTGATCATTTCCCGAGAAGGTCGGCCACTGCTGATAGAAGCGCTGCAGCTGTCGGAGGACAGCCCGGCATTGTATGGCAGCCGGGCAGGTATGCAGGGACTACCCATTAATGGCATTTTTGTGGCGGGGCCTTTTGACGAACGGACCCTGGATGACCTGTTGCTGGCCCAGTGTCGCGAGGTTCTGGCTGAACCGAAAAATGCTTGTTTGGTGGGTGTCAGTGTGGTCGGCGGTTTTTTACTGGCCCGCTACCTGGGCTCGAATTCTGAACAGGCCCGCCGGCTGTTCGTTGCCCTTTGGCAGCGATTGCGCCCGCACTTGATTGGTCGACCTGGCTGTGCGCCACGGATCTGGTCCACCTGATGTTGCATAAATCTGATTTTTAACGAGACGCTTATGGAGCTGTTACCCCGTGAAAAAGACAAATTACTGGTGTTCACCGCCGCATTGCTGGCCGAGCGCCGGCTGGCCCGCGGCCTGAAACTGAACTACCCGGAAGCGGTGGCGCTGATCACCATGGAGATTATGGAGGGCGCCCGCGACGGCAGAACGGTCGCCGAGCTGATGAGCCATGGCCGCGAAATTCTCAACGCCGAACAGGTGATGGACGGTGTGGCAGAGCTGATTGACGAGGTGCAGGTGGAGGCGACGTTTCCCGATGGCACCAAGCTCGTCACCGTGCACAACCCCATCGGCTGATGAAAGCTATTTTGCTCAGGAGAACAGCATGATCCCCGGAGAAATTCAGGTTGCCGCTGGCGATATTCTGCTTAATGAGGGCCGGGTAACTCTCAGCCTTAGTGTGGAAAATACCGGCGATCGCCCGGTGCAGGTGGGTTCCCATTACCACTTTGCCGAGACCAACCCGGCGTTGAAGTTCGACCGTCCCAGGGCGCGCGGTTTTCACCTCAATATTGCCTCGGGCACCGCGGTGCGCTTCGAACCGGGGCAGTCCCGGGAGGTGGAGTTGGTGGCCTATGCAGGTAAACGCGAGGTGTACGGTTTCCGTGGTGAGGTGATGGGGCCTCTCGATGGTGGTGGGGAGCAGTGATATGAGTCGCATGGATCGGCAGGGTTATGCACAGATGTTCGGTCCCACCACCGGTGACCGGGTACGGCTCGGCGACACCGAGTTGTGGATCGAAGTGGAAAAGGATTACACCTGTTATGGCGACGAGGTGAAATTCGGTGGCGGCAAGGTAATTCGGGACGGTATGGGGCAGAGCCAGCTAACCAGTGCCGATACGGTGGATCTGGTGATTACCAATGCCCTGATCCTCGACCACTGGGGCATCGTCAAGGCGGATGTGGGCATCAAGGAAGGCCGTATCGCCGCTATTGGCAAGGCCGGTAACCCGGATATCCAGCAAGGGGTGGAGATAGTCATCGGACCCGGCACCGAGGTGATTGCCGGCGAGGGCTCTATCCTCACGGCGGGGGGCATCGACGCGCACATTCACTTTATCTGCCCGCAGCAGATCGAAGAGGCACTGATGTCCGGCATCACCACCATGATCGGTGGTGGCACCGGCCCCGCCACCGGCACCAATGCCACTACCTGCACACCTGGTCCCTGGTATATCGGCAAAATGCTGCAGGCCACCGATGCCATGCCCATGAATCTGGGTTTCCTCGGCAAGGGCAATGCCAGCCGTCCTGAATCCCTGGAGGAGCAGCTGGTAGCCGGTGCCTGCGGCCTGAAACTGCATGAGGACTGGGGCACCACGCCCGCGTCCATCGACACCTGCCTTGGCGTGGCGGAGCGATACGATGTACAGGTGGCGATTCACACCGACACGCTGAATGAGTCCGGTTTTGTCGACGATACCCTGGCAGCGTTCAAGGGACGCACCATTCATACCTACCACACCGAAGGGGCAGGAGGCGGCCATGCACCGGATATCATCAAGGCCTGTGCACTGTCCAATGTGCTGCCGTCCTCGACCAACCCGACCCGGCCGTACACGGCGAATACGGTGGATGAGCACCTGGATATGCTGATGGTCTGCCATCACCTGGATGCCAGTATCCCGGAGGATGTGGCCTTTGCCGACTCCCGTATTCGCAAGGAGACCATTGCCGCCGAGGATATCCTCCACGATCTCGGTGCATTCAGCATGATCTCCTCCGACTCCCAGGCCATGGGGCGGGTGGGGGAGGTGATCACCCGCACCTGGCAGACGGCCCACAAGATGAAAGTGCAGCGCGGTTCGTTGCCGCAGGACGCCGCTGGCGCCGACAATTACCGCGTCAAACGCTATATCGCCAAATACAGCATTAACCCTGCAATCGCCCACGGTATTGCCCATGAAGTGGGTTCTATCGAGGTGGGCAAGCTGGCGGACCTGGTGCTGTGGAAGCCGGCTTTTTTTGGCATCAAACCGGCCCTGATCATCAAGGGCGGGATGATTGCCGCGGCTCCCATGGGCGATCCCAATGCCTCCATCCCGACCCCCCAGCCGGTGCATTACCGCCCGATGTTTGGCAGCTTTGGCCAGGCCCCGGCCCGCACCGCTGTGACCTTTACCAGTCAGGCGGCCCTCGATGCCGGTGTCGCCGAATCTCTGGGGTTAAAGCGCCGTCTGGTCGCGTGCCGGAATACCCGCAACATCGGTAAAGGCGATATGGTGTTGAACGACTGGCAGCCGAACATCACCGTGGATCCACAAACCTACGAAGTGCGGGCGAATGGCGAATTATTGACCTGCGAGCCGGCCACCGAATTGCCACTGGCCCAGCGTTATTGTCTGTTTTAAGAGGTAACTGATGGATATCTATGAGCGACTTGGCGTCGATAGTGAACAAATAACGGAAGCTGAAGTGGTTTTGACGCAGGAGCAGCGGGACAAGGGCCGCTTGCGTACCACCGCCAGCAATGGCCGGGAAGTGCGCATCTTCCTGGAGCGCGGCAAGCCCCTCCAGGTTGGCGAGTTACTGCTCAGTCAGTGCGGCACTTACCTGAGGGTGGCGGGGGCCGAGGAACCGGTGACCACCGCCCGCTGTGATGACTGGTTTATCTTCAGTCGGGCCTGTTATCACCTGGGCAATCGTCATGTGAAATTACAGATCGGTGATCGCTGGTTGCGTATACCCCCGGATCATGTGCTGGAGGAAATGCTGGTGATGATGGGATTGACCCTGACGCACGAAATGGCGGTATTTGTGCCGGAATCCGGAGCTTACACCCATGGCCATCACCACCACTGAAGCCGGGTTGCTGCGGCTGCTGCAATTGAGCAGTGCCAGCCTGCCGGTGGGAGGCTACTCGTTTTCACAGGGGCTGGAAACGGCCATAGAGTATCAGTGGCTGAGCAGTGCCGACGAGGTTGGTCATTGGCTGTCCATGCAACTGCAATATTCTCTGGCCCGTGTGGATCTGCCGTTGCTGTTGCGCCTCATGGCGGCATTGATGGCTCGTGACACTGAGGCTCTGGCGTATTGGAACAGCACTGTGCTGGCCTGCCGGGAAAGCCGCGAATTGTTACTGACGGATACTGCCATGGGGGAGGCGCTGCTGCGCTTGCTGCGTCAACTTGAGGTGCCGGTCAGCTGGCCGGTTGATCTTCAGGTTCCGCAGGCCAGCTTTGTGACGGCTTTTGCCCTGGCCAGCCATGCCTGGCAGATAGCGCCTGATAGTGCCTGCCTGGGATTGTGCTGGTCCTGGCTGGAAAATCAGGTGGCGGCGGCCACCAAACTAGTGCCGTTGGGGCAGAGTCAGGCCCAGCGGCTGCTCGGCGAGTTACAGCAACAGGTCCCTGAAGCGATCAATTTGGCAAAAATCTTACACGACCATGAGTTGGGTGGCAGCCTGCCCGCGCTGGCCATTGCCAGCAGTTGGCACGAAACCCAGTACAGTCGTTTATTCCGATCCTGAGATCAGAGAGGAGATATCAATATGACAGTAAAACAAACCCTGCGCGTGGGTGTCGGCGGTCCGGTGGGCTCCGGCAAGACTGCACTACTGCGCTCTCTCTGTGTGGCGCTGCGCGATCACTACGATATCGCCGTGGTTACCAATGATATCTATACTCGCGAGGACGCAGATTTCCTCACGCGCCACGAAGCACTCAGTGCTGACCGAATCGTCGGGGTAGAAACCGGCGGTTGCCCCCACACCGCCATTCGCGAAGATGCTTCCATGAATCTGGCGGCCATTGACCAATTGCTGGCCCGCCATGGCGCCCTGGATGTGATTTTTGTCGAAAGCGGTGGCGATAACCTCAGCGCTACCTTCAGCCCGGAGTTGTCGGACCTGACCCTCTACGTGATCGACGTCTCTGCCGGTGACAAGATTCCCCGCAAGGGAGGGCCTGGGATAACCCGTTCCGACCTGCTGATCATCAACAAGACCGACCTGGCCCCATTAGTCGGTGCCTCCCTGGCGGTGATGGATCGGGATGCCCGCACCATGCGCGGTGACAAGCCCTTTGTGTTTACCAACCTGAAGACCGTTGAGGGGCTGGGTGATGTGATCGATTTCATCGTCCGGGAAGGGATGCTGGCCGAAAAAAGCCTGCCCCGTGCCCAAGCGGTTATTTAATTTTCACAGAGAGAAAAACAGGGGACTAATGATGCAAAGCAAGAAAGTTATTCACAGGTTTATTGCACTGCTGTTAAGTTTTTTTGCCACGCTGGCACTGGCTCATCCCGGTCACGGTGGCAATGGGGCGAGCCACGACCTGGAACATCTGATCTGGATGCTGGGTGGCCTGGTCATCTGTGTGGTCGCCGCGGTGTTTTATGCCAGGGACAGGGAAAAAGACGGCCGTTTCTAATACTGGTTGAGGAGGCGGATGGCAATGCCTGCCGCCGCAGTCCGGTTTTCCACGCCCAGTTTTGGGAATACCTGTTCCAGGTGCTTGTTGACGGTGCGCGGGCTGACGCCGAGGATTTCGCCTATTTCCCGGTTGGCCTTGCCGTTGGCGACCCAGTACAACACTTCTGCTTCCCGCTGGGTCAGGTGCAGCTTTTCCCGCAGCAGACTTTCACCGGCAGGCTGTGATTCATCAGACAGTTTTAACAACAGTTCGGCATCGCCGCGCTGCTCTACCAATTCCACTACCAATTCAGTATCCAGCTGGGACAGCTTTAAACACTGTCCCGCTGTGGGGCGACGGCTCAGCCAGTTGCGCAATAACTCCGCCAGTTGTCGCTGCTGCCATTCATCGGTGGCGCCAGCACGGGTGAACAGGGCGTAAGTCTGCGGGGTGGCCCAAAGAACATGGCCCATGTGGTCTGCGGTAAACAGGAACTGCCCGGTGGAGTCCAGTGCCTGGCTGACACTGTTGGTGAGGCGGGCATTGAGAAGGTGCACCCTCATTCTTGCCAGCATTTCTTCGGGGCGGACGGGTTTGGTGAGGTAGTCGACTCCGCCGACCTCCAAACCTCTGACGACGCTTTCCGTATCGGTCAGGCCGGTCATGAAGATCACCGGTATCCCCGATAATTGCGGGTCCGCCTTGAGTTGGCGGCAGGTTTCGAAGCCGTCCATTTGGGGCATCAGGGCATCCAGCAGAATCATGTCCGGTCGCAGGCGTCTGGCAATGGTCAGCGCCTGATGCCCCTCCAGTGCGACCAGCACATTGATACCGGCCTGCTCCAGGGTGTCATTAATCAGGCTGAGGGCATCCGGATTGTCGTCTACCACCAGTACGATGCCGCTGGAAAAGATGTTGTCGGTCGGATTGGTTCTGGTCTGGGTGCTGTTCATTCCGTTGTTTCCATCATTCCGTTGTTTTCATTATCGCGATGAGCCGATCAAAACGCATGTTGTGGATTAACTGTTGCAGGCCATTGAACGTGTCGAGATCGATCATGGCGTGGGATCTTATTTCATTCAGTTTTTCGTGGGCGCCTTTTTTGTAGCCGATTTTGGCGTAGGCAAGCAGCTCCTTGAAAAGGGGGTGTTGTGGCTGCTCGAGATTCAGTTCGAGCAGCGGGGGGTTGACGGTTCTGGTCTCCGGCAACAATTCCTCGCCAGTGCGCCACTCCAGTTTCAGGCACAGTGCCAGGGTATCGAGCAACTTCTGGTTGCTGACGGGCTTGACCAGGTAGGCATCGTGGTTGGTGGTATCGGAACTGTGGCGGTGGTGTTCGTGCGCATCCGCCGAGAGCATGACAATAGGTGCCTGCAGGCCCTGTTTACGCAACTGGTGAGCCAGTTCGAGGCCATCCATGCCCGGCATGGTGACGTCCAGCAGGAGCAGATCCGGGGCCAGGGTTTCCAGCATTTCCAGGCAGGTTTCGGCATCCTGGGCCTCCAGCACTTTGAAGCCCAGGGGGACAAGCAGGTCAAAGAGCAGTCCCCGGTGTATGGGTTCGTCGTCCACCACCAATACTGAGCGTGTGCTGCCCTGATAGCCGGTGATATTTTGCTGTGGCTGAATTTCCTCTGCAGCGCTGTCCACCCAGGACAGCATTAATGAGACGGTGAAACAGCTGCCCTGACCGGGGGTGCTGGTGATACTGAGGTCTCCCCCCATGATATCGGTGAGCAGTCGGGTGATGGTCAGGCCGAGCCCGGTGCCGGAGACCACTGGCACGTGGCTGTTGCGGACCCGTTCAAAAGGTTGCAGGATCCGCTCGAGATCCCTGCCATCAATGCCCACTCCCGTGTCAATAACGGAAAATTCCGCCACCTGATTGCGGTAGTGGATGTGGAGGTCCACCCGGCCTTTTTCGGTGTATTTGACGGCGTTGGACAATAGGTTGATGAGTATTTGCCGCAACCGTTTCTCATCGGCAATGACCGTTTTGGGGAGGCTGTTGTGAATATGATGGAAGAACTCGATGCCCTTGGCTTCGGCTTGTGGGCGGAACATTTCCACCATCTGATCAACCAGCTCCGGCAGTTTGACATGGTTGCGGTAGATATCCAGGCGGCCGGCCTCGATCTTGGAAATGTCCAGCAGACCTTCGATCAGGTCGTTGAGGTAGTCGCCGCTGCGCTTGATGATTTGCAGGGCGTTGCGGTGTTTAAAAACAATGGATTGGTCGCTGTTGAGTAATTGGGCATAGCCGAGAATCGACTGCAGCGGGGTGCGCAGTTCGTGGCTGATGCCAGTGAGGTAGCGGCTTTTGGCGCTGTTGGCGCTTTCCGCTTGTTCTTTTGCCTGTTGCAGGGCGCGATCTGTTTCCTGGTGAGCATCGATTTCATCCAGCAACAAGCGTGTCTGGCGGTTGGATTCCTGTTGTGCCACCACCCGGCTTTCGTGGTTGAGCAAAAACAGCCAGGTGATGACACCGGAAATGATCAGCAGGATAAAGAACAGGGTCCACAGGGCGTTGCCCAGCAATAACGCCTGAGTGTTCGTCACCGGCGCCATTTGCGCATAGACAAGTGCCATGATGCCCGCCAGCAGGCTGTTGACGCAGAACAACGTGGCCGTGAAGCGTCCCAGCCGTGATTCCGCCAGGCGCGCAACCCGTTCGGGAACGAATATCTGCAGAAAATCGACCAATTGCTTGGAGAAGCGGGCATCTGGCTTGCAGCTGTCCAGACAGCGTGCATCGAGGGAGCAGCACAGTGAACAAATCGGTCCCTGATACGCGGGGCAGTGACTCATGTCTTCCTGCTCGAACGGGTTTTCGCAGATACAACACTGTATTACCGGAGAGGCCGTCGGCATATCGGGCAACTCTGCCGGGCTGAAGGTGACGATGAGTCCGGATGATTGGCGGGCGAGATAGAAGCGGCTCCGGGTCAGGAGGGCCAGTAGTGGTACCAGCACAAAGCAGGTTCCCAGGCTGATGAAATGGGCGAGGTTCTTCACCGTCGCCCCGAAGAAACCCAGATAGCAGAGAATACCCATGATGGAGGCGGCCAGCATGGCGCCGGTGCCCACCGGATTGATGTCGTAGAGGTGGGCCCGTTTAAACTCCACATACGATGGGCTAAGGCCGAGGGGCTTGTTGATTAACAGGTCCGCAGACAGGCAGCCTAGCCAGCTAATGGCAATAATGGCAAACACGCCCAGGACGCTTTCCAGTGCCCGGTAAATACCCAGTTCCATCAGGATCAGGGCGATGGTGACATTAAAAACCAGCCACACCACCCGCCCCGGGTGGCTGTGGGTGAGACGGGAAAAGAAATTTGACCAGGCGATGGAACCGGCATAGGCGTTGGTGACATTGATCTTCATCTGCGAGACGATCACCATCAATCCGGCAAGCATCAGTGACAGGGTGGGGGAATCGGTCAGATAGTTAAACACCATCTGGTACATATAGGTGGGATCGGCAGCTTGTTCGGCGGGTACATTGGAGCTGATGGCGAGGTAAGCCAGGAACGAGCCGAACAACATCTTCAAAATGCCGATGAAAATCCAGCCGGGACCCGCCAGCACCAGCCAGAACCACCACCGAAAACGATTTTCAGGGGTCTTTTTGGGCATAAAGCGCAGGTAGTCCACCTGCTCGCCAATTTGCGCCACCATGGCAAAAAAGATTGATGCGGCCCCGCCAAAGAGAATCAGGTTGAGATGGTCGCTCCCGGGAAGATTGGCCGGGGTGTATTGGGTCCAGTCATGCACTTGCGCGATTTCATACCAGGCGACCACACCCAGGGCGAGACATTGCAGCAGCAGCCAGAAGGACTGGGTGCCCACCTGGAATTTGCTGATGGCTTTGATGCCGTGGGTGACAATAGGAATAACGGCCAGAGCGCAGATGATATAACCAATTGCCGGGGGAATCCCCAGTAGTGCGTGCAGCGCCGAAGCCAGGATGGCGGCCTCAATAGCAAAAAATATAAAGGTAAAAGAAGCGTAAATCAGTGAAGTAATGGTGGAGCCCAGATAACCAAATCCGGCGCCTCGGGTCAGCAGGTCGATATCGAGGCCGTGTTTGGCGGCGTAGTAGGTAATGGGCAAACCGGTGATAAAGATCACCACTGCCACGGTCAGCATGGCGGCAATGGTATTGGTGAAACCGTAACTGAGGGTCACCGAGGCGCTGATGGCCTCCAGGGCGAGAAAGGCGGTTGCCCCCAAGGCGGTCTTGGCAACATGGTCAATACTCCAGCGCCTTGCCCCCACAGCCGTAAACCGCAGGGCATAGTCCTCAAGTGTCTCGTCGCCCACCCACTGATTGTAGTGTCGGCGGACGCGAAAGATCTGTTGTGCTGGGCGCATCGTTTACGCTCGCTTGAGCTGTTTGGGGCAGGAACAAGGGGTATCGAAACGCACCGCTACCATGCCCCGGTCTCGTGGCGCTCCAAAACGGTGCGTTGTGCAGGAGCCGCAAGCAGCTTGGACCTTGATTTGAACTGGCTTGATTAAATTAAGCAAAAATCAGGCCAATGAGCATCAGTCCGATATGGTCATATTCTGGAGGCGGGAATTTGGATGGGAGGACGGTTTGTATTTAGGGTTTGACGACCACTGACCAGAACTCACCGTTTCAGATTTCGTGGTTTTTAAGCTAAGTTGGAAGTGGCCAACGAACAGGGTGTCGTCGTGACAATCTTGCCAGACAACGCTGATGGCTCAGTCACTGTCCACCATCCAAGGTGGCGACTCCGTCAGGGTAAAAGGCCCCGGGACCGCTGGCCAGCGGGTGCTGGTGTTCGACGGAGAGGTTCGTCAGGTACTGCTGACGTTACCGCAGGACTCTGTTGAGGTTTAACCTGTGTTGGTGAAATTTCACAGATTAAGTGGTACGGTTCGGTCGGTTAATTAGAGTTTAAATCCACCATGCCCAGCCCCAATAGTTTCACAGATTACCCGGTGGAATTTCACAAATTGCGCGGCGGGCTACAGATTCAAACATCAAAGGCACGTTGTTGTGGCAGTATCCGCGCTCGATGAAATCCAGGCTTTTCTGTCCTGTCCGACACCCGATAGCTGGGTCGAGGAGGCTGTGAAGCTGGAAAATCAGGATGTTTTGCTGATAGATCATGCCAACTGTGAGAAAAAAGCTGCCAGCACGGCGTTAAACCTGATTTATCGCTACACCGACGATTTTGAGCTGCTCAATAAAATGTCCCGGTTGGCCCGGGAGGAAATGCGTCACTTCGAGCAGGTCATTGCCATCATGGCGAAGCGGAATATCGAATACAGTAGCCTCAGTGCCTCCCGATATGCGGCGGGATTGCGTCAGCAGGTGCGCACCCATGAGCCTGCAAAATTGCTGGACACCCTGATTGTCGGCGCGTTTATCGAAGCCCGTTCCTGTGAGCGTTTTGCCTGCCTGGCACCTTATCTGGATTCTGAGTTACAGACATTTTATCGGTCATTACTGCAATCGGAAGGCCGCCACTACCGGGATTACCTGGCCCTGGCCCGCCGGGTTGGCAAAGCCGGGGAGGTCGAGAAACGGGTTGAGATCATCCGTCGTTGCGAGCAGCAGCTGGTGACCTCGCCGGATACAACGTTTCGCTTTCATTCCGGTGCGCCCGTCACCTCGACGGGGGTAACGGCCGTTGTCGAATCGGTGAAGACCCCCGCGTAGCTGATCGGTTGTTATTTGGCGGTATTTTGCACTGCTGTCGGGTGGATTTCAGTGCCGAGGACGTTTATCCTTCTGCACCTTCCTTATTCTCCCAGGTCAGTTCCTGTCGATGTCAAAAGTCCCTTTTCTTACCAAGCAGATTACCGCCCCGTACACCATTCCTTCCGGTATTGTGACCACGGCCACGTCAATTATTCAGCGTATTTTTGACACCATGCCGGAAGTGGGCGTCATCACAACCAAGAGTGTTGGCCTGACGCCGAGATCCGGTTATCGGGAGCCCGTGATCAGCCAGTACGCGCCCGGTTGTTTCGTCAATGCGGTGGGGCTCACCAATCCCGGTGCCGAGCAGTTGGCGGCTCAACTGGCGACCCTGCGGGTGCCGGAAGATCGCTTCCTGCTCACCTCCATTTTTGGTGGGAGTGTCGAAGAATTTGTTGAGGTAGCCAAAATTGTCGCCCCGGTATCCGATGGCCTGGAGCTGAACCTGTCCTGTCCCCACGCGAAGGGTTACGGCATGGCGATGGGCCAGGATCCCGAGCTGGTCCGCCAGATCACCGCAGCGGTCAAAGCTGTGGTCGATATCCCGGTGATCCCCAAGCTCACACCCAATACACCGAATATTGCTGAAATCGCCAGGGCAGCCGTGGCCGGTGGAGCCGATGCGCTCTGCGCGATCAATACAGTGGGGCCTGGTTACACTTCGTCCCACGGCCATCCGGTGCTGAGTCACGGTTCCGGCGGCATGTCCGGTAAGGGTGTTCTGCCTATCGGCCTGAAATGCGTGCGGGAAATGGCCGAGGCGGTGGATTGTCCCATCATCGGTTGCGGCGGCGTCAGCAGTGCTGATGATGTGCGGGCTTTCCGCGATGCCGGTGCCGATATTGTCGGTGTGGGTTCCGCGCTGATTGGCCTGACCACCGACGAAATGGGCGAGTATTTCCGTACCCTGGAGCGCGACATGGCGCAGGGCAGCAACGCTGCGGAGCAGATGATTCGCTACGATGTGGATATGCAGTTCCGCCCCGTGATACTGGTATCCAATGAGCGGGTAACGGACGATATCTGCATCCTCACCTTTGACCGCAAGGTGGATGTACAGGCTGGTGAGTTTGTCTTTTTATGGATACCGGGGGTGGGTGAAAAACCGTTCTCGGCTCTCACCGACGACCCTTTCTCGCTGGCGGTGATTGATGTGGGGTTGTTTACCCACGAGTTGATGTCACTGCAGCCCGGCACTGAAGCTTATGTGCGCGGCCCCCACGGCATGGCCGTTGCCCCGCCAGCCGGCGCCAAAATCATTACTGTCAGTGGTGGCACCGGTCTCGCGGCGGTTTACCAGCTGGCGAGGGATTTCCCCAACAGTGAAATTTTGACCGGCGCACGCACCGCGGAGCGGCTGTATTTCCTCGACGAGTGTCGCAAGATTGCCCCGGTGCATGTCTCCACCGATGATGGCAGTGAGGGCTTCCACGGCTTTGTCACTGAATTGCTGCGGGAGTATTTACAACAGTTGGCTCCGTCAGAACGAAAAAACCTCATTTTCTACAATTGCGGGCCGTCCCCTATGGTGCGCGCCGCTGTGGCCGTGGAAAGGGAGTTCTGTGGCGATGATCAAATCTTCAGTGCCATTGATTACCTGACCAAATGCGGCGTTGGCCTCTGTGGTGCCTGTGCCGCCCCGGACGGTCGAAGAATCTGCGTGGATGGCCCCTTCATGGACGGTGCTTCGGTAGTCTAATCAAAACGGCCTGTGGGCCGTTTTTTTGGCGGTATCATTTTTTACAGATAGGCCGATACAGGTCAACGCGCATCCTGCACAACAAAGCTTATGATGTCATAGCGTAACTTCAACTTGCATGAGACGTCGCGGATGAAAAAAAGCCTAATCACTTTGGCCGTTCTGGCAGTCCTTGCCGCACTCTTTTATTACTGGTCGCGTCCTGAACCGGTCACTGTCACGGTTGTTCCGGTTGAGAGGGGTGTGGTGGAGCGCACTGTGGCCAATACCCGTGCCGGTACCGTCGAAGCCTGCCAGCGCTCCCGGCTGGCCCTGTCCATTGGCGGGCGCATCGACCGGTTGCTGGTGGACGAGGGCGATCAGGTTGTGGCCGGGCAGCTGCTGATGGTGCTGTGGAACAAGGATCGCGAGGCGCAATTACAGGTGGCGCAAGCCTCCGAGGTGTCGGCCCAGCAGGAGCGCCAGAGTATCTGCATTTCCGCGCAATCCGATCTGCGCGAGGCGAGGCGACTGACCAACCTGGCGGAAAGGAATCTGGTGTCCGAGGAGTCGGCGGATCTGGCTGAATCCAGGGCCCAGGCCAGTTCTGCCAGTTGCGAGGCGGCCAAGGCTCGGGTGGTGCAGGCCGCCGCCGCCGTTTCCGTCGCCGCCGCTGTGCTGGAGCAGACCTTCCTGCGGGCGCCCTTTGACGGTGCCGTCGCCGAGGTGACCGGGGAGGTGGGAGAATATGCCACGCCGTCTCCACCGGGCGTGATGACGCCGCCGGCCATCGACCTGCTCACCGATGACTGTCACTACATCAGTGCGCCCATCGACGAAGTGGACGCCTCGGATATCGCCCTGGGCCTGCCGGTTCGCGTCACCCTGGACGCCTTCCGCGATCGGGTTTTCCCCGCCACCGTAAGGCGCATCTCGCCCTACATTCTCGATCAGGAAAAACAGGCCCGCACTGTGGAAGTGGAAGCGGAGCTGGAGCCACTGCCGGAAGATGTCAGATTGCTGGCTGGTTACAGCGCAGATATGGAAATCATTCTCGACAGCGGCGACAACGCTCTGCGCATTCCCTCGGAACTGGTGGTGGATGACGAGTATGTGCTGGTGGTGGACGACGAGGGTATTCTGCAACGCCGTCAGATTCGCAAGGGTTTGACCAACTGGCGCTATACCGAAGTGCTGGAAGGGTTGAAAGAGGGCGAGCTGATCGTCAGTAATATTGGCAGCGAGGGCGTCGAAGCGGGCGCTCCGGCAAAAACTGGCCGGACCGCCAATGATTGAACTGCAGGACGTCAACAAGACCTATCTGGTGGGTGAGTCGCCGCTGCAAGCGCTCCGGGATGTGAATATCACCATTGACGCCGGGGAGTACCTGTCGGTGATGGGGCCTTCCGGCTCGGGAAAGTCCACCCTGCTCAATATGGTTGGCCTGCTGGATCGCCCGGACAGCGGCAGCTATCGTCTGGAGGGAACCGCCACGGAAGAACTGGGCGAGGAGGCGCGGGCGCGGTTGCGCGCCGACTACGTCGGTTTCATCTTTCAGGCATTTCACCTGATCAACCGTCTGACCACTCTGGAAAATGTCGAGCTGCCCATGATGCTGGCGGGCATCGCCCCCAAAAAACGCCGCCAGAGCGCGCTGGGTGTGCTGGAGCAGGTGGGTTTGGCAGACCGGGCCGGGCACCGGCCCAACCAGCTTTCCGGGGGGCAGCTACAGCGGGTGGCCATTGCCCGGGCCATCGTCATGAAGCCGCGCATCCTGTTGGCGGACGAGCCCACCGGCAACCTGGATCAGGCCTCCGGCGCTGAGGTGGTGGAGGTACTGGAAAATCTCAATCGTGAGGGCATTACCCTGCTGGTGGTGACCCACGACGCCCAGCTCGGCAAGCGGGCCCGGCGGCGCATCCGCATGGTGGATGGCCAGATCGAATCCGACACTGGTGACGGCAATGCGCCTGCTGGATCAACTGCACTTTAACGGCCAGCTCTTTTTGCGCCACCGGGTGCGCACCGTGCTGCTATTGCTCGCGGTGGGACTGGGCGTGGCCTCGGTGATTATGCTCACCAGCCTGGGTGAAGGTGCCCGCCGCTACGTGGACCGGGAATTTTCGGCGCTGGGCAATCAATTATTGATCGTTCTGCCCGGTCGCAAGGAAACCACCGGCGGCGCGCCACCCATCTACGGCGCTGCGCCCCGGGACCTGACCCTGGAAGATGCCCAAGCGCTGGAGCGCCTGCCGGCAGTCAGGGCGGTGGCCCCGGTGATCGCCGGCACCGCGCCGGTGTCTCGGGGCAGTCGCTCCCGGGAAGTCATCGTGCTGGGCAGTACTTCGGCTATCTTTCAGGTGCGCAAAATGGATGTGGCCCAGGGAAAAATTCTGCCGGAGCGCGCAGACAGTGAAGCCCTGGCGGTGTGTGTGCTGGGCTCTAAGCTGAAACAGGAATTGTTCGGCAACCGCCGCGCCATCGGCGAGTGGGTGCGGGCTGGTGATCGCCGCATGCGGGTGATCGGCGTGCTGGAGGAGCGCGGCGAATCCCTGGGGCTGGATCTGCGGGACATGATCATTGTGCCGGTGCGAACCGCCGAACAGATGTTCAACTCGCCAGGATTGTTCAGGGTGCTGCTGGAACTGGATGCCAATGCCGATTTCGACCGGGTTGAAGAGCGGGTGCGCGGGGTTATCCGCGAGCGCCACGAGGGCGAGGATGACATTACCCTGATCAGTCAGGACTCCATGCTGGCGGCCTTCAACAACATCCTCACCACCCTGACCCTGGCCATCGCCGCCATCGCGGCTGTCAGCCTATTGGTAGCCGGTATCCTGATCATGAATATCAGCCTGATTTCCGTCAGCCAGCGGCGCCGGGAAATCGGTCTGTTGAAGGCACTGGGCGGCAGTAGCCGTCAGGTGAGGCAGCTGTTTCTAGGGGAATCCCTGCTGCTGGTGAGCCTGGGTTCCGTGGCCGGCGTTGCCGTGGCTTGGGTGGCGGTGCTGGTTGTCGCCCGGCTATGGCCCGCCTTTCCGCTGGCGCCTCCCTGGTGGTCGGTGCCCGCAGCGGTGGGTACGGCGCTGTTGTCGGGGCTGGTGTTCTCGCTGATTCCGGCGCGGCGTGCGGCGGCCTTGGACCCGGTGCTGGCTATGCGGGGGCAGGACCTGTGAATTTTCTCGATTACCTGCGCTGGATTTTCCGGGCCCTGTGGATGCAGCGCCTGCGATCCGTGCTGACCATTGTCGGTTTTGCCATCGGCATCGCCGCCATGGTGCTGCTGAGTTCTCTGGGTGAGGGGCTTCGGCAATTCGTGATTCAGGAGTTTACCCAGTTCGGCAGCCATATCGTCGCCATTACCCCGGGCAAGACCGAGACCTTTGGCATGGGCGGTATCCTCAACACCACCCGTCCCCTGTCCCTGGAGGATTCCGAAGCACTGAAGCGCATCCCGGGGGTGGAACAAGTGGTGCCGGTGGTGTTCGGTACCGCGCAGATCAAGGCGGTGGGGCGCAGCCGCTACACCGACGTGGCCGGCGTTGGCGCCCTGGCGGACAAGGCCTGGAAGCTGGAGGTGTCACAGGGTTCATTCCTGCCCCAGGAGGATATTCAGCGGGCGCGGGCCTTTGCAGTACTGGGCAGCAAACTGAAACGGGAGCTGTTCGGCGGTGACAATCCCCTGGGGGAATTTGTGCACATCGGCGGCAACCGCTTCCGGGTGATCGGCGTGATGGCGCCGAAAGGGCAGTTCCTCGGCACCGACCTGGATGACATGATCTACATCCCCGCCAACAAGGGGCTGCAGATATTCAACCGCGAAAGCCTCATGGAGGTGGACGTTTTCTACAGCCCCGCCGTGCCCACCGACCGGCTCACGGAAAACATCAGGCGGCTGCTGATCGAGCGCCACGGTTTCGAGGATTTCACCATCGTCACCCAGGATCAGATGATGGCGACCATGGACAATATCCTGCGTATCCTGAAATACGCTGGCGGCGGGCTGGGGGCGATTTCCCTGCTGGTGGGAGCCGTCGGCATCACCACCATCCTGATGATCACCGTGACCGAACGCACCTCCGAGGTGGGGTTGTTGCGGGCCCTGGGCAGCACCCGCAGTCAGGTGCGCAACCTGTTTCTGGGTGAGGCGGTAATGCTCGGGTTGGTGGGCGGACTGGCGGGGGTGCTGGTGATCGCCCTGCTGGTGGTAGCGGTGCGGCTGTTTGTGCCGGGACTGCCGGTGGCTTTGAAGGGGGAGATCGTGCTGGTGGCGCTGCTGGTGTCTATGCTGATCGGCCTGATGGCCGGTGTGCGTCCGGCGCTGAATGCCACCCGGCTCAGCCCTATCGATGCGCTCAGGGCTGAATAAGCCTCTGTTTCAGTTTTCTTCGATGGGAAAGGAAATCAGTTCCGGCGGGTAGTTTCCTTCAATGCGGATATACCAGCCCTGCTGATGCCAGTCACCCAGTACCAGCCGCTCGCCGTAGGCCATATAGTGGTGATAGGGACGGTGGGTGTGGCCGTGAATCATCAGTTTCACCTGATACTGTGCCATCAGTTGTGCCACCGCCTCCTCCGACACATCCATGATATTGTCCGACTTGTTGGCGTTGGCCCGCATACTCTTCTGCCGCCATTCCACTGCCATCTTCTGGCGTTTTTTCAGGGGCAGATGGCGCAACAGAAATTTCACCAGCGGATGTCGATACCTGCGGCGAAACTTCTGATAGTCGGCATCGCCGGTACACAGGGTATCGCCATGCAGAAGCAGCACGCGCTGGCCGCCCAGCTCCGCCAGATGGTGGTCGGGCAGCAGGGTGGCTCCGCTTTCCCGGGCGAATTGTTTGCCGATCATGAAATCGCGATTGCCGTGGGTAAAGAACAGACTGACACCGCTATCGGACAGTTTTTTCAGCGCGGCAATTACCTGGCGGGCCAGTGGCGCGGGGTCGTCATCCCCGATCCAGGCCTCAAACAGATCGCCGAGGATATACAGTGCCTCGACGTCGTCGGTCTGGTTTTCCAGAAAAGCAAAAAACGCCCGGGTTACCGCCGGGCGTTCTGGGGAGAGGTGCAGATCGGAAATCAGCAGTGTGGTCATCAGCACCACCTGCCGTGGCCGGGAGCGGCCTTATTTATCCGCATAGGCATCGCTGATGGTGACCTTCTGGATTTCTACCGGATCCTTGGGTACATCCTGATGCATGCCGTGACGGCCAGTGGGTACCCCCTTGATTTTGTTGACCACATCCATGCCATCGGTGACCCGGGCAAATACCGCATAGCCCCAACCCTGGGGGTTCTTGCCGCTGTGGTTGAGGAAGGTGTTATCGGCGACATTGATGAAGAACTGTGAGCTGGCGGAGTGGGGGTCATTGGTCCGCGCCATCGCCAGGGTGCCAGTCTCATTGGCCAGGCCGTTATCGGCCTCGTTCTGAATGGGATCGCGGGTGGGTTTGTTCTGCATATCGGCGGTCATGCCACCGCCCTGAATCATGAATCCGTCAATGACGCGATGGAAGACAGTTCCTTCATAGAAACCGTCGCGGCAGTACTGCAAAAAATTAGCGGAGGAAACCGGTGCTTTTTCGAAGTCCAGCTCAAGGCTGACATCGCCGTAATTTGTGTGCAGTGTAATCATCTGTAGTGGATCCTGTGACTGTCAAAAGAGGTGCGTATATTACGTTTTTCAGGGTTGAATTTAAACCGCTTTGCAGCGGCCCGGCGGCAGTGCCCGGGCTTCACAGCAAATTCAGGGGGTGTGGGTGTCCTCCGGGCGCAGATGCGGGGTGATCGCCGGTTCCTCAATGCGTGCCTGCCAGCCCTGTATTGCGGCGCACAGCAGGATCAGGCCGATCCCGATCCACAGGCCCAGGTTGGGGTAGAACTGCCAGAAGATCATGTCCACGCCGAGCGCCATGATGATGGCCGTGTACTGAAACGGTGCCACGATCACCGGCTTGCCCACCCGGTAGGCCGCCACCATCATGATAAAACCGAATGCACCACCGCTGCCGGAGACCAGAATCATCAGCAGCGTTTTGTTGTCCAGGGCAATCCAGGCTTCCTGCTGCCAGAAAAATGCCGCCAGCAAAAGTGGGATATAGATGTAATAGTTCATCGACCAGTCCGATTCGGTGCGGGACAGATAGCGCGACCAGAGAATCATGATGGCAAAGGCGAGGGGCAGGACCGTCAGCGCCAGATAGTGCCAGCCTGAATTGCTGACGTCCGGTTTCAGCACCAGGCAGACACCGATAAAACCGGTGATGGTGGCCAGCCATTGAATGGCATTGGCCCGCTCCTTCAGAATCAGTGGCGATATGGCCGAAATCAGGATTGGTGCACCCGCAGTGGCGGCACTCACTGCACTGATCGGAAAATGTTTGATGGCCACATAGTAGCCGAGGCTGATCACGGTAAAGAACAGGCTGCGCAACAGTTGGTGCACAGGTTTGCTGACATGCAGGGTTCGCAGGCGGCCGGTGGCCAGAATAAACACCGTCAGTACCAGCAATGAAGCGGCGGTGCGCAGGCAGATCATCTGGCCGAGGGGTATTGTTTCCAGCAGGCGCTTCGCCACCGAGTCGCCCACCAGGAAAAACATCAGGCACAGCTGCAGGTAGAGAATGGCTCGGAGATTGGGATGCATGGCAGGAATAGGGTTAACTCACGGCTCGATTCTGGTGTTTTGCAGAGGATTCATACAGGGCGGAAGCTGAAGAATCCCGGACGGTTGGTGATCAGTTGTTTATACAGGCTTCCCCGGAGGCTATAATCCGGCTCTTTTTTGCGGAGGATGGCCCGGCGGGGCTGCAGTATGGCAGACGATAATAAACCGCTCAATTTTATTCAGCAGTTGATCTCCCGGGAGCTGGCCGATGGCTCGGTGACCAGCGTGGTGACCCGTTTCCCACCGGAACCCAACGGTTACCTGCACCTCGGGCACGCCAAATCCATCTGCCTGAACTTTGGGCTGGCGGAGCAGTTCGGTGGCGCGTGCAACCTCCGTTTTGACGATACCAATCCGGAAAAAGAAGAGGACGAGTACGTCAAGGCGATTATCGACGACGTGCGCTGGCTGGGTTTTCAGTGGGATGGTGAGGTGCGCTATGCCTCAGATTATTTCGAGCAGTTGTACCTGTGGGCCCAGTACCTGATTCGGGAGGGCAAGGCCTTTGTCTGCGAGCTGAATGGCGAGCAGATGCGCGAATACCGTGGCACCCTCACCGAGCCGGGCAAAAACAGCCCCTGGCGGGATCGTTCCGTTGAAGACAATCTGGTACTGCTGGAACAGATGAAAACCGGTGCCATTGACGAGGGTCGCATGACCCTGCGGGCCAAGATTGACATGGCCTTGCCCAATATCAACCTGCGCGACCCGGTGTTGTACCGGGTCAAGAAAAGATCCCATCACCGCACCGGCGATACCTGGAACATCTACCCCTCCTACGATTTCGCCCACGGTCAGGAAGATGCGATCGAGGGGGTGACCCACTCCATCTGCACACTGGAATTCGCCGCCAACCGACCGCTGTACGAGTGGTTTATCGACAATCTGCCGGTGCCGTCAAAGCCGCGTCAGTTCGAGTTCGGCCGGCTCAATCTGAATTACAGCATTACCAGCAAACGCAAGCTCAAACAGCTGGTGGATGAGGGCCATGTCAGCGGTTGGAATGATCCGCGTATGCCGACGCTCTCCGGTCTGCGCCGTCGGGGCGTAACCCCCCGGGCAATTCGCAATTTCTGTGACAGCCTGGCAGTGGCCAAGACTGACGGTGTGGTGGACATGGCCCAGTTCGAGCACTTTATCCGCGACGATCTCAACGATAATGCCCCGCGGGCCATGTGTGTTCTGCATCCCCTGAAAGTGACGCTCACCAATGTGCCCGAGGGCGAGGTGGATATGCGCACGGTGGCCGGTCATCCCAATCGCGATGATCTCGGCGAGCGCCAATTGCCCTTTACCCGGGAAATCTATATCGACCGCGAGGATTTCAACGAAGACAGCAGCCTGTCCCGCAAGAAATTCAAGCGGCTGGTGCCCGGCGAGTGGGTGCGGCTGCGCGGTGCCTGTGTCATTCAGGCCAATGAGGTGGTGAAGGATGACCGCGGTGAGATCGTCGAGATTCTGGCGGAAATGATTCCCGGCACCCACGGCGAAGACCCGCCCGAGGGCATTCGTCCCCGCGGTGTGGTTCACTGGGTATCCGCGACGGAGTGCGTAGACTGTGAAGTGCGGCTCTATGACCGGCTGTTCAGCGATCCGGCGCCGGATGCGGGCGATCGCAACTTCCTCGACTTCATCAACCCGGCATCGCTGACGGTATTGTCCGGTTGCAAGGTCGAAATCGGTCTTGCGGAGGCCGTTGCAGGGGATAACTATCAGTTCGAGCGGGAAGGTTATTTCTGTCGGGATACGGAAGCCGGTAGCGAGAATACCCTGGTGTTTAACCGCACCATCGAACTCAGGGATAACTGGAAAAGCTGACCGTCGGGGTCCAACTGAAGACCCCGCTTATTGATAAGACAAGGCACTATGGCACTGACTCTATACAACACTCTGACCCGGCAGAAAGAAGTCTTCAAACCCATCGAGGCGGGCAAGATTCGCATGTACGTCTGCGGTATCACCGTTTACGACTACTGCCATATCGGTCACGCCCGGGTACTGGTGGCGTTTGACGTGATCACCCGCTACCTGAGAACCCGGGGCTGGGACGTCACCTACGTCCGCAACATTACCGACATCGACGACAAGATTCTCAACCGCGCCAACGACAATGGCGAACCCTACATGGCGCTCACCGAACGGATGATCGACGCCATGCACGGCGACGAGGATGCTCTCGGCGTGTTGCGGCCCGACCTGGAACCCCGCGCTACCGCCTATATGGACGATATTCTCGCCATGGTGCAGATTCTGGTGGACAACCACTACGCCTATGCCGCCGACAATGGCGATGTCTACTACCGGGTCAGCCGGTTTGCCGACTACGGCAAACTCAGTGGTCGCAACCCCGAAGACCTGCTGGCCGGTGCCCGCGTCGAGGTGGACGAAGCCAAGGAAGACCCCCGCGATTTTGCCCTCTGGAAAAGCGCCAAACCCGGTGAAGTGAGCTGGCAGTCTCCCTGGGGACCCGGTCGTCCCGGCTGGCATATCGAGTGCTCTGCCATGTCCACCTGCTGTCTGGGTGACACCTTCGACATCCACGGTGGTGGGCCGGATCTGCCGTTTCCCCACCACGAAAACGAAATCGCCCAGAGCGAGGCCGCCACCGGTAAAAAATACGTGCATTACTGGATGCACGCCGGTGCGGTGCGGGTGGACAACGAGAAAATGTCCAAGTCACTGAACAACTTCTTCACGATTCGCGAAGTGCTGAAAAAATACCATCCGGAAGTGGTGCGCTACTTCCTGCTGTCCAGCCACTACCGCAGCCCCATCAACTATTCCGAAGAGAATCTGATCGAGGCCAAGAGCGGGCTCGACCGTTTCTACACTGCGTTGCTTCCCTTTACCGGGGTAGCCCCGGCGCAACTCGCTACGCTGCAAGCCAGTGACTACTACCGCCGTTTTGTCGAATCCATGGATGACGACTTCAACACCCGCGATGCACTGGCCGCCATGTATGACCTGGTGCGGGACATGAACACCTGTGCCAAAACCGACCCGGCGCAGGCGGCGAAACTGGCTGCCGAGTTAAAAGCGCTGGGCGGTGTGTTCGGTATCTTCACGGTGGAACCCAAAACCTTCCTGCAGGGGATCGCCAGCGATGGCCCGGACGCCGAACAAATCGAAACACTGATTGCCGAGCGCGTAGCTGCCAAGAAAAATCGCGACTTTGCCCGCGCCGACCAGATTCGCGATGATCTGCTCGCACAAGGTGTGGTGCTGGAAGATTCTCGAGAAGGCACCACATGGAGAAGGGAGTAAGTATCCTAAAGGGGTTCAGTTAAAAGCTAACTTTCCCGCAAGAGGGTAAGATAGGCTGATGAACTACGTAGAACCCCTTTTTCGTCCCCCCAGCGAGGCCCGCTCGCTGATCCTGCAGGTCACCAACGGCTGTTCCTGGAACCGCTGCACCTTCTGCGAGATGTACACCGCCCCGCAGAAAAAATTCAGCGTCAAACCCCAGTCGGAGATTGAACAGGAACTGCAACAGGTGGCCAGCAGCGGCTACCCCGTGCGCCGGGTATTTCTGGCCGACGGCGACGCCATGACATTGTCCTTCCGCCGCCTCAGGGAGCTTCTGCTGGCTATCCGTCAACATTTTCCGGATGTGCAGCGCATCTCCTCGTACTGTCTGCCCCGCAACCTGAAAAATAAATCCGTTGAAGAACTGATGGAGCTGCAACAGCTCGGCCTCAGCCTGATGTACGTGGGTTGTGAGTCCGGCGACGATCTGGTGCTGGAAAAAATCGACAAGGGCGAAAACTACGCCTCATCACTGGATGCCCTGCACAAAATCAAACAGGCCGGCATGAAAAGCTCGGTGATGATCCTCAATGGGCTTGGCGGGCAACAATACACCGAGCAGCACGCCATCAACTCCGCGAAATTAATGAACCAGGCCCAACCGGAATTCCTCTCCACTCTGGTGGTGAGCTTCCCTATGGGTGAAGCGCGTTTTCAAGAGGGGTTTGGTGGCGAATTCCAACCACTGACCCAGCGGCAACTGTTTCAGGAAATGGAAATTCTGCTGGATACCCTGGATCTGGAGCGCACCGTATTCCGCAGCGATCACGCCTCCAACTACCTGGTCCTGAAAGGCACCCTCAACCGTGACAAAGCACAGTTGTTGCAGCAGGTGCGCACCGCTATCCAGCGGCCCGGTGTGATTCCGTTGAGAGAGGAGTGGCAGCGGGGACTGTAATTGCGAACCGGCAAAAACGAAGCAATGGATTCATGAAAAGGATATTTTGCCCTGTGTAATCCCCTCGCTTATGGTGGCGATATTAGTACCTACATTGGTGTCCGGAATCATTAACCACTACATGCGCGCTGTATCTTAATTATTCGTTAACCGCGTGGTAGTTTATTTTGTGGTATCAATTTTAAAATCGTCGTGAAGCCTGCCCCAATGAGCTATCAAGCCTGTTTTGTGCTCGTCATTCATCGGTAGCATTTTGAGTGCTTCAGGCCACAACTCCCTTGCTTTGCTCAGCGTGTCATCCAAATGCGGCTTGATTACCCGCCATGGAATGCCTGATTTATCTGCCCACGATTGGAAGTGCATCATTGATACGACATACCACTCCTTTGTTTTACCAAGGTTGAGCGCGTACTGGCTTTCGTTTTCGATATAGACGTTGGTCGTTACGATATCGTAGGCAGGAGAGAGTCGTGGCGTGATCTTATCGGAATATAAAAAGCTCCAGTTCTTGAGATGTGCATCGCCATTTGCCAAGAGAATATTCACCAGTAACCGCCTTGCGAACTGTTGAGCGTCGGCAAGTCCGTCGCCTGAAAAGTCATAAATGACTTGGCCGATATTCTCATAATTAGCGGAAGTATATTTTTCGTGCGGGTACTTCACCAGAATTTGGGCGAAGTCTTCCATGTGAATGCGCTGATCCTTATTTTGCTCAAGGCAGGCACGGTCAAAGCGCTTGATGGCGAACGCCTCCTTCTCGTCGGGTAAGTTGATTGGCGGCAGATTATCGAGCCTGTCCAGCTCAACGAGTTTAATCTCAGGAATATCAACGCCAACCAGCCCTGCCAGCGACATGGCGGTGTATTCGTTCAGCGGTACAAATTTGTGCTTGGTCGATGGTGTTTTGATGATCCAGTCACCCAGCACATCACCCTTGGATAAGTTATAGCGCCCGTCTTTTTCCTTCATGGAAAATTTCATCTGCACGCCAGCCAGGGAAAACCTGTTTTCTCTTCCCGTTTTATCAAGAGCACGCTTATCGAACTTAACCGCCTTGGCCTTTCCGTGGGTGTTCAGCACCCTGTCTAATAAATGGACGGGAACATCTTCAGGCTCCATAGGCATTGCTTCGATAGCCCCCGGCAAATCGCCACCGAGATACGAGAGGATGTGAAATTCATTATCAACGTGCACCTTAAGGTCTTGCGCAATCAGCTCACGTAAAGAGCCTTCCGGTAGCAGGTTTGAAAGCACTGGATGCAGCCTTTGATTCCGTGCCCATGGTTCTGCCATTAACTTGGCCGCATTCGGAAACTCGGGGTGTGTAATTAAACTGAATGTCGGGCGCTTAGGGTTGTTTTTAAACTCGTCCGCAATGCTCAATACATTACGGCCATTTTTAAAGCCTGCGAGGTAGCCTACCAGTGCGCCATGGAGGGTGAGCTGCAATACATTCACTTCATCGCCCACTTCATTTTTAGCATCTGTGCTCATTCGTTTTCTCCCAGCAATCCCTGCCATGGATCATCGGTTAATGACTTAATCTTTTCATTGGCCGATTGGCTTTGTTCGGTTGATGCCGTGGTATCGTCGGCCAATACAGCCAGTACGGCATTTAACTTCTCTTGCGGAATAAGCAGCAATTCACTCTTAAGCCCCTTGGCAATCAGTTCAAGGGTATCGAGCCGAGGATTGCCTTTGGACTCCAGCCGCTGATATTGCTGGCGCGATATGCCAACCCGCAGCATCATATCGTGCTGCTTGAGAGCCAGTGCTATACGACGCTTTTTAATCTGTTCGAGTAGTGAATTCATAATGAAACTTATATGTTGCTATTAATCAATAAGAAATATATTAGTTGCTATATTTAATATTGGCAATATATATGTTTCTTTTTTCTTGCGGGAGGTCTCTCCCTTTATGGACTTCCCATCAACCAAAGAGCGTCTTTTGATGCGAATTATGTATATTTATAAGTTAACAATATTTTATTTTTGGTATATTTATAAATTGACTAATTGTTGTTTGTAGTATAAATATAAATATACAAAATTATTATGTTATGGCAGTCAGGACCCCTATGAAACAGATTGTATTAAAGCAATATCAAGAAATCGTCGATCAGTCTGCTAAAAAAGTGGCAGGGCTGAGCGTGCCTGTCGAGGGTTGGGTACGCACCATGCGAAATGCCCTGGGCATAAGCGGCGCACAATTGGGGCGTCGGCTGGGTGTGTCACGGTCGCAAATTGCACAAACAGAGCACAATGAATTATCTGGTGCGGTGACGCTTAAAACCCTGCAAAAAATGGCGGAAGGGATGAATTGCCGTGTCGTTTACGCCTTTGTTCCGGAAACATCGGCGCATGCTATTGTAGAAAACCGTGCCGGAGAAAAGGCCGAACAACTGGTTTCCAGAGCCGATATCCACATGGCGCTGGAAAGCCAATCCTTAGATAGGGCTTCCAGAGAGTATGAGGTGGAAAGGCTGAAAAGAGAGCTGCTGGATAAAATGCCTTCTGATCTGTGGGATGATGTGTGAAGCCGATTATAGGTGAGCCGGATGGCGCGACCCCTTTAGACCCCGATGAAATGGACGGGCTTAAATTCAAGCATGTCACCACACGTGGCCAGCTTGATCATCTTGAGCAGGCCAATATCGAAAGCGGTTTGCAATGGCTGTCCCGACGCAAAAGTAGCAACATATTAAATGAAGGCTTCGCGCGTGAGCTTCACAAGAAGCTGTTTGGCGACGTCTGGCATTGGGCAGGAGTGCTTCGTCAGACAGAAAAAAACGTAGGGATTGACCCGATTCAAATCTCTGTTCAGTTGCGGATGTTGCTTGATGATGTCCGCTATTGGGTGGAGTACGAAACATACAGTCCGATAGAAAGCGCCGCACGGTTTCATCACCGGCTTGTTTACATCCATCTCTTTCCCAACGGCAACGGCCGTCATGCTCGAATTATGGCGGATGCCCTTTTATCGAAAATTTTTGGTCGGGCGCGTATCGATTGGGCGGGCGGGTATGACCTTCAAGCCATGAATGAACGCCGGAATGCGTATATTCAGGCGTTACGGGATGCGGACAGGGGCGACTATCAGGCTTTACTGACATTCGTCGGGGCTTAAACGGGCGAGAGGCATGAGCTGAAATCCGGGTTCTCGCTCGATATCAGGTATTTTTGGAGTTGTCGATTGCCCGATTTTCCCATATTTCTCCCTAAGCTATGAGGGCAATACATGCCATGATTGATCAAAGTTTGACCTTGAAAGAGGTGGCGACGTACCTAAAACTCGCTGAAAAGACCGCCTATGAACTTGCCGAAGAAGGTAAGCTACCAGGTTTCAAAGTTGGCGGGAGCTGGCGTTTCAAAAAGGAAGATATCGACCAGTGGAATGAAGAGCAAAAACGCATAGACAAAGACTGAAAGGACTTGTTGTGATACCTGATTATCAAACTCTAATGAGGCCAGTTCTCAAATGCTCGGAAGTCGGAGAGGTTCGTATTGGCCATGTGGTAGAAAAGTTGGCTGACGGGTTTCAGCTGACTCAGGAAGAAAGAGAGGAGCTTCTGCCTAGTGGCAAGCAAGCCGTCTTCGCCAACCGTGTCCATTGGGCAAAGACATACCTTGCTAAAGCGGGGCTGGTAGAGCCAACTCGTCGAGGTCACTTTATTATTACTCAAAGAGGCAAGGACGCCTTGATAGCCGCATCGGAGACTATCGACAATAACTATCTAAAACAATTTGATGAGTTCAAGGCGTTTCAAGGTTTATCTAATGACAATAAAGGTATTTCCGCTGAGGAACAAGAAACAACGAAAACAACTCCAGATGAAGAGCTAAGACTTGCCTATAAAAAAATCAATACCGCTCTTCAAACGGATATTCTAAGCAAAGTCAGAAACGTCACCCCCACATTTTTTGAAGAACTGATTGTCGAACTTCTGTTAGCGATGGGCTACGGAGGCGCAGTTGAAGATGCAGGTCGAGCCCTTGGGAAGACTGGTGACAACGGTATCGATGGAGTAATAGATCAAGACCCTCTGGGGGTCGATCAGATTTACATTCAGGCCAAAAGGTATGCCGAGGGAAATAATGTAGGTGCAGGAGATATCCGCGATTTTTTTGGGGCGTTGAACCTTAAAAAGGCACAAAAAGGCATCTTTATTACGACTTCTGCTTTCAGCACCTCCGCCGTACAAACTGCAAAAGATTTGGGCAGTAGAATCGTGCTAACAGATGGCGTAGAGCTAGCGAAGTTAATGCTCAGGTATAACATTGGCTGCCGAAATGAAGAGGTATTGTACCTAAAGAAAATTGATGAAGACTTTTTTGAACAATAGAAAAGCTAGCGTGTAAGTTGGAGTAATTAAGTTTGAACGCAGTAGAAATTGAACAAGCCATTAGCGACCTGGCCGAGCAAACCTTTGACGCGGCAAGCTTCCCCTATGCCTTTCTGGAAGCGTTTGGCAACAAGGCCACCACCATCAAGCGACTGCAAAGCGGTTCCAGCAATGCCTCCGATATAGAGGGCGGAGTATTACAGCGCAGCAATATCCATATCGCCGTATGTGCTGAGGGCGATCCCGTCAACACAGTCACCGCCACCTTAAACAGCCTTAAAGCCAGCCCTGCAACCACCAAGGCCAAAGCCAAGTTCATTCTAGCCACAGATGGTATCACCCTTGAGGCGGAAGACCTCACCAGCGGTGACACCGTTGCCTGTGACTATAAAGATTTCCCCAATCATTTTGGTTTTTTCCTGCCGTTGGCAGGCATTACCACCGTCAAACAAATCCGTGACAACACCTTTGATATACGGGCAACCAGTCGCTTAAACCGCCTCTATGTTGAGCTTTTAAGAAGCAACCCTGATTGGGGTACGGCAGAGCGCCGCCATGATATGAACCATTTTATGGCGCGATTGATTTTCTGCTTCTTTGCCGAGGATACCGACATATTTAATGGGGACAATCTGTTTACCGCCACTATTGAGCAAATGAGTGCGAAGGATTCATCCAACACGCACGAAGTGATCAGTGAAATGTTTCGTGCCATGAATACCAAGACCTCAGATCGCAAAAAAGAAAATATTCGCTCTTGGGCGGACGGCTTCCCCTATGTGAACGGCGGACTATTTTCCGGCAGCACCGACGTACCACGCCTTACCAAGATTGCGCGTTCCTATTTGCTCCACGTTGGCACACTGGACTGGAAACAAATCAACCCCGATATTTTCGGCTCCATGATTCAGGCGGTGGCCGATGATGAAGAACGAGGCGCACTCGGGATGCACTACACCAGTGTTCCCAACATTCTCAAGGTGCTAAATCCGCTATTTCTCGATGATTTGCGTGAACAGTTAGAGCAAGCGGGCGATAACCCCAGAAAGTTATTAAACCTGCGCAAGCGCATGTCCAATATTCGCGTGTTTGACCCGGCCTGCGGTTCAGGTAATTTTCTCGTCATTGCCTATAAGCAAATGCGTGAAATTGAGGCGGAAATAAATACACGACGTGGGGAGAAAGGTCGCCCAAGCGATATTCCGCTTACCAATTTTCGTGGTATCGAACTTCGCGACTTTCCCGCAGAAATTGCACGGCTGGCGTTAATCATTGCTGAGTATCAGTGCGATGTTGTTTATAGAGGGCAAAAAGAAGCCTTGGCGGTTTTTTTGCCACTGGACGCACAAAACTGGATTACGCAGGGTAATGCGTTGCAAATAGATTGGCTATCGGTTTGCCCGCCCACGGGTACAGAAGTAAAAATGCTGGGCGATGATTTGTTTAGCACTCCAACAAGTCAGGCGGAAGTGGATTTTGAAAATGAAGGCGGTGAAACCTATATTTGCGGCAATCCGCCGTATCTGGGTAGCACATGGCAATCCAAAGAACAAAAATCAGATTTAGAGCGCATATTTAAAAACAGAACCAAAAGCTGGAAATCTCTGGACTATGTGGCTGGTTGGTTTATGAAAGCGGCGGATTATGGCACGTATACTAATGTTTCCAGCGCATTTGTTAGTACCAATTCCATTTGCCAAGGTCAGCAAGTTCCAATCCTTTGGCCGCTGATTTTCGCAACAGGGAATGAAATATCCTTTGCTCATACCTCGTTCAAATGGGCAAATCTGGCAAGTCACAACGCAGGTGTAACAGTAGTAATAGTTGGGATATCAAATAATACACGAAAGAATCGCAGGTTATTTTCAATCTCAGATGATAGAGAAACTACAGAAAAAGTCGTTGATAATATAAATGCTTACTTAGTTTCAGGAGCAAATATCATCGTAGAAAAAGCTATGAAACCAATTACCGAAGTTAATGTTATGGATTTCGGTAACAAGGCGGATGATGGCGGCCACCTGACGCTGACATCAAACCAAATTCGAGATATGAACATCGAAGAAGGCGCAAAAAGAAAATTTATTAAGCGATTTTATGGTTCTAAAGAGTTTATCAATGGTGAGACTCGATTTTGCATATGGATAACCAATGAGCAACTTGAAGCAGCGAAGGAATCTCCGCCATTATTACAGCAAATTGAGCTAGTAAGGAAAGCTCGTTTAAGCAGTAAGGATGCATATGCGCGAAGCTTAGCGACCCGACCACACCAATTTAAGACCCCGCGAATCGCTGAGAAATTAGTAATTGTTACGCCTAGGGTTAGCTCTGAAAATAGACCATATCTGCCTGTAGGTGTTATGAGTAATCATGCGGTTATTGGGGATCGAAATTTTGCACTTTACGATGCCCCTTTATGGAATATGGCGCTTATCGCTTCACGTCTGCACTGGGTATGGATTGGCACCGTTTGCGTACGAATGAGGACTGATTTCTCATATTCAAATACTCTCGGCTGGAACACCTTCCCCGTCCCCAAACTCACTGAAAAAAACAAAGAAGATTTAACTCGCTGCGCGGAAGACATTCTTCTCGCCCGTGAAGCCCATTTCCCGGCCAGCATTGCTGATCTCTATAACCCTGAAAAAATGCCGGAAAACCTTCGCCATGCTCATGAGCGCAATGACGAAGTGCTGGAGCGCATCTATATTGGCCGCCGTTTCAAAAACGACACCGAACGGCTGGAAAAACTCTTCGAGCTGTATACCAAAATGACCAGCAAGGGGGCCGTCGCATGAATTATCGTCACGATGCGCGAGGCTTTTTAAAGCAAGCCGAAGACGAGCTTGGCACGGACGATGATCAGCGTCTCAAATATGCTGCGCTCGAACTAAGGATGGCGATGGAGGCTATAACCTACGACCGCGCACTTGCCTACAAGGACGAGTTCCCTCAGAGCGAATACGAAAAGTGGCAGCCACGAAAGGTCATGTCGGTGCTTCTGGACATAGATCCGATGGCAGACAAGAACTCTTCACTTGCCGTTGGCGTGGAGGAAGAGCACGGCGTTCCGGCATCCGAATTGAACTTTCTCGGCTCGGAAAAGGTGCTGAATATGGCGACCCTGAAAAAACACTATGACGCTCTGGGTAGTTACCTTCATGTACAGTCAATCAAGCAGACTCGTGCCGGGAAACCGTGGAATTTTGACAAGCAGCGGTCCCGGTGCAAGGAGATCGCTACTTTTGTCAAAGACGTGCTGTCATCCCCTGTTTTCAATGTAACATTGGGCAGTTTTGCGACGATAGACTGTGAGGGATGCGGCAAGCCAATTCGCAAGCGCGTACCTCACGGGAAATGCGAGGTGCAAGCCGAATGCTATGAGTGCCATGCCTCGTACACGATTCTTGATAAGGGGGACGGCCAGGTGGAATGGCAGCCTCACCAGCATGAGGTCGATTGCGCGGGCAATGACTGTCAGAACAAGATTGTCGTCTGGCGCCACGAGATGGAAATCGGGAGATGCTGGACGTGCCCTGCATGTGAGGGCCGAAATACCTTTTCACTTGGCATCCTCTTTGAACCTAACGGTACCTGCGACGATCCCGATCCATTGAAGGCGGCACAAGCTAAAGATTGAAGATTATTCAGGCAAATCGTGAAGTGTAGAAAAAATACACGGAGAAACAAGAGAATAGAAATGAAAATGTCCAAAAGCGAATCCATCCCCTCTGTTTCAGTGACCTATGCCTGTAACGGCAGCTCGAAAAAGTCCAACGAGCTGCTATCTTGTGCTTTCTTCGCTTGATTAGACTTGGCAGAAGGCAAGAAGGTCATATGACGGATTATTACTTGAGTAGTCTGAAAACGCCTCAATCCCCTTTGTGGAGCCTGAAATACAAAATAGACTCCACTATCGGGTTTGTTACCCGTCTGGACTCCCCTAGCATTGACCGTTTTGCGGACTGCAAGGTTATCGGCTGGGTTTTGCTGGTGCGCAGTTGCCGCATGACAGCTCAAACCAAAAGCTGCAACGGCACCACAACTTTATAAAAGGACTTTAAAGTATGGATAAACAACTACAAACCTTGCAAATCAATCTGGAAACTGCGGCTCAGCGCACCGATGCAGAAGGCATTGAGTTCTGGTTTGCCCGTGACTTGCAAGCTCCTTTGGGATATGCCCGCTGGGAGAATTTTCAAACCGCCATTCAGCGGGCCATGGAATCCTGCGAAGCCTCTGGCCATGGGGCTTCTGACCATTTTCGTGGTGTCACGAAAATGGTCGAGTTGGGCAGCGGCTCGAAACGGGAAATCGATGATTTCATGCTTACCCGTTACGCCTGCTATCTCATCGCCCAGAATGGTGACCCGCGCAAGTCCGAGATCGCATTCGCCCAAAGCTATTTTGCCATTCAAACCCGTAAGCAGGAGTTAATTGAAGACCGTATGCGCTTGCAGGCGCGGCTGGAAGCCCGCGACAGGCTAAAAGAATCAGAAAAAGCGCTGTCGCAAAATATCTACGAACGCGGGGTAGACGATGCCGGTTTTGGCCGTATTCGTTCACAAGGTGATAAAGCGCTGTTTGGCGGCCATACCACCCAAGCCATGAAAGACAGGTTTGGCATTGTTAAAAACCGCGCATTGGCCGACTTTTTACCAACTCTCACTATTGCTGCCAAAAATCTTGCGACCGAAATTACCAATCACAATGTTGAACGGGACAACTTGCAGGGTGAGCGGGCGATCACCAGCGAACATGTTCAGAATAATGAAAGCGTGCGCGACATGTTGGGGCAACGAGGTATCAAACCTGAAACCCTGGCCGCTGAAGAAGACTTAAAAAAGCTGGAGCGGCGGGTAAAATCCGAAGAAAAGAAACTGGCAAAACAGACCAAAACTTTGCCGCCATATGACGAGAAAAATAAACCATGACCAACCAACAGATCCCCTCGGTTTCAGTGACCTATGCCTGTAACGGCAGCTCGAAAAAGTCCAACGAGCTGGGTATGCGTGTCATGCAGGAGCGCGCTTTTGAAAAGCGTGGCGAGCAGTATTTACTGATAAAGTCGCCGCCAGCTTCGGGCAAAAGCCGCGCCTTGATGTTTATCGCACTCGATAAGCTCCACAATCAGAATGTTAAAAAAGCCATTATTGTGGTGCCGGAAAAATCCATCGGTGCGGGCTTCAATAACGAGCCGTTAAGTCAGTACGGTTTTTATTGGGATTGGGAAGTCGTCCCCAAATGGAATTTATGTAACGCCCCTGGTGAAGACGGAGGCAAGGTTAATTCCGTTAAAGCCTTTATGGACAGCGATGATCGCGTATTGGTATGCACCCATGCGACGTTCAGGTTCGCAGTTGATAAATTTGGCATACCCACCTTTGACGACTGCCTGATTGCCGTGGATGAGTTTCACCATGTCAGCGCCAACCCCGATAACAGGCTTGGTGCTCAATTGGGGCAATTTATTGCCCGCGACAAGGTGCATCTTGTCGCCATGACAGGCTCTTACTTTAGAGGCGACGCGGAAGCGGTGCTTTCGCCACAGGATGAAGCCAATTTCGATACCGTCACCTATACCTATTACGAGCAGCTTAACGGCTATGAACACCTTAAACGGTTGGATATAGGCTATTACTTCTATTCAGGTTCCTACGCCGAAGACATTCTGAACGTATTAGACCCCAACGAAAAAACCATTATCCATATCCCCAATGTCAATTCCCGTGAAAGTACCAAGGACAAAATCAAGGAAGTCGAACATATCATTCATGAGTTGGGGGACTGGCAAGGTACTGACCCCGCCACGGGTTTCCACCTTGTGAAACGTGTTGACGGCACCATTATTAAAATCGCCGATTTGGTGGACGATGATGCCAGCAGGCGCGATAAAGTATCCGCCGCACTCAAACTATCCGAAGCGAAATATAAGCGTGATCATGTAGACATCATCATCGCACTTGGCATGGCGAAAGAAGGTTTTGACTGGATATGGTGCGAACATGCCCTCACGGTTGGCTATCGTTCCAGCCTCACGGAAATTATTCAGATCATAGGCCGCGCCACCCGCGATGCAGAAGGCAAAACTCACGCCCGTTTCACCAACCTGATTGCCGAGCCGGATGCTTCAGCAGAAGCTGTGACCGAGGCCGTTAACGATACCTTAAAAGCGATAGCTGCCAGTCTGCTCATGGAGCAGGTACTTGCGCCAAAATTTAATTTCACATCCAAGAACAGCCAAAGCGCTCCGGTCGAAGGTTTTGATTACGGCGAGAAGGGATATGACACAAACAGCAGCAATGTCGGCTTCAATGAATCGACAGGGCAATTTCAAATAGAGATCAAGGGGCTTGCCGAACCCAAGAGCAAAGATGCGCAGCGTATCTGTCAGGAGGATTTAAACGAGGTCATTACCGCCTTTGTGCAGGATAAAACTGCCTTGGAACGCGGCCTGTTTGATGAAGAAATGATCCCTGAAGAACTAACACAGGTACGTATGGGAAAGATTGTTAAAGACAAATACCCTGAACTGGATGATGAAGATCAGGAAGCCATCCGCCAACACGCGATAGCAGCCCTTAACCTCACACAGAAGGCAAAGGAAATAGCTAATCAAGGCGACGGCTCTGAACTTGTCGGAAGCACGGCGTTTGTCGATGGTGTCAGAAAGTTTGCAATGGATGTGCGCGATCTGGATATTGATTTGATCGACCGTATCAACCCCTTCAGTGAGGCTTATGCGATATTGGCTAAAGCCATGAGCGAAGAAAGTTTAAAGCAGGTCGCAGCCGTTATTGCTGCCAAGAAAGTGAGTTTAACCGAAGAAGAGGCCAGAGAATTGGTTGATCGCGCCATCAAGTTTAAGAAAGAGCGCGGGCGATTGCCGGAACTCACTTCTCCTGACCCGTGGGAAAAACGCATGGCAGAGGGCATCGCGTTCCTTGCTCGCAAGGTGGCGGAAGAGAGCAGCGGTGGAAACTAATGGCTGATTTAAAAGAAAAAAAATCCAACAAGGCGCTGCTTGAAGAGTTGGGGGTGGAAATAGCGCCCACCAAAAAGGCAGCGCACTCGCCAAAAGAAGAACGCATCATCGCGGGCTTTGAAGAAATTCAACGTTTTGTTGAAACGCATGGCCACCCACCACAACACGGCGAAGACAAAGATATCTTCGAGCGCCTTTATGCCACAAGGTTGGAGCAAATTCTTAAACAGCAAGAGTGCCGTACATTGGTTGCAAGCATGGACTACCAAGGACTCTTGTCAGACCACTTGCAAGTATCAGAGCCGCCAGCCGAGTACAACAGTGACAGGGAGCTTTTGGCGGAGCTTGGTATAGACGTACCAAAAGAAGGCGATATCACCTACCTCAAACATGTTAAGTCACAGGCAGAGAAAAAGGCGGCAGAAGAAATTGCGAACCGTACCCCATGCGCCGACTTTGATAAGTTCAAACCTTTATTCGAGCAAGTACAAGACCAACTAACGCGCGGTTTACTCGAAGCCAAGATACTCAAAAATCAAAAAGGCCAAACGATAATGGCTGAGATCAATCAGGGAGATTGGTTTATTGTCAATGGTCAGAAAGCCTATATTGCTGAAATCAGTCAAGAGCGTATTCACGGCTTCGATAAAAACGACTATAGGCTTCGAGTAATCTTTGATAACAAAACAGAGAGTGACTTGCTTCTTCGCTCCATGCAAAAAGCGCTTTATGTGGATGAGGCAAGTAGAAGAATCGTTTCGCTGTCTGCTGGCCCACTATTTGATGGCAATGCGGAAAATGAAGACACAGCCAGTGGAACAATTTACGTTCTTCGTAGCAAATCAGAACACCCAACTATTGCCGAGAATCGCAGCTTAATTCATAAAATCGGCGTGACGGGCGGCAGCGTTAAAACGCGCATAGCCAACGCCAAACTAGACCCCACCTATCTAATGGCCGATGTTGAAATCGTAGCAACCTATGATTTGTATAATATAAGCCGCACGAAACTCGAAAACATCCTCCACCGATTTTTTGAATCCGCCAAACTGGATATTCAAATCAATGATCGCTTTGGAAAACCAGTAATACCTAGAGAGTGGTTTTTAGTGCCGTTATTTATTGTTGACGAGGTTGTGGAAAAGATCAAAGACGGGACAATTAGCCAGTATATGTATGATATGAATTCCGTTGCATTGATTGAGCGATAAGTAATAACGATGCCGATGACTGGGTAATTGAAACTATGCACAACCCAAAATACCCACTTGAATTACTGATTAGGGTGATAGCTGTAAGCTTGGAAACAAACAAAGTTGTGGGAAGTTTTCCCGTTCTACTATTGAAAGAATAAAAAACCACAAAGGATAAAACGTAAGGGATTATGGCTGAATTACTGATTCCATTTGGTATTCATAAGACTACAGGCGAGATCGTAGAGCCTGAGGATGCGCTTAAAGGCAGGGCATGCAATTGTATTTGCCCCGGTTGCAGTGCCCCATTGTTGTCTCGTCACCCGAAAGTAAAACGAGAACATTTTGCCCATGACTCCAAAAATAAAACCGAAAACCCTCTAGAAAATTGCCCATTCAGTTCTGCCGTTGCTATTGCAATGATGGCACGCAATCTGGTTAATGAATATGTAGAAAGTGAGTTGCGCACGCCGTCTCATAGTGTAATTCACCGTTATGAGTGCTGTGGGGTATCGGATGAAATTACAGTAAGTCCAGGAGCAACAAATAAAATTGATAATGCCGAATCAAATGTCAGCCTTCTAGATCAGCATGTGGATTTGAAGTTTGTTATTGCCGGTTACCCGATATACATTGATTTGATTTACACAGGCAAGCATCCGGTATCTGTGCCTGATGAGGTATTTCAAAAAAATAAAGCCGGGTTGTTAAGGCTATATTGCAGTTCTTTTTCTACTTCAGATTTTTCCAATAATCGCGAAATGCGTTTTTCAGATGCGGTGCTTAATTTCGTTTTAGTGGATGGGTTTAAAGATTGGGTATTTCATCCCAGAGAGGTATCCTGCTTATATAATGCGGTGTCAGATCACCAGTGCAAAAAATCTAGTGATCTAGCATACGGTTCCAGTAGAAAGCTTCAGTGTATTGTTTGCGACCTAACTTGGGAAAAGGCGTTTTCTCAGCCTTTCGTATGCCCTGAATGCAATGCTACACACCTTTACCAACGCGAACTGTAGGGGGGGGTATGTGTTCAGGTTTTATATGTAAGGAGCAAGTCAAATGTAGATTACAGGGGTCGTAACGATTATTCTTTAACCATATCTACTGACCCTCTGTTTGTCCCGCTTAACTCACACCACAGGCTGTATGAGCTGCTACGACCCCTTTAATTTCTAGTCTTACAAGGTTCTGGCCATTGAGTATTGGCCGTGGGTGGATTTTCCCTCGCAGCCATCGCGTTGTGCCCGGTTTCTGAAACGCCGTGGCCCATACCCCTGTCATACAAGATTCATCGGGTTGTCACGATAGACCTCTAGCATCAGTCCTGATGTTAATGATCAGTCTTGGAGGCATACGTGAAAAATACCCATAAATTGGTGCTCGCTGCAGCACTGGCCTGGTCCGGCGTGCCAGCAATGGCGGAGCAATGTATTGAAGGTGGCACTGTCGATTCCCCGACGCTGACCTGCACCGCGGCAGACAGTGGCAATATTGACGATGACCGAAACAACCTGTCAGTGATCGTTGAAAGCGATGCGCAGATCGTTCGCACGGAAGGACGTCCGGTGCAATTGGGCGGGTCGGATCAGTCGGTCGACAATCAGGGCCTGATCGAAAGCGGCGACGATGATGCAATCCGGGGCACGGGTGTGAACCTGACGGTTGACAATTCCGGCACTATCCGTGGCGGTGACCGGGGTATCCGCCTTCAGGACGATGCTGACAATTTCACCCTGATCAACCGGGAAAGTGGTGAAATCTTCGCGCGCAATCAGGCTGTCCGATTGGACAATAGCGATGAACTGGAAAATGCTAATATCACCAATTACGGCCTGATCGAAAGCACCGAGGGCCGCGCCATCCAGAGCCGCGGACCGGGTGGCACCGTGATTAACCACGGCACGCTGCGGGGCGGCGAGGAAGTGGTCGAAGCGCGTGAGGACTTCACCATTGAGAACCGTGGCACCATCGCCATCCGCGGGCTGGAGTGGGACGCGACGAATCGCAGCTGGTCTATAGATGGCTCGATTGCGACCGACGACGAAGATGGTGTGCAGTTCGCCAGCGGAACGGCGGATAACCACGGCGTGATTCTCGGCACCGATGACGGGATCGACATCGACGAGGGGCGGGTGCACAACCATGCCACCGGCGTGATTGTCTCCACCGGATCCGCGAGTGACTCAATGGATGGCGGCAGCGGCATCGACGTGGATACATTATTTGAGCCTACGCAGGGCGATGTCCGCCCCGCAGGCCCACTGACCATCATCAACGAAGGCTATATCGAAGGCGTCCGCGCCATCGGCACGGATGAGGCCAGCACTTCCGAGATCACCATCGAGAACAGCGGCACCCTGCGTGGCCGATCCGGCACCGCCATCCAGCTTGCCCCCGAACAGGGCGATAGCAGTCTGCTGGTCTCGGGCGACAGCAAGATCTTCGGCGATGTGATCTTTGGTGCGGGCGACGATCTGTTAACCGTGGAGGGGCTGACCTCGGGCCTGCTGATTAACGGCATCTTCGACGGCGGCGCAGGCAACAACAGCGTTTTTTTGAACGACTACCTGCTGTCCGACCTTCTCTCATTCGAGATTACCGACGATCTGATCAATCTCTCCCTCGCTATCCTGAACAACGAGGTGCTCTCAGGGCAATTCATAAACTTTGCCACATGGACCTTTTCCTCTGATGGCCCTTTCTCCACCGAAGAGCTCGCAAGCCGGTTTGCGACCCCAGTGCCAACACCCGCGATACTGCCCCTTTTCCTCCTTGGGCTCGCCGGGATCTGGGCCAGTCGAGCTCGTCTTTTGAAGTAGCCGTCGACGCAGGGGGTTCTACCCTCGCGCAATAACCCCGGGTCCTGGTTAAACTTCAAAACATGGTTTTCTCAACCTGTTGAGTACGGTTTAACAAAGGGCCCGGCATCCATTTTGATTGGCGTAGAGCCCATGCCATCGGACCGGTTTTTCAGCGCGCTGCACCGATATATCACTCACTGCGACCCACCTTGGCAGCTTCACAATATAGAAGTGCATTTAAATGTACGCAGGTAATTCCCACGTCAAGAGTTCACTCAGGTAAAGATATCCGCCCGCTTTCTGTGTTTCGGGCGGGTGTCTCCATATTTGTAAAGCAGATCAATGAAACCCGCCCTCCTATGGTGTTAACACGAGAAAGCGTAGAGTTCCTGTGCTGGTGGACGTCCGGGAATATGGGAGGATGCAAGAGCGGCCAACGCTGCTGGAGGAGCTGTATAAAGCCGAGGAGCAGGTTGCCAATGGGAAATGTATTTCTAATGAAGGCGCAAAATCACGAGTTTTGAGTAGGCTGCTGGCCGACTTCCCTGAAAGTGGACGCATTGTTCCTGAGGTGGGCGCGAGTCGCATTAGAATAAAAAAGCCCCGCGATGCGGGGCGGACTTCAATATGAAGCAAGCTGTACTGCCCAGGGTTATCCCTGGGCGAAACCCGTGTGGTTCCTGTTCAGCGTGCGGCGAAGCGGGCTCTCAGGCTCAGGGCCGCCAGGCCAATGCCCAACAGCAGCAAGGTGCCGGGTGCGGGCACAGTGCCACCGGGAGTTTGCTCAATCAGAAAAGCATAGTTGATGTATCCGTCACCCTGGCCGTTGTCTCTGACCCAGGCGCTGGTGTCGCCCCGAATGTCGTAAATACCGTTGTTGTTGGAATCAACCCGGTAGCTCTCGCCGAACAGGTCGACCCCGATATAGATCTGATCAAGCCAGACCATGTTGTTGATGGCCAGGGGATCGGCGCTCACGGTTGAAATCGCGTAATTGCTAAAGCTGCCACCAAACAGCAGGGCGGCAACTTCCTGGCCGGTGTAGGTTGGCGTTGTGAAGTCACTCCAGCTCGGACCGTCGGCATTGTAGGTATCCCAGCTACCGACATAAATGGGTGCTGCGTACAGGGAGCTGCTGAATACCAGCGCAAATATGGTGGCGCACTTTCCCAGGAATTTCTTTGTAATCATGTTGTTCTCCAAATTTTACTGCCAGTTAGGTGGCTTTCGCTGCAGTGTCTCAACACTGCCAGACGTTGCTCAAGTCTTGTGATTTATGTTAAGCATAAAGTGTGCCATATTTATTATTTGATTTAATTACAATGGCTTAGTGGATATTCAGGGGTGTTGGTGGTGACTGACTGTAAATTATTTTGACAGTAAGCCGGGGAAGCACGTGATGCCAATTTTTAGAAGGCGAAAGAATTGGTAATAACTGAGAATAAATTAAAGGGGGAGGTGGGAATTCAAATGGAAAGGGGCATAACAATTATTTATTAACCACTTTTCGTTAGCTGTTTTCATCACTTAACATAATTCAGGTTTATGACTCTTTTGGCTGCTTGCTTTGGCTGCTTGTGCTGATCAAGCAGTCTGACTGTAAAGTGGCAAACGCTCATAAGGTTGGTCATCTACAGGTTATTTCCTGCCTGTAACGCGACTGTGATATTTAGGTGGGATATGCTCAAGTTTCTGCGAATTTTTAGTTGGTTGCTGTTCACATTTGGTGTCGTTGGCTTTCTGGCTGTTGCCCTGGGGTTTAAACCGGACATTGGCTCGGTAGCTTCGGCGCTCGGAATTCTTGGAATTCAGGTGATATTTTCGGCGATGATTCTGTACGGATTCAGGCTGTACCGGCAAGGCAGGATTGGCCGTCATAACCTTGTTTACGGTAGCTGGTTTATTATCGTCGCCCTTGTGATTATCGGTCAGGTCTGGATTAATATCAGTGACGTCAACTTTTAATAAAGCGCAGTCCTGAAGTTAATGGGGTTCGGTTTAACGAGGTGGTGGGGATGCCTTAATCCTGTCTCCCAGCCGTGGTTTTTTTACCCTCGAACGTACAAAGTCCGGATGTGTTGGAACGCAGCTATCGCGTGGTGAATGGAAGAATTGAACCTGATATGTCAAATGGAGAAGGCATCATGAAATCAGTTTTTACAGGCTTTATCTTGTTATTTACCTTAGGTTTTTCTATTCATTCGGTCGCAGCTGATGGCCTCAAGGAGGTGCTGGATCTGACCGAAAAGTATATCAAACTGTGCCAGACAGATGACATCAAGCATGTCATGCCCAGTTTGGTTGCTGATGGCTTAAATAAACCTTCACGGGGTAGCATACCCACCAAAACCATCGACGATTGGGAGTTCAAAGTAGATATTCCCGGTCAAGGATTCAAAATGTGGCTGTCTCATCAACAGTCGGCCGGGATAGATCCCCCCTTTATTTGTAATATCAGCGTTTCATTGAAAAGCGGCGATACACGAGATTTCAGCTTTATGAAATCTGATTTTTTACCGCTTATGATTAAGATTTTTGGTGCCCCGACCCGTACCGAAACGCACCCAAAAAGGTCTGAAATCTACCATGCACAATGGTGCCAAACACCCAAAGGCGGCATGGAGCTCAGGGCAGTGAATCCCCAGGTCAAAAGATGGGCTAATGCTGGACAGAGTGCTGATGTTGTTAATGTATTCAGGATTGGCATGAGTTTGTGGCAGGGTAAAGATAAATATTGCCGATAACTTCCAACGCTGCTTTAAACGGGGAGTTTTCATTCAAAGCGGTACCTGACTTCCAGCCTTGGACTTCGTTGTAAAGCTGGTAAAAGGATCATGGCGTTGAGGTCGTCAGATTCCTTTACATTACTGGGATTCCAGTATCAAAGGATTTTCATTAACCGATTGATTTATCGTCAAACAATGAATATATCGAAAAGAAGGGGTACTAAATAATGCGTGGTCAATACAAAAAAATTCTGTTCGGATTGGGCTTGGGAATGGCCATGTCGGTTAGCGCCTTCAGTGTTCATGCGAGTCCCATTACCAGCGGGCTGTTCACTCCCGATGCCGTTGAAGACTACGAAGGCACCCCTGGCAATCGAACAATTTTAACCACGTTGTTTGGCGGAGACGTGAGTGTTGTTGATGGGTCAGTAAATCATCGGTCGGTTGATGCGGGTAATTGGACTGACTTCAGGTCTTCAAGTGCGATTGTCCCGAATTCCGGTTCACGCTTTGGTGTAGGGTATGGGTTCGGTAGCTATACCCTGCATTTTTCTGGACTGGGCGGCATTTTCGGATTCAGCGGCTGGTTCAGTGCTGCTGGTGCCGGTTCGGAGTTTATCGAGTTTTTTGGTCTTGCCGCGGAATCGCTGGATATCGTTTCCAGGGCTACCGGCTTTGGCCCGGGTGACGGCACTATGGAGTTTGTGAGCGTGCTGTCTACGGTTGCGATTGGGTCAATCACCATTTCCGGGTCAGAGATTGCATCGGACGATCTGGCCTATACAGCATCCCGGACTACCGGTCAGATTCCAGTCCCCGGTACTCTGTTGCTGGTTGGTCTGGGCCTGGCTGGCCTCGGTCTGCAGCGTCGTAGACGTGCTCTGGCCTGATTGCCAGCAGTCCCATTTGCTGTTCGGATCTAATGAATCAGTAACGTGAGTGACAGACTCGTCTGATTAAAAATAGTTGTGGGCCAGGCTTCTCTAATTTATGGAAGCCTGGCCCACATTTTTATGTATGATATTTTTTATAGGCTCGGCTTGCTTGGCTTACCACCTGTTTCATTGTGGTAAATCAGTTCGTTTCATGTGGTTTGAGTCCCTTTCTTTATCGACTTCATTGATTGCCTGACGATATTTTTTTGTGGATTGGTCATTGGCCGCTCCATAGACTCCTGTCTAGTTCTTTCGAAAACTGGCGGTGCCAGAAAGCAGAATTTTCCGTAAGCTGTTCGCAGTGAGCATCTGCATGAAAAACCCTGTTTCTCAGATGTTCCAACCCTGTCGCTCCTGAACCATTCAAGACGTTAGCTGTAGTTAGGTATGGTGAGATAACTATGTTTAAACGATTGCGCAACTGGCTGGAAGGTCGGCGCGTTAAGAAAATGGGTTTTACCGCCGCGCAATGGGAGGCCGCTATTGCCGACTGGCCGGTGATACGTCGTTATCAGGGTTCTGAGCGCGATGCCCTGCGCGATATGACCTTTCGGTTTCTCGCGCGTAAAACGTTCGTTTCCGGCGGTGAGTTCCAGTTCACCGATGCCATGTGTCTGAAACTCGCGACAATGGCTTGTGTACCCATTCTGCATCTCGGCCTGGACTGGTATGACCGCTGGCAGACGGTGATTCTCTACGAAGATGATTTTGTGCCGAACCGCTCCCATCGCACTGATGATGGTGTGGTTCACGACAGAGGTCCCGGCTTGAGCGGCGAAGCCTGGTATCGTGGTCCCGTGATTTTATCGTGGCAGTCTATCTGCGACAGCGGCGCGGATACGCGTCATGGTAAGGCCGCTAACGTAGTGGTCCACGAGTTGGCGCACAAACTCGATATGTTGCGTGATGGTGCGAATGGTGCGCCACCCATGCATCCCGACATGCGTCCCGGCGAGTGGCACGAGATTTTTACGACCGCGTGGGATCGATTGCAAAATGACCGGCAACATCACCGATCACTACCCCTTGATGACTATGCACTGACCAGTCCAGCTGAATTCTTTGCGGTGTGCAGTGAAGCATTTTTCGAGACGCCGGAAACCATGAAGGCAGCGATGCCCGAAGTCTATCGGTTGTTGTGCCAGTTTTATCGCCAGCAACCGGTGCCGCTGGCGATCTCTGGTATGTAACCCATTTAACCCCTTTCGATCCGTTCGTCTTCCGGCAAAAATTGCTCGCCTGTGCCCCATCTTTTCCACTGTTGTAGGCTCTATTACAGCAGTTTGAAAGCAAAGCTCCGCACGCTAAACCAGATAACAGCTTCGTTTTTATGCTGATCAGCTTGCGTTACGGGCTGGTGTGATTGGGCCGTTATCCCTGTCTCATCAAGCTCAACCAGACGATGCCACTCAGCACCACAGCGCCACCCAGTAACTGAACCGGCGCCAGTGTCTGACCCAGAATCAGAAAACCCAGCAGCAGGGAGGCGACCGGTTCCAGATTCATTACCGGGGCGTTGCGGGCCATGTTAAGGCGCGGCACCAGCACAAACAATATAGTGGATGCAGTACCATACAGGGCCGCCAGACTGGCCAGCCCGACCCAGCCGGCCTGACTTTGGGGCAAGTTCAACCCACCAGGTACGATGCCCAGTACGCCACCGAGGGCCATTAACACCAGCACCGTCATCATGGTGAATACACTGCGTATCGCACCGGGCAGCTGGGATAGCCGGTTCTCGGTCACCCAGATGGCAACAGCAAAGAACAATGCGGCCGATTCAGCCAGTATCACGCCCGGGAGCCAATCCGGCCCCATTGTGGCGGGATCTGCCAGCCATGTGCCCAAATCCAGCACCATGACCAGACCGATCAGAATAATCGTCATGATCAGGGTCAGTCTTAGAGTCGGTCGTCGACCGCCCAATAGCCACGTCAACAAGGTATACAGAATGGGCCAGGTGTTCACTAGCAAGAGGGCCACGGCCACCGGAATGCGTGCTACCGCCGAATAGAGACACAGGCTTTGCCCGGCGATCATGATACCCAGTAAGCACTGCCAGCGCCGTTTACCCGAGGGAATGCTGAGCCTGTGTTTTTGCGCAAGCACCAGCGTCAGCATCATCAGAAAGGCAATGCTGCCACGCGTCAGAATAGCCAGCAACACGCCGGTACCGTCATCAAAGGCCACCCGGGCCGCGACATGATTGGCGGCAAACAGGAAGGAACCGGTAACCAAAATGGCAATGGCCAGCGGTCGGGCCAGATGTTGGGAGGCGTTTGGCATGGTTTGACGTTCACTCAAGGTTCAAATCGTTTAGCCTAGCAGCTTAACCCCAGGGTCGGAATCGAGCTGACAGCCTTAATTCTTTACTAGCGAATAAAGGAATAAAGGGGATTCCAAAAAAAGTGGGGGTAGCCAGAGACGCTTGAATAAATTGTTGAGTAACTTGCCCTACTGACCTGTAATACGCCTATGAATGATTCGCTTTATTTAGTCATTGACCAGGGTGGCCAAAGCAGTCGGGCACTGGTATTTGATGCCTATGGCACGACTACGTTGTTGCTTCGGCGCGCTGTGGCGACACGGTTTATTGCGGGAAACCGGGTGGAGCAGGTGCCAGCGGACGTGGTGAATTCCATTCGCGAGTTGCTGGTTGACGTTGCCGCCAAGCTGGGGCCGAACCTGCAACGGTTACAGTCCGCTGCGTTGGTGACCCAACGCTCCAGTCTGGTGTGCTGGCATCGGCAAACCGGTGAGCCGCTGTCCCCGGTCGTCAGCTGGCAGGATACCCGCGCTGCCGCGTATCTGGTCGATATCAAGCTCGACCCAGCAGCCATAGCCGATCTCACGGGCCTGCGCCCCAATGCCCACTATGGGGCCAGCAAATTGCGCTGGTGTCTGGATCACATTCCCGCGGTAAGCGAGGCAATGGCTACCGATCAGTTGCTTTGCGGGCCATTGGCAAGCTATCTGTTGTCTACCATTACCCGGGAGCACTCGGTGGCGATCGATCCCGGCAATGCCCAGCGCACCCTGTTGTGGAATATTCATCGTGGCGACTGGGATGAAACCCTGCTGAGCCAGTTTGCTATTCCCCGCAGGGTGCTGCCCCCGGTTTGTTTCACTCAATCGGATTTCGGCGACCTCAATCTGGGTGGCAAAGTAGTGCCATTGGCGCTGATGAATGGCGATCAGAATGCCGCTTTTTTTGGTGTTGGCCCGCTGCAGCCCGATCGCCTTTATATCAATGTCGGCACTGGAGCATTTATCGCCATGCCGTGGCCGGCCGATGATCCGGCACCGGCGGGCCTGCTGAAAACTCTCGTCTATCAGTCTGCCCGGCAACGTCTGTTTGTTGCCGAAGGCACGGTGAATGGCGCGGCCAGTGCTCTCGACAGCATCAGTGCCGAGTTGGGTGTCGAGGATTACCCGCGTTTCCTGGGGGAGTGGTGTCAGACCGAGCGGGATGTGCCGCTGTTTCTCAACGGTGTCGGCGGGTTGGGTGCGCCCTGGTGGCAGAGTGATTTTCAAAGCCGATTTATCGGTGAGGGTTCGGCGGCGGGTAAGCTCGTTGCGGTATTGGAAAGCGTGGTGTTTTTGTTGATGGTGAACTTGACCCGCCTTCGCGAGCATCGGGATCCTGTCGTGGAGATAGTGGTCGGCGGCGGTCTGTCGATGATCGACGGCTTCTGTCAGCGGCTGGCAGACCTGTCCGGGTTGATCGTATTGCGCGGTGGTGAAACGGAAAGCACCGCGAGAGGCGCGGCTTTTTTGCTGGCAGGTCAGCCGGGAGATTGGCCGTCGGTATTTGAGCAGTTTAAGCCGCAGTCTGATGGGGCTATCAAGCAGCGTTACACGGACTGGCTCAAAGCCATGGCGGACGCGACGGCAATGTCTGTCTGACAGGGCCTGGAGTCAGGATTGCTCTTCAGCGGGCGGCAGGGGTAACTGGCGGGTGTCACCGCGTCGTCCGGCACTGGCCGGCCCCAGTTTTTTCTCGATCCGCTCCAGGACTTTTTCGGCGGTGGCGCGGTAGCCGGTGAGTTTGCCGCCATAGATCGCCAGATAGTGGGAATTTTCGACAAACTCCACTTCGCGGCTGCGATGGTGAAATCCTTCAGCGGCTTTTGGCAGCACCCGGAGCCCCACCATTTCGCCGCAAACCCGGCCATCATAGCCGGGAAAATAATGCTTCAACACACCTAACAGGTAGTCTCTCTCTGCCGCTGTGGGCAGCACTTGATCCGGGTCGCCGTCAAAGCCGGTTTCGGTAGTGCCGAGCAGGGTGGTGTTATACCAGGGCAATACAAACACGGCGCGGCCATCGCTGGGGGATTCCAGATAAAAACAGCGATCGCTGATTTTTCTGTCCAGCAACAGGTGTGTTCCCTGCACGAGATCGACGTCGAGATGACCGGGTGCTGGGGTTATCCGCCGGACGATCTGGTTGGCCCATGGGCCAGCGGCATTCACCAGAAAACGACAGTGGACGGTTCTTTCATCCGACACCGTTTTCATCAGGACACGATAACCCTCCGGCGTGCTTTCCGCAGCGATGACCTCGGCTGGGCTGCAAACCTCGGCCCCAAGCGATGCGGCGGACTGAATGACTGCGCTGGTGAGTTTGGCGTCATCGGTCTGGGCATCGCGGTAGCGATACACTTTTTTCAGTCCGGTTGTTTTCAGTCCTGCGAGCTTGGACCACTCGGTCGGCGGAACCACGTTAAACCGGGCATCGGTGCGGCAGCCCGACAGGAGCCAGTAGAGCGCCAGGCCGGCGCGAAGCTGCCAGGAGCGCAAGCGCGATCCTTCATAAAGGGGGATGTAGAACCAGTTGCCATAAACCAGTTGCGGAGCCAGCGATAACAGGCGTGTGCGCTCCCGCAGGCTTTCCCGCACCAGCGAGAACTCCCAGCTCTGCAGGTAGCGCAGACCGCCGTGAATCAGTTTGCTGGATTTGCTGGAGGTGCCTGAGCCCCAGCTGTTTTTTTCCAGTACCAGGCAATTGTAGCCAGCGGCCTGTGCGGCCTGTACCACCCCGGCGCCCATAATGCCGCCGCCGATCACCACCACATCGAAATGGTTGCCTGAATGGGGTTCGCTGGGGTTATTGTCGGCCACTGTCAGAGGGCCCGGTGGGCAAGATTGGTAATCATGCTGCCGATATCAAAGGTTTCCACCATATCGGCACCGCGGTTGAACCAGTCGATGGCCTGATCGGGGTCTTCCACCTCGTAGACCACCACAGTGCTTTGCAGTTCGTCCAGCGTGGCCCCTTCCGGCACCTTGTCGGTGTCGCAGAAAATAAATTCCGGTTGGATGTCGGTGATCCAGGGACCCTGTCGGTCCTGCCAGTCCTTGAGTACCACGCCGAGCCGGGGAAACTGCTGTTCGTGGGCATACTGGATAAATTCGTCGCTGAAACTGATCAGTACGCACTGCCCGATAACCGGGTCAAGTAGCCCGGTGACAATGCGGTAGGCGTTTTCGATGCCGGCAGTCTCCAGCCCAGTGCGCTTCAGTTCGATAAAGGCCGTGACATCGGGATGCTCCGACAACAACCCGACCAGCGCCGAGAGGGGTGTGATGTGCTCGCTGGCGAATGCCTGGCCCAGCCGCTCCGGTTCGTTGGCCGGGTATTGGCGCAGTTCATCCAGGGTCAACAGATGAATGGCGTTTTCCACGCCGCTGATACGGGTCATGAGAGTATCGTGGTAAAGCACCGGCTGTTGGTCGGCGCTGAACAGGATGTCGGTCTCGATAAATTTCGCCCGGGCTTCAATCGCTTTGCTCATGCCGAGCAGGGTGTTTTCCGGGTAGTGCCTGGGGTAACCCCGGTGGGCGACCAGTCGCTTCGCTATCATGATGATATCCTGTCCTGCGTCTATCTCTTCATCCTAGAGCAGGGCAGGGGTGACGACAATCGCTATCGGGGTGGATGATTGCTGTTCAGCCCAGTTTTTTCTCACCGGCATCGACGGATTGCAGGATCAGTGTGTTGATGGTCATTGGGCCGACACCGCCGGGCACCGGGGTCAGGGCGGCGGCACGATCGTGCAGGGGCGCCAGTTCAATATCGCCGACCCCGCCGGGGTGGTAACCGGCATCCACCACCACCGCGCCATCCCTGATCCAGTCGGCCTTGATGAATTCGGGTTTTCCCACTGCGCCGACCACTAGATCGGCACCACCGATGATCGCCGGTAAATTTTCCGTCCGGGAGTGGCAGATGGTCACCGTGGCATTGGCATTGAGCAGCATCATGGCCATGGGTTTGCCGAGAATCGGGCTGCGGCCAACGACCACGGCGTGTTTGCCTGCCAGGGGGATGTCGTAGGCGGCCAACAGACGCATGATGCCCTGGGGTGTGGCAGAGCCATAGGCGAACTCACCCATGGCCATGCGGCCAAAACCGAGGCAGGTGACACCGTCCACGTCCTTTTCCAGGGCGATGCTGTCAAAACAGAGACGCTCGTCAACTTGTTTCGGTACCGGGTGCTGCAACAAAATGCCATGGCAGTTGGGGTTGGCATTCAGCTCCTGAATTTTCGCCAGCAGCTGTTCGGTGGTGGTTGAATCGGGCATTTCTACCGCGATGGATTCCATGCCCACGCGCTTGCAGGCATTCTGCTTCATCTTCACATAGGTGGCCGATGCCGGGTCGCCGCCCACCAGAATGGTGGCGAGAATCGGTGCCTGGCCAGCACTTTTCTGTTTCAGTCGCGCCACCCGTTCGCTCAGTTCGGCCTCGGTCTGTTGGGCGACGGCTTTGCCATCGAGAATGATTGCTGCCATGGTGGGTTTGACTCCTGAGTCCGGGTGGGAAGCCGTGTATTTTCGCACTTCGCCTCTTGTCTGTGAAGCGAATAACCGATGGCACCCGATCCGGCTTTTTGATTGACGAAGCGGGTTGGCGTCAGTATTATGCGCTGCTCTCGAAATGAGGGTTCAGTGTGATAACGGGGAATAGCGCAGTCTGGTAGCGCGCCTGCTTTGGGAGCAGGATGTCGGGGGTTCGAATCCCTCTTCCCCGACCACCCTCATCTTCGGAAACTGTTGTAAACTGCTTGTTGAGCGCCCGTAGCTCAGCTGGATAGAGCAACGGCCTTCTAAGCCGTAGGTCGCAGGTTCGAATCCTGCCGGGCGTGCCATCCAGTTCTGGCGCAATAGACAGCAAGTAATACAATGGTGGCTGTAGCTCAGTTGGTAGAGCACAGGATTGTGATTCCTGTGGTCGCGGGTTCGATCCCCGTCAGCCACCCCATCTTTCAGAAGGCGGTCCACTCGGGCCGCCTTTTTCATTGGTTTTGCTCCGTCCTGAATAGGTTCAGTTCCCATACGTCCACTGACGCCTGCACAGAAAGCAAAGGGTTTTGGAATCGCAACTATCTGATGTCAGCCAGAGGGCTCGGTCCTTTCAGCCAGTTATTGATGCCTGCAGCAAGATAACGGGATTGCCGTTAAAAAAGCGGTCCGGACAGAGTAAAACTCAAGACCTGAGCGTTACCAGGTTCTACCCATTCCTGATATTTTCTGTCAATCGTCTCTGGGTCGTGGGGTTCTGGGTCGCATGGTCAGCATGTCCCCACTAACCTTCGTGCTATTACCAAAAGAGATGTAGACGCTATCTCTAGATACGCAATAATGAAGCGTCAGGATTCAGGCCCCGTTGCTCTGAATGCTAGGATCTAGCGAGATTGCTCATGCTATGGATGGGTAGTCCCGATCTAACCATCGCGGGCCCGAGTATCCGCAGTAGGTTTGATAGTTGGAGAGGAAGGCAGATACACCCATCAGGTAATACTACAATACAGGGTTTTTTAGGCAATCCCACCCTGCTAAATGATTGCTTGGTGTGTCGTCTTTTTGTTGTTGAACCAAATAAAGATGAAACAGTGGTGTTGCCGGAATGTTGCCCTTGTGGGAATAGCGTGAATATCCGCATCCCGAGAATGGAGGGATTTTTCCTGAATTACTGGAGTAGCTTAACGATCAGTTTGACTGGTGCAGTGAGAGGTGCGGTAGTTTACTTCGTGATTGGTGATCCTGTGGCGAAGGAATGTGAGCTGCTTAAAGGCGGAGAATGTGCTGATTTAAAGAGCCTTCTCTATTTGTCGGCAAGCGGATGCCGGATATTTATCAGGTGATAAGTATGATCCGGTACTACCTGTGGAGTATTAGTAATGATGCAAAAAGCTATTGTAGTAAATGATTTCCAAGGTAGAGAATTTTTTATTGATGACCTGAAAAAAATTTTCAGAAAAAGAAAATTTTTTCTCAGATGTCAATCAATAGTTCCCGTCTCTGAAAGATCAAAGGGAAGCACGTCGTATGAAATCCTGATTGGTTTTGACAAAACCTCTTTCACTGATGTCATGAATGTTTCTGACCTTGTTGAAAATTTGGAATTTATGGGAAGATCCGTGCTGATGGATCATTTGGTAATGAGCGGCGTAGTGAACGCTAGTGTCATCGATTACTTCTGCACGGATAAATATTCGAGGCTTCATCTTAATCTCTCCGGTCACAGCATCAACAAATCCTATTTCATGGCACGAATTTTACGTCTTTTGCGCTGTGGTGTTCTCCCTCCTAACCGAATTTGTTTTGAGTTGACTGAAACTGCAAAAATAGATGATTTGCAAAAAACAGCAACGTTTTTACATCAGGCGAAGGAGTTGGGTTGTAGCTTTGCCCTGGACGATTTTGGTAAAGGATTTTCCTCACTTGACTATGTGGTCAATTTGCCAATTGATACGATTAAAATCGACGGCAGTATTATCAAACATGTGGCAACCAATTCCCGTGCCAGGGCTGCTTTGAGGTCGATAGTGGCGCTTGCATCTGAAGTCGGTGCCCAAACGGTCGCTGAATGTGTGGAAAACCTGAAACAACTTTATGTTGTGAAGGAAATGGGTGTCGATTTCATTCAGGGTGCTTTGATTGGTATGCCAAAACCTTTTTATGGGTCTTACTATTCGAAAAAAACCTACACTGTATAAAATTTTTTTGTGGTTTTCTGTATAGGATAAGTAGTCCTGCGTGGTTGCCGATTCACCCACTTCAGCCACACCATCTTCCAGTAAACGGTCCGCTCAAGTCATCTTTTTAATGCCATTTATCCCCTGGCAACGTTTTATTTTTCTTTGATACATGGCCTTTGAATTAAGGCTGTTTGTTGCGGTGAGCGCTTTCTTATTAATTCTTACTGACTTTTGGGTTATGCCTAAAGGAGAAATAGACCTGCTGCTTTACGTCATTTATTGTGAATTTGCTGTTTTTGGTTTGATAAATTTTATGTTGGTGACTAAAGCGTGAATAGGGCGATCAGCGTTTCATTTAAATCCGACCAACCTCCTAATGTGCTGAATAACTGTCTGGTGTGCAGAGGGAGGCATTTTTATATTGAACCAGACGAAGAAGAAGTTCGGATGTTGATGGGTTGTTACTGCTGTGGCAATCGAGTGGGCATGCCCATTGGTAATATTTCAGGCTTTTCACTGGAACAATGGGAAAACCCTGTTAATAGAAGATGGATGTACGACAGCCTGGCACCTCTCTATGGGTTGTGGAATCAATCAAATGAGTAATTTTAATCCGTTTGTATCCGGGGATAGGCTTTGCCGGGAAGAGGAGATGAAACCATGTTGTGCATCCCTGCTCGCCTTTGTTGATTAACGATGATGTCTAGGGAAGATGAGGTGAATGAGTATGCAAGCCTTGGAAAATAAGTTCAGAAAAAACGAGTCTTTTGCGAGGGGGTTTCTGGAAGGTTTATTTGGTCTCCCGGGATCTCAATATGCTGCCTGTAGCAGTAGTCTCCGCCATGCGCTGCATTGGCTCGATGGTTGGGTTGAAGGTAGCAGCCTACGAGTGGGCGGTGGTAGCCAACTGCCGAATTGGTTATTTAACGAAGACGAGAATACAGCGTAAGTCACTGGTTGTTTATTGCTCTGTTGATGGCAGACTTTTGCTGATGCTGAAGAAGATCGGGGTCGTTTCAGAAGGCCTCAATCCGCTTATGTAATTGATAACCCGGTTACATAACAGAATGTGGCTGGAGGACGACACTTCCACGCTTTCGATATCATTGCACCAGTCCCGGTGCGGTTCACAAGCCACCCCATATTTCAGAAGACCGTCCAGTCGGTCCGCTTTTTTTTGTCCCGCCTCTTCGTCCCTGTCCGGGTTGCCTTCCTGTAACCGCAGGTGCTTCAGGGCTGCATAACGTCTGCTGACAACTGAGCAGCAATAGTTTGCTGACCAATCTGTGCATTTCCTGCTGGGCGGTTTCTTCTTTTGCGCCGGGAGGGCACTCACAGCACCAATGCAGGCATTCCTGGCCGGACTCGGCATCGACTATGCGAAGGCACGGGCGACCCTCTCTGAGGTGAGTGTGGATGAGATACCCCATATTCTGACCCTCCGCATAAAACCTAATAATAACCATTCTCATTTATAGTAGGCGGGTGTCGAAAGTCCGTCAAGCCTGTCTTTACACTGGACTAATGTGCGTGGAGCAGGAGTTGGTCTGCAGATGGCAACCTTTGCCGCTGAAGTTGACTGTAATCAGGCCAAGCTTGAGGGCTAGGCAGTTAGAATGACGAACAAAATCGTTGCTCAATGACACAGAGAGTACTACTTTAGGGTGGTTATATAACAAAAGTTCGGTTTGTCCTGAAGTTAAGGAATGGGTTGAAATGGACGTTTTGTCCCGAAAGAAATTATGGGTTGTGATTCTCTATGCCTTTATCGGCATGGTCTGGGTACTGGGCAGTGACTGGCTGCTATTTCATCTTTTTGGTGACATTGAAACCACGTTTTTAGGCAGTGCGATCAAGGGGCTTTTATTTGTTGCGCTGATGTCTTTACTGCTCTATTTCCTGTTGTACCGGCTTGAATGCTCGGAAAAACGTGCGCAACAGGCGGAAGTCGCCTCTGAGTTGAACTTGTTTACACTGCCGGAATTTTTTTGCTGCGGCTCCCGTTATCGCTTATGTGCTTGAGCCTCTAGATTCAGGGTCTAATGCCACCTGGGTTAGCCCCAACATCATGGAGGTGCTGCAATACTCAGTAGAGGATGCACTGCTACCTGGCTGGTGGGAGAAACACCTGCACCCGGATGATCGAGAGGAAGCTATTGAAAGCAGTCAAAGAATTTTTGCGAAAGGAAAAGGTGTACATGAATACCGGTTCCAGCGTGGAGATGGCGACTATATTTTCGTGCAGGATGAGCTGCATCGGTTAGCCTCACCGGTTCCCCGTTTTATCGGGGTCTGGACGGATATCAGCCAGCGATACCAACTGGAGCAGAATGCAATTCAATACGCTGGGCAGTTGGAACAGGCGATGCTCCAGACAGTTGATGCCGTCGCCAAGTTAACGGAACTCAGAGATCCCTACACGTCGGGTCATGAAAAACGAGTCGGCGAAATTGCTGCGGCGATTGCGGCTGAAATGGGATTTGATAAAAAGTTTCAGGAGGGATTGAGCATCGCCGGTTTGCTGCACGACATTGGTAAAATCGGTATACCTTCGGAAATTCTGGGTAAGCCCACCAGCTTGAGTGCCGGAGAATATGCCCTGGTGAAGGAGCACGCCGAGTTCGGTTACGAGGTGCTGAAAAATATCGATTTCCCCTGGCCGGTGGCTGACATTGTCCTGCAGCATCACGAACGGATCGATGGCAGCGGTTACCCTCTGGGGTTGAAGGGCCCGCAGATCATCATCGAGGCTCGAATCGTTGCCATTGCCGATGTGGTGGAGTCGATGGCCTCCCACCGCCCCTATCGTCCGGGGTTGGGCATTGATGTGGCCCTGGCTGAAATTGAGCAAAATGCTGGCAAGTTATATGACCGTGATGCCGCTTTTGCCTGCTTGAGACTGTTCAGGGACAAAGGTTATGCCATCACTGGATAAGCAGCTAAAGGTTGAGCTCCCATGCGGGCTTCTGTTTGCTCTATTGATATTTCCGGGGTGGCCGTTTGGTCATCGATGTATCAAAACCACCTAATTATGAGAAATTGTTTTTATTTGCCGCTTGGAACTATTATTCAGTTGGTAGGCTCTAGCTTCATAAAATGTCAGTGTCAGGGTGTATTCCGTTGTTCAGGATATTGATAAAAAATAGCAACGTCGATTGATCTTTTATGAAACCGCCTGCGTACACGGGCGGTGTCTCTAAAAAACTGCGGAAGGGACTGCTATGACCGATGCAACCATACGTTTCTTCTCCTGGAGTCAAAAGCACAGCAGTCAACTTCGGTGGCTAATGGTTCCGGTGATCCTGGGGTTAATGATCGGGGTTTTTGCGCTGGTCTATGCCACTGGCGGTATCAAGTACGTATTTTCCCACTCCATGTATATACCCGTACTGCTTGGCGGGGTAGTTTTCGGGGTTACCGGTGGCATTCTGATTGGTCTTCTCGGGGGCTTCGTACTTGGTCCCATGATGCCGATTGATACGGTTACCGGTGAAATGCAATTGACGATCAACTGGTTGTATCGAACAGGCTTTTTTGTACTGATTGGCGCTATCGCGGGCATTGGCAGTGACGCTATTCGCCAGTATATAAGGCATCTCTGGTGGGTGTCGCGCCATGATGAACACTCCGGTCTACCAAACCAGTTGGCCCTCAACGATGCGCTGACCAAGCCGTATAACGAACCGACAGTATTGGCGTTGGTGCTGGTATCCGTAGAAAATATTTCCGAGCTGAAAATAGCCTTCGGCCCCCAGGTTGCTCACACAATTATTCGTCAACTGGCTGATTATAGTAGTGAGGTTTTGTCCGGGTTGCAGCTGGTGTGTCGCACAGGCCTCCAGGATATCTGCTTTATTGTAGCTACCCATGATAGCGGTCGCCTGAATGAGGAATTGCACCAGTTGATCGGCGTTTACCAACAGCCCGTGTTTTACCAGGACATCCCTCTCCATGCTGATATCAAAATTGCAGTGGTCGGCGTAGAGAATGGCAGCCTGGCGGAAGTCTGTCTACAGCGGGCCGAGTCGACGTTGCTGATCGCGCGGGAAAAAGGTCAGCATCTGGCTAGCTACACGGGTGATAACGAGGCGGATATTAATGACACCATCCATTTGCTGGGCGAATTGAAACAGGCACTGGAGACTGGCCAGTTGGAAATGTACTACCAACCCAAGGTCTCTGCTCGGGATGGACATGTTCAAAGTGTGGAGGCGCTGATTCGCTGGCACCATCCGGAAATGGGCAGTATTCCACCCGGTAAATTTATTCCGAGGGCCGAGAAGAGCACACTGATCAACCAGTTGACTGACTATGCCCTGGATGCCAGTCTGGCTCAGCTGGTGCGTTGGCGTGAGGCCGGCCTTGAAGTGGGTATGGCGGTCAATGTGTCTGCCGGGGACCTGGTGGACCCGGAATTTGCTGTTCGAGTGACAAGCCTGTTGGAAAAACACGGGGTTCCCGGTCATTTGTTGGAATTGGAAATTACGGAAGGCAGTTTGATTTTTGATTCTAATCAAAGCATCAACGAACTGACCAGCCTTTCAGGGGCCAATATTTCGATTGCCATTGATGACTTTGGTACCGGTTATTCGTCCCTGAAGTATCTTCATGCGTTACCGGCATCGGTGATTAAGGTGGACCAGAGCTTTATTTTTGCTTTGCCGGACGATGAGAGTGCTGCAAGCATTGTGGAAATGGCCAGACCCCTTGCCAACAAGCTGGGCATGCGAATCGTAGCTGAAGGGGTGGAAACCCTTGAGGCCCTGGATTTTCTGGTGGCGCAGGATTTTGATCTTTTGCAGGGTTATCTCATTGCAGCCCCGATGGCTGCCGAGGACTTTACCCGCTGGTACCTGGATTTACCAACTCCCGGCTATTGGCATCCCAGCCGCTGAGCCTTGGGCTGTTTTCCAGTATGCCACCGCAAGACCAAGTCAGGGTTTTTTCAACGCTTCGGCGAACAGTGCGCCGAGGGTGCCGGTTTTCGCGGGCTGTTGCGCGGACTGCCTGGGTTTTTCGGGGCGTTGCCTGTTTGTTGCCCCCTGGTTGCTGCGGCGAGGGTTTTCTGAAGGGCTTCTGTTCTTTGTCGGCTCGTCGCCCAGCCGCATGGTCAGTGCAATACGCTTGCGCGGAATATCCACCTCCAGCACTTTGACCCGCACAATATCACCGGCCTTGACGACATCCCTGGGGTCTTTGACGAATTTATCCGCCAGTGCCGAAATGTGCACCAGGCCATCCTGATGCACCCCGATATCGACGAATGCGCCAAAGTTGGTGATGTTGGTGGCGGTGCCTTCCAAAATCATGCCGGGTTCCAGGTCCTTGAGGGTTTCAACGCCTTCCTTGAAGGTGGCAGTCTTGAACTCCGGACGCGGATCGCGACCGGGTTTGTCCAGTTCGCTGAGAATGTCCGTGATGGTGGGCAGGCCAAACCGTTCATCCACATAGTTGTTTGCGGAGATGCTGCGCAGGGTGGCGGTGTCGCCGATCAGCGACTGGATGGGTTTGCCGAGATCTTTGGCCATGCGCGACACCAGCGGGTAACTCTCCGGGTGAACAGCGGAGGCATCCAACGGGTTGTCACCATTGGCTATGCGCAAAAAGCCGGCGGCCTGCTCGAAGGTTTTGTCGCCCAGTCGCGGTACTTTTTTCAAGGCGGAACGGTTTTTGAAAGGGCCGTGCTCATCCCGGAAAGCCACGATATTGTCGGCGATGGTCTGGTTCAGGCCCGCCACCCGGTTGAGCAGTGCGGCGGAGGCGGTATTCACCTCGACACCGACGGCGTTTACACAATCCTCCACCACGGCATTCAGGCTGCGGGACAGTTCAACCTGACTGACGTCGTGCTGGTATTGGCCGACACCGATGGCTTTTGGATCGATTTTTACCAGTTCCGCCAGTGGATCCTGCAGTCGCCTGGCAATGGAAATGGCGCCGCGAATAGTGACATCCAGATGGGGAAACTCGCGCGCGGCAAGCTCGGAGGCTGAATACACGGAGGCGCCGGATTCGTTTACTACCACCGCCTGTGTGGTGAACTCCGGGTGGTTTTTCAGCATATCCCTGACGAAGCGTTCGGTCTCCCGACTGGCGGTGCCGTTGCCGATGGCGATCAACGCGATCTGGTGTTTTTGACAGAATGCCAGCAATTTGGCTTCCGCTTCCCGGGTTTTGTTCTGCGGTGGGGTCGGAAAAATGGCATCGTGATCCATGACTTTCCCCGTGCTGTCTACCACCGCCACTTTGACGCCTGTTCGCAGCCCGGGATCGAGTCCGATGGTGGCTTTTTGGCCCGCCGGTGCGGCCAGCAGCAGATCCTTGATATTGGTGGCAAACACGCCGATGGCGTCGGTTTCGGCCCGCTGTCGCAGTTCTGCCAGCAGGTCGGTTTCGATATGCACATGCAGCTTGACCTTCCAGGTCCAGCGCACCACCTCAGCCAGCCAGTCATCGGCGGGGCGACCCCTGTGATCAATATTGAAATGACGGGCAACCGCGGTTTCGCAGGGGTGCTGGTTGGTGGCATCTACGGGAAGATCCACCTTGATTGACAGAATACCTTCGCGGCGGCCACGGAACATGGCCAGTGCTCGGTGTGATGGGGTGTTTTTCAGGGGCTCACTGTGCTCGAAGTAGTCGCGGAATTTCTCGCCTTCCTGGGCTTTGCCAGCCATCACGGTAGCGGATAGCAACGCTTCATCGGCAAGGTGCTGGCGCAGTCGGCCGATCAGGTCGGCATCCTCGCTGAACCGTTCCATCAGGATATATTTGGCACCATCCAGGGCGGACTTGCTGTCCGCGACACCCAGTTCCGCGTTGATATAGACCTGCGCCTGTTGCTCAGGATTCAGCTCGGGGTCGTTGAGCAAAGCGTCCGCCAGCGGTTCCAGACCCGCTTCGATAGCAATCTGGCCCTTGGTGCGACGCTTGGGTTTATAGGGCAGATAGAGATCTTCCAGCCGGGTTTTGGTGTCGGCACCGAGAATGGCCGTTTTTAATTCGGGGTTGAGTTTCCCCTGTTCCTCAATACTGGCGAGAATGGTGGATCGGCGATCTTCCAGTTCCCGCAGATAGCCGAGCCGTTCCTCCAGGGTGCGCAATTGCGTATCGTCCAGGCCCCCGGTCACTTCCTTGCGGTAGCGAGAGATAAACGGTACCGTCGCACCCTCGTCCAGCAGCTGCATGGCGGCGGCCACCTGGGCCGGATTGACGTTGATTTCCGTGGCGATCTGGTGCTGGATTTTATTCATGTTGCCCATGGTGTTTTCAATGTGGGTTGACGTGCTGGTGAAAAAATCAGAAGGCGATTATGGGGGATTCCCCCGGCCTGAAACAGACTTGCCCCCGAGATTAAAATATGGCTGTGGGTGACAATATTCACTGTCCGCTCTGTGGTGACCGGACAGTGGTGCACTACTGGTCTGATCGGCGACGGGATTATTTGCAGTGCGGGCATTGCCAGCTGGTGTTTGTCCCGCCCGGGCAGCAACTCTCGCCAGCGCAGGAAAAGGGCCATTACGATCTCCATGAGAACAACCCCGGGGATCAGCGCTACCGGGCATTCCTCGGCCGCCTCTGTACTCCCTTGATCAGCAAGCTTGCCCCGGGAAGCTGTGGGCTGGATTTTGGTGCCGGGCCGGGGCCGACGCTCTCGGTGATGTTGCAGGAAGCCGGATTTGATGTGGCGATTTACGATATTTACTATGCACCGGATACGTCGGTGTTGGCCAAACGCTATGATTTCATTACTGCCACAGAAGTGGTCGAACACCTGTCCCGTCCCGGCGAGGTGCTCGGTCATCTGTGGACAATGCTGGAGCCGCGTGGCTGGCTGGGATTGATGACCAAGCTGGTGCGTGACAAAGCAGCATTTGAGCGCTGGCATTACAAAAATGACCCGACCCATATCAGTTTTTTCAGTTTTGTCACCATGGATTATCTTCACACCCGATGGGGAGCCAGTATTGAGCGGCCGGAAGATGACGTGATTTTGTTCAGGAAGCCCGATCGTGGTTTATGCTATGAACTCTGACAGACAGAAATGCCGGGGTCAGTACCCATGGGTCACAAATGCCCTTTGCCGGTCATGGTGGCCCTGCATACTATCACCCGGCAGTTCGCTGATTCGCGCTGTCGGCCAATGGTCTCAAATCACCACCACTTTTTCAGGATAGGAGCACCCATGTTTCAGGGCAACACCCTCAGCTTGAAGCCGCTCAAAAGCGGTTTTGTGGAACTGAATTTCAATGCGCAGCAGGGCTCGGTCAATATTTTCAACCAGGCTACGCTGTTGGAGTTGCTGGAAGCACTCTCGCTGTTGTCGGAAAAGACCGATATCAAGGGATTGCTGTTGACCAGCGGTAAAAGCGTGTTTGTGGCCGGGGCGGATATCACCGAATTCGATGACGTGTTCAAGGGCACTGAAACCGAGCGCCGCAATTTTCTCGCTCGCGCCAATGAAGCGTTCAACCAGATTGAGTCACTGCCGTTTCCGTCGGTGGTGGCCATCAATGGCTTTGCCCTCGGTGGCGGCTTTGAGGTCTGTCTCGCCTGTGATTTTCGGGTGATGTCGAGCAAGGCGCAAGTGGGGCTGCCGGAAACCAAGTTGGGCATTATTCCCGGTTGGGGTGGCACGGTCCGGCTACCGCGGCTGATTGGTTTTGACAATGCAGTGGAGTGGATTGCCGGGGGTGAGCACAAGAAAGCGACTGCCGCCCTCAAAGACGGCGCTGTGGATGCTGTGGTTGAGCCGGACCTGTTGAAAGACGAAGCGCTGAAGATGCTGATGCGTGCCGCCAGTGGCGAACTCGATTATGCGGTCCGTCGTCAGCGCAAACAGGCTCCCATACAACTCAATACGATCGAGCTCGGAATGTCCGTGTACACCAGTCGCGCTGCGGTGATGGCGAAAGCGGGTCGCAACTATCCCGCACCACTGGCCGCGGTAGACGTCCTGTCGCAGGCCGCCGAAATGAGTCGTGACGAAGCCCTTGAAGTGGAATTTGAAGCTTTCAGTGACTTGACTCAGACACCGCAGTGTCGGGCACTCGTGGGCATGTTTCTCAACGACCAGTTTATCGGCGGTGTCGCGAAAAAATACGCCAAACAGGCGACTAAATCGATTGCCCATGCCACGGCCCTGGGCGCGGGCATCATGGGTGGCGGTATCGCCTATCAGAACGCCATCAAGGGTTTTCCGGTGCTGATGAAAGATATCAACACCGATTCTCTGGCGCTGGGTATGAGTGAGGCGAACAAGCTGTTGGCCAAGCGGGTGGAACGCGGTCAAATGAGTCCGCTGGAAGCGGGCTCGGTACTGTCGAGAATCATGCCCTCTTTGAGTTATGACGGGATTGAGCATACCGATATCGTGATTGAAGCAGTGGTGGAGAACGCCAAGGTCAAAGGTGTGGTGCTGCCGGAGGTTGAGGGGCGGCTCCAGCAGGATGCTGTTCTGGTGTCCAACACCTCGACGATTTCCATTGATCTGTTGGCCGAAAACCTGACGCGGCCGGAAAATTTCTGTGGTATGCATTTTTTCAATCCGGTTCACGCCATGCCACTGGTGGAAGTCATTCGCGGCAGCAAGACCTCCGATGAGACTGTGGGTACCGTCGTAGCCCACGCGTTGGCGCTCGGCAAGAAACCCGTTGTGGTCAATGATTGCCCCGGTTTTCTGGTAAACCGGGTGCTGTTCCCCGCAGTGTTCGGCTTTGACATGATGATAGTCGACGGTGCCGACTACCAGCACATCGACCGGGTGATGGAAGCCTGGGGCTGGCCGATGGGCCCCGCCTACCTGCTGGATGTGGTGGGTATCGATACCGCCGTGCACTGTTTTCCCAGCATGGTCGAGGGTTACCCGGATCGCATGGCAAATGCCGCGGATATTTCACCCACCCGCACCCTGTTTGAGAACGACCGGTTGGGTCAGAAAAATGGCAAAGGTTTTTATCTTTACCAAAAAGACCGGCGCGGCAAGCCCGGAAAGTTTGCCGACGACTCCGTGGCGGAGCTGTTCAAACCCCTGGTCTCCAACTATCACCAGCTCACCGATGAGGACATCGTCGCCCGCTATATGGTGCCCATGTGTATTGAGCTGGCCCACTGTCTGGAATCCGGTGTGGTGGGTTCGCCCGCCGAAGCGGACATGGCGATGGTTTATGGCCTTGGGTTTCCGGCATTTCGCGGTGGCGTTTTCCGCTGGATGGATGAAATGGGCCTGGACAATTTCTGCGCCATGGCCGATCGCCTTGGCCACCTGGGTAAGCTCTATGCGCCCACTGAAAAAATGCGAGAGATGGCCGCCAGCGGTGAAGGTTATTACGGCTGATCGCCGGACCAGAGGTTAACAGGAGATTTTTTGTGAGCTTGAAACCAAGAGATACGGTGATTATTGATTGCGCGCGAACCCCTATGGGTCGCTCGAAAAATGGTTCCTTCAGGAATTGCCGTGCCGATGAAATCGGCGCGGCGCTGATTGAGGGTCTACTGGATCGCAATCCGCAACTAAACCCCGCTGAAATAGATGACATCCTCTGGGGTTGTGTGATGCAGGGTCGCGAACAGTCCTTCAATGTAGCCAGAATGACGGCCCTGCGCACCCGCATTCCCCATCACGTTCCCGCGATGACGATAAACCGCTTGTGCGGTTCTTCCATGTCGGCATTGCATATTGCCACGGCCAATGTGATGGCAGGGCTGGGCGATATTTATCTGGTGGGTGGGGTGGAACACCTCGGCCATGTGCCGATGACACACGATCACGATCCGAATCCGGCGCAGAATCTCAGGGTTGCCAAAGCGGCGGGAATGATGGGTTTGACAGCAGAATACCTGGCCAGGATTCACGGTATTACCCGTGAACAGCAGGATGAATTTGGCGTTCGCTCCCATCACCTGGCGGCCAAAGCACGGACAGCAGGTCGGTTTGTCGACGAAATTGTTCCGCTTGAGGCCCACGATGAGAATGGCGGTCTCTATTTAATGCAGGAAGATGAAACGATCCGCCCTGAAACCAGCCTAGAGGGATTATCACAGCTGAAAACGGTGTTTGATCCGGTCAACGGCACGGTGACTGCCGGTACTTCCTCGCAGATTACCGATGGCGCAGCGGCGATGCTGGTGATGTCTGCCGAGCGAGCTACCGCTTTGGGTCTGACGCCCATGGCAAAAATCATTTCGGTGGCGGCTGCGGGTGTTGACCCCTCGATCATGGGCTATGGACCAGTGCCCGCTACCCGTGCGGCACTGAAAAAGGCCGGACTGACCATTGCTGATATCGATTATATGGAATTGAATGAGGCGTTTGCCGCCCAATCCCTGCCGGTGTTAAAGGATCTTGGTCTGCTGGACGTGATGGACCAGAAAGTGAATGTCAATGGTGGTGCCATTGCGCTGGGACATCCGCTGGGCGCCTCCGGTGCCAGGATCAGCGGGACACTGTTGAATATTCTTCGTCAGCACAACGGTACACTGGGGGTTTCAACCATGTGTATCGGGTTGGGGCAGGGTGTGACGACCGTGTTTGAGCGCTTGAGTTAGCAGCGGGTTTTTGGTCGATTCACGGGTAAATCTTGCCACTTGATACAGCACAAAAAAGCCGGCCTTAGGCCGGCTTTTTTGAGTTGGGAATACAGGGATAACCCGGTCACGCCATTATTATTTATCTTCTTCGACGGCTTCTTTGGCTTTCTCCCACTGTTCGTCAGAGGCCTCTTTGGCTTTATCCCACTGTTCTTCAGTGGCTTCTTCAGTCTTTTCCCATTGTTCGGAAGAGGTCTCTTTCACGTCCTCGGCCATTTCTTTCATGCCTTCCTTCGCGTCCTCTGCCATCTCTTTAGTGGCCTCGCCGGTTTCTTTCATTGTCTGCTGGGCGCTCTCAGCAGCCTCTTCCATCATGGGCCGCTCATCGGCTCCTTCGTCTTCTGCGCAGGCTGACAGTAAAAAAACGGCTATGATCGGTGTTGCCAGATACGCCAGTAAGTTGCGTGGTTTGTTCATAATACTATCCTGTTGGTTCGGTAAATGTTGCGTGACTCGTTGTAGTGGATCTTAGGTTCTTATAATTTTTCTTCCATCAGTAAAGACACTCGATTGGCTTTCGTCAAGTTAATCGCCGCAAGACTTTGTCGACGTAGACGTTTCTCCTGCAGTCACGCCATTGATTTCACTCGGCGGGATGGCGGCTTTTTTGCTAGACTCTGCTGCAAAATGACCGGAGCTGATCAGCTTGGATATTCTCCGAACGAAAAACCCTGAACATGCCCTTGAGCAATGGCTTGCCAAGTCGGTGACCCCCTGGGATTGTGTGGCTCTCCGCTATGAGTATGTGCAGTATTACCTGCCCGGTTCGCCAATCATTGAGTTACTGGCTATTTTTCAGAAACTGGAGGGTCAGACAACCTTCACGGTAACCGCGCTGGATAAATTGCTCGTCGATCAGCTGACAGTGCTGGATCACGATTGTTTCGACCTGGGTGATTTCTGTGTTGCCTATGGTTTCCCACTGCTTTTCCTCGATCGCCCCATGCGCCTGGAGCCAGTAGCCATTGACAAGCCCTGGGGGCGGGAAATCTGGTTTACCGGTATCGAGCAACGCGGCCAGTCCTATGTCAGTGATGGAGCCGCTCGCAGCCTGTTGCCCTGGGTGCTTTCGGCTGCACCACGACGACTGGCGGCTGGCGCAGAACGCCATATCAATCTGCTCAAGATACTCGACCCATTGCCGGAGGAAGTTTACGGCGACCTGTATTTTGAGCTGCATGAGGAAAAACGCGAAGTCTACGTGGTCACGCACATTGACCGCCACGCCTGGCCGGAAGGCAAGGGCGCCATCCGTTTTGGTTTTGATCCCGAGGTCAAGGCGGCCTATGCCTCTGATGATGATTTCAGGGCGGACTTTCTGGCGGCCGTGAAACGCTATGAAGTTGTTCGCCGCGAGATCGATGACCTTTTTGACGAGCGGCGCGAAGCGCTCGGTATTGACGCCAATGTGCCGGTGCCGGCCAGTAGCCTGCAGGACTGGTTCGACGAGCTGCCGGAGCACCTGCAGCAGCGGGAGCGTCAGTTGCGAGAGGATATGAACCGGTTTACGGCCCTGTTGCCACTCTCCGTAGGCAATGTGGTCAAGGTCCCGCTACTGACACCCCATGCCCTGCAACACGGGGTTCGCACGGTGGAATTCCAGACCCCAGTCTATGAGCGGAAGATTTTGTCATTCGCCCAGAAGGTTCTCACCCAGGGACATTGGGATACGGAGCAGGCGGTAGCCATGATGTCGCTTGAGACCCCGGGTTTGCCGGAGCTGACCATATTGGAGGAGAGCCTGGGTTATCTGTTGGTTGAAGTAGTGACCTTCGATGATTTCCGTGTGTGGCGGCTGACCCTGCTGCCCGGGTCAGGCTATCTGGTGCCTGCGACGGGCTGTTATGGCCTGTTGATGGCGATTGATGGTGTGGTTGTATTGGGTGGGCACCATCTCCTGATGGAAGAGGCGGTTTTGTTGCCCGCTGAACGAACGGAGACGCTGTTGATCAATCAGTCTGCAGAAGATGCTGTCGTATTGATTGCCCGGCCAACCTGACGTTTTTTAACGTTGCTGCGGATCGTGCTACGAGGCCATCGGTTGTTGCTCCGGTGTGTGCGCTGTGGCAAAATCCACCCCCTTTGTCGAAAGCGGCTGTCTGCCGCATGATTCGATATTACCCGGCTTATTGCGGACGTGGCGGAACTGGTAGACGCGCCAGATTTAGGTTCTGGTATCGAGAGATGTGAGAGTTCGAGTCTCTCCGTCCGCACCATGAAATTAATTAAGTTAGCGAACTATTCAGAGGACAATCATGCAGGTTTCTATCGAAACAACTTCTGGTCTCGAACGTAAAATGACCCTGGGCGTACCGGCAGAGCGCATCGACGCCGAGGTGAACGAACGCCTGAATAAAGCCAGCAAGACAGTTCGGCTGGACGGTTTCCGCAAGGGCAAAGTGCCCATGAATGTATTGAAAAAACGTTTTGGTGAGAGCATCCGCCAGGAAGTTATTGGCGACGAGCTGGGTCGCACATTTGCAGAAGCAATTGCTCAGGAAAAGCTGAAGCCCGCTGGACGTCCTGCGATAGAGTCGGTGAAAGATGAACCGGGTCAGGATCTCGAGTTTGTTGCGACCTTTGAGGTCATGCCTGAGGTTGTTTTGACGGATTTGACGAAAGTGAGCGTCACCAAGCCGCTCGCCAAAGTGACAGAGGACGATGTCACCGCGATGATTGATGCATTGCGCAAGCAGAATGCCAGCTGGGAAGAAGTCAGCCGTCCCGCTATTAATGGCGATGAGGTCAATATTGACTATATCGGGATTATGGATGGCAAGGAATTTGATGGGGGTTCCGCCAAGGAATTTATGCTTGATCTCGGTGCGGGTAAGGCGATTCCGGGATTTGAGGAAGGCGTCGTGGGCATGTCTGCCGGTGAAGAAAAAGTACTCTCATTGACCTTTCCTGAAAACTATCACGCTGAAGAGCTGAAAGGGAAACCTGTCGAGTTCACCATCAAGGTCAATGCGGTAACCGAGGCCGTCATGCCGCCGCTGGATGAAGCGTTTTTTGCGCTCTATGGCATGGAGCAGGGCACCGAAGAACGATTCCGTGAGGTGGTTCTCGTGAACATGGAGCGCGACCTGAAGCAGGCACTGAAAACCAAAACCACGGGCCGGGTCATGGAGCAGCTATGTAACCTGCACAGTGAGCAGGAAATCCCGGAGGTGCTGGTTGCCAGCGAAATCACCAAGATGAAAAAACAGATGGCCGAGCGCATGGGCGGTGGCACCAGTAACTTTGATCCCGAGTTGTTGCCCGATGACATGTTTATTGACCAGGCGAAGCGTCGTTCCATTGTCAGTTTGATCATCAATGAAATCGTTAAAACCGAGAAAATCGAAACCAGTCCTGAAAGGGTTCGGGACCGCATCGAAGAAATGGCTTCCACTTATGAGAAGCCGGAGGAAGTGGTCAAATATTACTACAGCAGCCAGGAGTTGATGAAGGGCGTAGAGTCTGCAGTGCTCCAGGATCAGGTGATTGACCACGTGCTTTCAGTAGCGACAGTCAATGAAGAGGAAGTCGATTACCAGAAAGCCATTCAACCGGATCAGGACGGCACGGCAGACTTCTAGTATTCCTTTAATCAGGCCACCTGGGTTTCAGTTGTGTCCCCGGTGGTGTGTAGCGACGGGCCCCAAGCTTCACGGATGTTTGGGGCCTGTTGGTTTTCAGGGCGACCGGGAGTAGCCCGGGCTGCTTGCCTTCTCCCTACCGCTGGTTACAATGCTTCAACAGGTTTTTTCTTGAGTAAATATCTATGAAATTTGATCTATCTTCGACGTCCGGTCTCGATGTGAACAACGCAGGTGGTCTGGTACCCATGGTGGTGGAGCAATCTGCCCGCGGTGAACGTTCCTATGACATCTACTCCCGTTTATTAAAGGAGCGTGTTATTTTCCTGGTGGGACCTGTAGAAGATTACATGGCCAATCTGGTGGTGGCGCAGTTGCTGTTTCTGGAGTCGGAGAATCCTGACAAGGATGTCCACCTGTATATCAACTCGCCCGGTGGATCAGTGACCGCGGGGATGTCAATCTACGACACCATGCAATTTATCAAGCCCCATGTCAGCACCATGTGCATTGGTCAGGCCGCCAGTATGGGTGCCTTTCTGCTGGCCGCCGGTGAAGCCGGGAAACGTTACTGCCTGCCAAATTCCAGAGTCATGATTCACCAGCCCAGCGGCGGCTCTCAGGGGCAGGCATCTGATATTCATATCCAGGCTCAGGAAATTCTCAAGATACGGGAACGTTTGAATGAGCGTCTTGCCTTCCACACCGGCCAGTCAATAGAACAAGTCGCCCTGGATACTGAACGGGATAAGTTCATGAGTGCTGAAGAATCAAAAAAGTATGGCATGATTGACGAGGTGCTGGACAAGCGCCCCTAGAGCCGCTAGGCTTTTTAAAGAGAAGATTTGTTTTATCTATTTGATATAAAAGAGTTTTATTTTCCCTTATCGGTTAAAGATAAGTAGATTTATAGAGACAGTATTATGAGTGATGAGAAAACCGGAAAAGGGGAAGACGACGGCAAGCTGCTGTATTGTTCTTTCTGCGGCAAAAGTCAGCACGAAGTTCGCAAGCTGATTGCAGGTCCGTCGGTGTTCATCTGTGACGAATGTGTAGACCTCTGCAATGACATTATCACGGAGGAGATCCAGGAGGCTGACACAGAATCCGCTGGCGAAGACCTGCCAAAGCCCAAAGAAATCAATGCGATTCTCGATCAGTATGTGATTGGTCAGGTGCGTGCCAAGAAAATCCTCTCTGTCGCTGTCTACAATCACTACAAGCGCCTGCAGAGTGGTGCCAAGGGTACCGAAAAGGATATCGAGCTGGGCAAAAGTAACATTTTGCTGGTTGGCCCCACGGGCAGTGGTAAGACGCTACTGGCGGAAACACTGGCTCGCCTGCTGGATGTTCCCTTTACTATTGCCGATGCGACGACCCTGACGGAAGCGGGTTATGTCGGGGAAGATGTTGAAAATATTATTCAGAAATTATTGCAGAAATGTGATTATGACGTTGAGAAAGCCCAGCGCGGTATCGTCTATCTCGACGAAATTGACAAGATTTCCCGCAAATCGGATAACCCCTCCATTACCCGTGATGTGTCAGGCGAGGGCGTTCAGCAAGCCCTGTTGAAATTGATTGAGGGCACAGTTGCCTCGGTGCCGCCACAGGGTGGACGCAAGCATCCCCAGCAGGAATTTTTGCAGGTGGATACCGGTAACATCCTTTTCATCTGCGGGGGTGCCTTTGCCGGTTTGGAGAAGGTTATCCAGGAGCGTTCCGATAAAGGTGGTATTGGCTTCAGTGCCCAGGTGAAAAGCAAGGACACCAGCAAGAATATTGGCCAGACCCTGGCAGACCTGGAGCCGGAAGATCTGGTGCGCTTTGGCCTGATACCGGAGTTCGTGGGCCGTCTGCCAGTGATCGCCACCCTAGAGGAACTCGATCGCGATGCGTTGGTGAACATTCTTGTCGAACCAAAAAATTCCCTGATCAAGCAGTACGAAGCCATGTTTGAAATGGAAGGGGTGGAATTGGATATTCGTCGCGATGCGCTCGAGACCATTGCCGAGCGTGCGCTGGAGCGGAAAACCGGCGCCCGCGGGTTGCGCTCGATTATCGAAAATGTCCTCCTGGAAACCATGTACAGCATTCCCTCTATGGATAATGTCTACAAAGTGGTGATCGATAGCACGGTAATTCGCGGTGAGTCAGAGCCGCTATTGGTTTACGAAAATAAAGAGCAGCAAAAAGCTGCCAGTGATGAGTAAGTCATTTTTTATCCCCGAAAGGCCCTGCGGGGCCTTCTTTTTTGCCTGAAGACATTTATCTGTCGCCGGTCACTTGTATTTACCCGTGTAAACCCCATATTTGCAGTAAGCTAATTTGGATTGAACCGCTCGTTAATAGAGGTTAAAGAATGGGACAGAACGCTGTGCATAATCAATTGACAATGCTGCCTCTGCGAGACGTGGTGGTGTATCCCCATATGGTGATTCCACTGTTTGTCGGTCGAGAAAAATCGATTCTGGCCCTTGAAGAAGCCATGGTGCAGGACAAGCAGATTCTACTGGTGGCGCAGAAAGCTGCGGCGGAAGATGATCCCACGCCAGATGATCTCTACCGTGTGGGAACACTCGCTACGGTGTTACAGATGCTGAAGCTGCCCGATGGCACAGTCAAAGTGCTGGTTGAAGGGGTTGAGCGCGTTACTATTCAGAAGATTGATGAATCACCCGGCTACTTTGTGGGTGTCTACGACCTGATGTCCGACGAGGTGTTAGCCAGTAAAGAAGCCGAAGCATTGATGCGGTCGGCTCTGACCCAGTTTGAACAGTACGTCAATCTGAGTAAAAAAATCCCTTCAGAGGTCGTCAGTACAGTCGCCGGCATAGAGGACCCCAGTCGTTTGGCCGATACCCTGGCCACACACATGGCCCTCAGTGTTGAACAAAAGCAGGGGATACTTGAAACACCTTCTCTGGCGCATCGACTGGAGACATTGTTGGGCCTGATGGAATCCGAAATCGAGCTTTTTGAAGTCGAACAGCGGATTCGTGGGCGCGTCAAAAAGCAAATGGAGAAAAGCCAGAAAGAGTATTACCTCAACGAGCAGATGAAAGCGATTCAGAAAGAGCTCGGCGAAGTTGAGGAGGGCGGCAATGATATCGAGCAGCTGGAAACGAAAATCAATGAAGCCGGTATGCCGAAATACGCTCTGGACAAGGCAAAGTCAGAGCTGAATAAGCTGAAAATGATGTCGCCGATGTCGGCTGAAGCTTCCGTCTTGCGCGGCTATATTGACTGGATGGTCAGTGTGCCCTGGAAAAAACGCTCCAGGGTTCGCCATGACCTCAAGCGTGCTGAACGCATTCTCCACGAGGACCACTACGGGCTCGAGGAGGTCAAGGAGCGGATTCTGGAATTTCTGGCGGTTCAGCAAAGGGTAAAAAAACTCAAAGGACCCGTGTTGTGTCTGGTGGGACCGCCGGGGGTGGGCAAGACCTCGCTGGGTGAGTCTATCGCCAAGGCGACCGGCAGAAAATACGTGCGTATGTCTCTGGGCGGTGTCCGTGATGAAGCTGAAATTCGTGGCCATCGCAGAACCTATATCGGGTCCCTGCCAGGCAAGCCGATTCAGAAGCTGGCCAAGGCCGAGGTAAAAAACCCGTTATTTTTGCTGGATGAAATCGACAAGATGGGCATGGACCATCGCGGTGATCCCGCTTCAGCGATGTTGGAAGTCCTCGACCCGGAGCAGAATAACAGCTTCAACGACCACTACCTGGAAGTCGATTACGACCTCTCCGAAGTCATGTTCATCTGTACGGCAAACTCGATGAATATCCCCGGCCCTCTGCTGGATCGTCTCGAGGTTATCCGGATTCCCGGTTACACCGAGCAGGAAAAAATCAATATTGCACTCAAATATTTGCTGCCAAAGCAACGCAAAGCCAATGGCCTGAAGCCGAACGAGCTGACCATGGATGACACTGCGGTGATGGACGTTATCCGTTACTACACGCGTGAAGCGGGTGTACGAGGTCTGGAGCGCGAATTGGCAAAAATCTGCCGGAAAGTGGTCACCCGGAACGTACGTGATGGTGTCAGGGAATCTCACTACATCACTTCCGCTGAGCTTGAAGATCTGCTGGGTGTTTACAAATATGACTTTGGTCGCGCTGAGGAAGAGAGTCAGATTGGCCAGGTAACCGGTCTAGCCTGGACCCAGGTGGGTGGTGAGTTGTTGACCATCGAGTCTTCTGCGGTACCGGGTAAGGGGCAGGTGGTTAAAACCGGCTCCCTTGGTGATGTGATGCAGGAATCTATCCAGGCGGCGTTGACGGTAGTTCGCAGTCGGGCAAAAGCACTGGGCATCAAACGCGATTTTTACCAGACAGTAGATCTGCATATTCATGTGCCCGAAGGGGCGACACCCAAGGATGGCCCCAGCGCGGGTATCGGAATGTGTACTGCTTTTGTTTCGGTGCTCACTGGTATCCCTGTGCGCGCTGATGTGGCCATGACCGGAGAGATTACCCTGCGCGGGCAGGTATTAAGGATTGGCGGCCTCAAGGAAAAATTACTGGCCGCGCATCGCGGCGGTATTCGCACGGTGCTTATACCCTACGAAAATGAGCGTGACCTCAAAGAGATACCGGAGAATATTAAAGCAGATCTTGATATACATCCGGTCAAATGGATCGATGAAGTTCTGGAAATTGCGTTGATTCGCAAACCTGAACCGTTGTCTGATGAAGAGTATGATCGCGTCGACAAAGATGAGACAAAAACCCACGGTGACGCTGGAACCCGCATAAATACTCACTAAACTGCTTGACCGGTTTTCGGGGGGTTGGTATAACGTTGTAGTCATCTTACATGCCACAGCCTGCGGGAAAGCAGTAAAGTCGTGTGTTACAGGTGAACAGTCTTACTAAACATAACAAGGGGATTATTGTGAATAAATCTGAACTCGTTGATGCTATTGCCGATGCCGCTGATCTTTCCAAAGCGTCTGCCGGCCGCGCGCTGGATGCCGCTATTGACGCTGTAACCCGTACCCTGAAAAAAGGTGATCCGGTTTCGCTGGTAGGTTTTGGAACGTTTGCTGTTAAACAGCGTGCCGCTCGCACTGGTCGCAACCCTCAGACCGGCGCAGAAATCAAGATTGCCGCTGCCAACGTACCTAGCTTTAAAGCTGGTAAAGCTCTGAAGGACGCTGTTAATAAATAAAACGGCGTCTGCTGTTTGTCTTTGTTGTATGTTGAAAGGCGCATCAGCGATGCGCCTTTTTTTATAAAATAACCCTATCCGTTCAAACAAAACCAAATCAAGAGATTTCTATGCTGCAGGACTTTCGAGACAACCTCAAAGGCTCGGCCAAAATTGTATTGGTCGCTATTATTATTGTGCCGTTTGCCCTGTTCGGTGTGGATGCAATTTTTCTCAGCGGTAGCTCAGTTGAAGAAGCTGCCAGCGTCAATGGTGAGACCATTACGGAGCTTCGTCTGCAACAATCCGTGGCGCTTCAGAAGCAACAGATTCTCAACAGGTACGAAGATCTCGATCCATCCATGATCAACGATGAGCAGCTTCGCGGCCCCGTTCTGCAACAACTGATTCGCCAGAAAGCCGTTGAGCTTGCTGCCCGGGAACAGGGCATGGCTATCGACGACAAAATGATTTATCGCCTGCTGCTCGAGGTCCCTGACTTTCAAGTGGAAGGTCAGTTTGATGCCCAGCGCTATGAGTTTGTGCTCAGGCAGATGGGGTACACCCCGAATTCCTACAATAAATTGCTTCGTGCAGATATGTTGAACAGCCAGTTTATGCAGGGGGTAAGCAATACCGGATTTTCCACGGAGCGGGAAAACCAGCTGCTGGCCAGCATCACTGAGCAAACCCGGGATTTTTACTATCTGACGATTCCACGGGCGCCAGTATTGGAAGCGATCTCCATCACTGATGAGGAAATCGAGTCTTTCTATGAGAGCAACAAAGACCAGTTTATGGCAGACGAACAGCTGGTGATGGAGTACATAGAATTGCGTCCTGACGATCTGGTGCAGGAAGTCGTAGTGGAAGAGAGCGTTGTCAACGATGTGATCGAGGCCAGGATCAGTGCCGCCAGTGCCAAGCAATCCCGACAGGTCGCGCAGATTCTGCTTGAGAAGCAGGACGATGGCAGTCATCTCGACAAAATTTCCGACATTCAACAGCAGTTGGAAGCTGGTGGGGACTTTGCTGTGCTTGCGGAGCAGTACTCCGAGGATTACGGCACGGCTGAACAGGGGGGCGATCTTGGCTTTGTACAACGAGGCGATCTGCCGGAATCATTGAGTGTGGCGCTGGACAGCCTGTCTGTTGGTGAGATATCTGAGCCGGTTGAAACCGATCTCGGTGTCCATCTGGTCAAGCTAGTGGCAGAACAAAAGGCTGACTTACCCAACCGCGATGACATCGAGCCGGGTATCCGGCGTGAGCTTCAACGGCAGTTGGCACTGGAGTTGTTGCCAGAGAGAATTGAGGAGCTCAAGGATCTTTCCTATAATGCGCCCTCCTTGGAAAGTGTTGCCGATAGGCTTGATCTGACACTGCAGGTTACCGAACCATTCAGCCGCAACGGTGGCGAGGGCATTGCAGGCAAACCACAGGTCATTACTGCTGCATTCAGCGAGCCGGTTCTGGAAAAAGGTCTTACCAGTGAAGTGCTTGACCTGGCAGATGACCACGTGGTCGTTTTGTCGCTTCGGGAGCGAATTCCTTCACAGCTAAAACCCCTGGCGGAGGTCAAGCCTCGTATCGAGCAGATCCTCAGGAAGGATCGTGCGGACAGTCAATTGATGGAGCGTGCTGAGACATTGGTCGCCCGTGTTAAAGGGGGTGAGTCAATTGAAGAAGTGGCTAAAGAGGGGGCGCTCCAGTGGCAGGTTAATCTGAACACAAAGCGCTTTAGCGGTAAGCTCAATGAAGAGATTCGCCAGTGGGTCTTTTCCATGGCAGAGCCTGTGGACAGTGCTGTCGTTAGTGATTTTGCCCTTACCGATGGCGATCATGTGATTGTGTCTCTGACCCGGGTCACCGAGGGAGACTTCAGCAAGCTGAGTGCTGAGCAGAAGCAAGTGCTTTCCACCACGGTTGCCCTGACAGCCGCCAGTCGCGATTACCAGGCTTATGAGACCCTGTTGGTTGAACAGGCAGACATCGCATCTAAATACTAGAGAGGTGTATCGATACACCAGGATTCGTCTCACTTGCTATGGTTTATAACGGTGGCACTGGAGGTGTTGTGATAATGGGGTTGTGATGCGGTAGCCAAGATATGGTACCGAGTATACAACCGATGGATCTGGAGTTTTAAAGCATGGCAGATTATCAATATGATCTGGTAATAATTGGCAGTGGCCCGGCAGGCGAAGGTGCGGCAATGTCCGCAGTGAAACAGGGCTGGTCAGTGGCAGTAGTTGACGACAGGCCTATGGTGGGGGGCAACTGTACCCATCTGGGGACCATCCCTTCAAAAGCCTTGCGCCATGCAGTCCGGCGCATGGTGCAGTTCAATACCATGCCCATGTTCCGTGCAGTGGGCGATCCCCGTTGGTTCTCCTTCCCTGATTTGATGAAATCTGCAGATGATGTCATTCGCAAACAGGTTGAAGGTCGTACGAAAGATTATGCCCGCAATCGCATCAAGCTCCATTTAGGGCGAGCCAGTTTTACGGATGCTCATCATATTTCCATCAAACAACCTGATCACACACGTGAAACGATCAAAGCACGATTCTTTTTGATCGCAACGGGTTCAAGTCCCTATCACCCGGTCGATGTGGATTTTGATCATCCCTGTATATTTGATAGTGATTCCATCCTGAGCCTGGATCGAACACCTCGCAATATTATTATTTATGGTGCCGGGGTGATCGGTTGTGAATATGCCTCGATTTTTGCAGGGTTGGATACCCGTGTCGACCTGGTGAACAGTCGCTCCGGGCTGCTGTCGTTCCTCGATGATGAGATTTCAGATGCACTCAGCTACCAGCTTCGCGATCTGAATGTCACCGTTCGGCACAATGAAGAGTATGACCATATAGAAACCCGTAATAACGGTGTCACTATGGAGCTGAAATCGGGTAAACGGATTCACGCTGAGGCGCTGCTCTGGTCCAATGGCCGCTCTGGTAACACTAGAGGTATGGGGCTGGAAGAGCTGGGTCTGGTTGTTAATGAGCGCGGTCAGCTGGAAGTCAATGGGCACTACCAGACGACAGTCCCGCATATTTATGCGGCCGGCGATGTGGTGGGCTGGCCATCATTGGCAGGTGCGGCCTATGACCAGGGGCGGTTTGCTGCCGCACACATGTGTGGTGCCGCACGCGAATATCACGTTGAAGACGTTGCCACCGGTATCTGGACGATTCCGGAAATCAGCTTTGTCGGCAAGACCGAGTCTGAACTCACCGAACAGCAGGTTCCCTATGAGATAGGCCGGGCTTACTTCAAGAACATCGCCCGCGCCCATATTTCCGGCGAAGAAGTTGGTGTGTTAAAGATATTGTTTCATCAGGAAACGCTGGAAATCCTCGGTGTCCATTGTTTCGGTGCGGAGGCATCGGAAATTATTCATATCGGCCAGGCCATTATGAACCAGTCCGGCGACGCCAATACCATTGAGTATTTTATTCGTACCACATTCAACTACCCGACCATGGCGGAAGCCTACCGGATCGCTGCTATTAATGGGATGAATCGGCTGTGTCGCGAGTCGCGCAAACTGGTGATCTGATTGCTGGAACTGGAAAACCCTGCGCCGTTTGATTGTGCAGGGCTGCAGAGGTATTACTCTGTGGCGGTACTTTCCGGTTCGGTGCGTTTTAGCACCGAATGGAGTACGTGCTCATATTCAAAATAGACGTGGAATTCAGGGTACTCCCAGGATGAAATCGGCGGTTCTCCCACCGCGGGTTTCATACTTAAGGGCTCACCAAATTTAGCGCGAACCCTGTCCTTGCTGATGCCTCGATCTGGCTTCGCAATGGCCTGATTTTCCGCAGACTGCTGTCCAATGGGAATAATAATCCGTTCGGCGCTCGCAGCCAGGGGCAGGCTTAATAGCGCAGAAAAAAGCAGTATCAGTGGTTTATTCATGATCAAATTCCCTAGAGTTCAGGCGTATCCGGTTTGGTTCGGGGTTGCCTTTGTCGGTTTTAATTATAGTAAGCTGAAATGCGGGAAGTGCAACTGCCAAATTGGCGGGGATCAGACAAACCGTTTACCTGTCGGATAAAATGTTCCCTTGTTTGACTCCAGGGATTCCGATTTAATGCCTTCCCATGACTACTAACCTGCCTTTTTTTATCGGTCTGCGTTATATCCGCAGCAGACGCAAAAATGGTTTCGTATCCTTTATATCATTATTGTCTTTTGTCGCGATGGCACTCGGGGTGACGGCCCTCATCCTGGTTCTTTCGGTGATGAATGGTTTCGATTACGAAATCAGGCAGCGAATTCTCAATGTGGTAGCCCATGCGGCAATATTTAATGAAGACGGTGTCCACAACTGGCAGCAATTGGGTGCCGATGCAAACCTCGTCCGGGGTGTTGAGGCGTTTGCTCCCTACGTCGAGGGGTATGGGCTGTTGTCTTCAGATGCCCAGGGACAGGGTGTTTTGATACAGGGTATAGACCCGCTATTGGAAGACGCAGTCAGCCCGATCAGCGAGCATATGATGGTGGGTGAGATGGCGTTACTCCAGCCGGGCGAGTACGGCATCGTTATCGGTCATCTGCTCGCCCGGTCGCTTGGGGTTATTCGGGGCGATTATGTGATGCTGTCGTTGCCTGAGCTGAATGTGACGCCGGCGGGTATTTTTCCGCGATATAAACGGTTTCGCGTATTTGGTGTGTTTCAGGTGGGTGCACAGGTGGATTCGGGGCTTGCCTTTGTTCATTATCGGGATGCCCAGAAGCTGTTTCGCACCGGGGATGCAGTCACAGGCGTGAGGTTGCGACTCGCCAATCCCTTTGATGCAGATGACATTGTTGCCACATTGAATAACGATATGGGTCCCGAATTCAAAGCCAAAGCCTGGACGGAGGACATGGGTAATTTATTCCAGGCGATAGAGCTGGAGAAAAAGGTAGTCAGCTTGTTGTTGGCAGCCATTATCGCCGTCGCGGCTTTTAATATTATTGCCAGCCTGATTTTGATGGTGGCTGATAAACGCCAGGATATCGCGGTGCTCCGCACCCTGGGTGTCGAGGCTGGAACGATTTCACGAATTTTTATGGTACAGGGTAGTGCCGTAGGTGCTTTTGGGGTGTTCTGTGGTGTGATCTTTGGCAGTTTGCTGGCCCTGTGGATTGGCGACATCGTCCACTGGCTTGAATATGCGGTAGGCTTCAGGGTCTTTGATCCGGATGTCTATTTTATCAGCCAGCTACCCTCCAGGCTGTTGTGGCAGGATGTCCTGATGATAAGCGGACTGGGTTTCGGCTTAAGCCTGTTGGCAACCCTGTATCCGTCATACCGGGCGGGGCAGATTTTACCGGCGGAGGCCTTGCGTTATGACCACTGATTCAACCGCAGTGATGCACTGTGACAACCTAGCCAGACACTACCGTCAGGGAGTAGAGCGGATTGATGTGTTAAAGGGGTTGTCACTGGAGGTTCACAGTGGCGAGCGAATTGCGATCATCGGGACATCGGGTTCCGGAAAGACCACCCTGTTGAACCTGCTGGGTGGACTGGATGACCCAGACGAGGGCTTCGTCAATGTGATGGGGGCGGCGTTGAAGCCAATGAACGAATCGAAGCGGGCTCGCTGGCGCAATCAGCACCTGGGGTTTGTCTACCAGTTTCATCATCTGCTGGGCGAGTTCAGCGCACTTGAAAATGTCGCCATGCCACTGTTGGTGGCAAAAACACCGGTGGCCGAAGCGAAGGCGCTGGCCCGGGAAATGCTCGACCGGGTTGGCCTGGGTGCACGTTGCGATCACAAACCCTCTGAGCTGTCCGGTGGTGAACGGCAGAGGGTCGCCATTGCCCGGGCGCTGGTGAGAAAACCGGCCTGTGTGTTGATGGATGAGCCGACCGGCAACCTTGACCCTGTCACAGCAGAGACGGTGCTGGCGCTTCTGATGTCATTAAACCGTGAGTTGGCGATCAGTTTTGTGGTGGTCACCCATGATGCGCAGGTCGCGGCCCGGATGGATCGGGTGCTCTCCCTCACGGAGGGTTGTCTGACGGATGTCACTGGATCCCGCTCCACGGGTCAGGGATTGTAGCCGGCCGTGTTCAGACCCCTAACCGTCTTTATCGGATTGCGTAATTTTACCTCTGGTGCTGGCAACCGGATGGTGTCGTTTATTTCACTGCTGGCCATCCTGGGACTGGTGATGGGCGTTGCCCTGCTGGTGGTGGTGATGTCAGTGATGAACGGATTTGATCGGGAAATGGAATCTCGCATCCTCGCAGCGGTGCCCCACATACGATTGTTTAACGAGCATGGTGTTCAGCAGAGCGACAAGTTGCGCGATATTCTGGAGCAGCAGCCGAATGTCCGTGCCGTGATGCCGTTTACCCGGCTGGAGGGCATGCTGACGTCTCGTGGCAGAACCAGACCAGTGGAAGTGATGGGGTTGGAGCCGTCCCTGGCCGATCCGTTCATGGGTATGTTTGTCTCTGCGGAACTGATGGGGCAGCTGGCTGTTCATTCCAATGGCCTTTTGATGGCGGGTGAGATTGCCAAAAAACTGTCTCTGTCAGCGGGCGACCGGGTGACACTGCTGGTGCCTGCCTCCGGAGGTAACGGGCTCCAGCAAGCCCCCAAGGTAGCAACTTTTACCTTGCTGGGTACCTTCGATACCCGTACGGCGGCTGACCAGAGTCTGGTGCTGGCCAAGCTTGAAACAGCCTCCAGGCTGGCGGGACATACGGGTCTGGCCCAGGGGTGGCAGGTGCGGGTGACCGATGTCTTTGAGGCGCGCCAGACCGGTTATGCCCTGTTGCAAGTGCTGCCGTCCGGTTACCGGTTTTCCGATTGGATACAGACCCATGGCAACCTCTATCAAGCCATAAAAATGTCTCGTAACCTGGTTTCCCTGCTGGTTTTTCTGATTATTGCCATCGCTGTTTTCAATGTCATCTCAATGTTGATGATGACTGTGATCGACAAGCGTGCCGAGATCGCGATTCTCAAAACACAGGGGTTTGTCCGGCATGAGATTGTTGCCATCTTCCTCACACAGGGTGCGCTGATTGGTTTGTTTGGCACCCTGCTGGGTGTGCTGCTGGGTGTGGTGGGGGCCTTGAATGTGACGGCCGCAGCCCGGTGGCTTGAGTTGTTGATGGGTCGCCCGTTACTCAACTCCGAAATCTACCCGCTTGACTACCTCCCCTCGGCGCTGCTGTGGAATGATGTGGGGATGATTGTCGCAGTGGCTTTAGCACTGAATTTTCTGGCGACTCTTTACCCTGCTATCCGTGCTGCCAATACTCGCCCTGCAGATGTCCTGAGGTACGAATAATCGCTTGTTATCGGTTAAGGTTTATTTCTCTGATTTAATAGTGCGGCCGCGTGCCCCTGGCGTTTTTTCTTGCGAATACCCCAGTTTTTGACCACCTTCCACCGCCACAGATTCAAAATGGTCAGATAGCCCATGATGCCACTGATCAACCCGCAGACCAGGCTACCGGTCAGCAATGGCAGCCAAATTCTACTGCCTTGTGCAACTGCCCAGTCCCAGCTGAGCTCAATGACAAGGTGAGATTCTCTTTGACCCAGTAGCCAAGTGCCCACGCTGTAGGCAAACAGGAACATCGGTGTGATCGTCAGCGGGTTGCTGATCCAGATCAGTGCCACCGCCAGAGGCAAATTACTGCGGAATATCAATGCCAGCAACACCGCCACCAGGGTTTGTCCCGGAATCGGCAGGAAAGCACAAAATAGCCCGATGAAAAAAGACGTTGAAATCGAGGCACGGTTGATATGAAACAGGTTGGGGTCTTTCAGCAGGGGACCCATCCAGCGGATAGGGCGCACGTGAAGGATCTTGTGTGGATCCGGCAGAAAGCGGCGTAAAATTTTTTTGGGCATAAGTTCGGGCTGATGTGGTGGCGTGCGGGGCCGGAATTATGATCAGTTTTTGCCCCGCAGGCCACTGATCAGGTCAACTGGATAGTTGTTTCTACCAGCGTAACATGGTCAGATCGGTGAGATTATTTTAATCTCCTGAATCTTACCTATCATTAAAAACAGGTCAAAATAAAATATGGAATCAGTCACGTCAGGTTGGGTTTACTTCACGCTAAATTCTCTGGCCGTCATTTTTGTGCTTACTTTTGGTCTGGTAATCCTCACGCTGGTTGTCTTCTATATCATCGATATTACCCAGACCAGGCATGCGGTTCGCCGAAACTACCCCATTGTCGGTCGTTTTCGTTACCTGTTTGAACACATGGGCGAATTTCTCCGTCAATATTTTTATGCCATGGACCGCGAGGAAATGCCCTTCAATCGGGCCGAGCGCGCTTGGGTCTACCGGGCGGCCAAGGATGTGGATAGAACGCTGGCCTTCGGTTCAACCCGTGACCTGCGCCCACTCGGGTCGGTATTTTTTGTCAACTGCGCCTATCCCACCCGTGGCGAGGATGCGGTGGCGCCCAGCCCCATCACCATTGGCCCCTATTGTGAAACCCCTTTCACAACGGCTTCCATTCTGAATATTTCCGGTATGAGTTACGGTGCGCTGTCCAGGCCGGCATTGCAGGCGCTATCCCGAGGCGCGGCCAAAGCCGGTTGCTGGTTAAATACTGGCGAAGGTGGCTTGTCGTCCTATCACCTTGAGGGCGGCTGCGATATTGTTTTTCAGATTGGCACTGCCAAATTTGGTGTTCGGGATGAACAGGGGCGGCTCAGCGAAGAACGGCTGGCCGGAATTGCCACACATCCGCAGGTCAAAATGTTTGAGATCAAGCTCAGTCAGGGTGCCAAGCCGGGTAAGGGCGGTATTCTGCCCGGGGCCAAGGTCACTGAAGAGATTGCCCTGATTAGGGCCATTTCGGTGGGTGAGGACGCAATCAGTCCCAACCGGCACCTGGAAATCACCAATGCCGGGAGCCTGTTGGATATGATTGAACAGGTGCGCAGGGTTACGGGAAAGCCCGTAGGATTCAAAACGGTCATTGGCGATACCGTCTGGCTGGAAGATCTCTTCAAACTGATATTGGCAAGGGGCATTGAATCGGCCCCCGACTTTATTTCGATCGATGGAGCAGAGGGTGGCTCAGGTGCCGCGCCTCAGGCGTTGATGGATTATATGGGGCTACCCATCCGCGAGAGCCTTCCGGCGGTCGTTGACCTGTTGCATGGCTATGGTCTCAAAGAGCGCATCAAGGTAATTGCATCGGGAAAACTGATTGTGCCCTCCGGGGTGGCCTGGGCGCTCTGCATGGGCGCGGATTTTGTCAACTCCGGGCGTGGCTTCATGTTTTCTCTCGGTTGTATTCAAGCCATGCAGTGCAATAAAAATACCTGCCCCACCGGTGTCACGACCCATGACCCAAGATTGCAGCGGGGGCTGGATCCCACCCTGAAGTCCGAGCGGGTGGCAAATTATGTGGCAAACATGACCTACGATGTCGGTATGATTGCCCATTCCTGTGGTGTTTTTGAGCCCCGCCAGTTGCGCCGCCATCACGCCAGAGTGGCTACCAGTTCCGGGCGTTCGGAAAGCCTTGAAAGTCTTTATCCTTCGGAGCAGATGGGCGCCAGGTTGTTTCCCCCGGGAAATATTGATCAATGACGTCACAGCGATGTCATAGTTAAAACCGGTCAGCCGGTAGAAAAGGGGTATGGTTCATGGGGCAATCCATCGATAAAACCAGCTTCACGCCTGCTGACTTCAAGCGGTTTGAAGAAAAATTGCATCATTGCCTCGAAGCGCTGGATAGTCTTTTGGCCCGGCCGGGGTTTGGCCAGGGACGCGCCAGTATTGGCGCAGAACTGGAGTTGTATCTGGTCGACGGGCGAGGTGGGCCGCTATTGCGTAATCTGGAGGTTCAGGCGCAAAGTAACGATCCCAGGTTGACCCTTGAACTGAACCGCTACAATCTCGAATTTAATCTGTCCCCGGTGTTTGCTGCTGGCCAGCCGTTTACTGCCATCGAGCAGCAAATGCTGGAAACCCTGGCGGATTTACGGTCTCTGCTGGATAAAGAGGGGAGTGACGTCGTACCCATCGGTATTCTGCCCACCCTAGGGCCCGACCACTTCGGCGAAGCTGTGATGACTGATACGCCGCGTTATCAAGTTCTCGCCGAGGCCATCCGGCAATCGCGAACGGATGTTTTCGGCATCAATATCGACGGTCCCGACCCTATTCATCTGGTCCACGGTGATGTGACACTGGAGGGCGCCTGCACGTCTTTTCAGTTGCACTACCGCACTGACCCCGCCCGGTTTGGCATGCTGTGGAACGCCATTCAGCTGGTTACCCCATTGCTGGTTGGTGTCGCCGCCAACTCGCCACTGTTACTGGGCCACCGACTCTGGCACGAAACTCGGGTACCCTTGTTCAGGCAATCCATTGATGACCCTGAAGTCGGGTCTGATGGCTGGAGCAAGCCGGCCCGAGTCAGCTTTGGTCACGGCTGGTTGCGGGGCAATGCACTGGAATTGTTCCGGGAAACCGTGCAACTCTACAAACCTCTGATGCCGCTGGTCAGTGCGGAAGATCCCCGGGCCGTGGTGGCAGGTGGTGGTATGCCGCTGCTTGATGAACTCTGTTTGCATGATGGAACCATCTGGTCCTGGAACCGGCCAATTTTTGATCCCGAGGACGACGCTCATGTGAGGATAGAGATGAGATCATTGCCAGCAGGACCTACGCCACTGGACATGGCGGCAAATGCGGCGCTGTTTATCGGGCTCGCCGAGGGGCTGGCCGATCAGCTGGAACCCTTGTTGTCGGCATTGCCGTTTAGCTATGCCGAGGAGAACTTTTACCGGGCGGCCCGGGATGGTCTACAGGCCCAGGTACTATGGCCGAATGCGCGACAGAACGGTTTGCAGGAGCAATCTTTGGTCGGTGTATTAGAGCAGTTGTTACCCACTGCGGAGCGGGGTTTGGCCAGCATCGGGGTCGATGAAAAAGAGCGCCGTAAGTGGCTGAAAGTCATCGAGGACAGGTTGTCAGCCGGGGTTAATGGTGCGAGCTGGCAGTTGGCTCAATTCAATCAATTGATGTCAACCGGCATGAACCGGAAGGAGGTTTGCCGGCAGCTGTTGGCCGCTTACCAGGCGCGCTCAATAGCCAACATCCCGGTATCCCAATGGGCTGATATTGAGCAGGCAGAGGCGTGAATATGCAGTTTAGCAAGGCCTTCAGAATGCTCCAGAAGCTCTCGGCAGAAGACGTGCCAGCATCCGTTGCCGATTTTCTTGTTCAGTTAGGCGGGCCAGCGGTGATCAAGCTGGATGGTCGCGATAACCGCCGTTGCCGTTTTGCGGTCACCCTGCTGCACGGCAATGAACCCTCCGGTTTGAAAGCGATCCACCAATTGTTGCGCGAGGGCTTTGAACCGGAGGTGGATACCTATCTGGCCATTGTCTCGGTCGAGGCGGCATTGACTGAACCACGGTTCAGTCACCGCTATTTGCCAGATCAGCGTGACATGAATCGGCTGTTTGCTCCCCCCTACACAGATGCTCAAGCGATGTTGGCTGCTGAGTTGCTGGATATCATTCGCCGGGTGGGGCCCGAGGCCGTTATTGACCTCCACAATACTTCCGGTGATGGACCCGCTTTTGCGGTCGCTGTGGAAGAGCAGCCCATACATATGGATATCGCCATTCTCTTTACCCATCGGCTCATTATTACCGATATCCGTCTGGGGGCGTTGATGGAGTCACGAGACCTCAATTGTCCGGTGGTGACGATCGAGTGTGGCGGCGCTGCGCAGGCGCTGTCAGACACGATTGCCCGACAGGGATTAAAACGATTTATGACGGAAGCAGAGCTCGCCAGGCCGATGCTCCCCGACTCAGAGAAATTGGCGGAGCGGGATATCTATCGGCATCCGGTAAGGGTGGAGCTGAAACCTGCAGGATGTCTGTGCTACGCAGAGGAACCCTGCCCCGATATGGATATTACCTTGCCACTCCACCTCGACCGGCGAAATTTCGGCATCGTCGGTCCGGATTCGCCGCTGGCCTGGCTGAGCCGACAGGGTATTGAGAATCTCAGGGTGGTCGATGCCAGTGGCTGTGATGTCATTGATGACTATTTTGTTTCACGGGAGGGTAAACTTTACCCGCGAATTTTCCTGAAGCTTTTTATGGTGACGACCAATCCTTCGATAGCGGTGAGTGATTGTATTTTTTATGCGGTGAAAGAAGTGGATCATACCCATTTGCAAACGTCCCTGATGACTTGATTCGATTGCTTCTGGAGCCCGGGATTACAGTGATCGAAAGTAGTTGGGAACCAATATCGAGGCCGGTCCCTGATGGCATTCGTCAAACTGCGAACCGTTGGTCGAGGTCTCCAGGTTGAGTTCAACCGTCTGTGCCCCGGCAGCTTTGGCGATGGCAAAGAAGCCGGCAGCCGGATAGACATGACCTGAGGTGCCAATAGCAATAAACAAATCGCACTGGTGTAAAGCCCGGTAAATGTCATCCATAAAAAGTGGCATTTCACCAAACCAGACCACGTGGGGGCGGAGCGTGGCTATTTTGTCGCAGCATGGGCAGGGTATCGATGACGCAGTATTCTGGTGGCAGTCAAAAATGTTCCCGGTGGCGCTGCAACGTGTTTTCAATAACTCACCATGCATATGCAGAACATGGCTGCTACCGGCCCGCTCATGCAGGTTGTCGATATTCTGTGTGACCAGCGTGAAGTTGCCGGAGAAGCGTTGTTCAAATTCAGCCAGTGCGATATGGGCCGGGTTGGGGACGATACCCGGATCCAGCAGTTGCCGTCTGCGTTCATTGTAGAACTGGTGTACTGTGGCCGGATCACGGGCAAAGCCCTCGGGTGAGGCAACATCCTCTACCCGATGGTTCTCCCAGAGCCCATCGCTGGTTCGGAAGGTCTGTATGCCAGATTCAGCGGAGATTCCGGCACCGGTTAAAACAACGACGGATTGACAGGTTTTGGTGGACATAGGGCATCTATTCCAATTTTTTCAGTTTGGCCGGCAACTATCGCCATACCGACACTGGTTCTGTACAAGCCCGCAAGGGTCAGAAACCAGACGAATATTCGCAGGATAATACAATGAGAGACACCCGACCGTTTCTGCTCACTACCGATTTCCCCCAGTTGCAGAGAAGGGGTTTGTCGACGCTCCAGGTGAACTTGGGCTATCTCTGCAATCAGAGCTGCAGCCACTGTCACGTCAATGCCGGGCCAAACCGCACCGAACTGATGGATTGGGAGACTGTCCAGCTGGTATTGCGGGTATTGCGCGAACGACAGATTGCTACACTCGATCTGACCGGTGGTGCGCCGGAGATGAACCCCCATTTTCGCCTTCTGGTATCAGCGGCGGTCAAGCAGGGTGTTACCGTCATTGATCGGTGTAATCTGACCATCCTTCTTGAGCCAGACCAGGCCGATCTGGCGGAGTTCCTGGCAGCCCAGGGTGTAACTGTAGTTGCATCGCTGCCCTGTTACACGGAGCAGAATGTTGCCGAGCAGCGCGGCAAGGGTGTTTTTCAGCAAAGTATCGAGGCGCTGCAAAAGCTGAATGCGCTGGGTTACGGGCGAGAGCCAGACCTCGCATTAAACCTGGTTTACAACCCCAACGGGGTATTTCTTCCACCCCCGCAGCAGCAGCTTGAACAGGAATACAAAACCCGTCTGCTGGAAGATTATGGCATCGTGTTCAATCAGCTTTTTACCATCACCAATATGCCGATCAGTCGCTTCGGTGCCACGTTGCTGGCCCGGGGTAACTATGAATCCTATATGCAATTGCTGAAGGACCATTATCACCGCGAGCATCTGGAAACGGTCATGTGCCGCGATACCGTCAGTGTGGACTGGCTGGGCTATCTCTATGATTGTGATTTCAACCAGATGCTTGAGATGCCCATGTCCGCCCCTAGCGAACACATTGCCTCAGACCGTCGACCACATTTGCGCGAACTATTGCAGAATGATCTGTCCGGACGACCGATTGCCATTGGTGACCACTGCTACGGCTGTACTGCGGGCAGTGGCAGTAGCTGCGGTGGTGCGCTGGGCTAATGGCCGGTTTGCCGCTCAGTATAGTTATTCCGGTGCTCAATGAAGGTGCCGAGATAACGTCCTGTCTCCAGTGTTTACAAGGGCTTCGCCAGGCCGGGGTTGAACTGATCGTGGTGGATGGGGGAAGCTCGGATGATTCGGTGGCACGAGCCAGTGCCCAGGCTGATCTCGTCATCAGCAGCCCCAGCGGCCGCAGTTTGCAGATGAATGCCGGGGCGGCAGAGGCTTGCGGTAATTATCTGCTGTTTCTGCACTGTGATACGCGATTGCCTGACGAGTTTTCCAGCCTTTGGCTGTCGGACAATGACTGGGGATTTTTCCCGGTCAAACTGAGAGGAGCCGGTTGGGCTTTTCGGGTGATTGAGCGGGCCATGAGTTATCGGGCCCGACTCTCCGGTATCGGCACTGGCGATCAGGCGCTGTTTATACGCCGCGATATGTTTAATCAGATTGGTGGTTTTTCCGCTATCCCGCTGATGGAAGATGTGGAAATCTGTCGGCGCCTTAAGGCCCTCTGCCCACCCAGGGTGCTGCCTTCCCCTGTTGAGACTTCTGTTCGTCGCTGGCAGCAGCGGGGGATTCTGAACACGGTACTGCAGATGTGGTGGTTGCGGTTGGCGTTTTTTCTGGGCGTGTCCCCAGCACGTCTTGCCAGGCAGTATTACCCAGAATGATGCCCCGATCCTCCGATAACTGCCTGATACAGTTTGCCAAGGCTCCACTATTGGGTGCTGTAAAAACCCGCTTGGAACCCGTTTTGGGGCAGGCGGGTTGTGTAGCGCTTCACCGGGCGCTGGTCAGCTGGGTATTCAGCCGCCATTTGCCAGTGGGGCAAGTTGACAGCGAAGTCTGGTCTGACCGTCAGCACCCTTTTTTCGATGCTCTCCTGGATCCTGCGGGTGTGCCGTTTCGCCTGCAGGAGGGCACCGACCTTGGCCAGCGCATGTCCCACGCTTTTGCTGATCGACTACCGCATTACCGCAACGTGTTGTTGATCGGCAGCGATTGCCCGGGAATTGATGGTAATTATATTGCGGCTGCGCTCAAGGCGTTGCAGAAAGTCCCCGCTGTATTGGGTCCGGCCCGTGATGGCGGCTATGTGCTGGTGGGGCTCAATCGACCTTGTCCGGGTATTTTTGAAGACGTGCCATGGGGAACCGGGAGGGTTATGGAGGTGACGCGGCAGCGCTTGATGGCGAACTGTTTGCAGTGGCTTGAGCTGGATACACTGGTCGATATTGACCGAAATGAAGATCTGCACTATCTAGTAAGTAGCGTTGAGCGGGAATTATTTTTTAAGAAATATTTAACTTGCTGATATTAAAAGAATTATTTTTCTTGACCAGTTTCTGTTTTGCGCCTATTTTTGCGCAAAATCAGTGGTGCTTGACCCCCGTCCCGCAGGGGTCGTTTTATCGGGATCCAGGAGTTTCGATATGAGTGGCGAAGAAGCTTTACAAGATGATGATTTCGATGGTGAGGGTGACGATGCCGGTCAGGAAACTGAAACGGCTGAGGTTGTCGTGAAAATAGTCAACTCAGAGGCCAGAAGGCGTCTCGAAGATCGCCTCGAAGAGCGTCGACTGCAAAAATTGATACGTGATTACGATTACGATATCGACTGACGGCCGTCATTCACGGTTTTTTCTTGATGACGGGTAACTTTTTCCCTCACCACCCCGAGTTTTGGCATAATATCGTCTGCGCTTCTGGCTGGATGTTTTCTGTTGTCCCAAACTCCACAACTGATACTGGACTCGATTGCTTTTGAACGGGACGACTGTTTGTTGTTCTCCGGGATCTGTCTGTCGCTGGAGTCTGGAGAAATTCTACAAATAGAAGGGCCCAACGGGGTCGGCAAGACCACATTGCTGCGAATTCTTTCGACAGCCTTGATGCCCACCGCCGGCAAGCTGCTTTGGCAGGGCAATGATGTGGCCCGCCATCGCCAGCTGTATTTGCAGAATCTATTATTTCTTGGTCACTTGCCTGGTCTGAAGCAATCACTGTCACCCATTGAAAACCTGATCTGGTGGCGCCGGATTTACCGGGACCGCAGCCCCCTGACAAATGAAGAAATCCTTGGCTCGCTGGGTTTGTGCGGCTATGAGGATATCCCCTGTTATGCGCTATCTGCCGGCCAACAGCGGCGGGCCGTACTGGCCCGTTTGTTGGTGACAGAAGCGCCCCTCTGGATACTTGACGAGCCGTTTACCGCGATTGACAAACAGGGGGTCGCCGACCTCGAGGCACTCCTGATTGCACATGCCCGGCGCGGTGGTATGGCAGTCCTCTCGACACATCAGGACCTGGGTATTGCCAACGTGCGCCGTTTTCCTCTGGTGGCTTCGGCGGAGGTCGTTTGAGTATGGGCTATGGTTTTGCCGCGATATTGCGCCGCGATTTGCTGTTGGCATTCCGCAACCGGGGTGAGATAGCGAATCCGATCATCTTTTTCTTTATTGTTGTGACCCTTATTCCCCTCGGGTTGACACCTGAGCCCAGCCGCCTAGCTGAAATTGCACCCGGTATTTTGTGGGTCATGGCGCTGCTGGCTTCGCTGCTTTCAGTGGAGGGGCTGTTCCACAGTGATTACCGGGATGGCACACTGGAGCAGCTGGTCATTTCTCCGCAGCCGCTCTATTTAATGGTATTGGCAAAAATTTTGGCTCATTGGTTGATAACGGGTCTGCCATTAACCCTGCTGGCGCCGGTTTTAGGTATGATGTTGTCCCTTCCCGCGGCGGGATATCTGCCATTGGTTCTGGGCCTGCTGATGGGCACCGCAGTATTGAGTTTGCTGGGTGCGATAGGTGCCGGACTGACGGTTGCCCTGCGCAAGGGCGGATTGTTGCTATCACTGATTGTGATGCCACTGTATATGCCAGTGCTGATCTTTGGTGCCAGCGCGGTTCAGCGATCTGTAGATGGGTTTTCGGTACAGGGCCCGTTGGCGGTCATGGGCGCGCTGCTGGCTTTTTCGCTACTGATTGCACCGTTTGCCACGGCCGGTGCTCTGCGGGTCAGTATGCACGGTTGACTATTTGGTCGGTGGCTCGATCAAAAATAAGGTTAAAAACACTATGTGGCAATGGTTTCATCGCTTGGGCTCGCCCCGCTGGTTTTATCAGACCAGTGGCAAGTGGCTCCCCTGGCTGGGGGGTATCACCTTTCTATTACTGATCATCGGATTGGTATGGGGGCTCGGTTTTGCACCCCGGGATGCGAAACAGGGAAACAGTTTCCGAATTATTTATATTCATGTGCCAGCCTCTTTTCTGGCACTGGCCGGTTACTACGTGATGGCGATTGCCGGTGCCGTGGGTCTGATCTGGAAAATGAAGCTGGCGGATATGGTGATGAAATCGGCGGCACCACTTGGTGCAGCGCTGACCTTTGTTGCGCTGGTTACCGGAGCCATTTGGGGAAAACCCACCTGGGGAACCTACTGGGTTTGGGATGCTCGAATTACCTCGATGCTGGTGTTGTTGTTTTTATACCTGGGGGTGATGGCCCTGCAGCACTCCTACACAAGCGTCGATGCCGCGAACAGGGCGAGTGCGGTATTGTCACTGGTGGGTATGGTGAATATTCCGATTATTTATAAATCCGTTGACTGGTGGTACACACTACATCAGCCTGCGACCATCAAATTTACGGAAGCCCCCACCATGCACCCTGATATGTTTCACCCGTTGCTGGTAATGATAGCGGGCTTTTATTGTTTTTATGCGCTGGTGCTGATTCTCAATACCCGCTCGGAAATTCTGCATCGCGAGCGTCGGTCCAGTTGGGTAAAGGATGTTGTGTTACAAAATCAAGGGTGATGGACGTTGATATTCCGTTTTGACAGTTTTCAGCATTTTTTGCAGATGGACGGGCACGGTGCCTACGTATGGTCGGCCTACCTGATAGCCATCCTTGTCATGGTCTGGCTTGTAGTCAGTCCGTTATTTCGGCAATCGGGAGTGCGACAGGCTGTTGCCCGGGAGCTGCGTCGTGAAACTGCCAGGCAGGGTAGTTCAGGCCAGGCAGGTAAAGAGTGACCCCAAAGCATGCTTGCAAAAAACAGAGTTAGACTATGATGCATCCGATTCGTCGACAGCGACTGTTTTTAGTCATTTTTATTGTAGTGGCGGCATCCCTGGCCGTGGGTTTGATGACCTATGCCCTGCGGGATAACATCAATTTGTTTTATCCCCCTTCTGAGATTGCTGCTGGTGATGCGCCATCGGGTGTCCGCATTCGCGCCGGGGGTATGGTGGTAGACGGGAGTGTCGAACGGGCACGTGATTCGCTGTTTGTCCGTTTTTTGGTGACAGACGGTGAAGCCGAGGTGGAAGTCCACTATACCGGTATTCTGCCTGACTTGTTTGCTGCGGGCGAAGCTGCTGTGGTCACAGGTGAGTTGAACAAGCAGGGCATTTTTATGGCGTCTGAAGTGCTGGCAAAACACGATGAAAATTACACCCCTCCGGAAGTGGCAGATGCCATGAATGCCGCTCACGAACGGGCTCAGCAATCGGCGGATGAATCCTGACAGAAAAAACCGGGTACTAACCTATGCTTGCAGAATACGGTCACTTTGCGCTTATCCTGGCACTGATTTTAGCTTTGTTGCAGTCTGGGATACCCCTGGCTGGTGCAACTTTGGGCAACCGCTTGTGGATGGCCTCGGCGAGACCGCTGGTGGTTGGTCAGACCGTGATGGTGGCTTTCAGTTTTGGCTGTCTGGTGGCGCTATTTCTCAACGACGATTTTTCCGTGCGCTACGTCGCCGCCAACTCCAATTCTTTACTCCCGGATTATTTCAAGGTCAGTGCCGTGTGGGGCGCCCATGAGGGTTCCCTGTTGTTGTGGGCATTAATCCTGGCGGCGTGGAGTTTTGCTGTGGCACTGTTCAGTCAGACTCTGCCGAAGGAACTGGTGGCAAGGGTGCTGGCGGTGATGGGGTTGATCAGTGTCGGCTTCTACCTGTTCATGCTGTTCACCTCCAACCCGTTTGAGCGCAGCCTGCCGTTTTATCCTGCGGAAGGCGCCGACCTGAATCCGCTGTTGCAGGATGTCGGGCTGATTGTTCACCCGCCGATGCTGTATATGGGTTATGTGGGCTTTTCTGTGGCTTTTTCGTTTGCTGTGGCGGCTCTGCTCGCCGGTCGTCTGGACGCCGCCTGGGCTCGCTGGACCAGACCCTGGACCAATATGGCCTGGGTATTTCTGACACTCGGTATTGCGCTGGGCAGTTGGTGGGCCTATTACGAACTGGGTTGGGGCGGATGGTGGTTCTGGGATCCCGTCGAAAACGCCTCCTTCATGCCATGGTTGGTGGGAACAGCATTGATCCACAGTCTTGCAGTGACGGAAAAGCGTGGCGTATTTCGCAGCTGGACGCTGTTGTTGGCGATTTTTGCCTTTTCGCTCAGCCTGCTCGGGACGTTCCTGGTCCGTTCCGGGGTGCTGACCTCGGTGCATGCGTTTGCTGCTGATCCGGAGCGAGGGGTTTTTATTCTGGTGTTCCTGGCGCTGGTGGTGGGTGGCTCGTTGTTGCTTTATGCCCTGCGGGGACCTTCGGTGAAGGGAGTGACCCATTTTACCGGTGTTTCCCGGGAAATGTTCTTGCTGGGCAACAATATTCTGTTGGTCAGTGCCATGGTCATTATTCTGCTGGGGACACTTTATCCCCTGTTTGCCGATGTGCTTGACTGGGGAAAAATTTCTGTGGGGCCGCCCTATTTTAATCTGTTTTTTGTCCCGCTGATGCTCATTCTGGCAGTATTCATGGCGGTAGCTCCCGTGATGCGCTGGAAGCGGAACAGCCTTGCCGGCCTGCGGCGGTTTCTGACGCCACCACTGCTGATTTCATTGCTGGCAGGCGCATTCTCGCCACTGCTGTTTAATACGGACTATTCTCTGGTCATTGCGGTGACGATGGTCGTGGCAATCTGGGTCCTTGCGGTGACATCACTTGATCTCTGGCAGAAATCCGGCCATTCCCGTTCGAGATGGCACGGCCTGGCACGGCTCAAAGGCAGTTACTATGGTATGGTCCTGGCGCATCTCGGGGTGGTGGTCTGTATGGTGGGGGCTGCTGTGACAACGGTTTACAGTATTCAGCGGGATGTGAGGATGGTACCGGGCGACCAGGTGGAGATGGCTGGGTATCAGTTCGAATTTGTTGAGGTCCACAAGGTACAGGGACCCAACTATATTGCGGACCAGGCACTGATCATAGTGACCCGCGATGGAAAACGGGTGAATGAACTAAGGCCTGAAAAGCGGCGCTATGTGGCCAGTGGTCAAACCATGACCGAGGTGGGCATAGACGGAAACCTGTGGCGTGACCTTTATGTGGCATTGGCGGAGCCGTTAGAGGGTGGGGCCTGGGCGATCAGGGTGCATTTCAAACCTTTTGTTCGATGGATATGGCTGGGCGCCTTGCTGATTTCCATTGGCGGATTGATTGCCGTGCTGGACAAGCGATATCGGCGACAGCGGGTTACCCAGACCGGTTCGGGTATCCTGGCAGGCAACGTTTGAATGATCGGGTGGTGATGTGTCCAGATTAAAGCTTTTTTTGCCCTTGATGGTGTTTGTGGTGCTGGCCATTTTTTTACTCAATGGCCTGGAGCGTGACCCCAATGCCATGCCCTCGGCGCTGATTGATCGGCCCGTTCCGGTATTTTCTCTCCCGGTACTGGGTGATGAGGCGCGTTCAGTGACGGAGGCGCTGTTTCAGGGTGAGCCCGCACTGCTTAATGTCTGGGCCACCTGGTGTGTTGCCTGCCGGATCGAGCACCCCTTTCTCAACAAGTTGGCTGATCAGGGGATACGTATTATCGGTCTCAACTACAAGGACGATAATGATGCGGCTAAAAAATGGCTGATGGATAAAGGTGACCCCTATGCGTTGAGTGTGATTGATGCGCGGGGACGAATGGGGCTGGACCTCGGCGTCTTTGGTGCGCCTGAAACCTACGTCGTGGATCGTACCGGCACCATACGTTACAAGCATATTGGTGTTGTGGATGAGCGCGTCTGGCGAGACAAGCTGCTGCCCGTATGGCAAGAAATTCAATGAGGTGACAGATCGTATGTCTGAAGAAGATTATCAACGAGGAATGAGAGTGCGTCGCCAGGTGATGGGCGATGAGTTTGTCGATCGATCCATGGCGGTGGCTACCGCGTTTACGCAACCCGTTCAGGACTATATCAATGAAAACTGTTGGGGTTCCGTGTGGGCGCGTGACTCCTTGCCTCTAAAAACCCGCAGCATGATTACGATTGCCGTTCTGGCAGCACTCAAAGCACCAGCGGAGTTAAAAGGTCACGTGCGCGGTGCGCTGCGCAATGGTTGCACGGTTGAGGAGATTCGTGAGGTATTGTTGCATACGGCACCCTATATCGGCGCGCCTGCCCTCCAGGAGGCGTTTCGTGCAGCAAAGGAAATCGTTGAAGATCAGTGAGGGGGGGACACGGCACAGCCAGTCTGTTTATGTCCTCCTGGGAAACATCAGGTGATGCCTCGCCAGCTCGCTCAACGATGGACTGTTCGGATGTTAACGCAGGAAAAACGGGATCAGGTATGCACAGGGTTTTAACCGTCGGGACCTTCTTACTGTTGATGCTGGCCGGTGCCGGATCGGTCGGGGCCGCTGAAGATGTACAGACATTTTCCTCCGATGACAAACGACAACGGTTTCACGAGCTGGTGGCTGAATTGCGTTGTCCAAAATGCCAGAACCAGACTCTGGCAGATTCCAATTCCCCTATAGCCCAGGATCTCCGCGGTGAGATCTACCGGATGCTGGAAGACGGGAAAACAGACAGTGAAATTGTCGACTTTCTGGTTGATCGTTATGGTGAATTTGTCATGTATCGCCCGCCGGTCAAAAATACCACACTGATACTCTGGCTGACGCCATTGCTTCTGGTGGTGATTGGTATTGGTATTTTATGGAGGGTATGTCGTCGCCAGTCCATGGATGCGCAGCCTGTAAATACCCGGCCCGACGGAGCGCTGGCAACGGCCGGCAGCAGTGAAGCATTATCGGCGAAAGAGCAGGCGCAATTACAAACGCTGCTGGGGGAGAGCGAACAGTCGGGGTCAGATGATGAGAAAAACAGCGGTGGGGTAGAGCGATGATCTGGTCAATCCTGGCTTCTCTTACCTTGCTGGCCGCTATTTTTGTGATTTATCCGCTGCTGCGAAAAGCGCCCCGCGTGCAGTCAGAGGAAGGGCAACAGGCCAACATTGTCTTGTTTCGTGAACAGCTGTCGGAGCTCGACCGCCAATTGGCCGATGGTGAAATGGATGAGCCGCAGTATCGCGAGCTGGTCGCGGAACAGAAACGCCTGCTACTGGCAGACGAGTCAGATTTACCGGTGACAGAATCCACTCGATCCCGTGGCGCCTGGTTGTTGATGGTGGGCCTGTTGCTGGTGCCCCTGTTGGCCTTCAGTCTTTACCAGCAACTGGGTTCCAGCGAGGACGTGCTGATCAGTGAGCTGATGGCGCAGCGTCTTGTAAACCGGGACAGCGAAGCAGATGCTGAAATCCGCCAGCAGCTGCAACAGAAGATTGCCGGCCGCCTGCAAGACCAACCGGATAATGTGTATTACCTTGTTACGCTGGCCCGTATGCTGCTTGAGGACGGTGAGTTTCTACAGTCCAGTGCCACTTACCAGCGTGCTGTGCGGATTGCTCCCGAAGACGCAGACCTTCAGGCAGAATATGCCCAGGCGGCTTATTTCTCCTCCGGAAACCGTTTCAGTCCTGAAGCTGATTCCGCGCTCGAGAGTGCCTTGGCCCTTGACCCCGATAATCTCACCGCGCTGGGCCTGAAGGGCATCCGTGCATTTGAATCGGGCGATTATCTCGTGGCGATTGCCAGCTGGCAAAATGCCCTGCAGGCGATTCACCCCTCTACGCCCCAGGCTGAATCCCTGAAGGCGGGAATCGAGCGTGCCCGTGAACAAATGGGAGATAACTTGCCCTCCCTGCGTGTGAGTGTCTCATTGGCACCGGAGCTGACTGCCGATTCAGGACAGGTGATTTATGTGTTTGCCCGGGAATGGCAGGGCTCACCAATGCCTTTGGCCGTGGCCAGATTACAGGTGGCTGACCTGCCGACCACCGTCATTCTTGATGATTCAATGGCAATGCCCAACGGCAAGTTACTCTCTTCAGCTGATCGGATTGAGGTGGTGGCGAGGGTTTCAGCAACGGGCTCAGTGGCTCCGTCAGCAGGTGATCTGGAAGGTGCCAGCGAGGTCCTCTCCATGAAAAAACAGGGCATTGCCGCAACCATCGTTATCGACAGGAAATTATAGGATCACCGTTGCTTGTGGACGCTGCCCAGCTGTGTAAAATCGCAGTTTTCCAGTCGTCCGATAACGACCGGCTGATACGGCTGTCAATGCAACAAAACTTCTGGCAGGAATGCCATTAAAAAGAGACATCATGCGCCTCAAATGTATCAAACTGGCAGGCTTCAAGTCGTTTGTTGACCCGACCACTGTGTCTTTTCCAAGCAACCTCTGTGCCGTTGTCGGTCCGAATGGTTGCGGCAAATCCAATATCATTGATGCAGTGCGTTGGGTTATGGGCGAAAGTTCTGCCAAACATTTGCGCGGCGAGTCCATGACCGATGTCATTTTTAACGGTTCCGGTGGGCGAAAGCCTGTGGGCCAGGCTTCGATAGAACTGGTCTTTGACAACTCCGATAGCACTCTGGGTGGCGAGTATGCGAGCTGGAGTGAAATTTCCATCAAGCGCAAAGTCACCCGAGATGGCCAATCCCAATACTACCTGAACGGCAGCAAATGCCGTCGACGGGATATCACGGACATATTTCTCGGTACCGGGCTGGGCCCGCGCAGCTATGCCATCATTGAGCAGGGCATGATTTCCAACTTGATTGAAGCCCGCCCCGATGAGTTGCGTGTTTATATCGAAGAAGCTGCGGGGATTTCAAAATACAAGGAGCGTCGACGGGATACAGAAAACCGCATCCGTCGCACCCAGGAAAACCTGGAGCGCCTCACCGATATCCGCGAAGAGCTGGGTCGGCAACTGGGCCGACTGGAGCGCCAGGCGCAGGCCGCTGAGAAGTACACCGAATTCAAAAAGGAAGAGCGCCGAATCAAGGCAGAGCTGCAAGCGCTTCGCTGGCGATTGCTGGAGGAACAGATTGTCGAGCGCCGCCAGGTCATTTCCGGTTTTGAGTTAAAGGTTGAGGCACTGGTTACCGAACGCAGTGCTTGCGATACGGCGGTGGAGCGTCACCGTACCGAGTACACGGAGTCGGGTGACAGGTTTAACGAGGTGCAGGGGCGCTATTACAGCATTGGCGCTGAGGTGGCAAGAATCGAGCAGGCCATCCAGCATGTGCAGGATCGGGCCCGCGAACTGCAACAGGACCTGATGCAAACGGACCGTAATTTTGCCGAGTCTGAAGAGCATCTGCGTGTCGATCGAGAGAAGGCTGAGAGGTGGCAGGGTGAATTGCTGGAAATCGCGCCTCAGCTGGAAAAGGCGAATGCCGCCGAGAAGCTTTCCCAGAGTGCATTAGGTCTGGCTGAGGAAACCATGCAGGCTTGGCAATCCCAGTGGGACGAGTTCAATCTCAGATCCGGCGAGCCCCGCCAACAGGCGGAAGTAGAGCAGTCCCGTATTCAACACCTGGAACAGGCGTTGCGTCGACTGGCCGAGCGGATAGAGACAGTGCAACAGGAATATCAGGGCCTTAGTGACAGTCCGGTGCAGGAAGAAATTGCCTTGGTACAGGCGCAGCTGGCGGAGGTCGAGCTGGCCCTCGGAGATCAGCAGGCACGCCTGGATAGCCTGAATATTGAGGTTGAAAATACCCGCCAGAAAAGTCTTGAAATTGGCGCTGAGCTGGATCAACAACGGGGCCAGCTGCAGGCCATGCTTGGCAGGCAGTCATCACTGGAGGCGCTGCAGCAGGCTGCATTAGGCGGCGAGGGTGATCAGCAACAGTGGATCGAGAACCAGGAACTGACCGGACACCCGAAACTGGCAGAAACCCTTCAGGTGGAGCCGGGTTGGGAAACGGCTGTGGAAACAGTGTTGGGTAATTACCTGCAAGCGGTTTGCGTTGATGATTTCACCTCGATGAGCCGTCAGCTCGATACGTTCGGCAAGGGGCATCTGGTTTTGCTGGATCGCGCCGGAAGTGATGTGAGTCAACCGGCATTAGCCAGCTCTCTGGCCAGCAAAGTCACGGGTGAATGGGCCGGGTCATTATTAACTGGCGTGTTGGTCGCTGAAGATCTCTCTGCAGCATTGTCGATGCGCAAGACGTTGGCCGCAGCGGAATCTGTCATCACGCGAGACGGATTGTGGCTCGGTGCCAACTGGCTCAGGGTGGCTCGCGATCAGGATGCCCGTGCCGGTGTTTTAAAACGACAACAGGCACTCGAGTCACTGACCCGCGAGCTGTCTGAATGTCAATCGATTATTGATGCGCAGTCTGACGAGAAAAGTACCACAGAGCAGGTATTGCGGGAGCTCGAAGTCAGTCGCGAAGAAATTAGCCGCGACATGACTGAGCAGCAGCGCCACTACGCGGAGCTTCGCTCCGTGCTGGCTGCCAATCAGATGCAGGTGGAGCAGTTTGCTGCCCGTCGCACCCGCGCCGAAAATGAGCTCAATGAAGCGTTGCAGCAGCAGCAACTGGAGCAGGAAAATCTCAAAACTGCCCGACAATCCCTGTCAGTCGCCATTGAAATGATGGAGCAGGATAGCGTCCGGCGTGAGCAGTTGCTGCAGCAGCGGGACAGCTTTCGAGCTGAGCTCGATCAGGCGCGGCAGGCCGCCAGACACGACCGCGATCACTGCCATGAGCTGGCCATGCGGGAAAAGTCGGTCAGTACACAGTTGCACGCTATCCTCGAGGGAATTGAGCGTTTGCAGGTGCAGGTGGCCCGGCTTCAGGAGCGCCGCGAACAGCTGCATGCGGTATTCAATCAGCATGAAGATCCGACACTGCAACTTCAGGAAGATCTGGCTGCGCAACTGGAGCGGCGCCTGACAGTGGAGAGAGAGCTCACCACTGCGAGACAGGCGCTGGAGACGATCGAAGAGCAAATGCGCGAGACCGAAAAACGGCGTAGCCAGCTGGAGCAGCAGATACAGACCGAACGGGTGGAGCTGGAACAGCATCGGCTTTCCGCCCAGGATCTGGCTACTCGCAGTAAAACGATTGCGGAACAAATCAGTGAGCATCGCTTTGACCTGGATGGTCTGCTGGCGGCGCTACCGGATGATGCGGATCTCTCCCAGTGGGAGGGCGAACTGGAGCGGGTGGCCAACCGCATTCAGCGGCTTGGTCCGATCAACCTCGCTGCAGTTGATGAGTTCAAGCTGGAGTCGGAACGAAAAACGTATCTGGATGCCCAAAATGCCGAGCTTGAAGAAGCGCTGCAGACGCTTGAGGATGCAATCCGAAAAATTGACAGGGAAACCCGCACCCGATTCAGGGAGACCTTTGATCTGATCAACAGCTCCCTGCAGGAACTGTTCCCTAAATTATTTGGCGGCGGCCACGCCTATCTGGAACTGACGGGGGATGACCTACTGGATACTGGCGTTACGATTATGGCGCGACCACCGGGTAAGAAAAATACTACCATTCACCTGTTGTCGGGCGGTGAAAAAGCCATGACAGCTATTGCACTGGTGTTTTCAATTTTTGAATTGAATCCTGCGCCATTTTGTATGCTTGATGAGGTGGACGCACCGTTGGATGACGCGAATGTTGGCCGCTATGCCAGAATGGTGGAAGAAATGTCTGCCAGAGTGCAATTTATTTACATATCCCACAACAAGATTGCCATGGAAATGGCCAATCAGTTGATGGGGGTTACCATGCATGAACCGGGGGTGTCACGCCTGGTCAGTGTGGATGTTAATCAGGCCGTGGAGTTGGCGGAAGCCTAGGGCCTGTTAACAGGCCCCGGTAAATTACCCCGGTTGACCACGGCTATTGCTGTTGCCGCAAGGTTATTAAATTCGCAAAGCGAAATTTTGACAGGATAAAAAAGACGATGGAATTTGGTGCTCGCGAAATGATGCTTGCATTGGGCGTGCTGGTTGTACTGGCGATTGTCCTCGATGTGATCCGGCGTGTGCGTAATGCCCGTTACGACATAATTCATATGTCTAAACGAAAACAGCCCATTTTTGATAGCGATGCCGGGCGGGATGAATACGGTAGTGAGTTGCCCGGCGGCGGAGCACGGGTTGTCGGCTATCGGAATGAATCTGATGTTGAGGAAATGAGTCGGGCTGTCAGGCAGCGTGCCGAGGCCAATAAACCTAAATTGACGACGCCCTTCAAGAAACCGGAACAATCCAGTCTTTTTCAGGAGGATCCGGTCCCACCGTCCAGACCTGTCCATGTGGAACCGGTTGAGACTGCTTCCGTTCCCACTGGGGAGGTTGCTGAGAATGAAGCTGTTGAGAAAGACGTTGTTGAAAAGGACGTTGTTGCGAAGAAGGTCGTTGAGAAGGAAGCTTTCGACAAAAATGCCGCTGAGAAAACAGCATCGGGTTCAGAACGTGCCCCTCGGAAACCCGCCTCTGTCGTCAGTGTGGTGGTGATGCATCTGATGGCAGGAGAGGGCAAGGTGTTTGCAGGGCAGTCTCTACTGGATGCCTTGCTTGCTGAGGGACTGCGTTATGGCTCAATGAAGATTTTTCATCGCCATGTCAGTGACGATGGCTCCGGGCCGGTACTTTACAGTGTGGCCAATTCTGTTAATCCCGGTACTTTTGACCTGAACGACATGGAGCAATTTACCACACCGGGTGTCAGCTTCTTCTTTGCCATGGAGGATGTTGATGATCCTGCCGCTGCTTTTGAACTGTTGTTGGGCGCTGCCAGACAGATAGCCACTGACCTCGGCGGCACCTTGAAAGATGAAAGCCGCAGTGTCCTCACCCGGCAGACCGAAGAGCACTATCGGCAGCGCATAGCAGACTATTGCCGCATCCAGTTATCCGGAATTGAGTAATGGCCTCACCGGACTCTGCCGTTCGGGAGGAAGCGGCTGCGCTGCGCAGGCAGCTGAATGATCATAACTACCGTTACTATGTGCTGGATGAGCCTTCGGTTCCGGACGTTGAATATGATCGCTTGATGCGGCGGCTCAACAGGCTGGAAACGGAGTTCCCCGCGCTGAAGACCCCGGACTCACCCACCCAGCGCGTGGGCGGCGAACCGCTCAGCAGCTTTGAGCCGGTTACCCACGAAGTTCCTATGTTGTCGCTGGATAATGCCTTCAGTGACGAGGAGCTGGTGGATTTTAATCGCCGCTTGCAGGATCGCCTTAAGAGCAAAGATTCGCTGATTTATGTGTGCGAGCCGAAACTGGATGGGGTGGCGGTCAGCCTGCTCTATGAACACGGTTTTTTGGTGCGCGCTGCCACGCGGGGCGATGGTGCCACCGGCGAAAACATTACAACGAATGTTCGCACGATTAATTCTGTTCCTCTCAGGTTGCAAGGTGAGAACTTGCCGGCGGTTCTGGAGGTAAGGGGTGAAATTTATATGCCCCGGTCCGGGTTTGAGCAACTGAATGCCAGGGCCAGATCCACTGACCAGAAACTGTTCGTCAATCCCCGCAATGCAGCAGCGGGGAGCTTGCGGCAACTGGATTCGAGAATTACCGCGTCGCGACCGCTGGAAATGATGGCTTACAGTCTGGGTCGTCTGGAAGGGCTCCCGTGGCCAGCTACGCATATGGACACGCTCCATTTGTTGAAAAAACTCGGCTTTCTGATCAGCCCCCATATTGAGTTGGCAGAGGGCATTCAAGACTGTATTGATTACTATCAGAAAATGATCTCTGTTCGGCAGCAGCTGCCTTACGATATTGACGGGATTGTATACAAGGTTGATGACCTCGGGACCCAGCGGCGACTGGGCTTTGTGGCCAGGGCTCCCCGCTGGGCGATTGCCCGTAAATTTCCCGCTCAGGAGGAGGTGACCCGGTTGCTGGATGTCGAGTTTCAGGTGGGGCGAACGGGTGCAGTAACCCCTGTCGCCCGGCTGGAGCCGGTGTTTGTAGGCGGTGTTACGGTGAGTAATGCAACCCTGCACAACCAGGATGAAGTGGCCCGGTTGGGTGCCAAGCTTGGCGACAGGGTGATTGTGCGCCGTGCCGGGGATGTCATCCCCCAGGTGGTTAAAGTCATCCTCGAAGATCGGCCATCCGACGCCAGAGATGTGGTGTTTCCTGATCATTGCCCGGTTTGTGGATCACCGGTGGAACGGGTCAAGGGCGAAGCGGTAGCCCGTTGTTCCGGTGGACTGATTTGTCCTGCGCAGCGCAAACAGGCGATCAAGCATTATGCCTCCCGCAAGGCGATGGATATTGATGGCCTCGGCGACAAGCTGGTTGAGCAACTGGTGGATAGGGGACTGGTCAGCTCGGTAGCTGATCTTTACAAACTGACAGTCGATCAACTGGCGGGTCTGGAGCGAATGGCGGACAAGTCTGCTGCTAACCTGCTGGCCGCTGTGGCCGCTTCAAAGCAGACCTCGCTGCCACGCTTTATTTATTCACTGGGGATTCGTGAAGTGGGTGAGGCCACGGCGCGCAGTCTCGCAGAGTATTTTGGCAATCTTCAGGCTCTACAGTCAGCGGATGAAGAGCAGCTCCGGGAAGTACCCGATGTGGGACCGGTTGTGGCACATTTTGTGAGCACTTTTTTTCAACAGCCGGAGAACCGGCAGATTGTGGAAGCGCTGCGTGAAGCGGGTGTGCATTGGCCGGATATGGTGGCACCTGATAAATCATCGCTGCCACTGGCCGGCGAAACCTGGGTGCTGACCGGCACACTGACCTCGATGGGAAGATCCGAGGCAAAAGAGAAGTTGCAGCAATTGGGAGCACGTGTGGCCGGCAGTGTGTCATCTGCTTCTGCTTGTGTGGTGGCAGGCCCAGGCGCAGGTAGCAAGCTGACAAAAGCCAGAGAGCTGGCGGTGCCGGTCATGGATGAAGATCAGCTGTTGGCCCTTTTTAAGACACACGGACTGCTTTGACAAACAATTCCACTGTTCCCTGAATGGCTGCTTTGTGAGCTTTTAAAGGCACTTTTTCTGACTGTTTGTATCGCAAATGACTGACAACCCTAACGCCTTGACGGAGAGTCCGACCGGCAGCTTTCGTTTTTACCTGCAGGGTATGGGCGTGAGTTCCTTTGCGCACGGTTTGCAAATCGTGCTGTTTCCCTGGCTGTTGGTCGGCGTTTTGAATGAACCGGCCGAGCGTGTTGGTATCGCGCAGATGGCCCTGATGCTGCCACAGCTGTTATTTGTATTGTGGGGTGGTGTCATGTCGGATAATCGCCACCCCGGACAGCACCTGTTTCGGCTTTATCTGCTCTATAACCTGCCTTGCCTGTTGCTGATGGGAGCACTGTGGTCAGGACAGCTATCCTTCAGTGTAATGCTGTTCTACGGGTTCTGTTTTGGCACTATTACCGCATTCGTGCAGCCCGCCAGAGAAAGTCTCTTGTCGCGTGTTGTGGACAGCCAGCTGCAACAGGCTGTCGCCAGGGCTTCTTTTGTGCAGTTTACTGCCCAAAGTGCCGGTATTTTCCTGGCCGGTTATATGGATCGCATCGGCCTGTTGCCATTGATCGGTCTTCAACTGGTCATGCTGGCTACTTCGGGTTGGTTGCTGCGAAACAGCCTCGGTTATTTGCCAGAGAGCAGTATGGGTCGCCGCGGTTCTACCTGGGTGGACATGATGTCCGGCTTGAAACTGGTTTGGCATCACCGGCGGTTATTTCAGTTGATGATGGTGGTTGCGGCAACCGGTTTTCTCGGTTTTGGGCTCTATCTTGTTGCCATGCCCCTCCTGACCCGTGAGGTTTACCAGCAGGGGGCGTCCTTTTTTGCCTCCATTCAGTTCACCTTTATGTTGGGTATGATCATTGCCAATGTGATTATTATTCGACTGGTGGGGCGGTTCAGGCAGCCCGGTAGGGTATTGTTAACCAGTCTGCTGATACGAGGCCTGTTTCTGATCATCATGGCCCTTCACCCACCCGTCTGGCTATTATTTTTTTTGGTGCTGCTGTGGGGCGGTGCCTCGGGGGTTGCAATGATGCTGGGTCGCTCTCTAACCCATGAGGAGTCACCCCAGAAGTATCGGGCAAGGGTGGTCTCTGTGTACCAGTTATCACTGTTTGGTGCTGCGACAGTCGGTGCGTGGCTCAGTGGTCACGCCATTGCCTCCGTGGGGGTGCTGACAGCCATTGGTACACTGGGCGCATTGACCGTAGTAACGGCGTTAGTCGCCATTAAATTCAGCGATCTCTGGCAACCATTGCCCAATGACTCCCGGGAAGGTTGACCGGTTCAGTAGAACTCCCGAAAAGCCAGCAGAGCTGCAGTGACTGCCACATTCAGTGATTCCACGCCATTGTGCATGGGAATCCGAAGGTGGGTTGTACAGCAGTTGTTAACGGTTTTGGAAACCCCTTCTGTTTCATTGCCCAACACATAAACGACCGGTGTTTGCGGACGAAAATCGGTGAGTGTGTTTTCTCCTTGGGAGGACAGGGCGCAGCATGTGGCGCCCCGTTGCTTGAGTGCCTCAAGCGCCCCTGCCAGATTGTCGCAGTGAATCAATCTGCTCTTGAACAGTGTTCCCGCGCTGGCCTTTATGACCAGCGGAGAAATGGCGGCAATACCCTGGGCGGGTAACAGTAGACCGTGGCAGGGGCTGGCGGTTACCGAGCGGATAATCATGCCGAGATTTTGTGGATTGGTGATCCCGTCCAGCGCAATCAGGCTGTAATTGCCCGCTGGTGGTTTGGCGAGAAAGTCTTCCAGCAACAGGTGGTGGGGGCAAGCCAGATCCGCTGCCACGCCCTGATCCTGCTTGCCGTTGCGAGAAATACGCGACAGCGCCTGACGGCTGTGGAACCTTATCTCCACGCCCCGAACTTCCGCCAGTTTCATGATCTGGGCAATGATACCCCCCGTCTGATTGGACTCGGCAAGGTGGAGCCGGTAACAGGGAATGTTATGGTCTTCGAGTGCTTCGAGCACCGGCTTTCGCCCATAGATGGTGAGCATTTTGTCAAAGAAACGCTTTCGCTCGAGATACTCGCCCCTTTGGGCGGGCGCATTATAATGCTGTGTCATTGTGTGCAACCGGTAATCGATAAACCCGTATTATAAGCCTATGCAGAAGTTAACCGATAAACAGTTAGATCATTTCAGGGATATGTTGGAACGCTTGCGGATCGAGCTCCGTGAGTCGCTGGATCTATCCACAGATGCGAGCCGAACCGTGGCCCTCGACCAGACCATGGTCGGCAGGTTATCGAGAATGGATGCACTGCAACAGCAGCAGATGTCCCATGCCAGCAGAGCTGCTTATCGCAAGCGCCTGATGGCAGTAGAGCAAGCTTTGCGGTTACTGGATGACGGGGAATACGGTTGGTGTGAGCAATGCGGCGAGCTGATTAATACCCGGCGGCTTGAGATAAAACCTGAATCGGCTCGCTGTATTGGTTGTCAGCAGCGCAGTGAAACCGGGGAAACCTGATGCTGCAAAGTTCGTTAACTGAAAAGTTCGTTAACTGATTTCTTGCGGATTTGTCGCCGATTCAAGAATGGCTTTGTAGGCTTTGACGGTTTCTGCCAGCCCCAGAGTAATCGCGTCCACAATCAGCGCGTGACCGATTGAGACTTCTTTCAGGCCGGGAATGGTTGAGAACCTGGGCAGGTTGTGCAGGTTGAGGTCGTGTCCGGCATTGACACCCAGACCGAGTTCTGTGGCCAGTAGCGCCGCCCGTTGGTGCTGTTGATACAGGTTTTCCAGTGTATCCGGGGCGCTACTGTTCCAGGCTGCGGCATAGGGACCGGTATACAGCTCAATACGGTCCGCACCGAGCTGTTTTGCCAGCTCAATCTGTTCAGGAATGGGGTCCATAAACAGGCTGACGCGGATTTTGAGGGACTTCAGTTTTTCGATCACCGGTAAGAGTTTGTCAGCTGTTTTGGTCAGATCAAACCCGTGATCAGAGGTGAGTTGGTGATCCGTATCCGGCACCAGTGTGCACTGGTCGGGTAGCACTGCTTCTGCCAGTGAAGCCAAGCCCGGGTAGTCACCCCTCTGGGCTGCAAACGGGTTGCCCTCAACATTGAATTCAATTTCAGGTAATGGCTTGAGCAGCTCGGCCAGTTGCAATACATCCCCGGGTCGGACATGGCGCTGGTCCGGTCTGGGGTGCACCGTAATGCCGTTCGCGCCATGGCTGACACAGGCCCTGGCATGTTCAATCAGATCCGGGTAGTTCCCTTCACGGGAGTTGCGAATCAGGGCGATTTTATTGAGGTTGACGCTGAGGGCGATACCCATGTTTTATTGGGCATCCAGCAGGGTTGCTTCAATAATCCGCACTGGTTGCCTCGGGACATCATCATGGGGGCCTGACTTCCCGACCGGGACACGGGCAATTTTGTCTACCACCTCCATGCCTTTGGTCACTTTTCCAAATACCGCATAACCGGGATTCTGCGGGGTCTTATCCAGATTCCAGTTGTCGTCAAGGTTGATAAAAAACTGGGCCCTGGCGCTATTGGGATCGGATGTTCTCGCCATGGCCACCGTGCCCCTATGATTTTTGAGTCCATTATAGGACTCGTTTTTGATCGGTTTGCTGGCGGGCTCCCTGGGACTCATGTACTCATTGAAGCCCCCGGCCTGAATCATGAAACCCTGTATGACCCGGTGGAAAATCAGGCCGTCATAATGTTTGTTTTTCAGGAGCTGGACGAAGTTGGCGACGGTCGTGGGTGCTTTTTGCGGGTCCAGTGCCAGCTGAATATCGCCCATGCTGGTTTTTAGCAAGACCTGCACAGGTTTACTGGGGGCTGCAAAAGTGGCCATTGTGCTCAACAGTAATACCGTTGCTGTTATGAGATGTTTCATTGGTTTATCCCCACTCCGAGAATCGTCTGCGTCTTTTTAACCTGGGCAGGATGACGGTTAACATTGACCCCATAAGCACGGCGAGGGCGCCATAGAGGAACCAGGTGTTTCTTTCGCTGCTCTCCAGTTGATGATTGGCTGCTTTCAATACATCGATTTCATTTTGCAATATCCCGTTACGCTCCAGCAGCTCCTGGTTCTGTGCATTCATTGAAATGGCATTGGCAGACATTTTCTTGATAGATGATAGTTCGCTGCTCACTTCATCATTCGTCTCTTTTAAGTGATCAAGCTCGGAAAGCGATTGGGCGTTCTCTTCCTCAAGCTGTGCTAGCTTTTCTGTCAGTTGCTGGACTTTTTTCTCGGCGGCAGCCAGTTGGGTTTTCATGCGTTCGACCAGGTCGCGTGCAACAGGTTCTTTCTGCAGATACTGCGATGGCATCCAGCCATCAAGGCCACTCGCCGTAGTGACATGTGTCCAGCCCTCACCGTTGGTTTCCACCAGTGTCATACCGGTGCCGCTTTTAATACCACGGTGCAGGATGGCACACCTTGCGCACGGTGAGGATCGCAATGGAACTGTATATTCGTCAGAGACATAAATTGTCTCCGCATTAACCGGACTTGCGAGCAGTACTAATACTGCCATTGAAAGTAGTCGCATGATTTTGAGCATAAATGTCTCTAACGGCTGTGATGAGTTCAAGGCAGTACCTTTTTAAATGGTTTGACCATAACGCTGGCATAGACCCCAGCACTGTTGTAAGGATCGGCGTCGGCCCATTTTGTTGCAGCTTCCAGTGATTCAAATTCTGCTACGATCAAGCTACCGGAAAAGCCCGCTTCGCCGGGGTTTTCGCTATCGACGGCAGGATGAGGTCCTGCAAGCAGTAATCTCCCTTCCATTTTCAGGGCCTCGAGTCTCGCCAGATGGGCGGGTCTGGAGGCCAGTCGCAGTTTCAGGCTGTTTGCTACATCCTGGCTGATAATGGCATACCACATGGGCTCATTTCTCTTTTTTATCGTGGTGGTGGATAACATCTTCAAGGGATAAACCGGTCAATTTGGTAATTCCCCTGAAGAGATAAAATAGTGCTCCCATCAACACCAACATGGCTGGAAGGGCAATGACCGGAAAACTCAGCGCCGTCATTTTGCCCAGTTGATCGTTAAATTCAACTGTACCCGGTTGCGCCGTGATCAGCAGCGTAGCCAACAGATAATTCAGTAATGATGAAAGGAAGAAAGATCCAGCTACCATCCATGATGCATTGGCCAGACATTTTTCGAAGTGCAGACCATTGCCTCTTTCTGTCAGTGCGGCCGCTACACGATCTGTTTGAAGTATTTTGTCGTTGTAGAGAAACGTTTTTACCAGTGGGTAGGGCGTTTTCAGGGAGACAATGGTGGCCAGCCCGAATATGGCGGGAATAAGCGCTTCTTTTATGGCGATATAGGCCGGGTCCAGTTCAAGAAGACTGATTCCGCCCGTCAAAAAAACACTGACCACACCCAGCGCGGAGAAGAAGTTAATTCTTCTGGCAGTAACAAAGTCCTTAAGTCCGTAGATGACAGGAAAAGCCAGCGCCACCACAATAGCGAGCCGGGTGCCGAGGTAGTCGTCACCACTGAGTTTGGTCAGAATTACTGTGGGAATAATGATGTTGAAGAGCAGGTTCAGAAGCAGGCTTTCACTTTTGCCGTTATGGGCTTCCGTGTTTTGGGGCGTTGGGGACAGTTCGTTCATTGGCGGGGTATAAGTCAGTCTGTGTGTGGCCCGCCATTGTAAGGTAAGGCGATCAGTTTATCGACCGGAAGTGACCTTTTGTCAATACCCTTCGGGTGCCGGAAAAGAAGAGATAAAAAGCAGCCAACTTATTGAATTTTGAATAAAAATAAGGCAATAATGCAGAAATCATCGCAATAGATTTAAGAAAAAGTCTTATCTCCTTGATTAAAAAGGAAAAAAATATGGGCGTTCTCGGTATGAGTAAAAAGCCGAAGCAGCAGCTGCAAGCGGATGCAGAGTTTGGTGACCTGTTGATAGCCTACCTGGAACAGCTTGGGGTGGAGTATATATTTGGTATTCCTGGTGGAGCTATTGAGCCTCTCTACAATGCATTAGCGCGGAGCGAACGCCGAGGCGGCCCCCGTGCGGTTATCGCCAGGCATGAAACCGGTGCTGCCTTTATGGCCGACGGCTATGCCCGGAATACCGGGAAGCTGGGTGTTTGTTGTGCAACCACTGGCCCCGGTGCCACTAACCTGATTACAGGTGTGGCCTCAGCTTATGAAAACAATATCCCTATGTTGGTGATTACAGCCCAGACAGCACTGTCTACGTTTGGACGAGGTGCATTTCAGGAGTCATCCTGTACGGGTATCAATACGGTCGGCCTGTTTGAGCACTGCACTCGCTACAATACTCTCATCTCTCATGTTGAGCAGTTTGAAAGCAAGTTGGCAACTGCTGTCATGACAGCCTTCCAGTCCCCCTCCGGCCCAGTTCATCTCAGTGTGCCCCTTGACGTTATGCGGGCTGTGACCGAGACCAAAACACCTGCCTATAACCTCTCCGAGCTACTGGAACGTCCGTCATTAATGGATGATCTTGCTGTCGACAAGCTTTATGAGGAGATTGTCTCTGCCAAGAATCCGGTGTTTCTGGTTGGTGATGAAGCCAGTGAAGCCATTGGCAGTATTTTGAGCCTCGCTGTCGAAGTTGGCGCGCGATTATTGGTGACACCGCACGGCAAAGGGTTGGTGAGCCCGTACCACCCTCTTTTTCGTGGAGTGATTGGTTTTGCCGGACATGGTAGTGCGAAAGAGGTTTTAGCGGATAAGTCTGTTGATCTCGTGGTAGCAATTGGAGCAAGTTTGGGCGAGTGGGCAACAGATGGGTGGGATACAAAATGGCTGCTAACCAAACGTATGATTCATGTGGAGTCTGCCGAAGTTAATTTTACCCGCAGCCCTATGGCCAAGTTGCATGTGCGCGGCCGCCTTTCTTCAATTTTTGAGCGACTGGTTTCACGCTACGAAGGTGACTGCAGGATTAAGCTACATGCAATCGATGCGAGCGTACCCAATAAAACTCATGCTGACGATGTTGAGCATGAGCGCTACTTCACCATGGACGATGAAGAGGGCTATCTTTCCAATGCTTCCCCTATTAAACCTCAACGGTTGATGAGAGAGTTATCCAACCTGTTTCCGCCCAATACACGCTACCTTGCAGATACGGGTGCGAGCTTTGCCTGGGCGACACATTACCTTCATCCCTATGATCGCCGGATTGCAGGTAAGCGAGATGCCCATGGCGGGTTATTTCGTGCAGCACTGGAGTTTGCCTCTATGGGTTGGGCGATAGGGAGTTCTATTGGTACAGCCTTGGCCCGACCGGGTAATCCCGTTGTATGCATTACGGGTGATGGCAGTGTTTTGATGAATGGGCAAGAAATTACAGTTGCCACACAGGAAAAGTTACCGGTGATTTTTGTCGTGCTCAATGATGGGGGCTACGGTATGGTAAAACATGGGCAGAGGCTTACCGGCGCAGAAAATATTGGTACTGAAATACCTGAGACTGATTTTGCTGCGTTTGCCAAGGCGATGGGGGTTGAATCTCATGTCATCAATTCACCGGACGACCTGTTGTCACTGGATATCGACGTGATTTGTAATCGACAGGGTCCCACATTGCTCGATGTCAGAATAGATAGGGACGAGGTTCCACCTATCGGCGTCCGAACCAACCTGATTACACAATAATTATGATTGACGAAGATAAACAGGAAAAGATCACCACCAAAATCTGGCGTGAAGTGCCCGAGGACGACAATCCATTTGCGGCAGCTGCCTGCTATTGCGCCGGCTTTGACGTGTTTGGGGATGTGTTGCGCAATGCCAGCTACATTGATTATCTGTACCTGCTTTTCAAGCACGAGCCGCCCACAGCGGGGGCGTCAAAGCTTCTGGAGAGTCTGGCACTTGCTTTAGCCAATCCGGGGCTGCGCGACCACAGTGTACGTGCAGCGATGTGTGCGGCTGTGGGCGGGTCTACCCGGGCATCGGCACTGATTGCCTCAATTTCAGTGGGGGCGGGAAACCTGGGTGGTGGCCGCGAAGTTTATACGGCGGTTAACTGTTGGCAGGCATGCGGTACGGATCTTACTGCTTGGGAAGCGATCATTAAATCCCCCCCACAGGAAGAACGAGTTGATGTCTGGATGCCGATGGAGCATGCCCCGGGTTTTGATCCGAATGGGGTCAGCTGCCCTAAACCTGTCAGACAAACCCTAGCGTATCTTGCTGAAATAAGTGATGGGAATAGCCTTGCCTGGCTGATGCAGCACCGTGAAAAACTTGAAGCTTTTGCGAAGGCACCCCTGGCGATGTCCGGTGTCGCGGCTGCCGCAATGAACGATTTGTCACTCTCCGCTGAAGAATCGGAAATTCTTTTTATGTTGCTTCGGTTGCCCGGCGCAGCGGCGCATTCAATTGAGCAGGAAAAACTGGGATGGCGTCGATATCCTTTTTTTGGAAATGGCCTGAAACTTATGCCTTACGATCAAGTGAGTGATGAGGATTGAGTATGCCCGATGACCTGCAAAAGTACGAAGACAATTGGGAAACATCCATGGGGGCATGGTTCCCGGGAGAAAAAGTTACATTAAGGGGTAAAGACGTTCTAACGGAATTGAACGATTATCGCTGGTTAGAGTACCTCTTGTTTAGTGTCACTGGTCGTTATTCCCCCAGGCTGGCAAGACTCATCGAGGGCATGTGGGTTATTTGTACCAGCTTCCCGGACCCCCGTTTATGGAATAACCGTATCGCAGCTTTGGCCGGCACTGCCCGCTCTACCGGAGTTCTCGGCTCGGCGGGAGCCTTGGCTATTTCAGAGGCGACAATATACGGATTGAAGCCCATTAAAGGCGGAATGGACTTTTTATATCGTATATCAGAAAAACTTTATGCTGGAGAAGAGCTTGGGGATCTGGTTTCTGCTGAAATGAAAAAATACCGGGGTATCTATGGTTATGGTCGGCCTGTTGTCGATCAGGATGAACGCGTCGGTCCTCTGCTCACCTTTGCTCAGTCTCTTAATGCTGGCCAGGGGCCATTTACCAAGTTGGCATTTGACGTGGATGACTATTTGGCAAACTCGAGATACAAGTATCGCATCAACGCATCTGGTGTGGTCGCGGGATTATTGGCGGATGAAGGGATAGACCCCGAACAACATTACCATCTGGCTACGCTTACTTTTACGGCGGGGGTTATTCCCTGCTTTATGGATGCCAGCAAGAAACCGGAAGGTGCTTTTTTTCCATTGCGGACATCTCGTATCAATTATGAAGGTACAGAAGAATTGAGGGCTTGGGGTAAATAAACAATGAAAAAAATGATATTTGCGTCATTCTTGATAGTGGCTTCATTAATAGCCATTGCCGATGAGCCGGTGGTTGACTCCGATCTGGAGCTGATGTCCCTGTATGGTGGAGAAGAATTTATCAGTATTGCCACCGGGGTGACCCAGCCAATCGCCAAGGCCCCGGCCGTTGCCTCCGTTGTTACCGCAGAAGAAATAGAAAAAATCGGCGCACGCGATATCGATGATGTGCTGGAAACCATACCCGGGTTGCATGTGGCGAAAGATAGTACAGGTTATAACCCGATCTATACCTTTCGTGGAATATATGCAGGCCTCAATCCCCAGGTTTTAATGTTGATTAATGGCATCCCGATTACCAACCTGTTTCAAGGGGACAGAAACCTTGTCTGGGGAGGTATGCCAGTCCAGTCGATATCCCGAATTGAGGTGATTAGAGGGCCGGGATCCGCCCTGTATGGCGCGGATGCTTTTGCCGGTGTTATCAATATTGTCACTCATGAGGCTAGCGGTGAAGAGCATTTTGAGGCTGGTGCCCGGTACGGTACGTTTAATACCAAGGACTTTTGGGTCAGTAAAGGTGGTTCGATAGGTGAGCTGAAATTTTACGGCATCCTGGAGGGGCAAAAAACCGACGGTTTTAACGAAAAAATAAAAGCGGACGCCCAATCCCTCTGGGATATGTTTGGCGGCACCAATGCCTCTCTGGCGCCGGGTTCCGTGAACACCCAGCGCGAAAACTATGATGCCCGATTGGAGTTGGTCTATAAAAACCTGACGCTTCGTGGTGGACTGCAGTCGCGGAATAATGCGGGTGATGGCGTTGGTGCCGCGCAGGCGCTGGCAGAAAATAACAGATTTTCCAGCCAAAGATTCAACACTGATCTGACCTACGACAATAAAGCGATAATCAAGGACCTCTCTTTAAAGGTGCAGGCCAGTTATTTACACACCACCCAGGAAGTGGAGGGCGATCTGGTGCTTTACCCGGCGGGATCGACGGGGCCGTTTTTTGACCCCGAGACCCTCTTACCAATCTATCCGGGTGGTTTCCCTGATGGTGTGATTGGTAGCCCGGAAGTCTACGAGCGTCACTCGAGGCTGAATATTTCCAGTTTTTATACGGGGATAGACAAACACGAAATCGGTTTTGGCGCGGGTTACTATTACGGCGATGTATACAAGGTAAAGGAGTCGAAAAACTATGAGTTCCCTCCGTCCACTGAGCCTCCTATTATTATTCCCGGGGGGCCAGTGGTGGATGTGAGTGATACCCCAAAGGTTTTTCTCGAAGAAGACGAGCGCATAAACAAATACCTATTTTTACAGGATATCTGGCGGTTTGCCAACGACTGGGAGCTCACCGCAGGCGTTCGCTATGATCATTACTCGGATTTCGGCGACACGGTAAACCCGCGTTTTGCACTGGTCTGGTCCACCACCAGGAAACTGACCACCAAACTCATTTATGGTGAAGCATTCAGGGCACCCTCCTTCGCACAAACACGGAATATTAACAACCCGCTTCTTCTGGGGAATCCAACACTGGATCCTGAAGAATTGAAAAGTTACGAAATTGCCTTTGACTATCGTCCGAATTACGATCTGATACTCAACGTCAATGCGTTTTATTATGAATGGGACGATATTATTCAGTTTGTCTCCGATCCCGGTGGCAGTACCAGCACGGCCCAAAACGCGGGTGAGCAAACCGGTCACGGTATAGAGTTTGAGGCACGCTGGAATGCAACGGAGCGCCTCAAACTGATTGGCAATTTCGCCTGGCAGAAATCTAAAGACAGAAATCTCGATACAGACGCTGCAAACTCGCCGGAAAAACAACTTTATGCTCAGATGGATTGGCAGTTTTCCGAGCATTGGAATCTAAACCTGCAGGCGAACTGGGTCATGGACCGGAATCGTGCAGGGGGTGACCTCCGTTCTGATATTGATAATTATGCCCTCATCGATGTGACACTGCGTCGCAAGTCCCTGTGGAGCGGGATAGATGTGGCGTTGATTGTCAAAAATCTCTTTGATGAAAATGCGCGTGAGCCCAGCCCAAATTCGGATTTCGGGGCTTTTATACCCGATGATCTACCATTGGCGGGTCAGACTATCATGGCTGAAATACGTTATAACTATTAGGGAATGCTGCAGTCGGTCATTCGACAGGATCCAAGGATGAAACAACTTTTTCTTAACGCTTCTGTATTTTCCAGCCGCTCGTTTTTTAGGGCGGCTATGCTGTTTTCTATGCTATTTTTATCGGGCTTGAGTAGCCATACAGTCAGTGCTGAGTTGCTGGTTCTCTATCCGGAGATTCGCGCTCCTTTCTCAAAAATTTTTGAAGATATTTCGGCCGGCGCAAAAGAGGAATTCCGGGGGCGAACAACGCTTGTTTCTCTGGACGAAAATGAGCTGGCCTCGCCCATTCTTCAAGCAAATCGCCCCGATGTTATATTGGCCCTGGGCCAGAGAAGTGTGCTAAGCCTGGCGTTGGAAAAAAATCAGATACCCACCGTGCTGGGAGCAGTCAATGATGCACAATATCCGTTTCCAGGAATTTTAATGATTCCCGATTCAAAGGTGATTCTGGAGAAACTGATTATGCTGTCTCCTGCTGTCAAGCGGGTTCATGTAGTAAAAAAAACCCAGGGAGAAGATATTCAGTTACTTGGTGCCAGTGAGTTTCTGGCCAGCCGGGGGAAGGAATTGATTATTCATCAGGGTTCAGATATCAGAGAGGCAGCCGCTATTTATGCCGAGCTGACCAAACACGCAAGCTCGGGTGATGCCGTCTGGATTTTGCAGGATGGCTCTTTTGTGAATAGCGCGATTTTATCGATGCTGTTGGATGTAGCATGGAAAAAAAATCTGGTGGTATTTTCCTCGAATCCACTGCATGTGAAACACGGTGCATTATTTGCCGTTTATCCGGATAATCGAAAGATGGGTGCAAGCCTCGGCAACCTCGCCAATAGAATCCTCACCAGTGACGTTGATCAGAAGATGAGCCCGCTTCAGGACGTCCTGCTGGCGGTTAATGAGCGGACGGGAAATCACTTGGGTCTGTCTCTTTCTTCCAAGGTCAGGGACGAAGTCAATCTGTTGTTGCCAGCCAGGTAACTATTGAACTATGGGGCTTTCCAGAAACAAAACCACTAACATGAAATTCAGGCACCAACTGGCCTTGATTTTTGTGGTTGGTATTCTGGTGATGGCACTGATCACCTCTCTCGCTGTCAGCAATATTTCAAGTAAAATTTTTCGTGATGGCCAACTGCAACAGGGCTTTCAGGTAACAGAGTCGCTTGCCAGACAAGGTGAGTTGTCGCTCCTTTACCAGAGTCGTGAGAGCGCCAAGGATCTGGTGGATAACGCACTTAACTTCCCCGGCGTCAAAGCGGTAACCGTGATGCTGGAAACGGGTGAAATTCTCTATGCCGGTGGTGATGAGACGCTGCAGGTAGGAGATCACTCAGATGACGTCAGTCTCATTCACGAGGATGATGACCACTGGGTGTTCAACGCGCCTGTTGTCGCCGGGAAGACTGAGGATGCCCTCTGGGAAGAATATTCTGATGATGGCAAATCAGAGCGGGAGACACTGGGTTATATCTCGGTTGTTGTAGGTAAGGATGCGTTGATTCTGATGGAACAAAGTATTCTGCAGAGCAACCTGTTCATCTCCATGATTATTGCTGTGATTCTGCTGTTGCTGCTGCTGGGAATTTCCCGTCGCCTGACCAATCCTCTGGAAAAGCTATCGATAACCATGAAGCGCGCTGAAGAAGGGGATTCAGTGATTCGTGCGGATCTGGGTGGCCCCGCCGATATTACCGATATGCAACACGCTTTCAACTCCATGATGGAGGCCCTGGAAAGTCGGCAGCAGGAGTTGGTGAGAGCCATGTCTGCGGCGCTGGAGTCCGCCCGTATCAAAGGAGAATTTGCGGCCAATGTGACGCATGAATTGCGCACTCCGATGAATGCAGTCCTCGGCATGCTGGATCTGTTGATGACCATGGGGTTGAGCCCCAAGCAGCTTGAGTATGTGGAAACAGCAAAGACCTCTGGTGAAGGCTTGCTGGAATTGATCGATGAAATTCTTACTTTCTCGGAAATTGATACCCATAACCTGACCATTGAGAAGGAAGACTGCTATCTTTCCGAGCTGCTGGATGAAGTGACGGGCCTGCTGGCAAATCAGGCGCTGAAGAAGAAAATTGACCTGGGATACCTGACCAGTGAGCAGGTGCCGTCCGTCATTCATGGCGATGCGTCGAGGATTCGGCAGGTACTGATTAATCTGTTGGGCAATGCGATCAAATTTACCGATATTGGGGAAGTCGCGGTCTATGTGACGGTCATTGAAAAAGATGAAAATGCCCCTCCTGAGCAGGTCATGTTGCAATTTGAGGTTCGGGACTCCGGTATCGGGATTACGGTTGAAGATCAGAACCGTATATTTGAGGCCTTTACCCAGGTGGATTCGTCTAGCACAAAACAATATGAGGGCACCGGTCTCGGGCTGGCGATCAGCAGGCAAATTGTTGAGCTGATGGGTGGCCATATCAGGGTGTCCAGTGAGCAGGGCAACGGCAGCTCGTTCTGGTTCACCTTGCCCACAGAAATAAGAGGCGCTCAAAATACCGGGACGACTACAGCTACCACCCTTTCTGGCAAGAGGGCTTTACTGGTTGATAACAGTCCCATCGTGCGCGCCTTTGGCGTACAACAACTGAATCGGTTGGGCATTCGTTGCGATTCAACCGATTCAGGATTCAAGGCACTGGAACTCATCCGCAAAATGTCTGCGGATGATGAGGTGCTGGATATTCTCTTGATTGATGAGGATATGCCGGGACTGAAGGGGCCTGATTTTCTCAAGCTGGTCAAGGAAGAGCATTCCCTGAAAGATACCTTGATAGCGATTCTCAATAATCCCTGGGTAACTGGCGGCCTCGAAAAAATGGCTGGCATGGCGCGTCTCAACAAACCCTTGAGAACCACCGAAATAAAAGGTTGCCTGGAACAACTATTCCTTGGTATCGCCGAGTCTGATGAGAAAAAAACAACCTCTAAAACGATCAATAAGCTGTATAGCCGACCGCGAAAAATTCTGGTGGTGGATGATAACCGCCCCAATCAAAAAGTGGCGGTTGCCATGCTTGAGCGTATGGGGTGCCAGTGCGAGTTGGTCGAGACCGGTAAGGGTGCTGTCGAGGCGGTCATTCGCAACCGCTTTGATGCGGTTTTGATGGACTGCTACATGCCGGTCATGAATGGGTATGATGCAACCAGACAAATCAGGATGTACGAAGGTGGTCATGATGACAGCCCCGGCATTCCTATTATTGCGATGACCGCCAACAATACCCAATTGGAAATGGATCGTTGCATGGATGCGGGGATGGACGACTTTTTGTCAAAACCCCTGCGGATAGATGATCTGGAAAAAATGCTCCTGAAGTGGGTGCCGGCAGACAAGGATGAATCCATCACTAACGAGACGGGTGATGATCTCTTTTCTGTTCGTGGTGTGGACGTCTCTGGATTCAGTTATGACCCGCTGGTCATTCAGGAGTTGAAAGCAAGCGTTGGGGAAGTGATCGTTTCAATGATTGAAGCGTTCCTCGAAGACACACCTGTGTACCTCCAGTCACTAAAACACGCGATTACAGAAAATGACGGGCGCCAGGTGAGAGAGCTCGCACACACGGTGAAGGGTAGCGCGTCCAACTTTGGTGCCCGGCGTGTCACAGAACTGGCCAAAATGATTGAAGAGAAAGGTGCGATAGACGATTTGACGGGTGTGGATGGCCTGTTCGAACAACTCAAAGAGGCCTTTTCTGTTCTCAGCAAGGATCTTCAGGAATACATACCCGAGTCGGACGATGCCGACAAAGTCCGCAAAAAGAGCTATCACATACTGGTGGTCGATGATGACCGCTCCATGCGACTGGCGTTAAAAAATGTTTTCAAAAATGAGGATTACGTGATTGAGGAGGCCGGCAATGGCATGCAGGCGATTTCCATGTGTCAACGTGATATGCCCGATCTGGTGTTGATGGATGCCATGATGCCCGAGGTGGATGGCTTCACTGCCTGTGAACGAATCCGTCAACTACCTAACGGCGCCAATACGCCGGTACTGATGATTACGGCACTGGATAATGAGGAGGCCATCGTCAAGGCTTTCGCTGCCGGTGCTTCAGACTACGTTCCAAAACCCATCCATTTTGCCGTGCTCAAGCAGCGCGTATCGCGATTGATTCAGGCGAATAAGGTAGAGAAGCATGTCAGACAATTGGCCTATCATGATCCGTTGACTGGTCTACCCAACAGGACCAACCTGATGCAACAGCTCAGGGTGATGGTCAACCGTGCACAGATTGAAGAAAAGATGGTTGCCATCATGTTTCTCGACCTTGATCGTTTTAAAATGATTAACGATACACTGGGTCATGATGCCGGTGACCTGCTGTTAAAAGCCGTATCGGAAAGGATACAGCGCTGTGTAAGAAACCAGGATTTCGTGGCACGACTCGGCGGTGATGAGTTTACTGTGGTTCTCGAGGGGGTGACGGATCGGGATATCGTTTCCAAAATTGCGGGCAAAATATGCGATGCATTAGGCCAGCCGTTTGTTTTTTTACAGCAAAAAATGTTTGTCACCACCAGTATCGGCATTTCGGTTTTTCCCGATGATGGACAGGATGTGGGCTCGCTGATGAAACATGCCGACTCAGCGATGTTCCGTGCCAAGGAACACCGCAATGGCTATTGTTTCTACATCAAGGGCATGGAAGACGAAATGGTGCGTCGTATGGAAGTCGAGCGCGAGCTTCGCCACGCCGCTGCAGATGATGAGTTGATACTCTATTATCAACCCCAGATAGATACGGCGTCAGGGAAAATGATCGGAGCCGAGGCTCTGATCCGGTGGCAGCACCCCAAACACGGACTACTGTCCCCCGATACGTTTATTCCCCTCGCGGAGGAATCTGGACTGATCAACAAAATCAGTGACTGGGTTCTCGAAAATGCCTGCAGACAGCTCAAAATATGGCGTGACAATGGCAACCAGATGAAGATGGCTGTAAATCTCTCCAGCAAGGATCTTCAGCTGGAGGATCTTCAGCTGGAGGATTTTCGTCAGAAAATAAGTAATCTTATCGACAAATACGAGATCAGCCCGCAATCTCTGGAGCTGGAAATTACTGAAAACACGCTGATGGAAAATCCCGAAGCCTTGGAGCCCGACCTGAATGCACTTCGCAAGATGGGCCTGACGTTGGCGATTGATGATTTCGGCAGTGGATTCTCGTCACTTAATTACCTCAAGCGATTGCCGGTCGATGTGCTCAAAATTGACCGGATGTTTATCCGGGATATCGATCGGGACGAAAATGACAAGGCGATTGTCAGCGGGGTGGTGGCATTGGCCAAGAGCATGGGGCTGAGTACGGTTGCCGAGGGTGTGGAAACGGAAGAGCAATACCGTCTTCTTCAGCAATTGGGTTGTGATACGTGTCAGGGCTATTATTTTGGCAAACCTGTTTCGGCGGCAGATTTTGAGAGGACTTTTCTTCGCCCCGCTTTTGATGCATGAATGTTTTTGATTGTTCTTGGGATTGGCGTGCCTGTTTAATGGCCCCTGACCACTTCAATCAGAAATACTTTTCTGCCTTTATTGACCGGCAAATGTGTAATAATTGCGCGGAAATTTACAGATGTTTGCCCCATGAGTCAGTTTTTCTCTATTCACCCTGAAAATCCCCAGCTGCGACTGATTCGTCAGGCCGTGGAAATTGTCCGTGCCGGTGGTGTTATCGTCTATCCCACCGATTCTGCGTATGCCCTCGGTTGTCAGATTGGCGACAAAAAAGCGCTGGACCGAATCCGTCAGATCCGCCAATTGGACAAACATCACAATTTTACCCTGATGTGTCGTGATCTTTCCGAGCTGTCGGCTTACGCCAGGGTGGATAATCAGGTGTTTCGCCTGTTGAAGACCTATACGCCAGGACCCTATACATTCATCCTGGACGCGACCGCCGAAGTACCCCGTCGGCTTATGCATCCGAAACGGAAAACGATTGGGCTCCGGGTCCCGGGTAACCCAATCGCACTGGCGCTACTTGAAGAGCTGGGTGAACCCCTGATGAGTGTCACACTGATTATGCCGACGGATGAATACCCGTTGACGGATCCCTATGATATTCGTGATACCCTCGAACATCATGTGGATCTGATCGTTGACGGGGGCTATTGTGGCCTTGAGGCGACCACCGTGGTTGACCTCTCCGGTGAGGTGCCCCAGGTTACCCGCCAGGGGGTTGGTCGGTTTGAAGACGTTATTATCTGACCGTATTATCTTCGACCAGTGGCTGTGATTGCCAGTCACCGTATAATATCCGGGCCCAATACCAGGGCCCCCATACCATCTGCCTAAAGTGATTTATGATCATGACAGCTGCTCCGGAAGGAGAGACAACACAAGCGGATCCGGTGTCCGAGATACTGCCTCACCCCTTACAGGGGGAAATGCCTTTTGCTGTCGTGTTGGGGCGTCAGATTACTGAGATACCCAAGGATCTGTACATTCCACCTGAAGCGTTGGAGGTCTTCCTTGAGGCATTTGAGGGTCCCCTGGATCTGTTGCTTTACATGATTCGACGGCAAAACCTGGACATTCTCGAGATCAACGTTGCGGAGATTACCCGGCAGTACATGGTTTACATCGAGATGATGCAATCCATGCAATTGGAACTGGCTGCCGAATACCTGTTGATGGCAGCCATGCTGGCCGAGATTAAATCCCGTATGTTGTTGCCCCGTCAGGTGGCTGAAGAGCACGAAGAGGACCCCCGGGCCGAGCTGATCCGCAGGCTCCAGGAATATGAACGCTTCAAACAGGCTTCCGAAGACATTGATGACCTGCCGCGCCTCGGTCGCGATGTGTTTCTGGCCACGGCAAAAGCACCGGATTGTCGGCAGGTACGGCCCGAGCCAGACGTTGCCATGAAAGAACTGCTGCTGGTGCTTGCCGATGTGCTGCGCCGTGCGCAGATGTTCGAGAGTCACAAGGTACAACTGGAACGATTGTCCACCCGGGAGCGAATGTCCCAGGTACTGGAAGCCCTGAGGGGTAAGCAGTTTCTGCCGTTTGTCAGTTTGTTCAAACTGTCAGAAGGTCGCGGTGGTGTGGTGGTCACTTTTTTGGCGCTGATGGAATTGATCAAAGAATCTCTCATTGAAATTGTACAGAGCGAGCCCTATGGACCTATTCATGTTAAGGCTCGCTCCTAGCAGGGGTAACAGGCGTCATAACGATGGAAAATGATCAGTTAAAAAAAATCGTAGAAGGTGCTTTGCTGGCCGCTGGGCGATCACTGGACATTGGTCATCTGCAACAGCTGTTCGATATCGATCAGGTACCGGAAAAGGATCAGCTGCTGGCGGTCATTGAAGAGATCGATGCAGACTGCGGCGATCGCGGATTTGAGTTGAAACGTACCGGCAGCGGCTACAGGATTCAGGTTCGGCAGGAACTGTCGCCCTGGATCAATCGCCTCTGGGAAGAAAAACCCAAAAAATACTCCCGTGCATTACTGGAAACCCTGGCGCTGATCGCCTATCGCCAGCCGCTTACCCGGGGTGATATTGAAGAAGTTCGGGGGGTATCTGTCAGTTCGGAGATTATCAAAACGCTTTTGGAGCGCGAGTGGATCAGGGCCGTCGGTCACCGTGATGTGCCGGGTCGTCCTGCATTGTATGCAACCACGCGCGAATTTCTCGATTATTTCAGCCTGAGCAGCCTCGACCAATTGCCGCCATTGAATGATATTCGCGATATTGATGATATCAATCCCTCATTGACACTTGATATGTCCGCACAGAAGCAGAGTGATATAGATGCTGGTGAGGTTTCAGTGGCAGCAGTTGAAACAGAGGATGCCGGGGTCGAATCCTGCCCAGATGATAATGACAATACTGAAATCAACCCACCTTCCTGCGATTGGCAACACTGATGACTGAAAAATTACAAAAAGTACTGGCTGCTGCTGGCTATGGCTCCCGTCGTGAACTTGAGCAATGGATTACTGATGGGCGTGTGGAGGTCAACGGAAAGCCGGCGAAGCTGGGCGATCGTGTCACCGCTGAAGACGCCATAAGCGTCGACGGCAAGCGCATCAAATTAGCTGCGGCTGACCAGAAAATTCGCGTGCTGCTCTATAACAAGCCCGAGGGCGAAGTCTGTACCCGGTCTGATCCCGAAGGCCGTAAAACCGTGTTTGACCACCTGCCCAGATTGACAGGCGAGCGCTGGGTCGTGGTGGGCAGGCTGGACATTAATACCACCGGTCTGTTGCTGTTTACCAACAATGGTGAGTTGGCCAATCGTCTGATGCATCCCTCCTACCAGGTGGATCGGGAATATCTGGTACGGGTTCACGGTGCTGTTGACGACGTCATGATCAAGCGCCTGCGTGAGGGCGTGTTGCTCGAAGATGGTCCGGCCAAATTCAGCGATGTGGTGCCCGGAGAGCGGGTGGGCAGCAATGGCTGGTATACCGTAGCGCTGATGGAGGGCCGCAACCGTGAGGTGCGGCGTCTGTGGGAGTCCCAGGGCGTTGAAGTCAACCGTCTGAAACGCGTTCGGTTCGGGCCAATTTTTATGCCTTCCTATGTGCGCATGGGGCAGTGGATAGAGCTTGATGACCGTGCGTTGGCAGACCTGTTGGCTGCGACCAATATGCCTGCTAGCAAAAAACAGCGTAAACAGTTACCTGAAGACAGAAAACGCTGGGAGCGCCAGATGAAACGACTGCGTTCCAAGGGGCCATCGTCCCGATAATTCGGTCCAGCTGTGGGGTGACAGGGAATGGTGTTTTGACAAAACGAGCATTTGTAACCGGTGCCACCGGGTTTGTGATCGGTGCGCTCTATGGTGCGCTTTTTCAGCTGGCGGCTGAATTGCCCACCCTTCAGAAAATTGCCATAGCAACGGTTGTGGGCGTCCCCCTCAGCTTACTGATCGCCACCGCCGTGTATTTGTTCGTAGAGCGGCCCTTTATGAATATGCGCGGTGGTCGCCGGCGGGAAGTTCTGGCGATGCCGGTCAGTAGTTAGGGGCAAGGCCTGGGTTTGTTTACTGCGCGTCCAGAGATTGGCCGGTTATCCCTTCGCTGGCACTGCCCATAAGGTAAAGGTAGGTGGGCATAATGGCTGCCGGAGTGGTTACGGTTGCAGGATCTTCCGCCGGAAATGCCGTTGCCCGCATGCGAGTGCGGGTTGCCCCGGGGTTGATGCAGTTCACCCGGATGTTGCTGGTACCCTCCAGCTCATGGGCCAATACCTGTGACAAGCCTTCAATGGCAAATTTGGAGACCGCATAGGCACCCCAATAGGGTTTGCCCACTTTGCCGACACTGGAGCTGGTGAAGATAATCGAAGCGCTATCTGATTTTTCCAGCAGGGGCAGGAGCGCTTTGGTCATGAGAAATTCGGCCGTCACATTCACCTGCATGACTTTTTGCCAGCTGGCCAGCGTGTAATTGGCGATGGGTGTGCGCTGTCCCAATTCCCCGGCATTGTGAAGCAGACCGTCCAGTTGGCCAAATACCTCTTCCAGACGGTCGTGCATGTCACGGTAATCTTTCTCCACCGCACCATCCAGAGAGATGGGATAAATACCCGGTTGTGCGCCGCCAGCCTTTTCGATCTGGTCGTATACCTCTTCAAGCTTGGGGACCGTGCGGCCGATGAGGATAACGGTGGCGCCATGGGTCGCAAAGGTTCTGGCGGCCTCGGCACCAATGCCGTCGCCTGCGCCGGTGACAGCGATAACCTTTCCGTTCAGCAGGTTATCGGGTGCTTGATACTGCTTGTGATTCATGGGGTTTCCTCTGAAAAATCAAGGGTGATAGCTGATGGGCATCATCGACAGTATAGGTCGCTCCCCAGCTGCCCGGATCTTCTCTGTCGTCCAGATAGCCGTAGGCGGCGGCGATAGTGGCGGTGCCGGCGCGTATTCCTGCTTCGATGTCCCTGAGATGATCACCAATAAAGACGGCCGCCTCTGGAACAACGGCCAGTTCCCGCAATGCAAGCAGGACGGATTCCGGGTCAGGCTTGGTGCGGGTGACATGATCCGGGCAAATGATGGTGCTTGGCGCGGACGTCAGCTGGAGCCGCTCCAGGAGGGCCAGGGTATACCGCTCCGGTTTGTTGGTCACAATGCCCCAGGGGATCTGATATTCAGCCAATTCTGCCAACAGCTCGACAATGCCGGGAAAGGGCCGGGTCCGTTCTGCCAGGTTATCCATGTACAGCGACAGCAATTCCTGGCGCAGGGGCTCAAAATCCGGATGGCTGTTGTGTAGTGAGAAAGTCTTGCTGATGATCCCCGCCGAGCCGTGAGTCACCATTTTTCGAATGTCGCCCTCGGTCAGCAGGGGCATCCCTCTGCTGTCCAGCAACCGGTTGGTGCAGGTCAGAAAATCCGGTGCGGTATCCAGCAGGGTGCCGTCAAGATCAAACAGGACAGCCTGAAATGTTGGTTGTTTGGCCATTAAACTGGATATCCCATCAGGCGGGTTTGCGCACGCAGATCATGTAATTGACGTCCACATCGCGATCTGTCATCCGGTAGCGGCGGGTCAATGGGTTGTAGACCATGCCCGTCATGGCTTGCAGCTCGAGTCCACACTCCCTGACCCACTGACAGAGCTCTGAGGGGCGAATAAACTTGCCGTAGTCATGGGTGCCCCTCGGCAGAAGACGCAGCAGATATTCCGCACCGATAATGGCAAACAGGTAGGCTTTGGGATTGCGGTTAATCGTTGAAAAGTACAGGTAGCCACCCGGTTTTACCAGTCGCGCACAGGCGGCTATGACGGACAGCGGGTCTGGCACGTGCTCGAGCATTTCCAGGCAGGTGACAATATCAAATTGTTCGGGATGTTGTGCAGCCATATCCTCTGCAGTACTGCGCAGATAGTTCACAGCAACACCGCTTTCCAGCCCGTGCAGTCGGGCGACCGCCAGCGGTGCCTCGCCCATGTCGATGCCGGTGACGTCGGCGCCACGATGAACCATGGCTTCAGCCAGAATCCCTCCGCCACAGCCCACATCCAGTAATTTTTGCTCTGCCACCGGGGAGTAGCTGTCGATCCAGTTAGCCCGCAGCGGGTTGATGTCGTGCAGGGGCTTGAATTCACTTTCCCGGTCCCACCAGCGACTGGCCAGGGCTTCAAATTTGGCGATCTCGGCACGATCAATATTGGACGATGACATGTTGGATCCCCAGTTGGACATGTGGCGGATTTAAAGGTGCTTCAGCTTTTACCGGTAAACTTGCGTTGCCATTGTCTGGCTTTGATGATGACTTCCTGTTCGTTGATGGTCTGCAGTTGCCGTTCCAGCATCAAGGCTCGACCATTGACCCACAGGTGGCTGACGCGACTTCCGGAGTTGGTGTAAACCAGTTGAGAAGCTGGATTATACAGCGGTTCAGTTTCGATTGTCCCAACCTCTATCGCTACCAGATCTGCCGCTTTGCCCGCTTCGATACTGCCAATGCGATCTCCCCAGCCCAGCGCTCTGGCCCCATTGATAGTGGCCATTTGCAGGGCGCTATGTGCATCGGCAGCACCGGGATCCCCGGAAACGGCCTTGGCGACGATCGCCGCTGTGCGCATTTCGCCAAACATATCCAGATCGTTGTTGCTGGCGGCACCGTCAGTACCCAGTGCGACGTTGATCCCACGCTCCTGGAGCTGCGCCAGTGGACAGAATCCGCTGGCCATTTTCAAATTGGACTCCGGACAGTGAATAACATGCGCGTTGAAACTGGCGATGGTTTCCAGGTCGCTCTCGTCCAATGCCGTCATGTGTACACACTGGGTGAGGGGTGAGAGGAACTCCAGAGCCTTGAGTCGCTGAATGGGCCTCAATCCATGCTGGCCCAGGCTGTCTGCAACCTCACCCGCAGTTTCATGCAGATGAATCTGGACACAGGTGTCCAGCTCCTGGGCGTAAGTGGCTATCTTGCGGAGTGGCTCATCGGAGAGGGTGTAGGGTGCATGGGGGCCAAAGGCAATGCGTGTGAGGTCGCGTCCTTTGTAGTCATCCCGCAACTGCAGTCCCTTGTGGATATACTCATCGGGTCCGCGTCCCCAGGGGGAGGGAAAGTCGAAAACCGGAAAAGCGATTTGGCTGCGAATGCCGGCATGGCTGGCCACCCTGGCAGCACTTTCGGGAAAGAAATACATGTCAGAAAAACAACTGGTACCGCTGCGAATCATTTCCGCAACCGCGAGTTCAGTGCCGTCCTGCACAAAGCTGTCACTGACCCAGTGCATTTCGATGGGCCAGATATGCTCTTCCAGCCAGGTTTTCAGCGGGTAGTCGTCAGCATAGCCGCGCAGCAATGTCATGGCCGCATGACCGTGGGCGTTGACCAGCCCCGGCATTAGAATATGATTCGGCAGCGACACCTGTTCACGGGCGCAGTACCTTCGCTCTGCCTCAATGATTGGCAGCAGGGCGAGAATGTCGCCATCGCGGATAGCCACGCAGCAGTTTTCGTAAACCTGGCCTTCCGGGATGATCGGGATAATCCAGCGCGCTGAAATCAACAGATCTATGGGTTCAGGCGTCATGATGGGCCGTTCCTTGAATCGGTAGCAGGTCGCGCAGTATACCCGCAGAAAAAAGATCATTAAACAAAGGCATACAAGGGCGTTTCAGGTGTATTTTGTGGTATGATCCGGCGCTTGTTTTGGCGCCATTCAGGCGCCTGAACGTCCAAAACAAGCAGAAAGGGATCGAGCAGCAGTATGGGTGAATTAGCCAGAGAAATCCTGCCCGTCAATATCGAAGACGAATTGCGTCAGTCTTACCTCGATTACGCGATGAGCGTCATTGTCGGCAGGGCACTTCCCGATGTTCGCGATGGTCTTAAACCGGTTCACCGGCGCGTACTCTTTGCCATGAGCGTTCTGAATAATGACTGGAACAAGGCTTACAAGAAGTCTGCCCGGGTTGTGGGTGATGTGATTGGTAAGTATCACCCCCACGGTGATTCGGCTGTTTACGACACGATTGTCCGCATGGCCCAACCGTTTTCCCTGCGCTACATGCTGGTGGATGGGCAGGGTAACTTCGGTTCCATCGACGGTGACTCTGCGGCGGCAATGCGTTACACCGAAATCCGCATGTCCAAGATTGCCCACTCGTTGCTGGCCGATCTCGAGAAAGAAACCGTCAATTTTGTTGAAAACTACGACGGTACAGAACTGATTCCCCAGGTGCTACCGACCCGTGTCCCCAATCTGTTGGTAAATGGTTCCTCCGGGATCGCGGTCGGTATGGCCACCAACATTCCGCCGCATAACCTGCGGGAGGTGGTGGCTGGCTGTCTGGCGCTGATCGATAACCCAGACATCACCATTGATGAGCTGATGGCCTTTATTCCCGGTCCGGATTTCCCTACGGCGGCCATTATCAATGGTCGCGCCGGCATTATTCAGGCTTACCGCACAGGCCGAGGTCGCATTTATGTGCGGGCCAGAGCAGAAGTGGTGCGCGATGAGAAAACCAGTCGCGAAATAATCATTATTCACGAAATCCCCTATCAGCTGAACAAGGCGCGATTGATAGAGCGCATTGCCGAGCTGGTCAAAGAGAAAAAAATTGAGGGTATTTCGGAGCTGCGGGATGAGTCCGACAAGGACGGCCTGCGGGTTGTTATCGAGCTTAAAAGAGGGGAGTCGGGCGACGTTGTACTGAATAATCTGTATGCCCAAACCCAGCTGCAGAACGTGTTTGGTATCAATATGGTGGCGCTGGTTGACGAGCAGCCCCGCACACTCAACCTCAAGGAAATGCTGGAAGCCTTTGTTCGCCACCGACGCGAAGTGGTGACACGCCGCACCGTTTATCTGTTGAGAAAGGCCCGGGAACGGGGCCATCTGCTGGAAGGTTTGGCCGTCGCCATTGCCAACATCGATGCTGTCATCGAGCTGATCAAGGCATCTCCGTCCCCCGCCGAAGCCAAAGAGCGTCTGATTGCCTGCGGTTGGGATGCCTCGGCAGTCGGCCAGTTTCTCGAGCATACCGGCAGCCACGCCTGTCGCCCCGAAGATCTGGATCCGCAATTCGGTATACGTGACGGCAAGTATTTCCTTTCTCCGGCCCAGGCCCAGGCCATTCTCGAATTGCGCCTGCACCGCCTGACCGGGATGGAGCATGACAAACTGTTGGCCGAGTACCAGGAAAAACTTGCAGAAATTGCCGAGTATCTGGCGATCCTTGATTCCCACAGTCGTCTCATGGACGTCATCAGGGAGGAATTGCGTGAAGTCAGTGAGGAATTCGGTGACGATCGCCGCACAGAAATTATCGAATCGCAGCACGATCTGACCATTGAGGATCTGATTACCGAAGAGGACCGGGTGGTGACCATCTCCCACGGTGGTTACGCAAAAACTCAGCCCCTCAGTGATTATCAGGCACAGCGTCGGGGCGGTATGGGCAAGTCTGCCACAGCGGTTAAGGATGAAGACTTCGTCGAGCATCTGCTGGTGGCCAGCACCCATAGTACGATTCTTTGTTTTACCAGCCGGGGTAAGGTCTTCTGGCTGAAGGTCTACCAGATCCCTCTGGCTGGCCGCAATTCCCGTGGGCGGCCTATGGTGAATTTGCTGCCCCTCGAAGAAAACGAGCGGATTACCTCCATTCTCCCCGTAGATGAATACGCAGCTGACCGGTTTGTAATCATGGCCACGGCCAATGGCACCATAAAGAAAACATCGCTTGATCAATACTCCCGTCCCCGCAGTGTCGGGTTGCGGGCAGTGGACCTGGTGGAAGGTGATCATCTGGTGGGCACGGCGATTACGGATGGCAATTGCGATGTGATGTTGTTCAGTAGCGAGGGTAAAGCGGTGCGCTTTGCCGAGGCCGATGTACGTGCGATGGGACGGGTTTCCAAGGGTGTCCGCGGTATGCGGTTGCCCGCGAGCCATCAGGTGCTGGCTATGGTGATTCCCCAGGAAAACGGTTATGTATTGACGGTTTCCAGGAACGGTTACGGCAAGCAGACAGCCTTGACTGAATTCCCCACCAAGGGTCGCGGTGGCAAGGGTATGATTGCCATGCAGTCCACTGACCGCAATGGTCCCTTGGTCGGTGCTGTCCAATTATTTGATGGCGATGAAATTATGTTGATCTCCGATCAGGGCACCATGGTTCGCACCCATGTGGGCGAAATCTCTGTGCTGGGTCGCAATACCCAGGGGGTTCGTGTTATCCGTCTCAAAGAGGGTGAGGCGCTGGTGGGTATGGCAAGGATAGAGGAACAGGAACCGTTGCTTGACGAAGAGATGGAAGCATAGCGGGGAGACGGTATGGCAGACGAAAAAAAGCTCAGCCGACTTCGCGAGCAAATCGATGCAATAGATGACCAGATCCTCACCCTGATCAGTGAGCGCGCCAGCTGTGCCCAGCAGGTGGCTGAGGTCAAACGTGCCGAGGGGGATGCCACATTCTACCGGCCTGAGCGGGAGGCCCAGGTGCTTCGCCATGTCATGACGAAAAATCGGGGGCCGCTGGATAACGAAGAAATGGCCAGGCTGTTCCGGGAAATCATGTCCGCCTGCCTGGCACTTGAACAGCCGGTAAAAGTCGCTTTTCTGGGCCCCGAGGGCACTTTCACCCAGGAAGCCGCACTCAAGCATTTTGGCCATTCAGCACTGGCCGTGCCTCTCGGTGCAATCGATGAAGTCTTTCGGGAAGTGGCCGCCGGTGCAGTGAATTATGGTGTTGTGCCCGTGGAAAACTCCACGGAAGGCATGATTAACCACACCCTGGACACCTTTCTTGACTCCACCCTGAAGATTTGTGGTGAAGTGGAGCTGCGAATTCATCACCACCTGCTGGTCGGACCCAACACGCATCCCGACCGGATTACCCGAATCTATTCCCACGCGCAGTCATTGGCTCAGTGTCGTCAGTGGCTTGATGCCCACTACCCAAAAGCCGAGCGTGTCGCGGTCAGCAGTAATGCAGATGCGGCCAAACGTGTCATCGGTGAGTGGAACAGTGCCGCTATTGCCGGTGATATGGCCGCTGAGCTCTATGACCTGCAGAAGTTGTCAGAAAAAATTGAAGACCGGCCAGATAACTCCACCCGGTTTCTTATTATCGGTCGGGATGCCATACCGCCCAGCGGTGACGACAAGACCTCTATCATTGCAGCTGTTCGCAATGAGCCGGGTGCCCTGCATCAGCTGCTGGAGCCTTTCCACCGCCAGGGTGTGGATTTGACTCGGGTGGAAACGCGACCATCGCGGACCGGAAAATGGACTTATGTGTTCTTTATTGATTTTGAAGGACATTGTGACAATCCCAAAGTGGCGGAAGTGCTCCGAGAGGTGGCTGCTTTCGTCGCTGACCTCAGGGTGCTCGGCTCCTATCCAAAAGCCGTCTTGTAACCAGGCGTTGGGTTGATACTTATGCGTATGAACTTAAAGAGCCTGGCGTTGCCAGGCGTACAACATTTGCAACCTTATCAGGGCGGCAAGCCCCTCGATGAACTGGAACGTGAGCTCGGTATCTCCGGTGCAATCAAGCTGGCAAGCAATGAAAATCCGTTGGGTTTGAGTGAGCTGGCGAAAGCCGCTATAGAAGCCTCGTTTGAAAATGGTGCTCGCTATCCCGACGGAAACGGGTTTTATCTCAAGCGCCGGCTCGCCGAAAAATTGGCTGTTTCTGTCAGTCAGCTGACGCTGGGTAACGGATCCAATGAAGTTCTGGAGCTGCTGGCGAGAGGTTTTCTCGGTCAACAGCACAATGCCATCATTGCTGAACACGCCTTCGTGGTCTACCAACTGGTAATCACTGCGCAAAATGCCAACGCGATTGTTGTTCCGGCCAGTAACTGGGGCCATGATTTATCGGCTATGGCCGCCGCTGTGAATGAAGACACGCGCTTGCTGTTTATCGCCAACCCCAATAATCCGACCGGGACCTGGGTGTCGCTTGCCTCAATTGAAGCGTTGTTGAAAGAGCTGCCAGACACTGTGCTGGTGGTGGTGGATGAAGCCTATTTTGAATATGTGGACCAACCCGGTTATGGCTCTGCCCTAGAGTTGATTGACGACTACCCCAATCTGATTGTTACCCGAACCTTTTCCAAGGCCTATGGTTTGGCGGCCTTGCGCATCGGCTACTCGGTATCTCATCCGGATGTGGCGGATATCCTCAACCGTCTTCGTCAGCCCTTCAACGTTAACAGTCCAGCACTGGCCGCCGCACTGGCGGTACTGGATGACGATGATTACCTGCAGCGCAGTATCGACGTCAATCGCGCTGGTTACGACCAGCTGGTGGCCGGTCTTGATTCCCTCGGGCTGGGGTATATTCCATCGGCAGGTAACTTTATCGCTGTTCAGGTCCCGGGGGATGCGCCGACCCTTTACGAGGCACTGCTGCGCCAGGGCGTCATTGTTCGCCCCATTGCTCTGTACGGTATGCCCCACCATTTACGGGTTTCTATCGGTCTGCCCGATGAAAATCAGCGCTTTCTCGACTCACTGGGCCGGTTGCTTGCTGATGGGGACAGAGCCTGATGAGGCCTGCCATCAACCGTCTATTGGTAGTGGGGCTTGGCCTGATTGGCGGCAGCTTGGCGAAGGCCGCCCGTGAGCGGGGACTTTGCCGGGAGGTAATTGGCAGCTCCAGAAATCCCGATACGCTGCGCAAGGCGCTGGCAACCGGTGTGGTTGACCAGGTCGTAACCGATATTGGTGATCTGGCAGCGGACTTGGGTGAGGGCGACGTGGTTTTGGTGGGCGTGCCGACCCTGACCGTTCCGGATATTATGCGCCAATTGCAACCACTGCTGGCGGATAGCGTAACGGTGACCGATGTGGCCAGCGTCAAGGGCAGTGTCGTGGCCGCAGTGCGGCAAGCTTATGGCAAAATGCCCGCCCAGTTTGTGCCGGGGCATCCGATCGCCGGTTCGGAAAAAAGCGGTGTGGATGCGGCAAATAGCGCTTTGTTCGACGAGCACAGGGTGATTTTGACCCCTTTGCAGGAAACCGGTGAGGAGCATTTGCAGCGCGTCCGCGATCTTTGGCGGGGCGCGGGTGCCGTGATCAGTGAAATGACGGTGGCAGAACACGATGAGGTTTTGGCGGCCACCAGTCATTTACCTCACATTCTGGCTTACACGTTGGTGGATACACTCGCAGGTATGCGTGAAAACCGCGAGATCTTCCGTTACGCGGCTGGTGGATTTAGAGATTTTACGCGTATTGCCGCCAGTGATCCGATGATGTGGCATGACATTGTCATGGCGAACGACCAGGCGCTGCTAGCCGTGCTGGAAACGTTTACCGATCATGTGGATCGACTGAAAAACGCCATTCAGAACAAGGATAGCGAATACCTGCTGGGGGTGTTTACCCGCGCCAGGGAAGCGCGCAACCATTTCGCTAAAATGCTTGAAAACAAGGCTTACCTGGAGCCCATGACACAGACTATTGACTACCGGGTTTCCCCCGGCAATTCAGTTACCGGCAACATTCGTGTGCCCGGTGATAAATCCATATCCCACCGCTCGATCATGTTGGGTTCGCTTGCCGAGGGTGTCACCACCGTGACCGGCTTTCTCGAGGGTGAAGACAGTCTCGCCACGCTTCAGGCGTTTCGGGATATGGGTGTGGTTATCGAGGGTCCGCAGAGCGGCCGTGTGGTGATACACGGCGTTGGCATGGCCGGTCTCAAGGCGCCGGCCTGTCCGCTGTATCTCGGTAATTCCGGGACATCAATGCGTCTGCTGGCCGGATTACTGGCCGGTCAGGCCTTTGACGTGGAACTGACGGGAGACGAGTCTCTGTCGACGCGGCCTATGGAGCGTGTGGCAGCACCTTTGAGGCAAATGGGTGCTGTTATAGAAGCGGAACAGGGTGGCAGGCCGCCGCTTCGTATCAGGGGAGGGCAGGCGCTCAAGGCCATCGATTATTGCCTGCCGATGGCCAGTGCCCAGGTGAAATCCTCGGTATTGCTGGCCGGTCTCTATGCCCATGGGACTACCCGGACCACAGAGCCGGCGCCGACGCGGGATCACACCGAACGGATGTTGACGGGTTTTGGCTATCCGGTTCAGCGAGAGGGTGCGGTTGCGCAGCTCGACGGCGGTGGAAAACTGTATGCCACGAACATCGATGTGCCGGCAGATATCTCATCTGCGACTTTTTTCATGGTGGCGGCGGCCATCGCGCCGGGTTCCGATGTGACGTTGACCCATGTGGGCGTTAACCCCACCCGCATCGGTGTCATCAATATCCTGCAGATGATGGGCGCAGACCTGGAGCTCACCAATTACCGTGAAGTCGGCGGCGAGCCGGTGGCCGATATCCGGGTCCGCTATGCGCCACTTCATGGAATTGACATTCCCGAAGATCAGGTGCCTCTGGCCATTGATGAGTTTCCCGCTCTGTTTGTGGCGGCAGCCTGTGCTGAGGGAACAACCCGCCTGACCGGTGCCGAGGAATTGCGGGTGAAAGAGAGTGACCGGATCAAGGCCATGGCAGATGGCCTGACCTGCCTGGGTATCCAGGCGCTTCCTACCCCGGATGGCATTGAAATTCAGGGTGGCACATTGCGTGCTGGAGAGGTGGACAGTCTGGGCGATCACCGCATCGCCATGTCCTTTGCGATTGCCTCGCTGAGGGCACAGGGAAATATTCTGATACGAAATTGTAACAATGTGGCGACATCATTCCCGGGCTTTGTGGCTTTGGCCAACAGTGTCGGTTTGAGAATTGTCGAGGAAATACGATGAGTGAAAAAAGAGTACCAGTCATAACCATTGATGGACCGAGTGGTTCAGGAAAGGGGACCATCTGTCAGTTGCTGGCTGCCAAATTGGGGTTCCACTATCTCGATAGTGGTGCGCTCTACAGGCTGCTGGCTCTGGCGGCAAAACGTCATGGTGTATCGCTGGATAATATGGAGTCTTTGGCTGTGTTGGCGGCCCATATGGACATTTCATTCAAGACGCGCGATAACGGCAACACGCCAAAAGTGATGCTGGAGGGAGAGGATGTGTCCGCGTTGATTCGCTCCGAGGGAGTGGGGACTAACGCCTCAGTCGTTGCCGCGTATCCGGAAGTGCGCGATGCCCTCCTGCAGCGTCAGCGAGCTTTTGCCGTGTCGCCGGGCTTAGTGGCGGACGGCCGCGATATGGGGACCGTGGTTTTCCCCGACGCCATCGCCAAAGTCTTCCTGACAGCGAGCTCGGAAGAGCGGGCGCAAAGACGTTATAAGCAGTTGATAGATAAGGGGGAAAGTGTTAGCCTTGCCGCCCTCGTAGAGCGGGTTCAAAAACGGGACGAACGGGACATGACACGCAAAGTGTCGCCGATGATTCCTGCGACCAACGCCGTGGTGTTGGACAGTTCAGCCTTGACCATCGAGGAAGTATTGCAAAAGGTGGTGGATGTGGTCGCGGCAAGCGGCATACAGCCACCGCAATAAACCGGGTTTGTGGTGTTTGGCCAGTAACGCACCATGTCACCCTGAAACCAACAGCCCGCATAACTGGTAGTGCGGTTTGAGAGTCAAATGACTCGATTTTTACAGGTACATCTCAATGAGCGAAAGTTTCGCAGATCTGTTTGAAGAAAGTTTAAAAACTATTGAAATGAACGCCGGCGCAATCGTCACCGGTGTCATTATTGATATCGACAAGGACTGGGTAACGGTTCATGCCGGGCTGAAATCCGAAGGTGTGATCCCAAAAATACAGTTTATTGATGACAACGGTGAGTTGGACATCAATATTGGTGATGAAGTCCAGGTTGCCCTTGAAGCCGTAGAAGACGGCTTCGGCGCCACTCGCCTGTCCCGGGAAAAAGCGCGCCGCGCAGAATCCTGGATTGAACTGGAAGCCGCTCACAAGGCGGACGAAGTGGTTACCGGCATCATCAGTGGCAAGGTCAAAGGCGGCTTCACGGTCGATGTCAATGGTCTGCGGGCTTTCCTTCCCGGCTCCCTGGTCGATGTTCGCCCGATTCGCGATACGGCTCATTTAGAAGACAAACCTCTCGAATTCAAAGTCATCAAGCTTGACCAGAAACGTAACAACGTCGTGGTATCACGCCGTGCCGTGATGGAAAAAGTGAATTCCGAAGAGCGCGATGAACTGCTCGCCAAACTGGAAGAAGGCATCACCCTGAAAGGTATCGTCAAAAACCTCACCGATTACGGTGCTTTTGTCGATCTCGGCGGTATTGATGGCCTGCTTCATATCACGGATATGTCCTGGAAGCGTATCAAGCACCCCAGCGAAATTGTCAATGTCGGTGATGAAATCGATGTCAAGGTGCTGAAGTTTGATCGTGAGCGCAGCCGTGTGTCTCTGGGCATGAAACAAATGGGTGAAGATCCCTGGGCCGATATTTCCGGTCGCTACCCGGAAGGTGCCCGTGTCAAAGCGGTCGTTACCAACCTCACCGACTACGGTTGCTTTGCCGAGCTGGAAGATGGTGTTGAAGGTCTGGTCCACGTTTCTGAAATGGATTGGACCAACAAGAACATTCATCCATCCAAGGTTGTTCAGTTGGGTGATGAAGTCGAGGTCATGGTGCTGGACATTGACGAAGAGCGCCGTCGTATTTCACTGGGTATCAAGCAGTGTCATATGAATCCGTGGGATGAATTCGCCATGAATCACAGCAAGGGTGAAAAAATCTCCGGCAGTATCAAGTCGATTACTGACTTCGGTATCTTTATCGGTCTGAACGGTGGTATTGACGGACTGGTTCACCTCTCCGATATCTCCTGGCACGAAACCGGTGAAGAGGCGGTACGCAACTTCAAGAAAGGCGATGAAGTTGAAACCGTGATACTTTCCATCGACCCGGAAAGAGAGCGTATTTCTCTGGGCATGAAGCAGTTGTCAGATGATCCCTTCTCTAACTACGTCACTGAAAATGACAAAGGTGCGATCGTCAATGGTGTCGTCAAGGAAGTGGATGCCAAGGGCGCAGTGGTTACTTTGAGCGGTGATATCGAAGGCTATTTAAAAGCCTCTGAAATTTCCCGTGAGAAGGTCGAAGATGCCCGCAACGCGCTGAATGTTGGTGATGAGGTGGAGGTCAAGGTGATTAATGTGGATCGCAAGAACCGCACTATCAACCTCTCTATCAAAGCCAAAGATGTCGCTGAGGAAAAGGCAGCCATCAAGGAACATCGCAAGTCTGAAACAGATAATATTGCACCGACCACCATCGGTGATCTGATCAAGGCCCAGATGGACACCAAAGAGAAGTAATGATTAGATTGGGGTAATGGAGACATTACCCCTTTTCTTATGAAATCAGAACGTTATGACAAAATCAGAACTAATCGATTATATCGTTACCCAGCAGGATCAGCTTCCCCCCAGGGATGTGGAAATTGCTGTCAAAATGATCCTGGAGCGCATGACCCATGCGCTTTTGAACAATGATCGCATTGAAATTCGCGGTTTTGGCAGCTTTTGCCTGCATTATCGTGCACCCAGGGTAGGGCGTAATCCCAAAACTGGTGATTCGGTTAAGTTGTCGGGTAAATATGTTCCTTATTTCAAACCTGGCAAGGAGCTTCGCGAACGCGTTAACAGCAGTCTCGAGGCAGATTGAGTCTGCGGGTTCGATGACACGATAAACAAGACCAACCATCGGTAGTTTGGTTACAATAAACGGCAAGTACTTTGACTTGCCGTTTTTTTATGGGGATTTTATGGCATTGCTAAAAAAACTCTGTTTGTTGTTGCTCGGTTTGGTGGCAATTCTGCTGGGTATTGGTCTGGTGTTAACCAACCCGGATACCATCACGATTGATTTCTTTGGCCGTGAGTTGGGGCCGTTGCCCCGCGGCCTCTGGCTCTTGGCGGCACTTTTTGCTGGCTGCCTGATGGGTGTGCTTGCCAGCCTGCCGATGCTGCTGCGGCTCCGGCGACGTGTCCATGTGCTAAATCAGCAGCTCATCAAATTGAGAGTGGCTCCCGCCCGCGCACAAAACAAAACGGAGTAGCCCAATACCCTACATGGTGGATCACTTATTAATTATCGGGTTATTGCTGTCTTTTCCGCTATTCTGGTTTGCCGGTTATACCCGTGGCAAGAGCAAGCGTTTGGCGAACAGTGAAGGGGACCTTGCTCGCCATTACTTTCAGGGCATCAATTTCCTCCTCAACGAACAGCCGGACCAGGCTATCGATACCTTTATCCGTTCCGTCGAAGTCACACCCTATACGTTGGAAACCCATCTGGCGCTGGGGAACCTGATGCGGCAACGGGGTGAAATAGAGCGGGCCATCCGGGTTCATCAAAATCTGCTTTCACGGCCTAATCTCAATAACGATCAGTCGCAACAGGCCCACCTGGAACTGGGCAGGGATTTTTTAAAGGCAGGTTTGTTCGACCGTGCAGAACGCCTGTTTCTGGAGTTGCTGGAAGACCCTGGCAGCGATTTTCGGCAGGTGTCACTGCAACACCTTGTACAAATATACCGTGGTGAGCAGGAGTGGGAAAAAGCCATTCGCGCTGCCGGAATGATGGATAAAAAGCGGTTTTCACGGTCTGTGGATAAGCTGAATATCGAGCAGGCGCAGTTCTGTTGTGAGCTGGCCGAACAAGCGATTGATATGTGTGACCTGTTGCAGGCCAGACGTCATATTAAAGCAGCTTTGAAGTACAACAGGAATTCAGCCAGAGCGAATATACTTTGGGGGCGTCTGGAAATACACGCATCAAACAGCCGAGAGGCACTAAAGCGCTTCAGCATGATTCCCCGGCAACAACCCGAATATTTACCGGAAGTCCTCCCCCTGGTCAGGCAGTGCTACGAACAACTTGGTGATGAATCCGGACTTCTAGTGCAACTGCAGTCCTGGCTGAAAGCCTATCCCGGCACCAGTTTGCTGCAAATGGTGGCGGATGTGATGGTAAAACAGTGTGGAGAACAGCAGGCAACAAATTTTTTAATGGGCTATTTGCGAGAGCATCCGTCCATCCGGGGACTGCAAACATTGCTCAGGATCTCTGCCGACAGAGATGCCGGTGCAGAACAAGAGCAGTTTCACTTGTTGCAGGGACTACTGGACAGTTTGCTGGCGCGCCGTTCGCAATACCGCTGTGTTCAGTGTGGTTTCAGCGGCGCTCAGCTCCACTGGCTCTGTCCCCAATGCCTGCGTTGGGAAACGGTCCAACCTGTTCGGGGAATTGATGGCGAGTGACCACTGACCGAAGGCACTATTTTTAACATGAGAATAACCGATGACACACTCCACTGACAGTAAGGTAATCGTCGCACTGGACTACAATACAGCGGCTGCGGCAGAGCGATTTGTGGCCGAAGTCTCCCCCGATCTGTGCAAACTGAAGGTCGGGAAGGAGCTTTTTACCCGTTCAGGCCCACAGTTTGTTACTACCCTGGTTAACCGGGGATTTGATGTCTTCCTGGATTTGAAGTTTCACGATATACCGAACACGGTTGCCGCTGCAGTCAAAGTCGCTGCTGATCTCGGTGTATGGATGACCGATGTGCATGCGTCCGGTGGCCGACGGATGATGGAAGCTGCCCGATTGGCCAGCGATCAATCCGGTACCAATATGCTGTTGATAGCAGTGACCGTATTAACCAGTTTCTCTGCAGAAGATCTCGCGGAACTGGGTATCGGGTGTACCCCGGAACAGCAGGTGCACCGACTGGCAGCGCTGGCAAAGGCTTCGGGTATGGATGGTGTTGTCTGCTCCGCGATGGAAACCCGGGGACTCCGCAATTTGCTCGGTAACGATTTTACCCTGGTGACACCGGGTATTCGTCCTGTGTCGGCCGTGGCTGATGACCAACGGCGGGTTGTCACTCCTGCGCAGGCGATTGCCAACGGTAGCAGTTATCTGGTGATTGGCCGACCGATTACCCAGTCGCCGGGTCCGGTGAAGGCGTTACTTGCCATCAACCGAGAAATTTTGCAAGATTGATTCGCGGTACACGATGTGCCGCTTCTATGAAATGGAGTGCCCCTGGCACAAGGAGTTCGACATGAAAAATGTAAAAACACTTCCCGGCGTTCTGTTGTTATCCCTGCTCGCAGTATTACCGTTCTGGCAGTCAGTTACGGCTGATGAGACCTCTTCTCAAGAGGTGATGCAGCAGACCGCGATGGTCAATATCAATACCGCCACAGCTGATGAACTAGCCAGTCTGCTAAAGGGTATCGGTGAAAAGCGAGCCGTGGCAATAGTGGCTTACCGGGAGGAAAATGGCCCATTCACGACGGTGGAACAACTGCAGTCGGTTAAGGGCGTGGGTGAAAAGGTGCTGGAGCAGAATCGTGCTAACCTTTCGGTGAAGTAGTTTATACCGAAACCCCGGGGCCAGCCTTTCGGCTGGCCTTTTTCGTTGATTGAAGAGACTGAGTATGAGCGGCCTGACTGATTATATACACCTATTGGAAACGCTGGACCGGTCGAATCTTGAGCAGTTGAAAGGGGTGCTCAGCGAGGCTGTGGTTTTTTCTGATCCGTTCAATCAAGTGAACGGTGCCGATGCTTATCTGGCGCTTTTGCGTGAGATGTTTGAGCGGCTGGACAGTGTGAGCTTTACCGTTCACGACAGCCAGCAACAGGATACTGTCGCCTATTTATATTGGACATTTTCTGGAAACAGTAATGTGACCGGCCAGTTGGAGTTTCAAGGCAGCAGTCGACTGACCTTTGATACATCAGGCAAAATTATCCGCCATCAGGATTTCTGGGACAGCGCCGACCTCTATGAAAAAGTGCCCGTGCTGGGCACCCTGTTTCGCTGGTTGAGACGGCGGGTTGCCTTCCGGGAGCACTGACGTTTCAGTAGTTTATCCCGGTCGTCATTGTTATCTGTCGCTTTGGTGTTCCAGTACGAACAGACCCACATCAATGGCACCTTCTTTAAACCCCCCTTCGCAGTAACTCAGATAATAGCGCCACAAACGGTAGAAACGCTGATCAAAACCGAGGCTACTGATTTTCGACCAGCGTTCCTCGAAGCGCTCCCGCCAAAGCTCAATTGTTCTGGCATAGCCCTCACCAAACATTTCCTGGTCGACAAGACAAAAGCCGTGCTGTGAAAACTTTTCCTGCAGGGCCGTCACGCTGGGCAACATCCCACCGGGGAATATGTGGCGCTGAATGAAGTCAGCCTGCTTGCGGTAGACCTCGAAGCGCTTTTCATCGATGGTGATAATCTGCAGTACGGCCCTGCCACCGGGTTTCAATACGCCTTTGAGTTTTTTGAAGTAGCTGTCCCAGTGGGCCTCACCCACCGCCTCAAACATCTCAATCGAAACGACCCCATCGTACTGTCTTTTCAGGTCTCGATAATCGGTCAACCCGATCGTGACCCGATCTGCCAGACCTGCATCCGTGAGCTTGTCCTCAGCCCAGCGCCGCTGCTCCGAAGACAGGGTGATGCCGTGAACCCGGACGTTAGCGGTTTCGGCAGCCTGTAGGGCAAACTCACCCCAGCCACAACCAATTTCCAGCAGCTGATCCTGTTCTCTGGGCGCAAGCAGATTGAGAATACGTTGATATTTTTTCGTCTGAGCCTGTTGCAGGGATTGCCCGTCGTCATCAAACATCGCCGCAGAATACGTCATCCCGGGGTCGAGCCATTCCCGATAAAAATCGTTGCCCAGATCGTAATGCGCGGCAATATTTCGGCGGCTGCCCCGGCGCGTATTGCGACGGCTCCAGTGATAGAGGTTGTAGAGCAGGTCATTGACATAACCGGCTTTCGCCATGCTGTTCAGCGTCGGTTCATTCTGAATCGCCCAGCGGATCAGGGCGGTCAGCTCAGCGCTGTCCCACTCACCGCCCAGATAACTGTCGGACCAGCCATTGGTGCCACCAAAGAATAACCGGAGCAGGGGGGCCATTGAGTGAAGCCTGACAGAGGCGGCAGTATCACCCTGACCAAACAGGTGCCTGTGGCCACTGGGAAACTGCAGCGATAGCACTCCCTGACAGTGAGCCAGCTTTCTCCGCAACAGCCTAATAATTTGCGTTTCCAACCACGCTGGTGAACTTGCCGGTTGCCTTGGGGTGATACCGTCGGCATCGAGGTCAGAGCCGTTCATGGTGCAATACTCCATCTTTGTCCCGCCAGCTAAAATTGCGGGTGTTCTTCGTGGTTTTCCTGGGTTGCAGGGGTAAGCCCTTCAGCCACAGGCGCAACGCCTGCCAGTGAATGGCACCGATAATTTTCAGGGTCATTAGCGGATGGCTGAAAAAAAGCCGCAGCAATGTCGCATCGTTGAGTGTTCGATACCGGCCGTTCAAGGTGGCCAGCAGCACGTGGTTGCCGGGTTTGTCTGCCCGTTTATCGGATTGCCTGATGAAGACAGACACCTGTTGTTGGTCGGGTGGCAGAATCCGGAAGCGGTAATGGGTCGCCATCGGCATGAACGGGCTGACGTACATGGCCTTGTCGGCCCGCTGGTCAACCAGGTTTGCTTTCCGCTGTGGGTCCACCGGAATCAGGTAGGTGTGTTTCTGTTTGAAGGTGTTGCTGACTTCGTAGAGCACAGCTGACAGCTGCCGTTGGTCGTTGTAGCAGAAATAGATACTCAGCGGATTAAACACGTATCCCAGTATTCTCGGATAGCAGAGCAGCTTGATATGGGCAGTGGCGTGACTGAAACCGCGCTCGGCCAACAACCGGCGGGTTCGTCCCCCGAGGTCTGATTTCCCGCTGCCGTGATCTTTCTCGTAAAAGGAAAACAGATTGAAACGATTGAGGGAAAAGAGCCGTAGCCGACGATCCAGTGTTTCCAGCTCATCGAGGTCGAGACACAACGAGAAAACCCGGTAGGTAAACCGGTGTTTTTTTGGGCGCAGACGCTGATGCATGACCTGGCCACTGTACAGCGCCGATTCCAGTTTCTCAGGCACAGTACAATTCCGCAGCAGTGTTGGGCATTGAATCAGTATTGATTGCAATCCGGGAGTTCGGCTCTTCCAGTTGCCAGGGGCGTGCCACACCACCCAGCGCTTCGGCGACAGCCAGCCCGGATTGCAAGCCGTCCTCATGGAAACCGTAACCGAAATAGGCGCCACAGAACCAGGTGTGCTGCTTGCCCTGCAGTGACCAGAGTTGCTTCTGGGCGGCCAGTGAGGATTGGTCAAACGCGGGGTGGTCGTAAAAAAAACTTCTGATAATCGTGCCGGACCTGGGCATTTTCAGGGGGTTTAAGGAGACCATTACCGGTTGTTCGGTAGCAAGCGGCTGGAGCTGGTTCATCCAGTAGCTGACGGACACTTTCCTTTTCTGGTCACTGACCAGCTGCTCGTTTTTTGATACGGGTTTGTTGCTGGTCAGATAATTCCAGCTGGACCAGACTTGCTTGCGTTTTGGCATCAAATCGGTGTCCAGATGAAGAAAAGCCCGGTTGCGCTGGTAGGGGAAACAGCTGAGCAGGGCCTGCTCTTCGGTTGTCGGGTCAGCCAACAGGGCAAGTGCCTGATCACTGTGGCAGGCAAAAACGACGTCATCGAATATTTCCCGGTTGCCGTGAATGTCGTCCAGAGCTACCTGTTCCCCCAGTCTTGTGACGGACTGAATACGGGTATTCAATCGAATGGAACCCTGCAGCGCGGCAGCAATTTTATCCACATATTGACGACTGCCACCGACTACCGTACGCCATTGTGGCCGGTTATTTACCTGGGTCAAACCGTGATTGCTGCAAAAACGCATAAAACTCAGGGCGGGATAATTCAGCATTTTGTCGACAGGTACTGACCAGATTGCCGCGCCCATGGGCAGCAGGTGGTTGTTGATAAAGGATTTGCCGTAGTGGTGTTTTTCCAGTAATTCCCCGAGGGAAAGTTGCTCAAGCTCGGCAGCTTGGAGAAATTTCGGTGATTGCCGATAAAAGCGCAGCAGATCGGCCACCATTCCCCAGAAGGCCGGTCGGAACAGGTTCCGTTTTTGTGCCAGCAGCCCCGACAGACCACTGCCGGAATATTCGAGCTCTCCTCCGTTCACTGACACGGAAAACGACATGTCGGTTTCACAGGTTGTTACCCCCAACTGCTCAAAAAACTTTACCAGGTTGGGGTAGTTGACGGGGTTATAGACTATGAATCCGGTATCTACGCTGATGGCCCGTTTGTCCAGATCAAAGGTTACCGTATTGGAGTGTCCCCCCAGTCGATCATCCTTTTCAAATAGCGTCACATTCTGTGATCTGCTCAGTAGCCAGGCACAGCTCAAACCCGAGATGCCCGAACCAATCACCGCAATATTCTTGCGGGGTGGGGCGTCTTGCGCTGAATTTTTCGGGGTGGAGGTCTTCATTGTTCAGTTCGTACCAAATGGGTTGCTGATATTACGCAGGAAGTGCGGAGAGGGATCACCCTTTTATTTGGCTTTATCGGGCGCGAGCGCTAATCTCTGTGATCTATCGAGACTGACCACGCGTAAGGAGAGTCATGCAAGACCAACCGCCGGGAGATGAAGCGTTGAGCGTCGTGGCATTAAGAGCAGAAAAGGCATCCGAGGCACCGGTGAAAGACTGGTCTGCAATGCTGGCAGAACTGGCCATTTCCCGGGACCGGCAGTTGTTTATCCGCCTGTTTCGTCACTTTTCGCCCAGAATCAAAGGTTACATCATGAAACTGGGCCTCACGGAGGCCACCGCCGAAGAATTGACTCAGGAGGCCATGTTATCCGTCTGGCGAAAAACCCATCTGTACGATCCCGGCAAGGCCGCTGCCAGCACTTGGATCTACACCCTGGCGCGAAACCTGAGCATTGACTGGATGCGCAAACAGAAATATCCGGAATCCGACCTGGATAGCTGGCATGAAGAGGCGGGTGAGCCCCCTGTGCTGGAGTTGGCTGAGCAGGCTGTCATGTCTGATCAGGTCGCCATGGCCATTCGTCAACTCCCCGATAATCAGGCCCAGGTCATTATTATGTCTTTCTATGAGGGGCGCTCCCATTCAGAGATTGCCGACAGGCTGTCGATCCCTTTGGGTAGCGTCAAATCCAGAATTCGTCTGGCATCTGAAAAGTTAAAACAGGCGTTGAGAGGTAACCATGACCATTAATCATCATCTCGATGAGGCGACTCTATTCAGTTATGTGGCTGGCGCCTTGGGTCAGGGTCCCGCCCTTGTGGTCGCCTCACATCTGGCGATGTGTAATCTCTGTCGTCAACGGTGCCGCGAGCTTGAAGCAATCGGCGGTGCATTGCTGGAAAACATTGCCCTGGCGGCGGTCAGTGACAGTACTCTGGCATCGGTGCTCGACCGACTGGATCAAGACATTATACCCGAAGCTGCCGCGCGACCGGCACCTGTGGCAAACAGTGAAATTCCGGCACCACTGGCCAGCTATGTGGGGGATTCACTGGAGGATCTGTCCTGGAAAAAGCTGGTACCGGGCGTCTGGGTGCATGACCTGCCCAGCCAGGGTAAGGGCATCACCCGCCTGTTGCGTGTCGCACCGGGCAAAGCCGCGTTACCCCATAGTCATCGGGGCAGTGAGTTGACCCTGCTGCTGCGGGGCTCCTATTCTGACGAAGTGGGGCGGTTCAGTACGGGCGATGTTGCCGACCTGGACGATCAGATTACTCACCAGCCATTGGTGGATAGCGATCACGATTGTATCTGTCTGATCGCCACCGAGTACCCACTCCGCTATACCACGCTATTTGGCAAAATTACCCAGCCGCTTTTCGGTTTCTAGCCAGTGGCATGCCCCGTCGCTCTGTGCAAACCATTTAACGGACCTGTCTACAGGAAAACCCTCAGTGAAATTCGTCTGGTTCCGCAACGATCTTCGCGTAGCTGATAATCCCGCCCTGTTCCGGGCCTGTGACGATGCCGTCGGTCAGGGCGTACTCGCTGTGGCGACCATCTGCCCCTCTCAGTGGGCCCGTCACGATGAGTCTCCGGCGAAAGTGGAATTCTGGTTGGCCAACTTGCGGGATCTTCAGCAACAGCTGACAGCGCTGGGGATTCCGCTCAAGTTGGTCCATGTGGATAGCTTTGCCGACCTGCCAGGAAAGTTGTTATCACTCGCCGAGCAACTTCACTGTGATGGCCTTTATCTCAATCGTGAGTATTGCCTGAATGAAAATCTTCGCGATAAACAGGTTGTCGCCAGATTTCGCGAAGCCGATATTCCGGTTTACGGCCTGCACGGTGATCTGGTATTTGCCCCGGGAAAAGTGATGAATGGCCAGGGGCTGCCATTTCGGGTTTTCACACCTTTCAGCAAAGTCTGGCGACGCCTTTTTATCGAGCAGCACCCTATGCCATTGCCGGCCCCTCCGGTACAATTTTCGCCCCCTTTAACGAACGGTTTGGTCGCCGATGTCATTCCCGACAGGGTGGATTATGCGATCAATAATGGTAGCCACTGGATTCCGTCGCTGTGGCCAGCGGGCACAGAATCTGCTCATACTCGATTGACGGATTTTGTTTCGATTCGCGTAGAGGATTATGCCGCTGACCGGGATTTCCCCTCGCTGGACGGCACCTCGACACTATCCCCCTATCTCAGCTGTGGTGTGATTTCTCCGCGCCAGTGTCTGGCGGCACTGGCGGCCTCGTCAGAAAGCACGAGCTGGCTGGACAACCCGTGGGTGACCGAAATTATCTGGCGTGAGTTTTACCGCCATCTGCTGATGCATTTCCCGGACATGAATCGCTGGCAACCCTTCAGACCCGAGGTTGAATCCCGTATTCGCTGGCTGGACGATGATCGGTTATTTGCTGCCTGGTGTCGGGGTGAAACCGGTTTCCCGATGGTTGATGCGGGCATGAAACAGCTGTTGGCGACCGGCTGGATGCACAATCGCCTGCGCATGATCACTGCCTCTTTTCTGACCAAGCTGTTGCGGCAGGATTGGCGGAAGGGCGCCTGTTTCTTTATGAATCACCTGATCGACGGGGACTTTGCATCCAACTTGGGTGGTTGGCAATGGAGTGCATCGGTGGGGGCGGATGCCGCACCGTACTTCCGTATTTTCAGCCCCATGCGCCAGGCCGAGCGGTTCGATCCAAAAGGTGACTACGTGGCGCACTGGTTGCCTGAGCTCAAGGAGCTGAAGGGCATGCAGCGACACGACCCGGCATTTGCCGCCAAAGTCGGGCGACCCGCGCCCATCATCGATTACAGTAAGGCCAGAGCTGCCAGCCTTGCGGACTACCAATGGCAGTAACCCCATTCGGTCCTGTTTTACCAACGTGTCCCGTTTTAACAGATTGGCAGCGCAGCCCATCAGGATTTTTTTGTGTCGATCGCGCAAGCGTTGCCGATCCCCCTTTGGCAGGCCCGGCGGTAGCGTGCCCGTGCAAAATGTTCGTAGGTCCAACCCAGCAGCGGTGTCAGATGAAGGTATTCAACGGTTCTGGCCAGATATCGGTAGACGGGCAGGGCGTGCCACAGGGTGAGGAATGCCTCGGCCCCCCGGGTCACGTTGCCGGCCCTGTCGATCACATGAAACCGGCGCATGGCCTCGTCCAGTGTGATGCCGAACTCATTGAGGAGCTCGGTGCCCTTTGAAATATCATCCCAGACAAGCTGACCGGTATGATCCCGCCCGACGTAATGGTGGATTTCTTTTTGGCAGAGGGGGCAGCTGCCATCATAGAAGACAATGACCTTGCCCGGCTTGTTCAGCGCCAAGGGGAAGGTATTCCCGATTCCAGGATCGGATACGGCTGCTTTATTTGTCATCCTGGTATGCCCGCAGATTGATGGAAACAGTTTTAAGATTGGTGAGCAGTTTGTCGGCCAGATGATTGGCGCTCAGCCACGCCCCCTCGCTGCCGGTGTACGCCAGCCAGTCGGAGCAGACCCCAATTCTGTTTTTTGGACACCACAGATACTCGGCGGAATCAGCAGACCGGTGCCTGGCGTATAGCCAGCGATGGGTGCGCAGTGCGGCAATCTCCAGGGATTCCTCCATGATGGATTGGAAGGCTTTAATCAGCTCGGCGCCCACCTGTTTGGGGGCAGACGCTTTATGAGCTGCGCTCCACTGTGGGTTGGCTTCCAGCAGCCAGGTTTCAGCAAATGGTCCGGCGCTGCGCCCGGGTTTGCTGCTGTTGCAGATGGCCCTCGCCAACAGCGGGTGTCTGCCGCTGAACAGATCAACCGATTTTTTGGTCTTCTGACGCAAACCCAGAGCGACCACCCAGCTGGGTATCGATTCTGCAGATCTTGCCACTTCGGCAAAGCGGGGTATTGCTGCCAGCAGCGGTTCGGCCTGGGCTGCCGGGGTCGTGACAATGACGGCTTGGTGAATATTTAACAGCTGGCCGGTATCGCTTTCGACGGCGACGCCCTCCGAGCCGGGATGCAATTTGCCCACCCGGGTTGCCGAACAGAATACTGCGTTACCCAGCAGGTTTCGTGTCAGGGTGGTCTGTTTTGGTGCTGCCAGATACACCGAAATAGGATCCAGATCCAGACCGGTAAAGTCCCTGTGTGATGGAGAGAATTGCTGTATTTCGGGTCGATCTTCCAGCCAGTTCCTGAACTTGTCCGAAAGGGGTTCAAACCAGGGTGCGCCGAGGTCCACGATTGCTTCTGAAAGGCTACTACTGGCCTGACGGCCCCCTGTGCCACGACTTTTCTCGTAGACTGTAACCTGATAACCCACCTCCAGTAAGCGCTCGGTCAAGGTAGCCCCAGCCAGACCGGCACCGACCACGGCAATGCTCTGATGTCTCATTGGTATCGTCAACTTGACGTGCTCCGATTCTGGTGGATGTTATCGGTTCAATTCAAAGAAGTGCCTTGACAGCTTTACGAAACCGTCGGCTCTCCGGTGAGGTGACACTGCTGAACACATCGACGACTTCGCCTTCGCGGTTGATCAGGTACTTGTAGAAATTCCATTTCGGATAGGTGCCCGATGTGTCGCCGAGGTAGGTCCAGAGGGGGTCGGCATCACCCTTACGTACGCGGGTCTTGGCGAACATCGGAAATTGCACCCCATAGGTGACACGGCAGAAATTCTGAATTTCCTCAGCTGTTCCCGGCTCCTGATTGCCAAACTGGTTGGACGGAAAGCCCAGTACCACTAGGCCCTGATCACCGAATTCACGATAAAGTGCTTCCAGTCCCTCATACTGCCCGGTAAACCCGCATTTGCTGGCGGTATTCACAATGATCAGAACCTTCCCGGCGTAGGTCTTGCAAAAGTCCACCGGATTTTCATCAATCAAATCCGGCACAGTAAACTGGTAGATATTCATGCAGTTGGCCTGTTGGGTGTCAGTGTCTGTCGTTATTGCTTCCTCCGACGCGGCGACATTGACGCAGAGGATTGACAGAAAAATGGTCATTATCAGGGTGAGTCTGTTCAAGGGTATATCACTCCTAAAAGGTCAGTGACATAACGGGCCCAGTGGCGGTGGTAATGTTACCGGCACAGGCTTCATCGTGGCTGACGATCTGCACCAGTTCAGCGTGGTGCACGCCAGCGGAGCGACAAAGCGCATAGGCCTCACCCAAATGGCGGCAGGTCATCACCCCTCCCTCGCGGGTCCTAATCAGTTGTTTTCGCAATTGCCCATTATCAAAAAAGGCCACCTGAAGCACCATGGGGGCACAGGCGTTCTGAATAAACCGGACGGTATCCAATTGCCGCATTTTCCGTAATCGCTTCAAAAGCTTGATTGTCATTATTGCCACCTGTTGATGGTGCTGTTGTCTCTGATCAATACGCGCTGTCTGGTTGCCTGGATCAGTGACCGATGATCTGACTGTAGTGGTAAATCGTAACAGTTACATTACAGCGGGAGTTCAAACCTTGTTTTCTGGCATTTCCGAGTGTTTCTGGATCAATCTCACCGGTTTTCAGCTCATCTGGTGGTTATCTGTGTTATTGGGCAATAGTGCAGTTCCAGTAGTTTTGTTACTGCTGGTGCTGCATATCGCTTTTCACAGTCAGCCTCGACGGGAGATTCGTGTATTACTGGTGTGTGCGATATTGGGCTTCACGATGGATGCTCTGCTTACCCTCGGCGGGGTGTTTGTTTTTAATCAGGGTAGCCCTTGGCCCCCGGTCTGGCTGGTGCTGCTGTGGCTGGGCTTTGCCGCCACCCTGCGTCAATGCCTGCGGTTTTTTTCCAGGCGCTACCTGCTCTCAGCCGCCGCCGGATCAGTGGCTGGGGCACTGACCTACTGGGCGGCGATTAATCTCGGGGCGGCAGATTTCGGTTTTGCTGTGGTTCCTTCCCTGATACTTCTGGCGGTTGTCTGGATGGCTTTGTTTCCCGCACTGATGTCGCTGGCAGACCGGCTGGAAGGTGACCGTGTACAGGCTTAGTAGGGCACTGCTATCGATATTTTTGTCGTTCTTTGTTGTTTCAGTACAGGCCGTGCCCGTGCCGGACCGGTTGCAGTCTGTCGGCCATGCAGAGCTTCGGGTCTTTTTTATGAAGGTCTACCGGGCCGAACTCTACAGCGTCACCGGACGCTACGAGAAATTACAGGGGCCTCTGATACTGAGGCTCACCTACCGACGGGATATCAGTAACACCAGACTGGTGAGTGAAACCCGCAAACAGATCGGCGATTTGCCGGACGAGCAACTGGATCGATGGATGACGCACCTGGCCAATATGTGGCCAAACCTGGCAGAGGGCGATGAACTGACTTTTTATATGGATCCGGAGGACCGGGGTCATTTTCATCACAACGGTCAATACATCGGTTCCGTGGATGATCCTGTGTTTGTCAAAGCCTTTTTGAATATCTGGTTGGCAGACGACAGTGCCTACCCAAAACTGACCCGAAAACTTCGGGGAGAACGCTGAAAAGAGGAGTTTTTAATGGTCCGCAATGTATCAAAAAGTATTTGTCTCGCTGGCCTGTTATTGGCTGGTTGCTCCTCCACGATCACGGATTACCAGCATGAAACGCCGGAGCTGCACCTGGACAGATTCTTCAACGGCCATCTGGTGGCCTATGGCATGGTACAGGATTTTCGCGGCAAGGTGATTCGCCGTTTCAGGGCGGAAATCAATGCCTCCTGGCAGGATGGCGAAGGGGTTCTGGATGAACAATTTTTCTTCAATGACGGTGAACAGCAAACCCGCTGCTGGCGCCTCACCAAAACCGGCAATCAATATACCGGTACGGCCGGCGATGTGGTGGGTCAGGCATCGGGCACTACCGAAGGCAATGCGCTGAACTGGCAATACGTGCTGGAAATTCCTGTCAACGGCAAGGTGCGCCACATCAAGCTGAATGACTGGCTCTATCTGGTGGATGAGAACAATTTGATCAACCGCGCCACCATGAGCAAATTTGGTATCCCTGTGGGTGAGATCACGCTTTACATTCGCCGTGAGTCTGATCAACCGGCCAATGATGCCTGGCCAGCCTGTCAGTCCTAGGGTGTCATTTTACTGGATTGTCATTTAGAGCATTATTTTCGAAACGGTAAAGACTATCATGAATGTTAAACAAGAAACGCAAATACCCTGGCACTGTATATGGATTACCGGTGCAGGGCGGGGTATCGGTGCGGCACTGGCACGCTTGCTCTGTGAGTGTGGCGCAACGGTCTATGGTTCTGCCCGCAATCTCGACGAGCTAAACCAGCTGCAGTCATCGCTGGTCTCTGCACCCGGGAAATTTATTCCGGTTCCCCTGGATATCCGTCGCCCCGCCGAAATAGCCGCTCTGTTTGAACGCTGGGACAGAGAACAACGGTTTCCGGAACTGGTGGTATTGAACGCGGGGACCCATGACCCCGCCAGTGCAGAGGCCTTTTCTGCCCAGCGCTGCCGCAGACTGTTGGACATCAACCTTCAGGGTACGATCAACTGCCTCGATCCGGTGTTGCATCGCTACCTTGCCGACCGGAGAGGCCACATTGCGGTGATGGCCTCCGTCGCTGGCTACCGGGGCTTGCCAACGGCGGCGGCATACTGTGCCAGCAAGGCAGCACTGATCAGTCTGTGTGAATCGCTGTACATGGATTTACATGGCACAGGGGTGCGATTGCAGGTAATCAACCCCGGTTTTGTCCGAACACCGTTGACCGATAAAAACACCTTTCAGATGCCCGCGCTGATGGAGGCGGACGATGCCGCTATGGCTATTTATCGGGGGCTGCTGTCCAGTCGCTTCGAGATTGCTTTCCCGCGGCGATTTGTATTCTGGATGAAATTGCTGCGATTGCTGCCCAATCGGCTTTACTTGTCACTGATGCGCCGGGCGACCCAGAAATCGCTATAAATTCTTTGTTGAAGCCCGTTTCATTGAGAGACCTGGCTGACTTAAAGATCGTCCGGATTGCAGCCGCTGCCGGGCAGGCTGGCGGATCATGGTCGGCACTGAAACACTGCAGCTGTCACCATCGGTTGTTACTCTAGCTCTCAACCCCGTCTATAGCGCTTCAAAGTGATCTGTCAGCAGGCAGTCATAACGCTGTTTGTCGTAGGCTTTAATCGGCTCAATATCAGCAGCGCCGATGATGCCCTGTTCTGCTGCGCTGGCCAGTGCCAGATCCAGATTATCCGAATGTTGCAGAAGCCCCTTGTTGCGTGCACGAACGAATGCCTGCCAGGGTTTGTCTATTTTGAGCAATGCCTGAAAGGTTGATTCAACCCGCCCCACAGGATCCAGTGGATCTTCGTTGAGATACACGAATTGGCTCAGTGTCTGTCGCACGGAGTTTGGCTCCATGATCAGGCCGCCGAGTCGGCGAATCTGATGATCATCCGGGGCCCGGTGAATACGCCCCAAAGGAAAGCAGGTGAATGCCAGAATTTTGCCGAGCCACCGCGGAGGGAAGTTATCACAAAATGCCAGCAATGCCTGTTGGGCCCTGAACAGGGAGCGCTGCACCGCATAACGGGCGTGTGCTTCTGTAGCATCGTTCTGTTGATTGGCATCGTGGTACTTGAGGACACTGCAGGCAATAAACAGCTCGCTGTGGACGTCGCCAAGGCGGGCGGACAATAGCTCTCGCCGCTTGATATCCCCGCCGAGTATACCCAGAGCTACGTCGGAGCAACTGGCCAGAGCTACGCTCAGATGGTTGATGCGCTGATACCAGCGACGACTGAAATCAGAGGCGTCGTCGGGCACCGGGCTGAAGCGTGCCGCGGTGACGCCATACAGCTTGAGCCGTGCGATATTGCTGAAAATGTGTCCCAGATGTTGCCTGAAAAGGGGATCAAACTCTGCCAGTCCCGCTTGCTCATCGCCATATTGCAACGTTTTTAATTCGGCATAGAGATAAGGATGGCAACGCATGGCACCCTGGCCAAAAATCATCAGGGAGCGGGTCAGAATATTGGCGCCCTCCACAGTGATGGCCACCGGTACCGAGTGGTACATTGAGCCGAGAAAATTGCGCGGTCCCAATTGAATGGCTCGGCCACCCACCACGTCCATGGCCTGATTGACGATCTGCCGCATCCGCTCAGTGGCATGAAGTTTGGCCATGGCGGTCAGTACCGAGGGCGCGCCATCCGCCAGCCCCCGGGTTACCATCTGCCGCATTGCTTCCAGTGTATAAGCCCCTGCGGCAATTTCGGCGGTGGCCTCCTGAACGCCTTCGAATTTGCCGATTTCCATATTGAACTGGCGGCGGATCCGGGCAAAGGCCCCGACTGTGAGGTAGCACATTTCACCGCTGGCAGTCGCCAATGCCGGCAGGGATACGCCACGTCCTGCGCCCAGACATTCGATCAGCATCCGCCAGCCTTTACCGGCCATTTCAGCACCGCCGATAATCCAGTCGATGGGAATAAACACGTCAGTGCCGCTAATAGGCCCGTTCATGAACGGGGCCCCCGGATTGTGGCGGCGACCAATCTCGACTCCGGGGTGATCGGCGGGCAACAGGGCACAGGTAATGCCGTATTCCACGGTGTCCGGGTCGCCTAGCAAACCGTCCGGATCCCGCAGTTTGAAGGCGAGGCCAATTGCTGTCGCCACCGGTGCCAGAGTGATCCAGCGCTTGCTGAAAGTCAGGCTGAGACCGAGTACTTCCTCGCCGTTATGTTGCCCTTTGCAGACAATACCGAGATCCGGAATCGAGCCCGCATCTGATCCGGCTTCCGGGCCCGTCAGGCCGAAGCAGGGGAGTTCTGTGCCGTTGGCAAGGCCTGGCAACCAGCGCTGTTTCTGTTCTTCTGTGCCGTATTTTACCAGCAGTTCGCCTGGCCCCAGTGAATTTGGCACCATGGCAGTGACCGCGGCCGTGGGCGAACAGCTGGCAATTTTGCTCATGATGCGGCTCTGGGCATAAGGGCTGAAATCCAGCCCGCCAAACTCCTCCGGGATGATCAGACCGAAAAAGCCGTGTTGCCTCAGATAGTCCCAGACTTCCGGCGAGAGATCCTGTCGCTGATGAACATCCCACTCGTCGATAAGCTGACAAAGCTCCACCACTTCGTGGTCGAGGAATTGTTGTTCCCGCTCACTGAGTCGGGGTAGGGCAATCGCAGCAAATTGATGCCAGTTCGGTTTGCCGCTGAACAGCTCTTTTTCCCACCAGGTGGTGCCAGCTTCCAGGGCTTCCTGCTCGGTTTTACTGATGGTGGGCATGGACTTTCGCAGCATGTGATACATCGGTTTAATCAGCAACTGCCGACGCCACCGGGGGTGGTTGAGGAGGATGGACACACCGATCGTCACCAGTAATATCAGCCACATACTGCTGCAATAGATCGTCAGTAAAACACTGCCGACCACCATCACCAGAGAGCCGGTTTGCAATGGCGGGCGGTAATAAAATACAGCTGTGAGTAAACCGATAAACAGCAACAGTGATAACAACATACTCTTTTCACCCTTTTTTCGGCAGGCCCATGAGGCCTTCTTGCATACCAATGATTGCAACCTTAGACGATTCCGTGCCTCTCGCCCAGTGGTTGTTGTATCATCATGATCGTCTAGGATAGTCTGGATTTTCTGACCTGCAGTGATTTGGCGCAGGTGAGAGAGCATCTCACAGCAATGGATCACCATTGAGTTCCGGCTCGAGCTCCCGGAGCTGACTGCGACCATCGATAAAACAGGATTTTTTGTCACCCTTGTCTGCGATCAAACACACACACCTCGAACTCGATAAGAGAGCACTGGCCAATCGTTTTGGCTCCCGTGCGGAGAGTTATGAGGCCGCGACGCCCGTTCAGCAGGTCATGGGGCAATGCCTGCTGGACAAAATCCGCCGCGAGCTACCCGATGCGGATGTTCAGGAAATTCTTGAAGTGGGTTGCGGCACCGGTCGGTTGACCAGGGCGCTCAAAGCCCTGTTTCCCTCAGCGAATATAACGGCCATCGATATTTCACGGGAGATGATCGACCATGCCGCGAAACAGGTGTCGGGGCCTGACTACCTTGTTGTCGACGCTGAAGAGTATCTGCAATCACTGAACAGACGGTTTGATCTGATCGTCTCGAATGCAACGGTGCAATGGTTTGTTCACCTCGATAAGGCTATCGAGAGAATGTGTTCGGTACTTGCTCCAGGCGGATTCCTGGCGCTGGGCACCTTCGCGGAGCGCACCTTCTGTGAGTTGGCAGATGCATTTAACTGTGCCTATCAGAAAAACCAGCTCGCTGTTCAAAATCACGTAGTGCCGATGAAGTCTGTCGATTATCTCCGCCAGTTACTGCCGGAGGCCGAGTTGGTCGAGCGGGATATTCTTGCCCACTTTGCCGATGTCAGGACGTTTTTACAGTCCATTAAAGATGCCGGGGCAGTGAACTCCCAGGCGGGCCAGCGACCGATTCCGCGGACTGTGCTCAGGGATATGCCCCACTACTACGAAGCGCTCTATCAAAAACCCGGTAGTCGCGAAATTCAGGCGACCTATCACACCTGCTTTCTGTTCTATCGCCGGCCCATTGGTTAGAGCCCGGCCACAATGTTGTTCAACTCCTATCTTTTCCTGCTGGTTTTCCTGCCACTGGTGTTGGCCGGTTTTTATGGCGTGGGGCAACTTGCCGGGCGTACTGGAGGGTTGCTCTGGCTGGTTGTCGCTTCGCTGATTTTTTATGCCAGCTGGGAGCTGTCCTACCTCTGGCTGTTGCTGGCGTCCCTGTTATTTAATTATCTTGCTGCGCTGCTCATCCGTAAACTGCCCCGTTACCGGCGACTGTGCCTATGGATTGCAGTACTGGCCAATGTGGCGCTACTGTTTTATTTCAAACTGGTCATTGCTGTTTTTGGTGGCAACGGCGCAGCTTTCAGTACGACCCACCATATTCTGATACCCCTTGGGATATCTTTTATTACCTTCCAGCAAATTGCTTTTCTGGTGGACACCTACAAAGGCAAACTTACGGAAGGCAGTGCACTCGAATACGTGCTTTTTATCACGTTTTTTCCGCAGTTAATCATGGGTCCGATTGTTCATTACCGCGAACTTCAGCCCCAGTTCAGAAAGGCCGGGTTGTTTCGCTGGAACCCGGATAACTTCTCTCTGGGAATGTGTATTTTTATTGTTGGCCTTTTCAAAAAAGTGGTGCTGGCAGACAGCATTGCGCCATTTGTCGATGGCGTATACGGGAGCATTGCCCAGGGTGAAAGCATTGCGCCGATCGATGCCTGGGTTGCGGCCCTGAGTTTTACGCTCCAGATTTACTTTGATTTTTCTGCCTATTCGGATATGGCGATTGGTCTTGCCCGGATGCTCAATATCAACCTGCCCGTCAATTTCGATGCCCCGTACCGGGCAGTGAACCGTTTTGATTATTGGCGACGCTGGCATATTTCGTTCGGGGCTTTTATGCGCCAGTATGTGTTCTTCCCCCTGGCCCGGGCAAAGACGTTTAAGGTCGGGCATGTGGGCGCCCTGGCGGTGACGACACTTGTGTCGGGTTTCTGGCATGGTCTTGGTGCGACATTTATCGTCTGGGGGGCACTGCAAAGCCTGCTGATGCTGGGGGTTCACTACCGCGGGATCATTGCCGGAAAGCTTGGGTTCTCTTTCCGGAAAAGGGGGTTCCCATGGTTTTCGATGCTGCTGACATTCCTGGTGACGGTACTGCTCGGTGTGCTGTTTCGTTCGAGCGACCTGCAGGTTGCATTCGGTATGTATGAACAGATGGTGGTCGCTGTGCATACCATTTTCGCGGGTGATATTACCGCGCTTTATCAACATATCGATCGCGCGGTTGACCGCTGGGTTTTAATCAACCTGGTCTTGATGATACTGATTGTGTGGGGGATGCCCAGCACCCGACGCCTGTTTGCCCGGCATTGGACGGCACTGGACCAGCGCACCTCAATTCCCGAAAAAACCGCACCGGATCTGTTGCCCTGGTTTCGACATCAGGCGTTTGGCCTGACCCCTCGATGGGCGATTATCATGGCAGCCATGTTGTGTTCCGCGCTCATTTTCATGAGTGGAACCAGCCGTTTTATCTACTATCAATTCTGACCATGAATACTTACCTCCGTTATTTTGCCGGTTCTCTGGTGGCGATTTTTCTGCTCGGTGCCGCAGTCAACTTTTTGCTTGATCCATTGGGTTATTTTCGCAATCACGGTATGCACCCCGGTTTTCTGTTGAAAGAGCGTGTGTGGGGAGATGATCGAACGGTATACGATTTGTCGATCAACACCTATCGACCGGATACCCTCATAGCCGGAAATTCAAGAGTCAAACGTGGCTTCGCTGTGGATGACCGACAATTAACGGAACGGTTGGGTGCGATACTGAATCTCGGTTTGCCCGGTGCGCGTTTTGACGAGCTGGATCGCTATATACGGATTGTTCTTGAAGAGCATACTGTGCGACATCTGCTGATTGGTCTGGATTTGGGGCAATTTCTTCCTGACAGAGAGCTTGTCGGCGGCTCCACACCGGAGCACTGGCTCGATGCTGATGGTAATTTCCCAACCTGGTTAAAAAAGCTGGCGGCTGCACTCTGGTCAAAAAACGCTTTTCTGGCCTCTGCCAAAGTGATGCTTCGCCCATACAACATAACTCTTAACGGCGGTGCAAATCCAGACACGATGCTGGAGAAACTGGAGGTATCCGGACATCGACGGATGACACGCAAGGTCGAGGCGCATTTGGCTCGCCGTTATTCAAGGTTCGATCAAGAGGTTTATGTGGAGAGGGTGGCGGCACTGAATGCACTGCTCGCCGATGCCTGTCTGAACAATACGGATGTCGGACTGTTCATTTCCCCCATGCACATCCGGCAGCTTCTGCTGATTAGGGAAGTGGGCCATCTCGGTCTGTTTTTTAACTGGAAAACGCAGCTCACGGACATGGTCAGTCAGCATCAGAAAAAAGGCTGCCGGGTGACACTGACGGATTTTTCGACGATTTCCCCCTACACCAGTGAGCCATTTCCCGAGCCGGGCGATAAACAGCATCGAATGCAATGGTATTGGGAATCGAGTCATTACAATCATCAAATGGGGCGGATGGTCATCGACCGCCTGTGGAATCACGACGATAGCCATGATGGTTTTGGCAAAAATCTTACCGCTGAAAACATCGCCGGGTGGCTGGGCGAGGAGCGGAGCAATCTGAACGCGTTGGTACGCAGTCAGCCGGGGCTGGTAAAGGAAATCAGCGATTTAATTCGCTAGGGTCCCCCCACAGCTTATTTGTTGCATCTGTTGTGACTAAAAAATGCCAATCCAGGAGCGAGAAATGAATTTACCGCTTCTATATTATTGAGTGACGATCAACGACGGCTGGCGTTTTGAGGGTCCCAGCTTGAGGATTCTCCGCGATTGAGCTGGCATCGCTCAAGGCCGCAGAGATAGCGGACAGCATTCTCACCAATAGTTGCGATTGATTCACTCCGCCATTAGGGGCGAGCGCACTATCCGTCCGTGGTTAATGCGCTTTTTGGTGGCTGCCCGCCAGCAGACAGTAGAAGGCTGGCAGTACAAACAGGGTCAGCAATGTCCCGATACCCAGCCCTGTGGCAATGGTAAGACCAATCGCAAAGCGACTTTCTGCACCGGGTCCCGCCGCCATTAACAATGGCACCATGGCAACAACCAGTGCCACGGAAGTCATCAGGATAGGGCGCAACCTGATGGCCGAGGCCTCTATCACGGCGTCGAGTTTGCTGAGTTGTCGGTCGACCTGCAGCTGGTTGGCAAATTCCACGATCAGAATACCGTTCTTGCTGACTACGCCGATCAGTGTGATCAGTCCCACCTGGGTATAAATATTCATGGTCGCCGCGCCCATCATGATAAACGCCATGGCCCCGGCCACCGACAGCGGTACCGTGACCAGAATAATGATCGGATCGCGCCAGCTTTCAAACTGGGCGGCAAGCACCAGGTAAATGACCAGCAGGGAGAGGAAAAAAGTCACCATCAGGGCGCCGCCCTGTTGCTTGAACTGCCGTGACTGCCCTTTGTAGTCGTAATTGAAGCCCGCCGGAAACAGCTCGGCTGCTTTTTGCTCAAGAAATGTGATGGCATCGCCCATGGCGACGCCGGGTTGGGTGACACCTTCCAGCGCGATGGCATTGAGCTGATTGTGCTGGGTACGGGACGAGGGTTCGACCTGCTGCTCGAAATCCACCAGGTTGCTGAGTGGAATCAGGTCACCCGAATCGGCCCGGATATAGTAGTTTTTTAGGTCGTCTATTGACGCCCGAGCGCTGCGCTCCACCTGGGGAATCACCTCGTAGGAGCGGCCCTGCATGTTAAAACGGTTGATATAGCCGCCGCCGAGCATATTGGATAGCGAGCGACCGATATCGCCCATGGATAGTCCCAGGTCGGCGGCCCGGTCGCGGTCGATCACAATCTTGTTGATCGGGCGATCGATCTCAATGGATTTCTGCAGGAACATGAAATTGCCGCTGGCCATGGCGCTTCCCAGCAGCTCATCGGCCAGCGTATCGATCTCTTCATAGCTTTTGCCCGAGGTAATCACGAACTGCAGCGGCAGGCCATTGCCGGCTCCCGGTATCGGCGGCCGGGGAAACACAGAGATGCGCACACCGGGGATTCTGGACATGGCCTGCTGCATCAGGGGCTCCACTTCGAACTGGGATATCTCCCGTTCGTCCCAGGGTTTCATCTTGAAGCCGCCAAACATCGAATTGGCACTGCCTCGGCCAATCAGCAGAAAAGTCTCATCGTAACCCGGCAGCTCTTCAAAAATCTCCTGCATCTGGTTGCCGTAACCTTCCATATATTCCAGTGTTGCCGTTTGGGGTGCTGTTCCCATAAACAGCAGAATGCCCTGATCTTCGGGCGGGGCCAGTTCATTCTGGCTCAGCTGCAACATGAAATAGATGGATGCGAGAAGTACCAGCGCGAAAAAAACCACCACCCAGATGGATTGCAGTACGAAAGCCAGTGCGTGCTGATAACTGCTGGCGAGTCGGTTGAAACTGCGCTCGACAAACCCCTCAAAGCGGGATGGGTTACCGTGGGGCTTGAGTATCTTGCCGGATATCATGGGGGACAGGGTCAGGGCGACTACCCCGGATATCAGTACGGCACCTGCCAGCGTGAAGGCAAACTCTGTGAACAGGGAGCCAACCAGCCCACCCATGAAACCGATCGGTGCATAGACAGCCACCAGGGTTGTGGTCATGGCGATAATCGGAGTTGCCATTTCCCGAGCACCGTTCAGTGCTGCTTCAAAGCGGCTTTCGCCGTTTTCGATATGTCGGTGAACGTTCTCCACAATAATAATGGCATCATCCACCACCAGCCCAATGGCCAGCACCATCGCCAGCAGTGTCAGCAGGTTGAGGGAGAAGCCCAGCATCAACATGATCAGTGCGCCACCAATCAGCGACAGTGGTACGGCGATGGATGGAACAATCGCGGCCCGCAGGGAGCCCAGCGTAAGAAAGATCACCAGCAGGACGATAATCACCGCTTCGCCCAGGGTTTTGATGACCTCCTTGATGGAGCTGTCGATAAACTCCGAGGCATCGTAGGGCAGTTCCACCAGCATGCCTTCGGGCAGCTGTGATCGAATATCCGGCAATTCAGCGCGTACCAGTGCGGCAACATCCAGAGGGTTGGCGCCCGGTGCGATCTCGATGGCGATGTAGGTCGAGGGCTTGCCTTTGTAGTTGTTGATGGAGTCGTAAGTCTGTGATCCCAGCTCGCTGCGGGCGATATCGCCGAGACGAATGATACTGTCGTCGGTCTGTTTAATGACCAGGTTGCGGAACTGCTCCGGATTGTTGACGTCGGTGTTGCTGGTCAGGTCGATACGCACCAGTTCGTCCCGGGTGCTGCCAATACCGGCGAGATAATTGTTGTTCAGTAGAATCTCGATCAGGTCGCGCGGGGTCATGTCGATTGCGGCCAGTCGCTGCGGATCAATCCAGACCCGCTGGGCAAAGGTTCTGCCCATCAATTCGGCCTTGCCAACCCCGGCCAGTGCCTGCAGTCTCGGCTGCACCTGTCGGGTAAGGTAGTCAGTAATCTGGGGAACCTTGATGGTGTCGCTGTAGAAGGCGATATACATCAGTGCGGTGCTGTCCCCGGTGGTGGAGCTGATGACCGGATCTCGCACGGCCTCCGGCAACACATCCCGCTTCGAGGCGACCTTGGCCTGAATTTCCGCCAGTGCATCATTGGCGTCGTAGTTCAGGACCATTCTGGCCTCAATGGTCGAGATACCTTGCTGGCTGGTGGAGGATAGGTAGTCTATCCCCTCGGCCTCAGCAATGGCCTGTTGCAGGGGGGTGGTCACGAAACCCTTGACCAGTTCGGAATCCGCGCCCGGATAGGCCGTTGATACGGTTACTGTGGTGCTCTCCAGTTCCGGGTACTGGCGGACTTCGAGTTCAATTATCGCGCGCAAGCCCATCAGCAGAATGAGTAGACTGACCACGGTGGCCAGCACCGGTCGGCGAACAAAAATATCCGTAAATCGCATCAGTTGGCAGCCTTGTCGGGAGTCGCCGGGTCGATAATCTCAACGGCCTGACCATTGCGCAGCCGCAGCAGACCAGTGGCAACCACCTGTTCATCTTTTTTCAAACCGCTGGTAACCGATACTCTGCCGTCCCTGACTTCGCCAGTGGTGACACTGCGCCGCTGCACCGTTTTCTGCTGGTCTTCTCCCGTCTCGATGACAAACACAAAGTCGCCATAGGTGTTATAGGAGATCGCAGTGCGCGGCAGCGTGAGGACATGATCCTGCTGACCGCGATAGGTACTGACATTGGCAAACATCCCCGGTCGCAGCAAATGTTCCGGGTTGGGCAACTCGGCGCGCACGGTCAGGGTTCTGCTTTCTGTACTGACGGCGGTCTCCAGGGCCAGTACTGCACCACTGAACAGCTGGCCGGGATGGGCGGCAACACGGACTTCAATTCTGTCCCCCACACTGATGCGAGGAAGGTCCCGTTCGGGAATCGTAAAATCCACATAGATGGGGTCGAGCATACTGAGTTGGACGATGGGTGTGCCCACTTCAAGAAATTGACCGAGATCGACCAGGCGCAGCCCGATAATGCTGTCGAAAGGGGCACGGATACGTTTCTTGTTCAGGATGGCCTGCTGTTCGTGAACCCGGGCCTCAGCGGCTTCCAGGGTGGCCTTTGCCTCATCGAAGGCCGACTGGGAAATGGTTTTGCCCCGGATCAGATTGGAATAGCGCTCGAACTGTTGAAGGGCCAGCCGCTGCTCGGCTTTCAGGGTTTCCAGAGCGGCCTGATCTGTATCGGTGTTGAGTTTCAGAAGCAGATCACCGGCACTGACCTGCTGGCCGGATTCAAATTCAATGTGCTCAACCACACCCGCCATCTCATTGGCAATCCGTATACCGTTGACTGCCCGAACGCTACCAATTGCCGAGAGCGACTGCGGCCAGGAATCTTCCACCACGCGGGTTGCTTCTACCACCGAGGGTGGCGGAGCCTGACTCATCAGGGCTTGCTGTTGCTTTATCTGCTGCATTTTCCAGGCAAACAGGCTGCCCAGAATCAGGGTTAGCACAACAATAACAGTTATCAGTCTGGCGGTAGTTTTCATAGGATCAACGAACACTTTTTTAAGGCGGGTGTCGGGAAGGTTAAAACATCCAGCACCACGAAGGGTGAGCAAACATTTTACACAGATATTTACGATTGGCTATAAACGCTCGTCTAATTGTTTTGTCTTATGCAAGATCAGTCAGATTCAACCATAATCAACCAGATACAACCATCAATAGAGGGATGTTTTATGTTGTTCAGGCAGTTATTTGATAATACCTCTTCCACCTATACGTATCTGTTGGCCGATGAAACTACCCGGCGGGCGATTCTTATTGACCCGGTATTCGAGCAGGCCCAGCGAGATATGGCACTTTTGCGGGAGCTGAATCTGACACTGGCGCTGGTGGTGGATACCCACGCCCACGCCGACCATGTGACAGCAGCCTGGTTATTGCAGGAAAAGACCGGTTGCCAGATCGCCTCGGCAAAAGTGATCGGTGCGGAGCACGTCAATCTTCCTCTGGAGGACGGGCAGATTTTTGGTGTTGACGGTATTCAGCTGAAAGCCCTGTCAACCCCCGGGCACACCAACGGCTGCATGAGCTATGTGCTGGAAGATCAGGCAATGGTTTTTACCGGCGATACGCTGTTGATACGCGGCTGTGGCCGCAGTGATTTTCAGGAGGGCAGTGCCCACAACCTGTTCCACTCGATCACGGAAAAGCTCTTTAGTCTGCCCGATCACTATATGGTCTATCCCGCACACGATTACAACGGTAGAACCCAGAGTACCATCGGTGAAGAAAAAGCCTTTAACGCCCGTGTCGGCGGGGGTGCCGACGAGCATGACTTTGTTGAATACATGCATGCCATGAAACTGCCGCACCCCAAGAAAATTGACGAGGCAGTTCCCGCCAATCATCGTAGTGGTTGTCCGGAAAATGGTTTGTTGCCGGAGGAGCCCGACTGGGGTGATATCAAAGTGACCTATGCCGGTGTCCCGGAGGTGGATATTGACTGGCTGCAGTCCCACCGTTCAGAGGTCACACTGCTGGATGTGCGGGATATCGATGAGGTTCGTTCGGATAATTCCCCGGTTCTCCAGTCTGACCTGCTCATCCCCCTGGACAAACTCCGGCAGCAGGTAGCCGAGGTGCCGAGTGAGCGGCCGGTAGTGGCCCTGTGTCGGTCCGGGCGGCGTTCAGCGATGGCTGTATCGATTCTGACTGAGGCCGGCATTCAGCAGGTCGCCAGCCTTCGGGGCGGCATCATCGCCTCTCTGTAGGGTATTCAGTCACCCCCGTCCTTGCTAGACTACTTATTCTTTTATGATATATGCATATAACTAAATTGAAGTGACGTCTATCCCGTCATTCAAGTGAACAGGTTTGGTATGAAAACAGGAGGTCCTCGCCATGAGTAATCAAGACCCAAATCACGTGCAGCCCGAAAAAATCTATTCCGTTCTGATTGTCGGTGGCGGTGCCGGGGGTATTGCGGTGGCGGCCAGCCTCCACAAGCGCGACCGAAAACTGGAAATAGCCATTATTGAACCGTCGGATACGCATCATTATCAGCCCGGATGGACCATGGTGGGCGGGGGCATCTTTCGCCCGGAGATCACAGCCAGGGCGATGGCCAAGGTGATGCCCGGTTTTGTCACCTGGCATCAACAACAGGTTGTATCCCTGGAGCCAGGTCAGAATTGTGTAACGCTCTCGGATGGCACGGTTCTGGGCTACAAGACCCTGGTGCTTGCTCCCGGGCTGGAACTGAACTGGGCTGGCATTGACGGGCTGGTGGAAAGTCTGGGACAAAATGGTGTCACCTCCAATTATCAGGAGGGTATGGCCCAATACACCTGGGAAATGGTCCAGCAAATGAAAAAAGGCACTGCATTGTTCAGCCAGCCGCCGATGCCCATCAAATGTGCCGGCGCCCCCCAGAAGGCCCTGTACCTGTCATCGGATCACTGGCGCCGCAATGGTGTGTTGGACAACCTTTCGGTTCAGTTCCACAACGCGGGTGCCGTGCTGTTTGGTGTACCGGACTATGTGCCGGCCCTGCAGTCGTACATCGACCGCTACGGGATTGATGTCAATTACCAGAGCAATCTGGTCTCGGTTAATGGCCCGGCCCAGAAAGCCGTGTTTCGTATCTCGGATGCCGAGGGCGGCAGTCAGGATCGGGAAATAAGCTTTGGTATGCTCCATGCGGTGCCACCCCAGCGGGCACCTGCGTTCATCCGCGAATCCAGTCTGGCTAATGAAGCCGGCTGGTTGGATCTGAAGAGCGATACGCTTCGTCACAGCCACCATGAAAATATTTTTGGCCTGGGGGATGTCAGCGGCACGACCAATGCGAAAACCGCCGCTGCCGTTCGCAAGCAGGCTCCAGTGGTGGCCGAAAACCTGATCGCCCATCTCAACGGCCAGCCGCCGACGGCTGAATACCTGGGTTATGGGTCCTGCCCGCTCACTGTCGAGCGAGGTCGGATTGTCCTTGCCGAATTTGGCTACGGCGGCGAGCTACAGCCGACTTTCCCGACCTGGGTAAATGACGGCACTAAAGCCACCCGGGCAGCCTGGTGGCTAAAGGCAAAACAACTGCCAATGCTTTACTGGCAAGTCATGTTGAAGGGCCATGAATGGCTGGCAAAACCGAAAAAACTGTCGAAATAAAGTGGGCATCCGTTTGTGCCACGCTTGGGGCTCTGGATTTCGGATTGCATGCCTTGTTTCTTTATCGGGCAGCGCATGACTTGCAAATGTCCTACTATGGGCAATATACCCACAGGGAAGTTGGCCTATGCGACACTTTATCCGCCACCCCTCAGATTTCCCCATTCTCATTTCCTCTGAAGAGAGCAGCAACGGCGATCAGGCCAGTCTCTGCAATATCAGTCAGGGTGGCTTTGCCTGCCGGCTGCCACGGGCGTTCTCGCTGGGCACCGCTGTGACGCTGTACATTCCCTCACTGCAACCGGATTATTGGGTCTCCGGTCGGGTGACGCGATGCATCCCCTGTGCCAAGGGGTTTCGGGTCGGCATCCAGTTCAACGATAAAGCGGAGTCCTTTAAAAGCAGAATGGTAGAGCAGGTCTGCCTGATAGAACACTATCGTCGGGAGCTCGATCGGGAGGGTCGGGTGCTGGACAGTGAAGCGGCGGCACAAGAGTGGATAGCGCGTTTTGGCAGCCAGTTTGCCAAATCCTTTTCCGGTTAGGCCGGGCAGTCTGTCGGTCGCCTGTTTCCCGCCCCCTGGCGCCTCGGTGAATTCCTTTGCTGCAATCTGGATACAGGTTCCTTGAGATATTGTATTGGGGTGGGGTATAGAGGTATGGGGCCAGAGTAAAAATTATTTCACCTTTAATGCTGCTTTGTAGCACCATAATTAGGCATGGGCAGAGATGTGGAAAATTTTAGGCGCGTTTACCTCGGTTGCTTTAGATTTGCCACCGATGAAGCCGCTCGATAGAGGTGGACCCTAACGATGAACACACTGTTTGATAGTTGTACCCCTGTTACCGATGAAGTGCTCGCAGTCGTTGCCCATATGCCGACGACAAGCTTACCGGTGTTGATGAATGATGCGTTTGCCCTGCGACTGAGTGATGCCGATTTGATGCGCATTGCGGTATTGCTGGCGAAGAAAAGTTATGACGAGGGAGGCTGTCCCATCGGAGCGGTGATTGTCGATAATGCCTCGCGCCGGATTGTTGGGAAGGGCCACAATACGCTGGTGCAGGAGAATCACCCCTACAACCACGGTGAAACTGCGGCCATTCGTGATGCCGGACGGCTGGATTTCAGTCTTACCACACTGTTCACTTCACTGAGTCCCTGTGATATCTGTGCCACTTTGCTACACATGCGCGGTTTTGCCCGGGTGGTGGTAGGCGATGTCAGCAATGCTTCGGGTACTGAGTCGCTGTTGCGCAGTAAGGGTGTGGTGGTGGACATTCTGGAAGATCCGTTAGGTGTTGCGCTGTATGCCCGTTTTCGGGTCGAGCAACCTGTGCTGGAGCTGGAAGATTGGCAGGGGCTTGCAGCGACTCACAAATGTTGATGCAGTCGAAGCCAAAATAAAGGGGGGTAAACAGCAGCCCCCTGTTCTCGCCCTGTTTTGTATTGACGGTATTATTGCAAACAGCCGTGTCAGGTAATTTTACAATGTGTGTGCTAAGAATGGTCATCATTTACGGTAACCTGCTGTAAATTATATATTTTTATTCGATTGGCATTATTTATGCTTATAGATACATTGACCACTTGTTGAGCATTTCTTGGTTGAGCTTTTCGACAGTACCGCAAGGATCAAAGTGGTGCGGATTAATTAATTTAAGCATGGAGAATTAACATGTCATTAGCACTTAGAAGCAAGATTCCATCTCTTTTTCTGGCGTCGAGCTTACTTTTCGTTGGTGGGAATGCCTCTGCGGCATTGTTAGATGCCTTCGAGAACGGGGGGTTCGAAGGGTATACAGGAAATACAAATTCATTCAATTCCGATGTCCCGCCCGGCTGGACAACTACTGAAGGGACACCGGATGTGTTTAATGCCAGCACAAATTTCCGAGGCTTTACCTGGAAGGCCAGTAGCACTGGCGGTGATTTTCTGCATGGCATTGGCTGGGACGGCAGGGCGGGATCGCCTTACGTCGAAAGTGCTCTGCAGGTTGGTCTGGGCGGATTGGTGATTGGGCAGCAATACGAGATCTCGTTTGAACAGAGTATCAGCCACAGTGATTTTTCTGAAGCCGGAGGTTACTGGGAAATTATCTTTGGAGCGGAATCGCAGAACGCTGCACCGATGGAGCTGCCCACTTTCGGGGAAGCTGCTGACTGGATCTGGCAGACGTTAATCTTTACTGCGACCAGTGAGATTCAGACGCTCGAAGTTGTTGCACACAGCACGTTTGGTGATCGGGCTGACCTGGGTATCGATAGCTTCTTTCTGGGTGACCCCGGAACCAATCCTGATAACCCGGATACGCCCACCGACCCCACCCCTCCAACCGCGTTGCCAGTACCGGGTTCTCTTCCATTGCTTGGCTTAGGGCTGGGTGCCCTGCTGTTGGTGGCAAGAAGGCAGCGCCAATCCTGATGGCTACGCTTTGGGCCGGCTGTGAAGCGATTCCAGATGGCCCATCGCTGCTTGCCTGATTGGATCGGTACGCAATGAATGCTGGGCTAGGCTCAGTCCTGACCTCTCAGCAAGGTCAGGTTTTGTGAAAGGTAAGCGTGTCGGATAGCCGTTATATCTCCATTTGTCCCCCCGGATAATCCGGGGGGACACCTTAATATTATTCACCCACTCCTCGCATTTATTGGCCATCAATAAGCACTTGGCTTTTTGCTTTTGCTGTTGCCAAGTGGTTAAGCGAGCAGGCGATGGGGTTTCTCCCGAACATGCCGCATTCATTGTGTAACTGTGTTCAGAGGACACGAGAATACAGTTCGGCGCCAACCCAAAGGGTGCTGGCCAGTGTTGTTGTGAAGAGGGACAGTTGATCGTACAGCGGATTGAACAGTGCCGGAAGTTGGCTTTGGTGCAGATTGGTGCAGATTGGTGCAGGAGAGACGGAGTCGCCGGTCAAGCAATTAAAGCAATAAAAAAGGGCTGCATTTCTGCAACCCTTTAATTTATATGGCTCCTGCTTTATATGACCTCGCCTGCTGGGCTCAAACCAGTGGCCCAATGATTAGCCCCAATAGGTATTACCCATAAAAGAGCCTTGTTATACGAGTTTTTTTAGCTCGATGCGCGTGGTGGGCTTACATAAAAATGGTACTTTTGTCTAATTACTCATCAACACACTTCAAAGCACCAGTAGGGCACTTGGCAACCGTCGCTCGAATGTTATCATCTGGCTCTTGACTAGTATCGATCACCATGTTGCCGTCAATCACCTTAAAAACCTCTGGTGATCTTTTCACGCATTCGCCTGAATGTTTACAGATATTGCCGTCAAATGTGACTTTCATGCCGGTTAACCCCCTTGTTGATTTATTGTTATCCAAGGCTTGCCAAACAACAAGCGAGTTGCTAGTAGTAAATATAGGGTTCTTGGCAATAAATTCCAGTCCTTACCCATCACTCTTAAATCACGAACAGGTAGGCGTTTGGCCGTGAGGTTTTAGCTCGTCGGGATTCTTATGTCTGTTATCAATCAGCTTGAAGCAGCATTTAATGCGTTCGCCAATTTTATGTGGAGCACGCCTTTGGTTGTGCTTTTGGTGGGTGGCGGCATTGGCTTGATGCTGTATTCACGTTTTCGTCCATACCGCCATCTGGGTCATGCGCTGGCCTTATTAAGTGGGCGCTATAACGATGAGCACGACCCTGGGCATGTTTCCCATGCCCAGGCCTTGAGCACGGCTTTGTCGGGCACGCTGGGTCTCGGCAATGTCGCAGGGGTTGCGATCGCCATCAGCGCGGGTGGGCCTGGTGCGGTTTTCTGGATGTGGGTGACGGCCATTATCGGTGTAACAACCAAGTTCTATACTGCATCGCTGGCGGTGATGTATCGAGGCAAGGACTCAAGCAGTGTACTTCGTGGCGGCCCAATGTATGTGATAAGCGAAGGCCTTGGTAAGCGCTGGTATCCCTTAGCTGTTTTATTTGCCGTAGCCGGCGCGCTTGGAACATTACCCTTGTTTCAGACAAATCAGTTTGTCAGCCTGTTGCGTGAGATCGTGGCAATACCGATGGGCCTTGCTACAGAAAGCCAGCATATGACGTTTGATATCACTGCGGGCGTTGTTCTGGCCATTTTGGCCTTGCTTGTCGTGCTGGGTCGTATAGAACGCATTGGCCAGTTAACGGTGCGACTGGTACCGAGTATGGTGCTGCTTTATATTGGCATGACACTGATTGTGTTAATACGATATTGGCAGGATATCCCTGGGGTGTTCATGCTTATTGTCAACGACGCGTTCAGCGGCGCCAGTGTAGCCGGTGGAGCTCTGGGAACCGTCATCATGATTGGCGTGCGCCGTGGTGCTTTCTCCAATGAGGCGGGTATTGGCACAGAATCGATGGCCCATGGTGCAGCTAAAACCAGCGAGCCAATACGTGAAGGTGTCGTGGCCATGACCGGCCCGATTATCGATACGCTGATTGTTTGCTCATGTACCGCATTTATGATTCTACTGACAGGCGTTTGGCAAACCGGCGGCGACATGGAAGGTGTTGCACTCACTGCTGCAGCGTTAGAAAAGGTTTTCTCCCATAGTGGCATTTACTTGCTTTTGCTGATGGTTGCGTTACTGAGCTTTTCGACCATCGTCACTTTCTGGTTTTATGGCTCCACGTGCGTTGGCTTTCTACTGGGTGCAGACAAAGCGCATTACTACACGCCGCTCTATTTGCTCATGGTGATCGTAGGCGCAGTCACCACGCTTGAGTTGGTCAACGGTTTATTAATTGGTATGTATGCGGTGATGGCTATACCAACGATGATTTCTACTTTTTTGTTAGCACCGCGAGTCAACGAAGCAGCGCATCATTACTTCCGTAAAATGGATAGTCTGACTCAATAATGGCTACCCAGGTTATACGTCCTGATCACTTGATAGACCTGGCGGTAGGCCAACCAGAACCGGATTTTTTGCCGGTTGATTTGTTTGGCTCACTGTCGGTTGAACAACAAAACCTGGCTTATGGCGAGCAGGCTGGTGACGAAACATTCCGGCAGGCGCTGTCTGCATGGTTGTCAGAAGATTACGATCAGCCGGTCAGCGCTGAACAGCTATTGCTGACGAACGGATCGTCCAATGCGCTCGATATGATTTGTTCACAATTGAGCAAACCCGGTGCAACGATCCTGGTAGAAGACCCCAGCTATTTTATTGCACTTAAATTATTTAAAGAGCGCGGTTTCAATGTTATTGCATTGCCGATGGATGAAGACGGTGTCGAGCTACAGGCGCTCGAACAGGCCATGCAGAAATATAAGCCTGCTTTTTTTTATACAATTCCCAGCTTTCATAATCCATCAGGTATTACGCAGTCGCTTAGCCGGCGGCAAGGTATAGTAAAACTGGCAGCACAAACGCAATGCCCTGTTGTTGCCGATGACGTTTATCAGTCGCTTTACTTTGGTCAGAAACCCCCTGCACCTTTGGCGTGTTATGACCATAACGCGCCTGTTTTATCTGTAGGCTCTTTTTCAAAAATTCTTGCACCCGGATTGCGGCTTGGCTGGATTCAGGGTGCCGGTGATATTTTTCACAGGCTCAAGAATTCGGCGTTACTGCAAAGTGGCGGCGGCTTGGCGCCTGTCACTTCGGCATTGGTTGGGCCTTTGATTGCCAGCGGTGAATTTCAGAAGAACCTTGAGTATTTGCGGCAAAGCTATGCAGCCCGATCTGAAGTGCTGTTTGATGGGCTAGTGTCAACGATTGGTGACCGGATAAGTATCAATAAGCCCAACGGTGGGTACTTTTTATGGGCAAGTTTTGTTGATGGGCGAGACGTCGCTGCAAAGCTTGATGAGGCCAGGCAAGCTGGTGTTGGCTTTTTACCCGGTAAGGTTTGTTCAGCCAACGGTCAATTCCTCTCGAGTATGCGCCTGTGCTTCGCATGGTATCCGCAACAGCAGCTCATGACTGCTTCCGAACGTCTGGGGTTGGTCTTCTCTTAAGCTTATGTATGGGTGTGTTCACCAATTGCTGCGTCGTTGCGTCGTAAGGGTGTTGAGGTGAATCACAAGAAAGTTTATCGGCTTTACCGTGAGGCTGGACTGGCCGTCCGCATTTATCCTTGAGGCATCAGGCATCCTTGGAGTTTGTCTCTGTCCCTCCGGTTTGGAACCACTGATTCAAAGGTAACGGACATTACTAGGGAGCAGTTGGATCAAATACCGGAGACAGGTCAGTCAGGGCCGTCATTTCAAGAGTAGAGAAACGGTTGCAGGTTCATAAATTGAAGCAATAAAAAAGGGCTGCATTTCTGCAACCCTTTGTTTTATATGGCTCCGCCTGCTGGGCTCGAACCAGCGACCCAATGATTAACAGTCATTTGCTCTACCAACTGAGCTAAGGCGGAACGGTCAAGAGGCGCGTATCTTATAGATCGACTTTGGGGTAGTCAAGCCCCGTCGGGGCCGCGTCACTGGGGTCTTTTCTGGCGTATAATACGCGGTTTTCTGCACTGATTCGGAGTGATTCAAACGTGTCAAAACCCTTTACGGTCAAGAGCCCTTACCAGCCAGCGGGCGACCAGCCCGCAGCGATTGAGAAACTGGTGGCCGGGCTTGAAGCGGGGCTGGCGGCGCAGACGCTGCTGGGGGTCACCGGTTCGGGCAAGACATTTACCATTGCCAATGTGATTAGCCGGGTACAGCGTCCCACCATTGTGTTGGCGCACAATAAAACGCTGGCAGCTCAGCTCTACGGCGAACTTCGGGACTTTTTTCCCGACAATGCAGTGGAGTACTTTGTCTCCTACTACGATTACTATCAGCCCGAAGCGTATGTGCCTTCATCGGATACCTTTATCGAGAAGGACGCCTCCATCAATCAGCATATCGAGCAGATGCGCCTGTCGGCTACCAAAGCACTGATGGAGCGCAAGGATGTGATTGTCGTCGCGACCGTATCGGCAATTTACGGTTTGGGTGATCCTGAGTCCTACCTGAAGATGGTCCTGCACCTGGTGCGGGGCGACCGGGTGGATCAGCGCGCTATCCTGCGGCGCCTCGCCGAGTTGCAGTACACCCGAAACGATGCTGTATTTCAGCGCGCCACCTATCGGGTGCGGGGTGATGTGATCGATATTTATCCAGCGGATTCGGACAGCGAGGCCGTCCGGGTCGAGTTATTTGACGATGAAGTGGAAAATCTGTCGACGTTCGATCCGCTGACCGGTGAGGTGTTTGGTCGGGTGCCCCGAGTCACCGTTTACCCGAAATCCCATTATGTGACACCGCGTCAGACCATACTCGATGCGATGGAACACATCAAAACCGAGCTGGCGGAGCGACTGGAGCAGTTGCGCTCGGTGAGCAAGCTGGTAGAGGAGCAACGCCTGCGCGAGCGCACCCGCTATGACCTGGAAATGATGCAGGAGCTCGGCTACTGCACCGGCATTGAAAATTACTCACGCTATCTCTCGGGCCGGGAACCCGGTGAAGCCCCACCCACGCTTTACGATTACCTGCCCGCAGATGCCCTGATGGTGATTGATGAGTCCCACGTGACGATTCCCCAGTTGGGCGGTATGTACCGGGGTGATCGCTCGCGAAAGGAAACCCTGGTGGAATATGGTTTCCGGTTGCCCTCGGCGCTGGATAACCGCCCTATGCGGTTCGATGAATGGGAGCGATTGGCGCCACAGATGATCTTTGTCTCCGCCACCCCGGCCAAGTATGAAGCAGAGAAGGCGGGGCAGGTGGTGGAGCAGGTGGTCAGGCCCACCGGGCTGGTGGATCCATTGATCGAGGTTCGTCCGGCGACGTCCCAGGTGGATGATGTGCTTTCCGAGATCAGCCGCTGCGTGGCCAATGAAGAGCGCGTGCTGATTACCGTGCTGACCAAGCGGATGGCGGAGGATCTCACCGAGTATCTGGCGGAACACGGGGTGCGGGTGCGCTACCTGCACTCGGATATTGAAACGGTGGAGCGGGTGGAAATTATCCGCGACCTGCGGCTCGGTGAATTTGATGTGCTGGTGGGCATCAACCTGTTGCGGGAGGGGCTGGATATGCCGGAGGTGGCTCTGGTAGCCATCTTTGATGCCGACAAGGAAGGATTTTTGCGCTCCGAGCAGTCGCTGATCCAGACCATTGGCCGGGCGGCGCGAAACGTGGCGGGCCGCGCCATTCTCTACGCGGACAAGATTACCGGCTCCATGCAGCGGGCCATGGATGAAACAGAGCGGCGTAGAAACAAACAAATCGCCCATAACCTGGCCCACGGTATTTCACCCAAGGGCATCTATAAATCGGTGGCGGATATTATGGAAGGAGCCCGAATGATCCCCGGTAAGGGCGGGCGCAAGGTGGCGGATGCGCAGGCCACCTATCAGTCACTCAAGGACAGACCGATAGTCAGCAGCGGCGATGTGTGGCGTCAGATAGCGGCGCTGGAGGACAAGATGTTCGAGCACGCCAAGAACCTGGAGTTCGAGGAGGCGGCCCGACTTCGGGACGAAGTGGGCCAGCTCAAGCGGTTGGCAGATGGGGTTGGCTGACGGGCAATGTTGCCCATCGACTTTTCCTCAGAAGCTTTTGACGCGCTCACACTTGCCGGCGTACCGCATCTGACGGCCTTTATGGCCCCCCTGGTTGACATTAAACCCGAATTCTCCAATGCCGGTATTAAGCATGAAATCACCGGTAAGCGGCTTCAGAATGAACAGTATTGACTCGTTTTTGGCAGTGATACTCCGGCCTGATCGCTCTGTTATCTCGAGATCAAAGGTCCCCGATGCGTCTTTGTTGTCACCATGAAGCCGAAGATTATCGCCCTCGATAGTCACTTCCAGGTCACCACCATCCGTGCTGACACCCGAGCCGGTTGCCACCTGATAGATATGAACATACCTGCAGAGATGGAGTTCTTGTTCGTTTGCATACAGGTTGGCGCTCATCAGCAGTGACGCACACAAGGCAACGAAGATACCTTTTTTCATAATGACCAAACCTTTTATCAAGTTGACGGCCTCCCCGGTTTTTTTGGGGGCTCAGTTGCTAAACATACTAACATGTTACCGCACTGGATCAGGTCTGTATGTGGCTGCGGGCGTTTTGTCGATAGGTGGTGCTGTTCGGAACATGGCGTGGCCAGCTGCTTGGTGGGCGTAGTGGCAGCCAGAAATGACAAAATAATTAACATTAAGTAACTATTTTATCTATTTGATATAATTGGTTTATATTTTCAATTAACTTGTTATTTTTAGATAAAAAAAGCCCATCGTTGTCGATGGGCTTTCTGTTTGGTAGGCACGAGTGGATTCGAACCACCGACCCCCACCATGTCAAGGTGGTGCTCTAACCAACTGAGCTACGTGCCTGCTGACTTGCTGAAATCAGGAAGGCGCGTAATTTACCAGCGAGCATCTCTTCTGACAAGCTTTATGGGGTCCTGACAAGCGTTATGTCGCTTTTCCCGCTGTTGATGGCGGCTTGCTTATGCAGGGTAAGCCGGTAAAATGGCCGGCTCACGAATTGGCGCTGCCCCCGCAGCATAAACCATGTGGCCTTTGGTAGGGGCCACCACTGGAAAGGATTAGAAAATGCCCGTAGTAACCCTCCCTGACGGCAGTCAACGCAATTACCCGAACCCTGTGACTATCCATGAGGTGGCCGCTGATATTGGCCCCGGACTGGCAAAGGCTGCACTGGCCGGCAAAGTTGGCGACGATCTGGTAGACACCTCTTATCTGATTGACGCAGATACCGAGTTGGCCATTATCACTGAAAGGTCCGACGAGGGTTTGGAGGTGATTCGTCACTCCACCGCCCACCTGTTGGCCCAGGCCGTAAAACAGTTATTTCCCAGTGCGCAGGTCACCATCGGCCCGGTAATTGATAACGGCTTTTATTATGACTTTGCCTATGAGCGGCCATTTACCCCGGAAGATCTCGACGCCATCGAGCGAAAAATGGCCGAGCTTGCCGAGGCGGATGCAACGGTGGTACGTCGTGAATTGTCCCGCGACGAGGCTGTGGCCTATTTTCGCGGCATCGGTGAGGCCTACAAGGCGGAAATCATCGAAAGCATTCCCCCGGACCAGACGCTCTCTCTCTATAGGCAGGGAGATTTTGAAGACCTCTGTCGCGGACCGCATGTGCCCTCAACGGGAAAACTCAAACACTTCAAGTTGATGAAAGTGGCCGGGGCCTACTGGCGGGGTGACTCCAGTAATGAAATGCTGCAGCGCATCTATGGTACGGCCTGGTCGAACAAGAAAGAATTAAATGCTTACCTGTTCAGGCTGGCAGAGGCGGAAAAGCGCGATCACCGCAAACTGGCCAAGAAATTCGATCTGTTCCATATGCAGGAAGAAGCCCCGGGGATGGTGTTCTGGCACCCGAAGGGCTGGAGCATCTATACCCAGATTGAGAGCTACATGCGCGATGTGCAGCGCAGCAATGGCTATCGGGAAATCAAAACCCCCCAGGTGGTCGATCGATCCCTTTGGGAGCGGTCCGGTCACTGGGATATTTTTCGGGAACACATGTTTACCGTGGAATCCGAATCGCGAGATTACGCAGTAAAGCCGATGAACTGCCCCTGTCATATCCAGGTATTCAATCAGGGCCTGAAAAGCTATCGCGACTTGCCGTTGCGATTGGCGGAATTCGGTTCCTGCCATCGCAACGAGGCTTCCGGTACTTTGCAGGGTCTGATGCGGGTGCGGGGTTTTGTTCAGGACGATGCGCATATTTTCTGTGCCGAAGCGCAGATTCAGGACGAAGTCTCCACCTTTGTGGATCTGCTGTTTCAGGTCTATCGGGATTTCGGGTTTGAGGACGTGATCATTCGGCTCTCCACCCGCCCCGAGCAACGGGTTGGTAGTGATGCCGTTTGGGATAAAGCGGAGCAGGCGCTGGCGGATGCGCTGTCTGCAAAAGGGCTGGACTATGAGTTGTTGCCGGGAGAAGGCGCTTTCTACGGTCCAAAAATCGAGTTCTCTCTGAAAGACTGCCTCGAACGGGTCTGGCAGTGCGGTACGATTCAGGTGGATTTCTCCATGCCGGGACGGCTGGATGCCCAGTATGTGGCCGAAGACGGCTCCCGCCAGGTGCCGGTGATGTTGCACCGCGCTATCCTCGGTTCTTTCGAGCGATTTATCGGTATTCTGATTGAACATTTTGAGGGCGCTTTCCCGGTTTGGCTCGCACCCCAGCAAGCGGTGGTGATGAATATTACCGATGCGCAGGCAGATTATGTCCGTCAGGTGGCTGATACCTTGAAAAACAAGGGCTTCCGGGTGGAAAATGACTTGAGAAACGAAAAGATCGGCTTTAAAATCCGCGAGCACACAATTCAGAAGATTCCCTACCTGTTGGTAATCGGAGATAGGGAAGTAGAAACGCAGACCGTGGCAGTGCGCACGCGAGGTGGTGAAGATCTGGGCATCATGCAGGTTTCAGATTTTGCCGAACTTCTCGCACAAGACGTACAGCGCCGCGGTCGCGTTATTTAAAGACAATAGTCGGAGATTAAATTATCAAGAAAAATTATGGCAAGGGGGCAGCAAAACGGTCTCGAATGAACGAAGAGATCGACGTCCCCGAGGTTCGACTGGTTAACGCCGATGGCGAACAGGCTGGCATTGTCAGCATTGAAGATGCCCTGAGTGCAGCCCTGGCTGCCGGTTTGGATCTGGTGGAAATTGCTCCGGACGCCGAGCCGCCTGTCTGCAAGGTCATGGACTACGGCAAGAAGCTGTTTGAAGTGAAAAAGCAACAGGCTGCACAACGCAAGAAGCAGAAGCAGACTCAGGTCAAGGAAATGAAGTTTCGTCCGGGAACGGACATCGGAGACTACCAGATCAAGTTACGTAACCTGATCCGGTTTCTCGAAAATGGGGATAAGGCCAAAGTAACCCTCCGGTTTCGCGGCCGCGAGATGGCTCACCAGGAACTCGGTATGGAAATGCTCAAGCGTATTGAGCTGGACCTGGAGGAGCTGGGTTCTGTCGAGCAATTCCCTAAAATGGAAGGGCGACAACTCACTATGGTGATCGCCCCCAAAAGCAGGAAGAAGTAACCCGACCCCATCTGGCCTCCGGCCATATCAGGATTCACCGGGCACTACCCGCGCGCAGCCCCTGGCAGACTGTCCGGGAGTGACTTCTTCATTATTTAACCCGTCTATAAACGGAGACACAAAATGCCAAAAGCAAAAGTACATAGCGGTGCCGCCAAGCGCTTCAAGAAAACCGGCGCTGGCTACAAGCACAAACATGCCAACAGAAGTCACATCCTCACAAAAATGTCGCAGAAGCGTAAGCGTCACCTGCGTGGCACCAGCACCATGAATGGTTCTGATTCGCCCTTGGTCGATCGTATGTTGCGCTCCTGATTAACCGATTATTTGAGAGGATATTGATATGTCACGTGTAAAAAGAGGTGTTGTCGCACACCGTCGCCACAAGAAAATTCTGAAGGCTGCAAAGGGCTACTACGGTGCTCGCAGTCGTATATTCCGCGTTGCCAAACAGGCTGTCACCAAAGCGGGTCAGTACGCCTACCGTGACCGCCGTGTCAAAAAGCGTACCTTCCGCGCCCTGTGGATTACCCGGATCAATGCGCAATCACGCGCTGAGGGTATCAGCTATAGCCGTCTGATCGCGGGACTGAAGAAAGCCAATATTGAGCTGGATCGCCGTGTGTTGGCTGACCTTGCTGTTCACGATAAAGCGGCATTTGCTGCTGTCGCAGAACAGGCGAAGGCTGCCCTGGCTTGATATATTTGTGCCGGGATTTTCCCGGCATTAAATAATGCAGATTGAAAAGGGAAAGGGCCGCAGCTCTTTCCCTTTTTTGTTTTTGATATGAACCGGTTGATAAGGTTGTGAGCATGGAAACCCTTGAGCTTCTGGCCCGTGAAGCGCAGCAGGCCATAGAGCAGGCGCAGGATTTGGCAGCACTGGATCAGGTGCGGGTCGAATATCTCGGCAAGCGAGGCAGGCTGACGGATCTGTTAAAAGGGTTGGGCAAACTCTCGGCTGAAGAGCGCCCCGCAGCGGGTGCGAAAATTAATGAAGTTAAAGGGCAGCTCCAGAGTCAGATCAATCGTTGTCGCGATGATTTGGAAAACGCTGACCTGGAGGCCAGGTTGGCCAGTGAAGCACTGGATGTGACGTTGCCTGGGCGGGGTGAAGACAGCGGCGGACTGCATCTGATCACCCATACCATGGAGCGGATCGAGTCCTTCTTCAGCCGGGTTGGTTACCGGGTCGAAGAGGGCCCCGAGATTGAAGACGATTATCACAACTTCGAAGCCCTGAATATTCCATCACACCATCCGGCCAGGGCCATGCACGATACTTTCTATGTGACGGAAAATACCGTGCTGCGCACCCACACCTCGCCGGTGCAGATTCGTACCATGAAGACCCAGGAACCCCCTATCCGCATTATCTGTCCCGGGCGCGTCTACCGCTGTGACTCCGATCTGACCCACACCCCGATGTTCCATCAGGTGGAAGGTCTGGTGGTGGATCGCGATGTCAGCATGGCCGACCTCAGGGGAACCATCGATCAGTTTCTGAAGGCCTTTTTTGAGGCGGACCTACCGGTGCGCTTCCGCCCCTCCTATTTTCCGTTTACCGAACCTTCTGCCGAGGTGGATATTCAGTGCACCAACTGTCGCGGTGCCGGCTGCCGTATCTGCAAGAATACCGGGTGGCTGGAGGTGATGGGTTGCGGCATGGTGCACCCCAATGTGTTCGGTCATTGCGGCATTGATGCCGAGAAATATTCGGGCTTTGCCTTCGGCATGGGCGTCGAGCGGCTGGCGATGCTGCGCTACGGAGTCAGTGACCTTCGTCTGTTTTTTGATAACGAAATTCAGTTCCTAAAACAGTTTTAAAACAAATAGATATATTATTTATTTAAAGTAAATAATTTGATTTGGTGAGCAATGAAATTCAGTGAATCCTGGTTGCGTGAGTGGGTTAGTCCGAGTATTGACACGGCAGAGCTGGTTGCTCAGCTGACCATGGCGGGTCTCGAAGTGGATGCGGTTGACGCCGTGGCCCCGACGTTCGATGGCGTGGTGGTTGGTGAAATTAGCGCCGTGGCCCCACACCCCAATGCCGATAAATTGCGAGTCTGTCAGGTGATCGGTGCCGCCGGGGAAACGGTTCAGGTGGTTTGTGGTGCACCCAATGCTCGCCAGGGACTGAAAGTGCCCTTCGCAACGGTGGGCGCCACGCTGCCCGGCGATATGAAAATCCGTAAAGCCAGGCTGAGGGACGTGGAGTCCTTCGGCATGCTCTGTGGTCAGGATGAAATTGGTCTGGGTGGTGATGGCTCCGGCCTGTGGGAGCTGCCCTCCGATGCGCCAACGGGTGCGGATCTGCGCGACTATCTGAGCCTGAATGACCAATTGATTGAAGTCGACTTAACCCCCAATCGCGGCGATTGTCTGAGTATTCGGGGCCTGGCCCGCGAGGTGGGTGTATTAAATACGGTTGCGGTAACCGGGCCTTCCCTTGATCCGGTATCGGCCACGGTCGACGATCATTTACCCGTTGTCCTGGACGCCTCCGCTGCCTGCCCCCGTTATGCGGGTCGGGTGATTCGCGATGTCAATTTGGCTGCGCCATCTCCCCTGTGGTTGCAGGAAAAACTACGCCGCAGCGGTATTCGCAGTATCGACCCGGTGGTCGATGTGACCAATTATGTGATGCTCGAGCTGGGTCAACCGATGCACGCCTTTGATCTCGCCACGCTGGACGGCGGTATTCGGGTGCGCATGGCAGAGCAGGGTGAGTCACTCGAGTTACTGGACGGTTCCAAGGCCACATTGAACGAGGACACACTGGTCATTGCCGATCACCAAAAACCGTTGGCTATCGCCGGTATCATGGGTGGCAAACTGTCTGCCGTCACGGCGGATACCCGGGATATTTTTCTAGAAAGCGCCTATTTTGATCCGTTGGCGATTGCCGGTCGTCCGCGCAATTACGGACTCCATACGGATTCATCCCACCGCTTCGAGCGCGGTGTTGACTGGCAGTTGCAGTCTCTTGCCATTGAGCGTGCCACTGCGCTGCTGCTGGACATCGTCGGCGGCCAAGCCGGTCCGGTAACTGTAGCCGAGTCGACAGTGCACTTGCCCCGGTCCGCGGAGGTGAGGCTGACCCGGCGCAAACTACAACAGCAGTTGAGCCTGTCACTGGATGCCGGGCTGGTGAGTGGCATGTTGCAGCGGCTCGGTCTGGAGATTCTTGCCGAGGATGAAGACGGTTGGCGCTGCAGGGTTCCCAGCTGGCGCTTCGATATTGCGATTGAAGTGGACCTGATCGAGGAAGTAGCCCGCATCTACGGCTATAACCGCTTGCCGACCGCCACGATCAGCGCCAGTTTGCCGATTGAAGTATGTCGCGAAACCCGCACCGGCCTGTCATTGTTGCGACAGCAGTTGGTTGCCCGGGGTTACCGAGAAGCCATTACCTACTGTTTTGTCGATCCCGATGTCCAGAAACTCCTGCTGCCAGAGATAGAGGGTGTCGCACTGGCCAATCCCATCGCCAGTGATATGTCGGTGATGAGAACCACGCTCTGGTCCGGCCTGCTGCCGGCGATACGTCGCAACCTCAATCGCCAGAAATCCCGTGTCAGGATTTTTGAGTCCGGGTTGAGCTTCATGCCCGAGGAGGGTGGCGTGAAACAGGAATCCATGATTGCCGGCGCGGTGACCGGCACTCGTTTGCCGGAACGCTGGTCCAACCCGCGTGATCTGGTGGATTTTTTTGATATCAAGTCCGATGTGGAAGCGCTCCTCAAGCAGAACCATGTGTTTGATCAGTATCGCTTTGTGCCTGCTGCACATCCCGCACTACACCCCGGTCAATGTGCTGCCATTGAGCGAAATGGTGAGCCAGTGGGGTACATTGGTCTGTTGCACCCACGTGTTCAGAAGCTGCTGGATATCTCCCAGCCGGTGTACGTTTTTGAGCTTGCGCTGAGTGCTGTGGTCGAGGGTGAACTGCCTGCTTTTCGGGGTGTCAGTCGGTTCCCGGAAGTCCGCCGCGATCTGGCGGTGATTGTGGATCGGGACCTTTCCGCCAGTACGCTCTGTGAAACCATTCGAGAGGCGGCGGGCCGTTACCTCGTTGACTTAAAGATATTTGACGTCTACCAAGGGAAAGGTGTTGAAATCAATAGAAAAAGTATCGCGGTTGGCTTGACCTTTAGAGAGAGTTCGCGCACTCTTACCGAAGAAGAAATCACAGCGGCTGTCGACCGGGTGGTCAGCACCATAAAAGAACAACATTCAGCGAGTCTCAGGGGTTAAGCGAGTTATGTCAGCACTTACCAAAGCCGACCTTGCAGAAATGCTTTTCGAAGACCTGGGTTTGAACAAACGCGAGGCCAAGGAAATCGTCGAATCGTTTTTTGAAGAGATTCGCACCGCCCTTGAGAAAAACGAACAGGTCAAACTATCAGGCTTTGGTAACTTTGAACTGCGCGACAAAAAAACCCGCCCCGGTCGCAATCCAAAAACCGGTGAAGAGATCCCCATTTCTGCCAGACGAGTAGTGACGTTCAAACCCGGACAAAAACTTAAAGCGAGAGTAGAAAGCTATGCTGGAACCGAGCAATAACGATCAGTTGCCGGCCATTCCCGGCAAGCGTTACTTCACCATCGGTGAAGTCAGTGAACTCTGCGATGTCAAACCCCATGTGCTTCGCTACTGGGAGCAGGAGTTTCCCACTCTCAGCCCGGTAAAACGCCGTGGTAATCGCCGCTACTATCAGCGCCAGGATGTCATCCTGATCCGGCAGATTCGTTCATTGCTCTATGAGCAGGGTTTTACCATTGGTGGTGCCCGTCAGCGCATGACCGGTGAGGATGCCAAGGAAGAGGCCACGCAGGTCAGGCAGCTGATCGACCAGACAGTCGGCGAGCTGGAAGACCTGTTGCAGGTACTGAAGGGCTGATTTTATTCTTGAATTGTGGGGTGCATCCGGTATTATGTGCGCCTTCCTATTCGGGGCGTAGCGCAGTCTGGTAGCGCACTACACTGGGGGTGTAGTGGTCACAGGTTCAAATCCTGTCGTCCCGACCAATTTAAAAAAACAATAAATTAAAAGGCCCGCTTTCGAGCGGGCCTTTTTTGTTTCTCAATTTAAGTCCATATTAAGTCCAGTTTTTATTGATGATTGCGTACTTCTGATAGGTGGTGGCCAAAAGGTAAGGTGCACTGGCACTGAAAATCCCTAGGAAAGTAATCTACGTGCCGGTTCGACGGTGGCTTTGAGCACCTCCTAAATTAAATATATATGCGCGCTCAATAAACTGTATACATATACAGTTTATTGAAGTGTTGTCAAATCGCGCTCTCGGTTTATACTCGGTTAATGCGCGTTATCATGCGAACCGAAAAAAATAATATAAATAAAACAGGTTGTTGCAGGTTCGAGAGAAAAGATAATGAGATCCTATTATTTTAGATAATAGGAAAAACTCGCTTTGTTCTGAAAGGAATCGGAGATGCCTCAATTTTCTATTCTGTATCAATCCGTTATCAAAAGGTGCCGAATATCAGCTTTGGCAAAGCGCGAGTGCGCCATATACAAATGTTATATTTCAAGGAAGTTATGCACTACGACAAAGGAAACTATCGATTAAGTGATAATCGAGAAGAGGTTGAGCTTGATGCAGTCGAATCTCTTTTAAGGTCATCATATTGGGCTAGCGAAAGAAGCTTGGAAACTATGAAGGTATCTATAGCTAATAGCGTTTGCTTTTCGCTTTTTTGTGGCGACACCCAAGTAGGGTTCGCACGAGTTGTAACCGATTTTGTTTCGGTAGCCTATATCGCTGATTTAATTATCCACCCCAACCACCGTGCAAAAGGTATAGGAAAGTGGATGTTTGAGGTTATAGTCAATGATCCACGCTGGCGCTCTAAATTCCAATTTCTAGCTACAGATGACGCTCATGGTTTGTATGAAAAGTTCGGCTTTTCAAACAGCAATAAGCTAATGAGCACAAAAATATAACAAGCGCATGTTGTTCGCCGCGCAAAAAGCGCGCGGCTGGGACGGCTACGCTATCGCTTCGCCGCCCCAAATGCGGGCGTTAACTGTCACGGAGAAATTATCCATGGAATCAGAATTACAGAAAGAGCTGTTAGCAATGCAAGATGAAGATCAAGCTCTGTTGCAGGTTCTGATCGATAGCGGAGAGTTAACGCAAGAAGAATACCATCCGGAGATGAAAGCCCTTCATAAGAAAAATAACGCCAGAATTAAAGAAATTATTGAAGAATTTGGCTGGCCTACAATTAGCCTAGTAGGTAAAGACGCTTCAAAAGCCGCCTGGCTCATTGTTCAGCATGCGATACTTGATGAAGAGTTCATGAGTCGATGTTTAGAGCTTTTGCAAAATGCCGTTAAGGACAATAATGCAGAGCCTTGGTGTTTTGCTTACCTTAAAGACAGAACTCTTACAGCGGAAGGAAAGGCGCAGATATATGGTACTCAATTTGATGTCATAGATGGACAGGTAGTTCCTTTTCCAATTGAAAACCCAAAAATAGTGAACAAATTACGTAAAAATTTAGGCTTAGATTCTATCGAAGAAGCTGCTCAAAGAATCAAAGAGCGATACAAAGTTGAAGCAAACAGTTAACAAGCGCATGTTGTCGGACTGCTTTTCCGCTGCGCTCCAAACCAGCCGCAAATGCGAGCGTTATAGGCAATTCGATCGTGTTGTTTGGTTAAAGGATTTATTAGCCATTTCGTGCAATTTTTAGGTTGCACGTCTGATACTCCGATGGCTAAATTGGCAAGGTGCCACTCGTAGTGCACGTCGGATGTGGTGGGGTTTGTCATTCACTCGTGCCGCTCATGGGGTGCCGTGTGAAATTGGGTGGTAAACATTACAACGTATCGCTCGTGGTACCCGTCGGGTAGTGGGTTTACTCTGGCAAGGCTCTGTGCGGGCCAGGGTGTTCGGCACTCAGTGGGTTGGCTCATTACTTATCGTGTGCCAGCCATAGCAAATAAAGAATTGGGCAGTCGGTTAAAGGATTATCAGTTACTGCTGCCTGCCTATAACAAGCGCATCTTGCGGACTGGCTTCCGCTGCGCTTCAACCAGCCGCAAATACGGGCGTTATATGCAACCCAATTCGATCTACGGAGGGAGAAACAAGAATGAATTATTTTGACATGAAAATTTATAGAACATTATCGTTACTGATCTTTTTGGCTCCTTTTATCTGCCAAGCTCAAGAAAGTAGGCTTCCAGATAATGTATCAGCACAAGGACAAATTAACCTGCCTAATGATTTTCAAGTGAATTATGTATTTTTGGGTAGCTGGTTTTTGGATATCAAGGATCAAAAAAGCAAGCTTATGCAGCATGTATATGCCCGGAAGCAAGATGTGATTTCATATCAACAAACTGGGGAATGGCCTGATGGCGCTGTCGTGGTAAAAGAACAAATCAAGGCTATAGATTCTGATATTGGCGCGGCGATGGAAAGCTACGCTGGAAAAACGAATGGGTACTTTGTAATGGTTAAAGATCGCAAGAACCGTTTTCCAGATAATCCCCTGTGGGGTGATGGCTGGGGTTGGTCATTTTTTGACTCCAAAGATTTAACCAAAACGACAACCACAGATTATAAAAAAGACTGCCTTGGGTGCCACGAGCCTGTTAGAAAAACAGACCTCATTTTTATCAAGGGTTATCCGTTATTGAATGGCAATTCGGGGCATATAACAAGGTGGTCAATCGGACAGCCAAAACGCTGACGCGTTTTGGTTCCCTGCGCTTCGCTCCGGCTGCCCGCTTACCACGGCGTTAAGCATCAGAAGTCATGGAATTGATATTAGGCGCACTACTATTTATCTTGCTTGCCGCATTTGCCATATGGCGAAGTCGGGTAGATCAATCTAAAAATGGGCCAATTTCCAAAGAGGTTAGGCTGCGCACCTACGCGCTTACATTAGTGTGGTTGGCGGTACTTATTATCACATTCTATATTTACATGCCGGGTTATATAGGGATCATTGTGCTATTTCTTCTGTACTCTCAAATTTTTGGCGTTGGTGCAGGTAAACATGGTTTCTTTCGGCAATTAAGAGACAGCGGGTTTATAGCGTCAGTAGCTTCCATTCCAATATGTTTACTACTTTGGAATTACGGCAATGCTTAACAAGCCGCTCAAATACGTTCCGGCCACAAAATGCGTGGCCTCCACCGGATTCGCTAACGCTCGCCGTTTAGCGGAGCGTTAACTGCCTAGAGGAATCATGGATTTATCCAATATCACATACCAAGGGCCAGAGTTTCAGGAAGATCATGAGATTGAGTCATTACTTCCTGATAATTTGCTTTCACTCTTGAAACAAATAAATGGTTTTATTCAGTTTACTGGTGGCCTCCATTTACGCGGGCTTTGCAAAGAACCTGAATGGCACAGTTTAAGGGCGGCTTTACTTGGTGAAAACGCAATTCATAAACTCTACCCAGTAGTAGAAAAAACAGATATTCCATTTGCTCAAGATTGCGTGGCTGATCAATACTTATTAAGAGATCGCATTGTCTACAAACTCTTCGCTGAAACTGGAGAACTCGAAAGCCTAGATTTTGGGTTGGGTTCTTTCCTGTCTGCGGCATCAGATGATCCCGTTGAGTTTCTCGGCATGGAACCATTGTTACAGCTTCAGAATCAAGAGCAAAGTCTAGAACCCGGTCAAGTAATACATGTATATCCGCCGTTCTGCACAGAACAGGCAGAAAATGGAGTGTCACTAAAACCTGTCAGCATTGCAGAGGCACTAACGTTTTTAAGTCGCTTTTCTAAACAAATAAATTCAGTTGGTAATGGTGAACAAATTGAAGTCCGTGTTACAGAGTAATCAGCAGTTAACAAGCAGCTCCACCGGACAAATTTTACTGTCACCATTTTTGCGCTGCGCGGCAAAAACGTCGCCAGCAAAATTTGCTCGGTGAGCTGGGCGTTATGTGGTCACTGAATGAGCATTGAGATCGTTCTGGTAGTGTCAGCTTTCCTCCTAGTCATTCCTGTGTTGCTCACTCGCTGGTTGTGGTTTTGGGTATTTTCGCTGGTATTGGGCCTCCCGATGGTAGCAGTTTGGGCCGTGTATTTTTACCAAACGTCGCAGCCTGAACACTCCGGTTCTCCAGGGGATTTTTTCGGAGTTCTGATAATGGTGCTTGCATCTGGTTCACTAGCTTTAGGAATGTTCTTGCGGTACCTTCGGTGGTTAATCGAACTAAAATTGCAGGAAATTAGGGGCTCAAAATCAGCGTGCTCCGGCGACTCCATGAGCAACACATAACCAGTCACTGTAGTTCGTTCCGGGCTTGCGGCCCTCCACCGGACGCCCATTGCGCCGCGCTCCATGGGTGCCGTTAAACATTGGTGTTAGGTGCCCGATCTCCCCCACGACTTGTAGACACTCTGTATAGTCAGATTGACCTATATGGAGGTGCTTATCATGGCACATAAAAAAAGCAGGCTTATACCGAGGAGTTCCGTCGTGAGGCGGTAGATAAATGGGGTCATAGATAAATGGGGTCAGGTACAACTTTTTTATAAACTGTTTTAAGTTGAAATTGCCTGTGTGGTTTTTTATGAAAATTGTACCTGACCTTAGTTTTGTTTTTTCATTTCTGCACAAAAAAATGGGCTGCTTAATGCAGCCCATTGTTACCGTGGTCAGCACCCCTTAAAGATTGGGATCCGTCGAGAATTGTGGGGTCGTACGAGGCTTTGATCCGTCAAAAAAAGTAGTGACGGACGTGGCTTTCATAATTTTGTGGTCAAAAAAGCCACGCTGAATGGCACCGGTAACCGATACGTAGTCGCCAACTTTAAGTTGTTGGTAGCCTGCGTTATCAAGCGGATCATAGGGCATGGTGTTTACCTTGACCGTGAGTTTTCTATCGTCACTATCCAGCGTGAAACTGTCATCAGCTACGATAGTGATGCGCCCCTGTACAGTGCCGCGAGAAACGACCACCGGCATGTTCCCTGATAGGTACGAATCTTCTTCCTTCATGGAGCTGGCGTGGAAGGTGGTACCAAGATTTTCTACATAGACACTGCCGGCCTCGATCGTGGCGCTTTCATACAGGTCATCATCCACCATGCCGGAGACGCGTACTTTGTCACCTTTTTTCAGCACGTAGGCATCAGCATCCCTGTCGACATCGTCCATCTCGACAGTGATATTGCCTTCACCGTAGTCGAGGACAAACATGTTCGGACCGACACGATCAACGGTCCCGTCAATGTTGAGCCATGTGCCATCCGGGTAGCTACGTGGCTCTTCCTCAGTCTCAGCATAAGCACCGATGGAAAAAGCCATGACCAACATCATTAGCAGGGTATTAAAAGTACGGCAAATCATATTGATACCTCCGTATCGTTTGAGTGATTAAAAGTTACACGAAAGACATTGACAGGGCAGGGCGCTGGACCTTCAGCCTGTCATAAAAAATCTGATTAGAGTCTTACAGGGGATTTATCGGATGTAGGGCGTTCGGAAGCCCACCAGTACTTGGTGGCATCCATGGAGTCAAGGGAGTGGGTTGATGCTTCGAACAACGGTGCTGCTATACATTGGCATCGATTGCTTGGCATAGGTAGTTTAAAAATCCCTCCGTCAATTAAATAAACAGTGTGGTTAAGTCTCTCGACATTTTCTGATTTACTTTGTTCCCGAAACCTTTTAGTTGATTTGCGGAATATATTTGTAAACGTAGTTCAAGCGATTGGGTATTGCAAACTTCAAGCGTAGCGATCAGGGTTTCCAGCCGTGTCAAGACCGCACAGTATCGGTATCTCCACTCCGGGAAAGTCTTCACTAATTCTCGGATAGTGGCGTGGTCACCACAACCGTTACATTGTCTCGACCAGGCATAGAATACTAGAATGTCCCAAACTCAGACTTTGGTCCGTTTCGGCAACCCGATGCTGGTTCGTCACCTGAATAGCTGATAAAAACTACAGGGGGAACAACGTAGCCGGGATAGATTGCGACCTGTTCGGGAGCGAACCATGGACGACGGGCCGTCCCTTAGTGGGGCCTCCCGAGCCTTTGCTGGATAAGAAGCATGACTGGCAGGAGTGTATATGACTGCGAGGAGTTACAAGCAATGAACACGACTTTTAAAACGCTGGAAAGCCTGATTCATAATTCTATCGAGATCCATCATCAGGCTGCCGAATTGTACCGCTCACTGGAGAATGAGAGCTCTGACGAACGCTGCAGGATTCTACTGGGGGAGATGGCCGGCAAGGAGTTGGAGATGGCGAAATTGCTGGGAGAATTTCTCCACCGCACGCCACCCGGTACCCTCAATACCTATATGCAGTACACACTGGAAGAGGATCCCCAGGATCTCGTGGCCACTGCCAGATCAGAAGGGGCCGGTACAGTTGAGCAAATCGGTCAGTTGGGCCAGAAGTTACACTGCTACCAGATTAATTTAATGGAGGGAGCCTTGCATGAGGTGGCCGCAGAAGAGGCCTGCGAGTTACTGGAAAACCTCTTGCAACTTGAAAAAGCCGAGGGCCGGGCATTTACCCGCAGGGCCGACTCGATTCATGATATGTAAACTGCGCCGTCAGAATATGGTCAGCCTCACGGAGGCCTGCCCCCGGTCAGGTGAGTTTAAGGTAGGGTCTCAGTGGTGGTGTTTTAACCAGTCAGCACTACCACCTTCATAATCATATACATGATTAAAGCCCTTCTCATCCAGCTCTCTGGCCGCTTCGGTAGATAACGGGCAGTCAAAATTGGCGCAATAAAGTACTACTTCCCGCTCTTTGCTACCGGCCACACGTTCCACTTCATCGCTAAAATCCTCGGAAGCCTTTGGAATATTGATGGAGGTGCGAATATGTTCGTGCCTGAAGTCCTCGCGAGGTAACACGTTGATCAAGACAAAATCCCTTTTTTCACTGCCATTCATGGCTTCCAGTTCCTCTCGGCTGATCGTTTGCATAGATTTACTCCTAAAATCATCGCTGAAAAAAATGCCATCCCTGATTCCACAGGGCGGGCGGCTGCACTGTAAACTGGGGCTAGTGCTGGCTGATTTTCCGAGCGGTTTCACCACCCAGTTTGGCACTGTCATGGCGTACGATGTCGCCCAGGCTGACAACACCGCATAAACGCTTTTCGTCGCGATTGTTCAGAACAATCAGGCGATAGACTTTCTGATCCTGCATATTATTTGCGACATCATTTACATATTCATCCTGAAAACAATAAAGCACCTTATCCGTTTTCATCTGGTCTACCGTTGTGTTTTCAGGATTCTTGCCTGCTGCAACGCCACGAACAGTGATGTCTCTGTCGGTAATCACTCCCTGCAATCTGCCTTGGGGTGAATCACCGATGGGCAAAAACCCGGTATCGAGATCACGCATATATTTTGCCGCCTGCGCGAGCGTGGTGTCTGTGGGCACGTATTCCACACTAGTGCTCATGATTTGCTGAACTTGCATAATAAGATCTCCTGCTTACCTGATGGTGAAAAGAAAATGCCATATATAACATCAGAAAAAACGACTCTAGTTTTTCCGGTTTTCCAATTTATGGGAATAAAGGCATGGTGTAACGCCCGATAAAAAAATTACTGGCAATCCAGTATTTTTATCTGTTGTGCTGTTACTTTGATTTTTAAAACTTGTAGTTTGTTCTGAGAGGTTTAGTAAAATTTTTCTGGACGGTCAAGGAATTGCAAGTGTAAAAATATTGTCCAGCAAGTACATTAGATAAACCTCACTTCACCGAGAAGTTGCCCAACCACGCCAGGCCCTTGATGTTCCTCTGCACCTCGCTCTTCAGGATGTTTTCAGCAGCGCTCGTTGTAGTCCTGTTCCATGAGTTCACCTAGACGATAATCCGATTCCAGTTACCGTACGAGCCCTTCACCGGCCCCCGGGGAATGCTGCAAACTATGATGGCTGTCGCCAGTACTAGGCTCGCCACGGTAGCCAGCAACCCGGCCTCGAGAATAAAAGTGAAAATCAGCAGCCCCAGCCCGAGGAAGATATTGACTAGCCGCACGGGTCTTGCCACTTCCGCCAAAGCAGTCACCGAAAAAGTGATCAGCAAAGCTCCTATCAAGTGATGGGCATCTGCCAGAGGACCTTCCACCCCGAACAGAATGCGACTTAACATCAGTAAACAACCTGCGACAATGCAGATTCCCAGTCCCCACGTCCACCTGACATTGCCGCCGAAAATGTCTCTCGCTGCTGCTCTGAGTGAAACCAACTGGAAACTATCCCCGGCATTTTTTTGTACGCGGCCCTCATCGGTGTCGCCAAAGATAAAGGTTCGCAGCAGGGAGTGGCCCTGGCACTTGCGACGCCACAGGAACTGACCAGTGGCCACCAGCTCATCCACGGAAAGCGGAATCTGCAGGAGCATGGCCGTGGCGGCAATCAGGCACAGAGTGCACCAAGTGTTCAGCAGAATTGGCTGGATAATGATAAAGGTAATGGACACCGCCCCCAGCGGTACGATAAGAATACCGAACAGTGTGGTCAGCCAGGGCATGGTCCGCCAGCGTCGGGCTGAACCGGCCACACCCACGAGGATTTCCAGTAAATACACCAGGGCTCCGACACCGGCATCGGGCACTGGCCATGCTTTGGAAACCGACGATGTAGTGATTTCTTCGGTACCGTTCTTACCGTCCCCCGGCAAAGCTCCGGCAAAGAAGGGTTCCCACAACCCATCCACATGGCCGAGCTGATAAGCAGCCATATAGCTGGAAATAAAAAACCCGATAAATGCCAAGATAATAATGGGCAGCCGTTGGAACCAGCCGGACGGGGAATAGTGCCAGCCGGGTGGGATGGTCGGCCCTGTCATGGCTGCCAGTGGTGACACGCCGGGGGCTGGCCGCAGTAGTACTGAAAAGCCGACCACCATACTTCCCACCAGTGTGCCGTTGAGATAGGCAGAAGGCTCCGGGGCCCACATCAGCAGGGGGGCCGACATGACCCAGATGCCCACAGCAGCAGTGGCCCAGCGCGCTGCTGGCATGGACCAGGACAGGGATAAAAAGGCAAACACAATAATGGCACAACCGGCGAGAATATCGCTGTAAACCATGCCTGTGGATTGGTAATCGAGGCGTACAACGGACATTATCAGCCAAAAGCCCAGACCGATATTGAACAGATGTCCCCACAGATTGCGGGCATGCTCTTCCCGGTACCAGTTTTCGTGTCGACGCCGCAGCCTTTCAGGTTTGTCGGTTTTCTCTGCCGCATCCAGCATCCAGTCGGGGGGTCGGATACCGTTGTGTTTATACCAGGTAGCCGGATCCTTTTTGAGATTTTCAACCAGGGCGGGTAACTTATCGCCTATAAAATGTTGTGGCTCCCAGTCGAGAAGCTGTTTGGCCCGACTCAGGTCCAGAGCATAGTGATCGGAAGAGAGGTTGATCATGAAAGGCTTGATGAAAGGCTTTTCACCATGGTCCAGCGCATCGGGCACCACAGGCTCGGCTTTTTCCTGAACCCAGGCTCCCGCTTTGGCAATAGACTCAGGCAGGGTATATGTACTCCACTGCTTTTCACCGTGGATCTGATACCCCAGTGTGTCCTGTAGTTCCCTGTAACTCATCACCTCAGATTCTCCTGCCAGCAGGGTACAGGCAGCCGGCATCTCCTTACGCCTGTCGACACAGCGTTTGAAGACTTCCAGCATGTCTTCCAGGTGAATGAATGCCTGACCGGCATCCAGGTCTCCGGAATACAGATGCGATTCCATGGCGCGTTCATAGATGCGAGCAATCTGGTGTGTCAGTGTTGGCACGGCGGTGTTTTCGTCGTACAGGCCTGCCAGGTGCAAAAGCGTGTAGGGGATACGCTCACCGTATTGCTGGATCACCTCTTCAGTTTCAGCCTTGGATTCCGGGTAGGCCCAGCCGGGGGCCAGGGGAGAACCTTCCGTTACATATTCCCCCGGCGACACAGGCTTGTGAACCAGCATGGTGCCTGAATAAATAAAGCGCTCCACGTCAAAGGGCTCGAGGGCATCCAGCAGACGGCGTGTTCCCTCGACGTTGACTTCCTCATATAAAACCGATTTGACACCAGTGAAATCAAAGTAGGCCGCCAGGTGAATAACTGCTGCAATTTTGTCGCCATGCTCTCGATGCAATTGATTGAATGCCAGACGGAGAGAATCTGCGGAGGTGAGGTCGGCAACGATATCGCATTTATCAGGCTTCAAATCCATCCCCACAACCTGATAGTTTGCCTTGAGCTTTTTTGTCAGGGCTGTGCCGATATTTCCACCCGCACCGGTAATAACAACAATGGGTTTGTTAGCTGACTTTTGCCTGGTGTTTTTGATAAGGGTCCTCTCTACAAACTGTATTGGCTGACATTGTGCTGGCCTTTTTTCGCCTGACCGGGGTCACTGAAGTCATCAATGCCATGATGAAACTATGTTGCTGGATAGTGCTGCTGTGGCCCGACACACGTAAAAAGTTAGTTCAAAATTTGTATTTGTTCCAACTAGAGATGTCGTTGAGGTAAATGCAGGTAAATTGGACCAAGTTCATCATAGAAGCCATCAGGGGGCATATCTCTTGTGCTATCTTCAGCTGGCCGGGGTATTTCCATTGGTCACATAAACAGTGCTAGTCTCACATCAGGTTTAAGGCGCCTGTTGACGGTGGATCCGGGTTGGTGGGTGTCGGCCCAGTTTTGACACAGGCGGCCGTATTTCAACAGGCAGATTGAATCTGACAAAGGGGCTTTCCATGCTCGAATCAATCCAGCAACAAATTCTGGATGTTTTAACTTCGGTGATCGTTTATATCCCCAATCTGGTGGGTGGATTACTGTTACTGCTGGCCGGTTGGCTGCTGGCCCGGTTTTTACATCTGCTGGTTACCCGCTTTATCCGCACCCTCAATCATCTGCTGGATCGCCAGTTACAAAACTTAAACCTTCACTTTGTGCGGATACCGGCTGCCACGGAAAGGTTGATTGGTTTTGTGGTGTACTGGGCCACTATTCTGATATTTGCCATTGTCGCAATTCGGGTGGTGGGTGTTGCCGGGGCGACTGTCTGGCTCGACCGTTTAATGGTGTATTTGCCCTCTCTGATGGCGGGTGGCCTGATTATTATCAGCGGCTATATTCTCGGCAGTGTAGTGCGCCATCTGATCACCCACGCGGCGGCCTCAGCGGATATTGCCCAGGCAGTGCTGCTCGGCCAGATTGCACAGATCTCCTTTTTTATTGTCGGCGTGGTCATGGGGCTTGGCCAGGTGGGCGTCGATGTCAGTTTCCTGGTCATTCTGTTTGGCATCGGTTTTGCCGCCGTTTTGACGGGGTTTTCTCTGGCCTTTGGCCTCGGAGCCAGACCGCTGGTGGAAAACCTCATCGCAACACGTCATCTCAAGGAATTTGTCCGGCCCGGACAAATTGTCGAGACCGGCAATGAGCGGGGCAGGGTATTGGAGTTCACTGCCACTGGAATGGTGGTGGAAACGGCTGAAGGTCGAAAACTGATTCCGGCGCGGCTCTGTATGCAGCAGTCTTTCAGTGTGATTACCCGGGAGTCGATGGATGACAAACTCTAATCCCCTGAGTCTGGATTTTCTTATCAATAAGCCCGAGGCCGCAGCCCGGGTGTTGCAGTCGCTGGAGGATCAAGAGGCGGCGTTGTACCTGCAGGAGGTGCCGGTCCGGATTGTTGCTCCTGTACTGCAGGAAATGCAGGTGTGGCCAGCCTCGCGTATTCTCGACCAGTTGTCGCTGGAACAGAACGCGGCTATTTTTGCCCGGCTCCCCTACCAGACAGTCGCTGCGCTGTTGCGATTGCAGCAGCGCGCACGGCGCACCGAGCTGTTGGCGGTGCTGCCCGCCAAGCTTTCCCGGTCTTTGAGTGTGTCGCTGATTTATCAGGAAAACACGGTTGGTGCCTGGATGGATATGTCCACACCGGGTTTTTACTCTGAGCTCTCGGCCGGTGAGTGTCTGGCATTGCTGAAAAAGTCTTCGGATTCGTTTGGTACCAGCCTGGTAATTATCAATCAATCCCATCAGGTGATTGGCATGGTCGGCCTGGATAAGCTGCTGGCCAGTCCCGATGAGCAAATGCTGGGTCAATTGATGGATTCTGCGCAGCAACCGCTGGCCGCCGAGATGAGCATCCAGATGGCTGTCAATCTGTCTGATTGGCACTGTTACCCGTTGCTACCGGTTCGCAATTCGAGTGGCGTTTACCTCGGGACAGTGACACGTTCGGTGTTGCGTGCAGCACTGGAGAAGACCCCTTCAGCGAATGCCTCACTGGGCGATTCACTGTTGTCCCATCTTGCCCGCGCCATGATTGTCACTGCGACGGGTATGGTGCAAATGGCTCCGGGCAGTCATGCATCCTGGTTGTCTGATAAAGGAGGGGCATACCATGACGACTAATGCTTCCCCGGATCCCCGCGCGGTCGATATGGCATTGACCCGCAAATTTCTGTTGGATTATCCCAGGGATGCAGCCCTGAAAATTGAAGCGCTGGCACCTCGGGATGTGGCCGCAGTGCTGAGCCTGCAGCCCGTATATGTGCTTTTATCCCTGTGGCGGTATTTGACGCCCAACGTCGCTGCCGAGATTCTGGTTTGTTTGCCAGAAGGGCACAGCCGTCAACTGCTCAGCGAACTACCACCTCTGGATTCGGTGCGGATGATTGGTCAATTGGATGACGAATCACGGGATGCCCTACTGAAGACCCTGGACGAGTCAATCCGCAGGGAGTTGGCTGAACTGATGAGCTACCCGGAAAACAGTGCCGGCCGTTTGATGGATACCCGTGCCCTGGTGTTTCGGGACAGCATGATCATTTCAGAGACGCTGGAAATTCTCCGCAAGCGCCAACTGAAGACTGCGCGCAGTGTCTTTCTGGTTGATGCCGAGGGTCGCCTGAGCGCCAAGGTTCACTTGCAGGACATCGCTATCGCCGATCCCGGCACATCCCTGGGGGCGATTGCCAAACCGGTTACGGCGGTGGTTGCCGGTACCGCAGGAAAAGAGGAGATTTCCGAGTTGTTTGAAAAACATCAACTGCTCGATTTGCCGGTGGTTGATATTGATCATCGTCTGTTGGGTATTATCCACCACAGCAGTCTGGTTCAGGTTTCCCAGGAGGACATGTCATCCGATGTGCTGGCCATGGTGGGTGCCAGCCGTGAAGAACGCGCCCTGTCGAAGCCTCTGTTTGCCGTGAAAAAGCGTATGCCCTGGTTGCAGGTCAATTTGCTCACGGCTTTTTTGGCCGCTTCCGTGGTGGGAATATTCGAAAGCACGATTGCCAGTTTTACGGCTCTGGCCGTGCTGCTGCCGGTGGTCGCCGGCCAATCGGGTAATGCCGGGGCCCAGGCCCTGGCGGTTACCATGCGCGGTCTGGCATTGCGTGAGATCACGGTCCGCCACTGGTTCAGGGTGATGTTCAAGGAAGTGCGGGTGGGCCTGATAAACGGTATTGGTATCGCGGTCACCTGCGGCATCGGCGTGTTTGTCTGGAGCCAGTCAATAGGACTGGTGCTGGTGATCTGTTCGGCAATGGTGCTGGCGATGATCGCGGCGGGGTTTGCCGGTGCGGTGGTACCGATTGTGCTGGTGCGGTTGGGTCAGGACCCGGCACAGGCATCTTCTATCATTCTTACCACGGTCACCGATATCATCGGCTTTTTTGCCTTTTTGGGGATCGCGGCACTGCTGTCGGGGCTGCTGTAGCAACTTATCCGGTAAAGCGGGAGGGTAGTAACCTTCTGGTGAGGTCAGTCGTCGCTGATAATCAGGTTGGCTTTTGCGGCCCTGGCGCCTGCAAAGAGTGGCCTACTGCGGCATAATAGCCGCCGATGGGTGCTGCCAACTGCCGGTGCTCGACTCATCAATACGGTGTCTGCGATGGTGCAGCACCTTTAATTACCCAAAAATGGATTTCTCCCGATATGACCCTAACTGTACGCAAAGCTGTTATTCCTGTCGCCGGGCTGGGCACTCGTATGTTGCCGGCCACCAAGGCTATTCCAAAAGAAATGTTGCCGGTGGTGGACAAGCCGCTTATCCAGTACGTCGTTAATGAAGCTATTGCGGCGGGTATTACCGAAATCGTGCTGGTCACCCACGCCAGTAAGAATTCCATTGAGAACCACTTCGACACCAGTTTTGAACTGGAGGCGCAGCTGGAAAAGCGGGTCAAGCGTCAGCTACTTGATGATGTCCGCTCGATCGTGCCCCAGGAGGTGACCATCATTTCGGTCAGACAGCCCTATGCAAAGGGTCTTGGGCATGCAATCAGCTGTGCGAGGCCGGTGGTAGGTGATCAGCCTTTTGCCATTCTGTTGCCGGATGTTTTGGTGGACAAGTATCGGGCAGACTCGAACAAAGACAATTTATCGTCCATGGTGAAAAACTTTACCGCCACGGGTCACAGCCAGATTATGGTGGAGGCGGTTCCCTGGGAAGAGGTTAACAAATACGGCGTTGTCGATTGTCAGGGCGTTGAGCTGATGGCCGGCGGCGTGGCGAGAATCCACAGCATGGTTGAAAAACCGAAACCGGAGAATGCTCCGTCCAACATGGCTGTTGTGGGGCGCTATGTGGTGTCACCGACCATTTGGGATTTGCTGGAAAAAACGCCGCTTGGGGTGGGTGGTGAGGTCCAGTTAACCGATGCTCTTGAAGAACTGCTCAAACAGGAAGTGGTGGAGGCTTACCGGATTGTAGGTTGCAGCCATGATTGCGGCAGTAAACTCGGCTACCTACAGGCCAATATTGCCTATGCCCTGCAGCACGATGAAATTGGTGAAGGGGTGAAAGACTACCTCAAAAACAATCGCCATGTTGACGCTGCAGCCACATTCGAAAAACCGCGCCGATAACCTGCCCTTTGTGATGACCCATACCGGTTTGGGGTGGGTGTCCCTGTGATGTGAGTACTATGAAAATTACCTGCTTTAAGGCATATGATATTCGGGGCAGGCTCGGTTCCGAGCTGTCCGTAGAGACTGCCTACCGTATTGGCCGGGCCTATGCCCGCTGGTTGAAACCTGAAACCGTGGTGGTTGGCGGGGATATCCGCACCTCCAGCCCGACGTTGAAAAGTGCGCTGGCCTCGGGGTTGCGCGATGAAGGCGTCGATGTGCTGGATATTGGGTTATGCGGCACCGAGGAAATCTATTTTGCGACGGCGCACCTTAACCTATCCGGTGGCATCATGGTGACGGCCAGTCACAATCCCATTGATTATAACGGCATGAAAATGGTGCGGGAGGACTCCAGGCCAATCAGTGCCGACACCGGCCTGAAGGCGATCCAGGCATTAGCCGAAGAAGCAGATTTTCCCCCGGTAGAGCTCAGTCAGCGTGGGACTTATCGTCGTATCAGTTGTTCCGATGCCTATATTGAACATCTGCTATCGTATGTGGAGCGAAGCAAACTTCGGCCGTTGAAAATCGTCGTCAATGCCGGCAATGGTGCTGCCGGTCCTGTGCTCGATGCGCTGGAAAGCTTTTTGCCCTTTGAGCTGATCAAGGTGAATCATGATCCGGACGGGGAGTTTCCCAACGGTATTCCAAACCCGTTGTTGCCGGAAAGTCGCCATCACACCAGTGATCTGGTGAAGTCCTCCGGTGCCGACTTTGGCCTGGCCTGGGATGGGGATTTTGACCGTTGTTTTCTGTTTGATGAGCAGGGCGAATTTATTGAGGGCTACTATATTGTCGGATTGCTGGCAAAAGCGTTTTTGCGCAAGCATCCGGGAGAAAAGATTGTCCACGACCCTCGTCTGATCTGGAACACCCAGGCAGTCTGCCGGGAATTTGGTGGTGAAGCGGTGCAAAGTAAATGTGGTCACGCCTTTATCAAGCAGGTCATGCGTGAGCAGGATGCCATCTATGGCGGTGAGATGAGCGCCCACCATTATTTCCGGGATTTCTGTTATTGCGACAGCGGCATGATTCCCTGGCTTCTGGTGGCCGAATTGCTGAGTGTCACCGGTCAGTCCCTGTCGGACATGATCCAGTCGATGGTGGAAGATTACCCCTGTTCCGGTGAGCTGAATCGCCGTATTGATGATCCCCAACAAGTAATGACACTACTTGAAGACCATTACACTAATGGCGCATTGAGCATCGAACGGGTGGACGGACTGAGTGTGGCCTATACTGACTGGCGGTTTAACCTGCGCAGCAGTAATACCGAGCCAGTTGTCAGGCTCAATGTGGAAGCCAATGACCGGGCCTTGATGGAACAGAAAACCCTTGAGCTGCTCAGCCTGATGGGTGCCGATTGAGGAAACTGGTATGGCGCACTGAGTGCGGTTGGCCGGTTCGGAATCAGCAAATCAACCAATCACTTCAGGGGGTGTGTCATGCAGGATAAAACAGTATTGGTGACCGGTGCTACCGGGTTTATCGGCAGCCGATTCTGCCGTGAGGCCCTTTCCAGGGGTGCCCGGGTAATTGGTCTGAGTCGTGACCCACACCAGGCACTAAAAAAACTTCCCGGTGTCGAGTTTGTTGAGAACTTTGACGCCCTGTCTCCGGAACAACCCATCGACTATATCGTCAATCTGGCTGGTGAACCGCTGGTTGCCGGTCGCTGGAATGACCGGCGCAAACAGGCCTTCATGGACAGCAGGGTCGGCACTACCAACCGGTTATTCGAGCATTTTCAGAAAGCATCTGCACCACCTTCGGTATTGGTCAGTGGCTCCGCCGTAGGCTATTACGGCCCTCACCAGGACGAGCCGCTGGGGGAGGATGGCGCTCAGCACGATTGTTTTGCCAGCTGTCTTTGTCTGGAATGGGAAAAGAGTGCCTCACAATTTGCTTCGTTGGGAACCCGGATATGCTACCTGCGTACCGGTATTGTGCTGGGGGCTGGTGGTGGCGCACTGAGTCGAATGCTGTTGCCTTTCCGCATGGGGCTGGGCGGCCGCCTGGGTTCTGGCAAGCAGTGGATGCCCTGGATTCATATAGCCGATGAAGTGGCGATCATTTTTTATTGCCTGGAACAACCTGCACTGCAGGGGGCGATCAACGCCACGGCTCCGAATCCGGTGACGAATCGTCAATTTACTGCGGCGCTCGGTTCCGCACTGCACCGTCCGACCATCTTCCCCATGCCGGAGCCCGTGGCAGTACTGCTGTTCGGTGAGATGGCCAAGGAATTATTGTTGACGGGCCAGCGGGCGTGCCCACGAAAACTGCTCGAGTCCGGCTATTCATTCCGTTTTGCCAAACTGGATGAAGCGCTTGGGGATATTGTCTAGCGCAGATTTGTCGTTGCCAGGGGGCTGTACAAAGGTCCGCTGGCCGTCAATTGACTCTGAAACAGGACTATCTGCCTAACAGATAAACAGACGTCGATTTCCAGGTCGATTTTTGCACTTGGTATTGCGGGGGCTTTTCCCAGCGTAATGTGCGGCCTGAATTCCCGCTGAAGCGGTTCAAAGCCACTGGCAGCCAGTGACGCGGAAAGCTGTGCCATTAATGATGTCGAATATTCGGGAATGGCGGCAATAGTCCGACTTTCCCTAGCGGGAAACCGCTCGATAGCTTTCAGTGATAATTCAAATTTTTTAACGCGGAGGGCTTGGACGATCTGTACGGCAACGGTGGTCTGCTCGACTGTTTGCTCCCCGAGAAACCTCAGTGTCAGGTGGCGGTGCTGTGCAGGCACCCAGTGGTTGCAGGCATCGTTCAACCGTTGCTGACAAATGTCATCCAGAAGCTGGTTCACTGTTTCAGTGAGTGTCAGGGCGATAAACAGTCGCACAGGATCACCAAATCAGTCGCCGCAGTATATACAGCCGGAAGTACAGGTTTCACGAACCTCGATTTTGCTCAGCAGGGGGAGGGTGGGTTTTAACCGTGCCCAGATCCACCGTGCGATATTTTCACTGGTAGGGTTTTCCAGTCCGTCGATTTCGTTGAGATAATGATGATCGAGTTGGTCATAGACTGGTTTGAAGTAATCTTTCAGGTCGCCAAAATCCATCACCCAACCGGTTTTGTCGCCGACGGTGCCGCTCAGGTAAAGCCTGATATGGTAGGAGTGCCCGTGCAGCCGACCACATTTATGTCCCTCTGCCACATTGGGTAGAAGGTGTGCCGCCTCAAAGGTAAATTCCTTGAAAATTTCCATGGGTATGCCGGTCATTTAAAAAGTTGGCCTATGGTAATTTGCAGATCTTCCCTTGTACACAAACCAGTGACTGAAATGTTTGACACCGACCGATATTTCGGTAGAATGCGCCTCTCTCTGAAGAGGGTGGTTAGCTCAGTTGGTAGAGCGACGGCCTTACAAGCCGTAGGTCACAGGTTCGACCCCTGTACCACCCACCAGTGTAAAAGTAGCATTTTGCGGACCGGTAGTTCAGCTGGTTAGAATGCCGGCCTGTCACGCCGGAGGTCGCGGGTTCGAGTCCCGTCCGGTCCGCCATATTTTTAAAAGCCACCCACCTGGGTGGTTTTTTTATGGGAAGAACTTTCAGGGACGAGAACCCGCGAAGCGGTTCGACCGATTGGCGCAGCCAATCAGGGCGCCGGAGGAACGACGGCGGGGTTTACCCCGAGCGCCCCTGGGCGCGAGTCAGTCCGGTCTGGTCCGCCATTATTATAGGGTTTATGAGGTTTTCAGAGAGATAGATAGGACCCCCCCCCCCCATTTACCCACCACGACTTAAAAGGGCTTGCAGCAATGTTGGCCTTTTTTTGTTCCCTTTTAAAACCTAACTCCTGGCAGTCAGGGGTCATATTCCAACCAGCACAAAAACGTGGTCATGGTGAGTGATCCGGAGTCTTTTGAGTGCTTCGTGAAAAGCATGTTGTTGCGGCTTCTAACTAGTCATCAGAAATGGCGGAGAGTTTCAGTCAGCCTCTTTTTCTACAAGCCAACTCCTGAGTACCTCAACCTCCGTCGGGGTGTCAATCGCCAAATTGAACTGCCGACCATCCAGTCCAAACTCAATTCGCACTAGGCCGTCAGCAGTGTTACGAATCAAAGTCTCCCTGACCTTCTTTTGATCTTTAGCATGTAAATACCTCCTTGTATTAGCTAAAGCTATTGACCTGCCCCCGGTATTTAATCCAACATCAGCTCGCCGATCGGGTCGATATGATGCAGGGCATTATGTTTGCTCTGATATACCCGGATATGATTTGGGGTGATCAATAATACCTTGCCTTCTGACAGGCAGACATAACCCGCCTCATGTTCCTGCATGATTTGATTGTTTGACCAGGCAAGCTGTTGTTCTGTCGGTAACTCGACATAGGCCATACAGCCGCTACCTAACGGGTCAAAGAAGGAATCCAGTGAACGGTAAAGGGCAATGGCATCCGGCTTTAGAATCAAGGTTAGTCCATCCCTGAGCTCCAGCGCCTCGGCGGCTTCGCCGCTTTCCAATTCGATCAGCCGCCGGTTTTGAATAATATCAGAGTTAGAAAGTAGCATAAGGAGTTTTTAATTTATTAAAGCTTTCTTGAGAAGCACCTGCAGATGCTTGGGTAGTTCATCCAACATGGCCAGCGCCTGTTTATGTCCACTCTCTGACATTTTATCCCAGGTGCGGGTGATGATGCGCATCCATTTCTCCAGGTCGTAATCTGTGTGTTCCTGATAAAACGGCTCCAGGTAACGCTGCAGGAACACTAGGCAGGCTGCGTTCTCCATAAGCTGTGTAACAGCGTCTTGCTTGATTTGCTTCTTGCTGAGAATAGATTTTATGGCCGCGCAATCCTGTTCATTATAGCCGTTTTCTGTCATCAGTTCGGCGGTGCGCTCGCCGTGAAATCGCCCGCAGGCTTGGCGCCAGCGGTAATAGCCGGATCGACCTTCAGGGTACTCATCACGCGGGATGGTCCAGCGTTCGATATGCTGTGCCCGGCAGGCGATCTGTGCCAATTCCGAAGGCTGTTCCTCCAGGCGAAACAGCCATTGACTCATGCGAATACTGTAGGCCAGCTCTTTCGGCAACGATTCGCCGTCCAGTGTTTCCCGGCGCGGGTCGGCGCTGTTGGCATGGTCGACCGCTGCCAGCAGCCGCGCCAGACTGGAGTCAGCAGCCGGCGTTACCGGGTAATCAATGATATTGGTGTCAGGTTTCTTCATAGTCTGATTATGCCGGACAAAAGCCGTGCAGGTGGCCGATTGACGTTGCCGTGGCGCTTCATAGTAGCAAGGCCTATATCCCACTAGCGTTTCATTGTGATGGACTTATCTTTAACACGCTCAGGCTCTTGTTCAACCGGCGGCGAATCAGCGTGGCTGTTTTGTTGTTAAGTCGTCGCTATTATCTATCGAGCCCACTGTCCAGCTTATGCACGATGTGTCTACCCTGCAGCGGTATATTTACTGACTAACTGAAAGTAACCGGTCTTCAAGGTAACGTGGATCAGCTGGGCTTTAATTTAGTCGGCTCTGACTGCACCAACCCGATCGGCATGGGCGTCATGCCCCTGTAGTTCCAGGATGGCACAGTCCGACACGGTAGTGCTCAAGGCTGATTCCGCCATAAATCGTGGAAGTGGTGCAATGGGCCTTGGCCGTACTGTCACCACGTGCCAGCTTACGCTTGAGGCGCGCCACTTCCTCATCTGTGGATTTGCCGGCACCATCAAAAGCATCGTGACCTTCGACTTCTGATCTGCGCTTCCAGCGCGTCAGCAAATTGGACGCAATACCCAACTCTCGGGCAACCTGAGCACAACTAACACCCGGCTGACGGATTTGCCCAATTGCCCCTCGCTTGAACTCGGGGCTGTGTTTTCTTCCCTTCGACAGAAACACTCCTTTTGCCCATTATCGGGCTTCTGTGAAGTGTCCGTAAATCGGTGTAGAGCCCGTTCTGTTTTGGGTGTGTTGTGTTGCTTTAGAGGCTTTATTGTTTAACCGTTACCGTTTGTTGCGGGAGCGAAACGGACAAGGTTTGCTCGCATTCACGGTATAACTGCAAGCGACTAGAACTGGCCGGTTTATATCACAGATCCTTGTCGGTGACGGCGCCTTCCGAAGCCGATGATACGGTTTTAGCAAACTTGGCCAGTACGCCCCGGGTATAGCGCGGCGGTGGTGCTTGCCACTGTGTCAGGCGTGCCTGAATGTCCGATTCGGATATATTGAGGCTGATCCGAGCATTATCCGCATCAATGGTAATCTCGTCACCATTTTCGATAATAGCAATCGGCCCGCCGTCCATCGCTTCCGGTGTTATGTGGCCCACCACAAAACCGTGACTGCCACCGGAGAAACGACCGTCGGTTATCAGCGCCACATCGTTGCCCAGGCCTTTGCCCATGACTGCGGAGGTAGGGCTGAGCATTTCTCGCATGCCCGGTCCGCCTCGCGGCCCTTCATAACGGATTACGATCACATCACCTTTTATCACGATGCCGCCCAGTATGGCCTCCAGGGCTTCTTCCTCGGAGTTGAACACTCGTGCTGTTCCGGTAAATGTCAGGCCTTCTTTTCCGGTGATTTTTGCCACGGCACCGTCTGGTGCCAGATTACCCCTGAGCACCACCAGGTGACTGCTGTCTTTAATGGCATTGTCAAAGCCGTGAACAATGTCCTGTTCTACCGGGTATGGCTTAATATCCGCTAAGTTTTCTCCCAGGGTTTTACCGGTGACGGTCAGGCAGTCGCCATGGAGCAGGCCTTTATCCAGCAGCATTTTCATCAAGGGTTGGATACCACCAATGGCGATCAATTCAGACATCATGTATTTACCGCTGGGGCGCAAGTCAGCGAGCACGGGAACCTTTTTGCCGACCCGAACAAAGTCATCCAGAGTCAGTTCCACATCAACGGCGTGCGCCATGGCCAACAAGTGCAACACGGCATTGGTGGAACCACCCAGTGCAATGATGACGGTAATGGCATTTTCAAATGCCTTGTGAGTCATGATGTCGGTGGGTTTGATGTCATGCTCTAGTAACGATAGAACCGCGGCTCCGGCACGACGGCAATCTTCCGATTTGGAAGACGACACCGCTTCCTGTGACGAGCTGTCCGGCAGGCTCATGCCCAGTGCCTCAATCGCGGCAGCCATGGTGTTCGCCGTATACATGCCACCGCAGGATCCCGGCCCGGGTATGGCGGTCTCCTCGATCTGTTTGACTTCAATCGTTGAAAGGTCACCGCGGGCATGCTGACCGACGGCTTCGAATACCGAGATAATATCAGTATGGTGTTTGCCTGGTTTTATGGTGCCACCGTAAACAAAGACCGATGGACGGTTGAGTCGGGCCAGCCCGATAAGGCAGCCGGGCATATTTTTATCGCAACCGCCAATGGCCACAAGCCCATCGAAGCCTTCGCAGCCGGCTACCGTCTCGATAGAATCGGCAATCACTTCTCGTGACACCAAAGAATATTTCATGCCCTCGGTGCCGTTTGAGATACCATCGGATATGGTGATGGTGTTAAAGATAACGCCTTTGCCGCCGGCCTGGTCAGCGCCATGGCAGGCTTCATCCGCCAGTTCTTTGATATGCATATTGCAGGGCGTGACCATACTCCACGTCGATGCGATGCCGATCTGGGGTTTTTTAAAATCATCATCGTTGAAACCCACTGCCCGAAGCATGGCTCTGGCGGGTGCTTTTTCAATACCGTCGACTACTTTGGAGGAGTGTTTGCGTTTGTCAGTCATTTGTTTGTCTGTTTGTGTAGGTTGTTTGCCAGTGTGTATTGGATAAGCTCTGTTCAGTCTCTGGATCTTTTGCCATCCAGTCTTTGCCAGCTATTCCATACTCGATTGCCTGTCAATTGACATAAGCTGTTCCAGCGTCGCATTGTGCCTTTGATACGCGAAAATATAACTATCGACATCCTTGTTTCGCCCATCACAAAGCTCTGGCACCGTATCGTTATCTATTTTCTTGAAGATTCGGGCTAACGGTAAGCTTAGAATATTTACCGCATCTTGCCCCAGTTCCAGAGCAATTCCTGGAGTTCTACCCCGTTTCCACGGACGGTTGTGAAAAGGCTGGAAACTTGGAGATCAAGCGGTAAAAGTGTTTAGGAATTTCGGGTAAAATGGAAGCATCGAAGAAAAAACGGGTTTATATTTCCCGTACTCCTTTTAACTTTCGACTTCAACAACCAACAACTTCTTTTACCCCACGAACGCCCGCTCAATAACATAATGCCCATAATCCCCATGCCGGGTTTCCTTGAAGCCCCAGTCATCCAGAATCTTGGAGGTGTCTTTCAGCATGGCCGGGCTGCCGCACAGCATGAAGCGGTCGTCGTCCAGGTTTGGTGGCGGCATGCCCAGGTCAGCGAACAGTTTGCCGGACAACATCAGGTCGGTAATGCGGCCCTGGTTGCGGAACGCTTCGCGCGTGACCGTTGGGTAATAGACCAGCTTCTCCTGCACCCAGTCGCCTAAAAACTCGTTGTTTGGCAGGTTCTGAGTAATCTCTTCCTGATACGCCAGTTCGTTCAGGTGCCGTACGCCGTGGATCAGAATGATCTTGTCGTACATCTCATACGCTTCCGGATCTTTGATAATGCTCATGAACGGTGCGAGGCCGGTACCGGTGGCCAGCAGATAAAGATTCTTGCCCGGCAGCAGGTGGTCGGTGATCAGGGTGCCGGTGGGCTTGCGGCTGATCAGAATTTCATCACCGGGTTTGATCAGCTGTAACCGAGAGGTCAGCGGACCATCGGGCACCTTAATGCTGAAAAATTCCAGCTTTTCCTCGTGATTGGCGCTGGCAATACTGTAGGCGCGGAGCAGCGGTTTGCCGTCCACCTCAAGACCGAGCATGGTGAAATGACCATTCTTGAAGCGGAAACCCAGATCACGAGTGGTTTTGAAGCTGAACAGCGACTCGTTCCAGTGGTGAACGTCCAGAACCGTCTCTTTTTCTAAAACTGCCATTTATGCCGCCTTCTCTGGGACAACCAGAGCCTTGTCGAATGATTTGCCAAGAGCATAGACAGAACTTTATTATAAGAAAAATGGTTTATATGAATAATTGCAATCGAATTTATCTATATGCGTTTCACTCTGCGGCAATTGGACGTCTTTCTGGAAACAGCCCGGACCGGCAACATCAGTCGGGCAGCTGACTATCTGAGTATTTCCCAGTCTGCAGCCAGCAGCGCGTTAAAAGAGCTGGAGCGGCAGTACGGCATCCTGTTGTTTGACCGCCTGGGCAAACGCCTGGTGCTGAACGACCTGGGCCGCGCCATCCGACCTCGGGCCGAGGCTCTGCGCGACCAGGCCCGGGAACTGAATCAGGATCTTAAACAGGAGTCTGACCTGGGGGCATTGAAGGTCGGCGCCACATTGACCATTGGCAACTACTTGGCTGTGGGCATACTAACTCAGTACCGCGGTGAGCACCCGGAGGCGGAAGTGGTCCTGGAAGTGGCCAACACCGCTACCATCGTCGAAAAGGTTGCCAATTTTGAGCTCGATATTGGCATGATCGAAGGCGAACTGAATCACCCGGACCTCTCTCTTCAGCCCTGGCAGAAAGACGAGCTGGTGATCATCTGCGCCCCGGATCACCCCTGGGCGGGTAAGCCTTGGCTGATGGATGACGATCTGGTACGGGCAGACTGGATTTTGCGCGAAAGCGGCTCCGGCACCCGTCAGGCGTTCGATCGCGCCATGCACGGCCTGTTGCCACAGTTCAAGCCACCGCTGGAGCTACAGCACACGGAGGCCATTAAAAGAGCTGTAGAGTCTGGCATGGGGCTGGGCTGCCTGTCGCGGCTCTGCCTACAAGACGCCTTTGACCGTGGCACCCTTGTGCCACTGCCTGTACCCGAACGCCCTATGGACCGACAGTTTTACCTGGCGCTGCATAAACGAAAATTCAGAAGCCGAGCTATTCAGCAGTGGATTGAATTGTGCTGAGGTCCGGTGCGACTGTGAGAGCGACTGAGCGACATCCCGAACCGGTCACGACTGATGTTTGGTGGTGCTGAGAAAGCGCATTTTCACCCCTCGCCACTCTGGCTGTTGGAAAGCGTTAGAGTGCAGGACTGAAAGATTATTGGTAAATCAACGCCAACGGCTTGTCATCTAAGTATTGCGGTGCCACATCAAATACCACCCGGGCATTGGCCAGACCAATGATGCGATCCGCAAAGCGTTTGGCGTATTCGAGTTGATGTAAGGAAACCACTACAGTAATGCCGTCTTTCGCACAGCTTTGTTTTAGTTGGGACAGAACTTTTTCTGAGGTGGATGGATTCAGGCTGGCCCCCGGTTCATCGGCCAGAATAATGGTTGGTTGTTGAGCCAGTGCTCTGGCGATACCCACCCGTTGTTACTGACCGCCAGGTAATTGATCTACTCGTGCCAACTCTTTATCAGTCAATCCAACCCGATCCAGGCAATGCCAGTGCCAATTCATATTGGGGCATCGGCAACAGGCTGCGTAAGAATGAGTGATAACCGAGTCGCCCCTTACACATTCTGCAGCGCAGTGTGGCGTAAAACAAGCTGGTGATGTTGACACGCCGAACTCGGCTGAATGTAGTGGTTCAATGATTCTGGACACCAACATAGGGGGTAGTATCGCCACCATAAGCGGTGTCTGCTGGCCAGGAAACGACGATCTTTTACGCCGGAGTTTAAACGGAAAGCTGCCTGTCTGTTGCTTGACCAGGGTTACAGTGTTGCCGAAGCCAGCCGCTCTTTGAATTGTCTGTAAAATCGGGGAAGACCCCGTTTTATCTTGGTCAGCATAGTCTTTGGGCGTTCAGATCAAGTGGCCTTCGATCATTTTTCTGTTATTTATGTCACGACGAGCAGCTGTAATGTGACAATCCACCGACCCCAAACAACGCCGACGGCTTCAGCCGATAATATTTTTCTTCCACCTCTTTTGATTGCTCCGCGTAGGGGTGTGACATGACTTCCTGCAGCTCCCGAAGTTGAGCATAGTGACCCGCACTCGCTTGCTGATACCCTAAAACAACCAGCCATTCCCGCAAACTGTATTTTGGGTTAATGCGTTTCATCTGGCTGGAAATTGTTTCATTAGAGCGACCTGGGCTGCCTGCACTGATTAGCGATTTCCATTTTGTGAGCCACGCTGTCCATCGCTCGTCAATTTCCTTGTTATCTGTTTCAGGCCTTGATTGTATTGGCTCACCAGAAGGATTCGTGTCTGTATAAAAGCTTTTTTTAAGTGGACCAATATCATCAGGCACCCACGAGAGCTCGCGAAAGAAGAGGGTGTAATCAACAGGTGTTTGCTTCATTAGCACGATGAGTTCGTTAAATAATTCTGTGTTAAAAGCGTCAAGGCCCAGTTTGGCTGCCCACATCTTTTCCATTGCCACTTGCATCAACGCTGGAAACTCAATTTGAAGCGCATCGAGCTGTTTTAAAGCGTCTGGGTGTGACGCTAGCAATGGCCGTAAAGCGGAACAAAACATCTGAAAGTTACGTTCTGCTGCAACATGTTGGTTCAGGAAAGAGAAATGACGTCCGCCTCCCGTCCATGGCTGGAAGTATGGGTTGAATACCTCACAGAACCCGAAAGGGCCATAGTCAAGTGTGAAGCCACCGGCTGCGCAGTTGTCACTGTTGAAGTTGCCCTGGCAGTAACCGACGCGAATCCAGTTTGCCACGAGAGAGATGAGTCGGCTGCGAAACTCACGTGCAAGTACCACTGCTTTTTTTTCGATGCCTAGATTTGGTTCGATAACGTCATCGTATTCTCGATCAATCAAGTGCAATACAATTTTTTCAAGTTCCTCCATCGCCTGCGGATATTCTTTCCTGCGGGCACGACGACCGAAGAGTTCGAGTTGGCCTACCCGGATGAATGAAGGTGCAACCCGTGTCAAAACGGCGACTGGCTCCGAGATAAGTATGTCCGGATCGGCTGCGCGGGAACCCTCCGAGTACCACGGCCGCTTAACCTTCTCTGTTTTCGAAACGTACAAACTCAGAGACCGTGACGTTGGCACCCCGAGTGCGTGCATGTACTCCTGTGCCAAGAACTCCCGCACACTTGACCGCAGAACAGTTCGACCATCGGCGCCACGACAGTATGGCGTTCGGCCACCACCTTTTAGCTGCATCTCCCAGCGTTGACCATTGATAACGACTTCAAGTATGGAAATCGCGCGACCGTCACCGTAACCGTTACCAGTTTGGAACGGACACTGCTGGGTGTATTCAGTGCCGTAAATTGACAGTGCGTAACCACATGCCCAGCCAACCTTTCTCATCGGTACTGGAACAAAAGAAATGTCACCGGAGAATACGCGGATGAAGTCTGCCGACTGCGCCATGCTGTCGGCGAAGCCTAATTCGTGAAACAGGTTTTGGCTGTGGGCGATGTAATCAGGGGCTTCGATTGGTGTAGGGGTGACAGGGACATAGTGGCCCCTGAAAACTTGGCGTGAGACATGATCATCTCCATGCTTATTTGCGTCAGGATCGCAGGTGAGAAAATCCATCAGTGAATAATTTGTCAACTTTGCGAGATCTTTTAGGGTCAAGACGATAAAGGGCATTTTTTGAGGCGGTTGTTTTTTCATTGAGCTTCCCATTGGACAGCTAGATTCGACTTCAATCATTATTTCGGATAATGCATCATTCTCCCATTCTTCTGATTTGGATCTTATTGTATCAATGGGTTACATAACATCGCTGGCCGATTGCGAGACTGACTGCTTTGTTATAAATAAAGATGCATCAATATAGAAGATAATATTGTGACAGTTCGTTTCACACATTATTCATACCTTCCATCAATAAGCCGAATGCTCAGTGCGACTGTTGTCTCCTCCTGACGCAGAACCGGCAAAGCAGCTAGGTATGAAGACATCATTTTTGAAGTCAAGCAGAGGATACTAGTTGGCAGACTCTCACAGGAATGATGAACTTTAAGAGAGACTTCTGCTACTTTTAAACTGATATATGCGAGAGTAAGCGTAACGAGATTTTGGGTCAGCGAGCCCTGATTAAGGCTAAGACTATGACGAAACCGAAAATACATAACCTACGGTTAGCAGGCAAACTGGAGAAGCAACCGGCAGAGGAGTATCTCTTGGAAATAGGGTCAAATGGTTCCATGAGGTCTGACGACGTACAGTAGTCCCATTACCACCAACCCCGATTATCTGCCCATCTGGGCAAATTTTTTAGGCTTTTTGCTTTTCCCTTATGTGAGTGACGTTGCTGCTTGCTGAGTCGACATACGCCGCCCAGGCATTCATCATTTTGAAGCGCTTCTTCAGCAGGTCGCCTCGCGCGTATGCTTTCTCCGCTTCATCTGTTAGGACATGGGCTATGGCAAACTCCGCTTGTCGGATTTTGTGCCATTTTACTGCACTGTAGTACGGTTCCCAGTGATTCTGGTGTTTTATCCGTTGACTGTTACCATACCTGGTCCGGTCATGATAATCAGGGTAACGGCAAGAACTGTGCGGTTTTCATCCTGTTGCTGTTAAATTATCGGGTTGGTCCAGCAGCCCCTTTTCAACCCGTATGGGCAAATGATCCCTTTCCTTTCAACGTCTTTTCCTCTACCTTGAAGTGATTCGTTCCTTTGATTTAACCCAGTTAATCTGGAAAGGTATATTCATGAAAGACCTTGATACAAAAATGGAAGAGACTACTGCGACCCCATGGGATCAGTGGTTTGAAATGCTGACGGCCTTTAAAGCGGAAAAGGGCCACTGCCTGGTGCCTCATAACTACAAGACCCCGGAGGGATATCCCCTGTGGTATTGGGTGAGGAAGATGTGCCGGGATAAATCCAGTGGCGAGCTTTCAGCGGGTCAGATAGAACGACTCAACAGTCTGGAGTTTGTCTGGGACCTGCAAGACCTGTCCTGGGAGAAGGGATTTGCTGCATTGCAGGCCTACAAAGCAGAGTACGGCGATTGTCTGGTCCCCGATGGTTATGTGACCAGGGATGATTATCCCCTTGGCATATGGGCGCGGGATCAACGTTATTTTGATGGCAATTATCCACGAGAAAAATATCATCGACTCGCCGAGCTCGGCTTTGTCTGGGATTTGCGTGAATACGCATGGGACCGGATGTACGCCGCGCTTGAGGCCTATCAGAAAGAGCACGGTGATTGCCTTGTGCCGAAGGGTTATCTGGTTGAAGGGGGCGTCGATCTCAGTATGTGGGTAACCAGGCAGCGTTCAGATTTGGCAAACAATTATCTCACACAGCAAAAGCTGTCAAAATTGAACAAGCTGGGTTTCTGCTGGGCGACAGCCGATGACTTGCCCCATGTGCTGTTTGTACCGAGCGACAAGGATTCGATAAGTAGCACTTCAACCTCAAGCCGCTCGCTTTAATACGAGCTGGTAGGAGATGGCTGGTCTGGTGGCGCTGAGACTTTGTGACCCTGTACCCAATGGGGTTCTCAGTCGCCAGATTGCATCCATAAAGGACAGCGAACGTTACTGCACTGTCGACCATCGTTGGTTTTTTCAGGCAGGTAGTTTTTATTGTCCTGGGACAGGGATGCCTTCATTTATCGCGACGTTTTGGCTAAAAAGCAGTCTGGTCTGAACTTTGGCATAACAGGGTCTTGCCGGGCCGCGCAGTATGCTCCACCCTCGACTGTTTGGATTGGCTCGTCAGCGGCCTTTGTCGTATTTCAGCAACGGATCTTTATCACCCTTTTTGGGCGAAACCGATAGGATTCTGGGTATATAATCCAACGGTATTCCTAGAGGGGCTCTTCCGGTTACTCCATGACTGACTTCAAACACATCGCACTGGTGGCCAACATCCAGTTGCCCGAGATTATCGATTCCCTGAAACGACTGATCACTTTTCTGACGCAATCTGGCTATCAGGTGTTGCTTGAGCAGAAAACGGCGGAACTGGTCGGCGACAGCCAATTACCGGTATTTGATAGTGATAACCTCGAGACGCCTGTCGATCTGATCATTGTGGTTGGGGGCGATGGCAGCATGCTGAGCGCTGTACGCAGCTTGGTGAGATACGATGTACCGTTGCTGGGTGTCAATCGGGGGCGACTGGGTTTTCTTACCGATATCCTGCCGGATGAAATGGAATCACAGATGAAACGGGTGCTGGCCGGGGAGTTTATTCTTTCCAGCCGTTTTCTGCTGGATGTTTCCATTAGCAGAAAAGGTGCTGTTATCGGAACCGGTGCCGCGCTTAATGATGTGGTGCTCCACCCGGGGAAATCCGTCCGGATGATGGAGTTTGAGCTGTATATCGATGGGCAGTTTGTCTACAGCCAGTGTTCCGATGGCCTGATTGTTTCTACCCCGACGGGATCTACAGCCTATGCGCTCTCGGGGGGTGGACCGATCATGCACCCCAACCTGGATGCGATTGTTCTGGTGCCGATGAATCCCCATACGTTGTCCAGTCGACCTATTGTCGTGGGCGGTAAGAGTGAAATCGAAATCCGGGTGGGGTCCCGCAACGAGCTGCACCCACTGGTCACCTGTGACGGCCAGACCGATTTGCAGTCCGAGCCCGGTGATATCATCCGGATCCACAAGAAAACCCGCCAGGTGCAGTTGATTCATCCAGTGGCCCACAATTTTTATGAAACCTGTCGTACCAAGCTTGGGTGGGGCAGCAGACTGGGCATTGATGAGCGCACCAGTGAGCGCATCAGTAAGCCGGTCAACTAATTGCCATGAGTGAACTGGATTCAACCTGGACGCATGTGGCAGACATCCCCTCTCAGCTGGATATGGGCGATCTCTATGCCCGCTTAAACAGCCTGAGTATATCCCATCGGCTCAGACCCCATGGTGAGTGGGTTCAGCTGTGGATAGAATATCCCGAGCAATTGCCACAGGTTATCAGCCTGTTGGAGGAGGCGAGGTCAACATCTTCTCCCGCCACACCGGCCCCCCCCGCCTTGGGCTTTCAGCAGCAGTTACAAAAAGCCCCGGTGGTCTTGACGCTGCTGTTGTTCAGTGTCATCGGTGCTGCCATGGTCAGCTATGCGTTTCCTCTGGTGCACTGGCTGACCTTCCAGGACTACCTTCTGATTGGCGAAAACATCCGTTTTGAGTATGCGGAGATTGCTCTGGGTCGAGGTGAATACTGGCGGCTGGTGACGCCGGTTTTCTTGCACTTTGGCATTTTCCATCTGGCGTTCAACGGTCTTTGGTTGTGGGAATTGGGGCGACGAATCGAAACCCTCGCCGGCAGCCTGCACATGCTGATAATTGTTCTGTTGATGGCGATTGCCTCTAACCTGGGGCAATATCTGTGGAGCGGTCCCGCGCTGTTTGGCGGTATGTCCGGTGTGGTTTATGGTCTGCTCGGCTATATCTGGATAAGAAACCGGGTGTCTCCCAGGCCAATACTCTCTCTTCCCGGGGGCTTGCTGGGCTTTATGCTGATCTGGCTACTGGCCGGTATGAGTGGTTTTATGGAGCTATTGATGGGGGTCAATATCGCCAATGCCGCCCATGCGATCGGTCTGATTAGTGGCATGGTGCTGGGCGGCTGGGCCGGGTCTATCGATACCGGCGGACGGCGTCAGTAGCTGGTATAATTTTCCACAGATATAAATCCTTGAAGTAGTGGTTGGGTGACAGCTGCTACCGAGCTGTCACTGAGGTAAACCATGGATTTTCAGCAACTGATCGACTCCATCACTCCCGACATTTACGAAAGTCTCAAGTTGGCTGTGGAACGGGGCAAATGGCCCGATGGCAGAAAGCTTACCGCAGCTCAGCGGGAACACAGTATGCAGGCAATCATTGCCTATGATCTCCGCCACACACCTGAAGACCAGCGCGTTGGCTATATTCCGCCCAAGAAAAAAACTGAACCCTGTGACACCAACAAGCGGCCTGATCACAGCGATGACCCGCAGCCCCTCAAATGGCAGTCGTAATTAATGCCTGATTATTCGGGACACCTCAAGAAGATGCGGGTAGCTCTGGCGGACGGCTCGGTGCAATACGGTTTGCCGCTGGACGATGAGTGCCTGCCATTGAACGATCTGCTTGGCAAAACCCTACGTATTCAGTACAGCGGTACGATTCACTGTATTCATTGTGGTCGGCGCAGTAACAAGAGTTTCAGTCAGGGCTACTGCTATCCGTGTTTTACGAAACTGGCGCAGTGTGATACCTGCATTGTCAGCCCGGAAAAATGCCATTATTTTGAGGGCACCTGCCGGGAGCCGCAATGGGGTGAACAACATTGTATGGTGGATCATATTGTCTACTTGGCCAATTCATCCGGGGTGAAAGTGGGCATTACCCGCGAGAGCCAGCTGCCCACACGCTGGATCGATCAGGGAGCCTTGCAGGCGCTGCCCATCATGCGAGTCAAGACTCGCCAGCAGTCCGGCTTGGTGGAGGATGTTTTACGGCAGTATGTGGCAGACAAGACTAACTGGCGAACCATGCTGAAGGGCGAGATTCTTCCCGCCGACCTGCCGGCTATCCGGGATGCACTGTTCGACCGAACTGAAAAACAGCTGATTACTCTGGAAGACCGTTTCGGTCTTCAGGCCCTCCAGCGGCTCGATGATGTAGCCCCCATGAATATTGATTACCCGGTGCTGGAGTACCCCACAAAAGTGACCAGTTTCAATTTGGATAAGGTGCCCTTGTTAGAGGGAACCCTGCTGGGTATAAAAGGCCAGTATCTGATTTTTGACAGCGGGGTCATCAATATTCGCAAATACACAGCCTACCATGTAGAAGTGACCCATTGATTATGATGATGAGAGATGCCCAGCCGGGCAATATTTACCTGAAAGACTACAGGGCCCCACGCTATCTGATCGATAAAACGGTGTTGCGGGTAGAAATCCGCCAGGATGACACCGTTGTTCTGGCCACGCTGGACATGCGGCGCAACCCGGATACCAGTGACCGGGAAACCAGCCTGGTACTGGATGGTCAAGGTTTGTCGCTGCAATCTCTGAGCATCGACGGTAAGCCGTTGACGCCCGAGCAGTTCAGTGTGACAGCCGATGAGTTGTCGATTCACGAGGTGCCCGATCAGTTCACCCTGACCTCGGAAGTGATTATTCGTCCGAAGGAAAATTCGTCACTGGAGGGTTTGTTCAAATCCCGCACCATCTACTGCACCCAGTGTGAAGCAGAAGGTTTCCGAGGTATCACCTACTATCTGGATCGCCCCGATGTGATGTCGGAATTTACCACGACGGTGGTGGCCGACCAGGCCGAGTGTCCGGTCTTGCTGTCTAATGGCAACCTGTTGGAAACCGGCGAGCTACCCGATGGCCGCCACTGGGCAACCTGGCACGATCCCTTTCTCAAGCCCGCCTACCTGTTTGCGCTAGTGGCTGGTGAATTGTCGGTGGTGGAAGACAAGTTCACCACCTGCAGTGGCCGCAACGTGGTGCTGCAACTCTATGTGGAAGCCAAGGATCTGGAGAAATGTGATCACGCCATGACCTCCCTGAAAAACGCCATGCGCTGGGATGAGGAGGTCTATGGTCGCGAGTACGATCTCGATCTGTATATGATCGTGGCGGTGGACGACTTCAATATGGGGGCCATGGAAAACAAGGGGCTCAATATTTTCAACACCTCCTGTGTGCTGGCCCATCAGGCCACTACCACCGACGATGGCTTCAATCGGGTAGAGTCTGTGGTGGCCCACGAATACTTCCACAACTGGTCCGGCAACCGTGTTACCTGCCGGGACTGGTTTCAGCTGAGCCTGAAAGAGGGCTTTACCGTGTTCCGCGATTCACAGTTCTCTGCGGACATGGGTTCCCCGGTGGTCAAGCGGGTCGAAAATGTCACCATGCTCCGCACGGTGCAATTTGCCGAAGACGGCGGTCCGACGGCTCACCCGGTGCAGCCCGCTTCCTATATGGAAATCTCCAATTTCTACACAGCCACCATTTATGAGAAGGGGGCTGAGGTGGTGCGGATGATTCATACGCTGCTGGGTCCGGACCTGTTCCGTCGCGGCTCTGACCTCTATTTTGAGCGCCACGATGGCCAGGCTGTCACCATCGAGGATTTTGTAGCCGCCATGGCTGAGGTCAGTGGCAGGGATTTCAGCCAATTCATGAACTGGTACCGCCAGGCCGGCACGCCCCGCCTGACGGTCACCGGTGATTACGATGAACAGCAGCGACAGTTCAGCTTACACTTTTCGCAGAGCTGTCCGTCCACTCCCGAGAGCCAGAACAAACAGCCTTTCCATATTCCGGTAACGGTGGGACTGGTGACAGAAGCGGGGGATTTGCCACTGAGTCCGGCGGGTGAAACCAGTCGGGTTGTGGAAATTACCGAAACCGAGCAGACGGTGGTTTTTGAGCACATCGATTGTCGACCGGTGCCCTCCCTGCTGCGCAATTTTTCGGCTCCCGTAAAACTGAATTATCCCTATAGTTATGATGAGCTGGGTTTTTTAATGGCCCATGACAGCGATGGCTTCAACCGTTGGGATGCCGGCCAGCGGCTCTCCATTGCGTTAATGCAGTCGCTGATGAAAGATTTTCGTACCGGTGAACCACTGCAGCTGGATAGCCGTTTGTCAGAGGCATTTGCCAAGGTGCTGGATGAAACCGGGGTCGATCAGGCCATGCAGGCATTGGTGCTGACTCTACCCACTGAGTTTCTGCTGGCGGAGTTGGCCGACGTTATTGATGTGGAAGCCATCCATCAGGTTCGTCGTTTTGTCTGTGGTGAGTTGGGAAAAACCCTGGCGCCCGCTTGGCGTAAAGCCTATCTGGATAACGTGCAGCCACAATATGCGCTTTCCGGTGTTGCCATGGCGCGGCGGAGTCTGAAAAACCTTTCCCTGCGCTACCTGTTGAATAGCGGTGTCGAGGATTCCCTGTCGCTGGCCCATGACCAGTTTATGACAGCGGACAATATGACCGACCGGTTGGCGGCATTATCGGGCCTGGTTAATGACCCGCGGGACGCGGCGGTGATGCTGGCAGAGAAGGCGCTGGACAAGTTCTATCAGGACTGGCAACAGGAGCCGCTGGTGTTGAACCAATGGTTTCAGGTACAGGCCTCCTGCATGCGTCCAGGTGGTCTGGAGCGGGTGAAAAAACTCATGAAGCACCCTGCATTTGACTTCCATAACCCCAACAAGGTGCGCGCGCTGGTGGGTGTATTCTGTAACAGTAATCCGGTTAACTTTCATCGGCAGGATGGCGCTGGCTACCAGTTCCTGGCTGATAATGTGCTGGCACTGGACAAGCTGAATCCGCAGATCGCTTCCCGTCAACTGACGCCGCTGACCAAGTGGCGACGCTATGACCTGTCGGCGCAGTCACTGATGCAGGAGCAACTTTCCCGTGTGCTGGCAGCGCCTGGCTTGTCCAGAGATACCTATGAGATCGCTTCGAAAAGTCTCTGAGAGATGGCTGCTGGGCCCTGTCGACTTGATACGGGTCAATGACAAAGGTGATGGATTGGCAGACACTGGCCGGGTAGATGTGCCAAGGAGGCGCGTCTCCGAAGTGACAGCCAACCCCTGATGAAGGGGTGTTCCATCGTCAATATTCAGGAGAGCCTCTGGCTCTCCTTTTTTTTGCCCTCTATTCAGAACGGCTCTGAATGTCCCCTTTGAGTTGATTACCTGGCCGCGGGTTTTTTTGGCCGCTTTTTGTTGTTCAAATGCTCATGAAGTGCCAGGAACTGCTGGGTCAGTGGGTGACTGGGCGCAAAGTGAATCAACGGTTTCCCCGCCTGATGCGATTCGCGCATTTTTACCGACTGGTTCAGATAAATTGGCAGTACCGGGTGCTTCTCTGCAATCAGCTCATTGATGATTTGTGTCGGCAAATTGGCCCTCGGCTGAAACTGATTGGCGATAATTCCTTCGATCAGCAGGTCTTCATTGTGATCATCCCGAATTTCGCCAATGACATGCAGAATGTTGTACAGCGCATGTCGTGAAAATGCATCGCAATCGAAGGGGATCAATACCCGGTCGGCACTCACCAGTGCTGAGGTGGTATAAAAGTTCATTGCCGGTGCCGTGTCTATAAACACCTGATCAAAATGCGGTTCCAGCTTGTTTAGCAGGTCACGCAACTTGTAGATTTTGTGGCGGGATTCCAGTTTTTGCTCAATCTCTTCCAGTTCGGGGTCTGACGCCATGATCGACAGATTGGCAAAGGGGGTTTCAGTGATAAATTCAGCCGGTTTCTTTGGCGAGAGGTTAAAAGACAGGGTCTGAGAAAAATAATCGGCAATGGTGTTGGCCGTATCAGGGTTTTCACCCAGTAGATACTGGGTAGAGTTGCCCTGTGGATCGAGATCGAGCAACAGCGTCCGCTTGCCACTGTGGGCAGCGATAGCCGCCAGATTGCAGGTGATGCTGGACTTGCCTACACCGCCTTTTTGATTGAAAACAACTCGACGCATACTCTGGATCCTTGCCTAGCGTTGAAATGAGTGACTTTTCGGTAAAGCATCCTGCATGAAAAATGCCAAATTGTCATTTTATTGAATCCCTTGGCCGGCGCGAAGCTTCTTCGCCCCCGCTGTGGATAAGCGTTCATCAATGGGTGGAAAGCAATCTACTTCACAACAGGAAAATGCACAAAAGAGCAGCATTTCTTGAATTTCAGTGCACTTTTTACAGGCGCTATTCATTACAGGCGATATTCCCGTCAACAGAAACCCGCTGCCGGTTTACTTGCCATACAACGGTGCCAGTGGCGTCCCTTTTTGTTGTTTGCCCAGGTTTTTTCGGTTTTTTCTGAGCTGTTTTAATTGTTCAAAGATCGCCGGCAGGCTGACCGTGTCCGGGGCGGTGCCGCTGTAGAGCGTGCGATCCAGCGCATCCAGTGTTCCGGCCAGCTCGTCACTGTGCGCTGTGGTGGCCACATCCTGCAGGGTCAATAAGGGTTTGTCCCAGTATATTCTCGCCCAGCGCAGCAGAGCATGGCGGAATGCCCGCGGGTTATCGCTTTTGGATTGTCGCTGGAGCTCGGCAAATAATGTGGTTTCTTTGGGCTCATCCACTGTTTCTACCGGGGTGACTTTCAATGCCGGTTGACGACGGCTATTGCACCACAGCAAAAACAGTACTGCCACGGCGATCAGGAGCAAAAGATTCACCCCGATCAATATCCATATCAGCAGGCCGGACTCCTGAGCGACAACGGGTGCAACTATCGGTTCGGTTGCGTTGCTGTTGTCGGTTTCATCCGTTTCGGTCACGTCCGGCACCTGGCCTGCAGCGGCTTTCACTGTCAGCGTGCGTTGTTCAAGGACTGCTTGCCTCGGTTGCTGACTGACGGTGTCCCACCATTGGACGGTTACCGGGGGCAGTGTGATGGTTCCGGCTCTGGATGGCACAATGGCCATTGATTCCACCCGTGATCCGATCACGCCACTGCTGTCGCCACTGTTATCCATTTGAGGCTGGTCGGGGTAAATTTTGTAACCATCGCCATCGGGGATTTGCAAGGGGGGCAGCTGAGTAGCCGCCAGTTCCTGGGCGGTCAGGGTGATGGTACGGGTGATCGGTTCCCCTGCCACCAGTTCATCGGGCGGGCGGCTCCAACGCTCGGTGAGACTGAGCCCCTTGGCTGGAAGCCAGGCCCCACCACCCGAGTTGGTGGGGCGGGGCAGAACAGTCACGCTTTGCTCGTCCGAATAGAGCAGGACACGCTTGCCCCGGTTTCCGAAAAGGGAGCCCGAGAAAGGATCGCGGCGATCCGGAATAGCCGTATTCAGACGGATCTGGGGTATGACCAGTTCGCCACTGGCCTCCGGGAACAACACGTATTTGATTTCATTGACCTGATAAACCACGCCATTTTCGCGGGTCTGATACTGGTTTTCCGCCAGTTGTAGTATGGAGGTGTTGTCTATTGACAAGCCGTCACTGCTGAGGCCGAGCAGGGGTTCTGACGTGAAAATCCGCAGAGTCAGCAACAGCTGTTCCTGAACATAGGCGGTGGTTTTATCCAGCTCGGTTTCAACAAATATCGGATCCCTGTTTTTCGCTGCAGGGCGGCGATCTTCCACCTGCAGGGTGATTGCCTCGCTATTCACGCCTTTAAAATCAAGCTCCGGGATCAGTATTTCCCCCGTTTCTCTGGGCAGCAGCTCCAGAAGCCACTCTGTGTAGGAGATCGCCTTGCCATTGATCAGTGAAAACTGGTTTTGCTGGCGGCGGGAGAGGATCTCAAAGTTCTCTTCCAGCACAGAGAAGTCCGGCTCGCCAGATGTCTGGCTGTCGAATCGAACCCGCAACTCGACCGTTTCACCGCGATTGAGCTGGTTGCGGTCCACTGTCGCCGACAAGTCGTCAGCAGTGGCCCCGGCGCTGCCCAGCAACAGTAACAGCGGAACAAAAACGTAAAATAACAGTGATCTACCCCAATCAGCGTTCATCAACTTTTACCACCTCTGTTCCTGATCGCCGGGCGGGTTAATACCGCGGCGTTCCTCGAATTCACGCTTTCTTGATTCATAGCGAAATTTTTCCCGCAGCAAGCCACCGGGGTCATCCGGGATTTTTCTCAGCCACTGCTCCATGGCCTGTTTTTCTTCCTCGCTCATTTCCGGCAGTGACCCCTGTGAGGGCTGTTCGCTTTCCTCCGCATCGCCGGGAGAGGGTTGCTGGTCGGTCGCCTGTTCGGAGGATTCTGGCTGGTTTTTCGTCTGCGGTTGTCCGCCTTCTTTTTCCCCTTCCTTTTTTCCAGAGTCAGGTGGCTCGGCACTATTCTGGTTATTGCTTCCGGACGGATTGTCAGAACCGTCATTGGCATCTTCGGGGTCCTGTTCGCCGGGCTGTTGCTGATTTTGCTGATCTTCAGGTTTTTCCTGGGGGTCTTGTTTTGGCTGATCCTGGGGACTTTGCTGATCTTGCGGCTGATTCTGTTGCTGCTGCTTGAGTTGTTCCACCAGTTCACGATTAAACTGGGCATCTTCCATTTCCGGTACCAGCGCCAGGGCCTGGTTGTAACTGGCAATGGCTTCTTCCAGCTTGCCGTCTTTTGCCAGTGCATTGCCGCGATTGTAGTGATCGATGGCTGAATCACCCTGATACAGTTTGGTGGCCTGGTCGTATTGACCATTGCGGTAAGCGGCGGCCGCTTTCCATTGTGTGTGATTGAATTTTTCCTGGGCGGTGGCGGTATCGCCTTCCTGCAAGGCCTGCGATGCCTGTTGGTCAGGTGTCAGCCAGAGATCATCCCAGCTCAGGGCCTGGGCGGGCACGGGCAGACCAAACAGTGGTGTCAGTATCAGACAAGCAAGGACTATGCCGCGACGTGAAGCCAGCACCAGTATCGGTAATAACAGCAGCACCAGCCAATAGCCCGTGTCATGCCAGCTATCGAAGTTGCGCTCAAGCTGACGGGTGGAAGAGTCTGGTCCGATTTTGAAGCCCTCCAGCAGGTAGTTGATATCTGTGTTATCTGCCGTGATGGCGCTGTAGCGGCCGCCATGCCGGTTTGCCAGTTGTTTGAGCCCCCGCTCATCCAGATGCGGCACAACGATAGAGCCGCTGCTGTCCTTGGCAAATCCGCCGCCGCCAATGGGGATGGGCGCCCCCTCTGCAGTACCAATACCGAACACCGAGAGGCGGAAATCGCCCATACCGCGAAAGATACCACTCAGCTCATCCCGGGCGCGCTCGGCGACACCATCGGTTATTAACAGTATGTCCGCTCGGGTGGCTCCTGCATTGAGCGCCAGCTCCATGGCTTTTTGTGCGGCGGATTCAACATGGCTACCGGGGCCGGGCATGATGTTGGGGTCCAGAGCCGGAACCAGTGCTGCAAGCGTGTTGGCGTCGTCGGTGAGCGGGCTGACCACAAAGGCGTCGTCAGCGTAGGCGATCAACCCCGTTGTCCCCTCTTTGCGTTGCTGCAACAACTCGATCAGTTTCAGCCGTGCACGGGTAAGCCGGTTGGGTTTTTGATCCTGGGACAACATGGAGGGCGAGAGGTCAAACAGGATAATCAGCGCGCTTTCCTGTTTGTGGATTGGCAGGGGTGTTCGGTCCCAGGTGGGACCAGCCATGGCAAGCGCAGCGATGATCCAGCCGAGGAGTGAAACCGCGACCAGTGAACGCCGTTTGTGGTGGGTGGATTCATCCAGTAGCAGTGGCAGCAGTTCCGGTGCAATGACCCGATGCCAGTTGCCCCGCCTGATCTGGGAGCGGTGTAACCACCAGCTGGTGAGCAGTGCCGGCAGAATGGCCAGCAACCAGGCCGGTCGCAGAAAATGAAAGTCGGACAGCGCTTGCAGCATGCTCATCAGCGGTTATCCCCGCGATTTGTCAGGGCTGCCATTGCAAAGCTGCAGAGCAGTGCGAACCCCAGTGGCCAGTAGAATAATGCTTTGGTCGGTCGCAGGGTTTCCGCCTCCTGGGCGATCGGTTCCAGCTTATCAAGCTGTCTGTAGATCGCCTCGAGCTCCTCCGGGTTGCGGGCACGGAAATACTGGCCACCGGTTTTCTCGGCGATGACAGTCAGGGTCGCTTCGTCCAGGTCGCTGGAGGGGTTGATCCGTCGCGTGCCAAAGAGGCTGCGCTCCAGCTTGACTTCTGCACCAATGCCGATGGTGTGGATGACAATATTTTCCCTGGCTGCGATGTCGGCCGCTTCGAGTGGTTTAACCCGGCCGGCAGAATTGGCGCCATCCGTCAGCAAAATCAGGACCCGATGACTTTTGGGTCGAGGCTGCAGGCGTTTCACCGCCAGACCGATGGCATCACCAATGGCGGTGCGGTCGCCGGCAAAGCCAATCTGGGCTTCATTGAGCAGCACATTCAGGGTCCTTCGATCAAATGTCAGCGGCGTCTGCAGGTAGGGGCGGGTACCGAACAGAATCAGCCCCATGCGGTCGCCCTGTCGGCGCTCGACAAACTCCCCGATTACCTGTTTGACGGCAGTGAGCCGGTCAACGGTATTGCCGCCTATCTGCATATCGGTTTCTTGCATGCTGCCGGAGATATCCACGGCCATCAGCAGATCCCGGCCAGTGCTGGGTATGGCAATGGGGTCGCCAACCCAGGTGGGACGGGCAGCCGCTGCGAGTAGAGCAATCCAGGTGGCTGTCAGCAGTGCCAGTGCAAACCAGTGCCAGCTGCCGCCACTTTTTTGCACCGATACATTCCTCGACAGCGCCGAGTAGACGGGCACCTTCAGGGCCGGTGTCGTCGCCTCGGCCCGGCTGCGCAGCATCCGGTAAAGTACCGGCACCGGTAACAGGATAAACAGCCAGGGCCATTCAAACGTCAGCATGATTTACTCCGCTGATGTTGTTCAAGCCATCGTTTGATAGCGGTGTGCAGGGAAATAACCAGGTGGTCGATATTTTCCGGGTCAGCCCGATAGGGCAGGACTGTCAACTGTTGCTGTAGTGTTTCATCAAACAGTGTTCGCCGACATTGCTGGTTAAGCCGTTGCAATAACTGTGGTGTCAGCTCCGACTCGAGGGCCTGATCCGGATAGGCTGTTTTCGCGGTACGGCGCAGGAGTGCCAGCATGGCGTGGCAATATTCGAGCGGTTGTCCCGCCAGGGATTGCTCCAGCTCGGCCAGGCAATGCAGTGCCTCCCGTCGATAGCGATTGTCCTGGTGCCGCTTTTTCAACCTCCAGAGACAGTAAGTCATTGCGCTCAATAGCAGTAGTGCCAGCAACCACCAGCCCGGGGCAGGGGGCCACCAGCCGACCGGATCGGGCAGGTGAATGTCGCGCAACTGTGAGAGTGGATCCTGGGGATTCATGAGTGACGGCCGGTTTTTTTTCTGCTGTAAGTCTGTTGCAGGGTCGGTATGACAGAGGTTCCTGTTTCAAAAGCCATCAGCCCCATGCGCAATTGTGTACACAGTTGTCGCAGCCGTGCCTGGTGACGCAGAAAGTGCTGCTCAAACTCCTCGCGCAATTCTCGACTTCGTGTATTCAGTGAAAATTGCTGATTACCGTCATTTACCTGGTAGAGGGCTGGGGGTGGCAACTGTTTTTCCAGTGGGTCATGGATTTGGCACAGGTTGACGTCACAGTGTCTGGCCAATTCGAAAAGGTGTTGTTCGCAGTCTTTGTCCAGGTCATGAAAGTCACTGATCAGAAACAGTGTTGAGCCGGGCAGTGCTACCCGCCGACTGTCCCGCATGATATCGACCATGCTGTATTTGCTGGGCACGGAGCGGGTCAGCAGTGCACTGAAGTCCCTTAACTGGTGGATCAACTGCAAGACGCTGTGGCTGCTGCGACGCGCGCGGATTTCGCGATGCTGCTCCGCACCGATAATCAGTCCGCCAACCCGATCATTGGCGTTCAGCCCGGCCCAGCCGAGCGCTGCGGCCAGCTGACAGGCGGTGATGGATTTCAGCATTTTTGAGCCAAAGAACATGTTGGGGCGCAGGTCGGTAATCACCAGGATGGGTCGCTCCCGTTCTTCCCGAAACAGTTTGGTGTGGGGCGTCAGGGTGCGGGCCGTGACACGCCAGTCGATCGAGCGGATATCGTCACCGGGCTGGTATTGCCGGACTTCTTCAAAGTCCATGCCCCGGCCTCGCGTCCGCGAGTGGTGCTCTCCCATCAACGAGGTTTTCGCCATTCGCCGGGGGAAGAATTTCAGGTCGCGCGTGCCGAAGCGCATGCCTACCAGGGTGGTGACATCGGCGATGGCGGGATTGTTGAGATCGGGGTCGTCCATTGATCAGGCAGAGGGTACGTTGCTGATCAGGGTATCGATTGCCCGGTCCGGATTGATGCCGCTGGCCTCTGCTTCAAAACTCAGAATAAGGCGATGGCGCAAGACATCGTGAATCACGCTGCGCACATCGTCCGGGGAAACGTAGTCGTGGCCCTTGAGCCATGCGCAGGCCCGGGCACAGCGGTCCAGCGATATGGTGGCTCTTGGGCTGGCACCAAAATCAAGCCAGCTGCCCAGTTTTTCGCAATAATCGGTAGGGTTGCGGGTGGCGAGGATCAACTGGACGATATATTCCTCCACGGGTTCTGCCATGTGGACTGACAAAACTTCCTTGCGGGCTTCCAGCAGGGTCTCCTCTGAGACTTTATCGATGGCCGCTATCGGTTCGTGCAATGCCTCGTTGCGAGCCAGGCGCAAAATCTGCCGCTCGGCCTCTGCCTCGGGGTAGTCTACGTTGACGTGCATCAGAAAGCGGTCCATTTGCGCTTCCGGCAGCGGGTAGGTGCCCTCCTGTTCGATGGGGTTCTGAGTGGCCATGACCAGGAAAAGCCTGGGCAGTGGGTAGGTGCTGCGGCCCACACTGATCTGGCGCTCTGCCATGGCTTCCAGTAGTGCTGACTGGACTTTGGCCGGCGCCCGGTTGATCTCGTCGGCCAGCACCAGGTTGTGAAAAATCGGTCCCGGCTGAAATTGAAAACTGCCGTCTTCCGGGCGATAGATATCACTGCCGGTGATGTCGGAGGGCAACAGATCGGGCGTGAACTGGACACGGTGAAAATCACCGGTAATGCCATCCGCCAGGGTTTTGATGGCTTTGGTTTTTGCCAGCCCGGGGGCGCCTTCCACCAACAGGTGACCATCTGCCAGAATGGCAATAATCAGCCGGTCTATCAGGTGGGGCTGACCGACAATCTGGGTATTGAGATAATCGCGGAGCTGCAAAATTTTTTGCTGATGAGTCATGCTGATGCTTACTTCTTGTTATAACGGTGGTCAGAGATTGTAATGCCTGGTGGCCGCTAACCCAAACAGGGCAATCATATGAGGTTAATCTAGACTGTAGGTAGCAGATGAAGTTCAGTTATGGCTTATTCTGTCGCGCTGAGCACCGGGAATGATCAGATAGCGGGCTTACTCATAAAAACACGGGAAAGGGGTGATCATGCAGCGAGTTTTTGAAGGTGATTTTTTTGCCTCCCTTGAAGCGCAGTTAATCGAAAAATATCCGGCGGAACTGGCAGAGCAGTTAGTGCCATTCTCCAGAAAAATCTTCGAACTGTTTCCTTTGCACGAGCTGGCCCATGAACAGCTGGATGATGTTCAGGGTTTTGTGTTCAGTCTGTACAACTTTACCCGCAAGGTGGTGCCAGATCGTCCTACTGTTCGCGTGTTCAACCCGGTCCTGGAGGAGGATGGCTGGGTCAGTGATGCCACTGCGTTGTTCATCCTGCAACGGGATATGCCGTTTCTGGTGGATTCTGTGCGTATCCAGCTTAACCGTGCAGGACTCAATATCCAGCTGATCAAGAGCACGGTGTTTCAGGTTGTTCGCGATCAGAATGGCGTTCTGATCGATCTGTTTGCCGACCCGTCAACGCCCGGCAGCCGCGCTGAAGCGCTGATCTATATCGATGTGGATCTGCGCACGTCGGGTGAAGAGCATCAGTCGCTGGAGCACGACATACTGGATGTATTGCACGATGTCGAGGTGGTGACCGACGATTTTCTCCCGATGTCGGAACGACTTGATCACGCAATAGCCGGTGTCAGGGAAAATCATGCAAACCTACCGGTATGTGAGGCGGATGAACTGGCTGCCTTTCTCGAGTGGTTGCGTGACGGTGCTTTTATCTTTCAGGGTTGTTCGGAGTTTCGGCTTTTAAAAGAGCGCGGTTCCCCCGCGCTGAAACATCTCCCGGAACGGCAGCTTGGCATTTTTCGTCGCCATCAGATCAATATTGAAAAAAAGGCACTGAGCGAACTCAGCCCCGGTATCCAGGCATTTTACGAGGGCGATGCCCCGATGGCTTTTACCAAGTCATCCCTGCGCTCCAGGGTTCACCGACAGGCCTACTCGGATTTTATTGTGCTGAAACACTATGACAAAAAGGGGGTTGTCATTGGTGAATACCTGTTTATGGGGCTTTATACTTCAGCGGTTTATAACGTCAGCCCATTCAAGATCCCGTTGATCCGCCAGCGCGTTCAAAACGTGCTGGATCGTACCGGTTTCAGTCCGGGCAGTCATGACTTCAAAGCGATCTCCCAATTGATTGAAGTTCATCCGAGGGACGAGCTTTTTCATTCCTCTGCCGATGAGTTGTACGAAACATTGGTCGGTATCTGGCAGATCAGTGAACGGCGTCTGGTGCGGCTCTTCATTCGGGTTGATCCTTTCGAGAAATTCGTCAACTGTCTGGTATACATGCCGCGGGATATCTACCGCACTTCCATTCGGACCGCGATTGAACACATGCTCAAACACGAATTTGATGCCACCGAGTGCGAGTTCAATACCAGTTTCTCCGAGTCGCTGCTGGCTCGAACCCGGTTTGTGCTGAGGGTCAATTCCAGTCGCTACCGGGAAGTTGACCGGGAGCAACTGATCGGTCGGATTATTGAGCTGACTCTCGATTGGAATGACGAGTTAGAACGTGCGGCGCTGGATGAGTGGGGTGAATCACTGGGCAGGGATATGGCCCGCATTTATCGGGATGCCTTCTCCGCCAGCTATATGGATCACTTTGACCACCGCTCGGCCATTCATGATATTCAGCTGTTCCATGAGCTGAGCAATGATGCGGAAATTGCCACCGGTTTTTATCAGCAGGCGGGTGCAGACCAGAATGTCATGCGCTTCAAGCTGTTCCATCGCCACCACCAGTTAGAGCTCTCCAACCTTGTGCCGATGCTGGAAAATCTTGGTTTTAGGGTGTTGGGAGAGCATCCCTATCAGATTGCGCCGCGGCGGGGTGGCGAGATATGGCTACATGATTTCACACTGCGCTTCGGGCTGGACGTGGATGTGGATGTATCACTGGTCAGAAATACCTTTCAGGATGCGTTCAAAGCCGTCTGGTCCCAGCAAACCGAAAATGATCGCTTCAATCATCTGGTAGTCGGTGCCCGGCTGGACTGGCGAATGGTTTCCCTGTTGCGGCTTTATGCCCGCTACATGAAGCAATTGGGTAGCAACTTCAGTCAGGATTTTATTGCGGATACACTCGCGGCCAACCTCGACATTACCCGAAACCTGGTGGCGCTGTTCCGCTGTCTGTTTGATCCCAAGGTTGTGACCCCTCAGAGCGAAGAATATGGTCGTGCCGAGCGCCTCAATCAAAAAATTCTCGATGCGCTGGAGCAGGTCAGCAACCTCAATGAGGACAAGGTGTTGAGCAGCTACCAGCAACTGATCAATGCCACCAAGCGCACCAATTACTTCCAGCTCAGTGCTGATGACCAACAAAAGCCCTGTATTGCGGTGAAACTCGCCCCCAGAGAAATCGCCGATGCGCCGGAACCTCGGCCGCTTTACGAAATTTTTGTCTATTCCCCGCGGATGGAAGGCGTTCATCTGCGAATGGGCAAGGTGGCGCGGGGTGGACTGCGCTGGTCCGACCGTCTGGAGGATTATCGCACCGAGGTACTGGGTCTGGTGAAAGCCCAGCAGGTTAAAAATGCAGTGATTGTTCCGACCGGTGCCAAGGGTGGCTTTGTGGCGAAGCAGATGCCGCGCAATCCGGGTCGGGAAGAGCTGATGCAGGAGGGTATTGCCTGTTACCGTTTATTTGTCTCAGGGCTCCTCGATCTTACCGATAACGTGGTTGGTGCTGACATTGTTCCGCCGCCCTGTGTGGTCAGGCGCGATGACGATGACCCCTATTTGGTGGTCGCGGCAGATAAGGGAACAGCCACTTTTTCCGATTATGCCAATGAGTTATCGCTGGCCTACAGTCACTGGCTGGGTGATGCTTTCGCCTCCGGTGGCAGTCACGGCTACGATCACAAAAAGATGGGTATTACTGCCAAAGGCGCCTGGGTTTCAGTACAGCGCCATTTTCGAGAATTGGGGCTCAATACCCAGGCAGAGGATTTTTCGGTCATCGGTATCGGTGATATGGCTGGCGATGTGTTTGGCAACGGTCTGCTGATGTCCCGGCATATCAAGCTGGTGGCCGCGTTCAACCATCAGCATATCTTTATCGACCCCGACCCTGATCCCGAAGCGAGTTTTGCAGAGCGGGAGCGGTTGTTTCACCTCCCGCGTTCAAGTTGGGAAGATTATGACCATACGTTGATATCGCCCGGAGGTGGCGTTTTTTCCCGCAACGCAAAGCTACTCGAGTTGACCCCGGAAATTCAGGCGTCGCTGGATATCAGCCAGACGGCACTCAAGCCCAACGAGCTGATCAATGCCCTGTTGAAAGCACCGGTTGATCTGATCTGGAACGGTGGTATAGGCAGTTACGTGAAGGCGGCAGGGGAAAGCCATCAGGAGGTTGGTGATCGCGCCAATGATGCCGTTCGTATCGATGGCCGGGAATTGCGCTGCCGTGTATTCGGCGAGGGCGGCAATCTCGGCATGACCCAACGGGGTCGTATCGAATATGCGCTTAATGGAGGTGCTTGTAATACCGACTTTATTGATAACTCGGGAGGAGTGGACTGCTCTGACCATGAGGTCAATATCAAAATTTTGCTGAATGGGCTGGTGCAAAGCGAAGATCTCACCACCAAGCAACGCAACCAGGTGTTGGTGAACATGACGGAGGAAGTGTCCGAACTGGTGTTGGCCAATAATTATCGCCAGACCCTGGCCATAAGCCTTGCGCACTACCGTTGTAAAACCAATTTTTCAGAGTATTGGCGGGCGATCGTGGATTGGGAAGCCAGTGGCCTGGTCGATCGCTCACTGGAGTATTTGCCCGACGACGAGACCCTCAAGGATCGTGAGAAACGTCAGCTTGGCCTGACGCATCCCGAGCTGGCGATTCTGGTGTCCTATGCCAAAATCCTGATTAAGGATGAGGTGCTCAAATCCGATGCACCGGAAGATCCCTATCTGACCAAAATGATTGCCGGGGCGTTCCCCAAGAGCCTCTCACAGAATTACCCCGACAGGCTGTTACAACACAGTCTGAAGCGCGAAATTATAGCCAATCAGCTGGTCAACGAGATGGTCAATCTGATGGGGGTTCCCTATTTTCAGCGACAGATTGCCTCCACCGGTGCCAGTGTCAGTGATGTGATGCGGGCATTTGCTGTCGCCAGGGACCTGTTGCGCATCGACCATTTTTGGAGACGGGTCGAATCCCTGGATTACCTGGTCCCGGCAGAGGTGCAATTCGAGCTGTTTCACGCCCTGATGCGTATGGGGCGGCGAGCCTCGCGGTGGGTATTGCGGAATCGACGCTCCTGCCTCAACCCACAACAGGAAGTGCAAACGCTCAGGCCTAAACTGGTGGAGCTGCAGCTCCTGTTGCCGACGCTGTTTCTTCGGGAAGAAGCCAATGACTGGCAGGAAGAAGTGCAGCGCCTGATCGAGCTCGGGGTGCAGGAGGATGTGGCGATGCTGGTGGCCAGTGCCAATTTTCTGTTTTTCGGCTTTGGTATTGCTGACCTGGCAGCCACCAACAGGAAACCTGTTGGCTTGGTATTGGAGCTCTATTTTAAACTGGGCACGGAACTGGATCTCGATTGGTTTGGCGAACAGATTATTCATCTCGAACCGGACAATCGCTGGCAGGATTTCGCCCGTGAATCTTATGTGGATGATCTGGAGGGGCAGCGCCGCGCGTTGTGCGGGGCACTGCTGGCCGAGGTTAATGGCGTGAGGGATATCGATGGGGCGATCCAGGCCTGGAAGGCGACACACCCGCACCTGATTGCCCGCTGGATGGATATGATGCATGAGCTGCACACTACGCCAGGTCGGGATTTTGCCATGTTCTCGGTGGCGCTGCGGGAGTTATTGGACCTTGTTCAGGCAACCATTAATCACCGTGAAACAGCGCCTTTTTGCGCGATTTGAACGTTGCTTGGGGATGGCGGCACGGTACTGGTTGGAAGCGGCGGGAGGCTATTTGCCTCCACAAGCCGCTTCCTGAGTCCGGTCAGGACTTTTCAGGGGGACAGTGCCCCGTTAGGGAAAATGGGTAGAAATTTACAGGTTGCTGACTTTCTGCTGAACGGCCTGTTCCTTGTAGCCGCTCCAGTTATCTTCACGACCTTCCCGCCAACCGTTGCACCAGTCCTGAGCCAGTGTGGTTTCTTCTGAGTGAGGACATAGTGTCTTGTTTCGGCCATGGTAGCCTGCTTGGTAACCTTTGATGAAAGCGCGGTGGGAGGAATCTCGTTTTTGTCTTTTCATATGACATGAACTCCTGATTTCTAGGGCCACTTTCTGTGATTAAAGTGGTTTGCTGGTTTTTCTGTCTAGCCCTTCCATCACACCAAAAGTTGTCAACGCTGTCGAAGATTTTATTTGTCTATAAGTAGTAGTTTTTAATTCCCTTATGTAATCAATCGATTTTGTGTTTCCATTGCTCTCCTGATATGACGGCTTGATTCGTGGGTTGGAACATTTTTTATGGGTATGTGGTTTGCCAGTTGTCCGAAAGGACTTGAATCCCTGTTGGCCAGTGAACTGACCTCGCTGGGTGCGGAAAAAACCCGGGAGACAGTAGCGGGTGTTTATGTGGAGGGCACGCTGGCTTTCGCCTATCGGGCCTGTTTGTGGTCACGTCTGGCCAATCGGGTGCTCCTGCCCCTGGAGAAGTTTGAAGTCAGCAGTGCCGATGATCTGTATCGCGGCGTCAGATCGATTCCCTGGGAAACACACCTGACTCCCCGGCAATCCATCGCGGTTGACTTTATTGGTACCAACGATGCCATCAGGCACACCAAATTTGGTGCTCAGCAGGTCAAGGATGCGATCGTCGACCAGCTCCAGGATTGTTTCGGTGATCGGCCGGATGTGGATCTGCAAAACCCGGATCTGCGGATCAATGTGCGGTTGGCGAAGGATGCTGTCACCGTCAGCCTCGACATGTCCGGCGGCAGCCTGCACAAGCGGGGCTACCGTGTGGCCATGGTGCCGGCACCGCTGAAGGAAAATCTGGCCGCAGCCCTGTTGTTACGGGCGGGTTGGCCGGAGATTGCGGCACGGGGTGGCGCGTTGATTGATCCCCTGTGCGGCAGTGGCACGTTTTTGATTGAAGGTGCGATGATGGTCGCCGATATGGCCCCCGGGCTGATTCGGGAACGATTTGGTTTCCACGGCTGGGCGAAGCACGATGACACATTGTGGCAAGACATCAGGCAGGAGGCGCTGGTTCGCTGCGAGGCAGGCCTGTCCCGCGAGATACCTGAAATCCGTGGCTATGACAAGGATACCCGGGCCGTAAGTGCAGCCCAGGAAAATATTGCCTGTGCGGGATTGGAAAAGTGGGTGCGGGTCATGGCGAAACCCATCGAGGCGTTCAAAAAGCCCACACACCGTGAAACGGGAGATGGACTGATTATTTGCAATCCCCCCTACGGTGAACGCTGGGGCGAGATGGAAGAATTAAAACCGCTCTACCAGACATTGGGTGAAGTGGCTAAAAGGGAATGCCCCGGCTGGCGTATGGCGGTGATTACCGGTAATGCCGAGTTGGCCGGCGAGCTGCGTTTGCGCGCCGACAAGAAGTACCAGTTTTTTAACGGCACGATTCCCAGTCAGCTATTGCTCTTTCAGCTTCGGGAGGCTGATGACCGGAACCCGCAGCCGCGCTCCGATGAGTCTGCAGCGGCGCTTGGTGAAGGCGCGCAGATGTTTGCCAATCGGCTGAAAAAAAATGCCCGAAAACTGGCGGGCTGGCTGAAGGCTTCAGGGGTGAGCTGTTACCGTCTGTACGATGCGGATATGCCGGAGTATGCCGTGGCTATCGATGTCTATCAGGACGCCATCCATGTGCAGGAGTACGCCCCACCCATCACTGTTGATGAGGCGAGCGCCAACCGCCACCTCACTGAGATCCGTCAGGCGCTGCTATCGCTTTATCCGGAAAGCCGCGGTAAATTATTTTTTAAAGAGCGCCGCCGCCAGAAGGGTGATAACCAGTACCAGCGCCAGCCCAGCGGCTCCAGTCATAATGCGGTGCAGGTAGTCACAGAGGGTGCTGCCCGCTTTGAGGTGAATCTGTCAGATTATCTCGATACCGGCCTGTTTCTCGATCACCGACCGGTGCGCCGGATGATCGGTGCCATGGCCAGGGGCAAACGGGTGCTCAATCTGTTTTGCTACACCGCAGCCGCCAGTGTTCATGCGGCGCTTGGCGGGGCGACAAGCAGCCTCAGCATCGACATGTCAAACAGCTATCTGGAGTGGGCCGGACGCAATTTCGCCCTGAACGGACTGGACCTGAAGCAACATCAGTTGCTGCGGGCAGATTGTCTGGAGTGGCTGGAGAGAGAGCAGGGTGCCTTTGATCTTGTGTTTCTCGATCCACCGACCTTTTCCAACTCCAAGAAAATGGAACAGGTACTGGATATTCAGCGAGACCATGGGGCATTGATCGGGCATGCCATGGCTGTGCTGGCGCCGGGCGGTACCCTGGTGTTTTCCAATAACTTCCGTAAATTTTCCATGGATCAGGCGGTGCTGCAGAACTGGCAGGTGGAGGCGATCACCGAGCAAACCTTCGATCCGGATTTTCAGCGCGATCAGAAGCTTCACAATTGTTGGTTGATCAGGCATCCACAATGAGTGACATTCTGACGCTATACAGCGGTACTCACTGTCCTCTCTGTGATCAGGCCAAGGCGCTGCTCTATCCGGTTCTCCAGGAGAAGGGTTGGCGTCTGCATGAGGTCAATATCAATGAGGATGAGGTGTTGACGGCAAAATACGGTATTCGCATCCCGGTGATTGTCACTCCGGATGGGCGTGAGAAAGGGTGGCCCTTTACTGCTGGCCAGGTGCGGCGCCTGATTTCAGGCCCCTAGACCGGGTGACAAACCCCGACCACTGCTGTCAGTGGCGGTATGTCTGGGGTATGTTGTCACTTCAGATGTCGGTTAGAGGCTGTCATGCGCGGGATTACGTTTTTCAATTCTCTTTCCACTCGTCACTTACCCAGAGATTTTGCCGGTGGGCTAACCACCGCTGTGGTTGCCTTGCCGCTGGCGTTGGCGTTTGGGGTGGCATCCGGCGCGGGTCCTGCTGCGGGTGTTTACGGTGCCATTTTTGTCGGTTTTTTTGCCGCGCTGTTTGGTGGTACGCCCGCCCAGGTATCCGGCCCTACCGGCCCCATGACGGTGGTGATGGCCGGTGTGTTTACCTCAATTCAGGCGAAACACCCGGAAGCGGGCCTGTTGATGGGCTTCAGCGCCGTGATTCTTGCCGGCATTCTCCAGATCGGCTTTGGGTTGCTGAAGTTGGGCAAGTATTTCATTCTGGTTCCCTATTCGGTTATTTCAGGTTTTATGACCGGGATAGGCGTCATCATCATCGTGCTGCAACTGGGTCCCATACTTGGGCACACGGGCACCCCTTCACTGCTGGCAACGCTGGACTACTTTCCCGAATGGCTAACAGCGATCAGCTGGCATGACCTGACATTGGGTTTGCTGGCGATCGCGGGTGTCTGTTTATGGCCCCATCGCTGGAATGTCTGGCTGCCATCGCCTCTGCTGGTGCTGTTACTCGGAACGCTTTGTGTGCTTTGGCTCCCCGAGGGGGCCGTGGCGACAATCGGTGCAATTCCCTCGGCATTTCCGTCGCTGCAATGGCCAATGTTCTCGTTGGACATGTTGGATGATCTCTTGTATGCCGCAGTCTTACTGGCTGTACTGGGTTCCATCGATTCTTTACTCACGTCACTGGTGGCCGACAACCTCACCAAACAGCAGCACGATTCCGATCGTGAATTGATCGGGCAAGGTATTGGCAATACGGTGGCCGGTTTTTTCGGCGGGTTGCCCGGTGCCGGTGCCACCATGCGCACAGTAGTCAATATACGAACGGGCGGCAAGACTGGCTATTCGGGCATTATTCACTCGCTGGTGTTGCTGGCGGTGATGCTTGGCGCGGGTCAGTACGCGGGTTATATACCCCTGGCGGTGCTGGCGGGCATTCTGATCAAGGTCGGTATCGATATCATCGATTGGCCCTACCTGCGGCGGCTTGGCAAGCTGCCTCTGGATACTGCGGCACTGATGGTGCTGGTGCTGTTCCTGACGGTTTTTGTCGATCTGATTACCGCCGTGTTGGTGGGGGTATTTTTATCCAACATGATTACCGTCGAGCGTCTGACGACTATTCAGTTGGATAATGTCCATTTTAAAAGCGGTGAGGTGACAGGGCCTGATCCGGATCCTGTCGACGAATGGCTGGCGGCTCAACAGGGCCGGGTTGCCCTGCTCAGTCTCGCCGGTCCCCTCAGTTTTGGGGTGGGGCGGGGGTTGCGCCGTCGCCTCGCGGGTCATGTTTCTCACGAAATTATTATTGTGGATCTGACTGGTGCCCAGCTGGTGGGTACTTCGACCGCAATGATTCTCGATGAGCTGATTCGCAACGAACAGCATCACCAGCGCTATGTGTTGCTGGTAGGTATTTCCGAACAAACCAGCGCCGACCTGAAAAGACTGGGTGCGCTGCAGTTTCTCGATGAACGGCATAGGTTTGCTGTGTTGCGCGATGCGATGGATTACATCGAGCGGGACGGACTCCATTCACCGGGATAGCTGTTGCGGGAGGCGTCAAAGTGGTCATTAACAACGAGTGATAAAAGACGGTCAGCGAACAGGTCTGGATTTGACCGGAGGCTATTGTCCTGTGGTCAGATAAAACACATCGAGAACGGTATTTGTTGCATCCATGACTCTGAAAATACGATCATCAATTTGTCGCAGCGACGTGCCATCCAGTGATCTGGGTAGCCGTCCCAGTAGATCCTCTGGCAGGTCCCGGCTCATCAAATAAAGTTCGCGATCGAGAACTTCACCCCGTGCAACCTTCTTCTGCCAACCCGGTGGCAGTTCACCACCGTGTTCCAGTTTTTTGCGCAAACCGGGGGGCAGACTTTTTTTCTTCACGCCGCCCTTGTCCTCGTCGCCAGAATAATCGCGGCGCAGGTACTCGCCGAATACCCGCTTTTCGGTGTCGTTAAACAGCGCATTGGCCATTACCCGGGTAGCCAGACCGACCGACTCTGGGGTGTCGCTGTAACTGACGGGGGGCATTGTCAGCAGTCCGCCGAGCAGAATAATTGATAATTTATTGATTCTCATGAATTTTTCCTTGATGGAAGTTCTGGTCAATCATTTAATGCCGGACTCGGTAAGACGATTGTCCTCACAGCGGTGCACCTCGATGGTCAGATGTGAGAGCCAGTTAAAGTCGGCCAGTAGTGATCTGTAATAATCCGTGGGTCTGGGGTGGTGGGTGACAAGGGATATAATCGCCGCGTAGTCGTGCTCACTGATCTTCCAGATATGCAGATCCGTGATTTGATTGTCGGCATCCTCTTCAATGGCCCGGGTAATTTGTTCCTGATAGTAATCGCTCATGCCGCCGTCCAGTAAAATCGGACTGGATTGCCGGATCAGGCCGATTGCCCAGTAGGTGATAATCGCTGCACCGACAATTCCCATCACGGGGTCCAATGCATACCAGCCGAAATACTTGGCCGACAATAACGCGAAAATGGCCAATAACGAGGTGAGAGCATCCGCCAGTACATGCATATAGGCGGCATAAAGGTTTTGGTCGCGATGACCTTCGCCAGTCTGCTGATGCGTATCGTCACCGTCCTGGTGCTGGTGTGAATGATGATCTTTTAACAACAGGGCGCTAATGATATTGACCGCCAGTCCCAGCACAGCCACCGCGATAGCGGCATTGAGTTGAATCAGCTGTGGAGATGCCAGTCGCTGTAGCGACTCGACCAGCATCATCAGGGCGACAACTGCCAGCGCCACTGCACTGGCAAAGCCCCCCAGCACACCGACTTTGCCGGTACCGAAACTGAAGACCGGATTGTCGGCATGTTTCCGAGCATAGCGGTAGGCAAAAATTGTAATCATAAAGGCGGCCACATGGGTGCCCATGTGCCAGCCGTCTGCCAGCAGGGCCATTGAACCAAATACCGTACCGGCAGTGATTTCCGCTACCATCGTGACGGCAGTCAGTATCAATACATATTTGGTGCGGCGCTCGCCATGAGCGTTTGCCGTGGAAAAGTCGTGCTGGTGTTGCCAGCGATGTAAGTGTTCCTGGTGCATAGGAGAAATCAATTCGTCAGATTGGCTAGATTACTGCGGAGCCGACAGGCTGAATGCCCCTCGGATTTCACCCAGTTGATAGCCTGTCGCAGCGTCGTCCGGATAATGGTTTTGCAGTGCTTGTGCAACGTCTGGATCGAGCGTGCTGCCATGGCAGTTGAGGCAGAGTGGTTGAACAATCTGAGCCTTCATGTAGCGGAATCGCCCATCGATCTGTTCGGCCCGGGTCAGTTGTGCAGGCATCTCTCCTGCGGTGAGGCGAGATTCAAAGTGCAAAAGGGTATTCCGTTCCCAGTGGTCGGGTTCAGCGGATTTGTTGCGGGCCTTGAGGCTGACCCGCTTGACGGACCAGCCGGTTTCCCGACTAAGTCGATTGGCTATTTCCGGTGCCGCCGTGGCGCAGACGCTGATGGCTTCCACCGGCCCACCGGTCTGGATTGCCTCCAGCAGACGTGGTTGCAATGAGCCGGCAAACTGTTTGACGATGCTTTCCGCTTGCTGTTCGAGTGCTGATACAGGGCCACCGCCCGCATTTATCAGCGCGGGCATCGTGATAACAGCACAAAAAAATACACTCCGAAATATTGTCTTGCAAGCCATGGGCGCGCTCCATTCAAAGCTACAGTTTCTGTACCAGTTTAGCTTAATCGATCTGGCCGTCCAGAGGCGCGGGTAAATGAGTCGATCGGTATTGAAGAGGGGTGAGCAGGTCCTAGCTTAATCTGAAAAAACGTTTGGCCGTCACAGTGGTTTGTTCGGCGATAACGGCCGCTGATTGCTGTCGGCATCTGGCAACTTCCTCCAGCACCCAGGGCAGAAAAGCGGGCTCATTGCGACGTTTTTTGGGTCGCGGCCGCAGGGTTCTGGGCAGTAGAAAAGGGGCATCAGTTTCCAGCATCAGCCGGTTGAGTGGGATACTGCTCACCAGTGCCTGAAGTTGCTCGCCGCGCCGTTCATCACAGATCCACCCCGTGATGCCGATATGTAGGTCCAGATCGAGATAGTTGAACAACGCCTGCCGATCGCCGGTAAAGCAGTGGATCACGCCGTCCGGCAGCTCATCGCGGTAGTTCTTTAGGATCTCAAATTGGCGCTGGTGGGCATCCCGCTCGTGCATGAAAACCGGCAGCTGTAATTCGATGGCCAGTTCCAGTTGTGCTTCAAAGGCCCTTTCCTGGTCACTGGGTGGGGAATAGTTGCGATTGAAGTCGAGCCCGGTTTCCCCAATAGCCACGACCTGGGGTGCCTCAGCCAGCGAGCGCAGCTGAGCGCCTGTCTCGGCGGAGTACTGCTTTGCCTCATGGGGATGGACGCCGCAGGTGCTGTAAAGCATGTCGGGGAAGTCGTCGCCGGATTGTTGGCAAAGGCTGAGCACCTGCTCACTCTCAGCCAGATTTGTGCCAGTCAGAATCAGCTGGGTAACATGGGCATTCAGTGCTCGCTGCAGCACGCTCTGCCAGTCATCCTGAAAGCAGGAATTGCTCAGGTTTACCCCGATATCAATTAGTGGTGTGCTGTTTGGCGTGTCATTCATAGCCGGTGTTGTTTTTCTTTTTCCGAGAGGATGCGTGCTTCACTTTCCAGGTGGTAGGCATAGATCATGGAAAACGCCAGGACGTTCTGTACATAGTTGCGTGTTTCCAGGAAGGGAATTGTTTCAATCCACGCATCAAAGGGCAGTGATCCCTGGCTTTTGTTCAACCAGGTGCTGACCCGGTGGGGGCCAGCGTTGTAGGCAGCTGTGGCAAGAATTCGGTTGTTGTCGAAGCGCTGCAACATTTCCCGGTAATAGCGACTGCCCAGCGTGATATTGATTTCCGGCTCAAACAGCTGGTGGCTACCACGGTAGCTGATACCGTTTTTGCGCGCCGTTTCCCTGGCGGTTGCCGGCATCAGTTGCATCAATCCCTTTGCCCCGGCGCGGGATTGTACGTCCTGTGCGAGTGCACTTTCCTGGCGCGCTACGGCAAACAGCAAATGCACCGGAACACCGGTCTTGTCGGCATGACTGTAGAACGCTTCCTTGAAAGCCAGAGGGAATCTCAGGTCGATATCATCCCAAAATCCGGCACTGATCATGCTGGTGATGGCCCCGTTGTGCCATTGCCAGCTGCTGGCAATATGGGCCGCGGTAATCCACTGCTGTTCGGTGAAATTGCGTGTGGTGTGATACCAGTCCCGGCGGGCGGCCAGATAATCTTTGTGAAAGACGAATTCCCGGGTTCTGAGGATTCCCGGTTGTTTTTCCAGTTCAGCGATGTCGGTTGGGGAAACACGGGCTTTTTTGAACGCCATTGAATAGCCATTGGCGGTCCATTCGCTGGCAAGAAAACCGTAGAAACTGCGACTGCGGGATAGTACCTGATAGGCGCTGTTTTGCTGCGGTGGTTGTTTGGCGGTGTGGTTGAGATCTGCCGCCCGGGCCCGCCAGTATAGCCAGCGATCAGTCTCCCGGAGCTGGAGCGGCATGCGTTCTATCCAGGTGAGAACACTTTGCCAATCCGCCTGACTGATAAATTCCCGGGTACGCCATTCCAGCAGGGTCGGATCAGCAATGTCGAGATAATCAATCAGATAGTTGTCTGCAATATCCGGGTGTTCCTGGTTATAAAGACCCTTGATCAGGTCTGTCACGACCTGTTTTCTTTGCTCGTTGGTAAAGGGGTGGATCTGTTGGTAATAACTCCAGTGTTTGAGTGCAGTGGTTGCATCGGTTCTTGCCAGGTGAGTCAGTCCATGGGCAATGATGGCATGCACTTCATCACCGCTCAGTGCGTCGTTGAAATCACTGAACAATGAGTAGTTGCCTATGAGTTCGTGCTCAAGATCTACCTTCAGGAAATTCTTGGCCAACAGTTGGTAGCGATCCGACGTAAAAAAACGCTGGAGGTAACGTGCCAGCCGGTATTGATGGTTTAGAACAGCGGCCGAGTAGCGATTCCAGGCAATTTCATCAGTGATGTACTGGTTGGCAATCAGGTAATCAAAAAGTGGGTCACAGCCATTGGGCTGGGATTTCCCTACGCTCCAGAGTTTTATAGCGTCTGCCAGAAAAGGTTCCTTGTTCCCTCTGCTCAGGTTTATGTGGTGAAAATAACACTGCTGTTCCGTGCTGGCACTGGCCGGTCGGTAGTGGGCCAAAAAATCCTGTTCACGCCCCTGGCTGCGCAAGGTGTCGAGCCAGCGATAGCGCAGTCGGTTGGCCAGGGAGCTATCGTCGTAGTTGTTGAGAAAGGTCGAAACCTCACTGGTTTTCGCATGCCTCAACCGGTCGCTTAACCATAAAAATTCGATGTGCGGTTTAAGGGGGTAGTTTCCGAGGGCACTGACAAGTCTTCGGACATTGGCTTCGCTGCCCCTTGCCACTGCAATTTTGGCCTCGCGGTAGAGTGCTCGCTGTTCATCTAAGGTCGGGTTCCCCGCAAAAGAGGTTCCGGGTAATAGCAGGCATGCTGCCAGAAAGAGTGTGCCGACGACGCTGCCATGACATTTTTTCATAAAGGTTTGTTTGGTGTTCCTTGGATGGAAAGAAGTGGATTCAGCTGTGACCATGTTAGACAGGTCTTGTGAAATTTGATACCCGGATCAATAAAAGTCTGGACGTCCCGCTTATACCCGGATCGCCAGCACATCACAGTGGGACCCGTGCAGTACACCGGTCGCCGTTGAGCCCAGTATCAGACTGATACCATGCCGACCGTGGCTACCGACTACAATCAGGTCCACATTGTTGTCATTGGCAAACCGGTGCATCTCCTGGGCGGGTTGGCCGATGATCACATGTTGGCTTTCAAGGGGAACTCCGAGATCATTGCCGATAACACTCAAACGCTGCTTCGCCTGCTCCTCCAGCTGGTATTGGACCTCGGTAAGGTCCATCGGGATGTCACCGCCGTAGGCAAATGACAATGGCTCCTGTACATGAACAAGGCTCAATTGGCACTCACCGTTGCCAAACAGGGACTTGACTCTCTCGACCACTTGCTGTGATTCTGGAGATAGATCCAGACCGATCAAAATGTGTTTATAGGCGGACATGAAGTATCTCCTGTAACTGGTTTATCAACGCTTTCTCAAGTATATAAGGTTGTAGCAGATAATGACCTATTTGTTAATTCTACTGATACTGGCGCTTATCATTTCACCGCTGCTCTGGTTTCGCCAGAGCCCCCGCCAGAAAATGATCACCGAGATGCGACGCCTGGCCTCGTCCCGAGGACTTCGGGTTCGCCTCGTGCATGCCCCGGATGCCAGAGAGGGAGAAGGTCGCCTTGAATACGCAGGTTATACCCTGCTTTGGGTGCCAGACTCCAGTCCATCGCCATTTTCCCGGATGGAAAAGTGGCTGTTGGTTCGGGGTACCCGCCGTGGCGACCACTCGCCCTGGGAGGGCTGGCAATGGTTGGGCCATGAGGCCAACGACCGGTTAATACCGGTTATTGGGGCAGCACTGTCGGCCCTGCCAGCTGACGTGATCGCTGTTGAGGTCAACGGCGAGGGTGTTGCCATTGTCTGGCAGGAGTGCGGCGAGCTGGCGGATCTTGACCGGATAGATGCCCAGTTGAAACACCTCAGAAGTGCGATCCGGCCCGAACAATCACTCGACAGATTGACAACTGAGTGAAAAATTACCTTGACCAAACCACCGGCGGCACATGTATATTCGCTCCCTTTCAGGCTTTGGTGGTGCCACCTGGTAGCACTTTAGGCAATCAATTTACAGGATAAACGGCTGCTTCATGGGTAAATCACTGGTTATCGTCGAGTCGCCGGCCAAGGCGAAAACGATCAACAAGTATCTCGGCAACGATTTCATCGTGAAGTCGAGTATCGGGCATATTCGGGACCTGCCTACGGGTGGTGGTAAAACGGTTGACCCAAAAGAACGGGCCAGGACGGCTGCGGCTACCCGCAAGCTGTCGGACGATGAAAAAGCAAAACAGCGCTCCAGAAGAGCCAGGGAACAGCTGGTCAATCGCATGGGAATAGACCCCGAGCATGGCTGGAAAGCGCGCTATGAGATTCTGCCCGGCAAGGAAAAAGTTGTCGCTGAGTTGAAAAAACTGGCCAAGGACGCGGATCATATCTATCTCGCCACGGACCTTGACAGGGAGGGAGAGGCGATTGCCTGGCACCTCATGGAAGCCATTGGCGGTGATCCCGAGCTATATCAGCGTGTTGTCTTTAATGAAATCACCAAAAAAGCGATTAAGGCGGCTTTCGAAAAACCGGGCAAACTGGATACCAATCGGGTAAGTGCCCAGCAGGCCCGCCGTTTTCTCGACAGGGTCGTTGGCTTTATGGTGTCGCCACTGCTCTGGAGTAAGGTGGCCAGAGGGCTTTCTGCCGGTCGCGTGCAATCGGTAGCAGTTAAACTGATCGTTGAGCGCGAACGTGAAATTCGTGCCTTTGAACCGGAAGAGTACTGGACGGTGCACGCCGATCTGGAGACCACGGCTGAGGACATGGTCCGCTTTGAGGTGAAGAAGCAGGGCTCCGATCAGTTCAGGCCTGTCAGCCAGGGCCAGACAGACGCCGCGCTGGCCGCGCTGAAAAATGCTTCCTACGAAGTGATTGCCCGTGAGGACAAACCCACCTCCAGCAAGCCGTCGGCGCCGTTTATCACTTCAACCCTGCAACAGGCCTCCAGCACCAGGCTCGGTTATGGGGTGAAAAAAACCATGATGCTGGCCCAGCGCCTTTACGAAGGTGGTTATATCACCTACATGCGAACAGACTCCACCAACCTCAGTGCTGATGCAGTGACTGTCTGCCGTGACTTTATCAAAACGCGCTATGGTGCTGACTACCTGCCTGAAAGCCCCACGACTTATGGCAGTAAAGCCGGGGCCCAGGAGGCGCACGAAGCGATAAGACCCTCCAATATTGATATCAAGCCAGGTGACCTGGACGCGATGGAAGAGGATGCCAAAAAACTGTATCGGTTAATCTGGCAGCAATTTGTCGCCTGTCAGATGGTGCCGGCACAATTTACCAGCACCACGGTGACAGTGAAGGCAGAGGACTTCGAACTTCGTGCAAAAGGTCGGGTCACGCTGTTTGACGGCTATCTGAAAGTGCTGCCTGCGATGTCAAAAAAAGGTGACGACATCGAGTTGCCTGAAATGTCCGTTGGTGCCCGGTTGCTGCTCAACAAGCTGATCCCGATGCAGCATTTTACCAAGCCCCCGGCCCGCTACTCAGAGGCATCCCTGGTCAAAGAGCTGGAAAAACGCGGTATCGGTCGCCCGTCGACCTACGCATCCATCATTTCCACGATTCAGGATCGTGGCTATGTGCGGGTCGACAATCGCCGCTTCTACGCCGAGAAAATCGGGGATGTCGTTACGGACCGTTTGAACGAAAACTTTACCGACCTGATGGACTACGGTTTTACGGCCACAATGGAAGCCTATCTGGACGAAATTGCTCAGGGAAAACTGGAATGGAAGCAAGTGCTCGACCAATTCTATTCGGATTTCTCTGCCAAGCTGAACCGGGCTGAAGCTGATGGCGGCATGCGCCCCAATGAGCCATCGCTCACGGATATTCCCTGTCCCCAGTGTGGTCGGCCGATGATGATTCGCACGGGTACGACGGGGGTTTTCCTCGGCTGTTCCGGTTACAACCTGCCACCTAAAGAGCGCTGCAAAGGTACCCTGAATCTTATTCCCGGTGATGAAGCCGTCAATGTCGACGAGGACGATGAGGCTGAATCGAGGCAGTTGATGCATCGCCACCGTTGCCCCCTCTGCAATACGGCTATGGATGCCTATTTGATTGATGAGGGACGAAAACTGCATGTCTGTGGCAACAACCCCGACTGCGATGGCTTTGAAGTGGAAACCGGTGTTTTCAAGCTCAAGGGGTATGAAGGTCCGCTGATTGAATGCGATAAATGCGGTAGTGACATGCAGCTCAAGTCGGGCCGTTTTGGCAAATATTTCGGTTGTACCAACGAGGCCTGTAAGAACACCCGCAAGCTACTCCGGAGTGGTCAGCCAGCTCCCCCCAAGATGGATCCTGTCCCCATGCCAGAGCTGACCTGCGAAAAAGTAACGGATCATTATATTCTCAGGGATGGCGCATCCGGTCTGTTTCTGGCGGCCAGTCAGTTTCCCCGGCATCGTGAAACCCGTGCGCCTTTGGTTGCCGAGTTGCTACCCCATACAAAAGAAATTGATCCGAAGTATCAGTTTCTCTTTGATGCTCCCGTCGCCGACCCCGATGGTATCCCCACGGTGATTCGCTTCAGTCGCAAAACTGGTGAGCAGTATGTCCAGTCTGAGCAGGAGGGTAAGCCCACTGGATGGAAAGCATTTTATGACCAGGGTGCCTGGCGGGAAAAAGATGACCGCAAGGGTAAGAAATAGGAGGGGCTGCCAGTGAATCCCTTTCTGCCGGCCGTCAATCAGAAGCTCTACTTCTGTGACTTGTTGTTGCAGCAGGTTGACCGGGATCAGACTCATGTTGTTGGGCCAGCGGCAAACCTGCAACTGGCGCTTTGCCAGTCAGCACTGTTCCAACTCGAAGCAGCCTATCGCCTCTATTTGCGCGAGGTAGCGACAACCTACCGACACAGGGCCGCCGAGACAATTTCTTCTGTTGGGGAGCTGATTGCGGCCATGGCGTCCATTGGTCAATCGCCGTCTGAGGCCGGGGAGCTGGCTAACCTGGAGGCGGATAAAGGGAGCTGGCTTGCCAATATGCTGAATACCCGTGATCGTCTGCTTGAGGTTTGCCCGCAGGAAGTGGTCAATGCTGCTTCGCCCATTGCCGTCGTGCAAATTGAGCCGGGTGAGGACAGGCGTGAATTGAGTGCTGATGTGCTCAACGGATGGTTGGAAGCCTTTCGTAGCATAATTGAGCGTCATCGCGAGCACATGGTTGAATGCTGACCGATATAGGTTGAATTAGCTCCCAGGCTAATTCCTGTTGTCGGGTTAATAATGCAGTACCCCTCTGGTACAATGCAGGGATGTTATTTTTGAAAACCCGATGGAATACTCAATGGCTATCTCCCTGTTTGAAATCGTAATTTTACCTGATGGAGATGTTGCCCTGCAGCGGACGGATGAAGAGGACGCTCCGTTGATCAGAATCAGTTTTTCGGGAGAGGCCAAGGCGTTTCTTCAGGAGGCCAAGGTTGATGTTGCCAAAGCCATGATCGATGCGGGAATCGAGGTCTTTGAGGAGTTGGGTGCAGACAATTTTCAGATGGAGGAGGGCACCATGATCAAAAACCGGGTGCTCCACTGATATCAGACCGCCGAGGATAGCTGTTCGCAGTGTTGTTGGTTCAGCGAACTTATAGCGCCTGTAACTGGACCAATACTATTGGGTATTTGTCCGAATAACACCGACCCCCAGGCCTTCAATGACAAAACTCTGTTCCCGCAGGTCGACCACAATAGGGGACATTTCTTCGTTTTCCGGTTCGAGCAGGATCTCATGGCGTTTCAGGCTTTTGCCCAAGCGCTTGACGGTCACATCATCTTCAATGCGCGCGACCACAATCTGACCTTTCTGGGCCTGCCCCGTTTTGTGAACAGCCAGTAAATCGCCGTCCATGATGCCGGCATTCTTCATGCTCATCCCGTGAACCCGCAACAGGTAGTCCGCTCTCGGATTGAACAGGTTTGCGCCGATGTCGAGATAGTCCTCAATGTTTTCTGCTGCAAGAACAGGATCCCCGGCGGCGACACGGCCAATCAATGGGAGGCCGGCGGGCTGCTCATCCAGCAGGCGAATACCGCGGGATGCGCCTGAAACCATCTCGATCATTCCCTTGCGCGCCAGTGCCCTGAGGTGCTCTTCTGCGGCGTTGGGCGACCTGAATCCCAGTTCGGTGGCAATTTCCGCCCGGGTTGGGGGATACCCCGTTTCATCAATATGCTGTTTGATCAGGTTCAGGATTTCCTGTTGTCGGGCAGTCAGTGATGTACTCGCCATTCTCTAACCTCGGGGCTTATCGGGATGCATTGCAGCAGTCGGCACGTTGCTGTCCAGACTGCTGTAAATAAATATAGCCTGTAATTATTTACAGTATAAAGTTAAATTGATAGCGGGAAAAACCTTTTTCGACGGTATATTCTCAGAGTATCAGTATGATCGCTGATCGAAGTGGATCATTGACACAGGGCGACAGCGTTTTTTCGGTCATTGGAGAAATAGTCTATGGAAGAAATCAAAGTCCCTGAAGCGTGGCGTGTCCTGCGTATTCAGTCTGAACTGGTGGATGGCATTGAGTCGCTGTCAGGCCTCGGTGGCGCGGTATCTGTGTTCGGTAGTGCGCGTCTTCAGCCCGACTCCCGCTACTATCAGGAGGCCATAGAACTGGGTGAAATTCTTGGAAAAGAGGGTGTGCCTATCATCACCGGTGGCGGGCCCGGCATTATGGAGGCAGCGAACAAGGGCTGTTACGGCACCGGTGCAACTTCAGTGGGTTTGAATATTTCCCTGCCGTTGGAGCAGAATCACAATGCCTTTCAAGACGTATCACTGGATTTCCGCTACTTTTTCGTGCGCAAGTTCATGTTTGTGAAACATGCGGTGGGATTTGTCATATTTCCCGGAGGCTATGGCACCCTGGACGAATTGTTTGAGGCTTTGACACTGGTTCAGACCAATAAAGTGCGGCCCTTTCCTATTGTTCTATTGGGGACCAGTTACTGGCAGGGTCTGCTTGATTGGTTGAGAGAGACGATGTTGACGCACGGCTGTGTATCGGAAAGAGATTTACATTTATTCAGTCTGGTTGACGATGCCGAAAGTGCGGCAAAGATCATCCTGCAACATGCTCGCATGTTGCAGGCACAGGAGATCGCTGAATAACCCGGGTATCAGGAACGACCACCGACACTCTAAAAATCATCGAGTCCGTAAACAGTATCGGCATCAATGTCCGTCAATGGGTCATTCCAGTTATCAGGGATATAGATGTCATCTGGAAAGTGGCTGTCTTCGTTGCTCAGTTCGTACGATGCCCGCCAATCCTCGGGTTGCTCAGCCGGTAGCAGTATCAATTGCTGCCAGGTTTCGAAGTCAATTTCACTGACCTCGCCACCGACGTGCTGGATTTCTATGGAACCGCTGTGCTCATCCAGAGCGACAACTTCGAAAATGTCATCCTGGGAGGCGTCCTCGTACCAGACGCCGATGACTGGAACTTGTGAAGCCATGGTTTAATCCTCCTCATTGTTCATTGAACGTATCACCAACGGGGGGAAAGTGCACTTGCTCACGGGCGTGTTTCGGACGGATGGAGCAACCGGTGACCGTGAGGAAAGTCGCTTTTTAATGAGCTTCTATTTAAAAAACCGATGTAACTACCTTTCCTGGAAAGAGATAATTTCTCTGGTTGCTCGGAAATAAAAATTCCTTAAGTGCTGAATGTCATAACAGATTGTTTTTAAAATGAAAAATTTGTCTAATTTGCCAAAAGGTTGACAAGTCACCGCAGCCTTCTTATGTTGCGTCCCCTGCTAACAAAGGTTTAAGACATGACGCTTGGCCCATTGATGCTCGATCTGGAAGGACTGGTACTGACCCCGGAAGAACGGGCCCTGATTCTCAATCCATCAGTGGGCGGTATTATCTTTTTTGCCCGAAACTTTGCCAGCCGCAGTCAGCTCGTGGAGCTGGTGGCAGATATTCGCGCAACAAGAGCTGAGTTGTTGCTCTGTGTCGATCAGGAAGGGGGCCGGGTGCAACGCTTCCGCGATGGATTTACCCCTTTGCCACCGATGCAGTTACTGGGTGATTTATTGTTGAAGGACGAGAATGGCGAAGCATTGCTTCAGGATGCCGGTTGGCTGATGGCCTCTGAATTACTTGCCTGCGGACTGGACTTCAGCTTTGCCCCCGTACTGGATCTGGATCGTGAAAACTGCGCAGTGATCGGCGATCGGTCGTTTGCTGATAATCCGGAGCAAGCCATTCGGGCCGCCCACTTGTTTATTGCCGGTATGCATCAGGCCGGCATGGCGGCAACAGGAAAACACTTCCCGGGCCATGGTGGTGTCATCGCCGACAGTCATCACGAAACACCCTATGACAACCGCTCTCTCCAGCAACTGCGAGATCGGGACTTGCAACCGTTTGTCCGACTTGCCGGTGAACTGGATGCGATTATGCCTGCCCATATCGTTTACCCGGATGTTGAATCTGTGCCGGTGGGGTTTTCCCGTATCTGGCTACAGAAAATACTGCGCGAGGAATTACAGTTTGAGGGGGTCATTTTCAGTGATGACCTGTCCATGAAAGGGGCGGATCTGGTGGGTGGTTACCCGGAAAAAGCCGACCGTGCCCTTCAGGCCGGCTGTGATATGGTGCTGGTCTGTAACAACCGTGCGGGTGCCTTGGAAGTGCTTGATGTTCTTTCTGAAAACCCTGTGAAGCCGTCTGGAAGATTAGATAAAATGGCGGCCAGGCAGTATCCGGATTGGGACGCGCTGCGATCCTCCGAACGCTGGCAGATCACTTCGCAGAAACTTGCAAAACTGCAAAACTGCTGAAAAAGTCGTGAACAGGAATCCATAGCATGCAGCAACTGGAAGCGTGGTTAGTCAATATCACCGGGGAAAGCTATCTGTTGATCGCCGAGATTTTCCTGATCGTTCTGGCAGCCATGACAGCGGGATTTCTGGCAACGCGGATACTGAACTTTCTGCAAACGCGGGCGCTCAAGACGTCAAATTTTTGGGATGACGCCTTGATTGAGGCCTGCCGCCGTCCGGCAGTCTGGGCCATCTGGATACTGGGGGTTAATTATGCGGCGGCTGTCGCCGCCAGGCAGGCCGGATCCGAATGGTATGAATTGCTGGCACCTATTAACCGGGTTGTCATTATCTTTCTGGCGGCGCTATTTTTACTCAACCTGATTAAGCGCGCTGAACTGAATCTGGTGCATCCAGAATATACCAGTGATCCCATGGATGAGACCACGGTCAAGGCCATTGGCAAATTGCTGCGCGCTTCGGTCATCATCACCGCCACGCTCATTGCCATGCAGGCTTTTGGCTACAGTATCTCGGGCTTGCTAGCCTTCGGCGGTATCGGTGGTCTCGCGGTGGGTTTCGCCGCCAAGGATCTGCTGGCAAATTTCTTTGGTGGTTTGATGATTTATCTGGACCAGCCCTTCAAGGTGGGGGACTGGGTACGATCCCCGGATAAGGAGATCGAGGGCACTGTCGAAGATATCGGCTGGCGACTGACACGTATTCGCACCTTTGACAAGCGTCCACTCTATGTTCCGAACTCGGTGTTTAACAGTATTGCCGTGGAAAACCCCTCGCGTATGTTTAACCGGCGGATCTACGAGACGGTGGGTATTCGCTACCAGGATGTCGATAAAATGGCGGGAATTGTGGCCGACGTGAAACAGATGCTGTGCGATCATCCGGAAATTGATCAGAACCAGACCATGATCGTCAATTTTGTCTCTTTCGGTGCCTCATCGGTTAACTTCTTCGTTTATACGTTTACCAAAACCACCAAGTGGGTGGTTTTTCACGAGGTAAAACAGGATGTGCTGTTAAAGGTAAGCGACATCGTAGCCGGTCACGGTGCCGAGATTGCTTTCCCAACATCCACTGTCCATATTCCTGACCAGCTGCGATTGTTGCAGGCATCGGAGGTCGAATGAGTATCGGCATTATCGGTGGCAGTGGGCTGGACAGCTTTTCCGATCTGAGCATTCGGGAGCAGCGTGAGGTCAGCACAGATTGGGGGGAGCCGTCTGCCCCCCTCTGTTGTGGCACGCTGGGCAATACGGAGGTTGTATTCCTGGCGCGACATGGTGTGAATCATCAGCTGCCGCCTCACCGGGTCAACTACAGGGCCAATATCGCTGCATTGCGTGCGGCGGGAGTGAAGGCGATCTATGCCGTCAATGTGGTGGGTGGTATCAATGGCGAAATGGGCCCGGGCGATCTGGTTATTCCCGATCAGATTATTGATTACACATTCGGGCGGGGTCACACCTACTCGGATAGCGCGGATCAGGCATTACAGCACATCGACTTTACTTTTCCCTATGACGATAGCCTGCGGGACAGACTGTTGCAGGCGGCTATTGCCTGTGGGACTGCCTCTGAGGTAAGGGTTCATGCAGAGGCTGTTTATGGCGCCACGCAGGGCCCCAGGCTGGAAACCGCTGCCGAGATTGCGCGAATGGCGAATGACGGCTGTGACATCGTCGGCATGACCGGTATGCCGGAGGCGGCATTGGCTCGGGAGTTGCAGATTCCGTACGCCTGTCTGGCGCTGGTGGTGAACATGGCGGCTGGCTTGAGTGAGGAGCGGATCTCTTTTGGGCAGATGGAAACTGTGATGGCGAACAATATGCCGCTGGTACGCAAAGTTTTGACTCAGGCCGTGGCGAGTCGACAGCACTGATGGCATTTTTCCGGCTCACGCCTTATCACCGTCAGAATTTTTGAGTGCTTAAGTCAGTCAGCTGCGGCCGAAGTATGACGTGTTACCAGAACCAGTACCCCCATTTCAGGGTGATCCAGATAGGTCAGTTTGTTCAGGTCCACCTGTTCCGACTGATTGAGAACAATGATCTTTTTAATCGGTGGGTGGCGTCGATCGATGGGACTGCTGGTATCGATGGCGACCGCTGGCGAGGCGTCGCCGGGCATCGGAAGAGCCGCTAGCCAGGGTTTTACCGGTAATTGTGGCCAACTGCCTGGTCGGCCCGGATTGCCAGGTGAGGTGGTGCCAGTCCCTGATGTGGTGGCAAAACTGGTTTTCCAGAGATCTGCCTGAATGTGCAGATAGCGGGTCACTACCAGCCGTATACTGCCCTCCAGCTCATGGTGGTTGCCATGGCGATGGCCTCCGGAAACAATAATCCAGGGGCTCTGTGCCTGTCCCAGCCCGGGTTGGCGCCATGCCATGTGGGTCAGTACTCGATAGCCTGCGGCGCGGTTCAGTGTGTATTCATCGGGTCCCAGACTGAAATCTTCCTTCTCGAGACGAATCAACGGTTGTTTCGGAGGTTGGGGGTTGTCCGTCGATGTGGATGTATCGTTCTCAAGCCGTTGCCAGTTTTCCGGGTATTGCAGTCTGATGTTGGTCGGATGTTGTTCATCCTGATAAAGATCCTGCTGGCTGAATACGATCAGCTCAACCTGATACCAGTCTTCATTTGGATCCGCCCGGGTCTGGTCGGAGAGGCTTGTGCTTAAGGTGACTGCCAATAGCAGCAGACAGTTGAAAGGCATGCCAGCGGTTTTGAGTGGTCTCATTTAATATCCATTGTTTGCGGGGGTAAGCCGGGTCAATAGCGTCTGTAGCTGTTCAAGTCGCTGTTCTTTCGTTTCCATCGGTAGAGTATATTTCAAGGTTGAAGCCCCTTGAAGTCGAAAAACAGCGGGTTCTTTTTGTACCATTTGTACAATCACCAGCGGTTCCACCAAGGTATCACTGCCAAATTCAATCCGCCCACCGGTTGCGCCGGCCTCTACCTTGCAGATACCGAGTTGTCTGGCCTGAAGTTTCAGTGACGTGACTTGAAAGAGCGTCTTCAGATAATCGGGAAGCAGCCCGAAACGGTCGATCATCTCTACCTGAAGCTCCCATAAATCATCTTCTGTGGTGGCGTTGGCAATGCGCTTGTACATCATCAGACGCATGTGGACATCCGGCAAATAATCCTCGGGGATCAGCGCCGGCAGGTTCAGGTTGATCTCAATGTCCTCCGCCAGAGGCACATTCAACTCTACCGCCTTGCCTTTGCGCAGCGCATCAACAGCACGATCCAGCAGTTCCATGTAAAGCGTGAAACCAATCGATTGAATCTGTCCACTTTGATTCTCGCCGAGCAGTTCGCCGGCACCGCGAATTTCCAGATCATGGGTGGCCAGTGTAAACCCGGATCCCAGGTGATCGGCATGGGTGATGGCCTCGAGTCGCTTGATGGCGTCAGCCGTCATGGTTTTTGGCTCGGGAGTGAGCAGATAGGCATAGGCCTGGTGGTGAGAGCGTCCCACTCGGCCCCGCAATTGGTGCAGTTGGGCTAGCCCCAGTTTGTCGGCGCGGTCAATGATGATGGTGTTGGCACTGGGGATATCGATACCGGTCTCGATGATGGTGGAGCATACCAGCACATTGAAGCGCTGGTGGTAAAAGTCGGACATGACTTTTTCAAGATCCCGCTCGCGCATCTGGCCGTGTGCGATATTAACCCGCGCCTCCGGTACCAGTTCTTCTATCATCTGTGCCGTTTTGCCAATGCTCTTGACCTCGTTGTGCAAATAATAGACCTGCCCACCACGCAGAATTTCCCGCAGGATCGCCTCCCGGGTCACTCGGGGATCATTCTGGCGGACAAACGATTTTACAGAGAGTCTTCTCGCCGGAGGGGTAGCGATAATCGACAGATCCCGAATGCCTGACATCGACATGTTCAGGGTGCGTGGAATGGGAGTGGCCGTCAGTGTCAGGATGTCCACTTCGGCTCGCAGAGCCTTGATCTGTTCTTTCTGGCGGACGCCGAAGCGATGCTCCTCATCAATAATGAGCAGTCCCAGATTCTTGTAATTCACTTTGGCATGGAGCAGCTTGTGAGTACCGATCAGAATATCGACTTTTCCCAGGCCGGCACGGTGAAGGACCTCCTGTTGTTCCTTGTCGGAGCGGAACCGCGACAGCTCCTCGATGGTGACTGGCCAGTTGGCAAAGCGGTCGCGAAAGTTTTCCAGATGCTGATGGGCCAGAAGGGTGGTCGGCACCAGCATCACCACCTGTTTGCCGCTGGCCACGGCGATAAAGGCGGCGCGCATGGCGACTTCCGTTTTTCCGAAGCCAACATCCCCGCAGACAAGCCGATCCATGGGCTGCTCAGCCAGCATATCCCGCCTGACGGCTTCGATGGTGTCCAGCTGATCGGGCGTTTCCTCGAAGGGAAAGTCCGCACAGAAAGCGCGGTAGTCCGCTGCCGGGTCGCGGCAGGCAAACCCCTTGCGAGCTGCCCGCGTCGCATAGATGTCCAGCAACTCGGTGGCGGTATCGCGAATCTGCCGCAGGGCCTTGTCTCTGGCTCTTTGCCACTGGTCTGTGCCCAGTCGGTGTAAGGGTGCCAGGCTGTCTTCCGCACCACTGTAGCGGCTGATTAAGTGCAGCGATGAGACCGGGACGTAGAGTTTTGCCTGATCGGCATAGGATAACGTCAGAAACTCCTGGGGTTCGCCACTGGCGGTGATGGTCTGCAATCCCAGGTAACGACCGACACCGTGATCGATATGGACCACGGGCGCCCCAACGCTCAGTTCAGTCAGGTTTTTGATGACCTGGTCGGCATCGGTGCGCTCTTTGTTGCGTCGGCGACGTTGCATGACCTGCTGGCCAAACAGTTCTGTCTCGGTAATCAGGCTGATATTTGCCGGCGCTACAACAAAGCCGCGGGTCAGCGGGTAGGCGGTTATGGCGAGGGCTTGTGTTCCTTCGGCAAAAGATTCCCAGTCGGTTACGTCCTCTGGGCGAATAGACTGGCGGCCGAGCAATTCCAGCAGGGTTTCCCGGCGGCCCGCTGATTCCGCGCAGATCAGTACCCGCTGTCTGGCGTTGGCCAGATGTTCCTGAAGTTTTTTCAGGGGATTGTCTGCCTTGGCATCAATCGCCACCGGCGGTGGAGCGGATATGTGCAGGGAAAAATGATTTTTCTGCTGGTCGGATTCGCTATTGATTCGTGTGCAGGGGTATTCTTTCAGATGGCCGAACAGTTCTTCGACCGGGATAAATAAGGTTGCCGGGGGGAGTAGCGGCCTAGTTGGATCAACACCGTATTCCTGGTAGCGCTGGCTGGCATCCTGCCAGAATTTTTCGGCGGCCTGTTCCACAGCCCCTTCGGTAAAGATAAGGCTGTGATCGGGCAGGTAATCAAACAGGGTGGCGGTTTCTTCAAAAAACAGAGGCAGAAAATACTCGATTCCCTGGGGTGGAATACCCTCACTGACATCCCTGAAGACCGGGCAGCGTCGCTCATCGACATCAAAGCGGGACAGCCAGTTGTTCTGAAAGCGCCGGATAGCCGGTTTGTCCAATGGGACTTCCCGTGCGGGCAGTAGGTGTATGTGATCGGTTTGCTCCAGCGTGCGCTGGGTGTCCGGGTCGAAGGTGCGAAGCGTCTCAATTTCATCGTCGAACAGATCGATCCGAAAGGGCAGTGTGGCACCCATCGGAAAGATATCAATCAGAGCGCCCCGAACAGCGTATTCACCGTGTTCGGCCACGGTATCAACACAGCGATAGCCTGCTGACTCCAGTTGGGTGCGCACTGTATCGAGATTCAGCTTGTCACCACGTCGGTAATCGAAGGCGCGCTGATTGATGAACTCGGCGGGCGGCAAGCGGTGCATCAGGGTGCCGACGGGCACTATCACGACACCGCTACGGGTTTGCGGTAAGCGGGACAGGGTGCGCAACCGTTCGGAGACAATATCCTGATGCGGCGAAAAGATATCGTAGGGAAGGGTTTCCCAGTCAGGGAAATGGAGTACAGCGGCCTCTTCGCCGAGGAAGAATTTCAGTTCGGATTCCAGCTCAGCTGCTGCTTTTGCCGAGTCTGCAATGACGACGGTCAGCCCCGGCACTTGTTGGCTTGCCTCGGCAATGACCAGGGCGCTGCCGCCGTTTACATCCTGCCAAACGCGCTTGTCGCCAGCTGTGTTGGCTGGCGGTAGTGACAAAATTGACATACTGGAATGGCACTTCTGTGGGTTAACCTTGAAGGTATGCTATTTTAGCGGGGCAATAGAGAGATTGATATGCCGTACCCGTGTTTTCCATTCAGAGGCAGTTTGCTGATAGGCTTTTGCTTGCTGTATCTGCTGGTGATGACCGGCTGCAGCGGCTCCTCATTCCGGGTCCAGGATCTGGCCAAAACGGATATCGATATGGTGGCGGACCTGCACTATCAGCAGGTCGAGCTGTTGCTCAAGGAGCTGACGGTGAAGCTCTATAAGAGGAATCCGCGAGAATTGCAGAAGGTCCCCGGCAAGACGATAGACCTTCGTGTCACACAGATTTTTACCCATCCGGGAAAGCCCCAATTTGCTGAGCTGGGCGGCAGTGGGATCGATGCTATGCAGCTGTCTGTGGACCCGGCATTCAGAGGCGACCGCGTGTTTGCCCTGATGGTGGGAATGACGGGCATGATCAGGGAGTCCTACGGCATGAAAACCGAGTTTTTCATGCTCAGCAAGCTTGATTATCAGAAGCTTTATTACAGTGCCCGCAACATTGAAATTGCCATGTGGCGGATCAGAACGCACCTGGACGAACAGGGCAAGGCCCTGATTCTTACCAATAGTCGCAAGGGGGAGGGTTATAACCTCAGTTACGAGCGCCTGTTCGGTAAATTGATTGCCCATCAGGATATGCTCGCCTTGATCATTGCCCAAAAAAACCAGCGAGTCATCAAAACAGTTGCCCTGAATGTGGCCAGCATGGCATTTATCCCCCTCTGAAAATTTCCCTGGTCAGTAATCACCGTTGCGGTGTCCGGTTTTTTGACCGCATAGCTGTTTGCTGATCCAGATCAACCATCGTCGAACCGCAGTACCGGTTATTCACCGCACTTTGTTGCCCTTAAAAGACTGAATGCCGATAATAGCGCCCCAACCCGTGATGGGATTGCCGCCCATCGTGTTAGACCAACAAAATGAGAGGTTTACCTGTGACCGAACAACATCGCCCCATTCCTGCCGACTTTTTTGCTGACTGGAAAGAGCGCGAGTCGCTGGCCGAAGCCATGATCCCTCTGATCGGAAAGCTTTACAGGCAAAATAACGTCTCTCTCTACATGTATGGCAAGAATATGGTCAATCGTTCAGTGATTGATCTGATGAAGGTTCATCGTTTTGTTCGCCAGATTGAACAGAATGAGCTTTCGGAATTTGAAACCTTCCCTCTGATTCTGGCGTTGTCGGAAATGGATTTGGGGCCTGCCCATATCGACGTGGGTAAGCTGACTGTCAAATACCAGGAGTCCGGTAATGGCGAGAATCTGACTGCGTTCCTGCAACGGGAGGTGGGCGATGACATTGGTTGCGTGCGCAAGCCACTGCCACAACCCCAGGATGTGGTGCTCTACGGTTTTGGTCGTATCGGCCGGTTGCTGGCCAGATTGTTGATTGAAAAGACAGGTAGCGGTGATCTGTTGCGATTGCGTGCCATTGTGGTTCGCAAGGGGGGCAGTGCGGATGATTTGGCCAAACGAGCCAGCCTGCTACGACGCGATTCTGTTCACGGTGCGTTTGACGGCACCATCAGGGTCATTGAGGATAAAAATATTCTGGTGTGTAACGGCAACCCCATTCAGGTGATCTATGCCGACTCTCCTGCGGAGGTAGATTACACCCGCTACGGTATCAGCAATGCCATTGTGATTGACAATACCGGTGTATGGCGTGATGAAGAGGGTCTATCCAGGCACCTGCAATGCCCCGGCGCCAGCAAGGTGATCCTCACCGCGCCCGGCAAGGGCAATATTCCGAATATTGTTTATGGGATCAACCAAAATGAGATTACTGCAGATACCAAAATAATTTCTGCCGCGTCCTGTACCACCAATGCCATTGTGCCCGTGCTGAAAGCCCTGATGGACGAATTCGGCATAGACCGTGGGCATGTGGAAACCGTACATTCCTACACGAACGATCAGAACCTGATTGATAACTATCACAAAGGGTCACGTCGGGGTCGCAGTGCCGCGCTCAATATGGTGATTACCGAGACAGGTGCTGCCAAGGCGGTGGCAAAGGCATTGCCGGAGCTGGCCGGCAAGTTGACCGGTAATGCGATTCGGGTGCCGACACCCAACGTATCCATGGCGATTCTCAATTTGCAGCTGGGTCGTGAGACAACCAGAGAAGAGCTCAATGAATACATGAGAAAAACCGCACTCTATTCGTCTTTGCAGCAACAGATTGACTATACAATTTCTTCCGAAGCGGTCTCGACCGACTTTGTCGGCTCGCGGCATGCCTGTGTTTATGATTCAGAGGCGACGATTGTGAGTGGTGATAGTGTCGTGCTGTATTGTTGGTACGACAATGAGTTTGGTTATAGCTGTCAAGTGGTGCGATGTCTGGAAAATCTGGCTGGCGTATCCTGGCCGATGTACCCAACAGCCTGACGGGCAGTGTCTTTCGCTGCAGTCGTGAGCTGTTGCCCTGACAAATTGTTGGTGGTGGGTGCTTGGTCGAGAATCAATTACCACAATGTCTGTACTGGTAATGGGAAGCCTCCGCCTTTATAATCGCGCCGATTTATTTGCCGGTGTCGGTGTGCTTCAAGCAAGCCACCTTGCACGAAAAGCACTGGTGCTGCCGTAGGATGACCACGATGTTTTCGGCTGCATTTTGGGGGCTCGAGAAGAGCAATAATTAATTACATTTCGTAATAGGCATTACCTATGATTAAGATCCGTCGGGGATTGGACTTACCTGTTTCGGGCTCGCCCGAGCAAGTCATTCACGATGGTCCCACAGTGAAATCTGTTGCTGTTGTTGGCCCTGATTACGTTGGTATGAAACCAACCATGGAGGTCAAAGAAGGCGACAGGGTCAAACTGGGCCAGTTACTTTTTACTGACAAAAAAACCGAGGGCGTCCGTTATACCGCCCCGGCTGCCGGGGTGGTCACTGCCATCAACCGCGGTGAGCGGAGAGTGCTCCAGTCAGTGGTGATCGATGTGGAGGGTGATGAAGAAGAAACCTTTGCAGCGTACAGCAATGATGAGTTGAGTCACCTCGACCGCGCGGCAGTGGTAGAGAATCTGGTCAATTCAGGTTTGTGGACGTCACTGCGCACGCGTCCCTATTCAAAAGTGCCGTCGCCATCTGCGACGTCACCGAGCTCCATTTTTGTCACTGCGATGGATACCAATCCGCTCTCGGCGGATCCGGCGCTGGTCATTGCCGAACGCGCAGATGACTTCGAGAACGGGTTGACCGTGATAAGCCGTCTGACGGACGGGGCAGTGCATCTTTGTACCTCCAGTGATTCCCCGATTAGTGGAAGCGCTGCCGGTGTTCAGGTGCACAGCTTTACTGGGCCGCACCCCGCCGGACTCGCCGGCACCCATATCCACTTTATCGATCCGGTGAGTGATCACAAAACGGTCTGGACGGTGGGTTACCAGGATGTACTGGCGATAGGTGCATTGTTCACGACAGGCCATATCGATACCCGCAGAGTCATATCGCTGGCGGGCCCCCAGGTTGCCAGGCCGCGACTGGTTCGCACAAGACTGGGTGCCAATCTCTCAGAATTGACTGCCGGTGAGCTAAAGGACGGCCAGAATCGACTGGTTTCCGGATCGGTGCTCTCCGGTAGAGCGGCCAGTGGACCTTTTGATTTCCTGGGTCGTTACCATGTCCAAGTGTCGGTTTTGCTGGAAGGTCGGCAGCGGGAGTTTTTCCGTTATCTTTCTCCAGGTAGCCTCCGGCACTCAGCGATGCCTATTTACCTGTCATCCCTGAGCAAGAGCAAAAAGTTTGATTTCACGACCAATACCAATGGCAGTGAGCGGGCGATGGTGCCGCTGGGTAACTATGAGAAAGTGATGCCGCTGGATATATTGCCTACCCAGTTATTGCGGGCGCTGATTGTCGGGGATACGGAGACAGCACAGAAGTTGGGCTGTCTGGAGCTGGATGAGGAAGACTTGGCACTTTGTACCTATGTCTGCGTAGGAAAGTATGAATACGGTCCGATTCTTCGGGATAACCTGGCCCGCATTGAGAAGGAGGGCTGATAATGAAAATATTGCGTAATTATCTCGATAAAATTGAGCCCCACTTCGAGCATGGCGGCAAGTTGCACAAGTGGTATGCCCTCTATGAAGCGGTAGATACGATTTTCTACTCCCCGGGGACAGTGACCAAAAACGGCTCGCATATCCGCGACGGCATTGATCTGAAGCGTGTCATGATCACCGTCTGGCTGGCAGCCTTTCCGGCCATGTTTTATGGCATGTACAACCTCGGTTTCCAGGCCAACACCATTTTGGCAGCTATGGATGCCACATCCATAGAAGGTTGGCGGGGACCATTAATCACCCTGTTTGCCGGACATGATCCGAGCAGCATCTGGGACTGTCTCTGGTATGGTGCCGTTTACTTCATTCCCATTTATGTGGTGACCTTTGTCGTGGGTGGCTTCTGGGAGGTTATGTTTGCCACCGTTCGGGGTCATGAAATCAACGAAGGGTTTTTTGTCACCTCGATCCTTTTCGCCCTTGTCTGCCCCCCTGACATGCCGCTGTGGATGGTGGCTCTGGGTATCAGTTTTGGTGTGGTGATTGGCAAGGAAGTCTTTGGTGGTACCGGCAAAAACTTTCTCAACCCGGCACTCGCCGGTCGAGCCTTTCTGTATTTTGCCTATCCTGCCGAGATGTCCGGTGATGCGGTATGGACTGCTGTCGATGGCTATACCGGCGCGACGGCTCTGTCTGTCGCCGCCAGTGAAGGTATGGCGGCACTACAGAATCAAATGACCTGGCTGGATGCGTTCCTTGGCAATCTGCATGGTTCGGTCGGTGAGGTTTCCACACTGGCCATCTTTATCGGGGGAGCCCTGTTGCTGATTACCAGGATCGCCTCTTGGCGCATTGTTGCCGGCGTAATGATCGGTATGATTGCATTGTCCACCCTGTTTAATTTTATTGGCTCTGACACCAATCCCATGTTTGCCATGCCCTGGTACTGGCATATGGTGGTAGGCGGATTTGCTTTCGGCATGATATTTATGGCCACTGAACCCGTTTCTGCCTCGATGACCAACACGGGAAAACTGTGGTATGGCGTGTTGATTGGTGTGATGGCGGTATTGATCCGTGTTGTGAATCCGGCTTTCCCGGAGGGAATCATGCTGGCGATACTCTTTGCCAATCTGTTCGCGCCTCTGATCGACCACTTCGTGGTGCAATCCAATATCAAAAGGAGACTTGCACGTGGCTAGTAATGAAGGGATAGGTAAAGTTCTGACAGTTGCTGTCGCGTTGTGTCTGGTCTGTTCTGTGGTAGTGTCGTCGGCAGCGGTGCTGTTGCGTGATGCCCAGCAGGTCAACAAGGCGCGGGATAAGAAATCCAATATTCTTTCTGCTGCCGGATTGCTTGAGCCCGGCATGAGTGTTGAAGCGCAGTTTAAAAAAATCGAGGTCAAGATGGTGAATATCGACACCGGTAAGTTTACCGATGACGTTTCTCCAGACACATATGATCAGCGCAAAGCGGCGAAGAACCCGGAGCTTTCGGTGAGTCTTTCGAAAGAGGAGGATGTGGCTGGCATATCCCGCCGCGCAAAATATGCTGTCGTGTATTTGGTGCGCGATGGTGATGACCTTGAAAAGGTGGTGTTACCAATTAGGGGTCCCGGCCTCTGGTCCACGCTTTATGGCTTTATCGCCATTGAGGGTGATCTCAATACAGTCGCCGGTTTGGGCTTTTATGAGCACGGCGAGACCCCCGGCCTGGGTGGTGAAGTTGACAATCCGCTGTGGAAAGACAACTGGCCAGGCAAGAAAATTTACGGGGATGATGGGGACGTTCAGCTGACGGTGATCAAGGGCTCTGTTGATAAATCCCGCTCGGAAGCAATTTACCAGGTGGATGGTTTGTCCGGTGCTACCCTGACAACACGTGGCGTTGATAACCTCGTTGAATTCTGGATGGGTGAAAATGGCTTCGGTAAATTTCTCTCCAATCTGAAAGCCGGGGAGGCGTAATCACTATGAAAATCAAAGACATTATTGTCAGACCTATTTTCGATAACAACCCTATTGCCCTGCAGATACTGGGCATCTGTTCTGCATTGGCAGTGACATCCAGTATGAAAGTATCGCTGGTTATGTGCATTGCATTGACAGTGGTAGTGGCGTTTTCCAACCTGTTTGTTTCAATGCTTCGCCATCATATTCCCGGCAGCATTCGTATCATTGTGCAGATGACGATCATTGCCTCACTGGTAATTGTTGTCGATCAGATAATCAAGGCAGTGGCTTACGATATCAGTAAACAATTGTCCGTTTTTGTGGGGTTGATTATTACCAATTGCATCGTGATGGGCCGTGCAGAGGCTTTTGCCATGAAAAACCCACCGATTTCCAGTTTTCTGGATGGTATCGGCAATGGTCTTGGCTACAGCATGATTCTGATTGTGGTGGCGTTCTTCCGTGAACTGTTGGGTACGGGGAAGCTGATGGGCATTGAAATCATGACCGCTAGCAATGTTGGGGGCTGGTATGTACCGAATGGTCTGATGCTTTTACCCCCGAGCGCTTTCTTTATTATCGGTTTCATTATCTGGGCGATTCGCGCCAGGAAAAAGGATCAGGTAGAACCGGCGGACTTTACAATTTCGGCCAATAGTGGCACCAAGGAGGCGATGTAATGGAACATTATCTGGGTCTTCTGATACGGGCGATATTTATCGAGAATATGGCCCTGGCTTTTTTCCTTGGTATGTGTACGTTTATCGCCATTTCGAAAAAGGTCGAAGCCGCTATTGGTCTTGGCATAGCGGTCATTGTGGTGTTGACGATCACCGTGCCGGTTAACAATATTATCTACACAGCCCTTCTTGCTGAAGGCGCGCTCGCCTGGACAGGCATTGAGGCGTTGGCCAATGTAGACCTGAGCTTTCTGGGTTTGCTGAGCTATATTGGTGTGATTGCCGCCATCGTTCAGATTATGGAGATGTTTCTGGACAAGTATGTTCCGGCCCTCTACAACGCGTTGGGTGTGTTCCTGCCATTGATTACCGTGAATTGTGCCATTTTGGGTGCTGCATTATTCATGGTGGAGCGCGACTATAATCTGGCTGAAAGTGCGGTATACGGGTTTGGTGCCGGTACTGGCTGGGCGCTTGCGATTGTGGCCCTGGCAGGCATTCGGGAAAAGCTTAAATACAGCGATGTCCCGGAGGGTCTACGTGGCCTGGGCATTACATTTATCACGGTTGGCCTGATGTCGTTGGGCTTTATGTCCTTCGGCGGCATATCCCTGTAATCGGCGAAGAGAGGATAGATAATGAATCTGGAAATCATACTCGGCGTCGTCATGTTTACCGTTGTCGTGCTGGCATTGGTGGCCTTCATCCTGGCAGCGAGATCACAGTTGGTCAGTTCCGGTGACGTGACCATTGATATCAATGGTGAGAAGAAAATTACCGTAGCTGCTGGTAACAAGCTTTTGCAAACTCTGTCCAACGCTGGACTTTTCCTACCCTCCGCCTGCGGTGGTGGTGGCACATGCGCCCAATGTAAATGTATTGTCCTCGATGGTGGCGGTGCCATGCTGCCAACCGAAGAGTCACACTTTACCCGCCGTGAAGCCAAAGAGGGCTGGCGTCTTTCCTGTCAAACGCCGGTTAAACAGGATATGCGGGTAGAAGTCCCCGAGGATGTCTTTGGGGTCAAGCAGTGGGAGTGCACGGTTGACAGCAATCCGAATGTGGCTACTTTCATCAAAGAACTGACGTTGCGTTTGCCTGAGGGTGAGAACGTCAACTTCCGAGCCGGTGGTTATGTCCAGCTCGAATGCCCTCCCCACCATGTCAAATACAAAGATTTTGATATTGAACCCGAATACCGGGCGGATTGGGAACGATTTGGGTTTTTCGATCTGGAATCAAAAGTGGATGAAACCGTTATCCGCGCCTACTCCATGGCCAATTACCCGGAAGAGCGGGGTGTGGTGAAGTTCAATATTCGCTGTGCGACACCACCGCCCGGATCCAAAGGCATTCCCCCGGGTCAGATGTCCTCTTACACTTTTAGCCTGAAACCCGGCGATACAATTAAGGTGTACGGCCCATTTGGCGAATTCTTTGCCAAGGACACCAATGCGGAAATGGTGTTTGTCGGTGGCGGTGCCGGTATGGCGCCCATGCGCTCGCACATCTTTGACCAGCTTCGCCGGATAAAAACTGATCGCAAGATAACGTTCTGGTATGGCGCTCGCAGCCTCAAGGAGTGTTTCTACAGCGAGGAATATGACGAACTGGCTGAGCAAAATCCCAACTTTGAGTGGCATTTGGCCCTTTCGGATCCACAGCCCGAAGATAACTGGGAAGGGCTCACTGGCTTTATTCACCAGGTGCTTTATGAAAACTATCTAAAGGACCATCCTGCCCCGGAAGATTGTGAGTATTACATGTGTGGTCCACCCATGATGAATGCTGCGATGATTAAAATGTTGGTTGACCTCGGTGTAGAGAAAGACAATATCCTTCTTGATGACTTTGGTGGTTAATGAATCATTTGATCAACCGACTAAAAATAAAAGCGGGGCCTATGGCCTCGTTTTTATTTGTCGCTGTAATGGTTTTTCTGTTGTCTGCCTGCGATCGACAGTCTCAGTTGGTGTTCGACGGTCGGACGATGGGCACTACCTATCAGATCAAATTGGTGCCGGGTGAGCAATCAGTCAGTGACGGCCTTGGAGAAAGAATTCAATCCAGATTGGACAGTCTGAACCAGACCTTCACCACCTACCAGCAGGATTCAGAATTGATGTTGTTGAATCGCGCACCAGTGGATCAGATTTATGCAGTTTCGTCAGATATGTCAAAGGTGTTGAAAACTGCCAAGGAAGTACATCAATTGACGTCCGGGGCATTTGATCCCACCGTGGGTGCATTGGTAAATCTATGGGGGTTTGGTCCGGATCACACAGGCGACCGGATTCCTTCGGAAGCAGATATAGCCGCTGAACTGGCATTGGTGGGTTTCAATAAGCTGCAGATCACTCCGGATGGTGCCAACATTATTAGATCCAGCGATATTGCGCTGGATATGTCTGCGGTTGCCAAGGGCTACGCAGTTGATGCTGTTGCAGAATTACTGGAGGGAGAGGGGTTTAACAATTATCTGGTTGAGGTGGGTGGTGAGCTTCGCCTAAACGGTTTAAAAGCGAACAAGGATCCCTGGCGTATTGCCATTGAAGCGCCTTCCCTTGAAAGGGGAGTGGTTCAGAAAGTCCTGATTCCCGGAGACGTCGCAGTGGCAACCTCTGGAGATTATCGCAACTATTTTGAAAAAGACGGCAAGCGCTATTCGCATACCATAGACCCGCGCACCGGTTATCCACTCGACCATCAACTGGCTTCTGTTACGATTATTGCTGAAACGGCAGTTTTTGCGGATGCTCTGGCCACCGGATTTATGGTGCTGGGTGCTGATGCCAGTCTTAAAGTGGCTGAAAAAAATAAACTGGCGGTTTATTTGTTGGTCAAAGAGGGAGATGCTTTTAAAGGCTACTATTCATCTGCTTTTGCCCCTTATCTGTCCGGAGACTAGATGATGTTGGAGTTTGTGCTGGTATTTATGGTGCTGATGCTGATCATTGCAGCCATGGCTGTTGGCGTGATGATGGGAAGAAAACCATTAAAGGGATCCTGTGGCGGTGTTGGTGCTGCGTTGGGTGAAAAAAACTACAACTGTGACATCTGTGGGGATGATCCCAATAAATGCGATGAGATAAGCCAGGCCGATTCGGGTGGTGAAGGTCCGCGCAGTGATTTAGCCTACGACGCCACCAGACGATAAGAACACTTTTTTATTAGCGTTTGCGGTAGAGGGTCAAATACGCAAGGGATTAATAAATAAAGTCAGCTGTTGCCCCGGTTTGAGATAATTCTCAGGATTCAGCTTATTCCAGCTCAGAATATCGTCAATTTTCAGGTCAAACTTGCTGGCGATGCGGTATAGCGAGTCGCCCCGGCGAACCTGATAATTGACCTTTTTCTCTTTTGTTGTCGCCGTTGCTGAGCCTGAACCTGCTTTCACATTAAGTAGTTGTCCAGGCCTTAAGGGTGCATTGATATCCAGCTGACTCCATGTTGCGATATCCTGAACACTGACCTCATGTTCCCTGGCAATCCGCCAAAGCGTATCCCCGGCTTCCACGCGATATGAGACTAGAGAGACCGTCTGTGGATGGTGATCGAGGCCAGTACCGGGAATCTTCAGGCGCTGGCCAATTTTGAGTAAATCCCCCTGCAGACCATTCTGAACGCGTAACTGACGAATACCGACTCTATGTTTAGCCGCAATGCCTGACAGGGTATCTCCGGACCTGACTTGATACTCCTTGATCGGTGCCCACTGAGCGACTGGTGTATTGTTTAGTACCAGTTTGAATCCTTCTATGCTCTCTACCGGAAGGACAATCCGGTGGGGACCTTCAGGATGGGTGACCCAGCGGCTGTAGCCGGCATTGAGCTTATGCAGTGTGCCGCTGTCAATGCTGGCCATTTCCGCAGCTTTAACCAGATCGAGTTGTTCTGGTAAATCGACGACCTCAAAGTAGGGCGAGTCCGGAATCGAAGGCAACACGATGCCGTGGGATGCGGGGTCTGCAACTACCCGGGATATCGCCAGCAATTGCGGTACATAGGCCCTGGTTTCACGGGGCAATTTCAGTGACCAGAAATCCGTTGGTTTGCCGTCGCGCTTGTTGCGCTCAATGGCTCTTCTGACTGTGCCTTCACCACTGTTGTAGGCCGCCAAAGCCAATAGCCAGTCGCCTTCAAAATAGTTGTTCAGGTATGTCAGGTAACTGATCGCCGCTTCGGTTGCCGCCAGTGGATCACGGCGCCCGTCGTACCACCAGTCCTGTTTGAGTCCGAATCGATCGCCAGTCATCGGGATGAACTGCCAGAGTCCAGATGCCTGGCTGCCAGAGTGGGCAAAAGGATCGTAGGCGCTTTCAACCACCGGCAGCAGTGTCAACTCCAGGGGCAGCTTGTTGTGTTCCAGCGCCTCAACAATATGGTAGAGATACAGCTCGCTGCGGCTCATGACGCGGTCAATATAGCTCTGGTTATTACTGAACCACTCGACCTGTTTAGCGATGCGGGGGTCATCGTAGTGCCCTTGCAGGGTCATGCCATCGCGCACTCGGTGCCACAGGTCATCGGGAGTGGTGGGCATGGGGTTGACCGGTTCGGTTTTGTCAGTATTTTTTCCGGAGAAGATGATCCACCGTTTTTCCCGAGGCACAGCGGCAAGCTGTGTATTGGTCTTCTTCACTTTGCTGGGGTGGGTGGTTGCGCTATGCGGGGCATTGTGACTTGACTGTTGCGCGCAACCGGATATTAAGGCAATAAAAACAATAAGATACGATCGAAAAAAAGTCTGCATGGTATTGTGTTCTTTTTGCCAGCATCAGCTTAAGGATTCTAACTACCTGCGGCATCAAGATCAATTTATCTCTGATACTTCGGGGCTGTGTTGTGAACACACGCCCAGTTTGGTATGCCGGGCCTATTCAGCGGGCATTGAGCCGAGCGGTGGCGAAGAACCGGACTAAAACTGATCCTTCCAGTGGCGAATGGCGGCGAATACCTCTTCAACGGTTGCTCCGGAAGGCAGTCCCCTGGCGCTGGCCGCCTGCCTCACGGGAGCCTGGGTTACGCGCAGGAAGGGGTTGGTTGCCAGCTCTTCTGCCAAACTCGAAGGGACCGTGGCCTGTGCCTCATTGCGCAGCTGAATGACCTGTTTTAAGCGTTCCTGCACCGCACGATTTTCCGGCTCCACAGCTTGGGCAAATAACAGGTTGGCCTTGGTGTATTCATGGGCACAATAAATTTTCGTTTCCGGCGGCAAGGCGGCAAGCCGCGACAGTGATCGCCACATTTGTTCGGGTGAGCCTTCAAATAGTCGGCCGCAGCCCCCTGCAAACAGGGTGTCCCCACAAAATACCAATGGGGTTTCTGCCTCAAAAAAAGCAATGTGATCCAGGGTGTGGCCCGGTACGCCAAGCACCTTAAAGTGGGTGTCGTCGAGAGTAAGCTGGTCGCCATCGACCAGGCTGTGCGTTGTCTGGTGTATGTCCGGTGGCCCATAGACCGGAACTGCCGTATGGTGAAGCAGTAAATCGACTCCACCCACGTGATCGGGATGATGGTGCGTGATCAGAATACCCGATAGATCCAGGTCAAAATTCGTCAGTGCCTGCAGAACCGGTTCCGCGGCTCCCGGGTCCACGACAAAGGCCAACCGACTACCGGGTTGATGAAATAGCCATAGATAGTTGTCCGAAAATGCAGGCAACCTGTGCACGATAAGAGGCATGATAGGTTCCAGTGGTTTTAAAAAGTGATCTTTCCCATAATAACCAACTTCTTCTTGTGGGTGAAAACCGGAAATCAGAATGAAACGGTATAACTGGTTGTTATCAGCAAGGGAGTTTCTAGAGCAGCGGCATGTTGTCCGCCCTCTGGCTGACTCGCAGGGTTCGCTGGACAGTTGGTTTCAGTCCCGCTACGGCCAGGTGTTGTTGCATCGCGAAAGGTCCATGCTAGAGCATATGATGCCTGGATCGGGTGCCCACCGTCTCATGTATCTGGGTGCCAGTTCAAACCGTTTGTTGACGGGGGACTTTAATCATTTACAGAGTTTTTCGATGGGTGCCTCTGCGGCGTTGCCAGGGAGCGCCTCGGCAATCGCGGATTTCGACGCCCTGCCGTTGCCATCGGAAACCATTGATACCGTGTTGTTGCACCATGCACTGGAATTTTCCGCCTACCCCCACGAAGTGCTCAATGAAGTGGCAAGGGTTCTGACTCCCTGTGGCCATGTGGTGATCGTCGTGATGAATCCACTCAGTCTGTTCGGTTTAAGTAAATGGGTCGCACGATATTTCTCTTCCCGTGCGATATGGTCTTACCATAGCCTCCGTTATAGCCGCCTGCTCGATTGGTTGCGGTTGCTCAACCTGCAACCCATTCAGGCTGTTTCGGGTTGCTTTGGCTGGCCACTACAACACCCGGCTACGCTGGATCGAACGGGCTTCCTGGAGACTATTGGCCAAAAGAGCAAGTTGCCCTGGGGCACCTTTTATATTGTGGTGGCCAGAAAATATACCGCCCGGCTAACCCCGGTTAAACCTGGATTGTGGCGTTCAATCAGCATTCCGGTTATGCCGGTCACAAAGAAAAATGGCGCCATGAAAAAACCATTCGATGGAGACCAGTAATTGAAGGATGTAGAAGTTTTTACCGATGGTGCCTGCCGGGGAAACCCCGGCCCCGGTGGTTGGGGCGCACTGCTGCGATACGGAGATCTTGAGAAAAGACTTTACGGCGGTGCTGTGGATACAACCAATAACCGTATGGAGCTGACGGCTGCTATCGAGGCGCTCTCTGCATTAAAGAAACCCTGTCGTGTCGCGCTGACCACCGACTCCGAATATGTGCGGCAGGGAATTACCAGCTGGTTGGCCAACTGGAAGCAGAGAGGCTGGAAAACCTCGGCGAAAAAACCTGTGAAAAATATTGATCTCTGGCAGCAGTTGGATCAGCAGGTGGCCAGACATGAAGTTCAATGGCACTGGGTAAAGGGCCACAGCGGTCACCGTGAAAACGAGATTGCCGATCAATTGGCAAATCTTGGTATCGACGAGCTTTTATCAAACCACGGACAATAAATCACACAGCACAACAAGGTATTACCATGCGACAGATCGTCCTCGATACAGAAACCACGGGACTGGAAACCAGTCAGGATCACCGGATTATAGAAATCGGCTGTGTTGAGCTCGTTAATCGCCGTCTCACCGGTCGACATTATCACCAATACATCAACCCCCTGCGGGAAGTGGACGATGGTGCGATGGAAGTGCACGGGATCAGTAATGAGTTTCTTGCCGATAAACCACTGTTTGCCGACGTAGCCGAGCAATTCCTGGCTTTTATTGAAGGCGCTGAGCTGGTCATTCACAACGCCCCCTTTGATGTGGGATTCATTGACCATGAGTTCAGAAAGCTGGACGGCTTTGGCAAGGTGATGGATTACTGCACTATCGTGGATACCCTGGTGATGGCCAGACAGCGTCACCCTGGCCAGAAAAACAATCTCGACGCCCTGTGCAAGCGGTATGCCGTGGACAATGCCCAGCGTGATTTACACGGCGCATTGCTGGATGCTGAGATTCTTGCAGATGTTTACCTGATGATGACGGGTGGTCAGGTGGATCTTGTTCTGGGCGGGCAGAGCCATACCACCGGAGATCTCGGTACACAGGAAATACGCCGCCTGCCATCTGACCGGCCGCAGCTGCCTGTCATCAAGGCCACTGCAGAAGAGGTTGCCGCACACCGTGATCAGCTGGCCTGTATTCAACAAATCAGCGATGGCCAGTGTGTCTGGCTTACCACAGCCGGTGCCGTAGAGAAACCTCTCGCTCGAGAGTAGACATGATACTGAAAAGGACTACCCCCCTAAAAAAACACAGGTGTAAGGCAAGGCTATCAGCACCGCCCGTCCGCAGGGGTTCGCCGGAACAGGAGGGCGATCTACCAGTTCGACACCTGTGTTGATGGCAACAGTGAACATACCAATATGTTTCCGGCTGAGTTCCCCTGGGTTAAATACCCCTTGGACTTTGTTGATAGAGACCGTCGCTATAAACACGTTATCAATGGTTAGGAAAAAGCATTAGTCAGACGGATTGCCGAAAATCGTTGATAACCGCCTGATAAAATTGGCTGAAATATGTCATGGCCCTTAATTTTCGGGTCTGTCGACCCGAGCTCAAACCATGGTGGCTAATAATGTTATTATCGATGCACATAGGTGGTTGCGAACGGTATAGCTGCGCTCTGTTTTTTGTATTGGTCGGTGATGTGAAATAGGCATTTGATGATATGTATCAAATAAATACACAGGCATTAAAGCTGATCAGGGAAGAGCTGGATAAGGAAATTGGTCTCCTGGTCGATCTGCTTGCGCAGCCGGTGGAGTCTGTTGACTGGTCTGAATGTAACCGGGGTTTATCTCAACTTCGCGGAGTGTTTTCGCTGCTGGAAATGGTCGGCGGGGAAATGCTTCTGGGTGAAATGCAGGAGACCTTTATAAAAGCTGAGGGTGGCTCCCTCGACGCAGCGGCGGTGAATACCGTCAGGCACTCACTGGAGCTGATGCCCGGTTATGTGAGTCAGCTGCAAATGCATGGCAAGGACAGCCCCCTGTTTTTGTTGCCAGAGATCAATCAGTTGCGGGCAGCCCGCAAACAGCCTCAACTCAATGAATACCAGCTTTTGAACGGTTTAATGCCAGATGTCCCGATGATTTGCTCAGTGGCACACAAGGATCATCACTCAATCGAAGCGATCCGGGTTGCTCGACAGCTGTATCAACAGGGTTTGGCCCATGTTCTCAAGGGAAGTACTCGTCCCACTGCCATTAAAGTAATGGCCCATGGTATCCAGCGCTTGCGCAATTCGCTCAGCGATGAGAAAGAGGTTAACTACTGGGCACTGGTATTCGATGTGTTGGGTGCGCTTTATCGTGGCGCACTTGGTTTTGAACAGAGTCGTCTGCGCAGTCTTATGGCTGTTGAACGGCAGTTGCGCATGCTGTCTGACAATGCACCTGCCGAACAAAGTTATCCAATACCCCTGCAGCAGAGTATGTTGGCCAATTTTCTGCTGTCCGGTATGAACACCGGGGGTGCTGTCAAGCTGGCGGCTCGCCTTGGTATCTCCCCGCTGAATTTTACCGCTGCCGATATCCGCAATGCGCGGGCCATGTTTGTGGAAGAGGGCAATCAGTCTTTCGTCGAGCGCCTTGCCGTGATTGCTGCCCAGATTGAGCAATTGCGGAGTTTGCTGGATGATCAGATGGCACAGGCGAGTACTGGAAATAGACCTCTCAAGGAGGCCGCCGTGCTCTTTGCTTCACTATCTGAAGAGTTGAAATATTGCGGGCTGGGTTTGGCTGAAGAGCGTTGTTCTCAGCATGCTCTTGCCATTGGGGGCCTGATGGACAGTACCTTGCCCTCTGGAATTATTGAGGAGATGGCAGACACGCTGCTGTATCTGGACTCTATTATTATGGAGCTCCAGTCTCGGCCACACTCTGAAAGTGAGCGGGCTCAAATTAATACGTTGAGCATTAAAGAGGTTGTTGAAGAAAATATTATCAGCCATGCGCAGCGGCGAGTGTTGCAGGAGGCATTGAGTCATCTGGCCAGCATCATGCAGCTGACCTCGGATTATTGTGATGGCATTGCCGGCGATGAGCTGGCCAAGCCGCTGGCCGATAACTTCAAAATGATATTGGGTGCAGTTGGTATACTCGGCTTGACGCGTGCGGAGAACGTAACAGCTCGCTGTCTCGATATTATCAATCACAGCCTGGAGCCTGCCAGTCAGCTGCCACTGTCATCCATCGTCGAGGTGTTTGCCGATGCCGTGGTAAGTCTGGAGTACTACCTGGATAATCGCCGCTGGAATTCCAATTTCGAAGATACCGTTCTCGGTGTGGCAGAAGAGTGCCTTGAGAAACTGGAAAGCTAGCTACACCTCCAGAGAAACAGCAGCCAATGTCCGATTATCACTTTGAGCCCTGTATCAGCATTTCCGAAGAGAATGGCCGCCAACCGGTATTTCTGCTGGTACGTGGTCAGCAATTGCTCTGCCGGGCGAGCCCGGATCCCGGTATTCTGTTTGATGGCGCTGAAGTGGATACCTCAGATTTTTCGGTACACCTGCTCGGGCTGTTCCAGGGCTGCCCCTGTTATGTGGTGGATATGACACATGCTCAGGTACTACCGGCGGGGACTGAATGGCGTGATCTCCGTGCGTTGTTGCAGGTTCTCTCCGCTGAATTTTTCAATCTGGCCGGACGGGCCTGTCAGGTTGCTCAATGGGATCTTCAGCACCGTTATTGTGGTTTCTGTGGCAGCCAGACGCTGGCTTCCCCGGGCGACCGGTCGCGGTGCTGCAATGCTTGCCATGCGTCTTTTTACCCCAGAATCTCGCCTTGCGTGATCGTTCTTATAACCCGGGGCGATCATTGTCTATTGGCCAGCAGTGCTCGCAGCCAGGGAAAATTTTACAGTGCGCTAGCAGGCTTTATTGAGCCGGGGGAGTCGGCAGAACAGACCCTGCACCGTGAGGTGATGGAGGAAGTGGGTGTTCGGGTAGATAACCTGCGCTATTTCGGAAGTCAGTCCTGGCCGTTTCCAGGGCAGTTGATGATTGGCTTCCATGCCGACTATCACTCCGGCGATATTCAGGTGGACGGTATCGAAATCGCCCTGGCGGACTGGTGGCGATTTGATCGTTTGCCTCCCTGCCCGGATTCGCGAACCCTCTCGGGTCAACTGATTCAGCATTTTGTTGATGGCTGTCGGTCGCGCCCATGACTGTTTCCACGTTAGTGCCAATCATCGTAGGTGTCATTTTTTTACTGCTGGCGCTGAGGTTACTGTTGAGCGGGGGCATGCTCAAGGCCATCGTGCGAGCCGTACTGGGATTATCGTTTCTGGCAGCCAGCGCCATGTTTTTGCTTGGCGGCTATGACCTGCTGACCTATAAACGACTATTGGTGGAGCAACCCGTGGCCACCTTGCAGTTTGTCAAACTGGCACCACAGCGCTACCGTGTGTTGCTTGTTCAGGTTGATGGAGAGGAGCACCACCTACGGCTGCTGGGGGATCAGTGGCAACTGGATGCACGGACCTTGCGCTGGCATCCTTCACTGGCCAGTATCGGTTTTAAATCCCAGTACCGTTTGGACCGAATCAGTGGCCGTTATGCCGATATAATTGAACAACAGCACGGCGAGCAAACGGTACACCCGCTGAAAATCAGCCCCTATGGTTTTGATACCTGGCAGGCACTCAGACAGGTACCCTGGTTGCAGGAGTGGGTCAGCGCCCAGCAGGGCACCGCAACTTATCAGCCGATGGCGGACGGTGCTGTTTATGAGGTGACGCTGGCTTATGGCGGGTTGTTTGCCCGCCCGATCAATAGCGAAGCCAGGCGGGCAGTATCCGGTTGGCGATAATCTTCACGAACAAATGCGCGTTATTTCTAGAGAGTAGACAAATAGAGCAGATAGATAGGGGAGTCATACATTGGATTTTTTACTGGAATACGGACTTTTTCTGGCCAAAGTCGTTACGGTTGCGTTGTCTTTGGTGATAGTAATGGGATTGCTCATCAATCTTGGTGGCCGCATTCGCAAGCAAGAGGGGGTTCTGGAAGTTGAGAAAATCAACGATACCATCGAGCAGTTGGGAAATGCAGTGCAGGCAGCCATGCTCGGTAGCGCTGAAAGAAAAAAACTGACAAAGCAGAAAAAGAAAGAGGCTAAAGAGCGGCTCAAGCAGGTATCAGAAAAGACACGGCTATTTCTGCTGGCATTCAAGGGTGATCTCCGCGCCTCCGCGGTGGCAAGTCTGAGAGAAGAGATCACCGCTGTCTTGAGTCAAGCCAAGCCGGAAGACGAAGTGGTTGTGCTTCTGGAAAGCGCCGGGGGTATGGTACATAGCTATGGTCTGGCCGCCAGTCAGCTCGATCGCATCAAGAAGCGGGGTATCCCGCTCACCGTCTGTGTCGACAAAGTAGCCGCCAGTGGCGGTTACATGATGGCCTGCGTGGCAGACAAGATTCTTGCAGCTCCTTTTTCCATGATCGGTTCTATCGGCGTGGTTGCCCAGCTGCCCAACTTCAACCGGCTTCTCAAAAAACACGATGTCGATGTGGAGTTACACACCGCCGGTGAATTCAAGCGAACACTGACGATGTTTGGCGAGAATACCGATGAGGGACGGGAAAAATTCATTGAGGATATCCAGGAAATCCATGACCTGTTCAAGGATTTTGTCGGTAGCCACAGAAAAAATCTGGATATCGACAAAATTGCTACGGGGCAGGTCTGGTTGGGCACCCGAGCGCTCGAGGAATCGCTGGTGGACGAGCTCATGACCAGTGATGAGTACCTGGTTGAACGTTCAAACCAGGCTGACATTTATCAGGTCAGTTACCTGCACCACAAATCCCTGCCTGAAAAGCTGGGGCTGGCCACGGAAAACAGGGTGGATAGTCTGTTGCTCAGGTGGTGGGACCGGTTGTGCAACAGCCGTTACTCCGTCTGATCAATGGCCCGGCTTAAACCGGGTCAATTGCGCCGGAGTTTTTCACTCACCGCGATCGGGTTGGGGAAGTTGAACGTGACAATGTAGCTGGATACCAGGAAGGTCAATATGGCAGCAGCCTGAATCAGGTGCGATGCCATGACACCGATCAGCGAGGCATTAAAGGCGACGTAGGCGATCAACAGGGAAAACTCGCTGATTTGGCCAAGCCGGAAACCAAGATCCCAGGCCAGTACTTTCTTCTCGCTCTGGCGTTCGAGCAAGACGCGGAATATCACGGGTTTGAGAATCAGCATGGCTACCCCAAGTGTCGCCGCTGCGAGGGCGATCTCCGGCAGTAGGCCGAGATTAAAGCCGGCACCTAGGGAAAAGAAAAACATGATCAGAAAAAAGTCCCGCAGGGGTTTCAATGTCAGGGCAATATGCTGAGAGATAGGGCTTGAGGCGATTGTGATACCTGCCAGAAAGGCACCGATTTCCCGCGACAGGCCAAGTACCTCTGCCAGCTCAGACAATCCCATGCACCAGCCGATAGCCAGCAGAAAAATATACTCGCCCATCTGATCGAACTTGGCGATCAACTTGAGTAGCACCCAACGCACGAATCCCCAGGCAAACAGTATCAACAGGGGCAGGGCGAGTAGGGTGATACCGATTTGCGTGATATTAATCTGCCCGCCATCGCCACTGAGCAGTACCAGTAATACAAATATGGCGAGAAAATCCTGCATTAGAAGCAGGCCGATCATCATTTCGCCGATATGGCGATGATGGAGTATTGTCGTGGGCAGCAGCTTGATACCAATGATAGTGCTGGAAAACATCATCGCTGCACCGATGATCAGGGATTCGGTCGCTGTGAAGCCAAACAGCCGGGCTATCAGATAGCCGACACTGGCGAAGAGTAACGAACTGATCAGCGTCACCACCGTGACCTTCCTGAAGGCACTGAGTAGTGACTTCGGTTGCAGATCAAGACCCAACAGAAACAGCAGGAAAATAATGCCGATTTCGGAGATTTCAGACAGCAGGTGCACGTCCTGTACCCAGCCAAAGCCGTAGGGACCAATCAGTGCACCCAGGGTGATATAGGCGACCAGTAATGGCTGCCGGCCAAAGATCGCCATGGAGGCAATAATGGCAGAGCCAGTGAAAATCAGAAAGAACGATTGAAAAACCGTTTCGGACATAGGACCACTCCAGAATCCATATTGTGCGCGATGGATTCTGGAGCGACAAGCCTGTTTAACCGTTGCGTATTGCCAGGGAGGCTATTTCGCGTCAGGTTTTATGCCTTGGGCCACGTTGGGGGCTGTCGTAAAAATTACTGGTCGCGACGGAATAGTGGGTTGGGTTCATTCGCGTCACCCTGATAGGTAACGCTGAAATCATTCAGGGACTTCAGCGCTTCCTCCAGGTCAGTGCCGTCCCTGAGCTGAAAAGCATCGAAGCCGCAGCGTTTCAGGTTGAACAGCTGGTCGCGGATCACATGCCCGATAGCGCGCAGTTGCCCATTGTAACCATAGCGCTCGCGCAGCAGCCGGCCGGCAGTAAAACCACGTCCATCGGTAAATGAAGGAAAGTTAATGGCGATAACCGGAAACATGTTGGCTTTCTCGCCGATGTCTTCCACTTCCTCGTCACTGTCTATCCAGATACCCAGTACCGGCAGGCGGAGATTCTCTGAGTGCTCCAACCAGTACTTCATGGGTAGTAGAAGGAGTTTGTTGACCGGGGGTTCTCCCAGAAACGCCTTGGGGAGAACCTCCCATTTGTCATCGACAATTTTGTCCTTAATGATGATTTTTGGCATAGACGCTCTCCTTGAAGGGATCGAGACCAATGCGGCGACAGGTGTCTATAAACAGTTCATCCCCGCGGCGGTTTTGTAAATACACATTGAGAATTTTCTCAATGACATCGGGCATTTCCTCGCGGCCGAAAGAAGGCCCCAGCACATTGGCCAGTTCGGCATCTGTGCCAGCCCTGCCACCCAGTTGAATCTGGTAGAACTCTTCGCCTTTTTTATCGACGCCGAGCACCCCGATATTGCCCACATGGTGATGACCGCAGGCGTTCATGCAGCCTGATATGTTCAGTGTCAGATCGCCGAGATCGTAGAGGTAGTCCAAATCATCGAAGCGGCGTTGGATGGCTTCAGCCACCGGAATGGACTTGGCGTTGGCCAGCGAGCAAAAATCCCCTCCGGGGCAGCAGATCAGGTCGGTCAGTGTACCAATATTGGGTGTGGCAAAACCGGCCACTTTGGCTTTTTGCCAGAGGGCAAACAAATCCGATTTTTTGACATCTGCCAAGACCAGATTCTGATTATGCGTGGCACGAATTTCGCTGAAGGAATACTGATCTGCCAGGTCGGCTATTGCTTCCAGCTGGCTGTCTGTCACATCGCCGGGAGCAACACCGGTTGGTTTCAGTGACAGGGTGACAATTCGATAACCCGGTATCCGATGCGGGTGGGTGTTGCGCTCCAGCCAGCGACTGAACGCCTTGTGTTCCTGTGCCTGGTTACGGAGTGAAGCTTCTGTAGAGGCATCGTCCAGTGCCTCATAGGCGGGTTCGGTAAAATAGGCTTTTACCCGTTTTACTTCTTCCTCGGTGAGTGTTTCGGGGCTGTCCTTGATATGGGCCCACTCCGCCTCGACTTTTTCAGCAAAGACTTCGGGCGTCCAGGCGCGCACCAGAATCTTGATTCTGGCTTTGTACTTGTTGGCGCGGTTACCGTAGCGATTGTAGACACGCACAATGGCTTCCAGATAGGTCAGCAGATGCTGCCAGGGCAGAAATTCGCGGATAACACTGCCTATTACCGGTGTGCGTCCGAGACCGCCACCGACCAGCACCTGAAAACCGGTTTCCCCGGCATCATTTCTGACAATCTGCAGGCCGATATCGTGAACCAGAATGGCTGCACGGTCTCCTTCGGTACCGCTGACGGCAATTTTGAATTTGCGCGGCAGAAAGGCGAATTCGGGGTGAAAGGTTGACCATTGGCGCAGAATTTCACACCAGGGGCGAGGGTCTTCAATTTCGTCAGCGGCAACACCGGCAAACTGGTCCGACGTGATATTGCGAATACAGTTGCCGCTGGTTTGAACGGCATGCATTTGCACTTCGGCCAGTTGGGCCAGGATCTCGGGCACTTCTTCCAGTTGTGGCCAGTTCAGCTGGATATTCTGCCGGGTAGTGATATGGCAATAGCCTTTGTCATAGGTTCTGACAATGTTGGCGAGCTTGCGCAGTCGTGTTGAATTCAGCAGACCGTAGGGCACTGCGATTCTGAGCATGGGTGCCAGGCGCTGAATGTAGAGGCCATTCTGCAGGCGCAGGGGCAGAAACTCTTCATCGGTCAGTTCCCCCGCCAGATAACGGCTGGTCTGGCCGCGAAACTGGGCAACTCGCTCTTCAATGATTTTTTGATCGTTTTCAGTATATTGGTACATAAATTGTCAGGTTTTCAGCAGCTGGACAAAGAAAGGCGCAAATTCTACAGGTATTACCGCAGACTGTCAGTGGGACGTGGATGATAGCGCCCACAGCAGCAATTTTGAAAAACTTTTTCCCTCTAAGTACCGACCGTTGGGGAATAACGGGGCTGTGGTGACTGTCATGGCTGGGACAATGGCCATTGATATTGCTACAATGCCGGGCGCCGTTTTTATGAAGCCATAGAGGGTTAAAAAATGTCTGACCAAGCGGAAGTTGCCCAACCTGACGAATCCAGGAATGATGACAGTAGCGTCGATGCCATTGCCACCGTCGCGGCTGTGACGATTGTTGTGCTGGCCGTTGTTTTCTGGCTGACCACTTTTTAGGTTCGAAGCAAAAAAAACCAAAAAGGCGGCCCGTGGGCCGCCTTTTTTAGGCCGGTTATCTCCATGTGCGGGTTTTAATCGCTGCATTCTATCCCGGCATTAGCAGCTCTTACATGCCAGCACTTTTTAGCACCAGTTTTACTACCATCACCACGCAGAAAATAAACAACACCGTGAAGATCAGGCCTGACGCGATATAGGCGTATATATTGCCGTGTTTGAAGTCCCGCTCCCGGTTTTTGCTGCTCTGTACGCCCAAAAAAGCCGCCAAGGTGCTGAATACAATCTGCCAGAAGCCAGGTTTTTGGTCGTTGTCATCGTTCATGCTCAATCCTCCAGCACCGGACTCAACCAGCGTTCCATCTGGGCGACAGGAACGCCTTTTCTCTCGGCCAGGCTCTCGAGTTGATCCCGCTGGATCTTGCCTGTATTGAAATATTTGGCCTGCGGGTGGGAAAAATAAAAGCCACTCACTGAGGCCGCAGGCAGCATGGCAAAGCTTTCGGTCAGCGAAATCCCGGTTGTGGCGGTGGCATCAAGCAACCTGAAAAGCGTTTCTTTTTCACTGTGGTCAGGGCAGGCGGGATAACCCGGTGCGGGCCGGATACCGCGATAGGCCTCTTTTATTAGTGCCTCCGTGTCCAGTGCTTCATCGGCGGCATAGCCCCAAAACTCGGTTCGGACGCGTTGGTGAAGCCGCTCTGCGAAGGCCTCTGCGAACCGGTCGGCCAGTGCTTTTACCATAATACTATTGTAGTCATCGCCATTGGCTTCGTATTCCCTGGCCAATTCATCGGCACCGATGCCCGCGGTCACCGCAAAGGCGCCGATATAATCCTGAATGGCGGTGTCTTTTGGTGCCACATAATCTGCAAGTGACATCATCTGCGGTGGGGCACCCGGCTTTCTGGTTTGTTGACGAATCTGATGCAGTGTGCCGATGACATCGCTGCGCGACTCATCGGCATAGACTTCAATGTCGTCCGCATTGACGGTATTGGCCGGCCAAAGTCCAAAGACACCTCTGGCCTTGATCAGCTTGCCATCTATCAATTTTCGCAACATGTCTTTTGCATCAGCAAACAGGTTGCGCGCCGCTTCGCCGACTCTGTCGTCGTCAAGAATTTTCGGGTATTTGCCCGACAGGCCCCAGGTAATGAAGAAGGGTGTCCAGTCAATCATTTCCACCAGGTCTTCCAGCGGGTAGTCCTCCATGACCTGTACCCCCAATTTGCCGGGGACCGCTGGTTGATATTTACTCCAATCGGTTTTCAGCCCGGCTTTTCGGGCCTCGTTGTAGGTGAGAATGGTCCCGCGGGGTTTGCGGTTGGCCGTGCGGTGTCGAACCTGCTCATACTCCAGCTGAAGGTCTGCCACAAAGGCGTCGCGCAGGTCTTTGCTGAGTAGTTTGCTGGCAACGCCAACGGCTCGGGAGGCATCGGGCACGTAAACGGTCTGATTGCGCTGGTATTTCGGATCAATCTTAACTGCAGTGTGGGCCTTGGAGGTGGTGGCGCCGCCGATCAGCAGCGGAAAGTTCAGCTGGCGTCGCTCCAGTTCGCTGGCGATATGTACCATCTCATCCAGTGAGGGGGTAATCAGCCCTGAAAGGCCAATGATATCCACGGACTCTTTCATCGCAGTATCAATAATTTTGTCGGCGGGCACCATGACGCCCAGATCGATCACTTCGTAGTTGTTACAACGCAGTACCACGCCGACAATATTCTTGCCGATATCGTGGACATCGCCCTTGACCGTAGCCATCAGGATCTTGCCATTGGCCTGGGCATCTTCTTCTTTCTCAGCCTCTATGAACGGCTGCAGGTAGGCGACTGCCTGCTTCATCACGCGGGCAGATTTTACCACCTGGGGGAGGAACATTTTGCCCTCGCTGAACAGGTCGCCAACCACGTTCATGCCATCCATCAGGGGGCCTTCAATGACGTGCAGAGGGCGCTCAGATTCCTGTCTCGCAGCTTCGGTATCCTCTTCGATATAGCTGGTTATCCCTTTTACCAGCGAATGCTCGAGGCGTTTTTTCACTGGCCAGGAACGCCACTCCAGATCTTCCTTGCGCTCTGTGCCACTGCCGTCGCCGCGGTACTTTTCGGCGATATTGAGCAAGTTTTCCGTAGCCTCGGCATGGCGATTGAGAATCACATTCTCAACCCGGTCCCGCAGCTCATCGGGTAAATCGCTGTAGACGGCCAACTGTCCGGCATTGACGATGCCCATGCGCAGCCCGGCCTTGATGGCGTGGTAGAGGAACACGGAGTGGATTGCCTCCCTGACAGGGTTATTGCCCCGGAAGGAGAAAGACACGTTGCTGATGCCACCGGAGATCAGGGCGTGGGGCAGGTTCCGGGTGATCCAGCTTGAGGCCTCGATGAAGTCCATGGCGTAGTTGTTGTGTTCATCAATCCCGGTGGCTACAGCAAACACGTTGGGATCAAAGATAATGTCCTGGGGCGGGAAACCCACCTGATTGACCAGAATGTCATAGCAGCGCTGGCAAATTTTCTTGCGTCTTTCCAGGTTGTCTGCCTGACCGTCTTCGTCAAACGCCATGACGACCACTGCCGCACCATAGCGCAGGCAGAGTTTGGCCTGTTCGATAAAGGACGCTTCACCTTCCTTGAGGCTGATCGAGTTGACCACGCATTTGCCCTGGGCCCACTTTAAACCGGCTTCGATCACATGCCATTTCGATGAGTCGATCATCAGCGGTATACGTGAAATATCCGGTTCCGATGCCACCAGTTTAAGAAACGTGGTCATGGCCTCTACGGCATCGAGCATGCCCTCATCCATATTGACATCGATGATCTGTGCGCCATCTTCCACCTGCTGTCGTGCTACCTGCAGTGCCGTGTCGTAGTCACCGTTCATGACCAGCGATTTGAAACGGGCAGAGCCGGTGACATTGCAGCGCTCTCCCACATTGACGAACAGCGATTCGTCAGTAATGTTGAATGCTTCGAGACCGGAAAGCCGACAGGCAGGGGCAATCTCCGGCACCTGTCGAATGGCCTTAGTGGCCACAGCTTCGGCAATTGCCCGGATATGGTCGGGCGTGGTGCCACAGCATCCGCCGAGAATATTGATCAGGCCGCTCTGGGCAAACTCTTCGACAATCTCGGCCATCTCGGCTGCGCTTTCATCGTATTCACCAAACTCATTTGGCAGTCCCGCGTTGGGGTGGGCGCTGACCAGGGTGTTGGCAACCCGTGATAACTCTTCAATGTGTGGTCGGAGTTCCTTGGCGCCCAGAGCACAGTTGAGACCGATCGAAAACGGCCTGGCGTGAGCCAGTGAGTTCCAGAAGGCTTCGGGAGTTTGCCCCGACAGCGTGCGGCCACTGGCATCTGTAATCGTGCCGGAAATCATCAGGGGCAGTTCGGTGTCGAGCTTTTCAAAAACAGCCTGTACCGCAAAAACTGCCGCTTTGGCATTCAGTGTATCGAACACAGTCTCGATCAGGATAATGTCAGAGCCACCGGCAATCAGCCCTTCAGTGGCTTCCATATAGGCGGTCACCAGTTCATCAAAGCTAGTGTTTCTCGCGCCGGGATCGTTGACGTCCGGCGATATGGAGCAGGTGCGGCTGGTGGGGCCTATGACGCCGGCTACCCAGCGGGGCTTTTCCGGTGTGGCGATGGCATCACAGGCTTCTCGGGCAATCCTGGCTCCCGCTTCGTTCAGCTCCCGGGCCAGAGATTCCATGCCGTAGTCGGTCATGGATACGGCGGTGGAGTTAAAGGTATTGGTCTCGATAATATCCGCACCAGCTTCGAGGTAGGCCTCGTGAAGCGCACGAATCACCTCGGGTTGCGTCAGCGAGAGCAGATCATTGTTGCCGGCGACATCCTGTGGCCAGTCGACGAAACGTTCACCCCGGTAATCGGACTCGGTAAAACGATGGGACTGGATCATGGTGCCCATGCCGCCGTCCAGAATCAGAATGCGTTGTGTTGCTGCCCGGTGAAGAGCGTCGATGCGAGTTTGCCGATTATTCAAGGTGTATGTCTCTGTAACTGGGGGTAAACAAGGGGCTGCATTCTAGCAGATTTATCCGTTGGTTCTCAGCTTGCCGGGCACCTGGTTCTGCCGGTGGACTGTGTCTGGGTAAAAAGTTCGGTGTTTGATTGTCGCGTTCAAGCAAGGCTGCTAGAATACATGACTAAATTAGTCAGGTATATCTATCAGGTTGTTCTTATGCTGAGTATCACTATCACCGAATCCGCCGAACAGTATCTTGCGGGACTGTTGGCCAAGCAGGATTGCGAAGGCATCGGTATCCGTATGTTCGTCACCGATCCGGGCACACCGAAGGCAGAAACCTGTATTGCCTACTGTCGTCCAGGTGAAGAGCAGGAGAAGGATGAGGTGATGGAACTGGACAGTTTCAGGGCGTATTTTGATCACCGCAGTCTGCCTTTTCTTGAAGATGCCAAGGTGGATTATGCCGACGAGAAGTTTGGTGGGCAGTTGACCATCAGGGCACCCAATTCACGCATGCCCAGGGTCAGTGACGACAGCCCGCTTGAAGACAGAATTAACTACCTGCTTTACAACGAAATCAATCCTGGACTGGCAGCCCACGGCGGGGTCATCAGTCTTGAAGAAATTGTAGACAATGTGGCTGTACTGCGTTTCGGTGGCGGATGCCAGGGTTGCGGCATGGCCGATGTGACCCTCAAGGAAGGTGTGGAGAAGACCATGCTGGAAAAAATTCCTGAGCTCAAAGGTATCAGGGATGTCACTGATCACTCTGATCGGAGTCAGGCTTATATCTAGAACCGCACCACAAGTGCTTTTTATATATACTGATGCTGTGAACTTGAAATAATAATCCAGCAGCTGGTTCTCAATAGGCCGGTAAGGAGCATCAAATGCCCAGGCTGCCAGAGTTTGATCGGGAAGAGGTCCTCGATAACGCACTGTCTTTGTTTTGGTCGGATGGATATGAAGCCAGTTCCATCAGCAAACTTCTCAGGGCGATGAACCTCAATAGAGGTAGTCTCTACAGCGCTTTCGGTAGTAAAGCCTTGTTATTCAGTACAGTGCTTGACCATTATATGGCCTATCTTCAGTGCCATTTATTTAACTGCACACTGGTCAGTGTCGAAGATCCCTGTGAGGCAATCACCTCTTTTTTTGACAAAGCATTCTTTGAACCCGACCAGAGTCAGTTAGCCAATGGCTGTCTGTTTTTCAACGCGATCTCCGAACTCAGTAATAATGAGCCTGAGTTGGCCGGTAAAGCCCGGGAATCGGTCCACTGGATTCGTCAATTATTCTATACCCGGTTGTTGGAGGCGAAACAGTTGGGGAAGGTCGATTCCGGGCAGGATATTGAAGGGTTGGCCGACTACCTGATTGCGCTTGTGGCAGGTTTGCGCACTCTGTGTAAATCCGGTGCCAATACAGCGGTATTGAGGCGGGTCATTGATGCTGGGTTGAGTACGGTTTTTATTCGATAGATTATGATAAAAAACATTAAAAAACGGGCTGTTAGGCCCGTTTTTTAATGTTGTATAGAGAGATGGGGGTATTGCTTAGCGGTGTGGTAAAACCGTCTTGAGCTTGTTGTGCATACTGCGCAATGCCTCTTCCGTCGTGTCCCAGTCTATACAGGCATCGGTGATTGATACTCCGTATTCGAGATCACTCAGGTCGGCAGGTATTTTCTGGTTCCCCGATTTCAGGTTGCTCTCAATCATCAGACCGATAATCGATTGATTCCCCTCCAGGATCTGATTGGTCACGTTCTCCATGACCAGCGTCTGCAGGTCATGATTTTTGTTGGAGTTGGCGTGACTGCAATCCACCATGATATTTGGGGTAATACCCGCCTTGTTCAGTTCCTGTTCTGCCAGATTGACACTGACGGAATCATAATTGGGTTTGCCGTCACCTCCCCGCAATACCACATGGGCATAGGGATTACCTGCGGTGGTAACAATGGCCACGCTGCCTTCGGCATTGATACCGAGAAAACGGTGGGGGCTGGCAACGGATTTCAGTGCGTTGATGGCGACACTCAGGCTGCCATCAGTGCCGTTTTTGAAGCCAACGGCGCACGACAGCCCGGAAGCCATTTCACGATGGGTCTGGGATTCGGTCGTTCTCGCACCGATGGCAGACCAGGAAATCAAATCCTGAATGTATTGCGGAGAAATGGGATCGAGCGCTTCGGTCGCAGTAGGCAAGCCCAGCTCGGCAATATCCAGTAACAGCTTGCGCCCCACATGCAGCCCCTCGGATATCTTGAAGGAGTCATTCAGGTAGGGGTCGTTGATTAGCCCCTTCCAGCCGGTGGTGGTGCGGGGTTTTTCAAAATACACACGCATGACAATAAATAGCGAATCACTGACCTCATCGGCCAGTTTCTTCAGTCGTGCGGCATAATCCAGCGCAGCTTTGGTGTCATGAATAGAGCAGGGCCCGACGACCACAAGGATTCGGTGATCCTTGTGGTTCAGAATATTCTGAATGACTTGGCGGCCCTCGGTGATGGTTTTTCGGGCAGCATCGGACAGGGGCAATTCCTGTTTTAAATCTCTTGGCGTGATCAGCACATCCTGAGAGAGAATATTAATGTTATCAACGGCGTTGGTCATTGGTTTCTCGAATCGATAAGGGTTCAGTCAGCAAGCTATTCTACATGAAACTCCGGGTGCTTTGGCACTCTACAGGCCTTGCGGAGAGGAAGATGCTGTCTCCGGGGGCGGCAAGTCACTAAAAAATACTCAGGGAATGGTCTCGATTGCCTGCAGTAAAGGAAAATACAGCGCTTTCCTGATGGGTGTGGCAGTGGGTTCCTCGAACAGCCGGGCGTAGCGCTGAAGTTGTTCCTGATATTGAGCCACTTGTTGCTTCAGAAATTGTTGGTCTGATTGCCCTACTGCCGGGGCAGCGGTTTTGTAATCGATGATCCAGCGGATGCCCCCGTCGACAAAACTTCGATCGACGACAGCCGTTTTCGGTTCTCCGTTCGGTGCCATGTAGCCAATAGCCAGTTCGGTGGCGCTATCGGGATGCCGATTGTCCAGAATCCACCTGGCTGTGGGATCGATGAGGCAGTTTTCTACAGCCTGTGCCAATACCGCCAGTGGCGCTGTCGTGTCATGTAGTCCGAGTTGCCGTAACTGAATCTTCCAGAAAGGCATGCGTTGCTGGATGGTCGCTGTGGACCATTGGTCAATACCGTCAATAACTATCTGCTGCAGAATACGGTGTAATACGGTACCGGTATGGCGGGCTTCCGGCGCCGTGTTGCCACTGCCCAGCTCATTGGGCGCTACAGCTTCCACCACCACGGTTGGCGAAGTCTGTGCAACGCCGGTTGTAGGTGGTGTTCCCCAGTCAGCCGGAAGACGGCGCAGAGAGCTGAGCACCGTTTCATGGGTGCGTACAGGTGTGTTTTCTTCGAGTGGGTAATCGTGCCACTGAATCCACGTGGATCTGGATTCAAAGTCGGTTTTCAGCGCTGGCCAAAGGCTATCCAGCAGGCTGCCCGCTGCCGGATTGTCACCAGACATGGTGCAGAGCAGGTGCAGATGACCAATGGCGCGGGTGGTCGCAACATAAAGGATCCGTGCGGTTTCGAGTTTGATTTTCAGTTTTCGCTCGCGGTTCAGGAACTGATAAAGCGAGTCATTCTGCTGGTCCGCCCGGAACAGTGGGCTGATGAGCAGTTGATTATCACCGCTGCTGCTCGTGCGCTCCTGCCACAACAGCAATTGCCTGTCTTCTCCCCGGGGTTTGCGGTTCAGACCAGGCAGGATAACGGTATCAAACTCCAGTCCCTTGGCTTTGTGTATGGTCATCACATGGAGCGTGCTGTCCGATCCGACATCGGCTTTGGCGTAGAGTGATTTGACCGCTTTTTCAAAGGTGGGCCAATGCTCGATACTGCCCGCAGACTCGTGTTTTTCCAGCAAGTCCAAATACTGGTCACAGTGTTGCTGATCTGTGATGGGGTTCAGTGCAACCGCGCCCCCGAGTGCGCGCCAGGTTCCCTCAATCCAGCAACGCAGGGGCAGCCGCTGGCGTTGTTGCCAGGCAGTCGTCAGTGTTTCCCCCACCCGTTGGAGAATTTGCCGGCCGCCTGACGATAATCCCGGTATTGCTGTTATGCGCGACAATTGCCCCAGCAATAGTGGGAAACGCTCCCGAGCTGTTTCACGGTCGTCCCCAACGGGTTCCGCCGCACTGATCGCCAGCAGATCCGCCATGTCCAGTCCGCACCAGGGTGCCCTGAGCACAGCTAGCCAGGCAATCCGGTCAGCAGGTGACAGGAGTGCGCGGGTCAGGGACATCAGGTCGACTACAGGCATGCGGTTGCCGAGTGGGTCAATATCGGTTGCCTGCCAGTGGTGTCCTGCCTCCCGGAGTGCTGCAAGAATGTCGGGCAGCTGGGTCCGGGTGCGGACCAGTATGGCGATCGAACCCTGCGGGTTACGTTTTTTGGCGGCATTGACCAGTGCCACTACCCGCGATGCTTCAGCGCTGTTGTCAGGCGCATTGATGAAGGCATCCAGAGTGACCGGCTGCTCCGGTAGAGCACCATGAAAAGCAGTGGCGGGGCTGTAACTGACGGCGCCGCGACCGATCTCGTCGCGTGCCGGAAAAATATGGGGAAAGGCGTCGTTCACCCAGTGGATGAGATTTTCCTGGGAGCGAAAGTTGACCTGTAAATCCAGTGCTTCGAGTTGCAGTTGGCCGATGGGCAGTGTCCGAGCCTCCAGGAACAAACCCACATTGGCGTTGCGGAAACTGTACAGCGATTGCATGGCATCGCCGACGATAAACAGCGTGCGGCCATCACCCTGCTCCCAGCCTGCGATAAGGCGGCGCAAAATATCAAACTGTACCGATGAGGTATCCTGAAATTCGTCGGTGAGAATATGTTTTATCTGGTAATCCAGCCGCAGTGCGAGGTCGGTTGGCTCATCCTCCGGGCCCAATGCGCGGAGGGCGGCCAGGGTGATCTCGGTAAAATCGCACACCCTGTGCTGCTGGAAATGCAGGCTCAGTGCCGCCGCCAGGGTGGGGAGTAAATAGGTCAGTGCATTGAGTGCCAGCCACTGATTTTCTTCATAGCGGGGCGCGGGCAGTGCTCGAATATCTTCCAACAGGTCTTTCAGGCCGCTGATGGCCTGCAGTTGATCGACCAACTCGCCATAGCTCGCCTTTTGCTGTTTGGCCAGGATCTTGTCGCCGTTGACCTCGGTTGGAAAGCCCGTGTTCTTGTCCACGCGGCTCCGCCATTTTAAATCCTTGGTCAGCAAGAGCTCACAAATGCCCAGCCAGCTGGGTAACTCTTCGGCGGAGTGACCGGGTAACCCTGTCATCCCCTTGCACCACCGGAGAGACAGATCATTTTTCTCCGGCGGCAGTTGGCTGCCGGCATAATCAGCCAGCAGGGCCAGTTCGCTGGCGAAGGGGGCCAGAAGATTGGCTGTTGCGGTCAATGTTTCTTCAATCACATTGTTCAGGAATGATTCCAGGTAATCCCGGGCATCCCTGCTACTGAACATATGGGACAGCCACTGCTCGCGTTTTTTCAGTAATGCGATCAGCAGCTGCTCCAGCTTGTCGAGGTCGTTATCCAGATGCTGGAGGAGGGTTTCCACCGCCTGCCCCAGGGATGTTTGCTGTTCCAGCTCACGGAGCAGCCATTCGGCAATGACCAGGCGAAAGTGGGGTTCTGGATCTTCCAGGGGCTCGGCATAGTCGCCGATACCACTTTCCAGGCCCAGTTGCTGGGCGAGGTTGAGGCAAAAGCCATCAATGGTCTGGATCCGCAAGCGGTTGGGGGACTGCAGGAGCTGCCAGTTTTTTTCCCGGTCTCTGGCAAGGGCCGCGGTAGCGAGTTGCAGTGTGGCCTGCTGGTGGTCGCTGTCCGGCAGAGAATGACTATCTGCCATTGTCAGTGCCTGAATAATGCGATGTCGCATTTCACCCGCCGCTTTCCGGGTAAAGGTCATGCAGAGAATTTCTTCCGGTGCTTCCACCGTTGCCAGTAACCCCAATACCCGCTGGGTAAGCAGTTCTGTCTTGCCGGAACCAGCCGGTGCGGCAACCGCAAAGGATCGTTCCGGATCCAGTGCCCGCTGGCGTTGTGCCGCATCTGCTACGGTCATACCTCGTCCTCATCTGCAAATAGCTGCTGCCTTTCTGCGACCCGGTTCAGCGGTTCAAGCTCGGTCTGATACCGCAGGGCATAATCGCCATGGAAAGAGACAGCGGCATAGCCGGCCTTGAACTCGTCCGCCAGGGTAGCCGCAGCCTGTTGCCAATGATCCATCAGGGCCTGCCAGCTTTCCGGCTCGTTCTTTTTGCCCTTCGGTGGAGCTACCCCCGCCAGCAGGCCGTCGGTCTCGGAATAGCCGGTAAACAGAGGTTCCGATGGGTTGATGAGGGCAAAGCAAATAGCCGATGCGGGTGTTTCGCTGCACAATAAATAAAGCGGTAGCTGGAGATCATCCGGGCGATCTCCCAGCCACTGGCCGGTCGCCGCTTTGCCAGTTTTGTAGTCAATAATGACCGTCTGGCCATCAGCCAACTGATCAATCCGGTCGATGACCAAATGTAGCGGTAAGCCACAAAACTGCGTATTTTCGTGCTTTTCGAGTGCGGCCACGCTGAAGGGTGGCCGCTGTTTCTCAACGGTTAGCCATTGTTTCAGTAATCCTGCCAACCGTTGTTGTTCGATGCGGGTAAACGCCTTGCCGAACAGGTCTGCCCGTCGCATCTGCCAGGGTTTCAGGGCAGTATTGACGGTTGACTCAATCAATGAAGCCAGCTCCGGTTCGGACAGTGCCAGCAACTGTTGTTGATTTTCCAGGTGTTGCCAGAGTTGCCTCAGGCATTCGTGAATCAATGAGCCGCGATCCCCGGCATTGAGACCGATAGAGGGCTCCCGGGGTTGCTCTGCCCCCAGTCGGTGAATGGCAAAGGCGTTGAAGGGGCAGCTGGCCTGATTTTTCAGGATACGGGTGCCACCTCTAACAGCTTCTTTTGCTGTATCGAGCGGTGGGGCAAACTCACAGGAAACCGGTTCCAGCGTGACAAAATCCGTAACCTGACCGGTTTTCCGGGGCAGTTTATCCGGTTCGATTTTCGCCACGCCAGCAATCAGGTTGGTGGGTTGCAGCTGCTGGTCACCGTCAAACTGGCTGTAGCTCAGGATGACTTTGGGCGCCGCTTTCATCAGATTGACCAGTTGCCGTTCTGCCAGTTCGCGTTCTCGCCCGGGGTCAGTTCTCGGCATGCCAAATTCTCGCTGCAGGCCAACCGGTAACAGCGGGTTGAGCGCTGTGGGTTGTGGCCAGCGGCGGTTGTCCAGGCCCATGATCCAGAGGTGATCAAAATGCAGTCCCGCACCTTCGAGAAACCCCAGAACCTGAATGCTGCTATCGGGTGTTTCTGCCTGGAAAATGGTGCCATAGGCCAGTTGTTGGAGCTGTTGCAGTGCCTCGTTCAGATTTACCTTGCAGTTCAGCTGATCCAGTGACTGGTATTGTTCCAGCATGTCCAGCCAATGCTGTCGCTGCTGATATTCTTCGCTGTCCAGTGTACGTTCACCGGGCCAGCCCAGCGTGGTCAACTGTTGTTGAAACAGTGTCAGCCATGCAGAGAATCCGGCAGTCGCCGGCAATGCCCGACGCAGGACGTCCATTTGTGACAATTGTTGGCTCATGGCGGAGCCGGTGATTTTTTCCACCTCACTGACCAGATGGCGGAATTCACTGCTACGGAGAGAGACTCTGCCCTGTTTGCGCAGCAATAGCTCCGCTTTGGCCCTCGGTTCGGGAGACAGGCCACTCCAAAAGGGCGCGTTGAGCATACGGCAAAAATCCGTCAGCGGTAATTCGGCCCGATTGAGCGTCAACAGTAGCAATGCTGAGGCGATCAGTGGTGTTTCAGCGAGCGGTATGCCCGCCGACAAGTTAAAGGGGGCGCTGGCTCTCAACTGCCCCGGTGCACCGTAACCCGGTTGCAGGCGGGTTCGCAGAAGGCGCGCAATTTTGTTGCGCAGTTTCGGCAGCTCCGGAACAAGGATACCAATGCGGGCTTCAGGCGCGGCCAGATAATGGGCCACTGCCCAGTCGGCGGCGGCAGTCAGCTCAGCCTGTTCATCGTATAGCGCGACCTGTTGCGGCTGCGGCTGAACGGGTTCCGTCTCGCTAAAAGCGAGGTTATTGCTGATGCCTTCAAGCAGTTTGCGGTGCAAGGGGGGCAGGTTATCAAACCCGCAGAGTGTTACGGTTGGAATGGCGGGCAGGATCCCACAGCTATAGGCCCGCTGGAGTATTTTTACCATATCGGCTGAAGTGATGAGACTGTGTTGCCTGAGCTTTTCGCGAAAATGACTGATCCACCGCCACAGCAGTGGTGCTTCCTGCTGTAGACGGGTATCCGGTACCAGATAGTTCTGGATGTTGGCATAACTGTTACTCGCCAATCTGGCAAAATTCGCCGGCAATACCGTGGCGGGTCGCTCGCGGTCTTCTGCAATCACCTGCTCCCAGAGGAATAACTCCATGGCAGTACTCAGTCCGGAACCCGCTGCTGCTTCGATGAAACCGGCGTCACAGCAGCGCAGCCACTGTTCATGGACCCATTGTTCCAGGGCATAAACTTCGGGTGCCGACCAGTGCAGAGTGCAGGAATGTTGCGAAAAGCCCCAGGCCTGGCGGATTTTGCTGGCCAGTCGATTGTTGGGCGTAAGAATCAGCGCGCCGTTACCGAGGTCTTCCCTGAGCGGGCCAATGTCAAAAAGCGGGCGCATCATGGTGGGTTTCTTTGTTATCCTTGAATCATCTTTCATGATCGCACAACCCTCAATGTTTACCAAAACAGTGCTGTGATGGTGTTGTTTGCCAGCGCTGAAATTTTTTGTACCCGGGAAACGCCATGCTTCTGACCCTGAATACATTTTTATTGCTCGCAGCTGGCTTTATTGTCGGCGTTCTACTGACTTTTTTGCTGACCCGTCAGCAGTCAGAGAAACAGCGTGCAGTGTCCGATGTGACCATTTCCCGCTTGTCAGAAGATCTGGAAAACCAAAGCAGCAAGCTTCATCAGCGCGAAACAGAGCTCGGTGCGCTCAATCGCGACAAAGCCTCACTCGAGGCGCGCCTTGAAGGTGAACGGACCCGTTACGAAGAGCAGTTGCAGTTGCTCAGGCAGGCTCGTGAGTCGCTGGTTCAGGAGTTTGAAAACCTTGCCAATCGCATCTTTGATGCAAAACAGCAAAAATTTTCAGAGCAGAGCAGTCGGACACTCAACAGCAGTATCGATCCGCTGAGAAAGGAGATTCACGATTTCCGCAAAAAAGTTGAGGATGCCTATGACAAGGAAAACGCCGAGCGCAACAAGCTGGTGGGTCAGATCGTCGAGCTGCAGAAGCAGGCCCAGAAAGTTGGGGAAGACGCCGTTCTGCTGGCCAATGCCTTGAAGGGTGAGAGCAAATTCCAGGGGAACTGGGGCGAGGTCATTCTGGAGCGGATTCTGGAGCAGTCCGGCCTGACCAAGGGGCGGGAATATGAAACCCAGGTGGCCCTGAAGAACGAGGAGGGTAATCGTCGAAACCCCGATGTCATTATTCACCTGCCGGATCAGCGGGACATCGTGGTGGATGCGAAGGTGTCATTAACGGATTACGAACGTTATTGTCGAGCAGAGCTGCCCGACGAGAAACAGCGCTGTCTGAAACAGCATATTCTTTCCCTGCGCACCCACATTAATGGCCTGAGCCGCAAAGCGTACGAGCAACTCGAAGGCGTGAATAGCCTGGATTTTGTGCTGATTTTCGTGCCGGTGGAGGCCGCCTTTATGCTGGCGCTGGAGCATGACCATACACTTTTTCGGGATGCCTATGACAAGGGCATTATTCTGGTGAGTCCCTCCACCCTGTTGGCAACATTGCGAACGATTCACAATATCTGGCGTTATGAAGACCAGAACCGCAACGCCCAGCAGATTGCGGCTGAAGCGGGCAAACTGTATGACCAGTTGGTGCTGGTTGTGGAGTCCCTGGACGACCTGGGTCGGCATATCGACAGGAGTCAGGAGGCCTGGCAACAAACCCGTAAACGTCTTGTCGATGGCAGGGGCAACCTGATCAAGAAATTTGATGACATCAAAAAACTGGGCGCCCGTACCAAACGCTCACTACCCGATAATCTGGTCGAGCAGGCCACCGAACAGGATGATGTCTCATTGCGGGCCAGCCTTCATCAGCCGGAATAATTGCCCGCTAGCGGGTTTATCGGACGACTGCGATCCGGTATCTGGTCGCACATCTTTCAGAGGAGTTTGTAATGGAACTGATCACGAGTCTGGCGCTGGTTATTTTAATTGGCTTGAGTGGCTATGCCTTATACCTTTACCTGCAACTGCGCAAACTGAAAAATACACAAAATGCCAGGGAAAAAGCGTTGGCAGCAGAGCAGGAGGACCGCAAAGCCCACTACCGAAAGAGTATACATGTGATTGCCTCGGCCATCGTGGCCGATCAGGTCACGCTCACTGAAGGGGCGATTCGTATCAGTATGATGGCTGCGCAACTGGATCTTCCCGAGCATGAGCGGGAGCACTACCAGGTATTTTTTCAATTGACGGAAGCCACTGCGCACATACCAATTCTGGATGAATGGCAGAAGCTCAGCACCCGCGATAAACTGCGCTATGACCGGGAGCGGGAAGAAATCGAAACAAAGTATCGGGAATTCGCGGTGAATGCCGCCAGTAGGGTTTTGCAGAAACCTTCTCAGCCTGAGCAAGGTGAAGAGCCGTTATTCTATCCGGTTGGCCGTCATTAGTTGGCGGGCTTTTTTGGGTGCCGGGCTGTTTTTGCATCAATGTCATTTGTAAAGGGGCGCAAAAGTCCTTATATTCCCGGGGGCTATCCTGCGGTAGCCCACATAAAGAGTAATTGCGTGTTGTGCACGCCGATGATACCAACCAGGAGTTTTTGATTGAGCCGATGGCGTCTGTCTGGGTAATGAGCCTCTACTGAAATCAACATGAAAATGAAATAAGCCTGCAACAAGGGAAGACCTATACTGATTAAAGAGCATTTTGTGCACCAGTTATCAGAACTGCGGCGAAGCTCCTCATACTATTGAGTTTCGTTATTTTGCCACGCTTTTTGGCTAGGTCAGATTTGAAAAGGAGTTTTAGATTATGAGTAAGTTGTATGCAAAACCCCAGTCGTTTTACAAAACGATCCAACAGGGTAATCAGGGGCTGAAACAGCAAAATTGGCCCGTGTGTCGAATCATCCCCCAATCGGATGGCCAACCTGGCACAGTTTCACACGCCGTCGAATCACAGAAGCAGCTAAGCAATGACGACCCGCAGCCGGGATCAAGGCAGCCGCGTGGCTGAGAACCTGCGGCCCCGGCAAGTTGTGCTGGGGCTCTGGCTGGTAAAGAGTGATGACTGGTACGGAGTGACTGGTACGAGGCGAGCGGGCTGAATGGTCAGCCTTTTGGCAAATAGGGAATGGTCTTTGCCGCGTCGGAGTCATCAATCACATGCAAGTTGCTGATGCTGCCTTTTATTCTTGACTCCCGGAATGCCTTGTATTCGGGGTCATTAATAAATGCCTGTAATGCAGTCATGTCAGGAAACTCAACCAGGGCGATCATATCCGCTTTGCACGGTTCTCCTTCAACGGTACTGATATTGGCACTGCGGGACAGGTACTTGCCGCCGTGTTTGTGGGCGATATCGTGCACGTTAGTAGCGTAATCCGCTATCCATGCTTCATCGGTCACGGTGACATCAGCAATTAAATAAACGGCCATAATTCATACTCCGATATTGTCTGGTGTTTCGACGGTTGTGTTTAGCTTATTTTGGCAGCCAACAGGCACACCCCGAGCCAAGTGAAATAGAAGGGCATACAGAATAACAGTACGCGCCAGTTTGATTGAAAGCAGTAACGAATGGAGTGTGTGATAGCATCCTTTCGCAGTTGCCAGGTAACGACCATTTGCAGCGCCACCAGTGAGTAGGTGAATTGCACTGCGATAGCTGGAAGCTCGCCGGGCAGCATCGGCGTGAAAACCAGTAATGCCACGATAAATAAAAAACCAAATGCCAGCGTATTTCTGGCAGCCGGTGCCTTATCCAGGGTACGAAAGTTGTCCCACAAAAAATACGTCATGGCGATGGGCCCACCGAAAAAAGACCCTAATCCGACCTGCAGAGGGGAGTAAACAGCCGGTTGCTTTATCACAATATCATTCACCGCATCGCCTCCGGGGGAACATACAAACGAAGTCTTGACGTTATTGCTGAGTTCCGGGCATTGACCATATTATTGATTGCTTTTACCGCGGACCAGGCGAAACAGATAAATGGCAGCAACCCCCAGAAAACCTGAACAGAGCGTGATGAATGCGCTAGTACACCAGAAAATGAAAGGCCCACTCTTGCCGTGTAGTACCAGATCGCCGACGGTCAGGGCTGAAAAAACGGCCATTGGTGCACTATAGGAAAGGGCCGTCAGCATGCCATCTCGGAGGTTGTACAGGGCGCTGAACCCGGAAATGAACGTGTTCATCAGCAAGCCGAGAACACCGGCAGTCAACATCCATGGAAGCTGCATGCTGAGCATGGACAGGTAAAAGATAAAGAAAGTTGCCAGTCCGATGAGAGATGCTTTGATGGGTTGCATAAGTGTAACTAACTATCCAGAGTGTTGATTATATCGAACGGGTTATAGACGGGTTGAATAGGCTTTCCCGGTAAAACAGCCGCAATAAAACACGAGATTTGCCGCAAGTGCAAATCCCTTGATCAGCGGTATGGGTGGCAAGAAGACTGTTTTCTGTCTGATACACCAGTATTTTCCACTGGAAAATCGTCCGGATGGTGCCGTTACCAACAATCAGTGCCCCCCAGGGGGGGATAGGCCTGGATTTTTGTCGAGAGGCCCATTAGACTCCCTATCCTCAGGCAGTTGTGCCCGTTTTTTGTTCAATACCCAGAGGGAGTCGACATGAATTTTGTAAAATTACTTGGTATTTCGGTATTAGTATTGGGTCTGGCCGCATGTGGCGGCTCGGACAATGGTGTCAGCGAAGAGCAAGCTGCAGCAGAAGCAGCCGCAGCGTTGTCTCCTGAAGAAAAAGCCGCAGCAGAAGCCAAGGCCAAAGAAGAAGAGTTGAAAGCGATTGAAGCAGCAAGAATTGCTAATGAAGAAGCAAGAAAGAAAGCTGCTGAAGAAGCGGTTCCTCTTCCCAAGGAAAAGATTCTGCCTGAAGGCATGGTGGAAGGTAGTGTTGAGCACTCCATCTGGTTGAACAATCAGCAATAATAAGATACTAAAAATAGCAGGTCTGTTCTGGAGCCCGGCCGGTTAAATCCGGTACCAAAACAGACCTGCTTTTTTTATCTCCTTTCCAATATCTCTGTCTGTCTTTGCCGCTACCGCTGGTAGTAAGCATTTCATATCAGCCACTACCAATCGATGGTCTGCATCATCATCACCAAGTGCTGCTGTTCCAGCTTTACTGATTGAGCTCCGGCTGCTTCTCTTCCTCGGCGGGTATGCAGGGCCGACCGCTTTGTTTTCTGACAGGACACCCTTTTTTGACATGCTGGCGCGTTTCGATAATGGATTCGATCGCTGCTCTCGGGTTGCTGTTGATATTTTTCTGGCAGTAGCTATCCATCCATGCTGCCACTTCGCTGTCCTTTTGGGTGCCCAACACCCCCTGAGGGTGCTTTCCGGCATATTTGTATTCGTTATAACCCGCCACAAAACCCTGTAACCAGTTGAGAGACGGCCCGTGACTATTCTGCTTGCGGGCGTCTAGCCATTCAGAGCAGTTTTCAGCAATTTTATCGGGTGAGGCATAGAGCAGGGGAGTGATCAAGAGTCCTAGTGCGAGCAGACAGTATTTCATTCATAGGTTCCTAAGCAGGGGTTCGGATAAGGCTTATAGTCTGGCGAATATCTTGTTGAGACTCGAGAGATTCAAACAACTTTAGCTGTTAAGCGCAACAGGGTTTATCAGCACGGGTTTTTAATTTCCGGTGATTGCGCCTGCGCGTTACGAATTGGTCCTCTTCAATAACACCCCACACTCGAGGTGATGGGTGTAGGGGAATTGGTCAAAAACCGCAAAATGTTCAATTTGATGGCTGCTGCCAAAGACTTTAAGGTTCTCTTTCAGGGTTAGAGGGTTGCAGGAAATATAGAGAATGTTGTCGAATTTCATGGCCAGTCGAAGCGTCAGGTTATCCAGGCCGGCCCTTGGTGGGTCCAGAAAAATGGTGCTGAACCTGTAGCTCTGCAAATCGATATCCTGCAACCTGCGGAACGGGCGAACACCTTCCAGCGCCTGACAGAAGTCTTCGCTGGACATCCTCACAATGGTGACATTATCAATTGCATTGCTGTGCAGGTTGGTTGTTGCCGACTTCACTGAAATTTTGGAGATCTCTGTTGCCAGCACACGATTAAAATTTTGTGCCAGAACACAGGTGAAATTACCGTTTCCACAGTACAGCTCCAGAAGATCACCACCACCGCCCCTGGTCTTGTCCAGTGACCAGGCCAGCATTTGCTGGTTGATGCCGGCATTGGGTTGAGTAAAACCACCTTCAACCTGCTGATACTGGTAATCTTGGTTATCGACCTGCAATTTTTCCAGGACATAGTCCCGCTCAAGGGTGAGTTTCTGTTTACGGCTTCTACCGATCACCGCAACGCCGATACGTTGTTGTAGCGCCGCTGCGGTCGACTGCCACTCGTCATCCAGTTTCCTGTGATAGAGCAGTGTGATCAACGCATCGCCACTCAGCGTGGTTAAAAATTCCACTGAAAATAAACGCCGGCTCAATATCGAAGACGCGTTGATCTCTGTGATCAGCGAAGTCATGAGGCGATTGATCAGTACAGAGCCAATTGGAAACTCCGTGATGATATAGGGCGTTTTCTGCCCCGGCTCATTCATGGCAAAGTGCGCCCGGCCGTTCTCGTGCCAGATACGAAATTCGGCGCGCATCCGAAAGTGCAGTGGCTCTGACGGGTAGACCTCTATGTTTTCAGGAAGTGGAATATCCAGGAAGGTGGCATGTAGTTCCGTAAGTTTTTCGTCAAGCTGCTGCTGATAATTATCGGGGTTAATGGTTTGCACTGATTACCTCACCATCGGGGGGGGTATACTGGATACTGAAACAGCCCTTTGCACAGGGAGGGCTATGCATTAAAAGGTGAGGTGGACAGTCAAACTGCGATCACTGCTGACCCTGGAAGAGCAGGTGTTCCTGCTTACTTATTGCTCGCATCTCTCAATCGACGCTGTGCTTCCAGGTAGCGTGGCATCGGGCCAACATCCTCATATACCTCACTACCCTCTTCAACGCGGATAACCTTGGAGCCTGGTATATACGGCATTTCAGCCTCCAGTGTTTCCAGAGCAACGTTCAGCAAATGTGCTGCTATCTCGTTGGCAGGCAGCTGGTACATTTCGGAAAGAGCCAGAAGTTTGATCTGATCTGATTCGTGTACGCTGATTGACGTGGGCAGTAAATCAGCATTTTCGGCTGACCGTTTCTCCCAGTCTTGAAGAAGTTGGGAAAAGGCCATAGGGCTTCCCTGATAGTTCATTGTTACCTCGGCTACTGCGGCTGATCAAAATGTGTCAACTTAATGTAAAACATCCGGCTCCAAAAAGGTACGGTTTTTCAGAAGCAAAAACAGATTGAAATTGAAGTTATAGGCTTTTGGGCTGGGGGCGTTACAACCTGACGGATATTGTACAAAATTATTGATAAAATTAGAGGGGATCGTGGCTCAGGTTGAAGAGAAAGTATCTTCACCTCCTTCCCCTGTCTAAAGACAGTGAATAGTTGGCATGGCATGCTCTGGAACAAGTCGTAGACGGGAGCCTGGATAACAGCTGAAGAATGTTTTGGAAATCATCGCTCGGCCTGAATGCGCTTCTCTTTAGATGAAAATAGCGGGCCACCCCGGGTTCTGATATAGCCTTTTGAGATCAATTTTTCTTTCGTTCTGCTCGTGGAAAAAGAATTCGTGCCTATACTTCAGGTAGCAATCAACCCCAACGAGTCTGTTGTAGTAAGCAGTAAACAGCTGGGGTGGTCGGGTGGTTTCCTGGTTATCTGGAGGAGAGTGTATGAGACGCTATTACTTTATCAGCGATGAGCTGGACGAGTTGAGTGTTGTTGAGCGTGAGCTGGAAGGTCATGGTATGACCAGGCCACAAATCCATGTTTTGAGCCTCGATGATGACGGGTTGGCACACCATCACCTGAATGACGTCGCTCCGCTGTTGCGAAAAGATGTGATTCGGGCAACAGCAGTCGCTGGTGTATTCGGTTTTCTGAGTGCGGTTTTGGTGATGTCCTTTGCCATTTTCTCCGGCGCCACTGCGTCAATTGGCTGGATTCCGTTTGCCATGCTGGCATTTGTGGTGATGGGCCTGATTACCTGGGAAGGTGGCATGTGGGGCATTCAACAGCCGAATTCCCGCTTCAGGCGTTTTCAGGCGGCGTTGGCAGAGGGCAAGCACATTCTCTATGTGGATGTAACAGTCGGCCAGCGTTCAATCCTGATGGGTGTTATTGAACGGCATCCCGGTTTGACAAGCGCTGGCAGTGAAGAATCGTCCAATGGACTGTTGATCAGTGCCGAAAACGGTGCGCAGCGTTTTGCGAAATGGGCACCCTGAGCAAACTCTGTGCTCCAGTTTATTTGAGCCGGGGGCTACACTGCATTTGATGAGTCAGTTGTCTCCAGCTCACTGGTTTTAGCCGCCAGAATAAAATCATTGCGATGCAGTCCGCGGATCTTGTGACTCCACCAGGCCACTGTCACCTTGCCCCACTCGACCAGTATGGCGGGGTGATGCTGAACTTTTTCGGCCAACTCGCCAACGTGATTGGCAAAGGTGAGCGCCTGCCGAAAGTTGCTAAAGTGGAAGCTCCTTTCAAGTTGTTTGATACCGTCTCTATCCAGCACAGCCCAACCGGGAATCTGTTTCATCAGAGAGTCTATTTGTGCATCGTCAACCCTGGGGGCATCAGCGCTACAAGCCTCACAGTGCTCTTTGGCTAGTGTCATGATGAATGCTCCATGATTACAGCAAGTGTTACAGGCAGTTTTTCGGAGGTGGCAATCCGGCCAACCTGGCGACCCGTTTAGCCGGGCTTGGCGGGAACAGCTGCATGAGGTAGATACTTCGTGCCTTGCTGATCTCCAGGTGTTCGGCCATGAATTTAATCAGAGGCCGCATGGAAGGAGAAAAGCCGTAGGAGGCATAGAATTGTCGTGCCAACAGAATAACCTCAAGGTGGGCATCGGTCAGCGGCATTTCAGTTTTGGCGGCTTCCTGCCTGGCCAGGTTTTCTGACCAGGCAGGAAGTTTTGTCAGATGGTCGGATGTTGTCGTTTCAGTCACCTGAGATCAATCACTGCTCATGCCGAGCAGGTGTAAAAGGCTGGTGAACACGTTATAAATCATTACATAGAGAGTGACTGTGGCTGAAATATAGTTGCGTTCACCGCCATGAATAATAGCACTGGTCTGCCACATGATGACCCCGGAGGAGATCAGCAGAAAAATGCACGACAGTGCCAGGGCCAAGCCCTGGATTTGCAGAAAAATGTTGGCGATGGCGGCAACGAAAGCCATCAGAATACCGACCATCAGGAAGCCGCCCATAAACGACAGTTCCTTGCGGGTTACCAGTACGTAACCGGAGCAGGCAAGGAAGATCAATGCGGTCCCGCCGAGCGCAGTTATTACCGGCTCTGCACCGGAAGTTGCCAGATAAAAACTGATAATAGGTCCTAATGTAAATCCCATCCACCCTGTCAGGGCAAAAACCCAGATCAGTCCGGCAGAGCTGTTCTTGTTCTTTTCAACCATCCACAGGCAGATAAAGAACGGCAACAGTGTCCACAGCCCCATGTAAGGTGCATTGACCGCCATTGCCACGCCACACATGATGGCGCTGAATGCCAGCGTCATGGCCAGAAGCGCGTAGGTATTGCGCAGAACCTTGATGACTGAGGGGTCGAGTGTTGTTGTCGAAACAACTGCTTTTTCGTATGCCATGGCTTTTTGAGCCTCCTGATGTTGAATTCTTACGTTGGACATATCTTACAAGCTGTAAGTTTCAAAGCAATGATTACCGTTCGTGATACTGACAATCATTCACCGGGCATCATTCTTCCTCGAAAAAGCGCAAAATTTCCTGCCGCTGCGCTAACCCGTCCTGATAGCCCAGTTCCAGAAGCTTGCGGCAGAAGCCCTTTGAAAAGAGCAGGTAGCTGGCTGTGCTCACACCACCTCCGCTGGTCGTGGCTCCGGTGAGCCGAAGAAACACGCGAATACTGCCGGGTAATTCATTCAGATAATCACAGGCGATCTTGTCGATGGGTTGGGAGGGCAGGATGGCGAGAAATTTTACTGGTTTCAGGTCAGTCAGGCCGTGTTTTTCCCGCTCGCTTTCAGACAGGTGTTCGGTGAGACGATTGATATTTTTCAATGTTTCCAGATCGCTTTCGATGCTGTCGATAAAGGCACTGCTAAGCAAATGCCCAACGATCTGGGCGATAGACGGCGAGTGGTCAATGGGTGGTGGTCGATTTTTTCCATTGGGTGAATCGCTGACGCCGATAACAAACACCTTGTCTGCGCCGAGGTTCAATGCGGGACTGATCGGCTTGAGTTGTCTGACAGCGCCATCACCAAAAAACTGGTCTTTGATTTGAATCGCCGGGAACAGAAAGGGGATGGCAGATGAAGCCATGAGGTGGTCAATGGACAGCTCTGTGCGCAGGCCCAGTTGCCGGGAAACAGCCCAGGGTTCGTGAACGTCGGAGCCTTCAAAAAAGGTTACCGATTTGCCCGTGCTGTAACTCATGGCTGTAATACTGACAGCGTCGAGTTCCCCAGTGTTAATGGCTTCCCGGATATGGCGAAACCGCACATAGTTATCCAGTAACTCCCGCAACGGGGTGTTGTCCAGCAGTGCTTTTGGTTTGCCCAGGGCGTAGCCACTGTGAAAAAAAGACAGCAACATATGAAAGCTGTTTTTAAGTACGCCAAAAAGGTCTGTGCGATAAACCTTGTCCGCATCCAGCTGGCGCCAAATGGCTTCCAGTTTTTTGATTCTAAGGCTGAACGGTCCTGCGCGTCCGGCAATTGCCAGGGTGTTGATGGCCCCGGCTGAGGTGCCGCAGATAATCGGGAAGGGGTTCTTGACGTCTTTCGGCAAGATCTCGGCGACGGCTTTCAGAACGCCGACATGATAGGCGGCCCTTGCTCCCCCGCCCGATAGTACCAGGCCCACTTTGACAGGCTTGTCGTGTTTACCCATGGTTTGTGCCAAAAATGGTTAGCAAATTGGTTCCCGCTTTTTTTGTTATCCGCCCATCAATGCCAAGCTGGCTGGCGAAACACCAGCTTGAGCAGCGTACCTGTCAAGGATCGCCGACAATGGGAACGCTGGCAATGGTCCAGCGGGTAATTATACTGGGCAAATAATCTGCCACCCGCAAGGTGATTGGTGACAAGGATGTCCCGAATGTTATCTCCCTACCTGTTTGCCGCTGGTATCTTCAGCGTCGCTTTCTGGCCCCATCTGCCGCCTCTATGGGTGGTTTTGCTGTTTATGCTGGCCGGTTTCCTGCTGCGCTGGTTCTGGGTGCCGTCCACTTTCCTGTTATTGGGTCTGGTCTATGGCTGCTTTTGGGGATATGACACATTGGGGCATCAGTTACCCGATGAGCTCACCGCCACGGATTTCACTATCATTGGCGAGGTTTACGGAATCCCGGTGCGCGATGGGCGCCGGGTGCAGTTTAATCTGCGCCTGGATGAAGCCTCGACCAATCTCAAGTTGCGAAAACTCCGGCTCAGTTGGTATGGCGAACAGGCGTCTCCGCAACCCGGGCAGATCTGGCAACTGCAAGTCCGGCTGCGGCGCCCCAGGGGTTATATCAATCCTGGTGGCTTTGATTATCAGGCATGGTTGATTCAGCAGGGTTTTTCAGCCACGGGCTATGTCAGGGCATCCCCGCAGAACCGGCTGCTTGAGCAGCGCTGGTCCCTCGACCGGTTGCGTTATCAATTGCAACAAAAGATTGCCGGGAGCCATGTCAACGAGGACGCACAGGCGCTGATGTCGGCCTTGACGATTGGCGACCGGTCGCTTATCTCAAAGGATTTGTGGTATCGCCTCTCATTGCTGGGCGTCATTCATCTGCTGGTGGTTTCGGGCCTACACATCGGTTTCGTGGCGGCGATGGGCTACGGCACCGGTTCGTTGCTGGCCAGGTGTTTTACCCTGATCTGTCGACCGGTCAATGCCCGCTACTCAGGGGCCGTCTTTTCCCTCGTTTTTGCGCTTTCCTACAGTGCGCTGGCCGGGTTCAGTCTGCCAACACAGCGCGCATTGATCATGGTGATGGCCGCACTGGTTGCACTTTTGGCAAATCGCTACATTGGCAGGGCTATGATATTTGGCCTGGCGCTGGTCGGTGTCGCGCTAATCGACCCTCTGGCCATTATGGGTGCAGGTTTCTGGTTATCGTTCGGTGCGGTAGTGGGATTGTTGTGGCTGGTTCCGGCTGTGAATCAGGTCCCGAAATGGCGGCTGTTTTTTCGGGTGCAGTGGCTGATGTTCCTCCTGCTGATTTTGCCATTGGCTTTCTGGCAGCTACCGGTGGCCTGGTTCTCGCCATTGGTCAACAGCGTGGCCATTCCCTGGGTCAGTTTTCTGGTTGTGCCGCTCTGCCTGCTCGGTGTGGTAATTATCCCCCTCAGCCCGGTTGTGGCTGAATGGCTGTGGTGGGTGGCGGGAAAACAGTTGGAGTGGTTTGTCACCCTGACAGGTGAGCTCACAGTCCCGGCGTGGTTGCCGCTTTATTCGCCCTGGCCTCTGACTGGGCTGTCATTGTTCCTGATGATCTGTATCGCGGGGCTGGTTCTATTGCCCAGAGGTGTTCCCGGTCGCTATCTGGCGATTCCTCTGGCGGTTGCCCTGTTTTATCTGCCGACTGACCGTCAAGCGCCTTTGACAGTCACAGTTCTCGATGTAGGGCAGGGGTTGTCTATAGTGGTGCAGACCAGGCGGCACACACTGGTCTATGACACGGGGCCGGGTTATGCCGGGGGTTACGATGCGGGCAGTGCCTTGGTCGCGCCGTTTCTGCGGAGGCAGGGAGTGACCGGGTTGGATGCGCTGGTGGTCAGTCACAGTGATAACGATCACGCCGGTGGTGTTGCCGGATTGCTGCGCCATTACAGCCCGGCCATGTGGCTGGCTGGCAGCCCTGCCGTTGAAGAGACAGTTCCTGCACCTGAGCAGTGCCGTGCAGGGCAGTCCTGGCAGTGGGACGACGTAGAATTCCGCGTCCTCCATCCCGCCGATTCACGGCAGAAAAACAACAACAATCATTCCTGTGTACTGGCGATCAGCTATCTCGACCAGGTGATTCTGTTGCCCGGCGATATCGATGCATCCGTGGAGCGCCGCTTACTGCCACAATTGCAGCAGGTGGCGGCAGAGAAAAAGCAGTTTGCCCTGCTGGTAGCACCTCACCACGGCAGTAAAACCTCATCTTCGCAACAGTTCCTGGCGGTGGTTAGGCCGCAGCAGGTGGTATTTTCCGCGGCCTATCGACACCATTTTGGCCATCCTGCCGAGCCGGTGGTGCAGCGCTATCTGAAGCAGGGCTCAACCGTGTGGAATACCGCAGAGCAGGGTGCATTGATCTTTCGTTGGCAGGACAACGGCGAATTTTCCACGACGGCGCAGCGCACGGAGGCCCGTCGCTATTGGTTTTGACACCGGCGAATCCCGTCGTTTTTTTGAACGACGTCCCGTAAATACCAAAATGGCAGCCAGATTGGGTGTATCCAATGCTTAACAGTTACTGTGCCATTCACTGATTATGGTAAAGTTTTGGCCGATATTAAGGTCTGGGGATAAATGTGTACGAATTGATCATTGCTGGCGGCTGGTTGATGTTGCCTATTCTGCTTTCCTCTATCGTCGTGATAGCCATTGCCTTTGAGCGCTACTGGACGCTGCGCCGGAGCAAGGTGGTGCCACCAACGTTGCTCGGTCAGGTTTGGCACTGGATGAAGCAGAATCAACTGAGCAAGGAGAACCTTCATCAGTTGCGCAACTCATCACCACTCGGCACTATTCTGGCGGCGGGTATCAGCAATTCTGGCCACGGTCGTGAGGTCATGAAAGACAGCATTGAGGAAGCCGCCAACCAGGTGATTCACAATCTGGAGAAAAATCTTTCTCCGTTGGGAACCGTCGCCGCCATTGCGCCATTGCTCGGTCTGCTGGGCACCGTTATCGGCATGATCAAGGTGTTTACGGCGATCATGATCGAAGGCACCGGCAATGCCGGGGTGCTTGCCGGTGGTATTTCCGAGGCACTGATTACCACGGCAGCGGGTTTGACAGTAGCTATTCCGGCCCTGGTGTTTCACCGTTTCTTTGAGCGGCGAGTCGATAGCCTGGTTGTGGAAATGGAAGATCAGGCCATTAAACTGGTGGACGCAATTCACGGCGACCGGGTGATGCGCAGCGATGAGGCCAGCGCCGGGTGAAGTTCCGCAGGCAGCGAAAACTCGACAATGGCGTCAACCTGACACCCTTGATTGATGTGGTTTTTCTGCTGCTGATTTTTTTTATGGTGTCCACGACATTTACCCGGGAATCGCATCTGGTGCTTGATTTGCCGAAAGCCGATGGCTCTCTGGCAGAGCTGCCACCCGACCAGATCGAAGTGTTGATCGACCGGGATGGCGCCTACAGCGTCAATGGACAGCTATTGATTAACCGTCAAACCGATACCCTGATGAAGGCGTTGCAGGATGTTTCTGCCGGCAATACCGATTTGCCACTGATTATTACCGCCGATGCCAATGCAACCCACCAGGCGGTGGTTACAGCGATGGATGCTGCAGGTAGAATGGGCTTTGTTCATCTGAAAATCACTACCATACAGCCCGACGGCGAATCCTGAGGAGTCATAGTGGCCACCACCGTTCCCGATACCGAACACCCTGAGATGTCCGGTCTGCAGGTCTATTTGCGATTACTTTCCTATCTGAAGAATTACTGGGGTATTTTCCTGCTCAGCATCGTGGGTCTGGTGTTGTTCTCTGCCATGGAGGTGGCGTTTATAGACCTGTTCGGTTATACCGTTAACGTTATCAACACCATCTCCGGAGAGTCGACGGCGTTGCCAAGCCAGATGACCGATATGGGAAAAGGCTCGACGTCCTGGCTGGCCGGTTTGCTGGGTGGGGATGACGCCCTCGCCGAGAGCCGCTGGATTATCCCGGTGATCATGTTCATGATTGCGGTTACTCGCGGCATCGGGTTTTTTGTGGGCGGTTACTGCATGACCTATGTGACCCAGATTCTGGTGCACAATCTGCGCACCCATTTATTCAACAAATACACCACATTGCCCAGCCGTTTTTTTGATACCAACATGTCAGGCCACCTGATTTCCCGTATCACTTTCCATGTGGCTCAGGTGACCCACGCGGCTACCAATTCGCTGAAAGTCATCATCCGTGAGGGCGCACTGGTGATTGGCCTGATTTCATACCTGTTTTATCTGAACTGGCGTCTGGCGGCCATTTTTGTCGTCGTGCTGCCGCTGATTGGTGGGGTAGTGGGCTATATCAGCAATCGGTTCAGGTTACTCAGTCGCCGCATTCAGTCATCGGTTGGTAACGTGACCCATGTGACCCAGGAGGCAGTCAGTGGTTATCGTGAAATGCACCTGTTCGGTGGTGTCGAATACGAGCGTGAACGTCTGCACAGTGCCAGTAACTACAACCGTCGCCAGCAAATGAAAATGGCCGTGGCGGAGGGCATCAGTACCCCGGTAATCCAGTTGCTGGTTGCGATGGCCCTGTCGTTGCTGATGTGGCTGGCACTGGACCCCAGTGTGCTGGCCAACATGAGTGGTGGCGAGTTTGTCCAGTTTCTCGGTTCAGCCGCCTTGCTGGCCAAACCGATCCGCCAATTGTCAGAGGTGAACAGCAATATTCAGAAGGGCATCGCGGCGGCGGGCACAATTTTTTCCACCCTCGATGAACCCGATGAGCCGGATCTTGGCACGGTCGAGAAGACGCGTGTCGATGGGCATTTTCAGTTCAAAAATGTCAGTTTTGCCTACTCCGAAGAAGCTGGCAACGTACTGAACGGAATTGATCTGGAGGTCAAGCCTGGCGAGGTGATTGCGCTGGTGGGGCAGTCCGGGAGTGGCAAAACCACTTTGGTGAATCTTATCCCCCGTTTTTACAATCACCGTGAAGGAACGATCCTGCTGGATGGTGTGGATATACGGGACTACACCCTCGATAACCTGCGCAGTCATATCGCCCTGGTGTCGCAGAACGTAACGCTCTTCAACGACACGATTTACAACAATATTGCCTACGGTGCGCTGGGTGAAAACCCGTTGTCGGCGGTGCGCGAGGCGGCCGGTGCTGCACACGCGCTGGAGTTTATCGATCGTCTTCCGGACGGTTTTGATACCCAGATCGGTGACGAGGGCATCATGTTGTCCGGCGGCCAGCGGCAACGGCTGGCGATTGCCCGCGCATTGCTGAAGAATGCTCCGGTGCTGATTCTGGATGAGGCGACTTCGGCTCTCGATACCGAATCGGAACACCACATCCAGAAAGCCTTCGAGCAGTTGATGAAAGGGCGCACCACGTTCGTCATTGCCCACCGCCTCAGCACCATTGAAAACGCCGATCGTATTATGGTGATGGACCAGGGGCGCATTATCGAGCAGGGCACCCACAGTGAATTGCTGGCCATGAACGGTCGCTATGCGCAGTTGCATCAAAAGCAATTTAGTGACGAGCCCCATCAGGCTATCTGACCGGGCGCCGCGGCCATGAATCTCCGTCTGTCACTGGAAAGGGCCTGGTATCGGCCGATGAGCTGGGCCCTGTTGCTGCTGCCGTTATCCTGGTTGTTCCGGGCTGTCAGCAGTGGCCGGCGTTTTTATTACCGGCGGATTAAACCCCCTTGTCCCCTGCCGACCCCCGTGATTGTGGTGGGTAATATCAGCGTCGGCGGCACCGGAAAAACCCCGTTACTGGCCGCGCTGGTGGTAATTTTTCAGGCGCAGGGTTACCGCCCGGGTATTATCAGCCGTGGTTATGGCGGTTCAGCAACCCATTATCCACAGCGGGTTACCGACACCTCTACAGCGGATAATGTTGGTGACGAGCCTTTGCTGCTGTCATCGCTGTGTCCGGTGGTGGTGGATCCGGATCGTTATCGGGCGGCCCGATATCTGTTGGAAAAGACCGGCTGCAACCTGATTTTCAGCGACGATGGCTTGCAGCATTATCGATTGCCCCGGAATATTGAAATCGTGGTGATGGACGGCGAGCGCGGCACGGGCAATGGCCATTGCTTGCCTGCGGGGCCACTGCGGGAGCCGTTATCGCGGCTGCAGACGGCAGATTTCGTGGTGGTAAACGAAACGGTGGCCAGCCTGAGGATTCCCCACCAGGGTACCTTCAAGCTCTCGCCCGTTCACTTTCGGCACCTGGCCTCTGGTGAATCGGTGGGTGTCGACAACTGGTCCCACGGTCGCAGGGTACATGCCGTTGCCGGGATCGGAAATCCTGCCAGATTTGCCCATACCCTCACGTCACTGGGATTCGAGCCGATTCTTCACCCGCTGCCGGATCACCACCGGTTTACGGGCGAGGAGTTGTGTTTTGAGGATAATCTGCCGGTTATTATCACGGCAAAAGATGCGGTAAAGTGCGCTGCCGGATGCGGTGATCATGTCTGGGTGCTGGATGTGCAGGCCGAACCCGATCCGCCATTTATCGAACGATTGATACGGGATGTCGGTAGCCTGACTGAAACGGCAAATACCACCCCGTAGAACGTACTCACAAAAAAAAGTACTCCCAGAAAATGACTGAGTTGCTATGACCTTTACTGTTGTGATTCCCGCCCGTTTTTCCTCCACTCGCCTGCCGGGCAAGCCACTGCAGGATATTGCCGGCAAATCCATGATCCAGCGGGTTTACGAGCAGGCCCGGCAGAGCAGCGCTGACCGGGTGATTGTCGCCACAGATCACCAGCAGATTGCCGATGAGGTGACCCGGTTTGGCGGTGAGGTCTGCATGACATCTCCGGATCATCCGTCCGGGACTGACCGTTTGCAGGAAGTGGTGGCCCGGCACGGCTTTGCCGAGGATCACGTGCTGGTCAATGTTCAGGGCGATGAACCGTTGATTCCCCCCGCAGTCGTCGACCAGGTGGCCGCAAACCTCATCAATAACCCCGGCGCAGGTATCGCAACGCTTTGCGAACCGATCACGGACGAAGCGAGTTTCGCCAACCCCAATGTGGTCAAGGTTGTTACGGACCGTCAGGGCATGTCGCTGTATTTCAGTCGCGCACCGGTGCCCTGGCCACGGGATTTTTCTGATGACCGGGTGGCAGCCATGTCTGTCGTCCTGCAACCGATGCGACATATCGGTATTTACGCGTACCGGGTCGGTTTGCTGAACCGGTTCGTACAATGGCCGGTGGCACCCATTGAGGCGCTGGAGTGCCTGGAGCAGTTGCGCTTCATGTGGAACGGTGAGCGGATTCACGTGGCCAGAGCCGTGGCCGATGTGCCCGGCGGCGTCGATACCGAGCAGGATCTGCAGCGGGTTATCGCGATTTTCAGGGGTACCTCAGCATGAAACAGCTGCGTGTGTTATTTGTCTGTCTGGGCAATATCTGTCGATCGCCCACCGCCCACGGGATTTTTGAGAGACGGGTGGCCGAGGCCGGTTTGCAGGACCGGATTCTGGTCGACTCTGCCGGTACCGGTGATTGGCACGTAGGGCGGTCGCCAGATTCAAGAGCCAGTGCGGCTGCGCTGAAGCGCGGTTATGACCTGAGTCATCTACGGGCGCGTCAGGTGCGGCCTGAGGATTTCCTGGCATTTGATTATCTGCTCGCCATGGATCAGCAGAACCTCTGGGATTTGCAGGCACTGGCACTGCCGGCGTTTGCCGGTCATCTCGGCCTGTTTCTCGATTTCGGCAACAGCCCCCTGAAAGAGGTGCCTGACCCCTACGCCGGTGGCGATGAGGGATTTGAAGCAGTGCTGGATCTGGTGGAGGATGCCACCAGTGGTCTATTGGCTCATCTGCGCGGGCAACTGGATTAATGCTTGATATTCAGGCCGCCGTTTCGCTGCAACCCTTCAATACGCTGTCCCTGCCTGCCACGGCAGAGTTTTTCTGCCGCATCAACACCCGCGAAGACCTGTTCGAAGCACTGGAATGGGCCCGCCAGAAAAATATCCCGGTAACGCCATTGGGTGGTGGCAGCAATCTGGTGCTGGTCGATGACCTGCCGGGTCTGGTGCTGCAAATAGCCATTCCCGGCATCGCCCTGGCTGCCGGTTCAGAGCTGGGCGAGCAGCGCAATGTTCACATCGGTGCCGGTGAAAATTGGCATCAACTGGTGTTGCACACCCTCGAAAAGGGCTGGTACGGCCTGGAGAACCTGTCCCTGATTCCGGGCCTGGCCGGTGCCGCACCCATTCAGAATATCGGTGCCTATGGCATCGAATTGAGCGAACTGTTTCACTCGCTGGAGGCGGTCCACCTGCCCACCGGTGAGTTGCATACAATGCTGGCCGCAGACTGCCGTTTTGGCTATCGGGACAGCCTGTTCAAACAGGCGGCGGGTCGCAACCAATATGTGATTACCGCCATCACGCTATCCTTGTCTGCCCGGCCGCATTTGCGCCTGACCTATCCGGCTCTGCTACAGGCCCTGGAAGGCTGCGATGCAGCCTCGCTGACGCCAGCCATGGTCTCAGCGGCGGTCTGTGAGGTGCGGCGCAGTAAACTGCCGGACCCCGCCAGTCTGCCGAATACCGGAAGCTTTTTTAAAAATCCGGTCGTGACGGAGGATCAGGCAACCGCACTGCGTCAGCAGTTTCCCGATATCGTGTGCTATCCCCAGGCAGATGGGACCGTCAAGCTGGCCGCTGGCTGGCTGGTGGAACAGGCCGGCTGGCGCGGTGTGATGCGCGACCGGGTGGGTGTTCACGACCGCCAGTCGCTGGTGCTGGTCAATTTTGGTGGTGGCACCGGTGTCGAGTTACTGGCACTGGCAGAAGAAATCAGCGACTCGGTGCAGCAAAAGTTTGCCGTGGTGCTGGAAATCGAGCCGACGATATACCCCTCCCCAGTGAAAAACCTCCTTTGAATGTTCAGCCATGAATCAACCCGACCTGTTTGCCGCCAATCCCGATCCGCTTGATATCGAGCTGCCCGGTGGCGCCCTCCGTTACTGGTCGCAGTTGATGGCTGCGCCGTCGGCGGATCGGTGGCTGGCGGTGCTGATGGAGCAGGTGGCCTGGGAACAGAGCGAGATTGTCATCGCCGGCCGCAGGCTGAAAATTCCCCGTCTCAATGCCTGGTATGGCGACGCCGGTGCCGACTACCAGTACTCCGGGCGGCAGTTCAAAGCCACTCCCTGGCTGCCGGAACTACTTGAGATCAGGCAGGTAGTTGAGGCAGCGGTGGGGCATCGTTTCAACAGCGCTCTGCTCAATTTGTACCGGGATGCCCGCGATAGTGTCGACTGGCACAGTGATGACGAACCGGAGTTGGGAGAAAACCCGCTGATTGCCTCCTTGAGTCTGGGCGCGGTGCGGCCTTTTCAGTTGCGACACAAAACACGGAAGGACTTGCCGATGCGAACGCTGGAACTGGAGCAGGGTTCATTGCTGTTGATGAGCGGGGCATTACAACACCACTGGCGGCACCGGCTGCCGAAACTCGCCACAGCTGTGGGTCCGCGAGTGAACGTGACTTTTCGCAACGTGGTTTATGGTCAACCGAAAAGCGCGGTGGTAGGCTAGATGGAATTTCAGGGTTTCCGCAATGACCACTAACGAGGCATTCAACACCGTCCTGGTTGTCGACGACCACGACCTTATCCGCATGGGAATCTGCAAGTTGCTGGCAGAAGTGCCGGGTATCACCGTGATTGGTCAGGCCGCCAGCGGCGAAGAGGCCATTACCCGGGTTCGGGAGTTGTCCCCCGATATTGTCTTCATGGACGTGCGGATGCCGGGTATCGGTGGACTGGAAGCCACCGAGCGCATTCTGTCTCACTACCCGAAAACCCGGGTTATCGTGGTCAGTGCCTTCAATGATGACTTTTACCCGGCGTCCCTGTTAAAGGCGGGTGCCTGCGGTTATATCACCAAAAAAGCGGACAGCGACCAGATCAAGGCAGCGGTGGAAACCGCCCTGAGCGGTGGCATTTATGTCAACCCGGAGCTGGCCCAGATGATGGTGGCCAATGGCATGAAATCCGGCGGCAAAACCTCACCGCTATCGCGTCTCTCGCAACGTGAACTGCAGATCGCGGCGCTGATTACCAGCGGTATCCGCGCCAAGGATGTGGCAAAAACCCTCTATGTCAGTCCCAAGACCATCAATACCTACAAATACCGTATTTATGAAAAGCTCGGTGTCAGCAACGATGTTGAGCTTACCCTGGCAGCGGTAAAATACGGTCTGGTAGATCCGTCCGAACTGATCTGATCCGCTGTACAATAGCCCCATGCCTTTTGATCATCAGCCGTTTCTCAAGCAACTGACCCAGCGTCCCGGCATCTATCAGATGATGGGTGAGGACGGGGCTGTGCTCTATGTCGGCAAGGCAAAAAACCTCCGCAAAAGGCTTGCGAGCTATTTCAGAACCACCGGGCTGACCCCGAAAACGGCTGCTCTGGTGAGCCGTATCGCCAACATCGATGTCACTATTACCCAGACGGAAATAGAGGCGTTGTTGCTCGAACAAAATCTGATCAAGCAAAACCGGCCACCATTCAATATCCTGCTGCGGGATGACAAATCCTACCCCTACCTGTTTTTGTCCGATCGGGATGCCTACCCCCGGCTGGCCTTTCACCGGGGCAGCAAGCGACAGGGCGGACGTTATTTCGGGCCATTCCCCAGTGTTCAGGCCGTTCGGGACAGCCTTAATTTTTTGCAGAAAACCTTTCGAGTACGCCAGTGCGACGATAATTTCTTTCGCAATCGCTCCCGACCCTGCCTGCAATACCAGATCAATCGCTGCACCGCCCCTTGCGTGGAGCTGATTTCTGAGGAGGATTACCAGCGCGATGTACGACACACCCAGATGTTCCTCGAGGGCAAGAACGACAACCTGATCCGTGAGCTGGAGGCCGACATGGACGTGGCCGCAGAGGCACTGGCATTTGAGCGGGCCGCATTGCTGCGTGATCAGATGGTGGCACTGCGTACCATTCAGGCCGAACAGGTGGTGGAGTCCGGCAGCAGCCATATTGACGTGGTGGCCGCCATGCTGGTGGGAGACCAGTGCTGTGTGCACGTACTCTATATCCGTCAGGGGCGAATCCTCGGCAGCCGAAGCTATTACCCAAAGGTACCGCTGGCAGCGGATGCCACCGAAGTGTTGACAGATTTCCTGCCGCAGTTCTATCTGCGCGACAACGGCCGGGGTGATTTTCCACGCGAGATTGTCGTCAATCATGTACTGCCCGACAGCGCGTTGCTGGCCTCGGCAATTTCCGAGGTGGCCGGCCACCGGGTGCTTCTCAAGCATCGGGGTCGCAGCACCCGGGCGCAATGGGTCGAACTGGCCGAGCGCACCGCCAGCCAGAACCTGAACGGTCGCATTGCCTCACGCAAGACCACCCAGCAGCGGCTGGAGGCTTTGCAGCAACTGCTGCAACTGGCGGCGCTGCCCGAGCGGATCGAATGTTTCGATATCAGCCACAGCAGTGGGGAAGCTACAGTCGCTTCCTGTGTAGTATTTGATAGTGGCGGGGCGCTGAAATCGGATTATCGGCGAATGAACATCAAGGATGTCGCCCCCGGGGACGACTATGCCGCCATGGAGCAGGCGTTGGTGCGCCGCTATACCCGCATTCAGAAAGAGGAGGGCAAGCTGCCCGATATTCTGCTGGTCGACGGCGGCAAGGGGCAGATGCGCAGGGCAGTCGCGGTGCTGGCTGAATTGGGTGTGATTGGTGTTCAGGTAGTGGGCGTCGCCAAGGGACCCACCCGCAAAGCGGGTTTTGAAACCCTGTTGCTGTCGCAGGATGGCCTCGAACGGGAACTGGAAGCACAGTCCTCGGCTCTGCTGCTTATCCAGCAAATTCGCGATGAAGCCCACCGTTTCGCCATTACCGGTCACCGTCAGCGCCGCGATCGCAAGCGTCGCACCTCGACGCTGGAGGGGATTGACGGGGTTGGCCCAAAACGGCGCAAGGAATTACTGCGGTTTTTCGGAGGCTCCCAGGAAGTTGTTCGGGCCAGTGTCGCCGAACTGATGCGCGTGCCCGGTATTAGCAGGAAAGTGGCCGAAACTATTTACAGCACCCTCCACAATGAGTAACTTGGGCGGGTCTTCAGCGCCCGGACTGCAGTAAAACCTATCATGTGGAATCTCCCGAATATCCTCACCCTGTTACGTATCGCGCTTATCCCTATTTTTATCGGTGTGTACTACCTGCCCTGGGAAGGTCGCCACCTAGCCAGCGCCGCCATTTTTGGTATCGCCGCCGGTACCGACTGGCTCGATGGCTATCTGGCCAGAAAGCTTGATCAATTCACTCCATTCGGCGCGTTTCTCGATCCTGTGGCGGACAAACTGATTGTGGCCTCGGCCCTGATCATGCTGCTGGAATCCCACGCCAATGTGCTATTTGCACTGCCCACCCTGGTGATAATAGGCCGTGAAATCGTGATTTCCGCACTGCGTGAGTGGATGGCGGAACTGGGTAACCGCACCAGCGTTGCCGTGTCCTACATGGGGAAAGTGAAAACGACCCTGCAAATGATCGCCATTGCCATATTGCTGGCGATTGATCCGGTGCTGTATCCGGTGCTGGATCTGATGGGCCTCGCCCTGCTGTATGTGGCAGCACTGCTGACCCTGTGGTCGATGCTGATTTACCTGAAAGCTGCCTGGCCGGAGTTGTCCAAAGTCACCTGAGGGTGAGTGGTGACGCAATACCGGTGTTATTCCCCCCGCAGCGAAAAAGAGGTTGCTTATCGCCGATCAATCCATAGAATACCCGCCTTCTTTACTGTTCTTTGAAAATCTCGTCGGGTACAATCCCGCATCCAAAAGGCGCGGTGGCAGAGTGGTCATGCAGCGGACTGCAACTCCGTTAACGCCGGTTCGATTCCGACCCGCGCCTCCATTTTCAACCATTAAACGCAACACCGCCGTTTGATCGTCCAGCCCGATAATCCTCCAGACCATCAATCGTCAATTGCGTAACCGAAAGCAGTAACAGCCGGAAGAAGCCCATCCCCGAACATGCCCGGATGGCGAAATTGGTAGACGCAAGGGACTTAAAATCCCTCGGAGGGTAACCTCCGTGCCGGTTCGACCCCGGCTCCGGGCACCATTAAACTCAAATGGTTATACCTGCCTTCCCTGCTTTGGGAAGGCGCGTAAATTATCCTTATATTTTCCCTGTAATCGGTCCAATGGGCTGGCTTTCCTCGTGTAATGTTGTCAAATCGAGTGCACGGTTTATACTCAGTCCATGCTTGTTATCCAGCTAGTCGCCGGAAAATGGTTGAAAAACAAAGGGCTGCCAGCAGTAGGAAGGAAATAACGAGGTCTTATTATTTTAGATAATGGGAAAAACTCGCTTTATTCTGAAAGGAATCGGATATGTCTCAACTTTCTATTCTGTATCAATCCGTTATCAAAAAGTGCCGAATATCAGCTTTGGCAAAGCGCGACTGCGCCATATACAAATGTTATGAATTAGGTAGAAAAAATTGGAGTCACAATGTCCATAAAGTTTAAGTGTGAAAATATTGAAGATATGACCTTCAATATTGAAGGTAAAGAGTTCAAATATTCTGAGTGTGAAATTCTGTCTGAACGTCAGGTAGAGATCGCACCTGAGTTTGAGATAATCCTCAAATCTAAAGATGGAAATTATGCTGAAATATCTGTTCTATCCTCCAAAAATGAAAGAGGAAAAGAAAATATAACCACAGGTACATACGACGGTGCGTTGCGTGATCAAGAAACTGCTGAAAATTTCACATTTCTGGCTGCATCAATGCCAAAACATTCATAACAAACGGCTCCACACAGAGTCCAAACCTACGCGGTTTTTGTGGTTTCGCTGCGCTACACTTTAATACAAAAACCACTCTGGTTTGGCCGCTGGTGAGCCGGGCGTTAAAGTACAACTTATGCTATATCGGTATATATTTCGATATAAAAACCAGTATAAATAAAGAATATCGTGTATTATCAGCATATTAAATATGCACAGGAGTCGGTAATGATCTCGATAACACCATACTCTGATCCCAGCAGCTTAGGCGAATACCAGGATAAAATTGTTGAGCTATACATGACGGATGCGGCCCTGAATCAGACAATTCCTGATTCGATAAGGCAGCCTACGGAATGGCTGCTAAGGCTTGTCAACTGTTATTACAGCAACAAGATAGAAGGGAATCCTACCCACCCTAAGGAGCTACTTAAAACACAAGAAGGAGCTTCAAATAACAGAGAAGGAGTTTCTAAGTCAGTTCTTGAGCTGTTAGTGCACCTTGAAGCTCAAATTAAAGCTAAGGCGTCGTCTGAAGATACCAATTCAGTTGTGTCCTGCGAATATATAAAGTCGATTCATCAATCCTTCTATAAAGGCTTGCCCGAAGACATGCTAGTTGTAAGAACAAAAGACGGGGATGTGGCTGTAGATGAAAATGGCGAACCAATCAAAGTTGTGCCTGGGCAGTTCAGGCTACGTGATGTTCAGGTTGGAAATCACGTCCCTCCGACGCATCAAGATGTCCCCGGTTATATGAGATGGGTCGAAGAGACACTTATGCTCAAAAAAATCTATGGCACAACTAGGGTAATTGCTGCGGCGGGGTTACACCATAGATTGGCGTGGATTCACCCATTTCTAGATGGTAATGGCAGGGCCATAAGACTTATAACTGACTGTTTTATGAGAGGCGCAGGTTTTGGCGGTTATGGCCTTTGGTCTATAACCAGAGGGTTCGGTCGAGATACGAAATCTTACTACAATGCCCTCGCAAGAGCTGATATGGAACGACAAGGAAATTCGGATGGAAGAGGTATTTTATCAGATAAAGGTTTGTTAGATTTCACCAAGTATTTTATTGATACTGCACTAGATCAAGTTAAATTCTTTACCGAGCTTTTGGAGCCTAGAAAGCTTGGTATTCGCGTTGATTATTATTTTGAAATGCGGGCAAAAGGAGGATTTCCAGGCACTAATGGCAGGCCTCTTCCCATTCTCAAAATCGCAGCTAGAGATATTTATAGGTTGCTGCTTGAAAAAGGACCTATGAGTAGAAGTGCCGTGTGCGAGCATTTAGATAAAGGAGAACAGACGCTTCGGCCCATCCTCAAACAGATGGATGAAGAAGGGCTAATATCGGCAAAACCTAAACAAGATATAGAGATCAAGCTCTCTACTACGGCGGTAGAATTCCTCTATCCGCAGATATGGTGACTTTAACAAACCAAAGCACCCGGACGCAGCATGGCTGCGCCGGTGTTTGAGGCATTATAAGACTACGAGGTGAACTGTGACATCTGAAAAGATCAACTATATCGAATTGCCGGCGAGTAACCTCGAAGGCACAAAGAGGTTCTTCTCGGATGCTTTCGGCTGGCAGTTCGTAGATTATGGCCCTGATTATGCTGCGATCCAGAATGCCGGCCTTGATGGGGGTTTTTACCGATCACCTCTAGTGGCTGAGGTTGGGAAGGGTAGCGCTCTTGTTGTTCTTTACAGTTCCGATCTGGAGACATCTCTTAATAAAGTGGAGCAAGCCGGGGGTAAAATCGTGAAATCAATTTTTAGCTTCCCCAGTGGTCGCAGGTTTCATTTTAGCGACCCAAGTGGCAATGAGTATGCCGTCTGGTCAGAGTAATACTTTAAACCAATTGATTTCCAGGTGCTGAGGTCGCAATAGCTGCACTGGAAAAGCAGGTGATTTTTCAGGCGAGATTGATTGCCGTGGCAGCAAGCAAAGCCAGCTCAGATAATCTATGGCAATGGGGGCTTATCGATGAGTGAAAGAGAAAATTGCCCTCATCGACCTCCCGGCGGGCTAAAGATTCTCAAGTCCACATTGACCGTATTCGTACTTTGCTGAAGTCTGCCGACAATGATTCAAGCGTTTCACAGTGAAAGCCGCCATCGCCGGCAATGCTGGATGTGGGGTTACCCGCGCGTATACTGGCTTACAAATATCCCGGGTTCTTTAGTGGAGTTCTTGTGGAGTTCAGTGTTTCTTTCCTGTTCCAGGCTCAAACATATGACGACTCAACAAGATACAATGAAAAAATATTTCTTGGGACCAATCGATGAATGCCAGGTTATTACTTGTTTAAATAGAAAGGAGTAGGGATATGGAGTGGGTATTACTCGCAATTCTGGGCGTGCTGATTTTATATGTAATCCTGGAATACAATAAGTTGGTTCGGCTGCGCAATGTCTTTCAAAATGCATTCAAACAGATAGACGTCACGCTCAAACAACGACATGACATGATTCCGCAACTGGTCAACACCGTAAAAGGCTATGCCAAGCACGAACAGGCCACGTTGACCGGCGTTATCGATGCCCGGAATCAAGCTGAAAAATTACGCGGTCAAAGCGACTCGGGCGACGCAGGATCAATGCTGGCACTGGGGCAGGCCGAAGGTCTACTCGGCAAGGCGATGGGCGGGATTTTTGCCTTGTCAGAAGCCTACCCCGATCTTAAGGCCGATGGCGCTTTTCGTGATTTGATGGAGCAATTGACCACTATTGAAAACAAGGTTGCCGCATCACGTCGCGGTTACAACAACACCGTGCTTGAATACAATAATGTGCTGGAAACCTTCCCGACCAATATCCTGGCGAACATGTTTACCTTTAAACGTGCATCAGAGCTGGATTTTGATGATCGTGAAGCCATTCAAAATGCCCCTGAAGTTGAGTTCTAGGCATGGCTGAAATGAGTATGTATCAGCATGGCGCCAATGCCCGTAAGCAAAGCCTGCTGATTACCTCCTTGTTTATTTTTTCAGTACTGCTGATCGCCGTGCTGATTGCCTCATTGGCCTCGGCGCGTTTAACTCCGGAAACAGCAAATCAGGCCAGCCAGATCGTTGTCGACTGGCGGCTGTTTGTTTATGTCGCTTTGGCAGTGGCCGGCGTGATTGTTTTAACATCACTCTGGAAAATGGTCAGTATGGGCGGGGATGGTGCCAAAGTAGCCCGTTCTTTGGGCGCTACCGATGTCAGTGATGAGACTAACGACCCGCTTATTACCCGGTACAAACACATTGTTGAAGAGGTGGCCCTCGGTGCCAGCATGCAAGCACCCCGCATTTTTGTGCTCGAAAACGAACCGGGGATCAATGCTTTTGCCGCCGGCAGCTCACCGGACAAGGCGGCTATTGCCGTTACGCGCGGTGCTTTAAAGCTGTTAAACCGCAGTGAACTGGCGGCTGTTGTCGCCCATGAGTTTGCACATATTCGCAACCTGGATATGCGTTTGAATGTACGGGTTATCGGCCTGATTCATGGCTTAATGGTCCTCTATATTGTGGGGCGTATCCTGATGCATTCCGGCGGTGGGGGCAGAAAAGGCGGGGCGCAAATAGCGTTAATAGGCATTGCCATTATCCTGTTAGGGTTGTTGGGGGCCTTTATGGGCAAAATTATGCAGGCAGCCATTTCACGACAACGTGAATATTTGGCTGATGCTGATTCCGCGCGCTATACCGGTGACCCCGACTCCCTGGCCGGGGCCCTGAAAAAAATCGGCGGACTCCAGCGAAGTGGTATGAAAGAAGCCGTCCACGATGAACTGGAAGAGGCCAGGCATATGATGTTTGCCGAGCTCTCCGTCAAAATGTCCGGCCTGATGTCGACACATCCGCCGTTGGTCAAGCGTATACAAGCCCTGGATCCCAGCTTTGATCCGGACAACAATGGCTGGCCTTCAATGGAAAACGCCGAGGAACCAAAAGGGGCGTAGTCAATTGAAAGCGTATGAAAATACGTGGCAATAAGTGGGCTCAGGTACAACTTTCTTCAAATTTCCCCAGGTTGAAATCCTCAATATGATTTCCTGACCAGTTTCTAATGTCGAATGTTAGCAAGAGGCGGTAATGACCCCCGGAATTAACGTTGCCAGGAAGCATAAAATTGCGCATAGGGTGCATGAGTATTCCCATGACTCATCAAATAGGTCCTACGGCCACGAAGCTGTCGAAAAACTGGGAGTTCCCGAAGCGAGGGTGTTCAAAACACTGGTTGTGAGTCTTGATGGTAAGGAACTGGCCGTGTCGGTCATCCCCGTCTCATCTATGTTGAGTCTGAAACTCATTGCCAAGGCCTTCGGAGCAAAGAAGGCTACTATGGCCGCTAAATCTGATGTGGAGCGTTCTACAGGCTATGTTCTGGGTGGTGTAAGCCCGCTCGGCCAAAAGAACCGGCTTAGAACAATAATCGATATTTCCGCCAGTCATCATTCCTCGGTGTTTGTCAGTGCTGGTCGCAGAGGGTTAGAGATAGAATTAAATCCGGATGACTTAAAAAATCTGGTAAATGGGGTATTTGCTGGGGTTTGCCAGTAAATTCACCCTGACAATAACAGGTGAGTAGAGTGAGCGGGGACAGGTACAAACTTCTCCCGAGTTGATATCTCCAGCATGATTTCCTTGCAGTATCGGGCATTTCTATTCATTGAAGCTTAGATATATTACAAGCTAGAAAAGAGGACTAAATAGTCCCTTTGAAATACGACAGCGCCCCGATGCCTTATTCTTTTCAACTTCACTCATGTTTTTCTTTGCCAGCTCCAAAGCGTCAGAAAAATGCTCTAAAGAGAATTTAACGGACTTTGCCAAAAACTCACCACTCATATTCGCAATGACACGTATCTCACCGATGTGCCCTTTTGACATCAACTCAATCACAGCGCTATCCATTTTTGGCGTTGCGTATGACACCGACCCGTTCTCTTTCACGCTTTTTGTCCAACGCCCCTCATAAACCTGTTTGCCATCAACAAAAATTTGATGTTTGTCTGTCTCATTCCGCACAGCTGCTCCCTCGTTAAAATCAAAGGCATAGTGCTCATTCGATGTATTTAAAAATCTCAGGTTCGATTTTTCATCTTTCGCGTTCATGGCTTTCAAATCAGCCTCAAGAGAAAAGTAATTTTCCATCCAGAACCCCCCCCCAATCGTGAAAGTCTGTTCGATCAGAACAGCTCGGCAGGCTCTTCTCCAGAAAGGCGATGACATCATTATGATTATTGGCGTGCGCGGCCACCAATGGGGCCTGTACCGTATCATTCACGATCACACCAACATGCGGGTCTGCGCCGGCTTCAAGCAAAGTCACAACCGCATCTAAATGCCCTTTCTAAGAAATAAGTAGAAATAAGTAGGGTCAGATACAACTTTTCAACTTTTATAGAATGTGCCGCAAAGGTAGTTGTTGGGATAATGCACGAATGAAGTCGTTCTTCTGGGCTACGTTTGTATTTTCCCCAATTTTCACTACACCTTAACCCGGTTTCTGCCAAGCGCTTTTGCCCGATAGAGTGCTTCATCAACCCGTTGGGCCAAGGATTTAGCCTTCTCATGGGGGGCAAACTCTACCACTCCGAAACTGGCAGTGATGCTGCCGAGCTTGTTGAATTGATGGCTGGCAATGGTTTGTCGTAACTTCTCGGCGACGTCTTTCGCCGTGTTTAACCCGGTTTGCGGCAGCAATACCATAAACTCCTCGCCACCCCAGCGCCCATGGATATCAATGTTGCGGATGTTGTCGTTGACCAGGCTGGTAACTGTTTTCAATGCCGTGTCACCGGTATTGTGGCCGAAACGATCGTTGACCTGCTTGAAGTGATCGAGGTCATACATGAGCAGCGAAAGCGGGGTATGGTAGCGGTTGGCACGTTCTATTTCGTGTTCCAGCAGGCGGTCGAACTCCTGCCGGTTATTAATGCCGGTGAGGCCGTCTGTAATGGCCATAATTCGTACCTGCTCTTCGGCCTGGATGCGTTGAGTAATATCCAGAAGTATTCCAGTCCAGATAATAGAGCCGTCTGCTTCCTTCTCCGGTGCGGCGCGGCACTCGATCCAGCGAATAGAGCCATCATTATGTCGGATGCGGAACTCTGCATGGTAATGCGACAGGTTTTGTGCAGATACCTGGGCTTTACTCTCGATATCGGCGGCATCCTCCGGAAGAACGCGGGAGGCGATATGGTCTACGTCGGTACCGGACAATTCCTTCTGCTCCAGACCACCCAGTTCGGCGAAACCCTCACTGAAATAGGGGAAGCTGCGTGTACCATCCAGCGCCAAACGGTATTGGTAGAGTGCACCGGGCACCTGGGCAGCGATGCGTTCAAGCAGTTCCTTGCTCTGCCGGAGCCGCTCCTCGAAGGACTTGCGTACCGTCGTGTCCCTGACAATGCAGAAAACCAGGTTCTCGCCATTATAAAGCGCGCCATTGGTGCTGACCTCCGCATCGGTAATAGTGCCGTCCTTGCGGCGGTGCCGGGTGTCAAAATGTGCGCTTGAATTGTCGGCGGACAGAAGCATTTTCCGCAGTTCCTGCTCGCTGAACCGGATATCCCAGTCCCACACGTGAAGGCTGCCCACTTCTTCGAGTGTATAGCCGAGCATGTCGGCGTAGCGCTGGTTGGCCCGGTACACACTGCCATCTCGTCTGAGTACCACCATGGCGTCTCCGGATTGTTCGAATAGGACGGTCCAGAGTATAGTTTCTGTGGTTGCGTGGTCTGTCAGTGGTTTCAAGCTCAGGCCCTGGTTGTCCAAAATCAAAACCTGCAGAGTTCCAGGCTGTTTTGTTATTCGAGCAGGATACCTAGCAAAAGTACAGGAACAAAGCGCTTACGCCTGTTTGTGGACCTGCGGTCATCCACCAGACGTCCTTGCCCGGGAACTGCCTGGTCTCGCGTCAGCATGTTGAGGAGAATTCGATGAGGCAGCTGCCAAAATCCCTATTTATCTCGCATGGTGGTGGGCCCTTGCCGTTATTGGGAGATACGGGGCATAGTGAGATGGTGTCCTGCCTGCAGGGTATTGCTGCGGCCATTCCTAAGCCCGATGCGCTTGTGGTCGTCAGTGCCCACTGGGAAGAAACAACGCCAACGATTACAGCAGGGCGCTCTCCCGCCTTGATATATGACTACTACGGATTCCCACCTGAATCTTACGATATCAGGTATCCATGCGTTGGTGAGCCTTCTCTGGCGATAGACATTCAGCGCATGCTTGGCGATTGCGGGATAGCAGCGCAACTAGACGAGAACAGAGGCTTCGATCACGGCGTTTTCGTGCCTCTCAAAATCATGTATCCGGAAGCCGATATTCCCTGTGTTCAGTTGTCTTTGGTGAGCACTTTGGATGCTTCGTTTCACATCGATATTGGAGCTGCGCTGCAGGGGCTGAAGCGGCAGAACGTATTGGTTATTGGCTCCGGTTTTTCATTTCATAACCTGAAGGACTTTTTCGCGCCCGAGAGTACTAAATCCCGACAACTCAATCACTCATTTGAACAGTGGCTGCTGAATGTCTGTACCGATGATCAATACCTGGAGAAGGAGAGGCGAGATCTGTTGGTGGGTTGGGAAGAGGCACCCGGTGCTCGATTTTGCCACCCGAGAGAAGAGCATCTTCTGCCACTTCATGTGTGTTATGGCCGGTCTCAAACCCGCTGCACTGAACAATTTGAACTCACTATCATGAACAGGAAATCGAGCATGTATCTGTGGTGATCCACCTTTTTGCAAGGGCATCACTCGCAGCCAGTTTTCCGTTGCACTGCAAATTTGCCGCAGGGCGGACTATTAGGCATATTACGGCCTGAATTGACTGTTAAAGGAAATCGCGAGTGACGAGCAACCATACTTTCTATTTATATGCCGCAGTGATGCTGCTGGCTGGCCTGGGTATACCTGTCATGGCAGCATTGAATGGCGGCCTCGGCACAAAATTACAAAACCCGGCCCTGGCAACAACCATTCTTTTTGTGGTTGGTGGCCTGCTATCCATTGTTTATCTGGTTGTTTCCGGCAGCTTGCCAAAGTCCGTACCGGGCCATATCCCGGTCTATTACTATTTCGGTGGCACATTCGTCATTTTTTATATATTAACCATCACTTGGGTTGCGCCAAAATTTGGTGTGGGCAATGCCGTTTCGTTCGTCTTGCTGGGGCAGATTGTTTCGATGGCAGTCATTGATCATTTCAGGCTTTTCGGTGCGCCGTACAACCCGGTAAATCTGGTCCGGTTTGCCGGGTTGGTTTTGATGGCAATTGGCATTTTTCTTGCAGTTCGGCGTTAGCCCGGCAAGCAATAAGTGATATCAGAGATAAGAGGGGTCGGGTTAAAACTATTCCGTTTCCACTTGTGGCCAAGTGGGTTCATGGCCCACCATGGCTAATTACATCGGTCACTTACATCTCTTTTGGAGCTTGCTAAATGCGTGTTTTTGCCAATCCAGTTGGTGCCGGCTCTCTCTGGTTCGACAACCTTGCCACAGCCGACGGGACGCCCGTCGCCTACGACCCCCAGGCGCGGGCTTTCCTGCCGATGCCACCATTTTGTGCCAACCGGGACAGAATCGGCTGCAACTGGATAGCACCGGAAGAGGGAGCCTTCTGTCGGTCCTGTGCCATGACGGCATTGGCGCCTGATCCTTCGATCCCTAATGCCATCCCCAACTGGGCGCAGACCGAGGCAGCCAAGCGGTGGGCATTGGATAATCTGGGACGCTGGCATTGGTTTCGTCCCGAGGATCCGGGGGCACCGCCTGTGTTTCATCTGCTTGCCGAAGGTCCGACTCCAGTTCTGATGGGGCACGTCGAAGGCGTGGTGACCATCAGTGTGGCAGAAGTGGACCCCGTGCTACTCACTACCCGTCGTGAAGCGCTGGAGGAGCCCTATCGCACCATGATAGGCCATATGCGCCACGAAATTGCCCACATGCTCTGGTGGCGGCTGAGCCTTCGCGAGGATTTTCTCGATGCATTCCGGGAGATGTTCGGCGATGAGCGGGTGGACTATGTCGGGGCGCTTCAATACCACTACGAAAACGGTCCGCCACCAAACTGGAGACAGCATTACCTGACCAGTTATGCCTCCACGCACCCCCATGAAGATTGGGCGGAAACGGTGGCACACCTGCTGCACCTGACAGACATTGCCGACAGCTTTGTGGCCACCGGTCTGTCATCGCCGCAGATTCCTCACGCTGGCTGGGACCCGTATTCGGAGCCCGATGCCGAGCGGCTGATTCAGATCGCGGCGGCGCTTACCGTGGGTGTCAACCACGTCAATCGTTCCATGGGTCTATCGGATCTCTATCCATTCGTGCTGTCGAACCACGCCCGTTACAAGCTGGCATTTGTTCATAACTGGTTGCGGCGGGGTGCCCAGGGCCTTTGAATGTGGCGACCTGGAGCAAGCTCGGGCTTAAGCCCACGGGATCGGCGCTGCGGCTTTCACGGCAGATGCGCAGGAGGCCCTGACAAAGCGGCGGTGAACTCGTAACCTGTAAACAGGCGGTTTCGAACAGTCAAAGGGGAATTGAGTGATAGGTGATCGCAAAGTAAATGTCTTTTATGACGAGGTGATGCTGGGTCATGACCCACAGGTGGATCTGCCCTTTATTCCCAGCCGGGTGGAGAAGCGCGTCAGAACCGTCCTGCAGGAACTGAAGTTCAAGTGGAGTTACCCCGAGCACCCCGGGCGGTTGAGTGCTATCAAGACCTATCTTGACGAGAATCCTGTTCCGGGGACTCACTTCACCTCAGGTCCCAGTGCCACCTACGAACAGTTAAGCCGCGTGCATACGACTTCCTACCTGGACCATATTTTCTCACTGGCAGGCGAAAGCGCCTGGCTGGACAGAGATACCACCGCCGTTTCACCCGGCAGCATTGAGGCCGCCACCGCAGCGGCCGGCAACGCCATCGCCGCAGTGGAAAGCGTGATCAACAAGAAATCACAAAGTGCTTTCGCCCTGGTGCGGCCTCCGGGCCACCACGCCGAGCCGGTTCGAGCCAGGGGTTTCTGTCTGCTGAATAATGTTGCGGTGGCGGCGGCTCACGCCCAGGCCAAGCTGGGTTGCGAGCGCATTCTGATCATTGACTGGGATGCGCACCACGGCAATGGCACTCAGGATATATTCTGGGCGGATCCCGATGTGCTGTTTTTCGATACCCATTGCGCCGCACCTTTTTATCCCGGTTCCGGCCATCTTGACGAAGTGGGTGCTGGGCTTGGCGAAGGCTACACGATCAACGTGCCGCTTCCTGAAACCGCCGGTGATATCGCTGTCGAGAAAGCTTTTCGTGAAATCTTGCTTCCGGCCGCCGAGCGCTTTAGACCCGATCTTGTGCTTGTCTCGGCGGGCTTCGATCCGCACCACAATGATATGGCCATGAACCTGACCTATAACGGCTTTAAGGTCCTCACGCGTATCGTTCAGAACATAGCCGACCAATACTGTGATGGCCGGCTCGTGTTTGTGCTGGAAGGCGGCTACAACCTGACATCGCTCTCTCGTGGTGTTCACGCTGTGCTGGAGGTGCTGGCTGGAGGTGATGCACCAGAAATTCTGGAGTGTGGTGTGAAGGAGGTGATGGAAGCGGCGGAATTCCATCGCACGGCATTTATCGACGATGACTAAAACCCGCGCCTGAAAAAGCGAGTACGAGCGCAACTTTTCAGGCTTAAATGTTTCAACAGTTTCTGTTTCTTCAATTTGGAGTGGTTTTCGGTTTCCCGCCCATCAGTTGCAGCCATGCCGGCATTTTTATAGAATGCGAATGATTCTCATTAATAGTTTATATGGGGAATAATTCCCTGATTCTAGGAGCATCCCGTGCCCGGTATCCAACTGGTATATCAGACCGACATCCACGCCTTATATAGCGAGCATCACGGCTGGCTGAAAGGTTGGCTGCGTGGCCGCCTCGGTAACTTAATGGATGCCGAGGATCTGGTTCAGGACACTTTTGTTCGGGTTATCCATTCGACGCAGGACCTCAGCGGCCTGCGGGAACCAAGGCGCTTCCTGGTGACGGTCGCCAGGGGCCTGACTGTGGATCTGTTTCGTCGGCGCAGCCTGGAGCGGCAATATCTGGAGGCCCTGGCTTCCTTGCCGGAGCCTCTGCTGCCCTCAGAGGAGGAGAGGGCAGTGACATTGGAAACACTGATGGAGCTGGATGGCATGCTGGCTGGCCTTGGCGCCAGAGTGCGGGAGGCATTTTTTCTCTCCCAGATAGAGGGACTGACCTATTGGCGTATTGCCGAAACGTTGGGGGTCTCCCTGCGCACAGTGAAAAACTATATGGCCAAAGCCATGGAGCACTGTTGCCTGTACCGGTTGGAGCGGATGGGCTGTGACTGATGTGGCCCACAATAAATCCGAAACGGCCTTTGGCGATGCGGTGAAAACAGTTTCTCAGGATGAGCTGAAGCGGGCTATCCGCGCTGCGGCCCGCTGGTATGCGGTGCTTCAGTCACCTTCGGTCACGCCTGCCGATCACCAGGGTTGGCAGGCATGGATGCTGCAACATGCCAGTCATCCTCTGGCTTGGCGTGAGGTTGAACAGGTTCAGGCCAGTTTCAGCAGAGTACCGGGCGAGATCGCCTTGCCGGCACTGCGGGACGCAGCGATTTCGCGTCGCGAGCTACTGCGCCGTCTGGGGATCGTGGTGGTGGCAACCCCCATGGCAGCGACGGCCTGGCGACTCAAGCCCTGGCTGGGGTGGCAGGCAGAGTACACCACCGGGACGGGGGAGCAGCACTCGCTGACCCTGGTCGACGGGGGCAAGCTCATACTGAATACTGCCTCTGCCGTAGATGTTGACTACAGTGCTGATGCCCGTCTGATCCAGCTTTATCGCGGTGAAATTTATATTGAGACCGCGCCGGATAGTCCTGCTCAAAATCGGCCTTTTTTGGTGGCCACGCCGCACGGCAGTATTCAGGCTCTGGGCACGCGCTTTATCGTCAGTCTCGATGGTCATCACACCACAGTCACTGTTCTGGAGAAAATCGTACGGATAAGTCCGACGGCTGGCGGGGAACAACGGGACCTCGAAAGCGGTCAGCAGCTTCGCTTCACCTCCCATTCGATTGCTCCCACTGTTAGCGCTGGCAGCTATGCCGGCAGTTGGCTAAACCGTAGTCTGACAGTCGTTGATATGCCCCTGCGAGAACTGCTGGCCGAACTGTCCCGCTACCGCCGGGGTATCCTCTCCTGCAGCGACGATGTTGCCGGACTCAAAATTTCAGGTGCCTTCCCCCTCGACGACACCGACCGTGCCCTGGACGCCATCACTCGTGCCTTTCCTGTGCAGGAGCGGCGCTGGGCGGGATATTGGGTGCGTCTGACCGGCGTATAACGACTTGCCTTTGCACTTTTTGACTTTCTGATTCGGCTTCTGGTTGAACACTCCGTATTCAAACCAAGGACCAACTATGCCAAAGCCAAGCGAATTCACGCGACCTCGTCCGCTGACCCTGGCCGTCGGACTGGCCACCCTGATTATCACTGCCGCGCTCTCCCTGTCCGGCGAAGCCCGCGCAGAACAGCAACCAACAAGCAACGGCCAGGCCAGCAGTGAAAAAATAAAAAAGTTTGATATTCCCGCCGCTCCCCTGAGTCAGGTGCTCAGTCAGTTTGCAGGTGCTGCCAATGTGGCGCTTTCCTTCGACGCAAGACAGTTCAAGAATTTAAATTCACCAGGATTACAGGGCAGCTACACTGTGGAGGCGGGATTCGCCAATCTTCTGGCCGGCACCGGAGCCACTGCAGTACGCCAGGCGAACGGAGATTATGTGTTGCAGCGCGCCAGGGCAACGACGTTGCCGCCCGTGAAAGTGAGCGCCACGTCGGTAGGTCCCACAGACACTGGCACGGCTGCCGATGGTTACCGAATCCAGTCCACGAATGTCGGTGTGCTTGGTGACAGATCGCTTCAGGACACACCCTACAGTGTTGAAGTTTACTCACGGGACTTGATGGATAATCTCCAGGCCCGTTCCATTTCCGATGTCACCAAGCTGGACGCTTCGGTCAGTCTGTCATCGGGCGACCTGGTGGCGGAGAACAACACCATTGCCATTCGCGGTGTCGCCCCGGATTTCGATACCGGACAGAAACTTGATGGCATGAATCTGCGTAGCCGCGCCACTGACTTGCCTCTGGAGCATATTGAGAGTGTCGATATTCTCAAAGGCGCGGGCGGGTTTCTGTACGGGTTCGGCGCGCCCGGTGGCATCATCAACTACACTCTCAAGCGACCGACGGACGCCCCCCTTCGCACAGTCAACTTACAGGTGATGGATAACGGGCTGTCGCTTGTGCACGGTGACTTTGGTGGTCGCCTCGGCCAGGAAGATCAGTTCGGCTATCGTGTTAATGCCGTACATGAGTCCGGTGACACCTATATCAACGATGGCGAATCCCGGCGGGACTCAGCTTCCATCGCCCTGGATTGGCAGCTTACTCCGGATGTTGCCTGGCGCGTCGATGCCCTCAAGGCCAGCCATACGCGTTACGGTGGCCAGTGGGCAGTGGTTCCCAATTCGGATGGGCAAGCCAGCAATTTTTCGCCGGCCAAGCCGCCAGATCCCATCGACGGTGATAAACGTCTAGCGCCGGAGTGGGCCAGCTATGGCTCGGTTCATGAAACCTGGGGCACAGATCTCAACTGGCAGTTTGCGGATTACTGGAGTCTGGAGCTGGCCCACCGTCAGTCCGACAGTTACCGTATCTTTCATTTGCCCGGTATCTTTGCCAATGTAGCAGACGACTATTCGGCTTATCTCTACAATTACAATAACCATTTCGAGAGCGAACAATCGCAGCTGATGCTCACCGGAGAGCTCACCACGGGTTTCATCCTCCACAACCTGGTTATTGGTGCCTCCCATACCGAGACGGTATCGTCCAACAGTGGACCATTGAACCGTTTTGTGGGCTTGGGGTCGGGCAATCTCGACAACCCGGAGGAGTTCCTTCGCCCCTTTGGTCGCCTGTCCCGTGGAGATGCGGATATCTTGGAGTACTCTCGTATCAAGCGCCGCGAATGGTTTCTGTCCGATACCCTGCATATCGGCACACAGTGGGACCTGATCATCGGACTGCGTCACGGCAATCTCAAGGAAGAATACGGTGACTACGATGAGAGTGAGATCACCCCAACCCTGGCAATTGTGCATCGACCAGTGGACTGGGTGTCGCTCTATGCCAGCTATGTCGAGGCGCTGGAGCAGGGTGCAATAGCACCGGAGACAGCAGCCAACGGGGGAACAGTGTTTGAGCCCCTGGTTAGCGAGCAGTACGAAGTGGGCATAAAGATGAACGCCGAACGTTGGACAGCGAATGCGTCCCTGTTTCAGTTGCGCAGGGGACTCACTTACACCGGCCCAGACAATGTGTTCAAGCAGGATGGTGAAGCGCGCTTTGAGGGCCTGGAAGTGTCGACCAAGGCCCGCATTGGTGATCGCTGGCTGCTTGCGGCGAGCGCCTTGTGGCTGGATGCACTCAACAAAAAAACCGCGGATGCGAATCTTGAAGGTGAAAAAATACAGGGGGTCGCCCGCGAGCAGTTCAGGCTCTACGGAGAATTCTCAGTTCCCAAGTTACCACTGGTGTTGAGCGCTGGTGCTCAATACGTGGGCAAGCGACCGATCGACCCAATTGGCCAATGGCACGTCGATTCCATAACCCTGTTCGATCTCGGCGCACGGTACGAAGCCACGTTTATAGGCCGGCCGGTCACCCTTCGTCTGAATATCGACAATATCACCAACGAGTCATACTGGCTTACGTCTACGGGCAGCACCTCGCTGGCTCAGGGAGCACCAAGAACCCTGAAGCTGGGTGTGGAAATTGCCCTTTAGTCTGGTTAGCGGCGGGGAGAGAAGACCCCGGTGTGTCTGCGTACCCGTCGCTGGAAAGGATATTGCCAATCAGCTGTTGCGCCCCTGTCGGGATTTGCCTAGAATGCGAATGATTCTCATTAATGTTTTGTAAAGGGAATTACTTCCTGATTCTAGGAGCATTTCGTGCCTGGCAGCGAGCTGACTCAACAAGTCCAAATCCATACCCTGTACAGCGACCATCATGGTTGGCTGCGTGGCTGGCTGGGCAAGAAGCTCGGCTGTACCGAACGAGCCGCGGACCTGATGCATGATACCTTCTTGCGTCTGCTGACCCAGGACAAACTGCAGAACCTCCAGCAGCCCCGTGCCTACCTGTTAACCATTGCTCGGCGGGTGCTGGTGGATCATTGGCGGCGCGAGCAGGTGGAGCGGGCCTATCTGGAAGCGCTGGCGCAGCTACCGGAGCAGTATGCCCCCGGGCCAGAAGAGAAGTACCTGATACTGGAAATCCTGCTGGATATTGATCTCCGTCTGGCCGGCTTGCCAGTGGTGGTCAAGCACGCTTTTCTCCACGCCCAGTTGGGTGGTCTGAAACAACAGCAGATCGCCGACGAGCTGGGTGTCTCCTTAAGTACAGTGAAGCGCTACCTGACGCAGGCCTACACCCAATGCTATTTCGCATTGGAGGTGGGTGGTTGATGATGCCGGAATCCCCTGCCGTACCGGATGTGCCACCCGCAGTGGCCCGGCGCGCTGTAGCGTGGATTCTGGCGGTGCAGAGCAGTGATGACCCCGACAGAACGGCAGCTGAGCTGGAGGACTGGTGCGCCCGCCATCCCGATCACCAGCGGGCCTGGCAGCATATCGAACAACTCAATCAGCGTTTTGGCCTTTTGACCGAGCCGGGTAGGGCAGCAGTGGCCCAACATGCCCTTGATGCTGCCGGACTGTCCCGCCGCCATGCCCTCAAGGCTTTGTCTGCACTGCTGGTTGTTGGTGCTACCGGTTATGGGGCAAATGAGGGTGGCCTGCTCAACCATTGGCGGGCCGATTACCATACTGTGACTGGCGAGCAGCGCAGATTGACCTTGGCCGATGGCTCGGAAATCACTCTCAACAGTGGTAGCGCTATTCGGGTGGGGAACAGTGGCGTAGAGCAGCGCGTCCATCTTCTGGAAGGCGAAATTCACGTTGCCACGGGCCAACGACATTCTGTTCCCCTGTTCATCGAAGTGGAGCAGGGCACTGTCCAGGCCGTGGGTGCCCGGTTTGCCCTGCGGCAACTGGGTAAGCAATGTCGGTTGGCTGTCTACCAGGGGCAGGTCGAATTGCGCCCACGGCGGTCGGCGGACAGTTGTCTGCTTAATCCCGGCGACAGTACGCTATTTACCCAAACCGGCTGGGCGCCATTGCGTCCGGTCAAACCTGACGAAGCCACTTGGACCGAGGGTGTAATCGTGGTCCGTGCCATGCCTCTGGGGCAGTTTATCGAGGAACTTGGCCGCTACCGCCCCGGTATTCTGAGGGTCGATCCAAGGGTGGCGGAACTGACCGTCTCCGGTACCTATCCTGTCACAGAAACCGACACGGTGCTGCAAAGCCTGGCGGGCGCATTGCCGATACAACTGCGCAGTCTGACCCGCTACTGGGTGACACTGGTACCGGCTTGAGTGGTCGACAGCCTGCCGAGGTTGCACCCCCGTCAATATAACCCATCCAAATATTGGAAAATCCTAAAAATCTGAGCTGTTTGCCGCACTCATCCGACTTCAAGGGTAGGTATCAATATTAATTGTCGATATTCAACCCTTGAAAAGGAACCCACAATGCCATTACGTAACGCGCTCCCTGCTAACGGTTGCAGAGGTTTTAGGCTGTTTGCACTCGCACTGGCTATCGTCCTCCCACTGGCCTTGCCCGCTATCGGCTATGCTCAACCCGCGTCTCCGCAAGCGCAGCAAAAGCAGGAATACCAGATTCCCGCCGGCACCCTGGAGCAGGCTCTAAACGCCCTGGGCCGCCAGGCTGGGATTGTTTTGATGTTTTCCAGTGAATTGGTCAGTGGCAAGAGCAGTAATGGCCTGGATGGGCGTTTTTCGCCGGGTCAGGCGCTGGAGCGTTTGCTCAGTGGAAGCGGCCTGGTGGCAACGCCGCAAAGTGGTGGGGGGTACAGCATTGCCCTGGAGCAGAAGGGGGTAATGACCTTGCCGTCGGTAAAGGTGAGTGCTGATACGATTCAGGAATCTGCCTTTAGCCCTGTCAATGGCTATGTTGCCAAACATAGTGCGACGGGGACAAAAACTGATACGCCTATCATTGAAACGCCACAATCAATCAGTGTTGTATCACGTAAAGAGATGGATGATCGCAATGTGCGTGATATCGGTGAAGCCGTGGCTTATACCTCTGGCGTAGCAATAGGAAGCACAGGCGAGACGACATTATTTGGTGGTAACAATGTTAGGGTCCGTGGATTTGGGGGCAACGGTACAGCAGGAGCCTCTTACAATGAATACCTCGATGGCCTTAAGCTGCGAGGTTCCGGGTTCGTCACTGCCAACCTCGATCCTTGGTTGTTTGAGCGTGTCGAAGTGCTCAAGGGGCCTGCCTCCGTGTTATTTGGTCAGACTCAACCGGGCGGCATAGTCAATATGGTTAGTAAGCGTCCCCATACAGATATGACCAACAAAATTCGGATGGGAACGGGAAATTTTGACCATGCAAATATGGCATTCGATCTGGGGGGCGAAATAAGCGATGAATTACTTTTCCGGGTGGTTGGCCTTGGCTTAACAGGGGACACCCAACAGGATCACAGTGACCGAAAACGCCAAGTGCTGGCGCCATCGCTAGCTTGGTCTAATGGCACAACCGATCTTACTCTGCTTGCACATTATCAACGTGATGATATCAATGCCTCCATTCTGAGCATCGTTCCTCGCGACGGTGTGTTCGCAAATCCTAATGGCCGTATTCCAACAAGTTTCCGGGTGGGGGATCCTGGGTTTGAATATTGGGATCGTGAAACCTGGGCAACCGGTTACCTTCTCAGCCATCGCTTTAATGAAGATTTAACCTTTCGGCAGAATCTGCGGTTCACTGATAATAAGCTCGAATCCAACTGGCTATACCGACGTTCCCTCGAAGCCGACCAACGTACCCTTCAACGTAGCGCTTTCAGTGCCAGAGAAAATTCCAACGATCTGACGATCGATAATCAGCTTGAATTGAAATTCGGTAGTGGAGATATGCACCATACTGTGCTTGCCGGAATCGACTATCACCAACTTGAAAATGATGGTTTACGGGGATTTGGAGCTGCTGGTGTGCCGAGTATCGATCTCTTCAACCCAGTCTACAATCAGGCAATTCCCAATCCGCCTATCTATCAAGATAATGAAAATAAGTTAGAACAACTGGGCTTTTACTTACAGGATCAGATTAAAATTGGAGCCCTGTCCGTGCTCCTTGGTGGCCGCTATGACCAAGCCGAAAATACTACAAAAAACAACCTGACCTCCACTACCACCAAAGTATCGGACTACGACTTTACCGGCCGTGTGGGAATTATCTACAACTTTGCCAATGGCTTTGCACCTTACGTTAGTTATTCAGAGTCCTTCGAGCCAGTGAGCGGCACAGCCTTTGACGGCTCGCAGTTTGAGCCGATGAAGGGCAAACAGGTTGAAGTGGGTGTCAAGTATCAACCCAGTGGCACTGAGCACCTAATGACCGTCGCGGCTTTTGAGTTGACCCAGGAGAACATGACCACTGCCGACCCAGACAATATCGGTTTCAATATTCAAACCGGAGAGGTACAAACGCGTGGCATCGAACTGGAAGGCAAATTTAGTGTCAACGAAAATCTGAATATCACTGCTGCCTATACCCACCTCGATGATGAAGTGACCAAAAGTAATAATGGTGATCAAGGCAACCGTCGTGTTCAACTCCCCAGACAAACTGCCTCAATATGGGCGAATTATTCGATTCCTTCAGGTGCCCTATCAGGAATGGGGCTAGGGATGGGAGTGCGCTACATGGGAGAAACGGAAGGTGATAATGGAAATACCTTTTCGGTTCCCGATTATACGCTCGTTGATTTTGCTTTTTACTACGACCTTGAACAAAGTCCATTCGGCCTGAAAGGCTGGAATGCCAACCTCAATATCAACAATCTGTTCGACAAGTACTACATTGCATCATGCTTTGCCTCACACAGTTGTTACCTGGGGCAAGAGCGGTCTATTCGGGCGGCAGTGGAATACAGCTGGTAACAGTTGATCGGCAATATTTTCAGGAGTTGATAAAGTAGGGTGCGTCGATTTTTCTACTGGATTAAATGCACCCCTATTTTTATTCCCAGTATCTTACCAAACACGCCGCACTGTCTGTACGTCCAAACCTTCTCATTTGTTGTCACCTCGGAACGTTGAGGTGACGGGGGCGGCGCCATGACCATCTAGTCGGTCGAGTCTTTGTGAAGTACCTCGGGTAGGCGAGTTGCTTGAATTCCCGTGTCCACACAATCCACACAGGCGTGCCAGGGGAGAGGGGGTATCCGTGCTATAGCGGTGAACTCTTTTGATCTTCGCGAATTTGCCTTTGTTTGCCCCTTGCCATAGAATGCGAATCATTCTCATTAACTCTTGTATATAGACTTATTTCGTAATACCAGGAGCATCCCGTGCCCGGCACCGAGCTGGCTCAACAAACCCAAATCCATATCCTGTACAGCGACCATCATGGTTGGCTGCAGGGGTGGCTGCGCCGCAAGTTGGGCAACCACTGTGATGCGGCGGATATTGCCCAGGATACCTTTATGCGACTGCTTGGCGGCCGCCGGGATGCCGCACGGTTAGGGGAGGAGCCCCGTGCGCTGCTGACGCATATTGCCCGCTGCCTGGTGATAGACCATTGGCGGCGGCAGGATGTAGAACGGGCTTATCTGGAGACTATCGCCCATCTGCCGGAGCCAGAGGCGCCATCTCCAGAAACTCGCTGGCTGGTGCTGGAAACGCTCTACCACATCGAGGCGATGCTGCGGGGGCTGCCCCGGCTCACCCGGCAAATTTTCCTGTTGGCCCAGCTGGATGGTATGAAGTATCGGCAGATTGCCGATCAGATGGATATTTCATTGCCCACCGTCAAGCGGCATATGCGCAAGGCATTTTTGGCCTGCTTGAGTTTGGAGTAACAGGATAAAGCCATGCCTGAATTAGCACATCCGTTCCCTCTATGCCGTATTGAGCCCGCCGTCCTGGAGGAGGCTGCGGACTGGTTGACGTTGCTGCGTTCCGGGGACGCTACGGACGAGGATCGATCAAGCCTGGAACATTGGCGCTGCCAGAGTGACATGCATCTGGCCGCGTGGCAGCGAGCGGAGTCAGTGATGGGGGCCTTCGGTCAGGTATCTGCTCCCGTAGCTCGGGGCACTCTTTCCCAGCTGGAGAACGCGGGTCGGCGTCGGGCGCTGAAAGCCTTCGCACTGGTACTCATGGTAGCTCCTGTCACTTGGGTCGCTTATCGGCAACAGCCCTGGCGGGAATGGCAAGCCGACCTGCAGACCGCCACTGGCGAGCAGCAGTCCCTTGACCTGGCGGACGGCACCCGACTGGTGCTGAATACCTCGACCGTGGTGGATGTGTCCTTCACTGACAATGTGCGCAGCCTTACCCTGTTGCAGGGGGAAATCCTGATTACTACCGGTAAGGATCCTGCCCCGGTTGCCCGCCCGTTCCTGGTTCATACTGATCACGGGCAATTGCGTGCATTGGGTACCCGCTTTACTGTCCATCAATTGGGTGACCAGACTCGCCTTTCGGTGTATGAAGGCGCTGTGCAGATTGCCCCCCACGATGCCATCGGCAAAGTTGTGGTGGCGGCAGGGGAGCAGCGCCTGTTCTCCAGCACCCGGATTCACCCCTCAGAGCGTGCTTCGGATAACGCCGAGCTCTGGGAGCAAGGCATGCTGATGGCCAGCGATATGTATTTGAGTGATCTAGTGTGCGAGCTTGGCCGCTACCGCCGCGGTGTGCTGCGCTGTGACCCGGCCGTCGCCGGCCTCAGGGTTTCCGGGGCTTTTCCTGTCAATGACACTGATGCCAGCCTGACTCTTTTACAGCAAACCCTGCCGGTGCAGGTGAGCCGTATTACCCCTTGGTGGGTGACGCTGAAAGCCAGCTAAAGCGGTGAGCCGCCGATGCCCGCCAGGCTGGCTATAATCTTTTTTCAACATGTGGTGATACCTTTTTAAAACCTGTCCGGTGTACCTGTCAGATACCTTTATTTCAAATCAACACACCGACGGGAACACCCATGAAGACAAAGCAGAGCCAGCAATCCAACGACAAGTCGACGCCCTACTCAAAGGCAGCCACTCCCAGGCCCAGGTTAATCGTCCTGGCTCTGGCCTTTGCCCTTGCGAGCGCCACCTCCTTTATTTCCTTTGTGCCACACGCCGCCCAGGCACAGGAAACGGTTGCAGAACGCAGCTATTCCATTTCGGCGGGCAAGCTCAGTGATGTGCTGGCCAGGTTTGCGGCGGCGGCGGGGGTGCCCCTGTCCTTTGATCCGCAATTACTGGAAGGCATGCAAAGCGATGGGCTGGAAGGCCTCTATACCGTACAGGAAGGGTTCTCGATCCTGCTGGCCAACAGCGGCTGTCAATTGGTGAGTACGGGTGCTGGAGGCTATTCGCTGCGCAGGATTTCCGGTGACATTACCTCGTTACCCGCCGTCAAAATCAGCGCCTCATCCATTGCCAGTGCCCAAAGCACGGTGGGCTATGGCCGTGACGAGATTGAAGCACTGCAACCTCAGGATTTGAAGGACCTGTTTCTCAGGGAATCTGCCGTCTCCGTCGGTGGCTCCATTCCTATCAACCAGAAGGTCTATGTGCGAGGCGTGGAAGAGACTGCCATGTTGGTGACAGTGGATGGTGCCCGTCAGAACAACAAGGTCTTTCACCATAATGCTACCAACCTGATTGACCCAGCCCTCCTCAAGGCTGTTCGTGCCTCGGCTGGGGTCGCGGCGGCTGATGACGGGCCAGGCGCTTTGGGTGGCAGCCTGGTTTACGAGACCGTGGATGTGGCGGATGTGCTAGACCCTGACCGCTCCCTGGGTGGTTTTGTTAATAGCCGATACGCCTCCAATGGCGACCAGGTGACCACTGCCGGATCGCTCTATGGGCGCAGCGGTGGCTTTGAATTTTTGGGCTATCTCAACCATACCGACGGTAATGATTATGAAAATGGCGACGGCGATACGGTGCGTCATACTGCGCCGGGCCTGCTCAGCGGCCTGGGGAAGATAGCCTACGAAAACGGGCAAGTCGGTCGCTTTGAGCTATCCCACGAGTATGTCAACGACGAGGCCGACCGACCCTACCGAGCGAATTTTGTCGGACTTAGCGCTGGTCGTCCGGTACCAGAATCCCGTGTTTACGACCTGACCCGGCGCAACACCAGTTTTAACTACAGCCGGGAAACAGGCTCGGGTTACTGGAACCCCAGCGTCACTATTGCCAAGAGTGAAACCGAGCTGGATACACGGGAAAAGCCACTGAGTGATCCTACCCAGACCATTGTCTACACCGGCATAACTGAGAGTGTTTCTGCCACCGCGAAGAATACTCTGTACGCCAGTTTTGCTGACATTACGGCTGGTTTTGACTACTACGATGATAGCGCCGTATTCCAGTTTTCCGGTGATCCGGATCTGGAAGAAGAGGCAGAAAATATGGGGGCTTTCATCCAGTTCCGTCAACCCTTAGGCGATAGGATCAATCTTTCCTACGGGTTGCGCTACGACCGCCAGGATTTTACCGGCACGGATGATTCCCGCCACGATGATTCGGGTGTGAGCGGGAATCTCTTCGGGGAAGTTCGCCTGAATGACTACATTACTCTGAACGCCGGCTACGCCGAAGTTTGGGGTGGCGCTGCGCTGGCAGAGAATTTTATCCTGAACGGCGACTGGAGTTACACAGGCCTGAAAGCTGTTGAAGCCAGCAATCATACTCTGGGTATACGCGGACAGTTGAATGGTTTTGTGGCCGAGGCCAACACATATCGCACCCGTATTGATAACGGGCGCACCCCATCCTGGAGCGGCGGCGCGGAGCTGGTGGCGGACTTCGATATCGAAGGCTACGACCTGTCCTTCGGCTATATCGGCAGCCGGGGTGAGATCAATCTGAAATACGCCAATATCGAGTCGGAAAAAGACGGTGAGCCTGCCACTTCCTACGACGGCAACTACTTTACTGTGCCTCTGGGGGAGCTGATTACGGTCAGCGGGGTACTCGATTTCCCGGCGCTGCGATTGTCCCTGGGGCTGAACGCGGAAGTGGCGCTGGACAACGATGACATAGAGAGCAGCGGTGCCAAGCAGGAAGGTTATACCGTCGTCAATCTGTACGCCGATTATGCCCTGCTGGAGCATTTGTCCCTGCGTTTTGCCGTGGACAACCTGACCGACGACGACTACACAGACCGGGCCAGCTATGGACAGGAATTCACCACCGTGAAGCCTCTGCTGGAACCGGGCCGCTCATTTGTTGTTAGCGCCCGGTACAGCTTCTGAGTTCAGACTTATTGGCAGGGGAAGCCTGCATGGGATTGCCCCTTTTTTGGTTTTCATCCGTCTTTATAGATAGAAGGGAAAAGTTGGGCGATATGCCCGGTATAGATGTGGTTTTCGCTACCCCGGGTGCCTGGCGCCAGGGGTGGTTTTATGTCTGCTGTAATAGAAGGTAACTGAATCATGGGATTAACGGGGAGCCGTTTGGCATCGCTGGTGGCGGCCGCTCTCGTTGGGGGCTACGCGCTGGCCACGGCGGTGGGGATTTTCCTCGGCGGCATCTTGCCCATGCCCCGGGGTGAAGCGGCGCTGGTTGGCAATCTGCTCAGCTTTGCTGTCTATGCCGGTGCGGTGATCTGGACATTTGTGGTACGTCGCCCCGTCAAGGTCTGGTTGGGTCTGATGATACCCGCCTGTGCGTTGGTGACTGGCGGACTGTTACTGACGGGTCGGGCGGGATGACGCGTACTTCCATGGGCAAGGGGCTCGGCGGCTCTCCAAAAGTTGACGGCTCTCTAAAAGCTGAAGGCTCCTCAAAAGCTGAAGGCTCCTCAAAAGCTGAAGGCTCCTCAAAAGCTGACGGCTCCCCAGCAGGTGGTTTCCGTCAGGCCATGTCGTGGTTGCATACCTGGGTGGGACTCACGCTCGGGTGGGTGCTGTTCTTTATCTTCCTGACCGGTACTGTCGGCTATTTCGATACGGAGATCGACCGCTGGATGCAACCGGAATTGCCCCAGGCGCAAACCGGTCTGAATAGCACCGACACCGCAGAGGTTTTGCTGGATCGCCTGCGGGTCGAGGCTCCCGGGGCGGATCGCTGGTTTTTGACACTGCCCGCTGGCCGCCATCAGCCATACCCGGGTATCTTCTGGCAGGGAGCGTCAACAAAGGCGGGCGCCAGCGCCGCCAGTGGCGAGCTACAGGTGAACGGCAACACCGGTGAGCCCTTTTCTGCCCGGGACACCGGCGGTGGGCAATTGCTTTATCAGATGCACTGGCGTCTACATTATCTCTCCCGCACCCAGGCGGACATTATCGTCGGCTTTGCCACGATGTTCATGCTGGTGGCCCTGATCACCGGGATTATTATTCACAAAAAGATATTCAGGGATCTCTTCACTTTCCGGCCCGGCAAGGGCCAGCGCTCCTGGCTGGATGCCCACAATGTGTTGAGCGTGGTGGCTTTGCCGTTTCACCTGATGATTACATACTCCGGTCTTATTTTTATGGGCTTTTCCTATATGCCCTTGATTGTAGCTGCCCATTACGGAGTGGACGACGAGGCCCGGCAACAGTTCATTTCTGAGGTGTTTGACCCTCCCGGATTGGTGGACTCAGCCAGAGAACCTGCACCCCTGGTCCCCTTGGGCCACTTGATAGCAGCGGCGGAAGACCGCTGGGGCGAGAACCGGGTTCGCAGTATCGATATCCGTCATCCCGGCGATAGCAACGCCCGGATAATTTTCTACGAGAATATCGAACGACGTGTGGCCAGCGGCGGCGAGCGCCTGATATTTGACGGTGTGAGCGGCGAGCTATTGCATCAGGTGCCACCGGCGACATCGGCCGCAAAGGGTGCCCGGGATCTGTTTGTCGGTCTGCACGAGGGACTATTTGCTCCGCCAGTGCTGCGCTGGCTGTTTTTTTTCTCCGGATTACTGGGCAGCGGCATGATCGCCACCGGTCTGGTGCTGTGGGCAGTCAAGCGGCGTCAACGGATGGAGAAGAAGCATCGCTTGCCCCATCTCGGACTGCGACTGGTGGAAAAGCTCAACGTGGGCACTGTGGTGGGATTACCCATCGGTATTGCTGCCTATTTCTGGGCTAATCGTCTTTTACCTGTGGCGTCAGTGGGTCGTGCCGACTGGGAGGTACACCTCATGTTTTTGGCCTGGCTGATGGTGCTCATCCATGCCGCGTGCCGTCCCAACCATCGTGCCTGGGTGGAGCAGCTGGCCATAGCCGGACTCGCTTTTGGCTTGCTTCCGTTGCTCAACCTGCTCACTACAGACCGTGGCCTTTGGCATAGTCTGGTGGCCAACGACTGGGTATTCGTGGGGTTTGACCTGACGGTGCTAATTGTTGGTCTGATGCTTGGCTGGACCGCATGGCGGGTCTGGCAGAAACGCTCGCTAATAGATACGGGGGAGATTTCCATAAAACAGGGGAGATCAGCGCAAGAGCTTCCAGGTGGGCAGTCGTAATGGTGTCGATGTTATCAAGCTTGACAGAATGGGTGTTGGGCTTTGGCGGCATGGGATCCCTGTGTCTATCCATGAAGTCTCATGCCATGAAGTCTCATGCCCGACAGATCGGTAACCTGAATTACCGGATATGGCGGCCGGGTCAGAAGTGGATGGGGTGGTCATTATTGGCGCTTTCAATAGCCATCGTGGTTAGTGCCCGGGGCTGGGGCCCTGGCCTGGTTTCATTTTTTGGCATGCTGTCAGCAGTAACCTTGCTGGTCATCGCTCTGATTACCTATCGACCTCGCTGGCTTGTTCCTGCGTCATTAGCCTGCGTTGCCGTGGGCCCAATATTGACAGGTTTTTATGTGCTGTTTTAACGCTTTTTCATTCAATTTTTATTCCTTTTTATTCAACAGGAGAATCACCATGATCGTGAAAAATTTGCCCGTATTTATTGTGGGAATGTTATTTATCCTCGGTCCTTTTGGGTCGGCACTGGCCTCGGAAAGGCCAGATCACTTCCGGGGGAAACCTGCCGAAACACTGGAGGCTGCACTCACTAACTTTACGGAATATAACAAGGAACTCGCGGTTATCCTGAAGAAGGAGGAGATAACATCCAGGGATATGGCCCAGATACACGAGCTGACCTACACCCTGGAAAATGCCTTGAACAAAATTCGGTCAGACCTTGATGGGCTGGCGGAGACACTGGAGAAAGTACATGTCGCCTCTGAGCGAGCTGCAACAGATATCGCGAGAATCAAAGGCAGTGCTTATCTGAATTTGGCAGATAAAATTATTCGCGACCCCTCTGTCCCCTCACAGGAAATCAAAGGGAACGGCCCATGATTTTTCGTGGTTGGATGCGGCAGGGTTTTGCCCTGGTCTGTCTGTTGTGTTCCCTTGCAGCCACGGCACAGCTCGCGAAACCGGTGGAGTCGCAACCTGGCGAAGCCAGGCTTGTTGTCAGTGAAGCGGACGGTGTTTTGTCTGCCGATGTGGTTAGGTATGGCGAGGTGGCAGAAGGGCTGCCCGTCGTACCAAAAGGCACTGAAACTACCAATACCCCGGATATTGCGCTACAGAGAAAATCAGGTGTGGCCGTGTTGCCCAGCGACCTGAGCGCCTGGGGCATGTTTATGCAGGCGGACTGGGTAGTTAAAGCTGTGATGATTGGCTTGGCTCTGGCCTCCATCGCTACCTGGACGGTGCTGGTGGCCAAGACGCGTGAGCTGCGTGTGCTGGTGAAACGGCAGCGCCAAACCTTGTTGGTCGTGTCTGAGGCGGAGAGTCTGAAGTCTGCTCACGAAAAACTTGTTGAAGGCAAAGGCAGCACCGAGCTCATCAGTGCTGCTGCCAAAGAACTCCATCTGTCCGCTCGCCACCTGGCTGATGTGGAAGGGGTGAAGGAGCGCGTAGCGTCCAACCTGGAACGTCTGGAAGCCGCCAGTGGCCGAAAAATTACCCGGGGCACCAGCATTCTTGCCACGATCGGTGCCACCGCACCCTTCGTGGGACTGTTCGGTACTGTTTGGGGAATCATGAACAGTTTCATCGGTATCTCCAAGGCTCAGACCACCAACTTGGCCGTCGTTGCGCCCGGTATTGCCGAGGCACTGCTGGCTACGGCACTGGGGTTGGTCGCCGCTATCCCCGCTGTAGTGATCTACAACCACTTTGCTCGTCAGATTGCTGCCTACAAGGCAATGGTTGGGGATACCTCCGCCGCGATTCTGCGGCTAGTGTCCCGTGATCTCAGCCGCCATTCAGTGGCCGGTCTGAAAGCAGTGGAGGAGGGCTGATCCATGGGCGCCAAAATCCAACACGACGACGAACTGGTGGAAAACCATGAAATTAATGTGACGCCTTTTATCGATGTGATGCTGGTGCTGTTGATTATCTTCATGGTGGCAGCGCCTCTGGCTACCGTGGATGTGAACGTGGATCTGCCCGCTTCTACCGCCGAGGCTCAACCTAAGCCCGATAGCCCTCTGTACCTGACTATCAAGGCGGATAACAGCCTTGCACTGGGCAACGATGATGTGACGTTGGAGAAACTGTCCGCTGCACTGGAAGCTGCGTCGAATGGCGACACAGGGCAACGCATCTTCCTCCGCGCCGACAAGTCCGTGGAGTACGAGACGCTGATGCAGGCCATGAACCGGTTGAGGGAAGCCGGCTACCTGAAAGTGGCACTGGTCGGATTGGAAGGCGTGGCGGGAGCTGGGCAGTGAAAGGCAACCTCGCGCACAAACCTCGGCTGGTACTGGTCGAGGAGGCCGGAAGACTGAGTCCGCCGGATGTCGCGGCCCTCGCTCCCGAACTTGACAGTCAGCCGGCTCAGCCAGAGAAAAATACTTTTCGCTGGCTAACGTCTCTACTGATCGTCTTGATCATTTATGGTGCCCCCCTAGCCTGGTGGCTGATGCCGGAAGAATCGTCCGGCCCCAATACTCCACCGCCCGCTGCCATGGTAGTGGAGCTGGCTCCAGCGCCCGTCGCACCCCCGACACCGACAGAGCAGGCGCCCGGGCCGGAGCTGGCCGAAGCTATACCCCCTGAGCCTGAGCCGCAGCTGGAACCACTGCCAGAACCGGAAATTCCACCTGCCCCGCCTGTGGTCAAACCGGACGTGCCGGTAAAGCCTGAGCCAGAGCCAAAATCTGAAACACAACAAATGCCAAAAGAGCTGCCACTTCCCGAGGAATCGGAGGTAGTGCCACCCGAAGAGAAACCGTCCAGCACCGCCAGTGCACTACCCGATGCCCCTCGTGAAGACCTGGACGCCGCTGCGCCAAACCAGGGCGTGTCTGTACCTGCGGTTAATTCAAATGCCATTCCCACCTGGCAGAATAGCCTGATGCTGAAACTCAATGAGGCGAAACGCTACCCGGCTCGTGCCCGCCGTTACAGGCAGGAAGGTATCGCTTATCTCCGCTTTACTATGGATCGCGAGGGCAAGGTGCTGGCAAAAAGTATTGAGCAAAGTGCAGGGTACCCGTTACTGGATGAGGAAACACTGGCACTGATCGACCGAGCTCAACCCCTACCCAAACCGCCAGCGGAAATGCAGGGCGAAGCGCTGGAGTTTGTGGTTCCGGTAGAATTCTTTTTGAACAGGTAGTGTCCTGAGTGTGGGCTCGAAAGCCGATAGTCACCGTTATCTACTGTGGTTAGCCGAAGAGAGCGGTCAGCCTGTCATCTGTGGCAGAGACCGCTTCTCAATATCGCCTGAATTGAATGATCTATAGCTCTTCCAATGGCCCAAAAAATTCATAGCGAATTCGATTTAGAGGAATTTTCAACTCATTGAGCGCACGATAACAGGCCTGCATAAAGGGTTTTGGTCCGAGGAAGTACACATCGATTTCGCGATCAGCAGGCAGTAGTCCCGCCAGGCGCTCGCGATCAAAAAACCCGCTGTGCTGGTCTATGTCCTGGGGCAGGGGGTCGCTGTAACAATAATAGCTGTGGAGGTTTTCATAGGTCTGGCCCATCTCCTCGATAAGATCCCGAAACGCATGGCACTCACTGTTCAGAGCCCCGTGCAGAAAATGCACCTGGCGACCACTGTCCAGTGCGGGCTGCAGCATGCTGACGGTGGGTGTAATGCCGATGCCGCCACTCAGTAATACCAGTGGACGCTGGGCATCGTTGAGGACGAAGTCGCCACAGGGCGCGGTCAGTTTAATCTGATCGTTGACGCTGAGCTGATCGTGCAGATAGTTGGAGACCAGCCCGCCCGGTTCGCGCTTTACACTGATCCGGTAATACGGCTTGCCGGGGCTGTCTGATAGGGAATAATTGCGACGGACAGTCTGCCCGTCAATGTCGAGTATCAGCGTGATGTACTGGCCGGGCTGGAAGTCGGCAATGGGCTCGCCGTCGACCGGGGTAAAGTAAAATGATGTGATCACGTCGCTTTCACGAATTTTCTTCGTTAGCATGAAACCGCGTTCACCACGCCAGCCACCGGGTTTCTCCTGGTTGGCCCGATAAACCTGCTCTTCGGCGTTAATCAGAATTTCTGCCAATTGGCCGTAGGCTTCACCCCAGGCCGAGAGAACCTCTTCGGTGGCCGCATCGCCCAGTGTCTCCTTGATGGCGGCCAGTAGGCATTCGCCGACAATGGGGTAATGTTCCGGCAGAATATTCAGCGAGACGTGTTTTTGCACTATGAGTCCGACGGCATCGCCGAGAACTTCCAGGCGATCCAGATTACTGGCATAGGCAACCACGGCGTTGGCCAGTGCCCGTGGCTGGGTTCCTGTTGCCTGGTGGGCCTGGTTGAAATAGTCCTTCACCGCCGGGTAGCGGTCGAACATCAGTGGGTAAAAGATCTCGGTGATCTGATTCACGTGGGCGCCCACGATGGGCAGCGTGGCATCAATAATGTCTCTGGACGGTTGTGAAAGCATAACGTACTCCATTCTCTGGTATGAGCGCTGTTCAAATATAGAAAACTGCTCAGGTACAAGAGGTAAGGCATTTATTATGCCAATATGTAACTCGATGAATATTATGAAAATAATTTTTATGATGTTAAAGTGACATCACTTATAAAGATGTTAAAAAGACAATATTGGTGTATTTATGACAGCACATAATGTGCCTGAAGTCATGCTCGAGATCCTTGCGGATCTGTGCCGGGAAATGTCGCCGGAACAGCGCTATGCCCGCTTGCTGACGGCACTGAAACAGGTTTTTCCCTGCGATGCTGCCGCTCTGCTGAAACTGCAGGGCTCCAGTCTGCAACCCATGGCAGTGAAGGGTCTAAGCGACGATGCGATGGGGCGTACCTTTGTGGTGGATGAGCAGCCGCGGCTGGCGAAAATTTTATTGAGTCGCGAGCCCGTGCGGTTTCTGGCGGATTCGGAGTTATCCGACCCCTATGACGGGCTTATTGATGGCACCAGTGACAGCCTGCATGTGCATGACTGTCTCGGTGTATCTCTCTACATCGATGACATTCCCTGGGGGGTTTTGACCATGGATGCTTTGCAGCCCGGTGTATTCGACGATATTGATACGCTGGCATTGCGCACGTTCATTCGTCTCACTGAGGCAACCATCAGGATTATCAATCTGATTGGTGGCCTACAGGATCGCGCCGAGCGGGAACATCTTGTGGCGCAGGCTGTGGTAGCGGATCAGGGGCAATCACAGCTGATTGGCGACAGCAAGGCGATGAAACTGCTTTACCAGGATATCGATGTGGTCGCGCGATCGGATCTGGCGGTGCTGATCACCGGAGAAACCGGTGTGGGCAAAGAGTTGGTGGCCCGTCATCTTCACCTCAGTTCGGCGCGTGTCGATTTCCCGCTGGTATATGTGAATTGCGCTGCACTCCCGGAAAACCTGGTGGAGAGCGAGCTGTTTGGCCACACCCAGGGAGCTTTTTCCGGTGCGTCGCAGGCCCGTGCCGGTAAGTTTGAGCTGGCCCATGGCGGTACATTGTTTCTTGATGAGGTGGGTGAGTTGCCACTGGCTGTTCAGCCAAAGCTTTTGCGTGCTCTGCAAAGTGGCGAAATACAGCGTCCGGGTAGCGATGCCGTGCACCGGGTGGATGTAAGAATTATTGCTGCCACCAATCGCGATCTGAGTCGTGAGGTGGCGACCGGTCATTTTCGCGCGGATCTGTATCACCGTTTGGGCGTTTACCCCATCCAGGTCCCCGCATTGCGCGAACGCCATCGCGATGTGCTGGTGTTGGCCGGGCATTTTCTCGAGCTGAACCGGCGTCGTCTTGGCCTGCGGGGTATAAGGCTGGACAGCAGCGCGCGGGAAGCCCTGCTGCATTATGACTGGCCGGGCAATGTCCGGGAGCTGGAGCATCTGATCAGCCGGGCTGTGCTGCGGGCGCGGGCGCGTTTTCCACAGGAGGTAGGTTCGCGTAAATTGCTCAGTATCGGCCTGGAGGTGCTGGATCTGTCGGCACCGGAAACCTACTCAGATCCTGTTGACGATCTGGCGGTGTCGTCACCCGATGTCGTCAACTCAACGAATCTGCGGGAGGCCACTGCGCATTTCCAGCGGCGTCTGGTCAGTGATACATTGCACTGCTGTGATGGTAATCAGTCCCGGGCTGCGCGGGAGTTGGGTCTGGATCGTGGTAATTTCAGTCGGCTGATTAAACGGCTGGGAGTAAACGACCAGCGGCTTTAGTGATAAGCTCTATTCAATCGAAGACAACATCGCCAATGATCTAACTGGGAAAGCATCATGATGAAATGGACCATTCTGTTCCTCGTTGTAGCGTTCACACCTTGCAGTGCGCTGGCCAACGATATTTGTGATTGCGAAGGTTCCAAAAAACCGGGCGGACCCTGCTATGCGGGAAAAGGTGGCCCCGCTTATGCTGGGCCTGGCGGGCCGGCTAACGCCGGCATCGGAGGGCCCTGTTACGCCGGTAAAGGCGGTGCTCGCTATGAGGGACTGGGCGGTCCAGCTTACAAAGGTTACGGTGGCGCCAGGTACGATGGTCTCGGAGGACCAGCCTATAAAGGTGTGGGTGGTGCCTGCTATGCGGGAAAGGGCGGTCCCTGTAATCCTGCGAACAAGGGTGGCAAGCACTGCCCGGCAGTCTGTGATGACTAGTGGCTGAGCACCTGCGATCTTTTGGTGTTATGACATGAAACTTCAGCAATATCAGGTCGATGCGTTTACCGACCGAATTTTTGGCGGCAATCCCGCTGCGGTAGTGCCACTGGCTTCATGGCTGGACGACAGCCTGCTGCAGGCCATTGCAGAGGAGAATAACCTCTCCGAAACGGCTTTTTTTGTCCCTTCCCACAATGGCTTTTTGCTGCGCTGGTTTACTCCGCTGGCTGAAGTCGAGCTGTGTGGTCATGCCACATTGGCGGCAGCCCACGTGATTTTTGTGCACAGTGACTACCGGCAAAACCGGATCACGTTTGCCACGCGCAGTGGTGAGCTGACAGTTGAGCGATCGGGTGATCGGTTGCAAATGGATTTTCCGGCCTGCGTGCCAAAACCCTGTGAACTACCTGATTTGCTCTACCAGGCCCTGGGGCAAAAACCGGTTCAGTTGTTGGCAGCTGATGACTATCTGGCAGTGTTCGATAACGAAGCAGTGATTCGTGCTGTCAAACCCGACCAGGGGCTACTCAGCAAGGTGGGTTTGCGCGGTGTTATCATCACTGCGCCCGGTGATACCGTTGATTTTGTCAGCCGTTTCTTTGCGCCCAAATTGGGTATACCGGAGGATCCGGTGACAGGCTCTGCACACTGTGCGCTGGCACCTTTCTGGGCCGAGAGGTTTCGCAAGTCCGCACTGACGGCGAAACAGCTGTCTCGCCGTGGCGGTGATATCCGCTGCGAGGTGCGTGGTGACAGGGTGATGCTAACGGGTTCAGCCGTCACTTTTATGGAAGCAGAAATCCATCTCTAGCAAGCCACGATACAGCGCAATTTTCGATGCATTTTGGTCTGACTTTTTTCTGGCTTAGAACCGGTTGCGATAGCGAATGTAATCCCGGGCTGTGCGACGGGGCGCCTCCAGCATGGGTAGATGACCAATGTTGGCAATCATTCGAACTTCGCTATTCGGCAGCAGGGATTGCAGAGCAGCCGCTCCGGCAGGGTGCAGAATCTGATCCTCGTTTCCCCAGACAATCAGTGCCGGCGTGTCGATGGTTTTAAGCTGTGTTTCCAGCATGGGTGATGCAGTGACTTGCCGCATGATTTCGCTGTGCAAATCGAAATCGGCAACGCTGCGCCGGGCCAGTGTGCTTCTTATGGAGTAGGGCAGAAAAGGCGGTTTATGTGTGGTCATTTGCATGAGTTTTTTGAAATCACCCGCCGAGTGCAACAGCATGGGGAGCTCACCAGTGGCGAGATAGTGTTTCAGCAGATCTGACTCGTAGGCGGGCTCGGTACCGGCAGCATTCAGTAGCCACAGGCTGGCAACCCGTTCGGGCTGTTCGGCGGCAAATTGACAGACAATGAAGCCGCCCATGGAGTTACCCCCCAGATGAACCCGCTTGAGACCGAGTACATTCAGAAATTCGCACAGGCTCTTCGCTTGATCGGTGACCTGATAGCTGGCCTCTGGGTCCCGGCTGGCGTCACCAAAGCCCGGCAGGTCCGGGATGATCAGGTGATAATGAGGGGTGAGAAAGCGTGCGATACGGGTGAAATTGTCCTTGTCTCCGCCAAAGCCGTGAATCAGTACCAGCGGCTCACCGCAACCTCCTTCCAGATAGGGCATGGTGGCACCCGGAATAGTGGCTATTTTGCTGTCGAGGCATGAACGCCAGCGTTCCAGTTTCAGGCCCGCGCTCGCTGCCTGACGGGGAAATAGCCGGTCAAAAATGATCCAGACAATGACCACGACAAAGATCGCGAGCAGAAAGGCAAATACCGGGTTCATTGCCAAATTACCTCAACGGGTTTGTGGGGATGGGCTGTATTCATCTGGCAGTAAACTCCAGTAATTGGTCGTTAATCGGCTCGCTGAGCAGCATGGTCCGGTCAGTTTCAAGGCTATGTGAGACTCGCCATGGAGCATGTCTGCCCTGGCGTGGGAGATGATCCATACCCCGTTGAATATAGCCCGAACTCAATACGTTCATGACATTCTCTTCAGTTGCTTCGTTGTCGGGTGCACGGGGTGTCACAGTGGCGATGTTGTTGCTGTCCATGTATTGAAGCAGGCGGCAGATGTAACGGGATGCGATATCGGATTTGAGTGTCCATGAGGCGTTGGTATAGCCGAGGATAAAAGCCATATTGGGCATATTTTGCAAAAGAACAGATTTATAGCTCAGCAGCCTGTTTGCCGATATGACTCTGTTGTCGATGGTCAGGGACATGCCACCAAAGGTCTGTAACTGTAAACCGGTAGCGGTAATCACAATATCCGCATCCAGCCCTTGCCCGGATTTGAGCTGAATACCCCGCTCGGTAAAGTGGTCTATCTGGTCGGTAATTATCCGGGCTTTACCGGATTTGATGGCTTTGAAAAGGTCCCCGCCGGGCACCACGCAAAGTCGTTCCTGCCAGGGTGGATAATCCGGGGTGAAATGACGCATGTCAGCACTGTTACCCAGTGATTTTTTGACCTTCCACAGCAGATACCTGCGCATTTTCTCTGGCCAACGCATGGCGCTTTTGTACAGCAGGCGCTGCAGTAAGATGTTGGCAGAGCGCAGGGTGCGGTAGAGCCACTGCTGGGGGAGTATTTTTTCGAGCAGCCTGATCAGATTGTCGTAGCGGGGGGTGCTGAGATAGTAGCTCGGTGATCGTTGCAGCAGGGTGATCTGGGCGACCTCTGGTGCCATTGTCGGCACGATAGTGGCCGCAGTAGCTCCGCTACCGATAACCACCACTTTTTTGTCGCGATAATTCAGGGATTCTGGCCAGAACTGGGGGTGAATGCACTGTCCTTTGAAGGACTCGATGCCGGGAAATTCCGGTGAGTGGCCAGCATCGTAGTTGTAGTAACCGGCACAACTGATCAGGAAATGGCAGCGGTAGGTTGCGGTTTCCCCGCTGGTTGCATTGATTGTCGAAACCGTCCACTGGTTTTGGCTACTGGACCAGTCGGCATTGGTGACCTTCAGGCCAAAGTGGATGTGTTGATCAACGCCGTATTGCTCGGCCGTCCGCTTGATGTAATCGCGGATCAGTGAGCCATCGGCGAGGATTTCTGGTTTCATCCATGGCTGAAAATCGTAGCCCATGGTGAACATGTCGGAGTCAGAGCGCACGCCGGGATAGCGAAACAGATCCCAGGTACCGCCAATCGCATTGCGGCGTTCCAGAAGTAGGACGCGCCTGGTCGGTAACTGCCGGGCGAGATGGCAGGCCATGCCGATACCGGACAGTCCTGCCCCAATAATCAATACGTCGACGTCTTGCTCTGGCACGGTGGTTTCTCTCTGCCGGCCGGACAGCGATCCGGCCATGAATGACAACGAGCGCCCCATAATGCTATAGGGTGGCCTCAAAATCGTTCCAGATATCCGACTGGCTGTCTGTTGGTTGCTGACCTCAGGATGTAAATTTCTTCATGATGTCGACGGGCAGTGGAAACACGATAGTGGAACTCTTGTCGCCGGCAATTTCCACCAGGGTTTGCAGGTAACGCAATTGGATGGCCGATTCCTCTGTGGCCAGTATTTTTGACGCCTCCGCCAGTTTCTCCGCCGCTTCGGCTTCACCCATGGCGTGAATGACTTTCGCGCGACGCTCCCTTTCTGCTTCTGCCTGTTTGGCGATGGCGCGGATCATGGATTCGTTCAGATCCACATGCTTGATTTCCACATTGGCCACTTTGACACCCCAGGCCTCGGTCTGTTTATCGAGAATGGCCTGCACATCGGCATTGAGGCGATCGCGCTCGGCCAGCATGTCATCGAGCTCGTGTTGCCCCAGTACTGAACGAAGCGTTGTCTGTGACAGTTGACTGGTGGCTTCGAGGTAATTTTCTACCTGGATAATGGCGCGTTCGGGGTCCATGACCCGGAAATATATGACCGCATTGACCTGAACGGAGACATTGTCCCTGGATATGACATCCTGAGTGGGTACATCCATCACCAGGGTACGCAAATCCACCCGTACCATCTGTTGCAGCACGGGGATGATGATGATCAGACCGGGGCCCTTCACCTTGTAGAAACGGCCCAACATAAACACCACGCCGCGTTCATATTCCCGCAAAATACGGAACATGGAGGCCAGTAATACGACCACCAATACCAGCAGTATCCCAAAAAATGTTTGCATCTCTAACATCAGTAGTCTCCTTCAGTGGGTTTGCTGACCACGGCGGTCAGCCCGTCAATTGCCGTTACCCGTACCTGTTCATTCAATTGCAGGGGTGATTCTGACCGGGCATGCCAGAGTTCTCCCTCGAGCCAAACCCAGGCGCTTGTACCATCGACCCGGCCCACCGTTGCCATGGTGCCGATCAGATGCTCCGTGCCTGTGACCACTTTGCGGTGTCGCGCCTTAACCAGCATGCTCAGGGCAAACACTAACAGGCCGATACTGAAGACTGTCAATGCAATGATCATCGGCAGGGCAATCTGGTAGGCGGGCAAATTGGTGTCCATCAGCATGACCGAGCCGGTCAAAAAGGTGATCGCTCCACTGATACCCATGAGACCGAAGCTGGGGGCAAAAGCCTCTGCGGTCATCAGGGCGATGCCCAGCAGGATCAAGCCCATCCCTGCGTAGCTGATTGGCAGCATTTGCAGGGCATACATGGCAATCAGCAGGCTGGCTGCCCCGACAATACCCGCCAGGCCAATACCCGGGTTGTAGAATTCGATAATCAGGCCATAGATACCGACCATGAGCAGGATGTAGGCAATATTGGGGTTGGTGATAACTGCCAGGAATTCGCTGCGCCAGTCCACCGGCTGATAGTGGATGGTTTCCCCGTCAGTGGACAGTGTCACGGATTTTTTTGCCAACGCGACCTGGCGGCCATCCAGTTGCGTCAGCAGGTTTTCCATGGAGTCTGCAACCAGTTCGATAACACCCTGTTCAAGGGCATCGTTTGCCGAGAGACTGACTCCTTCCCGCACTGCACGTTCCGCCCAGTCGCCGTTGCGGTTTCGCAATTGTGCCAGGCTGCGTATATAGGCCACGGCATCATTTACCACCTTTCGCTCCATGGCATCGCCCGGCGGGGCAGCTGCTTCTCCCTTGCTTTCTCCCTCAGCTTTGCCATCTTTGGCGTCATCGCTACCCGGCATGCTGGGCAACCCTGGTGATCCACCGCCGAGCTGAACAGGCGTTGCTGCACCGAGATTGGTACCGGGTGCCATGGCGGCCAGGTGTGTGGCATACAACAGGTAGGTGCCAGCACTGGCGGCCCTGGCCCCACTCGGGGACACATAGCCGACAATTGGCAGAGGGGAAGCCAGGATGACCTTGATCATCTCCCGCATGGCCATATCCAGGCCACCCGGCGTATCAATACGCAGCACGATCAGGCTGGCCTCGGCTGTGATGGCCTTGTCCAGAGACCGTTCCATATGGTCAGCTGTTGCTGGCCCAATGGCGCCGTCGATATCGATCACCCAGATGTCTGCCCGGAGAACCGCAGAGAAGAGCAAAAGGCAAATCAGCAGACAACTGTGAGGGAGGTAACTCGTGCAACATGACAAAAGTTTCATGATGCCAGTATAGAACAGACAGTTGGCGCTGTTTACTTTATCGGCCCTTCTGACCCGGCCGAATCAGGGTGAATATCAGCTGTTCAGCAGATTTTGCCGGATGAGCAGTGCTGCCAATTGTCTTTGCCGGTGGGTGGGCCGACGGGTAGACTGCGTCAAAAGGGCAGAACCAGATAAAAAAATATGCCATCTGCCAATGGATGAAGTGAACATACAGTAGAGAATATTGATGAAGACCTTTGCCGAAAAAGTCGTGATTGCCACCGGCGCAACTTCCGGGTTGGGCGAAGCCACTGCCCGGCTATACTCTGATGCGGCAAGTTTTGTGAACGGCGCTGTATTGCCCGTGGAGGGTGGTGATACCACGCGACTTTATTAATGAAGCTCTATTAGCGCGGAACTCTATTAGCTGGCGTAGAGGCGGCAGTGGTTTGCCGAAACTGGAAAGTTGTTATCAACTCTGAACAGGTTGTTTTATGAAAACGGTGTTTCGAAAAATCTTCTGGCCTATCCTGCGTATTTTCGAGCGCGATGCGCCGGCCCAGGGCTATCGTCCACTGAATCGAAAAATTCTGCTTTTTGTGGGCATTCTTTTTTTGCTGCTGACCGGCGTATCTCTCTATTTCGTGATTGCAGCGGCAGTGATCGGGGGGCTGCTTCCTGTAATAGGCTTTTTGGTTGCGGGCACTGTTTGTCTTGTGGTTGCCCTGCTGGGCAGCGATGGGGCCGTGGTCAAAATCTGGGGAAGCAGGTAGCGTCATTCAAACAGCAATAGGCATAAAAAAGGGGCATACAGCCCCTTTTTTATGATATTTGAGTCAGTATTACATCAGATTTTCTGACCTTTCGGGAGATTCTCATAGACCTCGTCATCGGGCGCGGCATTCAGAATTGCCTTGAAGTAGCTGCTGGGCAGTTTGATCTGGTAAGTGCGATTGCCCGTGATCGTAAGATCCATTCCCATATTGGCGCTGTCAAAGAAATTGATAAACGAGATCGGCAGGGCGATTCGCTCTTCGTAGCGGCAATTGGCTGCCTCGCAGACATTTTCATCTTTCGACATGGGGACCAGGCGAAGCTCGCCATCCTTGGTGGTTGCCTTGCTATAGGAGCGCCAGCCCTCATCGTTGTACTGAGCTGTGACGTAGAGGATGTACTGGTCCTCACCTTCAAGGTCGACAGCGCGCACCAGGTAAATCTCGGAAAAATTCTCGGACAGCTTTTTTTCCGAGAGGGCAAAGTTCGGTCCGTAGGTGATTTCACCGTTCACCGGATCCATCTTGTATTCGATCAGGGTGCTGATTTCCTCGGGGGACTGCCAATTGATTTTGGCTTCTTTGGAAGCTTCCTGGGAAACAGGTTCGCTGTCTGAACCGGCGTGGACCTGCAGGGAAGCCAGTGCCAACAGGGCAAGGATCTGTGGAATTATTTTCATGTGTGACTCCATGGTATTGATGAGTGCTTGACGCGTTCATTTTTGTTGGTCGGTATGCTTGCGCTTTTGCCTGTGCATTTCAACCTGTTTATTGCTGGATAACGTTCCAGCATTGCCCCATAGCTGTTTCGCAAATCGTGCTGTTAAACACAGATGTTACCGATATATCGGCAACTATGAGTCTTTCCGTTATCGATGGTTCCTGAGCAGGACAATTTTGATCACAGCTGGTGCAAGAACCTTTCGTCAATAATTACGCGGGAGGAAGATATCTGGATCAGCGAAAATGAAGCAGGAGTCCGAGGTCGGGTTTCTCTGTTTTTTCAGGATCCCCGTGTTCTCAATGAATAGTGCCAACTATGCTAAGATGCCGGGTTTGCGATTGATGGATTCAGCCTGTTATGAACCAAGCGACACCCTATATCGTTCGAACCTTTCCAGTGGGGCCGTTGCAGTGTAACTGCACGGTCATAGGCGACCCGGCCACCCGCCGGGCACTGGTGGTTGACCCCGGTGGCAATGCCGCAGATATTCAGGCCATTCTGGCTGAACTGCAGCTGGTGGTTGTGGCAATTATTCATACCCATGCGCATCTGGATCATATACTGGCCGCTGGTGAGATCAAAAAGGCCACCGGTGCACCGATTTATCTGCACCGGCAGGACATGTTTCTGTGGCGTGGTGTAGCGGAACAATGTGCCATGTTTGGCGTGCCCCTGGTGACCCTGCCCGATCCGGATCATTACTTTGAGGATGACCATGATCTGGGTTGTTGTGGCGGCGTGGCCATGCATACCCCGGGGCACACGCCGGGTTCCACCAGTTTCTGGTTCGAGCCGGCCGACCTGTTGATCGCCGGAGATACCCTGTTTCGCAGTGGTATCGGCCGCACCGACTTACCTGGTGGCAATCACGGCCAGATCGTCAAGTCCATTCGCGAGCGGCTCTACACCCTGGATGACAATGTGGCTGTGGTCACCGGACATGGTCCGGGCACCACGATCGGTGATGAGAAGCACCACAACAGATTCGTGCGGGCCTGAGTGCCCGCTTCCCCCAACAGAGACGGAGTGCTTATGAAGCAACAGATACTGGCGATGCTGGAGTTGCAGAATGCGATGAACAGCAGGGTGAACGAGAACTGGGCAGAGCAGCATTTTGCGTGGTATCGGGCGATATGGGTGGAGTGTGCCGAATTGCTTGATCACTACGGTTGGAAGTGGTGGAAAAAACAGATGCCGGATGCCAACCAGGTAAAACTGGAGCTGGTGGATATCTGGCATTTCGGTCTCAGTATTCTGCTGCTGGAATCCCGGAATCATGGCGATATTGCCCAGTTGGTGGAACAGCAGCTGGCGAATGCGGGACCCTCCGGGGATTTTCGCGAAGACCTCGAGGCCTTTACCCTGAACACCCTGCAAACCAAAAAATTTGATGTGGCCGGGTTCGGTGCCTTGATGGCGGGGGTGGGGTTGAGTTTTGATGAGCTCTACACCCGCTATGTCGGTAAAAATGTGCTGAATTTTTTTCGCCAGGACCACGGTTACCAGGACGGCAGCTACCGCAAGCAGTGGGGCAGCAAGGAAGATAATGAACACCTAGTGGAAGCGGTTGCCGAGCTTGATCATCGTTGCCCGGAATTCAAGGACGATCTCTATCAGGCCTTGCAGAACCGCTATGCCGACAGCGCCTGACCTGTTTGGGCGCATGCGCTAAAAACCGTTAGAATAGCCTCTTTTCAGAGTGGTTTCATAACCCAAAAAACTGTTACAAGACAACCATGATCGATTTCGATACTCGCAAACAGCGGCTGGAATTCAACAAGCTGCAAAAACGCCTGCGCCGCAATGTGGGCAAGGCCATTGCCGACTTCAATATGATTGAAGAGGGTGACAAGGTGATGGTCTGCCTCTCCGGCGGGAAAGATTCCTACGGTATGCTGGATATTTTGCTGGGCCTGCAGAAAACCGCACCGGTCAGCTTTGAGCTGGTCGCCGTCAATCTCGACCAGAAACAACCCGGCTTTCCGCCGGAGGTGCTGCCTCGCTATTTGACCGAGCTGGGGGTTCCCTTTCATATTCTGGAAAAGGACACCTACAGTGTTGTCACCGAGTTGATTCCGGAAGGCAAGACCTACTGCAGTCTCTGTTCGCGGCTGCGGCGCGGGACCTTGTACGGTTTTGCCGAGCAGATTGGTGCCACCAAAATCGCCCTTGGCCACCACCGCGATGACATCATTGAAACCCTGTTTCTGAATATGTTCTACGGTGGAAAACTGAAGTCCATGCCGCCAAAACTGCTCAGCGATGACAAGCAGAATATGGTGATACGCCCACTTGCCTACTGCAAGGAAAGTGACTTGGAGCGCTATGCCATAGCCAAGCAGTTTCCGATTATTCCCTGTAACCTGTGCGGTTCTCAGGATGGCTTGCAGCGCAAGGTCATCAAGGAGATGTTGCAAACCTGGGAAAAAGAGCATCCCGGACGGCTGGAAACGATCTTTAGTGCCATTCAGTCCGTTGAGGCCTCCCAGCTGGCCGATGCCGCCCTGTTTGACTTTGCGGATTTAAAACTGGAACGGGCGCCACGTATCGGTGCGGTCAATCTCTGGGATGCCGACAGCGACACTGTTCGCGAGTCTGCCTGATGCGCTGCGGCTTTCGATGCCGGAGTGATCACCCTATAATCATTCCTTTCAGCAAGGCGGATACTGCCCCATGAGTTATCAGGTTCTGGCCCGCAAGTGGCGCCCTCGCAACTTCAGCGAGATGGTTGGGCAGGAGCATGTGTTGCGGGCCCTGATCAATGCCCTCGATAACAACCGGCTGCACCATGCCTACCTGTTTACCGGTACCCGGGGCGTAGGGAAAACCACCATTGCCCGGATTCTGGCCAAGTGTCTCAATTGTGATACGGGCATCAGCTCTAATCCCTGCGGTACATGCAGTGCCTGTGTGTCGATTGCAGAGGGTCGGTTTGTCGATCTGATTGAAGTGGATGCGGCTTCCCGTACCAAGGTCGAGGATACCCGGGAGCTGCTGGACAATGTTCAATACGCACCGACGGCGGGGCGCTTCAAGGTCTACCTGATCGATGAGGTGCATATGCTCTCCGGTCACAGCTTCAACGCACTGCTGAAGACCCTGGAAGAACCGCCGCCTCACGTAAAATTCCTGCTGGCCACCACGGATCCGCAAAAATTGCCGGTGACGATTCTGTCGCGCTGCCTGCAATTTAATCTCAAGCATCTAAGCCCCGAGCGGATTGTGGAGCATCTGCAGTTTGTGTTGGGTGAGGAGAAGGTTCCCTGCGAGGAGGCGGGTCTCTGGGCCCTGGCCCGCTCTGCCGACGGTAGTATGCGAGACGCCCTGAGCCTGGCCGATCAGGCCATTGCTCACGGTGGTGGCAAAATCACCGAGGCGGAAGTCTATGACATGCTGGGCACCATCGACCTTGGGGCTATTGCCGATATTGCCCGGGCACTGGCCAACCGTGATGCGGTGGATGTACTGGCGGTAGTCGGGCGTATGGCGGAGCACGCTCCGGATTTTGGTGCCGCACTGGCCGATCTGTTATCGGTCTGGCACCGGGTTGCCATCGCCCAAACCGTTCCCGATGCGCTGGACAATCGTCATGGTGATGACCCGTTGGTGCGCGAGTTGGCAAAAGCACTCAGCCCCGAAGATGTTCAGTTGTTTTACCAGATAGCCCTGTTGGGGCGACGCGACTTGCCGCTGGCACCGGAACCCCGAATCGGCTTTGAAATGGCTCTGCTGAGAATGCTGGCATTTCAGCCGGCGGCAGACAGTGCTGTGCAACCACCCCCGGTAGCAGGGGGTGCGTCTACTGTGTCCGCTGCTCCGACCGCAGAGGAGGCGGAGGGGGCGCCAAAAAAGCCCCTATCCGGTGATCACCACAGCGCGTCGTCAGCGACTGTACAGGCAGGTTCTGTAGAAACCTTTTCTGTAGAAACATTGAAACCAGCTGTGGATCGATCATCGGTTGACGCTGCCCCGGATGTTGCGATGGATGGTGCCATTGCAGCCGAGGCAACGGAAACGCTGTCCGCCAATCCCGTTGTCGTCGATCCGCCCAAGCCATCAACTACAGGTGTGGCGGTAACGTCCATAGAGCCGGCACTGTGGGTTGAGTCGGAGACGCTGGCCTCATTTTCCCGCCAGGCCCGACATCAGGCTGCTGTTGAGAATAAAACGGGGCCTGTATCGGGTCAGCAGCCAGGGGTAACTCGTGATTTGACGCCGGCAGTGCAGACCGATGACGTGGTGCCTGAGATGGCTGAAAGTGCGATTCCTTCAGCAGCAGTGACTCCAGGTACAGTGACTAAGGTGCTATTGGCTGAGGCTGTGCCGGATCGCTGGATTGAGATTTACCAGGGACTTCAGGTGGCTGGTTTGCTGCAAAATATTGCCGCCAATTTGTGCCTGGTGGAAGTCGATGGCCCAACGTTGCACTTTGTGCTGGATATCGCCAGTAGTTCGCTGTATGAGGAATCGCATCAGCAGCGCCTCGCCGATGTCCTCACAGAATACTTTGGCGAGCCAGTGACCGTGCAGATTGAAGTGGGTGCAGTCGCTACTGAAACCCCTTTGGCCCGCACTGAAAGACTGCGCCGTGAACGCCAGTCGCAGGCGGTGGAGCAGCTGCGACTGGATCCCAATGTCCGGCGAATCACCGAGCTGTTTAACGGGGTTTTGCTGGAAAATACGATTAAACCAATAGATTAATAAATATCGGTAACTTTATGAATATAAATGAATTGATGAAGCAAGCTCAGGACATGCAAACAAAGATGCAGCAATTGCAGGCCGAGGCGGCCAAAACAGAGGTCACCGGAGAAGCGGGTGCCGGTCTGGTTCAGGTGGTGATGAATGGTCGCCACGATGTGCGGAAGGTCAATCTGGATCCATCCCTACTCAGTGAAGAAAAAGGCTTTCTGGAAGATCTGTTGGCAGCGGCTGTCAATGATGCCGTCAGGAAGGTCGAGGAGGACCAGCGCAAACAGATGGAAAAACTCACCGGTGGCATGCAGCTGCCGCCGGGCTTTCAGATGCCTTTTTGAACTGTTGGTCAGGTGGCAAGACAGGACGTACCTTGATTGAAGGGTGCGTTCGAATGATTCCCCGGAGATTGGAAACAGATTGTGTTCAGCCCTTTGATAGACGAATTGATTGATGCCTTGCGCTGTCTGCCCGGTGTGGGCCCAAAATCCGCCCAGCGAATGGCGCTGCAACTGCTGGAGCGAAACCGCGATGGCGCCGTTCGCCTTTCCAGTGCTCTGAGTCAGGCCGCTGAACACGTGCGGCGTTGCCAGATGTGCCGGACGCTGACAGAAGCCGACCTGTGTGAAATATGCAGTAACGGGCGTCGCGACATCCATCAGTTATGCGTGGTGGAAACACCGGCCGATATGTTTGCTATTGAGCATAGCGGCAGCTATCGGGGGCGTTATTTTGTCCTGCTGGGCCATCTTTCGCCGATTGATGGTATTGGGCCGGATGCCATCGGTGTCGATCATCTGATGTCCCGGTTGGCTGAAGAAGAGATCAATGAATTGATTCTGGCCACAAATCTCACCGTCGAGGGCGAAACCACGGCTCATTACATCAGTGAAAGAGCCAGAATGCTCAATGTGACAGTGAGTCGTATCGCCCACGGAGTGCCAATGGGTGGCGAGCTTGAATATGTGGATGGCGGAACCCTGTCCCATGCCTTTACCAGCCGCAAACAACTATAGTGGGTCTGCCAATTCATACCGCAGATTTCTTAATGACCTTTGTAACGGGAAGCACTGATGTCTGAACAAATGCCGCCACCGATTCTGGTGGCTGACAGTGCCGCTTTGAGCCACTGTGTCGAAGCGCTGCATAAATCCGATGTGCTGGCCGTTGACACCGAGTTTATGCGGACCGATACGTTTTACCCGATATTGGGTTTGATCCAGATATTTGACGGACAGCAATGCTGGCTAATTGATCCCGTGGCGCTGGAATCACTCGATGAACTGGGCAGCGTTTTTAAAAGCCCGGCAATAATCAAGGTGTTCCACTCCTGTTCTGAGGATCTGGAGGTGTTGCAGCATGTGATGGGTACTCTGCCCCAACCCCTGTTTGATACCCAGATTGCGGCTGCCCTGACCGGTTTCGGGTTCTCCCGGGGCTATGCTGCCTTGGTGGATGACATGCTGGGTCATCATGTGCCCAAGGGCGAGACCCGCTCAGACTGGCTGCAGCGGCCCCTCAGTGAAGCGCAACTGGGCTATGCGGCTTCCGATGTCTATTTCCTGCTGCCTGTCTACCATTTGCTGGTTGAAGCCCTTAAAAAACTTGACCGGACGGTATGGATGGACGAGGAAATGGCGACATTGGTCGGTCGTTCGCTTCAGACCGATGATACTGCAGACTATTATCGAAAGGTTAAGGGTGCCTGGAAGCTGGAAGCGAAAGCGCTACTGGTATTGCAAGCAATTTGCCAGTGGCGGGAAGTCGAAGCGCGGCAGCGCAATCGTCCGCGCAACCGCCTGATAGCTGACCGGACCCTGCTGGATGTCGCCATCGCGCAACCGGCCAACAAGCAGTCACTGGCCGGTATCGAAGGTATATTTCCCGGTTTTTTACGCCGGTATGGCGACGATCTTTTGTCGCTGATTCATCGGGCGCAGAGTGATTATGTATCAAATCCCAAACCCTTGCCGCCGCTGGATGCGCCTTTGCCAAAAGCGGCCCGGGATATGGCAAAGGCGCTTAAGGCGGTGGCCAGCGAATGCGCAGAATCCCGCAACCTGTCGGTTGAAATACTGGTCAGAAAGCGCGATATCGAAGAGTTGGTGCGTTCGGCGGTCGGTACCGGCAAGCCCCGTCTCTCCGCTGCATTGCGGGAAGGTTGGCGCTATGAGCTGATCGGGCAGGCGCTTCTTGCAGAAGTTAGTCGTCTTTTGTCATCCAATCCGAGTGCCGTCAATGAGTAAACAAATCTGCAAAATCTATCGTAGCTCGAAAAACGAAGCCATGTATCTCTATGTCGATCATCAGGAGGACCTGGATCGAATCCCCGAGCCGTTGTTGCAGCGATTTGGCAAACCCAAACTGGCAATGACCCTGGCGTTGTCTTTGGATAAAAAGCTGGCCAGAGCCGATATTGCCAAGGTGCTCGAAGCGATCAGAGAGCAGGGTTATTACCTGCAGTTGCCACCAAGTCCCGAGGCATATATGCAGGAATTGCGTAATAAAAACGACAAGCTTTAAAGGGTAAGTGATTGAGCAAAAAACCTTTTTGGGAAGAAAAATCACTGGCAGAGATGAGTCGGTACGAATGGGAGCAGCTCTGTGATGGTTGCGCCCGATGTTGTCTGCACAAGCTTGAAGATGAGGAGAATGGCGATATCTTTTATACGGATGTTGCCTGTCAGCTGCTCGACCAGACCAGCTGCCGTTGCGTCGATTACCGGCATCGGCTGGCGAAAGTGCCGGATTGTCTGGCCCTGTCACCTGAAAAGATAGATCAATTTCACTGGTTGCCAGATACCTGCGCCTACCGCCTGCTGGCTGCCGGTCGTCAATTGAAAGCCTGGCATCCGCTGGTTTCCGGTGATCCTGAATCAGTACATCGGGCAGGTATTTCGGTCCGGGGCAGGGTGGTTGAAGAATTTTCAGTGGCAGAGCAGGATATGGAGGACCATGTAATCCACTGGGTGAACAGCTGATCCGGTTTGTTTGAGTTCTCTTTGACATTTTCTGCCAACTGGTTTTTAGTAGCGACCCCGGCTTCAGCCGGTGAATCAAAACATCCCAAGCAATCATCGCCATTAGGTTATACTCGCTGATCACGGATTGAATAACGGACGTATCAAAGGGAAAGGAGCGTATTTATGTATTCAGATGAAAACTATCTTTGGGGGCTGGTCGCCTATTATGTCGGTAGTGGGCTGGTGTTGCTTTTTTTGTGGCGTTTTCGCGATCTGTTACCCGGTAGACATTTTCGCAATGTGCTACTGCTGTTGATCAGTGCCACTCTACTGGTACCAATCAATGCCTACCCCGACCTCAACTATCTTGCACCTGCCTGGTTTGTCAGCCTGTATGAGGGGCTAACCAGTGTTTCAGAGCAGGGTTACTTGCGTGGAGCGCTGCCCATCTTCGTATGTTTTTTTGCAGCATTGCTGGTTTATACCGGTGGACAGCTGATTGCCAGTCAGCTAGTTCGATCTTCCAGGACTGCAGACCACGAAATGAAGTCCTAGAGACTTAGAGAGTCAGGGCTGCTTCAAGCGCTTCCAGCTGTTCGGCCAGTTCCAGCCATTGAATTTCCACCGCCTCTCGTTGCTGTTTGAACTGATTCTGTTCAAGCAGCAGTGACTGCAGCGCCTCTTTGTGTTCGGGTTGATAAATTGCCGGGTCGGCAAGACGATTTTCAATATCACCGACAGTCTCATCCAGCTTGTTCATGCGAACTTCTGCTTCACTCAGGGCCTTCCTGAGCGGGCGCAGCTGTTGCCGGATTTCAGCCCCTTCACGCCGTTGCTGTTTTCGCTGTATAGCAGGCCCTGGCCCGGGAGATGTTTCTCCGCCCTTGTCGCGCAAACGTGACAGCAGCCAGTGGGTGTAGCTGTTGAGATCGCCTTCAAAGGGTGCCACTCTGCCATCGTTTACCAGCAATAGTTCATCAACGGAATTGCGTATCAAATGCCGATCGTGGGAGATCAATACCACGGCGCCGGTAAAGTCCTGTAGCGCCATGGTCAGCGCATGGCGCATTTCAAGATCCAGATGGTTGGTGGGTTCGTCGAGTAACAGCAGGTTGGGTTTTAGCCAGACAATGATCGCCAGCGCCAGTCGTGCCTTTTCGCCACCTGAGAAATGCTCGATCACATCCAGTGCCATATCGCCACGAAAATCAAAGCGACCGAGAAAATTGCGCATGCTCTGTTCTGTGGCGGTCGGTGTCAGTCGCTGCAAATGTAGCAGGGGACTGGCGGACATATCGAGAGCATCGAGTTGGTGTTGGGTGAAATAGCCGATGGAGAGGTGTTCCCCTGCAACGCGTTCGCCACCGAGGGCCGGTAAATCACCGGCGAGGGTTTTTATCAGCGTCGATTTACCGGCGCCGTTGGCGCCGAGCAGTGCGATTCGACTGCCCGGATGCAATGTCAGGCCGACTTCGCTGAGGATGGGCTGGTCGGGATAACCCACCACACTTTTACTGAGCGATAGCAGCGGATCGCTGATTCGTTCCGGAGGGAAAAATTCAAAGTCGAACGGTGAATCAATATGCGCGGGCGCGACGGTTGCCATTCGCTCCAGCTCCTTCAGGCGACTCTGGGCCTGCCGGGCCTTGGTGGCCTGAGCCCTGAAGCGCGCGACGAACCGATTGATTTCTCCGATACGACGTTGCTGTTTTTCATAAACAGCCTGCTGTTGGGTGAGTCGCTCACTGCGCTGGCGCTCAAACGCCGAGTAGTTGCCGCGGTAGCTGAGCAGGCTGGCGTGTTCGATATGAAAAATTTCCTCGCAGACGTTGTCGATAAAATCCCGATCGTGGGATATCAGCAGAACGGTACCCGGGTAATTCTGCAGCCATCGCTCCAGCCAGAGAGTCGTATCCATATCCAGGTGGTTGGTAGGTTCGTCGAGCATTAGAAAATCGGATGGGCACATCAATGCTCTGGCCAGATTCAGGCGAATCCGCCAGCCACCTGAAAAGCAGCTCACTGGAGAAGCTCTTTCCACCGCAGAAAAGCCCAGTCCCTCCAGTAGCTGTTCTGCCCGCAATGGGGCGGTATAACCATCGATCTCGTCCAGTGCCTGGTGCAGGTTGGCCAGCCGGTCGTTAGCCTGATCGGTTTCGGCCCGAGCGATGTCTGCCTCCAGCTTGCGCAGGACCTGATCGCCGTCAATGACAAAGTCGAGCGCAGCCCGGTCGGTTGTCTGCACCTCCTGTGCCATATGGGCCATGCGCCATTGACCGGGGATCTGCAGCGTGCCTTCCTCCACTGTCAACTCCCCCAGAAGCAGGCTGAAAAGGCTCGATTTACCAGCGCCATTGGCACCAATCAATGCTATTTTTCGACCCGGGTGAATGGTTGCGCTGGTTTTTTCCAGTAGCCGTTTGGTGCCCCGCTGCAGGGTAATGTTTTCCAGAATGATCATGGCCGGCATTATGACGGATTTGTGATTTTTACGCCGCATTGGCATGCGTCGTTTGGGTTACTTTTGGCAATTAATTCAGTGGTGGTCAACAAACCACAACAAGTTCTGTTGTACGTCCGCCAGCCATTTGGTTAGCATTGGTTGTCGGGCTAAAACCATTGCAGGATGACCCGTGCGGTAAAAACATAATAATTCCGGGAGTGAGCAATGTCTGAGAATCAGCAGCCAATGGATGTGAACGAAGCAGTACGCAAATCGTGGGCGCACTTTGGATTGCCCGCCGAGTTGCCGCCCTGTGATTTTCAGTCACTGCTGGATGTGCTGGAGGATGCGGTATCGCATTTTCCGGATAATCCGGCGGTAACGTCCCTGGGGGGGACGCTAAGCTTTGCTGAGCTGGATACCCTTTCCACCCGGTTTGCGGCCTATTTGCAGCAGCACACTGAACTAAAGCCCGGTGACCGCTTGGCCATTCAGATGCCCAGTTTGATCCAGTACCTGGTGGTGGCCTACGGTGCCTTTAAAGCCGGATTGGTGGTAGTGAATATCAATCCAATGTATACCGAGGTGGAACTCGACTATCAGCTCAATCACGCCGGGGTGAAGGCTGTGGTGGTGTTTGACCGCTTCCTGGGTATCGTGGAAGCCGTACGCGATCAGACACCGGTTGAAACCGTGTTTGTCACCACTCCTTTCGATCTTCATCCACCCCTTAAACGTCGGCTGATGAGCGTGGTGCTTAAACTGATGGGTAAAGCGGTGAAGCCCGGCCGTGCAATCCCTTTGCAGCAGGTATTTGCCGATGCTGCCGGCGCCGAATATCAACCGGTTGAGCTGACACTGGACGATATGGCGCTGTTGCAATACACCGGTGGCACAACCGGTGTCTCCAAACCCGCCATCATCAGTCATGGCAATATGGTCAATGTCACTCGCCAGGCCTGGGCATTGCTTGAGATGTCGGGTCTGGAGCGGGGCAAAGAACGGATTGTCTCACCGCTGCCGCTCTATCATATCTATGCCTTTGCGCTCTCTGTCACCACCGGCGTGTATATCGGGGCTCACTCCCTGTTGGTGCCAAACCCGAGGGATATCAAGGGCTTCGTCAAGCTGTTGCGGCGCTGGCCCGCCACGCTGTTTTCCGGGCTGAACACCCTGTTTGTGGCATTGCTCAAACATCCCGACTTTGCCCGCATTGATTTCTCCGGTCTGAAAATTACCCTGTCAGGCGGTTCCGCCTTGGCCAGTGACACCGGTAAGGCCTGGCAGGACAAGACCGGCTGCGAGATCAGCGAAGCCTATGGTCTTACTGAGGCTTCTCCGATCGTGTCATTTTCTCCACGGGGTTCAGGCAAGGCCGGCTCTGTGGGTATTGCCGTTCCTGAGACAGAGTTGCGAATTGTCGATGACGAGGGGAAGGCATTAACCGTTGATGAACACGGTGAACTCTGGGTACGGGGTCCGCAGGTGATGTCCGGCTACCTGGATTTCCCTGAAGAGACAGCCAAAACCATTACTGACGAGGGTTGGCTGAAAACCGGTGACATTGCATCAGTGGACCGGGATGGATTTCTCCGCATCCACGACCGCAAAAAAGACATGATCAGTGTGTCGGGTTTTAACGTCTATCCCAATGAGATTGAAAACGTGGTGTCGCATCACCCCGACATCAGTTACTGCGCGGTCGTTGGCGTGCCAGACGAGCACTCGGGTGAAGCGGTCAAGTTGTATCTGGTCAGTACCAATCCCGAACTGACCGCGGACGACATGCACGATTATTGTGCGAAGCAACTGGCCCGTTATAAATTACCAAAATACATTGAGTTTCGGGATGAGCTGCCGCTCTCCAACGTCGGTAAGGTTTTGCGTCGAGAGTTGCGTGATAGCTGACCGGATGGCACGAATGCAACGATGACGGACGATGTTTCACAATGGCGGGACAGGGTTGCGCTGTGCCTCGGGGTTGACCGTGGGCCGCTGAACCGGCAACTGGACAAGATTGCTCGACGGGCTGCGCAGGGCAAGCCGTTTGACCGGGAGATGAAGGCATTTTTGGCGCGGCTGGAAAAATCCAGCCAACAGTATCATGCGCGTCGGGCCAGTGTGCCGCCGCTGACGTATCCGGACGATCTGCCCATTGCGGCCCGTCGTGAAGATCTTCGCAAAGCAATTGCCGACCACCAGGTGGTGATTGTGGCCGGGGAAACCGGTTCCGGTAAAACCACCCAGTTACCCAAAATCTGTCTTGAGCTCGGTCGGGGCGTCGCCGGCATGATCGGCCACACCCAGCCGCGCCGCATTGCAGCCCGAACGGTGGCCAACCGTATCGCCGAGGAGTTGCAGCAACCACTTGGCGAAACGGTCGGTTATCAGGTTCGTTTCAGTGAGCAAAGCGGTGACAACACGCTAATTAAACTGATGACGGACGGTATTCTGCTCGCCGATATCCAGCACGATCGACTGCTGTACCGCTACGATACCCTGATTATTGATGAGGCCCATGAGCGCAGCCTGAATATCGATTTTCTGCTCGGTTACCTGAAAAATATTCTTCCCCGACGCCCCGACCTGAAAGTGGTTATCACCTCTGCGACCATTGATGTGGAGCGCTTCTCCCGGCATTTTGATGATGCGCCGATTATCGAGGTATCCGGCCGCACCTATCCCGTGGACGTTGAATACCGTCCCGCCGAGGAAGACCGGGATCTGTCGCTGCAGGTGCTGGATACGGTAGAAGAGATTCTGACGTTGCCAAAGCGGGGTGACATCCTGGTGTTCCTCAGCGGCGAGCGCGAGATTCGCGAAACGGCCAATCTGTTGCGCAAGGCGCAACTGCCTCACCTCGAGGTGGTGCCACTCTATGCCCGTTTGAGTCTGGCGGAGCAGGGCCGGGTATTTTTGCCCCACAAGGGTGTACGGGTGGTACTGGCCACCAATGTGGCGGAAACCTCCCTGACAGTGCCCGGCATCCGTTATGTGATTGACCCGGGCACGGCCAGAATCAGTCGCTACAGTTATCGCACCAAGGTACAACGACTGCCAATAGAACCGGTTTCTCAGGCCAGTGCCAACCAGCGCAAGGGGCGCTGTGGCCGGGTCAGTGAAGGGGTTTGTTTTCGCCTCTACAGCGAAGCGGACTTCAATAACCGTCCGGCCTATACCGATCCCGAAATTGTCCGCACCAACCTGGCTTCAGTGATTCTACAAATGCTGCAGTTGAAAATTGGTGATATCCGTGACTTTCCGTTTGTCGAGGCCCCGGACCAGCGGCTGATCAACGACGGTTTCAGTCTGTTGCAGGAGTTGCATGCAGTTACTCCGCAGGGCGAGTTGACCGAGACAGGGCGGCAACTCTCCCGTATTCCGGCCGATCCGAGGTTGGGCAGGATGTTGCTTGCGGCCGGAAAAGAAGGCGCCCTGCGTGAATTGCTGGTTATCGTCTCCGCACTCAGTGTTCAGGATCCCCGGGAGCGGCCCGCCGACAAGCAGCAGGCCGCCGACGAAAAACATCGCCAGTGGCAGGATAAACACTCGGATTTCACGGCGCTGTTAAACCTCTGGAATACGATGGAAGACCAGCGCCAGGCATTGGGCCGCAACCCGTTTGACAGATATTGCCGACAGCAGTTTGTATCGCCCCTGCGAATCAGGGAATGGCGGGATTTGCATCACCAGCTGCACCGTTATTGTCGTGAGCTGAAGTTACCTGAAAACCGTGATCCAGCGGACTATCCAGCGATCCACCGAGCCCTGTTAACCGGTTTGCTGGGGCAAGTGGGATTCCGCCACGATGATCGGGAATTTCTCGGCCCGCGCAATCGCAAGTTTCATGTTTTTCCCGCCTCGGGACTGTTTAAAAAACCGCCCAAGTGGCTAATGGCAGCAGAAATTATTGAGACGTCAAAACTGTACAGCCATGTCAACGCCGCGATTGAACCTGAATGGCTGCAGGAGCTGGCGGCACACTTGGTTAAGAAAAGTTACAGCGAGCCTCATTACAGTGCCCGGCGAGGGCAGGTGATGGCCTTTGAGCAGCAGACATTGTATGGACTGCCGATTCTCAGTAGAAAACCCTGTAACTACAGTGCCATTGATCCACCCGCGTGCCGCGACATCTTCATTCGTGCCGCACTGGTGGAGGGCGAGTATCGGGGGAAGGGTGCATTTTTCGACCACAATCAATCAATGCAGGAAAATCTCGAGGATATGGAATCACGAATCCGTCGTCGCGATGTGCTGGTGGACGACGAGGTGATGTACCAGTTTTATCAGGAGCGGTTGCCCGCCCATATTGTTAATCTGAAAGGTTTTGAAAAATGGCGTACCGAGGCCGAAAAGCAGGACCCCAGATTATTGTGGATGGACGAGTCCCTATTGGTCCAGCGGGAGCTTGATGAAGACCTTGAGGCCCAGTACCCGGATCACCTGGAGTGGCAGGGTACGGTCTATCCACTGAGTTACCATTTCGAGCCGGGACACCCCGAAGACGGGGTGAGTCTGACGGTTCCTGTCAGTATCCTCCACCAGTTGCCAAACTACCGTTTTGAGTGGCTGGTGCCGGGTATGCTGCGGGATAAATGTATTGCTTTAATCAAGGGGTTGCCGAAATCACTGCGTCGCCATTTTGTGCCGGTTCCCGGTTTTGTGGACAAGGCACTGGCGGGTCTGAAGGTGGGTGATCTCCCCCTTGCCGAGTCCCTTGGACGTCAGCTGAAAAAGCTCTCCGGTGTGACGGTTGCCGATGAGCAGTGGCAACAGGTTGAGCTGGAGCCCATTTATTCCATCAATATCCGCCTGATCGATGAACAGGGCGAACTTTTGGCGATGGACCGCAACCTGGCTGAGCTTAAAGCGACCTACCGGGGGCGGGTCTCCCGAACGATCAATGAATCCTCGGTCGACAGCATTGAGCAAACAGACCTTACCGGTTGGACATTTGATGAATTGCCGACGAGTTTCACCATCCGGCAGCAGGGGCTGGCTATTCGCACCTATCCGGCGCTGGTTTGTAACGGAAACCGGGTGGATTTGAAGTTACTGGATAATCCGGCAAGAGCCGCCAATGAAACGGTCAGGGGGTTGTTGAAGCTCTATCAGCTGAGTTATTCACAGGGGGTGAAATACCTCCGCAAAACGTTACTGAAGGGGTGCGATTTGTCGCTGAAAGCTGCCCACTTCCAAAGTCGCGAGCAACTGCTCAATTCACTGATCGATGCAGCCTATTATCACTCACTGGTTGAGCATCATCCCGTGCCGCGAAACCGCGAAGTCTTTGAACAGCAGCTTCTGGAGGGCAAGGCAGAGGTTGCCGGTGCCGCCCTGCAACTCGAGCAGCTGTTGCTCAGCTGCCTGCCCCTGCGGGCAGAGGTGTATCGAGTCATTAAAAAACTTGGATTCGTTGTTTTACCCGCTGTGTCAGACATCAATCGGCAGATTGACGGTCTGTTCCGCGACGGTTTTTTGCTGGATGTGCCCACGGAGTGGTTGCAGCACTATCCGCGCTATTTAAAGGCAATTCTGTATCGACTGGAAAAACTGCCGGGCCAGCCGGAGAAAGATCGACAGTCAGTACAACAGTTGGCAAAACTGGAGGATCGCCTGTATCCCTGCTTCAGTAAATGGGACGATCTCGCCAGCGACGTTCGCGAGGAGGTGTGGCGGCACTACTTTATGTTGCAGGAATACCGTGTTTCACTGTTTGCTCAGCAACTGGGTACGCGTATGCCTGTTTCGGAGAAACGGATAACTGCCCACTGGTTCGAGTTGCAGTCAATGCTGGCAGGGACCTGATTTGGTGTATTTTTTGAATAATCCTGTATCAAAACTGGCTTGGGAAACTTATTCTGTGGCGTTCAGTCTGACTTTAGAGCCTCTCATCTACTGTCGAGTGCTCTATCAGCCAATTAACCTAAATGGAGATTAATGATGAGCAAGCGTAATTTGAATCCACTGGCAGCGGCAGTTGGCGCCGCGTTTATGGCATCCGTTGCCCTTTCCCCAATGGCATCCGCCTCCGAGAATCCCTTTCAGGCCACTGAACTGGGCGCAGGCTATAAATTGGCCGGTAACCATGGCGAAGGCAAATGTGGTGAAGGGAAATGCGGTGAAGGTGAAAAGGGAGATAAAGAAGGTAAATGCGGTGAAGGAAAGAAAAGCGAGAAAGGTGACAAAGGCGATAAGGAAGGAAAGTGTGGCGAAGGTAAATGTGGTGAAGGAAAATGCGGTGGTCAAGGGTAAGTTGAGTAGCCTGTACGACCATGTTTGATCGCCAATACCCCGTTCAGGGGGCTGGGCTGGGGTTGCGGCGAACGCTGATGAGTTCGCTGTCTTCCCCGATGCCTGAAAGCATCGATTTTATGGAGGTGGCCCCGGAAAACTGGGTAGGGGTGGGTGGCCGCCTGGGTCATCAGTTCCGCGCCTTTACGGAGCGCTACCCCTTTGTCTGTCATGGCCTTTCTCTGTCAATCGGTTCCCCCGCGCCGTTGGATCTTGAACTGCTGTCGGGAATCAAAGCCTTTCTCGATCAGCACCAGGTGCGTTACTACACTGAACACCTGAGTTATTGCAGTGATCAGGGTCATCTCTACGATCTGATGCCGATACCGTTCACTGAGTCGGCTGTTCACTACGTGGCTGAAAGAATTCGTCAGGTTCAGGATTTTCTCGGTCGGCGTATCGCAGTGGAGAACGTCTCCTACTATGCGGCGCCCCAACAGGAAATGTCTGAAATTGACTTTATCAATGCGGTGATCGCAGAGGCCGACTGCGATCTGTTGCTGGATGTGAACAACATCTACGTGAACAGTATCAATCATCGCTACAACGCAGAGGAGTTCCTCGCGCAATTGCCCGGGGAGCGGGTGGTCTATGCCCATATTGCCGGCCACTACAAAGAGGCGGACGATCTGCGAGTCGATACCCACGGCGCGGATGTTATTGACCCTGTATGGCATCTCCTCGATGTGGCCTATCAACAGTTTGGCATTGTGCCAACCCTGCTGGAACGGGACTTCAACATACCACCCGTGCCTGTCTTGCTGGAGGAGGTGGCGCGTATCCGACAGTCGCAGCAGTCAGCCCTGCAGACCGGGGAGCGTGGAAGAGTAGCCAATGTCTGAATCATCCCTCGAATCATCAACCCTGCCGATGTTTCAGCAAACCCAATATGCATTTGCTGCACACCTGCGGGACCCGGATGCTAACCCAGCTCCCCCGGATATTGAAGACCGGCGTATGAAGATCTATCGGGAGCTGGTTTACAACAACATAGAATCGTTCATTGCAACCGGTTTCCCCGTGTTGAGGCAGTTGATCGCTGACCAGCAGTGGCATGCCCTGGTTCGCGACTTTGTCAGCCGGCATTGTAGCCATTCACCTTATTTTCTGGAGATCAGTCAGGAGTTTCTCAAGTACCTTCAGGAAGAGCGCCAGCCACTGGTAACGGATCCTCCATTTCTGCTGGAACTGGCCCATTATGAATGGGTAGAACTGGCACTTGATGTCGCCGAAGGCGATCTACCGGAGTTGCCCTATGTTCCTGTTGACGTGATGGCTGAGTCGCTGCAGGTTTCGCCACTGGCGTGGCGGCTATCCTATGAATATCCGGTTCATTTGATTGGACAGGAATACCAGCCAGCAGAACCGCCCGAGCAGCCGACATTTCTGGTGGTGTATCGTAACCGGGAACACAGCGTGAAGTTTCTTGAGAGCAACGCGGTGACAATTCGGCTGTTGCAGTTGCTGGAGGCACGTCATTGCACCGGCCTGGATGCGCTGCAAGCTATTGCCACGGAGTTGGGGCATGACAACCCCGACGCCGTTATCGCTCACGGTGCGCAATTGCTTGAGCGGCTTTATCAACTGGATATTTTGATTTCACCATGACTACAGAGGAAGTGGCTAATGACGGCTATCAAGTTAAGTCACTTCCCCCGTATTTAAAAACTCCATGCCATGCTGTTGAAAATTTGTGATTTAAAGTTCTTGTCAAAGGTTTTGATAGGCTTGAATGGATTTTTTCAAAACTGCCATTGCTTCTATATGGTCTCCAAAGCCTTGGCTTTCCATGTCGCCGTTTGGCCCCTTATAACTCTCGAACCAAATCCTGATGATATCCAATACTCCGGGAAATTGGCTATTCAATTGCGAGATGGACTCAACACCGGAGAATGGGCTGTCTTCTGAGATAACAGCAATCAGCTTGTCATCTTGCTCACCACCATCAAGCATTTTTAGCACAGCAATTAAGCGAACTGAGATAACCTCGCCGCGCGGAATTGATTGCCCCAGAACCAAAACATCAAGAGGGTCACCATCTCCACCCAATTCTTTAGGCATTGCAGTGCTAGGGATGGTGCCGTAATTACCTGGATAGCCCAAGTAATTAACAATACGAGGTTTGTCGTTTTTGAGTTCCCAAATAATTTGATGCGTATTGTGCCTATTCAGTTCCCATTTTGCCGATGTGCCTGTGGGTATTTCGATCAACGCATTGACTTCATTCGAGATGTTCATAGCTGGTATCTTCATCAAATCAGTAGTAGAAAAAAGGGTCGTCTGATCTCTAAAGATAAGATTAACGCTATGATTTACAGCTTTATCAAAGCTAAGCCCCTTGCCTGAGGCCTGCTTTTTGTAGAGAAGCATATAATCCAGTTTTTTGCCTTTTCTCGCGAGCTTCTCAAATTCCTTTTTATCAAAACCATCGTACTGCCCCATTTGCTTTGCGGATTTTCCGATACCTCCGATATTGTTACTATCAATGGACAAAATCAGCTCACTCACATCTTTAACGGCTTTTTGATAACCCTTCATTGAGTTCAAATCATATTTATTGAGATTGATTTTATCGTGGATTTCTTTACCCCAGTAAAATTCCACAAAGTTAATCGCTGGCTTGGGTTTTTCCCAGGCAATTTTTCTAGAGAAATACATTAATGCACGATAAACGTTGTTATGAAAGTTCTCCAAGCCCAGTGATTCGGGCAGTGTTCTATGTGCAATTTTTTTAAATTTTTCATCGTAAAGCCAAAGATTATTTGCCGCTTCCATTTTTAGCCAGAAATCTTCCATTGTGGGAGTATCACGATAGTCGTCGGCAACAACAACATTGACTTCGAAGTCGGCTCCACCATCCTCCATATGCCAAAATACGTTAAATGTGTGATGTCCGTCCGTTAAATACAATTGATGGTCAGGGCCAATAACCACAGTTTTCATATCCATTTTGTGAGTCCCAATGGGGTCAGTGCATTCAAATGAACTGGCAACAGAGGCTGTGGACTTGGCTGAAACAGTAACGATTGACTTTTGGCCATTAGTTTCACAGATTTCATCAAATTTCTTTTCTCTGTCATGTTGATAACGACCAAACTTGTAAAAAATCTGATCGTAACCGACAGCTGCTTGTGTTGGCCTTAGCTGATGAAGGTGTACTGCGATCACATCACCTCTATTAATGCTATGGTTTTTCGGCAATTCTGCAGCCAACATGCTGCTGAATAGCCAACCCCCAGCAGTTATTGTTAATGCTAGAAAGCGCGACTTTATCTTCATGGTAGTTGCTCCGTAGAGGTTTGTAGTTGCTGCTACATTTTGATCAAAAAAAACCCCACCAGTTTAGAGGTGGGGTTTAAGGTTTCAGGAGAAGAGGTCCTGTAAATTAAAAGGCGACTTGACCGCGGACCATAAAGGCTTTGACATCGCCTTCCATGTTACTAACGTGATCGGAATCAATCTCGGCATCGACGAAGTTAGCCATGAATCTGATGGTGTCGTTGACGTACCAGTTGACGCCCAGGGTCAGTGTTTTGATCTCGGTACCCCGAATGCTGTCAGTCAGTTCATTGGCAGCGCTACTATCGAACAAATCAAGCGTGTCATAGCGGGCAACCAATTCCCATGCGCCGTAACCACCCATACCCAAGCGATTTTTCGGCGAGATGGTGCGCATCTTTCCGCCCCGATAGCCGCGAGATTCGCCAGTTAGTGTGTAAGTTGCCTGAGCGTACCAGCCATCTACATCTGCATCTTTCGCATCTTCACGACTTAGGTCTTGTCTAAAATACTCACCTTGCAGTGAGAGGGGACCCATGACTGTGGCTGCTTCCAGGCCAATGGTATCGGTATATTCAGTATTCCGGTAACGCACTTGTACTGGTCGATCGTTGAAGAAATGTACGCCGGGCCTTGCCCTCAAACGACCATTGTTGGTGGCGAGTTCATTGCCATCAAAAGTCTTTTCAAATTCTTCACGTTGATAAGAGACACCTAGGTGAACAAGCTGGGTTTTTTCATGCAGAGGGGCAAAAGTAAAACGACCGCCATATCCATAGTCTGTGTCTTTGCCCTCGTTATCTTCTTTGCTTACACCTTCGCCAAGATAGACGCCACCGGTCAGTGTCCAGTTGGAGCCCTTAGTTTCTGCGGTAAACCCGTTGCGTCGGCCTTTGGCAAAAGTGTTGGTGGCAGCGGTTCTTTCCATCATCGAAATGCGGTTCGAGCTGGTCAACTCTTCCAGGCCACTTGGCATTTTGTGGCGGCCAAGTTTTAACTTGACATTGTCAAATCCGGTGTAACCAATGGTCGCATCAGTAAATTCAGTGCTTTCATCCTGACCGTAGTTGATTTCAAGCGCGTAGCTCCAGTCGGTAAACATGGTCCCCTCCATGCCGATGCGAGCACGACGAAACTTGGCTGCATTACCAAATTCATCGGCACCGGAGTTCCGATCGAAGAATTCGTCATCTATGTTGACGTAATCAGTATGAATTCTGCCGCCGATATTTGCGGTGAACGCCTTATCAACTGATTGAAAATTAAGTCCTTTTTCACTTAATGTGACGATGGACGCTTTTTTGTCAGCCTCCTGAACCATGCTTACAATTTCTTCTTTTTCAGCAAGTGTTTTTTCTTCCTTGGCTTTGGCTGCATTTGCGATGGTGTTGTAGTCTTGCGCACTGATAGCACCTTTATCCCGCAACACTTTCAGAAGATCCAGCATGGGGTCCGCCTGAACAGGCAAAACAGCGGCACTCAGCATGGCGCCGGTGATTAAAATTGCAGATGTTTTTGATTTCATCGAATCGTTCTCCTCAAATAACTAAACGCGTTTAGCCTGATTGCTTCAGACAGGAGAACCTTATGTCGCGATTGTTTCAGCGCCGTGATAGTTTCGTGACAATTTGGTGACAGTCAGGGTTTCGGATAATTTGTTCTCTGAGCGAGATTGGCCCAGTTGGCGGGTGTGAAGGCTATTGGAGGTAACCAGAAAAATGGCCCGGAAGGAGCCACTTTTCTGGTGCTTGGCGGATGATGGGCTAGAATTTCGTCTCTACGTTGAGCTTGATGGCGTCGTAGTCACTCTTTTTGCCTTCACCCCTGACTTTGCCGATTTCAGTGTCATAATAGGACAGGCTTGCGGTGGTGTTCTTGCTAAGGCCCAGGTAGGCCCCGTATTTGTGTCCTTTCACGTCGGTGCCGCCACCGGCGAAATTCGAGTCAGAGAAAGCGGCGAAGACTGCATCAGCCTCCAGGTCCTGATAGAGGTAGCTGAAGGCGAAGTCGCCCCTGCCTTTGATCTTGCCAAGCTTGAATCCTGCTGAGTAGCCCATGTCTTCATCGGCGTCGCTATCGGTATTTTTGACGTAATCGGCAAACAACATGGTTGATATCCCGGCGAGCTTGGTATTCAACTCAGCAAAGACTTCGGCAACTTCATAATCCAGTGCATGGGTTCCGCCAATCCCGGTGTTACCAAAGAACTCCGCATTATCATCACTATCCTCAAAAAAAGCGGCACTGCCGGCTACGGGTATATAAAGGTAGCTGGTACCCACCTTTAGGGATGTTTTTTCGGAAAACGTTGCGTTATAGCCTAGCTGGGCACCAAACATTTCCTCGATATCGTCCGTCCCTTTGCTGCCATCGTAGCTATTCAGAAAGTGATAGGCGGCGATGGCCCAGACCGAGCCGTTGTCATAGGACAGGTGCCCGCCCTCAGGGCGATAATCACTATCCCATACCAAGCCGCTACCACCAGGGGCATAGAAAGGGTTTTTGGTCTTGCCGGCCACCAGGTTCAGGTTTTCGGCAAAATTCCAGTCAATCCAGGCCATGTCCAGATTGATTTGTTTCGAGCTGCCTCCACCTCCGAGAGTCTGGTTGGCGGATGTTGGCGACTCGCTGCCGCTGGCCAGTGCTACGCCAGCTTTGAAGTCATCGGAAACCTGAGCGGTTAGGCCAATACGCGCACGTATCCGGTTGCGGTTGATATCATCATAGGCGCTGTCTTTGTCAGTCTGTTCGATGCGATACCGGACATCGCCGTGCCACTGGATTCTGTCGGCCCAGGAGGTGGCTGGTTTTGCGGTGGCAACGACCTGATTGGTTTTTTCCTCCATTACTTTGGTTTTTGCCTCCATTTCATTAAGGCGCTCAGTCAGGGCGGCAACCTGAGCCCTCAATTCCTGCAGAGTTGCTTCGTCTGCATTTGCGAACAGGGTAGGGCACAGAGTAAATCCGCTAACGGCTAGGAAAATGGCAGTTCGTTTCATAGTTATGATTCCAATCTTGTTTATTTAATACTTGATAGCTCGATATCGTCGATGCGTGCTTTATCGTTGCTGTTTTTTCCGAAACAGGCATCAACGGGTGTCGGTATCTTAATATGTCAGTTTTATGACACAAGGTTATTATCTGCTGAGTGGTAGGGTGGAGAGACTTGTGGCGGGTAGTTTTGGATGATTACGGTATACCTGAAAAAGTTCAGCGTGTAGAATTGCGAGAATTTGTTGTTATTAGATTATAAAAAGCAGGGAGAACACCCCAGATGAAAAAAATAGTGCTGTTGCTGGCTGGCGTTATGTTGTCTACCCATATATTTGCTGCGGGGAACCCCGACGATCCTTGGGAAGGCTTCAACCGCAAGATGTTTGCTTTCAATGATACCGTAGATACTTATACGCTGAAGCCTATCGCCAAGGGTTACCGGGCGGTTACGCCTGACCCTGTTGAGCGTGGGGTCAGCAGGATGTTCTCCAATGTTGGAGAAGTGGTGAATGTTTTCAATGATCTGCTGCAGGGGAAATTCCGTCAGGCGGGCAATGACACGGGACGGTTTGTTATCAATACCACCATTGGTCTGGTGGGTTTTTTTGATGTAGCCGATCATTTTGGCCTGCCTAAAAATGATGGGGAAGATTTCGGCCAGACACTGGGTGTCTGGGGTGTAGATAGTGGGCCTTATCTGGTGTTGCCGTTGATCGGTCCAAGTACCCTGCGCGATGGTCCAGCCCGGGTCGTTGATCGATTTATCAATCCCATTAATGAAATAGACCATGTCCCAACCAGAAATCAGATATACGGCGCCGAGGTGATTTCCACTCGTGCCGATCTTCTCGAGGCTGAAAAGTTTGTGCGTGGCGAGCGCTATAGCTTTATCCGTGATGCGTATTTACAGCGTCGTAAGTTTTTGCTGATGGATGGCGGTGTGGAAGATGATTTCGGGGACTATAAGGATTTTTAGCCCCAGGTTATTTTTCTTTGCTAATCGACAATTGCCTGGAAAGGCAGCTGTCGAAAAGGGCATGGAGCTTATACCTGAACAACTGGATATCAGTTCCGAGTAACCTATGGATAAGAACGGCAAACTGTTTATTGTTGCCGACAGTCAGGATAAATGTCATGCCTTGAACGCGCATCTGGCCGACACCAGTTGGCGCGTTTCAACTTTTGATAAACCTGAAAATGCCCTCGCAGCAATTAAAATCGAGCACCCCGGTGTCGTGGTGGTCGACCTTCCTCTCTCGGCGATTCGAGAAAAATTTGCCTGCCTTCCGTCTCAGGATGTGGATATTGCCTATGTCGTCGTGCTTCCGGAAACGGATCCCCGGGATGTGGTTGCACTGTTCCATAACTATGCGTCGGACGTGGTCATTAAACCATTTGATGGTGACCGGTTCCGGGAGGCCGTCGAACGCGCGTCAAACTGTAAAAGTCTGATGGTGCAAAACCGCCAATACCGTGAGCAGCTCGAAAAGGCTAATCGGGAACTGGAAGAGAGTCTCCGGATACTTGAAGTTGATCAAATGGCAGGTCGGCAGGTGCAGAGCAGCCTGTTGCCGGTAACTCCGCTCTATCATGGCGACTACGAAATTGCCCATCGGATTGTCCCATCGCTGTTTTTGAGCGGTGATTTCGTCGGCTACAATGTCATTTTTGATCGTTATATGGTGCTTTATGTCGCCGATGTTTCCGGTCACGGTGCATCGTCTGCTTTTTTAACCGTCTTGTTGAAATTTATCCTCAATCGCATTTTGCGAAGACATATTACCCGCAATGATTACGGCGCCATGACCAGAGCCCCAGAGGGCTTTATTGAACACATCAATAAACAGATTATGGCGCTGGGACTCGATAAACACCTGACCATGTTTTCTGCTTCTATTGATATGGAGCAGAATATTTTGCGTTATTCGGTTGCTGCTCATATGCCGATGCCCGTGCTGGTTACCGGCGACCAGGTTTCCCTACTGCCGGGCAAAGGCAAACCCATTGGTATTTTCTCTGAGGGCCAGTGGGACGTGGAAGAGATCAAGCTGCCGGAAAAATTTGTTATGACCGTGGTATCGGATGGTGTACTGGAATTTTTGCCGGGCAAATCCTACAGTGAAAAGCAGCAGTTTATTGCTGATGCGGTGGCCAAATCGGATGGGTCCATCGAGGCGATCTGCGAAGGTTTGTGTATCAATCAGTTGGAAGACGCACCCGACGATGTCACTGTTCTGACCGTGCGCAGGGGGTATTAGTGCAACCGGGCAAGATTCTGGTTTCTCATCATGATGATGTTTATCTTATCAAGCTGGTCGGGGACGTGCGCGTTACCCTCTGCACTTCGCTGAACAATTATATTGAAGCCATTTTTCAGACCGGAAACGTCGCTGAGGTGGTGATCGACATGCTGGATGCTGTTGCCGTCGATAGCACGACGCTGGGTTTGCTGGCCAAACTTGCTATTTACAGTCATGAACATTTCGGTATCAAGCCAACCCTTTTCTGTAACGATGAAAGCCTCTATCAGGTGCTTGCCGTGATGGGGCTCGATGAGATTTTTAATATCATTCAGGAATCACCGGCGTCGGCTGCAGACTATCAGGAGTTGCCGGACATCAGTTCAGACGTGGAAGTAGAAGAAGTTAGGGATCGTGTCCTTGAGGCGCACCGGTTGTTGTCTGTATTGAATGAGCGGAATCAACAGGAATTTATCGATCTGATACGTTCTCTCGAGCAGACCCGCTAGTTTCCGCGGTTGGCGCGGTGTTTTGCCTGAATGAAATCTGTGTGGGAGACGTACAGTAACTCTGAAATCCGCCGAATCAGTGCTTCTTCATGCTTGTCAAGTCGGTTGTCAGCAAAGGCTACTCGCCACAGGTTTTCAACCAACCCCCTTTTTTCGTGCACATCAAAATGATCATTGATCAGTCGTGTGAACTGAAACAGTGATGTGGCATCGTTAACCTCGCTGTGAGCGAGGCGGACCAACATCTCAATTTCCTCGTGTGCCAGGGAAAACTGCTTTTCCAGTAGTTGCCGGATAATCGCCTGTTCCTGTTCGTCCAGGGTTCTGTCAATGACCATGATTTCAACCATCAGGGCGGCCGCTGCCAGTTGTTTCTGGTGAACAGGCTCGCCATCCGGTTCATCAATCCTGGCGGAAAAAAACTGTTTGATCTGGTCTATCATTGAGCTGGTACTCCCGTCAGCCGTTTCTCCAGTTTGTCCTGATCGGCAATAAAGTTGCGTATTCCCTCGGCGAGTTTTTCGGTGGCCATTGCATTGTTGTTTAATTGATAACGGAAGCTTGCTTCATTTAACTGATCGCAATCGATTGCTTCCCCAGTATTGTCCGGATGGAGCTGGCGCGCCAGGTGGCCGCTAGCATTGTTCAATGCTTCCAGTAGTTGTGGGCTTATGGTTAAGCGATCACAGCCCGCAAGGGCCTCGATTTGATCCGTATTTCGAAAACTGGCGCCCATGACAATAGTGTCGTAACCGTGATGCTTGTAAAAGTTATAGATCGATTTTACCGAGAGAACACCGGGATCCTCTTCGGGGAGGTAATCCGTCTTGCCGCCGTGACGTTTATGCCAGTCGAGAATCCGGCCCACAAAAGGGGAAACCAAAAAAGCGCCTGCATCCGCTGCGGCTGCTGCTTGCTCAAAACTGAACAGGAGTGTCAAATTACATTGGATGCCGGCTTTTTCCAGTTGTTCAGCGGCGCGTATACCCTCCCAGGTTGCTGCTATCTTCAGCAAAATCCTGTCGCTGGCAATACCGGCACTCTGGTATTTCTCCACCAGGCTCATACCCCGGGCGATGGTTGCTTCCGTGTCGAACGAGAGGCGGGCATCAATTTCTGTTGAGACCCGACCGGGAATCACCTGAAGTATTTCACGGCCAATGCCTACCGCCAGCGTGTCCATGCATTCCGGCAGCCAGTCCGAATGTGACTGTCTGGCTCGGTTGACTGATTGCTCCAGCAGGGGGCGATAACGTTCCAGTTCGGCAGCTTTCAGGATCAGGGATGGGTTGGTGGTGGCATCAATGGGCTGATAGTGGTTAATGGCGTCGATGTCACCAGTATCCGCAACAACGACAGTCATTTCGCGCAATTGATCCAGTTTGCTGATCATATTAAATAGGCTCGGTTATGTGGGTTTGAGTGCCTTGCATTGCCGCCATGGCACCGTAAAGAACCTCTATACCGGCGTCTGGCCGGTGAGCATGTTCGCTGATATAACGCCGAAATTTTCTCCCGCCGGGCATGCCCTGATAGAGGCCAAGAATATGTCTGGTCATGTGACTGAGCTTGGTACCTCTAGCCAGTTCCTCTGTCATAAAAACAGCGAAGTTCTCCAGGATTTGCTCCCTGGAGGGCGATGGACGGAGATCGTGGTAGAATTCTCGATCAACTTCAGCGAGTAAATAAGGGTTTTGGTAAGCCTCGCGACCCATCATGACGCCATCGACGTGATCCAGGTGGGTCTTGGTGTCCTCCAGTGTTGTGACACCACCATTCAGAATGATTTCCAGCTGCGGAAAGTCTTTTTTCAGGCGATAAACTTTGTCGTAGTCCAGTGGCGGAATATCACGATTCTGCTTGGGGCTTAACCCCTTTAACCAGGCTTTGCGCGCATGAACGATAAAAGTCTGACAGCCTGCATCTGCAACAGTGCCGACAAAGTCACATAGCAAGGCATAACTATCCTGCTCATCAATACCGGTGCGATGTTTGATCGTGACAGGAACTGTGCTCACTTCCTGCATTGCCTGAAAACACTGAGCGACCAGCCCGGGGTCTTTCATTAAAATTGCACCGAACTTGCCTGACTGTACCCGGTCGCTGGGACAGCCACAGTTCAGATTGATCTCGTCGTAACAGTAACTGCTGGCAATATTGACGGCCGTGGCGAGCTCGGCGGGATCACTGCCGCCAAGCTGCAAAGCCACAGGGTGCTCCGCTGAGTGAAACTGTAAATGCCTTGGCCTGTCGCCGTAAATCAACGCCCCGCTGGTCACCATTTCTGTATAGAGGAGACTTTGCCTGCTCAGTAACCGGTGAAAATGACGACAGTATCGATCGGTTAAGTCCATCATGGGTGCGATAGAGAACCGACGGTTTACCGGGCTGGTTAAAGGGCTGTTACTGGTTGGCATGGGTACAACTGGCTTGTTTGTAAAATAAGTGTGTGGGCTGGAATTATATCGGCAAAAACCACCAAAATAACCCTGCTGGGTGTTCAGTCACCGGCATGTTAGCATTGCCCAGCCACTGATACTGACCATTCACGAAGAATAATATTTATGACTACGCCCGAGCAAAAAACAGAATATCATCAGGATACGGCAGAGATTGGCACCCACGAACTAATGGATTGCCTGTTGTTGCTGGCTGGACTGGAAGGTCGCCCGACCTCACTTTCTGCCCTGTCATCCGGCTTGCCGCTGGTGGATGGAAAGCTGACGCCGGAGTTATTTAACCGGGCGGCAAACCGGGCGGGCCTGGCCTCCATTCTACTGGCTCGGCAACTGGATAATATTCCACAGGAAGTTTTACCCTGTGTCCTGCTACTCAACAATGGCCAGGCGGTGGTCCTGTCCAGTCTGGATGCTGAGCTGCAGTTGGCCGTATTAACCGACCCTCACGACAATACCTCAGAGCAAGTTGATTTTAAAACGCTTAAAGCGCTTCACAGTGGCCATGTTTTCTATGTCAGGCCGATGCAGCAATTTGATTCCCGCACGCCAAAAATTTATCAGAAAACCGGTGATCATTGGTTCTGGGGCGTCATGCGCAGCTCCTGGAAGATTTATCGCGATGTCTTGCTGGCGTCCTTCCTGATTAATTTCTTTGTTTTGGCTCAACCCCTGTTTGTTATGAATGTCTACGACCGGGTGGTGCCAAATAATGCTGTGGAGACTCTCTGGGCACTGGCCATCGGTGTACTCATTGTCTACACGTTTGATTTGGTCTTGAAACTGTTACGCGCCTACCTGGTAGAGCTGGCCGCAAAGCGTTCAGATGTGGTGCTGTCTGCACAATTGCTCGAAAAGGTGCTTAATCTGAAAATGTCTGCCAGGCCCAATTCCACCGGTGCCTTTGCATCCCGTCTGCATGATTTTGATATGCTGCGAAATTTTGTCACCTCTTCCACCATATTGACCCTTATCGATCTGCCCTTTGTGGTTCTCTTTATGGTGTTCATCTGGTATTTGGGTGGCTGGTTGGTGTTTGTCCCGTTAACAGTGTTCCCGATAGCGCTTTACCTTGGATTTCGGGCCCAGAAAAAGCTTCGTCCCACCATTGAAAATGTCATGCGGGGCAGTGCCAAGAAAAATGCCACATTAATCGAAAGCCTGGTGGGTATCGAAACCATCAAGACGCTGGGTGCCGAAAGTCAGATCCAGCGAGGCTGGGAGCAGGCTGTGGGTTATGTCTCGCAATGGAGTCTGCAATCCCGCTTGACGTCCAACAGTGCACTTCAGGCTGTCCAGTTTTTGCAGCAGGTAGCCATGGTCGCCATTGTGGTGTGGGGTGTTTATTTGATTGCCGATCAGAACCTCACCCTCGGTGGTCTGATTGCCTGTGTGATTTTGAACGGACGCGCGTTGGCGCCGTTAAGTCAGGTCGCTAATTTACTGGTCAGTTATGACCACGCCGAAGCGACGTTGAAGTCCCTGAATGAAGTGATGGCCCTGCCGGTTGAGCGCGAACCGGAAAAACGTTACCTGACGCGCCCTGTCTTTCACGGGGATATCCGTATCAAGCAAGTGACGTTTAGTTACCCGGAGCAACCCCGGCCGGCACTCGAAAATGCCAATATCATCATCAATTCAGGCGAGAAAGTGGCGATTATCGGTCGAATTGGCTCTGGTAAATCGACCCTTGCCAAGCTTCTGATACGTTTGTATGAACCCACCAGTGGGTCCGTGCTGATGGACGGTTTTGATATCAATCAGCTCGATCCGGCAGATTTGCGTCATAACGTGGCTTATGTGGCGCAGGATGCAAAACTGTATTTTGGCACGCTGCGAGACAATATAACGTTTGGCCTGAATGGTATTACAGATCAGCAGGTGGTCGACGCGGCAGCACAGGCCGGCATACTGGAGCTGGTCAATAGTCATCCGTTGGGTTTTGAAATGCCAGTGGGTGAGCGGGGAGAAACACTTTCCGGAGGTCAGCGCAGCGCCATTGCGATGGCTCGGGTTTTTCTTCGCAAACCCCGAGTGCTGGTGATGGATGAACCGACATCGGCCATGGATCAAGGGACAGAAGAGCGCCTAACCCAGCAGATCAAAACCCGCTTTTCGGACAGTACGTTACTGATCATTACCCATAAGATGAGCATGTTGAGTCTGGTTGACCGCCTGATTGTAGTGGATCGGGGTGTGATTATTAGTGATGGTCCAAAGTCGGAAGTGCTGGCGGCCCTCAAGGAAGGCAACATCAGAGGGAAAGGCTAATGCCCAAGCAACGACTCGAAAAATTGCGCCGTCAACTGGACAAGACTTCTGCTGTTGACCTGAAGTACATGTCGTATTCCTCAGAGGCGGTTCTGAAACAGTCGCCTTTCGTATCTCAGGTGTTGTTATGGGTGATCGCAGCGTTCCTGGTCATTATGATGATTTGGGCCAGTTTGGCCAGAATTGACGAGTTTGCCCGGGGGGAGGGCAAAATTGTCCCTTCCAGCAACATCCAGATAGTACAGAATCTGGAGGGCGGCATACTGGAAGTGCTGTTTGTTACTGAGGGGGAGGTCGTCGACCGGGGTCAACCGCTTTTACAGATTGACGATACCATTTTTGCATCGACTTACAGAGAGCGCTCGCTGCAAGTCGAACAGTTAACGGTCAAAGCTGCCCGATTGCGAGCTGAGGCCAATAGTAGTGAGTTTGATGAAGAGCTGGAGAAACTGGGTGGTGTTCACAATGAAATATTGGTTGCCAGTGAGCGGGCATTATACGAATCCCGCAAGCAGGCTCACCTCTCGCAGTTAGATAGCCTCAACCAGAAGGTTTCACAAAAGAAGCAGGAACTGTCTTCGATGCGGGTCAATCGACAAAGCCTGTCTGACAGTTACCGCCTGCTTCGCCAGGAGCTCGAGTTTACCCGTCCGCTGGTTTCCCAGGGTGCCGTTTCCCAGGTGGAATTACTTCGCTTGGAGCGTCAGGCTAACGACCTTAAAGGCGAGCTGGACAGGGCGACAATATCAATTCCCCAGCTTGAATCTGCTTACCAGGAGGCACTTAACAATGTTGAAAGCTACTCGCAAACCTTTGCCAGTGAGTCCCGCGCAGAACTGAATGAGGTAATGGCTGAACTTGGTCGTATCGGCCAAAGTAACCAGGCGTTGGAGGATCGGGTGACCCGGACATTGGTTCGTTCGCCCATGAAAGGCATCGTCAAGCAGATTAAAGTTAAAACGATCGGTGGCGTCATTCAGCCCGGGGAGGATCTGGTTGAGATTGTGCCGTTTGATGACTCGCTATTGGTAGACGCTCGTGTATCTCCTTCCGATATCGCTTTTATTCATCCCGAACAGAAGGCAACGGTCAAGTTTACGGCCTACGACTTTTCGATTCACGGTGGCTTGCCGGCCAAGGTGATTAGAATCAGCCCGGACACGATTGTGGACGAGGAGGGTGTCAGCTACTATCAGGTCAGATTGCGAACTGACAGCAGCCATTTGGGTAACGAAGACGATCCCTTACCGATTATTCCGGGGATGATCGTTCAGGTCGATATTCTGACTGGCCAGAAAACCATTCTGGACTATCTGCTCAAACCTATCCTGAAAACCAAAGAGTTAGCATTCAGAGAACGCTAGTTGCCGCAATTGAAATAGATCACTAGTTAAGTGGTCATTTTACCGATCCAAACGGTAACTGGTTCATTCAAATTCTGTGTTATAAATCTAACTACATATAACTATGTGTAATTTTATAATTCCAGGGCAATACAGAAGGACAGGAAGTAATAATGTTTTTTAACCGATATCTGACATTTTTTTCTATTGCCGGGGCTGCCTGCCTCTCCATGCAATTGAATGCACAAACAATAAATATGCGCGATGCCATAACCGAAACGTTGCAATCCAATCCCGAGGTTCAAGCGGAACTTCGGGAAGTCGATGCACGGGAAAGGCAAATAAGGGAAGCGTTGGGTGGCTATTATCCCTCAGTTGACGTACTGGCCGGGTTTGGTTACCAGGAGAGAGATCCCACATCTCGTCAGTTTTCTGACCCTGATCGCACGCGCAATGAACTGGAGAGACACGAAGCTCAATTAAACATCAAACAACTGGTGTTTGACGGTTTTAATACGCCAAATGAACACAAAAATCAGATTGCCAGGCACGAAAGTGCCGAGCACCGCGCCTATTCCGTGGGCGAAAATATCGCTCTGGAGGTGGTCAGGTCCTATCTGGAAGTCATCAAGCAGCAAGATATTCTTGCATTGGCCAAACAAACATTGGCCACGCATGAAAATATTTACGACAAGATGAAGAAACGTTCTGATTCCGGTGTGGGCAGTACCGCTGACTTTGATCAGATATCCGGGCGTTTGGCCCTGGCAAAAACGAATGTGATTAATCAGACAGCAAATTTGCTGGATGCTAAAACAAATTTTCAACGGGTGGTTGGTCGTTATCCGCAGGAGGGTGAGTTGGCAGCGCCCGGCACCTACAGTAAATATTTGCCTGCAACGGTTGATGAAGCGATTGCCAGGGCCATCGATGCACACCCGTTGCTGAAATCCGCTGCATCGGATGTCAAAGCTGTGAACTTTCAGTACGAACAGACAAAAAGCACCTTTTACCCCCAGTTCCATGTAGAGCTTGAGCGCGACCTGAACAAGAATATCGATGGGGTGGATGAGCAGGTTGATGATCTGACAGTCATGCTACGTATGCGTTACAACCTCTATCGTGGTCGCTCAGATGAAGCAAAAAAACAGCAATTCGCATATCTGGTGGAAAAAGCAAAAGAAGTCCGCAATAACACATATCGTCAGGTTGAGCAGGAAACCCGTCTAGCGTGGGTTGCATATGAGGCTGTTCGCGATCAAATCCCGGTGCTCGAGGACTATGTTCGGGATTCCGAGTCAACAAAATCAGCTTATATTCAACAGTTCGATCTTGGTCGCCGCACACTCCTTGATCTTTTGAATACTGAAAACGAAACGATCACTGCCAAGCAGTCTCTGGTCACTGCCAGGCAGGATCTTCTCTATAATGAATACAGGATATTTCGCGCCATTGGAGAACTGCTCTATACCGTTGGTGTAGAACTCTAATAGCAGGTTACATGTCTAAGTAAGATGTGACCAAGTTAAAGCCGGATTGAGCCGGGAGGGTTAAAATTATGAACGAGCAAACTTCACAAGTAAGCACCGTCGAGTCCGGTCAAGACCAGCAAATTCTCGGATTTGTTGCATCGACTGAAGGCGCCACAGTGGTGGTTGTTTCTCCAGACGGCACCCTCCGCGAGCTCAAAATGGGTGATCCCATTCATGAAGGCGACGTTATTCAGGTAACTGATGGTAGCCATGTCGCGATCAGTTTTGCCGATGGCTCTGTTCGCCAGTTAAATAGTGGTGATTCTTTTGTTGTCGGCCTGGACAGTCATCAACAGCTGGCGGCTATCGAGTCTGCCGAAGAGGAAAATCCCGAATTCCAGGACTTGCTGGCCACACTCGCCGCCGGTGAGGATATAGCGGAAGATCAGGAAGCAACAGCCGCTGGTGCTGAGGACGGTGCTTCTGGAACGGGTGATGAAATCGGTCAGGGCCTGCAATTTTCCTTGCTGGGTGGAGAAGTGACACCAACGGCGGGTATTGATCCCGACTATGTGCCACCGCCGTTGCCTGATCCGACTGCTAACGCAGATATCAGTGAAAATGGTATTAATAACGGAGAGGCCAATAACAATGATGCGGTGGTCACGAACGATGCCCGCTCGGTAACGGAAGATCAGGACCTGAACCCGGTGGACAGTGTGCCGGATACGGTGCTGAGTGTGACCGGCGCGATCAGTGTATCGGATGTTGATCAGGGCGAAGGAGCCTTTGATCCGGCGACGCTGTCGTTTGGCGGTCGGACGAACTCGAGCGCGCTGGACACAGACACGACTGAGCTGGGAACGCTGACGTTGCTGGACGACCAGGGCAACTACAGTTTTGCGGTAGACAATGCGGCGGTGCAGTACCTGGCGGCAGGTGACACGGTGGTTCAGACCTGGACGGTGGACTCTGTGGATGGCAGTGGTACGAGCACCATCACGATTACGATTAACGGCCTCAATGATGGCGCGGTGGTCACGAACGATGCCCGCTCGGTAACGGAAGATCAGGACCTGAACCCGGTGGACAGTGTGCCGGATACGGTGCTGAGTGTGACCGGCGCGATCAGTGTATCGGATGTTGATCAGGGCGAAGGAGCCTTTGATCCGGCGACGCTGTCGTTTGGCGGTCGGACGAACTCGAGCGCGCTGGACACAGACACGACTGAGCTGGGAACGCTGACGTTGCTGGACGACCAGGGCAACTACAGTTTTGCGGTAGACAATGCGGCGGTGCAGTACCTGGCGGCAGGTGACACGGTGGTTCAGACCTGGACGGTGGAGTCTGTGGACGGCAGTGGTACGAGCACCATCACGATTACGATTAATGGAACCAATGACGGCCCCGTGGCCAATCCCGATACCAATTTTGTAAATGAAAGTATTGATGGGGCAGATGCCCCCATCATTTTCGGGAATGTCATATCAGGTGGTGATAACGGAATAGATTCAGCAGACTCTTTTGCTGGTGCTGAGCAATACGCCGATGTCGCTGATACAGACGTTGATCTTGGCGATGCCTTGAGAATAGTCAGTATAAATAACCAATCAGTCAGTTTGGGAACAACGGCGGCTAATGGAACGCAGCTTGCCGGTTTATATGGTGTTTTGACTATCGGGGCAGACGGCTCATATGCCTACGACCTTGATGATAATAATCCACTGTTGGCCGACCTTAATACCGGCGAAGAGTTGAATGATGTGTTCAACTATACGGTTTCTGATTCAAGTGGCGCAGAGAGTTCATCAACATTGACGATCACTGTGAATGGTCAGGACCAGGGGCAGCCCCCGTTAGAACTGGGTGTTACAAAAAATTTATACGTTGGCCTCGATGAACTGGTTATCAAAAATCTTCAAGTCGGTTTTGTAGACGCTACTTTTATTAAGGGAACGGCAAATACTTCACAATATAATACGGATTCCGATCCATATATTGATCAGTTGGGTTGGGGAAGACCTGTCAGTAGCACCGGCCAGTCTGGTTACACACTTGTTGACAATACCCTCTTCAGTTCAGAAACCGGCTCAACAGTAGACGTTGGCTCAACCTTCAAGCTCGCGGACTTCCAGCATTTAAATTTTCCCATAGCTGTCAATTCGTCAATCCTCCAGGAAGTCTACCTGGTTCTTGATATGGATATAGTGATTAATGGGGTACATCTGGAAAAACCGATAGACTTAAAACTGCTGATGAGCCACGACGAGACCCCTAATGATAGTGGTGACCCCCGGGATATTATTTCACTTCCACCGCAGATGATTACCGTCAATCTGGATGGCTTTGATTATGATTTCCATGTGTTGGGATTCAGGGATGTTGATGGCAATTTGGTTGATGCAATTTACACGAATGAAAATGCAGTAAATGACTTTGAGATTGTCGGTAGTTTCACTTCATCATCTGAAAATCCTCAGGTGCTGGATAGTGTTTCCGGAACTGTCGGGACGGGGAGTGATGATGTGGTCACCTGGACTGATACTTCCAGTGAATACGGAACTCTGACCGTCAGCGAAGATGGCAGTTACGAATATATACTGAATAGCGATATCAAGAACGTTCTAGATGTTGGTGAGAACCTGGTAGATATCTTCGAATATACGGTTACCAATCAGTTTGGCAGCACTACCAGTACACTGGAAATTAATATTTCCGGCTATCAGAATATTTATGGCTCTTCTGGAGACGATTCCCTGATGGGTACGTCAGCGAATGAATATTTGACCGGCGCAGCTGGTGATGATGTTCTCAATGGCGCTGGGGGCGATGATGTTCTTATAGGCGGTCCAGGCAACGATAGCCTGACGGGAGGTCCCGGCGCAGATGTGTTCAAGTGGGTAGCAGGCGATGAAGGAATTGGCGCCATTGATATTGTTACTGACTATAACCAGTCGAGTGGCAGCTATGACCCGTCAGAGGGTGATATTCTTGATCTCTCAGATCTGCTTGTGGGCGTAGCTTCACTGGATACATCAGGGATGACTTTAGCCGAGGCCCTGGATGCGTCCTTTCTGACGATCACATCAGATGGAACTGATACAAGTATTGTCGCCGATGTTGATGGTGGCGCGGCAGGTACCACGACCCAGACAATTGTGCTGCAGGGTGTGGATTTAACAAATGGTGGTGAGTTCTCTTCAGCAGAAGTCATCGAAAGCCTTATCAGTAACAATAATCTCGTTGTAGATTGATTGTTGAAAAATAAAAAAGCCCGGCCAGATGGCCGGGCTTTTTTTTACAATAACTTCCATGATGGATTGGTCGTTATTGTTTTTTACTCTAGCTCTTTTGCCATTCTCGCATTCAAATCCCGCCAAAGATTGAGCTGGTCTGATTTGCCCGCTTTGAGCTGTTCGTTCCGTGTCCTGGCCAGCCATAGATTATCGGCGTTAAAACTGTAGATCGGTCGGAGGTCGCTTCGCTCATTGGCCGGTTTGATACGTTTATTGATATTGTCGAGAATCAGGGGTACAGACGTTGGGGTGGGATAGTAGGCCAGTACCATGTGTGCCTGATTCAGCAAGGTCGCCTTGACATAGGTGATCCGCAATTTTGAAACATCCATGCCCATTTCCTTTAGAGTGAAATACTTGGCGATAGAGAAATCCTCACAGTCGCCGGCATCTCTGGCAAGAAATTCGATGGGAGTCGCCCAGTAATCATTCTTTCCCCACAGCTCAATGTCACTGACAAAGCGGGCGCCATTAAAAAAATCGTTCACTGCCTTGAGTTGCTCGATATCCTCTTTGCCGCGATATTCGTGAGTCATATTTTGCCAGTATTCAATACGTGACTGCGCAGAAGGTCCATATTTACTACGGATTTTAGCGAGCATTTCGTCACTGATGCCGGAGTGATTAGCGCTGCCTGAAAATATCACGAAAAACAGAGAAGCCAGCAGCCCAATGCGACCGAAAAAAATTGCTTGTAGAGCAGATGAAGACTTCAATTTCTTTCCGTTTTTTGCGACGTTATCGGCCTATTTACAGCGACTTTGATCTTATCATAGACATCGCCTGGCAAGGCTACGATGCGAGGCGCTGTAGCGTGATCCAGTGCTCAATTGGCAAGTGGGCCAGTTTGGATTAGACTCGGTCAATTGAACCCAAAAGGAATGTTGCGTGACTCTGTTCCGCCAACTGATTATCGCTATTGTCTTGTTGTTTGTCTGCCTGTACGCAGGTAATACGCTTGTCAGTCTTTATAACAACCAGCAACTGGTTGCTGAACAGATGCATGTCCACGCGCAGGACACCGCTACTTCCCTCGGTCTTTCCATGACCCAGGCGGCGCAGGAAAAAGACATAGCAACAATGGATACGATGTTCAATGCGGTATCAGACAGCGGTTATTTTCAGCGCATTTATTTTTCCGATCTCGACGGGAATACCCTGATCGACAGGGAGTTTCCGGTTTCTCTTCAGGGTGTTCCAGGCTGGTTTGTGTCATTCATTGACCTGCCCAGTAACGAAGGCAGGGCGGAAGTAACGTCTGACTGGATGCAACTGGGGGAGGTGGTCGTTGTCAGTCATCCCGGTCAGGCTTACCTGAAACTGTGGCGGGTTACCACGACACAGTTAGTCTGGTTTGCTGTTATTACACTGGCTGTCTGTTTGTTGGCCTATATTGCGCTCAAATGGTTGCTGGTGCCACTTGCCCGGGTTGAGCAGCAAGCCAATGATATTTTCAATAAAAAATTTGTTGTTCTGGAGCCCCTGCCGAAAACTCGTGAGCTTGGCAGCGTCGTTCAGGCCATGAATAGGATGGCTCTTCATCTCAAGGCCGTTTTTGAAGATCAGCTCTCGCTCATCGACCGACTGCAGAAACAGTCTTTTCAGGATGCGGTTACCGGGCTGTCCAATCGGCGTGATTTTGACAACCGCCTGCGAAGCTATGTCGATGACCAGGAGGAGGGCATGCATACCGGCGCTCTGGCGATTGTCGCATTGCACGATATTTCATGCGTCAACGAGTATGCCGGGCGTGGAGAGGGAAATGCGATTCTCCAGTCTGTTGGCCAGCGTTTGCAAAGCGCAGTGACTGATCATCCCCGGGCTATTGTTGCCAGACGGCAGGGCCCGGAGTTTTCACTGTTTATCCCCGATATTACCCCTGGAGAAGGTGATGTTTTGGCACAGAAAATATTTGAGGCTGTCCAGGACATCAGCTGGCTTCATAACGAGAAGTGTCCATTGTCCTTTCACATGGGTTACACCTTTCATGCAAATATCACCAGTGGCCCCGAAATGCTGGGTGAAGCCGATATTGCACTGCGGCAGGCAAAGCTTGGTAGTGCCAGCCGTTGGACCAAATTTGCCGACGTGCAGAATGGTGATGTTCCCGTACTAGGGAAGCCCCTCAATGAGTGGGAAGTATTTCTCAATCAGGCCATTCAAAACCGGCTTGTGGCGCTTCACTACCAGCCTATTGTCAGTATTCAGGATAAAGCGCTACTGGCTCAGGAAGTGTATGTGCGCTTTCTCAACGGCAAGGATTTGCTGGCAGCTGCTGTGGTAGTTCCCATTGCAGAAAGACTGGGGCTGATGCCTAGCCTTGACAGGCTGATTCTGGAATCACTGGCGTCGGCTGAGCGCGAAAAGGAAACTCCCGCTAAACTGTGTGTCAATTTATCGATAGTATCGGTGAAAACAACTGGCTTTCTGAGATGGCTTGATAACTTCCTGGCGTCCCAGCGGAGACTGGCAGCGAAGTTGGTATTTGAGGTGCCGGAATATGCCATGAAAGCAAACGATGCCTCTCTCCGGACTTTTAGTCAGCTCCTGCAGAAACACGGCACTTCACTCGGTATTGACCATTTCGGTCTTGAGTCCGCGGCTTTTGGCTATCTGAGCAGCCTGCCATTGAATCATCTCAAGGTTCATCGCAGTTTTCTCCGCGAATTGGGCACTAACCTGGACAACCAGTTCTATATCAAGTCACTCGCTGGGCTTGCCCACAACAGTGGTTTGCAGCTGTGGGTGGAAGGAGTGGAAAACGAACAGGAATGGGATCAGCTTGCCGAGTTGGATGTGGATGCTGCGCAGGGTTATTTTTTGGGGCAGCCGACCTTGAAATCTGTTGATTAGTCCTGTTCTGCGTATAATTACGCTCTTTTCCTGTTGACCCAATTCACCCCAAACGGAATGTTTATTTGATGTCTGTTCGCACGCGTATTGCTCCATCCCCCACTGGTGACCCCCACGTTGGGACTGCCTATGTAGCTCTTTTTAATCTCTGTTTCGCCCGAAGCCAGGGTGGTGAGTTTATCCTGCGTATTGAAGATACTGACCAGGTTCGCAGCACCCCGGAATCCGAGAAAATGATTCTGGACTCCCTGCGCTGGTTGGGCCTCGACTGGTCCGAGGGGCCAGACGTTGGTGGACCTTATGGTCCTTATCGACAGAGCGAACGAACGGATATTTACCAACAACATGTTATGGAACTGGTCGATAAAGGCCATGCGTTTTATTGCTTTGCCACGTCTGAAGAGCTGGATGAGATGCGCCGTGAACAGATGGCGAGGGGAGAAACAGCAAAATATGATGGCCGCGGTTTGTTCTTGTCGGCTGAGGACGTTGAGAAGCGCCTGGCAGCGGGAGAACCCTACGTTATTCGTATGAAAATTCCCGACGAAGGCAGTTGCGTTTTTCAGGATCTGCTGCGCGGCCAGATTGAAATTCCCTGGTCACAGGTTGATATGCAGGTGCTGCTGAAGGCAGACGGTATGCCCACCTACCACCTTGCCAATGTGGTAGATGACCACTTGATGAAAATCACGCATGTCATCCGTGGTGAGGAATGGATCAACTCAGCGCCTAAACACCTTCTCCTCTATAAATATTTTGACTGGGCGATGCCTGAGCTCTGTCATATGCCATTGCTGCGAAATCCTGATAAAAGCAAGCTCAGCAAGCGAAAAAACCCCACCAGCATCAATTATTACCGGGATATGGGTTATATGCCCGAGGCCGTGGTCAATTATCTCGGGCGTATGGGATGGTCGATGCCGGACGAGAGTGAAAAGTTTAGCCTTCAGGACATGCTTGATCAGTTTGACTTGCGTGCTGTGCACCTGGGTGGCCCGGTTTTTGATACCGAAAAACTGGACTGGCTGAATGGCCGCTGGATCCGTGAAAACCTGGATGAGCAGGCATTTGCCAATCGTGTTGCCGAATGGGCGATAAACCGTGACAACCTCTCCAGGATGATTCCACTGATCAAGGAGCGAGTGGAAAAGTTTTCCGATATTGCGCCGTTACTCGGATTTATGTTTTCGGGCATGCCGAAACTCGATGCTGCTCACTTTGAACATAAAAAACTGGACAATGAAACAGTGCGGAGAATTCTGCAATACAGTTCCTGGCGCCTGGATGGACTGCGTCATTGGAGCAGAGATGGCTTGTATGAGGAGCTGAATCAGTTGGCACAGGGGATGGAATTAAAGTTGAAGGATTTTTTATCCCCCCTGTTTGTTGCTGTTGCTGGATCCACCTCGGCTCCGCCCCTGTTTGATGCCATGGCTATCCTCGGGCCTGACATGGTCAGAGCGCGTATCAGGAGCGCTCTGGAGGCCTCTGGCGGGGTTTCTAAAAAGCAGCTAAAGGCCTGGGAAAAAGATTACCGCCTTCTCTCTGCAGCCCGTATTGAACATCCTGAAGAACAGGCTTGACACTCCAGGGGGCTGTGCCTAAAATTGCGCCCTCTTTTACGGGGCTATAGCTCAGCTGGGAGAGCGCAACACTGGCAGTGTTGAGGTCAGCGGTTCGATCCCGCTTAGCTCCACCAATAAATCGTTGTATTTCAACGTCACAAAAGGCCCGCTTCCGAGCGGGCCTTTTTCGTTCCTCCATTTAAGTCCAGTTTTTTGTTGATGGTCGCGTACCTCTGATAGGTGGTGGCCAAAAGGCAAGATGCAATGGCACTGAAAATCCTTAGGAAAGTAACCTGCCTGCCGGTTCGACCGTGGCTTTGAGCACCTTCTAAATTAAATATATATGCGTGTTTAATATACTGTTCATATATACAGTATATTAAAGTGTTGTCAAATCCCGCTCTCGGTTTATACTCAGTTGATGCGCGTTATCATGCCAACCGAAAAAAATAATATAAATAAAACAGGTTGTTACAGGTTCGCGAGAAAAAATAATGAGGTCCTATTATTTTAGATAATAGGAAAAACTCGCTTTATTCTGAAAGGAATCGGATATGCCTCAATTTTCTATTCTGTATCAATCCGTTATCAAAAAGTGCCGAATATCAGTTTTGGCAAAGCGCGAGTGCGCCATATACAAATGTTAGGCAATCAATGAGGCCCGAGTTCTAATGAAAGCTTTGTTTATAGGTGCGGGAGCAACATATGACTGCGGAATGCCTCTTGTTTGGGAATTAACTGCCGAAATAAGGCGTTGGTTAACTCCCGAAAAAATTATTTCATTTAATGAAAATTGGAAGTCCCAAGGTGGCGGATGGCATAATGATGTTGTCTCACTCCTTGTGTCTCTATTAGAAAACAAGAATTTACATTATGAAAACATCATTGGTGCTATAGAGGTAGAGTGCTCGAGGGAGCGAGATCAGAGTAAGAGGCAGAGCTACTATGCGGCGCTTGGTTTTGTACTTCAAGCTGTATATGGCCTTCTTATGGAACGTCAGGTAAAAAACACTCATTATGCGTTAGCAGCACTGGAGGATTTTTCATCGATCAAGGAAATGGCTCGTAATAACAAGCCACTTTGGGTTTTCTCCTTAAATCATGATTGCATAATTGAGATGTTAGCGCTCAAGTCTGGTATACCATTGAAGTCTGGCTTTAATGAAGAAGTCAGTATTCCTATGAAAACTGCTAACGGCTCAATACGTAGTTTCCCCTTTGAGCGGTTAAGTCGTAAATCCATTGAAGAGAATCAATACAGTTTCTTTGGTCACGGTGAGTTTGGGATTAATCTAATTAAGCTGCATGGTTCTTTAGATATATTTGGTCAAGATGACGAGCTTAACTATCTAAAAATAAGCGCAATTGGAAATAATCCAGAATCCCTGTCTTCCCAGATCCAGATTTTAAATCAAATCAACCAAGATATTGCGGTTCGAGATGGCGTCGTATGTACGAATGAAAATATTTATGAGGATGAAAGCGGCGAAATTCAGTTTCTAAGGAAAAGCCTGTTATCGGGAGCTCATAAGTTCACAAAAAAACTGAGCCAGATAGCGCCATCTGAGTTTCTTTCTCTTTTCCGAGGTAATCTAAACTATGCCGAAGAGCTCATTTGTATAGGGTATAGCTTTGGAGACAAGCACATAGATGATCATATAGTTGATTGGCTTTCCTTCTCGGCCACACGAAAGCTGACCATTGTTAATCCAGGCATCAATGTCTGCCCTGAGAGAATGAAGCATCTGTCTGGGCAGGTGGAATGCAAGCCGATAGGGGCTTCTGATTACTTTACGCAGCTGAGTGATAAAAAATCCACCGTGCTTAAGGATATGCTGCGAAAAGCTAGGTCTGTAGCTCGTGAAAAAATCAAACGAGAGTTGACAGGAAATGCCTAACCAAGCAATTAAATTCGCTCCCTGCGGTCGCCGGACGCTCGTTCCTCACGCCGTTTATTGCGAGCTTTAGGGCGCTACACGCTTGGAGGGATCATGTCTAACGACACTCGCCTTAGCTCAGATCTTCCGACGCGCTTACTCGGCACCTGGCGCATGCTGTCGTGGAAACGTGTGCTGGTGTCATCCGGAGAAGAGTCAGATGCACTTGGGCCCAACCCGTTCGGTTATATCAGTTACGCGCCAGATGGAAGGTTGATGGTCTTCGTTCTCAAGAGCGGACGCCCCAAGCCGAAATCGAGTCCGCCTTCACCGGAGGAGAAGATCGCGCTGTTCGATTCCCTCTTCGCCTATGTCGGTTCGTACGAAGTGCTGGCTGATAGAGTCATCCACACACTGGACGGTAGCTGGAACGAGCTGTGGACCGGAACCAAACAGACAAGACTGCTCTCGTTTTCAGGTGAGAACCTCATCTACACTACGCCGGAAACCGTCGATCCAATGGACGGCCGGCTTTGCACCTACAGGGTCGAGTTTGAGAGAGCCTGAGCTGAGCGACGAAGGTGACGCCTAATCCTTCGCTCGAGCAGACTTCCACCGGCAAGCCGCTCAGCTCAAACGTTTACCTATGTGATCCATGAAATGAGTGATGAATATAGAAATGGCCTGATCGCAGCAGAAAAAAAGCCCCAAGATGATTGCGATATGACCATAGTTTCACTCTCAGGGGGCGCACTGGGTATTTCTATTCTGGACTGGGCGAGACATGACTGTTTCATGCCGATGTGTCGGGTGGCCTCTATTTCAGATGTTGCTCGGGGGAGGAGGGTTTGTGGTACGAAGGAGTCAGGCGCTACGTTTCGATTCACTCAATCGAAGGCTGATGTGCTGCTGTGTTAATCGGAGAAACGACTCATTCTTCCGGTTTTCCAGCGGAGCAGTGCATAGCCGATCGTGGCACACCCGAAGGAAGTGAAGAAGGCAATGACGTAAACCAGGCCGGTTGTCTGGTATACGGGGCCATACATAAAAAACTCCAACAGCATATAAGAGCATATCCCCAGCAACATTCCCCATACATATTGTGGTAGGGCTGTGCCATAGATATAGCCGGCGAGAAGCGATGGGATCGAGAGTATGGCGATGACCGAGGATACATTCTGTGCATAGATAGCTGCCCAGGTGGCAGAACCGAACATCAGGAGTGCACCAACGATGTAGGCCTGAATTTTTTGCATTATCTGACTGCCTTCTGTTTCCACATATTCTGCCGCTGAGTCTTCCATGAATTGGTGCGGTGCTCTATTGGACGTTAGTCGTGCCAATGCCAATCAGCAGGCACAAAAAAACCGCCCGAAAGGGCGGCTTTATTGACAGGATTGCATTACATATCGACCGTTTCCATACTGACTTCTGTTGCATCCAGTTTCCAGACGCCGTCTGTCAAGATCAGATGATCAACTTCTTTTTCAATAATGCCATCAGTGTTAAAGACGTCACTGGCTCTAGTCCAGGCATTGACCTTGGCCGTTTCTCCATCAATTTCGACTGACGATATGCCGTATTCATGCAGAATGACGGACGCCATATCCACGATATTCTTCCAGTCAGCTGCGTACTCTTTTTTGGTGCGACCATCGATCATTCTTGGTGTCAGCAGGTCGTAAGCATCTTCGTATTTTCGTGCTTTTAATGCAGCGTAGTAGCTGTTGACGACACCTTCAGGTGTATTCTCCGCTGCATATGCCGTTGCTGTGAATAATAATGACAGCACTATGGTGATGGGTAGAAGTAGTTTGCTCACTGGTTTAATGCTCATTTGTAGCCTCCGGATGTAACTTTTTACTGAGACTCGATCTTTTGGATCAAGTTCAGGTCAGCTTTTTTTGATGTTACTACAGAATAATGGATTTAGCTGCTAGCTGTAACCTCCTGGAAAGAATAGCGACTGTGCAGTTGTAAGGTTGGAGAGTCGAGGCCGGGACAGGGAAGAATTAAAAAAGCCACTCAAGGAGTGGCTTTTTTGGTATACAGAGATTGGCAGTTTACCTGATCTTACTGGGGATAATCCCGTTTGGGCGAGCCCGTGTAGAGTTGTCTTGGGCGACCGATACGGTAGGGGTTGCTCAGCATCTCGTTCCAGTGAGATATCCAGCCAACGGTGCGCCCGGTGGCGAAGATAACAGTGAACATTTCAGTGGGAATACCGATAGCTTTCATGATGATGCCGGAGTAGAAATCCACATTGGGGTAGAGTTTTTTCTCAACAAAATACTCATCTTCCAGTGCAATCTGTTCCAGCCGCTTGGCGATTTTCAGCAATGGATCATTTTCGATGCCGAGTTCAGCCAGTACTGCGTCACAGGCTTCTTTCATGACCTTGGCGCGAGGGTCGAAGTTTTTGTAGACCCGGTGGCCGAAGCCCATCAGTCGGAAGGGGTCGTCTTTGTCCTTGGCGCGAACCACGTACTTATCGATGTGTTTTTCATCGCCGATTTGCTCGAGCATTTCCAGAACAGCCTGGTTGGCGCCACCGTGAGCGGGCCCCCACAGTGCTGCGATGCCCGCAGCTATACAGGAATAGGGGTTGGCGCCTGAAGAGCCGGCGAGACGGACGGTCGAGGTGGAGGCATTTTGTTCGTGGTCAGCATGTAGGAGGAACAACAGGTCCATCGCCTTCGCAATAACGGGATTGATGTTGCTCTCTTCGCAGGGAGTGCCAAACATCATGTGCAGAAAATTTTCTGCATAACCCAGTTTGTTATCGGGGTACATGTAAGGTTGGCCAATAAAGTGTTTGTGGCACATGGCCGCAAGGGTCGGCATTTTGGCAATCAGTCGATGTGCGGTAATCAGTCGATGCTCCGGATCGTTGATATCCATGGAGTCGTGGTAAAACGATGACAGGCCGCCTACTGCGCCACACAGCATGGCCATAGGGTGCGCATCGTAACGGAAGCCGGACATGAATTGCTCGATGGAGCGATTTACCATGGTGTGCATTTTGATAATCTGCTCAAAATCTTTTTTCCCCTCAGGGGAGGGTAGTTCACCGTTTAGCAGCAGATAACAGGTCTCAAGATAATCGGATTTTTGTGCAAGCTGTTCTATAGGGTAGCCGCGATGAAGCAATACGCCCTTGTCGCCATCAATGAAAGTGATTTTTGATTCACAGGCAGCAGTGGCACCAAAGCCGGGGTCGAACGTAAAACAACCTGTTTCAGGCACCTTGGAGATATCGATGACATCTTGGCCGAGAGTACCTTTAAGTATCGGTAATTCAAGATGAATATCTGTGCCCTCTACAGAAAGATGGACCTTCTTATTGCTCATTGGGTTCTCCTACGAATCAGGGAGCGAGATGCAAGCATCAAGCGTGCAAACTATTTCTGAGGCGCAAAACTATAGCCTTCTCTCTGGATTTGTCAATTTTACTGCAAATACAGCGAGTGAATAGCGGCTATCTTTTGTGGCTATAACTGCTTCAATAGTGAATGGCGGACAGGTTTCATTGTAATCCTGTTACAATACTCCTATAATTTTTCCCCGATTTTAGCCCGGTATGCCGACGACGGTTAGCCGATTTCCCTGCGTTATATTTCTGCATTCTGCCCAACCTGCGGACTTAAGGTGTGTATATCGTGAACAAGAAAAGACCTGTAAATCTTGATATCGGAACAATAGCGCTTCCGATAACCTCCTATGTATCTATTTTGCATCGTGTTTCCGGTGTTGCACTGTTCGGTGCAGTTGCTGTGTTTCTGTGGTTGCTGGATACCAGCTTGTCCTCGGAAGAGGGATTTAATGCTATCAGGGAAACGATGGGCAGCCCGATTTGTCAGTTGATTGTCTGGGCAGCATTGGCAGGCCTGGCCTACCATGTTGTCGCGGGTGTCCGGCACTTGATTATGGATTTTGGCGTGGGCGAAACCCTTGAGGGTGGCCGTTTGGGCGCAAAAATTGTACTGGTTGTTGCTGTTGTTCTAATTCTTCTTGCGGGGGTCTGGGTATGGGTATGATTACCAATGTTACGAGCTTCAGTCGCAGTGGCCTCTCAGATTGGTTGCTGCAACGTGTTACCGCCGTGGTTATGGCTGCCTACACGGTATTTATCACAGCCTACCTGCTGTTTAATTCCGGTCTTGAATACAGCCAGTGGCTCGGGCTGCATAGCCATATCGCCATGAAAGTCTTTAATGTCCTGACAGTGCTGTCTATCGCTATCCACGCCTGGATAGGTTTGTGGGCGGTGTTGACCGATTATGTGACAGAGCGTTTGCTTGGTCCAAAGGCCACACCTCTGCGTATTTTTCTTCAGCTGGGAATGATTGCGGTCACCCTGGTTTATGTCATATGGGCTCTTGATATCGTATGGGGAATCTAAATCCATGAGTAGTGTAAGAACCATTTCGTTTGACGGCGTAATCGTCGGTGGTGGTGGTGCCGGCATGAGAGCGGCGCTCCAATTGGCCCAGTCCGGCTACAAGACAGCGGTGATTTCCAAGGTTTTCCCAACCCGCTCACACACAGTTTCAGCGCAAGGTGGAATTACCTGTGCGATTGCCAGCGACGATCCGAACGACGATTGGCGCTGGCATATGTATGACACGGTCAAAGGTTCCGACTATATCGGTGATCAAGAGGCCATTGAATATATGTGTTCTGTCGGGCCAGAGGCAGTATTTGAGCTGGAGCATATGGGCCTTCCATTTTCTCGTACCGAAGAGGGGCGTATTTATCAACGCCCGTTCGGCGGACAGTCCAAGAATTTTGGTGAAGGCGGACAGGCGGCGAGAACCTGTGCTGCAGCCGACCGTACGGGCCATGCTCTGTTGCACACGCTCTACCAAAATAATATCAAAAACAATACGGTGTTCTTTAATGAGTGGTTTGCAGTCGACCTCGTGAAAAATGCCGATAATGCGGTTGTCGGCGTTATTGCCATCAATATTGAAACGGGCGAAACCGTTTACGTGAAGTCCAAGGCCACGGTGCTCGCCACTGGTGGTGCAGGAAGGATTTATGCGTCGACCACCAACGCGCACATCAATACGGGTGACGGTGTCGGTATGGCCCTCAGGGCCGGTTTTCCTGTTCAGGATATCGAAATGTGGCAGTTCCATCCCACCGGGATTGCTGGCGCCGGCACACTGGTGACAGAGGGCTGTCGTGGTGAGGGCGGGTATCTGATCAATAAGGATGGTGAGCGCTTTATGGAGCGCTATGCCCCCAATGCTAAAGACCTGGCGGGTCGGGATGTGGTTGCCCGGTCCATGGTTCTGGAAATTCTGGAAGGCCGTGGTTGTGGTGAAAAAGGCGATCACGTGTTGCTCAAGCTGGACCACCTCGGCGAAGAGATTCTTGAAAGTCGTCTGCCCGGTATCTGTGAGTTGTCTCGTACGTTTGCCCACGTGGATCCGGTCAAGGAGCCTATTCCTGTCGTGCCGACATGCCACTATATGATGGGTGGTATTCCCACTAATGTCTCTGGTCAGGCGTTGACCCTTGATATCGATGGTAACGATCGGGTTATTGATGGCCTGTACGCCTGCGGTGAGGTGGCCTGTGTGTCTGTTCATGGGGCAAACCGCCTCGGCGGCAACTCGTTGCTGGATCTGGTGGTGTTCGGTCGTTCATCGGGCCTGTTCATCGAGCAGGCTCTGCGCGAGGGAATTGACCTGAAGGATGCCACTGATGCAGATATTGAGGCGGCTATGTCCGGCATAAACCGAATCAATAATTCGACTGAGGGTGAGACTACCGCAGAGTTGCGGGCTGAGCTGCAAAGTATCATGCAAAACTATTTCGGTGTGTTTCGCCGCGGCGATTACATGCTGGAGGGTATTGAGAAACTTAAGGCCCTTCGTCCCCGCATAAAGAATGTCCGCCTGGATGACAAGAGCAACGCTTTTAATACAGCCCGTATCGAGGCGTTGGAACTGCAAAATCTCCTGGAGGTTGCAGAGGCTACTGCCATTACTGCCGAAGTCCGAACAGAAAGCCGTGGCGCTCACGCCCGCGAGGACTTTACCGAGCGCGACGATGCAAACTGGTTGTGCCATTCGGTCTACTTTCCCGAGACCAAAGAAGTTGGTAAGCGAGGTGTGAATTTTGCACCCAAAACCATGGAAGCCTTCGCGCCTAAGGCGCGTACCTACTGATAAGGGTTTGAACCATGTTGAAAGTTAGTATTTATCGCTACAATCCTGAGACGGACGAAGCTCCATACATGCAGGACTATGAAGTGGATACTGCCGGCAAGGACGTGATGGTGCTAGATGTTTTAGAGCAGCTCAAAGCGCAGGATTCAACGTTGTCTTACCGCCGTTCCTGCCGTGAGGGTGTCTGCGGTTCAGATGGTGTGAATATCAATGGCAAGAATGGTTTGGCTTGTATTACGCCGCTCTCGGCAGCAGTGAAAAATGACAAGCTGGTACTTCGCCCGCTACCTGGCCTGCCGGTTATTCGGGATCTGGTAATCGATATGGGCCAGTTCTATGCCCAGTATGAAAAGATTCAGCCGTATCTGGTAAACAATCAACCGGCACCCGCAATTGAACGCCTGCAGTCTCCGGAAGATCGAGCCAAATTGGACGGTCTCTATGAATGTATCCTGTGTGCATGCTGCTCTACCAGTTGCCCCTCTTTCTGGTGGAATCCGGACAAGTTTATCGGGCCTGCGGGTCTGCTTCAGGCCTATCGTTTTCTGGTGGATAGCCGTGACACGGATACTGAGCAACGGCTTGCCAATCTCGAGGATCCGTTTAGTGTTTTCCGTTGTCATGGAATTCAAAATTGTGTGGCGGTTTGTCCCAAGGGGCTCAACCCCACCAAAGCGATTGGTCATATCAGAAATATGCTACTGAGAAGTGCTACTTAAAGTACATTACAGTACAATCTGCCAAGGCTTCCTTTGCCGGGAGTCTTGGTGATTTTGTTATCTGACTGACTACAGGAAATATTTCGATGCCTGAAAGCATCATGCAGCAATTTTTGCGCACTTCTCATCTTTCCGGTGGGAATGCTGCATATATCGAAGGTTTGTACGAAACCTATTTACACGACCCCAATGCAGTGCCTGACGAGTGGCGCTCCTTCTTTAGTTCGCTTCCCGGTGTTAACGGCCATAATGGGATTGACGTATCCCATGCGACCATACAGGAGCACTTTGAGTTGCTCGGTCGTCGCAGGGCAAGACCTGTACCCGCACCTGGTTCCGGTGGCGTCAATATCGAACATGAACGGAAGCAGGTTAAAGTACTCCATCTCATCAGTTCCTACCGCAACCGCGGCCATCAGAAAGCAAGCCTTGATCCCTTGGGTATCATGAAACGGGAGATAGTCCCAGATCTGCAGCTTTCTTATCACGGCCTGACGGAAGCCGATCTTGATACCACTTTTCAATGTGGCACATTGTTTATTGGTAAACAAGAAGCCACGCTGAAGGAAATCATCTCTGCTTTGGAGGAGACCTACTGTCGTCACGTCGGTGTGGAGCTGATGCACATCACTGATCTGGCTGAAAAGCAGTGGTTTCAACAGCGTCTTGAGAGTGTACGCTCGAAGCCCACTTATGATGCTGAAACGCGTAAGCACGTGTTGCAACGACTGACGGCAGCTGAAGGGCTGGAGCGGCACTTGGATTCTAAGTATCCCGGTACCAAACGATTTGGTCTGGAGGGTGCCGAATCACTGATCCCTATGCTCGACGGCCTGATCGAACGAGTCGGGGAATACGGCGCCAAAGAAATTGTGTTGGCCATGGCCCACCGCGGACGACTCAATGTTCTTGTGAATGTGTTGGGCAAAAGTCCAGCTGATCTGTTCGCTGAATTTGAGGGTAAAAGGCATGTCGATACCTCGGGGGACGTGAAATACCACCAGGGGTTTTCTTCAAATGTCATGACCCCAGGTGGCGAAGTGCATTTGGCTCTGGCTTTCAACCCCTCTCACCTGGAGATTGCATCCCCGGTAGTCGTGGGCTCGGCCAGAGCGCGCCAGGACCGTAGAGAAGATCCAGAGGGTGATCAGGTCGTTCCCGTTATTGTCCACGGCGATGCGTCTTTTGCCGGACAGGGTGTGGTGATGGAAACGTTCCAGATGTCTCAGACCCGCGCTTACAAAACGGGTGGAAGCATTCATCTCGTGATCAATAATCAGGTGGGTTTTACCACCAGTCGCAAGGAAGACGCTCGCTCCACAGAATACTGTACTGATGTGGCAAAAATGGTTCAGGCCCCGATCATTCATGTTAATGCAGATGATCCGGATGCGGTGATGTTTGCTACTTTTCTGGCTGCAGATTATCGCTATCAGTTCAAGCGGGATATTGTCATTGATCTGTTCTGCTACCGTCGCAGAGGCCATAACGAAACGGATGAGCCTTCTTCTACCCAGCCCCTGATGTACAAGATTATCAAGCAGCATAAAACCACCAGAGCGCTTTATGCCGACAGGCTGGCAAGTGAAGGGGTGCTTGATGAGTCTGCAGCGGACAGCCTGCTTGCCGATTATCGGAACATCCTCGACAAGGGCCATAATGTCGTGAACAAGCTGGTCTCAGAGCCAGATGATGCGCTGTTTGTCGACTGGTCTCCCTACTTGGGGCACGAGTGGGTGACGCCAGCAGATACGTCCTTTCCGCTGACCAAGCTGAAAGATCTGGCAACCAGAATGTGCCGGGTGCCGGAAGGTATTGTGTTGCAGCGTCAGGTGGAAAAAATTTATGACGACCGGCTGAAGATGGCGGCTGGGGCTCTGGAACTAAACTGGGGCATGGCAGAACTTCTGGCCTATGCAACGTTGTTAGAGCAGGGTTATCCCATTCGGATGACCGGTCAGGATATTGGTCGCGGTACTTTCTCTCATCGCCATGCAGTGCTCTATAACCAGAAAGATGCTGAAACCTACACGCCGCTCAAGCATCTTTCAGAAAATCAGCCCGTGTTCGATATTTACGATTCCTTCCTGTCAGAAGAGGCCGTTCTGGCATTTGAGTACGGCTACTCGACAACTGCACCCTCCGGTCTGGTGATATGGGAAGCTCAGTTCGGAGATTTTGCGAACGGCGCTCAGGTTGTCATTGACCAATTTATTACCAGTGGTGAACACAAGTGGGGGCGTTTATGTGGCCTGACCATGTTGTTGCCGCACGGTTATGAAGGACAGGGCCCGGAACATTCATCGGCCAGACTCGAGCGTTTTCTGCAGCTCTGTGCCGAGCACAATATTCAGGTCTGTATCCCGACAACCCCTGCTCAGGTCTACCATATGCTTCGTCGCCAGGCGATCAGGCCAATGCGCCGACCCCTGGTCGTCATGAGCCCTAAATGGATCCTGCGTCACAAGCTTGCCACTTCCTCGCTGGAAGATCTTGCCGATGGCCATTTTATGCCAGTGATTCCCGAGCGAGAGGTGGCTCCGGATAAGGCGCGCCGCTTGATATTGTGCTCGGGTAAAGTCTATTACCATATGTTGGAGGAGCGGATGGAGCGCAAAATTGACGATATTGCCATGGTGCGTATTGAGCAGCTATACCCGTTCCCCGATGAAGACTTGCTGAATGTGCTCAGTGAGTATACCTGTTTAGAGGAGGTGGTGTGGTGCCAGGAAGAGCCCATCAACCAGGGGGCCTGGTACAGCAGTCAACATCACATGCGCAGTGTGCTCGATCAGTATAATGCGGGTTTAACCCTTCGTTATGTCGGTCGACCTGCTTCGGCAGCGCCGGCTGCGGGTTACATGTCGGCACACCTTGAGGAACAGGCAAGATTTGTTAATGAAGCGCTGAGCTTTTAGCCGCCAAAAACCATCCTTGACCAAGGAAATGATAAAAAATGAGCATTGAAATTAAGGCACCTACTTTCCCTGAATCCGTTCAGGAGGGAAATATTGCTACCTGGCATAAAAAGCCTGGGGATTCCGTTACTCGTGACGAGTTACTGGTGGATATCGAGACGGACAAAGTGGTTCTCGAAGTGGTTGCTCCCGCAGACGGAACACTGGAAGAAGTCTTGAAGGGCGAGGGGGATATTGTTCAGAGCAACGAGATCATTGCCCGCGTTGTTGCCGGGAGCAGCGCTGCGAAGCCGGCAGTGGAAAAAAATCCTGAGCCGGAAGTAAAATCTGATGATAGCGGTAAAGATTCTAGCGACGAAAAAATTGCCAGCCCTGCAGCCAGGAAGCTAGCTGAAGAAAAAGGTGTGAACCTGCAAAATGTCAGCGGAACCGGCAAAGATGGCAGAATAACCAAAGAGGATATTGTCGCCATTCAACCGGCTTCTCCTGAGCAGCCAGCTATCGCCAGTACGCCAGCGCCAGCTGCCAGCCTGCCGCCTCTTGCGGAGGGAGACCGAGTCGAAAAACGTGTCCCGATGACACGTATGCGTTCACGTATTGCTGATCGCCTGGTTCAGGTGACCCAAACGACGGCAATGCTGACCACCTTCAATGAAGTGGACATGCACCGAATCATGAATTTGCGCACAGAATTCAAGGATTCATTCTCCAAGATTCACAATGGTACCCGGCTTGGATTTATGGGCTTCTTTGTCCGTGCGGCGACTGAAGCCCTGAAGCGTTTCCCTGCCGTGAATGCCTCTATTGATGGCCCGGATGTTGTTTATCACGGCTATCAGGATGTAGGTGTGGCAGTTTCAACCGATAAGGGTCTGGTTGTGCCAGTATTGCGTAACGCCGATACAATGAGTATCGCTGATGTTGAGAGCACGATTGCTGAATTTGGTGCGAAGGCTCGCGATGGCAAACTGTCGATTGAAGAAATGACGGGTGGTACGTTCACGATTACAAACGGAGGCGTGTTTGGATCGTTGTTGTCAACTCCGATCCTGAACCCCCCGCAAACGGCAATATTGGGTATGCACAAAATTCAGGAGCGCCCGGTGGCCGAAAACGGTCAAGTGGTCATTCGCCCGATGATGTATCTTGCATTGTCTTACGATCACCGCTTGGTCGATGGCAAGGAGGCGGTGCAGTTTCTTGTGGCAATAAAGGAAATGATCGAAAATCCAGCTAAGATTTTACTTGAGATATAATTCCTAGTTAACTGAATTTAATAGGATTAATAATGCCAGAAAAATATGATGTCATCGTGATTGGAGCTGGTCCTGCCGGTTATGTTGCTGCCATTCGTTGCGCCCAACTGGGTCTCAAGACTGCTTGTATTGAAAAGTGGCAAAATGCCAAGGGCGAAGGCGTCAATGGCGGCACCTGCCTGAATGTTGGGTGTATTCCATCTAAAGCATTGTTGGATAGCTCCTATAAATACCATGAGGCGAAAAGTGAATTATCGGTTCATGGTATCAGCACCACGAGCGTAAAAATTGATGTAAAAGCGATGATTGAGCGAAAAACCAAAATTGTGGAGCAGCTCACGGGTGGTATTGCAGGTTTATTGAAAAGTAATGGCGTCACTTCTTTGTTCGGTACAGGTAAGTTGTTGTCTGGGAAGGAAGTTGAGTTGACGGATCACAAGGGCGGCAAACAAGTGCTCGCTGCTGATAACGTGATTATTGCGACAGGTTCTCAGCCCATCAACATTCCAGTGGCTCCCATTGACGGCAAAATTATTCTCGATTCCACTGGTGCCCTCGAATTAACGGCAGTACCAAAGCGACTGGGTGTGATTGGTGCGGGAGTAATTGGGCTGGAGTTGGGGAGTGTCTGGAACCGCCTGGGTAGCAAGGTTGTGCTCCTCGAGGCAATGACAGATTTTCTGTCTATCATGGACCAGCAAATTGCTAAGGAATCACTGAAGATATTTACCAAACAGGGGCTGGATATCCGTTTGGGGTGCCGGGTTACTGGCAGTGACGTAAAAGCTAAAGAGGTTGTTGTCACCTATCAGAACAGTGACGGTGAAGAAGTTAAAGAGACCTTTGATAAATTGATAGTTTGTGTCGGTCGTCGACCCTTTACTGAAGGGCTTCTGGCGCCTGATTGCGGCGTCAATCTCGATGAGCGTGGTTTCATCTTTGTCAATGAAAAATGCGCCACGAATGCGCCCGGGGTATGGGCTGTCGGTGATGTGGTACGAGGACCAATGCTGGCTCACAAAGGTTCAGAAGAAGGTGTCATGGTCGCCGAGCGTATCGCGGGTCAAAAAACCCAGATGAATTACGATATCGTCCCCAATGTTATCTACACGCACCCGGAGATTGCCTCCGTTGGCAAAACCGAAGAACAGCTGAAGCAAGCTGGTGAGCCTTACAGTATCGGTGTATTCCCCTTCGTCGCCAGTGGTCGTGCTCTTGCAGCAAATGACAGCGAGGGTATGGTAAAGCTGATCGCTCATGCAGAAACTGATCGTATCCTCGGTTGCCATATCGTCGGCCCCAGTGCAGCAGATCTTGTGCAGCAAGTGGCGATTGCGATGGAGTTTGGGTCGAGTGCGGAAGATATCGGTATGACGGTCTTTGCACATCCCACCCTATCAGAGTCGGTTCATGAAGCTGCACTGGCAGTTAATGGTCACGCCATCCACATACCGAACCGCAAGAAACGGAAATAGTTTTTGTCTTATAACTCCGCAGTTCTCAACGACCTGCGGAGTTTTCTTATTTATTATCCTTAACCGACAAACGGGAATGACAATGAACCTTCACGAATATCAGGCAAAGCAGCTGTTTGCTGAGTATGGTCTGCCAGTATCCGAGGGCATCGCAGCAGAAACGGTCAAGGAAGCCGTTGCCGCTGCTGATGTGATTGGCGGTGACCGCTGGGTGGTAAAAGCCCAGGTACATGCTGGTGGCAGGGGTAAAGCGGGGGGTGTCAAACTGGTGACATCCAGAGCAGAAATTGAAGCCTTTGCCCGGGAGTGGCTGGGTAATCGTCTGGTGACGTACCAGACAGACAGTAGTGGACAACCTGTAAGCCGGGTTCTCGTTGAGTCTGTCACAAACATTGCCCAGGAGTTATACCTTGGTGCCGTCATCGACCGATCAACCCGTCGCGTGGTTTTTATGGCATCCACAGAAGGCGGCGTTGAAATCGAGAAGGTTGCGGAAGAAACCCCAGAGAAAATTCTCAAGGCGATAATTGATCCGCTCACAGGCGCACAGCCCTACCAGGCTCGCGAGTTGGGCTTCAAGCTGGGCCTCAACGCTGAGCAGATTAAACAGTTCACCAAGCTATTTCTTGGCCTGTCAAAATTGTTCCATGATTATGATCTTGCATTGCTGGAGATTAATCCGCTGGTCATCACTGACGAAGGCAGTCTGCATTGTCTCGACGGCAAGATTAATATCGACAGCAATGCCATGTATCGTCAGAAAAAACTGCAGGGTATGCACGATCCCTCTCAGGAAGATGCCCGCGAGGCCCACGCCGCCAGATGGGATCTCAACTATGTGGCCCTGGACGGAAATATCGGCTGTATGGTGAATGGTGCCGGTCTAGCCATGGGGACGATGGATATTGTCAAATTGCACGGAGGTCAACCGGCTAACTTTCTTGATGTGGGTGGTGGTGCGACCAAAGAACGCGTGGTTGAGGCCTTTAAAATTATTCTCTCTGACGACAAGGTCGAAGCGGTTTTGATCAATATATTCGGTGGCATTGTTCGCTGTGATCTGATTGCGGAGGGCGTTATCGGTGCCGTTGAAGAAGTGGGTGTCAAGGTTCCTGTAGTGGTGCGCTTGGAAGGCAATAATGCCGAGCTTGGCTCCAAGCTTCTTGCTGACAGCGGATTGAATATTATTGCGGCCACCAGCCTTACTGATGCGGCGGAGCAAGTGGTAAAAGCAGCGGAGGGTAACCAGTAATGGCAATTTTGATCAATAAATCGACCAGGGTGATCTGTCAGGGTATTACCGGTGGTCAGGGAACCTTTCACTCCGAGCAGGCGATTGCCTACGGCACCAATATGGTGGGTGGCGTTACACCGGGTAAAGGTGGCTCAACCCACCTCGGTTTGCCAGTGTTTAACACAGTGGCTGACGCCGTTGCCCAGACGGCTGCCGAGGCATCAGTTATCTATGTACCGGCACCTTTTTGCAAGGATTCCATTCTTGAGGCTGCCAATGCGGGAATCAAATTGATTGTCTGTATTACAGAAGGTATTCCCACGCTGGATATGCTCGATTGCAAAGTTAAGTGTGATGAATTGGGTGTGCGATTGATCGGGCCAAACTGCCCCGGTGTGATCACGCCAGGTGAATCCAAAATTGGCATCATGCCCGGTCACATTCATCTGCCGGGTAGGGTGGGGATTGTATCCCGCTCTGGCACCCTGACCTATGAAGCGGTCAAGCAGACGACAGACTCTGGATTTGGTCAGTCCACCTGTGTGGGTATCGGTGGAGATCCGATACCGGGTTCCAACTTTATAGACATTCTGGCTCTGTTTGAAAAAGACCCGGCCACTGAAGCGATTGTCATGATTGGCGAGATTGGTGGTACTGCTGAAGAAGAAGCTGCCCTGTACATCAAACATAACGTTACCAAACCGGTTGTATCCTACATTGCTGGTGTGACCGCCCCGGCTGGGAAACGAATGGGCCACGCGGGCGCTATTATTGCGGGTGGCAAGGGTACGGCGGATGAAAAGTTTGCTGCTCTGGAAGATGCGGGCGTCAAAACAGTGCGCAGTTTGGCGGAGATCGGTAATGGCCTGAAGGACGTCACAGGCTGGTAGTATTGGTTTGCTTGGTTATTCAAAAAGGCGGTCTGGATGGGCCGCCTTTTTTGTTGGCCCCATCAAACCCAGTCATATTGGTTTTCCCGGGAATAAACGTTGATGTATGCCCGAAATTTGAGCGTTGTGTGCTTGATTTTTGATTTAGTGCCCCCATTTCTGCACCAGCCAAAAAACATTTCGCTTTTAACTTTGTAACAAGGAGACAATGGCAGCCATGACTGTTGAAACCCACGGTTTTCAAACAGAGGCCAAACAGCTTCTGCACCTGATGATTCACTCCCTCTACAGTAATCGGGAAATCTTTCTCCGGGAGTTGATTTCAAATGCTTCAGACGCCGCAGACAAATTGCGATTCGAGGCTCTGTCCGATAATGAACTTTACGATGGCGATAGTGACCTGCAGATCAAAATAGACCTGGATCCCGACGCGGGTATCATCACCCTGCATGATAATGGTGTCGGTATGTCGAAGGAGGAGGTGATTGAGAACCTTGGTACGATTGCCAAATCCGGTACAGCTCAATTTTTAAACACGCTCTCGGGAGATCAGCGCAAAGATGCCCAGTTGATCGGCCAGTTTGGCGTCGGTTTTTATTCTGCGTTTATTGTCGCTGACAAAGTTGTTGTAGAAACGCGTCGCGCAGGTGCTAACCTGAATCAGGCTGTGCGCTGGACCTGTGAAGGGGAAGCTGAATACACCATCGAAGATATAGAAAAGCCGTCCAGAGGCACCTCGATTACCTTGCATTTAAAAGATGATGCACTGGAATTTGCCAGTCAGCTTCGGGTGCACAATATCGTCAAAAAATATTCAGACCACATCGGTATTCCCGTAGCTGTCAGAAAACCGGACCCTGATGCAGATGAAAATGCGGAAGCGCCGGTTTATAAATATGAAGTGATTAATAAAGCGTCTGCCCTGTGGACGTGCCCGCGCAATGAGATAACCGACGAGGAATATAAAGAGTTCTATAAGCACATCACCCATGATTTTGTAGAGCCGCTGGTCTGGTCTCACAACCGGGTCGAGGGCAAGCTGGATTACACGAGCCTGCTCTATGTGCCGGGACATGCACCTTTTGACCTTTATAATCGTGACGTTGCCCGGGGGCTGAAGCTGTATATTCAGCGCACCTTTATCATGGACGATGCCTCGCAGTTCCTGCCCTCCTATTTGCGTTTTATTCGGGGCGTCCTGGACTCCAACGATTTGCCGCTGAATGTTTCACGGGAGATTCTGCAGCACAGCCCCGCTGTGGATTCCATCCGTTCCGCACTGGTAAAGCGCGTACTGGACATGCTGGACAAAATGGCCAAAGAGTCACCCGCCGACTATGACAAAATGTGGAAAGAATTCGGCACCGTTTTGAAAGAGGGGCCAGCAGAAGATTATGCCAATCGTGAGCGGATTGCGGGACTCCTTCGTTTTGCTACTACCAAGACAGAAGATGAGAAGGAAACCGCTTCGTTGGCAGACTATCTGTCCCGCATGAGAGAAGGGCAGGAAAAAATATACTATCTGGTGGCGGATAATATGACTGCGGCCCGCAACAGCGCTTACCTTGAGGTTTTTCGCAAGCAGGATGTGGAAGTGCTCTTGTTGACTGAGCGCCTTGATGAATGGACCATTTCCCATATCCATGAGTTTGAGGGGAAAGTTCTGCAGGATATCGCGAAAGGAGAGCTGGAAGATGCCATTCTGACTGGCGATACGGAGCAAGCGGGTAGTGATGGTGAGACAACACAACCTTCATCAGAGCTCATTGACAAGATTGCCAGTCGCCTGAGCGACAAAGTTGAAACTGTCAGAGAAACTCGTCGATTGACGGACTCACCCGCCTGCCTGGTGTATGCTGAAGATGCACTGAGTCCACAAATGCGAAAATTGATGGAAGCTGCCGGGCAGCCAGTGCCTGCAGATAAACCGACACTGGAGATCAACCTTCATCATCCGCTTATCAATCAGCTGAGCAAAGAGGAAAATACAGAACGATGTGCTGATCTGGTGGCACTGCTTTACGATCAGGCTGTGTTGTCCGCCGGTGATCAACTGGACAACCCCGGCCTCTTTGTTCGCCGGCTCAATCAATTGTTGTTTGAGGGAGCATCATAGCCATGCTCCCTGGCTTCAACCTATAATCCCGAAAACAACGATAATCAGAAGTTGAAAGCATGGTAGCACTACAGAAAATTGCAGTACTGGGTGGCGGTACGTTTGGTACTGCCATTGCCAATATGATCGCTACTAATGGCCACCATGTGATCTTGTGGATGCGGGATGGGGAGAATGTTGAACGCTGCCGTCAAACGCGTGAAAACCACCTCTATCTTCCGGGTTACCAATTACACCAGAACCTCGAGGTGTCGAGCGATCTTCATGAAAGTCTGGACGGGGCGGAGGTCATATTTTTTTCTGTCCCAAGCTCCGCTTTTCGGTGTCTGGCGCAAGATGCCAAGCGGTATATTGCTCCCCGGGCAATGGTTATCAGCACTGCCAAGGGGATTGAGGCCAGCACATTCAAACTGATGAGTGAGATCCTTGAAGAGGAGCTTCCAGAGGTCAGGGTTGGGGTTGTCAGTGGGCCTAACCTGGCCAAGGAAATCGTCAACAAAGCCATCACAGCTACAGTCATTGCCAGTGATGATGAGCGTTTATGCAAGGAAGTTCAGATGTTATTGGGCTCTCCCTATTTTCGCGTTTATGCCAACCGCGATCGATTTGGTGTGGAGTTGGCCGGGGCCTTAAAAAATATCTATGGGATCGCTGCCGGTATGGGCGCAGCCATGAAAATGGGGCAAAACACCACCAGTGTGCTGATTACCCGCAGTCTTGCAGAAATGAGCCGGTTTGCCGCCAAGCTGGGTGCGAACCCGATGACTTTTCTGGGGCTGAGTGGAGTAGGTGATTTATTCGTTACCTGTACCTCCCCGCTGAGCAGGAATTATCAGATAGGCTTTGCCCTGGGTGAGGGGTTGACACTCGATCAAGCAGTTGCAAAAGTGGGGCAGGTTGCGGAGGGTGTCAACACCACCAAAATCATCAAACAGGAGGCTGAAGAGTTGGGTATTTATATGCCTCTGGTCAGTGCCCTCTATGAAACCATGTTCAATAAAAAGCCGGTTAGTGAGGTGCTTAGTAGCCTGATGCTCGCTGAGCAAAGTACCGATGTTGAGTTTACCGCAGGGGAATGTCATGAAAGAGACGTTTAAGGTCAATGTATTAAATGTCGATACCTGGATTCGGCTGCTCTACATGATTCTGTTTGTCATGTTGTTAGTGGTCGCACGTTTTGTTGTGCTGATTATTACCATTCTCCAGTTTTTGGTGGTGTTGGTCAGCGGCGAGGACAACCGTAACCTGAGAACATTAGGGCAGGGGACTGCTCAATGGGTCTATCAGTCGGTACTTTTTCTCACCTACAACTCCGAAGAAAAACCCTATCCCTTTACAGATTGGCCTGAAACACAGGCAAGTTCAGTCGATCACTGGGCTGACGCAGAAGTAGATGAGATACCTGTCGCCGAGTATTCCTCTGCTTCTGATGAGGACGTGCCCTCCTTTGTCAGTCAGAAGTCTGCAGCAGATGCCCCCTCAGCTGATGAGGCTCAAAAGGAAAAGGGCGAGTAGCCAAGCCGGTGCTGATCTACCTATTGCGCCATGGCGACGCACCCTATAGTGGCATGGCGGGTGAACGATCATTGTCAGCTGAAGGCAAAAAAGACCTCCAACGTGTCTTGTCGCAGCATCGGGCAGAACTGTCCGGGCTCGCCCTGGTGCTCTGCAGTCCGGTTCTTCGTGCCCGGCAAACCATGACCGTTTTGGCAGAAACACTGAATTATCAGGGGCCATTGCTGTTTGATGATGTGCTGAGCCCGGAAAGTAGTGTGGCTGCCGTTGAATACCGTGTGAATGCCGTGGCGGAGGAGCCGATACTGTTGCTCGGTCATCAGCCTCTGATTGGCAAAATTCTCGAGTATCTGACAGATCGGACTGGTTTGGGCTGGTCGATGACCACCGGCTCACTGGCTTGTCTTGATGTCACCGCTTTCAGCCGGGGTTGTGCTGATCTCAAGTGGTTAGTCAACCCATAGCCGAACTGAACCTGCGGACTTCATCCCCATGAATTCTTGAGTCGAGTCAGCGGAGAGACTAACAATTGATCAGTGACAGGAACTCATTCCGGGTGGCTTGATTGTCTCTGAACGAGCCGAGCATGGCGGACGTTTTCATTACCGAGTTTTGCTTCTCAACGCCCCGCATCATCATACACATATGCTTGGCTTCAATAATGACTGCAACGCCATTTGCTCCAGTGACCGACTCAATGGTGTTCGCAATCTGGGCAACCAGTGTTTCCTGAATTTGTAGCCGGCGAGCATACATGTCCACAATCCGGGCAACTTTTGACAGGCCCAGCACTTTTCCCTCGGGAATATAGGCGACATGACACTTGCCGATAAAGGGCAGCAAGTGATGTTCACAGAGCGAATAGAGCTCAATGTCCTTGACAATAACCATCTCGCTGGCATCAGAGGGAAACAGGGCCCCGTTGATCACATCGTCGAGATTCTGGTGATAGCCGCGGGTCATAAACTCGAACGCCTTGGCCGCGCGCTTGGGTGTATCCTTCAGCCCTGCCCGGGAGATTTTTTCTCCGGTAGACTCAATTATATGGGTGTAGCAATCGGTAATTTTCACAAAGGTTCTCAGCCAGTAGCGGTAGATCTGGGAGCATAACCCTACGTTGGCAATAGGTAAACCTAAAGCCATTTGTTGATGGTAAAAGTACAATGACAGCATGAAAAATCAAACAATAATGCCCGCCAGGGTTGGCGATTTCATCAACTGGGGTGCAGACCGCTTTGAGGCTGAAGGATTGTGTTTTGGGCACGGCACTGACAATGCCTGGGACGAAGCCCTCAGTCTGGTGCTGTTTGCTCTGTGTCTGCCCTGGGATAGCGATGTAAGCTTGCTGCAACGGTTACTTTCCACTGATGAGCAATCGCGTATCACCAGTCTGTTCGACCAGCGTATTAACGAGCGTATTCCTGCAGCTTATATGATTGGTGAGGCCTGGTTTGCCGGGTTGTCGTTCGCTGTTGATCCGCGAGTATTGGTGCCGCGCTCACCTATTGCCGAGCTGATTGAATCAGGGTTTTCTCCCTGGTTAAAAACCTCGCCAGCGACTGTTCTGGATCTCTGTGCCGGCAGTGGCTGCATTGGCATTTCCTGCGCGCATTATTCCCCGGAGGCCCGTGTGGTGCTGAGTGATATCTCTGTTGATGCACTGGAGGTGGCTGAGCAAAATATTCAGCGTCATCAGCTCAGCGAACGCGTGATCACCGTAGAGTCAGACCTGTTTGCCGGTCTCTGCGGTCAACGTTTTGACCTGATCGTTGCGAACCCCCCCTATGTGGATGCAGAGGATCTCGCAGCCATGCCCCGTGAGTTTTTGCACGAACCGGCTGTCGGGCTTGCTTCAGGGGTTGATGGTCTGGATTTTACTCGCCGTCTGATTAGTGAGGCACTGGATTATCTCACGGAGGAAGGCTCTCTTATTGTTGAAGTGGGCAATTCATGGCTGGCTCTCGAGGATGCGTTCCCGACCATATCATTCCTGTGGATAGATTTTGAGCGCGGTGGTCATGGGGTTTTTTTACTGACTGCACAGCAGCTGCGTGCACATCGCCTGTCGTTGGGCTTAGACTAACCACGACAGGGCAAAGATGATCGTATAAAATTCCTTCCTTATTGCCTTTGTGTCTCTTGTCCACAGGAGAGTAGATACGGGCATGACTATGAACCCATAACGAACCGATAACCTGGAAAATCCTATGTCTGGCAATACCATTGGCAAGCTGTTTACCGTGACCACCTTCGGTGAAAGCCATGGTGCTGCTCTGGGCTGCATTGTCGATGGCTGCCCCCCCGGACTGTGTTTGACCGAACAGGACATGCAGCGCGACCTGGATCGGCGCAAACCGGGTCAGTCACGCTATACCACGCAGCGACGTGAAGGTGATCAGGTGAAAATCCTGTCGGGCACATTTGAGGGCAGGACGACTGGAACCCCGATCGGATTAATCATTGAGAATACTGACCAACGCTCTAAGGATTATTCCAATATCAAGGATCAGTTTCGGCCGGCGCACGCTGATTACACCTATTTTCAGAAATATGGTATTCGGGATTACCGTGGTGGTGGTCGGTCGTCTGCACGCGAAACCGCCATGCGCGTCGCGGCTGGCGCGATTGCCAAAAAATACCTGAGAGAAGTTGCCGGTATAACGATTCGTGGATACCTCTCACAACTGGGTCCGATCAAAGCCGAGAAGGTTCTCTTTGATGAGATAGAAAACAATCCCTTCTTCTGCCCTGACCCCGACAAAATTCCGGAAATGGAAACCTACATGCAGCAGCTGCTCAAGGAGGGTGATTCTGTTGGTGCAAAGATCACCGTCATTGCCACCGGTGTCCCACCGGGCCTTGGTGAACCGGTATTTGACCGGCTTGATGCGGAGATTGCCCATGGTCTGATGAGTATCAATGCCGTTAAAGGTGTTGAAATCGGTGCCGGATTTGATGCGATTGCCCAGCGAGGTACCGAGCATCGCGATGAAATAACCCCCGAGGGCTTTCTGTCCAACCATGCCGGAGGTGTGCTGGGTGGTATTTCCTCGGGTCAGAATATCGTTGCTCATCTGGCGTTAAAACCGACCAGCAGCTTGCGGGTTCCCGGCCGTTCAGTGGATATCAATGGCCATGCGATTGAGGTTGTGACCACTGGAAGACATGATCCCTGCGTGGGTATTCGTGCCACGCCGATTGCTGAGGCTATGCTCGCAATCACTCTGATGGACCACCTGTTGCGTCATCGTGCCCAGAATATCCATGTGAGTAGCGGTCTGCCACCGATCCCTGCCAGCACTGGCAGTTAGACAACTGTTTTCTTTGTGACTCACGAGGCAGTTCCATACTGGCGGTTGTCTGCGTTCTATTTTTGTTTCTTTGGCCTGTTGGGTGCGCTGTTTCCCTATTGGTCCCTATATCTACAGTCGCTTGGCTATACGGCTACCGAGATAGGCTTTTTACTGGCTATTCCGATGGCCACCAAGGTGATTGCGCCAAATATCTGGGCCTGGATTGCCGATTATACCGGTGAGCGGCTGGCCATTATTCGTTTGGGTGCATTGCTGGCCTGCCTGTGCTTTGCCGGTATTTTTATCGACCAGGGCTTCTGGGCCATTACATTGGTGATGGCTGGATACAGTTTTTTCTGGAATGCAGTGTTGCCCCAGCAAGAGGTGGTAACCACCAGTTTTTTACATAAACGACCAGAAAACTACAGTCGTATCAGGGTGTGGGGTTCTGTTGGCTTTATTGTGTTTGTGTTGGGCAGTGGTGCCTGGTTCGACAGATACAGCATCAATACATTGCCCGTCATCGGTCTGCTGTTGCTGGTGGGAATTTTCCTGTCCAGCCTCGCTGTGCCCACACCTGCCTATCGACAGTTTGAAGTCGTCTCACAGACATTTGCTTCCGTCCTGAAACAACCCGTTGTGGTGGCTTTTTTTGTGGCAGGCATGCTGATGCAGCTGTCCCATGGCATCTATTACAGTTTTTTCAGTATTTACATGGAGTCTCACGATTACAGCAGGAGTGAGATCGGTGTCTTGTGGTCAGTGGGTGTCGTTGCCGAGGTGTTTCTATTTGTTATCATGCACCGTCTCTTACCGCGTTTTGGTGTGCGCATAATTATGATCAGTTGCCTGCTGGTCGCCACATTGCGCTGGCTATTGATAGGCTACTTCCCCGAACAGCCGGTAATATTGGTGCTTGCTCAGGTTTGTCATGCACTGACCTTTGGTGCCTATCATGCAGCGGGCATCGATTGCATACGCCGTCTGTTTGAAGCAGGTAATCAGGGTAAGGCCCAGGCCCTGTACAGTGCGTTCTGTCTGGGGTTTGGCGGTGCTGTCGGCTCCGGGGCAGGGGGCCTAATATGGGATTTCAGTCCGCTGATGGCTTTCCAGTTGGGTTCGCTGTCCTGTCTTCTGGCCAGCTTTGTGATTTGGTTCCGCCTGAAGGATACCCGTCTTTGATATTTTCAGAGCTATCATACCTGTGTACGCAGCGACTCTGGAGAGGGGCCAATGAAATCCGTTCTAGTGATTGTAATTCTGGTTGGTGTTTATCTGTTTTATCCCACCTATGATCTGCTGGTCAAGGACAGCCCGTTCGATGAAACCTTTACATTACAGGACAGCCAGTTTCTGGCGGCTGATCGGTGCCGGGAAGCGGCAATGGTGATGAAGCTCCGTTACTTTCATTGTGCAGGTAGCAGCAACTGGAGCGATCTATTAAGCACCTATGGCAGTTATCAACCTGAAAAACGTTATAGCGACCCTGAGTTGTTTAAAGAAGACACGAATTGATTGCTGGGCGCCGTGAGCAACAAAAAACCCACGAAAACGTGGGTTTAATAGTTGGTCGGTGTGAGAGGATTCGAACCTCCGACCCCTTCCTCCCGAAGGAAGTGCGCTACCAGGCTGCGCTACACACCGGCGGCGCGCATTATATCATTCTCAATTGAAGAGTCCACGGCTCGCCGCATGCTCTTGCCCGGGTTCACTAGTGTGACCATTGACAGTATTTGAGTTTTCATCGGACAATCATCGTCCGCTGGCAAAACCCCGTAGAGTATCTGATGCCACGATCAATCTCCGATAGCACTGAAAAAATTCGTGCAAAGAAAAAGCGTTTTCTGGAACGCGAGGAAACGATTATTGAGAAGGCACTGTGTCTGCTGATCAGGGACGGTGTTGACAAGGTGACCGTGTCCGCCATTTCCCGTGAAGCCGGTGTCGGTAAAGGGACCATCTACAAACATTTCCTCACCAAAACAGAAATTCTGATGCGCATAGTGCTCGATTATGAGCGCCATATCACTGAAAACCTGCGTCAGGGGATTGAGGCTGCCGAAGCGGGTGATCCCGGGGCTGCTGCTCGCTCCTATTTCCAGGCCCGTCTGGCCGACCCATCACTGGATCGCCTGGTGCAATTGCTGGAAGTCCGCCTCCATGATAATCATGAGGTGGCCGATAAGATTGATGAGCTGCATGCCTTGCGGCGCTCCAATGTGGATGCGCTGAATTCGATGCTTGCCAGACTCATAGAGGAGGGGGTACTGGAAGATGTCCCGCCACATTACCATTACCTGGCCTGCTGGGCTCTGGCCCAGGGTGCCGTCGAGGCGTACTTCAATATCAGTTACGGTGCAGCAGTAGAGGACAAGCAGGACTTTCTTAACTTTATTGGTAATATTGGCATCACGATGGGTAATCGCGGTCAATTGCGTGACGACAAAATTACTGATTCCAGTGCCACCTCGACCGACGTCAAACACCCCGCATAGTACAAACCGAAATGACCACTGGCACAGCTGACCACGTTGATGTAGTTAACTAAGTTTTACTTGTAACTTTTTGATTTTAAAGTTACATATTGGGATAGCTGGGTCCGCCACCACCCTCTGGGGCAACCCATATGATGTTCTGGCTGGGGTCCTTGATATCACAGGTTTTACAGTGCACACAGTTCTGTGCGTTGATCTGAAAACGCTTTCCTCCCTCGGGAGCGTCTACCACTTCATAGACACCCGCCGGGCAGTAGCGCTGCGCAGGTTCATCGTAGAGCGGCAGGTTGTGGCTGATTGGTATATCAGGGTTTTTCAATTTCAAGTGACAGGGCTGCGCCTCTTCGTGATTGGTGTTGGATATAAATACCGAGGACAGTTTGTCGAAGGTGAGCCTGTTATCCGGTTTTGGGTAGTCAATGCTTTTTGACTCCGAGGCGGGTTTGAGCCTGGTATGGTCCGGCCTGGGATCGGTGAGTGTCCAGGGCAGATGGCCATTGAAAATATTGATATCGATAAAAGCATAGGCCGAGCCGATAATATTGCCCCATTTGTGTTGTGCGGGGCCAAAATTGCGGTGCCTGTGCAGTTCCTGATAGGCCCAGCTGGACTGATAGCTGCTGTTGAAGGCCGTCAGTTCATCCTGTTGTCTGTTGCTCGCAATGGCTTCCGCCGCGCTTTCCGCAGCGATCATGCCGGTCTTCATCGCGCAATGGATGCCCTTGATTTTCGCAAAATTGAGTGTGCCGGCGTTATCTCCCAACAAAACCCCACCATTGAAAGTCATTTTGGGCAGAGATTGCATACCGCCTTTAACCAGAGCCCGAGCACCGTAGGATACTCTTTCTCCCCCCTCCAGATATTGTCTGATGACCGGGTGTTGTTTATAGCGCTGGAATTCATCAAATGGGCTGAGATGCGGGTTGGAATAGGAGAGATCGATCGTCAGGCCGACCGCGACGAGGTTGTCTTCCATGTGGTATAGAAAGCCGCCGCCGGAAGAGCCTGTTTCACTCAGAGGCCAGCCTGCACTGTGCACCACAAGACCCTGGTGGTGTTTCTCCGGCGGTATCTGCCAGAGCTCCTTGATGCCGATGCCGTAGTGCTGTGGCTGTAGGCTGTTCTCATCGAGGGAAAACTGCTCAATGAGCTGTTTGCCAAGGTGGCCCCGGCATCCCTCGGCAAAAAAAGTGTATTTGCCACGCAGTTCCATGCCGGGGGTGTAGTCCGCTTTATGGCTGCCATCGGCCGCAACACCCATGTCGCCGGTGACAACGCCGCGAACGTTATTGTTGTCGTCGTAGAGTACTTCGGCTGCAGCGAAACCGGGGAAAATTTCTACGCCAAGCTGTTCGGCCTGTTCAGCCAGCCAGCGACAGACATTGCCAAGACTGACAATGTAATTACCGGTATTGTGCATGGTTTTAGGCACAAACAGGGATGGAACCTTTATTCCCCGGGTTTTGTTGAATACATAGATGTTGTCCTGACGAACTTCTGTGATAAGCGGTGCACCGAGCGTTTTCCAGTCCGGAAACAGTTCATTCAGGGCAGTTGGCTCCATGACGGCACCCGAGAGAATATGGGCGCCGACTTCCGAGCCTTTTTCAAGAACTACAACAGACAGGTCGGGGTTGACCTGCTTCAAGCGACAGGCGGCAGATAAGCCCGCTGGCCCGGCTCCGACAATAACGATGTCGTAATCCATATATTCACGTTCCACAGCATTCTCCATAGGGTTTCAGCCTGTCATGTCCAGTGTGGGAGGGGTGTGAATTTTAGCCTGTATAGACCCATGGTGCCATGCAGATTTAGGACTCGCCAGTCAGTACCATGAGGTCAGTAATTGATTGTCTGAAAACCTCCCTTTGCCTTGATTTGGCTTGATGGTGGCGGCATGATTAGCACCCCTCAATGCTAACCAATGAATTTCAAAGGGTATTCCATGAAAGTACTTGTCGCTATCAAGCGCGTGGTGGACTACAACGTCAAGGTGAGACCCCGAGCCGATGCTACCGACGTTGATCTCAATAATGTCAAAATGTCGATTAATCCTTTCTGCGAAATTGCTGTGGAGGAGGCAGTGCGTCTCAAGGAACAGGGCCTTGTCAATGAAATTGTTGTCGTTTCAATAGGGCCTCAACAGGCTCAGGAACAGTTGCGTACGGCGCTGGCACTGGGCGCAGATAGAGCTCTGTTGGTGGTTACAGAAGATGTGCTCGAACCCTTGGCCATCGCCAAGTGTCTGAAAGTGTTGTGTGATCGCGAACAACCGGACCTTGTTCTGATGGGTAAACAGTCCATTGACGGCGATAATAATCAGACCGGGCAAATGCTCGCGGCGCTGACTGGGTACCCTCAGGGCACCTTTGCATCAAAGCTGGAACTGACGGGTGACAATAAGGCGACGGTTACCCGTGAGATTGATGGCGGGTTGCAAACACTGGCGCTTACCTTGCCGGCAATTGTGACTGCCGATCTGCGCTTAAATGAACCGCGCTATGCCTCTCTGCCCAATATTATGAAGGCCAAAAAGAAACCTCTGGATACTTCGACCCCGGATGAGCTGGGTGTTTCCATTTCGCCGCGCGTCAAGCTGCTAAAGGTTGAACTGCCTGCGCAGCGAGCGGCGGGTATTAAAGTGGCCGATGTTGAGGAGTTGATGGACAAACTGAAAAATGAAGCGAAGGTGATCTGATGAGTATTCTGATTATTGCTGAACATGATAACAGTGATCTTAGGCCTTCGACGCTGAACAGTGTCAGCGCGGCGCAGGCGATTGGTGGTGATATTGTCGTATTGGTGGCGGGCTCCGATTGCGCCGGCGTGGCTGACACACTGTCAAAGGTGCCTGGTATCCAAAAAGTACTTCTGGCTGACAATCCGGTCTATAGCCATCACCTGGCCGAGAATATGGCGCCCCTGGTTGCCGAGATTGCTGAAGGTTTCAGTCATGTACTGGCGCCAGCCAGCACGACTGGAAAAAATCTGATGCCGCGAGTGGCTGCTCTGCTCGATATGCAGGCTATTTCAGATATCAGCGAGGTAATAAGCCCGGACACCTTCAAGCGGCCAGTGTACGCGGGCAATGTCATCGCGACAGTGCAGAGCAGCGATGAGGTCAAGGTGCTGACTGTGCGCTCCACGGCATTTGAGGCGGCTACGGCAGAGGGAGGTAATGCCACCATTGAACAGATTTCCAGTGTACACAACCAGGATGCATGTACCTTTGTAGGCCAGGAGCTGGCCGTTTCCGAGCGCCCGGAATTGACCTCTGCCCGGATCGTGGTCGCGGGTGGTCGTGGCATGGGCAGCAGTGAGGGTTTCTCTATGCTGGAAAAACTGGTCGACAAGCTTGGTGCGGCAATGGGTGCATCCCGTGCAGCAGTAGACGCGGGCTTCGTGCCCAATGATATGCAGGTGGGCCAGACAGGTAAAATTGTTGCACCGGACCTGTATATTGCCGTTGGTATTTCAGGCGCGATTCAGCATCTGGCAGGTATGAAAGATAGCAAAGTCATTGTAGCGATTAACAAAGATCCGGAGGCACCTATTTTCCAGGTGGCAGATTATGGTCTGGTCGGTGATTTGTTTGAGCTGATTCCCGCCATTGAAGCGCAGCTCTGAGTGATGGGTAAACTGTAAAAAAACCGGTCTTCTGGCCGGTTTTTTAGTCCCTGTTTTTTTCTGAGAAGTTGCCATCCCGACCAATCTTTCTGTGGAATTCCTTTCGCTGTTCAGGTGACATGCTGCGCCATTGTTCTTTTAACGCTTCCCGTTTCTCAGGGGGCAGGCTGCGAAATTTTTCACGTGCCTGATGGATGCGTTGGCGCTCTTCCGGCGAAAGTGATTTAAAATACTCACGTCGTTTCTCCAGTTTTTCTCTCTCTGCAGGCGTCATCGATTCATAACGATGCTTCCAGTCCTTCTTGTGGTGTTTGGAAGGGTGAACTTTGTCTTTTTCAGCATAATGAGGATGGCTTGCGGTAGCCTCGAAGGGATTTTTGACCTGACTGAGATGGCTATTGGCCGGGACAAAAAATTCACCCTGGTAGGCCTGTCCAGGCAGTGAGCAGGTCCAAATCAGGACAAAGGTGAACACAGCTCGTAAAAAATAACCGCGATAGAATATGCTTTTATACATGTATCAGCCCTTCAGATTGGACGTGTCGCTGGCCAGCCAGGAATAGAATTCCATATCTTCGTAAAGATCGATTTCTTCACTGAGCATCAACTCTTCTTGAGGGGAGCTATTTTGCTGCAGCTTTTGTGTGGGTGGCGAGAATACCAGCATCACTGCTACCAGGGACACCGCCGCCATGCTGATAACCGGGATAAAAAATCCTGGCCATCTGCGCTGATTGACTGCACTGAGAGCAGTGGTTCTTGCTGCCACGAGGCGACGGGCTGTTGCAGCGTCAAGCCCGTTTTCAGAGTGACGCAAGGTGTCCTGTAGTTGTTTCTCTAGATCATTCATACCAATAATCTCCCAGTGTGTCCCGAAGCTTGATTAATGCGCGGGAATAATGGGTTTTAACGCTGCCCTCACTGCACTTCATGGCTGTTGCTGTCTCTTTTGTGCTGAGGCCTTCCCAGCAGCGCAACATAAAAACCTGTTGTTGACGAGGGGGAAGGCGGGTCAACGCCTCTTTCAAAACGCTTATCTGGCGCTCGCGCTCATGCCGTGTATGTGGCGTCGTACTGTCAGGCCCTGCAACAGCTTCGATAGGGTCTTCTTTGGTCTCGTCGCCCTGTTTGTCCCGAAAGCGTGAAAGCCATCCTTTAAACTGCCGCTGAAATTTTCTTTTACGGTGCAAGTCATTGATTTTACTTTGTAATATTCGGTAAAACAGCGGGCGCCATTCGCCACATGGCTTATGTGCATAGCTGACGACCAGCTGGGTCATGGCCTCCTGCACAATATCCAGCGCATCCTCCCTGTCCGCAACGGAGGTTACTGCGATGGCGTAGGCCCTGCGCTCAACCGACGACAAAAAGTTTTCCATAGATTGCTGCGTCAGAGTCCTGTTCCTTTTGTCGTTACCTGTCCGATTATCCAATAAGGTCAGCAGCATGGACAACTGGCGCGCTGTCAACGACGGTGATGCAATATTTCATTTAACAGCACGGCCCCACCAATGATGTAGATGTAATCATCCGAGGCACTTCTCCGGTAGTGATCATGTTTTTTGTGCCTGCCGGAATGACCATAGTGTTTTCGGTACTTGTAGTGCCTGTTGTCGTGTGAATGAAACCTGCGATCGCGGTATTGGTCATGCCTTTGGTCATATCGATAATCGTCCCGATAGTTTATGCGATCGTTGTGCCGGTATTCATGCCGATATTCAGCACGAAAATTCGGTTTGTGGTCGCGATCTCCGGCCAAGGCCGGCACCATGCCAAATATGATTGATGTGGCCAGCAGGCCGATAATGGGGAATTTGTGCATGCCGGGTACTCCATTTTTCCAGTAATGCTCATTAGAACGTACCGGTGAGGCATCGGTTGACAAAACCTTTTGATCAGGGCTCGAGAGACAACCAGATTGGGCAGTGGTCGGAGGGTTTTTCCATGGCTCTGATCTGGTAATCAATACCGGCATCAGAGGTAATAGGCAAGAGGTTTTCCGAGGCGAGAATAAGGTCAATTCGGAGGCCGCGTTTCGGTGTCGCTTCAAATCCCCGGCTGCGGTAGTCGAACCAACTGAATCGGTTGGGTTCATCCGGATGAAAATAATCAAAACTGTCTTTCAGTGGCAGGCTCTGGAGGCTGGATAGCCATGTCCGCTCTTCGGGAAGAAAACAGCATTTACCACTGCGCAGCCAGCGTTTGCGGTTTTCGTCGCCAATACCAATATCCCGGTCGAGAGGGGCTATGTTCATATCGCCCATCACAATGACGTGGTCGCCATTGGTGTGGACGCTCGATAAATGGTGTGTTAGATCTTTGTAGAACTGTTCTTTACAGGGAAATTTCTGTGGGTGGCTTCGGTTTTCGCCCTGGGGGAAATACCCGTTATAGACATGGACTTTACGGTTGTTAATAGCGAATGTCCCGTACACCAGTCTTTTCTGACGGTCTTCCGGGTCGCCAGGCAGTCCTTTCATTTGCTGAGCGACGGGTATCCGGTAGAGCAGGGCGACACCATAGTGGCCTTTCTGGCCGTGATAAATCGCATCGTAGCCCATTCCCTGTATCTGATCGATGGGAAACAACGCATCTTCAACCTTGGTTTCCTGGAGGCCGATAACATCCGGAGCATATTTGTCGATAACGGCTTTCAGCTGGTGAAGGCGGGCGCGCAACCCGTTTACGTTAAAAGAAACGATATACATGTCTTGTTCCAGCGGTTACAGCAGGTGTCCTGATTCTGTTTGGTTGGTGTCCCGGTGGCTTTGGATTGACAACTTGGCGTTATCCACCCGCTTGATTGATTTCAAGCCGATGGGTAACGTCGAATGACCAGCCCAGGGCTGTTATTCAAGCTCAGGGCTGTTGTACCAACATGGACCTGGCATTACTCATTATCAATACATCGGCAAAGATGTTGCCGGTCTCATAGAGTAGCGGATCGCGTTCCGGTAGCGGTTTTGTTATCTCCGCATCCGGGTCAGAGTCGACAGAATTTTCAGCCTGCCATGCCTCGACGGTTTCATAGGGCGATAACCCCTTTGCAGACCGGCGTTTGTTTTCAATGGCCAACCTTGTTAAATCATAGTTTTTGGCTTCTTCGCGACGTTGTTCTTCATTCAGTGATATCGACTGCTGTGCTCTGCGTTCCTTCATCAGTGCCAGTTCATCACTGAGGTAGCGCAGGTCGGGATCCTGGTTGAGTCGGGACTTGTGACGCTCAATCAATCTGTCTACTGGCAGATCTGTCAGGTTATAACGGCGATGGGGGACGGCATTTATTTTGTCCCAGGGGAGTGCATTTTTTTCACTGCTTTCGCCAACAGTTTCAGCATCATAGAAAGCGGGCAGTTCGATATCGGGAACCACGCCCAAATTCTGGGTGCTTTCGCCTGAAACCCGGTAGAATTTCGACTCAGTCAATTTTAGCTGTCCCTCGCGAACCGGCAGTTGTATCTGGACAGTCCCCTTACCGAAGGTCTGTTCGCCAACGACAAAGCCTCTTTCGTAGTCCTGTATCGCTCCGGCAAAAATTTCTGAGGCAGAGGCGCTGAGCCGGTTAGTCATTACCATCAGTGGGCCGCGATAGTAGGCGTTGTACCGCGAGCGGTGATTGCGTGATACCACTTCATTGGCATCGCGAACTTGCACAATAGGGCCCGGATCAATGAACAAGTCTGTCAGTGTGGTTGCTTCCTGTAGAAAACCGCCGCCGTTATTGCGTAGGTCCAGAATGACACCGTCGATGTTCTGCTCGGCCATTTCTCCCAGCAGGCGTTGAACATCCTTGGTGGTGCTTTTGAATTCGGGATCCCGATTATAAAAGGCCTCCACATCAAGATAAAAAGTTGGAATGGTAATGACACCGAAACGGTAATTACCGGAATCGTTTTTTACGTCGATAATTTCAGATTTTGCCGCTTGCTCCTCGAGCTGGATCTTGTCTCTGACGATGGCGATTTCTCGTGTACTGCCAGCGGCTTCACCCACTGCCGGCATGATTTCAAGCTTGACGACGGTATCCTTGGCTCCGCGAATCATGTCAACGACATCATCCAGTCGCCAGCCGATGACATCGACCGTTTCCTCTTCGTCCTGTCCAACACTGATAATCTTATCCCCGGCCTTGAGGATCCCCTGTTTGTCTGCAGGTCCACCCGGAATGATTCTTACCACTTTGGTGTGTTCATCCTCCCGTTGGAGCACCGCGCCGATACCGGTCAGAGACAGCGACATGGCAATGCGGAAGTTCTCCATGGAGCGAGGCGACATATAACTGGTATGGGGGTCGTACAACTCAGCCAGAGAGTTCATGAAAATCTGGAAAATATCCTCACTGTCTCGTTGCGATAGCTGCTTTTTCAGGTTGGTGTAACGCTTTACCAATAAGGCGCGGGCAGCATCGGGCTCCTTATCGCTGAGAATCAGCCGTAGATACGACTCCTTGATCCGTTTTTTCCAGAAGGCATCAGCATCCTGGACTGATACTGGCCACTGGGTCTGCTCCAGATCCATATTCAGGCTGTCATCCTTGGTGAGATCAAACTCAAAGCCGCTTTCCAGCAAGTCGATATTGGCCTGCAAGCGTGACTGGGCGCGTTCCTGGTAACGATTGAAAATATAAAAACCGGCGCTGAGGTCTCCTTTCTTGAGCATATTGTCTAGCTCGTTACCCCAACGCCCGAATTCATCAATATCGCTCTGGAGAAGATAACTTTTGGCCGGGTCGAGATTATTGACATATTGAGAAAGAAAGCGGTTGGATAAGCCATCATCCAGAGCCTGCTTGCTGTAGTGCTTGCTGGCCAGTTCATTGACAATTTCAATGGCGGTTTTGGGTTGCTCAGGACTGTAGCTGACCTTTGCAAGAGCTATTGATGTCAGTGTTAACAGCAGCAGACAGAAGGTGTTACGGATAAAATGAGGCATCAGATGAAATTGTCTCTTGATCAGTAAAGGGTTTAGTTTATCAAAGTTGACCCCTTATAGACCCCGGTCAGTTGAAAATGTTTGATGCAATCTACAATTACCCGAGAAAGCTTGCCAATTGAGGTCGCCGGTTGATCCCGATTACCTTCAATGAAATGATTGCGTCTGGACTGGAGATCACCATGACCGATAAAGAACAGCAGCGCCCTGCAGCGCTGGTGACAGGCGCTGCTACCCGACTCGGCCTGGCGTTCGCAAATGCACTGGCTGATCGCGGTTGCGATATTGCACTTCACTATCACCATTCCTCCGAGCAGGCGCAGCAACAGGCTGAATTGATCCGGCGCAGAGGTGTTCGCTGTGAAATGTTCCAGTTTGACCTCGCCGATGATGATCCGGGGTGTCTGGTAGAGCAGGTGTATCATTGCTTTCCCGGCCTTCAGGTATTAATCAACAGTGCGTCGGCTTACCAAGCAGGAACAATAGCGAATACAGAAAGGGCACTATTACAGAAACAGTTTGCAGTAAATTTTTTTGCTCCCTACCTGTTATCGGGGAGCTTCGCGAAGCGAGTGGTTCAGGGCTCTATAATTAATATTCTGGACAACAAAATCGCCTTTCAGCAATATCAGTACGCTGCTTATCTGATGTCAAAAAAAGCACTGGCTGAGTTTACCAAGCTGGCAGCAATGGAGTTTTCACCCCGGATCCGCGTCAATGGTATAGCACCTGGGGTGGTGCTGCCCGGAGAAACCCGCACCGGGGATTATATTGATTGGCGGATTCAGGGCATTCCGCTGCAGCGCCAGGGCAGGGTGGAAGACCTGACGCAGGCTATGAACTATTTGCTGGATAGCGAATTCGTCACAGGTCAAATACTGTTTGTGGACGGTGGTGAAGGCATAAATCAGCGAGGTCTTAACGCTGAAGACTACAAATCTGGTGATAAAGTTGAATAAACCAGGGGGTGATCAACTGCACCGGGTAATTATTTCCGTCGGTTCCAATATCGAGGCCGCCAGGAATATCGCACGTTGTTATGAGATTCTGGCTGCAGAAACGACCCTGTTGGCGGCAGCTGACGTTATCCAGACATCGCCCGTGGGTTATCAGTTTCAGCCAGATTTCCTCAATACGGCATATCTGATTGAGACCCCTCTGGATAGAGTGCCGTTTAATCGCTATCTCAAGGCCGTGGAAGAGAGGATGGGTCGGCTAAAGGGGCCGATAAAATCTGGCCCCAGAACGATTGATCTGGATATTGTCATTTGGGACGGCGTGATTCTGACCGATGATTTCTACTGTCATGATTACGTGAGAGTGCCCGTTCAGGAGCTGCTGGACATCTGTGCTATGGTTGTTCACCGCCCTTGAAAACTCACTTATTCACTTAATCGATGTTCATCATCTGTCTGAACAAGTGAAATTCTTTGTCATTTCCTTATAATGTCGTCCCCATCTGATTATCAATTTGTTTTGGAGATCTATTGTGAAAGCACCTGTACGTGTTGCCGTCACCGGCGCCGCCGGCCAAATTAGTTATTCTTTACTGTTCCGTATCGCTGCGGGCCAAATGCTCGGTGAAGATCAACCGGTCATCCTGCAATTACTGGAAATTACGCCGGCACTGGAGGCGCTCAAGGGCGTTGCCATGGAGCTGGACGATTGTGCTTTCCCGCTGCTGACAGGTATTGTTCAGACAGACGATCCCAATATTGCTTTCAAAGATGCGGACTACGCACTTTTGGTCGGTGCCCGTCCCCGTGGACCGGGTATGGAACGCAAGGATTTGCTGGAAGCCAATGCGGCTATTTTCTCTGTGCAGGGTAAAGCGATCAATGACAACGCGTCATCCGGCATTAAAGTTCTGGTGGTGGGCAACCCAGCCAACACTAACGCCCTGATCGCCCAGCGCAATGCTCCGAACATTAACCCCCGCCAGTTCACCGCCATGACGCGACTTGACCACAACCGTGCCATGACCCAGCTGGCCCAGAAGACTGGTACCAGCATTAACGATATTACGAAAATGACGATTTGGGGCAATCACTCCTCCACCCAATATCCTGATCTTCACCATTCTACCGTTCAGGGCAAAGCAGCGATTGACCTGATCGATCAGGCTTGGTACGAATCGACTTATATTCCTGAGGTTCAACAGCGCGGTGCGGCGATCATCAAGGCTCGTGGTGCCTCTTCCGCAGCTTCAGCCGCAAATGCCGCTATTGACCATATGCGCAGCTGGGCGCTTGGCTCAAACTCGGGTGATTGGGTCAGTATGGGCGTTTACAGTGATGGTAGTTACGATATTGCCGAAGGCCTTATCTACTCCTTCCCCTGTGTTTGTAAAAATGGCGATTGGGAAATTGTGCAGGGCCTGGAAATCAATGATTTCTCCCGCAGTAGAATGGCTGCCACTGAAAAAGAGCTCGCCGAGGAACGCGATGCTGTGAGCCATTTGCTGCCCTGAGGTCTGCTTACCTCTCAAGCTTGTTGTTCTGGAAAAGGCGCTCTTATGAGCGCCTTTTTTCATGTCTCAGAGAACGTTTTCGTGATCGGTGAATCTGTATGAAAACGGTCTATACTGAGTGCAGGAGCAATTATGGTTACCCTCCATGCGTTGACAGATCATGCCAGGCAACTGGTGCTCAGCCCCAATCGTTCGATGGACTGGAAGGGCAATCTCTATGTGCTGCTTGCCGCTTCGGTCGTATTGCTGATTCTGGCGGCAGGGATGGCACTCAATGGCGCCTGGTTGGTCCTGCCTTTTGCCGGCATTGAGCTTGTTGCATTGGGCACTGGGATGCGTCTGACTCTCCGCAAGCTGGATTTTCGTGAAGTCATCACTGTACGGAATGGTGTGCTGAGGCTTGAACGTGGTAGAGACACTCCTGACTTTAACCTGACATTTCCGGAACAGTCTGTGAGATTTCTCGTAGATGGCCCAGATCGGCCAATGGGGTTGCCGTTGATCGATCTGGTCGCTTTGGGGCACTGCTACCGGTTGGGAGAATTTCTTAACCGTGCCGACCGATTCAAGCTGGCCAGAGTGCTCAAGGAACAACTTAACCTGCAAGTCAGTAAGTACAATACATTTCAGCGCACCTGTTTCTAGAATTTTTGTTAAAGTAACCTCCCTAATCACCGTCCAATGACCAAAACACCGCAGCGAGGAGACTATTCATGCCAGTTCCTGAAGTGGGAAGCGTAGCACCAGCGTTCAGCCTTAAAAATCAGCGTGGTGAGACGATCAAACTGACAGACTTTAAAGACAGCAAAAATGTCGTGTTGTACTTCTATCCCAAAGCCATGACGCCGGGTTGTACCGTCCAGGCCTGTGGCATTCGTGATACCAAGGCCGAATTTGCCAAACTTGATACGGTTGTTCTGGGCGTGAGTCCCGATCCTTATCCGCGCCTGGCCCGGTTTGAAGAAAAACAACAGCTGAATTTTGACCTCCTTTCAGACGAGGATCACGCTGTTACGGATGCCTATGGCTGCTGGGGTATGAAAAAGTTCATGGGCCGTGAATTTATGGGCGTGTTGCGTACCTCGTTTGTTATCGACAAGCAGGGCAAGATCAGGTTGGTAATGGACAAGGTCAAAACAAAGACTCACCACGATGATATTCTGGGGTGGGTGAAGGAAAATCTGGTTTGAGGTGGAGCCGGTATCGCGCTAAAGTCCCGCTTCTGTTTTATAACGCACCGTTCAAATAAATAATGAGGTAACCGAATGTCATTTGATTTATCACAGGTTGTTATGGCGGCACCGGCTCCGTCCGGCTCCGAACCGAACCCGATCTTCACGCTACTGATGTTCGGTGGGCTGTTTCTGTTTATGTATTTTCTGATTATCCGCCCCCAGCGTAAACGTCAGAAGGAACACCGTGAACTGACCGGCTCGCTGGGCAAGGGAGACGAAGTGGTTATGAATAGCGGGTTGCTCGGCAAAATCACCAAACTTGATGATGACTATATGACGATACAGGTGGCCAACAATGTGGAGTTAAAGTTCCAGAGGGCGGCCGTTCACGCTGTTTTGCCCAAAGGCACCATCAAGGATATCTGAGAGAAGGCCGCATTTGCGGCCTTTTTTTTGCCCATGATTCCGGACAAGCTCAATCTTGCGCAACTGCCTACGCCGCTCCAGTTTTTGCCGCGGTTATCCGCTGAATTGGCTGGTCCGAGAATCTGGGTTAAACGCGATGACCTCACCGGTTGCGCCGTCAGTGGCAACAAAGTCAGAAAACTCGAATTTGTTCTGGCCCGGGCAATAGCAGAGGGCGCTGATACGCTGCTCACCTGCGGCGGGCTGCAGTCCAATCATTGCCGAGCCACGGCTGTTTTGGGTGCGCAACTGGGTTTAACGGTGCACCTGATTCTCAGGGGTGAGCCCCCCGAGCGGGCACCCGATGGCAATTTATTGCTGGGCAGTCTGGTCGGGGCAGAAATCAGCTGTTATCCACAGAACCAATATCAACACTTGCCGGAATTGATTGACCACTGGCTTGATTTTTATCGTCGTCGGGGGCGCAAGCCATTTGTCATTCCCACGGGAGCCAGTGATGGTATTGGCATCTGGGGTTATCTGAATTCTGTCAGTGAGTTGATGTGCCAATTCAGGGGGCTCGAGATCAAGCCGGGTGCTATTGCCTGTGCAACAGGATCTGGTGGCACACAGGCAGGCCTGACACTTGGTTGTCATCTTTCTCAGCTGGATATACCTGTGGTGGGATTTGCCGTTTGTGATGATGCCGCGTATTTTCATAATAAGATCAGAGAAGATATCAGTGACTGGACGAGACGTTACGGTACATCTGTGGACATGACGCAAGTGGCTATTCAGGTCAACGATCGTTATATCGGTCCCGGCTATGGCCGGGCAACACCAGAGGTTTTCGCCACTATTCGGCACATGGCTTCGCTTGAGGGACTGATACTCGACCCGGTCTATACCGGTAAGGCGTTTTATGGCCTGGTTCAGGAAATCAAGGCAGGGGCTTATCAGGACGCCTCGGATATTGTATTTATTCATACTGGGGGCCTGTTTGGTCTGTATGACCAGCGCGAAGAGCTGGGACTTCAGATCACACCCTCAGCAGCAGGTTTGATTGAGTGACATTAGGCGAATCCATGACTCTGCAATCTGTCGTCAACAGCATCAACGGGTTTGTGTGGGGGCCGGTGATGCTGTGTCTTATCCTCGGCACTGGCCTTTATCTGACGGTTGGTCTGGGCGGGCTGCCAATACGAAAAATAGGGTACGGTTTCAGGCAATTATTCATTGGACGAAAGGGCTGTGGCGAAGGGGATATCAGTCCCTTCAATGCGCTGATGACATCGCTGTCGGCTACCATTGGAACCGGAAATATTGTTGGTGTCGCCACGGCTGTCAGTATCGGTGGACCCGGAGCGCTCTTCTGGATGTGGTGTACTGCCCTCCTGGGAATGGCCACCAAGTACAGTGAAGCTGTATTGGCGGTGCACTATCGCGAAACGGACGAGCGCGGCAGGAAAGTTGGTGGGCCGATGTACTATATTCGCAATGGCTTGGGTCCAAAGTGGGCGTGGTTGGGATTATTGTTTGCGGTTTTTGGCACGCTGGCCAGTTTTGGGATTGGTAATACAGTTCAAGCGAACTCGGTGGCGGATGCACTGCGCAGCAGTTTTGATGTACCTGAGCAACTTACTGGTTCAGTAATGACGATCCTGGTGGGTCTGGTACTACTCGGTGGTATTCAACGGATTGCACAAGTGGCCGGAAAACTGGTGCCTTTTATGACGGTCCTTTACCTTCTGGTCACAGTGATCATATTGATGATCAATATTGGCGCGGTTCCCGAAGCTCTGGTACTGGTGGTAAAAAGTGCTTTTTCACCAGTGGCTGCAGGGGGTGGTTTTGCCGGAGCGACCATTATGCTGGCGCTGCGTATGGGGGTAGCCCGCGGCATATTTTCGAACGAGGCGGGTCTGGGGAGTGCTCCTATTGCCCACGCGGCCGCTGAAACCAACAGCCCGGTTCGCCAGGGTACCATTGCCATGCTGGGTACCTTTATTGACACGGTTGTGATTTGCACAATGACAGGTTTAGTGTTGATTCTGACGGGTGCGTGGAGCAGTGGGGAGCAGGGTGCAGCACTCACCTCGCTCGCTTTTAGTAGTATGCTTCCCCATGGCGACAAAGTAGTTGCCATCAGTCTGGCATTGTTTGCTTTTACCACGATTCTCGGCTGGAGCTATTATGGTGAGCGCTGCGCCGAGTACCTCTTTGGCATCAATATTATTGTGCCTTTTCGCATAGTCTGGGTTGTTGCCGTATTTGTGGGCGCGACCTCTCAATTGAGCCTGGTATGGAGCATCGCCGATACACTTAACGGTATGATGGCAGTGCCTAACCTCATCGGCCTGTTATTGTTAAGTCCGGTCATTTTCAGACTGACCCGTGAATATTTTGATCGTTAAATATTCACCACTTCTCACCGGGGTCATTGCTGGTCGGCACTCTCCACCGAGGCATAAACCTCAGCGCTGCCATCCTTGTTCAGTAAATAGATGTCATAGGGTGTAAACCGGTCTCCCATTTCCATACCGGGGCTACCCGCAGGCATACCCGGCACCGCCAGACCCAGTGCGCCATCGGGGGGATTGGTCATGAATTGTTTGACAAATTTAGCCGGTACATGGCCCTCCATGACGTAGCCGTTTTCAAAGACTGCGGTGTGGCAGGATTGATACTCCGAATCGATACCCAGGCTACTTTTTACCGCCGCCAAATTTGCAGGATGATGAATAAGTGCGTGGTAACCCTTGTCGGACATATATTCCATCCACTCCTCACAGCAGCCACAGGTTTCACTTTTATAGAGGTTGTAAGAGGATGGGTTCGATGTCTGGATATCACTGGTCGAGACTTGTTCAGGTTGGGTTTTTTCCTCACTTGTACACCCTGCAACCAGGAGAAAGGTCAGTAAAAACCCCGATAAAACGCATCTTTTTATAATAGTCATGGAGTTCTCCGAGGCGTGGGTGCCGAGTCACCGTTAAAGTATAAGTATCGTTGTTTCGATTCCCGGTTGCTGAAGAGCATGAGTGAAATTATTCTCATGGTAAAGTTTATCCCGGTATCAGTTGCTCATTGACCCGATTGGCCGTCGCTATAATTATGGTCATTCTACGCATATGAGTGTACAAGACTGAGTAGATCAGCTGACAAGCAGACCCTGTTTCGACACGAGCTTAACGTGTAGTGTTTCTCTCTAACAGGTCGTCTTTATTAAGGTGTAACGGGCAAGTCCCCTAAGGAATAGTCTGTGTCAAAGAACTTTGGTGACAAACTGGTGATTGCTATTTCATCCAGGGCCCTGTTTGACCTGGATGAAAGCCATCGGGTTTATGAGCAGGAGGGGTTGGATGCCTATTCCCGTTATCAGGTGGCGCATGAAGACGAGGTCCTTGCGCCGGGGGAGGCTTTTCCCATGGTAAAAAAACTGCTGAGAATCAATGAAAAGCTGGATGGGGAGCCAAGGGTAGAGGTGATTTTACTCTCCCGGAATTCGGCTGATACCGGGTTGCGGGTGTTTAATTCCATTGAGCACTATGGGTTGAGTATCAGCCGTGCCGCCTTCTGTGGTGGAGAAAGCCCCTACCGGTATGTCTCCGCTTTTGGTTGCCATTTGTTTCTTTCGACCAATGCAGAAGATGTCTGCAATGCGCTGGATAACGGGATTGCAGCAGCAACGTTAATATCCTCTGGATCCAGAGATCGCAATGACGATGAGCTTCGCTTTGCATTTGATGGTGATGCGGTACTGTTTTCCGATGAATCGGAACGCGTGTACAAGGAAAGCGGGCTCGCGGCATTCACTCAAAGTGAGAAGGCCGCAGCACGAGAGCCAATGAGCGGTGGTCCGTTCAAACACTTTCTTCAGGTTTTACATACATTGCAGTCGGAATTTCCACCTGAGAGCTGTCCTATCCGCACAGCCCTGGTAACGGCGCGTTCTGCCCCGGCCCATGAGCGGGTCGTGCGAACGCTCCGCACCTGGGACATCCGGATAGACGAGTCCCTGTTTCTCGGTGGCCTGGAAAAGGGTGCATTCCTTAAATCCTACGGTGCGGATGTGTTCTTTGACGACCAGCAGGCACATTGCGAGTCGGCAAAGTCCCACGTAGCCACCGGACACGTCCCCCATGGCATTGCCAATAGAAAAGACTAACCGGTCTAGAACAGGGCAAATTTGATGCCCATGCCGAGTAACAGGCAGGCTAAAATCGGTTGCAATACCCGGCTTGGGAGTCTGGCAGCCAGTCTGGTGCCAACGTGGATGGCTGGCAGTGACCCGATCAACAGTGACCCAAGCAGCACCAAATCGACATTGCCCAACAAGAATAAATGACCGAGTCCGGCAATCAGCGTCAATGGTACTGCGTGGGCAATGTCGGTCCCGACCACATGCAGTGCCGGTAGACGAGGATAGAGGACCATCAGTAGCGCTGCACAAAATGCGCCTGCGCCCACTGATGAGAGTGTGACAAAGATGCCCAGAAAAATGCCGGAGACAAAGGTCACCTTCGTGGCGTGTAGCTGAAAAAAGGCACCTACGGCGCCGTGTGGTCGATCGGAAGCATTGCGAAGAAAGCGCTTCAGTAATATCACGGCGGCGGTAATGATTAGCATGACACCGAGACTGGTCGTCAGGATTTCCCGATATTCTTCTGCATCTGTGAACACGTGATAGAGGAGCTGGGATGTAATAAGGGATGCGGGTATGCTGCCAGCAGCGAGATAACCAACCAGTCGCCACTGAATGCTTTTCTGCCTGGAGTGGGCCACAACACCACTGGCCTTTGTGATGGCAGCATAGAGGAGGTCAGTGCCAATAGCGACATTGTAGGGAATGCCGAACATAATCAGCATCGGTGTCATCAAGGACCCACCACCAACACCGGTGAGCCCGACGACTAAACCCACGAAAGCACCGGACCCAATGTACAGCAAAAAATCCAGCACAATTAATCCACTTCTATCCCCAAAATAACCTGGAAACTCTAGCAATTTGTACCTATTCTTCAAAGGAATAGTTTCTTATATTTTTATATCATTGTCGTCTATCTGGGTGAGTGAATGAAATTACAGCAGCTTCGATATATCTGGGAAGTGGCACACCACGAATTGAATGTTTCTGCCACAGCGCAAAGTCTTTACACCTCACAGCCGGGTATTAGTAAGCAGATACGACTTCTGGAAGATGAACTCGGTGTGGAGATTTTTTCACGCAGTGGCAAACACCTGACCCGTGTCACCCCGGCGGGTGATGAGATTCTTCGGGTAGCTGGCGATATTTTGCGAAAAGTCGATAGCATCAAGCAACTGGCTCAGGAGCATAATGACCCCAGGCGCGGCAGTCTTACTATTGCGACAACCCATACCCAGGCACGTTATGCGCTGCCACCGGTTATTGAAGCCTTTATTGATAAATATCCTGAGGTTTCATTGCATATGCATCAGGGTACACCGATGCAGATCTCTGAGCAGGCTGTAGATGGCTCAGTGGATTTTGCGATTGCCACTGAGGCGCTGGAGTTATTTCACGATCTGTTGATGATGCCCTGTTACCGCTGGAATCGCTGTATTCTGGTGCCCAGGGATCATCCGCTGGCCCAGGTTTCAAAGCTGACGCTGGAGGAGGTGGCAACCTATCCATTGGTCACCTATGTGTTTGGCTTTACCGGGCGTTCACGTCTCGATGAGGCTTTCAACGACCGTGGACTCATTCCAAAAGTGGTTTTTACTGCCACGGACTCCGATGTGATCAAGACTTATGTGCGATTGGGTCTGGGTATTGGCATTGTTGCGCATATGGCCTACGATCCGGTCAAGGACAGTGATCTGGTGGCACTGGATGCATCCCATCTGTTCAAGCCCAGTATCACCAGCATCGGTTTTCGGCGAGGCACGTATTTGCGGGGATATATGTATGATTTTATCGAGTTGTTCGCCCCCCATTTGACCCGGGACAGAATCAATGAAGCCAGTGCCATTCATGCGAGGGATGATCTGGAAAAGTTTTTTAGTGCGCTAGAACTGCCAGAACTTTAGTCTATTTGGTTTGCCATCAAGCCCATCCCAGGGGTTGGACAATAGTGCACCAGGAAACTTCTTCAGGAACCTTATAGAAAATCGAGGTCGGGGTTATCGTTGAGAATTTCCTTTAGCTCGTCCTCTTCGCGGGTTTTCTGGTTAAGTACTTCTTTGACGAACTTGAAATAGACGGTGTAAATTTCCGGTTGCAGGCCTTCCCGTTCAACCACAAAGAAGGGTGCCTGATCCACATTGTAACGTCTCGCCAGCACCATCCCCGGTGAGCTGGCATCCCGCTCATCAGCCAGTAAAACCTCGTCTATTAGCGACATCTGGTCAGCAGCTTCCATTTTTTGCTGCACGTCTTCGCACTTTCTGCAGAGACTGCCGTCCAGCTTGATCTTTTTGACGAGAGTAATTTTCATGCGTCTTTCCCGGTTTATTTTTGCGTATTGACAGAATGAAGACCGCATTCCTTCATCGTGGCTTCTTCCCACCACCAGCGGCCTTCGCGTTCATGTTGGCCGGGGCCGGTGGCACGTGTACAGGGTTCACAGCCAATACTGATATAGCCCCGGTCATGTAATTCGTTATAGGGCACGTTATTGGAACGAATATATTCCCATACCTGATTAGATGACCAGTTGGCCAGCGGGTTGAACTTGGTCAGGGTGTCATCGGGCCGGGCAAAGGCCTTGTCGTCCTGAATCACAGGGATAGCTGTGCGGGTGCCGGGGCTCTGGTCGCGACGCTGACCGGTTATCCAGGCATCGACCGTCAGCAATTTACGGCGCAGGGGGCCAATCTTACGGATACTGCAGCACTCTTTGTGGCCGTCGCGGTAAAAACTGAAGAGGCCTTTCTCCCGCACCATATTATTGACGGCGTAGGCGTCGGGAAATACCACGTCGATCTGAATACCGTAATGCTCACGGACCTTTTCGATAAAGCGATAGGTTTCGGCATGCAGGCGACCCGTATCGAGGGAAAAGACCTGTACTTTCTCCGGGTTGATCCTGTGTGCCATATCAATCAGCACCACATCTTCCGCACCACTGAATGAGATGGCGATATTGTCAAATTGCTCAAGGGCGTAGGCAATAATCTCCTGGGGAGACTGATCGGATAGTTCCCGGTCGAGATCAAGGGTGTTCAGAAGGTTTGCAGTCATGGGAGTTGCTCAATATTCTCAATAAGTTAGAGGCTCTGTGCTCGAAGTCGCGCATCATACCAAAGCCACCACTAAAGCAAAAATAATCAGAAACTATAACCTTCATCGATCTGGCTATTAAAAGTCTGTAAAAGGGTGTTTTTCCTGTTTGGTAAGCCCTCGAAAGCATCGCAACTTTATTGCGCAATATCCCTGAAATCGTTAGAGTGGCGCGGTCTTGTTTTGGTATCGCACGATTAAGGGTGGCTTTGTGGAAATCGCTTGTTTGGATCTTGAAGGCGTACTGATTCCTGAAATATGGATTGCCTTTGCCGAGAAAACCGGTATTGAAGCGCTTAAGCGAACAACCCGGGATGAACCGGATTACGATGTGCTGATGCGTTACCGACTGGATATTCTCGACCGGCACGGCCTGGGGCTTAACGAGATTCAGGAGGTGATAGCCACGCTGTCGCCACTCGAGGGCGCGAAAGAGTTTGTTGACTGGCTGCGGGAACGCTTCCAGGTGGTGATTCTCTCCGACACTTTTTATGAGTTTGCCCAGCCGTTGATGCGTCAGTTGGGATTCCCAGCGCTGCTCTGCCACAAACTTGAAACAGACCAGGACGGCCGGGTGGTTAATTACCACTTGCGGCAGGCCAACCCGAAGCGCCAGGCGATAGTCGGTTTTAAAAGCATGTACTACCGGACCATTGCTGCCGGTGATTCCTATAACGATACGACCATGCTGGCAGAGGCCGATGCCGGTATCCTGTTTCATGCACCTCAGAATGTTATCGAGCAATTCCCGCAATTTCCGGCTGTCCATACATTTGAGGCGCTCAAACAGGAATTTATCAGGGCCAGCGTCCGGGATCTCAGCTTGTAGGCGATCTATCCTGAGGGGCTATTCGGCTCGATAAGCACGCGAATCTTGTCCAGAATTTCCTGGAATTCACTCTCGGCACTTGAGTCGGCCACAATGCCGCCACCTCCCCAGCAGTGCAGCCTGTCGCCATCGGCCAGGATCGTGCGAATGGCGATGTTGGTGTCCATTCGCCCTGTACTGCTGATATAGCCTATGCTGCCGCAATACACCGAGCGGCGACAGGTTTCCAGTGTTTCGATGATTTCCATGGCGCGTTTTTTTGGTGCACCGGTGATAGAGCCTCCGGGGAAACACCCTCGCAACAGTGACAGCGGCGACTCGCCGTCACGGAGCTTGCCGGTCACCGTACTGACCAGGTGATGTACGTTGGGAAAGCTTTCAAGCGCAAAGAGCTTTGGCACCCGAATCGTGCCTGGCTGACAGGTTTTCCCGAGATCATTGCGTAGCAAATCCACAATCATCAGGTTTTCAGCCCGATTTTTGGTACTGTTCATCAGCTCAATGGCATTTTGTTGATCTTCCTCCACCGTTCTGCCCCGCCTGGCAGTGCCTTTGATAGGCTTGGTTTCCACCTGCCCTGCAGAGAGCTTCAGAAACCGCTCGGGGGAAAAGCTCAATACGGCCTGATTGCGCTCACCAAACTGGTAATAGCAACTGTAGGGTGAAGGCAAAATTTGTCGGAGTACTCTGTAGAGCTCCCAGCTATCACCTTGGTATTCTGCTGAAAAATGCCGGGCGAGGTTCACCTGATAGCAATCACCCTGACCGATATACGCCTTGATATGGCTGACAGCCTTCAGGTAAGCCTCTCTGCTCATTGAGGGCTCAAACGGATTTGTACTTGCGCCATCAGGGAGATTTTGTCCACTGTCGGCTTGTTTGAGTCGCTTCGAGACAGTTTCACGAAGAGTGGCCGGGCAATCGTTGCGAAAAATCAGCCAGGCTTTTCTCGATGAGTGATTGAGCACAAGGGCCCAGTTATAAAGTCCCAGTCGTAGATCCGGCAGTGAGTCCACCTTGCCCAGCAGGTCCGGCAGCGCTTCGATACGGTGGCCAAGGTCGTAGCCAAAATAGCCGGCCAGTCCCCCCAAAAAAGGGTAATGGCTCAAGCCGTGATCGATGGGTTCAAGGGTATCGAGAAGCTGCTGTGCCAGTGCGAAAGGGTCTTCACAGGACTCGTGGATGGCCTGAGGGGTTATGATTCGTGTGATCTTGCCCACCGTCTCGAGAACAGTGGCCGGTTGTGCTGTAATGATGTCAAACCGACCAGAGAGGCTGCGAGGTTTGCCACTGTCCATCCAGATGGGGTCATCAAGATCCCGTATTGCAGCAAAGAGCGCTTCGGCATCGGGGCGGTAGGGAAAGTCGGTGATATCCACGTTAAGCATGGCCGATAGTCTACGGTAGAAGTGGGGATGTTTCAGGCTAATTCGACGTTGCTATTCCCTTTTTTAGCACTCTTTAGGGCCTGTTCTGGGTTTGTGTAAGAGGTGCGGCATTTCTGTTATTGCTCGATGTCTCTGATCATGGCAATCTCAGCGCCCAGAAGCGTTCATTGACCAGGCGACACTTTGCCGACCATCAGGTTGGCGCACGGGGTTGTTTACATGCACGCAGAGAGAGTATCGATTGCCGGCGTCGCCCCAATCAATCCGGGCAGCTGGGAATGAATATTGGATGAACAACAGGCTGGAGTCATGATGTTTTTTGCAACCCCTGATCTTTGCGACGATTATCCCGAGCTGGTGCAGGTAATGGAGCCAATGATGGCCAGTTATGGTGGGCGGGACACGTTTGGTGGTGAAATTGTCACCGTCAAATGTCACGAGGACAATTCGCTGGTAAAAGAAAGTGCCGGTAATCCCGGTCACGGAAAGGTGCTCGTGGTGGATGGTGGTGGTTCCCTCAGGCGTGCCTTGCTGGGCGATATGATTGCCGAAAATGCAGTCAGGAATGGTTGGGAGGGGTTAATTATTTACGGTTGTGTCCGCGATGTTGATGCGCTGGCAGAGCTGGATCTGGGTGTGCAGGCACTGGCCTCCATCCCTTTGAAAACGGACAAGCGCGGAATTGGTGATCTGAACGTGCCGGTGACATTTGGCGGTATTACCTTTCGTCCCGGTGAGTATGTGTATGCCGATAACAATGGTGTCATCGTATCGCCCAGCCCATTGGTTGGAGAGGGGTGAGTTGGAGCTGTTTGGCTTGATGCATATCACAAATCAATTGGTGCAGTAGGTTAAGCTCAAACGCATAACAGTTTTTTATCAGGAGTTATCGTGGATTGGCGTAATACGAGAGAGCATTATGGTTGGGTGTCGGTGTCTTTACACTGGCTGATGTTACTGTTGTTGATCGCGGTTTATGGCTGTATTGAATTGCGCGAACTCTATCCAAAGGGCAGTGACCCTCGCGAGGCCTTTAAAGCCTGGCATTTTATGCTGGGGTTGACTGTTTTTATTCTGGTCTGGATCCGGTTGGTTGCCCAGCTTTTACAAGTGAGGCCGGAGATTTTGCCGGCGCCGCCTCGCTGGCAGGTGCTGGCGGGAAGATCGATGCATGCCATTTTATACCTGTTTATGATTGCCATGCCGCTGATGGGTTGGCTGGTACTCAGTGGCAGCGGTAAGCCTGTGCCTTTTTTTGGGGCGACTTTTCCGGCATTGATGCCGGAAAACGAAACGCTGGCCAAAGCCATTAAAGAGGTTCATGAGACGGTTGGCAGCGCAGGGTATTTTTTGATAGGGCTTCACGCCCTGGCAGGGTTGTTCCATCATTATATTTTGCGCGATAACACCTTGCTTCGAATAGCTCCAAAAAGGTTTAAGTAACAGTTTTAATAGATTGTTTTTGTTAATTTTCTGTAACAATTACAGTTTTTGTAAATAGCAGCTCTCGACCCTCGCATGAGCTGCCGGTAAATCACAAGTGAAATTCTATTTTCATCACCCGTTGATTGTAGCGATGGGCAGGAAGCGCTTGAGCATTCACCAAGTCGTTTATGTTATTTCGGGAGAGCTGAGCGCTCTGGTGTCCCAGAGCGGACCGTGGTGATTACCTCAAATGAACTCCGGCAGGTGTCGATGGCACCCGTTCAGGGAATACAGCATTGAGACATGCCATCATTTGAGAACCTTTCAGTAAGGAGTGTCGAGCCCTTGCGGACTGGTTATATGGCCTGATGCCGAAATAGCAGCACGTTGAGCAAGGCAAAAAAAAGGAGCTGCGAAGCAGCTCCCAAACTTTTACTCTTAGGGGAATAGGTGATGAATGAACCTTAGAACTGGTTCATCGTGTTGTCTTTACCGCCGGCCTTGAGAGCGGCTTCACCAGCAAAATATTCTTTGTGGTTGTCACCGATATCGGAACCAGCCATGTTCTGGTGTTTCACGCAGGCAATGCCCTGACGGATTTCCTGACGCTGAACACCTTTCACGTAAGCCAGCATGCCCTGATCTGCAAAGTAGCCTTTTGCCAGGTTGTCGGTAGACAGAGCCGCGGTGTGGTAGGTCGGCAGGGTGATCAGGTGGTGGAAGATACCCGCTTCGCGAGCCGCGTCCGCCTGGAAGGTACGGATCTTCTCGTCAGCCAGTTTTGCCAGTTCGGTTTCATCGTAGTCCACGCTCATCAGTTTGGCGCGATCGTATGCAGAAACATCTTTGCCTTCTGACTGCATGGTATCAAAGACCTGCTGGCGGAAGTTCAGCGTCCAGTTAAAGGATGGGCTGTTGTTGTAGACCAGTTTGGCATTGGGTACTGCTTCGCGAATCCGGTTAACCATTTCAGCGATCTGACCAACGTGAGGCTTCTCGGTTTCGATCCACAGCAGGTCGGCACCGTTTTGCAGGCTGGTGATACAGTCCAGAACGACGCGGTCAATACCGGTGTCCTTGCGGAACTGGAACAGGCCGGAGGCCAGACGTTTTGGTTTGAGCAGCTTGCCATTGGCCTTGATCACTACATCGCCGTTCTGGATGTCTTCGGCACTCTGAACGTAGTCACCATCGAGGAAGCTGTTGTACTGGTCACCCAGATCGCCGGGCTCGTTGGTCACAGCAATTTGCTTGGTCAGGCCAGCACCGAGGGAGTCGGTACGTGCAACGATAACGCCGTCGTCGACACCCAGTTCCAGGAACGCGTAGCGAACGGCATTGATTTTTGCCAGGAAGTCGGAGTGGGGGACAGTGACTTTGCCATCCTGGTGGCCGCATTGCTTCTCGTCGGATACCTGGTTCTCAATCTGGATGCAGCAAGCGCCCGCTTCGATCATCTTCTTCGCCAGCAGGTAGGTCGCTTCGGGGTTGCCAAAGCCGGCATCGATATCGGCGACGATCGGTACCACGTGGGTTTCGAAATTCTCGATCTGGTTTAGCAGGTCGGCTTCTTTTGCTTTATCTCCGGCTTCGCGGGCAGCATCCAGATCCATGAACAGCTGATCCAGTTCGCGGGCATCGGCCTGGCGAAGAAATGTATAAAGCTCTTCGATCAGCGAAGAAACGGAGGTTTTTTCGTGCATTGACTGATCCGGCAGGGGGCCGAACTCGGAACGCAGTGCGGCAACCATCCAGCCGGACAGGTACAGGTAGCGTTTCTTGGTGGTTTTGAGGTGTTTTTTGATGGCGATCAGTTTTTGCTGACCGATAAAGCCATGCCAGCAACCCAGGGATTGGGTGTATTGAGAGCTGTCGGCATCATAAGCTGCCATATCATCACGCATGATTTTGGCGGTGTAACGGGCAATATCCAGACCAGTGCGGAAACGGTTCTGAATACGCATGCGGGCTGCCGACTCGGGGTCGATGGCGCTCCAGGTGCTGTTGGCATTGCGCACTTTGGCTACAGCATCAATCTCTTTGGTGTAGTTTGACATGGTGTGTCCTTCCAGTTTGGATAAGAAAAAAGGAAAATTGTGGATACGGATTCTAGCCACGGACCTAAAATTTAGCTAATCTATAGTTATTATTTTCGGTATTTTTAAAATGAATATAAGAAACGTTGATCTGAATCTGCTGGTGTATCTGGATGTGCTGCTGAAAGAGCGGAATGTTACCAGAGCTGCGGAGAATATGGGTATCAGCCAGCCAGCCATGAGTAATGGCCTGCGGCGACTTCGGGATTTATTCAATGATCCACTGCTGGTGAGAACCAGCGATGGCATGACCCCCACTGAGCGGGCCGAACAGCTACAGCCCATAGTCCGGGAAGTTCTGGCGTCGGTTGAAAAGGCGGTCGTTCCCCGCCGTGAATTCAATGCGGCTGAGGCCGACCGGGTTTTCAGGATTTCTGTCAGCGATTATACCGAGTCGACATTGTTGCCGCATCTGATGCGGCGTTTGCGCTCTGAAGCTCCAAATATAACACTTGATGTATTGACGCCCAGCGATATCAGTTATCAGGATGTCGAGCAGGGCAGTATTGATCTGGTGATTAACCGTTTTGACGTGTTGCCGCAATCGTTTCATCAGATGACCATTTGGCGCGACACGTTTTCCTGTGTGGCGAGTATCCACAATCCGATTATTCACGATTTTACATTGGACAATTACCTTGAAAGTGGCCACGTCTGGGTCAGTAAAACAGGGATGGGCGTCGGGGTCGGTATGGAGCCCGGGGCTGAACAGCGGCTTGGCTGGGTCGATGAGGCCCTGACCAGGATTGGCAAGAAGCGTCGTATTCGGGTGTTTACCCGCCATTATCAGGCCGCCATGCGACTGGCTGAGTTGCATGATCTGGTGATTACTCTGCCAACCAAGGCCGCCTCGCTACTGGTGGATAACCCGCATGTGGTGATTCTCGAGCCACCCTTTGAGATTCCTGAAATTGAGCTAAAAATGGCCTGGAGTCCACTATTGCAGCACAATCCTGCACATCAGTGGATACGGCGAACCATTGCTGACGTGGCGAAAACATTGGATTGATAATGGCCAGCGTCATTCGTTGAGTAAATAGCGAAAATAATACCTATAAAATTGCTAAATCCTCACTGGTTTCCCTACAATTCTCACTCGTCTTCCCTATCGTAACCACAGGGCTCAATCATGACTGAACGTATTCAAGTGAGTGGACTTCAGGTGTCCGAAGCCATTCACGACCTCGTCAAACACGACATTATCCCCGGCACCGGAATTGACCTGGATGCTTTCTGGCAGTCATTCAGCGCGATTATCGATGAATTTGCGCCACAAAATCGTCAACTGCTCAAAAAACGTGATCAGCTGCAGGCCAAAATTGATGCATGGCATCAGCAGCATAGCGGCCAGGCTCACAACCTCCGCGACTATAAGGCTTTTCTGAAAGAAATCGATTATCTGGTTCCTGAGGGAGAGGATTTCTCGATTACTACGGAGAATGTTGACCCTGAAATTGCCCACCAGGCAGGCCCGCAGTTGGTTGTGCCCGTGATGAATGCCCGTTTTGCCCTGAATGCGGCCAATGCCCGCTGGGGCAGCCTCTATGATGCGCTGTATGGAACGGATGTCCTCCCGGAAACCGGTGGCGCCGATAAGACGGCGAAGTACAACCCGGTTCGCGGTGCCTTGGTTATCGCGTATGCCCGAAAACTTCTTGATGACACAGCCCCACTTGCCGGCCACTCCCACAAGGAGGCCACTCAATACCGTGTTGTTGATGGCCAGTTGCAGGTTGCTCTGGACGACGGTAGTCAGGTCGGGCTATCCGATCCGGGCAAATTTGTCGGATACCGCGGAGAAGCTGAAAATCCCAGCGCTATTCTATTTGAAAACAACAAGATACACATGGAAGTTCAAATTGATAGAAACAGCCAGATCGGCTCTTCAGACGCGGCAGGTGTCAAGGACATCCTGATGGAAGCAGCGCTGACCACTATCATGGATTGTGAAGACTCCGTGGCCGCTGTCGATGCCGAAGACAAGGCGCTGGTCTACCGCAACTGGCTTGGCCTGATGAAGGGCGACCTTGAGGAAACCCTCAACAAAGCTGGCAAGACCATTGTGCGTCGTATGAACCCCGATCGGGAATACACCACACCTGCCGGTGATACGCTGGTATTACCGGGTCGCAGCCTGCTGTTTGTCCGCAATGTGGGTCACCTGATGACTAACCCTGCGATCCTCGACGCTGCGGGCAATGAAATTCCGGAAGGGATTATGGATGCCATGATCACCAGCCTGATCGCTATCCATGACCTGAAAGGCAATAGCGCCGTCCGAAACAGTAAAACCGGCAGTGTTTATATCGTAAAGCCGAAAATGCACGGTCCGGAAGAAGTGGCATTTACCAACCGCCTGTTCAATGCGGTGGAAGATGCCCTTGCTCTGCCCAGAAATACCCTGAAAGTGGGCATTATGGATGAGGAACGTCGCACCTCTGTAAACCTGAAAGAGTGTATTCGCGCTGCCAGTGAGCGTGTGGTCTTTATTAACACAGGTTTCCTCGACCGCACGGGTGACGAAATCCATACCAGTATGGAAGCGGGTCCATTTGCACCAAAAGGCCAGTTGAAAACCCTGAAGTGGATCACCGCCTACGAAGACCAGAATGTGGATGTGGGACTGGCCTGTGGACTGAAAGGCCGCGCCCAGATAGGCAAGGGTATGTGGCCGATTCCAGACCATATGGCCGACATGATGGTGGCCAAGATAGGTCACCCGAAAGCAGGAGCCAATACTGCCTGGGTACCTTCACCCACTGCGGCAACATTGCACGCGATTCACTACCATCAGATAGATGTTTTTGCCCTGCAAAATGAACTGGCTAACCGGGTTCCCGCCAGTGTGGATGATATTTTGACCATTCCACTGCTGGATGGTGAGCTGACTGCAGAGGATATTCAGAAAGAATTGGACAACAATGCCCAAGGCATTCTCGGTTATGTGGTTCGGTGGGTGGAGCAGGGCATTGGTTGCTCGAAGGTACCTGACATCAATAATGTCGGTCTTATGGAAGACCGCGCGACTTTGCGTATTTCCAGTCAGCACATAGCCAACTGGTTGCGCCATGGCATTTGCGGTGAAGGGCAGGTGATGGAAACCATGAAGCGCATGGCCAAAATTGTCGATGGCCAAAATGCTGACGATCCCGATTATCGTCCCATGGCGACAAACTTTGATACCAGTGTGGCGTTTGCCGCAGCATGTGATCTGGTGTTCAAAGGCTGCGTGCAGCCCAGTGGTTATACTGAACCCCTGTTGCATGCCTATCGGCAGAAGGCGAAGCTACAGTAATCGTCGACACTGCCGGAGAAAACGCCGTTCCCAGGAACGGCGTTTTTTGTGTTCGGCTAAAAAATGGCAGTCTCGCTCTAGATGTGCAGGCGCCGCAACTCGGGGTCCACTTCTCCCTGCTCCCAATGGTTGTCAAACTCTTCCACAAGCTCAATCGCTTTCAGTGGAGCATATTGCACGGCATAACCGATAAACCGCTCAGGCTCTTGTTTGTAGAGTATGCCGCTCTTGTCGATCAATAAAAACTCACGGTGCAGACAGGTTTCCAGTGAATTGAATTTTCGCATCTGGATGCGGCTTGGCAGGCGGTGACAGAGTTCCTTGAGCTGGTTGGTTTGGTGTGTAACCTGATAAAGATCCCTGACCAGTATGTTCACTCTGGCCAGCGGGTAGCCGGTGGCAAATGTGTATATGGCATCGCAAAACCCGGTATTGCTGTAGATAGCCGCTTCCAGTCGCTCTGAGAAAATACGAATCTCCCGGTGGGCCAGCTGTACCAGTGATACAGCCTGATCACGGAATTGATCCAGACCCTCAACGAAAATTCTCTGGCGGTCTTCTTTGGCAATTTCTTTCAAAACCGGTTTTGGTGTGTGGTCTGTATATAAGTGCAGATCCAGTACCATTTTCCTGTGTGGGATACCGGCATCGAGAAAAGTTTCGCCCTGTGCAGTGAAACCGAAGCCCTCATAAAAAGGTAATGCCTGGATCTGCGCATTCAGCGTCAGTTCCTGTTGCCCCTCCCGGACGGCATATTTGATTATTTTTCGCATCAATGCAGACCCGACACCCATCTGTCGATAGTCCTTTAATACAGCCATTCTGCCAATCTGGCCATCTGGCAGCATTCGGGCTGTCGCCATAGGAACATCGTCAGGTCCATAGGCAAGCCAGTGAATGGCCACTGGATCGTACTCATCTATCTCTTCTTCAATGGGTACATGCTGTTCCTCGACGAATACTTGATGGCGTATTGTTTCGAGTTGAACATTTGCGTTTTGCCAACTGGTTTGTTCAACCTCAATAGGAAAAAAATCAATGGTTTCCACAGAGCACCCCCCTCTTTCTGATTATCTTAGCTGTGGGATAGCCATATAAACAGTGGTGGATGTTACGCTAAGATCAGTACTGGAAGACAACAAGGAATAAATGTGAGTGCTTTAATCTTACGGTTGATACTGGTGGCGATGTTATTGCCGGCGATGCTTTATGCCGACGATGCACCGGTAATTTTTGAATACGACGACCGCTTTCATCCAGTTTATTCTGATAGCGGCATGGTTGTATCCCAGGAGTATCTGGCCAGTCAGGTGGGTGCCGACATTTTGAAGCGGGGAGGTAATGCAGTGGATGCAGCCGTCGCCACTGGCTTTGCGCTGGCCGTTACTCTGCCTCAGGCCGGCAACCTCGGCGGCGGCGGGTTCATGATGGTGTATCTGGCTGAGAAAGATAAAACACTGGCTATTGATTACCGCGAAATGGCTCCGGCTGCCGCCCGACAGGATCAGTTTCTTGACCACAACGGGGAAGTTGATAAATCTCTCTCCCGATTTAGCCATCAGGCTGCCGGTGTCCCCGGGACAGTGGCTGGCCTGGTTCACGCTCTTGAAGGTTACGGCACGATGAGCCTGTCAAAAGTGATGGCGCCGGCTATCGCACTGGCCAGAAAGGGCTTTGTTGTGAACCATGAACTGGCTGCTTCACTCGATAAGGCTGCACCCCGGTTACAGTCCCACCCGGCATCTTCCCGCTATTTTTTTCGCGCAGATGGTCAGCCCTTAAAGGTTGGCAGCCTATGGCGCCAGGCTGATCTGGCGACCACGCTGGAGCTTATCGCGGCCAGAGGTGCCGATGGATTCTATCGCGGTCCGGTTGCCAAACTGATTACCGATGAGATGGCGAAGGGCAATGGACTGATTACAGCCCGCGATTTGATTAAATATCGGGTTGTTGAGCGCAGGCCTGTATCTGGAACCTATCGTGATTATCGAATTGATTCCATGCCGCCGCCTTCCTCCGGCGGTATCCATCTCATACAGATGCTCAATATACTGGAGGGCTGGGATTTGGTGTCCCATGGCCACAACAGCGCCGCTTACCTGCATCGCCTGATAGAGTCCATGCGGCGCGCCTATGCTGACCGCAGCAGACACCTTGGTGACCCGGACTATTACCCGGTTCCGGTAGACCGGCTTATTGACAAGCAATACGCAGCGCAGTTGCGCAAGGCCATTGATCTGAACAGGGCCAGTCGGTCGGAGGACGTCCAGCCACACCTGGCTGTGCCTGAAGAGAGTCCCCAAACGACCCATTTTGCCGTATGGGACGAGCAGGGTAATGTAGTGAGTAATACCTATACACTGAATTTTTCATACGGCAGTGGTATTGCTGTGACGGGCGGTGGGTTTCTGCTCAACAATGAAATGGATGATTTCTCGGCAAAAGCCGGTGTTCCCAATGCCTACGGGCTAACCGGTGAAGAAGCCAATGCTATCGGTCCGGGAAAACGGCCTCTGTCTTCAATGACGCCGACGATAGTATTCCAGGACGGAAAACCGGTTATGGCAACGGGTAGCCCGGGGGGAAGCACCATTATTACAGTGGTGCTGCAGCATATTCTCAACCATCTCGATTTTGATATGAATATTGCCGAAGCTGCTGCGGCACCCCGTATTCATCATCAATGGTTGCCTGATCAGGTTGTATTTGAGCGAGGTATTAGCCCCGATACTATCCGGATACTTGAAGAAATGGGGCATGAGACATCTCCTCACACCCGAGTGCTGGGCAAAGTTCAGGCCATTGCCGAACAGGGTGGTCGCCGTTCAGGCGTGACCGATACCCGTTGGCCCGGCGGTGGCGTTGCTACTGACAGGTGATTGACAGGTGGTCGTCAGCAAGCCGAAGGTGGTGAGCTACTTATCGACCTGTTCGCCGTTTAAATAACGCTTGCCATCAATCGTGGCGCGTCGATCAACGTCCGCTTCATCGACCAATTCCGGGTACTTTGGTGCGGTCATGTAGCGGGCAAACCAGTCGCCCAGCAACGTTTTATCTTCTGCCAGCTCCCTGAGCATGGCTTGTACCTGCTCGATAAAGGCAGGATCAACCGCTTCGGTTGCCATGCGAGGCGTAAGGGATGGGTCCCGGTAATAGCAGCTATTCCCCTGCGTCATCAGTTCTGTGGTGAGGTCGTCAAGCATATCGGTGAGCGATGGTGACCTGAAACCGATTGAGTAGGTGAGACAATCATTTTCTGCGACCCCCCAATGGGAGATCCCCGGCGGCAGATAAAGCATGTCGCCCGGCTGTAGAACCCATTCATCCACTGCCTCAAAGGCCTGCAGGATACGGAGTGGTGTGCCGGCTACAAGCGGTGATTGCTGATCGCAGAACTGGCCAACCTGCCAGCGACGCTGTCCCAGACCTTGCAGAAGAAACACATCGTAATAGTCGAAGTGGGGGCCGACGCTACCGCCGACCGGGGCATAACTGACCATGACGTCATCGACTCGCCAGGGTGGCAGAAAATTGAAGTGGGGCAGCAAAGCCTTGACTTCCGGTACCCACAGATCGGCGCCCTGGACCAAAAGACTCCAGCAACTTTCGGGGAGTTGAGCGAAAACGTTCTCATCAAAAGGTCCATGCTGAAGCTCCCAGGGGCCGGACTCACCTTTTTCAAAGACAATGCGTGATTCGACCTCTTCTTCCAGAGACAGCCCTGCCAATTCATCGGGCGTGAGTGGTGACTCAAAATTGGGAAAGGCATTCCGGATCAGCAGCGGTTTTTTCTGCCAGTATTCAGCGAGAAACTCCTCGGTCGACAAGGTTCCGAGAATGGATGGAATGGGCATGGCTGTCCTCGCTAAAACCTGGCGGCATTCAAAATTTGGTCTGCCTGGAGAAACTGGATAAAAATTAGATCGCTTTTGCCTGAGTGGGGGCGTTGCCTATGTAATTGGACGGTGTCAAAGCGAGCAGTTCGGTTTTGGCTGTTTCAGGGATATCCAGTGTGTCGACAAATGTCTGAATGGCTTCCCGCGTGATTGCCTGCCCGCGTGTCAGGGCCTTCAGTTTTTCGTAGGGCTCCGGAATATTGTAACGGCGCATCACGGTTTGTACCGGTTCGGCAAGAACCTCCCATGCTCCATCGAGATCAGCATCCAATCGCAATTGGTTCAGTTCCAGTTTGCCAATACCCTTTAATGTCGACTGATAGGCAATCAAACTGTATCCGAAACCCACACCCATATTGCGCAGTACGGTGGAATCGGTGAGATCCCTTTGCCAGCGGGAAATCGGCAGCTTTTGTGCCAGATGGGTAAAGATGGCGTTGGCAATGCCCAGATTGCCCTCGGCATTCTCGAAATCTATCGGGTTTACCTTGTGCGGCATGGTGGAAGAACCCACTTCTCCGGCAATGGTTTTCTGTTTGAAGTAGCCGAGAGAAATATAGCCCCAGATATCGCGGTTGAAGTCGATCAGGATAGTATTGAGCCGGGCTATGGCATCAAACAGTTCTGCAATGTAGTCGTGGGGTTCAATTTGAGTGGTATAGGGATTCCACTCCAGCCCCAGGCCCGTAATGAACGTTTCCGCATTGCTTGCCCAGTCCACGGTTGGGTAGGCAGACAGATGCGCGTTGTAATTGCCAACGGCACCGTTAATTTTTGCCATCAACGATACCTGCCGAATCTGCGTGAGTTGTCGCGTTATCCGGTAGACAACATTGGCGATCTCCTTGCCAATCGTCGTCGGGGAGGCAGTCTGTCCATGGGTGCGAGCCAGCATGGGTACGTCGGCATAACGGTGGGCCAATTCGCTCAGTTGATGCACAATCTGGCCAACCTGAGGCAACAGGATTTGATCGCGCCCCTCCTTCAACATCAGCGCATGGGCGATGTTGTTGATATCCTCGGACGTACAGGCAAAGTGGACAAATTCTGATACCGCCAGTAACTCCGGGTTTGCAGCGATGGACTCCTTGATAAAGTATTCAACCGCTTTTACATCATGGTTGGTGGTGCGCTCGATGTCTTTGATTCGTGCAGCATCCTGCTCAGCAAAGTTTTCCACCAACTGATTCAGTACTTCGTTGGCGCTATCTGAAAATGGCGGGATTTCCTTCAGGTCCGGATGGGATGCCAGCTGTTGCAACCAGCGAACTTCCACGGTCACACGGTGTTTGATTAAACCAAATTCACTGAATGCCACCCGTAGTGGCTCAGTTTTGCTGCTGTAGCGACCATCAATCGGGGAGATGGCAGTAAGTTCAGAAAAGTTCATGAGATTATCTTGTGTCCGGATCAGGAAATCCGCAGATTTTACCCGATGTGGTTGGGGTTTTCAGGGAAAGTTACCGAGCATCTTAAAGTTAGGTGCGCAGTGTGTGGAGTTGAGTCAGGAGCTGTTTGCGGCTGAAAATCAAGTGATAGCGTTTGCCGCCCAGTTGATGCCACAGGATGGCTGCTCTGATGCCGGCAAAAAGCAGGCAGCGTATTCGTTGGGCAATAGAGTCCTGCTGCAGGTATCCCGCGTAACCATTTACCTGAATGCGATAGCGGAATGTGCTGATACTGTCCTGATAGATCTGCGCCAGATTTGCAATGACATTGGTATGACAAACAGAAGAGAAGTGGGTTGCCTGGCGGTCAGCCTGTTCCAGCCGCTCTCCGATCATGTGGATCATGGTTTTATTGTTCAGCAGTTTTCTGGATAGGTGGATGACGCCCACGGCGTAACGTAGCGTGTCTGACTGCTTGGCGGTCGTCTGTAATGTCAGTAGCTCCTGCAGGGTTTCCATGCCCAGCTGGAGGTTCTCGACTGAACCGAATACCTGTTCGGTGTTGTCCGGGTTTTGCTGAAACAGGCTCTCGATACAGACTTGAAAACGATCTGCGGGGATTGATCCGGTTTTTGCCAGCGTCTCGACGAGCTGGCAAGCCTGAAACACGCCGCTGAGTGCAATAATCTGATCTTTTGTGGGTTTCTTTAGCAGCATAACGACTCGACTGAATTCCATGTGTGATTGATGACCCCACCACCCATACAAATCTCTCCATCGTAAAACACCACGGATTGTCCTGGGGTTACAGCCCGCTGTCGCTCATCAAACAGGACCTGATAACCATCGTCATTCTTCGTGACGGTACACTCCTGATCAGCTTGTCGGTAGCGAACCTTGGCTTTGCATCGGAATTCATTGTGGGCGGGTAATCCGTTGATCCAGTGGACTTCAGCAGTACTCAAGCTGTCACTGTACAAGAGCGGGTGCTCCGCACCCTGGGCGACAATCAGTACGTTTCTGGGGAGGTCTTTGCCCACCACGTACCAGGGGTCATCTGTGGCGCCTCGAAGGCCGCCAATGCCCAACCCCTGACGTTGTCCCAGCGTATGGTACATCAAGCCCTGATGGATGCCGACAACAACGCCCTCCGGACTTTCGATATCGCCGGGTTGTGCCGGTATGTATTGCTCGAGAAAATCCTTGAAACGACGTTCGCCGATAAAACAGATACCGGTGGAGTCCCGTTTCCTTGCTGTAGCCAGGCCATATTGTTCCGCGAGAGCCCGCACGGCCGGCTTTTCTAATTCGCCGAGGGGGAACAACGATTGGCAAAAAGCGGCCTCATCAACAGCGTGCAGGAAGTAGCTCTGATCTTTGTTTTTGTCCAGGCCTTTCAGCAGAAAGGTTTGCCCATTGCTGTCAAGACGTCTTGCGTAGTGGCCAGTGGCGATAGCCTCGGCGCCCAGAATCCGGGCGTAGTCGAGAAATGTCTTGAACTTGATTTCCCGGTTACAGAGGATATCGGGATTCGGTGTGCGACCGGCTCTGTACTCGGCTAAAAAGTACTCAAAAACGTTGTCCCAGTATTCGGCAGCGAAATTGGCGGTGTGCAGATGAATGCCCAGCGAATCTGCAACCGCCTGGGCATCTGTGAGATCCTGGCGGGCAGTGCAGTACTCGGTGCCATCATCCTCATCCCAGTTCTTCATGAATAGACCTTCCACATCAAAGCCCTGCTGTTGCAACAGCAAAGCAGTGACAGAGGAGTCTACGCCGCCGGACATGCCGACAATGACTTTTTTGGGTGAGTTCATAGGGGAGCGGATTTTACCGGTGAGTTTTCAGTAAATCCAATGAATAGAAGATGCCTCTACGGTAATCTTCGATTGCTTCGAGAACCATGGGGCTCCGTAGCTGTTGTCGTTTTTGTAGTATTTCTTCATAAGTCAGCCAAACCGCCTCCTCGATATCCTGATCGATAACCCTAAGCGGGTCAGGCCGATCGGCGTCTGCGGCAAAAGCCAGACGGTAGTAGGTTATGCCGTTTGCGGGCGCCCGAAAGGTCGTAAAGCTGATGATTGCAGCGGGTACAACATGCCAGGTAGTTTCTTCCAACGTTTCTCTGATGGCGGCTTGAATGGGCGTCTCCCCAGGTTCAACGTGTCCTGCGGGCTGGTTGTATAGCTCGAGCCCGTTGCGAATTTCCCTGACCATGAGGAAGCGGTGTTCACGCTCTACAACCACGGCTACCGTCAGGTGAATTTGATCCATCATTTTGGTCTCTTTGGGCGCTGCCTGTGGGGCTTTGTGGCCGGTAGGTGAACAGTTTCCCAGCGGTATTCCCCCGGCAACAGGTTCTCAAGTGCCCAGTTACCAATGGCAACCCTGACCAGTCTCAGTGTAGGAAAGCCGGTTGCCGCCGTCATCCTGCGCACCTGCCTGTTCTTGCCTTCTGAAATTTGCAGTTCTATCCAACTGGTAGGCTGGTTTTGTCGTTGCCTTATGGATGGATTTCGCGTCCAGAGCAGGGGTGGATCGATCAGTTTGGCCGAAGCGGGCTGGGTGATGCCATCCTTAAGCTTCACGCCTCGTATCAGTTGAGCCAATGCCGGTTGCGTTATTTCACCCTCGAGCTGGGCCCAGTATGTTTTCTTCAGTTTGTGTCGCGGATTGCTGATGATGGATTGTAATTTACCATCGTCGGTTAACAGGAGCAGGCCTTCCGAGTCATGGTCCAGCCGTCCAGCGGCATAAATGTTTGGTTGCTTGAGGTAATGCCCCAGACCCGGGTGCCCATCACAATCAGAGAACTGGCTCAAGACGCCGTAGGGTTTATTGAAGAGCAGGAGATTGGCCATGGGTTGGAAGCATATTTTTTGGGGCTAAAATGCCCTTAAGTTATGTAAATCAACTACAAGGGCATGTGTGTTTGTGATAACATCTTATGCGTTTCTAAAGTTATACAACAATAAAACCAAGAATTATTTGTTTCAAACCCGACAATAACGCACTAGTAACCTACCCAACATATGGAGCCAACAATGGGATATCAGCACATCCAGATACCAACTGATGGTGAAAAAATTACAGTTAATTCCGATTATTCTCTCAATGTTCCCAACAACCCCATTATTCCATTCATCGAAGGTGACGGTATCGGTGTAGATATCACACCCGTGATGATCAAGGTTGTCGATGCTGCCGTTGAAAAAGCCTACGCGGGCAGCAAGAAAATTTCCTGGATGGAAGTCTATTGCGGTGAAAAAGCTGCAGAAATTTATGATGGTGACTGGTTTCCCGCCGAGACGCTGGATGCTATCAGAGAGTTTAGTGTTTCAATCAAGGGTCCATTGACAACGCCGGTGGGTGGAGGTTTCCGCTCATTGAATGTGGCTCTGCGTCAGGAGCTCGACTTGTATGTCTGTCAGCGCCCGGTTCGCTGGTTCCAGGGCGTTCCTTCACCGGTCAAAAAACCAGGTGAAGTGGACATGTGTATCTTCCGTGAGAACTCGGAGGATATTTACGCCGGCATTGAATGGCGAGCAGGCACTGATGAAGCCAAGAAAGTCATTAATTTCCTCCGCAATGAAATGGGCGTGACAAAAATCCGTTTCCCGGAGAATTGTGGTATTGGTGTCAAACCTGTTTCAGAGCAGGGTACCAAACGGTTGGTCAGCAAAGCCATTCAGTACACGATTGATCAGGACAAGTCATCCCTAACCCTGGTGCACAAGGGTAACATCATGAAATTCACTGAAGGTGCGTTCTGTGACTGGGGCTTTGAAGTAGCCAGAGATGAGTTCGGAGCCACGCCCCTGGACGGTGGTCCCTGGCAGGTCATAAAGAACCCGAATACCGGTAAAGAAATTGTTATCAAGGAAGTGATTGCAGATGCGATGCTGCAACAGGTGCTTTTGCGTCCAGCTGAGTATGATGTCATTGCCACACTTAACCTGAATGGTGACTACCTGTCGGACGCGCTTGCTGCCCAGGTGGGTGGTATTGGTATCGCTCCAGGTGCCAACCTCTCTGATAATATTGCCATCTTCGAGGCTACCCACGGTACTGCGCCGAAATATGCTGGTCAGGATAAGGTTAACCCCGGCTCACTGATTCTCTCTGCTGAAATGATGCTTCGGCACATGGGCTGGAATGAAGCCGCTGATCTGATAATCCAGGGGATTGAGGGCGCGATTTCAGAGAAAAAGGTCACGTACGACTTTGAACGTCTCATGGATGGCGCAACCTTGTTGTCGTCATCTCAATTTGGCGATGCGATGATCGCCAGAATGTAAGCGCTGTTATTTAAAAGCCCCCGTCTCAGGAATGGGACGGGGGCTTTTTTATGACCGGGGAGACACTAATTATTCCCATTTTCGACGTGTCCGTCGGATTCGGGTTCAGTCTCGGTAATCTCTGTATTGTCGATCAAAGGCATAATGTTGGAAGCGTGCAGACCTTTCTGTCCCTCGGCGAGATCAAATGACACTTCTTGGCCGGCCTTTAAGGTTTTATAACCTTCCATATTAATAGCTGAATAGTGAGCAAAGACATCACTCACGCCATCTGACGACAGAATAAACCCGTAGCCTTTAGCATTGTTGAACCACTTGACTGTTCCTGACGGCATACTCAACCTCTCATCGGGTTTTCTATTATTAGGCATGGCTGTTATACAACCACAGGTTATAACCCTGCCAATTAAAGAGCATTTATAGTGTATATTTTTTGCTCAAAAGCGTTTTCTATAACGAAAGATTGATCAAGTCAAGTCTCCCATAATGGCAAAAAATCGATATAAACTTATTCTTATCACTAGAATAAGCCCGCAAATAGCGTATTAATATGTAAGATAGAAGCTGTTGATTCTGACAAGATTTATGAACATGAGCTTGAAGATTTATTTCGGTGACAAAGATGACGAGCAACAGGAGTGGCAACACAACACCGCTGCCGTTGTCGAAGCAGCATCACCTGAACTCAAACGCCCAAAGAGATACAAGGTGGTTTTGTTTAACGACGATTACACTCCGATGGAGTTTGTTGTCGGGCTACTGGAGATTTTCTTTGGCATGAACCGTGAAGTGGCGACGCGAGTAATGCTGAAGGTCCATTTGGACGGCAAGGCCGTATGTGGTGTGTATACGCGGGATGTTGCAGAAACCAAAGTCGCACAAGTGAACGAGTATGCCAGGAAAAATGAACATCCATTACTTTGTGAAGTAGAACCCTCGGAAGATGATGATCTCTAAAGTAGAGTTTAAAGGTATCGATATATGTTAAGCAGAGAGCTTGAGCTCAGCCTGAACAAGGCTTTTAAAGGGGCCCGTCACAAACGTCACGAATTCATGACGGTAGAACACTTATTGCTCGCATTACTGGACAATGAGTCAGCACTCAAGGTACTGAGGGCCTGTGGTGTCGACATCAATGTACTTCGCCACGACCTAGATGAGTTTATTGAGTCTACAACACCACTAATCCCCGACGAGCTTGAGGAAAGAGACACTCAGCCAACACTCGGTTTTCAACGTGTTTTGCAGCGCGCTGTGTTTCATGTGCAATCCTCCGGTAAAAGCGAGGTGCAGGGTGATAATGTACTGGTCGCGTTATTCAGTGAGCAGGAAAGTCAGGCCGTTTACTTCCTCCGTCTGCAAAATGTAGCCAGAATCGACGTGGTTAACTATATTTCCCACGGAATATCCAAATACGCAGACCAGTCGGAGCAGCACGACGCTGAATCTCCTCAGGAAGAAAGTGCCGCTGAGGCGGAAAATAACAGCAGTAGCCTGCTGGAGCAATTCACTACCAATTTAAATACTCAGGCCAGTAAAGGCTATATCGATCCCTTGGTGGGGCGTGTTGAGGAAGTGGAGCGTGTCTGTCAGGTGCTCGCTCGCCGCCGCAAGAACAATCCGCTTCTGGTCGGTGAAGCCGGTGTGGGTAAAACGGCCATCGCCGAAGGTCTCGCTAAAATGATTGTCGAAGAGAAAGTGGCAGAGACGCTTCGCAACAGCGTTGTCTATGCCCTCGATCTTGGCGATTTGCTCGCGGGTACTAAATACCGTGGTGACTTTGAGAAGCGGTTCAAAGGTGTGCTTGCCGAACTTCGTGAGAAGGAGGGGGCGATCCTCTTTATCGACGAAATTCATACCATCATCGGTGCTGGTGCTGCGTCCGGTGGTGTTATGGATGCCTCAAATTTGTTAAAGCCGCTTTTGACGTCCGGAAAAATCCGTTGTATCGGTTCGACTACTTTTCAGGAGTATCGTGGCATTTTTGAAAAAGACAGGGCGCTGTCTCGTCGCTTCCAGAAAATTGATGTGTCTGAACCTACTGTTGAGGAGACTGTGGGCATCCTCAAGGGGCTCAAGTCCCGTTTTGAAGAGCATCACAAGCTGAAATTTACCCAGGCGGCCCTGAGAGCTGCAGCAGAACTGTCTGCGCGCCACATTAACGATCGTTTTTTGCCAGATAAGGCAATAGACATCATTGATGAAGCGGGTGCCTATCAGCAGTTGCAGCCACCGTCGAAACGAAAAAAAGTCGTCGGTGTCGGCGATGTGGAGGCGATTGTCGCGAAAATGGCAAGAATTCCGCCAAAAAGTGTCTCTGCCTCTGACAAGGAGCAGCTGAAAGGCCTCACAGACAAGCTGAGAATGGTCGTTTTTGGTCAAGATGAAGCGATTTCAGCGCTTTCTACTTCGATCAAGCTGGCCCGTGCAGGCCTTAGAGAAGGCGAAAAGCCGATTGGTTCTTTCCTGTTTTCCGGGCCGACAGGTGTGGGTAAAACCGAGGTGTCGCGGCAACTGGCTGAAGTGCTGGGTATTGAATTGCTGCGTTTTGACATGTCGGAGTATATGGAGCGACATACCGTCTCCAGGCTGATAGGTGCCCCCCCGGGTTATGTGGGTTTTGACCAGGGTGGACTGTTAACAGATGCTGTGACTAAAAATCCTCATGCCGTTGTGTTACTTGATGAAATTGAGAAGGCCCACCCGGAGGTTTTCAATCTTTTATTACAGGTGATGGACCACGGAACACTTACTGATAACAATGGGCGAAAGGCAGATTTCAGAAATATTATTCTGATTATGACGACCAATGCCGGTGCTGAAGAGATGAGTCGCAGCTCGATTGGTTTTACGACTCAGGACCATACTACGGACGGCATGGCCGCGATTACCAAACTGTTTACTCCCGAGTTCAGGAATCGTCTGGATGCAATTATTCAGTTCAAGTCGCTGGATAGCAGCGTAATTCATACCGTGGTCGACAAGTTCCTCAGCCAGTTGCAGCAACAACTGGATGACAAGCGCGTATTGCTCGAGGTTGATGACGAGGCCAGAGACTGGTTAGCCAAACATGGCTATGATGAGAAAATGGGTGCTCGCCCCATGGCTCGTTTGATACAGGAAAAAATCAAGAAGCCACTGGCAGAAGAAGTGTTGTTCGGCAATTTATCTTCCGGAGGCGTTGTACATGTTTCAGTATCAGAAGACGGTGAGTTGCTGATTGAGACAGAGGTTGAAGAGGCTTGATTATGATGTCAAAAGGGTCGAATTAGCGAGCACGATAGGTGATTCGACCCTTGCTCAGGTCATAGGGTGTGAGTTCGACCTTGACCTTGTCTCCGGTCAGGATGCGTATGTAATTTTTGCGCATTTTTCCGGAAATATGTGCTGTAACAATGTGCCCATTCTCCAGTTTTACACGAAAGGTTGTATTGGGAAGCGTGTCTACCACTTCACCTTCCATCTCAATATGATCTTCTTTCGACATGCTGCCTGTATTCTCCGCGAACGGTTTCTTCTGGAAGTGGCGCATTCTGCCTGAAAATCGGGTAATGTCAATTCATTGGTGCCCATTCACCATCTCTGAGCAACTCTAACGGTTGATATCTGTCCTTGTAAGCCATTTTTGGGCTGTCCTTTATCCAGTATCCCAAGTAAAGATAGGGAAGCCCCATCTCCCTTGCCAGCATGAGCTCTGCCAATATCGAGAAAGTGCCCAGACTGCGTTTCGAAGACTTTGGTGAATAGTAGGTGTAGATGGCGGAGAGGCCGTCATTGAGTATGTCCACAAGACCTGCCGCAATCAGCTCACCCTTTAAGCGAATCTCCAGCATGGCACTATAGTCACGAACATTGCTGATAAAATCACGATATTGACCAATGGTCGGTGGGTACATGTCACCGTCGGCATGGCGGCTGTTGAGATACTGCCGGTAAAGAGGGTAGTGTTCGCTTTCGTTGACCATGCGGGTCAGCCAAATGCTGAGATCGCCATTCTGCTTGCGGCACCGACGTTGCTGGCGGTCAGGTTTAAATTGTGCCACCGGAATCCTTGCAGGAATACAGGCATTACAATGCTTGCAGCGAGGGGCATAGATATACCGTCCACTGCGGCGAAAACCCAGGCCAGACAGGTAACTGTAGAGATTTTGGTCAACTGTTAAACCGGGATCGACAAACGCCGTTGTCGCTTGTTGATGTTCTAGATAACTACAGGCATGGGGCTCAGTCAGAAAGAGCCTGATGGCCTTGACGTCTGGTGAAATATCCCTGGACATAATAATACTGCTTAACTTGGTGAATGTTGTCTTGTCAGTTTAAACCCACTGGGGAGTTATGCCCAAAATTTCCGTCGAAAGGCTCGTCCTTCAATGCTTGTAGTTGGTCGAGAAACGCTGCTCGCGGAATGGTTGTCGCGCCCATTGAAAGCAGGTGGTCGTTACTGATCTGGCAATCTATCAAGCAGGGTTCCCCTTGCTGGCACATTATTTCAGCCAATGTCACAAGGGCCATTTTGGACGTGTCTTTAACCAGGCTGAACATCGATTCACCGCAAAACACACGTCCTATCAGGACGCCATATAATCCGCCGACAAGTGTATTGTCTTGCCAGATTTCGACCGAGTGTGCATGACCTTCTCGATGAAGCGCGATGTAGGCGCGCTTCATTTCATGGGTAATCCAGGTTCCGCTGAGGCTGTTGGATCTGAGGGCTGAACAGAGCTCAATAACTGACGAGAAAGCCGTGTTTGTACGTACTTGACAGTCACTGCGTTTTATCGATTTCTTTAGTGATCGTGAAATATGTATCTGTTCCGGGTAAATAACTGCCCGAGGGTCTGGAGACCACCACAATATGGGCTGTCCGTGCTCGTACCAAGGGAAAATACCCTGACGGTAGGCGGATAAAAGGGTAGCAGTTGTGAGGTTTCCACCAATGGCCAGCAGTCCTGCCGGCTCTTTCAGTGCCTTTTCCGGGTTTGGAAAAAGGGGGTTGTTGTGATCAAGCAGGGTTAACTTTTCTTGCATTGTCAATCTAGTGCATCAAGATATTTTTCAGCATCCAGCGCCGCCATACAACCGGAACCGGCAGAGGTGACTGCCTGACGATACACATGATCGGCGACATCACCTGCGGCAAAGACACCTTCTACGCTAGTGGCTGTGGCATTTCCATTACTGCCTCCATGAACGACGATATAGCCATTTTTCATCTCGAGCTGGTCTGTAAATATACCCGTGTTCGGCTTGTGGCCAATGGCAATAAATACACCCGATAACGCAATGTTTGTGGCCTCACCATCGATCGTGCTCACAGCGCGCAACCCGGTAACCCCGGTGTCATCACCCAGCACCTCATCCAGAGTGTGATTCCACAGGAGTGTGATGTTACCGTTCTTGGCGCGATCAAAGAGCTTGTCCTGTAATATTTTTTCGGAGCGCAAGGTCTCCCGCCGATGAATCAGTGTAACTTCGCTGCAGATATTTGACAGGTAAAGCGCTTCCTCGACGGCGGTGTTTCCCCCGCCGATAACCGCGACCTTTTGTCCGCGGTAGAAAAAGCCGTCACAGGTGGCACAGGCGCTTACGCCTTTACCCATGAACGCTTCCTCCGATGGCAATCCGAGATACTGTGCTGAAGCACCCGTGGCAACAATCAGTGCATCGCAACTGAAGGTTTGACTGCCTTTTAGCAAAAAAGGGCGCTGTTTCAAGTCAACATGCTCAATATGGTCAAAGATGATCTGAGTATCAAAGCGTTCCGCGTGAGCCTGCATGCGCATCATCAGGTCAGGTCCCTGCACACCCTCGGCATCGCCTGGCCAGTTATCCACGTCAGTGGTCGTGGTCAACTGCCCCCCTTGCTGCATGCCGGTAATAATGACAGGGTCGAGGTTGGCGCGGGCAGCATAGACAGCAGCAGTATAGCCAGCGGGGCCGGAGCCGAGGATGATGAGTTTATGGTGTTGTACAGCCGACATATATTCAGGTTTCCTGCAGAATTGGATTTCAGTTAGATTCAAAGAGCCTTTGGCTATCATAAAGAATGGAACACGGCAGACAAAATAGCATTTCTCTATGGGTGAAATATACCGGGATTATGCGGCCTGGCACTGCTGGTATTTCAACTTACTGCCATTACAATAGCGAACAGCAATGAAAAACCTGGATGGCCCAGTTGAGTAGAGAGAAGCAGCAATCAAAAACCCGTGATGATAATGGTGAGCAATCGCCCTCCAGGGGACAACTTATTCTCAGAGAGGGTGCGCTGATTGGCTGGCTGTCTGTCTGTGCGTATCTATTGCTGGCGTTTATCAGTTATACCCCGAGCGATCCTGGTTGGTCGCATACCGGTGTTGAGAACCGGGTCGAAAATGCTGCAGGGCCAATGGGAGCTTGGCTGTCGGATGTATTTTTTTCCCTGTTTGGCTATATTTCCTATCTTTTTCCGATTTTGCTGGCCGTGCGGGCATGGGGTGTATTCCGTGCCTATCGCCAGCAGCGGGGTGGTTTTGACGGCGTCGTCTTTGCATTGCGTATTCTGGGGCTGATCCTCGTGATGTCCTGTGCCACCTCGCTCGTTGCCTTGCACTATGGCAGTGTGCCAACTTCGCTACCCTTTGGGGTCGGCGGCATATTGGGCGCATCCGTTTCTGCGGCGGCGTCTACAGCCTTCAGTTTTGTTGGCAGCACATTAATCCTTCTGGCGATTTTTCTATTCGGTCTTACGGTATTTACGGATTTGTCATGGATGGCATTAATAGATGGTGCGGGGCGGCTTACCCTGCGAGGACTTGAGTTGGTGCGTCACAGCATTGCCGATTACAGGGCTCGCCGGGAAGAAGCCCGGCATGCTGAAGTCGCTCAATCTCATCGGCGCGAGGTAAAAGCCAAAAGGGCGGAGAAAGAGGCAACGCGTATTCCGCCCACTATTCAGACACCGGTAAAGCAGGAGTCCGTTAGTGTCCGCGTGCAAAAAGAGCGGCAAAGTCCGCTTTTTGATGAGCCAGTCAGCGGCAGCTTACCCCCTATCAATCTGTTGGATAAAGTAGATAAAAGTGGCGATAAGGGCTACTCGAGAGAATCCCTTGAAGCGATGTCCCGACAACTGGAGGTAAAACTCCAGGACTTTGGTATCAGTGCCGAAGTGGTTGAGGTCTTGCCGGGGCCGGTAGTCACCCGTTTTGAGCTGCAGCCTGCAGCCGGCGTAAAAGCCAGTAGAATCAGCAATTTGGCAAGAGATTTAGCCCGTTCTCTGGCGGTTGTCAGCGTCAGGGTTGTGGAGGTGATTCCCGGCAAATCGGTAGTCGGTATTGAGATACCCAACGAGCACCGAGAAATTGTCCGTCTTGCGGAAGTGTTGTCCTCGGAAACCTACGAGCACGCCAAATCTCCGCTGACACTGGCTTTGGGAAATGATATTTCAGGTTTTCCCGTCGTCGCCGATCTGGGGAAAATGCCTCATTTGCTGGTGGCGGGTACCACGGGTTCAGGTAAGTCGGTTGGCATTAATGTGATGCTGTTGAGTCTCCTCTACAAGGCTGGTCCGGAAGATGTGCGGTTGATTCTGGTGGATCCCAAAATGCTGGAGCTATCGGTATACGAGGGGATCCCCCATTTGCTGACGCCGGTGATCACCGACATGAAGGATGCTGCCAGTGGCCTGCGCTGGTGCGTTGGAGAAATGGAACGCCGCTATAAATTGATGTCTGCCATGGGTGTGCGGAACCTGGCCGGGTTTAACCGAAAGGTCGCTGACGCCGCTGCAGCAGGAAAACCCATTCCTGACCCATTGTGGCGCCCCGATGAAAATGCCAGTTTGTTTTCGGAAGAGGGCGGTCAGACACCACCGGATCTCGAGAAACTGCCCTATATCGTGGTGGTCATTGACGAATTTGCCGACATGATGATGATTGTCGGCAAGAAAGTAGAACAGTTGATCGCCCGTATTGCGCAGAAGGCGAGGGCAGCAGGGATTCACTTGATTCTTGCCACACAACGTCCATCAGTCGATGTGATAACCGGGCTGATCAAGGCCAATATACCGACTCGTATAGCATTCCAGGTCTCTTCCAAAATTGATTCAAGAACTATCCTCGACCAGGGTGGCGCAGAACAGCTGCTCGGGCATGGAGATATGTTATATCTACCTCCAGGCACCAGTGTGCCAATTCGGGTGCATGGTGCTTTTGTGGATGACCATGAAGTTCACAAAGTGGTTGCCGACTGGAAGCGCAGGGGGGAGCCCCAGTATCTTGATGAGATCACTGACGAAGGGGCGACCAGCTCAATTATGGTTCCCGGATTTTCTTCAGAGGGTGGCGATGCAGATAGTGACGGCGAGTCAGATCCACTGTATGACGAGGCGGTAGCTATCGTTCTGAAAACACGCAAGGCGTCCATCTCATCCGTACAGAGAAAATTACGCATTGGCTATAATCGCGCTGCACGACTGATAGAACAAATGGAAGTTTCAGGTGTGGTGAGTGAAATGGGGACCAACGGTAATCGTGAGGTTCTGGCACCCGGGGCGGGAAGAGACTAGTGGGCATCATTAGTGAGGCAGGCACAGTTGAATAGAGTTTGGCAGTCGCTTCTTCTGCTTTTCATGGCGTCGATCAGCACGTTGCTTTTTGCTGAAGGTGCGGCAGATGCCGCCCAAAAACTGCGCGCACAACTGATTGGTCTGAATACGCTGGATACAGCGTTCATTCAGGCCGTTTATACCACTGAAGGTGATCTCCTGCAGCAAACCTCTGGTCACCTTCAGGCTGCCAGACCAGGCCAGGTGCGATGGGAAACATCCCCTCCCATGGAGCAACTGATTGTTTCTGATGGCACAACGCTCTGGTTGTTTGATCCCGATCTTGAGCAGGTAACTATTCGACCCTTTAGCGATGATCTCAGCAAAACGCCAGCAGTCCTTTTTATTGGTGATCTGGCTGCACTTGAACAGAATTACCGGGTGTCTGTGGAGCTCGACCAGCTGATGGTTTTCACCTTGATTCCACTGACTGATGACAATCTTTATGAAAAGCTGACACTCAGCTTTGCTGGCAAGAAACCCACTGGCATGAAACTCTGGGATGGTCTGGGTCAACGCACTGAAATAGAGTTTTCAAATGCCAAATTGAATTGTCCGCTATCCCCCGAGCTATTCACGTTCATCCCACCGGAGGGGGTTGATATTCTCCGCGATGAATAGTGATCTGTTCGCTCAGAATATCGCCCAGCCGCTGGCAGCCCGAATGCGTCCGCGTTCGCTGGACGAATTTGCCGGGCAAGCGCATTTGATTGGTGAAGGGCGGTCTCTCCGTGAGGCAATCCAGTCTGGTCAACTACATTCAATGGTCTTTTGGGGCCCGCCAGGGGTGGGTAAAACCACCCTGGCTCGTCTGGTGGCCAACTCTGTGGATGCCCATCTGGAAGCGGTCTCTGCCGTTTTGGTTGGGGTAAAAGAGATCAGGGCTGCGATTGCCCAAGCCCAAGCGATTCGCGATCAGCAGTCGCGCCGAACAATCCTTTTCGTTGACGAAGTACACCGTTTCAATAAATCGCAACAGGATGCATTTTTACCCTATGTGGAAGATGGCACTGTCGTGTTGATCGGTGCGACCACAGAAAACCCGTCTTTTGAGCTGAACAATGCATTGCTTTCGCGTTGTCGGGTATACGTTTTGCGCAGTCTCGATGCTGCGCAGCTGACACGTATTATTCAGCAGGCCCTGAGTGATACTGAAAGAGGCCTGGGTGCAAGAAAGCTCGATATGGCAGAGGATGCGGTACAGTTATTAGTAGCTGCCGCTGATGGCGATGCTAGAAAAGCCCTCAACCTGCTGGAAATCGCCAGTGATCTCGCGAACAACGGACAGATCACCCGGGATGTGGTGGAAGAAGTACTGCTGGGTGATACCCGTCGCTATGACAAGGGCGGGGAATACTTTTACGACCAGATTTCCGCACTCCACAAGGCGGTGAGAGGCTCTTCACCAGATGCTGCGCTCTATTGGTATACGCGCATGCTGGATGGCGGCTGTGATCCTCTTTACATCGCCCGCCGTGTGGTAAGAATGGCCAGTGAGGATATTGGCAATGCCGATCCGCGAGCTTTGAGTATTGCCCTCGATGCCTGGCAAACCCAGGAGCGTTTGGGTAGTCCGGAGGGTGAGTTGACTATTGCCCAGGCTGTTCTCTATCTCGCGGCAGCGCCCAAGAGTAATGCCGTTTATCAGGCCTTTAATCAGGCCAAAGCTGATGTGCACAGTATGCCGAGCCATGATGTTCCCCTGCATTTGCGAAATGCACCCACTGCGCTGATGAAATCCCTTGATTATGGCGCAGAATATCGTTATTCACACAATGAGCCGGGGGCCTACTCATCCGGAGAAAATTATTTCCCCGAGGCACTCAAAAACAAGCAGTACTACTTCCCTTCAGATCGGGGATTAGAGAAACAGATCGCCGAAAAACTACGCCATCTCCGCAATCTGGATGAAGCGAGCACGGTCAAACGTTATCAGGGAAATGATTAATGCAATGGCTAGTGGTTGCGACTGGCGGCGCGCTGGGGGCAATGGCCCGCTTTGGTGTGAATTCGCTGGTCTTTTCGCTGTTCGGTAACCGTTTTCCCCTCGGCACCTTGCTCGTTAATGTGGCAGGTTCTGTATTGATGGGTGTTTTTTACGTACTCATCATAGAGCGTGGCATACTGCCCGCCGCATTAAGGGATCTGTTGATGGTGGGTTTTATCGGTGCATTCACGACTTTCTCAGCCTTCTCGCTTGATACGCTCGCTTTGTGGCAAAATGGCCACCTTGCGCTGGCTGGCGTCTATGTTTTCCTGAGTCTGGTCTTATGCCTCTCCGGAACCCTGGTTGCCATTGTGCTGACTCGTTTGCTTTAGGACTTTCCCTCCCCATGCTGGATCCCAAATACGTTCGCTCTCAACCGGAAACTGTGGCCGCTGCCCTGGCAGTAAAGGGTTTCACTCTGGATATCGAAAAACTCAATCAACTGGGGGCACTGCGTCGTGACCTTCTGGAAAAAGCCCAATCACTGCAGGCCGAACGAAATGCTTACGCAAAATCCATGGGCAAGGCGATTGGCGAGGCCAAGGCGCGAGGTGACGATATTGCGCCTCTCAAAGAGAAGGGCGAGGCGTTAAAAATTGCTGCCTTGAAAGCTGACGATGCGCTCGACGCTGTTCAGCGCGAATTGGATGATTATTTGCGCAATGTGCCCAATATCCCCGATAAGGAAGTCCCTTCAGGCAAGTCAGAAGAGGATAACGTAGAGGTTCGTCGCTGGGGCCAACCCAGAACTTTTGATTTTGACGTGCGGGATCATGTGGACCTTGGTGAGCGTTGTGGACTCCTCGATTTTGAAACAGCCACCAAAATTACCGGTTCTCGTTTCTCCGTTATGCGTGGGGATATTGCCCGGTTACATCGTGCACTGATCCAGTTCATGCTGGACACACATACGCTCGAGCACGGCTACCAGGAAATCAATGTGCCGTATATCGTCAACAGCGAGTCGTTGTTTGGTACAGGGCAGTTGCCGAAATTTGAAGAAGATCTCTTTAAGTTAACCGACGATCGCGACCTTTATCTGATCCCGACGGCCGAAGTTCCCGTGACTAATGTCTTTCGCGATGCCATTCTCGATGCGACTCAATTGCCGGTAAAATTTGCCTGCCACAGCCCCTGTTTTCGCAGCGAAGCCGGCAGTTATGGCAAGGATACACGTGGCATGATACGTCAGCATCAATTTGAAAAAGTAGAGCTGGTTCAATTTGTCCATCCGGAAAAATCCACCGAAACACTGGAGCAACTGACCGGCCACGCAGAGCTAATATTGCAGAAGCTGGAGCTTCCATACCGAACCATTATTCTCTGTGGTGGCGACCTGGGGTTTTCTGCCGCTCGCACCTATGATATCGAGGTATGGCTGCCATCCCAGCAGCGTTACCGCGAAATCTCATCCTGTAGTAACTTTCGTGATTTTCAGGCCCGCCGGATGCAAGCCCGCTGGCGCAATCCGGAGACCGGAAAACCGGAATTGCTGCATACCCTGAACGGCTCTGCATTGGCTGTGGGCCGCACGTTGCTCGCCGTGATGGAAAATTACCAGCAGTCAGATGGCTCCATCACTATTCCACAGGTGCTACAGCCCTATATGGGTGACCAGATCAGCATTGGCTGACTGGGCGCCATTGAGCCAGAGTTTAACGATGGACCTGTTGCCGTTATTTCATAATCTTCGCGATAGACGCTGCGTCATGGTTGGCGGCGGCGAAATAGCCCTGCGAAAACTCCGCCAGTTAATGGCTGTTGGTGCAGCTATTGAGGTGATTGCGCCAGAGATTAACTCATCCATTCAAAAACTGGCTCACGAATCTGGTCTGGCACTTGTAAATCGTGAGTTTGAGGATGCTGATCTCAACGGGGCTGTCCTGGTGGTTGCGGCCACGAATGACATAGCGGTTAACCGGCGTGTCTCAGAGCTCGCCCAGGCCAGGAATATTCCTGTCAACGTGGTAGACAACCCTGAGCTGTGCAGTGTCATTTTTCCCTCTATTGTTGATCGATCGCCAGTACAAATTGCTATCAGCAGTGCCGGTACCGCGCCAGTATTAGCGAGAATGCTTCGTACCCGGCTGGAATCATCAATCCCTGCCGGTTATGGCAAGCTTGCTGCGATAGCTGGGAAATATCGTGATCATGTTAAGCGCAAGATCAATGACGGGCTTTCCCGTAAAGCTTTCTGGGAAGAAGTTTTTGAAGGTGATATTGCCGAGTTGGTTTATGCAGAAAAACTGGATGAAGCGGAAAGCCGTATTCAGCAGAAACTAGCTAACCCCGCTTCAAAAAAGCTCGGAGAAGTTTATCTGGTTGGAGGCGGGCCGGGCGATCCCGATCTCCTGACATTTCGTGCACTGCGCTTGATGCAGAAGGCGGATATCGTCCTTTATGACAGGTTGGTTTCAAAGGAAGTGTTGGCGCTGGTGCGCCGCGATGCAGAGTTGATCTATGTGGGAAAAACCGCCGGAGACCACCCGGTCAGCCAGGATAATATCAATGAAAAGCTTGCTGAATATGCCCTGCAGGGCAAACGTGTTTTACGTCTGAAAGGTGGCGACCCTTTTATTTTTGGCCGTGGTGGTGAAGAAATTTCACACCTTGCAGAACGCGGGATCCCTTTCCAGGTGGTGCCGGGTATAACAGCCGCTTCCGGTTGTGCCAGCTATGCAGGCATACCCCTGACCCACCGGGACTACGCCCAATCAGTTCGTTTCATAACAGGTCACCTGAAAGATAATTCACTGGATTTGAACTGGCAGGATCTTGTTGCAGCCAATCAGACCCTGGTGTTTTACATGGGGCTCAGCGGGCTAGAGAGTATTTGCCGGGAGTTGATTCGGCGCGGGAAAACGCCAACTACACCGGCGGCTTTGATAGAAAAGGGAACAACCGTCAATCAGCGGGTATTTATTGGCGACCTAAAAACCTTGCCGGATATAGTGCGCGAAGCCAATGCCAAGGCCCCCACCTTGATCATTGTGGGTGATGTGGTCAAACTTAATGAGAAATTGTCCTGGTTTAAACCTTGAGGAGAAATCATGGCTGATCATGATGTTGACCTGTTTGTGATTGGTGCTGGTTCTGGCGGAGTAAGAACAGCACGTATGTGCGCGCAGCAAGGGCTGCGAGTCGTGGTGGCTGAATCCCAGTATCTTGGTGGAACCTGTGTCAATGTCGGCTGTGTTCCCAAAAAACTTTTCGTGTATGCCTCGTCGTTCCGCGAAGAATTTCGTGCTGCCAAGGGCTTCGGTTGGCAGGTGGGTGAATCAAGTTTTGACTGGCCCACCCTTCGGGACAATAAAAATCGTGAAATCCAGCGGCTGAATGATATCTACGGCAACTTGCTCGATAAAGCTGGCGTGGAGCTGGTTGAGGGTTGGGCCAAAATCCTCGGTCCAGATAGTGTTGAGGTAAATGGCCAGGTCTACCGGTGCAAAAAAATATTGATCGCCACGGGGGGTACACCCTTTGTGCCGGAATTTCCGGGTAGAGAATACGCCATCACGTCTAACGAAGCTTTTTATCTGGATAGCCTCCCGGATCGCATAGTAATCGTTGGTGGCGGCTATATTGCCATTGAATTTGCCGGGATATTCAATGGGCTCGGCGTTGAGACTCACTTGCTGTACCGCGGTGAGCTGTTTCTTCGTGGTTTCGATCAGGATGTACGTGAAGTACTAAAGGAAGAAGTTGAAAAACAAGGGGTTATACTTCATTTCTCAACTGATATAGAGACTATAGAAAAAATGGACGACGGTCTTTTCAAGGCAGTTCTCAACAATGGTGACAGTATTGAAGCTGGCCTCGTGATGTATGCGACGGGTCGTCGCCCCAACATTGAAGGGCTTGGTCTCGAGAATACAACCATTGAAACCCGGGCCAATGGCGCGATCATTGTAGATGATTATTTCCAAACGGCAGAACCGTCAATCTATGCCATTGGTGATGTCATCGGTCGGGTTGAATTAACCCCCGTTGCCATTAATGAGGGTATGGCTCTCACTAAAACCCTTGTCACGGATGTGCCCACGACAATCGACTATACAAATATTCCTACAGCCGTATTCAGTCAACCCAATACGGCATCTGTCGGATTGACTGAAGAGCAGGCCAGAGAGGAATACGGTGACAACCTCCGTATCTATCGAAGCAAATTCAGGGCAATGAAAGAGACGCTGGGTGGTGGAGACAACAAAGTCTTTATGAAGCTGATTGTTATCAATGATAACGATAGGGTTGTTGGTTGCCATATGGTGGGCGAGGGTGCCGGCGAAATCATTCAGGGAATCGCTATTGCTGTAAAAATGGGTGCTACTAAAGCGGATTTTGATGCCACTATAGGTATTCATCCCACTGCAGCTGAAGAATTTGTGACCATGCGTGATGTGACCTAGAGAGAGAAATGTTCAGTAGCTGTTTAAAACACCTTTAAGTTACCGTTTTTTGCAACAGGAACATTTTTTTCAGGGGGATAGGGGTGTCTCGACTATCGATGCCTATCCCCATAGGTCGAGCTCTAATCCAATCTGTAGGCGCTATGTAAGTGAATCTATCTTTTTCATGGCATCGACTGCGCCACGGGGAAGGGTGGTTGTGTCCGATTCTGATTTTTCAACGTTCTTGTTGTCTGTTACTGGCTTTCCGACCATCGCCTGGTAGGCATTCCGTTGTTGAATGCCACGCCGCCTACGGGTTTCCAGCCCTTGTTCAATAGCAACGAAATTTCCTTTTCCAGTTCTTTGAAGCCTTTTGTCGCACTGATTACCTTGTATACCAGCATCGGATCTTCCCTGTTGTGCTTTAATCGTGATTTTATCGCCGGTTGTGCTGACATGTACCAATCTGCTGCGAGTTCACCGGGCGTTTTATTATAATATTTCGGATTAAAGTCGTCTCTATATAGAACTCCGTTGCAAATGTACCAGCCCTTCCAGCCAAAAAAATCCAGCTTGCCTGACAGGATTTGTAGGCCCTTGTATACCCACTTTGGCCCGTATCCCGATGCTTTCCATCGGTAATAGCTACGCTCGGTTATGCCTAGATGTTTGCAGACATCACGTACAAAAAAACCTGCTGATTGGCGGGTTTCATCAATATATTCAAAGGGTACGTTTTTCTGTGCCTTCATATCTTATTTTTCCTTATCTTTAACTCACGCCCCTAAGGGCGACTATATAAAATCCTCGATCTATTACTATGCGCATAATGTATAACAAAATCAATATGTTATGTGATGCATGGGTGGAGGGAGAGCGGCAAGTGGCAGCGCAGGGCTTGCCCGCCGCCACGCCGCACGCCCACCAGCCCAGGCGCGATCTGTCGAGCGAAGCAATGCAAGCGAGCAGATAAGCGCCGTCATCCTCCGTTGGAGTAAATTCGGCCCCCGTTCTTTACTGATCAACACCGCGAAGCGGTCTCGCCCTGGTTAAGTACTCCTTAGCGTGCACTGGTCGGTCATGCTCGGCTGCTGCCGGTTTTACGCCGTTAAACTTACTTGAGCTGGCATCTGATCTCTTTCGGTTGGTCAGTGTTTTATTGCAGGGATGAGGTTAGGCGGGGCGAGGGGGGGGGTAAGCTTGCGCATAGTCTTCATCGATAATAACTATGTATTGTGGGCCAACGTCGAAGAGCAAAGCTACAACTGCACCATCTCCGTACAGATCAACTTCTTTTTTCGCTTCACGATGTGTTTGATACTTGTGAGCAAGACGTGGTATCGCGCCCCACAATCTGCCTTCTATGTCATCGACTCGCTTAACTTCATGCAAGAACTCGTCTGATGCTGGCAGGTGGCATACGAACCCCAAAAATTTTGTATTCTTCGGTAGCCCAAACTCTTCGATAACCTGTTGTACTTTCGGGTTTTTATCCTTGTTCTTTTTCATCCATTCCTTCGCTTATCGGTTTTGTTGGCCCATCTCTGTACGTCCAGCCTTTGGTGTTGAACATCTCGCCCATGCCGTCAGCGATACAGAAGCTATCAATCAGTTCAATGACAATGGCTTTCTTGCGCCTCGGTAACTGCTGTGCCCGGTCAAACGATGCTTGAAGTACACCATCCACCCCAACCTTGTTGGCATCCATCAGCAAGGTGTCTGCTGAGCACTCTAGGGCACCCATCAGCTTGTACAGCGTCGATAACTTTGGATCACCCGTGTCGTTCTCCAATTTAGACATATGAGTGATCTTCAGGTCTGCTAGTTTTGCCAGCTCGGCCTGGGTTAACCCTTTATCCCTTCTAAGCCTTCTTAAATTCTCTCCAAAGGACATATCTATCATCTCAAGTTGCTCTTCAGGCATAGATTAACCCCATAAATTTTAACCGTAGGCTTGATATTACCTTATAGGGGATATTAAAGTTGCCCTGTGGAGGGCTTGACAGGTTTTGGCGGGAGGAAAGGAACGGCTTAGTAATACGTTCCTTTTGTCCCATTTTGGGTACAAATCGAGGGGTAGGCGGGTTCTGTGATTGACTGGGTTTCGGCATTCTTGCCATGCGTTCATCCTCCGCTAAATGCGGGGTATGTTTGCAAGATCGCGCCTGATGGTGAGCTGGAGTGGTCCGCTCCTTGTCGTATGAAAATCGAAGGCTCTTTTGAGAAGAATGTCACTGTTACAAGCCATGGTTCAGATGGCAATGGCAATGCAACTCATCTGTTTTTTTCCGGCAATCCTTCAAAATTTCTTCAGGGTCATAACATCTTTGGTTCCGATGACCTAGTGGCGCTCATGGTCGATACCTTTGATGTTGTCTGCCGATACCTCGATTTAAGTCCCACTTTGACTGATATCACCCAGGTAAGGGCAGGGGACTACCGACTTACTCGCCTGGATATCAACTATTCCTTTGAACTCCCTTCCCGGTCTGACGTGCTCGCCTGGCTACGCGCTGCCGAGTACAAGTCCAAGACCAGGCACGGGCGTCCGGCCTCTCAGGGCGGTACGCTTTGGTGGGGCAAGCAGTCCAAACGCTGGAGGCTAACCGCTTACTGCAAAGCTGAGGAGGTGCAAGTACCAAAACACCGTTTACCAGATTCTCTTTTCGATACTCCGTTGATCCCATGGGTGGACAACAAATTGCGCATTGAACTACGACTTTGCAAGAAAGAACTCGACGAACTGAACTTATCTATGGCCTATAGCTGGCTGCCTCATACCGTGATGACTACGTATTTTGATTATTTGAAGAGGCTCAATATGAATGAACAAATTGCACTTAGCACTGATGAACTGATGAACCTGCCCCAGCGGCTGCGCTCCACCTATGTCCTTTGGAAGGATGGCCACGACCTGCGCTCAACCATGGCCAAAAACACCTATTACCGACATCGTAAAGAGCTGATGGAATATGGGATCAATATCGATTTACGCCAAGATTCCATGGACCGCTCTAATGTGGTGCCTCTGGTTCGCATTCTCGAAGCGGTACCGGCTCAGATTCCTGCCTGGGCATTCGATCGTGGCCTTGTGCATCGTTCAGCGGCTAAAACGCCGCTGAGGGTCGCATCATGAACCTGCAAAGTTTCTACTGGCTCGTTCTCATTAAGCTGTGCCGTTTCCTTTGCGCCATCAAACTAGAGCCTGCTGCTGAATGGGTTGGCAAATATACTGGCTTGACTGCTCGGCTTAAAGACTTCATTGAGAATAGCCATGGGGTATGATCCTAATCCATGGCTAGATACAACGGATAACCTCACCGAGGCCCGTTTCTTGGCTCGTCTGGATATCCAGCAATGTATTGACCTGTGCGGGGTATCAGAGCGCACCTGGCACCGTTGGCGCCAACAGAAGCCACCGCGCTGGGCGACTCGGTTGATTCTTTCACAGTGTGGCCACCTGGACCATCTTGGTTGGAAGAACTGGGAGATCCGCGCTGGCCGGTTGTACTTTAACGAGTTGTCCTGGCGTCACTGGTGGGAACCGCAACACTTGGTCATGCCGTTGTTCGGTGTTCGGGATGTTTCGATTGTTGAACCGGCACAGATTGCCAATGTGGCAGGGCTGATTTCGCTGCACAAGGCTGCATTGGCGCTATAAGTCTGGTTTTAGCGGGTTTTCTGTCCGATTCACATATGCGCATAATGTATATTATGTTAAATAAGATAGCTGTGTGGATACTTGGCCCCTTTTCTTATTGGTTTTTGGAGAATAAAACCTGCCTGGATTTCACGTGATTAAATGGAATATCGACTGATGTTCTGGCAAAATTTCGGCTGCTTGCTTTTGAGCAAGATTAATCACTGAGAGCCACTACTACTCCCTTCTTTTCTCGCGATTCGCTATACAGGTGCAATGATGTCGTTCAACAGCTTTCCTGACCCCAAATTGATTGCTCAGTTATCTGCAAAGATGCTGATTGAAATTGGTGCAATCAACTTCCGTCCGAATGATCCCTTTCAATTAACGTCAGGAAAAATCAGCCCTGTGTATATCGATTGCAGGAAAATTATTTCATTTCCACGTGTGAGATCGACGTTGATGGATTTCGGCGCCTCGACAATCCTCCGCAATATAGGCTTTGAATCTATCGATGGTATTGCCGGCGGAGAAACAGCCGGAATCCCTTTTGCCGCCTGGCTTGCAGAGCGTTTGTCTTTACCCATGCAGTACGTTCGAAAAAAACCGAAGGGCTTTGGGCGTGATGCGCAGATCGAGGGTGATCTGAAGGAAGGCTCGAGAGTTCTATTGGTTGAGGATCTGACCACAGATGGTGGCAGCAAAATCAAATTCTGTCAGGCCCTCCGTGACGCTGGTGCTACGGTTAGTGACACTTTTGTGATCTTTTTTTATGACATATTTCCAGATACACGAAAAAATCTGGGTGAAATTGGTATTAATCTACACCACTTGACTACCTGGTGGGATGTGCTGGAAGTCTGCAAGAATGAAAACCTTATGGAGACCAAGGCTATTGCAGAAATTGAGTCCTTTCTGCACTCCCCCGTTGAATGGTCAACTGCACATGGTGGCATAGAAAATTAATTAGAATAATCTCTTAACTATTTGACTACAAACAAATTTTGTTTGGATCTTTTAAAGACCGTTGAGGCTGTAATCGTGAACGTAGTTAATTTCCCCCTGAAAGCCCAATAGGTAGAGTGCCAGTCGATCATCTGCATAATGGGCGAAAACCTTAAGCATCATTTTGTCATCTGTGGCGAAATCCGACCGGTATTGGCCGAACACGCCAGCGGCAGTCAGTTTGCCATTTTTAAGGGTGACACCATTCTGTTTGTTAATGAAATCACGCCCTGACTGCTTTAACAGTGATGTAACATTTTCCCCGGTGAAAGCTTTAGGCAATAAGCCTGGACAGGTCATGTTGGCACAGTTCAAGCCGAAGTGAATGGTATGATCTTTCCATATTGGTCGGAGAATACGGTTCTCTATGTCATTGAGGCTTAAAGGGTTGTCGGCAACCTTAATTAGCGGTTTCGTCAATAAGCTGCTTCCAGCCATTTTTTTGCCGAACTCCCTGATGCTTTTTATTGGGTAGTTTTCTGAAATAAGTTTGACGGTCAATGCATTATAGAGATTTAACCAATAGGCTTTCTGCTCGTCCCGACTGTAGTCTCGCGGGTCTATTTTTGCCAGATAGGCAATATAGTCCGAGAGGCGTTTTTGTTCATTTTTATCCACCGAGCCATACCGAAAACGATTAACACCCTGCCCGGTGTTCACGACATGCGTACTGAGTAGCTCATTCCACTGTCGGTGATTAACAGTGTCCCGATTAGACTCATTGCTCTTTGCCCAGAACATTGGCGATTGCCCTGATTCTGCAGCGACTGCTGAAGATGCGCCCAATAATCCTGTCATCAGTGCGATTATCAGTGGATGCTTTAGGTTCATCATTGCTACCCGTTTGAGTGATGGCGTTGTCATGGTGCTTTGATACCATGAAGATCCTTATCATACAATATACGTTCGCTTACCTGTGAATTGCATCTACATGAAACACTTGAGTGCGTCTCAAATATTAGCCATGGATAAAGATCACATCTGGCATCCCTATTCGTCTGTGGTGGATCCTGCACCGGTTTATCCGGTGGCCAGCGCCGATGGTGTCAGGCTATATCTGGCTGATGGCCGGGCATTAATCGATGGCATGTCATCCTGGTGGTGCACCATCCACGGCTACAACCACCCTGCCCTCAATGCAGCCATAACCGCCCAGATGAGTAAAATGTCCCACGTCATGTTTGGCGGTATCACCCATGAGCCCGCAGCGAAGCTCGCACAGACACTGGCTGAGATCACCCCGGCTGGACTGGATAAGGTTTTTTTATCGGACTCTGGTTCTGTCAGTATAGAAGTGGCCATGAAAATGGCCCTCCAATATTGGCAATCACAGGGAGAAAAAGGAAAATCGCGTTTTTTAAGTCTTAAACGCGGTTATCACGGTGATACCTTTGGAGCCATGTCAGTTTGTGATCCCGTTACAGGTATGCACCACCTGTTCCGCGATGTTCTGGTGCCCCAGTTTTTTGCAGAATCTCCCCGGTGCGGTTTTGATGATGCCTGGAGTGAAGATTTCATCATCGATTTTAAACAAACCATCACTGCTAATGCAGATGAAATCGCTGCTGTAGTACTGGAGCCGGTGGTTCAGGGTGCCGGGGGTATGCGCTTTTATTCCCCAGTGTTTCTGAAGCGTGTTCGCGAATTGTGTGATCAGCATGATGTGCTGTTAATTATCGACGAAATAGCCACGGGATTTGGTCGCACCGGAAAGCTTTTCGCCACTGAATGGGCCGGGATCTCACCGGATATCATGTGTCTGGGCAAGGCGCTCACGGGTGGCTATATGACGCTTGCTGCTACATTGTGTACGGAAAAGGTCAGCAACGGTATTTGTCTTGGTGAAGCGGGCGTATTCATGCACGGCCCAACATTTATGGGAAACCCTCTGGCCTGCGCTGTGGCCAATGCCAGTATTGAGCTGCTGCTTACCTCAGATTGGTCGACCCGCGTTAAGGATATTGAGCAGCAGTTGGCTGCAGAGCTGGCACCAGCCAAAGACTATAGTCATGTGGAAGACGTGCGAGTGCTTGGGGCTATCGGTGTCATTGAGATGAAGAATCCCGTCAACCTACCAATCATTCAGAAACAATTTGTCAATCAGGGTGTTTGGGTGCGACCTTTTGGAAAGCTCGTGTATGTCATGCCTCCCTACATTATCAGCAAAACCGATTTGTCCGTCCTAACCAGTGTGTTGGTTGACGTTGTAAAAGATGCTGTGCAATGAGCACGAAGGGGCTCCACTAAAACCCCTCAGGACAGCGAATGCAGGCCGACCGCCCGGTTAAGTCTGGCCATAAATGGGATACTCACCGCCCTCGCCTTCTCTGCCCCTTCACTGAGCAGTTTTTCGATGTGAGAAGGGTTTTCGAGTAATTCGTTATAGCGCTTCCGTGGTTCCCGCAGTTCCGCTTCGATCAACTCAAACAGTTGTTTTTTGGCTTCGCCCCAGGCGATACCGTTTTCAAATTCACGCCGCATTGCGGCGGTTTGCTCTTTGCTGGCGAATGCCCGCCATATCTGAAACACAGTGGAGGTATCCGGATCTTTGGGTTCGCCGGGTTCCAACAGGTTGGTCTTGATTTTGTTGATGTGCTTCCTGAGTTGTTTTTCAGGCAGAAACAGGGGAATGGTATTGCCGTAGCTTTTACTCATTTTCCGACCATCCAGCCCTTGTAATACGGCTACATGGTCATCGACCGCGGCTTCCGGCAAGGTGAAGTGCTCGCCGTATACATGGTTAAAACGCTGTGCGATATCCCGGGCCATCTCGATATGCTGAATCTGGTCCCGGCCCACCGGTACCCTGGTGGCGTTGAACATCAGAATGTCGGCAGCCATAAGTACCGGATAGGAAAAAAGGCCCATGGTAATACCGTAATCCTGGTCCTCTCCAGCATCCTGATTCTTTTGAACAGAATCCTTGTAGGCATGGGCTCGGTTCATCAGTCCTTTCGCGGCAACACAGCTCAGAAACCACATCAGCTGAGTGATTTCGGGAACGTCTGACTGTCGATAAAATACAACATTGTCGGTATTGAGCCCCAGGGCCAACCATGTGGCAGCAATTTCCCTGCTCGATTGGTGAACCATGGCGGGATCCTGACATTTAATCAAGGCGTGATAATCTGCGAGAAAATAGTAGGCATTGATGCCAGGTTTCTGGCTGGCCTCAATGGCTGGCCGAATCGCGCCCACGTAGTTGCCCAGGTGCGGCGTTCCTGTGGTGGTAATGCCCGTTAAAATAGTATTGGTTTCAACGGTTGAGGCTGGATGCTGACTCATGATTAGATTCTTTGGTCCGGTCCTGATTGTGGTCCACATCATACGGATTTCAGGGTTTGAATAAAGCCTGTATTCAGGTCTCCTGAATCGTCAGTGTTGATTGATGGTTATAGAACCCCCGTAGCGCCCGGTATAAATTGAATGCGTCATCCGCACCAGCCATTTCTCGGATAGAGTGCATCGCAAACGTGGGCACACCGACATCCAGTGTTTGAACGCCAATCATCGCAGCAGTGATCGGCCCGATGGTGCTCCCGCAACTCAAATCAGTGCGGTTAACAAATGTCTGTACTGCCACGCCCTGCTTTTCACAGAGGTGACGAAACATCGCGGCGCTAATGCTATTGGTGGCATAACGCTGGTTGGCATTTATCTTGATGACCGGCCCTTCGTTTAGGCGTGGACCATGATTACTGTCGTGACGATCCGCGAAGTTTGGGTGAATGCCGTGGGCATTGTCTGCCGATACCAGTAATGACTGGCGCATTACTCGGGTAAGCAACCCCGGATCCGGGTAAAGACGTTGCAACACCGATTGCAGCATCGGGCCGTTTGCACCGCAGGCGGAGGTGCTGCCGACCTCTTCGTGGTCATTACAAACCAGCATGCAGGAAACCTGATCGCCAGCTTCCAGAAGCGCCTGAACACCGGTAAAACAACTCAACAGGTTATCCAGCCTGGCACCGGAGATAAACTCACTCTGCATACCGGTCAGGGCCGGCTTCTGACAATCATAGAGATACAGTTCGTGATCGAGAATTCTGGCTTTTTCCGGTAAATCACCCGATGAGGAGAGTTCTTTTGCCAGGAATTCGAAGAAATCTGTCACCGATTTATCCGGATCCCTGAATAACAGGGGTGGAATATCCGTTTGTGGATTCACCTTGCGTTCATTGTTCGCATCCCGGTCCAGATGTATAGCGAGGCTAGGGATGACTGCCACAGGTCTTTTCAGGTCGATCAGTGTCTGGTCTAACGAGCCCTCTCCGCTATCGAACACCAGGCGCCCGGCTATACTGAGATCACGGTCAAACCAGGGATTCAGAAGTGCGCCACCGTAAACTTCGACACCCAATTGAAAATAGCCTTGACGGTTCAGCTCCGGTTTTGGTTTCACTTTAAGGCAGGGACTGTCCGTGTGGGCGCCCACCAGACGTATCCCTGACTCCAGAGCGGACTGGTGCCCTGCGATAAAGGCGATAAGAGACGAGCCGTTGCGAACGGTGTAGTAGCGGCCACCCGGTTGTGTATCCCAATCAGTTTCTTCCGGAAGCCGGGTAAATCCGCCGGCTTCCAGTATTTCGCGCATATTTTTGACGGCGTGAAACGGCGTCGGAGATTGATAAATAAAATCCAGCAACTGCTGGTTATAAGGTTGCTTGTTCATAATCGACTAACGACTAACCTCATTTTCTGCGTTTTCAAGCCTGGCCAACAGGCTCGATGTGTCCCACTGCCCGCCACCCATTAACTGGACTTCCCGGTAAAATTTACTGATCAGTTTTGTGGCGGGAAGGTTGCTACCATTGCGCTGAGCTTCTTCCAGCACAATAGCCAGATCCTTACACATCCAGTCCACTGCAAAACCGTGATTGTACTCACCCGCCAACATGGTTTGATAGCGGTTTTCCATTTGCCAGGATTGTGCAGCTCCCCTGGAGATGACCTCAATGACCTGGTTGGGATCAAGCCCTGCCTGACGGGCAAAAAACAGCCCCTCGGCAAGTGATTCAATGACACCCGCCACACAGATCTGGTTCGCCATTTTACAAAGCTGTCCGGACCCGACGGGGCCCAACAGGGATACCTTGCTGGCATAATGACTGATAATGGGTGTTACCTGCTGAAAATCTGCTTCCTCCCCACCCACCATGACTGTCAGAGAGCCGCGCTCAGCCCCCTGCTGTCCACCGGACACCGGGGCATCCAGATAAGCCATTTTGTGCCTGCTGGCCTCTTTGGCGAGCTCTCGGCTGACTTTGGCTGATACGGTGGTGTGATCAACAAAAAGTGTCCCCTGAGAAGCCCCGTTAAAACCACCCAAGTCACCCAGCAGAACCTCCTGCAAAGATTCGTCATTACCTACGCAGGTAAAGACAATATCGGCTTTTTCTACAGCCGCTGCTGGTGTTGGTGCCGAAAAACCGACGTACTCCTCCAGCCATCGAGCTACTTTTTGTTGTGTGCGGTTATAAACATAAACTGAAAAGCCAGCCCTGCTTAAGTGGCCCGCCATCGGGAATCCCATGGTGCCGAGACCAATGAAAGCAATATTTTTCATAAGCGATGCCTCCGGTACGAGCTTAGCTGTTAACAAGAATGGCAATCAGCAAGGCACCCAATAACAGTCGGTAAATAACAAAAGGCATCATCCCAATCCGGGTGATCCAGATAAGAAATACACGGATACAGAGGTAGGCTGCGATGCATGAGAGCACTGCGCCAAGCACAATATCACTCCATGGAACCTGTGGTAGTTGCATCAGCTGGGCACACTTGTAACCACCACTGAGAATAATGACGGGAATTGCCATCAGGAAAGAAAAACGGGCGGCCGATTCCCGCGTAAAACCCAGAGCCAGCGCTGCCGTCATGGTAATCCCTGATCTCGATGTGCCGGGAATCAGGGCCAATGCCTGTGCCAACCCGATGAAAAGTGCTGAGCGCCAGGTGATTTGATGAAGCGTTTTTACGCGGCGTCCCCAGAAATCAGACATTCCCAGGAGCAAACCAAACAGGATGGTTGTCGCAGCAATCACTGCGATTGAGCGCAGCTGGCTTTCAATAAAATCACCCAGTAGCAGTCCCGCCAGACCAGCGGGAATGGTTGCGAGAATAAGTAGCCAGCCCAGTCGGCTCTCAGGCGTGGCTTTGCCGCCAGTCACGCTCTGGCACCAGTGCACCACCACCTGCTGAACGTCATGGCGAAAGTACCAGAGTACTGCGATCAGGGAGCCAACATGGACGGCGACATCAAATGCCAACCCCTGGTCTGTCCAGCCCAGTATGGCTGAGGGCAAAATAAGATGAGCTGAGCTTGAAATGGGCAAAAATTCGGTCAGCCCCTGAATAATAGCCAGAAAAAAAATCTGCAAATTATCCACGTTTCTAGATTCCTGTTCCGCTTATAGGATTATTTTCACGTAGTCGTTTTCGTTTTTGCCAGGAAACCTTATCTCTGAGATAGAGCGGCTGCACTTCATCTATAGCCATTAGAGCACCGTTCTCAATTTTCGGCATGGCAATAGTCAGCACATCCCAAGCATCGGGCAATAGCGCCGATGCCGCTATGGTGGGATCGAAATTGATGCGTTCGGCGTAGTGCCAGCCGTCACCCATCACGGCCAGAGGCAACTCACTGTGAGGGAGTGTTATTGTTTCAGGAGGAGAAAGGTTATCCGGCGTCAGGCGAGTTAACTCGGCGCCATTCCATTCAAATGCCGACCAGTAAACCTCATCCATTCGGGCGTCAAACATCGGCAAAAGCCGATAATTATCCTCTATAAATAGCTTTCTACGGGCAGTATGAGCCAAGGTTTCCAGGCTGGACACAGGCAATACAGGAAGGTCACCACCAAGGGCCAGACCCTGTATGACACTGAAGCCAATCCGAATGCCCGTGAATGAGCCGGGCCCGCAGGTAAATGCGAGCGCATCGAGCTCAGTTAACTTTACTCCCGCCTCTGACAGAAGGTCATTTACCATGGGTAACAACAAGCGGGTGTGTTCACGGCTCGCAAGCTGAAAACGACCGCATACACTATCCCCTAGCGACAGCGCTACAGAACATGCCTGAGTCGTCGTATCAATGGCCAAGACCTTTTTCACAGCAAACAATCCCCCTTTAAAGCGGGGGGATTGTAACCTGTTTGGTTTGAAGAGCGGAGTTTGATTGGGGGCGGGTTAGACCGTCAGGGATGAGTAACTAATCGGCCGACGTGTCCGGTTTGTTAGTTGCCGGTGAGCTGGTGGGCACAGCCGTACTTTTCTTTGCCGTAGATGCCGCCCGTGTAGTTGGTTTTTTTGCCGATGCCGAGGTTTTTGAACGCCGGGATTGGGCAACAGTGGGCCCTTTCGCAGCGGGCTTTCTGCCGGGAGTTTTTGCCTTGTTTGCGGCATTGGCTGCGGGCTGTTTAGTTGTGGTTTTAGCCCTGGATGGCTTTTTTGCTGCTGTTGCCGTTGCAGGGGGGCGACCTGGACCTCGCCTGGATTTTGTTGGGCTGGCTTTTGCATTGCGAGCGGTTGACTTTACTGCCGGTGTCTTTGTGGCTGCCGAGCTCTTTGGTGGGCGACCGGGGCCGCGTGTAGAAACCGTTTTTGTGACATTCTGCTTGCGAGAATTGATTTTTTGTTCGGCATTTTTGATGGCATCGGTAGCCTGCTTGTGTAGCCGCTTTTCAATGGCTTTGACTCTGGCCAGTGCATTCTTTTCAACTCTCCTGACTTGCCTGGCAATAGCACTGGTACGTTTTTTAAGCCAGGATTGTTTATAGCGTGCCACTGCCTTGTCCAGATCGTTGGCCGTTTTCTGTTCGAGTTTTTTCTCTGCCGCGAGAACACGGGCTCTGGCTTTCTCTTCTGCCTCTGCGACTTGAGACAGAATTTTTGCAGCCCTGAGCTCAGCTTTCACTAGTGTGTTTTTTGATACCAGGTTGTTCAGTTTACTGACATGTGTTCTGACCTCTTGGGCGCGTTTTTTGAGTAACGCCTGAGAGGCTTTAGTCGCATTTCCAGTGGCCCTGCTTTTCGCAGCGATTAACTTTTGTTTGGCGTCCGCAACTTTTTTCTTTTGTACATTCACTTCCCTCTCGATCCGTTCCAGGGCAACAGCTGTTTTATTGACTGCAGGAGGGGTGGTTTTCCTGGTGGATACAGGTACAGTTTTTTTTTCGGGCGATTTGGCTGTACGCTTTTGAGGAGCTCTGGCCATTGTGTTTCTCCTTGAAATTGGAAGAGATACGTTTTACTGGGAACACAGAAGATGGTTAAAGTTTATTCAAAATATAGAATATTTCCACTTTAAAACAGAGAAATTATTATTTTCATTATAAAGTCAGACATTAATTGTGAAATTTATTGGTTCAATACCAGTTTTTTCGCGGTGATTTCGGCGAGCGCATTGATAAATAATGGCGCATTATTGACGCAGGGAATGTAATGATATTTCTCCCCCCCCTGTTCAATAAATAGTTCACGGTAGCTCATATTCAGTTCTTCAAGGGTTTCGAGACAATCTGCAGTAAATGCAGGACTGACAATGTCCACTGACCTGATGCCCTCCTCAAGCCATTGCTTAAGCTTGTCGTCGGTATAGGGCTGAAGCCATTTTTTTGGACCAAATCTGGACTGAAAACTCATCGACCATTCAGAAGATGCAAGCTCAAGAGCACTGGCAATAGCATGAGCGGTTGCCCGACAATGTTCGCTGTAGGGATCACCTTTATCGACATAATCCTGAGGGATCCCATGGAAAGACATCAAAAGTTTTTCATTGCGTCCATGCTCCGCCCAATGGGCTTTAATCGATTCGGCGATGGACTGAATATAGCCAATATCATCGTGAAAGGACTTTATGACGCTCATGTCAGGAACATTGCGGCTTTGCTGGATGATCTGTGCCACCTGGTCGTAGATCGCCCCCGTGGTCGATCCCGAGTATTGGGGATACATGGGGATGATTAAAAATTTCTCGATACCTTTTTCTTCAAGACGCTGGATGGTTTCATCCAGCGCCGGTTCTCCATAAGTCATGGCCTCCGCAACGACAGGTGCTTCTTCGCCGTAGCGGTCCGTCAAGACCTCCTGCAAGTCGGCAACCTGGTGGCCGCTGATAACGCGCAAGGGTGAGCCCTCTTCCCACCATATCTCGTGATAAGCATGGGCAACTCTTTTGGCGCGCAAGGGGATAATTACCAGCCTCAGTAGAAACCACCAGAGCAACCTGGGAACTTCAACCACTCGAGGGTCAGATAGAAAAGCCCTGAGAAAACGAGCTATTGAAGCCGGTGTCGGTTCTTTAGGGGTACCCAGGTTAACCAGAATGACAGACGTTTTATTCATCGGACTCCAGGCTTTTGATTGGCAAAAAAATGGGCTCATGAAGAGCCCATTCTGCATCAGTTGCCGGCCTCAGGCTAGCGCCGCTTCAAGGCGTGCTTCAACTTCAGGTAGCTTCCCAACGCCGTTGACACACGCGTAGGAAGGCGCTTTCTCCGGCTGCGTCCTGGCCAGATCCTTATAGAAACCCACCAGAGGCTGAGTCTGCTCGTGGTAGACAGAAAGACGGTTGCGAACAGTGTCTTCCTTATCATCTTCACGCTGTACAAGTGGTTCACCTGTGATATCGTCCAGCCCCTCTTTTTGCGGCGGATTATGTGCCACATGATAGACACGGCCAGACCCTTCATGAACACGCCGTCCACTCAGGCGTGAAACAATCTCCTCGTCTTCAACGTGAATTTCGATGACTTTATCGATAGCCACACCTTCGTTTAACAAGGCCTCAGCCTGCGGGATTGTTCTGGGGAATCCATCAAACAGGAATCCATTTACACAATCGGGCTCTTGAATGCGTTCTTTCACCAATGCAATGATCAGGTCATCGGAGACCAGTCCGCCAGAAGCCATGATACCTTTAGCTTTCAGGCCGAGTTCTGTGCCCGCTTTTACAGCTGCTCGCAACATGTCACCCGTGGATATTTGGGGAATCCCAAATTTTTCAGTGATGTATTTGGCCTGTGTACCCTTACCGGCACCCGGTGGGCCCAACAAAATAATTCGCATTCGTGATCTCCGATTATCTGGGGTTGAGTTATTAGAGTGATTAGTCAATTACCCAAACTCGCAATTGAGGGCGCAAACATTACACAGAAACGACCATAACCACAAGTTAGACGGCGCTTTTACGGGTGTTTGGACACAGCTGAAAACTTGGCCTCTGCCCATAAATCGTCGAGTTGTTCCATGGGTGTATCGACCATCTTTTTACCCTGATGATGCAAGCTTTCCTCGATGTGATTGATCCGCTGCTCAAATTTCAACGATGATCTCCGCAGGGCGGTTTCAGCATCAACTTTCAAGTGACGGCAGAGGTTCACTACTGTAAACAACACATCGCCAAGCTCTTCTTCAATGGCGTCCACATCTTCCCCTGCGATTGCCTCATTGAGCTCACGGGTCTCTTCATTGATTTTTTCCAGAACGCCCTGCACATCCGGCCAGTCAAAACCGTGGCGGGCAGCTCTCTTTTGCAATTTGGTCGCACGGGTCAAGGCAGGTAAACCCAGGGGAATATCGTCAAGGATTGAGGCCTGGCCCTTTTCTTTTCTCTCGCCTTGCTTGATGGACTCCCAGTTATCTTTGATGGATTGCTCATTGAGCGCTGCTTGTCCCGATTGGCGCTCACTGGTCAGTGTCCCTTCAGGGAAAACATGGGGATGACGGGAGATGAGCTTTTTTACCAAGTGTGACACGACTTCCTCAAAATCGAACAGGTTTCGTTCTTTCCCCAACTGGGAGTAGAAAATGACCTGGAACAGTAAATCACCTGATTCCTCTTTGAGCTGGCCGTAATCCTCATGCTCTATGGCATCAATGACCTCGTAGGCTTCTTCCAGTGTACAGGGAGCGAGTGATTTAAAGGTCTGTTTCAGATCCCAGGGACAGCCGGTTCCCGGCTTGCGAAGCCGTTCCATCAGGTAGCACAGATTGTCGATGGTGTAGGTGGTGTCAGCCATACATTAACCCTCATCAATACGCTGCAGGCTAGTGACGTTAGGGATTTGCCTCAATTTTGTCATGACATTACTCAACTCATTAATGTTCATGACTTCCAGGGTCACCTCCATCCTGACGGAAACGCCTTTTCTGCCCTGATCGCTTCGCGAAGACATGGCTAGAATATTGAGCCCTGCTTTATCCAGAACCGCACTGATATCACGTAACAAGCCACTTCTGTCGTAGGATTCAACTGCAATTTTCACGGGATAAACCTTTTTCGGTTCACCGCCCCAACTGACCTCGATAACTCTTTCCGGTTCAACATTTTGCAAGCGAAGAATTTTTCCACAATCCTTACGGTGTACTGAAACCCCCCGGCTGTTGGTGATATAACCGACGATTTCGTCGCCAGGTACAGGATTACAGCAACCGGCAATGTGGGTCAGCAAGTTACCCACGCCATAGATATAAATATCGGATTCCTGATAGCGACTGGCTTTCGGCGGTGTGATGAACACAGGTTTTTCGGGTTTTTTATTCAGGTCAAGCATCGCCAGAATGGCATTCACAACCTGAGTGACACTGATGTCACCTGCACCGATAGCGGCGTAGAGCCCATCTTCTCCATGCTTGTTGAACTTCTCTGCAATTGACTCCAGGTTCACCTGTTTGATATTTAATTGACGTAGCTCGCGATCCAGCATGGATTTGCCGGCCTGCGCATTTTTTTCATGGTCCTGTTTTCTGAACCATTGCTGTATTTTGGATCGGGCCTGGGTTGAGTGAATATAGCCAAGCGCTGGTGACAACCAGTCACGACTGGGTGACTCCTGCTTGCCGGTAAGAATCGTTACTTGGTCAGCAGTTCGCAATGGTGCATTCAATGGGACTATCTTGCCGTTTACCTTGGCGCCTCGACAGCGGTGGCCAATCGATGTATGAATACGGTAGGCAAAATCCAGTGGGGAGGATTCGGCAGGCAAATCGACCACATGTCCTTCGGGTGTAAACACATATATCCGATCGGTCGTGCTGTCCCGATTAATCAGTTCTTTGACATGGTCTTCCTCAATTTCCTCGTGCCATTCCAGAACCTGCCTCAGCCAGGCAATCTTTTCTTCATAGCTGCGGTTGGTGGCCTTGGTATCGGTACCTTTATAACGCCAGTGAGAACAGACTCCCAACTCGGCTTCGTCATCCATTTCATGGGTCCGAATCTGGATTTCCAGTACCTTGCCCCCCGGACCAATTACGGCTGTGTGCAGGGATCGGTAGCCATTTTCCTTTGGGAAAGCAATGTAATCATCGAACTCATTGGGAATATTTCGCCAGTGTCCATGCACGATACCCAGTACGGTGTAACAGTCCGCTACCGCAGGCACCAGGACTCGCACTGCACGAATGTCATAAATTTGCGAAAAGCCAACATCCTTGCGCTGCATTTTTTTCCAGATACTGTATATATGCTTTGCACGGCCAGCGATTTGTGCCTTGATGCCTGCCTTTTCCAGCTCTGAATGGAGTGTATCGATCATCTGGTTGATGTAGTGCTGGCGATCCATACGACGTTCATCAAGCAATCGTGCGATGTGCTTATACTCTTCGGGCTCCAGATAGCGAAACGCCAGGTCTTCCAGCTCCCATTTGAGCTGGCCAATACCAAGTCTGTGGGCTAATGGTGCATAAACATCAAAAATCTCACGGGCAACGCGCTGACGTTTTTCATCGGTGGCCGTTTTCAAGGCCCGGATGGCACAGGTGCGCTCTGCCAGTTTGATCAGTGCGACCCGCACATCATCGATAATTGAAACCAGCATTTCCCGGATTTTTGATGCCTGCTGAGTCGCCGTGTGGCCAAACACGGCACCTTCGCTGTCAGCGCGCATGGTACTGATGACCGCCATTTTCAGAACGCTTTCGATCAGGGCGGCGATTTGTTCACCGAACCGGTTTCTGACTGTTGCGACAGAAAGACGGCTTTCTCTCACAACCCGGTACAGAATGGCGGCAACCAGGCTGGGGATATCATGGAGGTGGAGTTCTGCGAGAATTTCGGCCATTTCCAGACCGGTTCTGAAGCTGCTGACGGTAGGTGTCCAGCGTTCACTGCCTGACTTTTCTTCTGCATCGCGCGCCAATTCACAGGCAGCGATCAGGATTTCTCTGGCACCTGCTTCAGTGAATGTTCTGTTACTGAGGAGATCGTCGACCCAGTATTCAACTTGTATCGTCCCCTGCTCCTGAACAGGATGATGGTTTCTGACCTGTACCATAAACAGCTCTCGTCTGAATTATTTGTATGCCAGGCCAGAGGGAGCCTTGTACTGGAGGAATAGCTGTATTGGTTGACCTTCGCAGTAATTGTGCACGTTGTATACAATCATGCAGACGAGGTCTGCCCACCCAAATTACGGCTTTTGATGTTCCTGATAAAGTCCCGAGGAAAGATAGCGGTCACCACGGTCACAGATGATCGCCACGATCACTGCATGCTCTACTTCACGGGATAAACGCAGTGCAGATGCCACAGCGCCACCCGATGAAACGCCACAAAAAATACCCTCTTCCCGCGCAAGTGCCCGCATGCAGTCCTCCGCCTCCTGTTGTCCTATATCCATCACGCGATCGACACGCGCACTATCGAATATAGTCGGCAGATAGGCCTGTGGCCAACGTCGAATGCCCGGAATGCTGGCCCCCTCCTCTGGCTGTAAACCAATAATCTGAATCCCGGAATTTTGTTCTTTGAGGTAGCGGGACACACCCATGATAGTGCCGGTAGTGCCCATTGAACTGATGAAATGAGTGATCTTCCCGTCACTCTGTCGCCAGATTTCCGGGCCGGTGTGCTCGTAATGCGACAGTGGATTGTCACTGTTGGCAAATTGATCGAGGACGATGCCCTTACCCTCTTGCTCCATGGCTTTTGCGAGGTCTCTGGCACCTTCCATGCTCTGTTCACGGCTTACCAGGATAAGCTCTGCCCCGTAAGCCTGCATGGCCGCCTTGCGCTCGTCTGTACTGTTTTCCGGCATGATCAGGATCATCCGGTAACCTTTGATGGCCGCAGCCATGGCCAGTGCGATGCCGGTATTGCCCGACGTCGCTTCAATAAGCGTATCGCCCGGTTTGATATCACCTCTCGCTTCGGCATGCTGGATCATCCCCATGGCAGGTCGGTCTTTTACTGATCCGGCGGGGTTGTTGCCCTCCAGTTTCACCAGAATAACGTTATTGGTGTCTCCCGGAAGTCGTTGCAGCCTCACCAGCGGTGTTTCACCAATACAGGATTCAATGGTTGGATAGATCATCAGCTTTCCGGCAACAGGAACAATTCAATATTCACTAAACAGACTGTTATTTTAGCCACCCATGGTTTGCTTGTCTTGGCGGAACAGACGATAGATCAAGATTGTTTGCATATAAATGCCAGCCAAATCGTTATGTCGGGTGATTGACGCAAGATTTATGGCTGTTGAGTCTGGGTCAGGACCACAAAGGCAACCGCAAAATCACGTTCATCGGATAAACTGAGCAGCACATTATTCGCTCCCAGTTTTCGCAGAAATTTTTCGGCATTGCCCGTGAGGAGGATTGCGGGTGCGCCAGAGGGATTGTTGACAGTCTCAATGTCTTGCCAGGATACCTTGCCAATTCCCGTGCCCAGGGCTTTGCTCAACGCCTCTTTGGCGGCAAAACGTTTGGCGAGATAGGCAGCCGGGTTGGGTTTGCTATCAAACAGGGCAAGCTCGCGGGGACAAAGTATCCGTCTGGCAAAATCACGTCCGTGGCGATTCAGGGCCCCGCTGATTCTGGCCACCTGAACAATGTCCGTTCCTATGGCAACAATCACGAAGTTTTAACCTCGTTAGTCTTTTGAAGGTTAAAAAGCTCACGACTTCGCAGGGGTTTGTTCCCCAGGTGCTCCTGAATAGCCAGCCTCATCAGTCGCTTGGCCGCTCTGGCCGTCTCCAGGTCCTGGTAGTCACCACTGCTGATAGCTAGTAACGCTTTACCCCAAAACAGATAAGGTGACGTCTTATCCTGTGCCGATGGTTGGCAGAGGGAAAACCCCGTAGATGGATCCAACCAGTACCACTGGTCCGGCAATACCGGGTGGCCGGATACGATATCGGTATCGATCATTAACCCGTAGCCTGCCTCATCAAGCAGGTTGCGTTCGAAAAGCCGCAGGGCGGGTTCAATCGGCTCTCCATCGGCGAGACTTGTCATAATATTGAGGTAGTGATCAAACAGATCCTGGTGAGGATCATGCTCTACAAGTAGTCGTATCAGCAGTTCATTGAGATAAAAACCGCTGTACAGCCGTTCGCCAGAGAGCATCAGCGAACGCCCGGAGTGCTCCGCACTGACCAGAGTTTTTAGTTCTGTTTTTCCGCTCCATCCCACCAGTAGCGGTGTAAACGGCGCAAGTATCCGACTGCCATTTTTGGGGCGCCGGAACCCCCTGGCGACCACGCGCAGGCGACCGTAATGACGGGAAAACAAGTCTACCAGTTGGCTGGTTTCCCGATAGGGTCGCGTATGGAGAACAAAAGCTGGCTCTGAGTCGACACGCAGGTTGGTCATATTGCGATGATACAGGCTCTAGCAGTTTGTCGGATAGTATCAGTGCTACCCTTCGACATATTGCCAATCCTAACTTTTATGGTGAATGACCCGGCTCTGGAGTATACCGGTTAATCGTCGTAGCCTAGACTGCGCAGTGCCCGCTCGTCATCTGACCAGCCGCGACGCACTTTTACCCAAAGGTTGAGCATGACCTTTGATTCCAGCATGCGCTCCATATCGAGGCGTGCCTGCTGGCCGATTTTTTTCAACCTGCCACCTTTTTCACCGATAATGATTTTCTTCTGGCCATCCCGCTCGACAAGAATCAGCGCACTGATATGACAGATTTTTTCAGAGGGTTTGAACTCTTCGACTTCCACTGCCACCTCGTAGGGAAGCTCGGCACCCAGCTGACGAGTGATTTTCTCCCGGATAATTTCAGCCACCATGTAGCGTTGACTGCGGTCTGTAATCTGGTCGTCGGGGAAGAAATGAATCCCTTCGGGAATTTGCTGAAGAATGGCTCGCTCAAGCTGGGCAAGTTGCTGACCCTGCAGAGCCGATACCGGGATCAGTCGTGCTTCAGGGAAGCGCTCGGTCAACGTTCGCATATGAGGTAGTAGAGCCGCTTTGTTCTCCAGCCTGTCCAGTTTGTTCAGGGCAATAATGACCGGCACATTACTTTTCATTACCTCCTGTGCAACCTTTTCGTCGGCCTCTGTCCATACGGCGCGATCGACAACGAAGACAATAACATCAACGTCCCGAATCGCACTTTCGGCAGCGCGATTCATGGACCGGTTGATCGCCTTGCTCTGATTGTCGTGCAATCCAGGTGTATCGACAAAAACCAGTTGTGACTCACCTTCGGTTTTTATGCCGAGCATATTTTGTCGAGTCGTTTGCGGTTTTCGTGAGGTAATGCTTATTTTTTGACCCAACAAGTGATTTAGCAATGTAGATTTACCAACATTTGGTCGACCGACGATGGCCACGTATCCACAACGCTTGATAGTTTTTATTTCAGTCACTTGATGAGTCCGGCTAATGCGTTTTCAGCAGCTTTTTTTTCAGCCGTACGACGGCTGCTGCCTTCGCCGAGGGCGGGGGTTTTCAGGCCATCAACGGTGCACTCCACCGTGAAAAACTGGCTGTGCGCTTCGCCGCTTACGGAGATCACCTCGTAATTTGGTAAAGGTTTCCCTCGAGCCTGCATAAATTCCTGCAACTGGGTTTTCGGGTCTCTGAGCGTGTTTTCAGAGAGGTTGGCAAGACGCTTGCGAAATAACAGCATGACCACCTTCTCGCAGGCAGTCATGCCACCGTCCAGATAGACTGCTCCGATGATAGCCTCCACCGTATCCGCCAGTATAGAAGCCCGTCGGTGGCCGCCACTTTTCAGTTCACCCGCACCCAGGTTCAAACATTGACCTATTTCCAGCTCCTTGGCTATTTCAGTCAGTGTGGCACCTTTGACAAGATTGGCGCGATAGCGACTCAGGTCACCTTCTTTGACCTGAGGAAGACGTTCGTAGACAGCATGGCCAATAATGAAATTCAGCGCCGCATCGCCGAGAAATTCCAGACGCTCGTTGTTGAGTGAGCCGTGGCTGCGATGGGTCAGAGCCAAATCGAACAGGCTGGTATCCCTGAATTGGTAATCAATACGGTCGAGTAGCCGTTGTTTTATGTTTTTCACACCCGGATTCTGCAAGTTATCTGATTATCTGGCGCTGTCATAGGCATTTTCAAAGCGTACCACCACATCCAGATTGCCCATGAAATTAACTCTTTTTTCATAATTGAGGCTAACCTTTGTATGGGTCTGTTCGCGTTTAATTCTGACCAGCTTCGTGTCGATATCGCGTACATTGTTGATATCAAAATGGGTTAAAAGCTTTCTGCGAACTTCGGCGTCACTCATGTTATGGATATTCTCTTCTGCCAGAGAATCTATCGCCGCTTTGACAAAGGAGTTATCGAGATACAGCGGTCCGATTTTCAACGCCGCGGTGAGGAAAAACCCAACTATAGCCAGCGACAGGAGGCCACCAAGCACTGTAATACCCTGTTGGTTAGTATGTTTCATGACGTTGGCTCCAGGTATCTACTTGCTGATATTAGTTGATTGTTCCGGCCCGGTCGAAGCTTGGCAATTCGCCAAATGATTCCCAATGCATCCAGATTAACACGGCCTTACCAACAATATTTTCTTCCGGCACAGGACCCCATACCCGGCTGTCGCTACTATTGTCACGGTTATCGCCCATCATGAAGTAATGGCCCTCTGGAACAACCATGGCGTAGTTTTTTCCCAGTGGCCCAGCCACTTTATTCTTTTGAACCCTATGGATAATGCCATTCAGATTCTCTGCAACCAGCTCGAACCTTGAATCTTCAGCAGGCTCTGGCAAAGGTGCCTGGTCTGCCAGCAGTCCATTGATATATAGCATATTATCCCGCAATCGAATTTCGTCGCCAGGGAGACCAATGACTCTTTTGATGAAATAGCGGTCATCATCGGGCGGGAAAAAGACCATCACGTCCCCACGCTCGGGCTCATTAATCGGGACGATCTTGGTGCCGACCACAGGCAGTCTGAGGCCATAGGTAAACTTGTTAACCAGAATGAAATCGCCAACTTTCAAGGTTGGGATCATGGATCCAGAGGGAATCTGGAATGGCTCGAAGAGGAATGAACGAAGCACAAAAACCAGCAGCAGGACGGGGAAAAAAGATCCGCTGTATTCAATCCATCCCGGAACAGGCTCTTCCTCACCACGTTTTTTAGAGAGTATAAAACGGTCAGAGAACCATATAACTCCGGAAATTATTACCAGAAACAATAAGATTAGCGGAAAATTAATATCCATTTACACGTCTCAACTATCCGTTTTAAGTACAGCCAGGAATGCTTCCTGAGGTATTTCTACACTGCCCACCTGCTTCATACGTTTTTTACCCTCTTTCTGCTTTTCCAGTAGTTTCTTTTTTCTGGTCATATCGCCACCATAGCATTTGGCGGTGACATTTTTTCTAAGGGCTTTCACTGTGGTCCGAGCAATGACATGACCACCAACGGCGGCCTGAATAGCTACATCAAACATCTGGCGCGGAATCAACTCTTTCATTTTTTCTGTCAGTTGACGACCTTTGAACTGTGAATGTTGGCGATGAATAATCGAGGCCAGTGCATCTACTTTTTCGCTATTGATCAATACATCCAGTCTCACCAGGGGGGCGGTCTGAAAACGTGTAAATGCGTAGTCAAGTGATGCAAATCCCCGACTGACCGATTTTAGGCGGTCGAAGAAATCCATGACAACCTCGCTCATGGGCAGTTCATAGGTAAGTGATACCTGGCTGGTGGCAAACACCATGCTTTTTTGAGTGCCACGTTTTTGCTCGCAAAGTGTAATGACGTTGCCCAGATAATCCTTTGGAACAAGAATGTTCGCTTCACAAAGGGGTTCTCGCATTTCTTCGATACTGGCTGGATCTGGCAGGTCAGAGGGGTTTGAAATGTGCAGGATTGCGCCATCTGTTTTTACTACCTCATAAACAACCGTGGGTGCAGTCGTGATAAGGTCAAGATTGTATTCCCGCTCCAGACGCTCCTGAATGATCTCCATATGCAACATGCCGAGGAAACCGCAGCGGAATCCAAAGCCCAGCGCATCAGAGCTTTCCGGCTCATAAAATAGTGAGGCGTCATTCAGTGTGAGCTTGGCCAGGGCCTCACGAAAATCTTCAAAATCATCGGAGCTAATCGGGAACATGCCTGCATACACCTGGGGCTTCACACGCTGAAAGCCGGGCATGGCAGGAGTATCCGGGGTATTGCTGTGAGTAAACGTGTCACCCACTGGCGCGCCATGGATGTCCTTAATCCCCGCGACCACGAAACCCACTTCGCCAGCCTTAAGAACGCCGGTATCCTTTCGCTTGGGAGTAAAAACGCCGATATTATCCACCACATGCGCTTTACCAATGGATTTGGTAATCACTTTTTCTTTCACTCTCAGGATGCCCTGGGTCACCCGCACCAGGGAAACGACGCCGAGGTAATTATCAAACCACGAATCGATAATAAGTGCCTGTAAGGGTGCATCCAGATCACCTACCGGGGCTGGTACTTTAGCCACCAGTTGTTCCAGTATATCCTCTATGCCGAGCCCTGTTTTTGCACTGCAGCGCACGGCATCATGGGCATCAATACCAATGATATCCTCTATCTCGGCAATGACTTTCTCGGGTTCAGCCTGGGGTAAATCCATCTTATTCAGAACAGGGATAACTTCCAGTCCCTGGGCAATGGCGGTGTAGCAATTGGCGACGGATTGTGCTTCAACGCCCTGCCCTGCATCTACCACCAACAGGGCACCTTCACAGGCCGCCAGAGAACGCGATACTTCATATGAAAAATCCACATGGCCGGGGGTGTCAATGAAATTGAGCTGATAGGTTTTGCCATCTCTGGCGTGATAATCAAGTGTCACACTCTGTGCCTTGATTGTGATACCGCGCTCCCGCTCAATATCCATTGAGTCGAGAACCTGCTCAGCCATTTCACGGGAAGAAAGCCCACCGCAAATTTGAATAAAGCGGTCAGCAATGGTGGATTTTCCATGATCGATATGCGCGATAATAGAGAAATTTCGGATATGGCTAAGGTCGGACACAGCGATTCAATCTGTTTGCAGCCGGTTGGGCTGGGGGGGTTGATTTTAGGCCATGCAGTCTAGCGTATTTGCTGTGCAGACGCTATGAGCAGCACGTCAAACAGGTAAACGGCCTGCAAAAATGCCATGGGTTCCACAGAACCCATTTTTTGATTTTCTCGGATACGGAATGGACAAATACCAGTCGATCAGGGTCTCAGCCCATCCGGCAGCGTGCCGACGATGATATCAAGTGTCTTCTTATCCTTTTCCCGGATCAGTTGAGCCTTGATTTGGCTGCCAGGTGGCAACAAACCAACCACATGGGGCAGGTCCCCTGATTCAATGATTTCTTCATTATCGAAGTACAAAATAATATCGCCGGCCTGGACGCCGGCAACATCCGCCGGACTTCCGGCTTCGACCTGGACAACAAGCGCACCCTGGGTTTTTGTCAGCCCCGATGCGCGGGCCAGGGATTTGTCGACCTCCTGAACGTAGACGCCAAGCCAGCCACGATCTACACGCCCCTTCGACTTGAGCTGTGAAACAACATCTGCAGCCACTCCTGCAGGCACGGCAAAGGATAGGCCTATCGATCCTCCGGAGTGAGTAAATATTTGAGAATTTATCCCCACCACCTCACCATCCAGATTGAGCAAGGGGCCACCGGAATTACCTGGATTGATCGCAACGTCACTCTGAATGAATGGCACATAGTTATCGCCATTTTTGGTGGGTATACTGCGACCAATTGCGCTGATAATGCCGGCACTTACCGAATAATCAAGACCGAATGGTGAGCCTATTGCCAAGGCCCAATCGCCTACTTTCACCTTGTCGGGATCAGCAAAATTGATTTTTGGCAGGTTCTGGGCATCAATCTTGAGCAATGCCAGGTCCGAGCGATGGTCTATGCCGATTACCCTGGCTTCAAACTCGCGGCGATCGATTAATCTGATGATCACCTCATGGGCATTTTCGACCACGTGCTCATTAGTGAGGACGTATCCGTCACTGGAAATGATAAAACCTGAGCCGGTAGCATGTGCCTCTCCTGCCCCACTACCTTCATGGGGTTCACGGAATATGTCAGGAATATTTCGTTCATTCATTCGGGTCATTCCTGTCCCAATGATTTTTTGAACGGAGTCAATTTTTACGACTGCAGGAGAAGTGGTTTCAATTAATTGATTAAAATTGGGTAAATCCTGCTGATTAGATTGGCTCATGTAGAGTGCTGTAACTACAAAGAGCAACGCCACCAAAGAAAACCACTTAAACATATGTGCTTCCTCTTTCTAGACGGGCCACCCTTTTATAGACGTTCCATCTTTGCCGTATGACCACAGGAGGTCTTCAGGCAGGGGCTATTCGGGCAGGGATTGATGCTCGCTGGATGGGACCAGTCTCTCCAGCAATACAGGGTGGACTCGATGGTTATTTTTATTAAGCCAGGAGTGCAACCTGACGAGGACTCCACCTGCAAGGAAGCCGATCAAGGCACTTGTCAGAACGATGATGTCATGCGTAGAGACCAGGGCGCCAATGGAGACCGCCCCGATCATTGTCAGTAATGGAAAAAGGTAAACCAGAAGCGTACCTTTAACAACAACATCCTCGGGGATGCCGATCACCACCTGGTCATGTGTTTTAAGTGACTGTAAATCGCAGTTACCGGGCAACACCCTGATTAGAGCAGTTTTACCGGAAAGCCGACTGAGGAGCTTCTGACCACAACCTTTTTCAGCCACACACACCTGGCACGCCGAACGTTGAATCGTCTCGACCCAGAAACCGTCTGACTCCACGGTGGTGATTTTACCCCTTTCTTCAATCACTTCAGTCCAGTGCCTGCAATGCCATGAATTTTTGCCAAATGGTGCCTGACGATATATAGAACAGATACACGTATTGTTATTGGTAGTTATGTTGAACCGGTATGACTGCATGTGCAACGGCCCTGGCGGTTTCGACCGGTATTTCACCAACCACCGAGATCAGAAAGTCTTGCCGTCTGATTTTGGTTTTGGTGAGATAAGCCACGGTTGCACCCCGCTGGGCTTGCATTTCAGGGATGTCTACGGCCTCACTACTATCGATAAACACAGAAAAAATTGCCAATCCATCGGTGTAGATAAGAGTCTCTCGACCGGAGTCATCAGATTTCAGGTAACCCGCCAAACCGAAACCGGGTGGAAGCCAGGATTGCTGCCAATTTGATTGGGCTACCGATGACTCTACATTACTCAGGCAGGTAGAAACCTTCGACGAAACTCTATGCACCTCCGGTTCGGAGGGGTCCAGTGATGCCTCGTCAATGGATCCCCCGATTTCGACATCTGCAAATTGAAATCTTTCCAGGACGCGATTGTTGTCACCAATCAGCATTGACTGGAGCAATAAACCCGTTTCCTGATCAACCCCCAGTATGTATCCGTAACGGTAACTATCTTTTGGAATAACATGAACAGTTAGTGTCTCCCTACCGGCTATTCGATCCTTGGCCTTCGGATAGACATGATAGAGCTTTTCGAGATGATCTTTCGGGACAGAGGCTGCCGCTGTCACAGAGCTCCTCAGCATGAGATCTCCGAGACGTTCGCATCGACGTTCGTCGCTCTGACGAGTGACTTCCTTTTTCGGTCCACTCAATAAGAAAAGACGCTCAAACTCCTGACCATCCCTGACAGAGTGAAAGACCTTGATGGTTCTGAGAATGCCGCCGTGTTCGTAGGTAAATATCCCGCTGTAGTCAAGTGTGCGGTTGGCGTCTGCCATTTTGGAAAGAATGGTCGTTGGAGAAGTCGTATCAGCGATCGCCAAGGGTGACGCGGCAATAAGAAATAGGCATATAGCCGCAAAAGACCTGGAAATTGGCATGGTTTGCTGTGAATTACTGATCATGCGTAGTGGGCATACGAGCAAATGGCAGCATGCCCTGATTCGTATTCATTGCCGCGTGGCCGGTATGCTCAATCATTAAGCTATTGAGGTAGGCCTGTACCTGTTCGCGAGTGACTTCAGACTCGGTCGCCTGGTCGACCACAATGACCGGCTGGGCCTGACTGGTCCGGTAACTCTCAGGATTGTTGCTGACACTGACTGTCCGGGCAGTGACAGAAGGTATACCAAAGTCGGCAGAGGTTCTGAGCTGGGCGGGAGAAAATTTGTTATCAACGGTTTTGGTCGAGGCAACGGCGGGCTGATGGGTGTCGGGCGTGTTGTATTGCTGGAAACCAATAATGGCCACTGTAGCTACTGAGGCGGCAATGGCAAAACGGCCGAGGGGCTTGAGCATGCGCGCAGAGAGCGTGTTTACCTGTAAGACCTTTTCATCTTCCAAGGCCGCACTTATGCTTGCGGAGTAGTCAACCACCTGTTCCGGAAGATCTCTTCTCATGGCGGCGGCAGCCATCTGGTAGCGACGCCAGGTATCACGAGACTGCTCATTCCCGGAAATATCTTTCAAGACGCGATGAACCTCAAGCTCATCTGCCTGACCGTCCATCAATGCTGACAGGGACTCTTTCTCGCGATCAGTGCTACCGGTCATAAGAAACTACCTCAAAACTATTAGTGACCATGCCACAGTATGTTGTGGCCCTAAAACCTGCTTTTAAATCATCATTGACAAGAACAATGGCACCCATACAGCTTTTGAACAAATAATTCCATATAGGACAGCCCGTTAGCTGAAAAAGTTCATTGATTCAGGAGATCAACCTTCAAGTAACCGAATCTTTTCATCTATGGCCTCTCTGGCACGAAAAATGCGAGACCTGACGGTTCCTACCGGACATCCCATGACCTCGGCGATTTCCTCGTAACTGAGACCCTCAAATTCTCTTAAAGTTACCGCAGTTCGCAAATCTTCTGGAAGATTTTTTATAGCCAAATCCACCACGGCCTCCAGCTCGTCCCGGTAAAGAAGATTTTCAGGTGAGTCAATGTCGCGGAGTTTCTCGCTACCCTCATAAAAAGCGGCCTCTTCTGCGTCGACATCACTGGCGGGTGGACGCCGATTCCGTGCGACCAGATAGTTCTTTGCCGTATTGACGGCAATACGATACAGCCAAGTATAAAAAGCACTTTCACCACGAAATTTGGCCAATGCCCGATAAGCCTTGATAAAGGCTTCCTGCACAACATCGTTAACTTCATCAAAATCTTTGACATAGCGACTGACAATCGCATGGACTTTGTACTGGTATTTCATCACCAGCAAGTCAAAAGCGCGTTTATCGCCTTTTTGAACACGAGCGACGAGTAGCTTGTCAGTATCTTTTGCCTGCTCGTTATCCATGGTCGCTCCGATTGCCCCCGAATCGCGTGGTTGTTATTGCGTCTCAGGGCATTCAATTACAACAGACCCGCCGGGTAAAGGGATGATTCCCGGGTCTGTATTTATTTTTGGCTCGCTATACTATCATGCTCCACACTGGTTTCGAGGACTTTAGGTAGTTAATGAAAAACCCCCATTGTCATGATGTGTTGGTGATTGGCAGTGGCGCTGCAGGAATGACTGTGGCGCTTGAACTGGCTGATAAATATCAAATTGCACTGATCAGCAAAAGTGCCATCCAGTCGGGATCTACCTGGCATGCCCAGGGTGGCATTGCCGCTGTTTTTGATACGGAAGACTCTGTTGAATCCCACGTTGGGGACACCCTGGAAGCTGGCGCAGGACTGTGTCACGAAGATGCCGTGAGATTTACCGTTGAGAACGGGCCTGATGCAATCCGCTGGTTAGTCAAACAGGGCGTTCAGTTCACCCGCAATGAGGATAATGTTGATTACCATCTGACGCGGGAAGGTGGCCACAGTCACCGTCGAATTTTGCATACTGCCGATGCCACCGGCAAGGAAGTTTCATCCTCTTTGGCAGACAGGGTGCTTCAGCACGCCAATATTCAGGTTTTTCCGAGCCATGTGGTTGTTGACCTGATCACACAGGCCGACAGAGGTTCCAGCCGCATGCGATGTACGGGTGCCTATGTGCTGGATAACGAACAGGACTGTGTCCGTGTTTTTCAGGCAAAAGCTGTTGTATTGGCAACCGGCGGTGCCAGTAAGGCTTACCTATACTCCACCAATCCTGACGGTGCTACCGGCGATGGTATTGCCGTAGCCTGGCGTCGCGGTTGCCGGGTAGCCAACATGGAGTTCAACCAGTTTCATCCCACCTGTCTCTATCACCCCAATGCCAAGGCTTTTCTGGTTACCGAAGCGCTGCGTGGTGAAGGCGCTTACCTGACGCTGGCCAATGGTGAGCGTTTTATGGACAAGTTCCATCCGAAGGCAGAATTGGCACCCAGGGATATTGTTGCCCGAGCCATAGATTTTGAAATGAAGCGGCTGGGCATCGATTGTGTCTATCTGGACATCTCGCATCGGCCCAAAGAGTTTCTAAAAAACCACTTTCCTACGGTTATGGCCCAGTGCCTGAAGTATGGAATAGACATCACTAAAGAAGCCATTCCCGTGGTTCCCGCAGCTCACTATACCTGTGGTGGTATCGTGGTAAACCAGAAAGGTCAGACCGACCTTTGGAATTTATACGCGATTGGTGAGACGGCTTTTACGGGCCTGCATGGTGCGAACCGCATGGCCAGCAACTCGTTGGTTGAATGCGTGGTTTACGGCCACGCGGCCGCCAGCGCCATTCGAGAAAGCATTGAGACGATTCCGGAACCGGATAAGGCGAGACCCTGGGATGAGAGTCGTGTCACCTATTCGGATGAAGATGTGGTGATCGCGCATAACTGGGATGAGTTGCGTCGTTTTATGTGGGACTACGTGGGCATTGTCAGAACCCGGAAACGACTGGCCAGGGCACATCACAGGGTCAAATTGCTGCAAAAAGAAATCCATGAATATTACAGCAACTATAAAATAAGCCGGGATTTGCTGGAGTTACGCAATCTGGTGTTAGTGGCAGAGCTGATCATTCGCTCTGCAGAGCAACGCAAAGAGAGCCGCGGTCTGCATTACACGCTTGATTACCCGGACCTGTCCTCAGTCGCCAAAGATACCATTATGGTGCCAATCAATTTTGCCGGGCAAAACTTTATTGTCAGCAAGCGTTGACCTAACCTAACTGCAGCGTCACGTGAATCTTGCGCAGGTTCGCTGGTGAGGTGCTGTCAGGCAACACCAGAACACAATAACGTCTTTTCGGGCCGCGAAACCGAAGTAGCAATAGTCTGCCCAGCCGAAAAAAATGCTGTAAGACAACATCCACTTGCTGATCGGCATGGCACAACTGCCAATTTCCGTTTATCCAGATTAGTCGCTTGACCGGCTGCCTATACCAGATAAGACAGGCATTTGCGCCACCAACCAATACCAGGATAATCGTTAAGATTTTCACCCAGAGAGGTATTGCCGAAACAATCAAAAGGCACACAGCAAGACCGTGAATGGACAGAATCCAGACCAGCAGCAGCAACGAACGATGAAGCGCTGTATCAACCGGGACGGGATCTTGAGTCACGAATGATCTGCACAATTTTTTGCAAGTCAGGGTCTTCCGGGGTTTCCCGGCGGAGGAACCAGCCGAACATATCCTGATCTTCACACTCGAGAAGCTTCTGGTAGCGTTCCTGGTCTGCCGTTTCGAGAGTGGGGTAAATGTCGTCCAGGAAAGGCTGCAACACCAAATCCAGTTCCAGCATTCCGCGCCGGCTTGCCCAAAACAGTCGATTTCTTTCCATCGCCGGTCGCCTCTGTCTCAATAAATAGGATGTGGGGCATTATAATGGAACAAGTGGGTTTAAACCCACCGGGACGGATACTTTCACCTCAACCGGGCAAATCATGAACGATTGGCAACAATACCTATCCACACAAGGCGCTGTCATCAATGATGGCCAAATACACTTTCATGAATCACCAGCTGACTTCCCTGCACTGTTGACCCAGGGCGACGATATCCTGAGTCCCCTCCTTCACCAGGGTTTGATATCAGTAAAAGGCCCGGATGCGGCTCGTTTTCTGCAAGGCCAGATAACCTGTGACGTGCTTCAGGTGGCCATTGGCGAGTCCACCCACGGTGCTCGCTGTAATGCCAAGGGTCGGATGCTGGCCAGCTTTGTTCTATTTCATGCTGAAGATCAGCACTTTTTGCTTCAGTTACACCGCAGCCTGATTGCCCCGCTGATCAACGAGTTGACCAAATATGCAGTGTTCTTCAAAGTTGAGCTGACTGATATCAGTGATCACCACTGTTTGTTGGGAATTGCTGGGGCATCCGTTGAAAAAACCGGTCTGACTGACGCCGTCTATCAGTATCGGTTGGTTGATGGCAGAAAAATATTGATTGTTGCCGCTGAAAAAACACCGTCTGTATGGGAAGCATTGCGGGATGCGCTAAAACCTGTGGGAACTGAGCTGTGGCAATTAATGGATATTCGATCCGGCCTTGGTCATGTGGAAGTCGGCACTGCTGACCTGTTTATACCGCAAATGCTGAATTTTCAGGCGATCGGGGCAATCAGCTTCAAAAAAGGTTGTTACACGGGGCAGGAAGTGGTCGCACGTATGAAGTATCTGGGGAAGCTGAAGCGCCGCATGTACCGAATCAGAGTGCCAGTCTCCGCTGATCGTCTGCTACCTGGCATGCCCTGTTATCTGCGGGGCCAGAATCAATCTGTCGGGAACATCGTGTCTACAGCGCACTGCGATGCTGAGCGGCTGGAGGTGTTGGTTGTGTTGACCAAAGAAGCGGCAGAGAGTGATGATCTGGTGATGGGCTCACAGCAGTATCCGATTGTTGAAAAGCTATCTATTCCTTACGAAATTCTATAAATATCATATTGTTGAATATTATAGTTAACTTAATTTATTGATATGTTTTGGAGCGAACAATGCTGGCTTGGTTATCTGAACATCAGGTGCTGCTGACATGGCTTAGCATTGTGTCATTCATTACCTTTATTGGAAGCCTGCTCGCTCTGCCATGGTTGGTGGCAATGATACCGGAGGATTACTTTTTTTATGAAAGTCGCGAAACAACCGCATTGCAACAAAGGCATCCGGTCACCCGGTATTTATTACTGGTTGGAAAAAACCTGTTGGGGTTAATCCTGTTGTGTGGTGGCTTTCTGATGTTGTTCATACCCGGACAGGGGCTGCTAACTATGGCGGTAGGACTATTGTTAATGGACTACCCTGGAAAATACGCACTGGAAAAGCGTATTGTCAGCACGCCCTCTATCTTAAAAGGGGTGAACTGGTTGAGGGCGAAACGGCATTTACCCGCACTGAAGGTGGATAAACCCTAAACTTTGCCCCGGGCTGCCTCATGTACCTGCCAGTCCACTGGCTCCAGGCCCTGTTGTTTGAGGTACTGATTCGCTTTTGAAAAATGTCCACAACCCAGGAAGCCCCGATGGGCTGATAGTGGTGACGGGTGCGGTGCCCTGAGCACCAGGTGCTTATCGGTATCGATAATGGCCCCCTTTTTCTGGGCATAACTGCCCCACAGCATAAATACCAACCCGCGACGTTGGTCGTTTAATAATTGTATTACCCGGTCGGTGAATTGTTCCCAACCCTGCCCCTGATGGGACCCGGCACGGCCCTTTTCAACGGTCAATGTCGCATTCAGTAAAAACACACCCTGGGCAGCCCAGTCCATCAGGCAGCCGTGTCCGGGCGGCTGGATCCCGCAATCCTGTTGCAACTCCCGAAAAATATTTCGCAGGGATGGCGGAATATCAACACCGGGCATCACCGAGAAACAAAGACCATGTGCCTGTTTGTCACCGTGGTAGGGATCCTGTCCGATAATGACCACTTTGACCTGGTCAAAAGGCGTACTATTGAACGCTGCAAACCAGTTTGATCCGCTGGGGTAGATGGTTTTACCTGTCTTTTTCTGGGCCTGCAGAAACTGTTTTAGTTTGACCATGTAGGGCAACTGGAACTGGTCTTCAAGTTTAGCCAGCCAGGAAGGATGGAGCTTGATTTGCGGGATTTCTGCCACAGGTTTCTTCCGGTTATGATGGTAAAGCTGTGTAATAAACCGGAATTTCTACTTCAAATCAACCAAGGACTATTGTGATTAACCGCCAGGTGAACCTTGTATGACAAAAATTGGACTTGCGTTGGGAGGGGGTGGAGCCAAAGGCATCAGCCACTTACTGATTCTGGAGACATTGGAGGAAATGGGGCTGAAGCCTTATTTCATCACCGGTACCAGCATCGGCGCATTAATTGGCGCCATGTATTGTGCGGGTATGCCAACAGGTGAAATCAAGCAAATTTTTCTTCAGTTCAGCCTTCGCGATAATGAATCGCTCAAACATCTCGTCACCAGGAAACACTTGTTCAAATGGCTGGATTTTATTAGCCCGCAATTTCGTGGCCGGGGACTGATTCGGGTAGAGAACCTGTTGAATTATCTCTTCGAATCCGTTCATGCCACCCAGTTTTCCGAGCTCGACACGCCACTGAAGGTTGTGGCATCGGATTTCTGGAGCCGGGAACAGGTTGTTCTTCAACAAGGGGCACTGATACCTGCGATTCGTGCCAGCATGTCTCTTCCCGGACTCTTTCAGCCAGTCACCATAGATGGACAGGTGCTGATAGATGGTGGCGCAGTAAACCCTGTACCGTTTGACCTATTGCCCGATGACTGTGACATTACGATTGCTGTTGATGTGATTGGCACGCGCACCGTCTCCAATAAACTCCCATCCCTGTCAGAAGCCGTATTCAACACCTACCAGATCATGCAAAAAAGCATCATCAGGGAAAAACTGGCCAAGTTAGCGCCGGACATTTATATCGAGCCGAATGTGGCGGCGGTGAGAATGCTGGAGTTTTACAAGGCCAACCTGATTCTCAATAATGGTTCAAAAACCAAGAGCGAGCTAAAGCGAAAGCTCAACCGCGAGCTCAAACAGCTTCAATAAAACGTGCTATGGCTTCATTGGTCTCCCGGGGCTTTTCAATCGGCGTCCCGTGACCGGTATCGGCAATAACCACCAATTTGGCATTTTTCATGGCATCGACCACCGCCTGTTTCAGCGCTACCGGTGAATAGTCCCGGTCACCCGTCAACATCAGGGTCGGTACCTCAATGTCAGCCAAATGCTCCAGAACCCCCCAGCCAAAAAGAGACTTGAGATTTTTTAGATAAACTTTTTTGGGGTTGGAAGCAATCTGTTGGGTAAAGATATCAATCAACGCCTCTCTCCCCTCCCCCGGAAACATACTCTCTGCCACTTTGCGGGCATAACGGTGCATACCCAGCAGATTAACTGACAGCACTCGTGTCCAGAGCATTTTTTTTGCGGCGAAGGTGTTGTCGGGGAGTGCTGGACCAGAATTGATGATTGTCATGCTTTTTAAACGTTGTGGCGCATCCGCTGCGATCTGAAACGCGACCATCCCCCCCATGGACAGGCCAACAAGGTGCGCCTGATCAATACCCAGCTGGTCCATCAACCCGAGAACATCATTGGCGTGAACCGATATATCGTAATGACTATCGGGTTTATCTGACGCACCGTGCCCCCGAAAATCCGGGGCAATTACCCGCCAGTGATCGCGAAAATAATCGATCTGTCCGGCCCAGTCCCTGCTGCTGACCCCCAGACCGTGTAAAAAAATAATTACATCACCCTGCCCTTCGTCGAGGTAGGAAATCCTGACGCCATTGACGGTCGTCTGTTGCATTTCAGTCTCCGAATTTTTCTCAAGTTCACTGACTTTGCAGGATTGCGCCTTGTTCAGCAAGGTTCAGAAGACAAACTACCGCGGCAGAATCGTCAAAAAATATTCCTGCGAGGGATATTTTTGCCGGAAATGATCGTCGGTATTTGGTAATATTGGATCGCCGTTGTTGACGATAGTCAGCTCACGGCTTTTATCGCCCTGAGATATTTTAAAAACGGCTTAATCGGGGTTCCCTCGCAAAGATCCATGTCAATGGTCTTCCCCACTGGACAGGAAGGTGTAAATTTCTTATGGATTTGCAGACCCGATACGATAGGCAGCTGGCATCCTGGCTGGTGGTATGCGCTGCCGTTATTCTGAGTATGATTCTTCTGGGGGGCGTTACCCGGCTGACGGGTTCGGGGCTTTCCATTGTTGAATGGGCACCCGTTTCCGGCGTTCTGCCACCATTGAACGAACAGGAATGGCAGCAGACCTTCGACAAATACAAGCAGTTCCCCGAGTATCAGAAAGTGAACAGCGGCATGAGCCTGCCTGAGTTCAAGCGAATTTTCCTCTACGAATATGCTCATCGGCTACTCGGCAGGCTGATTGGCGTCCTATTTCTGGTGCCTTTTCTGGCTTTCTATTTTAGTCGACGTATCAAGCCCGGATTGACGCCCAAACTTGTGGTCATGTTTATCCTGGGTGGCCTCCAGGGCTTGCTTGGCTGGTATATGGTCAAAAGTGGCCTGGTAGACAACCCGAATGTCAGCCAGTATCGCCTGACAGCCCATCTGGGCACTGCCGTCATTATCTATGGCTATATTATCTGGGTCGCTTTCAGCTTGTTTTATCCACCAGAGCGCGACAGGCAGCATGGCCAGCCGAGCTATCGGCGTTTCGCCGTTGTCCTTACGGGATTAGTCTTTCTGATGATACTTTCCGGAGGCTTTGTCGCGGGCACCGATGCGGGATACGCCTACCCCACGTTCCCGTTGATGGGTAACAGTTTTATCCCACCGGGTATTTATGGCACAGAGCCCTTCTGGCTCGCTATTTTTGAAGACATTACGACAATCCAGTTCAATCACCGGATGTTTGCCTACCTGCTGATAGTAGTGATTATCAGTTTTGCAGTTAGTGCGCTGAAACATGGGGATATTCGCCCGGAAGCCCGGGTCGGGGTCAAGCTGATGCTTATAATGCTGGTAGTTCAGGTTACGCTGGGCATTTCAACCCTGTTATTGCATATGCCGGTTCCTTTGGCGGCGGCTCACCAGGGTGGTGCTATCCTGCTCTTCACCAGTGTGTTGTTTGTGTGCCACCGTTTAGGGAACTAATGGCCTTTTTTGTTATCTTTTTATATCTCAAGTCTGGAGTGATCAAATGAAAAAACTGACTGGAACTATCCTGGCATTAGTGCTGACAACTGCTGCGGGCCATGCATTGGCTGCCGGTGATATAGAGGCTGGAAAAAACAAGGCTATGGCCTGCGCCGGTTGTCACGGTGCGAATGGTATCAGCAACAATGACATGTGGCCCAATCTGGCGGGGCAGAAAGCCGGCTACACCGCTAAACAGTTAAGAGATTTTCGTGACGGAAAGCGCACTGATCCGGTGATGTCCGGCATGGCCAAACCCCTGTCCGATCAGGATATTCTGGACTTGGCTGCCTATTTCGCCAGCTTGTAGGCAGCACATGCCATAAAAAACCCGGCATCAGGCCGGGTTTTTTATGATCGGCAGTATCAATCCACAAACCGCCGGGCATTGCGGAACAACCGCAACCAGGCACCATCTTCCTGCCAGTCATCAGGGTGCCAGGAATTGGTCACTGTACGAAACACCCTCTCTGGATGCGGCATCATAATCGTTGCACGGCCATCCTCGCTGGTCACACCCGTGATACCCAGGGGTGATCCATTGGGGTTGGCCGGATAGGTCTCTGCAATTTCCAGGAAATTATCGAGGAATCGCAGGGCTACCGCACCTGAGCCATCAAATGTTTCCGGATCCACCGATGATGCGAACTCCACTCTACCCTCACCGTGGGCAATGGCAATGGGCATATAGGAGCCCGTCATATCTGCAAGCAGGACCGAGGGTGATTTCTCTACCCTTACCAGGGAAAACCGCGCTTCAAACTGTTCTGACAGATTCCTGACAAAGCGGGGCCAATGATCGGCTCCAGGAATCAGCGATTTGAGGTTGGATAACATCTGACAGCCATTGCAAACACCGAACGTGAACGTGTCAGGCCGATGAAAAAACTGCTCAAACTGTGCGCGGGCCACAGGGTTGAACAACACGGTCTTGGCCCATCCCTCCCCAGCTCCGAGCACATCGCCATAGGAGAAACCGCCGCAGGCGGCCAACCCTTTGAAACTATCAAGGGCGACACGGCCAGCGAGAATATCACTCATGTGGACATCGACAGTTTCGAAACCGGCCCGATCAAATGCAGCGGCCATTTCTATCTGCCCGTTCACTCCCTGCTCCCTGAGTATAGCCGCGCGAGGTCGGGCTCCACGGTTGACATAGGGGGCGGTAATATCCTCATTGATGTCATAGCTGAGGGACGCACTCAATCCGGGATTATCAAAAAACAGCCCGTCAAATTCCTGCCTGGCACAATCTTCATTGTCTCGACGTGCTTGAATCTCGTAGCTGGTTTCACTCCAGCGTCGCAGTAATTCCGTGCGGCTGGAACTGAACAGGCAATCGCCATCCTCATAAATCTCAATACTGTCAGTGTCGTCTAGCGTCGCTATGACACTGACCGGGATGGCGCTATCGGCAAAGCGCTGTTTAAAAGAAGCGGCTCGGTTTGCAGCCACCTGAACAACGGCCCCGAGCTCTTCGTTAAACAGGATAGAAAGGGCATCGCCTGGCTGTTCATCGAGACATATTCTGATACCTGTATTGCCGGCAAAAGCCATCTCTGCCAATGTGGCCAGCAAACCGCCATCAGACCGATCGTGATAGGCGATCAGTTCGCCGTTTTGATTGGCAGTCTGAATGGCGTCGAAAAAGGCTTTGAGCTTCTCTGGACTCAGCAAATCGGCCGGGGTATCGCCCAGCTGGTTGTAGGCCTGAGCCAATATTGAGCCGCCCAGTCGATTGCGGTTTTCGCCGAGATCAATGTACAGCAGCACTGTGTCGCCGAGGTCGGCGCGCAACTCCGGTGTCAGTGTTTTGCGAACATCGGAGACCGGGGCAAAAGCAGAAATAACCAGTGACAATGGTGATGTCACCGACTTCTCCTGTCCCTGTTCCTCCCAGGTCGTGCGCATGGACATTGAGTCCTTACCGACCGGAATCGCAATGCCCAATTTTGGACAGAGTTCTTCGCCAATCGCTTGTACCGTGCGGAACAGCTTTTCGTCCTCACCAGGATGGCCCGCGGCACACATCCAGTTAGCGGATAACCTGACGTCAGCAAGCCGGTCAATGGCCGCTGCCGCAATATTGGTGATCGCCTCCCCAATCGCCATGCGGCCCGATGCCGGGGCATCCAGCAACGCAACAGGTGAACGTTCACCCATCGCCATCGCCTCACCACAGTAGCTGTCGTAACTGACGGTGGTAACCGCACAATCGGCGACAGGTACCTGACAGGGCCCCACCATCTGATCTCTGACAACCATGCCGGTAACACTGCGATCACCGATAGTGATAAGAAAGCTTTTACTGGCCACGGCCGGATGGGTAAGCACGCGATCGATGGCATCATCCAGCACAATGTCCGTGCGCTCAAAAGGCGCCGTTGTGACCGTCAGCTTTTCTGTTGTGCGGTGCATTTTCGGCGGTTTACCGAACAGCACTGACATGGGGAGATCCACTGGCCTGGCGGAAAAATGTCTATCATTCAACAGCAAATGCTTTTCGGAAGTGGCTTCGCCAACCACCGCATAGGGACAGCGTTCGCGTTGGCAAATTGCTTCAAAATCAGCCAGTTGCTCAGCCCTTACGGCGAGCACATAACGTTCCTGGGCTTCATTGCACCAGATCGCAAGGGGAGACATGCCGGGTTCATCATTGGGCACATCGCGCAGTTCAAACCTGCCGCCGCAACCCCCGTCTTTCACCAATTCCGGAAAGGCATTGGACAGGCCGCCGGCACCCACATCGTGGATAAAGGCGATGGGATTGCCATTGCCCCGCTGCCAGCACTGATCGATCACCTCCTGACAGCGGCGCTCAATTTCCGGGTTCTGTCGCTGTACCGAGGCAAAATCGAGATCCTCGGCGCTGCTGCCCGAGCTCATTGATGACGCGGCGCCGCCACCGAGACCGATCAACATTGCCGGCCCGCCCAGCACAATCAGTTTGCAGCCGCTTTCAAAGGGCTTCTTTTCGATGTGTTCTTCACGAATATTGCCGTAACCGCCGGCGATCATAATGGGTTTGTGATAACCTCGGCGTTCGCCATTAAAGTCCTGCTCAAAGGTGCGGAAATAGCCACAAAGATTGGGTCGACCGTACTCATTATTGAATGCTGCACCACCGATGGGCCCCTCAATCATGATGTCCAGCGCACTGCTGATCCGGTCGGGCTTGCCGTAATCGGTTTCCCATGGGCATTCAAAACCGGGGATATTAAGATTGGAAACTGAAAAGCCGGTAAGACCCACTTTTGGTTTTGACCCCCTGCCCACCGCGCCCTCATCGCGTATCTCACCGCCGGCACCCGTACCGGCACCAGCAAAGGGAGCGATTGCCGTCGGGTGGTTATGGGTTTCAACTTTCATCAGAAGATGAACAGGCTCTTGCGTGAACTGGTAGATTTTATTGTCCGGGTCCGGGAAAAACCGGCCGGCACGACTGCCGATAATCACAGACGCATTATCGGAATAAGCGGACAACACGCCTTCGCCACTTTGTTCAAACGTATTTTTGATCATGGCAAACAGGGATTTTTCCTGCTTCTGGCCGTCAATTGTCCAGGAGGCATTGAAAATTTTATGGCGACAATGCTCTGAATTTGCCTGGGCAAACATCATTAATTCCACATCGGTGGGGTCCCTTTGCAGGTCATTGAAACAGCCCACCAGATAATCGATTTCATCATCCGCAAGGGCCAGCCCCAATGAGATATTAGCCCGGGATAGCGCCTGCCGTCCCTCTGCGAGCAGGGGCACCGTGATCATGGGTGCCGGTTGCTGGTGCTGAAACAGGCTCTCTGCCTTTTCCAGCTCAAAACAGACCATTTCCACCATGCGATCGTGGAGGGCATCGGCCAGCGCTATTTGGGAGTCTTGATGAATATCGCCCCTCAAATAGTAGGCAATGCCGCGCTCTATCCGCTCGACTGATGTCACGCCGGCGTTGCGGAGGATATCCGTGGCCTTACTGGACCAGGGAGAGATGGTTCCGGCACGGGGCGTCACCAGCATCAGCATGCCGTCGTTATTCTCAGGGAGGATTTTCGGGCCGTATTCCAGTAATGACGTCAACGTCAAACGCTCAGTTTCGCTCAGGGCCGAAACCAGATCCACAAAATGCCTGTATTCAGCGTAAACGGATTCCACAGCGGGATCGACTGACTGAAGAGACGCCAGTAACTGTCGTTGTCTGAAACTGGAAAGTACGGGGTTTCCGGGAAAAATCTGCATCTTAAGGTAACTCGTATGGGGCCATTCTGAAGGGGCAACATTGTACTGGAATTGCACTCTGAGCGTCATCGGGAGATTCCGGCCCGGCAGGAACACAGAAAACGGTTGAACCCTGAGACCTCTCTCACTAACCTAGGCCCCGCATTAAGCTATTATCAAAAACGCATAGGCGTGTTATCCGCAGGGTTGTTCTTTATATATAGCAACAATATTCACCGGGCCAGAGGCTTTCCGAGAATGCGTGACACATTGGGTGTATAGGTGCTGGGTTTCTACTTCCATCTGAAAAAAGCCACAAAACGCATCCTGTATGGCCTACTGCTCTTTTTGTTCGCCCTGACGCTTTCCACCAGCCGCGCACCCACCCATCTCGAGGAGGTAATCAACCGGGGGGAATTGCGTGTTATCACCCTGATGGGCTCGACCACCTATTTTCAAAATGCCAAGGGCGAAGGCGGTTTCGAGTACTGGCTTGCCAGTGCTTTTGCCGAGTATCTGGGTGTTGAGCTCAAGATAACTCCCAGGGAATCCGTCAGTGGCGCCATCGTTGCCATCGGCGGCCCATTGGGTGATATGGCCGCAGCGGGATTAACGGTGACGCCCCAACGCCAGAAAGCGCTTCGTTTCAGCGAACCCTACTATGAAGTTACCCAAAAACTGATCTATCGAAATGGATCCAGGCGACCTCGCGACATAGAGGATCTGGTTGGCGGGCAGTTACTGGTCATTCCCCAAAGCTCGCACAGCGAACGACTCGAAGAACTGAAAAATGAGTACCCGTCACTTGAATGGCGGGAGGCCCCTGGCCTGGAAATGCTGGATTTGATGGCAATGGTGGATTCCGGTGAAGTGGCGTATGCCATTGTCGATTCAATCTCCTTTCAGGTGGACCGGGGCATTTATCCCCGAGCTCGAGGCGCTTTTGATATTTCTGAACCACAGCCAATTGCCTGGGCTTTCCCCCGTCACGGCGACGATAGCCTGGTAGAAGCAGCAAACCGTTTTCTCGAGGAATATGAAGCATCGGGAGAGCTGGATCGATTAAAAAAGCGTTCGCTGATTCAGACCAACGAATTTAATTTTGCGGGATCCCAACTCTTCATGAAACGCGTCAGCAGTCGATTGCCCGATTATCAGGAAATGTTTCAGGAGGTAGCACAGAAATACGGCATTGAGTGGCAACTCCTGGCAGCCATCGCCTATCAGGAGTCGCATTGGAATCACAAGGCAACATCCCCGACCGGGGTTCGTGGGTTGATGATGCTCACCCTGCCCACGGCTAAAGAGATGGGAGTAAAAAATCGCCTTGACCCCAGACAGAGCCTTGATGGCGGCACCCGATATTTCCTCCAGACCAAATCCCGTATCCCCGACGACATCACTGAACCAGACCGCACCTGGTTTGCCATGGCGGGTTACAACATTGGTCTCGGTCACCTTGAAGATGCAAGGGTGCTAACCGAGCGGGCGGGCAGAAACCCCCACCTGTGGAACGATGTCAAAGAGTTCCTGCCGCTGTTACAACAGAAAAAATATTACAGCACGGTTAAGTACGGCTATGCACGGGGCTACGAGCCCGTCAGCTATGTCAGGAACGTGCGTCATTTCCGCACCATACTCAACTGGCACACACTGGATGAAAAACGTCGCCTGGAACGGGAAAACCGTCTTGAGCTGCCAAACTCCAGTGACTGGAATACCGGTTCCATGCTGTCGCTATAACCCGGACTGGCCGGACTGCTTGCGACGCTGACGAAAGAATTGGCTGACCAGCTTTCCGCACTGCTCGGCCAACAGGCCGCCGACGACCTCAATACGATGATTGAAATGCGTCTGCTCGGTTAATTGCAACTGGCTGGCCACTGCGCCGGCACGTGGCTCTGCAGCACCGTAGACCAGGCGACCAATTCTGGCGTGAATCATTGCACCAACGCACATGGTACATGGCTCAATGGTGACATAGAGCGTCGTGTCGGGAAGGCGATAGTTGCTGACAGATCTTGCCGCATCACGCAGGGCGACAATTTCAGCGTGGGCGGTGGGGTCACAATCGCCGATCGAGCAATTCCAACCACGCCCGATCACTAAACCGTTGCGTACCACCAGTGCGCCTACCGGCACTTCACCGGCAGCCCCGGCCTGTTCTGCCAGCGACATCGCCTCCAGCATCCACGCCCTGTCCTGCGGCTTGTAGCCTTTACCGGTCATTGCAGACACCCGCTGACATGAATCATTTTACCGCATCCACTTCACTGCCCTGCCGGTCCACCGTATCCTGTAAAAAGTCATCGAGGTTTTCGACACGCTCAACTTCCTGCCGATAAATGGCCTCCGGTTGCTCAGTGGAGACAGACGTTTTTTTGCCGTTGAGCAACACCACATAAAGCACGCCAAGTACAACTAAAGCCAATAACAGGAATTTCATCGCCTGAGCCCCCGCTCTGTTTTGCCTTTCAGGGCATAATTATCGGCCCTAATGGCTGCGCCTGGTTCCCGGCCATAATACAGCAGGCAGGCAAACCGCGATTCATTATCTCTCTGGAGGCGTCTTTAACCAAAATGAACGCATCCCTCGACGGGTTTGCCTATGATACGCTGGTAATTCGCCCTGTTGGCAGACAGCTCCCGATTGTTTACGAAGTTACCGAATGCGGCCGGTTGGCAGATGGGCGAAGTGAGGACATTGCATTACCGGCGACCACAGTGGTTACAGGTGAGAAGACGAAGATGCAGGATAAAAACCAGAAACTGAAACAGCCACCCTGGTTAATAAACAGCCATGGGGAGAGTCGTCGTGTCGGTGTCGAACTCGAAATCAGCGGACTTGAACTTGATACCCTGGCTAGCGGCGTGGCTGAGATCCTTGGGCTTGATATAGAAACCAAAGGCCGTTACGAGCGCCTCCTCAAGGGTGACCCCGATGGTGACTGGCTGGTGGAGCTCGATTTTGATCTACTCAAACGACTCGGGCGGGAGTCTCGCTCCGGCGACTCCCTGGGCGATCAGCTGGAAGAGACCACCGAGGAATTATTGGCCTGGGCCGCCCAATCGCTGGTGCCGCACGAGATTGTGAGTCCTCCCCTGCCACTGGCCCGGCTTGGCGAAGTCGAGGGGCTCATCACACGGCTGCGCGAAAGGGGTGCCAAGGGCACATCAGACCGCGCCACCAACGCTTTTGGCATGCAATTCAACCCCGAACTACCGAGTCTTGAGCCGAGGCTTATCACTGCTTGCCTAAAAGCCTTTCTCTGCCTTTACGACTGGTTATACGTTCGCGCCGACATTGACCTCACCCGCCGTGTCACCAGTTACGTCGATCCCTTCCCGGCCAACTACGTCAAAAAGGTCATTGCAGCGGACTACTGGCCCGATCTCGCGACCCTGATTGACGACTACCTCGCCGATAACCCAACGCGTAATCGTGCGCTCGACATGCTACCGCTATTCATGTTTCTCGACGAAGATCGCGTCCGTGCAGGGGCCGACGACGCCCTGATCAAGGCACGCCCCACCTTTCACTACCGCCTGCCGGATTGCGAAATCGACAAGCCCGACTGGGGGCTTTATGTGTCGTGGAACGACTGGGTCGAGGTGGAGTGCCTGGCGGCGGATGAAACCCGCCTGCAGCGCTGCTGTGCGGCGTATCTGCAACATCTCAACAGCCCGCTCAAGCGCCTGTTCAGCAACTGGGCAATCACAGTGGAGAACAGGTGGCTCGACCAGTAATTGCCATTACGGGGCCCCAACGTGGCGCGATTGGCCCACGGCTACTGGTGGCGCTGGCGATTCGCTTTTACGGTGGGCATCCGCTGCAACTGCGTCCGGGTGACGAGCAGCGGAACCTTGAGTATCACGGTGTCGTGGTGACTGGCGGTCACGACGTTGAACCAGTACTTTATGCGGCAGAACCTGAGATTGAACCCAACTACGACACTGCTCGCGATGCATTGGAAATCGCAGTGATCAACGATGCGCTCGACCGAAAATTGCCCTTGCTGGGTATTTGCCGCGGTAACCAATTGCTCAATATTTGCCGGGGCGGAACGCTGCACCAGGACTTGCGCTCCCGACGCCGACAAACCTCCAACCGCCGGACCATCCTGCCGATCAAGACACTGTGTATCACCGCTGAACCGGAAACAGGAAACAGTGTGCTGGCCACACTTTTTGGGCATGGTCGTTCACGTATCAACAGCCTGCACAATCAGGGTATCGATCGGGTTGGTGATGGCCTTGTGGTCACCGGTCTCGACCTCGATGGTATCGTGCAGGTTATTGAAGACCCCTCCCGGGATTTTCTGCTGGGTGTGCAATGGCACCCTGAATTCCTGCTGTATTTACGCCGTCAGCGCGCTCTGTTCCAAGAAGTTGTCAGGTATGCAAAGGTGCATCAAGCGTGCGTTGACTGAATGCAGCCACTGCCGACATCATCTGTCTGCACATTGCCCAGACAGTCAACCGGGAGTTGACTAGTGACTTCAATATTGTTTCTGTCGATCTGAGATAACTGCATGTTTTCTAGCTGGGGGAAAGGAGAGTTGCGTGCGACTGTTCATGGACTGGATGACAAAACTGGTAAGTGCTGCGACCCGCCTTTTTGGCGCTGTACATAGCCTTGTCTGCACTCCGTATCATGATATCGGCATCGACTCCATCCTCGGGATAAACACTGATGCCAATGCTCAGGGTTACCTGGAGTTCATGGCCAGAAATAATGTGTGGTGCAACGAATTTGGCCAACACTTTTTCGGCTATATGGGCAGCATCCTTCCTAGCTTCAATTTCGGTCAATAGAATGACGAACTCGTCACCGCTATGGCGACTGACTGTGTCTGTACCCCGGACACAGGACTCCATGTCAGCCGCAACCACTTGCAGTAGATGATCGCCGACCGCATGGCCCAGGGTGTCGTTGATTTGTTTGAAATCATCGAGATCCAGAAACAGCAATGCAATTTGCTTGTGGTGTCGCTTGGCCATGCCAATGGCCTGAGTGAGCCGCTCGATAAGCAGCACCCGATTGGGCAGTCCGGTGAGAAAATCGTGTTGGGCGCGATGGCTCATCTCCTGAATTACAGAGCCTGATTGCCGGGCATCATGAAAAACAATCACCGCCCCGGCCATGCCACCCTTGCGATTCCGGATGGGGGCCGCAGAATCCTCAATCGCCACATCGGTACCGTCGCGGCGAATCAGCACGCTGCCCAAAGCCAGCTCTACCGTCCGTTCTTCACTGATAGCCCGTTGTGCGGGGCTTATCGCCGGCTCCCGGGTAGTCCCGTTAATAATACAAAAGACTTCATCGACTGGCTGCCCAAGCGCCTCTTTTCTGGACCATCCAGTCATTGTTTCGGCTACCTTGTTGAGATAAATCACCTTGGCTGTCGGATCGACAACCAACACGGCATCGCCAATGGAATCGAGTGTGATCTTTGCCATATCTTCGAACGAGACATCACCAAAGGAACCCATGGCAAGGTCATTGGCCTGCGGCGCTCTCTCCTCCTTCTTGTGAGATGAATCATCATGCAGCAGTTTGTGTCTTCTTTGCCTGCGAACCCAGCTCGCAGCTGCTCGAAGGCCACTGGCTAGATGATGAAATACCTTTCCTTCACCGGTGATTGTCAGAGAGCTGTTGCAATGTGGACATACTTCTCTCTGCCGGGAGTCGGTAACAGCCACTTCTTCATCAATGAGTATCAGGGAATTGTTGCAGTGGTGACAAACCTGTCTCTGTCCGGAGGCCGTAACACCTTTACCGGGCAAAGGATTGGAGGGCATCGATTTGTTCAATCTAATGATCATGGCAACCATACTAGATAGGCATTTTCCGTTGGTCTGTGCGCAACCCCACTCAGGATCCATGCGATAAACTGGACGTACCAACCTTTACCGATTCGAGAACTACCTCCATTAGTGTGTCAGCGCACCGACGCCGGCCACCGTCGGTGCGTACTGTGTGTAACAGACATACCGGCCTCAGTCATTTAACAGGAGCGCAAAAAGCAGAATAAAGCCGTCCGACAGCCATCCGGCTGTTACGGTAGCAGTCGTCTTTTTACAACGGAGTACCAAGATGAACAGATACACCCGAAAACTTTCACTGGCGTCAGCCATTTCGCTGGCCATTATGACCAGCGCCAACAGTCTGGCGGCACCCGAACCGTCCGGGGAAATCAAGGAGGCGCGCCAGGAGAGCCAGATTCTGACGACCTATGCACTGAGTCGCCATCTGGATACACACGATCTCAAGGTCACCGTGGATGACGGTGTGGCAACGCTGACTGGCAAAGTCAGTGAAGAGGTCAGTAAAGAGTTGGCTAAACAGATCGCTCTGGGCGTTAACGGCATCAACGATGTCGATAATCAGATTGAAGTTGACGCTGACTACACACCAACAACTTCCTCCGGTGAGCGCAGTTACGGCGAAGTGGTTCAGGATGCCTCAATCACTGCGGCGGTGAAATCAAAACTACTGTGGAGCAAAGATGCCCCCGGTTTGTCCGTCAATGTGGAAACAACGTCCGGCAAAGTGACCTTGCTCGGCAGTGCCAGCAGTCAGGGAGCAAAAGAGATGGCGGGTATGCTTGCCAGCAACACCTATGGGGTTGAGGCAGTAGACAATAAACTGGCGGTGGACGAAACGGAGAAGGCGGTTATGGCGGACGCCAAAGAGGAAACAGCCAGCCTGGGGCAGCGTATCTCCGACAGCTGGATCACTACCAAGGTAAAGTCCAGTCTGATGTATTCCAATATTGTCCATAGTTCGGATATATCGGTTACTACCAGGGATGGCGTGGTTTCCCTGAACGGCAAGGTGGCCAGCGGTGCAGAACATGCACTCGCCGTTGAACTCACCAAAAATGTACAGGGTGTCACACGTGTTGACGCCAAGGCTTTAAGCCATTCATAAGAAGTTATCGGGTTGGGAGGCAGTTAGGCTTCAACAGGCGATCTGTCTCCCGCTTAACCACCGCATAGCACTCGCAACTCAGTTGCTCCAGCCTGGGGCGGTCAATAACTTTGATGTGGCCGCGCCGGTATTCGATAACACTTAGCTTTTGCAACCTCCCCGCCGCCTCAGTCACCCCTTCACGGCGAACGCCGAGCATGTTGGCGATAAGCTCCTGGGTCATGATCAGATGATTGGTGGGCAAACGATCAAGGGACAGTAGCAGCCAACGGCACAATTGCTGTTCGATGCTGTGGTGCCGATTGCACACGGCAGTCTGCGCCATTTGGGTGATCAGTGCCTGTGTGTAGCGCAATACCAGCGACATCAACTGGCCGTGGCGGTTGAACTCATCGATCAGTCGTTGCCCCAGCAGCCGGTAACCAGTACCTCCGCTCTGAATCACGGCGCGACTGGACGTGCTCTCTCCACCCATAAAAAGGGAGATGCCCACCAGGCCTTCGTTGCCCACCACAGAAATTTCTGCCGATGAACCGCTTTCCATAACGTAAAGCAACGACACAATGGCGTCAGTGGGGAAGTACACGTAGCGCATCTTGTCCCCCGCTTCATAGAGCACCTTACCCAGGGGCAAGGGCGTTTCCTCGAGGTGGGGAAAGAGCCGCTGTTGAGCGTCGGCTGACAATAAAGCGAGCAAGCAGTTTTGAGTGGCTTGAGTGGCTTGAGTGGCTTGAGTGGCTTGAGTGGATTGAGTGGCTTGCATGGTCGGTGGCATCGTCGATGTCTTCCTTATTGGGATCAACAGATAAGTGCTATTGTAGTTTGTCTGCCAAGGGTAAGGTACGACACAACGTATATTGTTTTTTTATGGTTAAGGGTATTTTTTGGAACCATCCGAACGGATGATTGACACAGTGTCCTGGCGGCATGACGTGGGATCACAACCTGAAGACCATGACAAAGGAATCTGTTTCCGATTGATCCTGGCACGCGGCCATGGGCTATCAGTTTCCCGGGCACACCGTTATACATCCCTGTCGTCCCTCATGTTTGTCGTCCTGGTACTTCCTTGTAGGCTCGTCTTTTGTCACCCTGACCTCAGACGGCCCGGGAAACTGATAGCCCACGGGTTTGTGCCATACCCGTAGTCAAGGAGATTACTTCAGCCGCTGGCTGGGCTCTGTACGCTATCGAACATTAGGGGAAGTCGTTGGCAATCTGCTATAGGGAAACGGCACTCAACGGAGGAGGCTCGCATAATTTTCAATGCTCGCCTGGTAGCATCGACAGGATTTAGCCTCAAGACCCTTGCGATCAACGATGGTGATTTTTCCGCGGCTGTAGCGGATGATGCCTTTCCGTTGCAGCTTGACTGCGGCAATGGTGACGGCTCCCCGTTGTACGCCCAGTATCTCGGCGAGTAGCAGATGGGTCAGGGGTAGGCAATTCGTCTGGGAGCGATCATGAGCCAGCAAAAGAGCGCGTGGCAAGCGCTTGGCCACCTCATGAAAACGGGTGCAACTGATAGTTTGCAGTAGCTCCACGAGGGCAACGTACAAATAGCTTTGCAGAATATGACTCAATGCAGGGTACCTTTGCGCAGCCGCCTGCAGTATCTCGGCCTTGATCCGCATTGCCATGCAAGGGGTCTGAACGATACCGCGCTGCAGGGCGCGATTGATACCCAGAATCAGGCTCGCGCCGAGCATGCCTTCGCTGCCTATGCTCTCTGTTTCGAAAGGCCGGTGACCGTCGAGTGCGTTAATCAGGGAGATGTTACCGGTTACTGGGAAATAGGCATGGCTGAAGGATTCTCCTGTTTCACAAAGGATTTCACCAACGGCAATTTCAACAGGCTCACATTGGGCCAGCACAGCATTGCGCTCCCGGGGGGGCAAGCGGTCAATCAAACGATTTCCATCTCGACCTATATCGACAGGCTCACCTTATTCCTTTTCAGTGACATTGGGTTCTCCCGGAGGATCAATCAACCAGCCATTACATTAGGGGTGTCATGGCAGGAACGGCACAGAATATGACTGAAAATCGGCGATGTTTCTGTGCGCTATCAAACGGAGCCAGTATCAGCCCCTGTTGGGTGCTGGTTGAATTGCCATTGGTGGCATTGCCAACCCGACTGCAGCGCATGGCTGACTAGAAATGGAATATTTGCGTGTGATACCGCACAGAGATAATTTTTTTAAGAAGACATTATGTGTTTCGCGAATTTTGAGAGTGACCAGAAATTTTATGGAGGGCTCTCCCGGACACAGAACCGGCATTTGCATCAACAGCAACCGAGAGCCAGCCAATCCTGGAACGGCAACGTGAAAACCCCGGCAGCCCCAGCCGAAAGCGACCACACCCGGCAAGAGCAATAACCTAATTAACTGAAATAAGGAGTTTGGCTTGAAGTGGAATGCCGCGCAGGGAAACTGGAAAAACCCCTGGGTAAATGTGATGGAACATCAGCTTGAGGCCAGTGTTAATCAGTTTGTTTTATTGGTCTATCGCGGGAATGGAGAAACAGTTGATAGCCCTGCCCCCGGCGCCATTACGAATAAACTGGCCGTGCAAAAAACCAAACTCGTTCACTGGCCAATTACAAAAATTGTCGATGTCGAACCCGAACTGGCGTTCCCGATTGGCAATTCAACCCACTGGCTATAACGCCAGACAATATGACAGGAGAGACGTATGAACTGGGATATCATTGAAGGTGACTGGAAACAATTCAAAGGTAAGGTGAAAGCACAATGGGGCAAGCTGACTGACGATCGTCTTGATGTGATCGCCGGCAAACGCGACCAGCTCAAGGGCGAAATTCAGGAGGCTTACGGCCTGACAAAAGACGAAGCCGAAAAGCAGGTCAAAGCTTTTGAAGACGTCAGCAAAAAATGACGTTCGCTAAGTTTTGATGCTTTATACAAAATCGCCAGGCAGGGACGTGCAAAGTTGCCTGGCGATTTTTACTGTTATTAATGGCTTCATTAATTACTTATTAGCCTTATTAGTTAATAGTTACACTATTAATCACCACAACACGCCGGGATGATATCCAGGCTGTCATCCCTCACTGCATCAATCGTTGCTCAGATCCTTCCCGCCAGAAACAATACCAGCAGCACCAGCACGATAATGCCGACTATACCACTGGGCATATAGCCCCACTCCCGGCTGTGCGGCCATGCGGGAATGACGCCCACCAGCACCAGTATCAGAACAATGACAAGAACCGTTGTCAGGCTCATTTGAAGTACTCCATAAAATGGTTGAAGCTGAGACATTAGCTTGATTAAGCGTTCGCATCGGTACGCTATCGCACAGATGGGATTCCGGTACCGCGCATGCGCCCTTTTCGTTCAGGTGTTTCGTTCAGGTATTAGATGGTTTTCCGGGGCACTACCGTATCTTCAGTGCAGACAATTAGCCGCTATGTTAAGTTCGTCACCGCGCTTTTTTTCACTGTACGCTGTTTGGATTATTCGTCATGAACAACCGCCCCGGCTGGGTCTTTTACACATCGCTGATTCTGCTGGCGGCATTTGTCGGCCTGGGGGCTACCAACCCAGAGCAGCTGTCGGCATGGGCCGGGGTTGGTCTGCAGTTTACGACCGAGCATTTTGGCTGGTTGTATCTGTTTGCCACCAGTGGTTTTCTGCTGTTCTGCATCGGCATTGCCTCGAGCGATTACGGCCATATCCGCCTGGGTGTGGAGGGCGAGGCAGCAGAATTCCCCTATCTCACCTGGCTGGGGATGATTTTTTCGGCTGGCATGGGTGTGGGGCTGGTCTTCTGGGCAGTAGCCGAACCCATGAGTCACTTTGTCAGCCCGCCTTTCGGCGAGGCCGAGCCCCGCAGTCCCCAGGCGGCGGGAGCTGCGATGCGCTACGCGCTGTTTCACTGGGGGTTTCACCAGTGGGCCAATTTCGCATTGGTCGGGTTATCCATTGCCTATGTGCGCTTCCGGATGCAGCGCCCGGGGCTGATCAGCGAGACTTTCCGGCCGCTGCTGGGTGACAGGGTGGACGGTGCTCGTGGCCATCTGATCAATATTCTGGCGGTGGTCTCGACGGTATTTGGTGTGGCTACCACGCTGGGGCTAGGTGTCATCCAGATTAACAGTGGGCTGGTCTCGGTGGGTGATGTAGCTTTTGGCACCACCCAGCAACTGATGATTCTGGGCGGTATCTCGATGATTTTTCTGGTGTGTGCGCTGGCGCCACTGGAGAGCGGCGTGCGTTACATTAGTGATTTGAACATGTTGCTGGCGGGTGCGCTGCTGGTATTTGTGTTTTTTGCCGGTCCCACCGATTTCATTACCGCCGCCATGACCAACGCCATCGGAGATTATTTTGGTAATATCATGGGCATGAGCCTGGTGATGACACCCTACACCGGCGATGACTGGGTACAGCGCTGGACAATTTTTTACTGGGCCTGGGGGCTCTCCTGGGCCCCATTTGTTGGCAGTTTTATTGCCCGTATCTCCCGCGGTCGCACCATCCGCGAATTTGTCGTGGGTGTGATCGGCATGCCGGTGCTGCTGAGTGTGCTGTGGTTTTCAACCTTTGGCGGCTCGGCACTGTATTTTGAACTGTTTGAAGGTGCAGCCCTGGGCGATGCGGTGGTGCAGGAGATGAGCTCTGCCCTGTTCGCCACCCTGGCACTTCTACCGGGAGCGGAGATTGTCAGTATTCTGATGCTGGTGCTGATCATTCTGTTTGTGATTACCTCGGCCAACTCCGCCACGTTTGTATTGGGCATGTTCACCAGCAAGGGTGTACTCACGCCCAGCCGCTGGTCGCGGGTGACCTGGGGTGTGATTCAGGTACTGGTGGCCGGCGTATTGCTGCTCAGTGGCGGACTGGCGGCACTGCAGACCATCTCCATTGTGGCGGCCTTTCCGTTTATGATTCTGATGATTTTTATGGCCACCTCACTGCTCCGATCCCTGCGCACCGAGCGTCGCCAGCAGGAACTGCACGAGGCCATGACCCGCGAGCGGTTGCTGCGACTACTGGACAGCAGCGATCACCTGGGCGAGCCGGAGCGGCCCACAGAACTTGATGAATTGCGTGAAGAACTGATAGAACAGGTCAGCCAAGGGGAACCACCTCGGTCGGAGTAAAAGCTGGCTAACAGCAGCGTTCCGACATTTAAACGCATCAGCTCCACGATGGACTTCTGATCCTGTTGTGGTTGGTCGGGTTGACTGGTCGTCTGATCGCCACCCTGCTCAATCAGAGCTCGGCGGTAATCGTATTCGTGACGGCGGCATTGACCCGGCTAGGCTCGTGGTGGGACAGGTTAATGCGTGGTGTATCACTGTTGTGGCAGCTATCGCTGCTGTGGATTCCCCGGTTGGCTGGCAAGAGCCCGGTTAACGCCGAGCGAACAGAATTACTTGCACCAGTCAGGGCGCAGGTTTAAAAAGCGGAGTAACGTCGGGACAGTTGCGAGCTCTTTTCATCCATAGGCCAAGGTTAAGCCATGACAATTAACGCATCACAGACCAAGGACGCCACCGGCCGGGGCTGGGCAATAGTGATCTACGGGCTGCTGCTGGGCAGCATCATGACCGTGGTGACGGCTCCGTTAGCTGCAATTCTGGCCCACTGGCGACGTCCCGGCAGCGCCCCCTGGGTGGCCAGCCATCTCCGTTTTCAGGCGCGTACGTTCTGGATCGGCTTGATGGCCTGTGCCCTCGCTTTCGCCGCCTGGCAGGGGCTTGGCTACTTGGGTGCGCCACCGCTCAGTGCCTGGATATTCGGGTATCTGTTCTTCACTGCCCTGTTGATCTGGCTGGTGGGTCGCTGCGCCATCGGTATTCACCGGCTCACCGCCAATCTCCCAATAGATAACCCAAAAAGCCTGCTCTTGGGCCTGCACTCATCCAAGAAGTGATCAGCGCGACGTAACCCGCCGATAGATAGCGGGCAAAGCCTGGGGCAGATGCTCCGGCCGGCTAACCATAGCCCAGCCCCCTCGGCCAAACAGGCGGGGCAGATAGGCCTCCGCTTCTCTGTCCACTGTGACCGCAAACACCTGCACTTCCTGCTGCCGGGCGTCCAGAATCGCCCTGCGGGTATCCTCGATAGCGTAACGGCCTTCGTAATAGTCAGTGTCGTTAGGTTTGCCGTCGCTGAGCATCAGCAGCAGACGGTGGCGCTGGTGGCGCTGTGCCAGAAGTTCTGTGCAATGACGAATGGCCGGCCCCATACGGGTATAGTGGCCCGGCTGCAGAGCCTGGATTCGTCGCTCTACCCGTTCCCCCATAACCTCATCAAAGGACTTCAGGGTACTCACCCAAACCTGTTCTCTCCGTCGGGAGGTAAAACAGTGGATGGCGTAGTCGTCGCCGGACAGGGCCAGGCCGTGGGCCAGAGCCAACAGCGCCTCCCGGGCCACATCGATCACCCGCCGGTCCTCCAGCCAGGCATCCGTCGATAGGGAGACATCCACCAGAATATCCACCGCCAGATCCCGGGTACGTGGCAGTGAGGCGAGGTAAAGACCGTCGCTGGCTGTGCCAGTGGCAGCCAGGTCGCAGTGGGCGCGGACGACGGCATCCATATCCAGCTCCGTCCCCTCCAGTTGGCTTCGCAGCACCTCGCGGCCCGGGCGCAGCGCCTCAAACTGGCGCCGCACACTCAGAATCCTGCGCCGGGTCGCTTCGTCCTGCGGTATGGTTTGCTCTGCCTCGGGATAGGAACCGATCAGAACCTGGCAGTGGTCCGGTAGATAACGACCTTTGCGGTAGTCCCACTCCGGGTATCGGTATTTTCCCGACAGCGGGGCACCTGTGGCGGCGTCTGGAGGCAGGTCCAGCTCGAGCCTGAGTTTGGCGGCGGCCTTTTTGCGGTGGGGGCTGACGGTGATCTCATCGAGCTGTTCAGCGGACTTGTGAGCATCTTCGTCCTGCTCATCGTCCACCAGACGGTTCAGGTTCACCATCTCGGCGATGGAAAGCATTTTCTCGAAGCGGTTGAACACTAGAGGATCGTCCCGTTCACTCTCGGTTTGGCGGCGACGGCTGGCCTTGCGCCGCCCCTCCGGCCCCGTCTGCGCGACACTGTCGTCAGCAACCTCGTCCTGTTCATCAGGCGTACGGGGCACCGTTCCCACCATTACTGCTTCTCCCCAAAGGGGTACCGGCAGCGGTGGTCGATAGCCTTTCGGTGCATGCCACTCACTCAGCGTCATCTCGTCGAGAACAACAGAATAAATATCTCTGGCAACACCGACCAGCGGCATCGAATCGCCAAGCAATCGACGGATCACAGCCTCCACCGCTTCCTCCATAATCGGTAGTCGCCGCCTGGGGCGGCGCGCCAGCAGTGCTGAACACAATCGGTCATGGCGAGCGCCCAAGCCCGGATAATGTGCCAGCACCATACCACGGGTGCGCCGCACTTCCCGGAGGGCGAGGATATCCCGGCGCAGTGAGTCCGGCTCAGACGCAAGTGACCGGGCACAAGCCAGGTAAGCCGCCAGCCAGAAATACAGATCACGATTGAGGTCCCGGTCGGGAAGCAGGTCGATGCGTGGCGGCAACAACAGATGTTGTTCGTCCACCCGGGCCAGATCCAGGAGCTCTTCGTCGAATCCCAGGCGCTGGCGCCAGCGGAGCCGATGTCCGGACGTCCGGGCAGATATGGCACTGAGCTCAAGACCGGGGTCTCCGCCGCTAAGGCGAAAAAAGACCGCCAGACTCTTCTCCAGCTCCCGGAACCTGACCATTGCCTCCGGATAATGGGGATAACTGGCAGCCCGGGAAGCCCAGCGGTGCCAGCGCCGCCCTACCCACTCTTCCAGCTCCAGAAACTCCAACAGACCTCGAGGGCTCATCATTCATCGCCGAAGGTGGCACGGATGGCCTCCAGCAACCCTTCTTGAATGTCAATGTCATCGCTCAGCGGTTCCACCAGGGTAGCCCGGGCCGCCTGCAGTGTCGGCACTCCGGCCGCCATCAGGGTGGCGCAATAGATCAGCAGGCGGGTAGAAACAGTTTCTTCCAGATCCTGCCCCTTCAGCGTCCGTAGGCGGACCGCCAAATTCACCAGTGCCGTGCACTGATCAACCGCCAAACCACTCTCCCGGGCGACAATATCCCGCTCCAGGGCCGGCGGTGGAAAATCAAAACTGAGTGCGACAAAGCGCTGACGGGTACTGGGCTTGAGGGATTTGAGAATATGCTGATAGCCGGGATTATAGGATACCACCAGCATGAAATCCGGAGGCGCCTGCAACAGTTCACCCGTGCGCTCCAGGGGCAATACGCGGCGGTCGTCGGTGAGTGGGTGCAGGACCACGGTGACGTCCTTGCGCGCCTCCACCACTTCATCCAGATAACAGATACCGCCTTCCCGTACGGCCCGGGTCAGGGGGCCATCCACCCACTGGGTCTCGCCGCCACGCAGCAGATAGCGACCGGTGAGATCTGCCGCAGTCAGATCGTCGTGACAGGACACGGTAAACAAAGGCCTGTTTAGTTTGGCTGCCATATGGTGGACGAACCGGGTCTTGCCGCAACCCGTGGGTCCCTTCAGCAACAGCGGCAGCCGCTGCTCCCAGGCGTGACGAAACAGCTCACACTCGCCTCCAACGGGACGATAGAAAGGTAGATCCCCATCAGAATGGGAAACAGATTCGGCAGAGTCGGACATGATTTTTTCCCGATTGATAACGGCGTCACCACCGACAGGCAATAGCGCCTTTCAGGTCTGCTATTGTCTTCAGACGGGTTCTGTCGGCGTGTCGGCAACCTGCTCCCGGGCTGGCCCGAAGGTGGCATAAAGGAACAACAGTGCAGCCACGGCCACTACCACGCCCGCCCCCAGACGCATGGCGTAGAACAGCCCCAGCTGGGACTGCACCTCCATGTAGTTCATTCCCAGGACCCTTTGCAGGTGGGTCTGTACCACGCCGGCAAACGTCAGAGTAAATGTCATAAAGCACATGGCGGAGGTCATTATCCAGAAGCTCCACATATTGAGGATCTGGTTATAGGGCTGCATCCGACGCAACTGGGGCATGGCGTAGGTGATGACGGCCAGCACCATCATCACATAGGCACCATAGAAAGCCAGGTGACCGTGGGCAGCCGTGACCTGGGTGCCGTGGGTGTAGTAGTTGACGAAGGACAGGGTGTGCATGAAACCCCAGACACCTGCCCCGAAGAACGCCACAGTGGCACTGCCCAGGGTCCAGAGCATGGCGGCCTTATTCGGATGATTGCGACGTCCCTTCCAGAACATGTAGAAGGCAAACAACACCATGGCAAAGAAAGGCAGCACTTCAAGGGTGGAGAAAATACTGCCGATGGGCTGCCAGTACCAGGGTGCGCCGATCCAGTAGTAATGATGGCCGGTTCCCAGGAGACCGGAAAACAGGGCCAGTCCGATAATGACGTATAGCCACTTCTCAATGATTTCGCGGTCGACACCAGTCATCTTGATCAACAGATAGGCCAGCAGTGATCCCATGATCAACTCCCAGACACCCTCGACCCAGACATGGACGACCCACCACCAGTAGAGCTTGTCCACGGCCAGGTTGGCCGGATTGTAAAAGGCGAACAGCCAGAATATTGCTGCCAGCCACAGCCCCAGCATCAACACCATATTGATGGCCGTTCGGCGGCCCTTGTAGAGAGTAATACTGGTGTTGTAGAGAAAGATCAAAAAGGAGACGGTAATCAGGATTTTCGCCCAGAGGGGTTGTTCCAGAAACTCCCGGCCCTCATGGATACCAAGCTGATAACTAATGAGAGAACCGGCACCGGCCACGGCAAACAGGGCAAGCTGCAGGTAGGCCAGATTGGGGCTGTGAATTTCCGTTTCCGCCTCCTCCGGCATCAGGTAGTAGGTGCACCCCATAAAACCCATCAACAGCCATACGATCAACAGATTGGTGTGGCTCATGCGCATGATGTGGAACGGCATGGCCTCGGTCATGAACTCGGGCAGGACATAGACAGTAGCCGCCAGCAGGCCGAACACCACCTGCAGTACAAACAGAGCCATCGCGACCATGAAAAACGGGAGGGCCACCTTCTGGGTTTCGTATTTCATCGCCAAATATCTCCTTTTAATTATTATCTCGGGGTTTCCGCCAGACTTTTTGGTGTTGAGGCGCCCCCACCTTTGGATGAATACATCAGCCTGAAGGATGGGGGGGCCAACCCTGGGTATCGATATCGTCTGTCCAGCGGAAAAAATCCACCAGGGCGTCAAGTTCTGGCTCGCTAAGGTCGAAGGCGGGCATTTTTCGCCGTCCCTCGATATTCAGCGGTTGCGCTTTGATCCAGCCCTTGATGCCGGCCCGGGCTGCCTCCGGATTTTCCCGGCCACCATAGCGATGCCAGACATTACCCAGTTCGGGACCGAAGTATGCGCCCTCCCCCAGGATGGTATGGCAGTTGATACAACTGTTCTTTTCCCATACGTGTTTGCCCAGCTTGACAGACTCCGTCAACCCCTCCTTGTCGGTAGAAATGTTCACCATGTAAAAATGGCTGTGGACAGTCAGAGCGGCGAAGACGATAAAAAAGAATAGCGAACCGCCAAAGAAGATATTGCGGGCTCCGGAACGAGTCAGTTTTTCCGTCATAAACACCTTCCCATGCACGGTTATTGTTTTAGTTTTTCAACCGATGTTACACACCGTTCTATTCAGACTAGCACCTATCTGGCAATCCCACCAATTCTATTCCTACACATGTTGCCCCCCCCTCCTTTCAACTACATTCGCTACGGCCAGGCTACTGCAATGGACCAGGTAAAATCCTCAGGAGGCTTGTTTCTTCATGACGGCATTTAGTTCCCTGACGCGATCTGCACCGAGATGTCTGAGACCAGCAAAGCATTTCGCACAGCGTCTAATCTGCCGGTACACTACCTACCGCTCTTGTTGAGTCTACATTGACTTCTTCCCGTGAATTAAGGATACATGTCTAGTGGTTTCGGTCAGTGGTACTGTATATGGATCAGCTTTTCTGGCATTTCAATAAGAATAAAGCCAGTCTGGATCGCAACAACTATCCCTATTCATACGTGATGGTGGCTGCAACCGGGCCTGGATCCGCGCTCACGGGACTACCGGTCTATGCTGTCGGGAATGCCTGCAGATAATCAGCAGCAATGTGCCCTAACCGCCAACTGAGTAACAAAACGTGAAAACATTCGCCGTACACCACATTCTCATCCTTGGGATGCTCGCGATCCCGGGGCTGTCGTCGGCAAACACCGAGTTTTCCAGCTGTCTCACATCACTTCAGGCACAGGCCCGCAGCGCGGGCATCAACGAGAGCATTCTGAAGGATGTCATCCCCGGTCTGCAGCAACAGGAGCGGGTCATCAGTCTTGACCGGAAGCAACCCGAGTTTCTGCAGACCTTTTCCGAGTACCTCGATCTGCGGGTCACCCCGGAGCGTGTCGAACGCGGGCGGGCGCTACTGGAACAGCACCGGCCGTTTCTCCTGAATCTGCAGGAGCAGTATGGCGTACCTCCGCAGTACCTCGTGTCCTTCTGGGGTCTGGAAACCAATTACGGCAGCTACCTCGGTCGCATGCCAACACTCGATTCACTGGCGACTCTGGCCTGTGATCAGCGTCGCAGTGATTTTTTCTCAGGTGAATTCATCGCAGCCCTGCAGCTGATGCAGCGCGAATCCCTCGAACCTGCGGATATGCAGGGGTCCTGGGCAGGCGCCGTAGGACATACCCAGTTCATGCCCTCTTCATACCTGCGCTATGCCGTGGACGGTGACGGCGATGGCCAGATCGACCTGTGGCGCAGTGAGCGCGACGCCCTGGCATCCGGCGCCAACTACCTGAAATCCCTGGGCTGGCAGTCTGGCCTTCGTTGGGGCCGCGAGGTGCAGTTGCCGAGCGACTTCCCGTTCCAGCATGCCGGACAGCGCGATCAGCGCCGTCCGTTACAGGCGTGGGCCGACTACGGAGTAAAGCGAAGTGATGGTGGAACACTGCCCACCGCCAGCGTGGATGCCGCGCTACTGGTACCAGCAGGACATCGTGGGCCCGCCTTTCTGGTCTACGACAATTTCGAGATCATCATGCGCTGGAATCGCTCCGAGCTCTACGCCATTGCCGTTGGTCACCTGGCGGATCGCATCGCCGGTGCCGGGGCACTGCGCGATAGCGGCACCGCCCAGGAGCCTCTGCGCAAGACTGATATCGAGCTCGCCCAGAAGACACTGAACGCACTCGGTTACGATGCCGGTCCAGTTGACGGTGTGCTGGGCTCCACGACCCGCAGTGCACTGCGGGAATTCCAACTCGCCAACAACATGGTTGCGGACGGCTATCCCAACCCATCGACGTTGGAGGCTATCGCCAGTCATCACAGTCGTTGATCTTTTTCAGTGCACCCCGGAGCGTTTAACCGGGGCCTGGCTGATCCCGGCCAGCTCAACGCCATACCTAGTACCTGAAACATTAAACTCCACAGGCCTCTTCTTTTGGTGGTCTCTGTAACGAACGGCCATTCACTGCATCCAAAACAAGAGCGATCTTGCACAGAGCGGGAAGCCAATTGTTTATGCTTGCGGATCATTACGAGGGGGCCGGCGCGTGTTGAAATGTCGAGATATCGTTAACACGGCCGATCAACTGCTCGACGGCGACATGAACCGCCGTCAACTGCTGGCCACAAAAATGCATCTATTGTTGTGCCGCCACTGCCGCCGCTATGTACCCCAGTTGCGCGCCCTGTTGCGCGCCATTCCTTTTATGCACAAAAAAGCCAGCGACACCGAAGTATCCAAAGTGATGGAGCATATCCACAGCCATCGGGGCAACCACCCCTAGCGGGGGGAGGTATCCAGCTCTGTAGGACGCGGTAACCCCGGCCCCTGCCGCCACCAGTGGTCTCAGCTAGGGGCATTGTTGCTGATTTTTGCCATTGGCCTGTGCCTTCTCCACAAAAATCTGGTGGCCATTGTAGGCCATGTGTTGAGAGAAACCGTCTTGAACTTGAAATTACTGAGATCACCGCGCTGGATAATTTCTCGAATTACTATTAATAGATAAATATAGTTATCTGATTTTATTAATAATTATATTGAAAAAATACCCTAATGACTGATAGGGTGTTTCTGCCTCAACATGGCTCAATGGAGCACCCATGCACGCCGCCACCCTTATGCTGATTATTTTGAGCGCCGGACTTGTCAGCCAATGGCTTGCCTGGCGGATCCGTCTGCCGGCTATCGTTGTACTGATTACAGCCGGCCTTTTGCTGGGACCTGTGAGCGGCATCATCGAACTGGGTTTATCTCAGGCCGAGCTGACAGAACTCATTGGCATGGGGGTCGCGATTATCCTGTTCGAAGGCGGTATGGATTTGAAGGTTGGCGAAATTCGGCGCGTTGGTCACGGCGTGGGCCGCCTGACCATTCTTGGCCCGCCGCTGGCTTGGGGTTTCGGTGCACTGGCCGCACATTTTGTTGCCGGACTGAGCTGGCCGGTCGCTTGGGTACTGGGCGCTATTCTGGTGGTCACAGGTCCGACCGTGATTCTGCCTTTGCTGCGTCAGGCCCGTCTCAACGGGGAGTCGGCCTCACTGCTGAAATGGGAGGGAATCGTCAACGACCCGATGGGTGTATTGCTGGCGGTACTCACTTTTCAATACTTCACGCTGGCCGGGAGTGATTGGTCTCAGGTGCTCACAGGGCTTGGAGCGGCAATTGCCGCAGCAGCGCTGTTTGGAGGTGTGGGAGGATGGCTCACAGGCTGGTTCTACCGTCGCGGAGGGGTCCCTCCTCACCTCAAGCCACCGCTACTGATGTTGCTGGTGCTGGCGGCTTACTGGGCCAGTAATCTGGTCCAGCATGAGGCAGGGTTACTTACCGTGACGGTGATGGGCCTGGTCATCGGCAATATGAAACTGGTCGAGCGCGAGCCACTGCGTCACTTCAAGGAAAATCTCACCATCGTGCTGGTATCAGTGCTATTCATAGTCATCCCTTCTCAGCTCAGAATCGATCAGTTGGAGCTGCTGAACTGGCGAGTGATGGCCTTCGTGCTGGCTATCCTGTTGCTGGTGCGGCCGCTGTCCATCTTTCTGGCAACGCTGGGTGCACCCATGCGTGGCAAAGATAAACTGCTACTGGCGTGGATTGCGCCGAGAGGTATCGTCGCCGCAGCCACTGCAGGCATCTTTGGCCCGGCACTGATTGCTGCCGGCTATCAGGACGCCGAATTGCTTCTACCGATCGTTTTTCTAATCATTATCGTGACCGTATTGGCGCACGGTCTCACGCTGGGGCCACTGGCACGAAAATTGTCTCTGGCGGCAAAGGAAGAAAACGGTCTGCTGATCGTAGGAGCCTCTCCCTGGACTCAGGCCCTGGCAAAGGCCCTCAAGGATCTTGAGGTAGACGTGGTTGTCACCGATGGATCTTATCAACGCCTAAAACCAATCCGCATGGATGGCATCAAGGTCTACTATGGAGAAATTCTCTCCGAACATGCCGAGCATGAGTTAGATGACGAGCATCTGAGTTTTCTGCTGTGCGCTACCGACAATCATTACTACAACGCGCTGGTCTGCAAGGCACAGGGCGCTCAGTTCGGACACCACCGCACTTTTCAGCTGCGCCCTCACGAGGAGTCAGGCCAGGAGCAGAAGCGCCTGACCTTGCAGCAGCGCGGCTATTTCGCCTTTGAGCCTCCAACGGATTTTTATACCCTCCAACAACGTCTGGACGATGGCTGGACAATACAGTCAACGCGCCTGAGCGAGGATTTTAATCTCGACCAGTTGAAAAGCCGGCTGGGTGAATCCGGCCTTGACTGGTTATTGCTCGGCAGTCTGTCTCCACAGGGTAAATTACGAATTTGTTCGAGCGAACAGCCCTTCAAGTTCTCCACTGGTTGGACTTTACTCTATTTTTGCCCAGGGGGTGCCACCATGACCCAAACGGATAGAACGAAGCCAACCGACACAACTTCCTGAGCGTAAATGAAGCCGGCACGACTCAAACCGTGGCCGATCTGGCAACCGAGCAAGCTGCTGGTTAGTCCGGCTTCGAAGGGGCAACACCTGGATTTTCAAAATCGCTTGTACGGGATGTCGCACAGGAAGCTTTCTTTCTCGACCCCGTTGCCAGCATAAAAACCAGTAGAACTGAAAGTTGCGCCAGTATCCCCTGCCAGCTGGACTTGACGCCAATCCAGTCGATTTCGAAACTGACAGGTAATGGGGTGATACCAATGAGGGCTGCTTCCTGCAGTGCCGATACAGCCTTGCCCATCAAAATGAATGCCAGGGCCAGCAACAGGTAGGTGGTAATGGAAAAGAATTTGGCAATAGGCAACTTCACCGAATAACGGGCCAATACCCAGGCCAGGAACACCAGTAAACCGACACCGAGAGCAAAGCCGCCGATAACCGATGGGTATTGAGTGGATACCGCCTGCGTGAGCAGCGCCTGATAAAACAATACCGTTTCAAACACTTCGCGATACACCACGATAAATGCGAGTAACGCCAGCCCCCACAGTGTCCCCGACGTCAGGTGGGTATTGATATGCTGCTGGATATAGGCCTGCCACTGCGCGGCATGGGTTTTACTGTGCATCCAGATGCCGACATAGAGCAACACCAATACCGCCAACAGCGCCGCGACACCCTCCATAACTTCCCGGCTGGCACCACTGATACTGATCAGTGACTGTGCCGCCGCCCAGGTGGCAATACCGGCCAGCAATGCCGCAACCCAGCCCAAATGCACATAGCGAAGCCCGTCCTTGCGCCCGGTTCGCACTAACACGGTGACCATGGCAATAACCACCAGTAACGCTTCAAGCCCCTCGCGCAACAGGATGACCAGGCTTGCACCAAACAGTGTGGCATTGGACAGTGTGGACTCGGATAACAACCGATCCGCGTCATCCAACTGTGCCAGTGTTTGGCTCATCGCCGCTTCCACCACGCCTGCAGGTTGTGGCTGTTTAAATAGTTGCCGCATTGCCATCATGTCGGCTTCCAGCGTCTGGCGCAGTGCTTTATCCTGCGTGTCCAAACTGTTTTCGATCAACTCGAAACCGTCCAGATAGGCACTGACCGCCAGCGTCTGTGCGGCTTGGTAGTCGCCCCGCTGGTGCGCCGCCTGTGCAAGCAGCAGTTGGTTGCGGGTGATTTTAAGGGGATCGGCTGATACCTCGAACAGCGGCTCCGGATTGGATCGCAGGCTTTCCACCGTCTGCAGAGTAACCTCCGGGTGATCGGCAGCCAGTTGTGCCGGATTATGGTTGACCAATTGCTGCAAAGTGACATTGGATGCCTCACCCGGTACAGGCGAGCCGGATTGAAATGCCAAACTGCCAACGTAGAAGGCCAGAGACCAGCGTTGCTGTTCTGACAACTGGTCAAAAGCCGGCATCGCGGTTTCATCTATACCGCGAGAGATAGCATCGTACAGACCCAACAGTGATCGATTAAGGGCCCGCTCTTTGTCAGAAAAATCGGTTGGAGCTGGCGTCAGTTGCGCAGCCAGCACACCATCGCCGCCACCGGACACACCATGACAAGAGGCGCACTGATTCTCAAAAAGCTGTTTGACGCTCGCCTTGGGCAACAGGCGATCAGGTAGGGATGACTGCGGTATCAGAGCCAATAAAGAACCTCGCAAGTTACCGCTCATTTGCCGAATAGTCGCGGTATCTTGTTTCTTCTGGATGGCATTTTGTAACGCACTTGCCTGGGCTGCCAAGTCGTCAGCCTTGGCTGGTTTTTTCTGAATAGCGGAAATATTAGTCACAATAAGCTGGGAAAATTCGAGCATTTCCCGATATTCACCCTCGTTGGTCACCCGTCCATCTCTAACGGCTTCCACGTAATCCACAGCAATGTATTCGGCCAGTTGTGCCAATTGACGTAGCTGAGCAAAGCTGTCATCCATCTCTGCCTGACTGGCTCTGGGATACAAACAGGATAAGGCCACCAGTATTACTGCGGTATTCAGAACCAGTAGTTTCGAATGTGTAAAACGGCGTACCCAGTGAGCCTGCATTTACGAGATCTCTGATTATTTTTGATAATGATAATTAATCTTAATTGTAAACCCTATGCTATCTATGAAGTCAAGCGTGCGAATGGTTTCTCGGCATTTTGTAGTGACACGATACCAGAGCGAAGCCCGAGGACTACCGTGAACGGTCTATGACAGGGAGAATTGAAGAGTTTCCGCCCTTACCTGGCTAACCTCCCCCTTTTTTTCCTATCGCACTAGCCTTCAATTTTCCGGGGAGCCGGGTGAATGAGTTCGGTGAGAAAATAGAAACATGCAACAGCCAGGTGAAAGCATGTCTAAAAACACCGTTATTGCTACCACCCTGTCATCTTGATCAGAGCGCGTCGCCATAGCCGATAAAGCGCCAGCGCTCCTGCAACAACTCGCGCAACGAGCCACCGAGACGAAGATTCAGATCCTGCGGATGAACACCGATGCGCAGGGTTCGCCGGGAGATGCGGGCCATCCCGATTTGGCTACTGTTCCATAGCCGGAGGCTCCCCGCACGAAACGCCGAATCGGCTTCGAAGCCCACCAGTGGCAGTGGATGCAAATAATCGGTGCGCAGCTCCAATACACCGCGCAGCACCTCAATTCGCTCGAAATTCAGCGATGTCAGCGAGTGCCGCGCAACTGCACCCAGCGCCCAGGCCGGGGGTACATAGAGCGACGGCGCAGGCAAATCGTGTTCGGCGAACCAGCCGTGTGAGCGGCGCATCAGCGCCAGGATACCTTTGCCGTCGAGCGCCAGGTGTTCAGCCGCGTTGCGCGACAGCAGGATCGAGTGCAGTCGATGGTAGAGGCCGCGCGGTGTCCCTACACGATGCAGCCAGCCGTGCGCGGCGAGTTCGTGGCCTAGGCCCGCCAGCTCCCGCAGCCGGTCGAGTTGATCGTCACGCCAGTTGCATCCGGGCACAACCAGCAGGGTCATGGGCGGAATGGTGTAACTGCTGCAGAGTGCCAGGAAATCTTCCACCAGCGAAAGCGTCTCGGGCATGACGTCGTGCATCGACAGCACTGCTCGTGGTTGGCTATTCATGCCGGTTTTTGCGCGCGTACCGTTCCACAAAATCCAGCCACTGATTGATGGTATGGCTGTTCAGGGTTTCGGCGGCCCTGCGTGCAGCGGCAGCTTTGTCCTGCCAGGTGCTCGCCGGAAGTTCACTCAGCTGGTGCAACACTTGCGACAGTGACTCTCCCTCACCCAGGGTGAACAGCGAGTCCTTGAGCAGTGGCCAGTCGTGAATGCCGGCGTTGGCGGCCACCAGCGCAGGACGGCCGCGCGCCATCGCTTCCAGGGCGACAGTGCCAAAGGTCTCCATGTGCGAGGGCAATATCAGCAGTCCGGCGGCGTCCATTTCGACACGCAGGGCATCGCGTTCCAGCCAGCCGGTCAACCGCAGATTGGGCAGCGATTGTGCCTCGCGCTCGAGTTCACTACGCAGCGGACCGTCGCCAGCTATGACAAAGCGGATGTCCGGCAGTGCTTTCACAGCATCGAGGACAACAGGCAGGTTTTTCTCCGGCGCCAGACGCCCGGCGAACAATACCTGCCGCAGCGTCTGTTCGGGAGGCACGATCGGGGTGTCGAGAAACGCTCGCGATAACGGGGTACCCATCACATCCACGCGCCGAGCGCCAAGGCGTTCCACGGTGGCGTTGAGACCAGGGTTGTTGACCAGCACCGAGTCACTGTTGCGGCAGAGAATACGATTGACCTGCTCCAGGTACCAGTGCGCCAGGCGATAAAACCAGGTGTCGCCGTAAAGTTTCACCAGCCCTTCGAAATGCGTGTGGAACGCGGTAAGAAATCCAGCACCGCTGCGTCTGGCAAGCCAAAGCCCCAACAACCCGAATGGCCCCGGCGTTACCGAGATCACCAGGTCAGGCCGCAGCGCACGAAACTCACGGCGGATACGCAGCACATTGGGGGTGATGAGTTTCTGGGTAGAGTCGCCGGGCAGAGGCAGGGCGAAGCGCAGTAAACGTTTTTTCACCACTGGCTGGAACAGTATCAGTTCGCCGAGTTGCGGCCCGAGCTGGGCGGCCAGGTCTTCGTAATAGGCCCCGGCACCATTGCGTGCGGGTAATGCGTCGGAAAAAATTGCCACCCGCAGCCGGCTGGCATCGCGTTGTCGCTGGCCCGATTTGGAATCCAATGCAGCCCCAATCTTGATATCGTTACTCATGTGGAGTCCGCCGGTGGTTCGAGTATCTCCCGGTAAATGCTTACCAAGTGGGGTTGTGGCGCCACGGATTCTGACAGCGGCGAGTGAACGTGCCCCCTGCTGCCACCATAGTCACGGGCCTCTCTGGCAGCATCCTCCAGTACCCGTTGCAACGCATCGGTGAGCGGGATCTCCAGCTGGCGCAGTGTCGCGGCGATGGCGGTCTGCGTTTCGTTCTGTAATTGGCTGTGATCGATCACCGCGAAACGGCTGGCCGGCAGGCAGCGGCGCTGCTCACGCAATTGCTGGTAGACATGTTCCAGGCTCGTTCGGAATTCATGCGTGACGAGATCCGCGGCCGCCGTCGTGCCAAAAAATACCAGACCGTCGCGAATGGAGCTGAGCTGGGAGCGCAGCGCACCACCCGGCTCACGCAGACAGATCAGAAAGCGCGAGTCATCAAAATTTTCAGCGAGATCGGGCAGCCAGGAACCGAAAGCGGCGTTCTTCGACAACAGTCGGCGTCCTCTACCATTGACGTAGAGATGCTTCTGTAGGCAGGACCGGTAAAAATTCAGCAGCACGGTGCGTTCGCAATCCGGCAGTTCTCGCAATCGGCCCAGCAGCCACAACGACTCACTGGCGGGAAAGGCCAGCACCAGGATAAAACAGCCACCCGCGGGCAACAGCGTGAGGTAATCCTCTTCGGCAGCCTGCAGGCCAACCTCGTGGATGTGAGCGAACCCACCGGTCACCCGACGGGTAAGCGCATCGCCGAATCGCTGCAACGGTCTGCCGAGCAACCGATCCAGGGCGGCGAACAGACCAAACAGTTTCCGCTCTGAAACCGATGGGGCTAACAGTGCTTCCCAGGTATGAAAGGTAGTGAAACTGGCCGTATCGCGAGCCAGTGTGCGGTGCAGGAAAGTCGTTCCACTGCGGGGCACGCCACTGATGAACAGTGGCTGGCGGATTTCAACGCGGCGCCAGCCGGAAAAAAACAGCTCGTCGAGCAGAAAACCCAGCCAGTGTATGGCCTGCAACAACAGGAACAGCGGAAACAGTATCAGCAGGACGGCCAGCCGCCGGGGACCTAGTGGCGCAGCGCGACGACCTTCTGTCCCGAAGGCTTCAATAAACCAGCGCGCGTGCAGTCGCACACTGAGCAGGAAAGCATCTCTCATGAAGCCGCACCGGGGTTTTCCGCCCGGTTGCTGAACACCAGCCTGCTGGACACAGAAAAGTTGAATGCCAGGCCGACTATTCCACCGATCCAGATGGCAACCAGTGGCAACAGCAGCAGTGACTGCGGCTGGATCAGATGACTGTGACCCAGCGCAATTACGCCGCTGAACACGGCGTAGTTGAGAAGCCCTCCAGTGGTATGAACGCCGAAGTGTCCGGCCATCTGGCGATGAAAGCTGCCGCGCTGGCCGCGCCCGAAAGTGAAGTAACGGTTGAGCAGATAACCCACCATGATCGCTGTGGTCAGCGAAATGATACGGGCGACATATAAATTCATACCGAACAGCCAGGGCAGCAGGTAAGTGCCGCCGGCATCGATTAAAGAAACCTTCACCCCAACGGTGGCGAAACGCAGAAACTGGGCGAGGCGGCTGTGCGAATGCAGGTAACGACTGAGGTACCACTTCATCGGGAACTTTTGCCGGGATTAAGACAGGAGCAACGGACATTATCGGATGCCGGCAGGAGCTGTCAATCCGCGTCTTTCGGGCACAAAGACGACATTCTTGCCGCCTCGGCCTGTGATCTGACTAAAATCAACTGTCCAACGAATACCCCCGCCACAGGTAATACACCACGGGCAACACTAGCAATGTCAACACTACTGCGCTGATCATGCCACCCACCATTGGCGCCGCAATCCTGCTAACCACTTCCGCTCCCGTGCCCGTACTGAGCATAATGGGCAGTAACCCGGCAATGGTGGAGACCGTAGTCATCATCACTGGCCTTACGCGAAGCCCGGCCCCCTGTATGACAGCCTCCAGGACCTCTACCTTACGTGGTTTCACTCCCTGCTCACTGCACTGGCGCAACAACCGAGAGTACGATTGATTGAGGTAGGTGAGCATAATGATGCCTATCTCCACCGTGACACCGGCGAGCGCAATAAATCCAACGGCCACTGCAACTGAAAAATTGTAACCCAGAAGGTACATGAGCCAGATGGAACCGATCACAGCCAGCGGCAGTGTACCGAGGATGATGGCAATTTCAGTAAAGTTACGAAAGTTCATATACAGCAGCACGATAATGATGGCCAAGGTCAGCGGAATCACATAGGTCAGCTTTTCCTTGGCCCGCTGCATGTACTCATACTGGCCGGACCATGACACCGAATAGCCCGCAGGCAAATCCAGTTCGCTCTGAACAGTCGCCATGGCCTGTTCGACGTAACTGCCCACATCCACACCGTCAATATCGACAAAGATCCAACCATTCAGCCGTGCGTTCTCGCTCTTGATGGCCGGAGGGCCGTCTTCTACATACACTCTCGCCACATCAGCCAACGCAATACGCTGGCCGCCAGGTGTGACGATAGGCAACAGCGAGAGCTGTTCCGGTGAATCGCGGTAATCCTGTGGATAGCGCAGATTAATAGGATAACGCTCCAGTCCCTCAATGGTCTGTGCCACGTTCATACCACCAATAGCGGTAGCTAACACCTGCTGTACATCGGCAATATTGAGGCCATAGCGAGCGGCCTGTTCCCGCTGAATATCCACCTTGATATAACGCCCGCCGGCCACCCGTTCGGAATAAACCGAGGCGGTGCCGGGCACATCCTTGAGAACCTGCTCCAATTGCTGACCGATTTTCTGGATTTCCATCAGGTCCTCTCCAGCCACTTTGATGCCAACCGGGGTCTTGATACCGGTGGCCAGCATGTCAATACGGGTCTTAATCGGCATTACCCAAGCGTTGGTCAGGCCAGGAAATTTCACCAGGGCATCCAGTTCCTTCTTCAGTTTCTCCGTGGTCATGCCCTCACGCCATTCATCTTTGTGCTTGAGTTGAATAAAGGTCTCGATCATGGTCAGCGGCGCCGGGTCAGTCGCTGTCTCAGCACGCCCAATTTTTCCAAATACTGTCTTCACCTCAGGTACAGTCGCGATCAACTTGTCAGTTTGCTGCAGCAACTCCCTGGCTTTGCCAACCGATAACCCCGGGTAAGTCGTGGGCATATACATGAGATCACCCTCATCCAGATCCGGTATGAACTCACTGCCAATTTTATTGATCGGCCAGATACCGACCAGGAATATCACGACAGCCATTACGAGCGTGGTTTTTGGGAAACGCAATACGCTCTTGAGCAGCGGCATATACCCTGCAATCAGCAATCTGTTAACCGGATTCCTGCTTTCGGCGACTACCCTGCCTCTGATGAAATACCCCATCAAAACCGGGACTACTGTGACAGCAAGCGCCGCGCTGGCTGCCATGGCATAGGTTTTGGTGAAGGCCAGCGGACTGAACATGCGCCCTTCCTGCGCCTCCAGGGTAAATACCGGGACAAAGCTCACAGTGATAATCAACAGACTAAAGAACAACGCCGGTCCCACCTCGGCAGCCGATTCGGCCACTACCTTCCAGCGGTTTTCCGGCGTCAATGGCGTGCGCTCCATGTGCTTGTGCATGTTCTCGATCATGACAATAGCGCCATCAATCATGGCGCCGATCGCAATCGCAATACCCCCCAACGACATGATGTTGGCGTTGATCCCCTGCCAATACATCACGATAAATGCTGTCAGAATTCCCAACGGCAGGCTGATCACTGCCACCAGTGATGATCTGACATGAAAAAGGAAAATGACACAAATCAGCGCTACGATGGCAAGCTCTTCAACCAGGCTTGTCCACAAACTGTCAATGGCGCGAGAAATCAGCCCAGAGCGATCGTAGACGGTAACGACCTCAACCCCTTCAGGCAAACCCGCCTTGAGCTTCTCCAGCTTGGCCTTGACACCATCGATGGTCTTCTGGGCATTCTCGCCAAAGCGCATCACCACAATGCCGCCCACCGCCTCACCCTCACCATTAAGTTCGGCGACGCCCCGCCGCATCTGTGGCCCCAGATCAATATCCGCCACATCCTTGAGTAGCAACGGCGCACCATTGTCATTAACGCCCAGAGGAATGGTGGCGAGATCCTCAATGCCCTGGATGTAGCCGCTAGCCCGCACCATGTATTCAGCTTCGGCCATTTCCACCACCGAGGCACCGATCTCCTGGTTGCCCCTGCGAATGGCTATTTGAATATGGGACAGCGGGATACCAAACGCGCGCAGTTTTTCCGGGTTCACTTTCACCTGGTACTGTTTGACCATGCCTCCGAACGTCGCCACTTCCGAAACACCCGACACGGTTTGCAGTTCGTATTTCAAAAACCAGTCTTGCAGGCTGCGTAGCTGGCTGAGATCGTGTTTGCCAGTGCGATCCACCAAAGCATAAAGGTAGACCCAGCCAACGCCGGTGGCGTCCGGCCCCAGCTGTGGGCGGGCACCGGATGGCAATGTCGGTGCCACCTGGGACAGGTACTCCAGCACCCGCGAGCGCGCCCAGTAGGCATCCGTCTCCTCGTCAAAAATCACGTAGACGTAGGAGTCGCCGAAGAAGGAGTAGCCACGCACCGTGACCGCACCCGGAACCGATAGCATGGTGGTGGTCAGCGGATAGGTTACCTGGTCCTCCACGACTTGTGGTGCCTGCCCCGGATAACTGGTTTTGATGATCACCTGGACGTCAGATAGGTCCGGAATAGCGTCCACTGGCGTGTTTTTCAGTGCAAACAGACCGCCACCAACCAATATCAGGGTGGCCAGCAATACAAAAAAGCGATTGCCAATCGACCAGCGGATAACGGATTCAATCATGGTCGCTCTCCCCCCGGTCAGGACTACCCTGCTCCATGCCCTGGCCAGTACTGTGATCCGGTGTCGGTGTTATCTCAGGTCCCGGGCCGGCATGTTGACCATGATTCCCTTCCGTTGGCGGTCTCTCACGTGCCTCTTCGGTGCCGGGAATGCGTACCTGGGTCAACCGATAATTGCCATCTGAGCCCCGGGTGACCTGCACGTGCAGACGCATGTCTGGGCTTATTTCTCCCATGTCGACAGATTCGTCGACGGCAAAATTCATGGTCATGGCGGGCCACTGCCAGTCTGGGATAGCCTCGTGCTCAAGGGTGACCATGCGGTGGTTTGGCATTAGGCTAGCGATACGCGCAGCTACCCAGACTGACAATGACGTTTCGTCCTCGGCATGCGACATCCGTTTGAAATCAGAGGTCTTGCTGGATTCCGAGTCAATCAGGAACTGCGCGGAGGTCACAATACTCTCTCCTTCGTTAAGACCCGAGAGTATTTCCACCTGCCGTTCACCCACGCGTCCAGCCCTGACGGCAATGGACTTGAATTTACCTTCACCCAGAGCCAACACTACACGCATCTGGCTGCCAGTACGGATCAGTGCCTCCCGGGGGATCAACAGGGTTTCGGGGCCCGGTTGGGTATCAATGACTATTTGTGCAAACATGCCGGGCTTCAAAAAACCGTCCGGATTGTCGAAATGCACACGAATCTGTGCGGTGCGCGTATTTTCGTTTAGCGACGGGTAGACATAGTCCACTTGGCCCAACCACTCCCTGCCAGGCAGGTAGTCCAGCCGCATGCGCACCTTGTCGTCGACCCTGACGAGACTCACCTGACGCTCGAAGACTTCACCAATGACCCAAAGATGCTCCAGCTGTCCAATGGCCATCAGACGCATGCCGGGTTTTACATACATGCCCTCTCGCACGCCCAGGTTGTCAATGATGCCGGGCTGAGGCGCGGTAATGGTGATCGTCTGACTGACTCGACGAGTCTGTCGTAACTTCTCGACATCCGCTGGCGGCACCTGCAAAGCCGATAACCGCTCCACAGCGGCACGGATCAGGACCGGATTGTCGCGCTTCAGTGCCAACAGCAACTCCTCTTGAGCGTTGACCAGCGTCGGCGAATAGAGCGCATACAGGGGTGCTCCTTTTTCTACCCGATCACCTGCGGCCTTGACATACAATTTTTCGATCCAGCCCTCCACCCTGGGGTGCATATGCACCAGGCGGTTCTCGTCATACTGCACATAGCCCACCGTTTTGACTTCCAGATGCAGGTGGCCCGATTCGACAGTGGCGGTGCGCACACCAAAATTGTTGACAACATCAGGCGAAATCAGAACTGTACCGGCTTCACTCTCTTCATCTTTCTCTTCGTAAACGGGGATCAAATCCATATTCATTGGCGATTTCCCGGGTTTGTCACGCCGGTAATTCGGATCCATAGGCGCCACCCAGTAGAGTGGTTCACGTTCGCCGTCAGTCGCATTGATGCCATCTTCCTTTAAATGACCCAACAACCAGCTGCCGCCTGCGCCAACCAGTACACCGATAATGGCCCCCATCAAGATCTTTGAAAAAGCTTTCATTTTAAACACCTCAGAAGTCTTCAACCGGACGCGTCGAGTCAGGCGAGGCCTGGGCGAGCAGGTAATTGATTTGGGCGATGGTCTTTTGGCGCTCCACTGAGATAGCGAGTGCTTCAATCTTGGCATTCAACTCGGCAATACGGGCACGCACGGCTTCGGCAAAATCGCCAGCGTCGTTGTTATAGGCAGTCAGAGAGGATTCAGCCAATTCCGCCATTTTCGGCAACAGCCGGTCGACGTAAAGTGCGTATCGCTCATCGAGACGCCCTAAGTGCACACTCGCCGTTTCCAGCTCCGCAATCAAACGACGGATCAATAATTGCTTATCAGTCCTGATCGACTCAGCATGGCTAATGGCGGCGCTGACCGCCTTGTCCTGTCGGTTAGCGGTGAAAATGGGCAGATCAAAGGTGACCCCAACGGAAAGCAGATCTGACCTATCCCGCCCCATCGGGTCCCGATCACGATAACCATACTGGGCACTGAGTCCCCATTCGGGCTTGTATTTCTGTCGTGCAAGATCGACATCGGTTTCCATAGCCTCGATTCTTCGGTCCAATGCCAACAAGGTGGGATGATTGCTTATCCATACATACCGCTCCTGTTCAGAAGCGGAAGTCGACACCGGTACGGCGGGCGATTCCGTGGGCATTACCCGCGCAAGCCCATTGCCAGCAGAGGAGCCAACCCATTCGGACAGACGCATCTGGGCGGTTTCCTGTCGCTGTCTAAGCGCCGTCAATCGGTCCTCAAGCCGCGTCAACTCCAGTTGGGCGCGGATCACGTCCTGTTGTCGCGCGCGACCTGTGGCTGTCGAATAACTGGCCTCTGCCGCGTCGACCAGATATTCAAATAATGCCCGGTCTTTCTCGATCAATTGGATGCTTTCCTGAGCGATGTACGCATCCAGCCATATCTGTGCGACTGTCGCCGTCACTTTGGCCCGGCGGTCTTGCCGCAACAATGGGTGTTGCAGAGCGAGCTGCAGCTTCTTTTGTTTCGCCAGTGCGAGCGAGTCGCCTCGCGGAAACATTTGGCTGACCCCCACTGAGAGTTGGGTCATCGCCTCCTGATCAATATCGAAACTATCGACAGGAAAATTACTGGCCATCAAGCTCATCCTGGGATCCGGCAGAGTCGCGGCAGCCGTTGCCTCATCGGACAGAGCGGACTGCGTATAGCGGCTACCGGCCAGCCAGGGGTCAGCCGCAATGGCGATGTCCACGGCCTCCTTGAGTGTCAATCCCTCTTGTATTGTCTGTGCATTGACGCAAGTACTGCCGGTAACGAGCAGGGGGAGCATAATCAAACCAAGTACAAGGCTTGTTACTCGCGATAGATTCATATTTGCCTCCGGCGATATATCGCCAATGGATTTCAGGTTCCCACAACAAGGTTGCGTTTATGGTCCGGTCCTTCCGAACTAGGCATATTTCTGGTGTCTATAGAACGGATTAGGCCCTTGAAATCAGGCGATAGGAGGTCTTAGGAAAGGAAAAATCGGTGCCGGTGGAAAGACGGCAGGAAGGGAAACGATGCCACCTGGGCGGGTGTCCGGTGCCATTGGTAAAGCCACCATCGGTATCAGCAACTGAACGGGCACGACACATCCCGATGTGACGCACCCCGTTCCTGATTTGCCAGTAACACAACAATCCATCTCGTTATGTTGTTGATCGTCAAGATTGAGCATTGCCTCATGGTTATTGTGCTCGGCAGCATCATGGGGGATTGCGGCACGCTCATTTGCTTCGTCGCCCATAGAGCAATAGACCGGAACCGCCGTGGCAGAGGTCTGCCACAGCAACGTTATTATCAAGAGAACTACAACACGTATGTCCCGGATCACCCAACCCCACTTTTGCTCGTGCCGAATCGCCGATACTCTGCGCGATAGATCAACGTCTACCAGTCTGGCCCCTGCCCTGTTCGGAAGGGTTACAGATGACATCAACTTTATCATTGCCAATAATAAGAAGGCAGCGTCAACAGAAAGATTACTCCAAAATCACATCGTTGTAATCTTTGCGTTATGCGGCGGAAAGGGATTCCCCTCTCGATCACCTGTGACATTCATCTCGAAATATAGTAAATAAATCGATATATTTATATGATTTTATTAATAATTATATTGAAGATTGTTATGGGGACTGACAAGAAAAATACGCCCAGCGTGTTTTTGGTACCGGCCGGATTTATCAAGTCCTTCGATATAGATGGCATTGGCTTTCCTGAGAATGCCAACTTACAACTTTCTTATTCCAGCAGAAGTTCTCCCAACCAGCTCTGGTCTACAGCACTGGATTTTCGCCACTGCCGTAAACAACCTACTGCCTGGTGTTCTGCGCTGCTCTCAGTCTAACGCGGCTCGTCAGGCTGATGTAGATTGAAACGCGCCGACAGCGAGATGGTAAACCAGCAGACTTCCATCGCCAGCACCGGCCAGTTGGTGTCAAGGTAAAGCTGCGGCAGCAGTACGAATGCCGCGTAGGCATTCCATAGATGGTAGGGGCCAATTGACAGTCGACGTGCGGCGAACAACAGATAGGCGGCGCTGAAAGCAAATGTTGAGCTCCAGCCAATGATCGCCACCGCCAACTGCCACTGCCACTGCCACTGCCACTGCCAGAATAGCGCGGGCAGCGCGACCACCCAACAGAGCCCAACACCGGCTGTGAGGATGCCCGACCCTACCCTTACGAAGCTGAAACTTCCACCTATCAACAACCAGACACTGATCGCCGCCCAGAAAAAATTTATGCCCACCGCCTGCCAGGAGGCAATGGCTGCAGAAGATACCACCAGGCACAGGGCGGCAACGCCATTGACCGAGAAATACACGGGTCTGTGCCAGCGCGGATAAAAAGCGAGGTAAGCATAATTGGCAAGGTAAAGCAGGGTGCCGAACCAGCCCAGTAATTCAAAACCGGTCATAGCTATTCAATTTCGATATGCAGGTTCTTGACGTAGAGTTCACGACCAACGTGGGGGCCGTCGACGATGCGGATTTTCGATAATGCCACCATGGCAGCGTATAGTTTGGGCGAGTTGAACTCTTTAAATACTGCATCACTCCAATCCAGCACCAGCCCGCGGCTACCCGGCGGAATCATGACGTAGCGATTGTCGGGATGCTCTCTCTGCCGCTGAGTCTGTCCGATGATCACAGGATGCCCCTCCCCCACCACCAGGCGCACATAGCCAGTACTGCGCCCGGCATCCAGCGAGGTTTCCCGCACTTCATCCTGTTTTTTCACGCCAGCCAGCTTTTCCAGCGCCTCATCGAACGCCTTGATAAATGCCTCCCCCTGCGGATCGTCATGTGTCACCAGATGAACCGTATCCTGTGATAAATAGTCCTCGCCGGGGATATGGCGAAAGGAACGGTATTGCCAGGGGAAATACTCCAGGACCAATGCCTGTCCTACGAGCCTGGTCATGGGCAACAGATCGATATCACCGTTGAACAAAGCGCGCAGGGCTAGCACTTCCGACTGATACTCCGTGGCACCGACCAGCCATGCCTCGAATTTCTCACCGTAGGCATACTCGGCTACACGACCGAGTCGAAGATCGCCGATGGAGTCCGGCGGTGAGGAAAAATCTTGGTGCTCACGGCTGTAATAGAGCACATTGTCCACTGTCATCAGGGGTGCAGAAAAGCGCACATCGGGATAGAGTTGCTTGCGGCGAGCCGTTTCGAAATACGGAAATGACAGGCGGATTTCGTTATTGTTGACCATTTCGTAGGCCAGCGAAAAATCTACATATTGCCACTGCGGATCGAGTCGCATATTGCGCAGGGCAAGCTCGACAATACGTGTGATGGCGCCTGTCTCCTGGCCCTGCGCCCGATTCACATAAGGTGGCCATACGTCTGTATAGACGTCCACTGCGGTGAAAGGATCGGCGGGAGCAGTGCCCGACAGTAGTGCTGAACACAACAGTGCACTTTTAACGCAGTTTGAGAACTGCATACAATGCTCCCAGCAAAACCACAATCAGCAAATTAATTCCCATGAAAAGATCGATATTCCAGGTCGCCAGTACGCTGAGCAGCCCCGACGTCCGCTCGTCGTAGTAATTCAGTGTCGGTGAAGTCACCATCTCCCGGCTGTAGGTAACAAATTGAAGCGCGAGATCGAGTATGGCAAACAGACCAATCAGCGCCAGCAGGCTGTCGGTAAGAATCGAGGCCAGGGAGCGCTTTTTATTATTGATTTCGTTGATACGGGTCGAACAGACATCCACCATCCGCTGCGCATTTTCCAGCAGGTCATCGAAATCCCAGGCCTGCAGTATTTCTTCCATCCACTGTTTTTTTGCCCGCACCAGGTGATTGCGTGCTTCGTAATAGGTCGTAATGTGAAGCTGTGTGCGGGCCCTTACCCGTTGCAGTTTCAGCTCGCTGGTTTTCAGGTTCTTCTCGAGAAACACATCGGAAATATCCGCGAGAAGATCGCGATTGATATAGTGTTGTACCGCATAAAAATACTGGGCCAGAATCATGGCTTCGACTTTCTGGCGATCCGTCTGGTGTTCCTGTGCGACTATCACATAATTCAGCCAGCGCAACGAATGGCGCAGCCGACCATTGATTAAGTCATCGGCATCTTCGGGCCGAATGGTCGCATCCAGCCATTGATGGAGCAGGATCTGAGTGTCTTTGCGCTGCACGTCCTCTGACGACAGGTTGAGTATACTGCCAACCCAGAGACACGTCAGACCGCTGCATTCTTCGCGCAATTGCAGGTTGTCAATATTTGCCTCGCGCAGAGCAGCCATAATGCGGGCAAATTCCCGGTTGGCAAATTGACTTATGGCGAGTTTGGTTTGCTCTTCGGCCCACTCTTTCAGTGCATGGGCGGCAATATCGGGCGCCGGCTTCAATACCAGTTCCACCACCGCCAGCTCGCTGTTGAAGCAGTGCAATGTCAGTTCAAAGCCGTCGACAGTTCGACCCCGCCAGTAACCCAGCCGTATATCGCGGTCGTCACGGGTGATATCCGAATAGGCAGTGGACCCGGGCCGATCCACCTGGTCGCCCGCCTCTGCGGGGCAATGCCAGTCCGGAGCGTGCAATACCTGCCCGTCTCCCAGTGCAGTTATACGCTGCACAAGTTCGCCGTAGGCAGCGGAGAATTCGTTCACTCCTGCCCTGACCGACAGCGGATAGTGAACCGGTGTGATTGTGGTGATCTGCATCTCCGGACTGCCCCTGGAACACTGGTCGAGCCAGTATACGCAACAGCGACAGTAAATTGGAGGGACAACCCCAATTAACCCGGCTAAAGTCTGGGAACGCTACTTCCCTGCACTGGATTCAGAGTGACTTGATTGTCGCGCTGCGGACTGGATGCTCTGCACCAGCGCACGCAGGCCGTTGCCGCGGGTGGCGCTAAGATGGCGTATCAGGTCGAGAGCTTCGAAGTAGCCTTCGATATCAAAATCGAGGATATCCTGCGGAGTTTTGCCATTGTAAGCGGCGAGTATGATACCCAGCAGGCCCTTGACGATGAAGGCGTCGCTGTCCACCTCGAAATACAGATGGTCATTTTCCTGCAGTGTATTGAGCCAGACCTGGCTCTGGCAACCACGCACGAGCCGCTCATCGGTTTTCAGTTCATCATCCATGAGCGGCAGCTCCTTGCCCAGGTCGATGATGTACTGGTAGCGCTCTTCCCAGCTATCGAAGAAGGCCAGTGTCTCCTTGATGTCCTCGGCACTGATGGTATTCCCAAAGGGATTGCCGGTACTGTTCTGGGTTGCCGTCATGATGAATGGGGTTTCCGGTAACTAGAAAAACATGCCGGTTTCGAGCTGCGCCTCTTCGGACATCATCTCCCGGCTCCAGGGTGGATCGAAGACCAGCTCCACATGCGCATTCTTTACGTTCGGCACCTGCTTCACCCGTTGCTCCACATCGCCCACCAGTACCGGGCCCATGCCGCAGCCCGGCGCCGTCAAGGTCATCTGGATATCCACCCTGCCGCTGCCCTGATCAATATCCAGATGGTAGATCAGCCCCAGGCTGCGTAGATTGACGGGGATTTCCGGGTCGTAGACGGTCTCCAGCGCCTGCCAGACCTGGTCTTCATCGATGCGGCCATCGCCGGGATCAGAGAAATTCAACTCCAGTTTTTTCTGCCCCAGTGCATCGGCGTCCACGCCATCCACCCGTACCATATTGCCCTGATGCACAACGGTATAGTTGCCGCCGAGGGACTGCACGATGGTGACGAAAGATCCGGCCGGAATTGTCACGGGATCACCCACCGGCACTAGTCGCCCCGGGCAGTCACGTGCAACATTGACGATACTGCGTTCCTGACTCATTCGTTCTCTATCTTGAGGTCAAAGCTCTCGCCGCAGCCACACATGTCGGTGACATTGGGGTTTTCGATCTTCAGTGTCTGATTGACGCCCTCGCGGGTATAGTCAATTTCCATACCGCGCAGGGCAATGGCACCTTCACGACTGAAATAAATGGCCACGCCATTATCCAGCGTCAGGGTTACATCGTTTTCCTCCGGAGCAGGCACTTCCTCGATAACATACTTGAAGCCAGTGCAGCCGCTTTTCTTCAACCCGATGCGCACACCGGCACCGCCATTACGCTGCAGTTGTTCGCGAAAATGGGACGCGGCAGCCGGCGTAATGGTAATGGTCTGGGTCAGATCAAATTTCTCTACACTCATAATGCTTTACCTTCCTGCGGCAATTTTATCCTGAATGGATACGGTGCCGCTCACCGTATGAAATTTTGTTACCGCAGCATCCGTCGCGCCTTGGCGAGTCCCTCGAACAGGCGGTCGACTTCTGCGCGGGTATTGTACAGGGCGAACGAGGCCCTGACCGTGCCGGGTATGCCATATTGTGCCATGATCGGCTGGGCGCAGTGATGGCCGGTGCGAACGGCAATGCCCTGCTGATCCAGCAACATGCCGACATCGGAGGGCGGCACACCGTCCAGCAGAAAGCTGAACACGCCAGCCACATGGTCGGCCTCGCCAACGCGGGTCAGCCCATCAAAGGCCGCTCCCTGCGCCAGGGCATATTCGAGTACATCGGCCTCGTGTGCTGCCACTGCCACAGGGTCCAGGCGCTGCAGGTAGTCCACCGCTGCGGCCAGCCCGATGGCACCGGCGATGTCCGGTGTCCCGGCCTCGAAGCGATACGGCAGCCCCTGATAACTGGTGCCGGCGAAACTGACCTGTTCTATCATTTCGCCACCACCCTGCCAGGGCGGCATGGCTTCCAGCAGTTCCCGGCGCCCCCAGAGCACACCGATACCGGTAGGGCCGAACATCTTGTGCCCCGAAAAAGCATAGAAGTCGCAATTCAGTGCCTGTACATCAACAGGGGTATGCGCCACCGCCTGGGCTCCGTCGATCAGGACTTTTGCCCCCACCCGATGGGCTCTCACCACAATGTCCGCCACCGGATTCACTGTCCCCAGGGCATTGGAGATGTGACTGACAGCCACCATCTTCACGCGTTCATCGAGCAGCGCATCCAGCGCCGCCATGTCAATCTCGCCGCTTGGAGTTACCGGAATCGGCACCACTTCGGCACCGGTGGATTCAGTCGCCATTTGCCAGGGCACAATGCTGGAATGATGTTCCAGTATCGGGACCAGCACCCGGTCCCCAGGCTTCAGATTGCTGCGGCCCCAGCTGTAAGCCACCAAATTGATGGCCTCAGTGGTGCCACGGGTCCAGAGCACCTGCTCAGGAGCGGGGCTATTGATAAAACCTGCCAGGGATTGACGCGCATTTTCTATCGCGGCCGTGGCCTTTTCCGCCAGAGTGTGGATGCCGCGATGCACGTTGGCATTGTAGCCACGGTAATAATCACTGATGGCGTCAATCACGGCATTGGGTTTCTGTGACGTGGCGGCATTGTCCAGGTACACCAGTGGATATCCGTTGACCTGCTGTTGCAGGATCGGGAAATCGCGGCGCACAGCCTCCACATCAAAAGCTTGCTGTCTGATGTTTTTTGCCAGTGTTTCCATGCGCCTATTCTGCCCTCTCTGTCTGTGTCACCTGCTGCGCAAACAGACCGCCCAGCACGGGCTTAAGGTACTCGCCCAGAGAGGGGTGCTGCAGGTTGTTGATGAGTTCGTTGATGAAACCGGTGCTGAGCATCACTTGCGCGTGCTCTCTGGCGATGCCGCGGCTACACAGATAATAGAGCGCATAGTCATCGAGCTGTGCGACCGTGGCCCCATGGGCACACTTGACATCGTCCGCATAGATCTCCAGTTCCGGCTTGGTGTCTACCTCGGCCTTGTTGCTGGTCAGCAGATTCTTGTTGCGCAGTTCCGCCACTGTCTTCTGGGCATCCGGATGAATATGAATACGCCCGTTGAATACCGCCCGCGCGTTATCGCTGATGATACCCCGGAAAACCTCTTTGGTCGTGCAGTGCGGTCTGACATGCTCTATACAGGTGTGGTAGTCGATATGCTGACTGTGCCGTGGCAGATAGATGCCATTGAGGTCACAGTGGGCACCTTCACCTTCATGGCGCACTACCACATCCAGACGCTTGAGTATTGAGCCCAACCCCAGATGGAAGCTGTTGAGTCTGGCGTCACGATCGAGCCGGGCATGTACACCGCCGATATGCAGTGCGTGCTCCTCTTCCAGATGCAGCCGGTAGTGGCAGAGTCGGGCATTGGCGGCCAACACCAGTTCGCTGACACCGTTGGTAAAACTGTTCTGCTGGGCCTCATTACTGGCGAAGTGTTCCACCACCGTAGCCTCGCTGCCAGCCTCCATGACAACCAGCAGTCGCTGGGACAGGCTGAAGGCTTCACGTTGAGGTACCGTCAGCCAGACGACGTGTAGCGGCGTCGTGACCTTGCGGTCCTGTTTTACATGCACGAATACGCCATCATCGAGCCAGCTATCGTTGAGGGCTGTGAACATGTATTTGTCGCGATCGGCGACCGTACCCAGATGGCTGCGAATGGTTTCCACCTGTGTCTCATCGGCCTCGCTGAAGAGCACGACCTCCATGTTGCCCACGACCTCCCCACTGGACAGTTCGGGACTGTAGAAACCGTTCACAAACACCAGCATGCGGGCGTCCAGCCCAGTGATGTGTATCTGATCACGCAGGGCCGTCAGCGCTGGCGATGAAGGGTCCTGGCATTCGGCCCGGTCCAGATAGGCGCCCTCTTCCAGGGCCCGCAGCCGGGTATATTTCCAGTCCTCGGTCTTGCGCGTGGGCATGCTGCTGGATTTCCAGCTTGACCAGCCCCTGCGACGTTGCTCACTGAGCCAGTCCGGCGCCTCGGCGGGGACCATTTGCAGGGCTTCGGCGATAAAATCACTCATTACACAGCCTCGCTTTCCAGCCAGCCATAGCCTTTATCTTCCAGTTCCAATGCCAGTGACTTGTCACCGGAACGGACGATACGGCCAGCCCCCAGCACGTGAACATGGTCCGGCTCAATGAAATCGAGCAGACGCTGATAGTGGGTGATCAATATAAAGGAGCGCTTGCTGTCGCGCATGCTGTTGATACCAGAGGCCACCAGCTGCAGTGCATCGATATCGAGGCCCGAGTCGGTTTCATCGAGGATGCCCAAATGCGGTTCCAGCAGCATCATCTGCATCAGTTCATTGCGCTTTTTCTCGCCACCCGAGAAGCCCTCGTTGACGCCGCGTTTGAGAAAATTCTGGTCCAGGTCGACGCGCTTGCAGACCTCACGCGCCTGTTTCATGAAGCTCACGGAATCCAGCACCTCCAGGCCACGGTGCTTACGCATCCCATCCACGGCGGTTTTTAGAAATTCCATGTTGCTGACACCGGGAATTTCCACCGGGTACTGAAAAGCCAGGAACAGGCCGGTCAGGGCTCGCTCTTCCGGTGCCAGGGCCAGCAGATCCTGCCCCATAAAGGTGACTTCACCGGCGGTGACCTCATAGCCTTGACGACCGGTCAGCACGTGGCCGAGGGTGCTCTTGCCCGAGCCGTTGGGGCCCATGATGGCATGTACTTCGCCTGCTCCGATGTCCAGGTCGAGACCACGCAGGATTTCCTTGCCCTCGACGGTGGCGTGCAAATTCTTGATAGATAACATCGTTACTCTAACTCTCCTGTATAAATTCTTTGAGACCGACCTTATATCGGACGGCACCTTCTAACCGACGGCACCTTCCAAACTGACTTCCAGCAGCTTGCCGGCTTCCACCGCAAACTCCATGGGCAATTCCCGGAACACTTCCTTGCAGAAACCATTGACGATCATGGAGACCGCTTTTTCCTCGCCGATGCCGCGTTGGCGGCACAGAAACAGCTGTTCGTCGCTGACTTTGGAGGTGGAGGCCTCGTGCTCAATGATGGCGGTAGGATTTTTACTTTCTATATAAGGGAACGTGTGCGCACCACACTGGTCGCCGATCAGCAGCGAGTCACAGCGCGTGTAGTTGCGGGCACCGGTGGCGCCCGGGTTCATCCGTACCAGACCACGATAAGTGTTGGAGCCGTGCCCGGCGGCAATACCCTTGGAGATGATCGTCGAGCGGGTGTTCTTGCCCAGATGGATCATCTTGGTACCGGTATCCGCCTGTTGAAAATTGCTACTCAGCGCCACCGAATAGAATTCACCGATGCTGTTATCGCCCTTGAGTACACAACTGGGGTATTTCATGGTGATGGCAGAGCCGGTTTCCACCTGTGTCCAGGAAATGTGGGCGTTAGTATGCGCCACACCTCGCTTGGTAACGAAGTTGTAAATACCGCCCTTGCCTTCCTCGTCGCCGGGGTACCAGTTCTGCACCGTAGAATATTTTATTTTTGCGTTGTCCAGCGCCACCAGCTCCACCACTGCGGCGTGCAGCTGGTTTTCGTCCCGCATGGGTGCCGTGCACCCTTCCAGATAGCTGACCTCACTACCCTCGTCAGCCACGATCAGAGTGCGCTCGAACTGGCCGGTTTTGGCCTCATTGATACGGAAATAAGTGGACAACTCCATGGGACACTTCACACCCTTGGGAATGTAGACGAAGGAGCCGTCACTGAAGACCGCACTGTTCAGCGCCGCATAATAATTGTCTTTCTGCGGCACTACTGTGCCCAGGTGCTGACGCACCAATTCAGGGTGGTCCTGCAGGGCCTCGCTAATGGAGCAGAAGATCACTCCGGCTTCATACAGCTTCTTGCGGAAAGTGGTACCCACTGACACCGAGTCAAACACGGCATCCACAGCCACACCGGCGAGCATCTCCTGCTCATGCAGGGGAATGCCCAGCTTGTCATAGGTCTCACGCAGCTTCGGGTCCACCTCATCCAGGCTCTGGGGTCGGTCTTCATCGCGCTTGGGCGCAGAGAAGTAGGACATGGCGTTGAAGTCAATATCCGGATAGCTCACATGCGCCCAGTGCGGCTCGACCATTTCCAGCCAGGCACGATAGGCTTTCAGTCGCCACTCCAGCATCCATTCCGGCTCGTTTTTCTTGGCCGAAATGAAGCGGATAACATCTTCGTTCAGCCCCGGTGGCAGGGTGTCCGATTCGATATCGGTAACGAAGCCTGCCGCATAGTGGCTTTTGATAAGATCGTCAATTTGTTCCGACATGGTGTTTGCTGCTCTCTGTCTGTACTCTAAATTTTAATACGGAATTCGGCTATTGCTCGACAGACTCGATCCTTTCATCCTTACCGGAATCTGACGGGCACAGGGAACTGCCTTTGGATTCAGCTTCGCGAGCCATGACATCGGCCAGAGTTATGCCCTGCAGATAGCCCCGTATGTGCTCGTTCAGGGCCTCCCACAGATGATGGGTCAGGCAGATTGCTCCATGCTGGCAGTTGCCCTCTCCCTGGCAACGGGTGGTGTCCATATTTTCGCTGACGGCAGCTGTGACCTGAGCCACGCTGATATCTTCCGGCCGCCCTCCGAGCCGATAACCGCCCCGGGGCCCCCGGAAACCGACCACCAACCCTTCCCTGCGCAACCCGGCAAACAGTTGCTCCAGGTACGATAGGGAAATATCCTGCCGCTCGGCGATCGCGGCCAGGCTCACCGCGTACCGGCTCGGCTCATGGCGAGCCAGATCCAGTAAAGCCCTGAGAGCGTAATGTGCCTTGCTTGTTACCCGCAATGAAACCTCCTGGAACGTTTCGAATCCTAGGCCTACACTGTCTCAAATCCGAGTAATTTAGTCAAGTATTTGACCCGGGTTTGGTAAGGGGTTAATGGGTAGAAAATGGGCTTTCCCGGGTGCGCACGGTCTCGTTGTGCGCAGCTCCTGAATCCTCAAGCCACGCAAGATCATGTAGGCTGAGGTGACGTGCAGGGTGGCACCATTGATCTCACGGTAATGAAATACCCCAACGCTGAGGATTCCTCCATGACATCGTCCAGCTACAAGGATTTAGTTAACCGCTTTCATTCCGATATTTTGAACCCTTGGCGCCTTTCCTGATGTACCTTTTTCGTGCCGGCTTGCGCCCGACTGTCAGACTCCCGTTCTGGCACAGATCTGCTACCCTGTAAATCGGTAAACCGGGCTGCTACAGCCCCGCAGGAAACTTAATGGACTCGCAACTCTTGCTGTTACTGGTAGCGTTGGCGCTCGGAATGCTAATCGGGCTTCAGCGCGGCTGGCACGAACGCGACACCCCGGCAGGTGGTCGCATTGCCGGAATCCGTACCTTCGGTCTGCTGGCACTGAGTGGCGCACTGGCAGGCGTACTGACGACACCGCTCGGCCCCGGTATCGCTATCGCCATGGGTCTTGCCGTCACCCTACTGCTCGGGCTGGCCCACTGGCTCGATTCCAATAATGACCACGACTACGGCATAACGACCGTAGTCGCTGGCATCGTGACCTATCTCATAGGATTGCTTACCATACTTGGCGACCTTAGACTTGCGGTCGCCGTGGCCGTAGTCACTACCATCGTGCTGCACTTCAAACAGACCCTGCATCAGGCGATGGGGCACCTGAGTGACAGTGAAATGCGCGGTATCCTGCAGCTGGCACTGATTTCAGCCGTGTTGTTGCCGGTATTGCCCAACCAGAGCTACGGCCCCTGGAATGCGCTTAACCCCTACGAGATCTGGTTGATGGTCGTGCTGATCGCCGGCATCAGCCTGGCTGGTTACTTCGCCATGCGTCTGACCGGTTCTAACAAGGGGGTGATGATCACCAGCGTACTCGGTGGCCTGGCATCCAGTACTGCATTGACCCTGAGCCTGGCACGTATGAACGCCCGTGTTCCCATGCCGCGCCTGCTGGCCTGTGGCATTCTACTGGCCTCGGCAATCATGTACCCGCGAATTTTGTTGGAAGTCGCCGTCATCAATCCCGCACTCCTGCCGACTCTGCTTCCCCCCATGCTGGCCATGACACTGGGTTGTATGCTCGGCGCTTTCTTTTTATGGCGCAAGCGTGAATCCAGTACAAACATAAATACCGAGAAATTGGCTACACAACCTTTCCAACTCATTCCTGCGCTGAAATTTGGTGCTCTGCTGGCCGGGATTCTGCTGATCGCACACGGTATTCAAGAACATATGGGAGAACAGGGTCTTTGGCTGGTATCGATTGTGGCCGGTCTGACCGATGTGGATGCGATCACCCTGACTCTGGCCCGCATGGCACAAGACAGCATCGGCACGGATACCGCCGTAACCGGCATCACGCTGGCGGCAATCACCAACACGCTGGTCAAAGGTGGCTTGGCCCTGTTTGCAGGACATACCTCACTTTGCCGTCCCCTCTGGCCCGGATTATTGCTCGCCGTTGTGCTGGCACTGCTAACCCTATGGATACTTTGAGTCCGCAATCGCAATAATGAAAGCTGATAGGCAAAAGACCCTGCTGAACCCCGACACACCTTCGTTGTGATATTGAAGCGCTGGGACAGCCTCGTGGACCGGATGCTATCCAGTTTTCCATCGGCATCGACGATCCGGATGCTGGGTGTCGTTCGTCATTGCCCGACCCCTCAAGGCTAACGTAATATCAAGCCGCAATCCCGACCATTTGGGCCCTATTCCGACCGCTACCATGCCTGAGTCACGAATGCCGAGAGACAAGCTGAACAAGGCACCACCAGCGAAAGCGATGGCTTTCTTGCAATCGCTTCGCCTCCACCCGGTGGCCTGGCTGGTCGGCATTTTGCTGATCGTTTACTCAGGCACGTTCGCCTGGCATGTCCACAAGCCGCTGCCGGACGGCCTGGACACGGGCTATCCGCTGCGTGCGGCAAGTGATGTCAATTTTCTGGTCGACAGCACCTGGCTCGACGCCGATGGTCAGCAGCACCAGCGCAGCGAGATCTTCGAGACGTTGTTTGCCCTGATCGATGGCGCCGAGCAGCTGATTGTGCTCGAGATGTTTTTGATCAACGAGTTCGCCGGCCAAGCCGGCGACGGACATCGCGCGCTTTCCAGCCAGGTATTCGATCGATTGCTGGCGCGCCGGCAGGCCCGCCCCGACATGCAGATTGTGCTGATTATTGACCCCTTCAACCGGCTCTACGGCGGCGTCGAATCCGCCCGCCTTGATGCCCTCAAAGACGCGGGAATCGACGTTATCGAAAGCGATCTGACGGTACTGCGCGACTCCAATCCGCTGTGGTCAGCGGCCTGGAGAATGTGCTGCCAGTGGTTCGGCAACTCACCCGACGGCTGGCTGCCCAACCCGGTCGGCGGGAACCCAGTTAGCCTGAGGACCTGGCTGACCCTGCTCAATTTCAAGGCCAATCACCGCAAGGCGCTGGTCGTCGACCAGGGCGGACAGCTTCGAGGCTGGGTGTCCTCGGGTAACGCCCATGATGCCAGCAGCCGACACAGCAACGTGGCACTGACATTCTCGGGGTTGGCTGCAGCCGATCTGCTCGCGAGCATGCGCGCCACGGCCACGCTGTCCGGCCAGATTCCAGACTGGCCTAATCAATGGGCACCGCCGCCCCGTGAGCCCGCCGTCTCTGGAGCGGCGATACAGGTCCTGACGGAAGCGGCCACCCGCGATTTGGCGCTAAAACGGATCGAGCAGGCCGCAAGCGGTGAACGGTTGGACGTGGCAATGTTCTACCTGTCTCATCGCGCATTGATCGAAGCCCTGATCCGGGCTCACCAACGCGGCGTAGACTTGCGCATTCTGCTCGACCCCAACGAGGACGCCTTCGGGCGCAAGAAGAATGGGGTACCCAATCGCCAGGTTGCCAGCGAGCTGCACGCGGCTGGCGTTCCATTGCGTTGGTGCAACACAAGCGGCGAGCAATGCCACTTCAAGCACATGCTGCACCAGAGTGGTGAAGACCAGCCGGTCTGGCTACTGCTGGGTTCGGCCAATTTCACCCGGCGCAATCTTGACAATTACAACCTCGAAACCCAGGTCGCCCTGCAAGCCGACTCCGAACATCCCGCCGCGCAGCGCGCTCTGGCCTTTTTCGAGCAGCAGTGGAATAACAACGGAGAGCGATTCCACAGCCTGCCCTACGGGGCGTATGCCGATGAATCTGCCCTGCACTACTGGCGTTATCGCCTGATGGAAGCGAGCGGACTGTCAACGTTCTGAGAGCTATCCAGCTGCCCTCACTAAGCCACAACTTCATCATCTTCGTTAAATTCAATCCACTATCGCGGGCAATCATTATTGCAAAAAACGGTTTTTTCGGGCCAAAAAATCAACATGACCGAAAAGCTGATGATTTTGCTTGCAATGCGCTGATTTTTTTTACAGTGTGAAGTTGCATTATCACTAAACCGTGATTTGCGAGCCACAATAGGGGGAGCCATGTCAGATAACTGGCAGGAAACCATCGCCAACGCAGAAAAGATGCGACGGGATTTACACGCGCATCCTGAGTTGGGCTGGCAGGAATACCGTACCGCTGATCGCATTCGCGAGATGCTCAATACGTTGAATATTGCCTGGCGTGCTTGTGCTGGCACTGGCACCCTGGCCTGGCTGAACCCGGCCGGCAAAGGCCCGCATCTTGCGCTGCGCGGCGATATTGACGCGTTGCCCCTCACTGAAAACAACCAAACAAACTGGACTTCGCAACAGCCTGGCTGCATGCATGCCTGTGGACACGACGGCCACACCGCAACGCTGATGGCCACCGCGCACTGGCTGAAAATGCATGAAGCCTTATTGCCAGGTCCGGTGACCTTGATTTTTCAGCCTGCTGAAGAAGGCGGTCATGGTGCCAGGGAAATGATCCACGACGGCGCGTTAGACGGCATTGATACGATTTATGGTTGGCATAACTGGCCGGCGATCCCATTTGGTAAATTGGTCTGCCCCGATGACATTGTCATGTCTGGCAATGGCACATTTGAACTGATTGTTAATGGCTTGGGCGGTCATGCCAGTCAGCCTGAGTTATGCCGGGATCCGGTGCTGGCCGCCAGTGCCATCACTTTAAACTTGCAGCAGATCATCAGCCGGCGTCTGCCACCGCAACAGGCTGCAGTATTAAGTGTTACGTCTATTGAGGCGCCCAGCGCGCCGACCGTTATACCGCAACAGGCCAAAATTGCTGGCAGCATCCGCGTTCCCGATAAAGCCACGCGCGAAACGCTTAACCGACTTATCACTGAAATCAGTCGACAGACCGCGATCAGTTATGGCGTGCAATGCGAGGTCAATATTTATCCGCGCTACGAAGCGACCACCAACCACGCCCTGCCGGCTTTGCAGATGCGCGAACAGTGGCAGACTTTATTCGGCGCTGATGCCCTGCATAGCGATATTCGCTTGCCAATTATGGCTTCGGAAGATTTCAGTTATTACCTGCAGGAAATCCCCGGCGCTTTTGCGTTGATTGGCAGCGATGATGGTCCTAATCACCAGGCACCGTGCCACAGCCCATACTATGATTTTAACGACCGGTTGATCCCTTTGGTCACGGCCCTGTTTGCGCGTCTTTGTGGCGCACCTGTTCCGGAGGATCTGCCCAACGTCGGCAAGGCGTAAATACGTAAGGAGAATTAGATGAGCATATTTGAACAAAGAGAATCGGCAATTCGGGCTTATTGCCGGGTGTATCCGGTGGTCTTTGATAAGGCGTTGAATGCCCGGCAAACTGATGAAAATGGCCGGGAATATATCGACTTTTTTGCCGGTGCCGGGGTGCTGAATTTTGGCCACAACAATCCACGGATGACCGAAGCGGTGATTGCCTACATTCAATCGAATGGTGTTACCCACAGTCTCGATATGCACACCACTGCCAAGCGGCAATTTATGGAACATTTCACCAAGACCATTCTTGAGCCGCGCAATATGCCGCACAAAATGCAGTTTATGGGCCCGACCGGTACCAATGCCGTTGAAGCCGCCATGAAAATGGCCCGTCGGGTGACAGGCCGGCAGGATATTGTGGCTTTCAGTCATGGTTTTCATGGCATGACCCTGGGGGCGCTGAGTGCCACCGCTAACCAGCATTTCCGTAATGCGGCCGGTGTGCCACTCAGCCATGTTCAACATTTCCCGTTTGGTTGCGAAACCGTCTGTCCCGGCTGTGAACTGGGTTGTGGCATGCAGAGCATCGAACAACTGCGCGCCATTTATGCTGACAGCTCCAGTGGTATTGCACCACCAGCGGCTTTTCTGCTGGAAACCATTCAGGCCGAAGGTGGCGTCAAAGTTGCCGATAAAGACTGGTTACAGGCCCTGGCCAAACTTGCCAAAGAAATCGGCGCCCTGCTGATCATCGATGATATTCAGGTCGGCGTCGGTCGCACCGGTTCGTTTTTTAGTTTCGATGATCTGGATCTGGACCCCGATATTATTTGCCTTGCCAAAGGCATCGGCGGCCTGGGCACGCCAATGGCCATGAATCTGGTCAAACCCGAACATGACCAACATTGGTTGCCGGGCGAACATACCGGTACCTTTCGTGGCCAGGATATTTCCTTTATCGCCGGCGATCAGGCACTGACGTATTTTGACGACGATGCACTGATGCAAACTGTTAAAGCCCATGGCGCCATGATGGCAGATAGCCTGCAGCCATTGGTGGATCGGCATCCGCTGGTGAATCTGACTGGCAAAGGCATGATTCTGGGCCTCGATGTCGGTAATGGGGATCACGCCAAGCAAATTGTCAGTCAATGTTTTGAATCCGGTCTGATAATTGCCAGTTGCGGCACCGGTGGCCGGGTAGTGAAGTTGATCCCGCCGTTGACCACGCCCAAAGCCGATTTGGAAGAAGGTCTGCAAATCCTCATTAAAGCCACTGATAGCGTCATGATGCAGGAGGCAGCATGAGAAAACGCGATGATATGACCTTTCCCTTTGAGGAATATGAGCGACGATTGCGCGAATTGCGCGAGCGGATAGCCGAGCGCCGCATGGATGCGGTGGTAATTTCCGATCCGGAAAACATTATGTATCTGACGGATTATCAGACTACCGGTTATTCCTTCTTTCAGGCCCTGGTCGTACCGCTCGAAGATGAGCCGTTTATGATCACCCGGAAGCTGGAGGAGTCGAATATCACGGCCCGCACCTGGGTGGAAATCACCCGGCCGTATCCGGACACCGGTGATGCGATTCAAATGCTGGTCGATGCCCTGCGTGAATTTGGTCTTGATAAAAAACGTATCGGTTATGAGCGCAACAGCTACTTCTTCCCGGCGTATCATCAGGATTGTATTCACAACACACTGACCGATGGCAAATTGCTGGATTGTTTTGGCATTGTTGAAGAGGGCCGAGTCTGCAAGTCACCGGTAGAGATTGCCATAATGCAAAATGCCACAAGAGCTACCGAAGCGGGCATGCAGGCGGGTATCGATGCGACAGAAGCGGGCGTCACTGAAAATGAAATTGGCGCGGCGATAAGTTCTGCCATGTTTAAAGCTGGCGGAGAACCGCCGGCTGTGATGCCTTATGTGACATCCGGACCGCGCACCATGATTGGTCATGCCACTTGGGAGGGCCGCGTGGTGCAACCCGGTGAACATGTGTTTCTCGAAGTCGCTGGCTGTTACCGCCGTTATCACACAGCGATGATGCGCACCGTTGTGCTCGGCAGACTCAGCCCGTCAATGTACAAGGCCCAGGAAATCATGAAGATGGCTCTGGATGTCGTACACAATAAATTTCAGCCGGGTATGACGGTGTCGGATGCCGATAATATGATCCGCAATATCATTACCAAAAATGATGTTGGTGCCCGGCTGGTCACCCGCTCAGGTTATTCGATTGGTATCGCTTTTCCACCCAGTTGGGATGAGGGCTATATCGTCAGCCTTAAGCAAGGTGAATCCGCAGTACTCAAACCCGGCATGACCTTCCATATCATTCCCTGGATGTGGGGTGTCGATGGCGATAAAACCTGCGGTATTTCTGACACCATCTACGTTACTGAAGATGGCTGCGAGTCTTTCTTTACGATGGATCGGGATTTTAGCGTCAAGCCGGCGAGCAATAGTAAAAAACTGCTGAGTCTGGATAGCTCGCGTCATAACGAGGCGACCACAGACGTTAAAAAAGCCACCGCCAAACACCCTTCCTGAGGACATTATGCTAATAGCAACTAATCCGTATAACGGACAACAGCTCGAAGGTTTCCCCTCACTTGATAAAAATCAAATGTACGCCCGCATTGGCGATGCAAGCGCCGCCTTTACGGGGTGGCGCGCCACAAGCTTTGCCGAGCGCGCCAACGTGCTGAAAGCCGTCGCCAAACAATTGCGTGCCGAAAAAAATGGCATTGCCGAATTAATGGCACTGGAAATGGGCAAGCCTATCAAAGAAGGCGTTGCGGAAGTCGAAAAAGCCGCTACCTGCGCCGAGTATTACACCGACCATGCCGAGACCTATCTGGCCGACGAGACCCTACCATCCGATGCCAGCCTTAGTTATGTGACCTATCAGCCGCTCGGTACCCTGCTGGGTATTTTGCCGTGGAATGCACCATTGTGGCTGGCGTTTCGCTATTTGGCGCCGGCACTGATGGCTGGCAATACCTGCGTGATGAAACATGACCCACATGTACCGCGATCTGCCCAGGCGATTGCCAACGCATTTTTAAAGGCCGGTGCACCGGATAATATTATGGTCAACCTGCCACTGGAAACACCGGAAGTGGAACTGGCGATTCGCGATCCACGCATAGCAGCCGTGTCGTTTACCGGCTCCAACAGCGCGGGCAAACAAGTGGCAGCCATAGCCGGCAGTGAAGTTAAGCCCTGTGTATTGGAACTCGGTGGTTCGGATCCAGTACTGGTATTAAACGATGCCGATCTCGAACAAGCGGCGGATATTATCTGCCTGTCGCGGATCATTAATGCCGGCCAGTCCTGCATTGCCGCCAAACGGGTAATCGTTGAGACGGATGTCCATGATCGTTTTGTCGAACTGGTCAAACAACGACTTGGCAAGTTACGGCTTGGTGATCCCTTGCAGGCCGACACGGATATCGGTCCAATTGCCCGTGAGGATTTACAACTGAATCTGCACCGCCAGGTCGAAGAGACGATCGCCGCCGGTGCCAAATGTCTGTTGGGTGGTCACTTGCCGGAAGAGGCCGGGTTTTTCTATCCGGTGACATTACTGACTGGTGTGACACCCACCATGTGCGCCTTTCGGGAGGAAACTTTTGGACCGGTGATGGTGATCATCAAAGCAGATGATGTCGATCATGCACTTGAAATGGCCAATGACACGGAATATGGCCTGGGGGCCGGGATCTGGACAGAAAACGCCTCACTGGCAAGATCACTGGCTTTACAAATCGACTCCGGTCAGGTGGCCATTAATGGCATTGTTAAAACCGATCCACGACTGCCCAGTGGCGGGATCAAAGGTTCCGGTTATGGCCGTGAGCTGGGGCCGCAAGGGATTAAAGAATTTGTTAATGCCAAGCAGATATGGATTAAGTGATTAGTCCAAAACCGGCGGTGAATACCAAGTGGTGCTGCTAAACGATCTGGCAGAGAGGCTGTGCTCGCGGGCGCTGGCAATGACCAGCGTGCCCCCTCGCCTTTGTGGAATCACCTCCTAAAGAAACCCAGGCGCAGCGTCCATGGCTTGCAGGATATCCGGAAAAAAGCAACGCAAGCCCAGCAGTCCCGATCTAGTTGGAATATTCCAGCTAAAGTTTTGGTGCTTCCGTGCCGGTTTTGGATTTTTCTGCAACCTGTTGTTGCACCCAGGTCTGTGCTTCAAATTCAGATTTGGCCTGCGCCCAAACATCAAAAATGGTGCCGCTTGCATTGGTAACGGGTTCGCCACGCAAGGTATATTCGAACAGCCCAGCGCATTGGGCGGCGTAATCTGGTGTCACGTCCACGGTGGCCATCTTCCTACCCTCTTTGACAAAACGATCCAGCACACTATTGCCTATTGAAGCACCGAGCACACAGCTCGTATCTCCGGTTTCTGCCAACTTCCATTTCAGCGTGCGTTCGGCTCTCGAGTCGGTTCTGCCATTATTAATATCTGCGACTGGTTGGCCGTATTTATCAATCAGTGCCTTCGCATAATCGGCCTGAGTTAAGGGTTCTGTGGTTTGGCGGTGGCCCCGAGTGATGGAAACTACACGTGGTTCGCTGGGAGGGTAAGAGTAACCGACTGACAGGCCGACGCTGCCCCCCGGCATCTGACCATGTGTGGCGACCAGAAAGCTGTCAGTTTTGTAGCGTTTGCCCAGCGCGTTGTATTCAAAATAACGGCTGGTGTCCTGGACACGTATGCTTGCATCGTAGTCTTTCATTACAGCATTGACTTCTTCAGGTGTCATGCCCAAATACAGGCCGGCGATATCGGGTCCGATACGGCTGCCAATGGTCCTTTTAGCCGGTTGCGTAGCAGAAGGCTGGGTGGTTTGAGACGCTGATTTTTCTATAGCAGTGTCGTTAGGGCTGGCGTGTTCTGTACTACTTGCTGCTGAGTCCTCACTGCCACCACAACTGCTCACTACCATACTTAACGCTAGAATCTTAAAAAGGGGTAACCTGCTCATCGGATTTATCCTCAAAGATACGACGAATAGTTTTCAATGAATCGGGGATAAAGCTAAGGTACAAGCATGAAATGATGGCTTGGGTCTTGGAAGGCAGTTCTTTTCATTCCGCTATGACCTTTGGCAAAACTTTACCCCCATATAATCATCAGAACAACAATATTTTGATTAGGGGCAAGCCTAGCCATTTCACCCAATTTTCATTGTAATTGAATGATTGTCACTCATTTAATCCAGACAATATCCTGGAAAATACCATGCAAAATATTACTTACCGCTAGCTGTGAATACCAGCCAGTACTTGTTTGATTATTTCAATTTGAGCGCAACAACTTCTCGCCAGTTCTAGCACAGATTTGGGCACCAGAGAAAAATACCGGTCCGGTGGAACAGGTTGACACTTCAGATTGAAGTGGTTCCGGATCGTCGCATTGTTTCCACCACTCGAGCCGTCTGCTGGCTATCTATCTCTGCTCCATGTATTCCACTGCTCTTTTCTCTGAGATTTTCAGCGCTCAGAACTTTCGTCAACGTATCTAACGACGGTCCTCTCTGACTGCACGGTAGATTCATCGCCTGCGCCCAGGGAATGGCTGCTTTCTGGCTGCAAAACACACCTTGAATTGGCGGCATGGTTAAACCGTATCGGGCAACGTGATCCAGCAGGATCGGCCAGTCAAAACTGGCGTTGTGGATGACTATCAGTTGTTCTATTAGGTATTCCGCGATCTGGTTCCATTGGGAATCAAAGGAATCAAATTCTGCGGCCTGTTCGTTGGTAATGCCGTGTATCGACTGTGCTTCTTCTGAAATGTTTTTTTGTGGCCGTGTTTTAAACTCGATGGATTCCGCTATCTCTCGATTTCTCACCACGGTGATGCCAAGTGTCACGATATCCGGCGGGCCGTTTTCGTCCGGGAGGCCGGTGGTTTCGGTATCGAGGACGATGTAATCGTCCGGGAGTTGGGTGAAGATCCACAGCAGCTCTTTATACATTTCCATCACCTCCTGCCATGGCCGCCACTATTGCCATCGAGGGATTCAACGTTGACGATCGTCCCCTGGTCATAGTGGTAGCGCAGATAGCGCCAGTGGATCGCATCGGACAACACTCGGGCACGCATCACTCCGTAGCACTCCCCTTTCGTTCTCACGCTTTGGTAGTGAACACCAAAACTTTTGGCATCTCGTAACGCGTAACCGAGCTGCTGGGCTTCAGCGTAGTCATCGGGATGGTAAATAGCGTGTCCGGCCAAGTGCCGCACATCATGAAGAGTTGTCGGTCCCAACTGCGCGCGGATAACGCGCATTTCCTGGGTGGTCTTGTGGATTCGGGATTCCCGCAGAAAGCGCGCCCGATGGAAGGACGATTCAGCGATGGCGACTGCCTCATCGGCTGCGCAGTAATAGATACCGAAGTCCCGATTGAAGCGACCGCCACGTCTGTCCACCGGCAGATGAGTGAAGGTAGCCATGATCCAGGAGGCACCATCGCCATAGACCCTGTCTTCTGACGGCACCAGACGAATATCGCCGACTTCATCGCGCAGCCGGGGGTTGGTCAGGGACTCGACGGCGTAGAGCACGTCCCAATCCTGTGGATTGGAAACACGCTCGAACAGGTGGATCTGCGGGTAGCGCGCCAGTATGACCCGATAGACCGGTTCATTGACCTCGCTACTGGGTAGCCTATCGATTGCGATCACCAGCCACCCCGCTCCGCATCAAGGAAATTCCTGACCACCGCCAGATCGACCACATGGCCCGCCAGTAACCGATCCAGCGGTGCGGTGCCATTGAACAGCGGATTGTCGTTAGGAGTGCCCAGCCACTGGTCGGCCAACGCCTGGTCGGGCAGCAGGATTTGCAGGGACTTGTAGATCCCCAAAATGTAGCTGGTCCGTTCCAACAGGTCTCGTGTCAGCTTGGCCTTCTCGGGTTGGCTCTTCCAGTTATAGAGGGTCTTCTCGTTGCTGAGCCCCAGCAGGGTCATCTGCTGGGCGCCGGTCAGACGCCATTGGCTGAAGATATTGAAAATCGCCGGCAGCAATGAACTGGTGACACTGGAACCCCGTTGCAGCAGTTGCTCGGCTTGAGCGATCATGATTACCTCCTAAACAGCATTCATACTGTATCTTTACAGTGCTTAAATGCAGCCTAGCAGACTGTAATAATACAGTCAATTGTGTCAGAGATACTTTTTGAAACTTCTGGCACTAATGTCAGTGGAAAGTAAATATTGCTTAGCAATACCTGTAACAGAAAAGCCCAGCGAAAATGCTGGGCTTTGAAAACTTTCCCCCTCTGTTGCTGCCAGAAGTTGCCTGCCAGTACCGCGTCACTCCCTCCCACTCGACGGTAAACAAGCATTTAATTTTCTTTATTTTCATTTAGTTACAAATCGACGCATCCCTAACAGCATACTCAAAATGGACTCTAAGGCGGCAAATACTTTCGGGTCTATAGGACCCGGGCTAAATTGTTCTCGATCAAACATTGAGAGCGTCTATATGTAGTATCCCGGCCCAGGGCCGGGATTATGAGGTCATTGAAATCGGTTAACCGGCATTTTTACGAAGCGTCTTGGCCGCCGACACCATGTTTTGCAACGCCGGGATAACTTCCTCCCACTGGCGGGTTTTTAGTCCGCAATCGGGGTTGACCCACAGCCGTTCGGCCGGAATACGTTCCGCTGCCTTCGTCATTAACTTCACCGCCTGTTCGACCGAGGGGATATTGGGTGAGTGAATATCATACACACCGGGGCCAATTTCGTTCGGATACTCAAACTCCTCGAACACGTTCAGTAGCTCCATATCCGAGCGCGAGGTTTCAATGGTGATCACATCGGCATCCATGTGGGCGATGGCTTCGATGATGTCGTTAAACTCGGAATAGCACATATGGGTGTGAATCTGGGTTTCATCACCCACACCATTGGCCGCAATCCGGAAGGACTCCACTGCCCAGTCGAGATAGCTCTGCCACGCTGATTTACGCAGTGGCAGGCCTTCACGCAACGCGGCTTCGTCAATCTGGATAATGTTGACACCGGCGGCCTCCAGATCCAACACTTCCTGGCGAACCGCCAGAGCCAGTTGCAGGCAGGACTCACTGCGCGGCTGGTCGTCACGCACGAAGGACCAGTTGAGAATCGTGACTGGTCCGGTCAGCATGCCTTTCATCGGTTTGTCGGTAAGCGACTGGGCGTATTGGATCCATTCAACGGTCATCGCTTTGGGTCGACTGATATCGCCGAACAGAATCGGCGGCTTGACACAGCGCGAGCCGTAGGACTGCACCCAGCCGAACTGACTGAATGCATAACCTTCCAACTGCTCGCCAAAGTATTCCACCATGTCATTGCGCTCAGCCTCACCATGTACCAGCACGTCCAGCCCCAGCTTTTCCTGTTCACTCACAGCGTGTTCAATCTCGGCCCTCATGGTTGCGGTGTATTGTTCCGCAGACATTTCCTGTTTCTTCAGGGCCAAGCGCGCTTTGCGGATATCCGGCGTCTGTGGGAAGGAGCCAATGGTCGTCGTCGGATACAGGGGCAACTTCAGATGCGCGCGCTGTTTGGCAATGCGCTCAACATAGGGGCTCTGACGTTGGCCCAACTCGGCGGTTATATTTTTTACAGTCGCTTTAACTTGTGGATTATGTACCCGCTCAGAATTTTTACGGCTGTCGACAGCCACCTTGTTGGCGGCCAGCTCATCACTAACTGCTGCACGACCTTGGTTGATCGCCTTGCCCAGCACCGAGAGCTCCGCCAGCTTCTGTTTGGCAAAGGCCAACCAACTGAGGATATCGGTATCGAGCTTCTGTTCGCTGTCCAGATCCACCGGCACATGCAACAGCGAGCAGGACGGCGCGATCCACAGACGCTCACCAAGTTTTTGGGCAACCGGTTCCAGCCAGTCGAGGGTGGCATTCAGGTCGGTCTTCCAGATGTTGCGGCCATTGATCGCACCCACCGACAACACCTTGTACTCCGGCAACCAGTCCAGTACGACTCTCAATTCATCACGACCACGCACGGCATCCACATGCAACCCGTCCACAGGGAGGTTACAGGCGAGTCGGAGATTCTCTTTCAACGTGCCGAAATAGGTGGCCAGCAGCAGTTTGACACGGGTGGACCTCAGAACATGATAGGCAGTTTCAAACGCACGTTGCCAATCCTCGTCCAATTCAGTCACCAGGGCGGGTTCATCTATCTGCACCCATTCAGCGCCGGCGTCAGCCAGTTTGTCCAGCAACTGTCCGTACACCGGCAACAATTTAGACAGTAGGTCCAAGCGGTTGGAAGTATCTTTTTCCTTGCTCAACCACAGATAGGTCACCGGGCCAATAATCACCGGCTTGGCTTTCACCCCTGCGGCCTGCGCTTCAGCCAGCTGGCTCAGGATGCGTTCGGCATTCAGTGAGAACGTGGTATTCGCAGTAACTTCTGGGACAATGTAGTGGTAGTTAGTGTCAAACCATTTGGTCATCTCGCCAGCGTGGATACAGTTGCAGTCCTTATCATTGGCGGAGCGGCCACGGGCCACGCGGAAATAATTGTCCAGTTCGCTACCCTCCAGGCCCTCTACCCGGTCGGGCAGATTGCCGAGGATAAAGCTCATATCCAACACCTGATCATAGAGGGAGAAATCGCCTACCGGCACCCAGTCCAGTGCCTGCTGAGCCTGCCAGTTGTGAGTGCGAAGTTGTTTTGCCGTGCCCAGTAATTCTGCGTCGGAAGCCTGGCCTTTCCAGAACGTCTCCAGAGCAAATTTCAGTTCGCGCCTTGCGCCAATACGGGGGAATCCAAGGTTGTGAATCAAAGCCATCGTGCTACCTGTGTAATCCGTTGATGAATAATGGTGGGGAGCATAGGCGACTTAACAAATGAATAAAAATGGTATATTTTCAATAACCCATTAACATTATTCATGTGAAGATATGCTAGAACGTATTCATTTAGCGGTGATTCAGGCAGTTGATCAGCACGGTTCTCTGACGGCCGCTGCGCGACGCCTTCACCTCACGCAGTCGGCGCTGAGCCACACCATACGGAAGTTAGAGCACAATCTCGGCACCGCCATCTGGCTGCGCGAGGGTCGCAGCCTGCGCCTGACACAGACGGGGGAGTATTTGCTAAGCATCGCCAACCGTGTGCTGCCACAACTCGAACATGCCGAAAGCAAGCTCAAACAAATGGTCCAGGGCGAGCGCGGTACACTGCGTATCGGTATGGAATGCCACCCTTGCTATCAGTGGCTACTGAAGGTGGTGTCCCCCTTTCTGGAGCACTGGCCGGATGTGGATGTGGACGTGAAGCAAAAGTTCCAGTTCGGCGGCGTAGGTGCCCTGCTCGGCTATGAAATCGACTTACTGGTCACGCCGGACCCTTTCTATAAAACCGGGCTACGGTTCGATCCTGTATTCGACTACGAGCAGGTACTGGTGGTCCCCGACCACCACCCTCTGGCGGCACGAAGCTATCTCAATGCGGAAGACCTGCGCAACCAGGTTCTGCTGACCTACCCCGTACCACCGGATCGACTGGATATCTATATGCAATTTCTAAACCCCGCCGGCGTGGTGCCTAAACGCCACAAAACCATCGAGACCACTGATATCATGCTGCAAATGGTGGCCAGTGGCCGCGGCGTAGCCGCCCTACCACGCTGGCTGGCGGAAGAGTACAGCACCAGACTGCCTCTGAAAGCCGTTCGTTTGGGTCGCAAGGGCATTGCCAAGCAGATTTATCTGGGGACCCGTGAAAGCGACGGCGATATCGAATACCTCAATGCATTCATTCAGCTGGCACGTAGCCATGAACACCCGGCAGCGGGGACCCACCGCTGAGCCATCATTGATCGACGCCTGGGTCGCTTCGACAAATCAGCCTGCATTAGCATCAGAATGACCCTACCCATTGATGCTGGTCGTGCGAGCCACTGTCCTGTTTCTCGGGCGAGGCTAACTGTTTTATTGAGAACAAATCGCTGTGACGATACGTTAGATTAGGGCACTGGGAATACAGTGCGACCCTATCTAGACCATGGTTGCCACGAATTATACACTGCATCATGCCTCCCCCACTTTCCATTGAACAACGTATTGCAGCGATCTACCGCAACGAATCCGGTCGAGTGCTGGCCACGCTGATTCGTCTGCTGCAGGGCAACTTTGATCTCGCCGAAGATGCCCTGCAAGATGCTTTTATGGCAGCGCTATCGCAATGGCCGCGCGATGGCATTCCCGACAACCCACGGGCATGGCTGGTGTCCACTGGCCGCTTCAAGGCCATCGACCGATTGCGCAAACACGTGCGCCAGGACAGCTACCTGGAAGAACTGGCCCAAACCCTGGAAAACGCAACACAAACCCAGCCACTGGAAGACGACGACACCATCGAAGATGATCGTCTACGGCTGATTTTTACCTGCTGTCACCCCAGCCTGGCGATGGAAGCCCGCGTCGCGCTAACCTTGAGGGAAGTCTGCAGCCTGACCACCGAGGCCATCGCCGCAGCGTTTCTGGTGCCGGTGCCGACGCTGGCCCAGCGCATCGTACGTGCGAAAAATAAAATCCGCGATGCGGGTATTCCCTACCAAGTGCCGGAACCGGAAGCTTTACCGGAGCGTCTGGAAGCCGTACTGCCGGTTATTTACCTGGTTTTTAATGAAGGCTACTCGGCATCCAGTGGTGCGCAGATCACCCAGCATGATTTGTCGGCGGAAGCCATTCGGCTGGGCCGGCTACTGCAAATTTTATTGCCTGACGCCGAAGTCATCGGCCTGCTGGCTCTAATGCTATTGCACGATGCCAGACGCGGAGGACGCACAAGCGCCAATGGTGATTTAATTCCTCTGGAAGAGCAGGATCGCATGCTGTGGAACCACGCCCAGATACGCGAAGGTTGTGATCTGGTAGTACAGGCCCTGCAGTCTGGCCCACCCGGTGTATATACCCTGCAAGCGGCCATTGCCGCTGTCCATGCCGAAGCACCAACGGCTGAAGCTACCGACTGGGCAGAAATCACCGGACTCTACGATGTTCTGCTGGACATCAACCCGTCCCCAATCGTGGAGCTCAACCGCGCCGTTGCCCTGGCCATGCGGGACGGCCCGGAGGCCGGATTGCAAGCCATTGACAAGCTGAGGGATCACAAAGACTTACAGCGCTACCATCTGCTGCACGCCGCCCGGGCCGACCTGTTCCGACGTCTCGGTCAATCGCAGGACGCCACCCGTTGCTACCAACAGGCCTTGGACCTGGTAAAACAGGAACCAGAGCGGCACTTTCTGCAACAGCGTTTGGCCTCGCTACAACAATAAATAAAAAAATTTTGAGACTGTCGAAATCGCGATCTGATTATCGACTATTGGGTGACAGTACCTTATCAATACGCCAGTAGTCAGGAGAATCAAACAATGACAGCTATGATTTTTGTTAACTTGCCTGTCACCAATCTCAACGCATCGATGGCCTTTTACCAGGCGCTCGGCTTTGAGAACAATCCCCAATTCACCGATGACACCGCCGCCTGCATGATGTGGAGTGAAGCGATAAATGTCATGTTACTCACCCATGATAAATGGCGCCAGTTCACCGACCGAGCGATTCCTCCAGCCAACGTCAGCGAAGTGATGCTGGCCTTATCGCTGGATAACCGAGAAGCCGTCGACACCATGAACGTAGCGACTGCAGACAACGGCGGCACCGCCGACATCAATCCTGTACAGGATTTGGGATTTATGTACAGCCGGGCCATGACTGATCCCGATGGCCACATATGGGAAGCGATATGGATGGACCCGGCAACAATGCCTACCGAATAGATAGCGGTTGCTGAAAAACAATTTTCAAGCCTGTCGATTTTCGGCGGGAGTCAACGACTGGTAGATAGCACCACTCATCACAACAGAGGATCTGAACCGTGAGCTACATCGACGGATTTATTCTTGCCGTACCCAAAGCCAACAAAGAAAAATTCAGCCAACACGCGGAGGTTGCCGATGCCGTTTTTATCGAATGGGGCGCCACCCGCATTTTCGAATGCTGGGAGGACGACGTGCCCGATGGCAAGGTCACCGACTTTCGCCGGGCAGTGCAGGCCAAAGAAGACGAAGCCGTGGTGTTTTCCTGGATCGAGTGGCCCGACAAAGCCACCCGCGATGCCGGGATGGAAAAAATAATGGCGGCCATGGACAGCGACCCACGCCTCAACCCCGAGAAAAACCCCATGCCCTTTGATGGCATGCGGATGATCTTTGGTGGTTTTGCGCCAGTGGTCGCGCTCGGAAAATAATCACACACTATCCACCGAGAGGAAACAGGGAGAGCATCATGTCCAACCAACATGGCGAGTTTATCTGGTACGAATTATTAACTGACAATAGCGATGCAGCGCTGAAGTTTTACAGCGCAATTCTTGGCTGGCAATGCACTGACAGCGGTCAACCCGGTATGGACTACCGCATTCTTCACACCCGGGATGAGGACACCGGAGAACCGCACGATATCGGCGGTCTGATGCAACTGACAGGCGAGATGTGCCAAGCCGGTGCCAGGCCGGTATGGCTGGGCTATATCGGCGTCGAGGATGTGGATCAGACGGTCGCCAATATCGTCGCAGCAGGGGGTAATGAGCAAATGTCCCCAACTGATATTCCCGATGTAGGCCGGATCGCCCTGGTCACCGATCCCCAGGATATCCCTTTCTACGTGATGCGGGGACTCAGCAATCAAACCAGTTTGGCCTTTGCCTCAGACAAGCCCCGCGTCGGTCACTGTGCCTGGAATGAACTGATAACCACCGACCCTGAAGCAGCGAAAGCATTTTATTTCAAAGAATTTGGCTGGACTAAAGACGGCGAGATGGATATGGGACCCATGGGCAATTACGAATTTATCCGACATAACGGGGTTATCGGCGCCATCATGCCCAAACCCGCGGAGATACCGATACCGATGTGGCACTACTACTTCCGTTGCGCCGATATAGACACCACTTTCAACGCCATCATCGCCAATGGCGGACAAATCCTGCACGGCCCCGATGAAATTCCCGGCGGTGACTTTATCCTCAAGGGCTTCGATCCACAGGGAGCACTATTTGCCCTGGTTGGTGCAAGAAAATAGTGGGCACAAGAAAGTAACTGCTTCAAAAAGTGACTGCAATGCGAGGAACGACAGCATGAAATACCTATGTTTGGTCTATTACGACGAAAAGAAAATACAGCAACTTTCTCAACAGGAGTGGGACAGCCTAAATCGAGAGTGCATGGAATGCGTGGAGGGGTTAACCCAAGGCGGTCACTTTCTCGATGGCGCGCCACTATTATCCACCGAAACTGCGACCACCCTGCGTGTACGCGACAACAAACCACTGATTACCGATGGCCCCTTTGCAGAAACGAAAGAGCAACTGGCCGGCTTTTATATGCTGGAAGCCCGGGATATGAATGAGGCCATACGCCTGGCGGAAAAAATTCCACCGGCGCGTTATGGCTGTGTGGAAATTCGTCCGGTGCGGGAGTTAATGGAACAGGACAACCGTCGCTAATGTTTGACAGATTAACGTTTTTAACGAATCCATAGGAGATTACCATGCCTAATGAAACCGGCACCGTCCGACTACACCGCGTATTGCCAGCCCCTGTCGAGCGAGTCTACCAAGCATTTATCGACAAACAGGCATTGGAATACTGGCTTCCGCCCTACGGTTTTACCGGCACGATCCATGAATTGGATATCCGCGTGGGTGGCGGCTATCGCATGTCTTTCACCAATTTCGGAACGGGCAGCAGCCATTCATTTACAGTTGAGTATATCGAACTGGTGCCCAACGAACGCATCCGCCACACGGATCGCTTTGACGATGAAAACCTGGCTGGCGAAATGCCGGTGACCATTGAACTGAGAGCGGTATCCTGTGGCACCGAGATACAGATTGTCCAGGCAGGCATTCCAGCGCTCATTCCCGTCGAAGCCTGTTACCTGGGCTGGCAGGAATCGCTGGAACAGCTTGCCAAGCTGGTTGAGCCGGATATTCCAGATAATGGGTAAGAGAAAATAGCAACAGGGCGTACCGGAGTTCATTCCATTAGCGGGCTGTTACCTGGGCTGACAAGCGATCCTGAATAACTTTAAATCCTATGTTGAATCGCAGTAGTAAATAACAGAAGACAGACAGTGACCAAAGTAATAACCCACATCATGTTTCAAGGCGATGCTCAGAAAGCCATCGATCTTTATTTATCAATTTTCAAGGACTTTACGGTAGGCAATGTGGAGCGCTATGGCGAGGGTGAGCAGGTTGCCGCAGGTGCATTTAAAATGGCGGAGGTGTCCTTTGCCGGTCACGACTTTGTTATTTTTAATAGCCCACCCGTGCATGACTTTTCCTTTACTCCCGCCATGTCGATCTTCGTGAATTTCGACACTGCTGATGAGCTTGAAACGGCATTTTCGAAGTTATCAGAAACAGGGCAAGTCATGATGCCACTTGGTAATTACGGATTCAGCAAACGCTACGGCTGGGTCGCTGATCACTTTGGCCTGTCCTGGCAGCTAAATCTACCGTAATAGTCAATCTGGTTTCTAACTGAGGATTAGAACATGAGCGAACTGACTATCTGGACTCTCGACTGGGTGCCCGAAGGCCCTCGAGGTTTCGTGCGCGATTTGAGGCTACGCTGGGCCTGCGAGGAAGCGGAACTCCCATACAGAATACAGACGATCCCGTTCGATGATCGCGAGACCAATCATCTCGCGCAGCAGCCGTTTGGGCAGGTTCCGTTCTTGAGTGACGGCGAATTACAGCTATTCGAAAGCAGCGCTTGCCTGCTACATCTGGCCCGAAAATCCGACACGCTGATGCCGCGTGACCCTGTTGGCGAAGCCCATACCCTGCAATGGGTTATTGCCGCGATCAACTCGATCGAGATGGTCACCGTCCCCTGGTGGTTTCTGGAGATATTCGGCAAAGAGGACAATGGCCTTGCCGGGTGGATGGGCATGCGCCTCCAGCAACTCGAGACGGTTCTGGGCGAGCGGGATTGGCTCGTGGCAGACCGTTTCACCGCCGCAGACCTGTTGATGGCAGATGTCCTTCGCGTGTCGGATGTCCGCTCGTTTGGCGACCGCCCGGCAACCGAAGCTTATGTCATGCGTGCAACCGACCGCCCCGCATTCAAAAAGGCTTACGCCGATCAGATGGCGCATTTCGAGGCGGCCGATAGAAAGCGGGTATAAACACTGTGCCAGCCACTCAACAAAGCACCCCTTCCGACCATTCCAGGTACTAAATTTTCAAGTCAGTAGATAACTACTAGAGGAATGCGCAAACATGCAGCAGTGCAGGCGCTCTGACACCATGACTACGTCTGTTTTCCTGTCGATACTTTCTGCTTTGCTACCCACAATGGATACTATGAAAACACCATTGATAATGCAGAGTAATTAGTTTGGTTAGCTCAATTTTTTTACTTCAATGAGTTACAAATACCTGTCACTCCCACTCAATCGTCGCCGGAGGCTTACTAGAAACATCATAAACAACCCTTGATACTCCACTGATTTCATTAATAATTCTATTAGAAACCTGCTCCAGGAGTTGATAGGGCAAATGCGCCCAGCGGGCCGTCATGAAGTCGATGGTTTCCACCGCACGCAGGGCAATCACCCATTCGTAGCGACGGGCATCGCCCACCACACCCACGGACTTGACCGGCAGGAAGACGGCGAACGCCTGGCTGGTTTTGTGGTACCAGTCGGCTTTGTGGAGTTCGTCGATAAAAATGGCATCGGCTTCCCTGAGGATATCGGCGTACTCTTTTTTCACTTCACCGAGAATTCTCACACCCAACCCCGGCCCCGGGAATGGGTGTCGATACACCATGTCGTAGGGCAGGCCCAGTTCCAGTCCGATCTTGCGGACTTCGTCCTTGAACAGTTCCCGCAGGGGTTCTACCAGCGCCATTTTCATGGTCTCGGGCAAGCCTCCTACATTGTGGTGGGATTTGATCACATGGGCCTTGCCGGTCTTGGCCGCCGCCGATTCGATGACATCGGGGTAGATAGTACCCTGAGCCAGCCAGTTAACGTCTTTGAGGGTGGTGGCCTCCACATCGAAAACATCGATGAACGTGTTGCCAATGATTTTGCGCTTTTTCTCCGGGTCTGCCTCCCCCACCAATTTGCTCAAAAACTGTTCTTCTGCGTCCACGCGGATGACTTTCACCCCCATGTTTTTGGCGAACATATCCATGACCTGATCGCCTTCGTGCTTGCGCAGCAGGCCGTTGTCGACAAAAACACAGGTGAGCTGGTCGCCGATGGCCTTGTGCAACAATGCTGCGACCACGGATGAATCGACGCCCCCGGAAAGTCCCAGCAACACCTTGTCACTGCCGACCTGGGCACGTACCCTGGCAATACTGTCCTCAATAATCTGGGCGGGCGTCCAGAGTGCCTCGCAACCACAGATATCAAGCACGAAGTGCTCAAACATCCGCATGCCCTGCAGGGTGTGTGTCACCTCCGGGTGAAACTGGACACCATAAAAGTCTTTTTCGGGACAACACATGCCGGCAATGGCGCAGGAACCCGTCGATGCCATAAGCTCGAAACCAGTTGGCAGGGTAACTACTTTATCGCCATGACTCATCCAGACATCAAGCAGTGTACCCCCGTCATGATCCACATGGTCAGCCACACCCTGGAACAGGCGACTGTTGCCGTGGGTCTTGATCTGGGCATAGCCAAATTCCTGAATGGAGGAGCCTTCCACGGCGCCACCGAGCTGGGCAGCCATGGTCTGCATGCCATAACAGATACCCAGAACCGGGATACCCAGCTCGAAAATCAGCTGGGGAGCCCGGGGCGACTCCCCGGCGGTGACCGACTCCGGCCCCCCCGCCAGGATGATGCCTTTCGGATCGAAGGCAATGATCTCGGCTTCATCCATATCCCAGGCACGGATTTCCGAGTAGACCCCGACTTCGCGTACACGGCGGGCGATCAACTGCGTATATTGGGAGCCGAAATCCAGTATCAGGATTTTGTGAGAATGAATATCTGTCATAGTCAATTACCAATCTAAAAGGGCTGCTCAAGGCAGCCCTGTCGGGTCGTTTTCAACACACTGGAAACCCGGGCTATTCACGCCGGTAGTTTGGAGCTTCCTTGGTGATGGATACATCGTGCACGTGACTTTCACTCATACCCGCAGAAGTCACCCTGACAAAACTGGGTTTGCTGCGCAGGGTTTCAATATCAACGCTGCCGGTATAACCCATGGCTGAACGCACTCCGCCCATCAGCTGGTGAATGATCGCCGATAAAGGGCCCTTGTAGGGAACGCGGCCTTCAATGCCCTCAGGCACCAGTTTTTCAGTACCCTGGCTTGCATCCTGAAAATAACGGTCGCTGGAACCGCTGGTCTGGGACATTGCGCCCATGGATCCCATGCCGCGATAGGATTTATAGGTTCGCCCCTGGTACAGCTCAATCTCACCGGGCGCCTCCTCTGTGCCGGCAAACATTGAGCCCATCATTACCGCGTGGGCCCCGGCGACCAGCGCTTTGGCGATATCGCCTGAAAAACGGATACCCCCGTCGGCAATAACAGGTATCTGATAACTTGCCAATGCTTCAACCACATTGGCGACGGCAGAAATTTGTGGCACACCGATGCCGGTTACAATGCGCGTGGTGCAAATCGAGCCCGGGCCAATACCCACCTTGATACCGTCCGCACCGGCTTTGGCCAGCGCCAAAGCGGCCTCGGCCGTGGCAATATTGCCACCGATCACATCAACCTCAGGGAACTGGGCCTTGATCTGGCGCACCCGGTTGAGAACATTGCGGGAATGGCCGTGGGCGGTGTCGACCACCAACACATCCACGCCCTCCCGAACCAGGGCAATAATACGTTCATCGGTGTCGGCGCTGGTGCCCACGGAGGCCCCTACCCGCAATCTGCCCTGATCATCCTTGCAGGCGTTGGGATATTTTTCGGCCTTGTCGATATCCTTGACGGTAATCAGTCCACGCAGCTCGAAATCGGCGTTCACGACCAGTACTTTTTCAATGCGGTGCTTGTGCAGCAGTGCTTTGATTTCATCTGGGTTGGCCCCTTCCCGCACGGTTACCAGTCGATCCTTGGGCGTCATGATGGCCGATACCGGCAAATCCAGACTGGGTTCAAAGCGAACGTCGCGACGGGTGACAATGCCCACCAGCTCCCCGTTATCCAGCACCGGCACACCGGAGATATTGTGTTCACGGGTCAGGGACAGCAAGGCACTGACAGGTGCCGAGGCGTCTATGGTAATCGGGTCTTTGACCACACCGCTTTCGAACTTCTTGACGGCGCGCACTTCCAGGGCCTGTTTTTCAATGGACATGCTCTTGTGAATAATACCGATACCACCTTCCTGGGCGAGCGCGATGGAGAGTCGCGCCTCGGTAACGGTATCCATCGCGGCAGAGACGAGCGGAATATTCAGTCCAATGTTCCGCGTCAGGCGGCTTTTAAGAGAAACATCTTTTGCGGTAATGTCGGAATAACCGGGTACCAGCAGTACGTCATCGAAGGTGAGAGCTTCTTCTGCGATTCGCAACATCAGGATGGCTTACCTCGTCAGGGGAGTGGATTTCAGCGCTTGAGCGTCAGACAATGGATCGTTACCGTGCCATAGCTCAAGGATAAAAGTAAGCGCGCTATTATAAAGGCATGGTCGGCTAAAAAATACTTTTTTCAATAGGTCTGGCTACCATCGGTTATAGCCAATAGCTATTATTTATAATTGACTCGATTCACTGGTGATGGACAATGCGCTATGCCTGACATACCAATCACTTTGACCGTTACCCAACTAAACCGTCGCGCCAGACAGTTGCTTGAAACCCACTTTCCCCTGGTCTGGGTCGAGGGTGAAATATCCAACCTCTCCCGCCCCGGCTCCGGACACTGGTATTTCACGCTCAAGGACGAACAGGCCCAGGTTCGCTGTGCGATGTTTGCCAATCGAAATGCCCATGTCCGTTTCAGCCCCGAACATGGCAATCATGTATTGGCCCGCTGCAGGGTCAGCCTGTATGAAGGCCGGGGTGACTTCCAGTTGATTGTGGAACACCTCGAAGAAGCCGGTTTCGGGGCATTGCAGCGTCAATTTGATGCACTGAAACAGCGCTTGCATGCCGAGGGGCTTTTTAACGATCGTCACAAACAGCCACTGCCGACCCAGCCGCAGCGGCTGGGTATCATTACATCGCCTACCGGCGCGGCCCTGAAGGACATTCTCTCGGTGCTGAAACGCCGCTTTCCGGCCATCGCAGTGAGAGTTTACCCTGCACTGGTTCAGGGAAAAGCCGCTGCCTCGCAGATCACAGCGGCCATTGAGCTGGCCAACCACGATAATTATTGTGATGTGCTGATTGTCGGCCGCGGCGGCGGTTCCATTGAGGATCTCTGGCCTTTTAACGAAGAGATCGTCGCCAGAGCGATCTACCGCAGCCGGATTCCGATTGTGAGTGCGGTGGGCCATGAGATTGATTTCACGATCAGTGACTTTGTCGCTGACTACCGTGCGCCTACCCCATCCGCCGCGGCCGAAGTGTTGAGCCCCGACGGCAACAAACTGCTCGACCAATTGCGCGGTTATGAAAAGTTACTTTGCGAAACCATTTCGCGGCGGCTGCAATCAACTTCGCAGCGCCTGGACAGCCTGACCCGTCAATTGCGGGATCCCGGAGAACGGCTCAAACATCAAGCGCAACAGCTCCAGGCCCTGCAAGCGCGACTGGTCCGAACCACTGCGGGACAACACCAACAGCTGGATACGCAGTTACAGCATTTGCGTACCCGCCTGGAGCAAGTGGGCCCCGGTTATCGAATCGACCGTTTGAGCAACAGCCTGAATTTGCTGACTCACCGGCTGGAACGCGCCATCGACACTCTGCTTGAGCAAAAGAAAATCCGGTGGCACAACGCCCTACAACTGCTCAACGCCGTGAGCCCGCTGAAAACGCTGGAACGGGGGTATGCTATTGTTACAGACCAACAGCACCACATATTGCGGGGCGTCGCAACCGTACAGGTCGGTGACAGCATTACCACACGGCTGGCGAATGGTTCCCTGAAATGCAAAGTCGATAAAATTTTTCCGGATTCAGAGTCATGAAACGATACCTCGGTCTTTGTCTGCTTGCGATTACAATGCAGACGCCGGCTGAATTAACCACTGAACCCCTGCCGTTACCCCAGCCGGAACCCACTGCTTCTATCTGGGATATCTCCGATCTGTATCCGGATATCGCCAGCTGGGATGACGCACGCAATAGTGCCACCACACAAATCAGTGCCATCAGTGAGTGCGAAGGTATGCTCGGTGGCAGCGCGGACGTGTTGGCTGATTGCCTGAACCAGATTACCAACACCTACAAGGCCCTGCTCAGACTTTACGTTTATGCCTTTCTGAACAAAGACACCAACCAGAGCAATATCCAGTATCAGGAACGTGCGTCAGCTGCCCAGGCATTACTTGCCGAGTTCACAGAGGCCACGCGCTTTGTGAAGCCGGAGCTCAGTCATATCGGAGAGGCAACCCTCAACCGTTACCTCGAGGAAAGCGCACGACTTGAAGAGCACGATTTTTTTATCCGCAATACCCTGCGCCAATCTGAACATATTCTCAGTGAAGAGGGGGAGCGCGTCCTCACAGCGGCCTCAGATGCGCTGCAATCGGCCTCAAGCACCTACAGTGTGCTGGTCAACAACGACATTCCCTGGCCGGAAATCACCCTGTCGGATGGCACGAAAGTCACGCTCAGCCCGATGGCCTATGAAGTCCACCGGGCATCGGCAAACCGCAACGACAGAAAACGGGTATTTGAGAGCTTCTGGGGTACCTACCAGCATTTTCGCCAGACCCTTGCCATTACCCTGGAGGGTCAGGTGAAAAAAGAGGCGATGGTAGCCCGAGTGCGCGGTTTCGACTCATCGCTGGATCGCGCCCTGTCCCAGGACAATATCCCTGAAGCGGTTTACCGGACACTGTTGTCGACCGCCAATGAGCACCTCGCATCGCTCCACCGCCTGCTTGGGCTGCGTCAACGAATACTCGGCCTCGGGAAATCCCGTTACTACGACCTCTACACACCCGCCGTCACCCTGCCCCGGGAATATACACTTGAGGACGCCACTACCCTGACACAGGCCGCGCTCAGGCCCCTGGGCAGTGATTATGGCGAATCACTCAGCGAGGCGCTGAAACAACACTGGCTACATGCGTATCCTGCACCAGACAAGCGCAAGGGTGCCTATGTGATGGGAGCCGCCTATGATGTCCACCCTTTCCTGATGTTGAATTTTGAAGGTACCTTTGACGCTGTCAGTACCTTTGCCCACGAATGGGGGCACGCCATGCACTCCCTGATGGCCAATAGTCATCAACCCTTCAGTAAATCAGCTTATTCCGGTTTTATTTCAGAAATCCCCTCGGCGGTTAATGAATTACTCCTTTTTGATTATCTCCGCGACAACGCATCAAGCGACGATGAACAATTGTTTTATCTGTTTCGCGAACTGAATCTTTTGCGAGGTGCTTTTTTTCGACAGGCCCAGTTTGCTGAATTCGAACTGGCTATCCATGAGCAGGTTGAGAGCGGCGGCAATCTGTCCGGTGATAAATTGAATACGCTGTATGGGACCATTCAGAAACGTCATGCGGGCCACAGCATGGGTATCATGCAAGTTGATGAGCCCTATACCGTGGAGTGGGCCTCCATTCCACATTTCTACCGCAACTTTTCTGTATATCAGTATGCGACGTCTATGGTTGCCGCCTACAACCTGGTAGATCGCATCGCAACCAGTGGTGAAGAAGCACGGCAACAGTACCTCGACATGCTCCAGGCGGGCGGGTCTGACTACCCCTACAGGCTACTCAAAAACTCGGGGGTGGATCTGGCTGATCCGGCCGCGTATCACCCCATGATTCAACGAATGACCCGATTGATGGACGAGGTCGAGCAGATTCTCGACCGGCAGGATGCAAAGAATACCTCCCGGTGAGTATCTTGCTGTACCGGTGAAGCGCTTTCTTCAAAGTTTTCACACCGTGCAGGTCAACCGAATCCCCATTCTGGCGTTTAAAGCAGCACGTCTTTAAATAACCAATGAGGAAATACCATGCGACTACTCCTGTTACTGGCGGGCATTGCTCTCGCCACATCCAGCTTCGCCGAGCCAACCACAAAGCCCGACAACTCCGGTGATAGAAAAAGTTATACCGGTTCCATGTTTCAAAATATGGATACGGACCAGGACAGCAACATATCAAGAGCAGAGTATGAAGCGGGCCTCCAGAAAAAAATGGAAAAACGCATGGCCCACTTCAACGCGATGGACGCGGATGGCAACGGATTGGTGAGTAAAACCGAGGCCATGGAGGCCAGGACGCGAATGAAAGCAGAATGGAAGGAAAAACGTCGCCTGCATTGCAATAAAGCCGATAAATAGGATTGCCCGTGCCCGACAGCCCCGGTTATCTGATAACCGGGGTTGTTTTATAGCCCATCATTGTTAACTCGGCCATAACTCACCCATGGCAAACATGGCGACAGGTTTCATCCCACCAAATTCTCCGCTGTTGCTATCAGACAAGTGCCCATAAACAGAGGCCGCTTTTTGCCCCAAATTACTCCGCACCCACATCCTTGTCGCACCAAATTCAAACAAAAATTCCCCGTCGGATGCCCTGCAGGCCACACATAACCACTAAAACAGCCACTATTCGATATATGGCACGGGTTATGCTTATAACTCTTTGACACGACATCCTACTGGGTAATGAAGCCCGTGCGCACCATCCTGCGTACGGGCTTTTTTATTTTTGTTTTGGGGAAAACAAACTTGAGGAATTTCACATGAAACCGAGATCTATTCGACTTTCTGTTTTTGCATTGCTGTTTGGGCTACATCCTTTACTGATGGCCAGCGCTGAAGAAGCCACCAGTATTTCAGAAATATTCACCAAGAGTGACACCAGTTTTACTTTCCGGTATCGATTCGAGCATGTGGATGATGAAAATGCCGAGAAGAATGCCAATGCATCCACACTCAAATCGCGCATAACCTGGACTTCGGCCAGCTATAACGGCTTTTCCGGCCTACTGGAAGTCGATGACGTAAGCCATATTGGCGGCGAAAACTACGCGACACCCTCCAACGGGAAAGTCGGTGAATATCCTATCGTCGCCGATCCGGATGGCACCGATATCAATCAGGTCTATCTCAAGTATCAACAAGATGGCTTTACCGGTACAGCCGGTCGCCAGCGTATTCTCCATTCCGGCCAGCGGTTTGTCGGCGGTGTCGGCTGGCGCCAGAACGAGCAGACCTATGACTCTGTACGGGTGCAATTGCCCATCGGGCCAGTCACATTGGATTACAGTTATATCTGGGACGTAAACCGAATTTTCGGACCCGATACCGGTGGCGCACAGCCGCGTCGCTACGACTCTGACTCTCATGCTCTCTACCTGTCATTTTCGCCAATGGAAGGTCACAAGCTGGCCGCCTTTGCCTATCTGCTGGACTTTGATAACGCCTCGGCCAATTCATCGCAGACCTATGGTATTGAGTACAGTGGTGCCGTTGGTCCCGTCACCCTGGCAGCCAGTGCCGCCAGCCAGACCGACTATGCCGATGGGCCAATTGATTACGACGCCGACTATTACATGGCTGAAGTCGGTACAAAAATCAAAGGCATTGGCCTGGGCATCGGCTATGAATTACTGGGCAGTGATGACGGGATGAAAGCCTTCGGCACGCCCCTCGCCACCCTCCACAAGTTTCAGGGCTGGGCGGATCAGTTTTTGGTCACACCGGCCGATGGTATCGAGGATATTTACTTCAAGATGACGGGCAGCGTTGGCAAAACCAATCTGGCCTTTTTCTACCACGATTATTCCGCCGATGAGGGCAGCGCCGACTATGGCGAGGAATATAATGCCGTGGCAAGCTACCCGATCAACAAATACGTCGGCGTTGAGCTGAAGTACGCCAAATACGATGCCGATGAATTTTCCCAGGACACGGACAAAATCTGGTTTTCAGTTAATGTGAAGTTCTGATCCCGGAATATCATCGTGGAATCTCTATCAGTGGCAGGCTATGATTCTCCTGCCACTGATTTTTTCGCGTTTTTAAATCTATCCTTCCAACGAATTACTCCAAATCGAGCCCCATGACACCACCTTCAGCCAGGGACCCCATTCGTATCATGCTGGTCGATGATCATGTCGAACGATCTGCCAGTGTCGAAGAAAAACTCCGGGATTCCGGTTTTGAAGTCATTTCGCGGTTGCCATCGGCGACCGGATTGCTGTTCCAGATCGAACAGCATCAGCCGGACCTGGTATTGATCGACATTCAGTCGCCCGGTCGTGATGTGCTGGAGAGTCTCTCGGTGGTCAACCACCACAATCCGAGACCGGTAGTCATGTTTTCCCATGAAGAAGATCCCGCTTTTATCGAACAGGCCGTGGACGCCGGAGTGACTGCCTACCTGATGGATGAGCTGAACCCGGACCGGGTCAAACCGGTTATTGATCTGGCCATTGCCCAGTTCAAATCCTACCAGTCCCTGCGCAAGGCCCTGGATGACGCACGCACCAAGCTTGCCAGTCAGTCTGTGATAGAAGAGGCAAAACAACTGCTGATGGCTCAACGTGGCATCAGCGAAGACAAGGCACACAAAACCTTGCGGACACTCTCGATGGACACCAACCAGAGTTTGCCCGAGGCGGCTCGGTCAGTGATTAATATTCTGGGAAAGCCCAGTAACAACGCGAGATAATCATGCAGACGACGACCCATAAATTACCGGCCGGCGAACGGCAGAACCTTAATATCGGCTATATGCGGCTGAGTGACAGCGCGCCGTTGATCATCGCCCAGGAACTGGGGCTTTTTGCCAAATACGGCCTGGATGTGACACTTTGCAGAGAAGTCTCATGGGCCAATATCCGCGATAAACTGATTGCCGGGAATTTTGATGCCTGTCAGATGCTGGCACCCATGCCGCTGGTGACAACACTGGGGGCTGCGGGGATACGCGCACCGATTGTCACCGGATTGGTGCTATCGCTCAACGGTAACGGGATTACCCTGTCCCGCCCCCTCTGGGAACAAATGGTCAATCAGTCAGACATTCCCCTGCAGCCTAACCAACCCCTGGCAAGTGCCAGGGCGCTCAAAAAAGTATTGGATAAACAGCCCAGCAACCAGACAATTACCCTCGCTACTGTTCACTCTTTCTCCACGCACACACAATTGCTTCGGATGTGCCTCGAGGCAGGAGGTATTGATCCGGATCGCGATGTCAGGGTGATCGTGCTGCCACCGGAACAGATGGTGGATAGCCTGGCTCAGGGCGTAATTGACGGTTTCTGTGCCGGGGAACCCTGGAACAGTATCGCGGTGGAATATGGTGTCGGCGTACTGGCTACCACAGGGTTCCACGTCTGGAACAATGCACCGGAAAAAGTATTGGGTGTCATGGAGGAATGGCATACCCGCAATCCCGCCACTCACCTCCGGTTGCGGTTGGCATTGATGGAGGCCTGTCAGTGGCTGGCCGACATGGGCAACCGTGAAGCGACTGTGCAAATGTTGACTCGCCCGGACTACCTGGATTTACCCACCAACTATTTGCGGCCATCACTGACCGGCAACCTGGTCTACGACCGCGGATGTGCAGCTGAACACCACCCGAATTTCCACGTTTTTGCCAGTTACAGTGCCGGCTTTCCATGGCGATCCCAGGCGGAATTTCTTCTGCATCACTGTGAACCGCTGCTGGGCAAGGTTTTCGATCGCGACAAAATAGTGTCTATCACGCAACAGTGTTTCCGGACAGATTTATACCGCGAAGCTGCCCGGTTGCTGGGTTACCCCACACCGGATCAGGACCACAAGAGTGAAGGGACCCATGCTGAGCCCTATTGGTTTAACGATCAGATTGAATTGGGTAGCGACCTGATGGTATCGCCCCAAATGCTGCAAGAAAATCGTGACGACTAGCCCTCCCCGCAACAACCAGGCCCAAGGTCACCTCTTGGTGCAGCCTGACTGAAAAGCGCCCCATAATTGTGCCGGCCAGCCCGGTTACTCCCTCACCTCTCATCTCAACACCTTGTTTTTGCCGACTTTCTTATTTGGCATACATTTTGTATATCTAATAGATAGATAAGACACCAATAACGCACCGACTAATACCTGTCCAATGGTATTAAGGGCAATGAAGCCCCCCTGCACATAAAACCGGCAGGTGGGCTTTTTTTATGCAAGTGACATTCACAGTTGAGGTACCCGTTAAATGAACAGCAATCTTCAAGACTCCCCGGTACAGAAAAGATTGAAATTTCCACAATGGATCCTGTTGACCCTGTCCTTTTTGGTCATGGGCAGCTGGGCACATGCTGAACTGGGACCACCTGAAAAGGACGAGCTCAAGTTTGGCTTTATCAAGCTGACGGACATGGCGCCTATCGCTATCGCCTACGAAAACGGTTATTTCGAAGATGAGGGGCTTTACGTCACCATCGAGGCACAGGCTAACTGGAAAGTGCTATTGGATGGGGTTATCGACGGCAAACTCGATGGCGCCCACATGCTTGCCGGCCAGCCCCTGGCGGCCACCATCGGCTTTGGCACCAAGGCCCACATCGTTACGCCGTTCAGTATGGACCTCAACGGAAATGGTATTACCGTTTCCAATGCTGTCTGGGAGAAAATGAAAGCCCACGTACCAATGGCTGAGGGCAAACCGGTCCACCCGATCAAAGCCGACTATCTGAAGCCGGTCGTCGATCAAATGCGGGCGCAGGGCACGCCATTTAAAATGGGCATGGTTTTCCCGGTCTCCACGCACAACTACGAGTTGCGCTACTGGCTGGCGGCCGGCGGGATTCATCCCGGCTTCTACGCACCACACAAGGGCGATACCAGCGGCAATATCAATGCCGAAGCCCTACTGTCTGTCACGCCTCCCCCTCAGATGCCCGCCACCCTTGAGGCTGGCACCATTCACGGCTACTGCGTCGGTGAGCCGTGGAACCAGCAAGCGGTATTCATGGGTATCGGGGTTCCAGTCATCACGGATTATGAGATCTGGAAAAACAACCCGGAAAAAGTCTTTGGCATGACCAAGGAATTTACCGAGAAGTACCCGAACACCACCGCCCGCCTGGTCAAGGCCATGCTGCGTGCCGCCAAGTGGCTGGATGAAAACAACAATGCCAACCGCCCGGAAGCCGTTGAAATCCTCTCCCGTTCGGAATACGTCGGTGCGGATTATGACGTCATTGCCAATAGCATGACGGGAACCTTTGAATACGAGAAGGGTGATAAACGCGACGTGCCCGACTTCAATGTGTTCTTCCGTCATTTTGCCACCTACCCCTATTACTCCGATGCCGTCTGGTATTTAACCCAGATGCGCCGCTGGGGACAGATTGCCGAGCCCAAAAGTGATGAGTGGTATTTCGAGACCGCCAGGAAAGTCTATCTCCCAGACATCTATGCCACCGCTGCCAAAGCATTGATTGCCGAAGGACTCATGTCTGCAGAGGATTTCCCGGACCTGGACAGCGAATCCGGCTTCAAACCGCCTCAACCAGAGTTTATCGACAACATCACGTTCGATGGCACGCAACCCAATGCTTACCTGGAGAAGTTTTCCATTGGCCTGAAAGACGAAACGCTCTGATGGGCAACACGAACTCTTAAGTAAACATGGGCAGTTCAAGCTGCCCATTAGCCACCGAAGGATCTATTACATGACTGACCTTGCTGCTATTTTCAGGAATGAACAGGGAATCGCCCGTTTCTCTATCTCACAACTGAGCAGTATTGCCCGCACCGTGGGTAAAACCCTCGCCCTGCCCCTTGCGGGCATCCTGATTTTTTTAATGCTCTGGCAGGGTGTCGCCAACAACATCAATACCTCACTGGGACAGTTTCCGGGACCGGTTCAGGTCTGGGAGCAATCCAAGGGTTTGCTGGCCGAGCACCAACGGGAGCGGGAGAAAGCAGCCGCATTCTATCAGCGGCAGGAAGACAGAAATGCCAAACGGTTGGCCCAGAATCCCGATGCGGAAGTGAAAATTCGCAGTTATACCGGCAAGGCCACCTTCCTGGATCAGGTGATAACCAGGCTCTATACCGTGTCTTTCGGATTTCTGATCGCCACGGTGATTGCGGTGCCTCTGGGCATCATCTGCGGCTTGAGCGAAAAAGTTTACCAGTCGGTGAACCCGATTATTCAGACATTCAAGCCGGTCTCACCCCTGGCATGGCTGCCACTGGTGACGATGGTGGTATCGGCCCTTTATGTCACCGATGACCCCATGTTTGAAAAGGCCTTTCTGACCTCCGCATTTACTGTGGCCCTCTGTTGCCTTTGGCCGACCGTGATCAACACCACGGTGGGTGTCACCAGTATTGATCGCGATCTGGTCAACGTCAGCCGGGTTCTACAACTGCCTTCGCTGGTGCACGTCCGAAAAATTGTTATCCCCTCCGCCATACCCATGATTTTCACCGGCATGCGGTTATCACTGGCCACTGGCTGGATGGTATTGATTGCCGCCGAAATGCTGGCCCAGAACCCCGGTTTGGGCAAGTTTATCTGGGATGAGTTTCAGAACGGCTCATCGGATTCGCTGGGTCGCATCATGGTGGCTGTGGTGACCATTGGACTGATCGGTTTTCTGCTGGATCGCCTCATGCTGATCCTTCAGAAACGCATCAGCTGGGACAAACAGGCCATTCTCCGCTAATCGCGGCAGACCAAGGAGCAAACCATGAAAAACCCCTATCTGGAAATCAGCCATATCGGCATCGAGTTTGCCACCGATGGTGAACCGTTCCGCGCCCTGCAGGATGTCGACCTATCAATCGACAAGGGCCAGTTTGTCTCGTTGATTGGCCACTCCGGCTGCGGCAAGTCCACGGTATTGAACATCATCGCCGGTCTCTATGAGGCCAGCGAGGGCGGCGTCATTCTCGAGGGACGCGAAGTCGACAAACCGGGACCCGACCGGGCAGTGGTCTTCCAGAACCATGCCCTGTTGCCGTGGCTGACCGTGTACCAGAATGTCGAACTGGCGGTAAAAAGGGTCTTTCGCAAGACCAAAAACAAGGCGGAAATGCACGAGTGGATTGAACACAACCTCTCGCTGGTTCACATGGACCACGCCCTGCACAAACTGCCCGGAGAAATATCCGGCGGTATGAAACAGCGCGTCGGTATCGCCCGCTGTCTGGCCATGCAACCCAAAGTATTGCTGATGGATGAGCCGTTTGGCGCACTGGATGCCCTGACCCGCGCTCACCTGCAGGATTCACTGATGGAAATCCAGACCAGTCTGGGCAACACGGTGATCATGATTACCCACGATGTGGATGAGGCCGTTTTGCTGTCGGATCGAATCGTCATGATGACCAACGGCCCCGCCGCCACCATTGGTGAAATACTCGACGTCAATTTACCCCGCCCGCGGGACAGGCTGGCCCTGGCTGAAGACGCCGATTTCATTCACTACCGTCAGCAGGTCCTGGAATTTCTCTACGACAAGCAGAAAAACCCTCAGATTGAAAAAAATCCGACCGACTCTGCCAGGAAGTTACAGGAGGTCGCATGTAAACCGGCCTCTTCACAGGACGATGCCGCTGTCGATACTGGTAAGACAACGACCGGTACCGACAAAACCAGGGCAGCCTGAGCAATGGCAGATTCTATTGCGATTGTCGGGACCGGTATGGCAGGCGCCCGCCTCGCCGAGGCGCTGGTGAATAGCGGTTTTTCCGGGTCAATCACCATGATTGGTGAAGAGCCGGTCAAGGCCTATAACCGCGTACAGCTATCCTCGTTACTCACCGGCGATAAGACCCTGGATTGCCTGCCATTGCTCAGCGATGACTGGTATCGCGCCAACAATATTCGTCTGCGTTGTGGCGACCCGCTGATTCAGCTGGATACCGGTAACCTGGCCATAACCACCGCTTCAGGGTGGCAAGAACAGTTTTCCCGTATTGTGATTGCCACCGGCTCGAGACCCGTTGTACCGGCGATTCCGGGAAACAGCTTGCCCGGTGTCATGTCCTTTCGCACCCTCGATGATGTCGCCCTCATGCAGGATTTCGCCCTACAGGGTCAACGCGCTGTGGTGGTTGGCGGTGGTCTGCTGGGGCTCGAAGCCGCCTATGGTCTGAATCATCTCGGTCTAGATGTCACCGTGGTGCACAACAGCGACAACCTGATGAATCGGCAACTCGATGCGACCGCCGCAGCCATGCTGAAAAAAAGCCTGGAAGACCGGGGTATCTCTGTGCTCACCGGGGTAAGAACCAAAGCCGTTACCGGCAGCGAACGCGCAGATGGCCTGATGCTTGAAAACGGCGACTGGCTACCGGCCGAGCTGGTGGTGTTTGCTACCGGAATATCACCCAATGTACAGGTATTCAGGGACAGCGGACTGAAGATCAACCGTGGCATTGTCGTCGACGACCAGATGCATACGTCCATCAAACATATCTATGCCCTCGGTGAGTGTTCGGAACACAACAACACCACCGTGGGTATTGTTGCGCCAATCTGGGAACAGGCAAAAGTCCTCGCCGAAACCCTGCTGGGCAACGCCGCCTGTTATCGACCCAGAGAACACTCGACCCAACTCAAGGTATCCGGAATTGATGTGTTCTCGGCGGGACGTCTAAACGCAGGAAACAGTGAACGCAATATTGTGATCAACGACCCGTCTGCCGGTATTTATCGACGGCTGGTGATTGACGATAACCGCTTACAGGCCGCCCTGCTGTTTGGTGACAAAAGTCTGTGCAGCCATTACGAGACTCTGATCAGCGACGGGCAACCACTCGGTGCCAATGCAAATCAATTGATGTTCAGTGACCAGACCGGTCAGGACGTCGTACGCGAAATAAAATAGAGCAATAGCAGGTAACAGGACATGTTGAAAATTGTCGTTATAGGAAATGGAATGGTGGGCCACCACTACGTGGAACAACTGGCCGGATCCGGCGTTACCGCCAAAATCACCGTCCTCGGGGCCGAACCCCGCCCCGCTTACGACCGGGTCCACCTGTCGGAATACTTCGCGGGTCGCAAACCGGAAGAGTTGGCTCTGACCACCCGAGAACACTACCAATCGATCGGCGTGGATGCCTACTTCGGCGATGCCGTGGCAACCATAGACCGCGAAGCCAAAACGGTCACCACCGAGGGTGGCCGCAGCTTCCGTTACGACAAACTGGTGCTGGCCACCGGCTCATACCCCTTTGTACCGCCGATTCCCGGGGCCGACCTGCCGGACTGTCTGGTGTATCGCACCATCGACGATCTCGGCATGATTCAGGCCAGAAGCAAGGACGCCAAAGTCGGCGTCGTGGTCGGCGGTGGCCTGCTTGGGCTGGAGGCGGCCAATGCCCTCCAGAATCTCGGCCTGAAAACCCACGTGGTGGAATTTGCCCCCGGTCTGATGGGTGTGCAGCTCGACAATGGCGGCAGTGCCATGCTGCGCCGAAAAATTGAAGCCCTGGATGTTCAGGTACATACCAGCAAGGCAACCCAGACCATTACAGAAACTGATGGCAAGGATACTCGCCTGGTGATGAACTTCGCCGATGACGAAACCCTGGCCACCGATGTGATCGTATTCTCCGCCGGGATTCGTCCCTCGGACCAGCTGGCCAGAGACTGCGGCCTGGAGGTGGGACCACGCGGTGGTATTACCATCGACTACCACTGTCGCACCAGTGATTCCGACATTTTTGCGATCGGCGAATGTGCCCTGTATGGCGGCATGATCTTCGGTCTGGTCGCTCCCGGCTACCGCATGGCGGAAGTGGCTGTCAGCCAGCTGACTGGCGAGCACAACGCTTTCCAGGGCGCGGATATGAGCACCAAGCTGAAACTGCTGGGTGTCGACGTGGGTTCCATCGGCGATTCCCACGGCAAAACTCCGGGTGCCATCGCCTACACCTTCAGTGACGAGCGCGAGGAAGTCTACAAACGCCTGGTTGTCAGCGCAGACGGTAAAACCGCTCTGGGGGCAGTGCTGGTGGGCGACTGCTCCGACTACGACACCCTGCTGCAGTATTACCTCAATGGCATCGAACTGCCCGCCAACCCTGAAACCATGATTCTGCCTGCCAGCGAAGGTGGCGCACCGCTGCTGGGCGCGGCGGCCCTGCCCGCCACGGCCACCATCTGCTCCTGCCACAACGTCAGCAAGGGCGACATCATCAGCGCCATCGACGGCGGCTGCTGCTCCCTGGCGGACGTGAAGTCCTGCACTGCGGCCAGCACCGGCTGCGGTGGCTGTGCGGCGCTGCTGAAGAATGTGGTGGACGACGAAATGGCTGCACGCGGTATGGAGGTGAACAAGTCCATCTGTGAGCACTTCCAGTTCACCCGCCAGGAGCTGTTCCACATTATCAAGGTGGAATCCATCAAGTCTTTTGAGGAATTGATTGGTAAACACGGTAGCGGCCGCGGTTGCGAGATCTGCAAACCGGCAGCGGCCTCCATCCTCGCCTCCCTGTGGAATGACTACATCCTCGAAGAGAAACATGTGGGCCTGCAGGATACCAACGACACCTTTCTCGCCAATATGCAGAAGAATGGCACCTATTCCGTGGTGCCGCGGGTGCCGGGCGGCGAAATTACCCCGGAAAAACTGATTGTGCTCGGCGAGGTGGGCAAAAAATACAATCTCTACACCAAGATTACCGGCGGGCAGCGGATCGACCTGTTTGGGGCCAGAGTGGATCAGTTGCCGGATATCTGGAAAGAACTGATCGACGCCGGTTTTGAAACCGGCCACGCGTACGGCAAGGCACTGCGCACCGTCAAATCCTGTGTCGGCAGCACCTGGTGCCGCTACGGGGTACAGGACAGCGTCAGCATGGCGATCTATATAGAAGATCGCTACAAGGGTCTGCGCTCGCCCCACAAACTGAAGTCCGCCGTGTCCGGCTGTACCCGGGAGTGTGCCGAGGCGCAATCCAAGGACTTCGGGGTAATTGCCACCGAGCACGGCTGGAACCTGTACCTGTGCGGCAATGGCGGCATGAAACCCCGCCACGCCGACCTGTTCGCCACCGACCTGGATGACGAAACCCTGATCAGGTACATCGATCGCTTCCTGATGTTCTATGTGCGAACCGCCGACCGCCTGCAGCGCACCTCGGTGTGGCTGGACAACCTGGAGGGTGGTCTCGACTACCTGAAAGAGGTGGTCATCGACGACCGGCTGGGTATCTGTGCCGAACTGGAGGAACAGATGAACAGTATTGTCGGCACTTACCAGTGCGAGTGGAAAACCACCATTGAGGATCCGGAAAAACTCAAGCGCTTCCGCCAGTTCGTCAACTCTGATGCGGCGGACGAACGGGTTGTGTTCGTGCAGGAGCGCGGCCAGCCGCGGCCGGCCACCGAAGAAGAAACCGACCAACTGTTGGCCAAATCGGCGTAATGAGGCTTTATTGATGAATACCGCAGAAAACAGAGTATCTGAAAACCCGCTGGTGATCTGCCGACAGGAAGAGCTGATTCCAAACTCCGGCATCTGCGCGCTGATCGACGGCCAGCAGGTGGCAGTTTTTTACCTACCTGATGAAGCGCCTCAGGTCTATGCCATTGGCAACTGGGATCCCATCGGCAAGGCCAACGTGCTGTCCAGGGGCGTGGTCGGCGATGTGCAGGGTCGACTGGTGGTCGCCTCACCGCTCTACAAACAGCACTATGATCTGACCACCGGCCAGTGCCTGGAAAACGAGGACGTGACGGTGCCCACCTACGCCATTGAACTGGTGGACAGTCAAGTGGTGGTCACCCCCTAGGCGAATCTCGGCAACCGGCAGATCTTCATGCGTTCATCACCACCCCATCTGGAAACCACCTGCCCCTACTGCGGGGTTGGCTGTGGTGTTTCTGCAAAGTTACGGGACGACAGCATCATCGCCGTATCCGGCGATAAAACCCACCCCGCCAACTACGGTGCCCTCTGTGTAAAGGGTTCAGCGCTCCACGAAACCATGGGCGACCACGGCCGGCTGCTCTACCCGTCTGTCAATGGTCAGCGGGTCGACTGGGACACCGCCCTCGATACAGTGGCAAAGCGACTGAACGAGGTTCGCGAGGAACACGGCCCCGGCGCCATCGCCTTTTACCTGTCCGGACAATTGCTCACCGAGGACTACTACGTGGCCAACAAGCTGGCCAAGGGCTTTCTGGGCACTGGCAATGTGGATACCAATTCCCGGCTCTGTATGTCATCTGCCGTCGCCAGCTATAAGCGGGCTTTTGGTGCCGATGCAGTACCCTGCAATTACGAAGACCTGGATCACTGCGATCTGCTGATTCTGGTTGGCTCCAACGCTGCCTGGACCCACCCGGTACTCTATCGCCGGATGGCCGCTGCCAAAAAACGAAATCCCACCATGCGGGTGGTGGTTATCGACCCACGCCGCACAGCCAGCTGTGATCTCGCCGACCTCCATTTGCCGATCAGCCCCGGTGCCGATGGCTATTTATTTGTCGGTTTACTGGCGTGGTTACAGCAAACGGGGGCCAGCCGTTCTGAGTATATAGCGCAGCATACCGAAGGCTATCTGGAAGCGCTGGAAGCCGCCAATGCCATCTCTTTTGCAGAAACGGCCCGCCTGGTCGGGCTTGAAACGGACGTGCTGGAAACCTTTTACCAATGGTTCTCCGAAACGGACAAAACCATTACCTTCTACTCACAGGGGATCAACCAATCCTCCTCCGGCACTGACAAGGGCAATGCCATTATCAATTGCCACCTTGCCACCGGAAGAATCGGCAAGATCGGCGCAGGCCCGTTCTCAATTACCGGTCAGCCCAATGCCATGGGTGGTCGGGAGGTGGGCGGTCTGGCCAACCAGCTGGCTGCCCATATGGACTACAATCCCGGGGACTTGCGAACCGTGGCCGACTTTTGGGCTACCGACCAACTCTGTCAGCAGCCGGGCATGAAAGCAGTGGACCTGTTTGATGCCGTCGCCGACGGCGGGATCAAGGCAATCTGGATTATGGCGACCAATCCGGTGGTCAGCATGCCGGATGCCAATCGTGTCAGAGAGGCTCTGCAGCGCTGTGAAACCGTGATTGTCTCCGACTGCGTGGCAGCCACAGACACGACCGCCACCGCCGATATTTTGCTGCCGGCCACCGGTTGGGGCGAGAAAAACGGCACCGTCACAAACTCCGAGCGCCGCATCTCAAGACAACGAGCACTGATAAAACCCGTGGGTGAAGCAAAGGACGACTGGTGGATCATGACCCAGGTCGCACAAAGACTTGGGTTCTCGGAGGCGTTTCCCTACCGGACACCGCGGGATGTGTTTGTTGAACACGCTACATTGAGTGGTTTCAGGAACGGGGGCAAGCGCATTTTCAATATCAGCGGCCTCAGCGAACTGTCTGAACAACAATACAACGATCTCTTACCCATCCAATGGCCCGTCACGGCTGAATCTCCCGCGGGAACAGCGCGCCTGTTCACTGAGGGCGGGTTCGTGACGGCATCCGGCAAGGCTCAGTTTATCGCCATTGCGCCCCGTCTGCCGGTTCAACCGCTCAGTGTGACCTATCCCTTTGCACTCAATACCGGAAGAATCCGCGACCAGTGGCACACCATGACGCGCACCGCCCGCGCCCAACGATTGCTCAATCATATCGATGCGCCCTTTGTCCTGGTGCACCCCGAAACAGCCCGTACAAATGAACTTCACGATGGAGATCTGGCAGAGGTGCGCACCGTACATGGGGCCGTCCTGGTCGGCGTGATGCTGGATGAAGGCATGGGGGAAAATCAGCTGTTTATACCGATTCACTGGAACGACCAGTTCGCCCGCCAGGCTCGCGTTTGCTCAGTGATTGCCCCACTGACCGATCCGGTGTCCGGGCAACCCGAATTCAAATTTACCCCCGCCGCACTGAAAAAAGTGGCGACACCGGTTTGGGCAATGGTGGTCAGCAGGGAGGCACTGGACTGCGACGAATTCATCGATTGGTCAATGACGCCACTGACAGATAACAAGGGCTATTGCTACCGATTTGCTGCCGCTGAGGGCTTCGACTGGCAAGCCTTTATCAGCCAGCAGGGCTTCACCGGCAACTGCGCCCATTACGCCGATACCGAACATAGGGACGAGCGTTTTATCTGCTACGAAGGCGCATTGGTTCAAATGGCCATCTTCAGTCATCACAGTCTGTCACTGATGCCGGCAACAAGCTGGTTACAGGGATTACTCAGCCGGGAGATAACGTCCTCCCCGTGGCAATTGCTGGCAGGGATCGACATGAACCAGCCCGACCGGGGTAAATTGATATGCGCTTGCTTTGAGGTCGGCGAAAAACAGATCCTGGCAGCCATTGTCGATGGGGCAAATTCCACAAAAGCACTGGGAGAACAACTTAACTGCGGTACCAACTGTGGCTCCTGCATACCGGAGCTTAACAAACTGATCAACGAGACCCTGAATGTCGATGCCGCATAGATAACAGGGCAAAGCACGTATGACACGACTGGTCCCCGGCTACAATCTGAGCATGGTCGCTTCTCCAGATGCTCGGGTGGTGGTCGGGGATTTATTTTTTCGGTAAAAGACAGGCCCTGCGCCGGGCTTTCTGATTAAGCGAAGTTTGAAAATAAACTGGTGGCTTCCCCTGCCAGCCACACCACGGCACACGATGTCACTGCTACCGTTGCTCCCTTCCGGGCCTGGCGGGGTTCACAGCTGATCATTGCGAGGGGACCGGCAGAGGTCACCATAAAGAATCGGAGTCTTGTACAGAACTCCCGAAGGGTGGGCATTATCGTCCTTCGCAACCGCTATTTCAACCACGATCGGGGGCTGGCACTCAATGCCGTCCTTGCCTAACATAGCCAGTCTCCTATTACGTATCGAGCAAGCTATGCCGTTCCTGAAAATGGCCTCTGTCAGCCTCCTGCTCAGCCTGTTGGTAATGGCCTGTGGTCAGGGGGAGAGCAATACCGCCAGTGGCAACCGACAGGGAATACTCCACCTCGGCAATGGCACTGACCCCCAGGAGCTGGATCCGCATATTGTCACGGGGGTTCCCGAGCACAATATTCTTACGGCCCTCCTCGAAGGGCTTGTGCTGAAAGATCCCTCAACACTTGAGCCTGTTCCCGGTGTGGCTACCCATTGGGAGATCAGCGGCGACGGCAAGCGTTATACATTTTACCTGCGCGATGACGCGCGCTGGTCAAACGGTGACCCTGTCATAGCCGGAGATTTTGCCTGGTCCTGGTGGCGGGCACTGCAGCCCTCACTCGGCAATCAATACGCCTATATGCTGTTTGCCATCAAAAATGCAGAGGCGTATTTCAGACAGGAGGTAAGTGATTTTTCCGCCGTAGGCATCAATGCTGTCGACGACCATACATTGGAGGTTGAGCTTGCCAACCCAACACCCTACTTCCTGCAATTGCTCGATCACTACAGTTACTTTCCACTGCACCGCGCCACCATTGAAAAATTTGGCCCGCCCGACCAACGCGGCAGCCTCTGGACCAGGCCCGGCAACTTTGTCGGCAATGGCCCCTTCTCTCTGACCGGATGGCAACTGTTCAAGCGTGTGGTGGTGGAAAAGAATCCCCACTATTGGGATGCTGAAAACGTGTCGCTCAATGCCATCCACTTCTATCCCACGGAAAACATCACCACCGAGGAGCGGATGTTTCGCTCCGGGCAACTGCACCGCACCGCCACCGTGCCGATCGATAAACTGGCGGTCTATCGGCGGGATCATCCCGGGCTGCTGCACACCCATCCGTATCTCGGCAATTATTTCTATCGCATCAATACCCAGGTGCCACACCTCAGCGACAAACTGGTTCGCCGGGCGCTGGCCATGAGCATCGACAGGGAGGCGATTGTCCGGCAGGTCACGAAGGGCGATGAGCTGCCGGCCTACACCTTTACGCCGCCGGGTACGCTGGGCTATACCGCCCCCGATGGCTTTGCCTATGACCCCGAACGGGCGCGGGCACTGTTGGCGGAAGCGGGTTACCCCGGTGGCGACGGTTTCCCGGTCACCGAGTTACTGTTCAACACCTCAGAGGGACACCATAAAATTGCCGTGGCTGTTCAACAGATGTGGTACAAGGAGCTGGGTATCAAGGTGAGTCTCCACAATCAGGACTGGAAAGTGTTTCTTAACTCGGTGGACAGTGGAAACTATGGCATTGCCCGCGCCGGCTGGATTGGCGATTACGTGGACCCCAACACCTTTCTCGATATGTGGATAACCGACGGCGGCAATAACCGCACCGGCTGGTCCAGTGCCCGCTTCGACCAGCTGATACTGGAGGAAGCACCGAGGGCAGAGACGCGCGAGAAACGTTATCGTCTGATGCGTGAGGCGGAAGCGCTGTTACTGGAGGATATGCCGATTATTCCGATTCATATCTATACCAGCAAAAGCCTGGTGCATCCCGCACTTAAAGGGCTTGAACCGAATATACTCGACTACACCCTGTACAAAAACCTGTCTCTCGATAACCTGTCTCTCGATAAAGATCCGGCTGCAGAGTTGCCACACTGATGTTGCGCTTTATTCTGAGTCGGTTATTACAGGCCATTCCGGTATTACTGGTGGTTATCACTGCCACTTTCCTGTTGGTGAGATGCGCGCCGGGCGGCCCGTTCAGCGCGGAAAAGGCAGTGCCGCCGGAAGTGGTCAGGGCGCTGGAGGCTCAGTACCGGCTCGATCAGCCCATCTGGCAACAATACCTGAGCTACCTGGGGGATCTGGCCCAGGGGGAATTTGGGCCTTCCTTCCGCTATCCGGGGCGAACTGTCAACGAGTTGATTGCCGGGGGGCTGCCCATCACTGCTGAACTGGCATTTTATGCCATGCTGGTGGCTATCCTGATCGGCGTCTGTGCCGGCGTGATAGCGGCACTGCGACCCAATACCCCCCAGGATTACCTACCCATGTCGGCGGCCATGCTGGGTATCTGCATGCCCTCTTTTCTGATGGGGCCGTTGCTGGTGCTGATCTTTGGTATCTGGTTGGAGTGGCTGCCGGTATCCGGTTGGGGCGAGCTCGCCGGTGACAAGCTATTGCCGGCGATTACCCTCGGTACCGGTTACGCCGCCTATATCGCCAGACTGAGTCGCGGTGGCATGCTGGAGGTGATGTCCCAGGACTATATTCGCACCGCCCGGGCCAAAGGTCTGCCGGAACGGGTCGTGGTGCTGAAACACGCCCTGCGCGGCGGACTGATACCCGTGGTGGCCTTTCTCGGACCGGCATTCGCGGGGCTGCTGAGCGGTTCCTTTGTGGTCGAAACCATCTTCCAGATACCCGGTCTGGGTCGATTTTATGTGCAGGCAGCTTTCAACCGCGACTACACCATGATTCTCGGTACAACGGTCTTTTTCGCGACGCTGATCGTCCTGTTTAATCTGTTATCCGATATTGTTGCCGTGTGGATCAATCCAAAATTGCGCCACCAACTGAGCAGGTCCCGCTGATGGTAAATCCCCTATCAGCAGCTTCAGCTCCGGAAAGAGGGACGTCGCTCTGGCGCGATGGCTGGGTGCGGTTGCGCAAAAATCACCTGGCTCTGTTTGGCCTCGCTGTCATGGTGTTCTTCTGTGTCATCGCACTGCTGACACCCTGGATAGCCCCCTACGGTTACGAGCAGCAGAACCTGCAACTGGGTGCCTCACCGCCTTCGGCAGCACACTGGCTGGGCACGGATATCTTTGGCCGGGATATGCTGACCCGCATCATGTACGGTAGTCGCGTCTCACTGCTGGTGGGCTTTGTTGCAACTGCAGTAGCTCTGGTCATCGGTGTGCTCTGGGGCACCGTGGCCGGCTATGCCGGTGGTCGCGTCGATGCCGTGATGATGCGGCTGGTGGATATCCTCTATGCCCTGCCCTTTATGATTTTCATTGTGCTGCTTATGGTGGTATTCGGCCGCAATATTCTGTTGCTGTTCCTGGCGATTGGTGCAGTGGAATGGCTCACCATGGCGCGTATTGTCCGGGGGCAGGTACAGAATCTGCGCCATCAGGAATTTATTGAAGCCGCCTTTTCGATGGGCCTGTCCCGCTGGATTATCATTCGCCGACACCTGATCCCGAATACACTGGGCCCGGTCATTGTCTACACTACTCTGACCATTCCCAATGTGATGCTGCTGGAGGCCTTCCTCAGTTTTCTCGGGCTGGGTATCCAACCGCCCCAGAGTTCCTGGGGATTACTGATTTCTCACGGTGTCGAGAGTATGGAGGAATACCCCTGGTTGCTGATCTTCCCGGGGCTGGCATTATCCATCACCCTGTTCGCACTCAACTTCCTCGGTGATGGCCTGCGGGATGCGCTGGACCCGAAGGCATCAAAAGATTGAGGGGGGATAAGCAACAGATTATTGGGTATTTCGAATCCGGTTTTTAATCGTTTTACAGCTCAAGCTCTCATAAACACCTAATAGAAACGGATTATTGCGAAGGTGGGTTAAAAATATCTCCAGTATATTTTGACGAACTTGACAGTTCAGGGAAGACTGATGTATTGGATACGGATACCATGGAAAAAAGCTGGCAGTCTTTATTTGGCAGTATTGCCGCCGGATCCGGTTAAGACTGAAGCTTTAGAAGCCTTATTTATACAATTCGGCAACGGCGAAATAGCAGCAATCGATACAGGGGAAAATGCCGTGAATATGGCCGACCAGGCTGAAATCAAACCGAATGAATTTCATGTTGATTTGAATTCAACCTGGGTGCCGATCCCATCAAACAATTGGAGCATCCCTATGACTGGCCGGTTACGCGTCTGCATGATGCTTTTCGTATTTTCCTGTGTCTGTAGTGGTGGTGCGGTGGCCGCAACCGAGCATAAACGCCCGTTATTGTCGATCCACGGCTACGGCACGCTGGGGGTTGTCCACTCGAGCGATGATAAAGCGGATTACGTCGTAGACGTCTTTCGTCCCAATGGTGCCGGGCACACCCAGTCCTGGAGCGGGGCTGCCGATAGCCGGCTGGGTGTGCAGGTAACGGCCGAGATTACGCCGAAGTTATCCGCGGTATGGCAGGTCATTTCCGAACAACGTTACGACAACAGCTATCACCCCACCACCGAGTGGGCCAATCTCAAATACCAGTTTACGCCGGATTTTGCCGTGCGGGTCGGTCGGTTTGTACAGCCGACCTTCCTGTTCTCCGACACGCGCAAGGTGGCTTACACCTACCCCTGGGTGCGGCCGCCCACAGAGGTATACAACCTAGTGCCGGTGACCCATAACGATGGTATCGCCGTTTCTTATCGCATGCAGTTTGGCGAGATTGTGCATACCATGGAAGCCGCGTATGGCAATTTGGACATCAACTCCCCAGATCGGATCGGCAGTGGTGGGAAAATCCAGGCTGAGGATACGTTTTCCGCGATGGCTACCACAGAATACGGGCCGGTCACCTTGCACATCAGCTATCATCAAACCCATTTGACCGTTGCGCCCTTGGGCCCAGTGTTCGATGCCTTTCGGCAGTTCGGCTCCGAAGGGGTTGCTATCGCGGAGCGTTATGACCCTGACGGCGACCTTCTGGAGTTTGTCGGTATCGGCGTCAAATACGATCCCGGCCGATGGTTTGCCATCGGCGAATGGGGCATGGAGGACGCCCACAACGCGCTGGGCAAGAGCACTGCCTGGTACCTCAGTGGCGGCTACCGCTTCGGATCTGTCACACCCTACGCCACTTTTGCCAAGCTGAATTACACGGATATGACAGCCGACCCCGGTTTGACCCTGTCATCCTTGCCGCCAGAACTGGCAGGCCCCGCTACAGAGCTCAACGCCGCGCTCAACGACATTCTCGGTGGTGCAGCGGCTCAGGAAACCATCACTTTGGGGCTGCGTTGGGATTTTATGAGAAACGTCGCTTTCAAGATGCAATATGAGTTCATCGACCGTGACGACGGCTCGCCGGGTACCTTTGGTAACCTCCAGCCGGGATTCAAGCCGGGTGGAAAAGCGGATTTGTTCAGCGCCTCGATCAACTTTGTCTTCTGAGGCGGAAACTATGAATCGATTCATGAAAAGTCCGCTGGGTATGATCGCCGCACTGATGTTGAGTCTGAATACCGGGGCAACAGAGGCCGACGTGGTTGCTGTGGTTTCTGCAAACAATCCGGTCAACTCCCTGAGCCGTATTGAACTGATCAATATTTTTCTCGGCAAATCCGCCCAATTCCCCGACGGCACACCGGCTACACCGATAGACCTGCACGAGACGGCTCCGGACCGGCAAGTGTTTTACGCCGAATTCGATAATAAGTCTGCCGCCCAGATCAAGGCTTATTGGTCAAAGATGATTTTCACTGGCCGCGGTCGGCCACCGCAGACGGTAGCGGACGGCGAAGCACTCAGACAGCTGGTGGCGAAGGATCCCAACGCCATCGGTTACCTGGATGAAGCATTGGTTGATGACAGTATCAAAGTCTTGACCGTGAATTAGCCTGCGTTGACTCGTGCTAGCCCGTCGTGTCCGGTTTTTGGATCGACAGCTGTCCCCTGAGGAGCTCGGTAACCTCCTCCGCCGACACCGGTTTGTTGAAGTAAAATCCCTGAAATTCGTCGTAGGCTCGCTCCTGGAGAAAATCGGCCTGCTCTCTGGTTTCAACTCCCTGTGCAACAACAGTCAAGCTGAGATTTTTCCCCACGGCGACAATCGCCTCCGCCAGCGCACGGTTGGCCGGCATATCACCCAGGTTGCGAATAAAGGTTCGGTCCATTTTGATGGTATCCAGAGGAAATTGTCGAAGCATGGACAGCGACGAATAACCCATGCCGAAGTCGTCGATGGCGATACGGACGCCGACCTGCTTCAGGCTGCTCATGACCTCCAGGGCTTTGGGAACATTCCGCATCAGCAGGCTTTCGGTAATCTCCAGCTCCAGCAGGTTGGCGGCCAGGCCGGTCTCGGCCAGCACCGCCCGGATATCCTCCGGAAGGTTGGGGTCGAGAAACTGCCGTTCCGTCAGGTTGATAGCCATGTTCAACGGTGGGAAGCCCTGTTGTTGCCAGGCGACATTCTGCGCACAGGCGGTTTTTATCACCCATTTGCCGATGGGAATAATGAAGCCGGTTTCCTCGGCCAGTGGAATAAACTGCATGGGCGCCACCACGCCCAGGTCCGGGTGATGCCAGCGCAACAGCGCCTCCATGCCGGTAATTCGCTTACTGTGCACGTCCCGTTTCGCCTGGTAGTCTAACTGGAACTCCCCACGTTCCAGGGCATGCTCCAGGCTCATCTCCAGCGTCAGGCGTTGGAGGGATTCGGTGTGCAACTTTTTCGAGTAAAGCTGATAGTTGTTCTTGCCATTTTCCTTGGCATGATACATGGCGATGTCTGCATTTTTGGTCAATGTCTCCTGATCTTCGCCGTCCTCGGGATACGTGCTGATACCAATACTGACCGTAACCCGGAAATCCTGACCACAGAGGTGAAAGGGCCGGGCAACCTCGTTGATCGCTTTTTGTGCAACACTGATACACAGGGTTGTATCCGCCAGTTCCGGCAACAGGACGACAAATTCATCGCCACCCAGTCGCGCCACGGTGTCACTTTTACGAAGGCAGTTTTTGAGCCGCTCCGCCACTTCCTTCAGGAGTTGGTCACCCGCCTCATGCCCCAGGGTGTCGTTGACTGCCTTGAAGCGATCCAGATCAAGGAAAAGTACCGCCAGCTTGCGGTCGTAGCGCTGTGCCTGACTGATCCCCTGCTGTAGCAGGTGGGTAAACAGGCTGCGGTTGGGAAGGCCGGTCAGACCGTCATGGAAGGCAAGGTACTCCACCTGTTTGGCATGCGACAACCTGACTTCAACTTCCCGGCGACGGCTTTGCGCCAGCTTGTGGCTCATTCGCCAGAGTACCCCCAACACCACTAACAACAGAACGTTTCCGGAAAAGGCCCTCAGCGCATAGGTTTCCGCACGAACGACCACTGGCGCCATCTGTTCATTCCGGGACAACCCCACCACCACCGCCAGGGGAAAGCCGAAAAGTTCGCGGGCACCGAGATAACGGCTGATGTTATCCAGTGGCAACTCAGCCAAACTGACGGCCGTTTCGGTGGCGTTGTGGTCGGTGACCAGGGTTGAGCCATCCAGTGTGTCACCGGCGGACAGGGCATTCCCGCTACGCCAGGCTCTGGCAACACCGTCGGTGCCGATGACTCCGAGTAGGCCCGCCTCCCCCAGCTTTGACGTCTCATAGCCACTGACAAAAAACGCAGAGTCCACCTCTATGGCCACCACGCCGGCGAAATCCCCACCGGTAGCCCTGAGCGGGCGACTGAAAACCAATGTCCACTCGCCCGATTCCGGGTTTTGCAGGGGCGAAGAGACCAGCAGATCGTCCCCGTGCTGGTGTTCGGCCGACAGTTCCGCCAAGTCAATATTGCCCGAAAGCGATCCGGTACTGGCGACCACCGCGCCTTGCGGGTCGAGAACGACCACCGTAAATAGAAATGCCGGCGGCAACAACTCCTGTTGCTCGAGCGCGGTGAGCGTGTTTTTTTCACCGAGGAGCCGAAATGTAAAACGAACCAGTTTGAGCTCCTGGTCGATCTCCCGCAGGGCGCGCAGCACCTGGGCTTCGTAGGTTTCAGTCAGCTCCCGGACTGTGGCGATGGCAGTTTGTACCGCGGCCTCGCGTTCGATCCTGATGAAATTGACGGTGGCCAGCCAAATGATAGCGGTGATGACAATGCCCAGAATCGGGAACAAAAGATACGGTTCGATAATACGATAGATGCCGTGTCGCGGTGCAGTTTCGACCGTTTCTGCTGATATTGTCGACATGGCTCTCCCCTTTTATTCGATATTTTTCATCGTACTGAGCGTTCGTTCGACTGACTGGAACAGAATAATGTTCGTGTTATTGAGCATATCTCATCCCTGTGCCGTATCGAGGATACCCAGTAGATCATCGCTCATCTGACCGTGTTGAAGATAGTGCTCTCTCTCAATCGCATTGTCTAAAATAACACGAGCAAAACGCTTGGCACACCCAAACTCCCCCTGAGATACATCTTCAGTACTTTTGTACCCTATCGGCGCCTTGAATCTGAAAATCAGCATTGCGGCACAGATAACAACAAAAAGTGGGCGTATTTCATTTATTGTGCCTTATAACACCATGAAGAATATAACGCGATGAACAATCACCCTGCGACACAATGTCCGCTAGTCGCCATCAATGGCATAGCAGCTACTGCGGACCAATTCCCGGTACAGGGCGCTACGGTGCCGCCCCATCTGATTGGCTATCTGCTGAATAGAAAGCCCTTGTTTTTTGAGGGCCACAATAATATATCTGTCAGACAAGCTGTACTGCTGATATTGCATAAGGCCAATTCACTTCATGGCAGAAGCGAAAAAGCTGGAGCAAGCGTGTATCGTCTATGGCAGCACCAGCGGACACAATGTTAAATACCCGCCCGAGAAAATAGAATGCCACTACTGACCGTCACCGACCTGACCACCCATTTCCACACCCGTGCGGGGGTAATGAAGGCGGTGGACGGCGTCAGTTTTTTCGTAGACCAGGGCGAAATACTGGCCATTGTCGGTGAATCCGGCTCAGGCAAATCAGTGGCTTGTTACAGCCTGTTGAACTTGATACCCCAGCCACCGGGAAAGATTGAGTCGGGGACGGCATTGTTTGAAGGCCGTGACCTGCTGAGCATGCAACCGGACACCCTGCGCCGGATCAGAGGCAGCGAAATCGGAATCATTTTCCAGGACCCCATGACATCGCTAAACCCCTACCTGACCGTGGGTGAACAGCTGATTGAGCCGTTGCTATACCATAGAAACCTGAACCGTCAGCAGGCCCTGAAACGCGCTGTAACGATGCTCGACGAGGTGGGTATTGCCGAGCCGGAAACACGCATTCACAGCTACCCACACGAGTTCTCGGGTGGGATGCGTCAACGGGTAATGATCGCAATGGCGATGATTGCCGAACCAAAACTGTTGATCTGTGATGAGCCGACCACCGCGCTCGATGTGACCATACAGGCCCAGATCCTCTCCCTGATCAAGGCACTGCAAAAGCGGCGCAATATCGCCGTCATTTTTATCAGCCACGACCTGGCCGTCGTGGCCGGTCTGGCGGACCGGGTGGCCGTGATGAAGGAAGGCAGAATCGTTGAGACAGGGCCGGTCGACGATATTTTCCAGAAGCCCCGTTCAGACTATACCAGGACACTACTGGCATCGATTCCATCGGGCAGCAAACCCCATCCGTCTCAGCCCAGCGATCAACCATTGCTGCTGATTGACCGCTTGACCACCTGTTTCGCGGATAACAGCGGAGGATGGCTAAGCCGACAGAAAGCGGACAAAAAAGCTGTAAACGAGGTATCCCTGACTATTCAGCGCGGCGAGATTCTCGGGCTGGTGGGTGAGTCCGGTTCCGGCAAATCGACACTGGGCAGATCCATATTGCAGCTGGTACCGGTGACCAGTGGCACTGTGATATTTGATGGCACGGATCTGGTGGGCCTCCGGCAGAAACGAATGACGCCACTGCGCCGCCGGATGCAGATGATTTTTCAGGACCCCTACGCATCCCTCAATCCACGCATGACCGTCTTTGACTGCCTCGCAGAACCGCTGCTCTACCACGGCCTGGCAACCCGAAGAACGGTCACGGCACAGGTGTTGGCACTGATGGACGATGTGGGACTGGCCAGAGCGGCAATTCGCAAATACCCCCACGAGTTTTCAGGGGGCCAACGGCAGCGCATCGCGATTGGCCGGGCCATTGCCACCAAGCCGGAATTGATTATCGCCGATGAACCGGTTTCGGCGCTGGACGTGACGATTCAGGCGCAAATACTGGCCTTGATCCTGGCACTGGTGGAGAAGCACAACCTGACCATGCTGTTTATTTCCCACGACCTGTCTGTGGTGCGCTATATCGCCGATCGTATCGCCGTGATGCATCACGGCGAACTGGTGGAAATTGCCGAGACCGAGACACTGTTTGCCAATCCCGGGCACAACTACAGCCGCAAACTGCTATCGGCAATACCTGCACTATCGACAAACCCTACACTATCGACAAACCCTACACTATCGACAAACCCTACACTATCGACAAGCCACCCTGGGGAACTGGTTTAAACAGCACCCCAGTGCACTCTCCAGCTCACACCACAGCGCCGAAAATCAGTCCGACAAGTAATACTCGATTGTCGACACCACCCGGACTTTCATGATGTGGGGATTGTTGGTATCCCTTGGTGTGATGCTGAACTGTCCCTGTGAGGCGCGCTTGATTTTACCCAGCTCGCTCTGTGAATCTTCTGCAAATTTTTCCGCCACCTGACGTGCTTCACGGGTGGCCTCCTCGATCATCTCCGGTTTTACCTCGTTTAACCGGGTAAAAAGAAACTCGGGGCGGCTCTGATAGTTCCCCCCGGTAAACACGATACCCTGCTTTCCCAACTCGGAAAGGGAGGCCATCAAAGACCTGACCTGATCCACCCGGGAAGAATAAATAGTCACCGTCTGATTGGCAGTGAACCGGAATTCAGCGCGGGCACCACTGTCGTATTCCCGGGCTGACTTATCGGTAATTGCCGGCAAAGAGACACTGACCTCGCTGGCCTCCAACCCACTATCCAGCAGGAACTGGCGGATTTTGCCGGTACTGTCCTCAATTGAGGTATAAAGCTGCTCCAGATCATTGCTCGCTTCAGCAAATACTATCGGCCAGATAACCACATCTGCAGGATATTCCCGCTCGGAAAGCCCCTTAACGTTGACGCTTCTTTCGTATTCCTTGAATTGAATAAGCGCATTGCCCAGCAGGTAACCCAGTGAGGCCAATCCTGCGATCATTGCCACGCCCAGAATCAATGCACTGAAGCGGGTACTACCCTCTATATTCGTCATCTGCCACCTCACTGATTATCAACCACCGTTGAAACATCGTTACTCTTTATCTGCCACCACTGTATCAACCAACAGCGCCCGCTGCTTTCTGGGCCGGTAAATATTGATCAGATTGCCCGCAAGCATCAAGCCCGCCCCCAACAACAGGACCATATCAAAAGCCTCGCGATAAAACAGAATGCCCACTAATCCGATTAACGGCAAGCGCAGAAAATCCAGCGTCACGACGATACCCGCATCCGATGTTTTCATGGCTGTGGTTATACAGAAGTGGGCCGTCAGCGCCGTCACACCGACAATAAAAAGCCACCACCATTGCTCGGGATCACGCGGCAGGCTCCAATTGGGCAAAGCCAGAGCCAGGCTGACCGGCATCTGAACCAGACACATATAGAACAGAACCGTCAGTGGATGTTCGCTGCGGGACAACGATTTGGTGGCCACATACGCAAATGAAAAGCTGAGCGCCGAGGCCAGCACGATCAACGAAGCCAGCTCAAGCATTTCAATACCCGGCTTGAGAATAACCACCACACCGGCAATCCCCAACGCCACTGCCAGCATACGCCGCGGCGTCAGCTGTTCGCCCAGGAACACCGCCGCAATGAGGGCCACCCAGAACGGTACCGTGAATTCCAGTGCAAACACCTGGGCCAGTGGTAACAGACCAATACCCAGAAACCAGCCGTACTGGCCTCCAAAGTGAAACAGATTTCTTACAATATGGAGCTTTGGTCGCTGTGTGATGAAGTGTTGCTTGCCGCCAACCCGGTAAATAATCACAGAAATGATCGCCAGACCGATGACACTGCGGATAAACAGGGTCTGGAATGTATCAACGGTACCGGATAACTCCCGTGCCCCCACCGCCATCAGCGACAGTGACAGCAGCGCACCCATCATCCATAGAACAACCATTAGCTCACCTGATCTGCTTTTCCAGGGTAATCGACCACCCGCCTGACGGGCTGTTTATATCATCGCACAGCAACCGTAAGCATCAACTCAAGTGATCAGTCTCTGTATTGAGTTCAGTCTCAACCGGCTCGTCGGGAATCATCTCCAATGCCGAGGGCGTGGTGCGAACCATGGCAATAAACTGTCCGGCATTTTCCAGCACCTCCACTTGCACCTCGCGAAGTTTAATCACCGTATAGAGCGCCAATGCCATTTGCATCAGCGCAAAAAATACCGGCAGCGCATGGGGACCGAGGAAATCCATGAGCTGACCGGCCAACGCCGGACCAAATGCAGCACCAATCCCGTGGATCAACAACAGGGTGCTGCCCCCGGGCAAAATATCGTCGTGGTCCAGATGATCCACCAGGTGAGCCACGGCTACCGGATAAGTGAAGAAAGCCATCCCGCCGTAAACCACTGAAGCGGCCAAAAACAGCCCCATTGTATTGGAAAAAAAAGACATCAGCAGTGCCGCACTGGCAGCCAAAGCACTGGTAAAAGCCAGCACCCGACGACGGTCATGGCGATCGGAATAACGACCCAGCGGGTACTGAAAAATAGCACCACCGATAATCACGCAACTAATGAAAGTGGCAATGCCGCTATTATCGAGGCCCACACGACCGGCATAGAGCGCACCCATACCCCAGAAAGCCCCCATGGAAAGGCCAGAGAACACGGCTGCCATCAAGGCTACCGGTGCCAGCCCCCACAACCTTTTCAGCTTCATTTTCGGGGCATCAGAGAATACGGGCTGCGCCATCCGCGTCCAGGTAATTGCCGTCACACTGAGGCAGATCAGAATCGCAGACACGGCAAACAGGGTGAAAGCGGTTGGCGCAGCCAGGTGGAGAAATTGTTGCGCCAGTGCCAGGGCAACCAGTGTCACCATCATGTAAATGGCAAATACCCGGCCCCTGTTCTCAGGAGGTGTCTGACCGTTCAACCAGCTCTCAATCACGGTGTAGAGAATGACCAGGCTGGCACCTGTCATGATCCTCAACAGCAGCCAGATGTAGGGATCCAGAAATAGCACATGCAATAGCGAAAAACAGGCGGTAAACGCTGCACAAAAGGCAAACGTACGAATATGGCCAATGCGATTGATCAAAGGTAATGCCAGGTGGGTGCCGACAAAAAAACCGAAAAAATAGCCGGACATGATGAAACCCAGCATACTATCTGAGTAGCCTTCAATCGTGCCACGCAGGGCCAGCAAGGTATTGAGCAGGCCGCTGCCAACCAGCAATAGCGCAATACTGGCCAGCAACGCGCAGATCGGGAAAATCAATCTCAGCATGGCAAGTCCGTTGTTCCTGAAAGAGGCTCGGCAAGATTAGGGGTAGACTGTGGATGATGCAAATACATACCCGTAAATCCATTGGATATTTGGCACTATGATAATGTGAAATACCACCTATGCAGGAACAGTGGATGAAACGTTGGCTTATCGGTGTGGAACAACTTCAACAGCACCTTGAAGGCAAGGTGATCATTTTTGATTGCCGGTTTTCATTGACGGATCCCGGCGAGGGACTGAGCGCCTATCAACGGGCCCACATCCCCGGCGCTGTTCACCTGGATATGGAAAAAGATTTATCCGGACCCAGAGGAGTTCACGGCGGCCGACACCCACTACCCGATCCTGAGGCATTCACGAACCGCATGCGCGTATCTGGTGTAACCAGGGATTCGCTGGTGATTGCCTATGATGACAACCGACTGGCAGGCACAGCCCGCCTGTGGTGGCTTTTGCGCTATTTTGGGCACTCGCAGGTGCGTATTCTCGACGGGGGCATCAAGGCATGGCTAGCCGCCGGGTTGCCGGTGAGCACAACCATCCCGAAAACTGCTGTGCCGGGTGATTTTCTCGCTATCGAAAATGCCGCCATGACGGCGACCTACCCTGAAATCAAACAATCCGACAGGGATAACGCATCTGTACTGATCGACGCCAGGGAGGCCCCCCGCTATCGCGGTGAAGAGGAACCCATCGATCCGGTCGCCGGCCATATACCCGGTGCGATCAATGTGCCCTGGCAGCAGTTTGTCGATGTGGATGGCAACATGCTGCCGACCGAACAGCAGCGTCTTGTCTGGCAAAAACTGGCATTGTCGCCATCGCCAGTGGTTTATTGTGGCTCGGGAGTAACTGCCTGTATCGATTTGCTGTCACTGGCAATGATCGGGGTCGAGTCTGCAAAACTCTATCCGGGTAGCTGGAGCGACTGGTGTAGTTACCCGGATTCAATTATTGAGACATCACCCCATTCATGATCATTGCGTCGTTTCTGTTTATTGCAGGGCTCGCAGCATGGTTTATCAGCACCATCGCCGCTGGCGGCGCAGCCATGTTGATGATTCCCCTGGTTGCACTGCTGCTTGGCCCGCAAACCGTGGCACCCGCAATCAGCCTGGGCGCTTTTCTGGCAAACCCTTCCCGCGCCTGGCTGTTCAGAGATAGTGTCGATTGGCAGGTATGCCGTTGGATGATTCCCGGCAGCCTGTGTGGAGCGATACTCGGCGCCTGGACCTTTAGCCAGATTCCGGTTTTCTGGATACAAATGGCGCTGGCGTTGTTTTTGATCTCAACGGTATTTCAGTACCGTTTTGGAAAATCCAGTCGCTCTTTTGTGATGCGGCGCCAGTGGTTCTTGCCGCTGGGGCTCAGCGTTGCCTTCCTGTCCGCACTGGTGGGTGGAACCGGGCCGGTGCAAAACCCCTTTTTGCTGAACTACGGCCTGCAGAAAGAGCAGCTTATTGCTACAAAAGCAATCAACTCGCTGGTCCTGCAACTGACCAAACTGCTGGCCTACACCGGCTTCGGCGCCATGACCCTGGAGATTGCCGGTTATGGTCTGGTGATTGGCGTGGGGGGAGCCTTGGGTGTATGGTTTGCCCGGCACCATCTGAAAAAGGTTGATGAGCATCGTTTCCGGGTCTATACGCTCACCCTCATGCCAATCTGTGGCCTGGCGATGCTGATTGATGCCTTTTTCTAGCCAGGAATGCCGCTGATGGGCAGGAGACATACTGGCCGCACAGCGGCCCATCACCTATGCTTTATTAAAATTGTGATTACCGAAGTTCATGAAAACGAGGATTGCAAATGAAAAATCAGGATCAGATTATTGAGTTACTCAATAAAATTATGGAATTTGAGCTCGCTGGGGTGGTTCGTTACAACCACTACGCGCTGATGGTTTATGGCTACAACCGCATTCCCATCGTGAGCTGGCTGAGGGAAGAAGCCGACAACAGTCTTGTCCACGCTCAGGCAGCGGGAGAAATGATCACTGCTCTGGGTGGCCACCCGTCACTGGCCATCGGGCCACTGCTGGAAACCCATCAACATGACATCGGCGATATTCTTCGGGAGTCAATGGAACAGGAGGCCCTGGCGAAAGCCCTCTATTACGAGCTACTGGCGTTAGTTAAAGACAATTCCGTCATGCTCGAAGAGTATGCCCGGCAAAAAATAGCAGAAGAAGAAATGCACGCGGCAGAAGTTGACAAGATGCTGCGCAAGCCGGGCGATATCAAGTCGTTCAGTAACTGAGTTTCTCTGCGATCATTCCGGCTGATCGAGCCGGAATGAAACGCCCGTTCCCTTGAGACTGCAATACCCACCCGGGTTTTTGATCAGGTATTGCTGATGATAGTCCTCTGCATAATAGAATGGGCAGGACAAACTGATTTCTGTGGTGATCGGGGGGAAATCACGCTGTTGCAATTCACGTTGAAACGCTTCACGTGATTTGTCCGCCAACTGATATTGTGTATCATCGAAGCAATAGATGGCTGAACGGTACTGGGTTCCACTGTCATTGCCCTGGCGCATCCCCTGGGTGGGATCATGGGATGTCCAGAACAACTCAAGCAGTGTTGTCAGGCTGATCACGTCCGGATCAAAAACCACCAGAACCACTTCGGTATGGCCGGTTAATCCCGAGCAGACTTCTTCATAGGTAGGGTTTTCGGTGTAACCACCGGCATAGCCCACTGCCGTGCTATAGACACCGGGTTGCGTCCAGAAAAGACGCTCAGCCCCCCAGAAACAGCCCATACCGAGAATGATCTGTTGCATACCATCGGGAAAAGGGGCCTTGAGCGGATGGCCTGTAGCCAGATGCTGGTTGTTAACCACCAGCGGCTCAGCGCGGCCAGGCAGTGCCTCCTCGGGACTGACCATTTGTGCTTTATGGGAATAATAACCAAACATATCTCGGCTCCTGTGTTGCGCTTGCCACCATGAATCTACTGTCCTAATCTCTGCTGACCTGAATCAGGAGCACATTACCCATGATTGAACTCTACACTGCTGCCACCCCCAATGGCCATAAAGTCAGCATCGCACTTGAAGAACTGGATCTGCCCTATGACATGCACGTGCTCAGCCTGAGTGAGAATGAACAAAAGCAGCCCTGGTACCTTGCGCTCAATCCCAATGGCAGAATCCCCACCATTGTAGATCGCGCCAACGACAATTTTACAGTTTTTGAGTCGGGCGCCATCTTGATCTACCTGGCGGAGAAAACCGGACAGTTGCTATCGAGCGATCCAAAGGAGCGGTCTCGTACTCTGCAGTGGCTGATGTTCCAGATGGGCGGTATCGGCCCGATGATGGGCCAGGCCAACGTCTGGTACCGTTACTGGAATGAAACCTATCAACCGGCAATCGATCGTTATCAAAACGAGGTAAAACGTCTCTTTGGCGTTTTGGACAGCCATCTGAAAGGCAGACAGTTTCTCACCAATGAACTAAGTATCGCCGATATCGCCAATTGGGCCTGGGTACGAATTTACGACTGGTCCGGGATTGACATCAAACCCTTTCCCCACTTGCAACGATGGGTTGAACGGCTGGACGAACGGCCCGCTTTCCAACGGGGAATCAACCAGCCCGCCGCAGAATACGAACAGAAAGACAAGGCGACTTCCTTCGTTAAAGGGGCCCGCAATATGCTGACCAAATAACAGCGCTATCCTGAACGATTAATACGCAGACTATGAATTGTCCTGGCGAGGGTACGTGCGTCAGGTGTTTCGCCAGCATAACGCATGGTTTCATACATTCGCGTCACTTCAACCAGTTGTCTGGCCAATTCGGGTCTGGATCCAGCAACGCGCTGCGTATAATCTCTCGGCCCTTCACCCACCTGCCTGGGAAAACCGGCTTTTTCGAGTTTTTGGCAAAGCCGCAGAAACTCCCGGTCCAACTGATCCCGGGACCGCTCTGAACGACGTGGCAGCAGCATCCATACACCCAGCAAAAGCAGCAAACCGCCGCCCACCCCAGTCAGGGCCAGCGCGATTCGCCAGGGCGAGTTGTCCCCCAGCAGGTTGCGCAGAAAAGCAGTCTGTATCTGATCGTAACTCAGTACCCACAGGGCCCAGTTGTAATTGAGTGACTCAATCTGCAAACGCAGTTGATTCAGCCAGCCAATATGGCGAAAGCGCACCAGTGAAACCGGTGAATCCGCTAAAAAATCTGTTTCGTCGCCCAACACCGACTGCAAATCCTGCTCGATACGCTGAGGTGCCACGGCGGCTGTCGGGTCAACTCTCACCCAGCCCCTATCCTCCAGCCAGATTTCCGCCCAGGCATGGGCATCATATTGACGCACGACCAGGTAGTCGTCGGGGTGCCGCTCGCCGCCCTGGTAGCCGGCCACAACCCTTGCCGGAATACCGGCAGCACGCATGAAAAAAACGAAGCTGCCGGCAAAATGTTCACAGAACCCCCGCTGGCTATCGAACAGAAACTCGTCCACCGAATGTTTGCCCAGCAGTGGCGGTTGCAGCGTGTAGACAAACTCACTGTTGTACAACGCCATCACTCTCGATACCAGCTCAGGATCACCGCTAACCGACTTGCGCCAGCGGTTGGCCAGTTCCCGGGTTCGAGGGTTAAATTCTTCGGGAAGCTGTAGATAGACTGCCCGGTGCTGAGAGGACAGCCCTTGAGGTTCGAGACGATACTCGGGCCAACTGCTGGCCCGATATTGCTTTTTGCTCCGCAGGGGATGGGCAGAAATCAGGCGATAATCCCTGGTCAGGCCGACACCCTCACTGTCAGGTTTCGGTGTATCAAGGGCATAGAGCCAGCGCTGCTGAGTGGGCTCGATAACCACACTGAATGTCAGGGGCTCACCCTTCCGATCAACAACCTGATCCCAGCTTTTTGGGGGATCGCCATACCACTGCACCAGGTTGCTATCCTGAAAACGGGAAAGTGAAGACCTGGACCAGGTGCGACCGTCGAATTCGGCGAGCACCAAACCCCGCCAGTAAAGACTTTTCTGGGAGGGAATCGCGTCTTCAAAGCTCACCCGGAAAGCCAGCTCACCGGAACGGCCCAGTCGGCTGAAGTCACCGGGGGACATCGTATCAGTGACACCTGTTTTGGCGCTTTGCTGTTGCATTGGCACCGACCACAGTGCGCCGAGTCGAGGCATCAAGATAAATAACAGCAACATGAGTGGCAGGGCTTGCGCCATGATGGTCATCGCCTTACCTAACGGACGCAGTTGCCCCTCGTTACCATCACTGCCGTGCAAGCCGAGTAATGCGGCCAGAACCAGCAACAGACAGCCGATGATATAAAGCGTGTTACCGATAGATTGATCAAACAATGCATCCAGTGCAGTGATAAAAAAGGCCAGGAAAATCACCAGATAGGCATCGCGACGGTGGTGCATTTCCAGCAGTTTCAAAAGGTAAGCCGAAACCAGCAACGCCACCATCGGCTCGAGTCCAACAGGGCTGCCGTATTCGGCCACCAGTCCCGCCAGGCAGAGACCCAACAGACCGGTTTTAATCAGCCGGGAGGGAGGGTGCCAGGCGCTTCGATAAAGCTGGATTCGCCATATTATGGCCACGAACGCTGCCAGCAATATCCAGTTGGGCAAATGATCCGCATGGAGAATAATCACGGCAGCGAAGGCTACCAGCAGCCAGAACAGGCCGTTTCGGTGAATTTTCCAGACAGGCGATGTCACCGATCCCCTCCCCGGTCTGGCAGGCCAAACAGTGCCAACTCGCGCAGTACCTGTAGTCGATGCGAATCCGTGATATTGGGCGCAATGATCAGGCCCGGCAGCTTCAGTCCATAGGGTATATCCAATGGCACAATACTGAGCAGAAGGCCACAGAGCCTCGACAATCTGGCTTCGGTATCGAGCCCGGGAAATGCATCCCAATCCAGCCAGAGCCGCTCGTCCTGGGCCGAGCCATAATGTTTCGTATATAACCCCTGCTCTCTGGCAAACTGCTTCCAGGCAATGCGTTTCGGCGAGTCGCCGGGGCGGTAATCACTCAGCCCGGTAAAATCCTCACCGCCCTCAAACACCTCTACTATTAAGCCATCATCTCCGCCTACAGGACTGACTGTGGTTTGTCGATTCAGCTCTGTCTGTGGCGCAGGATATACCAGGCAACGGATATCGAGGTCTATCTGTGTCCAGACTTTGAACAGACCCAGCGGGTAGAGACTCGCCACGCGCAACCGACCGGGATCAATCAGCCCCCTGCTGGCGGGAACAAAGCCCAGCTTTACCCGAGCTTCCTCAGTCGCCGCTATGCCAATGGCAACCGGTTCGTGCCCGGCAAATGCGAGGATCAGGTTTTCACGCAGACGTTTACCCGACTGATGAAACACCAGTTCTATCGTTAGCGGGTGTCCAGCATGGCCAGGGCTTACTCGCGAACAACTGAGATTGAGACCGGACAAATTCGCAAAGCTGTGCAGTATGGCCACCACAAAAATTGCTGTCAGCAGGCAGGTAATACCGAACACCAGATTATTTTCATAATTGGTGGCCACCAGCCAGCAAAGTACGATCAGCAACAGAAATGAAAATCCCGCTCTGGAGGGAAAAATGAACAGACTGCGGGTATTCAGCTGCACCTGCCGGGCTGGTGGCAACCGGTATGCCAACCAACGTGCGTAGAGGTGCTGAAAAAATTGCCTGAATCGACTGATCATGACGGCCTTTTTTTGTCCTGCTGCACGGGGCAAAATGCTTCCACTTCATGCAGCCAACTACATCGTCCGCTGTTTGTCTAAAGAATATCCACAGAATTAAGTACCAGACTGGCCAGCACATCACCATCGTGATTGGCGCATTCCCCCGCACCGCGCAACCGATGACCTGCGACGGTGGGAAATACTGCCTGAATATCCTCAGGAATCACATATTGGCGGCCATGGATCAGGGCCCAGGCGCGGGCACATTGCAGTGCGGCCAATGCACCACGTGGGGACAACCCGTAGTAAAAAACGGGGTCATCGCGGGTAAATTGCACCAGGCGTTGCAGGTAGTCCACCAGATTTTCAGCCACCTTCACGTCAGCTACATGCTGCTGGATCTGCAACAGCTGTTTTGCTGGCAATAGTGTTTTGATCTCTGCCAATCGGCTGCGGGGATTAACCCCTGACAATAACTCCCGCTCGGAGCGTGGATCCGGGTAACCCAGCTCAATGCGCATCAGAAAGCGATCCAGTTGTGACTCCGGCAATGGATAAGTCCCCGATTGCGTCAGCGGGTTCTGGGTGGCTATCACAAAAAATGGGTGCGGTAACGGGCGGGTTTCACCCTCCACCGTCACCTGGCCCTCCGCCATTGCTTCCAGTAATGCACTCTGGGTTTTTGGTGTCGTGCGGTTTATTTCATCGGCGAGCAGCAATTGGCTGAACACCGGACCGGGGTGAAATTCAAACTGCCCCCGATTTCGGTCATAAACAGAAATACCCAATATATCGGCAGGCAACAGGTCACTGGTAAATTGAACACGGTTATAGGAGAGGCCCAGAACAGCTGCGAGCCCCTGTGCCAGGGTGGTTTTACCCATACCCGGCATATCTTCGATCAGCAGGTGCCCACCGGCAAACAGACAGGTAATCGCCAGCCTGATCTGCTCGTCCTTACCGATCAACACCTTGCCGATAGAGGTGACCAATTTGTCTACCACCTGACGCATATTGTTCACTTCCATTTCCAGTGTGACTATGAGGATGGAATCAGATAGCAGTCAAACCATGCAACAGATCGTTCTTGATATCCTCAATGTCTTCGAGGCCAACGGCAACACGGATCAGGTTTTCAGTGATGCCCGAGGCCTTTTTCTGTTGATCGTTCAAGCGGCCGTGGGTCGTCGTTGCGGGATGGACAATGGTCGTCTTCGCATCACCCAGATTCGCTGTCAGTGAGAGTATTCGGGTACTGTCGATAACCTTCCAGGCCTGCTCCCGACCGCCTCGCACCCGAAATGAAAGCACACCACCGAATCCGCGCTGCTGCCGCGCAGCCAGTTGATGACCGGGGTGATCGGGCAGCCCGGCGTAAAACACCTGCTCAACAGCCGGTTGCTGCTGCAACCATTCCGCCAGTTGCTGTGCATTGGCGGAGTGTGCATCCATTCTCAATCTCAGCGTCTCAAGCCCCTTGAGAAATACCCAGGCATTGAAGGGGCTCATGGTGGGGCCGGCGCTGCGGATAAAAGACAGCACTTCATTGACCAGCTCGCTGCGACCGCAAACCACCCCGCCGAGGCAACGCCCCTGGCCATCGAGGTATTTGGTAGCCGAGTGGACCACCAGGTCGGCACCCAATGCGAGCGGTTTTTGCAGGGCCGGAGTGCAAAGACAGTTGTCGACAATAAAAAGTACATCCTGTGCGCGGGCCAATTTGGCGAGCGCAGCGATATCCGCCACTTCACAAAGCGGATTGGAGGGCGTCTCCAGAAATAGCAGTTTCGTTTCAGGCCGTATCGACTGTTCCCACAAGGCGAGATCGGCGACTGGCACAAAGGTGGTTTCCACACCCATCTTGCTCAGGTATTTATCGAGTAATACCGTGGTGGTCCCGAACACATCTCGGGAGCAAACCAAATGATCGCCACTTTTTAAAAAGGCCATACAGGTACTCAGGATAGCGGCCATTCCCGATGAGGTCGCGACGGCTTGTTCAGCCCCTTCCAGAGCCGCAATACGCTCTTCAAAAGTCCGCACTGTCGGGTTGGTATAGCGGGAATAGACATTACCTGGTTGATCGCCGGAGAACCGCGCCGCAGCCTCGGCGGCACTGGCAAAGACGTAACTTGATGTCAGAAATAATGCTTCACTGTGCTCGCCCTCTGCAGAACGGTGCTGGCCGGCGCGGACAGCCAGTGTGTCCAATCCGGCTTCTGCAAGAGAGTTATCAATGTCGTCAGCTGGTTTCATTACCTGAGTTCCATTTCCGAATTATGCAGACCAATGACCTCACCATTGCCCGAGGATAGCGATTTACCCTTTTTTGAATTGCTCTTGGCTTTATCGTTGCGAACTGATTCGAGTCTGTCCAGATAGGCCTGGTTAACATCACCCGTTACATAAATACCGTCAAAGACAGCACAATCAAAGAACACAATACCGGAATTGCCCTCTTTGGCACTGGCGATAAGGTCTTCCAGCTCCTGATAAATCAGCCAGTCAGCACCGATCAGCGTGGCGACCTCCTGCTCGGTTCTGTCATGGGCAATCAGCTCTCGTGCAGATGGCATGTCGATACCATAGACATTGGGATAGCGAACTGGTGGCGCAGCCGATGCCACATAGACTTTACTGGCACCCGCCTCACGGGCCATTTGAATGATCTCCCTGGACGTAGTGCCCCGGACAATCGAGTCATCCACCAGCAAAACATTTTTTCCCTTGAATTCCAGCCGTACCGGATTCAGTTTCTGTCGCACAGACTTCTTGCGCTCCTTCTGTCCCGGCATAATGAATGTCCGCCCGATATAACGGTTCTTCATGAACCCTTCGCGGAATTTAACCTGCAGGTGCTCAGCGATGGCCTGCGCAGCCACCCGGCTGGTATCCGGCACGGGAATCACCACGTCAATATCGTGATCCGGGTATTGCCGGAGAATCTTCTCTGCCAGATGCTCACCCATGCGCAGACGGCATTTGTAAACGGAAATACTGTCAATAATGGAGTCGGGGCGAGCAAAATATACATGCTCGAATATACAGGGCATCAACTGTGGGTTATCGGCACACTGCTGCAAATGGAGTTCACCCTGCTCATCCACATAAAGTGCCTCGCCCGGTTCAATATCCCGGACCAGCTGAAAGCCGAGCACATCCAGTGCGACACTCTCTGAAGCCACAATATATTCCATGCCCTGCGCCGTTTCGCGCTGGCCAAATACCAGAGGACGAATACCAAGCGGGTCCCGGAAAGCGACCATGCCATAATTGGCAATCATACCCACTACCGCATAAGCCCCTCGGCATCGGCGATGCACACGTCTCACTGCTTCAAAAATATCGGCGGGCAATGGTTGCAACTTACCCTGCAAGTGCAGTTCATGGGCAAAAACGTTGAGCAATGCTTCGGAATCTGAATCTGTGTTGATATGCCGGAGGTCCGATTTGAAAAGATGCTCCATCAGCTCATCGGTATTGGTCAGATTGCCATTATGTGCCATGCAGATCCCGTAGGGGGAGTTCACATAAAACGGCTGGGCCAGGGCAGCACCAGAACTGCCGGCAGTCGGATAACGCACGTGACCGATACCCATGTTGCCTTCCAGCTCGGCCATATGACGGGTGTGGAACACATCCCTAACCAGACCGACCCCTTTTCTCTGATTAAGACGGCCGCCTACACAGGTCATGATGCCCGCGGCATCCTGACCCCGATGTTGAAGCATTGTCAATGCATCATAGAGCTGCAATTTGACATCGCTTTTACCGACAATTCCGACAACGCCACACATGGACTAAACAACCTCGTTTTTAAAGACTTGCTGGCTGCGCTGTGACGCCTGTTCACTAGAGCAGATTTTTTAGAAAACCTAACACCGCAGCTCCGGCCTCCCTGGCGAAATTCTCAAACTGCATAAAAAAAGAAATCAAACGTGATTCCTGCCACCACAAATCCTCTGTCACTGGCAGTATTTCCGTCAGGACAAGCAGTACCACCATAATAATGATCAGGCCCCGGGTCAGACCAAACAACACGCCCAAGAGCCGATCGGTGCCGGTAAGGCCCGTCGCTTCCACCAGTTTCCCCAACAGATAACTGCAGATACCGCCAATGATCAAAACAACAATAAATAGTGTGATCCAAGCGGTCAGCATACGCAGAGAAGGCGTTGAAATAAGATCAACCAGCCATAATGCGAGCTCGTCATGGAAAATGGATGCAATAATTGCCGCTGCCAACCAGATCACCAACGACAGGGCTTCTTTAATGAAGCCTCTCACCGCGCTAATCAGCACAGAAAACCCTAAAACTGCAATAATCGCCCAGTCTGCCCAGTTCATGCTTTCATCATTTTTTAGAATGCCTGAGAGTGTATCAGAGCGAGGTTCTACGGTCAGGGTTCAAAGCGCAACATCAGTGCATTGACACCATATTTTTTGTCGATGGCCGCCTTGTCGTCCACCAGTTTACTTTTCAATACCTTGGGGCCCACAAAGACTCGATTCAGCGCTCCCGCATCACCTTTCTGATCACGAACGTAGGCGCTATAACCCTCCGCCAGAAGCTGTTCAAGCAATGACTGCGCCTTTTCAGCATCCCGAAAACTGCCCACCTGCAAAACCCAGGCTTCCGCAACACCGTCGTCAGTCAACCCCGGAGGCTGAGGTGAGGAAGACTTGAGCTCTGCCTCTGCCTCTTGGGAAATCTCGGGCAGGAAGATATTTTCATCATCTATTGCCGCTTCAATATTGTCTGGGCGATCCGGTTCATCGACGACCACAGGAGTGATTTCCGGAGAGTCGGGAATTTGCGAGCGAGTATCGACCTTGGCAGCATCGGAAAAGTCAAAAAGCAAAGCGAACAGAATCAGTGCCAGCGCCAGCAATACAAAGCCACCGACAATGCGCTGTTTCATATTTTCACTCAACATCCTTTTTTCCTTTTGGCAGGTTTTGCCACCAGTCCAGTATCGGTCCGACAGTAAAGAAAGAGCCAAAAACCACCACTTGATCGTCGGGTGTGGCTTCCAAAATGGCCGATTCAAGACCGTTCAGCGGAGAAGAACAGACGCTTGTTTTGGCGGATAATGGTTCGCTGGCATTGTACAACATCGATGACAACATGCCTGCATCCGCGCTTCTCGGCTGGTCCGGTATGTTGCAAAAGTACCAGCTTTTTACCAGTGACCGCAAAGGGGCAAGAATATTTGAAATATCTTTATCCGCCATGATGCCGACAACCGCAATCAAATGACCTGAAGCACTCTTGAGCCGATCTGCCAGCAATGCCGATGCCTGAGGGTTGTGGGCCACATCCAGCACCACGGGCACACCATTGATAATCACTTTTTGAAACCGACCCGGCACCGCAACACCACCGATTGCGCTGGTATTTACTTCAGCAGGTGGCAGCCCTGTGATCAAACTGGTGGCCTGCAGGGCACAGACAAGACTGGCAGGCGGCAGTGAAGTCTCAGGCAGCGGCGCAAACTGCCTTGCAGAAAAATCCCTGTCATTCATCATCAGTATTGCCCCGACCTTGTCGGCAGTACTGATCAATCCTGCGAGCGGGTTCGGGTCGCCACAGATCAGCGGCTTACCCGCACGAGCAATGGCCGCTTTTTCAGCAGCTATCTGGTTGAGATCGTCGCCCAGCCATTCCTGATGATCCAGCGCCACACTGGTGACAATCGCTATATCGGCATCAAGGATATTGACTGCATCAAGCCGTCCGCCCAAACCGACCTCGAGAATCGCAACATCCAGCTCCGCCCTGGCCATCAGCAACAAGGCAGCCAACGTACCAAATTCGAAATACGTCAGGCTCGTGCAGCCGCTGGCCCGCTCTATTTGTTCAAATGCTTCACAAATAGCCTCATCACTGACGCAATGACCATCAATCACTATCCGTTCGCGGTAGTTGATCAGATGGGGCGATGTATAGCAGGCCACACGATAACCCGCAGCTGTCAACAGCGCTTGAAGTGCAGCGACACAAGAGCCTTTGCCGTTGGTGCCGGCAATGGTGACGATAGTTTTTGCGGGCGAACGTCTGTCCGGCACATCCACCAGCCCCAACTCCCTGGCAACCAGACGAATGCGCTCCAGGCCAAGCTCAATTTCTTTGGGATGCCTGTTTTGTAACAGGGTCAGCCATTCACTCAGTGAGCGCTGGGGCATCGATATGATCAGGTTCTGGACAATGGGTAAACTTTGAGATGAGGGACGCCAGCGTATCCCGAAGCTCGGGGCGCGGAATGATTAAATCGATCGCTCCGTGCTCCAGCAGAAATTCTGCGCGCTGAAACCCCTTGGGCAAGCGCTGACGGATGGTCTGCTCAATGATATTGGGCCCGGCAAAACCTGCTCTTGCAGCAGGCTCGGCGGCATTGATATCGCCCAACAGTGCAAGACTGGCAGAAACACCGCCATAAACGGGGTCTGTCATTACCGAGATATAAGGCGTCCCCTGACTTTTAAGCCTTTCGATAATCGCACTGGTTTTGGCCATCTGCATGAGGGATATCAGCGCCTCCTGCATACGCGCACCACCCGTGGCGGAGAAGCAGATCAACGGGATATTTTCCTGCAGTGAAACCTGGGCTGCACGGGTAAAGCGTTCACCGACCACATAGCCCATGGAACCACCGTGAAAGGCAAACTCAAATGCCACTGCAACAACAGGCATGCCTTTTAATGTGCCTTTCATCGCCACCAGCGCGTCGTCTTCACCGGTCAGTTTCTGGGCATCATTCAACCGGTCTTTGTATCGCCGTACATCCTTGAATTTGAGACGATCAACAGGCTTGACCTCTGTGGCAAGCTCCTCACGACCCTCCCGATCAAGAAAGAAGTCCAGTCGACGGCGGGCACCTATACGGAGGTGGTGATCGCATTTTGGGCAGACTTCGAGATTCTTTTCGAGCTCTGGACGATAAAGTGGTGCACTACATTTCGGGCATTTTTTCCACAACCCTTCGGGAACACTCTGGGTGCGATCTTTTTTCTGGGTCGCTGGACCCTTGGGGCGGATTTTTTCCAACCAGCTCATAGTTTATTCCGTCAGTTATCCAGTGCATCCCGCATTTCTGCGACCAGGCTTGAAACTGCCTGTGAAAAAGCCCGTGGTGATGCTTCACCGCGCGCAGCCAGCTCAGCCATTTTACTCACCAGCACACTACCAACCACCACACCATCGGAGAGGTCGGCAACAGCGCGCGCTGAGGCACCATCTTTAATCCCGAATCCTACACAGACTGGCAGGTCAGTCAATGTGCGGATATGATCCACATGCTGTTTCACTGACACCACATCCAGGTTGCCCGCACCGGTCACACCTTTCAGCGAGACATAATAAATAAAGCCACCGGCCATTTCTGCAACCATTTTCTGTCGCTTGTCACTGCTGGTGGGTGCCAACAGAAAAATATTTTCAATACCCGCTTCACCGAGCTGTTGATTAAATTCCCCCGCTTCCTCAGGAGGAAGATCAACCGTCAGGACGCCATCAATCCCGGCATCGAGAGCGAGCTCAATAAAATGCTGATAGCCCAGCCGCTCTATGGGATTGGCATACCCCATCAAAATAACCGGAGTGGCGGCATTGGTCTCCCTGAACTGTTTCACCAGTGTCAACGCATCACGCAGACTACTGCCATGGGCCAAAGCCCGTTCATGGGCCTTCTGAATCACCGGTCCCTCGGCAGTCGGATCTGAGAAAGGAACCCCGAGTTCGAGAATATCGGCACCCTGTTCGACCAGGGCATGCATCACCGGCAGCGTCACATCCGCGGCGGGATCACCTAATACGATATAAGGAATCAGGGCCTTGCGGCCCTGTTGTTTAAGAACTTCAAAACGTTGTTTAATCCTGTTCACAGACAATTTTCCAACTTCTTTTTTATTAATACATGATTACAAAGTGATGCCATCGATTTCTGCAACCGTCAGAATATCTTTGTCACCGCGTCCGGAAAGATTCACGACAATAGTCTGATCTGGATCCATCTGGCGAGCCAGTTTTTCGGCATAGGCAATCGCATGGCTGGACTCGAGGGCCGGCATGATACCTTCGATTCTGGTGAGATGACGGAAGGCATCCATCGCTTCATCGTCGTCAATGGCCACGTATTTGACACGACCGATATCTTTCAACCATGCGTGCTCAGGACCAACCCCGGGATAGTCCAGTCCAGCTGAAATTGAGTGCGTTTCAATAATTTGCCCGTTTTCATCTTCCATCAGATAAGTACGGTTACCATGGAGAACACCGGGGATGCCATCGTTCAGTGGCGCGGCGTGTTTGCCTGTACCGAGGCCAAACCCACCGGCTTCAACACCGTACATCGCAACCGATTCGTCTGCCAGAAACGGGTGAAACAGACCGATGGCGTTTGACCCTCCGCCAACACAGGCGACCAGCGCATCCGGCAATTTACCCGTTTGAGCCAGTGACTGCTGACGGGCCTCGCGGCCAATCACAGATTGAAAGTTTCGCACCAGCTCGGGATAGGGGTGAGGTCCCGCGCAGGTGCCAATGATATAAAACGTATCATCCACATTGGTCACCCAATCGCGCAGTGCTTCGTTCATGGCATCCTTGAGTGTTCTGGAACCGGAGGTGACGGGCACAACCGTCGCGCCGAGCAACTTCATACGGTAGACATTAAGGGATTGGCGCTGGATGTCTTCTTCACCCATGAACACATGGCATTCCAGCCCGAGACGGGCAGCTACCGTGGCCGTGGCCACACCGTGTTGACCGGCGCCGGTTTCAGCTATCACCCGTTGCTTGCCAGTATGCTTGGCCAGTAATGCCTGCCCAATGGTATTGTTGATTTTGTGTGCACCGGTATGATTCAGGTCCTCACGCTTCAGAAACAGCTTTGCACCACCGGTTTCCCTGGTCCAGCGTTCCGCAAAATACAACGGCGATGGCCGCCCGACATAATGGGCGAGATCGTAATCAAACTGGGCCTGAAACTCGGGATCATCTTTTAAGCTGCGGTAGATACTCTCCAGCTCATCCAGCGCATAGATCAGGGTTTCAGAGACAAAGCGTCCTCCGTAGGGGCCGAAATGGCCATGGGCATCCGGCATCTGGTTAAAATCAATTGAGGCTTTCTTGTTCACTGTGTTCTCCGACGTGTTACCCGGCCGAAGCGCGGGCAATAAACTGTTCTATGAGTCGAGCGGATTTAATGCCCGGAGCCGTCTCCACACCACCACTCACATCTACTGCGTAGGGTCGGGTCTGCGCAATGGCATCGGCTACATTCCCGGGGTTCAACCCCCCAGCCAGAATCAGCGGGAAATCTGAATCCGATGGCAGACGCTGCCATGCAAACGTTTCTCCGGTACCGCCATACTTGTCTTTATGCCAGGCATCAAACAGAAAGCCGCTGGCACTGGGGAACCGGGCCATCTCGTTTGACAGATTCAGGTCCGGCGCCATTCTTATAGCTTTGATAAATGGCCTGCCAAACTGCCGGCAGTACTCATCGTCCTCATCACCGTGGAACTGCAGAAGTTGCAGCCCCACCCTGTCAAGTGTCTCTGCCACCTGTTGCTGCGGAGCATTGACAAACAAACCGACCGTTGTGACAAAGGGACCCACTTCGGCTGAGATGACTGCGGCATCGGATAGGCCCACAAATCTGGGACTTTTTGCATAAAACACCAGACCTATTGCATCAACTCCGGCAGCAGCAGCAACACGTGCATCTTCCGGTCGGGTTATACCGCAGACTTTGACACGAGTTCGTTTCACTATGCGCCCCATTAATTCTGAAAGGATTGTAGCAAAAAAGCACTGTTTGCGGCTATTGAGCACCGCTCTTCTCCGCTCAGGCTTCTGCAATAAACTGGGGCCCGGGTACAAATAGAGGTACGCCAAAACAGTCAGGGTAGTTCACCCTCACCAGATACAAACCGTTAGGCGGGGCTGTTGGCGGCGCTTTAGTACGATCTCGCAGCAATAGCAGCTCCTTCAACCAGTCTTTTGACCTGTCGCCGCGACCGATACAGAGCAATGCTCCAACAATATTGCGGACCATATGGTGAAGAAACGCATTTGCCGTTATTTCAACAATGACAAGGTCTGCCTGTCGCCAAACCCTGGCTCGGTGGATGTTGCGATTTGGCGAGTTGGACTGACAACCTGCAGCGCGAAATGAGCTGAAATCATGCTCTCCGATCAAGTGCTGAATGGCCCGGTGCATGTCAGTCGTATTCAGTGGTCGCTTCTCCCAACTCAATCCATGGTAAAAAAGCGCGGAACGCTGGGCCTGATTGGCTATCAGGTAACGGTAGGTTCTGGCTGTGGCACTGAAACGCGCGTGAAAATCTGCTGTTTGTTCAGCCACCCAGTGCAACCTTATCCCGTAAGGTAAATTGGCATTACCACCCAGTAGCCAGTTGCGGTTATTCCTTTTCGCGCCAGTATCAAAATGAATGATTTGGTTGGTGCCGTGTACGCCGGTATCCGTGCGCCCGGCACAAACGACCGATATGGGCTCATTGGCGACCCTGGACAGGGCTGTTTCCACTGAAGCCTGCACACTGGGGCTGTGTCGCTGCCGTTGCCAGCCACAAAAGGCACTGCCGTCGTATTCGACGGCAGCAGCGATGCGCTTTACCCCGGCAGGAAGAACAAAATCCTCAGCCGAGTGCCCGAGAGAACCTGTCTCTCGGGTTAGTCCCGGAATCATTGTTGTCAGGAAAGTGTCTCGAGTAAGTCGTTGGCTTTTTTGCGCTGCTCTTCGGTGCCACTCTGAAGCACCTCTTCAAGCAAATCACGCGCATTGTCCGGATCACCCATATCCACATAGGCTTCGGCCAGAACCAGCTTGGTATCGGACTCGTCATCGTCACCGAATGAATCTTCCACGCTGGCGAGATCATCAAATCCATCATTTTCTGTTCTGGGTTCGGCATCCTCAGCGGTCGAGCTCTCCAACTCCGCCATTAACACATCCTGGTCGTCAGACGGGTCTGTGCCTTCCGGTTTTTCAGCTCCCTCCTGTTTATCTTCTACTTTGACGGGGCCGTCTTCATCAAAATCAATATCCTGCATGCCCTCATCAATTTCGGTCGACAGTGCACCCATGTCCATGTCGTCGAGGTCAATATCGAGATCAAAGTCCGTTTCTGCTTCCCCGGCAGATGGTGACGTATCTGGAGATGTTGAGGTCAAGTCTTCATCAGTGGAAACCTTATCGGCAGAAATTTCCCCTGAAGAAAAAAGGTCAATGTCGTTTAAATCACGATCCGCCGACGGCGTTACACTCTCTTCATCTTGCGGATAAGTGTCATCCTCAAGGGAGGCATTGGGGGACACATCACCCAGATCGTAATCGAGTGTCGGGGCCTCAAAGTCCGCCGAGTCCACTGAAGAATCCGGTATCCCGGTTGAAATATCAGCATGCTCATCGGAATCGTCCGGGGCATCAGTGGAGGCATATTTCCCGGGTAACAATTCTGCTTCAAGGGCCAGCGCCCGGGCATCGGCCTGACTGTCATTGAGTTCAGCCAGTGAGGCCTTTTCTGCCTCAAAGGCATCCGGGTTATTGGCGTTGACATGTACTTCCAGCAATTTTAGACGCAACGAGCTGTCTTGCGGGTCGGATTCGATAGCCTTGCGAAGAATATTTTCAGCCTGGCGATAATTCCCCAGTGAGAGGTAGATATCTGCTTCACCCTTGGGGTCAACACCTTCACCATCGCCGAGCTCGAGCTCCTCAAGGTCTTTTAAATCAGACTCATCCAGCTCTGCGGCGACCTCCTGGACATATTGCTTTTCGGTCTCGGTAAAGGTTTCGGCAAGATTTTCTTCAGGTACTTCGGACTCGTTAGGGCTAGTCAGGGTTTGAAGAGAGAGTTCGTCCTGATTGTCGTCATCGTTTTTCCGATTGCGGAAAAACATCACCACCGCCAGTAAAAGCGCGAGCAATGCAATCAGGGGATAGAGCAAATAGTCCAGCCAGCCAGCCAGATCCAATGGCCTGCCACTTTCACCACCTTCCTGAGTTGGTGCAGGTTCGGCAACTGCATTGGCTTCAGTATCTGGCGTTGAAGACTCTTCCTGGGCTGAGGGCTCTTCCTGCGCTGAGGGCTCTTCCTGCGCTGAGGGCTCTTCCGCCTGAACCGCCAGCTGAGTGCCACGCAGGGAGTCATCCTGAATCTCTACCAGGCGATTCATGGTGGACAACTGTTCTTCCAGGTTGGCGATACGAGTTTTCAGATCATCATTTTCACGGAGGGTCTTGTCCAGTTCCTCCTGTGCAGCGATTAGTTCGTCCTGTCCGGAACCAGAGGAATCGCCAGTCAGCCCGTCACCATTCACGTTTCCTGTGGATTGATCGCCAGCATCATCGGCGCCCAGTGCAGCAAGTTTGAGACGGCCCTCTCCCGCTGCCGCGGAATCAGTTGCTGCTGTATCCTGATCGGTGGCATCCAGTATCGGGGCCAATGCATCGCTCTCTGCGGGGATTGATTCGGGCTGATTGAGTTCAGCCCTGACCTCTGTTTGGGTCAGTGACCGGATATCACTGCCCTCCGGCAGCCGAAGAACGGCACCTTTTTTCAGCAAATTGATATTGTCATTGATGAAAGCATCGGGATTAAGCTGTTTGATAGCCGCCATGGTCTGATTCATGGTGGCCTGCTGGGGACGAACCCGCTGGGCAATAGCCCAGACAGTATCACCGGCATTAACACTGTATTGTCCGTCACCTGCTACAGGTGACGGATTGGAGGATGCATTTGATACTGGCCTGGACGTCGCCGGATTGCTGCGGAGCTGCGGGCCGGAACTCGCAGCCTCAATCTTTTTTGCAGCGGCTCTCTCCGAGGCATAGACCGGCAAATCGAGCAACAGGGTATATTCGCGCACCAGACGACCGGTTGGCCACTGAACCTCTACCAGAAAATTCAAATAGGGCTCGCGAATAGGTTTCTTTGAAGTAATCCGAAGCAGAGGTTGAGCGCGGTTTGCGAGATCCACAGAAAAGTTCAAATCTGTCAACAGGAACAGCCTTTCGACACCTGCGTTTTTGAAATCCCCGGGGGAACCCAATCCAACCAGTATTTCGATATCAGTCAGCTCACCGATGCTGGTCAATTGAACTTCGGCATCAAGTGGTTCATTGAGGGATGAGTTCAACTTGATTTCCCCCAACCCCAAAGCCAAAACGGTGTTAGTCAGCAACAGGCCAAGCAAGCCGGTGGTCAATATCAAGTTACGCAGCGTCATAGGATATTCCCTGTTTTACTTTGTGAGACAGTTTCCTGCCCGGATCTGAAGCTTTTCAGAAAACTGTTCACACCTTATTAGGTTCCGTCTGCAAGTATTTATGACTAATAAGAATTGTTCAACTGCCACGGCAATCAAATATCGACAAATAACCAGACTGATCACCCTGAACTATGACCGATTGCACAAAACCGGCCCCAGCTCATTGCGTTTAACACGACCCTGAACACGATGACCACTCATTTTTAGCCGTCAGGCTTCCAGTAATATGCGCAACATCCGACGCAGCGGTTCCGCTGCGCCCCATAAAAGCTGGTCGCCAACTGTAAAGGCCGACAAATATTGACTGCCCATGTTCATTTTACGCAATCGTCCCACGGGCACATGCAGATGACCGTTAACCGCCGCTGGTGTCAATTCTCGCAGCGATACCTCACGCTCATTGGGCACAACCTTAACCCAGTCATTGGACTCGGCAATGATGGATTCTATTTCATCCAGCGGCACATCCTGAGTCAGCTTTACGGTCAACGCCTGGCTGTGACAACGCATAGCACCGATACGGACACAGATTCCGTCAACCGGAATCAGCGTATTGCCAGAGCGGCCGAGAACCTTATTGGTTTCAGCCTGACCTTTCCACTCCTCCTTGCTTTGCCCGCTATCCAGCTGCACATCGATCCAGGGCAGCAGGCTACCCGCCAACGGTGCACCGAAATGATCCGTCGGCAATGAGTCACTGCGCATGGCAGCGGCAACTTTTTGATCAATCTCAAGAATTGCAGAGGCAGGATTGGCAAGTTCTGGTGCCACCGAGTGTTCGATAGCGCCCATTTGGGCAATCAGTTCACGCATATTCTGTGCGCCCGCGCCGGATGCCGCTTGATACGTCATGGCCGAGGTCCACTCTACCAATCCTTTATTGAACAAGCCGCCCATCGCCATCAGCATCAGGCTGACGGTACAATTGCCACCGATAAAGTTTTTGACCCCTCGACCGATGCCATCTTTGATCACAGACAGATTAACCGGGTCCAGAACGATCAGCGCATCATCGGCCATCCGCAACGCAGAGGCGGCATCAATCCAGTAGCCCCGCCAACCAGCGTTTCGCAACTGCGGGTACACCGCTTTGGTGTAATCGCCTCCCTGACAGGTGATGATAATGTCCATTTTTGCCAGTGATTCGACATCATTGGCATCCTGTAACGGCGGAACATCGACGCCGACCTGAGGGCCAGGCTGACCCAACTGCGAAGTTGTAAAGAATATGGGCTCGATCAGAGCGAAGTCATTCTCCTGCTGCATGCGGTCCATCAGGACCGAGCCCACCATTCCTCGCCAACCTACAAAACCAACTTTATTCATTTAATTCAACCTATTAAATATTTATCAGAGAAATTACTTTAATGCTAAGCACGCTTTTTAGAGTGCCGCTACCACCGCATCACCCATTTCAGCGGTGCTCACCTTTCGGGTCCCCTCAGTATAGATGTCTGAGGTGCGCAGTCCATTATCCAGCACGGCGCTCACAGCCTGCTCAATCGCAACGGCAGCCTCCGGAGCCTGCAGAGAGTAACGCAGCATCATTGCAGCAGAGAGTATGGTTGCGAGAGGATTGGCAATGCCCAGCCCGGTAATATCCGGCGCCGAGCCGTGACAGGGTTCGTAGAGGCCTTTGCCGTTTCTGTCGAGCGAAGCGGAAGGCAGCATGCCTATCGAACCAGTTAACATCGCAGCCGCATCTGACAGGATGTCACCAAACATGTTGCCAGTGACAATCACATCAAACTGCTTGGGCGCCTTAATCAGCTGCATGGCAGCATTATCCACATACATGTGACTCAGCTCTACGTCCGGATAGTCACTCGCCAGCGCTTGCATCACTTCTCGCCAGAGGATGGTGGCCTCCAGCACGTTGGCCTTGTCCACGGAACAGACCCGGCGGTTGCGCACTCTGGCGGCTTCAAATGCCAGCTTGCCGATACGAACAATTTCGGATTCCGAATATTTGTAGGTGTTGAAACCCTCGCGCTCACCGTTTTCCAGCACCCGGATCCCCCTGGGTTCACCGAAATAGATGCCACCCGTCAATTCGCGAACAATCAGGATGTCCAGACCAGACACAATTTCCGGTTTCAGGGAGGAAGCCCCAGCCAGCTGTGGATAGAGGATCGCAGGCCGCAGATTGCCGAACAACCCCAGGTCCGAGCGCAGTTTGAGCAAACCTTTCTCGGGACGTAGCTGCCTGTCGACCCCGTCCCACTCAGGACCTCCAACTGAGCCCATTAAAATGGCATCACTCTGACGGGCTTTTTCCAAAGTCGCTTCAGGGCAGGGATCGCCCACCGCATCGTAGGCGGAACCACCCAGCAGGCCCTCTTCAAATTGCAGGCCGAGTTGGTATTTCTCATCAATTCGATGCAGCACCTTAGTGGCTTCATTGACGATTTCGGGACCAATATGATCCCCCTTCAATATCAGTACTTTTCTACTCACTGCGGTAATCCTTTATTTGATGGCATGGAACAGCCACGGACAACGTATCTCTTGCTGTGCCTCATAGGCACGAATGGCGTCCGCTTCTTTCAGGGTCAGACCGATTTCATCTAGCCCTTCCAGCAAACACTGCTTGTAAAACGGGTCAATTTCAAAGGAGAGCTCTTCGCCATCTGGCTTGATCAACCGTTGGCGAGGCAGATCCACGGTCAACTGATAGCCAGGATTCTGCTCTGCTTCACAGAACAAATCATTAACAATATTTTCATTTAAAACAATAGGCAGCAATCCATTTTTAAAGCAATTATTAAAGAATATATCAGCATAGCTGGGGGCGATAATCACCCTGAACCCGTAGTCTTCCAGAGCCCAGGGCGCATGTTCACGACTGGACCCACAGCCAAAGTTTTCCCGAGCCAACAGGATGGAAGCTCCCTGATAGCGAGGCCAATTGAGTGGAAAATCCGGATTGAGGGGTCGCTCGCGACCGCCCTGTTCGGGTTGACCTTCATCGAGGTAACGCAGTTCATCAAACAGATTGGGACCAAACCCGGTGCGCTTGATCGACTTCAAAAACTGTTTTGGAATGATCATGTCGGTATCGACGTTGGCCCTATCCATAGGGGCCACCAGCCCTTTATGTACGGTAAACACTTTCATGCCATGTTCCTCTGGTTCAACGAACGAACATCTGTAATATGGCCTGCAATAGCGGCGGCGGCAGCCATGGCAGGACTGAGCAGATGAGTACGACCACCGTTACCCTGGCGTCCTTCAAAATTCCGGTTGGACGTTGAAGCACAGTGTTCGCCCGCACCGAGTTTGTCGGCATTCATGGCCAGGCACATGGAACATCCGGGCTCCCGCCATTCCATGCCCGCCTCAATAAATATTTGATCAAGCCCTTCCGATTCAGCCTGCGCCTTGACCATTTGTGAACCCGGCACAACCAGCACCTGCTTGACGGTTGACGCCACCTTGCGCCCCTCGGCAATCGCTGCTGCAGCCCGCAAATCCTCAATACGGGAGTTGGTACAAGAACCGATGAATACCCGGTCCACCGGAATGCTGGTCACAGGACTGCCACCCTGAAGGCCCATATATTTCAATGCGCGTTCAATAGCCTGACGCTTGACCGGATCCGTCTCATCTTCAATGCGAGGGATGCTGCCTGTGACCGGTACAACCATCTCGGGCGAAGTACCCCAACTGACCTGCGGCACGATGTCACTGCCACTGATGACGACCGTTTTATCAAAAACGGCGTCTGAGTCACTTTGCAGTGTCTGCCAGTAACTGACGGCCCTGTCCCACATTTCGCCAGTCGGGGCAAAGCGACGCCCTTTGAAATAGGCAATGGTTTTATTGTCAACAGCCACCATACCCACCCTGGCACCCGCCTCAATAGCCATATTGCAGACGGTCATGCGACCCTCAATGGACATATCACGAAAAACCTGTCCGGCAAATTCAATGGCGTAACCATTTCCACCGGCAGTGCCTATCTCACCGATAATGGCAAGAATCACATCCTTCGCAGTGACACCAGTTCCCAGCTCACCGTCCACCTGGATCAACAGGTTTTTCATTTTCTTGGTCACAAGGCACTGGGTAGCGAGCACATGCTCCACTTCCGAGGTACCAATGCCGTGGGCCAGACAGGCAAATGCGCCATGGGTCGCTGTGTGCGAATCACCGCAGACAACAGTCATACCGGGCAGTGAAGCGCCGAGTTCGGGGCCCATCACATGCACAATGCCCTGCCCCATTTCGTTCATTTTAAATTCACGAATACCGAAAGATTCACAGTTCTCATCCAGCGTTTTCACCTGAATCCGGGACGTTTCATCCGGGATCGCATCCACACCCGCTGCCCGCTCTTCGCGGTCTGTCGATATATTGTGGTCAGGGGTGGCAATATTTGTATCCAACCGCCAGGGTTTGCGGTCAGCCAAACGCAAACCCTCAAATGCCTGCGGCGAGGTCACCTCATGCAGAATATGACGGTCGATATACAGTAGCGCAGAACCGTCTGCTCGCTGCTGCACCAGGTGTGCGTCCCAAAGTTTATCGTAAAGGGTTTTTCCAGCCATCTTATGCACCAGTAAAATTGATCATTGCGAGTATTTTAAGGATCGCCATCAAATAACACAAATTCATCTTTTTTATAATTTTGATTCTTATATGGAATAGGTATACTTGACATCATGGATACCCAATTACTTGAATCGTTTATAGCTGTGGCCGAGACTGGATCATTTTCAACTGCGGCCGAGCGCATTCATCTGACACAACCCGCCGTCAGCAAACGGATTGCGCTGCTTGAGGAAAAACTGAAATGCCGGTTATTTGACCGGATTGCCCGATCAGTCACCCTGACCGAGGCGGGGGAAGCACTCCTTCCCAGAGCCTCCCGTATCCTGCGGGAGGTTGCAGACACACAACAGGCCATCAGCGACCTCTCTGGGAATATTGCCGGCCGATTGCGTCTGGCCATCAGCCATCATATCGGACTGCACCGTTTGCCACCGGTTCTGAAACAATTCGCCCAACACCACCCCTCCGTGACCATGGAGGTGGATTTTATGGATTCAGAAAAAGCCTATGATGGGATTTTACAGGGCAGGTTTGAAGTGGCTGTCATCACCCTGGCGCCACAGCCCCACCCCAAGATCGAATCACGTATCATCTGGCCTGATGAGCTGGCTTTCATGGTGGCGGATGATCACAACCTGTTGAAAGAGTCCCAGGTGACACTCGAGACCTTGCGACGTTACCCGGCGATTCTTCCGGGACCTGGCACCTACACAGGCCGGATGCTTCGCAACGTGTTTGAGCAGCATGGAATACCCTTGCCAACCACCATGACCACCAACTATCTGGAGACCATCAAGATGATGGTCAGCATCAGTCTCGGCTGGAGTCTGCTGCCCACCAGTATGGTAGAACCCGGCATCCGGATTATCGAACTGCCCGGCATTACCATTGAGCGCCAACTCGGTTACATCCATCACCGCGAAAAAAGCCTGTCCAATGCCGGCAGGGCGTTTTTGCGGTTGCTGGACGCCAATCATTGAGGCTTCGCTGTCAGCACTTGTCGACGACGATCAGAATGCATCGATATCCAGCGCCATTATCGAGTCGGAACCCGCCTTGACCGCCGCCAGATAAGAGGCCGTTCTGGGCAGAACATGCTCTGCAAAAAAGTTAGCTGTGGCCAGCTTGGTGCTGTTGAAAAGCGGGTTGCCACTATCCGTTTTTTGCAATTTAGAGGCCGCTACGGCACTTTTTGCCAGCATGGCGCCTGCCACACATGTGCCCATTAACATGAGCAAGTTATGCGCCACGGCGCCCGGTGCTGCCCGGTTCTCATCAGCTGCACTGGCAAGAAGTACCTCGACCGCTTCTTTAAAATCAGCCAGGGACGCAGATAAAGACTCAGCGATTACCGACAAACCAGCCTCAGTGGATTCCCGCAGGACAGGATGGAGATCCTTGATCAACTCCATTGCGCCCAACCCCTGGTCCCTGGCAATTTTACGCCCCACCAGATCCATGGCCTGAATACCGTTAGTACCCTCGTAAATCGGCAGAATGCGAGCATCTCTCAGATGTTGGGCAGCACCGGTTTCCTCCACGTAGCCCATACCACCGTGCACCTGTATTCCAAGGGATGTAACCTCCAGACTGATTTCCGTGCACCACCCCTTTACCAGCGGCGTCAAAAGGTCAACCCGCCGCTGATGATAGCGACTCTGCTCCTGATCCTCCAGTTTATGGGCACGATCTTCGTGGGCCAATGCAGAATAGGCCATGGCACGGGCACCTTCAGTCAGGGCACGCATTTGCATCAGCATACGGCGGACATCGGGGTGATGAATGATGGCAACCCCGTTTTTACCCGGAATCGCGCCCTGAATCCGCTCTTTGGCAAAGGCCACCGCTTGCTGATAGGCCCGGTCACTAACGGCGACACCCTGCAATCCGACCGCGAGGCGGGCCTCATTCATCATGGCGAACATGTAGACCAGCCCCTGGTTTTCCTCGCCGATCAGATAGCCCACTGCTCCACCGTTGTCACCGAACGCAAGCGTGCAGGTGGGGCTCGCATGAATACCCATCTTGTGTTCAAGTCCGACGCAATAGACATCATTGTGCTCACCGCGCGTGCCATCGTCCTTGAATTGATACTTGGGCACCAGAAACAGTGAAATGCCCTTGACCCCGGCAGGGGCATCCGGGGTTCTCGCCAGCACCAGATGAATAATATTATCCGTGTACTCATGATCGCCCCAGGTGATGAAAATCTTCTGGCCACTGAGCAGGTAATGGTCGCCATTTGGAACAGCTTTGGTTCGCACTGCGGCCAGATCCGAGCCAGCCTGTGACTCAGTCAGGTTCATGGTGCCACTCCATTCGCCGGAGATAAGTCGCGGCAAATAAAAGGCCTTTTGCTGGTCGCTGCCGTAGATGCTGAGGGCTGTGACCACGCCTTTGGTCAGCATGGGGCACAAGCTGAATGCCATATTGGCGGATTGACTCATCTCGTCAACGGCAATGGAAAGCACGCCCGGCATCCCCTGGCCACCATAATTCACATCGGCCGCCAACCCCATCCACCCGGCTGCCAGCATCTGCTGATAAATACCGTCCAGTACCGGCGCAGTGATGACCGTAGTGCCATCGAGCTGCGTCCCCTGCCTGTCAGCGGGCTGGTTGGTCGGAGCGACCACTTCGCCAAAAAAGCGAGCGGCTTCAGTCAGGATAGCGTCCACCATATCCGGGGTAGCATCTTCAAAACCTGGCAATTCCGCAATCTCATCCATCGCCAAAACGTGATTGAGCAAAAAGGTCATGTCGCCTGTGGGTGCTCTGTAAACTGTCATTGTCTAAACCTTTTGAAAACTGCTGTTGAAAAATAAATACAGTGAACCGATTCTAGCGCTTTTTAATGATATTCCATGGCAAGTTTGTGACTTATTAGTACTGTTGTAAAAAAAAAGCGGAGAGCGAACATAGATCACTCTAAGGGCGGTTTGCCAAAGCTGAAAATTGTTGGGGGTTCACCAGGTGTCCCGTGTCGTCCAGTTCAGGATAGGCGAGATCCCGCGCCTGGCAAAACCTGGCAATCACTGGCTGACACCACTCAAACAATAACTGGCGGTATTCTTCATCGGGCAGACGACACTGCCGGTAGAGCCCGGCAATGGCCCTCTGGCGCTGCGCCTCAGCAAGGATGATCGCACAGGCTACCGAGACATTATACGATTCGGACATGCCCATCATCGGCACCACCACACAGCCGTCCACTTTATCCAGTGCCGGCCCACTGACACCGCGCTTTTCTGCGCCTAAAACCAGCGCGGTTGGCCTGGTGTAATCGACGTCACGATAATCCATGGCACCCTCATCGCAATGGGCAGCAAAGACCTGAAAACCCTGCTGTTGAAGCTGTTCAATGGGCGCTGTAATTTCCCGGTGAACCTCGGTTTTAACCCATTTCTGAGAACCCATTGCGGTCCCCGTGTGTGGACGAAAATACCCGGTATCATAAACAGCATGTACCCGATGAATGCCAACGGCATCACAGGTACGAAGGATGGCCGAAAGGTTTTGTCCCTTGTGAACCAGGTCAGTAATGACCGTCAGATCCGGTTGGCGGCGGTTCAGCACCTGCTGAATTTTCTCAAAGCGTTGTGGCGTCATTATTTGGCATGCCTGATTGAGGAGCGGATTGATAAATCCTACAAATTGTAACCTGATGCTTGCAGGCAGGCTGAGTCATGCGCAAAATAATTTCTACGCGGCTATTTATCAGCAACGGTTTAATTCAGGAGTACCCATTGACCAACCTTTCCGGGGCAGCACTCTGGCAACAGATACAGGCGGTGACAAAGTCGGCCCTCTCATCCGGTGCACTGAAATCGATTCCCACTCGTTGTATCGAGCAACAGGTAACGATTGGCCAGAACAGCCTCCACCTTCAAATCAGACTTGTGACCAACCTTGCCCGCAAATCAAAGGCGACAAAGGACGCGGCCTCTCAGGTTAATAAACCTGGGGATTTTGACCCTTTTTTACCCTACGAACCGGCGCTTTATGTGGGTGAGCTGACCGATCATTACCGCTGCCTGTTAAATAAGTTTAACGTGATGGATTATCACATACTGATGGTAACAACAGAGTTCGCCTATCAACGTGAACCGCTCAATAGCGAAGATTTTTATGCGGCCTTGATTTGTCTGCAAGCCCAGCGGGGATTGGTTTTTTTTAATGGCGGACCCGACGCCGGCTCAAGTATTACCCACAAACACCTGCAGATGATTCCCCTAACCGAGACCAGAAACGAGACCAGAAACGAGACCGGAAACGAGACCGACAACAGCTACCCCTTCGAGCCGTTGTTCAAATATCTGCCATTGACTGCAGAGGGCAGCAAACAGTCCGCGTTGCCATTTCCCCACAGGGTAGCAAGAACATGTTATCCCGTTGACAAAGAGCCCGCTGAAATCAGACGCTGCGCCGAGCTCAACTGCCGGAATTACCATAAAATCCTCAGTGAACTTGAACTTCAAAACCAGGCCGATGGCCTGGCACCGGCACACAATCTGCTGATGACCAGAGATCATTTGTGGGTTGTCCCGCGCAGCCAAAGCAGCTACAACAACCTGGCGATAAATGCGCTGGGATTTGCCGGCACCATCCTAGTCAAGGATGATCACCAGCTCAAACAGCTGGATCAGATCGGCTGTCTCGAATTATTGAAGAATGTGACACCGAATTGAGCAACTTCACCATCATGTCCGGGAACTTTTTCTGGTCTATCCCATCTGTAAATTTCGAGTGCTTGAATTTTTTATTCAGGCCCCAATCATGAGTAACTGAAATCCTGAATAACCCAACTGGAGCCTGAAGAGCCCAACCGAAAGAACAGGAAATCCGGAAGTGATGTTTATATTCTGCGATAAACCCCTATGCCGCCAGTCAATCTTGGCTCGCCCCCCTCCCCCCCGGGGGAAAACCACCCCGTTGCCCCCGTTATAAAACAATAAAATCACGTCAGCGTAGGAGGACACATGCTGGAAATTACCCGGTTAACCCGCTTCTATGGCGATTTTAAAGCTGTAGATGAGGTGAACTTCAAAATTGATCACGGCGAAATCGTCGGCCTGCTCGGTCACAACGGTGCCGGAAAAACCACCATCATGAAAATGCTCAGTGGTTATCTGGAACCCAATGATGGCAGCATTACGATTGATAATATTGATTTGCAGATCAATCCTAAAAAAGCACAGCGTGAGATCGGTTACCTTCCGGAAAACCTTCCCATCTATCCCGAAATGACCGTCGCCGATTACCTGGACTATGTGGGTGATATAAAAGGCCTTACAGAGGAAGATAAAGTTCAGGAAATAAGACGGGTTATTCGGGAAACCGCTCTGGTCGACAAGCTGCTCTCCCCTATATCAACGCTTTCACGGGGGTATAAGCAACGTGTTGGCGTGGCACAGGCAATTCTCGGCAAGCCAAGAATACTGATTCTGGATGAGCCGACCAACGGGCTTGATCCCACCCAGACCGAACAGATGAGAAAGCTCATTAAAGCACTGGCCAGCAAAGCGACCGTGATCCTATCAACGCACATCATGCAGGAAGTGGACGCCATCTGTGATCGGGCGCTGATTGTCCGACATGGCCGATTGGCTGTCGATGCAGGGCTCGAAGAACTGCGTCAAAGCAACACATTGCTCTTGGCAACATTCGCCGATAAAACAGCCGTGAATTCAGCGCTCTCTTCATTGGAAGGCGAGCTTGCTATAGAGCCACTGCCCGACCATACAGCTCCCGACAGCCAACCGGCTTTCAGTTATCGCCTGCGTGTTGAGAACGGCATTAACCCGCAAAAACTGGTCGCTGAAATCACCCGGCTTCTGGTGCAGGCGGACATCGATATCTATGGCATCAGCCAGGAAAAGCGTGATCTCGAAACCCTTTTCAGGGAGGTCAATACCGCCCCGGTGCAGACACCAGTAGAGGAGACAAAAGATGCAGCCTGAAAAAAGACATCTGCCCCTGATTCGCCGCATTGCCGCCAAAGAAATAGCCATTTTCTTTGCGTCACCAACTGCATACCTTTTTCTCGCCGCTTTTGCGGGCATCAGTCTGTTTATTTTTTTCTGGGGCGAATCGTTTTTCTCCAGAAATATTACGGATATCCGGCCACTTTTTGAGTGGATGCCCGTGTTACTGATTTTCCTGACAAGCACCCTGACAATGCGGCTATGGAGTGAAGAGCGGCGCACCGGCACGCTGGAACATGTGCTGACCCAACCACTCCCCCTGTGGCATTTTGTGCTGGGCAAATTCCTCGGCTGCCTGCTGTTATTGGCCATCGCGCTGCTGATGACACTGCCGCTTCCCATCACCGTTGCACAGCTGGGCGAGCTCGACTGGGGACCAGTCTGGGCAGGCTATATCGCCGCCCTGTTGCTAGGCGCGGCCTACCTGTCCATTGGTTTGTTTGTTTCCGCCCGAAGCGACAACCAGATTATCAGTCTGATCTGCTCTGTCGGAGTCTGTGGTTTGTTTTATCTGGTGGGAACGGCCACCATTACAGATTTATTTGGCAATACCACAGGCGAATGGCTGAGGATGCTAGGGACAGGCTCGCGCTTTGACTCGATTACCCGGGGGGTTATCGATATCAGGGACCTCTACTACTACCTCAGCATCATCATTGCATTTCTGACATTAAACACATTTTTTCTCGAAAAAGAGCGCTGGGCAAACCTCAAACGCACACCCCGACATCAGAACTGGCGGGCCATCACCGGGTTACTGCTGGCCAATGCGGTGCTGGCCAATCTCTGGCTTGGGCAAGTGAATCTGCTGCGCATTGATACTACTGAGGGTAATATTTATTCCATCTCCGATGCCACCCGGCAGTATCTGGATCAGGTAGAGGAACCGCTGTTAATTCGCGGGTATTTCAGCAGTAAAACTCACCCATTGCTGGCGCCGCTGGTGCCCCGTATGAAGGACCTGATCCGGGAATACGAAATCGCAGGCAAAGGCAAAGTCCGCGTGGAGTTCCTCGACCCGGTTACCAACCCGGAACTGGAGGAAGAAGCGAATACCAAATACAGCATTCGGGCGACACCACTGCAGGTAGCTGACCGCTATCAGTCTGCCATCGTGAACTCCTATTTTAATATCCTGATTCAATACGGCGACGAATTTGAAGTGCTGGGTTTTCAGGATCTGATTGAAGTGAAGTCACAGGGAGACAACAGCCTTGAGGTACAGCTTCGCAATCCTGAATATGACCTCACCCGCAGCTTGAAGAAAGTACTCAACAGCTATCGCAGCGGTGGCAATCTATTCGATATGGTGGATGGCACACTGGTACTGAACACCTTTATTTCGGAAGACCAACAACTGCCGGGTGAGCTGGTCGAGTACAAAAAGGCCATCACTGACGTCATTGATACGCTACAGCAGCAGGCTGGCGATCAACTGGTCGCCAACCATGAGGCCCCCGATGTAAACGACGCTCAGGTAGTACGAACGCTGGCCAGCAAATATGGCTTCAAGCCCATGTCTCAAAACCTATTCAGCGATGACCGCTTTTATTTTTATCTGACCCTGGAACAGGACGACCAGGTAAGGCAAATTCCTTTTGAAGAACCCACCAGGGCGAGTTTCGAGCGCAACCTGAAAGCCAGCATCAAGCGCTTTGCCTCCGGCATCACCAAAAATGTAGCTCTGGTAACACCAAAGGTGGATGAGAAAACGGAACAATACGGGGTATCAACCCCCCGCTTTGTCCAGCTGGAAGAGACCCTCGGCGCCGAACTCAATGTTAGCCAGGAAGACCTGAGCGACGGTAGCGTATCGGCTGATGCGGATATTCTGGTGATTGCAGCACCAAACAATTTGAAAGACAAAGAACTCTTTGCCATTGATCAGTTTCTGATGAAAGGTGGCACGGTCGTCGCTGCAGCATCGCCGTTTACAACCACCCTGACGCAACAGGGACTTGGTGTGGCAAAGCTTCAGGGCGCGTTTCAGGACTGGTTGAGCCATCACGGTTTCAGCGTTGAAGACAAGCTGGTTCTGGATACTCAAAACGCCTCTTTCCCGATGCCCATGATCCGCAATGTGCGCGGCCATAGGGTTCAGGAAATCCGGGTCATTGACTACCCCTATTTTATCGACGCTCGGGGGGAGGGATTAAACAAGGAAAATCCAATTTCGGCCAACGTCCCGCAGGTCACGATAGCCTGGGCCTCACCGATCACTATCGACGCTGAAAAGCAGGCTGACAGGCAGATTACGGAATTAATTCGCAGCTCGGAACGTTCCTGGGTATCCGACAACATGGATATCATGCCTGAAATTGACGAAAACGGTTTCGCCGCGTTCCCACTACCGAAGGAGGAGAAATCCCATTTACTCGGTGTTATCAGTGAAGGTCGGTTCACCTCTTACTTTGCGGGAAAAGAATCACCGCTACTGGCAGAGAATGATACGGCAAGCGACACAGAGACCGGGACAGCCCTTGCAGGCTTATCCAGTGTGACCGAACACTCACCATCCTCGGCGAGAATCATTTTATATAGCTCAAATGATTTTCTGCGCGATCAGACCATGACCATGGCAAATTCTGCAGCGGGCAGCGAATACCTGAATCCGATGCAGTTGATGGCAAATACCGTGGACTGGGCGTTGGAAGATGCCAGCATGCTCAGTATTCGCGCAAGAGGCCAGTTCAACAGGACACTGCCGCCGATGAATCATGACACCCAGGTTTTCTGGGAGTATCTGAACTATGCACTGGCCATTTTGGCATTGGCGATTATTGCGTTGTTTCAGCGGAAACAGCAGCGTTCCCGTCAACAGCATTATCTCGATGTGTTAGCCAAATAAAAGGAGCGTCAGACGATGAATACAAAAACCGCGTTGAGCGGCCTGTTGGCCATCCAGTTGATCATCATCGCTGGTCTGTGGTGGTACGCACAAGAGCAGTCAGACAACAACCGGCCCCAGGCTCTGCTGGATATTCAGTGGGAGAATGTCGACAAAGTCACGATTACCTCTGAGACCGGCACTGTCTCACTGGGCCTGGGCCAGAGCAAGGATAGTGGCGAGTGGCAACTACTGGGAGATGGGCTGCTCGCCCAGAGCGACAAAGTGAATGCTTTACTGGAGAAGCTTGAACAACTTCAGGTGAAGTGGCCGGTTGCCACAAACCAGACCAGTCACGCCCGTTTCGAGGTAGATCAAGAAAATGCTCAACGTCGAATAGCCATCCACAGCGGAGAAAACCTGCTCGGTGAAATTCTGATTGGCTCATCGCCGGGGCTCAAACAACTACACATAAGAAAGGGCGGGAGTGATCAGGTCTATGCGGTAGAACTGGAACTGACCGATATTCCCCCAAAAACCACTGACTGGTTGGACAGGTCTCTGTTGGCGGCTAAAAACGTTGACCGTATTGACGGAGCTAACTTTGTCTTGGTGAAAACCGGCGATAACTGGCAGTTATCCCGCAAAGGCCCATCTGTTCTGATCAATCAGGATGGCCCCGTGGCTAAAAATCAGCAGAAAATTGAAAACCTGATCAGCAGCCTGAAAAAACTTCGTGTGACCGGTTTGGTGAAGGACAAGCCTGATCTCGTCGAGGGTCATGCCGTAAGGCTGGATGTGACATCTGGTGATAACAGTTGGCGCTATACGTTCCACGAACATAACGGACAACACTTTGTACGGCGCAGCGATAGAGACACCTTATTTACTTTCTCAAAGAGTGACTACGAAGGGATCACCCAATCCAGTCAGTTGGTCGTTGATTCACAGGAAGAACAAAAGGTCGAAGACAAAGAAAGGTGACGACCAACCCGGCAAGCAGCCCTAGCGCAACCTATAGGCCTCTCCAGGCACGGATCCCCCGGGAGGCCCACCGTGCATTAGGGTAATCGCCACAGCAAACCAATCAGGCGGTTTTGTCTACAGAGAAACTGGACTATTACGATTACCGAAATGATTGCTCAAATGATCGCCCGCCGAGAAAAAGTGCGGAGAAGTTGGCGGTCGTTGTTTCGGCAACCTGTTGATAAGAAATACCTTTTATATCGGCGACCATCTGCGCCACTTCCACCACATGACCGGGCAGGTTTTGTTTGCCACGATAGGGAACCGGTGCCAACCAGGGCGCATCCGTTTCCACCAACAGCTTATCGAGTGGTACTTTTTTGACCACTTCTCTTAAGGCCGAGGCATTGCGAAAGGTAATAATTCCGGAAAAGGAAATATAAAAATTCATCGCGATGGCGGCTTCAGCCATCGCCCAGGTCTCGGTAAAGCAGTGCAAAACGCCACCGACCTCCTGATCTGCATGCGCTCGCAGAATGGCCAGCGTTTGCTGCTGAGCCTGTCGCGTATGAACGATCACGGGTTTGTTCAGTTGACCTGCCACCTTTAAATGGCGAATGAAACTTTCTTCCTGCCACGCCGCCGAGTCCGGGCTGTAATGGTTATCTAGACCGGTTTCACCCACCGCCACGACGGCCGGATGGCTGGCAATTCGGATCAAATCATCGGGTTCAGGCAATGCAGGCAACGTTTCCTGGAGCGGATGAACGCCCACAGAAACCAGAACATCCCGGTTGAATTCCGCCAGCTCAATCAGTCTTGCTGAACTGTCCAGGTCGACACCGACGCCAAGAAAGGCACCGACACCCCGCCGGCGAGCATCGTCAAGTATTGAGGAAAGAGAACTGTGATTGTCGTCCGGATGGAGATGATCCAGATGGCAGTGTGAATCCACCAGCACGGTCTAAAGCCTGTTGATTGTGAAATTACATGGTATTGGTTGGCTTGCCCGCTTCCATCAAACCGGCCAGATAGGTTTCAAATTTACCCTGAATGTCACCGTGTTTTTCATTCAACTGGATGCCGACACCCTCGCGGCGGTTGCCGCCCATGCCTTTGGGTGTAACCCAGATAACTTTTCCGGTCAGAGGTAAACGATCCGGCTCTTCCATGAGATCCAGCAGGATGAACACTTCATCACCAAGATTGTAGTTTTTTCGTGTAGCAATAAATAAACCGCCATTGATAACAAACGGCATGTAAGCAGCATATAGCGCCTGCTCGTCTTTGATCGAAAGGTTCAAGATACCATTTCGAACGCTACCACTAAACGCTTCCATATCCATAATCAACCCGAAAAATTTAACAGAAGTCTACTATACAAACATTGGGGACAGCCAACCTGACTACTTCTTTAAACGAGAATCCGTCTCAAGCTTACCCTGCCCGTCTGGACGGAGCCAGTGATAATAGATGCTGCCAATCCAGCATCAGCTCTTCCCACAATAATGATTTATTGGGGTTACCCCCCGCCTGAAGTCGTCTTTTTATCTGTATAAGTCGATCCAGATAACGGTAGGTGCCGGGATGCATTTCTTTCGTCTTCAATTCGAGAGCCAACCGACTGTATAACCAGTCGATCGCCATCAATGTGTCGAGAGACTGACATTTCTGGGCTGCGACAATGGCACTCAATTGTCCAGAAGCCAGCTCATCGAGCATTTTATCGAAGGTACGGCGTATCTCCAGCAGGTCAGTCTGAAGAAATTCCAGCGCCAACAGGGGTCGACCTTCGGCATACTGCAATAGCTCAGCCTCACTGCTATCGGAATCCGCTATCTTCGATGACAACCAGGCATGAACTTCAGCCGGGGCCGGAACGGGAAAAACAACTTTCTGGCAGCGGCTCCGCACGGTCGCCGATAACCTTGAGAGCTGATGACAGACCAGTATCAACAGCGTTTTTCTGGCTGGCTCCTCAAGTGTTTTCAACAGAGCATTAGCCGCGTTAATGTTCATCGCATCTGCGGGGGAAATAATCACAATCTTCCAACCGCTCTGCTGTGCTGTCTTTTCAGTGAATTCACTCAACTGACGAATGCGGTCAATCCGGATGGCCTTACCCTCTTCTTCCGGGACTATCCGCAAAACATCCGGATGATTTTGCGAAATAAATAGCGAGCATTGTTTACAAACACCACATGCCACCTGCCCTTGTTGATTGTCACAAAGAAGCCTTTGTGCCAAAGCATAGCCAAATTGTTCTTTGCCGAGATGGCGAGGTCCGCAAAGAACCAGAGCATGGGGCAGCTTGTCCTGGCTGATCAGTCTATTCAGCTGCATCCACTGCTTTTGTTGCCAGGGATAGGGCTCAGGTATGGGCAACATCAGGCGCCACTTTCCAAAAACTGTTTGAGATGCATGGCCAGAGAGTTCTGCACATCGGCAAGCGGCAGCGAAGCGTCGACAATACGATAGCGATGCGGCTCTTCTCTTGCACGTTGCAGATAACAATCGCGAACAGCGTTGAAAAAAACCAGCTCTTCCCGTTCGAAACGATCCGGCTCACCACGCTCCCTTGCCCGGGCCAATCCCTGTTTGACAGCAATGTCCAACAGTAATGTCATGTCAGGGCGCAGCTCTCCCTGCACCAGGCTTTCCAGCTGCGCAATTTTTGCTCTGTCGATCCCGCGTCCACCTCCCTGATAGGCATAGGTAGCATCGGTAAAGCGATCACAGAGAACCCACTGGCCGCGGCGCAACGCCGGCATAATCACCTCCGCTATATGCTGAGCGCGGGCAGCAAACATCAGCAACAACTCGGTATTTTCCGCCACCGGCTCCGCTCTGGGTTTCACCAGTAAAGTTCGAATCTCTTCAGCCAGCGGAGTCCCCCCCGGCTCTCTGGTGGCAATATAGGGGATATCATGACGGTCAAGCCATTCACCGATAAAGGCCATATTGGTGCTTTTACCAACACCTTCTCCTCCTTCCACGGTGATAAACTTGGCGCTTTCAGTCTTCATCTCGGTATTCATTATGCTCGCTAGCGGGGGGTTGAGCGGTAATCGGAGCGCCGCTGCAACTGGAATTGCTGGACGGCTTTCAAATGTTCTGCATAGCTGGCGGAAAAGTAGTGACTGCCATCACCCTTTGCCACAAAAAACAGGCTGTCACCCTCTTGGGGGTTTAACACAGCGTGAATCGCGCCGCGTCCTGGCATTGCAATTGGCGTGGGAGGCAACCCATCAATAATATAAGTGTTATAGGGCGTTGCTTTTTGCAAATGCCGGCGCTTGATATATCCCTGATAGTCATCCCCCAACCCATAAATGATCGTGGGATCTGTCTGTAGCTTCATGCCACGTTTAAGTCGTCGCACAAAAACACCGGCTATCTCACCCCGCTCACTGGTGACTCCCGTCTCTTTTTCCACAATCGATGCCAGGATTAAGGCCTCATAGGGCGAGGTGAAGGGTAAGTCCGGCATCCGTTGTTGCCATTCCTCAGCCAACACCACCTGCATTCGTTGATGGGCCTGCAACAAAATATCACGATCACTGTCGCCATAACTATAACTGTACGTATCGGGAAAAAACCAACCCTCGGGGTGTTCAATCTCCAGCGACAGGGTTTCGATAACCTCATCTTCGCTCAACCCCGTCAATAATTTTGCCAACCTGGGCTGTTGATTCAGCAAATGCAACCATTCGGCAAAACGCAAACCCTCGGGAAAAGTAACCTGATGCTGGACAACCCTGCCCTCCGTCAACATGTTGAGCAGATCTCTGGGCGTATCACCCGAATGTAACCTGTATTCTCCAGCCCTGATAGTGCTTTGCCCTGTGACTCTACTCCAGGCAACCAGCAAATCAGGCCACTTCAATATGCCTCTCTCTGCCAGACTGAGAGATAACAAAGTCAATGAGGAACCTGAGGGGACAGTGAGGACAAATTCGTCCTCACCCACCTGCATTGGAGTGTCCAGATGCCAATTGATAACCAGGAAAACACCGATGGCAACGACCATCGACGTAAACATCGCAAGCAACAGGTAACGATGCATCACCCGTAGCACGGTAAAACTTCCTTGAGCCGCTGTTGAATGGATTTGACACGATCGCCCAACGGCCAATGATACCGATCAGCCAGTGAAACCACGGGCCATATACCAACGACCGAGTTGCACAAGAATACCTCTTCAGAAGAGACCAGATTTTCCAGCGTTATTCGCGATTCAGTCACTGGCACAGACAATCCAGGCAGAAGTGCCGACACCAGGTATTCACGCATCACTCCGGCAACACCACAGTCCGCAAGGATCGGAGTAAGCCATTGGCCCTCACGATAACAAAACAGATTGCTGCTCACACCCTCAACCACAAACCCCTGCTGGTCGAGCAACAGCCCTTCAGGGTACTCGTCACCCCACTCGGCTCTGGCCAATACCTGTTCGAGCCGATTGAGATGTTTCATTCCGGCCAGTGAAGGTGAAATTGCCAATTTGTGCTTGCATAAAAAAAGCGGTATTCCGGTGGAAAACCAGTTACAGCTGTACTCGGGAAGCGGAAACCATTGGAACAGATAGTTGGGAGAAACGGACTCAGGTGCTCGATAACCTGCTCCACCAACCCCTGCCGTCAAGACAATTTTAACAATACCGTTATCCGGGCACTGCGCTAACAGGGTATCCCTATATTCCACCAGCATTCTCTCGTCACAGGGTATCCCCAGACGGCTGGCACCTGCGGCCAGCCGCTTACAATGTAATGGCCAGAGAGGTATAGCACCACCGGTCAGCCTGGTTGTTTCAAACAGACCATGCCCATAGTAAAAACCACGATCAAACGTATTGGCGCAGCCGGTGTCTTCACCATTTATCTGGGTGATCGGGGGATAGTTGTTCATGGGTGCAAATTAAAACAGATAAACGGGCAAAACACAGGTATAAAAAAGCCGCTCGGTGAGAGCGGCTTTTTAGCGGTCAATATTGGTCGCTTTTATTAACCGAGATTCGCGTTGATGTAATCAATCGCATTCTGAACCGTAGCAATTTTTTCAGCTTCTTCATCGGGAATTTCAGTATCAAACTCTTCCTCGAGAGCCATGATCAGCTCAACGGTATCGAGGGAGTCAGCGCCCAGATCTTCAACAAAGGAAGATTCTGGTTTTACGTCTGCTTCTTTAACACCCAACTGTTCTGCGACCATTTTCGCGACACGTTCTTCGATGCTGCTCATGATATTTGTTCTCTCCTTTAAATCTTATAGGGTAGTCTGTTGCCTGGCTTGTAGATTTACCCAACAACAAGAAATCTGTAATTAACGGCACATCTGGCGCGCATTTTACCTGTAAAAACCCCGGTGTGTAACCGGTTTCAGGAAAATCCTGTTTTTATATTATATTTCAATAAGTTAAGACATGTACATGCCGCCATTTACGTGTATATTCTCGCCGGTGATGTAGTTACCGCCATCACCAACCAAAAAATTGACGACTGCCGCAATCTCTTCAGCCGACCCCAGACGATTCAGTGGAACCTGCGACAATATTGCCTGCTTGCTGGCTTCGGGCAATTCCTTTGTCATGTCAGTATCAATAAAGCCCGGGGAGACGGCGTTTACTGTAATGTTTCGGGGCCCAAGCTCTTTAGCCAAAGAACGGGTAAATCCGCCCACACCCGCTTTAGTGGCACAGTAGTTGGTTTGACCGGCATTACCCATGGAACCGACTACAGAACTGATATTGACAATCCTGCCCCAGCGGGCCTTGCTCATACCACGGAGGCAGGCCTTGGATAAGCGGTAGAGGGAGTTGAGATTGGTGTCAATCACATCAAACCACTCCTCATCCTTCATCCGCATCAGGAGATTATCTTTGGTGATACCCGCATTGTTAACCAAAATCGACGGCGCACCATAGGACTCAATAATCGCTGCCAACACTTCGTCAACCGACTGTTGGCTGGCAACATCAAGCACCATGCCAGCCCCCTTGATGTTTTTTTCGCGAAATCTGGCAGAAATCTGCTCCGCCCCGGATGTGGAAGTCGCTGTACCGACGACAATTACGCCTTGAGCACCCAGGCCATCGGCAATCGCGGCACCAATCCCCCGGGTAGCACCAGTAACCAGAGCCACCTTATCTATAACACTCATCACATACTCCTTTACTACTGGCAGTCAGTTACAGCGCTGCCAGTGATTTAGTCAAATTATCACTGTCTTCTGTGGCATACGCGGTCAAGGCGGGATCGATACGCTTGCACAAGCCACCCAGCACCTTACCGGCACCACACTCCACCACGGTATCAATACCTGAAGCAACGAGGGTATTGACACACTCCACCCACTGCACCGGCTTAAAAATCTGCTCAATCATCACGTGCTTGATACACTCCGGATCAGACTCGGTTTTTGCATTGACATTGTGGACTATTAATACTTCCGGTGCGGAAAATTGGGTGGCCAGGATTTCGGTGGCCAGACGATCCGCAGCGGGCTTCATCAAGCCAGTATGGAATGGCGCACTCACGGGCAGCGGCATGGCACGTTTGGCTCCGGCTGCCTTGCAACCTTCAATCGCACGTTCAACGGCAGCCGAATTTCCCGCTATAACCACTTGGCCGGGGGAGTTAAAGTTGACTGCAGAAACCTCTTGTCCTTCACAGGCCTGCGCACAGATTTCTTTGATCAAACCGTCATCCAGACCCAGTATGGCAGCCATAGCGCCTTCACCCCTGGGCACAGCCTCCTGCATGTAGGCACCGCGATTGCGCACCAAGCGCACGGCATCTTCGAACGCGACAACACCAGAGCAGACCAGCGCAGACCATTCGCCAAGACTGTGGCCCGCCATCAGGGCCGGGCGGGCACCGCCCTCCTGCTGCCAAATTCGCCAGACTGCGACACTGGCGGTCAAAAGCAAGGGCTGGGTGCGCTCCGTCAACGTAATATCTTCCTGGCTGCCCTTTTGCACCATATTCCATAGGTCATAATGGAGCACATCCGAAGCTTCGGCAAAAGTATCCTGTACCGTCGCGTACTTCTCTGACAATTCAGAAAGCATGCCAATTTTTTGGGATCCCTGCCCCGGAAAGACAAATGCCAGATTATTTTTCATTGATTACCTCTGTATTACCACAGCTTATTGATTATTCTCGGACAGGCGCTTTTCAATCAATGCGGGAAGATCCTGCTCTGCTTCATTGAGGGCCACCTCAATTGCTCTGGCGAAACCCCATTGATCAGCACTACCGTGGCTTTTAATAACAATGCCCTGCAGCCCAAGAAAACTGGCGCCATTATACCGTGCCGGGTCAACACGTTTAAGTAGCCGCCCGAGGGCGGGTTTCAGAAACAGCGCACCAAACCTGGCCAATACAGTTTCACCCAAGGCATCCCTGATCTGCTTTTGAAGCAGTTTTGCCACACCCTCTCCAGCTTTCAGAGCAATATTGCCACTGAAACCATCACAAACCACAATATCGGCCTCTCCGTTAAAGAGTGCGTCGCCCTCAACAAATCCAATGTAATGAATGTCGGGATTGGTTTTGAATAAAGCTGCAGCATCGAGAATTTCCTGTTTCCCTTTAAGTGATTCCACACCGATATTCAGCAATCCCACTGCCGGGTTGGCATTGCCATCTACCTCCGCCGCCACCAGAGACGCGATCAGTCCAAACTGGTACAGCTGCTCAGCCGTGCACTCTAAATTTGCACCCATATCCAGCAAATAGGTGAACCCACGCACAGTTGGAATCCGGGCGCCGATCGCGGGGCGACTGATACCGGGCAGGGCCCCCAGCTGAAACAGCGACATGGCCATGAGCGCACCGGTATTGCCCGCACTGACACAGGCCGCCGCCTGTTTAGTTGCAACCAGCTCAATAGCATGCCACATGGATGAATCCCGTTTATTGCGCAGGGCAAATGACGGTTTGTCATCCATAGAAACAAACTGGGAACAATGACGGACTTGAAGACGTTCAGGAAAATTGTCATCAGCAAGACGGAGTTGTTGCTGGATCTGTTGTGCATCACCAAAGAGAACAACCCGTAGATTGGGCTGCTGGCGAAGAATATCGAGGGTCGCAGGGACAGTTGCGCGAGGACCGAAGTCCCCGCCCATGGCGTCAATGGCAAGACAGTGTGAGTCAGCCAAAAATAACAAATCTAACGCAGCGGATCAGTCTTCAGCTGAAGAGATCACTTTCTTGCCACGATAAAAGCCGTCAGCAGTAACCTGATGGCGAAGATGTTTTTCACCACTAACCGGATCGGTAGACAGGGTAGGACCTGTCAGGGCATCGTGAGCACGACGCATACCGCGTTTGGATCGGGTTTTACGACTTTTTTGAACGGCCATTTTCTTTCTCCTGAATACTACTTGTTAATTGTTGGAGCCACTGTTCTTCAGCTGCTTCAAAATACCAAAAGGGTTTTTAGCGGATTCTTCAGCGGGAGCATCTCCCGTAGAGTAACCGGCAACATCATTGCATTGATCCTTGGGGTGATAGGACACAAACGGCAATGTTAAAAGTAATTCATCCTCAAGCACTTCAGCCACGTCTGCAGCTTCACTGTCGACAAGCCATGGATCCAGGTCTTTAGGTAACGACACAGCCTCTTCTTCTGACCAGACTATACCCAATCTGAACACTGCAGACAGCGCTATCGGCATCGCCTCCAGGCATCGCTGGCAGGGAACCAAGACAGACGTTGAAACTGAGCCTGTCATCACCCTGCGACCCTGTTCGGCTGTATCAAACCTCAGCTCGACGACAATGGGTTCAACAATCTCAATTACCGCCTCTTTCAACCTGTCACAGAAAGCCTGATCCAGCTCGCCGGAAATTGCCACACCCTGATGTGCAAGACGGCGGGGCTCTAACATCCGCGGCAAGAAGCTTCTCATGGGGGGCATTGACATAGGCGCGCCATAATAGTGATATGACCTTGATCTGTCAAAGAAAAATTGGATCCAATATCGCGGGTTTCTAGTCCTGATTATCCCCCCGGAACATTAAAGATTATTTGGAGTTTTATCATGAAAAACCTCGTGCTGGCCTCTTCCTCACCCTATCGACGGGAGCTGCTGCAGCGCTTGCGTATACCATTTGAAATTGTCTCACCCGACATTGACGAAAGCCCTCAACCGGAAGAATCCCCGGAAGCACTCGTCAAGCGCCTGTCGCTGGAAAAGGCCATGGCGATCGCCCACCGTTTTGATAACCACCTGATTGTTGGCTCGGACCAGATCGCAGTTAACGATGGAAAACTGCTGACAAAACCGGGCAATTTTGACAACGCCTTTAAGCAGCTTTGCTCAGAGTCCGGCAAGAAGGTTCGCTTCCTGACTGGCCTGGCATTGCTGGATAGCGCCACCCAACAAAGTCAAGTAGACATGGTAATAACAGAGGTCGTCTTTCGCCGGTTAAGTGACACGGAAATTACTGAATACCTTTTAAAGGATACCCCGTATAACTGTGCCGGCAGCTTCCGCAGTGAAGGACTGGGCATCACGCTGTTTGATGCTGTTTACAGCTGCGACCCCACCGCCCTGATTGGATTACCCTTGATCAGCCTGAATCGAATGCTGATGAACATCTTAAAGTAGTATTTAAAAAATCGTTATAACTAAATGTTTTTTATACTATTTATAACCATTTCAACATCTGAAAATTTATCCAGACACGCCAGCGGTCGATACCGGGTCAATCGCCGAGAATCATGGGCGCCATAGCTCACCCCTATACTCGACATTCCGGCATTGGCAGCCATCGCCAAGTCATATTCTGTGTCACCTATCATGATTGACTCTTCGGGAGGACACTCAAACTCTTTCATCAACTCAATCAGCATCAATGGATCAGGCTTGCCTGCCGTCTCATCGGCGCAGCGGGTGCCATCAAAAAACTGCTCCAGCTGGCGGGCTCGCAACACCCTGTCCAGGCCACGACGACTTTTACCGGTCGCAACAGTTAACAGATAGCCCTGATCCTTAAGGCGCCACAGGGTTTCAGAAACTCCACTAAAAAAAGGTGATGGTTCACGATCTGCTTCAACAAAATGGCGGGAATAGCTGTCCCGCATGGCGTCAATCTGCTCACGCGCTATGTCGGGAAACAAGGTGGTTAATCCATCCACCATCCCCAGCCCCACGATGTTGCGGGCATCCAGTTCGGAGGGAGGAGGCAAACCGACCGACTCTGCGGCACAACGAAGACAATGAACAATCCGGGAAAGCGAATCACAGAGTGTGCCGTCCCAGTCAAAGATCAAAAGCTTGGGCACCGACAGCTACTCCAAATTAGTCAACAGAGCGGTCAGATCGTCGGGCAATGGCGATCGAATTTCAACAAGTTGGCCATCGGGCAAACTGACTTTCAACTGCCCCGCATGCAGAAACATACGTTTCAAGCCTTTCTCTCGCATTTGGCGATTACACTCAACGTCAGCATACTTTTCGTCTCCCGCCAGCGGGCAACCCGCAAATTGGCAATGGACACGGATTTGATGGGTACGCCCTGTCTCCAGAGCCACTTCGAGTAAAGTCGCGCCTCGATAGCGATGCAAAACCTGAAAATGCGTGACTGACGCCTTGCCCTCCGGGTCCACCTTGACAATCCGCTCGCCCGACTTCAGCTCATTTTTACGCAGTGGCGCACTGATCCGCTTCATCCCTTTCGGCCAACGGCCGCAGCACAGCGCCTGATAGATTTTGACTACACGGCCGGCACGCATTTCTTCCTGAAGATGACGCAACATGGAGCGCTTCTTGGCGATCATCAGGCAGCCGGATGTCTCCCGATCCAACCGATGAACCAATTCCAGAAACGGTGCAGCAGGCCGAGTGGCTCGCAGCGACTCGATCAGGCCCAGGCTGACACCACTGCCACCATGAACCGCCAAGCCAGCTGGCTTGTTGATCACCAGGAACGCGGCATCTTCGTAGACGATATTCTGCTCAAGCAATTGCTGCAGCTTTGGGCTGGGCCCTGCTGGCACATCACGCTCCGCTACCCGAACAGGTGGAATTCGCACTGCATCACCGACTTGCAGGCGATATTCTGCTTTGGCCCGGGAACCATTCACGCGCACTTCACCTTTGCGAAGGATTCTGTAGACTCGCGATTTCGGTACGCCTTTCAACCGACCCAACAGAAAATTATCTATTCTCTGACCGTCATGGTTCTCGTCAATTTTAACGAAGTGGACGCCTAAAGAGCCATTTTGTATCTCAGTCATAGGGTATGCCCGGAAAAAGGAGGTGGATTCTAGCAGCTAGCCCTGACAGAGGCATCCATGAAAAAGAAAAAATCGCTGATAATCATACAATTAACCGGATTTTTACAGGACTGTAAATTGAAGAGAAAGACAATTGCTGATATATTAACCCCACGTTGAATCGGGTCCGAAATTAGTTCGGCAAAGACGACTGCTCTCACCAAGTCAATATTGACAGGGTAGCCCCACTCAACGCGGCGAAAGCCCTTTTGATTTATTACGCCAGTTGTCCCGCAAACCAGCTAGGACAGCTGCCACAGAAAACCGCGCTGAATGCGCAGAGGTTACCACAAGATTTTTTGAACGATATATCATCGTACGCCAGGCATTGCCAAGCCAGACACGTGCTATTTACCTGCCAGTCGCCGGTTACATTAGCAACCTTTACCGCTCGGCTTTTGCCTCTTCGGACGAATAAGTGGCACCATAGCAATCAAGTTGAACACTCGATGGGAAAACCGGACAGAATCAGTGATTGATAAAATTAAAGTGTTTAAAAACAAGGGGTTATGACCTTATTTCTGCCGTCTTTCTACGTCTAGACGGTATACACTGCTTTGCTATTTATCCAGTTATATTGCTCATTTTATAGTGGTGCTTCTGCTGCTCTTGTAAGGCGCAAGACAGTAGGATTCTTCAATGAAACGCATGCTTATTAACGCTTCCCAGCCAGAAGAGCTTCGGGTAGCACTGGTCGACGGACAACGTCTCTATGACCTCGACCTAGAAAATCGTACCAGAGAACAACGTAAAGCAAACATCTACAAAGGCAGAATAACCCGGGTTGAACCCAGCCTTGAGGCCGCCTTCGTGGATTATGGAGCAGAACGCCACGGCTTCCTTCCCCTCAAAGAAATCTCCCGCGAATACTTTTCCAGGAAATCATCAGACGCCGATGGTCGCATCAAGATTCAGGATGTTATCAAGGAAGGCACTGAAGTCGTCATTCAGGTGGAAAAGGAAGAACGTGGCAATAAAGGGGCGGCATTAACCACATTTATCAGCCTCGCAGGTCGATATATGGTCCTGATGCCGAACAACCCCAGAGCCGGTGGAATTTCGCGACGCATAGAAGGGGAAGAGCGCTCAGAACTGAAATCCGCGATGCGAGACCTGCAGATTCCAAGCGGGGTGGGCGTCATTGTCCGCACAGCTGGAATCGGGCGGTCAGCAGAGGAACTGCAATGGGATCTTGACTATCTGCTGCAACTTTGGGAAACCATTCAGGTCGAGGCCAACAACTGCAAGGCCCCCCACTTTCTGTTTCAGGAAAGCAACGTCATCATCCGTGCTGTTCGCGACTATTTGCGACAGGATATCGGCGAAGTTATTGTGGATAACCGCGAAGCCTATGAACTTGCCTCGGCATTTATCAAGCAGGTTATGCCCAACTTCCAGAGCCGGGTGAAGCACTATGAAGACCCACTGCCTCTATTTAATCGTTACCAAATTGAAAACCAGATAGAAACCGCCTTTGAGCGAGAAGTAAAACTGCCCTCCGGCGGCTCGATTGTGATTGATATCACCGAGGCGCTGGTTTCTATTGATATCAATTCCTCCAGGGCAACACGCGGCAGTGATATCGAGGAAACCGCACTGCGCACCAACCTTGAAGCCGCTGATGAGATTACCCGTCAACTGCGACTTCGCGACATTGGCGGCCTGGTGGTTATTGACTTTATCGACATGGGGTCTGCCAAAAACCAACGCGATGTGGAAAATCGCATGCGCGATGCCCTTGAACTGGATCGCGCGCGGGTTCAAGTGGGTAAAATATCCCGTTTTGGCTTGCTTGAAATGTCCCGTCAGCGGTTGCGGCCATCATTGGAAGAGACCACCTCGAAAGTCTGCCCGCGCTGCCTTGGCCAGGGAACCATCCGGGGCACCCGGTCACTTGCCCTGTCCATTCTTCGGCTTGTTGAGGAAGAGGCACAAAAAGAGTTCAGTGCAGAAATCCGGGCAATCACCCCTGTCTCGGTGGCAACCTTTCTACTGAATGAAAAGCGCAGAGAAATTTTTGAAATAGAGAAACGCCACGGCTCCAAAATCATTATTCTTCCCAACGAGAATCTTGAAACACCACATTTCGAAGTACAGCGTATTCGGGAGCAGGACGGCCTTGCCAGTGAGTATAGTTACCGTCTTACCAACACATTATCCGAGGATTTTGCTGCTCCGGAGAATGACCATGTTCAGCCTGTGCCCCCGGCTCTACAGCCGGCGGTCAAAACGCCAACACCGTCGCAACCGGCACCGGTGCCTCTAGAGAAAATCACCAAAATCGTCGAAAAGACTGGCAAACCCGGACTATTGCGCCGCCTGGCCATCCTGCTCTTTGGTAAAACTGAAAAGCCGGTTGAACACGACACAAAGCCGGGTTCAAAAGAGCGTGACAAAAATGATAGTCGTTCTCAGGGACGCAACCGTCGGCCCGATGCTCGCCGCAATAACCGCAATCGCAACAAGCCAGGCAACCAAAAAGCAGAGCATCGCGATAACACCAATACGCCCGAAAATGGTGAAAAGAAAACCCGGCAGCCACGGCAGAACCGCAAACCTCAACAGGAAAAACAACCTGAACTGGATGCCGTAAAAACTGAGCCGGATGCCGTAAAAGCTGATAGGGAAGAAGAGTCCTCGCCCAGCACCCGGCCACCCCGCCGGGAGGGCGACAAACGACGCTCTCCCCGCCAACGTCGTCAACGCCAGGAAGTTCCAGCGGAACTACTCGCAGCTGTTGAGGCCACTGTCGCTGAAACGTTGCAGACGGAGCCACTGACCGACCAAACCAAAACCGTGACTCACACAGAAAACAGCCCACGGCCCAGCGACACAGACAAACCGTCCCAGCAGGCAGACAAAGATTTGACCGAGCCAACAACGGCTAATGACACGATAACAACGTCATCTCAGGTAGAAGCGAGCAACCAGGGGCCATTGAAGCTATCAGTGGATTCTGACGACGCTGCGGATGACGAAAATGCTGAAGCGCCCATATCAGAAGTTACCACTGTAGTCGACGAGCGGGCGGATGAAACACGCGACATTGAAGCGATCAACAAACCTGGTCAACGTGCCGAGACAAACGCAGAGGATGAGGCAGAACCGGCCAGAAAGAATACCGAGACCTCCGATGGTGGCGAGTCCCTCACGAAAGCAGAATCACCCTCTTCTGCTACCGAGATGGAAGCCACCACTAGTGAAGAAGCTGTTATTCCTTCGGACGACGCTGTTATTCCTGACATTGTGGATGAAGCTGTTTCTGAGCCCACTGACCAATCTGCACCTGGGCTCATTGACGACGGCCAGAAGCAACCTACCCGGGCCAGCAATGACCCGAGAATTGCCCCTCGCCCCGTGGAAAAAATTGACATTGCTACTGACACACGTACCAAGCCACTCCCACAGCCACTGGACACATCACAACCCTCACCCGTCACTGTTGAGCCGGTCAAGATTCCACGGGCGATCAATGATCCTCGAACACAGAGCGGGGATAAGAAAGACGGATCATTGGAAACGACCGCCATTGAAAAAGCGGTGGAGGCATCAAAAACAGAAACCGTTTGAAAGTAATGGAATAGCGGTCAGCGAATGCAGTTTGGCCTTGTCTGCGGTTGAATCCGCTGTATAATCGGCCGCTATTTTATGGCCTTCGGGCCAAGTGAACTTTGTTGTTTCCCGGACATAAAGCCACGAAAAACAATCACAGGAGGGATGGCTGAGCGGTTGAAAGCACCGGTCTTGAAAACCGGCGTAGGTTAATAGCCTACCCAGGGTTCGAATCCCTGTCCCTCCGCCAATTTTGTAATGCCCTTGTTTGCAAGGGCTTTTTTTTGACACATCGGCAGACAAAACTACTGTAGTATAAAAAAGGTAATAGCCATGGATAAGCCCGATATAAAGCGCGGCGACTGGATTATTCTCAAACCATCAGAAGATGCAGAGGGTATTGAAGCGCTCGTCTACAATGTCCGTGAAGACGGTTCGCTCTTTGTTGGCTATCACCAACACAGTTTCAAGACTATTAAAGCCAAGGCAGTTTGGGCTGAGACGTACTGGCAAGTTGTCTAGCCAACGAAATTCCTGCTTTCGGGTTTTCACCCAGTGATCACTCGTCACCCATCAGCTCAGTCTATTGCTTTTATCAACAACCATCCTTCCTGTATTAATCTCATGACCCATTCAATAATGCATTAGAGGTGGAAAATCTCCGCCTTCAGGTCGATTTCTGCCATTGCAGTCGATTTATGCTACCTTTTCATATAATGCATCCATTATGCCCCAGCTATTTGCAGCCCCCCTGTAATGTGCAGAATTGACAGCGGTTACCATAAAAATGGCACCAACCAGCTACTGTTTCTGGTGATGCTCGCTGCTTGCTCGATTGCCGCTGGCTGTGCGGCCACATCCACTGACACCAGTGTCGGCTCAGCACAATCGAACAACTGGCATGGCCTTTTTATCGATGATTTGGCAGAGAAGCTGCCAACACCGGACTCTGTGACGGAATTACCGGGGGGCGGAAAAACCTATCGATGGACCAGAACCGAAACCGTTGAAACCCTTTCATATTCCAATTACAAACGATCTGTTCAGGCAACCTGTATATTTCAGGTAACGACAGCACCGGACACCTCCATCAAAAATGTGGTCAATCGCGGTCACGAGCAAGTCTGCCAATATTTCACAGACAGACTGTAAGTCCCGAGTCTAAAGCCGGCAGGAGCAATTCGGCTTATTAATCCCGTCCTGGCCCATCATGATTGTCATGTATTCCAAACGGTGGTTATATGGAGACAGATCGGCTTTCCGGGTTCATGTAAAAGGAATACAGTCTCCAGCGATGAAGCTCAATCCAACGCGCAAATTTTACAACCAATGTTTGCCATGGCTGCTGTCGGGACTCACTCTTCTGATTGGCGGCACTGCCACATTGACCTACTGGCACCACTATGAAAAACAACAACAGGAAACTGTCAATCTTAAATTCCAGACAGAGTCTGACCAGCTGACCGCCCATATTTCGCAACAGCTCAGCAGTTACAAGGTAGTGATGCGCGGTATACAGGGTTTCTTCCGGGGATCCGAGCAAGTCACCTACCCCGAGTTTTCGCGCTACGTCGCCTCGCTGAATATCACCAGGGACTTAAGGGGTGTTCAGGGGATAGGCTTTGCTATCCCCGTGGCACAGAAAGATTTGACGGCACATCTCGCGAACATGCGCAGGGAACTCCCAGGACATTATCAAATAACCCCCGCTGTCGGCAATCGGGACGAATTGGCCCCGATTATCTATATTGAACCATTGGTAGATGACAACCTTACCGCCCTGGGGTTTGATATTCTGAGCAACCCGTTAGCCCGTGAAGCAGCCGAAACGGCCAGAGATACCGACAAAATTGTTATCACCAGTCCACTGACGCTGGTACAGGATCAGTCAAAGCAGGCTGGTCCAGGCTTTGTTATGTACCTGCCGGTTTACAAGCACGACCATGGAGTGGCAAATATTGCAGAACGTCGGGCAGCCTTATTGGGCTGGGTAGATGTGCCATTCCGGGTAAAAGATCTGCTGACGAGCCTTAAAGAGAAAATCAATCCGGATATCGACATTGAAATCCACGATTTCTCGGCCAGTGACAGTCATACCCTGCTCTTTCATGGTGACACCACAACCCATCAGCAACGAGCAATATCGGGCGAATGGCAGTATCAGCAGGAAATTGACATAGGCCAAAGAAAATGGACATTGTTGCTGAGCAGCACACCGGCATTTCGAGAAAACGCAGCACTTCCACCCCATCCATGGGTGATCTCCGCGACCGGCAGCACCCTCAGCCTCGCATTGGCCCTGCTGGTTCTGACAATCAGCCAAAGCAGAAATCAGAATCAACGTCGAGCCTTGCGCCTTGGCCGTCTCTATCATGCCCTGAGCCAGATCAATCAGGCCATTGTCAGAATGGATTCGGAGGATGAGCTGCTTCCTCTGGTGTGCCAGATGGCAGTCGAGTTTGGCGGGATGAAAATGGCCTGGATCGGCCTGCTGGATGAAATGCCGGATAAAAGTACCGCGAATATTACTCCTCTCACCAGCTATGGTACCGGCGTCAATTACATCAACAGCCTTCGCGTCTCGCTTTGCAAGGATGAACCAGAGGGACAGGGTCCAACTGGCACGGCCATGCGCGAAAATCGCCCGGTGATCATTAATCACTATTTAACTGATCCAAACACCAGCCCCTGGCATGAACGAGCCAGACAGTTTGGCTGGAGATCAGCGGCCGCGTTTCCCATACAGCGACAGGGCAAGCCCTTTGCTGTGCTTAATGTCTATCACGACAAACCTGCAGCCTTTGATGAAGATGCCATCAATCTACTCGTGGAAATGAGTAGTGATATCAGTTTTGCATTGGATAATTTTGACCGGGAAACCCAAAGAACCGCCATGGAAACAGCCCTCGCTAAAAACGAGGCTACCATGAAAACCATAATGGAAAATATTGGCGCCTGTATCTATCTCAAGGATACCAAGGGGCACTATACCTTCGTGAATCAACAGGTACTTGAATTATGGGGCGTTGATAAATCAGAGGTCATCGGGTTTGGGGATGATAAATTTTTTGACACACACACAGCAGAACGCGTACAGGCCAATGACCGACGGGTCTTTGATCAGGGCGAAATCATACAATGCGAAGAGACCGATACCGTCAAGAGCAGTGGTGTGACCCGAATATTCTGGTCCATCAAGCTCCCCTTGCGGGATATCAATGGCCAGATCTATGCCCTGTGTGGCATATCAACAGACATCACTGAACATCGTGAAAAAGAGGAGAAAATACGCTATTTAAGCAATTATGACGCATTGACTGGCCTGCCAAATCGTACACTGCTAAACGAGAAAGCCCGTGCGGCTTTAGCCATTGCAAAAGCGTCCGGCACTCAGGTGTCTCTGCTTTTCATTGACCTTGATCGCTTCAGTATCATCAATGATTCCCTCGGCCACAGTGTCGGCGATGGAGTCCTGAAACAACTTTCCCGACGGCTCAGCTCAGAACTGAATCTGAATGCGACACTCAGTAGGGCGGGAGGTGATGAGTTCTGCTTGCTATTACCGGGTATCGATACCAGCGAAGTCACAAGAATTGCACAACAGCTACTGGATATCATTACCTACCCGGTGAATATCAATGAACGTCGCCTTACCCTCACTGCCAGTATAGGTATTGCCTTTTTTCCCGATCACGGCAGCAATGTCGAACGATTAAGCCAATCCGCTGATGCCGCACTTGCCCAGGCGAAACACAAAGGTCGCAATAACTATCAGATTTTCAACGAAGTCATGCGTAGCGACGCCAATGAAACGCTATTGATTGAAAATGAGTTACGCGAAGCCATTGGCAAACAACAGCTGAGTGTCCACTATCAACCCCAGGTTGATATGCAATCCGGCCGAATCTTTGGTGTTGAAGCCCTGGTCAGATGGGAACACCCTGAGATGGGCATGATTTATCCCGGCCGCTTTATCCCTATAGCAGAGGAAAGTGGTCTGATTGTTGATATCGGTAACTGGGTATTGGAAACTGCCGTCAGGCAACAGGCGGCCTGGTTATCCGAAGGACTGCCGCTCACTTCAATTGCGGTCAACCTTTCAGCAGTACAAATCTATAAGGATAACTTCTCCCAGACGGTAGATAGCATACTTGAGAAATATCAACTGCCCCACGCAATGTTAGAACTCGAGTTAACGGAGCGCATCGCAATGGAACACTCAAGCAGGACCTTGATCACCCTGCATCAGTTACAGGCCCTGGGCATCACGCTTTCCATCGATGACTTCGGCACGGGTTATTCATCACTCAGCTACCTGAAAAGCTATCCGGTAAAAAAACTCAAAATTGATAAATCGTTTGTCGACGGACTGGGCAATAACGCAGAGGATCAGGCCATTGTGGTAGCAATTATTGGAATCGCAAAAGGATTGGGCTTTAAAACCGTCGCCGAAGGGGTGGAGACAAAAGAGCAGTGGAAATTTCTGTATGATCACGGCTGCGATGAATACCAGGGCTATTTCTTTAGCAAACCCGTGGCAGCCGAATTTATTCCCGCATTGCTGGCAGCCGCTTCAAAATAAATTTTTATCGGGGATAGATTGCAATTACCACCTATAAAATACTTTTTTTATTTTTTAACCGGTTTATTTCGCAGATTCATGACAAGATAGATATTGGGATTCAGAGGTACATCCTGAAAAAATACGCGACACCCTCCATCGACCTGCACCAGCCAGGCAGTACCATCAGCCGAGAAATGAACACTCTCGACTGCGCCGTCGGGTTCGACCCGCTGGAATAGGGCCCCAACACTCGTTTCAATTGGAATATACAATTGCCACTCCCCATGAGGGCTATCAGCCTGGAAGGGAATTTCAACATCGCCGCTATCCAACCACATTATTCGCACCCGGTAAGGACACAGTCCATAAATTTTCAACGCTGTCAGCAACCCTGCCAGATAACCACAACAAATCTCGGTTTCTAACATGCCTTCTTTCGAAACTTCATTTTCAGGCTTAATGCCATCACTCAAAGAACCATCACGGCTGGTTACCGCCCAACCAACGTAGCCCGGTAGGTGGTCGGCGTAAAGCGTAGCGGACCTGGGTTTAACATGGCGGATAAAATAATCACGTAGTCGCCTGATGTCGACAGTAAAGTTTTTAAGCTTTGTGATTTTACAGCTGCGATCAATGGCATGGGGCTCGGGTGTTTGGGTCGACATGGCCCGCCTGGATTGGTGCGAGCTGCCGGGGATCGCCGTGAGATGTTTCAGGTAGGCAACATAACCAGACAGGTAATGTTCAACATCATCAATACGAATACGGAAAGCATGATGGCGAATGAAAAAACTGCCTACAATTTTATCCGGATTCTGAAAAAACATCGCAAATTCAGGCCAGAAATAACCGTTTAAGAGGTAGATAGCTCTCGCCTTGAGGGCTTTTTCGAATTTATCGAGATTAATCTCCCGCAGCAGATGTACAAATTCGGGTTGCCGCTGGAGGCGGTCGATCATAGCCTTGGTCGCCATCATCAACTCGAGCAAAGTGGGAAAAGTCGTCATGCGTTTTTCAACAAAATCCAGATAGTCCGCAACGTTCATAATCCCAAAACGGTAATAGCGTTCATCGGGGCGGTACAGGGTTAATTCGTTAACACAATAGCTAAGCCAATGATCGTGGTATTGCCAATAGTCCTCAGCGATAAAGTGCTCAAAGGCTTTTTCGACCGCATTGAGCCACCTCTGATCGGCAGTCAGTTTATACAGCCGCATCAGTGCGAATGCCGCTTCGCCGTTGTAGTAAATCACCCGGAAAGATTCCTTGATAGTCAAATCCGGATAGTTGAGCACATGTACAAAGCGGCCACTCTGCTGGTCCTGCATAAACAGGATACCCTGTGCCAATGCATCCAATAGTTCCAGATAATCTCCCGATCCCGTCAACTCCGTATACTTAACCAGCATCAGAATGCAGACGGCGTTGGCGCCCAATTTGATTTCGTCTTGCAAATCGATGACGAAAGCCGCAGCTTCATTATTTTCTAACCGCACTTTTTTCACCAGATGGGCCAACAAATAGCCCATGGATAGTTCGACACTCGCCATTAGTGTCGCATCGCCAGTGATCTCCCAGGCCTCCAGCATGGCGTAGAGTGTGCTGGCATGGCGCAACGAATTATAAGTATTGATAGGCCGATCAAAACAGGGATGCCAACCATAGTGAAAACGCCCGCTGCCCTGTACTTGGCTGGCCAGATAGCCGCTACCACTGTGAATCAGGGATAACAGTGTGTCCGGTTTCAGCTCAACAATCTTGCGCCGTCCGGCATTGCGCCCCGACGGATAGAGCAATTGCGGTTGCTCGTCATTTGCACAAAAGGCCCCACCGGTGGTCAGCATAAAGACGTTGTCGGCATCGGAAAAAGCCAGTGCTTCCAGGCCAAAACGCTTGCGTGCGTATCTGGTAAAGTTTTTTTCATTCAAATATGCATGAGGGCATTGCACGCCACCGTAAAGCATGGCATTGGCATTGAGCTCTTGCTCAATAAAGGCAATTTCGAACGACTCGTCCAACGCCAGGCCATAGCGAAAGTAATTGCGCTTGAAGGTCTTTAGGCATTCCCGCAGTTGCCCGAGCTGCAATGGTTGCACAGCCGAAACCCAGTCAACCCGCAGCCAGATATTCCCATCGTTACTGCTGCCAAGCCCCGCTAGACAACGTCCTACCACGGTGTGCCAGGCATCGGAAAAAGTATCGGCACTGGCGTGGAACACCCTTGCCCGGCTGCGGCCATCGGACACCGACAGAAAAATCGTGAAGGCTGGATAAGGCCGATTCAGAGGCCTGATGTTGGACGCAACAATGGGCTCAATACGGGAAATTACATCTAACAAGGCCATACTACCTGGTTGTCCCTAGCGCTCCCTCAGAGCTTCTCGCGCGTTATTGATCGGTTTCATCAGGTAATCGAAAATTGTTTTTTCACCGGTACGGATATCTACACTAGCGATCATCCCCGGCACAATGTAAAACTTGGCTCCGGCATCATTCTGTAAAAAGTCCGTGTCGGTGCGGATAAAAACATGGTAATAAAAAATTTCCGGATTGACCTCATCCTGGGTCGTATCTGGCGACACAACACTGACCTTGCCATCCAGATCGCCATAAGTGGTGTAATCGTAAGCTGTGATTTTTACCTTGGCAGCTTGACCAGGTCTGATATAGGCAATGTCACGGGGCGATATTTTTGCCTCGATCAACAAGCGCCCATCCATGGGCACAATTCTCATCAACTGTCCATTGGGTGCCACAACACCGCCAATGGTGGTCACCTCTATATTCTTGACAATACCCTGCACAGGCGATTTCACCGTCAGGCGTGACAATTCATCCGTCCTGCCTCTGACAACCGACTCCAAGGACTCCGCCTCTGCTTTGGCTGTGGCCAGATCCTCACGGGCGAGGATCATATATTCTGAGCGTTTTTCGCTGGCCTTCAGCTCCAGTTCCGAAAGTTGACGCTCCAGACGTAAAACCTCTACATTGCTGGCGGCACCGATGTCTGCCAGAGAACGGGTAAGGGTTAGCTCTTCCTGCACCAACTTCATGGATTTTTGAAGGCCAGCCAGTGAATCACTCAATCCCTTGCGTCGGGTATTGTAAAGTCTCGTTTCCCTTTCCTGCAGCGCAGGAAATTCATTGAGACCTTCAGGGAAGATCAATTGACTACCGTTGACCTCTGCCTCCAAACGCGCAACCTTTGCCATCGTGGCACGGTAGCGGGTGGCACTCTCTTCCACCTTTGACTCCGTTTTAGTAAGATCCAGTTGCGCCAATACCTGACCGGCTTCGACGATATCTCCCTCACTGACACGAAGATCCTTGAGTATTCCCCCTTCCAAAGATTCAATAAGCTGTTCCCTGGATGAAGGTATAACACGACCAATCCCACTAGAAACTTCTACGACAACAGCAAAGTAAGACCAGAGTAGAAAGCAGGCTACCAGGCAGACACAACACCAAACGATATTGATCGCTTTAACGATCTGAGAATCGTCAACATAGTCATTGTAGTGTTTATGGCGGTCGCCATACTGCACCAGTGCATCAACACTGTATTCACCGACACCAATCTTTGCGTCTGATTTGGGAAGGCAGCGTTTCAACCATGTGCCCAACGACAGAAAAAGCCCTGATAAACTATTTCTAGTGGCCTGTTGCATTTAACTCTCCCTGGCCTGGAGTTGCCCAACAGGCTTTTTGGAAAGGAAGGCCAACACCTTTTCCTTCTGGTCATCAAGCACTACGCTGCCGTTATCTATCACGATAATCCGGTCAACCAGGTTTAGAATGGGCATACGATGTGTCGCGACCAATAAAGTTTTAGAGTCGGTCCATTCTTTGAGTCGTTGAATAAAATGTTTCTCTGTTGCCTCATCCAGTGAGGCAGTCGGCTCATCGAGCAGGATCACTTCAGAACGCCTGAGCAGCAAACGTGATAACAGTAGAGATTGCCTCTGCCCCCCGGACATCCCCAAACCACCCTCCTGGATTAAATGATCCAATCCGTCATGGAGTTTATGGATAAAGTCCCTGGCACCCGTCTGCTCCAACACCTCATACAGATCTTCATCGGAGGCATCAGGTGCTCCCATAAGCAGATTTTCTCGAATGGAACCGTGGAACAATCTTGCATTCTGGCTCAGCAAGCAGACATCTCGCCGGACATCCGCAGGATCTAAATGCGCAAGGCTGACCCCATCCAGAATGACCTCGCCAGCGGCGGGCTCCAACATACCGGACAACGCCTGAAGCAATGTTGATTTACCGGCACCATTTCGGCCCAAAATTGCCACTCGGTCACCCGGTGAAATTTCGAGTTGTTTAACTTCCAATGCCGCAGTTTTGGTTCCGGGATAATTAAAAATTGCATTGTTCATGCGAAATTGCCCGCGAATAAAAGGCTTGTGAACGCGTTTATCATTAGCAGGATTGTCGACATTTCTTTGCATAATTTGATGCAGGCTGCTCAACGCCACCTTGGACTGCTGCCATTTACTCATCAGTTGGGTGAAGTGAGACATGGGTGCCATCATCCTGGAGGCTAAAATTGAAGCGGCCACCAGGGAGCCCACTGTCAAATCTCCATTCATTACCATTGGCGCACCGAACAGGACAACACAGGCAAAGACAATGTTCTGCAACATTTGTGTCCAAACACCAAGCGTGTTGGCAATAAAACGTAGGCGCAGGTTTACATCCCCGGTCACCGCATTGAAATAATTCCACTGCTGTTGAAAACGCTGCTCCGCCTGCAGGGATTTTATGTCTTCCATTCCCTGCACAGCCTCAACAAGCATTGCGTTGCGCAAAGAGGATTCACGCATTGCCTCGTTGGCCAGCTCGCGTAATTTCGGTTGTACCAGGATTCCCGGTAGAATCAGCAACAGCAATGCACACAGTGGAACAAGCGCAAGCGGCCCCGCGATATACCAAAGAATAAAACAGAACAGTAGAAAAAATGGCAGGTCGGCAAAGGCTGTGACAGTACTTGAAGTGAGCAATTCCCTGATGTGCTCGAGTTCCCGAATCTGCGCGATAAACGTTCCTGTGGAATTTGGCTTTTCGGAGTTCTTAATGCGCAAGGCATGTCCGAAGACGCGATCCGATACCCTGATATCGGCAATTTTTCCCAGCAGATCGGTAATTTTGACACGCATGGTGCGCAAGATGAAATCAAACACCATGGCGACAATCACACCACTAAACAGGACATATAATGTTGGCAGCGAGTCCGCGGGAATGACCCTGTCATATACCTGCCGGGAAAATAATATGCCGGCAAGCGCCAGGATATTCGCCATCAGTGAAGCCAGCATCACATAACTGTAAGGTTTACAGTCGCTCAGCACGATTTTTCTAAACCAGTTCTGCTCAAAGGGCTTAATGTAATCGTCGACCCTTGCATCGGTGACAGCACTGATTGGTCGGACAATAAGCATCAGAACCGTATGCTGAAGCAGCTCTTCCCTGCTCATCACACTTTTCAGGCCTTGATCGTGGGCAAAACAGACACCGACATCCCCGTCTCTGCCAATTTTTTCAATAACAACCACCTGCCCATCATCTAAAAGCGCAATCAGAGGCAATCGCCAAGAGGTCATCTGGTTGCTATCCAGCTTGCCTGATCTACAGGTCATACCGATTTGCCGAGCGAGGCTGCGAACAACTTCAAGGGTAGGTTTATCTTTGGTCCATGCAGATGCAAGACGAATATTCTCCCGGGAATATTCAAGGCGGTAATAATTGGCGACGAGAATAAGTGCCTCTAGCCACTGACTATGATCTTCCACTATGGTCGGTGCTAGCTGCCCCTCAGATGGAGCAGAGGAATTCATCCGGCTATTCATGGATTGATGCTAACTCCCTGGAAAAGACTCTCATTGACAGCAAATGCATCTCTCAGTCCAGCGACACTGTGTAAGCAATCAACCTGTAAACGTTGTATTTCGTAGGAATCATTTTTGATGTCGAAGAGCGACTGAAATATCTCAGCCTCCGTATTGAGGATATCCAATAGCGTACGGGTACCCAGGGAAAGGTACTGCTGGCGATAAAGTTCCTGCGTTTTCACAATATCATCGTAACGCGCATCCAGAAATCTTATTTTTTCTGACAACAATTTACTTTGAACTTTTGATTCACGCAGGGCTCTTTCGACATCCAGCAGCGCTGACTTCCTGGCCGCGATGGCCCGGTTCAAAGCATATTCAGCGGACCTGCGCCTTGCACTGATTGCGCCCCCTTCATAAAGCTTGCTCTTCAAATCCAGAGTGAGCGTAAAATATTCATCGTCGACCAACCCATTGTCATTGGCTGGATTAAAGAAATGGTCATAACCCGCATTGAGCGACAACGTAGGCATAAACTCGGCTTTGGCCGTTTTAATTTTTTGCTTGGCGATGGCCTGTTCCGCTTCAGCTATGACTAACCGCGGTACATTATCAAATTTTTCCGGCACCCACTGACAGAAATTGCTAAGTTCGGTCGGGAACCCCCCTGTCAAATGAAGATCAGAATCCGTTCCAATCAGGTTCTGCAGGGTTGTAGTCCAGACATTGAGCTTGGAGCGGTATTGACTGGCCGTTGCTTCAGCTGAATGTTTGCGCGACCGGGCCTGTATTTCATCCGAACGTGAACTCGCGCCCTTTGCTGAACGCTTGCCAGCAAGATCCTGAAGATCCCGGATCGCGACAACAAAACGGTCAGAAATTTCGACCAGCTCCTGATAACGTTGAACTTCGATAAAGGCACGAGCAGTATCCCTTGCCAAATCATCAACAGCCATTAAAACAGCCGCGCGATCGCGTACAATACCGTATTGAGCGCTGTCAACAACGCTGTCAACCTTGCCGAAATCATATAACAACTGTGAGACATTGAAATTAAATGACTCGTCGCTTCTACCCGAAGTCGTTCTATAACCAGAGCTCATTCCTGAACTAATTTGTGGAAAATATCCGCTCCTGGCTTCATTAACTATTTCCTTCTGCTCATAAAGCTTGCCAAGTGATTCGGCAATATCAGGATGGAAAGCAATAGCTCGGTGAACGACAGCGTAAATATCCAACGGACTGGACAATTCTTCCTTCATGGTCGTCAACATGGTGTTTTTCGAATAGATACCCTCTTCATCAACACCTGAATGTTGGTCGAGCTGTGATTGCCGGGAGCTCTCGGAGTCACCCTTCGAAGAATGCCACAAGGCAGTGGTATAAGACGACATGGCTTGTTGATCAAACGCCTGCTTATCACCGTCGATGCCGGACTCTAGCGGATCTGCTCGATTTTCGTGATTGTCGAAATTAACAGCCTGAGAGGTTTTATCGCTGAAGGGTTGATTCTCGGAAGTAGACAAATTTTCAGAAGACCTTATATTCACCTCTTTTTTTTTGCCCTTGCCAACTCCCTTCAATTCCTCCTTTTCATTCACGTCGTCTACTGCGCTGTTCGTTGCCGACGGATCCTGATTCTCTGTTATCCGGTCAAAAAATTCTGATAAGGTCTGGCTCTGTCCCGGCTCAACAGTACTCTCCTCTGAGTCGACTTTCTCGCCTTCAGCCAGATTTTTCTGAGTGGGGATAATAATGGCAGCTCCGGCATGTGTCGGCCCAGAACCCGCCATATCCTGACCTGGTTTGAGCAACTTTAAACCAGACTGCGATTCTTTAGTCTGTACGCCTGTCGCCACGACTTCCGTGGAGTGTATTATTTCAGGATCGGTTGAAACTGCAGTGGCCCCCACAACAGATTGATCAACCAAGCCTGCTTCACCTGACGCATTATTCAATGCAACAAATTCCGCTAATGACAGGTTGATCGATGTGGCCTGGTTATTATCACCAGAGCTAACACTAGTCCCGCCGGGATTCGTGTCCTGCCCATAGACAGCCAGAGACGTTAACAGCGTAAACAGGAAAAAAGGGATCTGAAAAAACCCCAATCCCTTTGCATAAGTTCTTGTCATTATCATCCAAATCAAAACAAGTTAGCGGCAACGGGCTGTCTGAGCCCGATGCCGCCATCAATAACCTCGACTTTATCTCGAGGATTTTTATACCAGAGCAAGTTCCTGGGACAGTGTTGAAGAAAGGCCAAAGCTCAAGTCAACGAGCAGATCCCCCACTGGGGCACCATCGCCGAGTAACCCTTCCATCACACCATCGCCAGTACCGACGACGGGGCTGGCCAACCCTACTACGGTTCCAACGGTGCTATCCAGCAACCCACCTCCAATGGTATCTGGACCGAGAATGCTGTCGAGCAGACCGGTTACCAGGCCGTCTTCGCCGGCCACACTCTCGACTACATCACCACCCAGAACGCCACCGACCAGACCGTCTTCACCCAGCACGCCGTCCAGCAGACCGCCGCCCAGAACACCGCCAACCAGGCCGTCTTCGCCCAGTACGCCGTCCAGCAGACCGCCGCCCAGAACACCCCCAACCAGGCCGTCTTCGCCCAGTACGCCGTCCAGCAGACCGCCGCCCAGAACACCGCCAACCAGGCCATCTTCGCCCAACACGCCGTCCAGCAGACCGCCGCCCAGAACACCGCCAACCAGGCCATCTTCGCCCAACACGCCGTCCAGCAGACCGCCGCCCAG